>BNJS01002017.1_pt1 | contig 1307956 bp, 1686 predicted proteins | sample 8540461 | NCBI WGS metagenome assembly BNJS01 (sample SAMD00202454, study PRJDB9452) | human saliva metagenome | isolation source: human saliva | place: Japan
GATTCTGTGCTTTCCTTTGGGGAAAGTGTTTATCATTTATCTGGATGGGCTGTTGCCAGACCATTCTAACCGCCCTACCCTCCGACATTGAGCGAGCCACTCTTAGTTGTCGGTTTACTTGGCGTTGCACCCCTATAGAGTTTACCTGATTTCACTACAGCCGAACTGTACTTGCTTTCTGTTGCACTAGTCCTCGCCTTACGGCGGACGGGTGTTACCCGCTATAGCGCTCTGTGGTGTCCGGACTTTCCTCTACCCAAAGGGTAGCGATAAGCTGATTTACCCAACCTTATTAAGTGAAAGAGTGGAAAGTGAAGAGCGAAAAAGCTATTCACTCTTCATTTTTCACTTTACACTATCAAAAGTATTTCCCTGATTGATATCTCCTGTATTATAGCCTTTCATGAACCATTCTACGCGTTGTTTAGAGGTGCCATGGGTGAAGGAATCGGGAACTACTTGCCCTTGCATACGCTTTTGAATAGCATCATCACCTACGGCATTGGCAGCGCTTATGGCCTCATCTATATCATCGGCGTCAAGGTATTGCTTGTCATAGTGTGCCCATACGCCTGCATAGAAATCGGCTTGGAGTTCAAGAGCTACTGAGAGCTTGTTAGCTTCCTTTTTGGCTGAGTCCCTGTTGGGCTTGGCGTACTTTTTTGGAGGTACCCAAGAGCGTTTGGACATGGTGACCTACCTCATGAGCCATAACATAAGCAATAGCAAAATCCCCCCCTTTGGCACCAAAGCGCGTGCGAAGTTCCTCGAAGAAACTCATATCCATATACAGTTTATGATCACCTGGGACAATAGAAAGGCCCTACGGCGCTACTGGCGTTTCCACAGGCAGTCTGTACCGCGTCGGTGAAAAGAACCAAAGTAGGTTTCTGATAAGTACCTAAGTTATTTTTCTGCAAATATTTTTCTCCCAGACATCCTCAGTATCAGCCAATACGGTAGCAGTAAAGGCTTTAATTTCCTTTTTGTTCTTCGGTTAGGTCAGCCTCATTGGCCACTTGGGTAGTTTGTCCCTACTTGGTTGAACTGTTCCAAGAGGGGAGCTACAGCCTTCCCTGTTTCTCCTCCAAAGAGTTGGAGTAGAACAACTACGATTCCTAATAGACCGCCACCAGCCGCTATTTTTTTCCTGTGGTACTCACCCCACGGCGATCTTCCACGTTGTCACTTTGTCGTCTTCCTTGCCACTTCATAATGGTATTTTTTTGGGGGCAAAGATACAACTTTTAATGATTAATGACAAATGATTAATGACCAATGACAAATATACTTATTAGTGGTTAGCGACGGGTCATTAGTTGAAGATTTTCTAAGAAAACATTTGTAAATGACAAAAAGATTGTATCTTTGTCCGATTTTTTTATTAGCAAAAAGTAATGAGCGAACAATTAGACCCAAAACAAATATTCGGCAGATAATATCCAGTCCTTAGAGGGATGGAGCACGTACGCATGCGCCCTTCTATGTATATAGGCGATGTAGGCGTAAGAGGTTTACACCACTTAGTATATGAGGTGGTGGACAACTCCATAGATGAGGCTTTGGCTGGCTATTGCGACACTATATCGGTGATTATCAATCCTGATAATTCGGTAACTGTAGAGGATAACGGGCGTGGTATCCCTGTGGATATACACAAGAAAGAAGGTGTCTCTGCCCTTGAAGTGGTAATGACCAAGATAGGGGCAGGAGGAAAGTTTGACAAGGGTTCTTACAAAGTATCTGGTGGCCTGCATGGGGTTGGGGTATCCGTTGTGAATGCCCTTTCTACGCACCTAACCGCTACTGTATATCGTGATGGAAAGATATGGGAACAGGAATATGAGCGTGGAGTTGCGCTCTATCAGGTCAAAGAAAAAGGCGCTACCGATAAGCGCGGTACTAAAGTTACTTTTCTTCCTGATACGGAGATCTTCCAGCAGACTATAGAGTTCAGTTATGATGTCTTGGCCAATCGTATGCGTGAATTGGCTTTCCTGAACAAGGGAATCCGCATCACCCTAACTGACTTGCGCAATAAGAACGAAAAAGGCGAACCCATAAGCCAAGTCTTCTATTCTGAGAAAGGTTTGGAAGAGTTTATCCAATACTTGGATGGCAATCGTACCCCTATCATCAAAAAAATCATTGCTATGGAAGGGGAAAAGAACGATATTCCTGTGGAAGTAGCTATGATCTATAATGATTCCTTCAATGAGAACCTCCATTCATATGTCAATAATATCAATACACACGAGGGGGAACCCACTTGCAGGGCTTCCGTATGGGACTTACCCGTACGCTGAAGAACTATGCTGATAAGTCGGGTCTGCTTGAGAAAGCCAGCAAGGACAAAAAGAATCCTTTGGAAATCTCTGGGGACGACTTCCGCGAAGGGCTTACTGCAATTATCTCGGTGAAGGTAGCCGAACCTCAGTTTGAAGGACAAACTAAAAACCAAGCTCGGTAACCGTGAGGTAACCGCAGCAGTCTCTCAGGCGGTATCCGATATGCTAGAGAGTTATCTAGAGGAAAACCCTGAAGATGCCAAAACGATTGTCAATAAGGTAATACTAGCCGCTCAAGCTCGCTTGGCTGCTAAGAAAGCCCGTGAAGCAGTACAACGCAAATCGCCTATGGGAGGGGCTGGATTGCCTAACAAATTGGCGGATTGCCAAGACAGAAATCCAGCCAACTGCGAACTTTTTCTTAGTCGAAGGGGATTCTGCAGGGGGTACCGCCAAGCAAGGACGTGATCAGAAGTTCCAAGCCATTTTACCGCTAAGAGGTAAAATTCTCAATGTGGAAAAAGGCAATGCAGCATAGGGTATTTGATAACGAGGAAATTAAGAATATCTATACCGCCCTTGGGGGTAACCATAGGTACCGAGGAGGATTCTAAAGCACTTAATATAAGCAAGCTCAGATATCACAAGGTAATTATTATGAGCGATGCCGACGTAGATGGTTCGCACATCGCCACCCTCATTCTTACTTTCTTCTTCCGCTATATGCGTGAGTTGATAGAGGAAGGGCATGTGATATTGCCACCCTCCCTTTACCTACTCAAGCAAGGCAAAAAGAACAATATGCTTGGTCGGACGAAGAACGCGATACCCTTACCAAGGAGTTCTACGAGCAAGCACAAACCAAAGTGACTGTACAGCGCTACAAAGGTTTGGGAGAGATGAATGCTGATCAGTTGGCGGATACCACTATGAACCCAGCTCACCGTACCCTAAGACAGGTCAATATAGAAAACGCTGTAGAGGCCGATAGAATCTTCTCTATGCTCATGGGTGATGATGTACCGCCTCGTCGCGAGTTCATTGAGAAAAAAACGCCAAGTATGCCAATATAGATGCTTAATATACCACCCTATCACTCAACTCATACCTCAGCGTGCCCCTATGGTCATGGTGGATACGCTATGGAATATAGCCCTACCACAGCTGTGGTAGGGCTTACTATCTTGCAGGGACAATATATTTGTTCACAAGGACTGCCTTTCCGCCTCTGGCCTTATAGAACATATGGCACAGAGCACAGCCCTACATAAGGGATACGGCTATTATCTTAGTCATCAGCCTGCTCCCATGGGCTATATAGGTGCCATCAAGCATATAGAAATATATAAGCTCCCGCCGGTGGGAGCTTGTATAAAAACGTCTATAACTATTCTTCAAGAGTTTATGGATGTTACCTTGGTTCGTATAGAAACCTTCCTTGAGGAGGTATGTATTGCCCAAGGAGAGATGAAAACCGTCTTGGCCAAATAACTACTCTCGGCCGATAAACTTGGGATCACTTAGGGTCTTCATAAAGGCAATGAGGGCTTCTTTTTCTTGTTCGGTAAGGGGAATCCTCCCGCCGTTATCCTTCAGTATAGGGTCTAAATTGGGATAATCCCTTACCCCCTATCAAAAATAATCCAACACCTCTTTAAGCGTTGCAAACTGCCCAAAACTCCCATAGGGGCGGTATATGCTACATTGCGCAAGGAGGGTACTCGAAAGCGATAAAGATCATCTTCACTACCTGTAACACGGCCTCGCCCTGCTTCCCTCTACTGTATCGGGGTGTTCAGGAAAGCCTATATTCCTAAAAAGATTCATCGGTAAATAGCGTCCCCTTATGGCAGGAGGCACATTTGGCCTCAAAAAGGGCATATCCTTGTTGTTCCAAAGGAGTGAAAGTAGCCGTATGGTCGCGGGTCACATGGTCATACTTGCTATTGGCTGAGATCAGGGTATACATGAATTGAGCGATACTCCCCAACACTCGCTCAGAGGTGATATGGCTATCCCCATAGGCCTTAGCAAAAAGCCTCTTTGTAGTAAGCATCGTCCTTAAGCTTCTTGATAACTTCCAAGAGGGAGGAGTCCATTTCCTCATGGGTAACGATAGGGGTTACAGGTTGTTCTTTAAGATCAACTACCGCCCCATCCCACATATATTGGGTAAGGAAGGCCATATTCTGTATAGGAGGTGTATTGCGAAGGCCTATCCTGCCTGCCACCCCACAGCACGTGGATTTCTATCTCCCGTAGGCTTGTCCTCGGATATGGCAGGTAGCACAGGAGATGGAGTTGTCCCGACTAAGGCGTACCTCATGGAAGAGTTTGTCGCCCTAAGGCTACGCCATACTGGGTAGGGTAAGCCGTCTCTATCAGCGGATTTAGCGGTGGAAAATTAGTAGGAATAGCCAGTGAAAGCCTCGGATTGGTGATTTGTTGAGCTTCTTCTTGGTTGTTTTTTGTTGCAGGAAGCCAAGAGAGAGAGTAAAAGTATGAAGATTAATATGTTTTTCATAGGAAAAAAATAAAGTTAGATTTTTAAAAAGCCTGTACTCAACTATATTTTTAAGTACAGGCTTTAAATAATTAGTATAGTATGAAAGCAATTATTCCACATTAAGAACGGAGAACATACCTACTTTTATCCAATTTGCTATTGTCTAAACCAGATTGAGGGTCCTTAGGATCAGGATTTTTCTTAGTAGGAATATCTTTTATAATAATTTGTTTTCCGTCAATTCCTTGATTACCTCCTATGTTATTAACGAAAGGGAACATATTAGCAAGGCTATGCACCACTGGGATTTTTTTCCATTTAGGGAGATTTTGTTAGTACCATTGATGAGCTTATCAAAATCAGCCTTGATAGTTACCTTAGCGGTAGCACCGCCCTTAACTGAGAGGTTTTTAGGGAAGTCTAAGGAAACAAAGCGAAATGCATCTCTATCAGTATTAAGGACTTCATTTTCTACTTTTATATCTTCTCCATTTACGATTTTAGTACCTTTTGAAAGCACTACCTATATGGATAGAGAGTTCTCCATTTGTGATAGCAGGAGAGGGTTTCTTCTTTGTCCTTACCTGGAGGAGTAGGATTGGAGTACCAGCCTTCGAGTTTTTACGAAGCGATAGCCATTAGCCCATTCCCAGTGCATGATTTCTTTCTGTTTAAAAGAACCTGTAAGTTTATAAAAGTTAGGGAAATTTGTCCTGTAGAGAAAGGTTGTTAAGTTCTTTCTTTACACCCAAACCAAATTCTATACCCCTTATAGTCTCCCGAAGGAATTTCATTAAGAACAGGCGCTAGAGAAGCAGCATCGGCTTGGTTGATTAAAAAAAGCCTCCTTTGTCTAAATCTTCAGTGTGGTAAGGTACTTTAGAACCATCAGCCTTTACAAGGACTACATTGGTAATTACATACTTTACTTCAGAGAATTTGAGGGTTTGTCCGTAGGAAGTGTAGGCTTTGGCACCTGCTGCATCAGTTCCTAAGGTGAGTTTCTCTGCTCCTACATAGTGGTCAAACTGTAGAGATACTTTTTCCTGTGGTTTCATCAGGTTTCTTTTTCATCTGGTTTTTGGGGTTGTTCAGGATTGGACTGCCCTCCATTTTTCTTGTTTTTGAGTTATTATTGTCTTCTTTACTACATGAAGAGAGTGCGGCCACTGTAGTGATAGCCATGAGGATCGTTTTGATTTTTTCTCATTTTTTTATACAGATTAAATTTTTAAAAATTAAGGTGCTTTTTGGGGTATGGTCATCCTGCCCCAAAAAAACATCAAGGGGAAAAATATTAGATGGTTAAAATGAGAATAAAAAGAAATACTCATTCTTTATCTCTTAAAAAAATGAGTATTTCTTGAGAGATATCTTCTTAAATAAATTGTGATTATTTTTTTATACTAATGTTGGTAGATGGCCTCAGCGCATGACAAGGCTACGAACAAAGATGTGGAAAGGTTTTGTTCTGTGGAAATGTACCCTTATCTAAAGTATAGCAAGGGGCATCCTATTGGGAAACAACATTAGGATAATGCTCTTATGTGGATATAAGAGACTCATAGAAAATGAAGAAATTATGCGATAGGAGGGCGCATTTGCTTTTTTTATCACTTTATGAAGAAGCAATTGTTCCTTGAAAAAGAAAGCAGGTAGCTCCTCTGCTACAGGTACTATAGAAGCCTCAAAAGAGAAAGGCTGTATCAATACTATGTCAATATCCTTGAGGTTGAGGAGCTTATCGGAAGTCTTAGAGGTATCCTCTATGCTTTTTTCAAATGACACTTTCCGTGGCAGTCCATTTCTTTCTTGTCTTTATTCACACAATAGGCTTTTTCAATAAAGTCGCGATTGATATGGTAGTGCACAATAAGAAGCGTCTGCTGAAAGGCTATCAGCAGTATGAGTAAGGATAAGAAAAAAACTTACAGTGCGCTTCACAACGGATTCTTTAGTCTATTATAAGATAGGGCAAATATACGAATTTTTTTCGGATAAACAAGTCTTGATTTAATTTTTTTAGCAATTAGTTTTTCAGCCCTTACAAACTGATTATCAATCACTTGTAAACAGACTCTATTCCTCTTACTTACTATTTACAAAAATATTTGTTTTTCTCCGTGAAAAAGCTGTACCTTTGCCCCGAAAAAAATTACTTCTATATTCTTTAATACAGCATGAAAAACTATAATGGCAAAAATAGTAGCTTTTTGTGATGGCTCTTTGCTTGTTGGCCTTACCGCTAACAAGTGAGGCGGCACCTCATGCTTGCCAAAAACAGTCTCATATGCCCCATGGTAAAGCTTCCAAGGCTTGCCATAAGGAGGATGTCCCTGATTGCTGTAAAAAGAAAAATGGAGCAGCCTCAAGCATGCCTGCTGCCAAGCAGTGCCTATGGCGTCCTATGCAAGATTGGAGAAGACAGAAGTAATCTCTACCTATCTGCTTGTTAAAAAACAAGTACTTCCTACTATTGTTTCACCTTGGGCTGTGGCGCTTGTAGATTTTTCCTACAGAAAGAGCGCTTACGTCCTCTTATAACACTACTACGCTACTGCTGGTGAGGAATATCCCTATCCTCTTTCAGCAATTTCTTTGTTAGCTTATCTAAAGATTTTACTTCTTTTTAGGTATTGTGGTTTGCTGTCGCTATAATAGGCATGATTAATTGTATCTGCCTAAAAAGACTGTAACCTATATGTCTAAGAGGGTATAATCTATGTATCCGTCTAAGACGTAATACCCTATGTATTTGTCTAAGACGCAATAAATTGCGTCTCTACCATAGTATTAAAAATCAAAAGAAAACTAACAATGAAAAAAAATATATACTTAGCATTCCTTATGCTACCTTTCTCCCTATTGGCACAAACCATGGTGCAAGGAAAAATCTCACTGAAAGACGCCACTAGTACCTTTGCCGAAGCGGGGGTGAGTATCTATTGGGAAGATACTACCATCGGTACTACTACCGATGAGAATGGTCACTTCAAAATATTGTATAAGCCCGAACTCAAGAAACTGGTTATCAGCTATGTAGGGTTTTAAAACCAAGGTGTTGACCATTACCGATCCAGTGAAGTTTGTTACCACCACTCTTTTGGAGGATACCAAAGAGTTGGATGCAGTAGAGGTAACTGCCGCCAAGCGTAAACCTACCGAACGCCTACAGTTGAGCACTGTAGGTATGGTCAATATCAACTCAGGTGAACTGCTCAAGGCGGCTTGCTGCAACCTCTCCGATAGCTTTGAGACCAGCTCCAATACAGAAGTAGCTGTAGCCGATGCTGTTACAGGTACTAAGCAAATAAAGATGCTTGGCTTGGCCAGTCCTTATCTGTCTCTTACTCAGGAAAATGTACCCAGCATACGCGGTGCTTCACAAGTGTATGGTATGACCTTTATCCCTGGCTCTTGGGTAGATAATATTCAGATTATCAAGGGAGCAGGGAGTGTCATCAATAGCTACGAAAGCATCGCAGGACAGATAAACACCGAATTGGTCAAACCAATACTCGATACACCTATCTACCTAAAATGTATATGGTAGTGATGATGGCCGTTTTGAGCTTAACAATCACCTCAATACCAAGGTAAGTGATCATTGGCACACAGGCCTTTACATACATGGCAATGCCCGCAACATGCAAATGGACAACAATGGCGATGGCTTTATGGACATACCCACAGGCAGCCAAATCAACCTGATGAACCGTTGGCAGTATGCCAATCCCAATACAGGCTGGATGTCCAACCTCTCCCTACATTACCTCTATGATGATCGCAAGGCTGGACAACTCAGCAGCATAACTACGCCTTCCCTTTGGCAGAGTACCAATAAAATTCACCAACTCAACGCCTCTGCTAAGCTCGGTTATATATGGGAGGATATGCCTTACCAGAGTTTGGGCTTTCAGGCCGACTATAAGCAGTATGACCAAGATAGTCATTTCGGGCTTAACCAATATGATATCTCCCAGAAGACCATCTATGTAAATGCGCTCTTTAAGTCTATCATATCCAATACCAACCATACCTTTACCACTGGAGTTAATAGTATTACCGATGTGATAGAAGAACGCTTAGGTACGGCTTCTCTTTCTGGGGATTATAACCGTACCGACTTTTTCCGCAGGGGCTTTCTTCGAGTATAGCCTTTCGGGAGGAGACAGCTTCGGGCTTACCGCAGGGGCAAGGGCTGACTACCACAATCGTATGGGTGCCTTCATCACCCCTCGTTTCCACTTGCGCTATATGCCTTGGAAGAAGGGAACCCTACGCCTTGCTGTAGGTCGTGGAGAGCGCTTGGCGAGTATATTTTCAGAAAAACCAAAAACTCTTCTCTACCGCCAGAGCTATACGCCTTATGGGCACTGACGCTAACAAGACCTATGGACTTTCCCTGAGATTGCTTGGAACTATGGGCTTTCCTTTACCCAATACTTACCCTTGGGAGGTAGAGATTTAGAGCTAGTGGGCGACCTATATTATACCAATTTTACCAATCAGGTAGTGGTAGATTGGGACAACCCTAGAGAGGTGTATTTCTATAACCTTACGGGTAAGAGCTTTTCTACCAATTTCCAAGTAGAAGCCAACTATGAAATCCTAAAAGCGTACCCACCTAAAGGTAGCCTATAAGTGGTTTGATGTACAAACAGACTACAGCAGTGGCCGACGTACTCAGCCCCTGCAACCCAAAGAACGCTGGATGGTCAATCTCTCTATGAAACCACACCACATGAGGGACGCCAATGGAAGTTTGACGCTACCTTCAACGCTATAGGTAGCCAACGCCTACCCTGATACCGCTGCCAATCCTTTGGCTTATCAAATGGGAGATACCGCGCCCTAGTTATACCACTACCCAAGCACAGCTCACCCGTGTCTTTTTCCCCTATGATAGAGGTCTATGTGGGAGCAGAAAAACCTATTTAATTACTATCAAAAACATGCTATCATAGCCGCTGATGCTCCTTTTTGGCACTTATTTTTGATGCTTCTATGGCCTATGCACCCGTGCAAGGACGTATGATCTATGCAGGATTGCGCTTTAAACTGAAATAAAACAACTCTTTTAATATACAACTTTTTAATATATTTATCATGAAAAAGATTTATACTTTTTGGCTCTCTTAGCCCTTACTTTTGCCTGTCGTAGCGCAGCGTAAAAATGCAAAAAGCACAACTCAATGTAGAAGGTATCTGTAATTCCTGTAAGGCTCGTATAGAAAAAAAGCAGCCTTGGGAGTAAAAGGGTGTCAAGTACGCCCAGTGGAATGTAGATACGCACCAGCTATCACTTGTCCTAGACGAGCGCAAGACCTCTACCCAACAGGTACAGGAGGCCATTGCCAAGGTCGGCCACTCCAATAGCCTTCCCTGATGGTTCTAGTAAAGTAGAAGCTACCAAGAAGACTATAACAAGGTAAGCGACTGCTGCAAGTACCGCGATGAAGAGGTAGTGAAGAGTCATCACTAAACCTATAGGCATAAGAAAAAAAAGGCTGTTCCCACTTGGAGACAGCCTTTTTTTCCATTATTTAAAAAAATCAATCTATTAAGAGCCACAATTAATAAAAGAGCACTGGCGTACCATCTTCCTCATAGCCTTCTATATCAAAACCTTCAAAGAAGATATGATCTCCTAAATCCTTATTGGCTAAGGTGTTATGTATCAGCCAAAGCAGCTCTAAAGCACCAAAGGACGCGCCATCTCCTGAAAAGAGTTCAGAGACAATAAGAGCTTGATAGAGACCATTGACATCGGGTTCGCCTTCTAAGAGATGTTCGTTGGCAAGTATCTCAAAAATCATGGAGTTCGCGCTTGCTCTTGATCCATGCCTCATACATAATCTTCACCTTAGGCGTTTTTGAATATGGTACCAAAAGGATTGAAGTTGTTTAGGCTATTTTCCATATCAGAATTATAGTCCTTGACAGCCTCCCAGAAAATCATCAGCCCTGGGAAGTGTTCTTGGGTAAATGCCCAATACACTTGGTCTAAAAGACTTGTATTCTGCATAGGAGCATAGTCCTGGCATACATTTGGACGATTGACATCTACCACAGGAGGGTAAGGGATATCCTTCTCAGAGAAAAGTTCCAAGAGGGCTGAGCTATCATTCTCAAGCTTGTACAACATCTCTTGCTCGTATAGGGGCACTATGGTGTAGAAATTCACCTCTTTGCCTGTAGGGAGTTTCGCGATGGCTTCCTCCCCTTGCTTGTCATCAGTACCGATAAGAAGCATACAAGTAAACTTTGTCCCTTCCAAAGGTTCTCCCGTAGGTACGGTATGCCCCCAAGCCAAGAAAGTATCTTGTTCTATAGGCAGGCGAGAGAGGATTTTAAGCCAACGTATAGGCCAATAATCTTTCTCCTCTTCACTCTTGATGTTCCAAGTGGCTGGTAGGTGAATCACCATTTCTGCAAAAGGACTGCCGGAGAAGTCTTCTGGGATATTCATATGATAAGCCCCCATACCTCCTGTAACCAAAGTGTAGTAATTACGCTCTGGAGTAGGTTTTACAATATAGATATCACAGTGAATATCAGGGGAAACCAACTCGTGGAATACCTCGTCAAACTCACCTATATTTTCCTTGATATAAGTCTCCAAGGCCTCACGTTCTTGCTCGTCATAGTAAGCAGGTTCAAAGTTGCTAGAGAGGAACTCTATGGCATCCTTCTGCTCTGAATAGGCCATACGTCCTGTTTCTATACCTTCTATAGTGGCCGATAGCCATTGGAAAAAGTCCTGCAAAAACAAAAAGACACATCGTACTCCTCTAAATTCTCATGAGGGGTTACCCCTATGAGTTGCCCGAAGATACCATCCTCATCATTATCGAAATCAAAGCACAAGTAGCTATCCTTTTTCTCCTCTATATGCTGCATCATAAAAGGCACCCATTTGCGGTTAAAGAGTTGATTCTTCACCTCTCCTTCGTCAACGAACTCTTCCTCTGGGATTTGTTTGCTCTGCCAATCTCCTCCAAAGTGGTTCTCTAAGAATGCGACGATATTTCTTTGGGCTTCTTCTATTTGGTCAAGATTTAAAAAGCGCTGCCCTACTCCAAAGAAAGGCCCATCGCCTTGTTGTCCGCTAAAGGTTCTATGTAGCTGCTTGAACTCCTCAGGCAGCTCGAAACCCTAAGCGCTGTTCGAAAGCGCTCTATCTGCTGCTCTGTAGCGGGAGCACCCTAGGCGTGATGCCATTGGGGGCATATTCCTTAAGGGTTTTTACAAAGTCCTCCAAGATATATTCCACCTCACCACGGCCACCCTTGACAGCCTCACGAAGTGAGATGCCTTTCTCATCGGCCAAGGCTATATAGTGTAGCAATTCTTGTGTACCAGAAAGTGAAGGGGCACGTTCTAAGTATTTGCGGGCATTGTCTATATCATTGAGATAGAAGTAAGAATAGCCAATACGGTAATTCCAACTTTCGGTATCTCCTATTTCTTCCTCTAAATATTTGAAGACCTCCACCGCACGGCGCAAGTATTTTTCGTTCTCCTCAGAGGGATCTAACCAATACAAATTATTATAGGCACGTCCTAACTCACTGAGTACTTCAGTGGTTTTTACTCTCATCGGGGAGCTTCTCTATGAAATCGATGATGGCCTGTATATGGTCATCTTCGTTCCATTTGTCTATTTTTTTAGGATTTGTTGCTCTGTCATAATTTTTATTTATTTATCTATGAAGTAGTTATGATAAAGTATAGGCAAAAAAGTGGCAAGCTACCCTACATCGCACCGCTACAACCTTATACCTTTGCTGCGTTCCCACCCTGGAGGATTCTAGGGAGCTGGTCGTGTAGGACTTGCCGAGTGCAAAGGTACAAAAATTTATAACTTCCAACTCCTATCACGAATTTTTTTGTACTTTTACACAAAAATTTTTCACCCCTTGCTCTTCTATTCAAAAACAGATTAGCAAAACACTGAAATACAGCAACTTATTTAATCTTTACCTTATGATAACCAACCAAACATTCACCATGATTAAGCCCAATGCCGTAGAAAAAGGGCATACAGGAGCTATTATTGACCAAATTATTAAAGGAGGCTATCGCATTTTAGCCCTCAAATATGTTTGGCTAAGCCAAAGAGAAGCTGAAGCGTTCTATGAAGTGCACAAGGAACGTCCCTTCTTTGGGGAGTTGGTCGCTTTCATGTCGCGCAGTCCTATTGTCGCGATAGCTTTGGAAAAGGACAATGCTGTGGAAGCCTTCCCGCACCTTCATCGGAGCTACCGATCCTGCCAAGGCTGAAGCAGGCACTATTCGTGCCAAATATGGGGAAAGCGTAGGAGAAAATGCCATACATGGCTCCGACTCCAACGAAAACGCCCAAAGAGAAATAGCATTTTTCTTTTCTGGACGCGAGATATATAAGTGAAAAGTGACTAATGACTAGTGACTAATGACTAATGACTAGTGACTAATGACTAGTGATAAGTAAAAAGTGAAGAGTGGGTAACTATTGTTACTATTCACTCTTCACTTTTTAGTTATTCACTTAATTCTCTTTTCGTTATTCACTCTTCACTTTTCGTTATTCACTTAATTTAATCAGGAAGAGATACACAGGGAAGTGGTCGGAATAACCACCTGTATAGCTACCATTGGCATAGCTACGGAAAGGATAGCCTGCAAACCGTCCTGAAGGATTGGCTAGCTCTGGGCTATTGAATACGCCTGCTTTCCAATATTTGTACCCTTCTACCTGCTTATCTATATAGCCATAAGTAAGAACAAATTGGTCAAAAAGGCTCCAGCTATCGCGATAAGCCAAAGTACCTACCCCTTTCTTGAAGAGGTTTTTCCATAGGATTGTATAGGTCGCCTTGGCTTACTTTTTTTCCTTATTTGCCTTGGTCTTGAGTACCTTCTTAAAAAGCTGAGTAGGTAGGATCATCATTGAAGTCGCCCATACTAATGACCTTTGCCTTGGGATTTATCGCCGTCAAAGAATCAAAAAAATATGTTTGTTCAGAGCTGCTGCGGCTTCCCTAAAAGGACGAGAGGCCGCTTCTCCCCCTGAGCGTGAAGGCCAGTGATTGATGATAAAGTGTAGCTCCTCCCCTTCCATCTGTCCTGATACAAGGATTTGGTCACGTGTATAGCGAGGCTTGCCTGTAGAAGGGTCTTTGATATCCAAAAAGTGCTTGGAGGTATGGGTAGGGGTGAATACATCTTTCTTGTACATAAAGGCCACATCTATCCCTCGAGCATCAGGAGAATCATAATGTACGATGCCATAATTGTAATCCTTGAGGGCTTCGCTATGGGCTAAATCCTCCACCACACTACGGTTTTTCTACCTCCGAAAGTCCCACAAAATCAGGCGCTGTACTTGTAACATCCCGCCCTATCTTGGCGATAGTGGAAGCTATCTTATGGATATGATCAAAGTAGTTGGCACTTGTCCAGTGGTCTTTGCCCTCTGGGTACGATCGTCATCAAACTTCTTCGGGTCATTGATGGTATCGAACAAATTCTCCACATTGTAGAAAGCCACCGTGCGTACTTTGTACTGCTTGGTCTGCGCCTGCAAGGATAAGCTAATGAATATCAATGAGATTGATAATAATAAATAGATTTTTCATGTAAGTTTCTTTTTATACAAAGATACGTTTTTTTCTTGAGATGAAGCACTTTTTATTTTTAAGAGAAATAAATTCACTCACACATCTTTTTCTTTTACACCTTTTAGAGTGCTCTATAGGCTTTAAAAAAACGCTTATCTCTATAATGGGTAAAGGAAAATAATAGAGCAGTTCTTTTTGTATTTCATTGATTGTAAAGGTGTTGAAATTTCAACAACACATCTGATATATTACCCTTATTATAATAGGCACGAGCTACAAGCTCGCGCCAGCGGGAGAAAATCATTCGCTAATTCTATGTTAGGTAAGTATCATATATTTAAAAATTCCATCAACGATTCTATACCCAGTTGCATTATTCTCTTTTAATTCTTCAACAATCTTTTTCACTAAAAATAGCTTCATCTATAGAAATTATATCATATTCTATTTTTGTTCCTTAGATACAAATCTATTTTTTTGTTGTATCTCCATATTCAGAGTCAAAATTCTCATAATCTTCATAATTTGAAAAAGAGAATACATCTCTATCTTGATAATAAAATGTACTTTTTTTGAAAATCAAGAACTTTGGAACTCCATACAGGAAAACCTATTAAGAAATATTTTTTCATCAAAAGTATCAATTTTTACAGGAATTTTTATTGTGAATAGGTAATTTATATGCAGATATAATATCTACAACCTTTTCGCTTATTAAGAAGTCAATTCCTAATTCATAAGGAGCGTAATACATAAAAATCTAATTTCTTAATACTTTTTAGTCATAGAGAATAGATGACATTTGGACAATTTTTTTAGATCAAATTGTTGGAATGTTTCTATACGAACCCTTTTTATATCGTTACTGTTGCTATCAAAAAGCTGTTGAAATATTCTTTATGTTCATCTTTTTCAAATGAGTTTTTTCTTTATTTCAACTGCAAAACTCCCATTTCTTCTTCCTGTTATTTTTAGGATCTAAGTTAATATCTATATTATAAAAACTTCATAATGTATACTTTTTACTATTAATGTTTATTCTTTTTCTTATGTTTCCCTTCTTTAAAAATAATCATTTAAATTCATATCTGAATTTAGGGCATCATCTATATGCTTTCTTAATTCATCTTGTAATTTTTGATTTCTGTAATATTAAAATTTCCTTTCTTTTTTAAGTTTTTTTAGACGCTTTCTCACATAATCATTATATTGAGGATGATTACCATGAAAAGGTCTGTCTAAATCTCTTAAGTTTGTTTTTATCTTTTTGCTTTTGTAGAATCTGTTTTGTATATACCCATCTTTTTCTAATTTTTTAAAATCAGAACGAAACTCTTTATAAATTTCATTAGGAATTATATGATGGATATCCAACCCAAAAACATCCACCTCAGTATTACAATCAAAAAGTATACCCATAGAAATTAGGATTATTCCTGCCAACCTTATCGGGTCTTGGCTAATATAAGTACCGCTTTCAGGTGAGTAATAACGGAAACGGTTATAAGCTAACCCAATCTCCTCATCGTAGTATTGTCCTTGATATAAGAAAGGAATAAACGAACTGTCCCCAGTAATAGCATTCCCGTAAAGGTCTAATTCTCGTGCCCATACCTTCTCCCCTCTTCATCATACGCTTCATAAGGCGTTCCTAAATGGTCGGTGAGGATGCTATACGACTTATCCCCTACAAGTTTAGCTGCAGGCACAAAGGAGTTCTCATCAAACACCCAAGTGATAAGATTATCAGTTACAGGCTCTTCCTTGTCATAAACTAACAAATTGTCCTTATCTCTACTGAGATTAGGTCGCTCGCTTAGGTCATACTCCCATTCGTGAAGTGGTACATTTCCGTCCCACAGAAAACGCTTGATGCGCTTGCTACTGAGGTTTATCTTTGCTGTGCTTACTCACATACTGCCGCTGTGCCAGCTCGCAGGACTATCAACTGCATTATACTCCAAGGCAAAATGAACTTCAATTTTATAAATTTATATCCATCTTCCTATATTCATGTTTTTCAATAAAAAGGATAATTGCCCTTGTGTTATTCTACCTTCATCATAGAAAGATTTCATAATATCTCCATATTTTTTTGTACATCATCAGCACATCCTATTTTACTTCCTAATAATTTTACAGCTTCTTTATAAACTGAATTTGAAGAAGTCTTATCAGCAAGTATTTCTATTATAATTTGCACAATTTTATCCATTAATTCTTCATATTTTTTTCATACCTTCCTCTGCTTCTTCTCTTGTTTCATAAGATACTTCATCTAATATTGAGAAAGTACATTGTATTTTTTTCTAACTGATCAAAATAATTATTCATATCAAGTATATTTTAATGATGTTTATTTACTATTGTATATGCCTCTTTAGGAATTTCACCATCAATTAGAACTTCTATATCTTTAGTAGCATAGTAATAAGCTTTACCTTTTAATCTTTTTACCTGTTTGAGGGTCAATACCATTTGATATATCTATAACTTTTTCAGGATCAATCTTATCTGTGTCTATTGCTATAATAAGCGAATGATTATAAAATTCAGCTCTTTTTATATCTTTAGAAGTAGATATATATTGAGTATTTAAATTTCCATCGTCAACATGTTCTTGAATACTATAATTAGCATTAATATCTTTAGGTTGAATATTTGTGCCATTCTTTACAGCTTCTTTTTTTGTTTGGGATGGATACCACGATACACAATAACTAACCCCCAAACATCCACCTCAGTATTACAATCAAAGGTATACCCATAGAAATTAGGATTATTTCCTGCCAACCCAATCGGATCTTGGCTAATATAAGTACCGTTTTTCAGGTGAGTAATAACGGAAACGGTTATAAGCTAACCCAATCTCCTCATCATAATACTGTCCTTGATATAAGAAAGGAATAAACGAACTATCACCTTACCATTGGCATCTCTTTCAAGGCGATAACGCTCACCTGCTTCATTGTAGGTAATTTCTCTCTTTTTCAAGTTCTTAATTATTAATATGTATAGTTATCTGCCTTTTTAAATGTTCTATTGGTAGAATCTCATCAAATGGTATTTTTATTTGTAATAGCATCATTTTTTTACTTTTTGAATAAAAATCTTTGTTAATTTTTGTTTGTTTCAATTCTTTTGGATTATAGATAACTGTCTATTAATTTCATCTTTGATAAACATATTGTTATCTAAAATATATTCTATTTCGTCTGTTATTATTTTTTTATATTGTTTGATTTAATTAGAATTATTTGTTGAATCATATCATAAAACATAATAAAAAAAGTAGTAAAAAGATTTATTCTTTCTATTAATTACACAATTATAAGTAGTATCTAAGCAGATAATCATATTTAGAGCAATAACATTATCTTGTTCAGTCAGAAATAAACTCTCTAAATTTTTCTAATTTATTTTTCTATTGATAAGTCTCTCACATTATTATATAGGAAGTTCCATAAATAGTTTTTTTCATTCTGAATAAAATGTTAATAGTTTCTAACCTAAAGAAACTTTTTATTAAACAAAGAGAACATTCTCTCTGTGTTCCAAAGAGAATATAAAGTATATTCATTATAAGACATTTCATCAATTTTTCTCTTTTTTTATATCTTCAAATACCATAGAGGATAATTTTAATGATTATGTTTCTCAACTTTTTATATCTTTATCTTCCAATTGCCCCAAACAATTATGTTCATCGATGCCGCAGGCTTCTCTTGCCATATTCCTACTTTTTTTCTAAATTTTCAACTTCTTGCATTAGGACTTCTTCAGCATGCAAATTTTTTTACCTTTTGTATCATACATTGTTGATGAATTAATAGGCTCTACTCCTAATTCTTTTGATTTAGCTCTTTGGCCTTTATCTAGTCCATTACTTGAAGCAGAGTATAAATTACCATCCTTGTCTTTTTCCAACTGCAACAACACGTCTTACACGAGAAAAAAATGATCTCCTGATTCAGAGATTTCCTTTGCCATAGAAGTTAGTTCTTCAAATAACCCCCACGGGTCAATCCACCCATTACAATCCATCACATACCCATAAAACGCCAGTCCCCCCGCCAACCTTATCGGGTCTTGGCTTATGTATGTACCTGAATCAGGTGAGTAATACCTAAACCTATTATAAGCTAACCCAATCTCCTCATCATAATACTGTCCTTGATATAAGAAAGGAATAAACGAACTGTCCCCAGTAATAGCATTCCCGTAAAGGTCTAATTCTCGTGCCCATACCTTCTCTCCCTCTTCATCATACGCCTCATACGGCGTCCCTAAGTGGTCGGTGAGGATGCTATACGACTTATCCCCTACAAGTTTAGCTGCAGGCACAAAGGAGTTCTCATCAAACACCCAAGTGATAAGATTTTCTGTTATAGGCTCTTCCTTGTCATAAACTAACAAATTGTCCTTATCTCTACTGAGATTAGGTCGTTCGCTTAGGTCATAGATGATATATTATTTTAGCAAAAAGCAATGTCAGCTGTACCTATCTCTACAATGTTATAATTACCATCTTCTACTTTAATTTTTAATGCCGCAACCATGTTCAATATCAAACTCTGTCCTAAATCCTAATCCGAATAATTCACATTCATTTTTGTTCAAACAGAATGAAAATTTTTAATAGTTTTATCTCATCATATTCTATATTTATATGATAAATATTTTTCAGCCCATTCCTTAACAGCATCCATACATTTATTGTACCATTTTTGAAAAGTTATCTATAAAATCAGCTATTTTTTTGCAATAACTATCACTTAATTTCTCTTCTGAAGCGTCCAAATCATCAGATAAGATTAGTCTAATTTTTCTTATTTATTTTTCCTAATAAAAATTTCTTTTTGAAAGATCTTTATCAAACTTAATTTTTTTGTCTCTCTCATTTTTCTAATGGTATTTTTTCATTCAATTCTTTTTGCTTTATCTTTTAGCAGCTTTAGTATCATATTCAACTCCAATTTCAAATTGTTTAACAGCTCCTTCATGAGGTAATTTTTGCTTTGTGTTCTGAGGTATAAAACTAATTGCATTATACATGAATTTGTTTTTTCATCATATGCTGCATGATGCCATACGACCACTGCTCGGTTTTTAATCCGTACTTATTTTTAAAATGTAAAATTACAATTAATATTTCAATTTGCAAACATACGACTCCTCAGTAGCTTCCTCAAAAAGCTGCCCAAAACTCTTGTGAGAATGGTGATTAGCTACCTTCTCCACTCCTTTATTGAACGCCTTATTAGGGACCTTTACCAAAGAACCAACCTAATATACCTGTAGACATATTCTAACGGGTGTTATCTCTTATTTTTAAAATTCAAATTTTTGTGAGTATATCATCTATAAAAAAATATTGGTTTCATTTATCGTCTAAAAGAAAACATTTTTTAGAATCAATGAGCCAATACTCTCCTTTTTTTAAAAGTATATACATATACTTAGTTTTTCAGTGGAGATTCTCTGTAAGTTATAACTATTATTTTTTTATTTTTCTTCTGTTACTTCTTCTATTACTTCTTTATCAGGATCGTATTCATAATAACCGTTAGTTCCATAATCTATAACATTAGGACGCCCATAAGTACGCTTTTTTTATTTGTACAAAATTTATTAAATAATTTCACAAGTAACTCCTTCTTTCTCTCTGTTTTTCTTGATAAGAAAGACTTACCTCCTTCTCAATGTTGTTACATTCTTTTTTCCCATAGATTCATTTCCTTTATAAAAATCTACGACTACATTTTTTTGCAATTTCTAAATCATTCATCTTTAATATATTTTTAGTGTGAATTTTTCAAATTCTTTTCGATAGTTTTTCTCCATTAGGTGCTGTAGCAGTATGGGTTACTTTTTGTTGGACGTGTCCCTCCATTAGCATATTCAAACTCAATAGTAATACCCCCGCTGGCGCGAGCTTGTAGCTCGTGCCCAATTCAAAATTCACAATCTCATAATTCCCCTCGCACTATTTAAAAAGTACTCTATAGGCTTAAAAAAACGCTTATCTCTATGGTGTATAAAGGAAATAGTAGGGCAGTTCTTTTGTATTGTGTTGATTAGTAGGTTATTGGAATTTTAACAACACATCTGGAACATTACCCACTCTCCCCACTCATTGTAGGTGTGTTGCAGCTTTGCACCCAAACTACTTTTCCATCGCTGTGCGATTGCCATAAAGCATTGTACTGATGGGTGATGCGATGCCCATTCTGAGTTTCTGCTACAATACGCCCTAGCACATCGTATTCCCCAAAGCGTCTGGCTGGTAGGGTTTTCCCTTGGGTTATTATTATCTTTAGCTGCTTTAATAGAGAACTTAATTTACCCTATAAAAAAACTAAGATATATGTTCCTCTAACCATTCAACACCATAATCTAAGAAATCCTTAACATACGGATTAGTACAAGAATTTACTAAAGATTTATACTCCTCAATAGAAACCTTTTTTTCACGTACCTCAATAGATTCTATAAGACTTGATATTACTTCCTCATTCCCATAAAACTTTTCTGTAGGTAGAATTGACAATAAAAAGTATCCGTCCTCTAATGATATAGGTCGTTCAATAGATTCTAATAGTTCCTCATATTTACGCGCTAAATTAATGATCTCTTGTGTATCATTATATAAATCTTCATTAGGCATTTTCCCCAGTTCCTTCAGTTTTTTTAAAAATATTACTATCCATAAAATTAAAAAAATTAATGTAATCTTTTTGCCTTTGTATTAATATCATCCAAATCAGTGTCTAATTCAGTCCTTAAACGATTTTTGAAGTTCAGATATCTCTTTTCTTGCTAAATCCTTATCTCCATGAATGTTATATCTTAAATTAATATCTCTAACCTCAAATCCGACTTGAAGACTATAATCAGCATGAGAACCTCCATGATAATATTTTTTTATTGTTGGCTGTTGGCTGTTGCCATTTTCTCATTATCCCATATCATTAATCCATTCTCTTTTTTTATCTCTACCATCTCCTAATCCTATGTCATTAAAAAAATTTAGTATTATCAGTATCATTCCAAACCTCTTCTGGAATTAAATGTTGAGCTTGTTTGTTATCTCCATAGGATGCCTCTAAGTTTCTCCATAGTGCTGCAGAACTTAACCCCCACGGGTCAATCCACCCATTACAATCCATCACATACCCATAAAACGCCAGTCCACCCGCCAACCTTATTGGGTCTTGGCTAATATAAGTACTGCTTTCAGGTGAGTAATACCTAAACCTATTATAAGCTAACCCTATTTCCTCATCATAATACTGTCCTTGGTATAAGAAAGGAATAAACGAGCTATCCCCAGCAATAGCATACCCATAAATATCTAACTCTCGCGCCCATACCTTTTCTCCATTTTCATCATACGCCCTCATAAGGTGTTCCTAAGTGGTCGGTGAGGATGCTATACGATTTATCCCCTACAAGTTTAGCTGCAGGCACAAAGGAGTTCTCATCAAACCCTCAAGTGATAAGGTTATCAGTTACGGGTACTTCCCAATTACGCCCTAAAAGTATCTGATAAAAACTCATATAAAAAGTGTCATATATTTTTGAAGGAATATCAAAATTACTAATACTAAAGCGATTATTCTACTTCTAAATAAAGTTCAGGATAGTTTGTAATATCCCTTTACTCCTGCACCTATTGTCCAAAAAAATGTTTAGCTTTATTTAATTCCTCCTGCCAAATACATTCTTCCTCTTTAGAGACATTTTTCGGGAATAGATTTTTAAAAATATTTTCTGGTGTGGTATCCCTCCAAACTCCTATAGATATTTCTCGAAAAACAATAACAATAAGGTTTCTCTGAAACATCAATATCGCTATCCTTTTTCTTCTAAGATTGTTATCAATTCATTTGCTTCAATCTCAAAAAGGATTTATTCCATATATTTCTGGATTAATTTTTCTCTGTTTCAGGACCTTGTAATTCTACAAATTTTTAAATTTTTTGTCATTATCAAAATCCATCCTAAATTCAAGAGTATCATAATAAAGTTGACGTTCATTCTTGTAATCAGGCTCACCAAGTATTTTTGATAATTTCATTAATGTTACTACCAAAAAGTAATCTTTGAATCATTGATCTCAATTCCTATTAAAGGAATAATTTTTTTAATTTTATTTTCATATGCTTAATGGTTTACTTTTTTTCTGAAGCTGTTTAAACTTTTTTTAGAAAAAAATAGGTAAAGTGCTGTGCTTTCTAAAGGGAACTCAGTCATATACTCTGAATGAGTGCCATTTTTCCTATATTTCTTTTAAAATAAAAACCTTTTAATTTATGGTGTTCACAAATTTGTTTGAATTTCTTTGTGTAACAATAATAAAAGAACGATGTTCTTCCATTCTGACTATATTATAAGGATCCAATGAATTAGGAAGAATATGAAGTTCATCTATTCTTAAACCTCCATAAGAGGTTTTTAACAATACTTTTAGTAAAAATCTAAACAAGGTATACAATGTAGAATATTTAAAGTATAAAAATCCTTCAATTGTATAGTCTTTACTATCTCTAATTATTGCTGGGAAAAATTGAATTTCTTTTTCATTAATATCCTCAAAAATCTCTTTAAATTTAGTGCTTACCAATCGTGGACCGAAAGTAGGTAAAACATCATAAGATGTTAGATAACTATCTATTTTATCAACATTGTAATACAGAACCTCAGACTGTTTGATTTTTCACTCCATTATCAAAGTTCCCTTGCTCTACAACATTACTATCAGCATATCTAAAATAAACGTCTCTTTTTGTAAAAAAATCTGAAAATTTAAAATACATATATTAAAAATAATTTAATGAATTGAATAGCATTTCCTCCTGCCATTTCTTAACTCTAATCTTGTTTCTCTTCTTAATTCTTCAATTGTGTCCCTAAACTGTTGCTGCGTCCATTTTTCCATCTTTGCCCTCGTCCCAAATATCTTCTAATTGCTCTTTAATATAGCCATTATGCCCTTTATTCCAACCTTTATGAACACTTCTTGTAGGATGTATACCCCCGCTGGCGCGAGCGTGTTGCGCGTGTCTCTATTGCCCCTAATTCACTGCCTAATTAGTAACAGACCTTGAAGCTCTTTTATTTTTTTAGCACAAGCTTGAAGCGAGATATGTGACTCGCACCAGCGGGGGTACCTAATTTGAAAACAAAACTTTTTTAAAGGCTTATCTGTGAGATTTTTACTTTCCTTTTGATTTTTCACCGGTGTTTGTCTCCTATCTATTTCGTATGTGCCTATGCGTGAGGTGCGTACATACACTTCTTTACCTCTTATTTCGGCTTCAATCTTGGCCGTTTGCCCTTACCTTTATAGGTATAGTCGTATTTAACCCCCAAGTCGGCTTTGTTGTTTTGTATCTTCACTTCAGGGTAAAAGGTATGCCAAGGGGCGCGTTCCTGGTCGAGGGCGAGTGTTTGCAGCTGTAGCCATCCTATCTGCTTGATTCTGCTAATGTCAGAGGTTTCCCCAGACAATGAGGTTTGGGTTTAGCCTCTTCACTCTTCGGCGTATAGACCACGTATGGGCGGGGACTGTCATCCGTACAAAGCTGCTGAGCGACTTTGAAAGTCTGTGCTTGTAGGGGTAATGGTAGAAGCTAAAAAAATGTTAATATAATAATTCGATACATAGTTTTAGTTATTGATGCGTATTATCAGCTATCAAACAAGACGAATATTGCCGACAAATATACAAAATAATTCGTATATTTGCCCTTAATTTTTTCACTTTATTATGGCAGACGATCAAAAGATTATCTTTTTCCATGAATAAGGTCAGTAAGACCTATTCATCTACTAACAAACAGGTGCTTAAGGACATCTATCTGAGTTTCTTCTATGGGGCTAAGATTGGTATTCTCGGGCTTAATGGGGCGGGTAAGTCCTCCCTACTGAAGATCATCGCTGGGATAGACAAGAACTATCAGGGCGAAGTGGTTTTTGCCCCTGGCTATACAGTGGGTTACCCTAGAGCAAGAACCCAAATTAGACGAGGAAAAAAACGGTTATTGAGGTCGTTCGCGAGGGAGTAGCCGAGACGGTGAAGCTCTTGGACGAGTTCAACCATATCAATGACCTCTTTGGCCCTAGAGGAGAACTACTCCGATCCCGACAAAATGCAAAAAAACTCATGGACAAGCAGGCGGAGTTACAAGACAGGATAGATGCGCTGAATGCTTGGGAGCTTGACAATCAGCTAGAAGTGGCCATGGACGCCCTCCGTACTCCTGACCCTGATACTCCCTATCAAGGTACTCTCAGGAGGAGAACGCCGCCGAGTAGCCCTCTGCCGTCTCCTATTGCAACAGCCCGATGTATTGCTATTGGACGAGCCTACCAACCACCTTGATGCCGAATCTGTCCTATGGCTCGAGCAGCATCTCCAACAGTATGCAGGCACGGTGATTGCTGTCACCCACGACCGTTATTTCTTGGACAATGTAGCGGGCTGGATCTTAGAGCTTGACCGTGGGAGGGAATCCCATGGAAGGGCAACTACTCCTCTTGGCTGGATCAAAAGGCCAAACGCCTTGCCCAAGAGCAAAAAGCAGAGACCAAGCGACAAAAGGTACTCGAACGAGAGCTTGAGTGGGTACGACAAGGCGCCAAAGGGCGCCAAGCCAAACAGAAAGCGCGCTTGCAGAACTATGACCGCCTACTGAGTGAAGACCAAAAACAATTGGAAGAAAAAGCTCGAAATCTATATCCCCAATGGGCCTCGCTTGGGTACCAATGTGATAGAGGCGCGCCATGTAAGCAAGGCTTTCGGTGATAAGCTCCTCTATGATGACCTGAACTTTGTCCTCCCACAAGCGGGTATCGTAGGGGTGATAGGCCCCAATGGTGCTGGGAAATCCACTATCTTCCGTATGATTATGGGGGAAGAAAAAGCCCGATAGTGGGGAGTTCCTCGTAGGAGATACCGTAAAAATCGCCTATGTGGATCAGACCCATAAGAATATAGACCCCGAAAAGAGTATTTGGGAAAAACTTCTCCGACGGACAAGACCTCATTCTCATGGGCGGTCGCCAAGTAAACTCCCGTGCCTACTTGAGCCGCTTTAACTTCTCTGGTAGTGACCAAAACAAAAAGGTAGCCACCCTTTCTGGAGGAGAGCGCAACCGCCTGCATCTGGCCATGACTCTCAAGGAAGAAGGTAACGTGCTCCTCTTGGACGAGCCTACCAACGACCTGGATGTCAATACCCTACGTGCCTTAGAAGAAGGCTTGGAGAACTTCGCTGGTTGTGCGGTAGTGATCTCCCACGATCGCTGGTTCTTGGACCGTATCTGTACTCATATCTTGGCCTTTGAGGGGGATTCTCAGGTGTATTTCTTCGAGGGCAGCTTCTCAGAATATGAGGAAAACAAGAAAAACGCCTCGGCAAGGAGGTTACTCCCACCCGTATCAAATACAAGAAACTCACCCTGATAAAGTAAAAAAAGGTATCGCCCAAAAAGCGATACCTTTTTCTTGTCAAATAAAAACAATAAACTCAATTTTAAAAACTCTACTTTGATAATCACTACTCCATTAGCCCCTTTTTTTCCTTAAAGTCGGTAGTACGTGGAGCGCCTTTTTGAAAACCGTAGTGGAAACGATTTTTACTGATTTTTGGCCAACTCACTCTGTGGGTAGTCCATCACATCTTTGTAATTGACAAGCACTAACGGATAGGCCTCTGTGCGTTTTTTTGGTTTTTTTCTTGATATAGGCTTGATAGTCGCGTAGGGACTTCTTTATCTTGGTCTTTAGGTTTCCGTCCAAGAGTTTTTTTCTCCGCCTTGCAGCGCCTCTGTGGAAGTGCCGCTAGCTGTTTCGGCCGACTCTGTATTTACCACACGCTGACCGGTACGGAACTCCTCGGATTTGCGTTTTCTCTCCTCTTCTTTTGCTTTTTCTTTTCGGCCTCTTTCTTAGCGTTGTACTCAGCTACCTCGCGGGCATACTTTTGCTTGGCTTCCTCTTCAGCTTTTTTTCTTGGCCTCCTCTTCAGCCTTACGCTTTTTCTGCCTCTTTCTGCAAAGCAAGTTTGCGTTCTAGCTCCGCCTTTTTCTTTTCTCTGCTTTTTTTCCTTTTTCCAGGCGCGCTTTTTTTCCTTTTTCATATTCTGCATTTTTTTCTTAGCTATAGCCTCTTTTTTTCCTTAGCTTTTTTTCTCTGCTTTTTTTCCTTCTCTGCTTTTTTTGCTGAGCGGCAAGTACCTCCTCATAATTAGCATCAAAGATAGGTTTACCTTCTGCCTTTCCAAAGTTATAGTTGAAATAGAAGATAGGGCGGCTATCCTTGGTTGGTTTTCCTTTTCCGAAAATAAGCACACCAAGATGGATTTATCCTAAGATAATAGCCCCAGCCGTCGAAATAGCGGGTATAAGTATAGTTTTTTGAAGTCAAATAACTTAGTGGCAAGATTGTAAGTACCTACCTTAAAAAGTTGGGCTACTGGTTTCTATATATTTGATTTTTGTTACTCTTATCCACTCCCAAGAAATAATCTACCTTATTCACCGTCGTTTTTTTCTTTTCTTAGGAAACCAAGGGGCGTTTCTAAGGTTTCATTCAAGTGGTTATCCTTCCAAGAATCTTCCAACTTGGGTTGGGCAAAGCTAAAAAAAGCGGTACAGAAACACAGGGCTGTTAAAAAAATACGATACTTTCATTTGTCTAATAATATAAAATTTTTGATTAAAACTAATTGTGAGGGGCAAATATACAAAAAGTAAAATAAAAAAACAAAAATCAAGAATTGGTCACTTGTTACTTGTCCTTAAAATAGTTTTTCTATATACTTTTTTTCAGTGGTTGTGGTTGCTGGGCAATATGTTCGTGAATATACTTTCTATCCTCTTCTATATCAGAACGGTACGGCACTATCTTAGGAAGATGTTCCTGCACACTGAGTCGTACCATACGAAGTTCTATATTTTTCAGGCTCTTTTCTCTATTGCGCTCTCTATGAGTGCTTTACCTTCTTTGAGAGACTGTCGGAGCTTACCCGATTGCTTGGCGTACATCATCAGGGCAGCCCCCTTATAAGCCTGCAAAAGGGGCGTATTTGTACTCACTCCTTGCATCAGTTGGTAGAACTGTGCTGTATGTTCTTTAGTAGAGGAAGCAGAAGTATAGGCCTTGCGTATCTCCTCCACTGATTGTCCATGTACAAAAAAAGTGGTATAAGGCAACACAACAAACAAAAATCTTAGCATATCTTATAGGTATTGGTTAGTTTTAGGGCTATGGTATCACCAAAGGAAGTAATATTCTTTACTACAATTGTCTCTGGTTGCTCGGTAAGTTCCATCTGTAGGGAGAGTTCGCCCGCTGTATGAGGATTGATCAGGGTCATAAACTTCACTTGGGAGGTCTTACTCAAGAAAAGTTTCCTTTGAGTGATCTTTTCTGTGAGTTCCTTGATAATCTGGAGCATACACACCCCAGGGGTAATGGGATTACCAGGGAAATGACCTGCAAAAAAATCAGGGTGAGCAGGATTGAGGGTAATACGACAAATGTATTTCCCCTCGCCCCTGAGGTGCTATCTGGTTGAGTCTATAAAAGTCGTCTAACATAAGGTATTTATTTTTAAGGCAATACGTCCAAAGTCATCTTCACAGGCAAGGTGTGATGCTCGATTACGATCTGTGAGAGTTCGCCCGTCTGCCTATAGTGAGCGGTAAAAAGTAGTATAGGGTTTTTGACTTTTTTGTATTGAGTTGCTGATATTTTTTTCTGTTTTGATTTTCAAACAGATACACCTTTCTTTTCCCCTCTGTTACTACATAAGCTACCTCTTGATTATGGATATATTTGTCCCCATACCTATCTGCTTCCAATAAATCCTCAAAATCCCGCTGGAGGAGCTTAATAAGTGGCTTCCTATCCAAAGGCTCGGCTATATATTCCACTCGCCAACCTTCCCCTCTTTTATAATAGAATTTTTAAAAAGTGTATTACCAAAAATCGGTAGTTAGGGCTACTATATGAAAGTAAGTAGCGGTTTTTATGGCCAATACCCCATTGAAGCTATGTCCATAGGCCTCAATAGTAGCTCTTAGCTGGTATTCGCCTATGCCAAAATAAGGGTTGGCTATATACTCCCCTGTCTTTTCCTTCTGGTAAGTATCAGGCAAGCGGTAGGAAGTGCCACAACTGAGGCATAGGAAAAAGATACTATAGTGTAAAAGCCGCTTCATCAATAGGGGTATTGAGTTGTTGGTGTGTAAAGGTAATCTCAGTATAGTCGTCGGTAAGTTCTATGAGCTTGACACGCCCTACAGTAGCATTAGGGGAGAAAAAAACAAATGTATTTCCTTAATGTACTTGAGTAGGGTCTTGTCCTTGGGCAGCAGTTGCGCCTTTGTATCTTTTTCCTTCATTATATAAGGTGACAACAAACTCTTTTTTTGGTCAAACATATTGCCACTTACCGTGCTTACAATCAGGCTATTAATCTTTTTGAAAATCTTATTATCCGCCTTCATTTGGGAAACCTTCCCCGCATCATTGACCTTGATTTGATCCTTTTGAAAGACAATCTGATACTGATAGGGTGTTGTATATTGCCAATTAAGCCTATCAGGAGCCGAAAAAAACATCTTCCCTTTGGTTTCTATATCGTTGGACATAAACTCCAAATGCTTCTTTTGAGTGAAAGCCGCTTGCATGGTCTTGATTGTCTTATTTTTTTGCCATCACCTTCTCCTTGAAAGCCGTAGCTTGTGTCTGGGAAAGTGGTTGCTGCCCCCACAACACTGTAGAGACTAGTAGGAACAAAAAGAAAGTATATCGCTCTCATAAATAGTTTTTTTGTAAATCCTCTTGCAATAACTATGCCACAACATCACCAAGACAAGGGCGAATAAAGCTATCTAGCTGGTCAAACTCTATCAAAAAGGCATCATGTCCATGTATGGAGTGTATCTCATGGTAAGTTACTTCCTTACCCATTTGCTTTAAAGCCTGGTAAGTAAGCCTATTTTCCTGAGGTACAAAATACAAATCGGTATCAGTGGCTATGATATGTATCTGGGTCGTTACAGGTACCATTACCTGCTCAAATCCTCCCCTATCTTTGCAAATATCAATGGTTTTTGACCAACTGATTCATCAGCTTATAAGCCTCAAGGGTAAATCGGTTTTTGGAGTTTCTCTCCGTGATGGAGCAGCCAAGTTTCCGTATTGAAGAGGTTGCGTTCTATATTGACACTACGGTCAAATTTTTTTCCTTAAGCGAAGCAGGAGTTCGATAGCAGAGCATAGCGTGCATACGGGCATCGTGCAAGGGGTTGTTACCCTCCAAGAGTCGTTCTTGGACAAGACAGTTGGCTATTACCCAGTCCGTGGTTTTCCAGTCGGTAGCCACCGCAAAGAAGTGGGTTATATATTGGGGTGCCAAGGCCAGCATCTCCCAAGCAATACCGCCTCCTAAGGAACTCCCCGAAAGGATATCCACATGCTCCACTCCCAGTCGTTGCAAGCCCAAGAGGAAGATACGCGCCACATCGCGGGCTGTCCATAGCTTATAGTCAGCAATCAGCGCCCCATTACGATAGCCATTACCGGGGATATTAAAACAAATCACCGTATGGGTAAGCGTATCAAAAAGGCTTCCCTCCCTACCGTTTGGTTCCACCAACCCTCCTTACCGATGACCTGAGAGTTTCCCGTAAGGGCATGATTCACTACAATTACAGGAGCCTCCCCAAAGGCTGTCCAAAAGAGCTGATAGGTCAGTTCCAAACAAGGATATTCTTTCCCCAATAGGGTAGTAAAGTTATTGATTTCTATACACTTAAGTTCGTCCATAGTACTATCTTCTGTCTTTGCGAGAAGTATATTATACTTCTTTTTATATTTGAGCGCAAAATTAGGTTTTTTTATAAGGAGATAAACAAATTTTTTTATAGTTTCAAATCGGGTGTCAAAAAAATGATATTTTTATCTGCCTTATCTTTGCCGAAAAAAACATTGAGCTTATGAAACCCTTATTACATTTAGATATGTTCAGCACCCCTAACCGACTTCTTGATGACCTCATAAAAGAAAGTACAGAGGCAAAGGCTTTCCTCCTTAGAACGGCTTCTTAAGGAGGCACAACTACCCATCATCAGGATAACTTGCTACAAATACAATCAATTGGAAGCCGATTGTCTTATTGCTCTAAGCCAAACTCTTGATTTATTTCTCTATACCCACATAAGAAAAGTACTTGAACGAAAAGCCATGGTAATAAGTCTTCCTCCTTCCGCTACCGATATCCGAGAGATGTTTGTCCGATTACGTCATATTCACTTTTCCTCCTAACTATGAAAATAGTGTGCAAGAAACACTTTACCAACCCCGATAAGGAAATGTCTTTATCCGTAAAAGTACTTCTATAGTAAATGCCACGCTACTAACTCCCTCGCATGTCGAGGAAGAACTCCAAAAATCGCCTCAAATTTCGATAAATAAAAAAATCAAAAAAACATTTGGTTATATCAATTATTTATCGTTACTTTTGCAGCTCAAAGTACTTTCTTATGGAAGAGCATAAATACTTAGATGATCTGAAGGAAATACGCCAGATGATGCGTCGCTCACCCAATTTCTCTCCTTGAGCGGACTCTCTGGGGTATTGGCAGGAGTGTATGCACTTATTGGGGCTGGTTCTGCTTTTTAAGATTTTTGGAAGCACACCACCTGCAGGAGTCTTATGTGATTTTTGGAGCTACACCTTTAAGAAATTGATAGCGATTGCCTTGGGGTACTTATCGCTTCCATAGTTACCGCTTATTTGTTTTTCCGCCTACAAGGCCAAACGCAATGGGGAAACTCTGGTCAATACCACTTCAAGCGTGCCTTATATAACTTTTGCTCTTCCGCTGCTCACTGAGGCATACTCTGTGTGCTGCTCTAAGGAATAGCCATTATGGTTTGCTCGCTCCTATGACCTTGATATTCTATGGATTGGCGTGCGTAAATGTAAGCAAATACACCTTTGGGGATGTCCATTACCTTGGGATTACTGAAATCGTATTAGGTTTATTAGCTGCATATTTCCCTGGTTATGGACTTTTGTTCTGGACTTTAGGTTTTGGCCTATGCCATATCCTTTATGGAGGTATTATGCACTTCAAATACGAACGTAATAGAAAGAAATAAAGTAATGACAGAAGTTTTTAAAGCGCTATATTGATGCTTCTAATGCTTTCCGCAAAGCAACAGACTATCATGAAGGAGCAATAGCTCTTTATGACTTGTTGTATGACTTGCAAGCCAAAGAAGAACGCACCTTTAGAAGAGGAACGTATCCTTACTGACACTTACTCTTTACTAGGATACCATCTATCGGCTTATGAGACTTTCTTACGCATTGCTGACCCTACCAATTATAAGGAGAAAAGCAAGTTAGTCGTCTTGGAAGACAAAGCAAAAATCACACAAAGATACTTTTTTTGTATCAAGGACATTCGCAAATTGAGAGTCAAACGAGCACAAAAACCTTTTTGATAAAGAAGATTTCTACCTAAAAAGAAGAAACCTCTTTCGGACATCAGTATAAGATACAGCGTGAAAAAAATACTCATTTTCAATAAAGAGTTGGAAGGTAACAGATTTGAGTTATTTATTCATTCCAAAATTACCTTTGAAGAATGTTTTTTTCAAAAAAATAAAAGAATACTTAGAATGGTTTTGCCACTGCTAAAGAAGTCATTATCAATAGCTTTAACAATGAATTTAAAGACTATGACGTTTTTCCTAAAGCTGACGATAATTGGTATGACACCCCTAGAGGTATATCGTATGAGAGTAGAAGTAGAGAAAAAGGCATCTTTGCCAATGTGGAAGCAGCTGATATTTACACTGACCACTTGCTAATAATAGAATTTGAAGAAAAAGAAATCACCCATATGTGGTTAGACGGATAATTGAGACATTTTGAAAACGCTTTTTAGCACATATCAATAAAAGCCTTTTGACCATCGTATTCGCTTGGCAATCATGTCAGTACTGATGGTCAATGAAAAGTGCTCGACTTTAACACCCTCAAGGAACTCTTGGGCGTTACAGACGGCAACTTAGCCAGCCATACCCGTGCTCTTGAGAATGAGGGAGTATATCACCGTGAGAAGACTTTTATCGGTCGCAAAACCAATACCCGTTACAAAGCCACTGCCAAAGGCCGCCAAGCCTTCCAAGAACACCTAGAAGCCCTTGAGAAAATCATTGTAGTGACCAGTGATAGTGACTAACGACGAGTGATTAGTGACGAACTGCTCCTATTATTTTTTTGGGTTTTTTACTTTGAAATACAAAGCGCTTTTTTAATAATGACTAACGACTAACGACTAATGACTTGTAACTCATAACTTGTAACTAAAATTCTTTATAAAAATGAACACTCAGAAATCAACTTTTGCAAACCTATTGCAATCCAACACCTTCCGTATGTTCCTTGTTGGAACCTTAGCGCTCTTATTGCTCGTTCCGCTATCCTTTGTCAAAGACTTGGTACGAGAGAGAAACGACCGCCAAGAGCGTGTCATAGAAGAAATTGACGAAAAAAATGGGGCGGTGCGATCTACTTCTATGGGCCTATCTTAAAGGTTCCTACAAGGCCTATTTGGATGCAAAACGCACGAGCTATACCACTTCCCTATGCCTACTTCTTCCCTGAAGAACTCAAGAGCCACGCTCAGGTAAAGACCGAAGTGAAGAAGCGTAATAACTATGAATCCTCGGTTTTCAATGCTACTATGGATTTTACTGGTCGCTATGTGGCTCCTGATTTTTCCTCCAAAGGAATCGCTCAGGAGGACATAGAGTGGGACAAAGCTACCATTCTTATTCGCACAACTAACCCTAAGTAGTATCAAGAATATCGTAACGATCACCTTGGCGGGAAAGCCTTATCCCTTTGAGCCTATCTATGACCAAGAGAACCCTGAACACTACCTTTGGAGAAACTCCATGTCCTACCGAGGAGATGATAATGAGTATTACGAAGGCCAAAGTAGTCGTATCTCCTCCTTACAGACCGCCTTTATTTCTATGGGAGAGTTAGACAAACCATTAGATTTCTCGCTTTCTATCACCTATGATGGTAGTAAGCACATCGCTATTGCCCCTATAGGCAAGACTACCGAAGGGACTATCTCGTCCAATTGGCAGAATCCGAGTTTTTGTAGAGAACTTCCTTCCTTATGAGAAGCAGATCACGTCCCAAGGCTTTAGTGCTTCTTGGCGTGTACTATATCTGAACCGTCCCTTCTCCCAGCAGGCTTTCGGAGGCTACCCCAGATCAGTGAATATGCCTATCAGGTAAATTTTGTAATCCCTGTTGATGAGTACCAGCAGAATGAGCGAGCTGCCAAGTATGGTTTCTTAGTCATAGGGCTAACCTTCCTTATCTTCTTCTTATTGCAGAGTATCAGCAAGATAAAGATTCATATTTTTCCAATATGCGATGATAGGCCTAGCCTTGAGTGCTTTTCTATACCTTACTCATCTCCTTTTACCGAACATAGTAGTTTTCGCCTTGGCGTACCTCATCTCTTCGGTGATGACCATCGGGCTTATCTCTCTGTATTCGGTAGCGATTCTCAAGAATAAGAGGTTTCCAGCCTTCATTGGTATTTCTTTAGCCGCCTTGTACGGATTTATTTATGTGATTATCCAGCTAGAAAACTATGCCTTATTGGTAGGTAGTTTAGGGCTTTTTGCTATCCTGGCGGTAGTAATGTATGCCTCTAGAAAAATAGACTGGAATCAATGATTAATGGTTAATGATTAATTACTCAAGTTTCGCAAGTTAAGTAACTATTTAGGTTATAGGACTTACGAAACTTGAGTTAATTAGTATTAATTATCAAACTTTATTCATGACATTATTTGGTATTCAAAAATAATTCGTATATTTGTGCTGTAAAATTTATAATTTATGGATACAGCATTCAAAAAAACATCGTTATCAAAAATGGGCTTTTCTTAGGTGCTGCCTTAATCGCCTTTGAGCTTATCAAGTATGCCACAGGGATTCTCTATACAAGCAATACAGGCTTGAGTATCCTCTTATGGCTGGTCAGTGTAGCTATTTATGCCTATTTTATCTTTGTGGCAGTAGGCCAATACAAAGCCTCTAACAACGACCAACTCACTGTAGTTGATGGTCTAAAAAGTAGGAGCTGTTGTAGGAGTTATTGCAGGGGTACTACTAGGTATCTACAATGTTCTCTATACCACTGTCATTGCTCCTGATTACTATGAACAAGTAATGGCTTTAGCTACTGAGAAGTTAGGCCCAATGCTTGAGAACATGTCTGAAGATCAGGTAGCTATCATGCACGAAGAGATGCTTAAGGCAAAACCCTCTGTAGTGGCAACTTTCATCTATAGTATTATTGGTGGCGCTATAGGAGGCCTGATCGTTGGGGCTATTATAGGGTTTGTAAAGAAAAGCAAAAAAACAACTAAGAGGTAATGACCTATAATAAAAATTAATCATTAATCATTATTGTCATTAAACATTATTTTGTACTTTTGCACCATTATTTTTAAGATGATATGCAAAAGCCCTTAATTCTTATCACCAATGACGATGGCATTACTGCCCCTGGTATCCGTGCCCTTATTCAGGTGATGCTTCCTTTAGGAGAGGTAGTAGTAGCACCCTGACTCACCACAGAGTGGTATGGGACATGCTATTACAACTACCTCTGCCCTATTCTGCGAACAGGTACATACCCAAAGTGGTGCTCCTTTAGAATACCGTTGTAGTGGTACTCCTGTGGATTGTGTGAAGATAGCCAGCACGAACTGCTTAAGCGTACCCCCGACCTATGTGTCAGTGGCATCAATCATGGTTCAAACTCCTCTATCAATGTGATCTACTCTGGCACCATGAGTGCAGCGGTAGAGGCAGGCGTGGGGGGATTCCCGCCATTGGCTTCTCCCTATTGGACATGAATTGGAATGCAGATTTCTCCCAATGTACTGATTTTGTACGTGATATTACCCTAAATGTACTCCAAAATGGCCTGCCTCATGGGGTAGTGCTCAATGTAAATATTCCCAAGCTCAAGCGTGAAGAGATCAAGGGAGTGAAGGTATGCCGCCAAGCGCGTGCCCACTGGGAAGAGCGCTTTGACCATCGCGTCAGTCCGCATGGCCGTAATTATTATTGGCTTACGGGCAAGTTCGTCTGCGAAGACGAAGGCACCGACACTGATGTATGGGCACTGGATCACGGCTACATCTCAGTTGTACCCATTCATGCCGACCTTACCCATTACCCTACTGTAGAACAACTAACACATGGAAACTCAATGAAATATCATAGAAGCCAGAAAGATGTCCTCATTGGTATTGCTGTGGGACTGATTGTCAATGTCTTAGGAATGCTCCTTTGGTGGCTATTCTTCTCCAAATCAGACTTAGAGTCCACGTTTGTCTATGCCTATGAGGAAGGTATGCTAGGGGCTATCATAGGTTTGGGAGCTATTTTTGAACCTTTTTAGCCTTCTTTGCTTTTTATCCGCCTAAGACAAGATTCCCGTGCCAAGGGTGTGCTGATCGCCACTTTTTATCAGCGCTTTTATCATACTCTTTTTGAAATTTTGGTAATGCAAAATATAAATTCTCATTTATGCAAAAACGCCATTTTTATATAAATGACACCTTTCTCATTTATGCAAAAACGCCATTTCGTATAAATGAGAAAAACTAACGTGGAAAAATGGCTTTTTTCCATATTAAAAATTAGTCGTCAGTGGTTAATACTCACTGACGACTAATTCTATATAAGGGCGAATTGTCTCACCTACTCTGCTTTCGCGGACTTTATCCCTGACTACCCTTGAACTTCTCCTCTAATTCTGCAACTCTTTTTGTCAGAGAGTTTTTAAGAATCCTGCCAAGCGACTAAGTATACGGCGATCACGTTCATTCAAAACACCATCGCATAGAGCCGCCTTATATTCATTGACATATTCTTGTTCTTCAGGGGTAAGAGTACTGCCAGCCATTGCTTGGTCTTCTAGCTCCTTAGCTCGCGCCTGAGAGATACCAAAACGAGTCCGATAACGTTCCAATATATCCCGTTCTTTGTCATCTATCATGCCATCGTCTTGGAGCATGAAGTGTACTTCTTCAAGTAGCGTCTTTCCTCGTCCGAAAAGGGTACTTTGAGAAGCGGTGTGAGGTGCGGCCTTTTGGTTCCAGGTGCTGGGGCTGTCTCTGTATAAGGAATGTCTTGAGCGAAAGCATTCATTGGCTTAAAGGTTACATGAATGCGTACCGCATAATCCCTATTCTTTTTTTATCTTGCTCTCGCTGCGATAGCTACTGCTTGATTTTTCGTGAAGAAGCCTCACTATGCCCCGAAGTACTGTTTTTATCCTCATTGTAGCTGGCCTTAAAGCCAAACTTTCCTATTCCTAACTTTCCACTAATATCAAAGTGAGCGTTGTTACTAGACACTTCCTCAAAGAGGTTATCCAATTCCTCATTGATAGAGGCTATTTCGGAGACACTGAGGGTTTCACTTTTGGGAAGAAAAGGGTCTCGCTATGGCTGAGCATATTTCCATTAAGGCGCTGTTGGGCAATACGTTGCCAAGTATATTCGTTAGGGTACCATATTAGGTCGTTAGGTACATAAGGTTTTTTGCAACGGATCAAAGGTCTGGTTACGCCCCATTCTTAGGAAATTCCTAAGCGAAGAGTTCATCACGGCCTCTTGACTTTTGGTCTTGCTGATAACCTCCTTCTCCATAGTTGCTACCGCTATTAGCATGGCTGGAGCTACCGCCTACTTCAGCATTGACAAATCCCAAATTAACTCCTGCACTCCCTCCGTATTGGTTATTATTGCTTCGTTCGTTATAGTTGCTATTTCGATTGTTCTGCCCATGGCTTTGTTGGCTACGAGAAGCCTGCTGGCTACTTTCGTCCTCCACTACTTCATAGGAGATAGAGGTAGCTCCTAAGCACTGTAGGAAATAGAAAAACTCATTGAGACGGTCGTTCAATAGCTCATAGTCATAGTTTTTCTATAGGGTAGATAGCTATCCGTTTTGTAAGGGTGAACAATATAGGAATGGTTGATCTTAGGGTGCGACATAGGGAAATGCACCTGTGGGAGGTTATCATAATTGAGCAAGGTCAGGTGATCGCTCTTAAAGAGCCTATCCGTTTTTGCTATGGTAATGATATTACGATCCTTTACTGGGATTTCCATAAAATGAGTCAGGAAGTTTTGGTAGTTTTTCCTTTTTGCTTGTCACGGTATCGCTCTACTATTTCTGGACGTTCCTTTTCTTTTTCTATAGCCACTACCTGTTCACTATCTTGTGCCGCTAAGTAATATTGTTTGTCTAAATTGTAGATAAGAGATCTTGCTTTAAGGAAAGCTCCTGAGAACTTTTTGCTCTGATTCTTCAGCTTTTTCGATATATTCTTGAAAAACGTTCGAACTCTCTAAAAAGCATTTTTCTCTTTGATTAAGTCCAACAAACGCACTGATTCTTAAAAATAGTAATCAGACATTGCATATAGAGAAAGTAAATCTTCTTTTGTATCTTTTCAAGAGTATTTAATAACCTTTGATATTCTTTTTGGATAAAATATTGTTCGGCCTCTTCTCTATAAACTCTCAGCCTTTTTCCTTTTTCAATTCGTTCTGGATTTACAAGGTCTTCTATGAAATATTGAGAATGAAATAAAGAAAAAAATATTGTATAGGAATAACTGTATAGTATCCTCTTTTGATATAAAAAGAGGTAACCTTCTGTTTCTTCATTCAATATAAAGGTAGGATCTTTTTCTAAAAAGTCCATAATGACCTTTATCAATATTAGTAATAAAATCAGCCTTCTCTATATCATCCCAATAAAAAGGGTATAATAGGAACAATACTCCGTCTCTTGTCCGTTAATCTCATCAATTCCTCTAAAAGAGATCATATTTCCTGTAACACAAGTTGAAAAATGAGTTACATAAGAGCTTCCATTTTTTGTCTGTTTTTGTTGGACAAAAGTAATATATTATATAGATAGGATAGTCTTCGCTCAAATAGTGCCATTTACGTACTTTTTGCTCCAAATCTATAGGTATAGGAACACCAAAACCATCTCTTAATATACCATCTAAGTTAGTATACACATTCTGTACATCAGGATCATCTTCAAAAAGAATACCCGCTTGATGCATTTCATGTGATTTTTATAAGCTCTTGAATAAAAATTCTCTCTTTTCCTATTTCCTCTGTACTTCTATAAAAGAAGCTCAAAAGGCAGGTTTGGGAGTTCTTAGTGTTCTCCCATTTTTCTATAACAGGAGCTATGGGTGTAATGTTTTTATTGATGATATCATTCAAAGCATTAGACAACTCAAGCCATCTTGCAAAAATATACTAAGGGAATATTTATCCTCTTATCCTTAAGAGTTCGAAATTGATAACCATCACTTTCTTCTGTAAGCCAAAATAAAGGGTCATTATGTATATTATTCGGATTATTATCTCGTATTTTTTCAGCACTTTGCACTTCTCTCAAGTTATCCCATTGAATAGAATACTGAGCAGGACAAGATTTTTTTATAACCTTCCTCTAAATTGGCTCTAAATGAAATTTTTGCTATCAGTTAAGCATGTTGAAAAAAACAAACTTTGCTGGCTGCCCATGATTATTGGTTGTCTGATAAGTAAAATAAAAAATAGCATAAATTTTTAGAGCTGAATTAGTAAAACTATGATAACGACGTATTTCGTCTTCTTCATTCTTAGGCATAGGATTCCCTTGGGCATCTCTTAAGACTCCATCTAAATCAGTATATACCTTCTCATCCTTGTCGTCACTTTCCAACTTGTTTTAAAGAATATGCTTGTATTACATTTCTAATAATTTCTTCCATTGTTTTTATTTCTTTCTGATTTTTGATTATTTGATTCAGTATAAGCATTATTATTTGTGTTTGAATGTGTCTTATTAGAAGTATTTGAGCTATTATACGGAATGTATTCATCTAAGCTCTCTATTAAATGTCCAATAGTCTCCTCCCATTTTATCTCTCCATACAAAGCTCCTAAAGCACTCCCATATATAGCAGGACAATTATCTCCATCATAGTCATAATAAGAGAGCAATTCTCTTGTTTCCATTTCTATCAGTTCTAATAGTTCTGGTTCATCAATCAGATCACATTTACTGATAAAGACCATAATCTTTTTTTATACCAATTTTTACTTGCAAGGATAATATGCTCCCTTGTCTGTGGCATAGGACCATCTGTTGCTGCTACAAGAAGTATAGCCCCATCTATTCTATCAAGACTCATGTAGGTACGTTCTGCATTGTCTGCCTTGCTATCTATAAGTTTATAATATCGAGAGTTCGTATTAAACTCAACATATGCCCAACCTGCCTTTATTCATATCTAAATAATCTCTATAATCATTAGAGTATAATTTAGAAATAGCTGAAGTTAAGGTTGTTTTTTTCCTTGTCCTGCATATCCTAAGAGACATATAGTAGTGTTTTCTTTTGCCATATCAGATAATTATTTGGTTATCTTAAACTCCTCCAGCACTTCAGCAATCGCATATAAGCATAAAAAGCGTAAACATTCCTTTTTTATGCTTTTTGTTATAGAAAGCCGACCAAAGGCCAACACCAAAAAGCAAAAGGAATGCCCACGCTAAAGGTAGGCATTTCCACTTTTTACTTTCTGGTGTTTAAAAATTTGGTCGTTTTTCTATAACAGGAAATCGTAAAGCGAAAACGCTATATGTCGTTTAAGTTATTGTATTTTTATTTTTCTATAATTTTTATCTTATTTTTGAGATACAAAAGTACTATTTATTTTTTTGAATTTTTCAAAAATTTATTTTTTTCTAGTTGTTAGTAGCTTGTAATGCGAATCAATCATCTAAAAAAACTTATATTTCCTAATTCGTTAAGACGCAATTTATTGCGTCTTAGAAAAGTTAGCAACTAATATTTTAACTAATCCCTAATTCACTATCATATCCTTAGGGTATTTTTAGCTTATAGCTGATACGGAAAGTTTTGGTCTCGTTGGGCTTTAAGAGAAACCTCCCAAGTGAGGATATGGGTTTCTTCAGCTACAGAAGCATGAGAACTTTCTAAAAGTTCTACCTCTATACTCTTTTTCAATAGAAACTGGATATTGGTCTTTGAGAACAAGATTTACAGGCTCTTTCTTGTTGTTGCGCAAGATGATATCATAGGTAAATATCTGTTCTTTGTTGGCTGAAATAAATTTCGTCTGAGACTTATCCACTACTTTTTTTCACGTTTTACACTAATCTTCTTGTCATTACCCATTGTTATATTGAGTGTTTCAGTAGTTTGGTTAGGATCTATATAGGTTTTTTTCCTACATATAAGCCCTCAAAGACAATATTTGCCTCCCTGGCAAGAGATTATACTTAGAATAATCCTCTATTGCAGCCACTAGATACACTTCCTTATCCACTCGTGGGGCAGTATAGTACTTGTAGGTAGCTTTGAGCTGTAACTCTTGTAAGGAGATACTATGTACCTTACCATTGGAAAGGATATCGTAAGGCGTATCTATATCAAAGGAAATATTGAGTTGGTTTTCTGAAAGTGCTGTATAGTGTGCCATAGTGGATTCTTCCATATAACCTCTTCATCTTTGGCAATTTTTCTTTCTAGAGAGGTCAGCCAAAGGAGCCGCATTAGAGCGCAATACCATTTTTAGCATTACTGAAATCACGAGGACGTCCAGTCTGTACAAACCAAGTTTTTAGCACAGGAAATTGGTTGCTTTTTGTTAGGGTTGCCGCTGGAGAGGGAGAGCTTGATCCCTTTCCAATCTACCCCTGTATTTTTGAGCTATTTGCCCTTTGTAGAGCAGGTGAATAGGCTCGGTGAGCTTTTCTCCACGTAGCTCATAAGAAGGATACCAAGTAGCCTGTGTAGAGATATAGCTCACTTGGAAATCAGCCTTTTGTGCCACAGGCGACATCAGCTGGAGAATAATCTTCCCATTGGAGAGATGCTCTTGCTTGGAGAGATTGGTATCCAACTTGGCATTGAGCTTAGTTATGGCAGCTGAGAGTGTTTCTTCCTTTGTCTTGATTTCATCTATGCTATTGAGCAGCTCTATACGCTTGGAGGTATAGTAGTCCATCACTTTGGGGAATATCAGAGAGACAATACCATCTTGATGACCTTGTAGGGCATTATTATCGTCCAAGAAACTAATGGTCTTCTCCTTGGAATAGCGTTCGTTACGACATTTTTTTAAGTTGGTTATCTAGGAGGGTCAAGCTATCTTGTACCCGCCTGAGGGCAGGAGCGTATTTTTTTCGGTATCGTATTCCTCCATATATTGGTTGGTAAATTGTGCGGAGAGTACCGTTACGCTGGAGGGCGCCAATACACGGATCGTCTCTTCCGAGAGTGCGTTGGCCACATTTTTAATCACCAATTCACTCGTTCCTTTAGGAATATTAGCCGAAGCGGTATGGGTAAGTGCTGCCCCAGTGAAATAGATTGTTGCCTGCTTTATCTTCGCTTGGGTAAAGGTTGGTTTCTCCTGCGCTATTATAGGCAAGGAAAGGGCTATTACAGCCAAGAATAATCTTTTCATCTGTTATTTTGTTCGTTATCCGCTGTTTAACGGTATTAATCTTTATTGTTTTTTTAATCATCTTTACGACTTCCTCGCCTTGTTTGTTGAGCAACGATAGGGAATTTTCCTGTATTTTTATAGGTAGCTACTTCTTGTAGTGTTTGGAAGTAAGCATTTTCTATATTATCCGATAGGCAGAGCATACGAGTAGCTCCAATCGCTGAAAAAGAAAGTGCTGTAGGGGAACAATGCTCTATGGAAGCAAAATAGTTATTACAGCCTCCATTACCTGAAATGCGATTTTCCTTAAGATCTATCTGTAAACTAGGCAAGGGAATAGAAGCAGCAGGGGCTACTCCTCGTAATGTCTGTAACGTCCATTCGCCTTGCAATTGTAAGTCGTTATCTGATTTCTTTTTCCATTTGCTGTGTAGCCGTACAAGAGAATAAAAGTAGGGGTAATAGGTATTTCATAAGTAATGAGCAATTAGCATTCAGTGGTCAGTCCCTGACCACTGAATGTTGTTATTGTCTTGTTCCTTTATCGAGTACTAAGAGCTCCTCTCCTTGTTTGTTGAAGAGATGTAGGTGTTCTCCGTCTAACTTATAGGAGGCTACTTCACGCAAGGCTGATTGGAAAGCTTCTTGGTACTCTATCTCTGGGCAGTATCTAAGAGTAGAGGCTATCTCTCCGAAAGAAAGCTCCTTATCGGTAAGGGTCACTATAGGAGCTGAAAGGAGGTTACAGCTATCACTTCCTGATATCGTTTTTTTATTCAAATCAATATTCAGATAGATACTCTGGGTATTCTCTATAAGTTTTACTCCCTTGATATAGTCGGCCTTCCATTGTCCATCAAGGGGAGGAATAGGCGCAGGTCGTTCTGCTGAAACAGCAGGTTCGGCTGAGGCATCTTGGCTTTTTGAGAGGTTTGGTTTCCGCAGGCTTGCATCATAATAGCAGCAATAATAAGTAGACCTAATTTCTTTTTTTATTCATATGTTTTTTTAAGTTTATTCTTTCCATTTTTTTATCATCAATAGCTTGTATAAGTTCCTTATAACCATCAGCCAAGTCAAACTCGGTACCTATAGCATCAAAGATAGCATCTTGGGTCAGTACCCATTGGGGCACCTCATCGGGTATTTTTCCCATCATTGCTGTCAAAATAATCGTCTCGCCATAGGGGGCTATCATAGTAGGTTACCAAGGTTTTAAAATCGTCCTGTAAGGCCTTCCATTCCTCCAGGAGAGTTTCAGCCTTGGTAAGGGTCTGTTCCACCCGGCTAAGTATCTCACCCATACGGCGAATATGTTCGTAACGTTCTTCAGGGTGTTGTTTATAATAAGTTGATAAATCCATGTTTTAATTGTCAATTATCAATTGTTAATTGTTATTCTTCTCTTACAATCCAATTTTTCAGCAGTTAGTCTTCAAATCTTGTGGTTTTTATCATCAGGAAAAAGCGCCAAAGAGATTAAAAGAAATCCGTGTCTTCTTTTGCCTTTTTTTATCTTCTTTATGTTCTTTATCTTCCTCCTTAAGAGATAAGGTAATCCGCTCAATAAGTTCTAATCGGGCAAACTTACTAAGTCCCTCAAACAAACGAGCATAGGTATTTACTATATTTTGTTCTACAGTTGTCATTTGTCATTTGTCATTTGTCATTTGTCATTATCACTCGTATCTTAGTGCTGTAATTGGTTCCAAATCAGAGGCTTTGCGGGCTGGATACCAACCAAAGAATACCCCTGTAATGGTACAAACCAAAAAGGACAGTACTATAGAGTAAAAAGTGATACTCACAGGCCAGCCGATAAAGGTATTCACTACATAGGTCGCTAAAAGCCCAATCACTACTCCTACTACCCCACCAGTGATGCTAATCAGTACAGACTCTATCAAAAACTGCGCCAAAATATCCTTACCCTTAGCGCCAATGGCCATGCGCAAACCTATCTCCTTGGTACGCTCTTTGACCGATACATACATGATATTCATAATTCCTATCCCTCCTACAATCAGCGAAATACTTGCTATAGCCACAAGGAGTATGGTAAGCATCTCAGAAGTTGAGGAAAAGGTTGAAATGAGCTCCTGTTGGGAGAATACATTGAAATTATTTTCCTGGTCAGCAGCAATATTATGGGTGCGCTCCAGTATAGTCTTTACTTGATTGACCGCATTTTCAGCTTGGTCTTCTGTAATTACTGAGGCAACGATAGACTGTAAATAGGTCTGAGCCAGAACGCGCTTCTGTACTGTAGTATAGGGAGCGATGATGATATCATCTTGGTCTTGACCAAAGTTGCTTTCGCCCTTAGCGGCCAATATCCCTATGATTTTGAAAGGAATATTCTTAAAACGAATCGTCTGCCCAATAGGTGAATCCCCTTCAGGAAAGAGATTTTTTTCTGGATCGTACGTCCTATAACTGCTACCTTCGATAGGGTTGTCTATCTCATCTTGGCCAAACATAGCGCCTTCCTCCACTGCCCACTCTCGGATAGGGAGATATTCTGTATTGACTCCATAGATAGAAGTTGGCCAGTTATTAGCCCCTACAATGGCCTGCCCATTACCACTGACCACAGGGGTAATATACTTAAGTAGTGTGGCTTCATTCCTTAGGGCTAAGTAGTCGGTCATCTTGAGCGACTGCATATCGGTATTATTGCGTACCCCGCCAAACATACCCGCTCCTGGACGTATATTGAGCATATTGGTACCCATTTTGGAGATATTCTCTTTGATGCTCTTCTTTGAGCCCTCTCCTATGGCCAGCATGGTAATTACTGAACCTACCCCGATGATAATTCCCAACATAGTTAGCAAGGTACGGGTCTTGTTCAGCAATATAGCTCGCCAAGCGATGCGAAATAAATTATTCAAATTCATGCTAAGAATTCTTTAAGTGTTTCTATGACATAATCTACCTCTTCTTTGGTGTTATAGATAGAGAAAGAAAAGCGTATATGTGCCTCTGGCCACTGCTCTTCGGGGAGTATCGCCCTGAGTACATGGGAACCCTGAGCACTACCACTTTGGCAGGCACTGCCCTGACTACAGGCAATCCCTCGCATATCCAAAAAAAGCATCAGCACCTCGGTCTTCTTCAGCTCTATCGGAAAAGAAATATTCACTATCGCATAAGAACTTTCCTGTAAGTTGGCACTCAGGCCATTGAAATGTACTTGGGGAATCTCTTGGGTAATCTGCTGTATGAAATACTTCTTAATCCCCTCCACATAGGCGCGTTCTTTATCCATATACTGATAGGCCAAAGAGAAAGCCTCCTCCATACCTACTATATTATGGATACATTCGGTACCTGCACGCCGGCCGCGTTCTTGTTCGCCTCCAAAGAGTAATGACTTGACATTCACTCCCTTGCGAATAAAAGCAAATCCTACTCCCTTAGGTCCGTAGAACTTATGAGCAGAGACCGAAATAAAGTCTATCGGAACAGAAGAGAGGTCTATAGGGAAGTGTCCTATCGCTTGTACTGTATCACAGTGAAAATATGCTTTATGCTTCTTGCATATCTCGGCTACCTTGGCCACAGGGAGTATATTGCCGATCTCATTATTGACGTACATGAGAAACTAGCACTTTCTCATCGGGAAGGAACTGAGAGAGGAGCTTGTTCAAGTCCTCTATATCTGGGGTGCCACTAGGCTCCAGCTCTACCATGGAGACCTGTATACCATATTCGTTTTCAATAGATTGCACTGTATGTAATACCGCATGATGCTCCGTAGGGGAAGTGATAATCTGGGTGATGCCCAAGTCTCGTACGGCTCCCTTGAGAATCATATTGATTGCCTCCGTACCGCCAGAGGTAAAGATAATTTCGAGGCAGTAACGCCCAATTCCTTGGCTATATTCTTGCGTGCTTTTTCAATAAGTACCTTGCTGGCACGGCCGAAACTATGTATAGAGGACGGATTTCCAAAGCTGTCAAGCGATGCCATCATTGCCTGCTTGACCTCTTCTCGCATAGGAGTTGTGGCCGCATTGTCAAAATAGACTTTTTTTTCTCCACTCATGCTGTGATTTTTTAGGCACAAATGTACGAATTAATTTTTATTAGCACGAAAATATTCCCACATCATTTAGAAAAAAATCATTATTTATTTGTACCTTTTGCCGCATATTTTTGAAGAAAACATGCGCACTTATCTCTTATTTATATCCCTCTGTTTAGGGCTACTTATAGGCTGCAATGACGGCGATTATACAGTAGAACGTATCACTTTCACTGGTACAGAGGCTCACTCTTGTACCCAAGATACCACCACTACTTTCCTCTATAAGACTCAAGGAAATGAAGCTCTTATCCTACAGTTCAGAGCCAACCTACTGAAGAACAAGGTAGATTCTATCTCTGGCAACATAGGCAATGGCTATACACTACTATACCGTACCTTTGATAGTGCTCCTACAGCCACCTACTTCTGTACCTCTCCCCCACAGACAACCCCTAAGGTAACCTCAGAGATACAAGCCCAAGGCGGTACGGTGATTATCACCACCCGTGAGGTCAGAGATACTGTTGCTGGAACGGTCAAGTACAACCACCTAATTCGTATCCGCGACCTTGTACTCACCAACGAGAATGGTGAGCGATTGGTGAGATCAGAATTTTAACTTCGGTACTTACCAAACCTCTCGCTAAGGCTGGGTCGGAGCTGCTTCTTGTAGGTCTAGCGTAACCTTCCACTGCCCTTCTATTTGGCGTACTTTGAGTTGCTTATAGGTCTCCTCAGCAGAGATACTATAGGTTACTATGGCACTCTGCGGGTCGGTAGGGAGTTACTTCTATGACCTTAAAGTCTATTTTTCGGATTTTGAGGATTTTCCCCTTTATACACCCCTAGCATCTCTTCTATTTGGGTCATTCGGGCAATGACAGTACTATCACCATAAAAGCTTGGCTTGGGCAAAATCGTTCTTATTCACCGCTGTAATAAATCCTTCTACAGCAGCCTCTGGGCTGTTCTGCTGCTTGTGATTACAGCCTATCAAGGCAAAAACCAGACTTGCGGCTGCATACAAATAATATTTCATAAGCTTTAATCTGCTAATTAGTTGTGCAAAAATACGATATTTTTCAAGGCAAAGTCAAGAATAATCTATTAAGAGATAAAAACTTTTCTCTTTCCACGCTTCTCTCTTTACTTTTTTGTATCTTTGTACCTTGAGATACAACCTTTTGCTTGATGAATAAACACCTCCTCTTACTCCTGTGTGTGCTCTGCCTCTCCCCCTATGGGCATAGCGCAAATATACCCTCAGTGGTACTATCACCGATAGCGCCAGCGGGGAAAAAAACTCCTTGGAGTGAATGTTGTGGTAAAAGGCACCCAAATGGGTGCCACTACCAATGCCTATGGCTTCTACTCCCTGACCTTGCCCCAAGGGGACTATACCCTACAAGTGGCGTATTTGGGTTTCAAGACCATAGAAGAAACCCTACACCTAAAGGGCAACCTGCGTCGCAACTACAAGCTCTTGGAGGAGGATATAGCCCTTGAGGGAATAGAAATCACCGCCCATAGTACCCCAAAGGTAGATATCCGCACCCCCCAGATGAGTGTAGCCAGTATCCCCATACAGACCATCAAGAAACTGCCCGTGCTAGTGGGTGAAGTGGATATCATCAAGTCCTTACAACAGCTCCCAGGGGTAAGCAATGCAGGGAAAGCCTCTTCGGGCTTCAATGTACGTGGAGGTGCCGCTGACCAGAACCTTATCATGCTGGATCAGGCCACTATCTTTAACGCTTCTCACCTCTTTGGTTTCTTAAGTATCTACAATGCCGATGCTATTCGTGATATGAAGCTCTACAAGGGGGCATGCCTGCTCGCTATGGCGGACGTATTTCCTCGGTTTTGGACGTATATCAGAAAGATGGAAATAATACTCAGTTTCATGCCACAGGAGGGATAGGGGTACTCTCCTCCCGCCTTTTGGCCGAAGGGCCTATTGTAAAAGATAAGTCCTCTTTCCTTATTGGCGGACGTGCTTCCTATGCACATCTGTTCTTGAAACTAACAGATAATAACAACTCTGCCTACTTCTATGATCTCAATACCAAACTCAACACCAAGATAGATGACCAAAATAGCCTCTACCTTTCGGGCTACTTCGGAAGAGATGTCTTTGACCTATCGCAGACCATTAGTAATAGCTACGGGAATGCGCTGGTAAATCTCAGATGGAATCACCTATTCTCTGACCAACTTTTTTCCAACTTATCACTTATCTATAGTGACTATTATTATGGGCTAAATGTACCCCTTTCAGGCTTTAAGTGGGATTCGTGGGTGAGGAATCTGAACCTAATGTATGACTTCAAGCATTATTTCTCTGACCGCTTTAAGGTAGGTTATGGCCTGCAAGGTACTTATTACGATTTTAACCCCGGCAAGATCACCCCTATAGGCGAATCTACTATTAGTTATAAGGCCTTAGCACACAAATACGCTGTAGAATTGGGACTTTATGCGGAGGCCGAACACAAACTCAGCGAGCCACTGACGCTCTCCTATGGCCTTCGCTGGAGTAACTTCTACCACTTAGGCAAGCGCACTATGGACAAGTATTACGCTGACCAAGCGGTGATATTCAATCCTTTACAGCGTATCTATGAGCGCGGCATTCCTATAGGACAAAAAGAGCTACAAGGCCGGTGAACTGATAGATGTATATGCACACCTCGAACCACGCCTAAGTCTTGCTTATGCCTTTGATGACCATCGTTCTATCAAGGCTAGCTATGCCCGTATGACACAATACCTGCACCTGATTTCCAACACTGCCTCCCCTACCCCCTTGGACATATGGACTCCCAGCGATCGCTATCTCAAGCCTCAATATTCTGACCAAGTAGCCTTGGGCTACACTACCAACCTCAAGGGCGGTGATTATAGCCTAGAGACTGAAGTCTTTTACAAGACAGTACAAAACCGCTTGGATTATATAGATGGTGCCAACCTTGTTGCCAACGAATCCATAGAGCGGGAAGTGCTTGCAGGACATACGCGTGCTTATGGCTGGGAAGTCCTACTGAGAAAGAACACGGGCAAATTCACCGGTTGGCTCTCCTATACCTATTCCAAATCTCAGCAACAGACTCCAGGAAGAACTGATTATGAAACAGGTATCAACAATGGCCAGTGGTATGCCTCTGCTTATGACAAGCCTCATAACCTATCGCTTACGGGCACCTATACCTTCAATAAGAAATGGAATGCAAGTACTGTATTCACCCCTACAATCAGGGGATTCCTGCCAATTTTCCCATAGGTAAATACAGCTATTTTGGTGTATCCATCTCCAATTATAGCGCCCGCAATGCTTATCGCCTGCCTGTATATCACCGCTTAGATGTATCGCTCTCCTATACCCCTCACCCTGAAAGAAAATGGAAATCGGAATGGGTATTCGGCGTATATAACCTATACAACCGCTACAATGCTGCCTCCATTTATTTTTAGAAACAACCGAGAAACCCAACAGAGCGAAGCCGTTAAGCTCTCTATCTTTGGTATAGTCCCAAGTCTCACCTATAATTTTTTTCTTTTTTTAAACGATGAAAAAAAGCAACTTTACTTTTACCTCATATCGCTCCTTATTATAGTTCTTCCCCTTTTCACCGCCTGTGAAAAAGGTAATAGAAACTGGTTTAGACACCCAAGAAAAAGAGTTGGTGATTGATGCCCATATTGATTGGGAGAAAGGCACTACAGGGCAAGAGCAGACTATTCTGCTGAGCTATACCCAACCTTATTATAGCCAAGAAGCTCCTGAAGGTGCTTCAGGAGCTACTGTATTAGTGGCTGATAACCAAGGAAATATCTTCCCATTTGTAGAGCATATAGCAGGCACTTACAAAAATGTCAACTTCACCCCAGCATTAGGAAGAAGGTATGCACTTATGGTACAATATCAAGGAAAGAATATGTCGCTTCGGATATCCTAAAGGAAGTACCTCAACTGACTGAGGATAATATCACGCAAAGCAATGATGGAGGACTCACTGGTGATCAGATCATGCTGACCCTCCGCTTTGATGCCAATCCCAATGAGCGAAATAATTTTTGTTCTACGTATCAAGGCCTCTTCCGATGGGGGTAACTCGCATCTATGGGTTTTAATGATCGCTATTTTTCCTGACGGTCGTTTCTCTAGCAAAAATCCTTAGCCGTAGTAACAAGGAAGAGGAGAAATTCAAGCCGGTGATACTGTTGAAATTACCCTCTTCCGTGTGAGTGAAACCTATATGAATTTCATTCGAGTACTGACTAACAACTCCTCCAACAGTCCGAGATTCTTTAGTATTCCCAACCGAGTGAAAGGCAATATCATCAATCGAACCAACCCTAAAGAAAATCCTTTGGGTGCTTTCAGAGTAGCTCAATACTCTAAAAATCATTTATGTAATCAAATAGCACTGTATACGGGGAGACCTGCGGCTTCCCATGCTTTTATTCCTCCATCTAGATTAACTAGGTCATCATAGCCTTTACTCTGAAGAAAAGCTATAGCCTTTTTGGCTGCGTCCGCCCGAAAGGCAAGCTATAATAAGTTTTTGTCCTACTGGTAGTTGACCATATGTTTCGGCCAACTTGGAAAGAGGGAGATGTAGGTAGTGAGCTACCTCATAGCGTTTTTGAGCCACTTCATCGGCCTCACGTACATCTACCAATAAGACCCCTTGCTGACTAAGGGCAAAAAGCCTCCTTAGGAGCAACATGTATTATTTCTACCATATCTAATTGATTAACAAGTTACTGCCTCCTTGATTCGGCGCAAGGCCTCACGAAGCGCCTCCTCACTGGTGGCATAGGAAAGGCGGATACAATTCTTATTACCAAAAAGCTTCTCCTGTTACTGTCGCTACATGGGCTTCTTCTAAGAGATAGAGGAAAGGTCGCTGGCTGTTTCTATCTTTTTCCCACGGAGTGTCTTTCCAAAAATAGTAGGACACATCGGGGAAGAAGTAGAATGCTCCCTCAGGGAGATTGGTCTTAAAACCTTCTATCTGGGTGAGCAGTTCATGCACAAGGTCTCTGCGCTTGCGATAGGCATCGAACATATATTGTATTTGGCTCAAAGGGAAACTCTTAGTGCAGTGATACTTGCTCGCTGTGCAATGGTATTGGCTCCACTGGTGATTTGTCCTTGCATTTTGCTGCAAGCCTTGGTGATCCATTCAGGAGCTCCCCATATAGCCCATACGCCAACCAGGCATCGCAAAAGCCTTTGATAGTCCATTGACAGTGATGGTACGTTCATACATTCCTTCTATAGAGGCCATGGAAGTTGGCATACCTGTATAGTTAATGTGCTCATATATCTCATCGGCGAGGAAAAAGATATTAGGGTGCCTTCTCAAGACCTCTGCCAGCGCTTCCAATTCTTCTTTGGAATAGATCATACCACTAGGGTTACCAGGGTTACTTAGCCATATCATTTTGGTACGTGGGGTAATGGCTTTTTCTAACTGCTCTGGAGTAATCTTAAAATTCGTTTCTAGCGAAGTAGGTAGTTCCACTGGCACCCCTCCTGCAATCTTAGTAATATCGGAATAGCTTACCCAATAGGGAGTGGGAAGGATTACCTCATCGCCAGGGTTGAGCATCACCGAGGGCTACATTGGACAAGCACTGCTTAGCTCCTGTGGAGACAATCACCTGAGAGGGCGTATAGGTCAGTCCATTATCCTTCTTGAATTTCTCACAGATGGCCTCTTTCAGTTCCAAATAACCGTCCACAGGAGAATATTTGTTATAATTCTGCTCAATAGCCTCAATGGCTGCTTTCTTTACAAAGTCAGGTACTGCAAAATCAGGTTCGCCCTAAGCTCAAGCTAATAATATCCTTGCCTTGTGCCTTTAGCTCGCGTGCTTTGGCGGCCATAGCCAAAGTAGCAGAAAGTGCCATATTATTGACACGATCGGAGAGATGTATATTCATATTGTTTTTACAATTTTTTTATCTTTATAATATCGTACAAAATTACGACTTTTTCAAGGAGAAAGTAAAGAGAAAAAAAGAAAAAAAGTTTGCATATCTACCTATTAAACCTTATTTTTTTGCAGTCCTTAAATATCCCTTTATGAAAGATGTGGTTCTCATCACAGGTGCTACTTCAGGCATAGGCCGTGCCACGTCTGAACTTTTATCCCAAAAAGGCTATAGGGTATATGGCACTGCCCGCCATATACAAGCTCAGCCCGAAGGCTATACCCCTACTTACGATGGACGTAAGGGACACGGCTTCCGTCGCCCAAACGGTGGAGCAGATCATCGCCCCTAGAAAAGCGTATAGATGTGCTTATCAACAACGCAGGAGTGGGCATCACAGGTGCTATAGGAAACCCCAATAGAGGCCTTGGAGAACGCTTTTCAGACCAATGTGTTTGGAGCTATACGCGTCATCCAAGCGGTACTACCACACATGCGCGCCCAGCAAAAAGGCAAGGTTATCAATATCACCTCGGTGGCGGCCTATATGGGATTGCCCTTTAGGGGGGCTATTCGGCAAGCAAGGGTGCCTTGCAGTTACTCTCAGAGAGCCTACGCATGGAGACCGAGCAGTTTGGTATCTGTTTTTGCACCCTAGCCCCCGGTGATGTGGCTACCGACATAGCCTCACGGCGCTTCCACACCCCTGCCCTTGAGGGATCTCCCTACAAGCAATACGCCGAAGCCCTCCCTCTTATGAACGCCGATGTGGATAATGGCCTGCCTGCCCAGGACTTAGCCCAAGCTATCTACTCTTTTTGCAAAAAGAGCACCCCAAGGTACATTATATAAAGGGAAAAGCCCTCGAACGCCTGTCTGTATTTCTAAAAAAAACACTCCCCAGCAAGTGCTTTGAGCGACTGCTCAAAAGACATTATCGCTTGTAATGCACTATAGGAGACAAGGAAAAACTGTTTTTACCAAAAATTGTTAATAACTTATTTTTGCCTTTCTCTTTCATATGTCACAGAAAAAGCCTTAATTTTTGCCCTTGTGAAAATCATAGGAACTTCAAAATATTATACTATCTATCAAAAACCAGGAGATCGCAGGTTTTATGTAGAGATGCCCGAACAGACTTTGGAGCTTCGCTTCTGTGAGTTGCTAGAGTTTCGCGGCAAAGTACAAGCCATAGACCTCACCTCCCATTTTGATTACTCTGAACCTGGTATAGAGATTCTTACCTTCTGCGGGGGCAAGTACCTATGTGTCTTTACAACGGTGCAAATCGTTGATCTTCAAAAACTACTTTTTGAAATCTTTGAGGGCGTTTCCGAAAAAGAAATCTTTACCAAATACGTATTGCTATGATTGTTGTTACAGGAGGCACAGGGCTTGTGGGGGCACACCTGCTCTACCAGCTGCTTTGTCACACCTCTGACACGATCCGCGCCCTCTACCGCCGAGAGGATACTTCCCTCTTAGAGCGCCTTTTTCCAAATCTATAACCCTAGTGAAGGAGACCTCCTCTCTCGTATAGAGTGGGTCAAGGCTGATATTTTTGAACATACCAGCTCTTGAGGAGGCTTTCAGAGATGCTACACACGTTTATCACTGTGCGGCCAAAGTTTCCTTTACCCCTGGTGAAGCAGAATTACTACTAAAAACCAATATAGAGGGTACGGCCAATGTTGTGAATATGGCCTTACACTTAGGGTGTAAAAAGCTTTGTTATGTAAGCAGTATTGCCACTTTCTCTCCCAAGGAAGGGGCAGAAGTCAGTGAGCAGACTGAGCAGGAGCCAAGTCGTGATCGGGACAACGAATATGCCCTGAGCAAGTATAGTGCTGAGATGGAGGTTTGGCGCGGCGTACAAGAAGGTCTTCCTGCTGTGGTAGTCTATCCATCGGTCATCATAGGTGTAGGGGGTAGAGTCGCACCCTGCTATGAACGTAAAAACAGCTCTGCCGCAGCCCTTATGTAACCTCTGGCGGCACAGGCTTTGTCGCTGCCCAAGATGTAGCAAGGGCTATGCAATTGCTTATGGAATCTCCCATTGAGAATGAAGGCTTTATACTCAATGGTGCAAACCTGAGTTATGCCAAGTTCTTCGAATGCTTACGAAAGAGCCATCCTACACTCCCTAAAAAGAAACTTATTTCCCCACTGCTCTACGTATGCTAAGCTATGGAGAAGCCTTGCTCTCCCTCTTTGGCAAAAAGAAGGCTCCTAACTGGCAAGATGTTGCACACCCTACAGCACAGAACCTATTATAATGGCAGCAAGATTACCCACACACTGCCTTTTTCTTACACTCCTATAGAAAAACACACTTGAAAAAAATTATCCTTATGATAAGTATTTTTTTCATAAAAATTGTTTATCTTTGCCCCTTGAGAAATATACTAAATGATGGAGTTATTCAAAAGGCTATGTATGCTCTCACTACTTTTTTTATAAGCAGTTGGAGCTATGCCCAAACACGTGTATCGGGACAAGTAGTAGACGAACAAGGGGAGACCAGTTCCCTTTGCTAGTGTCCTTTTCAAAAACACCAAAGTAGGTACTGCCTGCGACGAAAAATGGTAAGTTTTTCCTCTACACTCAGAAGAACTACAACACGCTGGAAGTCTCCTCCGTTGGCTTCACAACCAAGGAAATTACGCTACTCAAGCGAGAAAGTACCGGCCTTAAGATCGTCCTTACCGAAGGGAGATGCTTGAAGAAGTGGTCATCGTACAAAAACCTACCAAGTTCCTTTTCCAAAAAAAGAGAATCCTGCCTATCCTATTCTCCAAAAAAATATGGGCTAACAAACACAAAAAAATAGTCTTACCACTTCCAAATCCCTACGAATACAAGCGCTATGAGTCTGTGGAAATGGGGCTGAACAACCTAGATACGGTCTTCCTCAAGAAATCGATGAAGAAAGAATATGGGAATATACGTGAGCTACTCTCCTCCAGAGAGATAGGTGACCACTACTCACTACCTATGTTCCTTAGAGAAGAAGTCTCAAAGGTATATGGGGACAACACCCATTCGCTTACCCGTACCGATATAGAGGGCGAACGCACTCAAGGGGTGATGCAGACAGGCTTCGGTATGGAGCGCTTCACCCGCAATTTCCGAGACTTTGATATCTATGACAACTCGTTCTATTTCTTAGACAAGGCTTTTGTAAGTCCGCTGTCCGAATATGGTTATGGAGTATATGCCTATGTGCTCAACGACTCTATAGTGCGCGACGGCCGCAAGCTCTATTCTATTTACTTCTTCCCAAAGGAAGACCAAGATTTGCTCTTCAAAGGGAACTTCTCAGTAGATAGCCAAACCTATGCTATCGCCTCTATACAGATGTTCACCATCAAGGAAGCCTCTCTGAACTTTGTACGCAACCTCTCCATTGAAAAGAACTTTACCGTTAACGATAGCCTTATCTTACCTAAGAGCGACTATTACGAAGGTGACTTTACTGTCTTGAGTAAGAGTGACGAAGAAAAAGGGGCTTTATGTAAAAAAACGGATTCTCTATTCGGATTTTTGTACTTGACCAGCCCAAGGAGGAGGCTTTTTACCTGACGAAGATAGAGAAATACAAGTCTAACCAATTTGCCCAAGACAAACCCTATTGGGACAACCTCTCCCAGACGCATTCCTCCCTTGGTGAAACCCAAGAACTGATTAAGAAAGTCAGTGATAACAAGCGTATTAAAGGGATTTCCAATGGGCTAAATATACTCTCCTCTGGCTATATTCCTGTAGGGCGCTACTTCCAGATAGGTTCCATATGGGAATCTTTCTCTAACAATGATATAGAGGGCAACCGTTTTTCGCCGAATGGGAGCACGCTCCTTTATGAGCAATGATGACCGCTTCCGTACCTATCTCTATGGAGCGTATGGAATCAACGATAAGAAATTCAAAGGAGGTATCAGCGGGCAATACTTGGTCATTCCTAAGATACGCATGACTATAGGAGGTTTATACCAAGACGACTATGTGCAATTAGGCACCTATCTCCAGAGCAATGAGGCCGAAATGGATCTAAAAAACGCCTCCAACTTCCTCTTCTCCAGAGGGGAAAACTACTTTGTAACCCGTAATAAACGAGTATTAGGTATGGTAGATTTCGGCCTTATGAAGAGCAACCTACACCTGACACTTTCTGGCAGCTACCAACAGATGAAATCGGCCGACCCTGAACGCTTTTCTATTGGTTATCGCATGCCTTCGGGTGAGGTTCTCCACCAATATTCCGATGCCTATGCCTCCCTCTCGATTACCTATACCCCCAGACGAAACGTCTATGGCTACGGAGTAGAACAGTTCTTCGGGAAAAATATATTCCCTACCTATCGTATCAAATACACCCAAGCCTTCTCTGGCATTCGCAACAGTATCTTCGACTATAGCCGTCTGGAGGCTTTCGTACACCACCCTATCCCCTTGTGGAACATAGGAATTTTTCCACCCTATGATAGAGGTCGGAAAGGTATTCGGCACTGTGCCCCTACCCTTCCTAACCCCCTACCCCTGCCAATCAGGCCTATGGGACTTCCGATTTGCGCTCAATAGAACCTTCCAACTACTCAACTACTACGACTTCGTTACCGATGCTTATATGAATGTGTATTTGGAACACCATTTTAACGGACTGATATTCAACAGAATTCCCCTGCTGAAAAAGACCAAATGGCGTAGCCTTATCTTAGCTAGAATGGCCTATGGTACGCTCAGCGAAGAGAATAGAGCCGTTAGCACATCCAATATTGCTTATAACCCACCTGAAAAAAATATATTGGGAATATGGCTTTGGTATAGAAAACATTGGTATCAAGAACCTCCGCCCTATCCGTGTGGATTTCATCTGGCGCAACGCTTTCTCTTCTCATAACGGACTAGACAACCCGTATTTCGGAGTGAGATTCGCTGTAAGACCAGAGTTTTAATTCTCAATGGTTAATGCCAGCAATGATTAATGATTCATTGTTGGCATTAATTGTTAAAAAATAGTATTATTTAGATGCATTCTAATTATTTTTTTATTATCTTTGCACTTTAGTATTTTTTTCACTATTAACTTTTCACTTATGAAAAAAACTGTTCTCTGTCATAACACTTTTTGGCAAAGCATATCCGCCATGAGCCAGCAAAATGTATTCTTTGACCGTAGTTTTTGGAATGAAAAACACCTCTGTTAGCCAAGTAAAAACCGCTATAGAGGCAGGCAATAGTCCTTCAGCGCTCAATGAAGCTGCCTTTGACGCGCCTTCTTTGGCTATTTTTGGGCAATGTACCTACCCCAACGGCTATCTACTTGATAGAACAAGAGGGGAATAGCATCACCAAAACCACCCATGACGGACGCACTTACCTCTTTTGGGCTGCAAGTAGTGGAAATGTAGCTCTTATCCACTACCTATTAGAGCAAGGCAGTGATATCTATGCCAAGGACACCAAGGGCTATATCCCTGTTACCTTTGCCGCTCTCTTTGGCAATACCAATCCCAAAGTGTATGAGGCTTTCTTCCGTGCAGGCATAGACCCTAAGGCTACCTATGACCAAGGGAGAGTCTCCTTCTCAAGACCATCGCCTTCGATAGTGAACAACTACCACTTACCCAATACTTTATCAGCAAGGGACTCAAGCTCAAGCAGACGAGCCTTAGTGGCGCTACCGCCTTTGACTATGCTAGCCGAAAGGGCAATGTAAACCTGCTCAAGACCTTGCGCAAGAAAGTAAAACCCTACCCACCAAGCCTTGCCTATGGCCGCCGAAGGGGTAATACGACAGCCCAACAATCCTATAGAGGGTATATCAATACCTGATTGAAAACCAGAAGATCCCCGCCACTGCCACCGACTACAAAGGGGGTACCGCCTTGCACTACTTAGCGCGCCGCCAAGACCTGCCCGCTGCCCAGTATCTTATAGAGAATGGGGCTAACATAGAGGCTACAGATAAGGACGGCAACACCTGCCTGATGAACGCTTGCTATGGGAACAACTTAGAGCTGGTAAAAACTCTTGCTTAAGGGCAAAGAACACATCAACAAGGCCAATGGAAAAGGAGAAACTGCCCTGCTTATCGCCCTACAACGCAGCAGTAGTGAAGTAGTTGCGCTATTATTAGCTCAAGGAGCTGATACTCGTGCGATAAGTAAGAAAGGGTCAATGTAATAGAGGCGCTTCTTGCCAGCTATAATCCCCGAAAAGAAGGGTAATGATGAAGATTTTTGATCAAAAAAAGCCGCCCTCTTGAAACAGTATTTGGTTGCACTACAAGGTGCCAATGCTCACGGAGATACTGCCCTACATATGGCTGTGGTAAAGGGAAACCTTAAGCTTGTAGAGAAAATATGCTCTTGGCCATCTATAGATATCAACGCGCAAAACGAAGAGGGGGAAACACCTCTTATAAAAGCAGCCCTAACAGCCAAAGACACCTCTATCCTCAAGTATCTGATAGAGAAGGGAGCCAACAAAGCGCTTACTACTTCCTTAGGGGAGACCGCCTATGAGCTGGCAAAGGAAAACGAAAAACCTACAGAAGAGCGGAGTGAATCTCAGCTTCCTTAAATAAGTAAAAATGAAAAGTGAAGAGTGAAAAGTAATTATTCACTTTTCACTTTTCACTCTTCACTTACATAGCGATTCTCTCAAAGAATGCCCACGCCACTACCTGATAGAACTCCACTACATAGGCCATCGGAATAAGTTCAGGCTCATAAGGAGGGTTATTAAGCTCTGGCAGGGATCTGGTATGAGTTCTAAGAAGCCTTTTTTGCTTACTGCGCTTGACGATTTTCACCGTGCGAATTTGATTTTTGGTAATCACCCCATAGAGTTCGTTGGTCGGAAAGTACGTTTGCCAGTCCTCTATACGTTTCAGCCCCTATAACAGAACCACTACGGATACGTCGGGAGATGGAGTTCCCTATGAGGTTACAAGCGAAATCAGCCCTATCAAAGTCAGGCGAGCTGATGATAAAGGAGGGTTTAGACTGTGAGAAAAGCTCTTCTGTAGACCAGCCCCTGCGAAATCCACATCATAATAAGGCACTTTCACCGAGGAAGAGACTACTTCTGTCTTTAGAATTGGAATATTTAGATCCTCATCATCTTGACTTTCGTACTCATAGGCCACTTGGTCAAAAATAGATTTCCAAGAGGGCACGGGTTCTATCGGGCATCTCTTCCTCGTGCATCTCATAGGCCTTGAGCTTTCTCACTGGGATATGGGTATGCTCGTATATATCCGTTAGGGTAAGTCCATATTTTTTTCTCGTTCTGCCTTGAGAAATGCGCCCCCATCCTCATAGTCTCCTTCCACAAGCATCTCTCCACGACCCGAGAGCATCCATTCCTTGTCTATTTTCAGGAAAGGCCGCTACTACTTTTTTTGACTACCCCTTCGGTCATGTACTTCTCATTACCGTTGAGGGCAGCCGAGAGGTTGCTGCGAGGTTCCTTAATCTTCTGAGCGAAAAGGGTTTGGGTAACATATTCTGTATTTTTTTCGTATGTACAAGAATACTTCATTAAGCCTTCGGGACATAGCAGCTTTGCTGGTATCAAACTGTTCTTCCATAACTTACAAAAAGTTAAAACATATGATATGTGGCAAAAGTACAACAAAAGATTGGGATATACAAACAAAAAAACAAAGATTTTTTTCAAAAAGTATATTAACCCAAAAATAATTGCGTATTTTTGTACCGTCTTTAAGAACTAAAAAAATGAAGGATTTATTTGATCACATAAAGACCAACAAAGGCAATATAGGCCGCTGGGCTTCGCATGCTGAAGGTTATTATGTTTTCCCAAAATTAGAAGGTGCTCTTGGCCCTCATATGAAATTCCAAGGGAAGGAAGTGCTCAACTGGAGCATTAATGATTATTTGGGGCTGGCCAACCATCCTGAGGTACGCAAGGCCGATGCCGATGCTGCGGCTGAGTATGGGGCAGCTTATCCTATGGGTGCCCGTATGATGAGTGGGCACACCACCCTACATGAGGAATTGGAACAACGCTTGGCCAAGTTTGTCCACAAAGAGGCAGCTTACCTACTTAATTTCGGTTACCAAGGAATGGTTTCTATTATTGACGCTTTAGTTACCAAAAATGATATTATTGTATATGATGCCGATTGCCATGCTTGTATCATTGATGGGGTACGCCTACACTTTGGAAAGCGATTCACTTACCAACACAATGATATAGAGAGTTTTGCTAAGAATATAGAACGTGCCAAGCGTCTGGCGGAAACCACTGGCGGAGGTATTTTGGTCATCACCGAAGGCGTATTCGGTATGCGCGGCCAGCAAGGTAAGCTCAAGGAAATCCTCGCCTACAAAGAGCAATATGGGTTCCGCTTATTGGTAGATGATGCCCACGGCTTTGGTATGCTTGGTAAGACAGGTGCTGGTACTGGCGAAGAACAAGGCGTACAAGACCAGATAGACCTATACTTCTCCACCTTTGCCAAATCCATGGCTGGCATTGGTGCCTTTGTAGCTGGTGATAAGGAGATCATAGAATACCTCAAGTACAACCTACGCTCCCAGATGTTTGCCAAATCCCTCCCTATGATCTTTGTCAAAGGAGGTCTCAAGCGCTTGGAGATGTTACAAAACATGCCAGAGCTAAGAAAAAAACTCTGGGACAATGTACATGCCCTACAGAATGGCCTTCGCTCCAGAGGGTTCAACATAGGTAGCACCAACACCTGTGTAACCCCTGTCTTCCTAGAAGGAAGTATCCCTGAGGCTATGGCTATGGTCAATGACTTACGCGAACATTACGGTATATTCCTCTCCATAGTGGTCTATCCTGTAATTCCTAAGGGCATGATACTCTTGCGCATTATCCCTACTGCCTCCCACTCCATGGAGGATATAGAGCGTACGCTGGAGGCTTTCTCAGCCATCCGAAGCAAGCTCGAAGGAGGGGTATATCGCGCTCAAAATGCTGCTCTTGAAGCAGAAATGGGTGACGAAAAAAATAACCATATATCATGAAAGTTTACATAGTACACGGACTTAATTCCGCTTTGGATAAGCACTGGTTTGCTTATCTTGTGGGAGAATTAGCCAAGAGAAATATCTCTTGTTTTTTTGCTTGCCAATGCCCAACCCTACTGCCCCCAAGGCTGAGGAGTGGTTGGAGTTCCTCAAGAAGGAAATTCATATGGATGACCAAACGGTACTCATAGGCCACAGTGTAGGATGTGTCTCCGTACTCACCTACTTGGCCAACACAGGTGCTAAGGCCTTAGGGGTACGATCTTGGTATCAGGCTTTGATGAGCCGCTCAAGCGCTTGCCACAGCTTGACCCCTTCATCACACTATACAAGGCACAGCCCTCTATCGCACCACTGGAAAACTCCTATGTATTTGCTGCCTTGGATGACCAAAGCGTTCCTTACCAGATGATAGATGACCTCTCCCGCCATTTGGATAGTGTACTGATACGCTACCCTCACGGAGGGCACTTCAAGGAAGAGGACGGTTTCCATACCTTCCCTGCCCTACTGCACAAGGTAGAAGAAATTTTTTAAAAAAATAATTTTTAAATGAGTAAAAAAGGTAATAGGTAAAATGCTCTTATAAGTTTTTACCTATTACCTTTTACTTTTTATCTTTTACTCTAAATTAGATGTTTGACTCTCGCCCACTTGCCGAGCGTATGCGTCCTATACGCCTTGCCGATTATATCAGCCAATCTCACCTTGTAGGAGAGAAAGGTGCTCTACGCATGCAAATAGAAAAGGGAATTACCCCTTCGCTCATCTTCTGGGGGCCTCCTGGCACCGGAAAGACTACCTTGGCTTACATCATTGCCAAGGAGAGCCAGCGTGCTTTTTTTCTCTTAGTGCTATCAGTAGTGGAATCAAGGAAGTTAGGGATATTATAGAGAAATCCAAGCGTGAACAAGGCCTCTTCACCGCTCGCAACCCCATCATCTTCATTGATGAAATTCATAGGTTCAACAAGACCCAGCAAGATTCTCTCTTGGAGGCGGTAGAGCGGGGCTGGGTAACCCTTATTGGGGCTACAACGGAAAACCCTAGTTTTGAAGTGATTCCTGCACTGCTGTCCCGCTGTCAGGTATATACCCTCAAGCCTTTTTGAGAAAGAAGACCTCTTGGCGCTGCTCGATCGCGCTATAAAGCAGGACGTAGAACTAAAACAAAAAAACACATCACCCTCAAAGAAACCGAAGCGCTGCTAAGGCTTTCCGATGGTGATGGACGCAAATTGCTCAATACTTTCGAGCTGATTGTCAACACTTTTGCCCAGGGAGAAGAAATCGTTATTACCAACGACAAGGTTCTGGAGATCGTACAGCAGAATACGGTACTCTATGACAAAACAGGCGAGCAACATTACGACATTATCTCAGCCTTTATTAAGTCCATACGGGGTAGCGATCCCAATGCAGCCGTTTATTGGCTTGCCCGTATGATTGAGGGCGGAGAAGACGTCAAGTTCATCGCAAGGCGTATGCTTATCTTGGCCAGTGAGGACATAGGCAATGCCAACCCCATGGCGCTGGTTTTGGCCAATAATACGTTCCAAGCGGTAACTGTCATTGGCTATCCTGAATCTCGGATTATCCTAAGCCAATGTGCCATTTACTTGGCCTCATCGCCCTAAGAGTAATGCTTCCTATAAGGCTATTGGCAAGGCTCAACAATTAGTCAAGCAGCAAGGCAACCTACCTGTGCCCTTACACCTGCGCAATGCTCCCACTACACTGATGAAAGAGCTATCCTATGGCAAAGACTACAAGTATGCCCACGACTACCCTTATAACTTTGTTTTCCAAGATTTTTATGCCCGATGCGCTCCAGGGTATGACCCTATACGAACCTTGTGATAACCCCCAAAGAAAACGCCCTAAAGGCTTATTTAAAATCCTTATGGGGCGATCGCTATGGTTATTGATTCTCTAATTCTTGGAAAAGTGCTTGGAGTTCAGTGGCATCGTGTGGCTTGATACGTCCTGCTAGCACAAGGCTCAATTGCTTGCGCCTAAGGGCACCCTCATAGCGCTCTTTCTCCAAAGGTGTCTCTGGTATTACCTCTGGTACAGCCACGGGTTTGCCTTCTGCGTTGAGGGCAACAAAGGTATAGATAGCCTCATTGGACTTGACACGCTCCCCACTGACGGAGTCCTCCACCCATACATCTATATACACCTCCATGGACGAGGTAAAAGCGCGGGAAAGGGAAGCCTCTACCGTAACCATGCTACCCTGAGGAATGATTTTATTGAAAGAAACGGAATTGACCGCGGCCGTTACGACTACACAGCCCGAATGGCGTACAGCGGCTATAGTACCTACTCTGTCCATACGTGCCAAAAGTTCCCCCCCAAACATATTACCATAATGGTTGGTCTCATTGGGTAATACCAAGTCGGTAGACACCGAACGAGACGCTGCTACAGTCTTTGCTTTCATATTCTTATAAGTTGTTAGTAATCAATGGTTAATGATTAATGGTTAATGATTCGAATCAATAGTTAAAATATTATTTGCTAACTTTCTAAGACGCAATAAATTGAGTCTCTACACATGCGCTGGCCAAGACAACTCCTGATGAGCGTAGTTATCCGTAGAGACGCAATTTATTGCGTCTTAACGAATGGACTATACAATTGTTTTTTTCTACTATTGATTCGCGTTAATGATTAATTACTACTGGCATTAATCATTAGTGGCATTAATCATTAATTACAGTTTTCTACTAATCACGAGTTTAAGGATCTCAGAAGTACCCTCGCCTATGGTACATAGTTTCGCATCACGGTAGAATTTCTCTACAGGATAGTCGGTAGTGTAGCCATAACCTCCATGTATTTGTATAGCTTCGTTGCCCGCCTTTACGCAGAGTTCGGAAGCATAGAGCTTGGCCATGGCTGCTTGTTGGGTAACAGGCTGATGAGTTTGTTTCAGGTGTGCTGCCTTATGTAGCATGAGCTCCGCCGCTTCTATCTCAGTGGAGAGTTCCGCGAGCTTAAAGCCTATCGCTTGGAAAGCAATAATCGGCTTGCCAAACTGAGTACGCTCCTTGGCATACTGTATGGCTGCCTTTACCGCTCCCTTAGCCGTTCCTAAAGAAAGCGCCCCGATAGAGATACGCCCTCCGTCAAGTATTTTTCATTGCTTGAATAAAGCCCTCTCCTACTTCTCCTAAGCGGTTTTCGTCAGGAATACGGCAATCTTGGAATACAAGCTCCGCAGTCTCGCTGGCACGCATCCCCATCTTGTCTATTTTCTTCCCATTGGTAAAGCCTGGTGTACCTCTCTCTACTACAAAAAGCTGTCATCCCATGTTTGTCCCCCTTCTCTCCTGTACGAGCGATAACCACCACTACATTGGCTGAAATAGCATGAGTGATAAAGTTCTTCGTTCCATTAAGTACCCATTCTGCACCGTCCTTAACAGCCGTAGTGAGCATACCTCCCGCATCGGAACCTGTATTGTGCTCGGTAATCCCCCATGCTCCTATATGCTCTCCTATGGCGAGTTTTGGAAGCCAGCGTTGTTTCTGTTTCTCGTTGGCAAAGGTAAGTATATGATTTACACACAAGGAATTATGTGCCGCTATAGAAAGCCCAATGGCGGGATCCACTTGGGAGATTTCATCTACTATGGTTATATATTCGTGGTAGCCCTAAGCCTGAGCCACCGTACTGCTCAGGGACAAGAATTCCCCATGAAACCCAATTCGCCTGCCTTGCGGAAAACCTCCACAGGAAATTCTTGGGTTTTTGTCCCACTCACTACGGTAAGGCAATATATATTGTTTGGCAAAGGCCGCAGCCGTTTGCGTGATCATCTCTAATTCTTTAGCATAAGAGAAGTTCATCATGGTCATAATATAAAAAAATTGATTAATTAATATCGAGCTTTTTCCTTGAGCCACTTGTCACTATAGATCTTGTTCATATAGCGAGAACCATGGTCTGGGAAGACAACTACCACTACACTCTCAGGGAGAAAGGGCTGTCTTGGTTATATTTTTTTGAGTAGCTACCCAAGCCGCTCCAGAGGTATACCCACAGAAGATTCCTGTCCTACGGCTAATCTCACGTGCCGCCAAGGCACTTTCCTTATCATTGACCTTGATAAAGGTGTCTATCACACTGGTATCCAAGGCGCCAGGAATCATATTCTTCCCCAAGCCCTCTATATAATAAGGGTGTAGTTCTCCCTTGTCTATCTCTCCTGTATCAAAAGTATTTCTTGATGAGTGAACCATCGGCATCTACTCCTATGACTTGCACTTTTGGATTTTGCTCCTTAAGATAGCGCGCTATTCCTGAGATGGTACCTCCTGTACCACTACATGCTACCAAGTGTGTAATCTCCCCTGCGGTCTGCTGCCAAATCTCCCTTCCTGTACTTAGGTAATGAGCCTCGGTATTCAGCGGATTGAAATACTGATTGATATAGATAGAATTAGGCGTTTCCTTATGGATACGTTTGGCTACTTCATAATAAGAACGTGGATCGTCGGCTGCTACTGAAGCAGGGCATACATGTACCTCGGCTCCAAGGGCACGTAGCATATCTATCTTGTCCTGTGAGGACTTATCCGTTACGGCTAGTATACAGCGATAACCACGAATGGCCGCAATCATGGCCAAGCTATAGCCTGTATTACCAGAGGTAGTCTCTACGATTACCCCCAGGAGAGAGTAGCCTTTTTTCCTCTGCATCATTTATGATATGTAGGGCCGTACGGTCTTTGGCCGAATGCCCTGGGTTGAAGGCTTCTACCTTAGCAAAAAGCGTCCTTGCATAGGTGCAGCTATCTTCTCAAGAGAGACCAAGGGGTATGCCCCACAAGGTCAAGTATATTTTCTATATATTGAATTTTTTTCATAACTATATTTATCGGTGAATCACTATACGCTGGCCTGTCTTGACACTATTGCCCCTGATCTTATTCCATTTTTTTCAGCTGACTGACCGTTACTCCATAACGAGAAGCTATACGACCAAGGGTCTCCCCTTTCTTTACCTTATGGGTTACCTTGTTGTTTGCTTTTTGCCTGGGCGGCAGATACCACTTCAGGAAGAGGTTTCTCACGCTTGGAAGCCTCTTGGTCTAGATAGGCATAGATGATATCTTCATTATTGACAAACTTGCCTATAGCCTCCACTGGTAAGCGCAAGCCGTAGTTCTTTCCTTCTATATAAGGAACAATATTTAGCGAATAGGAAGGGTTGAAGAACTCTATTTCTTGCTCTGTCATACCCACCACTTCACTTATATCTTTGAAAGAAATATGGCGTTTTACCTGTACTGTATCGGTCTCAAAGAATACTTTTTTTCGCGTTTTTTTCTACCTGAAAGCCATGTTCCTTAGCATATTCAAAGATATAGAGTGTAGCCAAGAAAGCAGGTACATAACCTGCTGTCTCATTAGGCAGATAAGGGCGCAGATTCCAGTAGTTTGTTTTTTTCCTCCAGAGCGACGCATAGCTTTGGTTACATTGCCGGGGCCTGAGTTGTAGGCAGCAAGTACCAAATCCCAATCGTTGAACACACTATAGAGTTTCTTAAGATACTGTGCTGCCGCTTGGGTAGAGCGCTCGGGGTCTGAACGATCATCTACATAGTTATTTACCTCAAGGTTATAGACCTTGCCTGTGTAATACATGGATGCCACAATCCTTTGGCCCCCATACGTGAGGTAGCCTTAGGGTTCAGTGCCGATTCTACTATAGCTAAGTATTTGATTTCTTTAGGTACTTGGTTTTTGATAAGTTCTCTCTCAAATAAGGGAAAGTAGTACTGACTGATGTTCATCAATCGTTGCAGAGAAGAGCGGCGATTTTTGAGAAAATTCTTAATCACATTCTCTAAAAATCGGGTTGTATTCTATATGAAAAGGGAGTTTTTTTGGTCTAAGCGTGCCAAACGTTCTTTGAGCACTTCAGTAGGTAGTTCATCATAGGAGACTGTCCCCGTTGGGGTACTCTCCACATCACTCTGCATAAGGGGAAAAGAGTGAACGATTGGAGAGTTCGTCTAACCATTTCTTATCATACTTTAGGACTTTGTTATCGTCCCTGAGTTGCAGCAGCCCCTCTCGCAATGGCGTATTCACCGAAAGGCTATCGGGCGGTGCTACGCGTTGGGAAATAGACTTTTGAGGTTTTATACTATCTATGACATGTCTCGCCTGGGTATCCCCCATATAAGAAAGGCATACGAGGGCTAATAGTTGTATTTTTTTCATGGAAAATATTTAGTCAGGTGTTACAAGGGGCAAAGATACAAAAAAATAATATCAAATACCCAAAGGAAAACATTTTTTAATTTGTCAATGGGTAAGTTAGCAAATTTGCTCATTGAATCTTTTAACAAATTAAATTAACAAATTTGCCAATTAACGCATTTGCTAATTAATTTTTTTGTATCTTTGCCCTCCGAAAGCCGTATTTTTTTAACTCAATGAATTCAACGCTCTTCTATTCAAAAATACTCCTCTTTGGAGAGTATGGCATTATCAAAGGATTCCAAGGGATTGGCCATTCCTACAACTCCTACAATGGTACGCTAAAGAAAAACCTCCCCCAGCGATATGGGTGAGGTAGAGCGACAATCCAACCTTTCTTTGAGCCAATATTTTGATTATCTCAAGGAAATCTGTCAGCGAGAAGACACTCCTGTACGCTTTGATTTAGAGCGTATGCAGCAGGATATAGCCGAGGGTATGTACTTTGACAGCAGTATTCCACAAGGTTATGGAGTAGGCAGTAGCGGTGCCCTTGTGGCCGCCCTTTATGATACCTATGCGATAGACAAGATAGCAACGTCTTCCTCTCTTAACAGAGAAAAAAATTATTGAAACTCAAGGAGATTTTTCTCTTATGGAATCTTTCTTCCATGGAAAAATCCTCTGGCTTAGACCCTCTCAATAGTTACTTGAGTATCCCCATTCTCATCAACTCCTCTTCTATGATTGAGACTACAGGGATTCCTTCCCCTTGGAAGAAGGCAAAGGAGCCGTATTCCTTTTAGATAGCGGTATGATAGGAGAGACAGCTCCTATGGTTGAGATTTTCATGGAAAAAGATGAAAAATGAGGGGCTTTCGCAATATGCTCAAAACACAATTTGCTAAATATACCGACGAATGCATCGAGAATTTCCTACAAGGTAACTTCAAAACACTGATTGTCAATGTAAAAAAACTCTCACGCGTCGTCCTCAGCCACTTTAAACCCATGATCCCCAAGCAGTTCCATAGCCTTTGGCAACAGGGCATAGATTCTGGTGATTACTACCTAAAGCTATGTGGCTCTGGAGGGGGCTATATATTGGGCTTTACCCCTGACTATGAGCGTGCTAAGAAGGCGCTCAATGACCACAAATTGGAATTGGTATATCGTTTTTTTAAGGCATGAGAAAAATTAGCCAATGAAGAACTACACCGCCTAAGTGTACAAGCCTACAAAGAGGCCGAGAAGATTCCTGTGATTGTAATCTTGGACAACGTTCGCAGTCTCAACAATGTAGGCTCTGTATTTCGCACTGCTGATGCCTTCAGGATAGAGAAGATCTACCTCTGTGGTATCACTGCCTGTCCGCCTCATAAGGAGATACACAAAACCGCCTTGGGAGCAACCGAGAGTGTGGCATGGGAATACGCCCCCGATGTATGTGCCTTACTCGCTGACTTACACTCTCAGCAGGTACAGACCATAGCCATAGAACAGATAGAAGGAGCCACCTCCTTAGAATGCTTTGTCCCAGAAAAAGGGGGTACAATATGCTCTTATATTCGGTAATGAAGTAGATGGCGTACAACAAGAAGCGGTATCCCTGAGCAAACATGCCATAGAAATACCCCAATACGGTACCAAGCATTCGCTCAATATTGCCGTAAGTGTAGGTATTGTCCTATGGGAGATAGGGCATAAAATACGAGAAATGGCCTAAGGCTCTTATTGCAAAGGCTTAATTGCTGTTATGGTTGCTTTTTTAGCACAACTCTCCACGGTAATTTCCATAGGTGTATGTGCGGTGTCTTCACCTTTTATAATATAGGTACGACAGGCCGAATGGGTATCACTACGGGAGAAGTCTATATCTCCATCGTGAAAAAGAGGTGTGAGTTGCTCCACCGAGTAATCCTTCAAGGATTCGGCAAGCGTCAAGGGTTTTGAGCGTAAGTCCTTCAGCACCCTACAGTTGGGCAAATAGCAGAACTCTGTCCCCTTGCGCTGAAAGAAGAACATCACAAAAACACTGCCTATAGCAAGGCCAAAAAAGAAAAAAAGAAAGCGCCTGAGTAGATTCATATAACGTTCATTAATTATGCTGTACCACCGTAAGACTACGGGTAGTTTCATCTATCACTGTGAGTTGTACCTCCGTATAGTGTAAGGGAAGTAATGAGGGAATACGCTCCGCCCATTCCACAAAGCACCAAACCCCTGAGTCCCAATACTCCTCTATCCCAAAGTCAAGTGCTTCCTGCTCCTCTTCTATACGATAGAGGTCGAAGTGAAAGACTTTTCCCCTCATGGGCTTGATATTCATTGACTAAGGAAAAGGTAGGGACTGCTCACTCGATCACCAACCCCTAGGCTTCGGCATAGCGCCTTGATAAAGGTCGTTTTACCTGCTCCCATAGCCCCTTGGAATAGTAACACCTTCTGCGAGTGAGGGAGTACCTCTTTTACAAAGGTATCCGCTATGCTATCTATCTGAGAGAGTGTGTATTGCATATCTGTGATTTACAAAGGCAAAAATATAAAAATAATGACAAACGACAAACGACTAATGATAAATATTCGTTATCAGTTATTAGTCTCTTGTCTCTTGTCATTAGTCATTAATTAAGTAGTATGGAACAAAAATTTATTAGAGTACAACACCGAGCGCAATGAGCTTATCATCCCTGAGTATGGGAGACATATACAGAAGATGGTAGAAAAGGCCGTGAAAATAGCCGACCGTACTGAGCGCAACAACACTGCCAAGGCCATCATCGCTGTGATGGGCAACATGAACCCTCACTTGAGAGACGTGCCTGATTTCCAACACAAACTCTGGGATCAGCTTTTTCAAAATGTCTGATTTCCTGATAGATGTAGATTCCCCCTTCGAGCGGCCTACGCGTGAATCTACCACCCCAAAACCTGAGCGATTGGCTCTCCTCAGCACCGTCTCAAATATCGTTTTTTTACGGGAACAACATACTGAAAATGATTCAGATATGTAATCAGTGGGAAGAGGGTGACCTGAAAACAGCCTTGAAATTCTCTATCGCCAACCATATGAAAAAAAGTGCTTCCTTACTTGGAATAAAGAAGACGTAGAGGATACGATCATCTTTGACCACCTCTATGAGCTAAGCGATGGAAAGATAGACTTAGGAAGTACACGAGAAAATCTCAATTCCAAACCTACCCATTACCAAAAGAAAAACAACCTCCCTGTTGCGGCTAAGAAAAACACTTATCCCAAGGGAAAAAAAGAAATAAGCCATGGAAAGTTTTAAAAATAGAGGGGGACACCCCTGCATGGAGAGATTACTCCACAAGGCGCAAAGAACGAGGCCTTACAGGTGCTCTGCCTAGTACTGCTGACCGATGAAAAGGTAACCATTCACAACCTCCCTGATATACTGGATGTGAACAAACTCATCCAACTATTGGAGAACCTAGGTGTGAAGATTCAGAAATTAGCCAAAGGCTCCTATACCTTTCAGGCCGATGATATCAATATGGACTACCTATCCAGCCCAGAATTTGCCAAACAAAGCCAAAGCCTACGTGGCTCTATCCTGATTCTAGGACCGCTCTTAGCACGCTTTGGCTATGGGGGTATTCCCAAGCCAGGAGGAGACAAAATCGGCCGTCGTCGCTTGGATACCCACTTTGATGGTTTTGTGAAACTAGGGGCTACCTTTACCTATTCCGAGCACGAACATTATTACTCTGTTTCTGCTCCCCATGGTTTGAAAGGCAACTATATCCTCCTTGATGAGGCTTCTGTTACAGGTACAGCCAATATCATCATGGCAGCTTCCTTAGCCGAGGGCACCACGACTCTATACAATGCTGCCTGCGAACCCTATCTGCAACAGGTGTGCCATATGCTAGTGCGCATGGGTGCCAAGATAGAGGGCATCGGCTCCAACCTACTGACCATTCATGGGGTTAAGCAACTCAGTGGCTGTACCCATAGTGTCCTACCCGATATGATTGAGATCGGCAGCTGGATAGGTATGGCGGCTATGACAAAGAGTGAACTAACCATTAAGAATGTGGGTTGGGAGCACTTAGGTCTTATCCCTTCTATATTCGAACGCTTAGGCATCAGCTTAGAGCGCCGTGGCGATGACATCTATATCCCTGCCCATACCAATGGCTACGAAATCCAGAGTTTTATTGACGGCTCTATCCTTACTGTATATGATGCTCCTTGGCCAGGCTTCACCCCCGACCTGTTGAGTATCATTTTGGTAACTGCTATTCAGGCACGAGGCGAGGTACTCATCCACCAGAAGATGTTCGAGAGCCGCTTGTTCTTCGTGGATAAGCTCATTGACATGGGGGCTAAGATTATCCTCTGTGATCCTCACCGTGCTGTAGTGATAGGCAACGACTTCAGATCCCGACTAAGAGCCACCACCATGACCTCTCCCGATATTCGTGCCGGAATTGCCCTACTTATCGCTGCTCTTTCTGCCAAAGGCACTTCCACCATCCACAACATAGAGCAGATAGACCGCGGTTATGAGCGCATAGAAGAACGCCTCAAGGCCATTGGCGCTAAGATTACACGTGTATAATCCCTAAAAATAGATTTGCAACAAACTAATTATCAGCTAGTTGTAAAAAAATAAAAATATTTCGCGAAATCGCTTGCTATTTCGAAAAAAAGCTATACCTTTGCACCCGAAATAAGAATTGGCCTCGTGGCGCAACTGAATAGCGCATCTGATTACGGCTCAGAAGGTTACAGGTTTGAATCCTGTCGAGGTCACAACAAGGTAACGCACTTCCACTCAATGCGTTACCTTTGTTTTTTTAAAGCTAAAATCTCGTTTGTAATTTCACCAAAACGGCATGGTAAACGACATGGTAAAAAAATTACAAACAAAATGGTAACAAAAACATTTCAAGGGTGTAGCTACACCGAATTTTTGGGTGTCCCCAGCCAACTGGCAAAAAGCTACCAAAAAAAGATTTGACCAAAGAATGGTTTTGTCGAATGTGTCTTTTTTGATCCTCGCTATGAAAAAGAAATATCCCAAAGGCTTTTTCTTATCGGAAAAAAAGGCTAACAAGCCCAAAACGATAGAGGAGCGTAAGGCGCTTATTTCTTTCTTCCTCAAAAAGCATTCCCCAACAATTCAATGATGGGTATAATCCCATAACAAAGAAGTACATGAACCTCAGAGATGAGGGGCTGTACCCTGACTTGCTCTTTATCGAGGCATATAGACGTGCCTTGGAGATAAAATCAGGCACCAAATCGCACCTTTATAATATAAAGCGTGCTATCGATAGACTTGAGGAAGCCAGTGAAGCCCTTGGCATGCAATATATCAAGGTCAAAGACTTGCGCCGTGTGGATCTCAAGCGTATGCTTGATTACCTACAACTCCCTGACAAGTATTACAATCGGTTTGTGATTTATTTCTCAAGTCTCTATCGTGAGCTGATAGAATATGAGTGCTGCGAGGCTAACATCACCAGAGATATCTACCCTAAAAAGACTTTCAAGGAACCTCGCCTTGTACTTGAGAAAAAAACGAATTGGATAGAGTAAAGGGAGCACTTGGAGGAGACACACCCCAATTTCTACCGCTATATGATGATCTTCCTCTACTCAGGGGCGCGTAATACCGAGCTTTTTAGACTGCAATGCAAAGATGTAGATTTAGATAAGCAGGAGTTTGTCATACTCCTTGAAAAAGGCGGACAGTATAAACGATGTACCAAGGTGATACTTGGCCCTGCATTGGAATATTGGCGTGAAGTATGTGAGGAGTGCCAAAGTCCTGATGATTATCTCTTTGCCTTGAATTTTGTACCCAGTAAGAAAATGGGACATAAGGAAATCGTTACTCGTTTTTGGAAACGAAATGTAAAGGATAAACTTGGTATTGAAGCTGATTTTTACGCACTCAAGCACTATATGCTTGATAATTTAGATAGCGATACCGCTATGCTATTGGCTTCCCATACTAATAAAAATACTACCGCTATCTATCAGGTCAATAAAGCCAAAAAGGACAGGGAAATGCTTAAACAGCTGAAAAATAGAGATATAAGCCTCCTAAAAACGTGTGCTATTTTTTTGTATGTTAAATTTCTTTTCGTATTCCTTTATAAATTCTTAATTTTGTACCCAGTTAAAAAGGTACTCCTTGACAGCTTGGACGATATTTACACTCATAAGGAACGCTTGTTACATACAGTTGAAATTTACTAACTTAAATACATAACACATGAAAAAAAGTACTATTGCTACTCATAGGGCTAATTGCCTTGGGGTGCTCCAAGAGTGAGGATAAAATAGAACCTCAAAAAAACTAATGAAACAAATAAGGAGCAGTTTAATAAGCAGGAGCAGAAAAGAAAAAGCCGATGAGCAGGGAGCAGAAAAGAAAAAGCCGATGAACAGGAGCAGAAAAGAAAAGCTGATGAGCAGGAGCAGAAAAAGAAAAGCCGATGAACAGGAGCAGAAAAGAAAAGCTGATGAGCAGGAGCAGAAAAGAAAAGCTGATGAACAGGAGCAGAAAAGAAAAGCTGATGAACAAAATAAAAAGAAGCTCTGATTTATTTTGCATTAGCAAAAACAAGCCTAAACAATCGGTTGAATAAAAACAAAGAGTTTGATTTTTGGACAAACACATTGAAAGCATTAGAAGTATCTAAAGGTAATGAAGATGTGTATAAAGAAGTAGATGAATTCCTTAAAAACAATCGTTTTTGCAACTCCTCGTTGGCTTGATAATCAGCAATCAGAAATCAACAACCTTATTGATAAATTAAAAAAATCAAGATAGTGTTATTAATAAATATAGTAGTATAAAAAGGTGCTATTGATTTGTTTAACCAATGGAAAAAAATTAAGACATATGGAAAAAAATACTTGAAAAATATAGAAAATATACGATTAATGGCTAATATATTGATGATATTAGGAATCCTTAGTACATCTATATCTCTTGTAGCCTCTCTTATTATTAGTGAATATTTAAACGCCTTATTTTTCACTAATTCCATTAATAGTTTCCTTTATTTTTATATTCTCTCCTTAATGTTATAGCTGATATTTCAGAAAATCTATATGAAATAAGACTACAAAAAGAAAGAGAAAATAATCGGTAGAACACAAAAAGCCCCTTAATTGGGGCTTTTTTTCATTATACAATTATAGAGTGTATAAACGCCCTACCTTTTTCAGTCCAAACGGTTGATGAGTTTGTGCAGGTCTCACCTTTGCTATCTGTATAAGTATAGGTGACAGTCTTTGTGTAACCCTTATTTTGATGAGGGTAATATAGTAACCATTGCCCGCCTTGCTTATATTGTACCTTCAGCTCGTGTAATTTCTTATTGAGCGTTACGGCACTCATACCGAGTTCTTTTGCGATTTGGTTGGCGTTGTAGGTGCTTTGCGAAGTTAGCACTTCATCGTAATAGGCTACTTTTTGGGGCTTGTTTCTCAAGTTCTTTTGCTTGTAGCTCATTTTTGTGCTTGTAACCTCTTTTTGATTCAACCTCAATCAGTAATGATTGTAACGCCTCTTTGTAAGTTGTAGGTAGTGCAAATTTGCCACTTCTTAGCAGCTTTTCACATTCTATGAAATACTCTCGTGCTTCTTTGCCCTTTTTAGACCGCTGTATCATTGATATTTCTTTCGCACAATCAAGAGTTAGGGCGTAATCGTCTAAAAACTTGCCTTGTAGCACCATTTGGCAATTGTACATTTTTGTACAAATGTTGATAATCAACGTTTTTCGGTAAAACCATAATCAAACATACGGTTACACCAAATATCAAATCTCGTTTCAACTTCTAAGAACTTATGCAAGTCTCTTGCCGATACGGCTTGGTTGCCGTTATACTCTGTGATTTTTTTATTAACTCGTTCATAATTCATGCTTCTTTAGGTGTTAATAATTCCTTTGAGTGGAAGATAAAGTTATCCAAGTTGTAGAAGTCTTCATATGTTATACAATCTGCGATACAGCTATCAATAGTCTGTATTTGCCAAAGAGTATTGTATAACCTATCCTTTAGCACTCCCTCTGGGAGTTCTTCAATTATACAACTAAGATTATCTAACAGAAGACATTTCGTGTTTGAAAGATTGAAGATTTTTGTTCTCTAACTCCACACCTATATGGGCAACTTTTTGGAAGGAGTTCTAACAATGAAGATTGGGCAGATATCGCACTGCAAGGCGTGTTTTTACAATTACTATTATTCATTGTAGAAACATTTGTTACTTGGTTTGACATTTATTTAGTATTAAAATGTTTCAATAAAAAAAGCCCTAAAAAAAGTGGGTATTGTCAAACCAAGTGGCAAACGCCTTTTTTGATTGCATAGTATTACTACTATGCTATACCTTTTTAGAGCTATATTATATGACTCAATAAAGAGTTATATTTTTTTGCAAGATTTATAAACAAGTCTTGCCACTTGGTTTGACATGGCAAAAAGTACGAATGTTTTTTTGAATTGTCAACAAGCAGCAAGGTTAATTGTTTGTTAATCTTTATGACTTCAATTTAATACCTTTGGTAGTGAGTTCATCAATACCTCTTTTCACTCCTGCCATATCCTTTTTCATTCCTGATATATCATCTTTTACTTGATGGAGTTGGTATGTATTGGTGTCAATGTTTGCAAGGTGTCTTAGTTGCCTTTCTGAAAGACTGACTAAAGATTGATGCATTTCCTTTACGCCATCAACCGTTTGCTTCTCTAAAGCCGTCATAAGTGTAAAACGTCCGTTTAGTTCTTCTCCCGTGTCTTGGCTCATATGGGTAAATCCTTTTTCTACCGCTTTGCGTTGCTCATTGAGGAAATCAAATCCGTTCGCTTTACCCATATCGTTCCATTGTTTAAGGAATGTTTCCATTTCTGAAATCTTACCCTTCATAGCACTACCAAAATCACTTACAAGTTTAGATGATTGTTCTGCAAAAACTTTACTATCTCCTTTGCTATCTTTACCAGCTTGTAATACTTTTTGCTTGCAAATCTTTAAAAATATCTGCTACATATAACTCATATACCAGTTGCTTTCCTAATTTGCCTATTACATTTCCTACGGATTTAGAGAAACTTTCAAAGGCATCTTCTCCTTTCTGAAGAGCAATATATACACTGTTGGTAATATCCTTTCCGAACTCTCCGAATGTGCTTTGTACATATTCCTCAAACTTTTTTTGAGACTCTTGTGCTTGCTCGTAACTATCAATAATTTCTTGTAAGGCTTGTTTTCCGCTTTCTCCAAACTCTCTATTGTCTATAATACTTTTAGCCAATTTAGCATCAAATTCACCGTTAGCTTTTTATCAATTTAGGATAAACATCTACAATGCTTTTTCCATTCAGTATGTGATTTTTTTCCACCACAAAGCCCCAGTGGTATAGCTGCCGTCTGCTATCTTAATTTTTTTCAAGTTTGCTTTGTTTTTTTGTTCTAACTCTATTAGGTTATTATGCCAATTACTACTAAAAAAAGGAATAGAATTATTATTTAGATATTCTCTTCTTTCTTTAGTAAGTCCACTTTTGATATTCTTTTTGAAATTATCCCACTGCTCTTGGTATATTTTTTTAGATAATCCAAAGCGTTTGATATTTCCTTAGTTCCAAACACAGAAGTATTTTTCCTTATGAAGCATTCGTTCCTCAAACAACAATCGGTTATACTCATTTTGTTGGGCTATTTTTGGCATTAGCTATCTCTTGTAACTTCTTTTTCGTGAGCTAATCGCTCCTTAGCTGCTGTTTCAAACCCTGACACAGCAAACCCGACCACAGCACCAATAAGAGCACCCCAACCACCTGCAGAGCTTCCTATTTGTGCAAAAGACATGGTACGGCTTAGCATATTAGCCGTATTCTGTAATGTCCTACCGAATTTCTCAAGGTGTGAATTCCCAGTACTCTGCCCCAGTTTTTTTCAAATTCTTGTCCTAACTGTCCAAACTCTCCAGTAATTGACTGAGCATCAGAAAGAACGCCTTGAAGTGCTTCTTTCCATTCTATCGTATTTGGCTTAAACTTAAATAGTGCATGAATGTTTTTACCAAGCCTGCCAAATGCTGTATCACCACGATCTGCCGTGTCCCTTGCTTGCTCAAGTTGCTGTTTTAGGTTTTGGATATAATCCACATTGTCCTTATCGCTCATGTCAAGTATACTTGCCAGCTGGTCAATCTCCTTTTTCAGCATCGGCTATGGTTTGGCGTATCTCCTTAACTGTCTTTTTACGTAGGTTCTCAAAGAGTTTAGCAATGGCTGTCCCCTCTTTCTTGTAGAGTATGTCCAGCTTTTTTTAAGCTCACGAGCCTTTTCATCTTGCGCTTTTTTTCACTTGTGGAGCGTCTGCACCCTAATTTGGCTTGTAAGGCGGCAATATCGGCGTTGTACTTCTCCTCAATGGCTTTGCGTTGGTCTGTATAGGTTTGGTACTTCTCCAATAGCTCCTTATATACCTGCTCTTGTTGGTAGAGCATATAATCGTGATTGGAGGCTAACAGCTGTTGCTCCTCTGTTTGTAGCTTGGCCCTGTGAGCGTTGATTACAGGAGTATCTTCGTTAAAGGCTTGTCCTCTTTTTCCACTTACCTTCTGCCTCTGCTTGTGCTTTCTGCTGCTCTATAAAAGCTGCCATTTGGTCTTCGGTACGACGGCGTATTTCCTCTTCTTGTCTATCATAATCAAGCTGAATGATAGCAAGGCGTTTCTTTGCTCCATCCTCCATGATGTTGATACGGGCCTGCTCTTTCTGAAAAAGAAAATCCTGCTCACGGCGTGCTTCTTCTTGGGCCGCTTTCTTGTAGTCAAAAGTAGGGAGTTCGGATTTGGTTTTGGTAGCTTTTTGCTCCTTTGGATTTGCTTAAACTTGTTTTGTGATCCTCTAATGTCTTCTTTGCGTTTTTTTAGATTGTCTTCGGCTTCTTTAATGATTTTTGCAAATTCTTCCTCTGTGTGTTTCCCCTTTCCTCCATTCTTTATAGTATCCAAAGCTACCTCGGCATCTTTAACGGCTTGTGTATATTTCTTAGTAAGGTCTTTGTACTCATAGGTCTGCTCGTGGAGCTTGTCTAATTGAGCTTGTAAGGTCTTTGATTGTGCTTGCAATTCCTCTTCATTGAAAAGCAAACCAATCACCTCAAAATTCACCCCATGAGAAGCCCATTTGTTACCTGCTTTCTTCTGTTTTTTTGCAAGTCCGCAATGAGTTTTTTTGTCGGTGCTCTAACTCTTTCTTAATCTCTTCCTCTGATAGGTTTTTTTCACGCTCATGCTCCAAGCGGCTACTCTGTCGCCCTTGTAGTCATTCTTGGTGATTTTCTGCTTTTTCTCTGATGTACTTTTCTACCTCATCAATATTATGTATCCAAGATTTACCAAATACACGGGTCATTTCCTCGTCAAGAATGGAATTTTTTTCAGCTTATTGGCATCATAAGCCCTCTTACCTGTCTTTGCCTTGTTCAATGCTTTTTCAAAGTCCTGATATTTCCCTATACTCATTGGCACGATTTAATCGTTTTTCATTGGCATCATACTGGGCTATCTCCTGCTTGAGCTTGAGTATATCAGCCAATTTAAGGCTCTCTATATCGTACTTAGCAAAGATATTAGGGTATTCGTTTTGCAAGGCAATAAGAGCTTTTTGTCGCTCTGTATCTGCCAATGCTTGATTAGTGGCACTCTCTATCAGGTCGTCAATCTTTTGCTTGTGCTGCTGCTCCCAGTCTATGGCTTGCTGCTTTTTGGTTGTTATAGTCCTGCTGCGCTTTCTCAGCGGCTGTGGTGTTATCCTTTAGCGCCCATATAGCAGCTCCTAACCCCACTACAGCGGTAGCTACCAATACATAAGGGTTGGCTTTCATGGCAGCATTGAGGGCTTTAGTGGCAACAGTGGCAGCATTAGTAGCAATAGTCTGTATCCCCTTTGCAATAGCATCTTCCTTAGCTGCTACTGCCCAGCCTTTGGTAAGGGCAATATTGACCAATACAGCTGTACGATACGCCCCATAGGTAGCTATAAGCCCCGCTATCACCTTACCCAAGGTTTGGTAATTCTCAACCAAGAAAGAAACCCCTTTAATAGCTCCAGATATATAGCCTTCAGATGCTTTTCCTATCTCATTGAGCATTTGGTCAAAACTATCCCCAAGATTGGATATTTGACCTCCTAAAGACTTACTTTGTTCTGCCATTAGGTTAAAGAATAACCCGCCCTCGTCTGTCATACCCTTGATAACGGCTTGTACTTCGGGGAAGCCTATCTTTCCTGCTGAAACCATGTCTTTAATCTCGGTTTCACTCTTGCCTACGACCTTACTCAATTCAGCAATGATAGGAATACCTGCATTCATGAACTGATACAAATCATTCGTCATTAGCTTGCCTTTGTGCTTTGACTTGCCCGTATACGTGAACGAGTTGTCCCATAGGTACGCCTAATCCCGCAGCGACATCACCCATACGGCGGAGGGTTTCCGTTACTTCCTCAGCAGGAACCTGAAAAGCAAGCAAACGCTTAGCCCCTTCAGATACTTCTTGTAGTCCAAAAAGGGGTTTTAGCAGCCAAATCAGTCATTTGTGCCATTAAGGCATTGGCTTTCTCTTTGCTCTTTAGCATGGTACCAAAGGCAATCTCAAGCTGTTGGAACTGGGAACGGACGGCTATAATCTTTTTGGGAAAATTCATAGGCTTTTTGAGATGGTAAAGAATGCCATTGCCCCTTTGGCGAGGTTATTAATAGACTGCTGGAGCTTGTCAGTCTCTTTTTGGGAGCTTTTCATGGAGTCGTTGAGCATTTTTCTCCATTTCTTTTTACGCCTTCTTCTAATTTCTCAAGGCGCAAGCGGGCTTCAAAGTCTATACTTCCGTTATCGTTGTTCATAATAATCTGTGTTTTTAAAATGTAAAAACGCCCCCATTGCTGAGGCGTTGCACGCTAATCAGCGTTTGAACCTAATAAATATAAATATTAACAATCCTAATAGTAATGTGCTTTGCTATAAGCCACCAAGGTTGGGCACTAACTTGTTTTTTTGTGATTTTTGTGGTTTGACGATGCTCCTGTACGATGGTGGCTTGTTGTTGGCTTGTGGTAGTGCTTTCTTGTATAATTGTATCCTCTTGGGTAAGGGCTTGGTTGTTGTTTTGATTTATATGTATAGTCGCCTTACCCCTCTTATAACGAGGGCTTCATTTGGGCCGTCTCTCATACGAGTAAAATAGAGATCTTTGGAATTACCCATTTCGTCTTTGTCACTCTCAAGGGTGATTTGATAGGATTGGGACTGCTGAAGCTCAAAAAGCGCTTACCTTTTTGGGACTTTTTCTATGTGCGTAGCGCTGTCTTTTACCTCCTTTCTTTCGCTCCGCTGCTCTTCTCTGTGCTCGGTTCGGCTTGATTTCTTGCTCCTGCAACCGAAAAGCACCATAAGAGCTAAGAGTAAGTACAATTTCTTTCTCATACATAACTATTTTTACTTTTTCAATTTCTTTAATGAGTGTTTTGAGGCTATCAGCATAGTTCGAAGCAGTGGCATAGCCTGCCTTTGCTACTTCCTCGGCAAACTTGTAAGGGTCGGCTTTTGACCTCCAACGCCTTGGCGTATCGCTTATTCCTGAAAAAGAAATTAGCATGGTCTGTAAAGCATTCTTCAGGGGTATCGTATTTCATAAACCAATCTCGTACGATATACAAGTATTTGCCGTCTGTACGTTTGGTGATACTAATCACTTCAGGGAATTTGCTCTTTTCGTTGGGAGTGGTGAGTACCTCTGTAGTTCTTAGCAGTTGTTTTTTTCTCCTTGGGGTGCTACTAATAAGGCTCTTAGGTACTTTTTATACCAAAGAAATTATTCCCTATAGGACTTTTTTTCTCCATGCACTCTCCAAACCTGCTTGAGCAAGGATAAAGAGAGCCGATATACCCGTCTTTCGCTCGCTTTCAAGGGCTACGGGCTTGTAGGTTTTGATAAAATTAAGCTGTGTTTGGTTCATGGTCTTCTGTTTTAGGATTGTCACTTTCTTTCATATAATTAGAAATAGTCTTAGCTACTTCCTCTAAGTTATCACGATTGATAAATACTTGTTGAACGGCTTGTCCTGCACGGTCTAATCGAACTTTGTCTTCTGCTTTCTCACGTATCGATTTGATTTCGATAAGACATAAGACTACGGCTATAAAGAATGTACAAAAAGGGAATAACCAAATCGAATATTGATAATAGGTTTCTAAAAACCAAGAAAGCATACCATACATACTATCCACAATAGTACAAGCAATCAGTATATTGTAGTATTGTGCCATTTTGCTAATGGTACGCCTATATCCGTAGGAGTTACGTGCAATACCCAATCGTTTAGCCTTGCGAACACCGCTCCAAAGGTCGGCAAATATCATAAGGAGTACAAGAATATAGATACAGAGTAGTATCCAAAGAATTACAAAGATTTTTTCCATTGAATATTTTTAAGATTGATTGATTAGTTTGTCTAATTCCTCGTTGTAGTCTGGGCTTTTATCGGTTACCACCTTGCCTTTGTCCTTATCATCGCTGTAGGAATATTCAGGGATTACACTATTGTACAAGAGCAAATTGGCAAAAGATATTTCATACAAAGCCTCTCGGATACCTACATTAGGATATTGTTTTAAAAAACCACCGACTATTGCCCAGAGGCTGTCATTTCGCTCACTTTCCTTGTCGGTTTGAGCAGATTTGCTTCGTTTAGGAAAGTGATAAGCATAAAAAAATCGGTAGTCTGCATTTTGCCGAGCAGCTGAATGAACAATATCCCTACTTCTTGAACGTCCATTTGGTAGAGGATCTTATTGGTGAGCCGCTTTATTTGGCGTTCTTTTTGGGTTCAGCCACTCCTTAAACCATTGCCAAAAGGTTGGCTTTGGGTGTGATGCTCCAAGTATCATAAGGGCTAAGGCGCGGGCAACATGTTTGCCGTGGGTAGCTTTCTGAAAGGCCTCGCCTACGGTCTTTTTCTCGATTGAGTTCCTCCATGGGTATATGGGCTATCTCTTGAGATACGAGTATCAGCGTGCCGAGTGTGGGTTGTGGTACTTGGTACTTTGTCCCTGCTATGGTTACCTCTTCGGCTTGTTGTAATAGGGTTTGTGCTGTTTTTTTGTTGAATATTGTCCATCTTTTTTTAGTGATTAACGATTAATGATTAGTGGTTAGCCACTTGTCACTAACCACTAATCAATGAATTAATTGTACTGCTTGAGCATTTTTCCCTGTCTTTGGTTTCAGAGCGGTGAAGGTGTATTTTTATCTTACCTCCGTTCTCACTGTCCCAGGTCCTTACTACGGACACGCTGGCACGGTCTATGATAAAGCCTTTGGCACTGGTGTTTTCAGGGGTAAGGCGTACCGCGTACTGGTCAAGGACAATCCCGTCATTGTCGGGAATAGGAGCGGTTAGGTCGTCCGTCTCATAGATTTCAAATTCCAGCTTGTATTTGCTGACATTCTTACGAGTGGCGATCACCTCGCCGCCCTCTACTTTGGCTTCCTTGCTCTCACCTTCTTCAGTTTCCAATTTGGTGGTGTTTTTCCACTGGGGTAGGAAAAGCCTTCCAAACGGGTGTACTAGGGCAAGTCGCCATTTTTCCAATTTTACATATTCTATTCCTGGTTTTTCCCCAGCTTAAAAATGTTTGCCATGTTTTAAGTGTTTTAATAGTTACTAAATCTTTTGTATCTGAGGACGACATTAACCAAGGTTTGATTATCGTCTTCCTCAAAGCTATGAATGGTTTGTTCCTGATAAAAGCGATATTCATCAGTGATACGAGTTACTAAGCCACAGATAAAGGCTTCTATCTCCAAAAATACGAGCAATGTTTTTTTATTTTTTTCTGTGCTCCTGCATTGATTTTTAGGTACATAGAAGTTAATATTTACCTTGCCCTCTTGTATATCCTTATCAAGGCCAGTGAGAAAGCCTATAACACAATCCTCCTCAAAAGAGTTGTGTGGGCGGGTGCCTTGCAAATACACTCCTCCACGGACAAAAGCGCCTATCTCGGTTTTGGAAGTTGTCAAAAACATCCTTTTTCTATCTGTGTGCCTCCTTTTTTCATGATCCATAGAGTTGTTTTAAGATGTTTTCAGCCATAAGCTCGGCACTGGAAAGCACATTATAGCCTTTTGGCTTCTACATAGGCAGCGTAATTCTTTCCTGCCACTACAATCAGCACCAAGCCTTTGGGATATTTGGCTTTGATTTTTCTCAATCTGTTCTTGGTTGTGCTTGTTTATATTCCCTTGAGATTGTACCACGCCGTCCAATAGCACCACATAGCCTACGGAGCTTCTAAGGTGACCCGTCCTATCGGTATAGGAGCCGTTATCTCTGGCTTCAGTGATACAGCGTTCGCCTACCTCTATGAATTTTCTGAGTGGCAGCCTTGATGTACTGCTCCTTGATTTTGTCAAAGGCAATGTTTAGCTTTCCTTCTATCATTATACCATGATTTTAGTTCGTCCTACCCAATCGGCATGCTCTATGCTTTGTACTTCAAATTCGCCTAATTGCTCTCCTTTGCCGCTTATAAGCCGCACCCTCTTAGCATTGAAAATATGCAGCCCATAGTCAAACCATACTGTATAGCTGCTTTGGGTAAAGGTGCTATCCTTGAAACTCCCCCGCTGATTGTAGGTATTGGCTACAATGTGGCAAGGAATAGGATCACCCCATTGAAGGGTAGCTTCTTGAGGAATACCCCCTACAAAGCCGCCGCCTGTAGTGGTCTGTACCTGCAATGTGCCATTATCTAATATCATCGGAATATGACTTTAGGTTTCTTACTCAGTTCGTCCTTGAGGCCTAACCGCTTACACTCATTGCTGTAGAAAGAAATGATATCGTCTTTGCTTGCCCTTGCGAGGCTGGTTCCTCCTTCTGATATAGAGCTGGGACGTAAGAGGATTTGTGGGATAAAGCGGATAAAGGCTATATACAAGTTTCTTTTGCTCCTCTGCGGTGGCTTCACCTGACAAATCAGCAATACCTAAGTCTAAAAGGTCAGCCTCAGTGAGAGAAAGCCCCAATGAGGCAAACCTTTGACGGAAATAGTCCTTTTTAGTCATCTTAACCCATGTTAGAGGTGTTAATCACAACCATGCTCTGTGGAGCGGCAAAGCTCGGCATCCACTCACAACCATACTCGATAAAGCGACCTTCTTCAGTACGCTGTGTGGTGATGTAGTGTCCGCCTTCCAATACGGTATAGGTTTTGTTAGGCACACGGTCAGTAAGTTCGTAAGGCTCATGCCACATCATCTTTCCGAGTTTGGCAGTAGGAAGCAAGGCAATACGCTCATCTGCAAAGATGTTAGTCGTTGTGCCGTCCTCTTTCACTACATAATCCTCCACAATACGAATTGGAGGCAATCCTATACCTGTTAAGAGTTGGTTTGCCATAGCCTCGGTGATAATACCTCCTGATACGCCAATTTGTGCGCTACCTAATACCATTTTGTAGGTATCCTTGAACTCATTGGAGGCAATTACACGTTTGTTGAAAGTGGTACGTGTCATTTCCATAGCCGTAAAAACACCTACCTTGGTACGAGTTTCATTGACTATTTTTTTGCAAGTAGCTGATGAACTTGGTTTTCTCAGTAGAAGTAGGGTCAAACTTCATCACGGGCAATTCCATGTCAATAAGAGAAACCCCATCTTTGTTGTCGTCCAACTAACCTCTCCCTTACCCGTGGAAATGAGTTGTCCTACCAAATAGTCCATGCGCTTGTGAGGAGCCAGCGTACATTGACGAATATCGTCGGCTAAGAAGTTGATAATCTCATTCATCACCGCGGATTGTCCCGCCCCTGCTTGGTTGTATTTGTCTGTGAGCTGCTTGATGATACTAAGGCGCTCATTGTCCAACTGAAAGGAGTTCCCCAAGTCAGCCACCTCACCCGTACCGCTACCGAGGGTTCTACGCTCACGGATAGGCTTGCCTGAGTTCTTGTCAATCACAGACCCCATTACCACTCCTGTAACGGTGCCGATGTAGGTTTTGAATAGGCGTGCTTTGGTCTCCTCAAAGTCCAAATATCGCTTCCATACCACCGTATCGGCAGTGGTCTGTATTACCCTATTAATCACCGCTCTGATGATTTGAGGGCTGTTAAAGAGCTTTTCTAAAGTTAAAGTCATTGTTTTTACTGGTTTTTTTAGATAAACATAAATCTTGCTCCAAGGGTTTCCTTATCCTTATCGGATACAGGTACATAGAGCTTGTTGGTTTGGATTTCATACGCCTGACCCAAAGCGGTAACAGTTGCCCCTGCTTCCTTCTTCACTCTCGCATAGTTAAGGAAATTAGCGGGGTTCTTAACCACCTTTCCTGCATTGGTTTTAGCCTCAAAGAGGACATCGCCCACTTTTACGTCTGCAATGTTAACCGAGAGCGTGAGGGTGTCATAATCGGCGTTAGTGGTGTCTATCGCTGTGATAGTGGCGCCATTAGTGCCATTACCAAGGTGCATGTTTACTTTTGCAAAGCTCCCTTTCTGTACCTTGAGTGTAGTGGCATTAATCGCTTCCACGGCCTTTACGGACTTAGAGACTTTGGCCGTGCGTGTCTTAAAATCTATCGCTAAGGGGCTAAGACAGGGATATATTGTCCGTCATCTATATCGCTATCCTCAATATTGAACCCTCCTGCTAAGCGGTAGCCTGATTTTACGTTGTAGAGTTCTTTCTCTACCTCCTGACCCTTAAGGTCATACTTAATTCCTGCTGGCATCTTTTTTAATGATTAGTGGTTTTGTCACTTGTTACTTGTCGTTAGTTTCTCGGTTTCTTGCTCAATGAGATTAGCAATAGCCTCCTCCTCTTTCTGAGGATCGTCAGGGGTATCAGGCGCTTTGGAGTAAGAAAAATCCACGTGCTGAAAGCTCTTGCTCCTGCTTGCCAAAGCCCTCTGTTACGGCATTAACTAAAGTCTCCACTGCGGAGGTATCGGCAAAATCACGCCCCACGAGCGAATGTGAATAGTAGCTTTCTGGGATATTCTTTTCTTTCATCAGCCTTACGAATTGCTCCTTGAGGCTCTCGGCTGTTTTGCCTTTTTGGAACTCGGCAAAGCTATTTTGCAAGGTATTGAGTTTCTCAATAATTGCACTCATTTCAACGTTGCCCTGATTGCCCGCAGATGGAGCGGGAGTAGGTTCGTTGCTTTTTCTCTGCTTTTTGCCTTCCAATCGTCCGCTTCCTTCTTGTACTTCTCACTTTCAGCCCTGAAAGTATTGACCCGATTATCAGCATAAGACTGGAACAACTTAAGCATAGCCTCAGCCCCCGCAGTGGCAGGTTCTACTTGGCTTTCTTCTGTTACATAAGCGCTCAAGTTAGCCGCCACTCCCTCAAGCACTTGCGAGCTTAACCCTAAGTGGTTATACTTAGTTTTAAGCAGTTGTAAAATTTTTTCTTTGAACATAAAAAAACGATATTATTATATGCAAAGGTACGCAAGGGGTTGTAAATAAAGCTTAATAGTAGTTTGTGTAATGTTTGTATTTTTCTTTGTGTTTTTTTGTTTTTTTGTTTGTCTTTGAGAGGTGATACTTCCCCATAATGAAAAAAAGCCCCAAACAAGGGGCTTTGTTAAAATATTTGCTATTTAGAAATATTGTTGTACCTTTGCCATACGAATAATGGCTTTTAAAGTTTTTGGGGTATCCCACCAAAAGAGGAGTGCGAAGCTATACGCAAGCGATAGATGTTAAGCTGGCCTCTTGCTTTTAAATACTTTATTGAAAGAGAATGTTTGTATAAAAACATTCTCTTTTTTTCTTCATAAGAACCCTTTTATAATTTTTCTTATACCTATCACCTATTAAATCTTTTTCTTTCTAATTCCTTGATTTTTGTTATATTTATTAATAAGTGTTATGTTTCCTAAATCCTTATTGTTCCTTTTTAAATATTCAATCGCTTGTACAAACAAATCTGTATTGCCATTTTCTAATTTTTAATACAATAGTAGATATTTCTTTTTATATAATCACTCTTACTAATTCCAATCTGCTCAAAAGCCTTCATATAATTCTTTTTTTGTAGAGTGTTTATCTTTTTTTGATTTTAGATACTTAAAATCAGCAATAACTAATTTATTTTTGAACTCCACAATAGCATCGGCACTGCTAATCTTATCATACTCAGGTAATAGAGCTACTGATTTTCCTTTCTCGTTAAGTGCTTTTGCTATTTCTAACGTGTTATTTAGGCTTTCTCCTTTATCTATATGGAGGTCAAAGATAACAGTTTTAGCACCGTTTGTCTCGTGCTGAAAGACGAGTTTTGCTCTATTATCGTCTATGATTTCCTGTAGTAGTTTTTGCTTATCTGCGTTGTGTTTTATCTTCTTCAAATGCTCAACAATCACAGGTGAAAAAGGCTCAAAGGCTACATAAGTACTCCTACTAAAAGGCTGTATTGCTTGTATAACCTTTTTGGGAGATACCCTCACTTTGACCATCTACTCCCCACAGAAACATCAGCACACTACTTGCGGTTGTGATTTTCTCCTCGTTTGAGGCTATCCAGTTTGTCAGTTTAGGGTTTTAATGTAAGCTCTTTTCCTTTTATGTCCGCTTTGAAAATAGGGGTCATGTAGCAACGGCAATTAGGGTGATTACCTACCCATACAAAGCTCTTGGGATAGACCCCTTTCATCATGTCACAGATCTCACAGCCGTAGGGGTGTCGGCTACGCTTGATTTCATATCCTGCTATCATATCCATAGACTGCCAGCGCTCTATATCAGCCTTGCGATAGGCAATATTGATTTCAGTACGTGCCAGGCGCTCGGCATTCTTATAAGCAGAGCGATACACCCCTTGCCCGCTGTGGTATTCCTTAGCTTTCTTAGATAGCTGTAATACCCCATTTTTATCACGATAACGACGAAACAGACTGTCAGGATTGCGCAAATACTTCTTGAGTGTGGAGGCTAATTCGTTGGCTGGTGTACCTTCTGAAATAGCTATATCAATGCCATTTCTATCTCTGTGCGATACTGCTTAGATAGGTTCCATACACGGGCCGAGCGAATACCTTCCATGGGTAAATACTTCTTTACACTGGCAGGGGTATATGTAGCCACTTTGCCTGACTTTAGTGCCTCTCCAAAAACATCCTTGAACTTATTATGAGAGATATTGTAGTGCTTATCTACATAGAAATTCATCTTTTTGAGAAAAGGTATTTTTGGAAGCGCTCAAAAAGGCTGTTTATCTTTTTATTGAGCACGGGATATAGAGCAAAGGTAAATAAATCACTCCCTTTGTTCAACGCCTGCATGCCATAATACAGCACAGCCATTTTTAGCACCTCGTCCAATAGCTGTAGGAGCTTGGATACATCTTTCTCGGTTTGGTTTTGGTGATATTCGTTCCACTGTTCTAAGTCCATAGTTTGTCAGTGATTAAGGGTTCGTCGTTTGTCGTTAGTCACTAAACACATCTTTTTCCTTTTTCTTTCTCTATTTGGGCAAGTTCTTCATCTACCTTGTCGGTGATACCTGCCAATATAATTCCCTCTTTGAGTGAGGCTACTCCTCCTTGTACAGCACTAACAGCATCAGCTATACGTTCGGTAAGGCTGTCTATCATATAAGGGACAACCTCTATATTGACTTGTAGCCGTTTAGCCACTGGGGCATACTTAGGGATAAGACTGCCAATGGCTGATAGGAGGAAGTTAATACGGCGCTGTAAAAACTCTTCTATGGTTTCGGCATGGTTGCTTACTGCCATGTGTGTCCCCATAAACATAAACTTAAAGGCCTTCCCACTCAAGGTATTGCCGAGACCCTGCAAGGCTTCAAAGGTGATTTGCGGGGTATTAGTAAGGGCATAACAACGAGAGGTGAGGTTATCAAACTCTAACTTAGCCATGTCAGGGGACTGCTGCCAAGTGAGATAAGATACTTGAGCATCGTTTTCAAGTTGGATTATCTCACTTGTCATTCCTTTATTACGTACGCCTACAACTTCACCCGAAGCAACCATTTTCGGATAGAAATTATAATCAAGGCAATCGGCAAAGTTGGATAGCAGTACTTCCAAGCGATTGCGGAGGGTGCGTATCTTATCACACAATGGGCGTTCTCGCTTCATATAGATAACAGGGATTTTGGAAAATCCGTGTGGGTACTGCTCTATTTGGGTGCCATTGCTATAGATAGTTACATTTTGGTTATCCACTACCATAAGACGAGTGGATTGTATGCCTTTGCTATCAGTTTTGTTGTACTCACGAGAGAAAGCAATCAAATCACCATACTCATCATAGTAAGGATAGAGTGTATCCCCACGGAAAGGCGACCAAATCATAGACTTAAGCCTATAGGTAGGGTTAGGATCGTCATCTTTGGCAGGTTTTACATACCAATACTCAGCAACCTCACACTCTGCAAACCACGAACGCACCAAGCGCTTGTTGTCATAAGGGAGTTTGTTTTTTTGATGAATGCCGTCGAGCAAATCCATAAGCTCCTGTTCGGCAGCTTCGGTAGTGTTGGCTGTGATTTTTAGGGGTGTGCCTACTGTAAATGCAGTATGTATATTGACAATGTCCTGCTCTAAGGGTAAAGCCATACGATTGACATCCTCCCACCTGAGATTGAGCGGGAGACTTGATAGTACCATCTTTGTTTTCTTCTTGTTCTTTGACGAGCACCTTACGCTTTGGGCGTAATTCATCATCAAAAACATCGTGCTGGGTATAATCCCAATCCTTAATAAGCGATTGTGTATCGGGGCGCTTAGCTGGGTATTTCTTGAGTTGGGTGATACGCTCGCTTTCAGGAAGGGCGTTTAGTTCTTGTAGTGTCATTGCTAATTAACGGTTAGTTGTTAGTCATTAGTCATTGGTTATTGTCCCCAAAACCACCATATACCCCTTACCTTTAGGTAGTCAAGGTTGCTTTGGTTAGCGTAGGCTTCCCTTTCAAAGATGATATTGCGGTAAGCCTTATCCCAATTGCGATAGCGTAAATACTTGAAAAGAAAATCAAGGAAATACCAAATGGCAAAGAGGAGTATCAGGGTCTCTGCCTGCTGTCGCAAGTGGATACGTTCGTGGTTGATAAGCTCTTTATCGTACTTATCACTATCGTTGCGAACGAAGATGAAAGGATATGGGGTGATTGCCCTATATCCTTTTGGCACGAGAAACCTATTTTTTTCCTTACCATTGGCTTTTTGGTTTTTCAGTGCTTTCTCCTTTGATAAGAGCCAAGCAAGTCTCGTGTATATGCTTAATCAAGTCAATATCCGAGGGTTGGAAATTGGTGTTTTGCATATTGAAATCGTGCTCGGTTACCGTTCCTGACAAATAGGAAGCGTAGCCCATTGGGTTTTTGAATGTTTTTTTCTGTACAGAGAAAGCCACAGCACGAGGTGTTTGGTCTTTCTCAAATTCGTAGGAGTACACCACGATAGTGCCTTGTACTTCTTCTTGTGCAGTGATACGCGTTGTTTGTTGAATGATTTGCATGATATATAAAATTTTTAATTTATTGCGCTCCTGTGATAATTCCATTAGTTACAGTTATCTTAACGTTACCAATGTTTATTGTACCCGAGAAACTTTTTTTACCTTTTACAAGTATATCTCCACTTCTGACGTCTATAGCAGTAGCTCCATTTGTCCCATTCCCTGCTTCTAATACAAGAGCTGCATTATAACCCCCACCTCTACTTGTTAGGTGTAAGGCTGTATGAGCAGTTTCCCCAAATCCTGATGAATAAATACTCGCAACAGGACGTGTACCTACAAGTTCTTGTAATTGTGCCGGGTCGTTTATAATAACCTGAGTACTCCTATTTGTTACCCCTCCAAAGGCTTTTATAATTCCATTAGAAGCTATGGTAAGTCCATTTGCTAATAGGCTTGTTTCTCTCCCACTTTCTATATTGAAATTTCCTATTCTCCCCTTAGAAGCATATATACTTCCGTCCTCTGTTACGCGAAAAGGCGCTTGTTTTCTTTTATCATAAGTTTCTCCTGCCCAAAACCTTTCTTCATTATTAGCATTACCTACGCCCGTGATACCTGCTTTTGCACCGAGTGTATTCCCTACAATCATCGTACCAGTGGCTACCACGTTGCCTGCTATCTGTGTATCGTTAAGGAAAGCTGTCTTTTGGTCGAGTTTGCCGATACGCTGGTCTGTGTTAGCCTTATTCTGATTTTTCTAAGGCTTCAATTCTTTCAGCATTTCTTCTGATAGTCTCTAAATCGGAGTTGATATTAGCGATTTGGTTTTCTACATCTTCAGGTGCAGGAGACCAGTCTGTGGGTTTATTACCTCGTTCGAGCTTAATCCATTCTATGGTGCTTTCAGCTATAACATTATAATTAAAAGTCCAAATCCAAAGTGTTTTTGTTGTCCGAAACACTATATTGATTTCTTGTTCTCCAAACAAAGGTATTTTTGATAAATGCCATTTCCTTTGTCTAAGAGTTGTGATAATTCTATACTATCACCACTATTGTATGGGACAAACGCTGTTTTTCCTGCTCCTAATTGTCCTTTGATGGTTAAGGTCACCACATCTCCATCTCTTAATTCTTCTGTTAAACGGTATGTAGCTATATTATAATTGCTATTAGTTATTCTTTGCTTACTGTTACGTAATAAATTCTTGCCGCCCATTTGTATATTATCCATCTGCTCATTAGAGTACTGTTTTTAACCTATTCTCCAATGACTGCAAATCAGGATTGACAAGCTGTTTGAACTCTAATTTGTTGCTTTCTGAGATTTGGAGGTGTGCGTTTATCTCTATGCGATCGTCATATAGGGCTATAAACTGCTGTCCGTTACCTGAAGCAATACGATTGGTTACCATTTGCCCACCTGTAATCTCGGTAAATCCATTGAGTTGTGCTATTCCTCGCTCGCCGTCGTACTCCGAATTGACCGTGGCATATAGAAAGTGGTAAAACCCTGCTTCTTGCTCCATGCCAATCTTGGTTTCGGAGAGGACAAACTCGGCTGTCTCTATAGCCTTATTGGCCTTGATGTAGAGGTAATAGGTTTTTAGCCTTATCGTCCAACCTGCCTGACACAAAGAGGGAAACATACCAATACTTATAATCAGCCGCGGAGTGGCTTGGTTTAATGTCAGTTGTACCAAGTGTGTAATGTTTTATCCACCCACTACCTGCTTTGATTTGCTTTGTTGCTTTATCGAAATAAAGACTATGAGGCACAGTGATAGGGTTGGTCTTATTGGCCACAAAGGCAAATTGTCCTGCCTTATTACCCACCAAAGCCATCATTGTTTGCACGGTAGCAGGAATAATGCTCTTGGTATATTCAGGAAACGCTTCTTCTACCTGCTTGATTGTCTCTAAGGCATTACGCCAACTTCTTTTAGTCTCAGATATAGCTTTCTTGTTCATTTCTCCAAAATACACCTCTTGATTTTGGAGTTTGCGTATTTCAGAGGAAAAAGATTGCCCTTGTACCTTGTTGGATAACTCTATCTGAGGACTGTAAGGGTTATTAACATACTCTTTAAGCCCTACAATACGAATAGCCACGGGGGTACGTTGAAACTCGGTATCTGAAAAGTGGATATATCCTCCCATTTTGAGCCGTCCGCCTACATTGACCCATCGCTTTTTTCGCCCATATTCCGTCCAAATCACCAGTGAAAGTAAATAGGTCGGCTCGGTTTTCATACAGATACTTACATGCTTCCTTCATCATCTCCCAGCTGGCTCCCCGTTTTGGTGTCATTGTCGCAAATATAGGCAGCAGGTAAGTGCATGTTATATACAGAATAACGATCACCCACAGCGGGTTTAAATATATCATTAGGCATGGTGGCGCCATCCTCTTCCTTGGGGATAAGCTGAAATCGTTTTTGGGTATGGTCGTACTTTGATACTTCAAACTCACGCCCTGATAACATACCACTTTCAAAGTATATCACCATCTTTTTCCCCTTTGATTTGGAGGTCGGCAAAGTTCAACGCTTCAGGTATGGTTGTGTCGGCAAAGTCGTAGAAGTGTTTATCTCTATCCACTTCATACACGGCCGATATAGTCCCTTTGCGACTTGGGTATATATGGGAAAGGTCAAGGCTTTGTTCGTTGATAAAGCCATTATTTTGCGCATTCTTGATAGCTATAGACAGCCCTTTGTCGTCCGAAACAAAGGTTACCCCCTCATATACATACTCTTGTGATTTGGGTAACAATAATTCCTTGTTGCCATACTTAGAGCGGTCAATATTGCGTTCCCCTCCTTGTACATAGAGGCGAGTAATACGACTTTGTTCTGTGGTACGGCTTACCCCTGTCTTAAAGCCTTTGCCCTTGCCATATTGGAGCGGCAAGGGATTGTCTTTGAAATATTCTACCTTGTGAAGATGTATCGTTTTACCTATAATCTCGTATTCTGTCTCAAAAGCCTTAGCGATCATGTCCAAGGCTTCCAAGCAGTTGTTATGGTTATAGCTGATAAGTTTCTCATTAGCCTCAATCGTGATGCCTACCTGCCAGCCACTATCTATCATATTAAGGCAATCTACCAATATCTGAATATGATAGTGAGGGGAAGCAGTGAAAGGAAATTTAAGGGTCTTATCGTTGGGATTGCGAAACTTGTAATTCTTCAGGTTTGCCCCCTCGCTGTCCATGGTAAGAGTATATTCAAAGTGTCTGCTGTTATGCTTCACCACTTTAGCAGGCTGATTGAGGGTATAGCGTTCTCCTTGGAACTCACACCATGCTCCAGTAGGTATATCTGTGTAAGTAGATAAGGAAAAGTATAAGTTTAGGGTATGCTCCCCCATAATGGAGCGGTATCGGTAGCTCTCATCGGTAGGGAGAATGTCTATATAAGTGCTGTTAAAGTGTAGTTGCATAGTATTATATAATTGTTAGTTGTAAATCAAATTTGACCCATATAAGAGGGGCATCAATATAGAGTTCGGTAATTTTGCCGTCTTTATAGATACACTTATAAGATTTCCCTTGATAGCTTAGGGTGCGTTCTCCTGGTCTTACAAGGTCATAGAGCAAGGCAAAATATCCTTTGAGAAAATCAGTTATCGGCAAATACATAAAGCATTTGAGCGTTGCGGTGCGTTCTTGAAAGTATATAGGCACATCAGCGGCTATAAGACCACTCATAGTACTATTTTGAGCCGTATAAGGTGTTTTGGCATTGCCTGCTGTGATAAGCTCTTGTTGTGTCCCCTCCAATAGGGTTATACCATACTGGGTTAGGTTTTTGCTATCAATATAGGCTTCTACATGGTGAGCGGTTAGCGTTGGTGCTTGATAGGTATATCCTTGTAAGGGAAAATCATCAGAAAGACGAATATCAGCTGTTACATAGCCTCCACTGACTTGGGTTTTACTAAGGCCAACCAATCGCAAGCGGTAGGTTAGGTTGATAAAGTCAAAGGTATAATTAGCATAGGCACGAGCTGAAAGGAGCGTTACCAAATTGGGATATAGACTTTCAGGCAATAACAACTGTAGGGTAATTTCCTTAGCAGATAGTTGCGGAGCTGAAAGGTCATATTCCGTACCGCTTTCCTCTGCCCAGTCATTTTTTTGTTCAAAGACTTCAAGGCTGGATAGGATAGCAAGCTCGCTAATGAACCCTCTACCAACTTAGCATGTAAGGTCTGTATGTCTGTACCGTTGATTTTCATTAGGTATTAGTCGTTAGTCACTTGTCATTAGTCATTAATAAAATATTCCTGTTAGGTCTTTTTCTCTTGCGGTTTTGGCCTAATATTTCTTCTAAGAATACGTACCTTGTGGCATCAATAGCATGGTTAAAAAGCGTCAATAGGTACATTGAGGAAAGCACCACTTTTTATCCTGCGCATAGGTGTAATTCTTGAACTCTTTGATGATGTTCTCGCTCCTTTGGGTGATACATATTTCATACTCTAACATCTTGGTAAGCCCTTCCATAACCGAGCCTTGCCCTTTGGTTACTGCGGTGATGTTATAGCCTGCATTCTTTATTTCCTTCACCAATCGAGGGTCAGCACTCTCGGATATAATCTTATAGGAGCGGTGCTGCCGAAGGGCTTTGATAATATCGCTGGTGAGCATTTTGCGTTTGATAGCATATTTCGTTGAGATATACCTTGTTATCTAAAAAAGCCACCTCCACGATAGCGGTAGGGTCGTGAGTAAAACCAAAGTCAAGGCCTAAGTAACGTTTCTTTGCCCAAATAGGTATATCCTCCACAATGGTAACCTTTTCAAAGATAAGCCCCTCAATCATTGCTTGCTGTCCTAACCCATATACCCTGCCACAAGGAGCGGTTTTTTGTGCTGCAAGCTCTCTATCTCGTCAATGATCGTTTGCTCTAAGAACGGGTTATCCTTATAGGTGGATATAAAGTGATAGGTACGAGGATCTTTGTTCAACTCGCAAAGCCAATGGTCATCAGAAAAGGAGGGGTTATAATCCACAATAGAGAATTGAGTGGTACGCATTTTTCAGCTGTTGGAACTCGATAAACTTGAGTTCGTTAGCTTCATTTACATATAATATATCACGCTTGCGCCCTCGGAGCTTTTGCTCGCTATCTGTGGAAAAGAACTCTACCCATGAACCATTGGAAAAGGTGTATATCATTTCAGACTTATTGATACTGTTTTCATCAAATACATTTAGTTTATACAATATCTCCTTGAAATCGACAAATACAGAGCCTTTGAGAGCGGGCAAGGTAGCACGGACAATCGAAAGGCGTGTCTTAGGGTGCGATAAGCAATAGACAATAAGCCAAATCAGGATATTATAGGTTTTGGAACTACGGCTACTACCTTGCGCTGATACAGTGGTATATCCTTGCTTAATTGCATTATCTACTTTCGTATATATGTTAGTTGTCTGTATTATCATCGGTTCGTACTTGTTCTCGCTTGTCTATTACTTCAATGGTGATCCCTTGAGATAAAGGACTGCCAGCGGTGGTTACATCTATATTTTCGCCAAATCCTTCTTTACGACCTAACGTACTCATCAGATAACGCACCATTTGACCATCTGGGCGCTCTTCCCATCCTACTATTTTTTTGTTTTCATCCAAGATAGGAATACCTCGTGCTAACACCCTTGATGTAGCGATACACTCGTCTAATATCCTTCCTCTTTGGTCGTCTATAACATCTTGAAAGCTCGGATCCTCCTTCGCCCATTGATATACTGTCGTACGGCTTACCTTGAAAGTTTTTGCTATTGTGGATATATTCCCACCTGATTTCTCAGCTATTTCTGCAAATTTTTTTAAGCTTGGTTTATTTGTATTAGGTTTCATAATAGATTGTTCAAAGTGTTAAATTATTCTATCATATTAAGGACAGTTTCACCCTTTGCAAAACGTTCGTCAGGGTCTATTCCTATAATCTCACAAAAAGCAGATTTGGCTTCGTATGTAGAAAAGGAAAGGGTGATAAAAGCCTCTTCATTCTTTTGTTTTTCTATGGCTTTTTTTCTTTTTACTTGCTGTTTCATCTGTTTAACCTGCTCCTTTTTCTCTTCGTACGTAGGTTCTTCCTCTTGTGAGGAGATAAGGTCTTCATACGTTTCTACTTGTGGGAGATAATCATTTACATCAACCACAAAATGAGAAAGTTCATTTATATCGTAGTCGCTTAGTCCTAAGTTGGTGTAATCTATATCGTTGATATATTCAGCTACAAGGGAATAATCAGCACGAGTATTGCCGAGTGCTTCATAAGTAAGTTGTTCCTTTTCTGTTTTTTTCGTCAAAATCTACCGCTTCTACTTTTTACTTGATAATCAGTTTCATTAGTACCATCATATTTGTAGTATATATCCATCGCTTTAATACGGCGATGCCCGTCTATGAGGTTGCCTGTTACCTTATTCCACTTTATGCCTCCGTTGAACCCTACCTTTTTGAGGTTAGTAGTTGGTTTTTGATTTCCTTGTCAGTGTGTCTTTTTAGGGTTGTAAGGATTTAGGTTGATTTGGGAGCGGTTTATGGTGATAGTTTCAGATTGTTTTAGCTCTTTCATAGTCATATTCGTATAGTTTGCGTTCTACTAAGGGAAATTCAGCTATTACCTTTTTCAGATCATTAGGGAAATGGTTACGAAGGAATAGCAAATAGTTAAGGTCGTTTATATCTGTACCTGATGATTGGCTATTGCCATACTTTTCGGGAGTGATGAGTTTTTTTCCGCTTTGATGTATTCTATTATGTCATTATTCTTGTAAGTGGAAAGCGGATATACTTTTTTTGTTCTTTTCATTGATAGCCTGCTCCTGATAAGTACGAAGCATTACACGCCTATTCATACTATCAGATTGCTTGAAACCGAAAAAAAGCCCACTCTATAGCTGTTTTTTTCTCGTATGTTATTCGTAAGATCTGAAAGGTTGTAAAGGCGTTGTTTTTCGTTTTGTCTATGCCCCCAAATGTCCTGTTTTTTTATGTAAGAGAATACCGCAAAAGTGAGGTATTTGGATAATTCTTGCTTTTGGGTATTTCTTATTTATGTAGTGCATATAACGGGCAATGTGCTCAAGGTCTTTTACTACATACATAAATACACAGGTTATTTGGTCAAAGTGAGGGTATAGTAAGTGTAACAAGGCAATACTATCCTTGCCACTCATAGAGTGAAATAGTATCACCTTGTTAGTTTTTTGAGCAATCTGCTCGATGACTTGCTGGGCGCTGTTAAGCATAGGTTAAAAGATTATCTGTTTTTGATTTGCTTTTTTTCTTTTTCCTTGCGCTTCCTAACGCTCTTTCAGCTCGTTTTTCTTGCACTGTCTTGCGCCCTTGCTCTACCTGCGTGATAATCAGCTTTTGGTCTTATAGTATTCTTTTTTTACCACCACTGACACGCACTGCGTAAAAATTCACCCATAACTAAAAAGGTTTAGAGATTAAACAATAAATAAAGGTCTGAAAGTTATTACACTTACAGACCTTTATTAGGTTGAAATTACTAATTGTATTATTTATGAGATAAGCCCCTTATGAGATACTATATCAGCAAGACCCTAAACCATAAAACATGGGTATTTCTTCTTCTGTTAGGTCTTTATACTGCTGCCATTCGTTATCAAGATCGTGAAAAATCGTAATCTTCATTCAGCACCTCAATATCTTCTTTTTGTCATTTGATAGACTGCTATATCTAACACCTCTACAATAAGTTCCCATGTTTTTGTTGTAATTAGTGAAATAGATATAAGCAGTATCTTTAAGCGTGTCTTCAATAGTCATTGAACCGTTGGGGTTTTCGAGGTCTTTCTGATATTCTTTTGTATAGTTTTTTTATCAATGAATAAATCATTATATTTTTTTCAGAAAAAAAGCTCGTATTTCTACTTTCTTTTTGCCGTTGAGTATATCAAGGGCATTTTTCTTTTTCATTATAAGGTGGTATGCCTCTACTGGTTTGCCGTTTATTTCTATTGTCATTTTTTTAATGTTTTTAGATTAAGGTTGTAAGTGTTTCACTATTTCAAAGACCCTGTATATACCATTGGTATACAGGGCAAAAGGTACGATATAGGTCGCAAAGGGCTGCTATACTCGTTTGTTTTTTCTTTGTATTTTCTTTGTGTTTTTTTTGTTCTGATACCTTGCAAAGGTACGAAAAATATTTTAAACCCCTCAAAAAGCGAGGGGCTTTTTATGCTACGAGGTTGAATTTCTTAAATGAACGATATTCTTGCTTTTTCGAGGTCGAAATATACCTGCACGGTGTCATTAGTTTTTTTCGATTGGTTGTGTGCTCTGTAGGGGGTACTATATCAGGGCAAATTGTACCCCAAGCCTCTCTGATAGTACCATCTACTTTTAGAAAGTAAAATCGCACGATTTGGCTTTTTCATTTTGGCCTTGAGCTTGATATTTGCCCATGCTTTTTTGAGACATTCTGAAAAGGTGTAACCTGTTTGTTTGAAGAATTGCCATGCAAGGCAAAAGACTGTTTTTTTATCTGTATTTTTTTCATTTTTGGTAGGTGTTTTTAATTGTTTAAATAAACATTTGCGACATTTTCATAATCGCATTTTTGTTAGATATTGTAATTCTCTATGATAGTTTATATCTTCAAATAATGCTTCAATAAATAATGCTTTTTGAAAGTCATTATTTAAAATAGCTTTTTCGTGCTCTAAGATATATTTTATAAGTTCAGTGAATGTAAGACCATAATTGATAGCTTTAGCTATTTTTTTCTTACTCTTTTTAAAGTTACTTTCAGAAAGTTCTATTTTTTTGTGTTTCTGATTGATAATTTTGAATTTGTTCTAATGTTAGCATTATATGATGTATTTATATTGTTATTAAATTTTTTTGAGCCTTTTTGTGCCTTACTCAGGGCTTTAGGTGTAACTGATTATATTGAGTGATCTATATTAGGGGCGCATTTATATTTTGTTTTTTTAGCTTTTTCAAGGGCTTTTTCAGAGGCATAATATAGCCCCTCTGTTTGCTCTGATTTGGTAATGCCACGCCCTTTCAGTGGCAAAAGTAGTACGTACAGCATAACAGCCATAAGAGTACTGATAGACGATTTGCGCCCCTATTTGGCTTGCTTTTATTAACGTAGGTTTCTAATGCTCTCTGATGGTTACCTTGTGCCATTCTATAGCTGGTGGTGGTTTGCTCGAATAGAATATTGGCGCTTGTTATATCTGTTACAGCGGTCTTATAGCATTTGCCATCACTATCATACATGGTACTGATATAGTACTTATTAGCTATGTGGTCTGTTAGGTTTTAATTGAGGTATTATAGTAGGTATCATAGGTTGATTGATTTAGGTGTTACTGATTGAAAAATTGAGCCTTTTTTGCGCCTTGCTCAGGGCTGTTTGTTAGAGTTCTATTACATCTGAATATTCTTGATATTTCTGCTTTAACAAGGTAAAATACTTGATAAACTTTTTGTTCATTCTCTTTTGAAAAATGTACCCTCAAGGGCGGGGCATTCGAGGTCAATGTTAAGAGCATTAAGCAAGGCATTAACACACTCTTGCAATGTCTCATTAAGAAAATTCATGTCTTGCTGGCTGCCATATTCGTATATACCCTCGTTAAGGTTTCTGAGTACTAGCTCAAGGGGTCTTACAAAGCTAAATTGTAGCATAAGGTATGCAAATGCTGATTCTTGTTTGTTCATTGGTTTCATATTCGTGTTATTTTTTTATCTTATTGTTGTTCATAAATAAATTTACCATTCTCATAGATAGGGTCTAAAGGGCTTGAGAATTTCAACCAGCGCTCAAAGCAGTAGTTAATATCATAGTTAAGTATATTTTCAATTACAAAAGCCCTTGTTATCACTTTTTGCCCTTTGTGGTGTGGCTCTATATAGAATATTATCATATGCCCTTCATAGTGATATACTGCTTTTGCTTGACCCTCAAGCTGCCATTCTTGTTTAAGGTCTTTATAATAAGTGTCTAATTCTTTTTGAGTGCATTGTCTAATAGTATTGATTAGATTTTTCTTTTTTTGTGCTTTTAAAAAGTTTGGTCTATTGTTGTCATATTCGTGTTATTTTTTTAGGTTGTTTTTTTGAGTTTGAAAGCAGTTTTTAGACTTGCTTAGGTCTTTGAGGTGTTACCATGCAAAGTAAGAATAATCGTGTGCAAAACCTATTTTTTTGAAGCTCTACCATTTGGGTAAAAGATTACGTTTTTTTGATGAACTTTACTTTTTTTGACTCGTAACAGTTGTATATCTCTAATAACTCTTTGCGGGCTTTGCGTTTGAGGCTGTTTGACCATGTTTTTGCTGCTGCTTTCATATTCGTATTTTTAAAATGTTAGACTATCTTTTATTCTCTGTAATGCTTGATTAAATTCTTCTTGAGCGCAAGGGTGTATTTTTCATTTGTTCTTTCAATACCTCTTAGAATGTATCTTTTTTTCACTTCAAATCTCATTAGTTCGTCTTTTTTCATAAGATAGATACAGATAATTGCAAAGCCCTTGAATGCCTTCTGAAAGTATTTCTATGTATATTACATAGTTACCATATACTTCTTTGTAATATTTACCTGCTTTTGAGGTCTTTTTAATTCTAATGTTTTCATATTCGTATTATTTTTGATTAATACTCTTGTTTCATTTTGACAGTGCAAAAGGTAAAACAAATAATTTAATTAAACTAATAATTTAATGATTATTTTTTTGAGTTTGAGAAATATTTTTTTGTAAGTGATTGATTTTTAAGTGATAAACAAAAACGTTAAACTTTTTATTTAATAAATAATACGTTTAATATAAAAAGTATTTTGTATCTTTGCACCACTAAATAAATGACAAATGAAACTACGTATAAAAAGAAGTTCAGCAAAAAGAGGTCAAAAAAATGTAGATATTGCTAATAATCTAGGTATGACACCCCAAATGATAGCATACTACCATACAGGAGATAGAACCCCTACCTTTGCGACATTGGAAAAGATAGCGGAGTATTTGCAGTGTAATGCTTTTGGAGTTGCTCGCTCCTCCTGAAGGCTTTACCCACTTCTACGATGAGCAGGGGCGTTGGTTAGGGATTGTCAGGAAGTACCCTTTATCAGGATAAGGAAGCGGACGCCTTGCAACAAAAAGGAGCAGTACGAGCAAGACAAGAAAGAGGAATAAAAATAGTTTTTTTCATTATCTTTGTACTCTCTAAATAAAACAAAATGGAACAAGAATTAACGACATTAGTTTTTAAGATTGACAACAAACAGCCCGTGGAGTTGTTGTCCTTAACTCGTTCTATGTTATATGTGGCAGGAAATAGTAATTGTGATATAAATATAAGCATTCCTTCAATGGAAGCAAATGCTATACAAAATGGACTAAAAACGAGAAAAAGGAAAATCTCAGACAAAAAGAACTTAAAGGGGTTGAGCACAAACAGATACTCACCCTTTATCAGGCAGTAGATAAGAAAAAAGGAAACAAGGGTATTATTGAAAGCCTTAACGACAAACCTTTAGGACTTATTTTTGAAAATGATGATGATAGAGAGAAAATATTATCTAACCCAGCACAAAACCCATTAAAGTTTGCTTTTTATTGTAGATGTCAGAGTAGAGGAGGTAAATAATACACCTTCCGCTTATCGTATTCTAAAATACTATGAGGATGAAAGTTTTTGAATTATAAGAAAACACCACTCCTGATTTAGGAGTGGTGCCAATGAATAACACATCAAAAAAATACGAATGAAAAAAACGTTATAATATCTTCTTTTCCACTGCTTGGTATAGCTTTTTGGTACTCGGTAACCATGAGCATGCTGCTATGTTCTTTGCGGTAATAGCCCACGCTTGCAGTGGAAATACCCAAGAAAGCGGCTATATCCTTTTGCGAAGATATGGAGTGCTTACACGCCAATCCACAAAATAGCTTGAGGTAAATTGTGCGGCTCTTTATAGCCTCGTCCGTGGTGTCTTCTATGGCTGTTTTTATCTTTTCAAGCATGGGAGGTTAGGGGTTAGGTTTTAGGGGTTAATTGTCAGTGGTGTTTAGTTCATCTTCTATGATTGCCTTAAACTCGTCAAAGCTGTAGCATACATAGTACTTATATCCGAGCACCTCGGCTTTTTTCTGAAAGGCTTTTTGGTGCTCTGTCTGTTTATTCCCTTTATTTTTCATCTCGATATACAGGCTTTTTACCTTGGGGGAGCATTACTACTAAGTCAGCCACTCCCGCCAGAACACCTTCTTCTTTGAGGCGTTTGGCTTCTGCACTGTTGCGCAATCCACCATTAGGAACGGCATAGATAAGGTACTGCGGGTATTTGTATCGGAAATAGCGCACGCACATTTGTTGAAGTTGGCTTTCTTGGTACATGGTTAATTTATTAAGGCTTTAGGGGTGTATTTTCTTCCGTATAGCTTACGGAGGTAGGTTATCAATTCGTCAAAGGACTTTATAAACTCGTCTCCTATAAGATCTGCTACTTTCTGTTGTAGCTGGAAAAAGCTCCTCTTGCTTGGTTTCTTCTCCTACCTCATTGCGCATAGCGTGCTTGTGGTCTCCAAAAAAACAATAAAATTCAATCCTTTGTGCTATCTTTTTCATTGCCATAGGCATAAGCTGCTTAGGAACGATTGTTGCCACATGTGAAGCTAATGTTTTGTAGCTATCTCCTGCAAGGTTTCGGTACTTAATCATTTCGTCTGCTACAAATCGCAATACGTGATACTCAAAACGAGGGCTTAGATACATCGCAAATTTCACAAACATTACTGGGTGTAGCCAAGTACCTCCATTTTTCCCTCTTGATGTTTTTGCTACTATCTTTTTTAACCCCTCAAAATCAAGTTTTTTTATAATCCCCAAATTAGGGATTTAAAAACTTGTTGATTATCAGCAGGGTATTTATCATACGTAGAATTTACGGGTAATGATTTTTCTAATAGATAAGGTTCGTTGATTACAATTTCAAGCATTAGCTTGTCAATATGGGTGCTGTCCCAAAAATTTATCAATTCTTCTTACCTCTCTTGGATTTGATTTATTCCATTGCTCAAGTAATGCAGTAGCATTGAAAAAAAGCCGTCTTTGGTGCGTTGGGTAACATCAAAGTCTCCCATTTTACGGATCATGTTTTGATTGGTTTTCATAATCTGAAATATAATACTTATTGTTAATATTAATTAAAGTGCAAAAGGTACGAAATATATTTGAATTATCCATGTAAATTTTTTTCATATAACATATTGAAAGCGTGTAACATTTGTCACACGATTTATAGTTACATTTATACTTTCAAATGTAGGTATAAATATATTTCATTTTGTTAATTTAATAGTTAGCGACCAGTGATTACAAGGAATGCGCTGGTCGCTAATGATTTATTCATACATCACTTTTAGCCCTATTTCTTTAGCTACAGCATGCTCAATTCTTGCCCCTTGGCTATCCTCCCAACCTTGTAGCATATATATCCCCTCACAATCTATAAGGTTGATGATGTCTTTGGCTATATGCTCCTCCCATGGGGCTGCTTCAGATAGTCCGTTACAAAGAGGATTGATAACCTCGTGACCTAATGCTCGGAGGGTGGTGGCTACCTTGTCAAATAGGCGACGTACATAGTCAATGTCTGTCCCGCTGATTTTTTTCCTGATAGATATATTTTCATATTCTCAATTTTTGACTATTTTTTGTACTTGTTCCTTGAGTTGTGTTCGTGTGCATGTGTTATCTATGATAAAGTGGAAATCACTATCAGGCACATCGTCAAGGTCTATTTCGGAGGGTGGGTATCCATATTGCCCATTCTGCATTTCACACGGATAAAGACAGGGTCAAGCTGTTTCATCTGCTCATACTCCACTTTGAAGCGCATGTCTGTGATAATAACCCTTGGAAATTCGTAATTCTCATAAGTCAATCGCCTTAGCATTAGTTTGGCGAATATATCCTCCCAAGTAGTTCCTTGTAGAAGTCGGCTGTCTTTCGGTACAGCTCCCTTATGGTTAGGTTGCTTGATATACCATTGACATCTACTAATCGGCTTTCTTTGAAAAGGTCTAATTTGTATGAGTTTGTTCCTACTGCTTGAGACACTATCTCTTTGACTGGCTCGGCAAAGGCTCTTAGTTCGTATTTACGTTGGGTGTAGTCATTGAAAAGGTTGGCCACGGTGTCCTTGCCTACTCGTTTTTTTCCTGATAGGACGATGAGTTTTTTATTCATGTTCTTTATAGATTTTTAATTAACTCCCTTTACACAATCGTTTTTAGCATCCTCATAGGTGCTTCTGTGTCCGTTTTCTTCAATATATCCGTCCTTGTCATAGATAAAGTAAGATACTGACAAATCAGGAATATTTACCCTAAGAAAGGAATACAATCCTTTCTCTCGGAACCACTCAAAGACTTGTTCATAAGTTGGTAAGTCAATATAAGGACTATTTGGTGTATTTCCTCCTACTATAAAGTCTGAAATATAAGGTTCTTCCCCAGAACCATATCTCAAACAAGCTGTTATTCCAATACCTTCTGAATAGGAAAAGATACAAGGCTCATTAAACCCTATTTCTTTGAGTTCTTTGGCTATCTCTATAGGAACAAGCCAATTGGGGTAGTTGTTATTTTTTTCATCTTTCACAAATTTACCATTAATCATTTTTCCTGTTCTGTTTTTGATTTCGTTGTAGGCGATATTTAGGCACTCCTCAAGGGTTGTATTCTCATCTATGGCTATATTATGTAGGTTTCTCAATATGTTAATTACAACACTGAATATTGTTGCTTTTTAGTGGATTGTAATTCCTATAGGATACATCTCTTAGGAAAAATGAAATTATATCATTTACATTTAAAGCAAAATGTATGTTTATATCCTCTCTATCATCATACTTAGTTTGCTCATATACTTCCAAAAAAATCTGTATTAACAATATAGCAATAGTTAATAAGGCAAACCATAGTATCACCTATTGCATCTTGGATAGCTGGTTTATCATTGTCATAACAGGCTTTGATGAGTTCACCTACTTCCTCGTGTGTCTTAATGAGTTGGTCAAATGGGGTGCTTTTGGTCAAATATCCCTCTTTCTTTTTGCCCACTCTTGGATAAGTGGGACGAGTTCTTGGATTGTTTTCATTGTTTTATAATTTTTTTAATCGTTTTTGCTATTAATTCTACTATATCCACGGTTACAGCGTTACCTATGAGTTTGTAGCGTTGTGTCTTTGCTATGGGCTTGATAGCTCCGTTATAATCGCCATATTGTGTCCAGTTGTCGGGAAAAACCTTGCAGGCGTTCGCATTCTATTTCTGTTAAATATCTTATTTTTATTGTTTTTTTAGTTCTTATGAAGCTACCTGAGAAGTACTATTTTTTTATAACCTCTTAATATTGTTCGTGAATAGTCGTATATATTCCTTGTCTTTTTAGAACTATCTTTTGCAATTTCTCCGATAGGAAATACTCCTGGGATACTTCGTCCTGCAATGTGTCCGATAAGGTATATCCGCTCTCTATTTTGGGGTAAAAGCCAGCTTGTATTAAGCAATTGCCATTCGATTGTATAACCCCCAATGTTGGCAAGAGCTTGGAGAATTGCCCAAAAGTCTGCGCCAGCATTTGAGGAGAATGCTCCCTTAACATTTTCCCAGATAAAAACACTTGGTCTGACCTCAGTAATGAGGGCAATTGCGTGCTGGATAAGGCTACTTTTGGCTCCTTTAAGCCCCTCTCTTTTTCCAGCAGTTGAGAAATTTTGACATGGCGAACCGAAAGTGATAATGTCAATGTCTGTAAAGTCTCCTCCGTGAAGAGTGGTAATGTCTCCGATGTATTTGGCATGAGGAAAATTGTATTTATAGTTAGCTATAGCGTGTTTGTCTATTTCTGAAAAAAATAGTGCTCTGTGAACTGGTAGCCTGCCCGCTGAAATCCGAGCGAAAAAGCCCCCAATTCCGCTAAAAAGGTCAATGATTTTCATGTTTTTTTACTTAATTGCTCCTTTCTCAAGCCCATGCAATAGGAATAGTAGTTAATATTCACTTCATTATCAAGGAGGTAATCGTACCACTCTATGATTTTACCATTTGGTTGGTTACTCTTGAGGTCAAAGTATATATCCGAGAGACTGAAGAAGTAGTCAGATATTAGGAACATATCTACACTATCATTACCTACAGAAAATTCATAGCTTAAATCGTGTTTTTCACAAAATTCCATAAGCAGCCTATCTACGGCTACCTCAAAGGCTCTTAATGGGGTGTCAATTTGTTTTTTCATTTGCTTTGTCTTTGTTATTAATTCCGTCTAAAATGTAGATACACCAACTCTGATATATCATCTGCATAGGCTCTGAAAGCGTTCAGTAGTGAAGTATCTTGTTTGTTGAGTTTGTTAAACTCTTCTACTACTTCTCCGTTGTACTTTTTCACATTCTTGAAGTTGCTTTTGAGTTTGTATTTTAGATTGCTTTCATCTACCATACACATTAGCTCGTGGGTAGCATCACAAAGGCCAAGGCTAATATGAGATAATGAGCCATATTTTCCCGCTTAAGGATTGGTTTTACTTGGCTTTCACGATAATCAGCAACGGCAATCTCCATGAGATATTTGGCTTCCTTCTCTGTGATTTGTAGCCCGCAGGGCTCTGAGGTTCTGTTATAAATTTCATGTTTTAAGGGTTATTATTTGTCATTTTCTATTAGTAACTTGTCGTTTTCAAAGATATACTCCAATGCTACTTCAGCCTTTAAGGAGATGTCATTATAATCTCCCTCAAAGGATTGTTTCAGACGACTAATTAGGCTCTTATTATCTCGTTCCTTAGCCTTACGCTGCTTGTAGCGCTTAGTCAGAAACTCCTTTTCCTCCTCTGTAAAGGGCGCTACCATACCACGCTCTTTAAGGCCGTTATATATCCAACCACAGAACAGAGGCATACGTCCTTGCTGTTTGAAATCGTTGTAAAATTGTTGTACATTGGCTATAAACTTAGCTTCCTTTTCCTCCTCTGATATCTCCTCCTCTTTGGGGGCTGGCAGGCTCATAGGTAGGTTGTTATTTTGTCTCGTGCGACGCAACCAATCCTTGTACTTCTTCAATATCTCACAGACATAAGGGGCGTTGATAAGCTGGTAATGCTCCGTACGTGTGTCAAATTCTCCGTATCTTTCCATTTGAAAGGCTTTGTATAACTCCTCCAAAGAAAGTGAAGAAAAGCGACTTAAAATCATTCCTGAAATATCAGATTTGTTCAGTGGGTCTATTTCTCCCTTGAAACCGATAAGAGCGGCATGCTGGGCAATGATAGTACCAATGCCTCCGCGTGCTTCTATTGGGTCAAGCTCTCGGATAGGTGAGAATGTCAGTACTTGCCGAGCAAAGGCTACTTCTTGTAATTCACCAGCCTTGCATATTTGAGGCAATGTTGGAAGCGGTTTGGCGTCCGACAACATTGGCGCCTGCTGTGTTTGTAGTATTAGTTCTTGAGATGATGTTTCCATGTTCGTCAATTATTACGGGTTCTTGTGGATTGTGTGATTGTTGGGCACTATGTACCCAGCTGGCTTCAAAGCCTTTCCATTGCTTCTGCACTACCAATGCGAGGATCTCGTTCTTATCTCGTCCCTGTGCGTTGTACCTGCTCAAGGAATATCTTAAAAAGCACGTTCGCTATTGACGGCTTTCTTAGTCTTGCGTATCCTGAGCCAGTCCTCTGTGAGGTCAGCAGCAAATCCTGCCGATAGCATAGCCTGCCTGAAATTGAAAGGAGGGGCGGCGGAACCTTGGGGGAGGTTTCTTTTTGGTCGCTTAAAGTTTGGTCGCTTAAAGGCTGATTGTTTTTCCTCCTCATCAAAAATCCACACTCGCGCTTTTTTTGTTTCTTTTTAAAAAGAAAAATCATTATCATTATCATTTACATTATCATTATCATTAAGGGGGCAATTGCTTTTTGCTTTTTTCAGAAAGCAATTGCTTTTTTTGCTTTTCGTTGCTTTCTTCTAACTCATTGTCTTTCAATCGTCTTCCTCCTTTTTTACCTGCTTCACTTCTTTTTTCTGAGATTGATATATACTTTTGTGTATCCCTATCAATCGTTTGTTTTACGAATCCGAATGCTACCTTTGCAAGTGGTTTTAGTTCAATCAAGTTACCGTATATGGCATATTCCGCAATAGCCTGATAAACTTCCAACTGAACCTCACTTGGCAAATCCCGAATAACATTCAACCAATCCGCGTAAAACAAAAAAATGTTTCTTTTTCATGGCTTATTTAAATGATCGTTATCTCACTAACTTTTGCCCTAAGCCCTCTCCTTGAGCATACATGCCAAGTACAAGCGAGGGCAGAGGTCAAAGAATGAATGAGTATCTATGATATTTTTTGCAATTCCTTTTCTTGTTGCTCTTTCTCCATTATCTCTATGAAGTCAAACAAAGTAGGCATGCTTACTTCTTCATCGGCAGCCTTGCAATAGGATGCCCCATCTAAAAAAAGTATTGAGGATTGAGTTCAAAACCTATCCCATAACGACCCTTGAGGATTGCTCGATAAGGCACTGTCATTAGTCCTCCAAAGGGGTCTAATACTACATCACCCTTATTGCTCATCTGCTCAATCACACGGTCTGCTATATCAAATTGCATTGGACAAAGGTGCATCTCTTTTCCCTTGCTCCATTGGGAACCATTGAGGGTAAGCATACGAGTAATATCCGTCCAAACTTCTTCGCTCCAGCTTTGTGGCTGTAAGAGCATAAAGGAAGTAGGGAGTTTGCCATATAGGTCTAATGTTTCCGCAATCTTTACATTATGCTCGTGGTTGTATATCTCATTAAGAGAGAAGTTTTTGTACTCTTGAAAAATAACATTGTGTGGTAGTTTAGCGAGTTCTTCAGGGGTCAAACAACGATTACCAGAGGAGCGTGTAAATCCGTGAGCATCTATCTGCCATTTGGCGCGTGTGTAATCACTTTTACTCTTAACAACTGGCACATCAGCATAAGCATTTGTTTTATCGGTTGCGGGTTTTCTGAACAACAAAAAGATATTCGGGCATTCCTACTCCCATTTTTAGTTCCGTCCTTACATTGTTCACTCCAACCCAAGCGGTAGGTTTGGTTGTTCTCACGAACCACATCAGTAACAATGGTTTTCATACCCATATAAGCAAAACCATGCTTGGTGTAGTGCTGTATGCAATCTACATGGAAAGGATACACTGTTTGCACTCCCATTCCTGATAGTCCCATGGGTACAATACGGTCTTTTTACGTGTATAGCTGCTATCCTGCCAGGCTGTAACACTCGAAACAAATTAGGGGTGAGATAGTCCATTTGTTTAAAAAAACTCCTCGTTGCTTTCAGAGTGCCCAAAATCAGCGTAATTAGGGAGTACTCATATTGGGTGCTGAAAAGGTATTGAGGTTAGGATAAGTCCCACACTATTATCTTTCAGAGCGTGAGGATTTTCGTTAGGATTGAGTTCTAATACATTGTCATTATTGACGATCTTGTAATTTCTCCCCGCTATCTCTATACGCTCTACTCCTATTTTGCGGGTGAGTACTTGTGCCATTTCAGAATGAGATAGTCCGTATTTCTTGATTATTTCCGTCATATTCTTTACGAGTTTGTTGTGATTTTTCCACTTGGTTTCTAAGGTTTTTCGTACGTTTCGTTCGGCTTCTGTGTATATCAAATCCACACGTACTTTGTTCTTTTGGAGGAAGCGCTGTAAGCGGTGTATAGATTGGATAAAATCGTTGAACTTATAGCCTATTCCTAAGTATATAGCCCAGCTACAATATCTTTGAAAGTTACACCCTGAGCCTGCTATCACGGGCTTTGCTCCTAACTCCTGCAGCTCTCCATACGAAAAAGCTCTGATAATCTCCTCACGCTTTTCAAAGTCTTGTGAGCCATATATAGATTTTAGCGTAGGGATAGCCTTTTCAATTGCTTTGCGTTCGCTTTCCAAGTCATGCCATATTACACGATGTGCTTCAGGGCTTCTGCTCGAGTTCTAACATCTTTTGGATACGATCCTCTAATGAGTCTCTTTTTTCCTTGGCCGATGCTTGCAAGCCTAATGCTACATCTTTAAATAGGAGACCTTGCCCATGCTTATCAAACCCCGCGTCTAAGTGATTGGTAGGTATTTCATGCCAACGCAAATCTAATTCAGGGAGGATATACCCTATATCATCAGCTTCATTTTGGGTAATATCAGAAGGCTTTGTAACAAAAAGTCCCCAAGAGGATACCCATAACCAGAACTCCTCTTCTTTATGAGCATGTAGGGTGAGTTTGTCTGCTTTGGTACTATCACGCTTAAAGAAACGTGTTTTGGCTTGTGATACATCCATTACCCCTAAAAAGTCAGCATACGCTAATAACTCTATATAATCATTAGGGAGGGAGTGGCCGTGGCTACAAATCGGTATTTGATATTGTCTGCTCCTCTTCGTTGTTGCATTGGGCCGGCATCACCTGTAAATAACCTCATAAACTCACGGAACGTTTTAGAACCTCCTAAACCTCGGAGGATACTCGCCTCATCAAGGCTTGCCACTTGAAAGTGTCGAGGGTCTAATTTGCCGTCTCTGATACTTTCATAGTTGGTGAGGTATATACCATCCTTGTCCTCTGTTTCCTCGATACGACGAATAAACTTAGGGGCTACCTCCCAACCAAGTATATTTTTTAGCATCCTCGATAAACTCTTGTCGTACAGATAGCGGGCAAACTATTAGACCTTTGCCTCCTCCTGCCTTTTTGGAGAACCACCCGTACTGCTTCAAGTTGTGTAACGGTCTTATGTAGCCCAAAAAGAAGCAAAAGCAGGCACGCCTACCCCCTCAACCATCCACTTTACCATTAATCGGTTGTGGGGCTTCATTCGTGGGTTAATCTCATCAAGGCTACAAGGAAACCCTTGCTTAGGAGCTATCTTGATTTTGTTCTTTAAAAAAATTCTTGATACTCGTTCATTTTTGATTTGAAATTAGAGATTTGATAAAGATTGCCGCGCGCTCAATCTCCTTTCAAATCAGTTGTTTTTTATTGTTTGAATAATTCAGGGTTGTCGTATATATTCCCGATTATTTCTATTTCGTCCTTAAATTCGTCCCACCAATTAGGATTAACGGGTCTGTGAGGTTTATAAATGACATTATTTAATGTGTTTTCAGACAGCATACAAAATCCTGCATAAACTTCACTATATACCACCAGTAATGGGTTGTATTCTTTACCATCTATTTTCACTTGTAAGATGTCGTTCTCATAGATTTCAGTACCATTTTTTTGTCGTATAGCCCTGTAAATTGCCCAACAGAATTTTCATCTACCAATGTATAATCAGATACTTCTTCACATTCTTCTTGGTTTGTTATATGATATTCACCATCTACAATTACTAAGTTTCCATAAGTCCATTGACTGTTGCAGTTACTCAACCCTCTGAATTTTATTGTTCTCATTACTTTATTTTTTTAATCTTCGCCCCCGCTCACTGCTCGAATGTGAGTGCTTGCCTATCGGGGGTCACCATGTCTTAGACATGAGATACATAACTTTCCAATGTTAGTTAGTCGTTATCGGCTGCTTGTTCTCCTTTTCCCTTGCTTCTATCTATGTACTCGTTACAGAATACATGGTCAATCACAGCCTCTACTTTCATTTTTCTTTGCCGATAGTAGGGTCATTGTATAAGGTTCGGCCTGGTCCTTATTCTTTGTAAATCTGTCAAAAAGCAATACATAGTGGCTTGGTCTCCTCAGCATTGACGGCTTTTTACTAAGAACTTGTTATACATTGTATAACCATCCGTCTTAATCTCCATTTCAGCAATGTAGTAATTGACTTTCTCCTCTGACATGTCCCCATTGACCAAAGAAACGATGTATAAATATTCTTGCTCCTTAACTGATAGCACCTCAAAGGAGCCTTGGTAGTGCTGCTCTATGTAGTCCGTGAGTACCTGCATGGCTGTATCCACACTATCAGCATATAGGTAGAATGTTTGCTTTTTGCCCATTATCTTTGCCACGGCTACCCAAGTAGCAGCGCTTCCTTTCACTAAAATAGCTTGTCGCTTGATATTACTAACCCTTACCTCTGTAATATCCCCGCTCTGTAGGAAGAAATTAATCTCCTCTAATGCATTGCTATCTAAGAGAGTGCCGCGGGCAAATATTATCTCTTTGCGTTCTATATTGACCAGCTCCCCTGTGCTTTCATCTACAAAGTTCTCAGGCCATTTTCGGTAAAGCGTCTCAGCCAAGTACTTATTCTTCATCTCAGATAGATTGGAGGTTGTGATGATCTCCTCCTCAAAACGATTAACGGTTTCTTTCATTGCTTATTTTTCTTTTTAAATCTTGCTTATTTACTTTTTTGCGTTGGTTTTTAGTCAGTTAGGAATGATTTTTTTGCCTTGCTTAACGAGGGGTGAAAATTGCTTAATAATATCTCCCTTGTAAATTATTCACTTGTCTTTCTATTTCATTGAGAGAATTTAAATCATCAGGGGTTGGTAGGTATATACCCGCTTCCCTTACTGGCATAGTCTCTGAAATTATCAATAGCAGTTGTCATTTCCTTTGTGTTTTAAATCTGCTGTGCTCCTCCACGCTTCCCTTACCTCTCCAGTCTTGTAATTCACATACTCAGTTAGGAATATTTGTGGATTAACTAACTTCTTAAATATATCTTGTTTCACGTACTCTGGGGTCTCTCCATATTCCAAAGCAAACCACGAAAAAAAGGAGATGAATGTAATTGTTCTGTGAGTAGGTACGCTTAGGCTTCTTTTCAGTGATTTCAAAGGTCTTTTTCTTTTCAATAAGGTAACCTAACCGCTCCTTTGCCCGCTGTATATCAAACTCGTTACTTGCGTTGAAAATCATCGTCTTTTTAGCATTAATGAAAGGAATATTGCTGTTACCATAGCGTGAGTTGCTCTAATGTAGTCTTTACTAATGATTAGTAAAAAAATCTAAAAACAAGCATACTATTATCGTTATTAATTGTATCTTTTTCATTGTTATTGTCTTTGAAAGCAAGGCAGGACTCGAACCTGCATTTAGTCACAAACCAAAGCGAACGTACGACTCGAACGTATCCTAATCCCGCCAACCAGACGGAGCGACTTCCAATTTCGCCACTTGCTTTTTATCATTCTTACATTTCCTCTTTAATTAACCATTCTTTAAATCCTTCTTTGTCCTTAGAAAATCCTTTTATATTTTATTTGTTAAGGGTGATTTAGCTACATCAATCAAAGGAAATAACCTACAAAACGATTTCTTTAAAACTACCAAAAATCAATTTCAATATCTGCGCTTACAAAAGCATCATAGAAATAATCTTCATCAATTTTTTTCTTCATCTTCTGTATTCTTCCCTAAAATAGTTAAGCCTAATATATAGACCTCATAACTATCTAATTCCGTTCTTTTTTTATTTTTTTATTCATACTTAAACTCTAATTTAAAATTTAGACCCAAACTATTTGCTTCCTTTTCTATTACAAGTTTGTTAGCTAAATCATAACTATTCCTTATGTTTCCTCCTTCTATTCCTTCAGAGCGAAAGCAACTATTTACTAACTTGTATAGAGTGGCTGGGTTACCATCATCAACTTTACCTGCTAATTTGAGAGGAGTTCCTTCTTTAGAACAGTAGATATAAGCTATTTGAGTTTTTTTCTTTCATCATAATAAAGGTTTTGCAATTTCTAATAGTTCTTTTTGTTCTTCGAGAAATTTGTCTCTGATTGTATAATCTTCAAAAACCAATACAGTGTTAAATTCGTTTATATCTGAATTACTATCAATAGTTATTTTATTGTTTCTAACTCTTATACAGAAATGCATCTTATTTTTTTCTTACTCCAATCAGGTTGCCATCCTTCATTGTAATAATCTCTCAGAATAAGTAGCTTTCTAAGAGCTTCAAATACAGAATAATTCTCCTTTTTAGGAAAGTATGTTACAATAGAATCTTCACTTATTGAAACATCATAAAGATTTTTTTGTCTCTTAACCAATTAATAGCCTCCTCAAAAGTTGGTGCAGGTGCTTTTTTTGTTCAAAAGCCTTGTAGTGTATAAGGTGATGTTGATAGAGTTGGAGTTTGTGAAAGAGGTCTCCATCTATTTGAAGTAATGTCATCTCCTATAAATCTACCATCTCCTGTATAACAATAGGTAGCTTCTCCATACAGAACACGTAAGCTCATGTCTGTCTTAACTTCTGTTATTTTTCAGAGGTGTTTTGCCAAAGAAAAACTTCGTCATAGACCTCCATTCCTTCTTTAAATATTGTTTTTCATTTTTTTGTTATTATCTTTTTTTACTTTATCCAAAATGTCTAAATGACTTTGTTTGCTATCTAATAAATTACCTTCTAAGTCCCTATACATAAGTAAATTTTTCATCATAAACAATAAATCTATGTAGTAGATTATGGTCTTTTATTGACAACTCTATTACATCTAACCAATAATCTTCATTATAGTTCCAATGATGTAAATGAAATCCTTTTTTTCCTCTTTAGTCGTTGGGTTTTTTATTTTTTTGCAAGTTGTTTTTTTCAGGATATTTTTTTCCTTATATTTTTAAACGATATTTCTTTTTGTTTCAGGGTCTTTTTAATAATCTATAATTTAACCTATAGTATTTATCACGCCCTCTTTTTTCGTTCTTTATCTCTCCATTCTTCGTCATTAGATAATTTATTATACCTATTAATAACGTTCCTCTTTACACATTCCTTACATTTATTAATATGCCCATCTTTTCATTCCTGAGTGGGTATAAAATTCACTTATAGATTTTTTTCTATCCCACATTCAATACATGTTTTTTTGTCTTCATAACTAAAAAGGTAAATTATCTCCTTCTTGATTATTTAATATCGCAGGGTTAGGCTCTCTTCCATGGTTATCAAAGAGCTGCGGTTGTTGTACCCTGCTGAGTGGCTCTCTGTGGAGGAGGTGCAGGCGCTGCTTGTGCAACTGGTTGTTGTGGTGCTTGCTGTACTGGCTGCTGATTAGCTACATTAGTAGTCTGTACAAACTCAATTTTTCCAACCTTCTATGGTGTTAAAGTATTTAATCTCTCCTTGTGGGCTTGTCCATTCTCGCCCGCGGATATTTACATACACTTTCACTCTTTGTCCCACTTGCAAGCTGTCTAATAAGTCGCAACGCTGCTGTGTAAATTGAATGATGATCGTTTGCGGGTATTGCTCCTCTGTTACTATCACTAAATCCCGCTTCTCAAAAGCCGTTTTGTCCTATCATCTGAGAGGGAAGATTTGCTTTATTCGTCCTTGTATTTCCATGTCTTTTTTTACTTTTTTTAAAATTTAATTCTTCTAATATCTCATCTGCTTTTTTTGATAGTGTTTATCTGTTACAGAATGCTTTTCTGTTACTCTTTTATTTTTTTGATAGAGTTTTTTTATATACATTTAAAGAAATAGGATTAGCTTTTTGTTATAGCACTTAACAATGAAGATAGGTTTTTGACTGTTCATTTTTCCTTCCATAAACTCAAAAACCTATTCTATCAAAAAAATTGCAAGTATTGTTCTTATACATATTTCCTTGTCTTTTTGAATAATCTAACACAATATGTTTATTACTCCTTTGATTTCTTTCTTTTATTATAGCTTCTCTAATAAGAGATTGCAATTCTTTTTTTAGTTATTTGTATTATTTCCGTGCTCATTTTTGTTTGTTTTATAATGATACTATCTTTTTCTGTAGCTTACTTCAGGAAGGTCTAACAGTTCTCCATTCTCATCTACTGGCAAAAAGCCCTTTTTCTCTATTGAGAAATGCAGATTTATATTTATCTTCTATCTCCTTGAGGTTATCAGCTGCTATTTGCCACTCTCTTATCCCTTTAAAGTTAAAGGTACGCCCGCCACTTCTAACCTCGAATTTAGCCCCTTTATAAATACCCTCATTGTATTCTATTTGGGTGCGTATCTGCTCTTCATGCTCCTGCTCAAAGGCTTTTTACAGCCTCTATATACGCCTCACATTCTTTTTGCCCTCTGAAAGCGAGGACGGCTTCCAATATCAGCATCTCGCCGTCCTCTACTTTTTGGCACTTAGCTACAAAATCATCTTGTAGCTGCTGGAATAATTGCTTACTGTACCCCATTTTGTTTTTCATTTAAAAGTTCATTAATCCTTGCTTCTACCTCCTTGCTTACCTTGTAGTACTTCTTAACATCATTTACATGGGTTATTCTACCCTCACTGATAGCCTTACTTACATTAACCCATTCTTTGGTTACATTCTTATCTCTATCTACGATATTAAGCCAAGCCAACTCTTTGGGAGGTTCTTGGTGTGCGGTAGCACTTGCATTGTTTCCGTCATCATCATCAGCCCCGATACATACCAGCGATTGCAGTCCGTAACGCCTGGCATAGGTAATTCCAGACCCCTGCGCCTGGGCATCGTTCTGCCTTGCATATATCACCTCTGTAAGGCTCTCCATAGTCTGCCCGCTTTCATGTAAGAGGAGTGTTTTTACATAGTTCTTGCCCTCAATCGTTACTAATGGTTGTAATACTGCTATACCATGTTTGTTAAGTGTGGGTATCACCGCTTCACGTACTGCATTAAGGTCAGCATATTTGTTTTTTAGGAAGGGGTTCGTCGTCCCCTTGACGGCATTTGCCATTTCACTCTGTGCCTTGATAAATGCCTTTGCGATTTCTGTTTGGTACTCATTCATTTTGATATAATTTTGATTGTTATTCTTCGTATTGGCTTAGTCTCTCACGAAATTCAGCCGCTATATTCTGCCTTGCTACATCTATATAGTTGATATAGTCATTAATAGATACTTCACGGGTTACTTGGCTATCAATAGGAAGGGCTAAAAAACCTATCACTCTATCACTATCAGCCCCAAAGCCCCATATATGGTGCTCGTCTATGCTGTCAATCTGTACGAGCCAATCACCTATCTCATAGCATTTGCCTTTTTCTACTGATGTTTTCATTGCTTTTGTTTTTTATCGTTTTTAATTAGCTGGAGAACTTCTCCGTCATATAGTCCATAGCAATCATTGCTGAACCTTACCTTGACTATCTCAAGCCCTTCGTTATTGACTATCTCTACAATTACCCCTACTTTGCCTTTTTGATTTGCAGGGTCTTTTGGAATAAAGGGGCTTACCATTACTAAATCACCTATTTTCATATTACCACATTTTAGAAGTTGCATAATCGGGGTATATATCAGTATCTCTAAACTGAAACTCTTTGTTAGCTCGGTTGGTGAGTACTGTTGTTAATACGTTTTCTTGCATCTCAGTAGCCTTAACCTCTTGGAAGTTGATGTATATATGCTGTATCTCTACATTGTGGCAGCTTGCATTATTGCTACCCTCGCAATGAGAGGTTACATCATAATAGATAGCGCAGTACCAATCATCAGGGTAATCGTCTTCTGTGATAAATTCGCAGCTGAAAGACCTGTTATCATCTTCTCGCAAGTCCAATAAATCGCTGTAATAATAGTGCTGCTTGCGTTCTTCATTGAGCACACGCTCAAATTCGGTATTTGTCATTGTTCTCATCGTAGTACATATTTAAGTTGATTTTTCAGTAAGGAGCTTGTGGAGATGGTCTCTACATTCTTGAGGTATCAAGCAGTCATTATATTGATCTTTCTGCTCGTGATTTAGCTCACTGTAACGGCGCTTTTTGTAGCACAAGTAGCCGTTAATCACTTGTAGTTCTGTATCTTGCACTTTTTTTAACTTTTGTTTGCAAGAGAATAGTTTTTTTGTAGTAACTTTGCCATCGTTAAAAATTTTTGTTTGTTATACACACGCCTCGCCTGCCAGCGGGGCTTTTTTATAGGTCGCTGTTTTGTCGTGCTCTTTCAAGTTCAGCGTAAAACTTACCCGTGTAATCTGAAATATCAACGGTTTCTTTTTAGTTTTAGTGAAGACTTGCCCCCTTCCACAAGGGCAAGTTCTTCGTTAAGGCTAATAATCTCGCTTGCCAATATTCTAACAGTACCCTCTAAGAATAACTTTAGGTCGGTTACACGCTCTAATTTTCTTTTTAGATGTCCTTTCAGCTCGGTATTATTCATGATTAATTATTCTACTTTTACATCTTCTGTTGAATATCCATAACTCTCATACAAAGGCATTAGTCTTACATTGAGTAATGTATCACTTCTACGCCTTGCAGAATTTTTGTACAGCTATCTGTGTCTTATCCATTTCAAAGGGCTATTTGAAGGCTTAACTTATTATTAGATAGTATCTCTTCTGCGATAGCCTCAGAGAGCTTGCCCGTAACTTTGTGCCTTTTTTTACTTTATTCATTGTTGTTTACATTTTTTTATTATTATCTTTGTATCGTAAAAATGTAGAACATTTGTTGTTACATTTTGACGATGCAAATATACGACTATTTGTCGTATAAACAAATTTTTATACGAAAAAAAATGTCGTATTAGATGTGTTAAAGTTTATAAGTGGTTGATTTTTGAAAAAGATGTGATGAAAAATTTTTCTAAGAAAGAACGGATTAGGGCTGTTAGCTATCGTAATAAGTGTAGGTACATGGCTATCTTTTTGGTTAAGATTTAGCCCTTTTTACATGGGATAGCTTTTGGAGCTATGGCAGCAACTATGGGGATAATTGTTGCTTTCTTGACAGGATTTCAGATTTGGGCAGTTATTGATAAAGGAAGATTTGAAGAAAGGATAGTTGAGGAACAAAAGGAATTAGACAAAAAGATAAAACTTCTTGAGTTAAAAACAATTGGATGCTGATTATACTTATAATTTTTTTATTTGGCACAGGTGTATGGTAAATCTTTAGACTTACCAAAATACATAAGTTTTTACACTACAAGCTATCTATTATGGACTGATGTGTAACACAGAACAACATATAGCAGGCTGTAATATACTGATAAAAAAAGTGTAAACAATGTGGTTAATATAAAACAAGGCTTATCCTTAACTAAATCAGAACAAGATGATTTGTTATATTCTTTCTATAAGATAGAAAATATAAAGAATATTGAAAAAAACTCAACAAAGACGGATTAAAAAAACATAGGTAGTAGCTTGAGGGAAGCCAGTATTATAGATTAATCTTTTACTTGTAATCTAAATATTTCTTCCATTTTTTTAATTTCCTCTTCCGTTTGTGAAACGGAAATTCTTGGTACTATTGGCTCTATTTTTTTCGTCTTTATTTTTCTTTTTTTGTTTTTTTGATAACAAAACTAATAGGAGACCGAAAAAAATCAAATTAACTTTATAATTTTTTTATTGGTTTTTTTCAAACATATATATTCCAATAGCAATACCAAAAGGAAATTATACAAAAAGCAAGAAAAAGTACCCAAAAATAAGTTCAGGAGTAATATACATAACAAACGAATTTTTTTAATTAAAGCACAAAGGTATGAAAAATAATTCAGATACGACAAAAAAAGTAGTATTAAAAATTGATGTAAATAGACTGAATGAAGTACTCAACTACATTCAGTATAAGACGGAATATAAGACACAAACAGCTATTGCTGGGAAGATAGATTTTTCAAGAAATAATTTATCGTCTGCTGCAAAAGGAGATGATAAGTATTTAACTGAAGGGTTAGCCGATAAAATAGCCGCAGCCTTTCCTGAAATCAATAAAGACTGGCTCCTCACAGGCAATGGATCCATGCTTGTCCCACAGATAGAAGAAGTTGTACCAGAGGAGGAAGATGAAGAAGAAAGCTACCTAAGAACAGAGCGCAACAAATACGGCTTATCCCTGCAAGACATACACGAATATACTAAAATATCCGTGAAAGACCTCCGTTTATACGATAGTGGAGAAGAGGAAATGCCTAAGAAGGTAAGGCGTACCTTAGAGGGGTTCTTTGAGCGGGTAGAGTTGGAATACGAAAACCGAGATGAGGACGAAGAAAAAGAGCGTACAGAAATCCCTATACTCATCACTAATGAGATGTCAAAAGATGTCCTTGTACCTTACTATGATGTAGATTTTGCGGGAGGTTGGAGTTCCGAGGAATTGTTTTCCCAGTACAAGCCCTCTTTTTTCATCACCATTCCTGATTTCAAGCGTGCAGAATTAGCTTGTAACCTCATCGGAAACTCTATATCCCAACGTATCAAAAGCGGTTCTATCATAGGCTTAAGAAAAGTAAATGATTGGCAAACCTATTTTTCCTACCAACGAAGTATATGCAGTTGTGATGCGGAATAACTTGCGCACTGTTAAATTAGTAAGGAGAGCAAAAGAAAAGGGGTTTATTGAGCTTGTACCCGCTCCGCTACCTGAATATAACGATCCTCCCTATCAAACAGAGACAGTACATCAGGATTATATAATAGAGTTCTATCAAGTGGTAGCCACTGCGATTGTAGAGAGGATAGCGTATTAAAATTTAAAAACAACAAAAAAAGGAAGTTACGATTTCTCTTTGAGTTCATCAAGGATTTTTCTTTATTTCCTCTCTAAGAGTCTCAGCACCAACCTTCAGGAATATCGCCCTCAATAAAAGGGTCTTTCCATTCTCTGTTTTTTTGAGTTGAATGGTAGCATGTGCCACAAATCGGTATATTTTTTTATACTTTCATCTCTGCAATCTATTAGCTCTTTGATTAAGTCATACATGCCTTTTTCATTATTATTTGCCATAGTAGTATGGTATTAGTATTAGGCACAAAGTTACGAAAAATAACCAAGCAAACAAGCTCGGACAAAACCATATGATTAAATTCTGAAATACGTAAAAAAGGCAAAGGTAAGCCTATTTCAAAAATCCTTGTAAATCACTATAAACCAACTACCTACATCGTTTATTGCCGTCAAGGTAAAAAAAGCAAGGAATACCACTATTTCCCTATAGTTGTTCATTTTAAAAAGTGCCTGATTTTTAAAGAAGTTACAAAACGAAAATTTTTTTATCCTTTCGGATTACGGCTCAGAAGGTTACAGGTTTTGAATCCTGTCGAGGTCACAAAAATAACGCCCCTGACTATCAGGGCGTTATTTTTTTATATGCCTTTTACACCTATTTTTAAAATGACAAGGTAAATGGCAAACTTACTTGAAGACTAGTACTACAACTTCACAAATACCTTATAATGAGGTAAAAATATTCAGAAACACTATGTCAATTCAAAAATAAAATCGTACCTTTGCAAAATCTTTGAGCTACGCAAGGAAAGATGATTTTTCTAATGAAATATGTATCACTAAAACTATGTGATCCGCAGCTCCCCGCCCTTGGCCTATTACATAGCTAATCCTTATTTATCAGCAATGGCTGAAATTACTAAAGAACAACAAGAACAGTTGGATAACTTCAACTGGACTAAGTACGAGCAAGGCATTGACCAAGTAGACCAAAAACAAATTGGACGAATTCGAACGCCTTGTTAAAGAAAAACTTCGTGGATACCCAAGCCGATGAGCTTGTGATCGGTACTGTAACTCACCTTACTGACCGTGAAGCGATCATTGACATCAACGCTAAGAGCGAAGGGTAATCTCCCTCAATGAGTTCCGCTACAACCCCTAACCTAAAAAGTTGGCGACAAGGTAGAGGTATTGGTTGATATCCGTGAAGACAAAACTGGACAACTCGTTCTCTCTCACAAGAAAGCTCGCACCATCAAAGCATGGGACAGAGTCAATGCTGCCTTCGAAAGTGGCGAAATCGTAAATGGTTTCGTAAAATGCAGAACCAAAGGAGGTATGATTGTAGATGTATTCGGTATCGAAGCCTTCTTACCTGGTTCTCAAATCGATGTAAAACCTATCCGCGACTACGACCAATTTGTCAATAAGACTATGGAGTTCAAGGTAGTGAAAATCAACCATGAATTCAAGAACGTTGTGGTATCTCACAAAGCACTTATTGAAGCGGATATTGAAGAGCAAAAACGAGAAATCATCGGACAGCTCGAAAAAGGACAAGTACTCGAAGGGGTTGTGAAGAATATCACTTCTTACGGAGTATTCGTTGACCTTGGCGGTGTAGACGGACTTATCCACATTACCGACCTTTCTTGGTCTCGTATCAACCATCCTACCGAAGTATTAGAGCTTGACCAAAAGATCAATGTGGTTATCCTTGACTTCGATGACAACAAGTCTCGTATCCAATTAGGATTGAAACAACTTCAAAAACACCCATGGGAAGCCCTTTCTGATGACCTTAAAGTAGGTGATAAAGTAAAAGGTAAAGTAGTGGTAATCGCTGACTACGGTGCTTTTCGTAGAGGTAGCCGATGGCGTAGAAGGTCTTATCCACGTTTCCGAAATGTCTTGGAGCACTCACTTGCGTTCTGCTCAGGACTTCGTAAATATAGGTGATGAAGTAGAAGCGGTAATCCTTACTCTAGACAGAGATGAAAGAAAAAAATGTCCTTAGGTATCAAACAACTCACTACCGATCCTTGGACTGACATCACTGCTAAATATCCTGTAGGGTCTAAGCATACTGGTACCGTACGTAACTTCACCAACTTCGGTGTATTCGTAGAATTGGAAGAAGGTATTGACGGATTGGTATATATCTCTGACCTTTCTTGGACTAAGAAAATCAAACATCCATCTGAATTCTGCTCTGTAGGAGATAAAATGGACGTAGTGGTTCTCGAACTTGATGTAAATACCCGTAAGCTCGCCCTTGGTCACAAGCAATTAGAACCTAATCCTTGGGACAAATACGAAAACGAGTTTGCTGTAGGTACTATCCACCAAGGTACTATCTCCAAAATCACTGACAAAGGAGCAACTGTTCCTTTCAATGAGGATATTCTTGCTTTTTGTTCCTTCTCGCCACTTAGAGACTGAATCTGGCAAGAAATTAGGCAAGGGAGATACTGCTGATTTCAAGATCATTGAGTTCAGCAAGGAATTCAAGCGTGTCGTAGCTTCTCATACAGCTATCTTCAAGGAAGAAGAAGAAAAAGAATGTAAAAAGAAGCTGCAGCTCAGCCTGCACAACAAGTAGAGAAATCTACTTTTAGGGGACTTGGACGTACTCCAAGAACTCAAAGACAAGATGGAAAAAAAGAACAATAGTGGTTTAGTTTTTTTCATAATTTTTTTGTTTTAGGGTACTACTTTGTTCTAAAGTAGTACCTTTTTACTTTTTAATCCCTTTTCTTATGAAGTCTGTTCGCATCAACGAATATTTGGTATTTTTTTATATCGCATTTTTCCTCATTTATTTCTTCTATGCGATAGCTCGTGGCTTGTTTATCTATTTCAATCACGATGTCATGAGTGATTATCGTGGCTTTGACCTATTTTTATTATGGTTTTAGCCTTTGATAATTGCGCTATTATGTATGTGAATTTGCTCTTTATACTACTGAGTTTGCTCCCGCTGTGGTACAATAAGCATCCTAAGTTTTCAAAAGATAGTCTTTTTGGGTATATTTTATACCAAATATCATTGCTTATGCCACCAATTTTTATTGATATGGCATACTACCCCTTTAGCAAATCACGACTTACTACCGCTTCTTTTTGCTGTGATAGAACACGAAAAGAATATAGCTAAGCTGATTGTTCCTTTCTTAGGCGATTATTGGTATTTATTCCTTTGGTTTTTTTCTTTTCTCATAGGCCTTTGGATTTTTCTTGTATAAGCGTGTAAAAAGTACAGCCAGCGCCTATTACTAGCAAGAAAGTTTACTACAGCAGTTCCGTCCTCTGCTTCTTAGGCTTTGGCACCCTTATTATGATGGCTATTCGAGGAGGAGGATTCACTACCGATACGCGCCCTATCAATATGCTCGATGCTAGCCGACATGTCAATATCTCTGCCCAAGCCGATGCTATTCTCAACACGCCTTTCTGCCTTATCCGCAGCTTAGGAAAGAACAAAGGGATTCAAGGAATACCACTTTGTAACCGAGGATTATATCAACGAAGCCCTTAAACCAATCAAACAATACACTCGTGAGGTTAAGCAAAAAGCCCAATATAGTGCTCTTTATCTTAGAGAGTTTCGGTAAGGAGTATTGGGGTTGTATGAATACCAAGGGGGATATCCCGAATTTCAAGTCCTACACTCCTTTCTTGGATTCGCTCTCCCAGCATTCCTTTGTCTTGGACAATGCCTATTGTACAGGGCGCCAGTCTATTCATGGCATGTCCTCCATGCTCGCTGGTATTCCTTCCTTTCAGGTAGCTTATACCTCTTCTCCTTATGTGAAACAGCCTACTCAGTCTTTGGTGTCTATCGCCAAGGAGATGGGCTATGATACCTCTTTCTTCCACTCGGCTCCCAATGGCTCTATGGGATTCTTAGGCTTTTTCCAATATCTTGGGCTTTGACCACTATTATGGGAAGACAGAGTATAACAACGATGCCGATGATGACGGCCGCTGGGGTATCTGGGACGAACCTTTCTTCCAGTATATGTGTCGCACTTTATCGGAGAAAAAACAGCCTTTCTTAGGCAATATCTTTACACTCTCCTCTCATCATCCTTTCCAGATTCCCCAAGCAATACGAGGGAAAATTTGACAAAAGGTACCTTGGAGATTCACCAGTGTATTGGCTATACAGATTATTCGCTCAAGCAGTTTTTTGCTTGTGCCAAGAAGCAACCTTGGTTTGAGAATACAATCTTTGTTTTTGTCAATGACCACCCCAACCAGACCTATTACGAGCGTTACAAACAGGCGATTACCAATATGGGAGCAGCCATTATGTTTTATAGTCCTAATCCTGACTTGGTGCCTACCAAGCGTTATAGCGAGATTAGCCAGCAGATAGATATCTACCCCTCTTTAGTGGATCTGATGGGCTATCAGAAGCCTTTCCGCTCATGGGGACGTAGTGTCTTTGCCGACAAGCCCGATGAGACCCCCCGTGCCTTTATCTCCAACGCCCTGATGTACCAAATGAAGCAAGGCAACTACATCTATATCCTTGACGAAAATGGTCAAGTCAACGGGATTTATAAGAAAGAAGATGAGGCGCTCAAGCACAACCTATGGGGCAAAGAGGATAATGCCGAAATACAAAAAGGGTATAAAAAGACCTACAAGCCTTCGTACAGGACTATATGGATAGGGTGATGCATCACAAATTGTACCCTAACAAAAAAATTGACAATCAATGCTTTAGAAAATAAAAAAAGTATTTATTTGTTCTTATCTAATTATTTTTTTGTAAATTTGTCGCCTAATAAGTATTTTTTATAGGGGAACCAGTGCAGAAAAATCAAGAAATTGTTAAAAAGTTTTTTTACCAAATATTTAGAGGAACATGCCCATCGCAAAACACCTGAACGCTATGCCGTTTTGCAGGAGATTTATGACAGCAACGAACACTTTGATATAGAGTCTCTTTATATCAAAATGAAAAAAACAAAAAAAACTATAGAGTAAGTCGTGCCACCCTCTACAACACCATAGAAATCCTCTTGGATTGTGGACTGGTACGTCGCCACCAATTTGGGCAAAACCAAGCCCACTACGAGAAGTCTTATTTCGACCGCCAGCACGACCATGTAATCCTTACCGATACAGGAGAAGTAGTGGAGTTCTGTGACCCTCGTATCCAAGCTATTAAGCAGACCATAGAGGAGGTTTTTGACATCACCATTGACAACCATTCCCTCTATTTCTATGGTCGTCGCAATAAAAAAAGAAAAATACTAACGAAGCTTAAAACCAATTTATAATGGCAGTAGATTTACTACTCGGTCTCCAATGGGGAGACGAGGGAAAAAGGAAAAAAATCGTAGATGTCCTTACGCCCAAATATGATATTATCGCACGTTTCCAAGGAGGTCCTAATGCGGGACATACCCTTGAGTTCGAAGGTATTAAGCATGTTTTGCACACTATCCCCTCTGGCATTTTCCGCCCCAATGTGGTCAATGTCATCGGCAATGGGGTCGTGATTGACCCTATCATCTTGAAAAAGGAAATCGACGCACTTGCTCCCTTTGGTATCAACATAAAAGAGCGCTTGCTTATCTCTCGCAAGGCGCACCTGATTCTCCCTACCCACCGCCTGCTTGATCAGGCTTCCGAACTCTCAAGGAAAAGCTAAAATCGGCTCTACCCTGAAGGGGATTGGCCCTTGTTATATGGATAAAACAGGACGTAATGGATTGAGAATCGGGGATATAGAGAACAAAGACTTCCTTTCGCTCTACCGTAACCTAACCGACAAACACCTCTCCATGATTGGTTTCTATGGGGTTACACTTGAGTATGACCTTCCTGCACTCGAAAAAGAGTTCTTTGAGGCTATTGACCTTATCAAGTCTCTTACTTTTTATTGATAGTGAGGACTTTTTCTACCATGCTCAAAAAGCAAGGCAAAAAGATCTTAGCCGAGGGGGCACAAGGCTCTATGCTGGATATAGATTTTTGGTACTTATCCCTTTGTTACCTCTTCCAATACTACTGCCTCTGGGGCTTGTACTGGGCTGGGTATTGCTCCGAACCAGATTAAGAATGTAATGGGTATCTTCAAGGCTTATACTACCCGTGTAGGTAGCGGCTCTTTCCCTACCGAACTCTTTGACGAAGTAGGTGAGAAAATCGGTCAGATAGGGCGCGAAGTAGGTGCTACCACTGGTCGCAAGCGCCGTTGTGGTTGGTTGGACTTAGTGGCGCTTCGCTATGCTATCCATCTAAGTGGTGTTACCCAACTGATGATGATGAAGGCCGATGTCCTCAGTGGTTTTGAGACCTTAAAAGTATGTACAGCCTATCGCTACAAGGGTAAGGTGATTCAGCACTTCCCTTATGGCACTGAGACCGAAGAAATCACTCCTATCTATACCGAACTAAAGGGCTGGAATACCGACCTTTCAACACTTAAGAACTCCCATGACCTCCCTAAAGAACTCTTGGACTATATCCGCTTTATCGAGAAGGAAGTGGAGGTTCCTATTACCCTAGTATCGGTAGGGGCTGACCGTACACAAACCATTGTTTTCTAAATCAACCCGCTGAGAATGAAGCATATATACCTATCTTTCCTATCCCTTACCGCTCTTGTGCTGACTACTTCCTGCAATACTGATGGGGAGATCCGCCAAGTAGAGGGGAACATATTGGGAACACCGCTCTTTACACCTAAAAAGGACTCTATTGCACTGGAGTTCAACAATATAAAAAGTTAGTGCTATACAGACCAATAGCCAAAACAACCCGATCCTTGGCCAGCTTACCCAGCGAAGTCTCGGTACGACCAATGTGGCCTTGGTAACCCAAGCCTTACTCTCTAGTGCCAACCCTACCTTTGGGGAGAAAAACCCAAGAGCAAGAGGCCTCTTCCTACAATGAGAATGAGACCGTGGAAAAGGTGTACCTCTATTTGCCTTTCTTTTTCTACTGAGAAGAATATACAAGACCCCTCCGATGCTAAAAAGACGATCAAAACTTATACCCTAGACTCTATCTATGGGGAAAAGAGGCATCTTTTACCATGAAGGTCGAACAACTCAACCATCACCTAAGGGATATCAATAGCCAACTGGAATCACAGGTATATTACTCCAACGAAGTATTCCCTACTGCCGCAACCTTGGCCGAGGTCACCGTAGCAGGAGTGAGCAACAATCCTATTGTCCGCTATCAGTTTGACGACCCTACTACCCAGACCAATGAGGCTACCAAGGAGAAAGACCGCCTTGCTCCTGGTTATCGTATAGAACTCTCCCTACCCTCTTCCAAAGTCTGCTCTTGGACAAGGAAGGTGATAGCTCGCTTAGTAGTAACGACAGCTTCCGCCAAGCTCTCAATGGCTTGGTGATTTCTACGGCCAACTTCTCCTCTGGACTATTGGCACTTATCAATCTGAAAAATGCTAAGATTGAGGTAGTGTATAACTATCAGTTCCAAAAGGACAACAACACTTATACCAAGAAGAAGTCCTACGAACTCTCCTTAGGCGGTATCAGCTTTAACCAATACACCATTTCCGATGATACGGTTTCTCCCTCTCAAGATGCTATCTACCTCAAGGGCGGGCAGGGGCTATGTAGCCGAACTGACCATACCTGAGAGCAACCCTGTCTTCCAGATACTTAAGGCTAAAAAACCAATTATCAATCAGGCTGATTTGTACTTATATGTGGATAAAACTAAGGTAGATCTCACCCAACAACCTCCCTATGTACTCATATACAATGCTACCAAAGGCCTGCCTCTATATGACTATAGCGCTGAGATTTCTGGCAATACCTCCAGCAACGATATTGTCTCTATTGGGCGCCTGACAAAAGATAGCAAGGGGGATTATTACTATCATTTTTACCTAACCGACCACCTTACAAGCCTTGTAAAGAATGGTTCTGACAATGTGAAGATAGGTTTGGCCGTCTCCACTCACCTCTCCCAAGACACTAAGAGTACCATTTCGGCTATGAGAAGTATCTCTTATAAGAATAGTGCTAATGAGGTTAAGAAAACCGTCTTAGGAAACGCTGAAAACACCCTCTATACAGTAGTTTATGGCAATGGCAGCCAAGTTCCTGAAGGTAAAAAACTAAAACTTATGGTATATTATACTCTCACAGAGTAACAATTACAAATCCAAAACCACCTGATAATCATTTGCTTTGAGATATTTCAAAAGCTGCTCCAATACATGGAGAGTACGCTCAGAAGTATCATGCATGAGAATGATATTCCCTTGGGTTAACTTAGAGACAACTCGGCTCCATAGCCGAGTTTCGTCTTTTATAACCGTATCCAGCGAACGTATATCCCACCCCACCACTATCTTGCCCATGCGCTTGGCTGCCTTCGCTATATGTGGATTCGTAACCCCATAGGGAGGACGGAAATAAGGGGTTACTATCCCCAATTGTGCTAAAAGAGCATCGGTTTGTTGTATCTCTTGGGCCATAACAGCCGTGGAAGCAAAACAATTCTGAGGGATATGGCTATAGGTATGATTGCCTATGAGGTGTCCTTCGTCCTTAATTCGCTGGACTATCTGTGGGTATTGTGCTATTTGCCGGCCTATACAGAAGAAAATAGCCTTAACCTCATATCGGTTGAGTAAGTCCAAAAATAGCGGCGTTAGCTCCGTAGGCCCATCGTCAAAGGTAAGTACCACCTGCCGCTTTTGCTTATTTTTCAAACGACAAAGAGTAGGCACAAAATAGCCTAAACGGATATCAAACACCCCCCAAGAGAGCAACCCCACAAAGAGTAACCCCAAGACAAGGTAATACCCCCAGCCCCATAGTATCAATAGCCTACTCCTATCCCAAGGGCTAAGAGTAGGCAGTTGTAGTAATGCTTGGTCATTTTAGTAACAATCAGCTAATAGTTGTCCGTTGGCCTTGTAATAATCCGCTGAGAAGGGCGTGAGTTCTCCAAGCCAAGCGGTAACGTCCTTATACATATCCAAAGAACCACAGATCATCACCACCCCATCACTGGTTAGTACCTCTGTAAGTAGTGTGACATCTCTCTTAAGCAAGTCGGTTACATAGCCTCCATCGGTCTCCCGTGAGTAGATCAGAGAGAACTGCTTGATCTTTCCTTTCTGTTGTTGTGCTTCAAAGAAACGACGATACTCGGCAGCCGTAGCATCATTATGCCTTAGTCCCAGATATACATAGACTTCCGTTTGCTTATTTTGGTCGGCCATACCCAAGAAAGGTGCTACCCCTGTTCCGTTGGCTACAAGCACTACCTTTTTGGCTTTCTTAGGAAAAATGGAAAGATGGGTTAGGGACGATTCGCGCTAAGAAAGTCTCCCCCTTCTTGAGCTGGTAGAGATAGCCTGAGCCTAATCCATGTACATGTCGCTTAACGGTTAGTTGCAACTTGCCCCCTACTTTCCCTATAGAATAAAGGCGTTCTTGCTTGCCATCGGGATAGATAGCTAAGAGGTCTCCAGAGGTAAAACGTCGCTTTGTCTGTAGTACCAAGGAGAATGTCTCCTCAAGAGCTGTTTCCTTAGCCGCTTCCACTACTTTTTATCTTTGTCAGTGCAGCTCTTTTCTCCCTCATAGTAGGACGGAGTAGTCTCCAAGGCAAGTTCACTCAGCCCATTCCATGCGGCTACCCATGCTACAAACTCCGCCGAGGATTGATCATTGACCGTATGCACAGGTAGCAGAGAAGTCGCCCAAGAGGTCTCTTTGAGTGCTTCCTCTATAGCAAAAAGCAAAAAGCACAATAATCAGGATAGAGCTTAGAGCCAAATCCTACTATACTACAAGACAAAGCTCCTTGTGGAGTTGTACGCAATAGAGATAGGAACTGATCGGCATTGCTCGGAGGATTCCCTACCCCATAGGTTGAGGTAAATATAAGCAAATGACTGCCCTTAGGATAGGTTTGGTAACTATTGAGTGGTGCCAAGTAGGCTTTCTTTCCCAAGGCTTGTAGTTGGACTAAGACCTTTTTGAGCTACCGAAAGGGTATTGCCGCCTTCTGAACCGTAGAGTAGGATATATTCCGCCTCGGCGGGAGTGCAGGTGTTGCGTACCTTTACCGACTTGCGGAAGAAGGTTATGACAAAACCTGTATAGATGAAAAAGAGCATCCCCACACAAGCAACAACCAAAATAGCTGCCCACCATACGCTGGTACGTCCTGTATGTAAGTCCTTACAAAAGCGGGCAAAAACCTGAGTTTTAGGATAGACCACCTCGCTCAGCACATGACCTGTAAACTGGCTTACCACTAGTTCTCTATCCTTGAGCTTTTACCAAATAGGCATCCTCATAAGTGGTGTCAAAAGGGAACTCTACACTCACCATCTTGTCCAAGGTGATTTGGTTAAGTACGGCTATTTGCTGTACCTCCATAGGGTCTTCCCCATCGTAGGATTCTTCTACGGAGTAATCTACCTCATATTTTTTTCCTTTGGTTTCTCGCCCAAAAAAAGCGGTTATATACCAGATAAGTACCAGTAAGACCTAAGATAAGCAGCGGAATAAGTAGCCACTTACCCAAAACAGTATGATAATAGCGAGAGAAACCGTCCTTTATCGTCTTCTTAAAGAAGTTTCTCGCTCCGTTTTGTTTTTTAAAGATTAGCATAAGCCCTGAAAGCACACTAAAGACCAAGCAAAGTGCAATAAAGCCCATAATGATGCGCCCCACATTCTTTAGCTCCAAAGAGCGATGTAGGGAAATCATGAATTTGACAAAAAGCCGAGCGCTCCTCTACCTTACCCAAGACCTTGCCTGTGAGTGGGTCTATATGGGCATTAACTTCTTTCCCTTCCTTGTCTGTTGCCTTGATTACGGCAAAGCCACGCGGGTCTATGGTAAGGGAATTAACTTCCTGATAGGCCTCCCTGACTCCAGCTATGGATTGAGCTAAAAGTAATTTGGTCAAGATGTTTCCGCCCTATAGGAGGGATATTGTCTGTCTATATTATTTAGGCCTATAATAGCCCCTGTTACCGCGGCCAAGGCAAAGAATAAAGAGGCTATAATAGCCAGAGTTAAGTGAATATAACGCATTTGAGTTTTGAGTTTTTGAGTTTTAAGTTTTTGAGTTTTTGAGTTTTAAGTTTTTGAAACTGTAGTCCCTACACAACAACTCAAAACTCAAAAACTAAGATTATTTATATCATTCCCTTGCTTTAAGCTCCAGATATTTATTGATACTCTGTAGCGTGAGTTGCTGGGGAGGGGTCAGTAGGCACTGAATTCCGTGGCGGGTCAGTTCCTGAACAATAAGCCGTTTCTCAAAGGAGAATTTCTCGGCGATAACCTTGTCATACACCTCTTGGATATGCTCGGAAGGCTTATGCAGGAGGTGTTCCAGTTCTGTATTTTGGAAAAAAATATCACCACCAAAAGGTGCTTTTTGGCTATGGCCTTTAGAAAGGGCAATTGCCGATATAGGCTATTAGGTGTCTCAAAATTGGTATAGAGCATCAGCAAACTGCGTTGCTTAATGGTATTATTAATATCCGAATAGAGCCTACCGAAATCCGTCTCCTTGAAATCTGTCTCTATACGATAAAGTTTTTTTCCATGATACGCTGCATTTGGTCAGATTTTGCGATCGGCCACTACCCTATCCTCTACCTTGTGGGAGAAGGTGAAAATTCCTGCCTTATCCTGCTTTTTTTGAGAATGATATTGGTCAGTGCCAAGGAGGTATTAATCGCATAATCCAAGAGCGAAAGCCCCTCAAAGGGCATATACATACTGCGTCCCCTGTCTATAAGGGTATATACATGTTGCGCCTTCTCATCTTGGTACTGATTAACCATCAGCTGTGCGCGCTTGGAGGAGGCTTTCCAGTTGATTGTTCGCATATCATCACCCCTGTACATAGTCACGTATATGCTCGAACTCCATGGTGTGGCCTATCTTGCGTATCTTCTTGATTCCATAGTCAAAAAAAGGCGTTGGGAGAATGCAATCAGCTCAAACTTCTTCATCTGGATAAAGGACGGATAAGTGGCCACCATAGCATGCTCACAGGAGACATAGCGCTTTATAAACAGCCGTAAAGGAGTATAGACAAAGGCATTGAGCTTCCCAAAACTATACTCCCCTCGCTCGGTAGGGCGCAGGTAGTACTGGAATACCTGCTCTTGCCCTCCCCTGAAGTAGAGGGTGTATTCGAAATCTCGCTTTTGGAACTGAAAGGGAATCTCATCCACCAGTTGCATATACATAGGAAAGGGATAGAGGCTCTTGATATGTACCTCTATAAGGTTCTCATCGCTATTGGAGAGCCTCTCTGGCAATACCCGCTGGGCTTCAATCCCTTTTTTAGTGGTGAAAACCAGAAGAAAATCCAAAAAACACACCAAAGCAAATACATACAGAGCCCCCTGCGCTATGGGAGTGAGACCCACCCAAAAAGAAAGAGAGGGTATAGAGTCCCATAAGGCAGAGCAACCAGATGAAAAAAAGCCTGTATGTAAGTATATTTTTTTCTCATCGGGGTATGGCTACACTTTCTATGATTTGTTGGATAATCTGTTCCGAGCGAATGCCTTCCATTTCCTTTTTCAGGGGCAAGGATTACCCTATGCCCTAGTACGGGATAGGCGGCTTGTTTGATATCCTCTGGGGTTACAAAGTCTCGCCCTGCAAGGACTGCAAAACCTTTGGCCGCATTGAGCATCGCCAAGGACGCACGCGGAGAAGCCCCTAAGTAGAGGAAGCTATTCTCACGAGTGTTTTGGGTAATTTTGGCTATATATTCTATCAGTTGCGGCTCTACAAGTATATTCTTAACCACAGCCTGATAACGCACTAAGTCCTCAGCCGAAAGCACCTTGCTCACTGTAGCGGTCTTGTCCTGTGCCTTAGCCTCATGCTCACGAGTAATAATCTGAATTTCATCTTCCAACGAAGGGTAGTCAATCACAATCTTAAAGAGAAAACGGTCTAGCTGGGCTTCAGGCAGGCGATAGGTACCTTCTTGTTCTATTGGGTTTTGGGTAGCAATCACCAAGAAAGGGGCTGCATCTTAAAGCGTAAACCGTCTATAGTAATTTGTCGCTCTTCCATCACTTCAAAGAGCGCCGCTTGGGTCTTGGCGGGAGCTCGGTTGATCTCGTCAATAAGTATCAGGTTGGAGAAGATAGGCCCTTTCTTGAACTCAAATTCTGATTTCTTAAGGTCAAATACGGAAGTTCCTAGCACGTCCGATGGCATAAGGTCAGGGGTAAACTGTATACGGCTAAAGCCTATATCCAAGGCCTTGGAAAGGAGCTTTACGGTAATGGTCTTGGCTATCCCTGGTACGCCTTCCAAGAGTACATGACCGTTGCTTAGTAGAGCTACCAGTAGGTAGTCTATCATCTTCTCTTGTCCTACGATGACCTTCTGAAGCTCGGAGCGCACCTGAGCCAATTGTTTTTTTGCAACAGGCCAAGGTCAAGGCGAGAGGCAAATTCTAATTTATTATTTTTCGTCCATAGGTATATCTTTAATGTATGTTCCAAAAATTCGTCTATCCATTTGTCCAACTGGGTAAGGGTTTCCTCTTGGGCTTGTTGGGTTTGCTCAAAGTGTATAATGGTGCCAACTATCTGTTGTACTAATTCCTTATCCTTGCCTGACTTGTTAGCTAACTTAGTGGCAAAAATCCTCATTGATTTGCTGGGTATCCAAGTAGTATCTTTGTCTTACTTGGTCTAAGAAATAGGTAATCTTCTTACGTACCATATCGGTAGCATCGCGCTCTTGGTAGTAAAAGCGAACTGATGCTTTGGGCAAACTCAATAGTGGTATTCTTTGGCTTTTCTATCACAGGAATAATTCGTTGCTGGCGCTTCCCTTTAAAGAGCAGATACAGCACAAAGCCCAAAAGCATCAAGTGCCAGGCTGTACGCAGCTGTGGCTGACTCATGATAAAGCTCAAAGTATCTTCTCCTTGAGTAGGAGGGACAAACCAAACCGTTGGCCTATCCTCTGGCAAATAAGAGAGCACTGTAGCGACATAGGAGCGTGCATCTTGACTCTCTTTGAGAAAGTAGTTGGTAAAGGCCATTGGGGGACCTAAGTAAAGAAAGAACTTCCCCTTGCCATAAGGTACTTCTACAAAGTTGATTTTCTTTCTTATTTTCCTACCATCAGAGAAAAACACATAGCCCAAGGCCTTGTCCCGCTCCTTATCCAACTGGGTAAAGTAATTGACGCTCAGATAGGCCCTTTCTGGGTTGATATAGATCTGCTTATCATAAGAGGTACTATTGAGTTGCAGATTGATATCATCTACAGTTAGCTCATAGTCTATATCTATCTTCAGTGTATCCATTAGCCCATAATCTTCATTGAGAAAAAAAGCGCTTGGCTACCTGCCCTCACATCGGAAAGTATTTTTTTGAGAGACACCTCATCTATTCCTTCTGTGGTAAAAAAATATAATTATAATTTTCTTTTTGCTGATTTCTCCTAAGGTATTCGTAAGGTGTATAGGATATTTTATCTATCTTCTTAGAGAAAAAGTGCTTGAGTTGCTCACCAAAGATATAAAGCCCATAAGGCTGCTTACTATTGGCATCATAGGGTCTGCTCCCAATCCACCTTTCTATCGGCCGAGGAGAAGACAGTTAGTGCCATGACAATAACCACTACACTCAAAAGAATCAGATAATTACGTATTGCCTTTCCCATTTACTTCTTTTTTTGAGTGTTTATATACCCTTGATAATCAGCCTTTGCCTCTTGGTATTGGACATCACTGATAGAGAACTCTCCATACCATATATAGTTATACACCTTGGAGAGATAGACAAAGCGTGCCTTCTGGGTTGGGTCTTTGATTTCTCGCTCATAGTCAGAGTTAGTTTTTCTCTCCTCCCAAGCTATTTGTCCTTTGTCAGAAAGTACCTTCAGTAGCCATAGGTAATATAGGCGAATGCTCTGGCGGGTATCATTCTGTTGTTCTGCTTTTTTTGTATCAGTGTAGGAAAAATCGGCTTGGTGAAGGTGCTTCTCTATGGCGTCCATAGGAATATCCGAAAATTTTTCCTTACTCCTATCGGTTAGCCAGCGACCTTTGCGGCCAAGTGCCCAGCGTACCACAAAAGAAAATAACGACCAATACGAGTACAAAGCCCAATAGTTGTAGCATATGTTGTGCCCCATTCCCTTGTAAGTTTTTTTCCATAGATAAACTCAAGTATCTTATATATGATTCGCACCAATACCTCCCAAAACCCTGAGAGAAAAAGCATCATTCTGCCCAGAGGTGTCTGAGTAATCAAAATCAGCAGTGTTGTATTGCTCTGGTACCCCCTCAAAGGAACGCAGAGCATCGGGAGGGGTTTGCCTTACAGGAATCTGATAGGTAAGGCTGTCTTTTTCCGTGAGTAGCAGGAGCTTCTGTTTGTGCATACAAAGGCACTCCTATACACAGAAAGTATAGGAGTAGCCCGTATAATTGTATTTTTCGCCTATTCTTCTTGAGCATTTTGACCTATAAGATCTATTTCATCGGTATATTCCCCGTCTTTTTCTCCAAAGTGAATGAGTATTTGCAAGAATGTCTGAAAATTGGATGCTACAAAAAAACAACTGTAATGATAATAAGCAGCAATATAAAGACCAAAAATCGTATTGCTTATAGTAGCTTCAAAGCCTGAGAGTCCTCCTAAGACTACCAGATAAACAACCATAGGCACAATAATTCCTGCTGTCGTTATAGCATAAATGATGAGGCTCATCACAAAAGTAGCCCCAAATTTGTCCCAAAAACCTACTTTTAATTGATTGAACACCTTACCCAAGGCAGAGAAATAATCCATTTTATCTTTGATATATATAAGCATAAATTGTTGCAAAAAGAGAACCATAAAAAGTACTCAAGAAAGCACTGACCAGCTGAAGCAAGACAGGTTCTCCATCGAACAATTTGATAGTCCACAGCAAAATAAACCCAAAAGGAATTCCTATGACAAAGAAAGAGATAAACCCAAAAGCAAAAAGCTCGGGGAAGCATCACTCTGATCCTATCAAAAAAATCTCCTTAGCACTTATATCCGTCCTATAAGGTGCCTCCTCCAGCAGTTGCGTATAAGCAATAGGGAAACAAATGACAAACAATACTAAAAAGACAGACAACAGCAGCAAGACCAAAACCAACAAGGCCGTTGGTCCAAAACCAATAGAGGATCGAGAAGAAGCATAAAGAGCAAACATAGCTACTGCAATAATACCCACCGCTGCAAATATAGCACCATTGACTATTAAGTAATTAGAGAAAAAAATTCCTAGCATACTTCTTAAAGAAAGTAAACGTATCTCCAATGAGGGCACTAAAGCCTCTTTTCTTGTAGAAAATAAAATCATTCATATTTTTTTGACTATTTGATTTATAATGTTTTTACTATAGGATATATCAAAAAAATAATAGGTAATCACCGCAAGTGTCCCCAGTATGATTGTAAGGTTCAACCACAGGGGCATATCATAATAATAGCGCGTAATAAAGCCCTCTATAAAAGCCTGCGGCTATAAAGAAAGGCACCGTTCCAAAGAGCAGAGATAGGCCTTCCTTGAAAGCAATCTTAAAGGAAAGCATACGCGAATAAGTTTTTGGGAAGAGAATCCCCCTGTAAGGACAAAAGCCGGCCGCTATAGCTATGATAATACTAAAAATCTCCATGGCTCCATGCAGCCACAAGGCCCTAAGGGCAGCATCTATCACGCCCATATCATAACAAAAAAATACGTGAAAGCCCCCCAACATAACTGCATTCTGTAACGCCATAAGGAAAGTTACTGTCCCTGCGGTTATCCCACAGAGGAAGCAGTAAAAAGCCACCTTGATATTATTGAAAGTAATCGCTATAGCCGTAGCCCAATTGCTCCCTTGCTTATATATAGCCATAGGGTCGCCCCTCTCTATATGCTCCAAGGTCTTGTTTATATAGGTATCCCCCATAATGACCCTTACATAGCGCGGCTCGTAATAGGCCGAAAGTGTCCCCACCAAAGCGAAGAAAAAGAATAGGATAAAACTAAAATAGATAAGCCTTCGGTACTTATAGGCAAGCATGGGTACATAGTCGGTGAAAAATTTCAATCTATTTTTTTCAATTCGCTTGGTTTTTGTAAATTTTTTTGGTATATTTGCGTGACCAAAAATTGAGATATGTAACCGTGTTACTCTTTGGGTAATAGGTCTGGGCAAAAGACAAGTCGCCCAATAGCTGGACGTAATAATCCGCCATTTGGTCGGGAGAAATAGGCTTTCGCTCATTTAGGACAGCCTCCACCTCCAACCATTTGTCTTTATTTTGCTTGATAAAGGCTACTTCTCTCATACAAGGTGCTAAATTAGAAAAATATGTCAAAGATACAAATAAAAAAACCACACAAAATATTCTGCTCGCTTTTTGAGCCAGCTTCCATTGGAGAGCGTATGGGTGCCTTTTGCTATTGATTTTGTCCTTATTATGGGTTATGGATACCTTGTCAATGCAATCATGAAGCTTTTTTACTATAGCGCTATCAGCAATCCTTGGGAGTTTTTTGCGACCTACTTGGTACTGATGTTGCCAGCGGTCTTCTATCCCTTGGTAGCGGAATCCCTTATGCAAGGACAGACTGTGGGTAAGCGTATCATGAAAATCAGGGTACTCAAGATTGATGGGTATCAGGCCTCCTTTGGCGATTTCTTTATCCGTTGGCTATTTACTTTGGTAGAAGTGGATCTTTTTATGGGTTCGGCAGCACTTATCAGTATTATTTCTTCCAAGTACTCCCAGCGCTTAGGCGACTTTGCCGCAGGGACTGCCGTTATCACCGAACGCAACAAGATGAACATCTCTCATACTATCTTGGAAGAACTCTCCTATACCTATCAGCCGCTCTTCACCCAAGCCGAGGTGTTACTCTTTTTCAGATCAAGATGCTCAAACAATCAAGAACTACCTCGCCCTAGCCCTAAAAAGCAAAAACGGGCATCTCACCATAGCGCGCTTAGCGGACAAGATCACCGAAATCTCCAAGCGTGAACACACCTCTTTTACCCAAAAAGCCGATTTCGTCCAGCAATTCCTTAAAGATTATAGCTTTTATACGGGCAAGTAATAAGGTTTTGGTTACGCAACGGTTACGCAAATTTATTTCTAAAAACATTCTGATAATCAATGTTTTAAATAAAAAAATATACTTGTTTTTTTGAAAAAAATTACGAATAAAAAAAGCAAAACTACAAAAAAATAATATAATTAGCTCATACAAAGAGGATTATCTTTTTGACAGGAAGATAAGAAGACAGGAGCTTAGATGCTTTAGATAGTTTTTCAAAATTAGGTATAATGGACAAAAATGTTGCTTCTTACAGATTGTTTTTTTGAAACGAATGCCGCTTTTTCCTCCCATTGTCGAATAAAAAAATTTCAAACTATGTAGCTACCTAATTACGTTTTTTTACCTTCGTACATACTTGCTTGCTTTTGATGTGTAAATGCAAAAGTAATGTACAAATATACATATAGCTTTACATAGAATTATAAATAACTTTCTAAGTAAGTGATTGATTAAATATATTCCTAATATGCCTTAAATCACTTTATGTGCTTATAGTGTTTATCTTATTTTCTTATGGTTAATTAAAATTTGACCTTTAGGAAAAAAATTTTTCTGTTCACAGGAACAGAGCAAGTTGTGTTTTGAGGCACGCATTAGGCGTATAGGCACTCAAAACAACTTGCCCTGCAGGGAGCTTAAAACGCACTCCGAAGTCGTGGTTTTTTACTTTTATATTTTTTTATTGCATTAAACTAAACGACAAAAAGGGGCTGTCTAAAAAGTTTTTGATTTGTGAGGGCGAATTGCCTTTTCGCCCCTACAAAGGGAGACCAAAAAGTTATTGATTGTTAGTCTAATCATTTTACTAAAGTCTTGGACTTTTTTTCAAAATGTGAGAGGCAATCATACTTTTGAAGACTTTTTGGACAGCCTCATGCCGGAAACCAGCTTCGTGTGTTATTAGCAATCCTTACTAACATCAACATCACCGGAACTTCGACCAGCACGCCCACCACCGTAGCCAATGCAGCCCCGGATTGTAAAACCAAAAAGAGAAATAGCCACAGCAACCGCCAATTCAAAAGAAATTACTTGCCCCAATCATTCCGGCAGGTGCGGCAACATCATGGGGTAGTTTCCACCATTTCGCCCAACCGTAAGCAACGAAGAATATCAGAACCGTTTGCAACACAAGCGGAACTGCAATCAATAAGATATGCAGGGGATTGTTCAGTATCGTTTCTCCTTGAAATGAAAAACAGGATAATAAGCGTTAATAGCAACCCACCTACCATGTAATTATTAAATTTCTCAATAAATATATTGTTGAAATACTCCACACCTTTGCGGCGGATAACCATTATTCGAGTAATGACCCCAGCCGCAAGTGGTATCACAATAAAGGTTTCTACGGATAGCAACAGAGTGTCCCATGGGATAGATACGCCGCCAACTCCCAGCAAGAAAGCAACGATAGGTGCAAACGCTACCAATATGATTAAATCGTTCACTGCCACTTGTACCAGTGTATAAGCGGCATCCCCTTTAGTAAGGTAACTCCACACGAACACCATAGCTGTACAAGGTGCAGCCCCCAATAATACCGCCCCGGCTAGATATTCTTCGGCTAATCCGGCAGGTATAAAGGCTTTGAAAACCACATAGAAGAACAAATAAGCTATTCCGAACATGGTAAATGGCTTTATCAGCCAATTTGTAACACAAGTGACTATAATTCCTTTCGGACGCTTGCCGACATTCTTAACACTTTGAAAATCTACTTTTAGCATCATCGGATAAATCATTAACCAAATCAGGATTGCCACGGGTATAGACACGTTGGCATATTCAAATTTGCTTAATGTTTGCGGAATTGCCGGGAGCCATTGTCCCACGGCAATTCCAATAATGATGCACAAGGCAACCCAGATAGTCAGGTATTTTTCAAAAAATCCAATTCCTTGTTTCTTTTCCATATGTTATAGTTTTACTTTGAGAGTTTCAGTATGCGTATCGCGCCTCTAATGACGATGAGAAAGACAATGATGCCTATGATCAAATCAGGGGCGTTGCTGTTCAATAGTCCAACCAACAGCCCTGCAACGATGACTCCTATATTGACAATGACATCGTTGGCTGAGAAAATAACACTGGCTTGTATGTGGGCCTCCTTGCTCTTTGTGCGCTGCAACAACCATAGAGAGGCTGTATTGGCGATTAGTGCAATGAACGAGATGACAATCATAACTAAAAAAAGTCTGGGGGCGTTTCGAGGGCCTATAAAGCGTTTGATAACTTCGATGAGTCTCAATACAGCCAGTGAAATTTGAAGGTAGCCACTGAGTTTTTGCTACTTTTTGCTGACGGGCTATAGTTGTTCCAACAGCCATCAGACTCATGCCGTAAACCAAAGCATCTGCCAACATATCCAAACTGTCTGCGACCAAGCCCATCGACTGGGAGATGATGCCTGTTGTGGCTTCTATGATGAAACATAGAAAGTTGATGACGAGCACCCAACACAACACCCGTCTCTGAACTTTGGAGGTGGTTTCAGACTTTGCTTCATCGCAGAGAGAAGATGCTGTTAGCTTTGGCACCGAGGTTTAATGTTTCAAGCTGTTCCTGAATCGACTTCACTTCCCCGTGATGGATGACAACTAAGGTTCTTTCCGCCAAGTCGAAATCGAGACGCTCCACTAAGGGGCTATTGCCTAATTTCAGACGGATTAAATTTTCCTCGCATGGGCAATCCATCTTTGGAACATTGAACTTAGAGATATATTGGTGCATTATTCTTGTTTTTCCTTGGATATGGTCGATGTAGAACTGATAGAAGCGGGCTTTTTATTTCATCCCGTACCCGATGAAACTCACTGTTGATAAACTCGGGACTTCCGGCTGCTTCCGAGGATCGTCAAACCCTATATGCAGCCTGTTTCTTACTTTTAGCTGTAAACATAGAACAACTTTCGTTTGCACCACCGCGAACGGTTATTACGTAATCCCATTCCTTGTCAAGATAGGTATTAACAGGTGTTGGGACATGTGAGGTAATGTCTATTCCAGCTTCTTTCATTACTTCCACCGCCTTGGCGTTTACCTGTTTCGCTGGTACCGTTCCACCAGAATACACTTCTATATTTTTTTGTCGAATGACTGTAGAAAAGCCATGAGCCATTTGGCTACGGCAGCTGTTTCCTATACAAAGAATCAATACTTTCATCTTTTTATTTTTTTAAATTTGGAGATTTGACTTACTACATTGTTTGAATGCTTTTTTTGGAGGAAGCTTCTACATATTATAGAATATAATTAAACAGATAGCCGGACAAGATGATGAAAAAAACGTCACAGTGCCGAAGAATATGCCGATAAGTCTCCATGTCATTACTTTCTTGAGCAGTGTTGCCTCTGGCAAGGAAAGACCAACGACAGCCATCATGAAGGCTATCGCCGTTCCGATGGGAATGCCTTTCGCCACAAATACCTCGATTACTGGGACGATACCTGCGGCATTGGCATACATCGGTACGGCAAGTATAACAGACAAAGGAACTGCATACCAGTTGTCTTTTGACATGTATTGCTCAAAGAATCCTTCAGGGACAAAGCCATGCATGAAAGCACCGATACCTATACCTATCAGAATATATATAAGTACACCACTGACAATTTTCCATGCATCACGGATAATAGTGGGAAAGCCTCTTGGTAAAGGTGGTATGGTCTTTTTCCCATTCCCCTGCCTGAGCGGATGAATTTGCCTGCATCTGCTTTACCCAGTCACTCAGATAAGGAGCAAGGCGCATGCGACCGAGTACTATACCGCCTATTACTCCTAACAGAATGCCGCTGATGACGTAGATAAGAGTCACCTTCAATCCGAAGGAGGCAAGGAACATGGCAACAGCCACCTCGTTTTACCAACGGTGATGTAATAAGAAATGCGAATGTTACGCCCAAAGGAATGCCGCCCTTTACAAATCCGATAAACAGAGGAATGGAAGAACATGAACAGAAAGGAGTGACCGCTCCGAATATGGAAGCCAGCAAGTACTGCAATCCGTACATATTGTGTGTAACCAGATATTTTTCTCAAACGTTCAATTGGGAAGTAGGCGTTGATAATTCCCATCAATACGCTGATGAAGAACAAAAAGTATAAAGTATTTTTTATCGTATCATAAAAGAAAAAGTTTACGGCAATTCCTATCGGTGTGTCGGCACTTAGTCCGAACAGTCCGTAAACAAGCTTGTCTGCAAATTCTTGTATCATAGAAGTCTTTTTTTGTTCGCTTAAATACGAACAGTATTTTTTTAAAAAGCGGCAGATACCATGACGGTTGTTTCTGCCGCTCGTGGTTAAACATATTCTGTCAATCAGATGCCCAGAAGTTCCTTTACTTCACTTTCTGTCGGTACCTTCCCCTCAATTTTACCACTTCGTCAATGACAACGGCTGGCGATGTCATGATATTGTAATTCATCATTTCCATGATGTCGTCCACCTTGGTGAGTTTTGCATCGATGTCGTTCTCTTTAAGTACCTTTTTCAATTACATTGTAGGTTGATTTACATTTGGCACAACCCGGCCCTAAAACTTTTTATTTCCATATTAGTAAAAAAACATTATTGTTATTAAATTCATTTTACAAATACATTATCCAGCAATAATATATGCCGATGATGATGAATACCACGCCTACAATAAGGTTCGCCCATTTTTGCACTTTCTGTATCTTTCCGTAAAAATTCCCCATTTGTTGTACGCTGAAGGCGAGAACCCATGCAACAGCAAGTACCGGTATAGCCGTAGCGACAGCAAATATTATGGGTAGAAGATAGCCTGCCGAGGTCGTGGCAGACATCGGTATCAGCATACCGAAGTAGAACACGCCACTGGTGGGACAGAAAGCAAGGGCAAATAAAAATACCCAATAGCATAGCCCCCCAACCGCCTTTACTCCTCTTTTTCAAGCTTTCACCGCCGATATTGATTTTTCGGCAGGTTGAGTTTTATTACATCGAGCATAAATATTCCAATGATGATTAACGCCGGAGCAATCAGCATTTCCCCGTACTTGCTTACGGCTTTTTGAACCATAAACATACTTGCTCCCTCACGGAGAATAGGAATAAGGATAAAGCCAAGAACCGTATAGCTTACTATTCTGCCGAAAGTATAAAAGCAATCCGTTTATAAATATCCGGTGATGGTTTTCTATGTCCTTACTAATAAATCCTATTGCTGTTATGTTGGTCGCTAACGGACACGGGCTGACCGCCGTTAAAATCCCCAATATAAAAAGCTGTAATAGCAGGAATAGAACTGTTATCTAATAGCGATTGAAGAAAATCCATCTTACAACTGTTTTAACAATTCGTCAATCTTGCTTTTTAATTCCCTCTTTAAACTTGTCCGGTGTATTTTTTTCGCATTGGAAAAGCTAAACTCGGTCATATTGTTTACATTCTCTTTGCCGTCTTTTCCAGCCGTTAACAAAGACGACCATGTAACTTCGTACTTGTCTGCAATCGCTTCATTTTCTTTCTTTGAAATATCTATCACTTTATAGATAATTTTACCGTCTGCTTTTTTTCTTTTTGAATAAAGGCTATCCAAAAGGGCTTCTGTATTTGTTTCTATCGCCCGGCAAGTGATACACCGTTGCGCTCCATAAAAATAAAGAACCTCTATGCGGTTAGACTGTATTTCTTCCGCTTGATTTTCTCCGGTCTTTTTCTTTGAATCGTTACCACAGGAAACTAAGATCAGCGTTGCAATCAGTAGATAAAATAATTTTTCTCATAGTTCATTTTTTTATTTGGTTATCAACTCTTTCACTTCTGCAAGGGATAACTTTTTCCCAGCTGATACGACTTTCTCGTCAATCACCAAAGCCGGAAGCCCTAAAATGTTATACTCCATGATTTTTCAATAAATCTTCCTCTTTGATAAAGGGTTGCATCGCAACCCTAATTCTGAAAATAGCTTGTTTGGTAGTTTCGTACAAGGCTTTTACAGCTTGAACACCCAGTTCCTAATACTTTAATTTTTCATTGTCATTTTACTTTAAAGTTAATATAATAATCGTAGTTCGTAGAAATACGAACGTTTATTCAAAAAAAGGTACTGCTATTCACAGCACGATGTATCTTTACATTTACAGTCCCCTAAAAAGCTGCAAACAATTTTTCGGGCAAGTTCCCAGTTCTCCCGGTTTATACAATACCGGACTTTGGGCGTTTCTATTTCCCCTGAATTAAGCCAGCTTCTTTCAATTCTTTCAAATGCTGCGAAACGGTTGCTTTTAGCAATAGGTAGTTCTTCGTGAATATCACCGAAGAAGCAACTATCTTGTTTTGCCAAGAAAGCAAGAATAGCCATCCGTGCTGGATGTCCCATTGCTTTTGGCAAAAGCGAGCAATCTGTTCCTGCTCTGTTGTGTACTGTTTCTCTTTCACTCCAATTCTCCTTTCTTCTTTGTTGTTCGCAAAGGTACGAACAATATTTTTGAATAACCAAATAATACGGCATATTTTTTTCTATTTTTTTAGTGTAAACCTATTTTTAGGATATGACACTATAAAAGAGGCTGCCAAAAAAAGTTTAAAACAAACTTTTTTTAGACAGCCTCAGCAACACACGTTTGTGGGTGCAAAAGGTAATTTTTTTGGTTATATTGTCAAGATGTTGTACCTTTGCACCTAGAAGTTACTGAGAAAATAGGTATAATCAAATGAAATAAGAACTATTACTAAATCATTACCTAATCTTCTTGTAATTCCTGTATCTTCTTTATTTAAAATAGATTATATAAGTAGTTTCAATTTTTCTGACAAAAAAACAAGGTTTTTGGTTACGCAACGGTTACGCAAATTTATTTCTACAAACATTCTGATAATCAATATTTTTAAATAAAAAAATACCCTTATTTTTTTCGTAGAAAAAAATAAGGTTTTAGTTACGCAACGGTTACGCAAATTAGTCGCTAAGAACTCACAATTCAAAAAAATATCTCAAACCCTAATTTAAAAAAATATTCTAAATAACTTGCGGTATTAGATTTTTTTATTTGTACTTTTTGCGGCACGTTTATATCTAAATCATACCGATATGAAAAAAACATTGTTTTTTTGATGGCTACTGTTGCCCTAATGGTAGCTTCTTGTGGAAATAACAAGAAACCTGAAGAGGCTGCACAAACTACAGAACAGCCTGCTGCTACTGAAGCGCCTGCTACAAACCAAGACGCAGAAGCTGCTAATGTAACCTTGAGGCTACTGACCAAATGACTTTCAACCTTAAGGAAATCAAAGTAAAAAGCTGGACAAACCGTTAATCTTACCCTCAAGCACGTAGGACAAATGGATAAGAAGGTGATGGGACACAACTTTGTTCTCCTTAAAAAGGTACTGACCTTTCCGCTTTCGGAGAAGCTGCTGTAGCAGCTGGTCCTGCCAACGAGTATATCCCTAATGGGGGAGCTGATGTGATTGCTCATACCAAACTTATTGGTGGTGGAGAGGTGATACCATCTCTTTCAAAGCTCCTGAAGCTGGTACTTACGACTTTATCTGTTCCTTCCCTGGTCATCTTGCCCTTATGAAAGGAACTTTCATTGTAGAATAAGTTGTTCTAGTTATTATTCTTTTCTATAGAAATTATTATTCTTTTTCTATAGAAACAGAGGTCTCACCTGTGCGAGACCTCTGTCTATTTTACTGTTATGGAGAACAATAATTCGGTTTGTACACTTGCCTGCCAAGTGGTGTCGGCTCTGATAGCGTAAAGAGTATTGGTCAAGGGGAGCGCTACCAAATCGCCCTGTGCGAAGGGTCATATTCTCTGATACTGTTCTTAAGGCAAGCGGGAGCAACTGTAAGGTAGGTTGCAAAGGAAGTTCCTCTAGCACCTGACCATCTTGGCTTAGTATGGCTGTGTTTTTCTTGTTGTAGGCGTTCTGTAGGCAGGAAGTGACCTACTACCATAGAACTATCAAAGGAGGTGGCCAGCTCCCAAGGCTTAGCTGTGGCTTGAAGCTGTTGTTGCCTGTCATAAGCCGTTAGAGCAAGCCCTAAAGAGACTTGTTCGTAGTACTTTGGAGCAAATTTTTTTCTAAGATACATTTACCTTGTTTGCTAAGTTTTGGCCATTAGTACCACTTGTGCACGGAGATCCGCAGTAAAGTCGGGTATATAGAGCGGAAGTTCTCTATTATGTACAGCCGTATCGGGCTTTATATAGAGCAGTGGCTGCTCCTGCGCTGTGGTGGGTAGTTGTATATATACTATTTTCACAAGAAAAAAACTTTTTTTATCGTTATAAAAATCCGTATTTTTTGCCCTTTATTTGAACTTATATGCGTATTATCTCTGGCACCCATCGTGGCAAAGCAACTCATCGCCCCCAAAACCCTCCCTGTACGTCCTACTACGGACTTTTGCCAAGAGTCGCTTTTTAATATCCTCAACAATTATTTTTTCTTAGATAGTATCAAAGTGCTAGACCTTTTTCGCTGGCACGGGCAATATCAGCTACGAGTTCGGCAGTCGGGGTTGTCCTGAGATTACGGCCGTAGATAGTCACCCTGCCTGCGTACAGTATATCCGCAAGACAGCCGAGGGCGCTCGCCTACCCTATTGAAGTAGTCAAAAGTGATGTCTTTACCTACTTAGACCGCAGTCTGAGCCAGTACGATGTCATCTTTGCCGATCCTCCTTATGATATAGAACCCGATAGCCTCAAACGATTGATCGAGACTGTCTTTGAGCGCAACCTCCTCAGCGAAGATGGCCTGCTGATTGTTGAGCACTCCTCCAAAGTCCATTTAGAAGAAGACCCTCATTTTTCAAGAAGAAAGACGCTACGGCGGGACAACCTTTAGTATCTTTGATAATGACTAAACTAAGTATTTAATCCCAATCACCAACCCTAAGTGCATACCTTCGTGGGTATTATTAAAGTAAATAGCATCTTCCACACAGTTAAGGGATAGTTAAGCCCTGTAAGGTAGTCAGTATAGGTGGTAAAAATACCCTTTTGGTAATCCTCTTCCAGCTGTTGTTGGGTGGAGAGGAGCAAGCTCTTGAGGGTATCTACTTCTTCTTGAGTAGGGACATGTCCGTCAGGTACAGTACCCTTGCGATAGGCTGCTATAAAGTCCTCTGGTACATACATAGGGTAGCCCACTATTGTAGTAGCAATAAAGCTGTTGGGTTACAATCGCATGAGAAATGTTCCACAACAAGTTATTGCGAAAACCCTGAGGATCACGGCTAATTGTTCCAAGGTAAAACCTTCTAGATATTGTAAGTATCGCTCTCTGATACACTTATGTAGAGAGAACACAGATTTATCTAATTTCATGTTTTTTTATAGATTAATTTTTGTAATATTTGCTTGATAATAAGCGGAAAGCACGATATTCCAACTCATGTACCTTTTGTGCAAGGCTTTCAGGAGTATCGGTTGGTGCAATCGCCACACGCTCTTGGTAGATGATTGCCCCCTCATCATAGTGCTCATTGATGTAATGAATAGTGATACCACTCTCTTTTTCACCTGCGGCGATCACAGCCTCATGTACATGCATGCCATACATGCCCTTGCCCCCATATTTTTGGGAGTAGAGAGGGTGTATATTGATAATTCTATTGGGAAAACGAGCGATAATATTCTCAGGACACTTCAAAGGAAGCCCGCTAAGACAATTAAGTCGGGTTGTTCGCGTTCCAAAAGATCCAATATAGGACGTCTCATAAAAATCCTTTCTGTCAAAAGAGCATACAAGGCACATCCAAGCGCTGAGCACGATCTATGACACCTGCTTTGGGATTGTTGGTCAATATAAAAGCTACCTCAGCTAAAGCCATTCTCTCTGAAATAAGTTACAATACGCTCGGCATTGGAACCATTGCCCGAAAGCCAATAGAATGAGTTTTTTTCATCAGTCAAGAAATTTGTGCAAATTTACGCATTTTTCGGGTTAGCCAGAAAAAAACAACTTCTTTTCTTACCTTTGCCCCACGAAATAACTGATGACAACAACCTATGAAAAAGGCTATTTTCCTGGCTCTTTTGATCCCATCACCTTGGGGCATTACGACATTATTTGCAGGGCTACAGAACTCTTTGACGAAATTATAGTAGCCGTAGGAGAAAATGCCGACAAGCGTTATATGTTCTCCGTAGAAGAACGCAAGGCCTTTTATTACCAAGGCTTTCGCTGACCATCCGAAGGTGAAAGTAGTTAGCTACCAAGGTCTTACGGTAGATTTCTGCAAAAAGCCTACAAATCCCTTCATTCTCAGAGGCTTACGCAACCCCTGCCGACTTCGAGTTCGAGCGAGCCATTGCCCATACCAATAGGGACTTGGCTGGAGTGGAGACCGTATTTTTTTGCTCACTGCTGTGAAGACTTCCACATCTCCTCCTCCATAGTGCGCGATGTAATCCGCAACCGAGGTGATTATACCCTCTTAGTTCCTGAGAGTGTGCGTATTGAAAACATTGAAAAAAATACTATATACACTGATGACTTACACAGAAAGCATAGATTGGTTATGGGCGCACCTGCCTATGTACCAAGAAAAAGGACGCTCCGCCTTCCGAGGCAAATTGGACAATATCCTCCTTTTTGTGCGATCACTTGGGCAATCCACAAGAACAATTCCCTACCCTACATATAGCGGGCACCAATGGCAAAGCTCCTCTTCCCATGCCTTAGCTTCTGTATTGCAGGAAGCTGGTTATAAGGTAGGACTCTATACCTCCCCACACCTGAAGGACTTTCGCGAACGTATCAAAATTAATGGAGAAGACATCTCTCAAGAGGCGGTATGTCAGTTTGTTGAAAAAGAACAAAGACTTTTATAGAAGGAGAAAATTTCTCCTTTTTTGAGGTTACTGTAGGTATGGCTTTTGATTATTTTGCTTACCAAAAGGTAGATATAGCCGTCATAGAAGTAGGCTTGGGCGGCCGATTGGACTCAACCAATATCATCAACCCCGTCGTTTCGCTCATTACCAATATAGGCAAGGATCACACTGAGATTCTAGGAAATACCTTAGAAGAAATCGCCTGTGAGAAAGCAGGTATTATCAAGCCTCATACTCCTGTGGTAATCAGCGAGTTTCACCCTCTGACAGCTCCTGTGTTCAAGCAAGTAGCCGCCGAGCGGGAAGCACCTATCTACTTTGCCGACAGCCTTGAGGTGCCTTATACTATGGATCTCAAAGGGGCTATCAGGCCAAGAATATCAAAGGGAGATCGTGCAAACCTTACGTATTTTTACAAGAAAAAGGTTGGGCTATTTCTGAAGAAAATATACAGCGAGGACTCTCTCATATTATTGCTAATACGCACCTTATGGGGCGCTGGCAGCTCTTGAGAGAACACCCCAAAACAATCTGTGATACCGCACACAATGCCCATGGTTTTGCAGAGATTTTCGCCCAACTTGGCCAGGAGAAATACAATACCCTACACATGGTACTAGGCTTTGTCAGGGAAAAGGACTTGGATGCGATCCTACCGATGTTCCCAAAGCAAGCGCATTACTATTTCTGTACGCCTAAGATAGACCGCGGCTTGAGCGCGACCCTCTTGCAAGAGAAAGCCGCCAGCTATGGTCTCCGTGGTGATGCCTTTCCTTCGGTGGAGAGTGCTTTAGCACAGGCACAAGAACAAGCCCATACAGATGATTTCATCTATATAGGCGGCAGTACCTTCGTCGTGGCGGAGGTAGTGTAAGCCAAAGGGCTAAATCTTTTTGGTGGTGATAATCTTGACAGGACATGCCTTTTTGGGCGTTTTCACAAGCCTCAAAGATGCTATCATCGTAGGATTTGAGGGTGAAGAAGCCTTTTTTCTCTGTGGAGCGCAGCAGAACACTCTTTCCGTCCTTCTTACTCATCTGGAACTGTTCTGGCGCCATCTCCACACAATAATTACAGCCTATACACTTATCACGCTGGAGGGTTACTATGACCACAAATATAATGATTAATGACCAATGATTAATGACTAATGACTAATGACTAATGACTAACGATTAATGATTAGTAACTAACCACTAATCACTAACAACTGACCACTAATCACTAACAACTGACCACTAATCACTAACAACTGACCAATGATTGAAATAGATAATACCTTAATCTCGGAAGAGATTTTTAGAAAATGACTTTGTCTGCAACCTCGATGCTTGCAAGGGAGCTTGCTGTGTGGAGGGGATGCAGGAGCACCTGTGGAGGATGAGGAGGTGGAAATCCTCGAACGTATCTACCATAAGGTGGCTCCTTACCTAAGTGAGCAAGGCCGCAAGGCTATTGAAGCCAGGGTACCGCGGTACGCGGCAGCGATGGCGAATGAGAAACACCGCTTATCAATGGAGGCGAATGTGCCTATGTCGTCCGAGACGAAAAAGGCATCGTTCTCTGCGGAATTGAACAGGCTTACCGCGAGGGCAAAATAGACTGGAAAAAAAGCCTATTTCCTGCCATCTCTACCCTATTCGCCTCAAGAGCTATCCATCCTTCATTGCGGTGAATTATGAGCGCTGGAGTATCTGCAAAGATGCCTGTATTTTTAGGCCGCAAACTCCAAGTGCCTATCTATAAGTTTGTTCATGAAGCTCTTATCCGAAAATTTGGAGAAGAATGGTACGAACAATTAGAAGCAGCAGAAGCAATGATTAATGTTTAATGATTAATTAATCATTAGTGAAAGTTTGGATTCCACTGCTGGGGGTATTTAGGATTTTTGTCCCTATAATACTCCCTAATTTCGCTCATAATACTCTCCAAAGAGCGGGTTTGTAAATCCTTAAGAGAAATAGTCTTTCCTATATAAATAATCTTCTTTTTGAAATCACCTGCCCCCAATACTATCGGTACTTGGGCAGAAAGGGCTATATGATAGAAGCCCATACGCCACTTATCCACTCGAGGCGAGTACCCTCAGGGGTTACTACTAAGCTAAAATTCTCCTTCTTATACAATTCAGTTACCCACTCCACTACATGGTTGCGTTGGGGAACGATCTATACCCAAGCCCCCTAAAGCACGTACTAAGGCTCCATACCAAGCCTTGGTATGACTGTCCTTGATAATGAGCTTGATGGGCTTTTTCAAACTTCCAATAGGCCAATATCCCTATCACAAACTCCCAATTGGTGGTATGAGGTGCCACTACTAACACACAACGGTCAAGGATATTCATATCTCCTTGTAGTTCTATCTTCCAGCCCGCAAGCCATAAGGCAAAACTACCTATCCATTTCTTGATTTTTCATAGGTAAAAATTTTGAGGGCAAAGATACAAATTTTTTTAATGATTAATACCAATAATGATTAATGACAAATGACAAATGACTAGTGACAAATGACTAGTGACTAGCTATCGGGCGTCAGGCATCGTAGCATATGTTTTTCCACTTTAGAGAAGGAGATAAAAAGAGACTTCCCATCCACGGAAAGTCTCTCTTCTCTAGTTATTGTTATATCCTTCTTCAGGTATTCTTCACTATTCATTCTTCACTATTCATTCTTCACTATTCATTCTTCACTATTCATTCTTCACTATTCATTCTTCACTATTCATTCTTCACTATTCATTCTTCATTCTTCACTATTCACTATTCACTAACGATAAAGGGTAAAGTGTCCTTTGAAGGTTCTGTTGTCATCAGGTTCGTTAAGGCGTAGGATAAACCAGTAGTCGCCTGTTGGAAGGGCTTCGCCTCCGTAGGTACCATCCCACTCTTCTTTGTTGTTGAGGGTGGCTATCTTTCGTCCGTAACGATCGTGAATCACTGTCTCTGCATTCGGATAGCTGGCTAAGTTAAGCGGTGCCCATGTGTCATACTGGCCGTCTCCATTCGGTGTGAAGAAGTTTGGTATCACTACATCCACAAACTCTTTGTACAAGAATACCGAATGTCCACAGATCTCCTTGCCTCCATTCTCTTCCTTAAGCTCACCCTTGCTGTCCTCTACATATACACGTATCTTCTTCTCTACCTTGCCCGTATCTGGGTTCTCTTCTTCATAGTCTGTCTTCTGTACAAAGTAGGTTACCTCATCGCCCGCCTTCACATCCTCTACCTTCTGTACATAGTGGCTCTTGGCTTCCTCTGCCGTATGGTACTCTGCAGAGCAGAAGTATACCGTATATCGCTCCTTACCTCCTTCTACCTTCACCTTCAAGAGGTTCAAGTCGTTAGAGATACTTGTATTGGTTATCTTCATCGGTGGATAGTACTCTATGTTCAAGTCACGTACCGACTCACAGAGTGGTGCATCCGACATGGCTGGGTTGTCCTTATCAAAAATAGTATAGATAGATCTTATACTGGTTAAGGCCTTCCTGCAATGCTCTGGCTGCATTAAGCTGTGGTATCAAGGTCGTATACTTGATCTGGTACATATTATGTGTATTATCCGAACCCTCTGGGGTGGTTCCCTCAAACTCATAACGCTGAATTGGGGTGGCTCCTCCCTCTACTCCTATGGCATAGCGCAAGCGGTTAGCCGCTCCTCTGGCACTCGGATGAACTACCAAGTAAGGCGTTTTGACTGACACATACACATCATAAGTAGCTTCTGCTGCCGTGTCGCTGTTGGCTCCGCCACTGCCTGCAACTACCAAGACTTTGTTGTTCTCATCGATAGAGGTATGGCAGTTGTAGTTTTGAACTATACGTCCGCCTGAGATCTACCCCTTCTATGATTTCAAACTCTTTCGATGCGTCACAATCCTTAGCATCGGTAACTATGATCATATACTTACCTGCTGCTAGGGTCGGTGATCTCAAATGGTACGGCTACTCTCACCCCTGTTCCGCGCTTAGAAGTGGTTGTACCATCTTCCTTATACACTTCCCACTTGTATGGAGTGTTACCTCCTTCTATCACATAGGAGATCTTACCATTAGTATCGCCCTTGCAGCCCACATGCTGGATGTTTTGCTGCTTGATAGCTATCTTATCTGGAGATTCTACCACTATGTTGGTTAGTTCAGCAATACAGTTGTATTCCATATCCTTCACTCCTACAGTGTAAGAACCTACCTTAAGGCCTGTGAACTTGTTGTTTTTCTCCTTGCCAATCAGAAGGTGCCATCGGCCTTCTTCAATCCATAGTTATACTTGCTTGATCCTCCGCGGGCGGTGATTTCAAATCTTCCGTCTTCACCATTATGGCAGCTTACCGTTGGCTTACCTGACAATGGGTCTATCGTTAGTGGCTCTTTAGGAGCTACCTGTATTGGATCTGAATCCACTCTACACTCGCCATGGCCTGCTACCTTATGCAATACACTGATGATGTAGGTCTTGGTCGTATTGCCTTGCAAATCCACATCCAAGTTGAACTGTGTATTGTCATGTGGCTGGTCTACCTTGGCAGGGTTGCCTACCTCGGTGAGCAAGTAACGGACATTGAGCGCTGCCGTAGTTGGCGTTACGCTGGCCTCCACTACCCACTTGATCTTGCCATCCACACACTCGTACTTACCTGCCGATAGCTTGAGTTTTTACCTCAGAGCCTGGATCTATCGTTACAGCTGTTTCGGCCTCACAACCATTCTTATCTATAATCCTAAAGGTATGTTCGCCTGCCGATAAGCCTTCTAAGAGGTCTCCACTATCCTTAGTATGGTAGGCTATAGGTGCATTGTTGTCTATAATCAATTGGTATACCTTGTCATAAGTTATCGGATCTGTGCTCACTGGCGTACCTCCGAATACTCTTAGTCGGGTCTTACCATCCTTGGCGTCTATACAGCTTTCGTGCTCGGTAGCTTCAGGGTTCACCGTTACACTAAGCGGTTCTGGTTCGCCTATGGTGAACTCTATGATATCTAAGCCTGTGCTTGTGGTGTTATCCTTTTCGAATATCTCGTTCGGACGACAACCGTTCTCATCTTGTACTATCACAAAGTACTTACCTGGGGCTAAGCTATCTATGACTCCTCCTGGTTTGTCTAAGAAACGATCCAAGCGTGGAGAGATCGCATAGGTAAGCTTTCTTTGACGACCATCTCTGTGCTGCTGGCCTCCTGGGAGCATCTCAATGGTAATCTTACCATTCTTATCTCCATTACACTTCACATCTTCTAATTCATATTTCACCTTGTAGGCTGTCTCTTCAGTAATGGTGATGTTCTCTACCGATTTTGTATCACAACCTCCATTGAGCTGGCTCACCTCTACCTTGTAGACGCCTGCCTTAAGGCCTTCAAACACCCCTTGTGGGTTCGGGTTACTGCTGCTAGTAGTGGCTGCTGAGCCGTCTTGCATCTTAAGCAAGAAGCTATAAGCCTCATCTTGCTTACCTCCTGTGGCCGTTACGGTAATCTTACCATAAGAGCTTCCATTACACTTGAGGCTCAACTGGCTCTTATCCGCTACCAAAGTAGGGTACTATATCAGTTACCTTATCTACAAAGACTATATTACTCTCGCCTTTACAAGCAGTTGCTGAACCATTATCATCCTCTACAAATACTTGGTACTGCTTACCATCAGTCATATTTCTGTTAATCGCACCTGCAAAGGTAGCTGTTACGCCTGTGTTATAGGTACCTGTGATAACTCCTAGTGCTTACCAATTGTCGTGAGCCTGTTACGTCATACAACTTGGCTACATAAGTACCTCTGGATGGGTCTATATTCGGACGTGGGTCTATCTCGGCCACTAAGTCTCCAGCAACTGTACAGCCTGGGTACTTGGTGAGTCTTGCCCTAACGACGATACTACCTGGGTCTAGCACCTGTACAGGGCCTACCTCTGCATAGGTATCAGTACATGATAACTCAGTATAGATACGTATCTTATAGCTGCCTGCCCCTAGATTCTTGAAGGTTACTGTTCCTCTTGTACCAGGGTTGTCATCAGGCAAGGTTACGCCTAAGAAGGCATCGGTTTCTGCATTATAAAGCGCATACATGAGCTTGCCTTGCACTATTGCGGCTGTACCTACTGGTGCTGGTGTACCCGCAGGTATCTCTCCGCCTGCCACGCCTGTAAGGGAGATCTCTCCGTTTTGCGCACCTACACAAGTAGGCACTTTCGCTTGTGGCGGATTTGGTGTACGAATATCCATGATATTCGGATCATAATCTATAAAGTTATAAGTAGGACTCAAGTTCACAATACAATTCTTCGCATCCTTCACTTGTATATAGTGGCTTCCTACTCCCAAACCTCCGAAGGTGGTATTGTTCGTAAATTCTCCTACAGGGGTTCCGTCGCTGACCAACCTATAGAGGTAAGGGCGCCCCAACCTCCTGTTGGGTTGCTAGTAACGGTAATCTCTCCGTCATTGTTCGGCATCCTATCACAATAGGTCATTGGATGGGTCTTCGTTGTGTTGGCCGTAATTGAGTTCGGACGAGTTACCATTGTACTGGAAGTGACCTTACAACTTGTACCCACTACCTCTACCTCTACATCAAACTGAGTAGGGGTTCCTACAGGCAATTGTGCTGCGGTTAGTGTTACCTCTGCCTCATCAGATGGGGCATTGATAGCCGTCTTTGCCAATACTGTCGTGGCTGGACTGCCTGTGGTGATCTTATAGTTATAACCTCCATACTGGCTATAGTCACCTCCGTCTACCTCTACCCTGAAGGTTACAGTGGCTGAGGTTGGAGACTGGGTACTATTACATGTCTGTACAAGTACCAAATTCGCTCTCGGCTTCTGGGTCTTATACATCCTATAGTCATCCGTAAGGGTATAGGTACACTTGGTATCCTTATCAAACAAGGTGATACGATAGTCGGCCATATCATCCGTTGGTTCATGAGGTATATCTATATAGCCCTCTCCTGAGCCTGGTATGTCTGCCGCAGTACGCTCGCCTTCTAGGTAAGGAGCTGTTCCTATAGGATCTGCTACACCTCCTACTACCTTCTGTAACCATACATTATAGCCGTCTGTATTGCCCCCCGCCTTGGTATAGGTGAGTTTTATCTTCACCTTTTCCGTAGAGGTAGGATTACATGTCATACGATGCTCTGGTTTCTCACGTACAGCCGTAGCACCTGTGATCTTGTGCAACGTCTTTATCTTTCCTATCTGGGTGGCTGGTATAGTCAAGGTACAGCCATTGGCATCGGTGATCTCTACCAATACATCATAATCCCTACCCTTATCAGGCAACTGGAAGGTATGGTTGGCCTTATCATCCGCAAAGGCTGGATAAGTGGGCGTAGGTGTCAAAGAGGCCTCTGTGGCTTCCGCTATCACTGAGCCTGCACTAGCATCCTTCACCCTGAAGGTATAAGGAGCTACTCCTCCTACTACATGTACTCTTAGCTGTGCATAGCCTGACTGAGGTTGCAAAGCAGGTGGAGTCACTGTGGTAGGATCACAGGTCATCTGTACGAGCTCTATACCACTTGGGATAGAAGAGGTATCCTTAGAGAGCTGTCCATGCTCATTGATCACTATTCTGCCTATTGTCTCATTGGTTACATCTACCCAACCACATGAACCACTAGCTGAACGCTTGATCTTAATCCTATAGGCACCTTTCTTTAAGCCCGTTACCCTATAACGTACCGTATTTAGCGTGTTATCTGGCACTATATTACTATTGTCTATTGTACCTATCTCTGTATAAGATCCACCACTGGTGTTAGGATCCCATTCAAGTGTATATTCAAAATCTACATCCTCTCGATGAAGTAGTTTTTTTGTCCTTGTAAATTCAAAACTTCCTGTGGCAGCACCCGCTGTACATGACTTGACATCTGTTAGCTTAGCGGGATCCACTTGGTGACGCGCTATCAAATCACTCTCTGCCTCAGCAGGTAGTACCTTTATAGGCGTACTTGGCAAGTAATCACTACAATAACTGCCCTTATCCTTCACCCATACTGTATAGTAATAGGTAGGTTCTCCTGAGACAGGAGGCGCAAGAGTTACCTTTAACTCTTGGGTATGAAGATGTGTTGGTGCCGTTGCCAAGGTCATATGAGGCACTGGTACAGACGATGCTTTTAGTTGTTGTGCATCAATTGTACTACGGGTTACGATGATATCATAACGATTACCTCCACCTACCACCGCTGGTGGCAATATAGAGTGATTGTACAAAGTCTGTTCCACTGGTGATCTTCAAGTTGAGCTTCACCACATAGCTGCTCGTTGTCTCACAGATCATATCTGATCCCTTAGTCGCTGTAAAGGCTAACTTAGGATAAGTAAGACGCTGATTAGCCCCTGGTAAGGTAGCCGGTGGCGTTGTCACTATCGTTGCCTCACACCCACTGAGCTTATAACGTACCTTTATCTTATTATGATCAAAGAAAGTAGGTATGTTCTCTTCAGCTATCCCTGTGGCAGGGAAAGTCGTATAGGTCTCTCCTCCGTCTATAGAGTACTCATAATCCGTAGGGGTGGCTACCGTTGCCTGAGATGGCGTACCTGGTGGCGGTGGCGTTATCGTTGCATTTATATCCGATAAGGTGATCTGTAACCTATACTGGTCATTGCCATTCTCACACGCATCCGCCGTAGGATGGTTAACAATAGCAATACTATACTTAGCCGTATGCTTGCTGTTTATCAAGTGGCCTAACGCATCTCCTGAAGCCGTAACTTCTACCTTACAGTTGGTCTTCTGGTCTATGATCTCAAGGGTAAAGGTAAAACTTGGGAAGACCTCTTTCCAGAAATCTGTAGCTGCTGCCAAGTGTGCAGGTCGGTAGCTGGTATCAAAATCAGTTTCCTTAAGGTCAAAACCTACCTCAGCATTAGACACCGGTGCCGATATATTTTGCTTCACAAAATTCTTTCGCAAGAACTCATTCTTCTCCTTAGAGAGCCTAAAGGTAAATGGCCCTTCTCCTCCACTGACGCTTCCTGCAGCTATGGTGATCTGCCCCTTACCATCCTCACAACTTATAGGCTTGGTCTTATTAGCCACTACCGTAAAAGGTACCTGTTGCAGGGCTTAATGGCGTAGCTGGTGGCGTTACACGCATATCCTTGTTCATAGACTCACATACCCCATCGCTAAGAGACACTATATACTGCTTACCTTCTGCTGGAACCATCTGTGTCAAGGTCAATTGGTATACATTGGTGGTTCCCGGCATAGGCGCTGGCATAGGCGCTGCTGCTAAGGCTGGAGTCTTAGGCGCTCCATTGGCATCCTTCTCATAGATGCTATAGTTAAGTGGTGTACCTGAGGTTACCTTCAAGGTGAAGGTAACAGGCATCGAATTACCTGCTGTTCCACAAGCTGCCCAAGTGCTCTCTGCCTCGTCTATCTGTATCACTGGCGTATTAACCCCCGGTACAACTGGCACCTCTATGCTCTCTACACACTCTGCACTGAAAGCCGTTGTCTTATAATGTACATATACTGTATAACTCCTTCCTTTGGTTAAATGATGAGGGAAGGTTACTGTAGTTCCCGCTACATAATTAGATATAGGTGCTATATGATCTTCCGCTGGTAATCCATCATGGTTGAGGAAAAAAACTTTTACCTCATGGTATGTAACAACTGTCGGAGTTGTCTTTCCAAACTTCACTTCCAAGTCATACTCACAAGTATTTCCTGTAATTACCTTTGGTGTAAGCACAAATCCTGAAGAACTACGACGCAAGGTGAACTCTGGTAGCTCTTTAGTACAAAGAATATTACCTGTATCCAAGTCTTCCAAACCTATTTCTGCTACTATTCTAGTGCCTATCGGATAAGCATCTCCAAAGTAGGCTCCTACAAGTCCTTGTGCTACGTAGGCAGTAGGAACAAGATGACCTGTCTCATTCCTCCAACTTCCATTCACTAAGGCGCCATTCTCCCTCACTACTCTATAGACTACTCTATAGTTTCCTAAAGAGGTCCCTACAGAAGCATTATGTTCTCCCTTCAAGGCAAAGCCCATAGTGGTAGCATTACAATCAGGCTCGGTCTGAGTAACCCAACCACCCGATGGTTTTACAAACTTCATCTGAGCTATGGTAAAGGTTCTACCTGCCGTTCCTAATATAGGACAATTGCTATTGCCCTCGTCTATGATCTCTATCTTATAGTTGTTCGGAGTAGGATCAGCCTCCAAATTCTCAAAGGTATAGTCCTCTACTCGCAAAAACTCCTATATTCGATGGTGGCGTAGGGGAATCCAAATAAACCTTATTAGCTGGATCATGTGCCCGTGGTATTCTACGCACCTCTTGTGTGTTATCAGTAAGGTGGGTAAGTACAAGCTTAAATGGCCCCTTGCCTTTGAAACAGCTTGATCACTAACTTACCGCCCTGACCATTCTCACAAGTAGCACTGTAGTTCTTGATATCCAAGACTCCATTGCCATCCTTATCAAAGTCGGGAGCTACTGGACTCTCTATCTTGATGCCCGTAGCACCTGTTACTAATTTACCACAAGTCTTAGGGGAAGTATTCACATCCTTGATGTAAACATCCCAATAGCCTGGTGCTAAGCCACTCTTGAAGTTAGATCCAGTATAATCCGAATCTGCTGGGGCATTCTGTGGATCGGTGGCATTCGTCCCTATGTACAAAGGCATAGTGGTATGTCGCTGCTGGACTGCCGCCTCTGACTGCATCTACAGTGATTGTTCCTTGGGTAGCTGATGATGTGCCACATGCCGCTGTCGGCTGAGTTACCGTATAGTCCGCCTGAGCTAAGTTATTTATCTCTGGTGAGATAGTTACCTCTATCTCTTGACCACAATTGTACTCATCTTTGGCTCTGATGACATAGACTACGCCTTTCTCCCAGCTATTTACCGTAGGGGCATCTATCACATCGGATGGGTTTTGTTGTCCATGTAGTGTCTGTCTTCTTCTTCCATTGGTACTCAAGCGTACTGGTATAGTCGCGTGTGGCTGCCCATGTAGGAATAGCACCTGTTGCGGCATCCTTGATCTTAAGTGGCCCCTATACCTGTATTGGAACTATGTTTACAATCCTCAAATTCGGCCTTGATCGGACTGAGCGCTACTCGCTTCTTTACCTTATAATTATATAAGGCAGCCGCATCCTTACAGCCATTCACATCCGATATCCTTATCTGATAGTCTCCCTCTGAAGAAAATGTATACCAATACTTACCATCCGTATCCTGTGGTAATGTCTCCTCCGCTCCCGCTGGATCCTTTACCTTTATCGTATAATTGTTATATGTTCCTGGCTGCTGCTTGCCTCCTGTTACATGGAACAAAGCTGACGGGTCTGGTGAGGTCTTATGTGCATCAACTACCAATATCCTACGACGCCCTTCTCCACAATCCAAGTAGGTATGTGCCGAAGTACCTCCGCGCTGGGTGATCGTTACCTTGTCATGACCCTCTATAGCAAAATCTACCTTTATATCACAAGCCTGACCATCAGAAAACTTCTTTATAGCATCATTGGCCGTAATATACAAACTGTAATTGCCCTTGGTCAATCCCTGCAAATCTAATCGCTCCGCATTCTTCGTGCCTTGTTGCAATATAGGGGTTACCGTACCCGCCTTTACCAATCGCCACTTATAGTCCTTGTTGCCATAATTCTCTACCTTCGCCTGGGCTGATCCATTGTTCGCCTGATAACATGTCTCTTCGGTCTTTTGGGTGATGGAAACAGTAAGCGCCTTATTGGCCGCTATGTCAAGTCTTTCATCTACTTTGAGGGTAGGACAATACACAGGCCCTTGCCATACTTCTATATCATCTATGGCAAAGTCGTTACCACAAGGGTGGTTACGTGTGTTTTGTATTTGTATTTTTACACGGGTAGCATTACCAGTGTTGATATCCCCTATATCTTCTGAGGAGATACGTACCCATTCTGTATTTCCTTGAGTATTATAAGGAATCTCCCTGAAGTTCTTTGTCCTAATAGTGTATTGGTAGCCGCATCAAGCACACGCACACGAATGTCTGGTTTAGCTGGTGCTGAACCACAATAGTTAGGATTGGCAGTTGAATTATTTAGGTTCAAGACATATACTTCAAAGCCTATAGGAGCATTGGGTTCTATATCTACCGTTTTTCTCATAAAGGGTTTCTCCAACACCGAGATTGGTACCCATATCTATATACATATAGCGTCCCTTATCTTCTACCCCATTGGATGTATGGTCCTTAGGTGCATCGGATATCCAAAAAGTCTGTCCATCTGAGAGTTGGCGTTGTACACTACAATTACCACCTGATGTCCACCATTTTTTTCATGAAATTCTCCATACCCTATTATAGCATAGTTATTAGGTCCTATATAGCAATCTCTAAAGGTTAAGTTAGGAGATATAGTGGTGGTAGCCGCATCGCGACCTAAGCCTGCAAAAGTTAGTAATAGGTCCCTTTCCGAAATCCTCTCGGAAGAGGATTTTCTTAGGATTAATCGTCTTTTTATAGAATATACGTGCATACCTAGTATTTCCTGCATGTGTTTTTATCATAATAGAGACTATCTATTCCTCCCACTCCCTCAAACTGTCCATACCATTCTGAGGGGAGTCCTGCTGGGGTATTTGCTTCTGCTATATGATAGCTATAGTCTGCATGATTAGTTGTGAAGATAACTCGCGCTGCCCCTTCGCAATCATATTTTTATTTGCTTTCCTACTGTAGGAGCTGCTAAAGGCTCTTCTACCTGTAGAGAGAAGGACATCTCACAAGGGTAAGACCACTTGCAGGGGCATGGCTCTTTATCTTAATATTATAAGTACCTGGTCTTAGATTATCCCAACGTAAATCATTGGCTACAAATGCTGCACTTGGATACATAGTTGAAGGGCTATTATTCCAAGAGAGACCTCCGTCCAAGCTCACATCATATTTGCCTCCTGGCCCTACTCCACCAGATGTACCATTACCACCGCCTAAGTCAGAGAGGCGTATGGAAGCATGGGCATGACCTAATGGATTTTTGTATACAAGCCAAGTGAGAGACCATACCAAAAACCTTTGATCGGTTCTCCTGTCTTTACCTCTACTTCTATATCGTCATAGCCTTCTCCTGTAAGGTATTTTAGCTGATTGGTATTAGGGTCAAGTACCTGATAGCTTTCCTCTGGGTAAGTACAAGTCTTAGTACCACGGGTATAGTATACCCTCAAGCGGTACCAACCAGCAGTAAGCCCTCTAAAAAGTACCATTAGGATAATTCTGTTTTACCCAAGTATCAGTAGTAGGGTAACTATTACCTACTTTCTTCTGGATAGCATATTGTACTGTATATTTGGTATGATCAAACTGAGGGTTGTTGTTGATACCCATAGTAATAGTTCCCGCATTAGGATCACAATCCGCAGGAGTAGCCGACTTATCAAAAGTAGGTCTTGGTTGTTGTTTGTAATTTACATTGGTAAATGCCTTACAACCATTGGCGTCTATAACACCTACGATATAAGTCTTTTGATTATCACTTGCCTTAAAGTTAGGGTCATTGATATCGAAGGTATAGGAGGTAGCATTGCCTACATTGGGGCGTTGTAGTACCCCATTAGCTTCTACCCATACCGTATAAGGAGGAGTTCCTCCCTGATAAGTAATAGTAATCTTTTTATTAGGCCCACAAGTAGGCACCTCTTGAGCAGCGCTAAGCAACTTAAGCTCTGGAAGTTCCACAATCTCTATACTTCTAGAAGGAGAGGCACAATCACGATGTAAGGGGTGTATCGTTACCTCATAGGTACCCTTGGCCAAAGAGTTGAGTTTATTCTTTATTGCCGTAGGTGTATTGTCTGAGTCACGCAAGGCATCAGTAGTTACCTGATAGTTGGTTACCTCAAGGCCTCCTACTTTTTTTGACCACTACTTTCACCGGTAGGGTAACATCGTTAGAAACTCGTATGTTGAGCTTACCTCCTGAAGGATTCTCTCCTACACATTGTACATCGGTTTTTAGTAAGGGTAAAGTTAGGATTTGTATTTCCACCAGTGGTTGCTAGCACTTCTATAGATTGCTCAAAGCTACAAACATTGTTTTGGAACTGAGAGGCATTGGAACCGAGCTTAGGACGTAGGGTTACTGTATAAGTACCTGCTGTGGTTACCTCATGCTCAAATTCCTGTGTAGAGAGGTCTGTCCAACCTATGGAGTTGGATAGCCCATCTATCTTATATTGGTACTGCCCATTAGGAATATTAGTTACTTTGAGCCAACCTCGAGAGGCCATACCTCCTGGATTACAATCCAGTGGCATAATATTCTCCTTATCTAAGTTGTAAGTGACCACACTCTTATAGGCACGGAAGTAGAAGTCCATATCACAACCAGCATACTTGAGCAGGATTGCAAAGTGAGAACCATTATCAGCTACCTTATCGGCCGTAAGCCTAAAGGTTGCTCCTGTACCCAACTCTTCCCAGTTACTTCTTTCTGCCCCTATAGAAGCTGGCGGACAAGAAGGGGTTAGCTGGGCTGTGCTTCCCTTATACTTATACCATACAATTTTTTTCATTAGGCAGGGTAAGTCCTGTAGCCAAATCCACATAATTACCACAGAGAGCTACTTGTAGGTATTCCAATCCCGTATTGTTACAAGTCTGTCTTTCCACTACCTTAGGGTTGTTGCGCAAGGGGTGGTTGGCATCACTTCCTGAACGAGGGGTAATATTATAGGTAATAGTAGCGGTATTGGCACAATCAGCAGGGCCACCTGTTCTTTCCAAGATATAAGTACCTGCAGCATTAACCTGATAGGTACGTTCGGTGGAAAGTACACCAGCTTGGCCTTGTTTGGTCCATTTGTAAGAGGTATAGCCTGCACCTGCGTCCAATGTAAGAGAGGCACAATAAGGCATTGTATTGCTACCGAACTGCCCACAAGGCTCATCTTCTATATAGAAGGTAGTAGGAGCAGGATTACAATCGGAAATCTTTTTACGAGAAAGTACTGTACTAATTCCATTATCCGCTGCTGGATTTCCTCCTAAGTCATAGGAAAGGGAAGGTTGAAACTCCAACTTGTTACTACAAGCATCCCTAAGCACACTACAGTCACTAGTTGTCTTGACATTGATCACTATCGGTGCTGAAAGGGTAGTCATCCCTACAGGAAGATTGGCTGTAGGAATAGAAAAGATAACTTGGGTACGCCCGCTTACCTGCGTAGTTCCCACAAGAGTAGCCCCCAAAGGTAAAGCCTCATGGCTTATATAGGAAACATTGGCAGGGAGAAGAGCTATAAGTTGTACTGAATTAGAGGCAATACCCTGCCCTAAGTTTCGTACCCTCATTTCATATTTAAAAGGGGTATTAAGGGGTAGTCTTGTTCCTGCTATATCGGCATTGGATGTGTTTTTTACTAAAGTTTCTAACTCATAGGTAGGTCGTGCTGTTACTGCTGAAGAAGCATTGATGATACGAATATAGGCATCATACCCACCATTGCTTGCTTCAAAGGTAGTATTATAGGATATCGCACCTGCTGGTATTATATCTGCATTTCCAAAAAGGGACACATCCCAACCACGAGTGTCCTGTGCCGTTTCGTTATGTATAGTAGCAGTACCATTGAAGAAGTTTACTGGCGTTCGCCCATTATAGCCTATATCTGTTGCATTCACCTTAAAGCGGTCTCCCGAGCGGCCAGCTTCCCCTCCGAGGGTCACCTGACCAAAAAGTTCTCCCCCTCCCGATGATGGTTTTTTGATATCCATTTATAATAGCATCTGTTCTAGTATCACTTCCCCCTGCTCCTACACGCTCAAAACCACTTTGTATATGGATTACTTTGTTTTTTGTTGTTGCTTAGGGTTTTCATAGACAACTACCAAAGCCCAACCCGCACCGAGTTTCCAGGTAGCTCCTCCATTATTATATATATTATCAACGGTATAAGTGCCATTGAGGGTTTCCTGCAGTGGCCAAGGCTTGTAGCTCGGCTGTAACATCTGCCGAACGATAGTAATAAGAATCATCATCTACACGAGTTCCATCATTAACAATTGTTTTTTTGTAGGATCTATGGCTGAATTTTTCTCCAAGATATACATTTCCTGAACCCACTCCTGGATCTCCTGATTTTTTTCCAAAAGAATACGACCATCAGAAGGATTATATTGAAAAAAACTCCAAAATTCAAAAAGATCTCCACAAGCTCTTTGTTTGGTGTTTACTGTAGGGAAAGTAGCCTCCCCTACTTTATAAGCACCTGTGGCTGCATTCGGTATCCAGTTAAATCGATCTGAAGGATCTTCCATCATTTCTCCTTTATAAGCTTCAGCCTTGATTGCCATATCTCCTGAATCAGGAGATCCGAACCAACCTGCATAGAAACTCATGATTATATCCTGACTTGCCGGATAGTCCTGTTTCAGTTTTTTCACATTAACCAAAATAGACTCCAAACCATACCCCATATTATCACCAGACCAATACGCATAATTAGACGTAAGATCTCCTCCTGAAGCCATTCGTGGAAAAAGAAAATCGATGAGACCTACAATATCCAGCACTAAGTTGTACAGGTGCCGTAATTCCTGCGGAGATATCCAAATCTCGTCCTGCACTTGTAGAGAATAGATACGATAGATCAGATAGTCTGCATCTTCCCATATCACTGTTTTTAGACTCAGTATGCCCCTGAGTAGAAGTAATGGTTTTACTCTGTCCTCCCGGCATTGTGAGACGTACAGTATTAGGATCTCCCGTTCCTCCCGCATGCCCCCAATAGAGACGTGCCCACTTCACCGTAGAGGGGCAACCATCTATAGTTGGAATGTTGAGGTTATAACCTGCATCGGAACGATTCCCTATCAGTTGGAAATCCCCCTTGATTGATTTTCCTCCATTATCATATACAGTAGTGAAGGTTTGTTGTGCAAAAGCCGCTGTCCCTACTAAAGCTAATAAGGCAACGGTCAGTGCGTACTGGAAGAATGATTTAAGTTTCATAATTGTTTGGTTATTATCTTACTCTTGTTTAGTTTCATTAATTATCAGTAGTCAGATGTCAGACACCTATAATTGGCTTTTATTATCTAAGCGTTGCTAAATAAATGGTAATTTCTGCTATTACACCACTGCCTACTATACCAAGTACCCAATATAAGATACGAATGCTTTCATTCACTTGAAAAAGTTGTATATCTGCACTCTCTTTCATCTAAGAAAGTTGTAAGGCTTTACTCATTTTTTTATTTTGTCAAACCTTATATCTCTAAGGCTTCTATGGCACGTATTACTTCTTTTTATACCTTTGTTGATTTTTAGCGTCTATTAATTAAATAGTTTTCCACTAGTTCTCTGGTAATTGTACTACGATGGTCAGATCTGATAAGTTCACTTTATTCCATTTTGTGTTTTGAGTTCTTAATTCTGAGTTGGCTCAATAATCATTAATAACTATTTTTGCTTCCAATACCCAAATACCACCGATGAAATCCAAATTGAGCATATACTTGCGCATAAGGTTTTGGGCATCTTCGAGGGAGAGGGCACCCTTACCTAAATATATATAGGTAAGACCATTTTTTTCTTATTTACAAAAAGAACTTACTTCATAACGCTTGCCCATCTGCTGTAGGAAACTATAGGCATTACGAGGGTTAGCATATACCCCAATAACTACATAGTGTCCTGCTGGCACCCCTTCCATGGTCTCTGTCTTAACCGAAATAGGCGCTTGGTTCGGCTTCACCGGTTTAGGTTTTACCTCTGGATTGTGTGGTACCAAAGGTTGGGGTTCTTCTTTCTTAGGTTCTTCCTTAGCAGGTACCACAGGAAGCCTTGGAGGCTTAGGAGGGGCGGGTGGCGTGCGTTTTTTTGTCGGTCACCACCGAATTGTACATTGAGGTATACTCCGAAAGTACTACCCAATTGAGGCACCTTCACACCCATGGCATTTTTCGTACTCTATCCCAAGGCTCCACTGTTGGCGGAGGTTAAAGCCCACCCCTGCTATAAGACCATTGCGCTGGGTATAACCGAGATTAGCCCAGCCCAAGGCGGGTAGGTCTATTATGGCATGACCACCGAAGTTGTACCCATCGAACTCCTTGGTAGCACGGAAAGCTACTGACCAATAGCCATTTTCTAAGAGATCACTTCTGGAATCCAAGGCCTTGCGATACATAAGGTGTGCGGTGAAGGTCTTATCTCGAAAACTCTGTCATAGCCTTAGACGCTCCAGCAGAATAGTCAATGAGGTTCTCCGCTGTCCCCATAAGGTAGAAATCCCCAAAGGCAAGATAGCCCCCAGGTTGGAGGACGAAGTCAAAGGAGTTACCCACCTGCAAGAGCGGATCAGCTGGGTCGGCCACACGGATACGCCCCTTGTCCAAGCCGCTAAAGGATGGAATCACATTGGGCCCTCATGCCTATACGTACATTATCAGAGAGGTGAATAGAGGTGTCCATAGTTAAGCACCACTCCATAGTTGGTCATCACCGTTACATTGCGCTTGTATAGAAAAAAAGGTTCATAGAGCTGGTCTCCCGCCAGTTGCGACCATAGGAGAGTCCCATGAGTGAAAAAAATTATCATTCTTATAGCCCATCCACTGGTTACGATAGTACAGCCCCACGTTGTGTTCCTGATAATTGACAACAAGGGGAGCGGCAGGGTTAGCCACAAAGGTATTAAACCGTACAAAGGCATGGGTAGGCATCTGGTAAGGTACATAAAAACCCTTTTGCTCTTGCGCCCAGGTGGAGAGCATGGTCAAGAATAAAATACAAATCCTATAGTAGCGTCCTCTTTTTCATTCTATTGTAATAGTGTTATGGTCCCGTTCTCTGTTTTTTTCCATCTTTTTTTCTAAGATATAGAAATAGTAGATGGCTGCCCCTTTCTGGCTCTTGGGTGGGGTAAAGTTCGGAAAAATCATTATTATATTGGTTTGCCTGATAGACAATTTCTCCTGTTTGCTTATAGATAGTCACCTTGGCACCTACCCACTCGGCTGGTAGCATCCACTTACGGTTAACGTCCTCTCCTGAGAGGGTAGTGTATTAGGAATCTCTTTACCATCATAAGAGACTGAATAGGTAATACTGATCACCCCTTCAGCATTGCCACAGCTCTCGGCATAGGGTGTTAGGTCTATGGTATCGCCCCCTATGCTCACCTGCCCTTTCTTGAGTTTCACCACAAACTGGTATTGCCCTACAGCTTCTCTAAAGGCAGGGTCTTTATAAGGGGTAGCAGAAATGGTGTATTTCTTATCCGCTTCAGTGGTTACTTCTTTTTGAGTGTCCAAGGCTGGGAGTCATCCTTGCGATGATTCCAAGTATAGGTAAAAGAGTTCCTGTTGGAAAATCGCCTTCTAAAGTAGGAATAAGATCCAAGGCTTGCTTATCCTGCAATTCGGCCACCCCTGTATTGGTAGTTATACGTACCGCTGTGGGGAGCTTGATATCTACGAGCTTAACTTCATTGGAGTTAAAAAGCTCCATTGACCATCAACCTATATACACTTAGAGAACCCGAACGAGTGGTGGTAAGCTCCTTACCCATACCGACCCCTGCTCCATCCTTTTTCCATTGGAGTGTATATTGGTCATAATCTGTACTGGGGACAAGGGTTTTCTTCTCTTCACTACCATTTACAATCACAGCCTCTAGGCTGGAGAGTTCCAAAAATCGCATTGTTTGAACCACAAGGAGAAGTTCCTTGTTTGAAGCCTATGGTAGGGATATGGCAGGGGAAGGTTCCTTGATCTGTAGCTTGAGTACCCCTGCGCTCACTTTGGTTTGGCAGGCATCATATACCTCGGCCACGAAAGTTCCTTCGGAAGGCACTTGGAAAGAGCGAGTGGTGTTCTCCTGTAATATATTGGTAGGATCGTCCTCCTTAAACCATTTTACAGTAAGGGTTTCAGTGCTTGGAATATCCAATTCTATAATAGGACGACGATAAGAAAAAAAGCAAATACGACCTCCCCATTGGCATGTCCCAACCACTTGATATCTCCTGCATTTACCCCCAGAGCGATTGGTTATGGCTACTGTATTGGACTTAATCACACAGCCGCCAGCTTCGGTAAGGGTTACATAATAGTTTCCTATATCGGTAGCACCATAAGTATTGGCAGTAGCACCTGCTATTTCAGTACCATCCTTATACCACTTATAAGTACCTGTAAGGCTGGCATCTTTGAGCTTGGTGGTAAGGGTGATGGTTTGCCCTGTACACTTCACTTGGGTCTCTCCTCCTTCTATCTTCAGTGAGATCGGTTGTAGTTCGAGCATTGAGCTTTTATCTCGGCAGAGGTCATAGGGACAATTAGCCCCTGGTACACTTGATTACCTTGTAGGCTCCCACTTCGGTAGCCTGATAGGTGGCTGTCGTAGCTCCTGGTATAGGGTTATTGTCCTTATACCACTGATAGGTAAAAGGTAAAAGCCAGGTTGTTCGTTGGTGATTTCTGATTCCAAAGTAAGGGTCTGCCCTGAACATATATCACGAGTAGCATCGCCTTTTATCTTGATTCCCATGGAATTAGCTGAACCAGGCAGGGTAGCTTGTATCTCATTGGAACGCATAGAACCTGCACAGCGCCCAAAATCAGGCTCTACTGAGTAAGATCCCGTTTGGGTTACGGTATAGCTGCTACCTATAGCTCCTGCTATGAGATTCCCCATCCTTATACCACTTATATTGAGCGGCTGTAGTACCTCCTGTTACGGGAAATTGTACGACCTTCAGAATCAGGACAGATTTCTATCCCTTGAAAAATTGTTAAGTTGCAGCGGGTCGGCATTACCCAAGTGGTGTGCCTCAAAAGGATCACTGATACCAATGACCTCTGGAGAGTACTACGGATACGGATTTTATACTGCTTTCCATCGGTAGTGGCAGGCAAACGAAAAGAATTTCAAATATATCCGATTGATTTCCCCGTTCGGTAATCTCACCTAGCTTTTACAGGAGCAGAGAAATCCCCATTGAGGGTCTGAGAGTTCTGCAATGAACTTATTATCTACATTGGCACGAGTCCCCTTCCATTTGAATTTTACCTTCACCTCTCCAGAAGAATTACGCACACAATAATAATTATTGGCACCTCCATTACCTGTAATTATACTGTATATCTCACGCTTTGTCTGCCCATAAAGAGTCTGGATAAACAGCACCAACAGCATACATAGTAAGTATCTCTTTTTTTCATAATAGGCTTTTTTTATTGATTATCTGTTAAATTTATTAGTTAATTTATATTTCATTTTAAAACAATATGATTATGTGACTTTTAGCCAATCACTAAACCAATGCAAATATATAAAAAAAGTTTTTTATTAGCTGGTTTGTCCTAAATAAAATTATCTTTTCTATGCTTCCTTTTTATTTAGATACAAAATAAAATTTATTTATCTCAAGCAAATACAAGGGGTTAAAGAAATATTTTTCTTTGTTTTTATCCTCACCCAAAAGTTATTAACATTTTTTTAATGTTATAAACAATCCTCCCTCTTCTACTATGATAAAAATACATCGTATAGATAAACAGGTTCTCTTGTTTGCGGTTAAATAAATATTAAATCAATGTAAAAGCAATAGGGATTAAAATAAATATGTATGATAAGTGGTTAGTGGTTAGTCAAATTAGCTCATTGACAATTAACCATTAACCATTAAAAATTTGTTCCTTTAGAAAAACCATGTACTTTTGTGGTAATGATACGTAACTATTGTTTTTCTCTTATCAATTATCTTCGCAGGCACAAGATCCGTACCGCCATAGGGGGCATCCTACTATTATGGTATATCTTTTTGCTTGCCTAGTCCGCTTTTTAAGGAAGGCTATGCCACAGTGGTAGAGAGCCGAGAGGGCAAACTTCTTGGGGGTAAAATCGCCCCTGACGGCCAATGGCGATTCCCTGAGCGGGATACAGTGCCTTATAAGCTACGCGAGGCGATCTTGGCTTTTGAGGATGCTCACTTCTACTACCATTGGGGGGTGAATCCTATATCTGCCGCTAAGGCCTTGCTAACCAATCTGCGGCATGGGCATACTGTACGTGGGGCAGTACCCTTACCCAGCAGGTGATTCGTTTAGCCCGCAAGAACAAAGCCCGTACTTACGGCGAGAAACTCATAGAGGCTATCTGGGCTACCCGCTTGGAGTTTCGCTACTCCAAGGAGAAGATCCTTGCCCCTATACGCTTCCCATGCGCCTTTCGGGGGTAATGTGATAGGAGCCGATATGGCTGCTTGGCGCTACTTTGGCGTCTCTTTAGAGCAACTCTCTTGGGCGGAGGCTTGTACGCTGGCTGTGCTGCCCAATGCTCCTGGCTTAATCTTTCCCTGGACATAATCAAAACGCTCTGAAAAAGCGTGATTTCCTTCTAGAGAAGCTCCTCAAAAATCATACCATAGATAAAACCACCTACGAACTCTCCCTTGAGGAGCCTTTTGGTGGAGCGACCTCATGAGCTGCCCAATATAGCCCTGCATCTTGTAGAGCGCATTGCCCGTACTACTCCGAACAAGCGACAGGTCACCACGATAGATTATTACCTGCAAGAGCGCGTGCAGGAGGTGATAACCAAGTACTACCGACACTACAAGCGTTTCGAGGTGCATAACCTCTGTGCCACGGTGGTTGATGTCCAAAGCCGAGAGGTATTGGCCTATGTGGGCAATAGCCCTACCGATGAGCAGCACCATAAGGATGTAAATATCATTCACCGACCACGTAGTACAGGCAGCGTGCTGAAGCCTTTTCCTATATACTGCTATGCTGATAGTGGTGAATTGTTGCCTCAGGAGCTTGTGGGGGACATTCCTACCCATATTGGGGGCTATTCCCTGAGAACTTTGAAAACACTTACGAAGGGGCTGTACCTGCCGATGAGGCGCTGTACCGCTCGCTGAATATTCCCTTTGTGCTACTTCTACGCCAATATGGCATCAGCCGATTTTTACCAACAGCTACAAAAAGCTTCGTCTGCGCTCTATCAACCGCTCCCCTGACCACTATGGGCTGTCGCTCATTCTAGGTGGCGCTGAGTGTTCGCTTTGGGGACTTTTCGCAGGCCTATGCCAATATGGGCTATGAACTGAATGAATATACACAAACAGGCAAATACCGCTCTCATGCCTTCCAGAGACTCACCTACCTCAGGGGTGAGCGTGATTATAGCACTTTACAAGAGGAAAAATCACTTTTTCGGCAGGGGCTATCTATAAGACTTTTGAGGCACTAACTCAGGTGAACCGTCCTTCGTTTGACTCAGCTTGGCGCTATTATACCTCGTCTCGGAAAATTTCTTGGAAGACGGGTACCAGCTTTTGGCAACCGCGATGCTTGGTCTATTGGCCTTACTTCCCGTTACTTAGTAGGGGTCTGGGTGGGCAATGCCTCTGGGAAGGACGTCCTGAACTTACAGGGGTGGGGACAGCCGCTCCTGTGATGCTAGAAATTTTTCCAATTGCTCAAAAAGACAAATGGTTTGACACCCCTTTGGGAAGATCTTTCAAAAGGTCGAAGTGTGTGCCTTAAGCGGTATGATTGCCAGCGACTTATGCCCTAAAAACCATTTGGGTACCTCATAGACAGCTACAGACCTCCCTATGCAAGTACCACCGCTGGGTGCACCTATCTCCCGATGGCCTTTGGCAGGTCAACAGCAACTGTGAGCAGATCGCCAATATACGCTCGGAAAGCTGGTTTGTACTGCCGCCACTTATGGAATGGTTTTATAAGAAAAACACCCTTCCTACCAGGTGCTTCCTCCCCTAAGAGAGGATTGTCAGGAGGGAGACAAGCAGCAGGTATTGGATTTCATCTATCCCAAACATGGCGCTACCCTACACCCTGCCAAAGGCTTAGGAGGCAGTCTCCAGCCCATTATAGCTCGTGTAGCCTATAAGTACCCAGGTAAGCTCTTTTTGGTACTTGGACAACACCTTCACGGGAGAAACCCTCCACTTCCACGACATGAAACTATATCTCACCCCGAGGGAACACCTACTCAAGTGCATGGATAGTAGAGGAAATGAGAAAACGATTTTTAATAACGACGAGTGACTAACGACTAATGACCAGTGACAATACCATACCTGGATTAGTCACTTGTCACTATCAAATGATTCCCTCCTGTATCAGGTTATGCAAGTGTATCACCCCTACGTACTTTCCTTGGCGGGTAACCAGTAGCTGGGTAATTTTGTGGTTCTGCATAAAGTCTAAGGCATCTACGGCCAACACCTCGGCTGCTATAGTTTTTGGGGTGAGTGGTCATGATGTCGCGCGCACGAAGTCCCTTGATTTGGTCGTAACGGCTGAGCATACGACGAATATCTCCATCGGTGATGACCCCACGATATGTTCCCCATCGAGCACCGCTGTTACTCCAAGCATCTTCTGAGAGATTTCTACAATTACCTGCTTGATGTCCGTCTCTGGAGCTACCACAGGCACTTGATTTTTGGCTATGGCCTCTCCCACAGTGAGGTAAAGTCGCTTTCCGAGAGCACCGCCTGGGTGATACTTTAGCAAAATCGGCACTGCTGAACTGCTTTACCTGCATGAGTGCCACGGCTAAGGCATCACCCTATGACTAACTGGGAGGTAGTGGAAGTGGTCGGGGCTAGGTTATTCGGGCAGGCTTCTCTTTCCGTATAGGCATAGAGTACATAATCGGACTGAGTAGCCAAGAAAGATTCCTTATTGGCCGTAATGGCAATCAGTGGATTGTTTTTCACGCTTGAGCAGCGGCACCAACACTTTGATTTCTGGAGTATTGCCACTCTTGGAAATACAGATAACCACATCGGACGGCTGTATCATCCCCAAGTCCCCGTGAATAGCATCGGCCGCGTGCATAAAAAAATCGCAGGAGTACCTGTCGATTCATCGTAGCGACCATCTTTTTGGGCGATGATGGCGCTTTTTCCTATGCCTGTGATGACCACACGCCCTTTGGATTGTAGAATCGCCTGTACGGCACGAGGGAAGTTTTCATCTAAAAACTCTGTTAATTTCCTAAAGAATCAAGCTCAATCTCAATGGTTTTGCGAGCAAAAATCAAGTACATTATTAAAAATTTTTCCAAAATAGTTGATTTTTAAATTTGCTACTTAGTTGTAATTTTTATCCTGCAAAAGTAATACTACATATAAAATACTACATATTATTATGAGTACTAATAATGTTGATTTACAAAAAGCATTAAAAAAGCATTTTTGGCTTTTAGCGCATTCAAAGGAAAACAAGAAGACATTATCCGTAGCATCATGGAGGGCAACCACACCTTCGTTCTGATGCCTACAGGTGGTGGAAAAATCACTATGTTATCAGCTCCCTGCGCTCTTGAAAGAAGGGACAGCTATTGTGATCTCTCCCCTTATCGCTCTGATGAAGAACCAGTGGATGTCGTCTCGCGGCATCTCAGGGTACTGATAAAATTGCCCATGTACTGAACTCCTCCCTTACTAAGGGAAATACGTACCGTTATGGAGGATATTCGCAATGGGGATACCAAACTGCTGTATGCTAGCCCTGAATCCTTGACCAAAGACGAGTACGCAGATTTTTCTCAGAACGATCAATATCTCCTTCGTGGCTGTAGATGAGGCACACTGTGTTTCGAATGGGGGCATGACTTCCGTCCTGAGTACCGAAATATCAAGACAATTATCGATCGCTTTGGGCGAAGGAATCCCTATCATAGCTCCCCTTACCGCCACAGCTACTACCAAGGTACAGGAGGACATTCTCAAGAACTTGGGGATTCCGCAGGCCAATGTGTTCAAATCGTCCTTTAACCGACCCAATCTCTATTATGAGGTACGCCCCTAAAACAAAAGAATATCAATAGTGATATCATTCTGTTTTGTCAAGCAACGCCCAGGCCAATCGGGTATTATCTATTGCCTAAGCCGCAAGAGTGTGGAGGAACTCGCCCAGACCCTACAGGTCAATGGTATTACCGCAATCCCCTACCATGCAGGGCTTGATGCCAAGACCCGTGCTAAGCACCAAGACATGTTTCTTATGGAAGAAGTAGAGGTAGTGGTAGCTACCATTGCCTTTGGTATGGGGATTGATAAGCCCGATGTTCGCTTTTGTGATTCACTATGATATTCCTAAGAGTATTGAGAGCTACTACCAGAGACAGGCCGCGCAGGCCGCGACGGCGGAGAGGGCTATTGCCCTGGCTTTCTACTGCTATAAGGACATGAGAGAATTGGAAAAATCCATGGTAAGCAAGCCTCATAGCCGAGCAAGAGGTAGGACAAGCCCTCTTGCAGGATATGAGTCGCTATGCTGAGACTTCCAGCTCCCGACGCAAGTTCATTCTACACTACTTCGGAGAAGAATTTGACGAGATCAATGGTGAGGGTGCCAATATGGACGACAATATGCGCTACCCCAAGACCAAGAAAGAAGCCAAAGATCAAGTATTCATGCTCCTAGACGTGATTGATAAAACCCGACAAAAGGCTCAAAGCTAAGGATTTAGTGAATGTACTGACAGGAAAATACTCAGCCATTATCAAGTCCAACCTTTTTGACCAACAGGATTTTTTGCCTGTGGTGCGGAGTTCGATAGTCGCTTTTGGATGGCGCTGATTCGCCAAGTGATGGTCAATGATTATATCCGTAAGGATATAGAAACTTATGGGGTAATGTTCCTCACTGATAAGGGACGTGATTTTCTCAAGAAACCACACTCTTTATGATGACCGAAGACCATAATTTCGAGGAGGATATAGAAGAGCTCCGCTAAGAATACCATTTCTGTTCTTGACGAAACGCTCTTTAAAAATACCTCAAGGACTTGCGCAAAAAGGTAGCTAGGAATTTTGGCGTACCTCCCTTTGTGGTCTTCCAAGATGCCTCTTTGGAGGATATGTGTATGAAATACCCCTATTACGATCTCGGAACTGACCAATGTCTTTGGCGTAGGAGAAGGAAGGCTAAGAAATATGGTAAGGACTTTATTGCCCTGATTAGCAAATATGTAGAGGAAAACGATATCATTCGTCCCGAAGACCTTATCGTAAAAACCACAGGCGCAATTCTGCCCTTAGCTTTATTCATTATCCAGAACATAGACAAGAAACTACCGCTTCCTGATATTGCTAGCAAAGGTCTCTCCATAGATGAGTTTCTCAAGGAAATGGAGCAAATCGTATATAGTGGTACCAAAATCAATATCAACTATTGGATAGATGAGATCTTGGACGAAGAGCAACAGGAAGAACTTCATGACTATTTCTTAAAATGCGGATACTGATAAGATTTCCGTAGCCTCCAAGGAGTTTGGCGGAGATTATGAAGATGACGAGTTGCGCCTGTATCGTATCAAGTTTATCAGCAGTAGGAAACTAAGATAGTGACTAATGACTAATGACTAGTGACCAATAATGAGAACCTTATTGCTATTACTATTTTTCTCTTTCTAGCAAAGGGACAATATGTCGGGCTGCACTGCTTATACCTTTACCAATAGGGTGTATCATTATGGGTTTGTAGGCGTGTCCAACAATTCTGATCCTTTCTATGCAGGGGTTATCTTATTATGCAGGCACTCATGTGGGTAGCCATAAGGGCATAATACAATTTGTCCCCTGAAATAGGAGCTGAATTCTATGCCCTACTTTTGGAATGGAATTTCAGTCAATACCATGCTATCACCCCACATATGGGGCTATCCTTACCAACAAATACCAAATACAAGCGGGTTATTCCTTACCTCTGAGAAATGAAGCTACTTTTTAATGGTTTTTACCTTGTCGGTAGTCATTAATTTCTTCGAGAGAATGACCCCTTGGAAATTCTGAATACTTTATCTTGTAACTCAAACTAAAAACTTAACACCCTAAAATGGCAGAAGAAATCAAAGAAAGATCTAACAATTTTATAGAAAATATCATAGAGGAAGACCTCTCGCTGGTTTTGCTGACAAGCAATTGCGTTTTCGCTTTCCTCCAGAGCCTAATGGTTACTTACACTTGGGACATGCTAGCTCTATTTGCCTTAATTTTTGGGCTTGGGCGCTACAATGCCCCTGTAAATCTACGTTTTGACGATACCAACCCCAGCAAGGAAGAACAAGAATATGTAGATGCCATCCGTCGCGATGTGGCATGGCTCGGCTTCAAATGGGACAAAGAGTGCTACGCCTCTGACTATTTCCAAGAACTATATGAGTGGGCAGTGATGCTCATAAAACAAGGCAAGGCCTATGTAGATAAGCAAACTTCCGAGGAGATTGCTGCCCAAAAGGTACTCCTACCACCGCAGGCACCGAAAGCCCTTACCGCAATACTTCCCCTGAGGAGAACCTTGCCCTTTTTGAGCGCATGAAGAATGGGAGTTCGACAATGGTACCTATGTCCTTCGTGCCAAGATAGACATGGCCTCGCCCAATATGCTCATGCGTGACCCTATCATCTATCGCATCATGAATGCCTCTCACCACCGTACAGGGACAGTGGCATATCTACCCCTATGTATGATTGGGCGCATGGGGAAAGTGATTACTTAGAACAAATATCTCACTCGCTCTGTACCTTGAGTTTCTACCCCATAGAGAACTCTATGATTGGTTCTTAGACCAGATCATCCCTCAAGGGGAAAAAGGTAGTACGCCCTAAGCAACGTGAGTTTGCCCGTCGTAACCTTAGCCATACCATTGTAAGCAAGCGCAAACTATTGCAGCTAGTCAATGAGCACTATGTAGCAGGCTGGGACGACCCTCGTATGCCTACTATTTCTGGTTTGCGCCGTCGTGGTTATACCCCTGAGGCCATCCGAAAGTTTGCCGACACCATTGGTATTGCCAAGCGTGAAAACCTTATAGATGTCTCTCTCTTAGAGTTTTGTGTACGCGAAGACCTCAACAAGAAGGCCAACCGTGTCATGGCTGTACTTGACCCTGTAAAGGTCGTAATCACTAACCACCCCTGAAGGCCAAGAGGAGTGGCTTGATGCCGAAAAACAACCCTGAGGTAAGCCCTATGACCTACCGCAAGGTACCTTTCTCTCGTGAGCTGTATATAGAGCGAGAGGATTTCCATGAAGAAGCCGACAAGAAGTATTTCCGCCTAAAACTAGGGAGGAGAAGTACGCCCAAAGAATGCCTATATCATCAAGGCAGAAAGCGTAGTAAAGGATAGAGGAAGGCAATATCACCGAGATACACTGCACTCTACGACCCCGACAGCCGCAGTGGTAGTGGCACTGAGGCAAGTACTCGCAAGGTAAAGGCACCCTCCACTGGGTCTCTATCCCTCATGCCATAGCCGCCGAAGTACGTCTCTATGATCGCCTCTTCACCATAGCCGAACCCGATCGCCAAGAGGATAGTTTTTCTAATTATATCAACCCCAATCTCACTCAAGACCATCACAGCCTATGTAGAACCCAGCCTACAGACAGCTCAAGCGGGCGATACCGTACAGTTTCAACGCCTTGGTTACTTCTGTGTAGATCCTGAGAGCACCACCGAGAAAACTCGTCTTTAACAAGACTGTAGGACTTAAGGACACCTGGGAGAAGATAAAGAGTGAAGAGTGATAAATGAAACGTTATGGAAAAACTATCCATTCTGTAAAAATTTCCCTAAACTAAGTATCAATACTAAAGCTATCTTTTGAAGAATAAATCCTATGTCTGAGATCTTTCTCTTTCTGCATATTTATCTGTTGTACCATAGCAGACAAGCAGGGACGCTTTTAGAGAATCAAGCAGATTCTCTTAGCTCTATTGATAAGGAGCTACTACTGACATTGGTCAATGCTCAAAGAAGTCAAGGTTGCCAATGTGGAAGCACTTATTACCCTGCGGTACCGCCCTTGACATGGAGTGACAAACTTGCCACTGTTGCCCAAAAAGCATAGCTAATGAGATGGCACAGCGCAACCAGCTAAACCCATAGTAGTAAAAATGGTGATGACCCTGGCAAACGCCTAAGCAAAGCAGGCTACCACTGGCGCGCCTATGCAGAGAATGTAGCTATGGGCTATTCCAACGAAAGAGCAGTAATACAAAGTGTTGGCTCAGTAGCTCCCGCCCATTGCGCCAATATCATGAACCCTCATGTAAAGGAGATGGGTGTTGCCCACAAGGGCAAAATACTGGACACAAGTCTTTGAAGTGAAGAATGAAAAAGTAAAGAGTGAAAAAGAAGAACTTTTCACTCTTTTTACTTTTTTACTTTTTACCTTTTACTTTTTACCTTTTAACTACTCTGGGTATTCAAATTCTCCTCTTTCAAGTGGTAGAGTACCTCTTCCAAGTATTTTTAGCTTCATACTTAGCCATAGGAAGGTTATTGTTGTAATAATTACCACATTCTACAGCGGAAGCACCTGGGATATCTCCCTCGAAAATTGGCCATATACTCAAAAAAGACGAGTAATCAATGGGGCTATATCCTTGGAGGTATAGTCGCCTGCCAGAATCAGGTAATTCTCTGTCATACAGCCCATAGGCCCCCAATAGATGATCTTATCCTTCCAATCACTATTACGTAGCCATGTAGCGGCCAAGTGCTCCATGGTGTGTATCTCTGCTCCTCCTAATACTGGTTCTCGATAGGGGCTTTCATCCGAATATCAAAAGAGGTAATCACTTCATTACCTACTACATCTCGACGAGAGAGATAAATCCCTCGCTGTAACTTGAGATGATCTACACAAAAACTTGCAATTCTTTTCCATTTTTATAATTAGTTGTCAGTTGTTAGTTATTAGTGGTTAGTGGCTAGTCACTTGTCATTAGTCACTTGTCATTAGTCACTTGTCATTAGTCACTTGTCATTAGTCACTATCCTAAGATCATTCCTGCGATAGTAGCCGACATCAGTGAGGCAAGTGTACCACCCAATACCGCCTTAAGACCAAATTCTGAAAGCGTCTTACGCTGACCAGGGCAAGTGAACCGATACCACCTATCTGAATACCAATAGAGGCAAAGTTGGCAAACCCACATAAAAAGATAAGTAGACATAATTACCGACTTTTGGTACATGAGGTGTATAGGGGCTTCAGGATTTTTAGTGTAGCCAATTGGGTATAGCCCACAAATTCTGCAAAGCAGCAAGCTTTAATTCCTAAAAAGCTGTCCTACCAGCATCATATCCTCCTTAGCAACTCCAATGAGCCACATAATAGGAGAAAAATAGATCCCAAGATCATCTCCAAAGAGAAGCGATCGTAAGGAAGCACACTACTATCTTTGATAATTGGATTCAGGTAGTAATATCTCCCTACCCATCCCAAGAAATAGTTGATCATGGCAATCAGGGCAACAAATACCAAAAAGCATCAGCCCCCTACATTGGCCGCTAGCTTAAGTCCTTCGCTAGTACCTGTGCTAATTACATCAAGGACATTGCTGCCAAACTTTTCGCTGGAGGTCTCATACATCGTGGGAATAACTTCCTCTTGTGGGTAGAGCATCTTGGAGATCACCACCGCCCCAGGAGCAGCCATGACAGAGGCCGCCAGTAGGTGCTTGGCAAACTCTAACTTCATCACTGGGTCATTCTCTCCTAAGAAGTTGATATACGAGGCAATACTCCTCCTGCAACCGTAGCCATACCGCCCACCATAACAAGGAGGATTTCACTCTTGGTCATCTTCTCCAAATAGGACTTAATCATCAGCGGGGCTTCGGTTTGCCCTAAAAATATATTACCTGTAACTGAAAGACTTTTCTGCCCCTAGAGATCTTTTAGAGATTTGCTCAATACCCAAGCCAGCGCACGAGTAAATATCTGAATGATTCCATAATAAAATAGAATAGAGGTAAGGGCGGGAGAAGAAGATAATGGTAGTAGTATCTGAAAGACAAAGATATACCCTATACCATTGATATCCATAAGGTTGCCAAAAGAGAAATCACTCCCTCCCCTTGGTAAAGTCCAAGATAAGCAAGAAGAAACTCCCTGCTACTTCAAAGACCTTTTCTGACCCACTCCACCTCAGTACCCCCAAAGGCCAAGAAAAGTTGTATAGCTAGTCCTATACCGACTGATCTTCCAAGCAATCGCCTTGCGATTGTGGCTAAAGAGGAAGGCTATCATCAGCAGTACGCACATACCCTAATAAGCCTCTGAGTACACTCTCTACGCTCATACCCGCACTTGGGATCATACTCGTTTGTGATTGAGCCATACCTGCAACAGGCAGCACAAGGAGGATAAGTGTATGTATAAGTTTCATATGATTCTGTTTTTATATTTTTCTTTCTTCGGGTAAGTTCTTCTTGGATTTCAGCTGCCAATTGTAGTTTTCTTCCTCTATGGCCGAATCCATAAGTTTTTCTAATCTCAGTGGTCAGATAGCGTTTTAGGGTTCTTATTACCTGCCGCACGAGGGACAGGAGTATCCTCTGTGAGGATATCTTGTTCCTGGGTCTGAGCCGTACCATACCTCTCTACCAATTCCTTAATCATAAAGATGGGTATCTTTTCCACTATAGCCATGGCCATGGCATCGCCTATACATATAGGTTGCATGCCTGTCTCCTCCTCTCCCTTATAGAGCATATGAGCATAGAAAGTTCCTTCCGAAACTCAGTGATTTGTATCTGAGTGATTTGTATCTGGTTGGCTTTCATAAGGTTGAACAATACATTATAGATAGGCGGTTGGCTGATAAAGAACCTCCCATAGTTGCTATATTGTATAGCCATAGCCTCTCGCTCTCCAATCACAATAGGTACTTGTCGCGCTCCTTCTGTTTCTTTTTAGAAGGAGCACATAGTTTCTAGCCGACATCTCACCGAGTGATTTTTATGTACATCTGTGTCCATTCCATAGTATGTATAATAGACTGCAAAAATAGAGAAAATTCTCCATTTGTACAACCTTTAAGCCGATGAATTTTCACTTGTTTTCCAAGAAAAAGTTATAACTTTTGCCCAAAATAAAAACCAAGCTTTTTATGAATTATACAATTCTCTTTTTGTTCTATTAGGTCTGTTTTTTTGTTCTTCTCTTTATTTTTACAGTGAAGCAACAAACAGCTGTTTCTATTGAGCGTTTTGGAAAAATTCCAAAGCATTCGCCATTCTGGCTTACAACTAAAAATTCCAGTGATTGACAAGGTAGCTGCACGTATCAGCTTAAAAATACAGCAATTAGATGTTATTGTGGAGACTAAGACCTTGGACGATGTATTTGTCAAAATCAAAGTCTCAGTACAGTTTGTCGTAATCAAGGACAAGGTGTGATGCTATCTACAAGCTCGAATACCCTCATGATCAGATTACCAGCTACGTATTTGATGTGGTGCTGCCGAAGTACCTAAGATGAAATTGGACGATGTGTTTGTCAAGAAAGATGATATTGCTATAGCCGTAAAAGCGTGAGGTACAGGAATCCATGGAAACTTATGGGTATGATATCATCAAGACTTTGGTTACTGATATAGACCCCTGATGCGCAGGTAAAAGCCGCTATGAACCGCATCAATGCTGCCGAACGTGAAAAAGTAGCTGCTCAGTATGAGGGGATGCCCAGCGTATCTTGATTGTAGAAAAGCCAAGGCCGAGGCCGAAAGCAAGCGTCTACAAGGACAAGGTATAGCCGACCAGCGTCGTGAGATTGCACGTGGGTTAGTAGAAAGTGTCGATGTGGCTTAACAAAGTAGAGCATCAGCTCTCAGGAGGCCTCTGCACTGATTGTGGTAACCCAGCACTATGATACCCTACAAGCGGTAGGACAGGACACCAAGAGCAACCTTATCCTCCTTCCCAACTCCCCACAAGCAGGGTGCTGAAATGCTACCAATATGATCGCTTCTTTCGCTGCCTCTAACCAAGTAGGGGGAATGATAAAAAGAAAGAATAAAAATGATTAATGATTAATGCCACTAATGATTAATGGCATTAATCATTAACCATTAATCATTAACCGTTAATCATTAATCATTGACAATTGGTTTATTTGATTCAGGGTAGGAGGTACTACTATTTGGAGGGAAGTGGTGCGCCAGCTTCCTATGAAAGTACCTTATTCTTAGCCGATAGCCTCAATGCTCCCCTATGGGAAAAGTCTACAGAGGAGATTATAGCTCTTTGCGAGAAAAATACCGAGTACCTATTAGACCACAATAGCAAACTCATTATTGTAGCCTGCAATACAGCTACTACCAATGCCATAACCCACCTTAGGGCTAAGTACAAAGGTGCCCTTTATAGGGATAGAACCTGCTATTAAGCCTGCGGGACTTTATAGCCAGACAAAAACAATCAGGGTGTTGGCTACACAGAGTACGCTAAGGAGTGCTTTCTTTGCTAATACTTGTCAGCACTTGCTTGATAAAGGAGTACGTGTGCTAAGCAAGAAGGAATAGGGTTGGTGCCTCTTATTGAGGAGGGAAAAATAGATACCCCTGAGATGTTCGCCCTTTTTAGAGCAATATCTCCGTCCCTATGGTCGCTGAGGGAATGGATTATTTGGTCTTAGGCTGTACTCATTACCCCTATCTTACCTCCCTTATCTCGGAGATTTTTACCAGAAAATATCCGTATTATGGACTCTGCTGAGGCAGTAGCCAAACAGACCAAGCGTATTCTCTCCCAAAACAACCTACTGGCTAAGGGAGAAGTTACGCCCACCCACCCTTGGCTGACGACAAGCAAGTGGAAATACTTAAGTCCTTTTGCTCCCCCACAGGTAAAGGTACAATATGAAAAAGTTTTTGAGTAATGAATTTTGTGTTCTTTGCAACTTAAAAACTCAAGACTTAAAACTAAGTAGCTAACTCAAAACTTAAAAACTCAAAACTTAAAACTTAAAATTAAGTAGCTAACTCAAAACTTAAAACTTAAAACTCAAAACTTAAAAACATGACCTCTAGAGATAAGAGAGTTATTTCTAAAATTTTTTGAGAGCAAGGGACATACCATAGTACCCTCTGCTCCTATGGTGATTAAGAACGACCCTACCCTGATGTTTACCAATGCAGGTATGAACCAGTTCAAGGAATTTTTCTTAGGCAATGCCCAAGCCTACAAGCGTGTAGTAGATACTCAAAAGTGTCTCCGTGATCGGGCAAGCACAATGACTTGGAAGAAGTAGGACGTGATACCTACCACCACTACTATGTTTGAGATGTTGAGCAACTGGTCTTTTGGCGACTACTTCAAGAGAGAGCTATCAGCTGGGCATGGGAGACTACTCACTGAAGTATATAAGATTCCGAAGGAAAACCTCTATGTAACGGTATTTGAGGGAAGTCCTGAAGAAGGAGTACCTTTTTGACCAAGAGGCTTACGACATTTGGAAAGAGCGTATCGCTGAAGATCATATCCTCTTAGGAAACAAAAAGGACAACTTCTGAGAATGGGTGATCAAGGCCCTTGTGGTCCTTGTTCTGAAATTCATGTGGATATTCGCTCAGCCGAAGAAAAAGCTAAGGTAGCAGGGTCGTGATTTAGTCAATAATGATCACCCACAGGTAATTGAGATTTGGAATAACGTCTTTATGGAGTTCAACCGAAAGGCCGATGGTTCCTTGGAGAAACTCCCTGCACAGAATGTGGATACAGGTATGGGCTTTGAGCGCCTTTGTGTGGTGCTACAAGGCAAGCAGTCCAACTATGATACGGACGTCTTTACACCCCTGATCCACAAGGTAGAAGAGATTACTAAAAACAAAATATACCAATGGGATCAAGGTAACCCCCGAACAAGAACGAGATCAATGTAGCGATACGTGTATTTCCGACCACATTAGGACGGTCGCCTTTGCTATAGCTGATGGGCAATTGCCCTCCAACAATGGAGCTGGTTATGTAATTCGTCGTATCTTGCGCCGTGCCATTCGTTATGGCTTTTACTTTTTAGGACAGAAAGAACCTTTCATCTATAAGTTGGTAGAGACCTTGGCTAAGCAAATGGGCGGGACTTTCCATGAGTTAGAAAAAAAGAGTTCCTCTTGATTGTGAGTGTGATTAAGGAAGAAGAAGTCTCTTTCTTGCGTACATTGGAGCAAGGACTATTGATGCTAGATGTGATGATACAGAACACTACCGATAAGCAACTCTCAGGTAGTAAAAGCCTTTGAACTCTATGATACTTATGGTTTTCCTAAAGACCTCACTGCCCTTATCCTTTCAGAACGTGGTATGACCTGGACGAGGCCTCTTTTGAGGAGCACCTCCAAAAGCAGAAAGAACGCTCTCGTGCTGCCGCTCAAGTCAAAGCAGGTGACTGGGTCGTACTTCGTGATGACGAAAAAGAAGAGTTTATCGGATATGATACACTGGAGGCAGTGGTACGCTTGGTCAAATACCGCAAGGTAGAGAGCCAAAAGGATGGTACCCTTTACCAATTGGTGTTCAACACTACTCCTTTCTACCCTGAAGGAGGAGGACAAGTAGGAGACCGAGGTACGTTACAGTCGGCCAATGGAGAAATCATTTATATTATAGATACGAAGAAGGAGAACAACCTTATTATCCACTTGGCGGAACACCTGCCTGAAAAACCTCACCGATCCGTTCAAGGCAGAAGTGCACCTTGCTGGTCGAACCTTGGCACAAGCCAACCACAGTGCTACTCACCTATTGCATCGAGGCACTAAGAGAGGTATTGGGTACTCATGTGAGAGCAAAAGGGTTCGCATGTATCTCCAGAGGCTTTTGCGCTTTGACTTTTCTCACTTTGCCAAACTCACTCAGGAAGAACTCACTGAGGTAGAGCGCTTGGTGAACAAAACGTATCTATGAGAAAATTCCACTTCAGGAGCATCGCAATATTCCTATCCAACAAGCTTTGGAGGCTGGGGCTATGGCTCTCTTGGCGAAAAAAATATGGCGATAAGGTGCGTATGATACAGTTTGGCAAAGCCGAGAACTCTGTGAGGGGCTACCCATGTGAAAAATACGGGGGACATCTGGTTCTTTAAGATTGTCTCTGAAGGAGCTGTAGCCGCAGGGGTACGCCGTATAGAGGCTATTACCAATGCGGGTGCCCTTAAAGCACTTCTTATTACAAGAGAAACTCTTGAAGAGGTTAAGTCCTCCCTTAAAAACCCTCAAGATCCTGTCAGAGGCTATTGCTAATTTACAAGAGGAAAATGCACGCCTCACACAAGGAGTTAGAGCAACTCAAGAAAGAACAAGCCAAACAGCTCGAAGGGCGAACTCAAGGGTGAATTTGTTCCCGTTGGCGATGTACAATGTCTTACTAAGCGCTTGGATTTGGATGTAGCCACCCTTAAGGACTTAGCCTTTATGCTTGGTGAAAAGTCAAAGATGCCTTTTATTCTCTTTGGCTCTGCTCAAGAAGATGGCAAGGCCTTTACTCTTGTGCTATATCAACAAGGAATTGGCTAAGAACAAAGGTTTAGATGCAGGAAAGATTGTACGCGAATTGGGTAAATGTATCCAAGGAGGCGGCGGAGGTCAGCCTTTCTTCGCTACCGCAGGGGTAAAAAGACTGAAGGTATCGCTGAGGCTTTGGAAAAGGTAAAAACCATATTATAACACCTATAACAAAATAGCTAATACATAATAAATGGCGTTTCTATTTATGTAGAGACGCCATTTGTTGTATTTTAAAAATATACTGAGCTGCTGCCCTATCATATTTCTCAGGATATTTTTTTCTTTTACATAAGAATTGACATCAAAGAGAATACGCAGGGTGATAGGGATGTTTTTCTCCTTATATCGGCGTGCCCAAAAGGAATATGCCCAGCGTATTGCCGTATCTTCTATATCACTATTGTTCAGATCTCGGCGGAGTTCCTCTGAGAGATTGTACTGAGTATATCCTTACCAGTCCTCTTAGTTGGTTTTCTATCATCCATTTCTCACTATACCCCCTGAAGCAGGCTCTTCTTTCTCGGTTTGTTCCATCACTCGGTAGATGTCTTTGTATAAAGAGATATTGTTCTTATCCAGATAATACACCTTAAGTAGGTAACGCGCTCTAGCACTATAACGGGAGCAGTTGATTCTGATCCATATTTTCTAGGGTAAAAGTACCGAAATGTTTCCAAAAGGAGGAGAGCATATAAGAGTCTTTGCCGAGTTCCTTCATTGAAATTATAGAGGTTTTTCCTTGGGCATCTTTTGCTTTCCTTACTACGGTCTATCTCACGAGAGATTTCTTCTAAAACCAAGTACAGATTTCACCTGATCGAATAATTTTGTAAAAGAAATCACGACCAAATTTGTCAGAATCCCACTTGTAAAAACTCCTCAGGCTTATCCCATTCCATATAATCCTCTTGGTCTGCCTTAAAAAGCAAGCGGATTGTAGGTCCCTTTGGTTTCTTCTTCAATACGATAGGTAATACAAGGCTCATCCTCTTCTTCAGGACGCTCTTCTATAGGTTCTTCTTCTTCATAATATACATAAGAGTCGGTCGCTCTTGGCTCAGGGTCGTAATCTTTATTGATATAGGAATAGTCATCAAAAATTCGGCTCTTTCGGCTGTTTATGATAGGCATAGATACTAATACCCGATACAAAGGCAAGGGTGATACCACAAATGGCCAAAGCCACACCTCCCAATAGTCGAATACCGCGTCGCCAAAGCCATCTGCCTAAAAAGAAAAACGGGAAGGCACCCCGCAAAGGCTGCCATAAACATAAGTAAGGAGGTGTCTTTTTTTCTAATTCGAAGGAAAAATGATTCGTCAGATAGATGATAAGATAATTGAGAAGCAATATACCCTATGAAAAATAACCTCCCCCAGTAGAAAAATCCTCCATCCAAGGCATGGGTTTGAGTGTTTTTCTTGATATAATACCAAAATAATCCCTATGATATTTCCCACTACCATAGAGAAAAACAAGAAATAGCAGAGCGAATGTAACAATAGGAAAAAGAGTTACCATACTGGCTGTTATCGGTAAGCATAAAAAGGGAGCTAGTACGATTTTTAAGAATTCTTCAGCAGGTTCGTACCCATATATATAGACCTTATCGTTGATAAATTGGGTTATAAAAACAAGTAGGCCAACGATAGCAAGCGAAGTGAGCTGCACCAATACTATCGAACGTAAAAGATATTTTTTTCATAGGCTTTTGTCTTTCTTATACAGGACAAAAAGTAAATAAAATTTTTCATATATAAGAAAAATAGTATCTTTGCCTCCTTAAATTAAGTATAAATAAAACATGACTCTTACCGTCAATGACCTTAAGCGTGGGGATAAATGTCTTATCAAGGATGTAGCTACTGAACAGTTGCCGATAAAACTATTGGAGCTGGGCTGCCTTCACGGCAATAGTATAGAACTGGTCGAGATAGCCCTTTGGGAGACCCACTCTATTTGATTATTAATGATACTCATATGGCTATTCGCCGAGAGATGGCACAATATATTGAGGTAGAACTCTCTAATTCTGATTCCAATGAGTAAGCATGAGATAAAAAGTAGCACTGATAGGAAACCCCAATGTGAGAAAAATCCTCTATCTTCAACCTGCTAACGGGTATGAACCAGCATGTGGGAAACTACCCAGGGTTACTGTGGATAAGAAAGTGGGCTTTTGTAAGCTTTCCCCAAACGATCAATGCCCTGAATATACGACCCTACCAGGCACTCTATAGTACCAATCCCAATTCTATGGACGAGAAGGTGGCCATCAGTTGTCTTTTTGGACAAAGATGATATAGACTTTCCCGATGTGGTAGTGCTGGTGGCCGATGTGGAGAACCTCAAGCAAAAACCTCTATCTCTATACCCAGATAAAGGACTTTGGCATTCCTATGATCTTGGCCATCAATCATGGCCGATCGGATGAAGCCTCGTGGTATCACCATAGACATACCCTGCCTTGGAAGCCGCACTCCATACACGCCTAGCTCTTGTGAGCACTCGACAGAAAATGGGGATAGAGGAGTTGAAAGAGTTGATTATCAATTACAAAAACTCCCCTTGGAGAAGGTTATAGATATCAACCGCATAGACCCTACTTATTTCAAAAACGCTCAAGGAGAAATTCCCCAATGAAGAATTAGGCAAACTCTGGATGGTCATCTCTCAAAAACTTTGAGGTGATAGGGGCATTGCGCAAGGTCGAAAATTCAAAAGAGCATATAAAAACCGAGGCCGAAAATCAAGAAAAATGCAGCAGCGGGAGACCATTCTCCGTTATCAGGCTATAAACCATGCACTCAAGGATACTTATAAGGTAACAGCAGTGGGTACTCGTGCCCTTTTTGGATAAAATTCTTTTGCACAAGGTATGGGGCTATGTGATTTTTATGGCCATATTACTGCTGATTTTTCCAAATGATATTCTATGTGAGTGAATACCCTAAGGGTTGGATAGAAAGCGCCTTAGGCTGGGTAGGCACTTGGATCGGCAATGTATTGCCCAAAGGCTCGCTCACCTCTCTTCTGGTAGATGGGGTGATTCCAGGGCTTACTGCCGTAGTTTCCTTTGTTCCTCAGATAGCGCTGCTCTTTTCTTTATCTCCCTACTAGAGGAAAGCGGTTATATGAGTAGAGTGGTTTTCCTTATGGATAGGATCATGCGTCCCTTTGGGCTTAATGGTAAAGGGAGACCATTCCTTTGATTTCAGGTGCTGCCTGTGCTATACCTGCGGTAATGGCTACCCGTACTATTGAGAGTTGGCGTGAGCGACTAATTGCTATTCTGGTAACTCCCTTTATTACTTGTTCGGCAAGACTGCTCTATCTATCTGATTATGATAAAGCTCGTGATTCCAGAGGAAAGTACTTCTTCTTTAACAATCAGGCAGTAGCGCTTTTTCTTACTCTATATGTTTGGCGTATTTATGGCCATCTTCTCCGCTTGGCTCTTGAGCAAGTTCTTGGTGCTAAAGAATGCTTTCCAAACACACTTTTATTGTAGAGATGCCAACCTACACAGTACCTTTGGCACGAAATGTGCTACTAACCGTATATGATAAGTCTAAGGCCTTCGTTCTCAGTGCAGGGAAGATTATATTCTTTATGACAGTGCTCATCTGGTTCTTACAGACCCATGGGCTAAGTGAGAAGTACCAGCAATGCTGAAGTACATACCGAGCAGCTGGCCAGCCAATATGGTTGGGATGAAGACGAGAAGGAACACTACCTTTTAGCTATCGTACCGAAAAACTCCCTTTTGGGAAATATGGGCAAGTTTGTAGAACCTGTGTTCCGTCCCTTAGGCTATGACTGGAAGATCAGTATTGCTGTATTAGGTTCCTTTGCCGCACGTGAGACCTTTGTAAGTACCTTGGCCACTATCTATAGTTTGGGCGAGGTAGATGTAGAAGAAGGTGAGGCTGAACAACGCACGGTAGTGGCTCGTTTGCAACAAGAGATGCGTCCCGACGGCACCCCTGTCTTTAATTTGGCCACGGGGTCTCTATCCCTACTATTCTTTGCCTCCGCTATGCAGTGTATCAGTACCTTTGCCATCGTACGCAAGGAAACCAATAGCTGGAAATGGGCGATTTTTGCAATGGGTTTTCATGACTGGCTTTGCGTATCTTTCGGCCTTTGCTGCTTATCAGCTTTTTGAGTTGATAAACAAAAAGTTTAATTAGTTAAGATGAAATAAATTGCGTTTTCTACAAATTGGCTTGCACTCGGATAGAGACGCAATTTATTGCGTCTTTAAAAGGTTTAGCGTTTCTTCATTTTAACTATTGATTGGCATTAAAAAGTAGGAATACTCGTGATTACTTTTTGCGAGAAATTTAAAAATCATCTTATCATGACTGGACTTATTATTGTCATTGCCCTTGTAGTGGTAGTCGCGCTTTGGTACATCAGTGCCAATAACAAATTGGTTGCCTTGGCCAATAACCGAGAGAATGCTTTTGCTGATATAGATGTACAGCTCAAGCAGCGCCATGACCTGATTCCACAGCTAGTAGCTGCTGTAAAGGGCTATATGAACCACGAGGCGGAGGTACTCACTCGCGTAACTCAGGCGCGCTCTCAGGCGCTCAGTGCCACTACTGTAAATGATAAAATTGAGGCTGAAAAAGAACTCTCTCAGCTATGCGTGCTCTCAGTATACAAGTAGAAGCTTATCCAGAACTGAAAAGCCAATACCAACTTTTATGCACTTGCAGGAAGAAATTGCTGATATAGAGAACAAATTGGCCTCTGTACGTCGTTATTTCAACTCCACTACCAAGGAACTCAATACGGCAATCCAATCCATTCCAACCAATATCGTCGCAGGCTTTAAACACATGACCCCACAGCCATTCTTTGACTTAGGAAAAGAGGAACGCAAACAATTGGATAAAGCACCAGAGATTTCTTTTCGTAAGTAATACAATGCCTTGTTAAAGGTTAAAAAGAAACTATGGCAACCGTTACAGAATTATACCAAGCTGTCAGAGATAAATTTGGGATAGAAATAGCAGAGCTTCTGACCTCCTATATACACATCTTACAGACCTCACAGAGATAAAGAAGGAGCAAACAGAGCTAAGGATAGACATGGCGCAAGTTCGTTCTGAGAGTCTCTCAACAGCGCTCTGATCTTACAGCAGAATTAGTAAAACTCCATACAGAAATCAAGCTATTACGTATGGATATGGAAGGGCATGTAGTACAGCTTCGTGCAGAAATTTCTCAAGTTCGTGCAGATATGGAGGGACATGTAGTACAACTCCCGTGCAGAAATCTCTCAAGTTCGCTCGGAACTCAAGGAAGAAATAGCACAGCTTCGTTCAGAAATTTCTCAAGTTCGTACAGATATGGAGGGACATGTAGTACAACTCCGTGCAGAAATCTCTCAAGTTCGTTCAGAACTCAAGGAAGAAATAGCACAGCTCCGTGCAGAAATCTCTCAGGTTCGTTCTGAACTCAAGGAAGAAATAGCGCAGCTCCGTTCTGACATGGAAGTACATGTGGCACAACTTCATGCAGAAATCTCTCAGGGTTCGTTCTGAACTCAAGGAAGAGATAGCGCAACTTCGTTCTGAACTAAAAGAAGATATCCATAAGGCCTTTACACAGATGAATAATAATATCATTAAATGGTTAGTAGGCTTCTTTATCTCTATAATGCTTATGATATTGGGGTTATATTTTACAAAATAGTCCCATAGGAATATTATGCATGGGTTTTACTTGTCATTACTTTTTATCTTTTTACTTTAGTTAAGGAATGCAATACCTCGGAATACAACAACAAATAACAAGAAATAATACCAAATCAATATTGTTTCTATTGGCTTTTTCCACTACTTATTTTAGTAGGGGTATATGTGGTATTGTATGTGCTCTCTGACCAAGATATAGAACAAACCAATACGCAATTCCTTTCAGTAGTTCCTATAGTACTGGCGGGAGTGGGTATATGGTTTTGATTATCTCTTACCTCTTCCATACCCAAATGACCCAGATGGCTACCCATTCGGAACCTTTGGAGCGTAGGGATAACAAGCAGGTGTATAACCTGACGGAAAACCCTATGTATGTCGGTAGGAATGACCATGCCTAAGCTCTATATCATAGAGAGTGATGCGCTCAATGCTTTTGCTTCAGGAATCAATGAAAAAACTTTTGCCATTACCCTCACACGTGGGATTATCAATAGGCTCAATGACGAGGGTTGGAAGGCGTAATCGCCCATGAACTAACGCATATCCGTAATCGTGATGTACGCCTACTGATAGTAACTATTGTGTTTGTCGGTATCTTCGCCACTATAGCCGATTTGGCCTTGCGAGATGCTCCTAAACGGAGGGGGGAATATGTTTTCCTCTCGCAATCGCAAGAATGACAAGGGCGGCGGAGCCATGCTCTTGCTTATTATCCTTTTAGTGGCAGGGGCTATCTATTTCCTCTCTATTCTTTTTAAGCTGGCGCTCTCTCGCTCACGTGAATATATGGCCGATGCAGGAGCCGTGGAACTCACTCATAATTCCATGGCATTGGCCAGTGCACTGAGAAAAATATCGGGACACTCTACCCTAAAAAGAAGTGAAATGACGAGGTGAAGGAGCTTTTTATTGACTACAAAGCTGAAGGCTTTTTCTCTCTTTTGCCACTCACCCGCCTATTGAAAAAGCGTATCCAAGTATTAGAACAGTATTGACAATGCACCCTCTATCCTCAAATACCTACCCCATCGCCCCCTATGCAAATGGTCGATACAATCACTCTTATCAATGATACAAGTATTGTTACTTGTTTTCAGATCAAGGAAGATTGTATCTTCTTGTGCGAGGATACTTCACCAATTGGGATTGATAGAGAATATGGCTCAAACCTGTTCGGCTATCGTGGGACAATTTTTCTTTGATAAAAAAATGACGAAGGCTCTAAGAGGGTCATAGGCTATATCAGCGCTATAAAAAGAAAGCTGAAATATTTAACCTACCGCAAGTCACCCAAACCATTCGCACCGAGGCCTCCCTGCTCTCTCGTTATGATGATAAGGGGTATAGTATCTGTGCAATGGATTGTGCCGCTTATTACCAGCAGCACTTATTGGCAACCGCTCAAATGAACCTTTTTATAAAAGAAAACGACTGATGAAAGAAAACGAACTCCCTCAAGAAAAAGGAGCTTTTAGATGGCATGAAAGAGCTTTGTTATGTAACAGATGCTCAGAAAATATACCACTGCCCTAAGTGAAGGTTGGGAGGTGAAGAATATTGCCTTGGAGGCTTCTTTTTGATCTTTTACAGGAACAAATACAAGAGGCAAAGACTCAGATACAAGCAGGTAAGCAAAAGTCCCATAGTGTACTATATGATACGTGAACGTATGGATTGGGCTACCTTGGCCAGTTATATGAACAGATGGCAATGGATTATCAAAGAGGCATGCCAAACCTAAAGTATTTGCTCGTTTGTCAGAGAAGACTTTGAGAAAAATATGCTGAAATATTTGGAATTTCTGTAGAAGAACTTAAAAACTTCTCAGCGATATGATAGAAAAAGTAGTAGAAGTAACCCATCTGTATAAGAAATATAAAGAATCTGAGGATTTCGCCCTGAAAGACCTCTCTTTTGCTGTGCAGAAAGGAGAAATTTATGGTGTTTTGGGCACCAATGGGGCAGAGAAAACGACTCTCATGTCTATTCTTATGGGAGGGATTCAGCCTACTGCTGGAAACTTCACTATAGTGGACTCTCTTATAAAGGACAAGCCCAACAAATTCGCTATAAAATAGGGGTTGTACCTCAGGAATATGCCCTCTACCCTACCCTTACGGCAAGGGAAAATCTCCATTATTTTGCTAGCTTATATGGACTTAAGGGCAAGCAAGTACAAAGGCAGTCACTCAAGGACTGGAGCGGGTTGGTCTTCTAGAGGTAGCAGATAGGGAAAATCAAACACTTCTCTGGAGGAATGAAGCGGCGTATCAACCTCTTGGCAGGGATTCTTCACACCCCTGAAGTACTTTTTCTTGGACGAACCTACCGTAGGGGTCGATGTGAGTTCCAAACTTATCATCATAGACTACCTAAAAGAACTTAATAGACAGGGTATGTCTGTACTATACACCTCGCACCATATGCAAGAAGCACAGGATTTTTGCCACAGAGTGCTTATCTTAGATAGAGGCCTCTTACGCTGTGAAAACACCCTGAAACCCTTATAGCTGAAAACCCAAGCTCAAAACTTGGAGGAGGTGTTCGTTCGTCTCACTTCTCAAGATATAGCCTATGAATAAGTTGGTTGCTTCTATCTATAAGGAAATACTGCTTATTAGCAGGGGACTTAGGAGGGCTTATTATCCTATTTGTAATGCCCTTGGTCTTAGTTGTTACCATTACCCTCTTGCAGGATGGTGCTTTTCGCAATATTACCGAGCAGAAAACAGCCGTGCTATTGGTAGATAATGACTATGGGGCAGTAGGAGCACATATACGCAAGAGCATGGAAGAGAGTGGTTTCTTTTCGGTTCTCTCCGATGATGCCATCAGAGATCTTAGCGAGACAAAGGCTAAGCGTATGATACGTGAAGGAAAATTCCCCATGGCCATTGTGCTACCAGCTCACCTCTCCGAAGACCTTGAGCGTGAAGTAAAAGCAAAAGGTAGATAGGATACTGGAGTGCTTTTATGGAGCAGACACCCACTGAAGATTCTCTCAAACCTTTTTGAACCCAAGGAGATACGTCTCTACTTTGATCCCTACCTTACCACTCTCCTTTAAGGAAACGGTCAAAACCCATATAGATAAGATGATGTATCAGGTAGAAAATCGTTCTATCTACACTGCCTTTGAAAAGGAATTAGGGGAAGGCAAACAACTGCCTTTCTCCACAGAAGGAAGTCTCGTTACTTTTGCGGAGATCAATCCTACCCCTGCTACCCAACTGCCCAATTCCGTACAGCACAATGTACCTGCATGGGCGCTCTTTGCTATCTTTTTATCACCATTCCACTCTCGGCCAATATCAAGAGAGAAGACACAAGGGACAAATATACGACTTTTGACCTCTCCTCTTTCTTATGGAGAGCTGCTTATAGCCAAGATCCTAGTGTTCTTAGTCATAGGTATTTTTGCAGTTTGTCCTTATGGTTCTGCTGGGTTTGTATCTTTTTCCCTCTTATGGGGTTACCTGCTTTTGGAGATAGGCGGACGTGTATGGGGACTATTGGCTGTAGCTACGGCCTCCACTACGGCTGCCATTGGCTAGGAGTACTTTTTGGGAACCACTCTGCCATACCCAAGAACAGTCAGCACCACTGGGAGCAACACTTACAGTAATCTTGGCAGCTATCGGCGGGGTATGGATTCCTGTCTTTGTAATGCCTCCCTTTATGCAAACCATAGCTAAGCTCTCTCCTATGAACTGGGGTTTGCAGGCTTTCTAAGTAGCTTCTTAGAGTAGGTGAGTTCTCAGCTATAGCAGGCAAAGTGGAACTTTTACTGCTGTTTTTATTCTTTTGTATAGTAATTTCTATAGTATATGACAAGGCAAAAGAAATCTATAAACCTACCCCCTTAAGTGAAACGGTACAACTCAGGGTACGCTTTAGCGAGACGGATCCCTTAGGCATTGTATGGCATGGCAGCTATATCAAGTACTTTGAGGAGGGGCGGGAGGCTTTTGGTAGGAAATATGGTATTTCCTATCTGGAGGTGAGAGCGCCATGGGTTTGCTACTCCCATTGTAAAGAGTGTGTGCGAACATAAGAAAATGGTGCGCTACGGAGAACTCTTGGAGTAGAGACTCGCATATGGATACCTCTGCGGCCAAATTAGTCTTCAATACTATATCTACAATGAGCAAAAGAGTTAGTCTGTGCAGGTGAGACCGTACAGGTATTTACCCTCTTGAAAGAAGGTACCCTTTGCCTATATAATCCGGATTTTTATACCCAATGGAAAGAGAAACACCTATCACACTCCTAATCATAGATAGCGATACCCAGTGGCTGGAATATATAGCACCTACCTTGCAACAAGCTGGATTTGGGGTGCTCACTGCCATATCTGGAGCACAGGCATTGCGTATCATTAAGCGAACGACACCCGAACTATTACTGCTGAATATCTTCTTGCCCGACACCGATGGCGTGGAAGTATGCGAGCGATTGCGCCAAATGCAACTGCCTACCCGTCCTGTCATTTGTGCTATTGGCCGAAGAGAACCAAGATTATGCGCTCCTTGCAGGCTTTGAGGCGGGGAGCCGATGATTTTTATATACAAGCGACTGAAAACCAAGCTTTTTATCTACAAACTTGAGGCGCTTGTTAAGCTATGTTTTCAAAAAAACGCAAAGAGGTGAAACAGCCCTTGGTCTATGGGGATTTCTCTTTGGATGAAGAGACTTATACCCTTACTAAAGGTGATAGGCAATATGTATTAACAAAAAGAATATGAGCTACTCTCCTTGTTACTCTCCGCCCCTAACCGACTTTTTCTCCCGTGAGGAAATAGCCACTCACATTTGGGCAGACCCTGCCGTAGCACACAGCCGCACCATAGATGTCCATATGGGAAGCTCCGAGACAAACTCGGTCAGGCAAGGATTAAGACCGTCAAGGGGCGTGGGCTATAGGTTAGTGTAGTAGTCTTCTAACCACATGATCCCAATCAGGATGAGGCTTCTACAGGCCAAAAAGGATTAGCTCCCTTGGAAGTTCTCTGCTCCGTTTTTAGTACGGTCATCTACAAGGTAATCCCCCGATTGAGGTCTTTGTGATGACTGAGTATCAATCGCTTATACAAAGGGGCTATCTTCTTCTTTCCCGAAGTATTTCTGTATCCATTGCAATTTATCGCCCCAAGCAGAAGGATTACGCCAGGTGCTGTAGAAAGCACATAAATATCATAGTGTTCAGCCAACGCATTGACCGCCTCCACTGCCCCTTTCATAGGTTGCATAAGTGAGAAAATACCAGGTGTCTCATCATAATTGCCCTTATAGGCTTCTTTTTAATTCATCGGATAAGGCTGCAATTCCAGTGGAAAATCCACCAGCACATTATCCATGTCTATATAAAGGATTTTTCATGATTTTTCTGCTATTTATAAGAGTAAAAATGTCACCGACAAGTTATCTTCTTGTGAAAAATCTTGCCCTATCACAAAAAGAGTATTCCAGTTGATTACCCATAGCCTTGGTAATTTCTTCGTTTATAACCGCTACTTCATCCAGCGTTACTGGCTGCTTATCATAGTTTAGAATTAAGAAGATCTTCTTTATCTTCTAGCTCCTCTTCTAAAGAAGCTAAGATTTGGGCAACTGCCTTTTTTAGCTCAGTCTTCTCCTTTGGCTATTCCCTTGCTATAATATCTATCCCTACTTGAGCTGCTAAAGTTGCTGACTTTCACGACTATTGTCCTGAAAGATATTGACAAGACCACCCACTACGGAGGCTACTGTTTGGGAAGTGCTATCAAAGAAATTCAATTTCCCTTTATTTTTCTTCTGTTTCTTCCTTGGGGCTATTTTTCCCGTTCTTGAGCAGTATATAATCTAAGTTCCTCCAAATAGTCATATATTTCTCTTACATCCATATTACAAAACTGGACTATGAGTATGTTCCTTTTTCTTCTTTGGGGAGGTGTCGGCGTTTTTCGTTATCCACTACGAGCACCTTATCAATATAGTTTCTGAGCTGTGTTATGGCTGCTTGTGAGCGTTTAAGGGCTGCTAAACTCTCAAAGGAGAAAGGGGTCGTGATTACCGCTACACAAGGGATGCCCATCTCCTTGCAGAGCTTAGCAATATAGGGAGTCGCCCCTGCTCCTGTACCACCACTTGTGGCAGCAATGAGATATACCATAGTACTGCCGGCCAGTACTTCCTTGATTTGCTCCTCACTCTCTTGAGCTGCTTGTAACCCCTTCTGAGGCTCACGATTAGTGCCTGTGAAAAACTCCTTTCCCAATAGGAGCTTATTCGGCACTAGATTCCTTTCTAAGCTCTCTTTATCGGTATTAAAGACCCAAAGATCAACCTCCTTGGGTCGATTATACTTATACATAAAGGCAAGATCATTGCAGCCTGCACCTCCTACTCCTATTATCTTAATTGACTCGTTTACATTTTTAGTATCCATAAAAATTATTGAGATTATTTCTCTTTGTTAATTTTAAAAAGCACACTCCCTGAAAAAGAAAAAGATTCATCTCAAGGAGTGGCTTTTTTTAGTCATTCCTCTAACTACCTTGCTCGAATCACTTTTTGTATTTTCTCTTGGAAAGTTTCATAGCACTGTTGTCATAAGGAGACTATAGTTGTGCAGCCTCTAAGCCGTGTGCTTGTTCTTCTGCTAAATTAATAGAAGCCATAAACTGTTCTATTATCAGGAAGTCAAAGATTTCTTCCACCTCATAAAAGTTCAGTTCATGTAAGCCCCTACCCTGTTGCTGGCCTTTGCCTAAGATAATGAATAGTTCCATATCTTTAGGATTGGGGTCATCAGTAGGTTGCCCAAAATCATAGCTGACACTTGAGTTGTTAATTTATCTGTTCTTTTTATATTCATCTATCAAAAGGATTCATGTGATTCCAAAGAATATAGTCATCTAATGCCGCAAAAGTAATGTCGCAAAGGATATTTCCCAAAGAAAGTCTTCAGGTCATCTTGATATACAACTTCTAAGTGCTCTATAGCACAAGTTCTCAACTCATCTAAAAGCCATCTGTGCCATGTCTTTTCTATTTTTCACCCTCAAAGGCGGCTGAAAGCTACTACCACAGAGGTAGGAATACCCATTGACTGTGCTGCTTTTTGCTATAAGTGGCGTAATCTTTGAGCCTGTTTGCCCTCCTAATGAAGTATAAAGGAATAAACGCTTTACACCAAGTAACATTTCTTCTATGTTAGGTGCTTGAGAAAGATTGTATTCGAGAAAGGTATAGGAAGCTCTTAGCTTTTGCTTCGCATTTGCTAAAAAAATTAACTCCTCCCCACCTACTCCTATAAGAGTGATCTCCTGAGAGATAGCTTCAATTGCTTTTGCTCTTTTTTCGTAGTCAGATTGATATTTTTCCAACTCTTCAATAGGTGATGTATTATTTGTCATAATTCAGATATTTTTAAATTATTTCTTTACAGTGATGAGTAGTACAACCACAAGGCTATTTCCTAATAATGGTTTTGTTTGGTCTTCAATAGAAACAGCCGTTGGACAGTCAATAGGAATCTCCTTCCGTATAGACTCTGCTATTTCTACTATTTCTTCTTTGCCAGCCTTCTTCCTGCCACTAGAGAAAACACGTACGACAAGCGACTGGGCCTCCCTAAGACTCTTTATAGGAAGTGCAGAAGCTTTTATAGACACTTTTGCGGAGGTCAGTGCAGTGGTAATAGCTTGTTGAGCACGGGATTTCGCACTGCCTTTCCCTGATGCTACATGGGTTACAAAACCTTTTCTTGGGTTCTCTATTACATCTCGAAATTGATTATAATCATCAGAGAAATAGCTGATACAATTGTCGATGATAGAAAGTACCCTCGGATATGAATCCTCTTCTTTTTACAATATATATGCCATCTAAGGATTGGCGAAATGACTTCAATTCTTCTGATTGGGTAGCCTTCTGCTTTTTCTGAGATAAGAACACCTATAGTGGCAATCCCTAACTCCTTACATAACTGGGTTATAGTTACAGATTCTGTGATAATTTCATTCACATAAGCAACAAAGAACACCAGCTCTGTTTCGTCTTCTAAGATCGTTCCTATTTGCTCCTCTGTATATGCTTTCTCCTTATCTAAGGACACATAGTCTGCGCCTTTAAGGGTATTTTTCTTTTTTTCTATAAAAAGTTATGGCTTCAGCACTCTTCTTTCCAAAGCCGACAACCTTAATGGGGGTTGATTTCTTAGTCTTCATAATAAAATATTTTTTTAAAGTTATACATAGCTTCTAATAACAGTACAAATATAAAGCGAATTTTTTGAGGTGTTTTGTATGAGTTCGTATGCCCTCTATACCAACTCATAAAGCTCAAGCTCTATAAGAACCTTGTCCTTAAGTAGTTGAAAATGTGTTATTCTATCCTTCATCGACTGAGAAAGCACAAACTCCTGTTCATCTTCTTCTGCTATGCTGTCAACAAAGAATCTTATTTGCTCGCTAAGGAATACATAGTGGAGATCAAAGATCTGAAAAAGCCACAATTCGAATAAGGTTCTATCTACCATCTGTCCCTCCTCACTACCCTTTACGATCATATGTAAGTCTATGAGTTGCTGGCTGTTCTGTAACTCTATTTTTGAAATAGTATTCTATAGAGTTAGAAGCAAAGATTAATCGGTATAGCAGGTCCCAATCGAAAACATCTCCATACCCCGAAGCATCATGACAAACAAAAGGAAGGGTATCGAACTTAGAGATATTTTTTTGTATATCTCCGACTCCTAAAGTCTTTTTCCCTAAGGGTTCCAAAATAAGTATCATACTCAGCGAGTTCTTCTTTTAGGTCTTCTTCCTTGTATAGTTCTTCGATAACCCAATTAATAAAAAGGGCTTTCTTCTTCCATGGTAAGTTATTTTTAATGGTTTATTCTGTTTTTTTAAGTAAGATGAGATCGATACAGAGTTTTTCTGCTCTCTGTAGTCTCTGTGAGGGATTTGCACCTGTTGCATATCCTGTTGGAGAATTTCCCAAAAGCAGGCTGTTAAGCCCTCTAACACCCAACTGCTTATCGGCAGCATAGGAGGCTAATTTCTGTATGGCTTTTTCCTCTACCTTTAGGGTAGTATTATGCAGCTTGAAAAAATGCTCATAGCTGCGCAAGGGAGAAGAATCACCCAATAAAATTTCTTTTTAATATAGCAGGAGTAATAGGCTTAAGGGCTACAAAATCACTAATACGCCCCAGTATCTCTCGTTTTTTTGATAACCTTGAGAAATCCTCACGAGTGGCCTTATCATAGAAAGTGCCTTCCTTTTTGCCTGTCTTTGTCTCTGGTGACACAAACCCATTTATTCTTGCTTTATTGAGTTGATCAAAAACACCTGTAAAAAGGAATAGTACTTTCTTAGTAGAAATAGTATGACTGACCTTACTATTATAATAAGAAGTGGAAAAAGTAGCCTTGCCATTGTCATCAATAAGGTTGAGCAATTCATTGATAATTCTATCGTTATAGGTGCCGCTATAGAAGAGTTTGTCAAACTCATCGAAGAGGATAACTGATTGTTCTACTGCAGCAAGGTTTTGGCCGGTTCGCTGGTAAATCTCTGCAAATACATCCGTCAGGGAAGCCCCTACGATTCCTTCTTGTACGACAGAATTACAATTAATAACACCGAACTCACTGCCCAATACATCGGCCAGTACCTGTACACTATAGGTCTTACCGACCCCTGTAGGCCCATAAGCCAAGAGATTCGCTTTAGGCAAAGAAAGATCCGAAGTGCGTAGTCGCTTATAGTGGGTATAGAGACATAAGGAAAGCTTCTTAAGGTAGGCATCTTGGCCTTTTACATATTTTTGAGCATAAGCATATAGGGTAGTAGGAGTGATAAAATCCTCTCCTATATCTAAGAAAGACAAGTGCGTACGCTTGCACAATTTCTTTATTTGAGAGAGGGGCACCTCCTCTATATAGGTCATCCAATTCTTCAGATAAGCCTTGGCCTGCTGGCAACACTGCTGATAGCGGTCAGTCCCTTGTAGCTTGCTTACTTCCTCGGCAAAGCCCAAGAGGTGCTGTTCCAGCTTCTGTTGGAGGTTCTTTTTAAGTGCCTCGCTCTTTTTAGGTAGTCCCTCCAAGGTACGCTTTACAAAAGGAAAGTCCAAGGAAGTATTCGTAAGGAGCAGTTCTTTGATTTGAGTATCTATATTTTGCATTTCCATAGTGTGGTTCTTTTGGAATGCAAGTTACGTTTTTCTTAGCCGATAGGGGTATGAGTTGGTAGGAGTTATTCAGTTATTTTTAATTTTGCCATATAAGTCAGGTACATTATTTCTAAAGAATATCACCTCTTCGAAAGTGAGTGCTATATCTTGTAGGCTCTTAATATCCTTTCCTTTTTTTATCTCCTTGTTTTTTTCCCTTGTTTATGAGTTAAGAATAAGCATTTACTAGTAATCCTATTATCAGGGTTTTTTTAGGATAATCAGTGGCCTTTTTCAGGTATTTTTACCTTCTTGCAGAAAAAAAGATTGAGTTTAGTTATACACTTATCTTTAAAATTATTCTTTTTCAAACCAATAATATAAGTAAATAGCAAAAACGACGAATAATAAGCTTTTTTTATAAAAAGTAGGTTTATCTTCTTCAAAGTCTATTGTTCTCTTATCTTTCCCTTTTTGAATTTTTAACAATCTTTTCTCTTTGTTCATCACTGAAATTATATCTAATTTTTTCTCTTAGTCTTTTTAGGAATAAGATTATGAAAAAAATTTTAACATCATTATCTTCTTCAATATCTAACACCTGTTTAATTTCTTCGTCTAAGTTCCCTTTATTTTTCTCTATTATTATATCTATTAATTACACTTTTTACACCAATTATCAAAATACTCATCATCAGAGAGTGGCTTCTCATTCAGATTCCATTCTGTTTTGCTATTTTTGTATTCATTTTTTTAAATATGGGAAAATTCATGAAGTTTTTTTAGCCTCATATTTTTTTCCTACATCTATTCTTCCTACATCTTCACCTACTATTTTTATCAAATTTATCCTTAAGCTCTACAGTCTTTGTATCTATCTTTTCAAATTCCTCTTTCTGCATCAAAAGCCACTTATAAAACTCAAAGAGTTTTTTTCACTTCCAAAAAGCATTGACTTTAAGCCTTTCCTCAGTATCAGCAGCCCAATAGTGGAGTTTCTGGATAAAATTGGCGCGCTGTTGTGGTGTTGAGAGTACTAATTGCTTATTCTCAGGAACAATCAGTATGGAGCTAAGGCTGGAGATACGAAGCTGGAACATTCTGGGAAGTTCCGAAAGTGCTATAAATACACAATAATGCCCCATAGCAACCACCTTTTCTATAAAGCGGTAGCCCTGGGGTTTGGGTCATCGTGCGCTGAGAAAGAGCAGCAGAAGGATTATCCCAAATGCGAAAAATCCACAATCACTACCTTATAAGTATTATTAGTATCTGCTTTTATCTCAGCTAAGGCCTCTACTGTATTGGTGTGATGGGTCAGCATTATTTTTATCCTTAGCCTCCTCTTTAAATTCTTTTTAGAATATTTTCATCATCTTCTAAAAATGAGTACATGTGGCTTTTTGCTTATCAGTAGCTGTGTTTTTCCTTTGGAAGAGAAAGTATAGCATCGGTAAAGAGTTTTTTTCTGCTTCGGTACAGATATTCCTAATTTCTTCTTCAGTGGCACTATCCAATAGTTCAAGTAGCTGTTTTTTTCTCAGTACTTTCAGCGGCGGTTTGCAAGATCTGTTCAAGCCATTTCCTATAATACTCAACCTTGTCCTGTTTTTACATCATGCCTGATAAGGGCTAACATTCCCTTTGGATTAGCAAACTGATAAGCATCTTCTTTCTCAAGAGGCAACACTCGCTCCATCTTATAGAAAGCTTCCAAATCTGCATTACTTAGCCCTGTTGTTGAAAGTTGAATAAAAATGATATCCTAAGGTATATAAGGAAATTATTTGCATATCAGGATAGCTGTCGATTATATCCTTTTTGGGCAAAAAGAAAGGAACAGCACCGGAATATCTATCTCTCTATCCAAGCATATTTCTCTTTGTACCAATCTCACTCCCCAATGTTCCTTCGCCTCATGTAGCTTTCCTTGTCCATCTTGCCAAGTAAGCTGACAGAGTACTACTAAAAGCAGCATATTCACTACTTTTTTTATAGCCTCTCGTTTCTTTTTCAAAAAGAAGGCCAATCATACACAAAGTCTATCGCTCCTATCCTATCTTTTTGAGAAAAAAACTATTTTTGAAAATAGTTTTCTATCTCATCCTTTTCTTTATACTTATTAAAAGCATAATAAAAATTTTTTTCTATTTATCATTCCAATACTTTTTTTATCGATTTTTGACCTCTAATATATTTGAATTCGATTGTTTTTTTGCAAATAGTAAACGTTACTTGTGTTCCATCTTTTTCTTAATTCCATTGTTTTTGCAAAAAGTTATACCATATTCATAAATATTTACGCCATCAGCATTACTTATTACATTTTTCACTCATTATATGTCTTATCGCATTTTTCTCCTTTAATTTTTGATTCCTATATCCTTTTCTATTCTTTTTCAAGTCCAAATCAGAACACTGTAATATAATACATCTTCTTTTTGCCATCAAATCTTTTTAATTTGTCCTTTATATTCTATGGTATCATCATATTCCTTACCTATATCTATATTCATATTTACTACAGCCTCTTCTTTTTATTATATTATCAACCTCTTTATTTTTCAACAGCTAATATTTTTAGCTACTAATTCTTTTTCCTCCATCATTTATAGAATCGCTACATTCTATTTCTTCTATTTTTAAAAATATATCTTTTTTTGTTTTTTTAGTTCTTCATCCTTTATTCCCTTTAATTTTTTTCATTGTTTTTTTATCAACCTCGAACTCACTTTTTCAACACAGGAGTAGTTATTATAATTGTGTTTTCTTTTTATTTCTGAAACGGCTCCTATATATATAAAATTTTTTTATTCCATTCATATTCATCTTTATCTCCTATATTCTTATCTATATCCCTATTACTCAACAAATTGAAAATAGAAGAAATAAAAAAACCTGTAAAATTTCTATTTCTATATTTTTTTATAATGGGTTGCTATATTTCTGTTATTTATTATATTTTGTGAGTATTGTGATTTATTTTCATCAGTTTTTCTTATACTTTTCTTTAGGAGACATTATCTTCAACTTGTCAGCATCCTTACTCTTTTTTTCTGTATAATAAATAACTTCGAATACTCTGTACAAATAAATTACAATAAGACTATTATATGCTTTGGATAAGTCTTCTTTATAATCATTTTCTACAATCTCCATTCGTATAAAAATCAAGATATAACTTTATGGATTCTTTAATTACCTCCCAAATATCTTCCCTTTTACCATTTCTTTTTTTATATCATCTCCTTCTATATCTATATTGAGAATTTCCTTTAGAGAGGAAAGATCATTACAGTTTTTTTATTATTTATTGGAGCTTTTTGTCGGCTTTTTTCTCTAATCCAAAAATGCTGTTTCCCACCAAAAAGACATCCTCATGTTTTTTTATATACTTTATATAGGGGTATAAATTTACTATAAACAAAGCGAATATGTTTATTCTTTATAGCCAAGTGATATATTATTCGCACAAGATCTATATAGTTATTCAACAGAGATTTGGGGGTCATTTTTGTTCGTCCAGTCCTTTCTTTTTGCCAATAAGCAAGCACTCCAAATTTATGTATGTTATGGTACAATTTCCATTTGTTAGAAGCCGTTGTGACAAGTATTGGACAAGGAAAATCCTCTTCCTTAAGAATCTTAAGTATTTGTATTCCAGAGATTTCTTCCAGAGGTATCTCTTCATCTTCTGCTCTAAGGCGTATATCTAGGATCAAAAGAATTGTTTGGTAAATATTTTTCGTCTCCATATAATTTTTCTTTCTTCTATAATTTTAAACAACTCATCTCTTGTTTCTATTATTTTTATTTACTACCTCTTCTACGAATGCTCCTCCTTCTATATTTTTTTGTTGGGGACTATTGTTCTAAAATACTCATTTTTTTCTCCATAAATAATTTTTTTGAAATATATCCGACCAGCCTTCCTCTGCTTGATCATCTACATAAATAATTATAGGAGGTTTTTCTTTAAACTCTTCCCATATATTAGTAATATCTTCTTCTTTATTTTTCCCTTTGATATTCTTCTAACTCTTTTTATAATATCGTCTTTATCAATAGGGTTTAGGTATTGTGCAATCTGTCCTTCTATACTATTATATTGTTTCCATAGTTTATCTGTTCTCTTAAAAAAACGTCTCTATTGTTGGTTCTAGAGTATAGTGAGCTTGGTTCTTGAGCCTTCCTTCCATAACCTTATGCATTTGCCAAAGGGTATAGCCCCCCCACCAATTGGCAAAAATATGCCGATTATCGGGCAGATAGTTTTCTATTTTAAAGAAAGAACTCAAATCCTCGTATACTTGTTGTTGGGATAATGCTTCGAAATCAATACTTTTTTTATATCAAAAAGATGTTGATAGCTGATAATAAGTTACTCCTTGCGAATAGAGTATTAGATTTCTTGTGTCCTTTAGCAAAAGTTCTTCTCTCGAATAGAAAGAAAAGAGTACACAATGCTGGTGATAGTGGTGCAAGCGTAGTCGCTTAAGCACCTCTATACCTGCATGCTGAGATAACTCTGGCTTATAATCTATATAGATACAGAAGAGCTTTGGAGGCTCCTGCAAACGCTGTACTTCCTCTATAATCTCCAAAGGAGAGGCACTCGAAAAAGGTGACTGCTTCTCCTTCTAAAAAATAAAATCAGGTTTCCCTACAAAAAAATATATTCATTCTTTTTTTATTTTTTTAATACTTTCAAGCAATTCTTTCTCTGATTTTTTTATCTCTTCTGTTTCTCCTTCATTGAAAATAGTTTCTATGATATCTGAGACTTGTGCTTGAGTATAGGCAGGCTCATCTGCTTTCCATTCTCTTCCATTTACTCCTCTTTCCATCAAAAAAACTTGATATTTTTTTAATAAAAAAACATCATAGGTTCTATCCCTTCCTACATGCTGTCCCATTTTTTTCTCTTCTCATCAATATCAAATAGAATACTTTCATGATCAAATTTATTACCATGATCATTAAGATGATAAAGTATATAGATATCATCCTCGTCTTTCTTTTATACTTTCATAAAAACTTCTTGAAAGTCAGCTGATCTATCATATCACTCGCTAAAAAGAGAACATCTTCTTCATTATAATCAGAAATCAAAACATTTCCTCTAAGTGCCATTACCTCTTTGTTTTCTAATTTGTCTATTCCTATAAACGCCACTTTATCCATTTCTTTTATTTTTGAGGCATAAAAGTTTCTATACTTTGCTCATTAGTAAAAAAACGATTAACTTTTTCATTATCTTCTTGATTGGTTTAATATATAATTTATTGAATATTTATTTCTATTTTTCCACAAAAAGCATATAATAAGGAAGAGATATTCAGGTAATTTACCGATAAGGGTAGATGTTCTAAGGTTTGTCTTCCTCTTCCTGAAGTTACTATAACTCTTGTAGTCCTTACCCATTTGTTCAATTGCTTATTAATAGCTTCTGTCCTATTAGTGTCATTGTTATAAATCCGCTCTAAGATTCCATAGTGAATTACTAAAAAAACTCTGCTTTTTTTATATTATCTATATATGCTATAATTGCATTTTTTTATCATCGTTTGAAAAAAATGTTCTTTCGCCAAATCTATTTTTTTCTTTTTTTCAGGAATGAGTACATTTATATAATTAAAAATCTCAGCTTCTTTCACCCCTTGGCCATCTTTTGCAGGATAAATACTTTCCGCAGCTCTTTGGATACGCTCATCTATTACGATTACTTTGTTGAAATAGGCTTCTACTAATTTTTGACATATAGGAGACTTTCTTGCAACTCTTATATATTCGTTTAAATTATTTTTTTGAACTCAGGCAACTTCCGTTGTGCTGCACTTGATAAGGGTTCTATAGTTACCAAAGATGTATTTACACCTGCTGTCAGATTTTTTTCCAGGTATCATAATTATTCAAATGGTCAAAGAAGACCACTTGTCTACATTCATCATAATTAAATCCATTACCTGTTTCTCCTATATTATCTCTATATATATCCTGATTAACTTTTTGTTGTATTTTTTTGTTTATTTCCTCAACTTTTTCTCCTTCCCACTGTTCCCATACCTCTTTTTCAAAAATCTTCTATATCTTTTTGAATCTATTAGTTTCTTTGCAAAGTCTTTTTCTATAAGCATCAATCTCTCTGGAAGTAGAGATAGTGCCTCTACTCTTTCCTTTCTATTAGTTTGTTTATCATTATGTGTTTTGTAAAAACATTCTCCTAATTCCCTAATTTATCCTGAGCTCCTTCTTGTAAAAATATAAATTCATGACTATATACTTGCCCCTCTCTTATACTATTTTTTTAAATTCTTCTACTGCTAAAAAAACTTATTCCATAACTTTCTAAGGCTTTTTTTATTTTTTTCTTCTAAGAAATAATCTTCTTTAAACACAAAGACGTATTTTTTTCAGGTTTCCTTACGTAAAAACGATAGCCTAAATATCTATTTTTCTGTTTCTCTAAGGTTTTGAAGAGCCTCATCATAAACTTGATTTGTAGTAAAAAGCATGCAAGAAAAGTAGGTTGTGTTCTTGAAAAATTTCACTACATTTTTCCTATTTTTTTATATTCCTTGAGTGTTTTTTTCTGAAAAATTCTCCTATTTTTAGCTATATCTTCTTGTTGCAAAAATGCTCCGGCTGCTTTCATTTCTAACTGTCCTAAACCATAAGAACGCAATTGATTATTATTCATATTAAAAAGCAGACTTAAGTAACATTCTATTTAATCTGTCTATTAATCTATATGATTCTTTCTGTGCAATAGAGTCAAAAATTTCTACTTCGTAATATTTCTTCAATGACTTTGAATTAGAAAACTTAACTACAAAATGTACACAATCTTGCATTCCTATCACATTATGTTTAGCTGTATTTTCGAATGATGTTTTCTATAATATTATAAAAAGCTTGTCCCTCTATAGTACCTCCTGGTAACATAATAGAAATATCATTTTTTCTCATTAAAGATTTCATATCCTTTTTCTGTTTCTTTAATAAAATGTATTTGATATTTAAAATTGTCTATCCCCGATATATAATTAAGCAAAAATACGGTTTTCATCTAACTGTTTAAAAAGTTCTCCATATACTCTTTTTCTCTGCTACCGTATTAGTTATTCCATAAACTGCCTCATTGAGGTAAAAACAACGATTAGATATATACCTGAAGAAAAATAGCTAACTGTTCTTGTTGTTCTATTGGGGTAATCTCTCTTTGTTCCTTTTCCCAAGGAAGTAAAAAAACTACTTTGATAAGTATTAGACTTTTGTATATGCTTTTTTTAATTTATCAAAGGAAAATTCCTCTCCCTTCTGCAAGTGAACAAGTACATGAGAGATAATATTATGAGAGAGATTTCTGATAAACACTTGAGCATAAGCAGCCTTTCTTGCCTGTTCTTCGGCAATCTCTTTACTTTTTCTAAATTTCTATTTTTTTCTCTAATTACTTCTGCTACTTTTTGAAGAAGAAAAATTGAGATAAAAAAATCTTCTACATGTAACTTAATAACATTTATTTTTTTGTCTCAGGCAATTGCTGATTAAATAAAATAAAGATAGAAAATCTTAATTTGTTAAGCCCTGCTCCAAAAAGATTTACATCTCCATAGAAGCGTCTGCCCATATTGTTTCTTATCTAGAAATCTTGCAAAAGTTTTTAAATATATCATCTTTTCCTGTTAAAATGAGATTCATCTTTAAGCCGTTCTAATCTGTATTCAGAAACACTAGTATGAGTTTTTTCTGGATAATAATGTAGATGTTCTAGTCGACGATGTTTTCCATTAGGTAAAATAGTTACTGCATATACTTCCTCTTCCCTTGCAAAGTGCGTATTTTTCCTTATATTTCGAATCATTTAAATAGTTGAAATATTCTAAAAAAGAAGTATTTATATAACTTTCTGTTTTCATAAGAAATTGAAAAAGATTTTTAACTTCTTTTTCTTCTTCAATAACATAGTTAAAATCAATAGCCAATATAGGTACATCATATTCTATATCTCGTTCTTTTTAGGGACATTTATGTATAAGCAATCTAAAAATATCTTCTTTTTAGGGCTTCTAAACTTGCAGTTTTTGAAGTTGCTGAGCTGTATTGTTTTTGGAGATATTTGATTAAAAAGGAAGGCTTTATTCAAAGTTTTTTTATTTTTTTCTACAGGAAGCTCTCCTTTCCAAAAAGGAACAGAATACCAATAAGAATGTAGTAACACTATAAAGTTTTTCTTTGCTATCTTTCTTAGAAATAGTTTCCACTACTGTAGCGATATTGGTGCTAGTACTTCAGGTAAACCTATAAAAAGATTAGAAAGGTTCATCATTGCTTCCATTTGCTCAGTTACATTATCGGTTCTAATCACATAATCATACCCTATAGGCGTCTTCTTTTTCTTCTGTTGTGATGACTGCTATCAGTTGTATTTCTTTTTCCTTTTTTCCCTAAGATCACGTTTATCACTATATTTTTCAAACTTCTTTACTACAGTTCCAGAGATTCCTCCTGTTCCGCTTGTAATAATTTTTTTAATATTTTTTTATTTCACTAGATTTTTTTGAACACCTCATAAATTTCTTTTCGCCAATAGTTCTATATCTCTTTTGGAAATATTGTATTTTTCGATTTCTAAAAAAATACTCTCATCCCGTCCTCCCCAAAAAGCATATTGTATAGGAATGATTATCTTTTTAGTAAATACATTAGTTACAGTCTCCATCGTTTCTGTTTTTTTGTATGGTTGTATCCTGCCAAAGATACGTTTTTTTCTTGAGTTTCCATAATTTTTTTCGTAAATATTTTTTACCATTTTAAATAAAAGGAGTAAGCACCGGCACTTACTCCTTTTTATCACTTGCCATCAATCTCTTTCTCAGTGTTCTTTAAAAGAGAGTGCCCCCAGCACCCTCTTTTTAATCATTAGTTGCGTACTAATTCAATAACAATATTTGTAAAGAGGCGGTTCGTTTTGTTTTCTAAAGACTTAGTTAATATATATATTTTTATTGTTGATTTTTTTGCTTTTGGAAACAAAAAAAGATCAAATCAACTGAACTATCTCCAGAATTGTATGAACCAATTTTTCTCTTTGTTGTTTTTCACAAAATTTCCCATATTTAACATAGATCTCACCTCTTTGAGTGAATCGTTCTGTATCTTCTTTTACAAGACGGCCTGTTACTTGTAAGTTACCAGCACCTACCTCTGTGACCCTCAGATCCCGTAATGCTATCTTTCTTTTTCCCTGAGTAAGTCGTTGGTAGGCCTTGAGCAGGGCATTCTATGGTAGCGTCTTGAGCAGCAGGTACCTCTTTTATAGTATAATAGGTAGGCTGAGGATCATCATGGTTATGATTATCATCATCTCTTTTTCTCTGCATATCCTTGTAAATTAACAGACTCAGTTAGATTATTATAGTTAACAACGAGTGTTCCTCGGTGGTAACCGTCATTTTGAGGTTGATAGATTATTGAAATCCGTTGCTGGCTTCCTGCCTCTAGAATATAGCTTTGATTCTCTATGCGAAAACTATCCCCTTCTGTATGGAGATACACTTGCGCTGTAGCATTACCTGTGTTAGATAGTATGAGATCTTGCTTAGAGGTGTTACCCAACTCTGTTTGGAATGATAGATAGTTGGTGCTTATAGAAATTCTTGGTTCAGGGGCAGGAGTAGGTCTTGGCTCAGGGTTAGGCTCTGGTGTTGGGAAAGGATTTGGCTGTGATTTTTCCTTTCTTTTAGCCCTCCCTGTCAAACTTACTCGTTGTATATCACGCCCATTGATTGTTAGTACTAATGTAGCATTATGATCACCTTCTTTTTGAGGCGAATATATTATCTCCACAGCAGTATGGTTATTAGGGTAAAGAATTATATTCTCACTCCCCAGTTGAAAGCAATGTATATTTCCTTCAATATTTAAAGATATATTGGCCACAGCATCTCCGCTATTATAGATTGTAAGCTGCTCTCTCTGAGAAGCCTCTACTTCTGAAGAAAAATTTATATAAGAGCTATTTGTAGAGACGCTAGGCTGGGGTGTTGGTTGTGGCGTCGGATTAGGTGTGGGTATCTCATTATAGGGTGCATAGTAGTCATATAGTTTGTCATCAGAAACGTAATAAGCAGCTGTTATCATTTGACCAATAAGATTGGCATCTATCTTGACATAGCCTGTACGATTGAATCCTCCTGCCCCCATGAATTAAGTAAAAGTAATCGTACCATTAGGTCCCTCATCCCTATCATATGAGATAACCAGCATCACATGATATCCTGTAATTTCTCCTCCTTTAAAAATAATTTTTCTTCATTGTAAATATAATCTCCTCCATCATAGAATAAGCTATGAAACATAGCATTTATATTTGCACCTACTACAATGGGAATACCCTGAGATAATATCCCCGTAAAAGCTATCATAGGTAAGTTCCAAGGAGTCATACCCCTTTATCTTAGTAAGACCTGCTAGCTTATTCACTTTAGGAGTCGGTAAAGCGCTACATGTAGTATAATCAAAGGAAAGTCTATTTCTCTTGGTATTCCCCTTTCTATTATTAAATTATAGGTTTCTTCTATACCTGACCCTGCACTATCACAGGATCCTACATCTTTTATTTGATTGTAAAAGATAAGATCTGAGACAAAAGAAACTCTCTATCTGATAACGCCAAATGTCTTCGTTTATAGTTAATTTGCCAAGAAAGAGACATTGCTATTCCATGGGATGTGCAAGAAAATTGGGTATATTGGTTATAGTAGCTTATTGCATCTACGCTATAAGGGAAACCTTCTAGGCGCACCTTTCGCTCCTTACCTTTTTCAACCCTAACAGAGGTTGCTCCAGGATTTTTTTATTTTTTTAGTATTAGGTATCCATCCTGTCGCGAAAGTGGGTATTGGTCTAGGCTTAGCCTGTTGATCATCTGGCTTATTGCCCTTATCTTTTTTTATCGGTGGTATCCTTGTTAGAGCCTTGTTGTTCTGTAGGATCTTTGGGATTATCCGTATTATTCTGATCAAATTTCTGACAACCAACAACTAATGTCATTGCCATTACGATTAATTTTAATGTTCTCATGGTCGATAGTTTAATAAGATTAATAACTTTTTGTCACTTGTCTGGATTGTATTTCCTTTTTTTCATGGCTGTAAATTTAAAGTAGTTAAGTATAATGATAGATTATTATAAAATAGGTCATATATAGCTCTTCAGAACTATTAGTGTGGCCTTAAATCTCTTTCCTTTACCATAGGCAATTATGTTTGATTATCTACTGCAAATGTAGAACGTTTTTGTCTGGAAAAATGATATGAGTTGGTATGCGTTCCCTTTCCCATAGGCTACATAGTGTTTTTATTTTACAAGGCTAAATTAGATATTTTTCCAGACCTTAAAGTGTATGAGTTCGTATGAGTTGAATAACAAAAAGCTGCTTGAGGTTTTATCCTCAAACAGCTTATTTCTAATAAGTTACAAACTAAAAACTGACCTCTAACTACCGATCACTAAACCCTGATTTTATTTTCCTCAGTTCTTCTTTCGCATCGAACCTATCTTCTATAAGATGGTCTTTGATGATATTGCCGTCTTTGAGCACCACGGTGCGCTTACTAAAGCGGGCAATGTCGTCCTCATGGGTAACAAAGCCTATGGTGCTGCCCTTGTCATTAAGCTCTTGGAAAAAGTTCCATGACTTCGTAGGAGGTGCGAGTATCAAGGTTTCCCGTAGCCTCATCGGCCAAGAGGATCACAGGGTCATTCACTAGCGAACGTGCTATGGCCACACGCTGCTGTTGCCCTCCTGAGAGTTCACTGGGCATATGGTGCAGACGCGATTCCAGCCCTACCCTTTTGAGAGCTTCTATGGCACGCTCACGGCGTTCTTTGGCTGAAATCTTAGGGTTATACATCAGCGGTAGCTCTACATTCTCTATAGCCGAGGTACGCGCCAAAAGGTTATAGGCCTGAAAGATAAAGCCTATCCTGGTATTGCGCACATTGGCCAAATCGTTCTTGGACATATTCTTGACCGAGATACCGTCCATATATAATCCCCGAAGTAGGTCTGTCCAAGCAGCCCAATATGTTGAGCAAGGTAGACTTACCCGAACCACTTGGCCCCATGATGGTAACAAACTCTCCCTCATAGATATTCAAGTGAATCCCTTTGAGTACCTGTAGGATCTCCCTCCCATCTTAAACTCCCTTCTTAGGTCATTTATCTCAATGATTGTCTTTGCCATGATTCCCCTATTTTTGCTTTAGAGTTCTGTCTTCTATGAGGTGGCTTAGGCATAAAAGGGCTACCACCACTCTGATTATCGCCTGCTGTCTTAGCCGAAGGATTGAAGCTATTGAGCGAAGTGACTACCTCTTCTCCTTGGCCAATGCCACTGACCACCTCTACATGGATACCATCATTACTGCCTATCACAATAGCTTTTTGTGAGAGACTACCATCGAGATTTTCTACCCATACATGTTTGTTCTTTCCCTTGCTACGCTCCATCTGTGGCATAGAGGCTTTGATTCCCTTCTGCGCATAATATTCAGCTAAGAGCGTAAGGTCTGGAGAGAAATTAATTGCCTTATTATTAACTATGGTAACGCCCTTAAGTTCATTGGTATAGATGACAATAGTCGCGGTAAGACCTGGCTTTAGCTTCTCCTCAGGATTCTCTGCATCTACAATAACCGTATAGGTAACCACATTCGAAGTTGTTGTTGGTGAAAGCCTTACTTGGGAGACTACCCCTTGGAACTCTTCCAACGGATAGGCATCTACGGTAAAGGTAACTCGCTGACCTACCTTTACTTGTCCTATATCTGCTTCATCTACATTGGCCTCTACCTGCATTTTCTTTATATCCTTGGCAATCTTAAATAGGGTCGGTGCACTGATGGAAGCGGCCACTGTCTGTCCCTACCTCTACCTCCTTGCTGAGGATTACTCCATCGATAGGTGCATAGATATTGGCATAGCCCAGATTGGTCTTTGCCTGATTGAGCATCGTAAGGCGCTGAGTTACTGCTGCCTTGGCATTATGAAGCTGGTAATAGGCTTGTTCGTAATCCGCCTTGCTAATGATCTGATTGTCATACATTTTTTTCTTCCTATCATAGTTCTGCTGGTAATAGGAAACCTCGTTCAGTGCTGCATTATAATTAGCCTGAGCGTTGATGACATTCTCTTGCAGATTGGTTTTGTCCAGCTCAGCGATAAGCTCTCCCTTTTTTTCACTTGGGAATTGTAATCCACATATATCTTACTAACCAAGCCCGATACCTGTGTACCCTACTTCTATTTCATCTACTGGTTGTACGCTCCCTGTGGCGGTTACCTCTGTGGTTACATCACCTTTTTTTCTACTTTTTTTCTTTTTGCAGGACAATAATCGCTGGTTTCTCTTTAAAGAAAAAAATGATATACCCCATAACCTACTCCCGCAAGCAATAAGGCAAATATAGTTGTTCTTAATATTTTTCTTCATTCTTTTTATTTTTTTCTATGGTAATATGGATTTTAATATTTTCTATAGTAAGCGCGAGCTAAAGTCGCCGAATATCTGCAAGCGAGTATATGATTCGCACCAACGAGGGTTTTTATCACTAAGGGCGAATTGCCATTCGCTCCTACCAGTCACTTGTCATTGGTCACTTGTCATTAGTCACTTGTCATTAGTCATTAGTCACTTGTCATTAGTAATTGGTCGCTAGTCATTAATCGTTATCTCTTTTTCCTTGATAGAAATTCAACAATTGTTGGTAGAGCAACACCATATATTTATTCTGCAAATAGGTCTGTTCAGCATTGAGATAGGTGTTTCTACTAACTAAGAGTTCGGTATTGGTCAGGTTACCAAACTCATGCTTTTTTCTCAGCCAACTCGTAGGCCAACTTAGCATTATCACGTGCTTTCTTAGAGGCTACTTCTTGCGCCTGACGTGTGGTGGCGTTGTGCCAAGCGGTCTCTATCTTGGTATAGAGATCCTTCTCGGCTTGCTTACGGTCAAGATCCGCTTGGGATTCAGAGAGTCGCGCTAAGGCTACATTGTTCTTGTTTTGGTAACGAGAGAAGATAGGAATATTGAGCGAGAGTCCTATGGTCTGCCCAAAGTTATTCTTCAGCTGTGTCATATATTTCTCGGTATCCCTATCCGAATACCCTGTATTGATACCTCCACTAAGGGAGAGTGATGGTAGAAAGCCTGACTTAGCAATTTGGATATCCTTCTGAGCCAACTCTTTTTGCTTTTCGTATATCTTAGTCGTTGGCAGCTGCTCCAAGGCCTGTCTATACACCTCTTCCTTATTAGCTATAGGGGCGCTAACGTCCTCCTTTTGGATAATCTCAATACCAAATTCCGTGCCAAGGGGAAGCTCCAAGAGTTGCTTGAGGGTTAGCACTTGGTTTTCGTATTGGTTCTTAGCCAACACCACATTATACTGATTATTAGCATGCTGAGTCTCTATCTCTATGAGGTCTATCTTCGCTATAGCACCATTCTCATATTTCTGTTGTGCTTGAGCGAGTTGTTCCTCTGAGGAGAGGGCTGTATTCTTGGCCACTGCGATATTCTCATATTGGTAAAGTGCTTGCAGGTAGGCCTCCAACACACTCAGGGTGATGTTATTCTGAGCCTCTTTTACATAGAGGTCGTTTTGTTCCAGAGCAAGGGTGGCACGCTCTATTTGCAAATTGAGTTTGTTCCTTCATAGAGAGGCATAGAGGCATTGACTCCCATACTATTGGTGATGGTCGTCTGGTTCACCCTATTGTTGGTAATCTGGTTAATCACTGAACCATGATTGGCATTGGCCGAGATATTTCCGCTAACGGCAGGCAAGCGATTACTCTTGGCCTGATCTAAGTTGATAGCAGCCGTTTGTTGTCCCAGTTGCGTCTTCTTAACGGTTATATTGTTGTTTACAGCATAGTTGATACAGTCAGCCAATGACCATAGTTTTTTGTTGCCCCCACATAGGTATGGATAAGAGGGAAGCAAGGAGTATTCTGTATTTCATTTTTCGATAATTGGTTTTAAGCCACAAAAAAATACTCTTTTTCAATCAAAGAAATAATAATTGAGAAAATATACAGACTACTAAAAGTTAATTTCCTTTGCTTGCTAAAAATTATCTCTTAACTTTGCACAGAAATAAGATTTCGTATTCCTTATGAAAGAAAATGATTTCAAAATTGTATTTGACAGCGACAAGCACGAAGTTGATGTAGAGACACTTATAGGCTGTCTTATGCACACCTCTAATATTATTCAGGAGGTGAATAGAAGTCTGCAAACTGAAAAATAGAAGTAAAAAAATTAAAGCTCTTGAAAAAGGAAGTTTTTGAGATACATGTTGAACTAATAGAAAAACTCATAGAATCTCTCTTCTCCTCCGAAAGTGTTAATTATGGCGCTTCTATTGTAGCCATTGTAGGGTGGCTTATATGCCTTTTGCTCAATTTCTAAAAAGGGAAAAACCTCAAAAGACAACCTCAAAAAGGAGATTATATAGAAATAACCAATATCAACGGAGATATTACACTTATTCAAACAAATGTATATAATATCTTCAATGAAAAATAAAACCGTTAGGGATAATATCGCTAAACAATTCGCTGTACTGAGTAAAAGCACTGATGTATCAGGGTTTCAGTTTTTAACTCTAACACAGAAAGCACCTATGTTCCTTATGATGATTTTTCCTCTGATTGCTAATAAACTAGACGGCTTAGATGAGGTATCAAAAGAACCAATAAGAGAAGTCTTGACCGACAAAAAGATACTCATCATTCGTGCTAGCTTCACCAAAAGACCTCAAGTGGGACTTTGTTTTTCAAGGACAGAAAATAGCTGCTAAAATGGAAGACGAGGAGATAATCAAGATTATAGACAACGGAGAAAAAAATTCTCCAAGGGGGATTATATGCTTGTTGATTTGGAAGTTACCAGTTTCTATGACCCTGAACTTGAAACACATCTCATCACCAAGGATAGCTACAAAATACTCAAGTACAAAGCACATATCCCCTCTCCCAAACAAGGAAAAACTTTTTCTAAAACCAAATCTATTATAATATGCAAACCTCAACAAAACCTACAAAAAAACGGCCGATTTTTGACACTCTTTTCAAATAATCCCCGCCTCTCTTTATGCTTTTAGAAAAACGCATAAGGCAGAAACCCCTTCTATTTCTTTTTGGATTGGGTTGCTATCCTCTTTTATTCGTTACTTTCTTAGGCTTTTTGGAACAAGGAAGGTGCGCTTGCGCTCAAGCTATTCACTTTTGGAATTGTACTACTCTGGTGGTGCGTGGTCAAATTACTCTTATGGGATAAGTGGATGGCCGCTGCCGAAAAAGAACTATAAAAAAATTTTTATGAGAAAGACTTGCCTAATACAAAATAAATAAGTATTTTTTTGCGCCCGCTAAGTAACCTCTGGCGAGGGACGTGTATGTTGCTTAGGTAATACTTAATTTTTATACTTTTTATGGAGTCTTTATTAAAAGTACGTACAAGACAATTTCATCGCTAAGAAAGATTTCCCTGAATTCTCCACAGGGGACACTATTACAGTGTATTACGAAATCAAGGAAGGAGAAAAAAATCCCGTGTTCAGTTCTTCAGAGGTGTAGTAATCCAACGCCGCGGTACAGGAGCTACTGAGACTTTTACGATCCGTAAAATGTCCGGTGAGGTAGGTGTAGAGCGTATCTTCCCTATCAATATGCCTGCTATCCAAAAGATTGAAGTGAACAAATACGGTAAAGTGCGCCGTGCACGTATCTACTACTACCGTGAATTGCGTGGTAAAAAAAGCTCGTATCAAAAGAAATACGAAAAATAATTTTTTTAGCTTACACAAAGTATGAAGAAAGGTTGTCTTTGGACAGCCTTTTTTTATAAAACCTCTCCCCAAAAACACCTTATCTATGAGTAGCACTTTTATCAATGGCCTCTCGTGTATCTCCGCCCAGCCTTCTTTTTCAGGGGATTTCCCTATGCAATTCTGCGAAAACAGCAAGGAGGCTGTCCTCTTTGCTATGGAGCCTCCGTATAAGGACTATATTCCCCCGCTGCCATTAGGCGTATGTCCAAAAGTGTAAAAATGGGCATGGTTGCTGCCTCTGTAGCCTTAGAGCAAGCACACCTCACCCCTCAGGCCATTTTTTTGTAGGCACAGGCATGGGCTGCCTACAGGACTCTGAGAAATTCCTAAAAACACTCTTAGACAATCAGGAACAACACCTCACCCCTACAGCCTTTATCCAATCCACTCACAACACAGTAGCAGGACAAATCGCAATCAACTTGCAGTGCAAAGGGTACGAACCTGACATATGTCAATGGGGCTTGCTCCTTTGAGAGCGCCCTATTAGAAGCCAAGATGCACATGGAGCAAGGCCAACTTCAGCATATCTTGGTTGGAGGCATTGATGAGCATAGCCCACATACCACCTACTTATACGAATTAGCTGGGATAATCAAGGACAAGGCAATGCTCCCCTGCCCTATCATGCAACCCAACTCCAACGGGATTCGCTTAGCGGAAGGGGCTACTTTCTTTGCCCTCTCGGATACTTACTCGGAGCAGACTGTTGCAGAACTACTCAATGTGGAGATACGTTACCACTTGACTCCCAACGAAGTAGAAGCCTTCGTCAGCGATTTCCTCTCCCAAAATGGACTTTCCTTAGCAGATCTTGATTTAGTGGTCTCTGGACGAGGTGAAAACCAAGAGGACAAACCGTATTTTGATGCCTTTGACAGCCTTTTCCCTTCCACACCTATACTCATTTACAAGCACTTAATGGGGAGTTCTTTACTGCCTCTGCCTCAGGGGTGTATGTCGCTTGTAGTGCTTGCAACTACAGCGAATTACCCGCCATCCTACAGGCTTATCCCGAAAGACGGCCACAACACCCGATCCGATATGTATTGCTATATAACCAATACTTAGGAAAAGAACACAGTTTGGTGTTATTAAGAAAAAAATAACAGGTCTCACTAAACCCTTGTATTGATTTTTTTATACTTTTTGTACTTTATTACTAAAAAAATAAATTTTATGTTTCAATTACCTCAACTTCCTTACGCCTATGATGCCTTAGAGCCTTATATAGATGCGCGTACTATGGAAATTCATTACACCAAACACCACAAAGCCTATACTGATAATCTAAATAATGCTATCAAGGGCACCCCCTTGAAGGAAAAAAACAATTCAGGAGATTTTGCAAACCTTAGACCCTGAGAACAAGGCCGTTCGTAATAATGGCGGGGGTACTACAACCACAACTTGTTCTGGGAAATCCTCTCTGCTAAGAAAACTACCCCCTCTGCTGAGCTTTCCAAAGCCATAGAGGCTGCTTTTTGGCTCTTTTGAGGCTTTCAAGGAGGCTTTCTCCAAGGCTGCTGCTACCCAATTTGGCTCAGGCTGGGCTTGGCTTGCGGTAGAAAAAGGAGGCAAAGTAGGCGTTTGTGCTACTGCTAACCAAGACAATCCTCTTATGTCCCACATCAAGTGCGGTACTCTATCTTAGGATTGGACGTATGGGGAACATGCCCTATTACCTAAACTACCAAAAACCGCCGTGCCGACTATATTGAGGCTTTTCTTCAATATCATCAATTGGGATAAAGTAAGCGAGCTATATAACCAATACAAATAAATTTTTCCTAAAAAGAAAAAATTGGCACGGTTATTGATTATTACTTAGTACACGAAACTCCTAAAAACCACCTATGAAAACCCAAAAACCCTAATGTTGACCTAAAAGAAACGCGTAGGTTTATTTTTTTCTCTATCGGGCTTGCCATAGCTACTTTCGCTAGCCTCTATGCCATTAACTACAAATCTGTAGAAGAAGGCAAAAAAGAAAATAGAATTTGACAAGCTGGTAGACCTTTCCGAAGATGTGCAAGATGTGGTTATGGAAGAGAATACACCTCCTCGCACCACCTGCCGAACCTGAAAAAGTGGAAATCCCACCCGATATCATCAAGCAAGTAGATGATCAACAAAAGGTAGATACTGATTTTAAGTCCAATGATACTAATAAGGAAGATGCTAGCAATGTACCAGCACCTAAAAATCAACACCACGGGGGTACCAGGAGGTACAGGTACAGGGGATGACGATATTCAGGATGATGTTCAATTCTTCGCTATTGAGCAAAAACCTATGTTCGAGGAATGTAAGAATGTACCTAAGGAAGAACAAGAAAGATGCTTCAAAAAGACCCTAGATGCTTTTGTAAGTAAAACCCTTGTATATCCTGAAGCGGCTATGCAAATGGGAGCCCTCAAGGACGTGTTGTGGTACAGTTCCGTATCAAAAAGGACGGAAATGTAGAGGTAATCAATACCCAAGGTAAAGATAAAAATCTTAGAGAAAGAAGCCCGACGTGTGATTGAGAAGCTCCCAAGACTTATCCCTGGAAAACAACGTGAAAGACCCGTTGCGGTAATCTTCTCTTATCCTATCGTATTTAAGCTAAACTAAGTAATAATTTCATCAGATAAGTGAATAGTGAAGGGCTTGCCTTTCACTATTCGCTTTTTGATTTTTAAGCCATGGCAAAAAGATAACTACTGTTTTTATACATCTGTCTTACCATAGCCCTTTTGGCAGGTAGTGCATGGGAGATTCACGCTTTGAGAAAGCGAGAGGCACATGGACTATTTGTCGTAGGAAAAAGCCCCCTCTTTTTGCTTTACAGACCAGCATAACCAACCTTTTTGTGATCGTGATTTTAAGGGGAAAATATGGGTAGCGGACTTCTTCTTTACCTCCTGCCCCACTATCTGTCCTGTGATGACTACTCACATGGTAGCCGTGCAGAATGCCTTCCCAGACAACGCTATCGGTATCGCTTCTTTCTCCATAGACCCCTGAAACTGATACCCCCGAAGTATTACAGGCCTATGCCCAAGAGAAAGGCGTCCATTCTCCCCATTGGCACCTGCTTACAGGAAAAAGAAGAGGATATCTATCGTACTGCCAATGAGGGATTCAACATCTACGCCAAAGCAGGCAATACCCCCGAAAATTTTGAACATTCTGGCCTTTTCGCCTTAGTAGATACCAAAGGAAATATCGTCTGTCGAAAAGAAAACGGCAAACCGATTTTCTTCTACGATGGTATGACTCAAGAAGGAATCGCTATGCTCATAGAAGATATACGAAAATTAATGACCAATGATGAATGATTAATGACAAATATTTACTATCTTTGCCTACTAATAGCGTATTAACCCTCAATTTTTTATTCGTATGGAAACTTTAGCTACTCCCATAAGAAAGCGTGAAGTATATGACTACATGTCTGAAACGACAAATGAAATACATTTGCTCCTAAAGGATATCCTGCAGCATGACAAGGCCATCACTTACGAAGATGGAGAGAAAGTATATGCACTTATCAGCCAAGCTCTTACTCAAGAGAAGAAAGTTATTTTAGACTTCAAGGCATTACTATAGTGATTCCCGCTTTCCTGCACGCATCTATTGGTGAGCTTTTACAAGGATTTTTGACGGTGATTTTCTAAACAATCATTTGATATTAAAAAAACATAGAAAGGTACAAAACAAAGTCCTTCTTGATATGGTAATAAAATATACAAAACAATATATCGCTGATCCTGAAGCTTTTTGAAAGAGCTATCAAAAGTACTTTTTAGCAATGCCAAATACTATTATCCCATACGCTCAATTTGAGTTCAAAAAGTAACCAAACTTATTTCTTTGACAATAATATCTGGATTTCTTATATTCTTTCATTAACAATAACCCCTGACAAGCACAGAAAAGTAAGTAGTTTCCTATCAAAAATAGAGCATCATAACTCTCAAATAGCTTTAGTCAGTCTTATCATTAGTGAATTTACCAATACAACTATACGTCTCTGCTACAATCTGTGGAAAGAGCAAACACAGAATTATATGGCCGATTACAAAAAGAGATTATAAGCAAAGTACCGATTTTCAGAATAATCTAACAGAAGTAAAATCATTGGTAAGAACTATGTACCAATTGGATTGTACAGAAAGATACCCCGATAGTTTCAATGCAATAGCCCTTGAGCCTATTATGGAGAATTTTTCATATTGATTTCAATGATGCTTATTACCTTGAACTTTGCGCCAGAAATAATTGGATTTTAGTAACTTCAGATAATGATTTTTGATAGTATAGACAAAGGGATTACCATTGTCAAAATTTAAAGTAGAAAAATAAACCATATGCCCCAAAAATCCCCCTGTACAACCCAAAAAGCACTTAGGACAACACTTCCTCACTGACCTGAATATTGCCCAACAAATAGCCCAAACCCCTCTCTCTATGGCTACAAGCAGGTATTGGAGATCGGCCTGGCACGGGCGTACTTACCCAATTCCTTTTAGAGAAAGATGCAGAAGTATTTGTTATTGAGATAGATAAAGAATCGGTCGCTTACCTTCAGGCCTACTTTCCGAAACTAAAAGGACATATCCTCTGCGAAGACTTTCTAAAGTTTGACATTGTCAGTTATTTTTAACAAGACACCCTTTGCTATTATAGGTAATTTCCCTTATAATATCTCTTCTCAGATTGTATTTAAGCTCTTGGAGATTCGCTTTTTTTGTGCCTGAGTTTGCGGGTATGTTCCAAAAAGAAGTGGCCGAGCGTATCTGTGAAGGACCTAGTAGCAAGTCTTACGGTATTCTCTCAGTCCTTACACAAGCTTTTTTTATGAAACAGAATACCTCTTCACAGTACCAGAACATGTATTTAATCCCCCTCCAAAGGTAAAAAGCGGTGTCATTCGTCTCAAGCGTAAGGAGGATTATACGCTTGCTTGTGATGAAAAGATGTTTTTCTCAGTGGTTAAGACTGCCTTTGGCCAGCGCCGCAAGACCTTACGCAACAGCCTCAAGTCCTTTCTGCTAGAGCGCGAAGCTCTCAAGGCAGAACCTCTCTTTGACAAGCGTCCTGAGATGCTCTCCGTATCTGAATTTATCACCCTCACTCAGTGGCTGAGCGCACCCAATTCTTAGGAATAGATACCTCCGTTGATGTGTATGACCTCTCCTGTGATATAACTCGCTTTTTCTGAGGCTAAGAAACTTACCAAATCGGCCACTTCTTGCACCTTGCCAAAGCGTCCCATAGGAATGAGTTTGCTCAGTTCTTTCTCGTCCAGTGCAGCCGTCATATCCGTCTGTATAAAACCAGGAGCTACGGCATTGACCGTAATATTACGTTTGGCCACTTCCTGTGCCAAGGCTTTGGTAGCAGCCACTAAAGCTCCCTTAGCAGCCGAATAATTCACCTGCCCTGCGGTACCTTTTCACCCCCGATACGGAAGCCACATTGATAATACGTCCTGAGCGCTGGCGTAGCATTTTTTGCAAAAAGAAATGGGTTACATGATAGAAACCATCCAAGGTAGTCTTTAGCACCTTGTCCCAATCCTCATAGGGCATCCACATGAACAGTCCATCGCGAGTGATACCCGCATTATTGACAATCACCTCCACCTGTGCCTCCTTATGAGCGTCTTGCCACTGGGAAAGCACCTGCTCGGTTTGCGCTTTATCCGTTACATCAAAACAAAAGCAACTCACCTGTACTTCCCAACTGTTGCACCCGCTCTAGTGTCTGATGGGCAGCTTGTTCGTTGCTCTGATAGTTAATCAGTATATGGTAGGGACTATCTTGGGCTAATTGCTCACAAATAGCACGCCCTATCCCTCTAGAACCTCCCGTAATAATTGCACACTTCATAATGGTCAATTGTTAATTATTAATTGTCAATTGTCAATGCTCCTTTTTACAACAGTGAGTCATTAACAATTGACAATTAACAATTGATAATTATCTAAATTCAGGATATTTAATAGGATTAATCTCATTCATAATCGCATATACCTTCTCAAATACGTCCTCTACATTGGGTTTGGAGAAGTAATCTCCGTCGGAGGCATAAGCAGGTCTGTGCGATTTGGCGGTAAGAGTCTGTGGTTTGCTGTCCAAATAGCGATAAGCATTTTGTTTTTCCACAATCTCCTGCATCAGATAAGCCGAAGCCCCTCCCTCTACATCTTCATCTACGATGAGTAGGTTGTTGGTTTTCTGAATACTCTTGACCGTATCATGATTTATGTCAAAAGGAATTAGTGATTGCGCATCTATAATCTCTATACTAATATCCACTTTGTCTAGCTCTTTGGCTGCTTGCTCTACAATACGTAGGGTAGAGCCGTAGGAAACCACAGTTATATCGCGCCCTTCACGGATTTTCTCCACCACTCCTATAGGAGTCGTAAATTCCCCTAAGTTGCTTGGCAGAAGCTCTTTGGTACGATAGCCATTGAGACATTCCACTACAAAAGCTGGTTGGTTACCCTGTAGCAAGGTATTATAAAAGCCCGCGGCCTTAGTCATATTGCGTGGTACTAAGAAGTACACCCCACGAAGGAAGTTAAGCAATCCTGCCATAGGCGAACCTGAGTGCCAGATACCTTCCAAGCGATGGCCGCGTGTGCGTACGATCAGTGGCGCCTTCTGATAACCACAAGTGCGGTAGCTCAGCGTAGCCAAATCATCCGTAAGGGTTTGCAAGGCATAAGGGGTATAGTCCAGATACTGGATCTCCGCAATAGGTCTTAGCCCTCGCATGGCCATACCTACGCCTTGTCCTATAATAGAGGATTCACGAATACTTGTGTCATCTATACGGATTACTCCATATTTCTCTTGTAGGCCTTCCAAGCCTTGATTCACATCGCCTATCTTTCCTGTATCTTCCCCAAAGGTAAGTAGGTTAGGGGTATTTGGCAAAAAGAGCATCAAAGTTATCTCTAGCACGATGCGCCCATCTACCTCTGGAGCATCAGGGGCATACTGGGGGGCTACTTGGAGAACAAAAAGCGGATTCTTATCATCCTCACTATACAGATGTGAGCTATAGCGATCTTGTAGCTTTTCGAGCATCTCTCTAAGCCATTTTTTAAGATTTTCTGTAGCGGCATTCTCCTCGCCTGCGGCATAGCGCAAGACCTTACGTGCGGTACTAATCACATCGCGGTATAGTGGGTTTTCTATCTCCGCAAGAGCATCCTTCAAGTGGGAGATTTCCAAGCTGTTAAAGCACTCTTTCTCCATCTCATAGAGTAGGTTGATAAGATCGCGCTTGGCAGTTTTGATAGGGGCTTGATACTCATTCCATGCCTTTTCTCTGGCTTCTTTCACCTCTTTTAGCCTCCGCTTCTATGGCCTGCAATTCGGTTTCACGGGCCAATCCTGCCTCTATAATCCACTTGCGGAATTGTACATTACAATCATATTCCTTTTCCCATTCCAAGCGCTCCTGAGACTTATAGCGTTCATGAGAGCCTGAAGTGGAGTGCCCTTGGGGCTGGGTGAGTTCAGTTACATGGATAAGAGAGGGGACATGCTCGGTACGAGCAAGGTGTCCTGCCCTAGCGTAAGTCTCTACAAGTGTAGGATAATCCCAACCTTTCACCGTACAGATCTCAAAGCCCTTATGATTTGCATCACGCTGGAATCCCTTAAGCGCCTCAGAGATACTTTCCTTTACCGTATGGTAAGAGGCAGGTACCGAAATACCATAGTTATCGTCCCACACACTCATTACCACAGGCACTTGCATCACACCTATCGCATTGAAGGCTTCAAAGAAAAGGCCTTCACTAGTACTGGCATTTCCTATAGTACCCCAGGCTACCCTCATTCCCATTATTAGAGAAAAGCTTCACTATTGGCAATGGAAAGATTTCGGTATATTTTTAGAGGCTTGAGCAAGCCCCACAAGGCGTGGGATCTGCCCTGCGGTACAGGATACATCGCTGGCGGTATTATACTGATCTACCAATCGCTTCCAGTTTCCTTTTTTTCATCAAGGCTATGGGTAGCAAAGTGTCCACCCATTTGTCTACCTCCGCTATGGGGTTCGTGGGTTACATCATTATCTGCATAGATGCCTGCAAAAAACTGCTTAGGTGTATATTCGCCTATAGCCATCATGAATGTCTGGTCTCGGTAATAACCACTACGGAAATCTCCTTTTTCGGAAAGCATGTGCCATAGCTATCTGTGGCAATTCCTTTCCATCTCCAAAGATACCAAATTTAGCCTTTCCCGTAAGAACTTCTCTTCGTCCTGCAAGACTACACTCGCGGCTGAGAACGGCTATCATATAATCCTCCAAGACTTGTCTCCTTAAATCCTCAGAGGGCATACTTTGTAAAAAAGAGGTCGTTGTATCCATAAAAAAATTAGTTTTCTTTTGAAAGTCAAAATGTTCAGTAAGCTGCTTCCTCCTCGATCACACCTTGAGGATTTCCGCTTCTTTCTTAGCCAGTACCTCATCTATTTGCTTGATATACTTGTCGGTAAGTCTCTGTACACGCTCCTCAGCATCTTTCTTTATATCATCGGACAATTCTGTTTTTTTGATTTCCTTATTGGCCTCTTGGCGGGCATTACGTACCCCTATTTTAGCTTCTTCACTTTCGCCTTTGGCTTGTTTGACCAACTCTTTACGACGTTCCTCTGTCAATGGTGGTACACTGATGATAATCACTTCTCCATTGTTCATAGGATTAAAGCCCAAATTGGCCACCATAATAGCTTTTTTTCTATGACCGAGAGCATATTCTTCTCCCATGGCTGTATACTGATTGTACGTGAATCAGGGGTATTTACATTGGCCACCTGCGCCAAAAGGGGTCTGTGAGCCATAATAATCCACAAATACGCTACCAAGCATCTGGGGAGATGCCTTGCCAGCACGGATATTGAGTAATGATTTTTCTAAGTGCGCTACAGAATCTTGCATAGCCTCTTTGGTGGTCTCTAAAATGAGATCTATTTCTTCGTTCATATCTAAGTTATTTTTTTCATTTGTTTCAGTTGGCAAAAGATACAAAATTAAAATCAAAAATGTTGCCAGTTTTTAGCTTTTTAGTTTGAGTGAAAAACTCAAAACTTAAAAACTCGAAATTCAAAAACTCTAAAATCACATTTGGTTTTCAGCCATTTACAAAAAAACTCCAATTTAAAGAAAAAAAATACAGAAAGAGTTTGTTTATTTAAAAAAATTTAATTACCTTTTGACACGAAATAAAAATTCATTTTATAGTCAAACAGAAATGGTTTGCGAAAAAAATTAGCATGAGCAGGTGTAGGGGCTAATGGCAATTAGCCCTTGAAAGAAAGTTAATTAGGAGTGAATCCCTTGCCTTATTTATTCATATTTTTATTCGCATTCTAAATATGATTGACTATAAGAGCGAACATTCTTCTTAACTACATATTTATGAGAAAAAAATTTATATACCCTGCGCTTTCCTTATTAGCCCTGACGGCTTGTAACAATAAGGATAGTCTCATGATAGAGAATTTCGAATCTGGCACTTTTGAAAATTGGACGATTGAGGGTGATGCTTTTGGAGAAGCTCCTGAAAGAGAGGCGCTTCCTGGACAACAACCCGTAGTGGGCTTCGAAGGTAAATTTTTAGCTAATAGTTTCCACAATGGGGACGACTCTCGCGGAACGCTCACCAGCAAAGCCTTTTTCGTATAGAACGAGACTATATCAACTTTCTTATAGGAGGGGGATGTCCCAAGACACCTATATAGAACTGCTTGTAAATGGCCAAAGTGTTCATAAGACCCACAGCACCGTGGAGAGTGAGACCTTACAGCTAATGAGCTGGGATGTAAAGGCTTACAAAGGCCAAGATGCTACCCTACACATCGTGGATAACCAGCGCGGCAGCTGGGGACACATCCTTATTGATGCGATCGAACAGAGTAATCAATACAAAAGTAATATCATGGAAAACTACACCTTACCTATGATATTTCTAAGAAATATCTACTACTTCCTATTGAGGACAGCGCCCCCGAAACCTCCGTACAACTCGTTGTAAATGGAGAAAATATAGGGATGCCTCAGAACATTCGCCTAGCTAGAACACACATTCAGTATTGGCTTCCTCTATCAGTAGAGGCTTACAAAGGTAAAAAAATAGACCTTGTCTTCGGACAGGCTACCAAAAAGGATATAGGTATCAGCCAAATAAAAATCTTCCGATACCTTTGACTATACCCTATGACGAGACCTATCGCCCTAGTTTCCACTTTACCCCTCCTTATGGCTGGATGAATGACCCCAATGGTATGGTGTATCACAATGGCCAGTACCACCTCTTCTACCAACACAATCCTTATGGTGCACGCTGGGGCAATATGCACTGGGGACATGCTGTGAGTGAGGATATGGTACACTGGAAACACCTGCCTGTAGCTCTTGCCCCTGATGAGTTAGGAGCTATCTTCTCTGGTAGTGCTGTGGTGGATAAGTATAACACTGCTGGCTTTGGCGAAGGGGCTATCGTGGTTTTCTATACTTCAGCAGGTCAGCAACAAACCCAGTCCATTGCTTATAGCTTGGACAACGGGCGCACTTTCACCAAGTATGCCCACAACCCTGTGATCCCGAATCCTGGCATTGAGGATTTCCGTGACCCTAAAGTATTTTTGGTATGCACCCCAGAACAAATGGATTATGTCCTTGGCTACTTCCCAAACTATTACATTCTACAGCTCCAAAAATCTCAAACAATGGGAAAAACTTAGCGAATTTGGAGAAAATATAGGAGCACATACAGGGGGTATGGGAATGCCCTGACCTCTTCCCGCTGATCTATGATGGAAAAGTCAAGTGGGTACTCTTTGTCAGCATCAACCCCGGTGGGCCTAATGGAGGAAATGCTACACAATACTTCATTGGTGATTTTGATGGCACTACCTTTACTCCCGATCCGCTCCCCTACCCACTATGGCTAGACTATGGTCGTGATAATTATGCAGGGGTTACCTGGAGCAATATCCCTGAAAGTGACGGACGTAGGCTATTCCTTGGCTGGATGAACAACTGGGATTATGGTAATGTGGTGCCTACCCGAAATTTCCGAAGCGCCATGACCCTCCCTAGAGAACTAAGATTGGCGCATAACGGCTTTACATATGGTCGTGGCCAGCTTCCCTGTCAAAGAAGTAGGCGATGAAAAGGATGGCACCCCCTATTATCATGGACAAACTCACCGAAGAGACCTTCCCTATAGGAGCCGATTATTATAACAATGGCTATGTATTGAGCTTTACCATCAAGCCTAATGGCCTTTTCTACGTTTGATTTTTACCTTGCAAAACAGCAAAGGAGAGAAAATCATTTTTGCCTTTGATACCAATCAGAGAACTTTCGTCGTGGATAGAAGCCAAAGTGGCCTTTCTGACTTTAGTAGCAACTTTGCCAGACCTCTGATCAAGGCGCCTCTGACCAAAAAGGATAGCTATACTATACATATGTGGGTAGATAAAGCCTCCACCGAGGTCTTTATCAACGGCGGTGAGGTCGTACAGACCAATATTGTCTTCCCTACCGAGCCTTATAACCAATTAAAATTTGATTTAAAAAGGAAATACTGCCATCAGTGTAGAAAAACATTACGCTGTACAAAGTTAAAAATGATTAAATATCCTCAAGCAGGAAGAAAGACGCTTTTTTTCCTGCTTTTTCTATACAATAATCACACTAATTTGATTCTATCATGAAAAATACCATCGTAGGACTGGGAGAAATTCTCTGGGACGTATTCCCTGAAAGAAAGGTATTAGGGGGAGCGCCTGCCAATTTTGCCTATCATATCTCCCAATTTGGATTCCAAGGCCATGCTGTAAGTGCCATAGGAAAAGATCTCTTAGGCAAGGAAATCTTGGCCAGCTTAGAGAAAAAAACAACTCAACTACCCTCATCGAACAGACCGATTTCCCCACAGGTGAAGTCAAAGTAAAATTAGATAACTGGGGTGTGCCTCAATATGAGATTTGCGAAGGAGTGGCCTGGGACAATATCCCCTTCACTCCTGCTATGGAAAACCTCGCCAAGCAGACGCAAGTGGTCTGTTTCGGTTCCTTAGCACAGCGCCATGAGGTGTCTCGCAATACCATCCATGCCTTTTTTGGATACTATGCCCAAGGATAGCCTAAAGATATTTGACATCAACCTAAGACTCAACTATTATACCAAGGAAATCGTTGAAAACTCCCTTAAAAAGGCTGATATTCTCAAGATTAATGACGAAGAAGTGGTAAAAATAGCCCAACTCTTTGGCTGGGACGCTCCTGAAAAAGGAAGTTTGTAAACATTTATTGGAGAAGTACCACCTTGATATCCTTATTCTCACCAAGGGTACTGAGGGGAGTTGGGTCTTGACTCCCAAGGAAGAATCCTTCTTGCCCACCCCAAAGATTACCATTGCCGATACTGTAGGGGCTGGGGATTCCTTTACCGCTGCCTTTATTGCCTCTCACCCTACATGGGCGCTGCTTGGTAGCCTCCCACCAGTTGGCCGTAGAGGTCTCTACCTATGTGTGCCAGCAACATGGTGCTATGCCTCGCCTTGCTGATGCTCACTTGGAATTATTCAAGTAATCACCCTATTTTTTTACCGTTTTTTTATTCGAATAAAGATAAGCACTACAGATAAGAATAAGGTAAAAATAGCCGTGCCTATAATCCAATTTTTGTAGGCGCAAGGAACTCTCTTCCATTTGCTGTGGAGAATGAGGCACGCCGAAAATGATTTCTTCGGCAGAGAAGAAAAGCAACCCAAAAAGCAGGAATACCACCTGCGACCGCTTGAGTATCTCTATCACTTCTTTCTGTAACAGCATATCATAAAGAATAAATATGAGTACACAGAAGAGAACAGGAGCTGTAAAAATAGAAAAAAATTATAGGTAAGTATCGCAAACAGATAAGCGGCAAAAAAATAAGATAGTTGACTACCTTGGGAATTTTTCAAGTACCAAAAGAAATATCAAGAAAGCAAATATTATATAATAAAAAGGGAATAGTATAATGAATATCTCTTGATAATTCTCTCCAAGATCTTGTTCCTTATAATCCAAAAAGGTTGTTGCTATATAGGAAAAGATACCAAGAAAGCATAGCCAAAAAAAGGCAAAAATCACTTGTATGCGGTATTTTTCGCTTCAGCGTAGCATCTTCTATACGTGGGGTGGGAAATCTCATTGTTTGCTTAAAAGGTGGTGGTAAAACTCTTCAAAAATAATCTTAAACCAAGCCGTGTATCGCTCTGGCGCCTGCAAAATATCCTCTTTGATAGCCTCTAAGGAAAGCCATTTCCAAGAGGCTACTTCTTCTGGATTTATCTGAGGCTGGGCATCGCTATAGCCTATTAACACATGGTCATATTCGTGCTCAGTAAGGCCATTATCAAAAGGGGCTTTGTATATGAAAGAGAATACCTCCTGAAGGGGTACTTGCAAGCCCATTTCTTCCTGTAGGCGTCGCTCGCCCGCTTGTTGGTTCGTCTCTCCCGCTCTGGGGTGGCTACAACAGGTATTTGTCCAAAGATTGGGAGAGTGATACTTACAAGCTGCTCGCTGTTGCAAGAGCACCTCTTGCTTGGAGTTAAACACAAAAACTGAAAACGCCCGATGCAGGAGTCCCTTCTCGTGCGCTTCCATTTTTCCCATAAGCCCTATAGGCTCATCTTTTTCATTGACTAAGATAACTTGTTCTTCCATAAGTATCAATCAATGAGTGATTCAAAAAGTCATGCGATCACCCTTTGTAAGGCCTAACTTATCGGACAATCCTCCATTGACCTCCAGCACATACATAGCATCTCCTTCTGAAGGACGTGAAGTCTCTGACAAGGGAGCTGCATTCTTAGCTATACTTACGATTTCTTTTTTTCTTTATTCAAATAGATGATATCCAAAGGAATATAAGTATTATGCATCCAAAATGAACGTGGTTTCTCCTCATGGAAGACAAAGAGCATACCTTGGTTTTCCTTCATTGACTTGCGATACATCAGTCCCAATTCAGTTTCCTGTGCAGTACGAGCAAACTCTATTTCAAAGGTTTTTGATAAAGGGTGCCATCACTCTTGTAGAAAGAAAGATTCCCCTCATGCTCAAAAGGAGGTTCGTATGGCTTTATCTCCTCTGGAGTAATGATTTGTTGCGGAAGGCTATCTGAACTTCCACGGCCAAAAAAAGTACGGAAGTATCATGGCTAAAGCTACCAATACAAGCCCTCCCATAAGGATATTGGTAAAATGTTTTTCTGAAAAAAATCCACTTATAATAATGATTAATGATTAATGATTAATGATTAATGATTAATGATATAACTAATGGTTAATGAATGTAGAGTGGATTAATCATTAATCATTGCTGGCATTAATCATTTATATGAGTTTTTCCCACAAAGAACAGCACACTCATCAAAAAAAGTAGAGAGCGCTACCACTTTCAATTGGGGAATCAAAAGCCTTGGGTTCTTTTTACAGCTCTTACATAGAAAAAGATGAAATACCAAAGGTACAAAAAGCTATGATATACAACGCCTTGTAACGAAACTCAAGGGTCAATACTGTATAAAAGCATCATAAGGCACATGGCTATGATAATAAGCAAATAATGATAATATTTAGCCAAAGATAGCCCTATTTTTACAGGAATGGTATGCTTGCCCATCTGCTGGTCATTCTCTATATCACGCATATTGTTGAGGTTCAAAACGCCCATACTAAGCATACCACAAGCCGAAGCTGGTAGCAATACAAGTGGATCAAAAATACTGTGTATAAAGCATATAAGACCCCATAACACTCACCCAACCAAAGAATATGAATACAAATAGATCGCCCTAAGCCTTTTATATCCGTAAGCCGACTTACCTACTGTGTAACGAATAGCTGCAAAAAAATAGCCGCCCCACCCAAGAGCACAAAAAAATAAGTGCCAATCCCCATTGCTCTCTAAAAGAAAGCACAATGAGTGAAAAGGGCTGAAATGGCCGAAAAGCACAGCCGTTACCACCACTACCTGCCTCATCTCTTCAAGTGACATTGCTCCCGTCTGTATAGCGCGTTTAGGCCCTATACGATGTTCGTTATCAGTCCCTTTTTGGGCATCCCCATAATCATTAGCATAGTCAGAAAGCACTTGAAACAATACGGTAGTGAGCAAGGCCAAAAGGAAAAATATCCCAGCGAAAAGCACCTTGCCCATAGGCTATAGCCGAACCCAATAGGATTCCCGACATGGAAAGCGGCAGTGAGCGCAAGCGAGCTGACTGGTATAAGCTATGAAATGTAATCACAATAATGACTATTATCTTTCAGTACAGTTACAACCACCGATACCTTGGAACATATCAATGCCGAGGGTAATCATGTGGGTACCTGAGTTATAGGAGCGTATAGCGTTGAGGTTTAGTCCGTAGCCGTAAGCGAAGTAGAACACGCCTTTTTTTAAGTCCCAACATAGGGCCTATGCTCAGGGGCTTGAACACCTGGTCGTTGATAAGGCGCACTGTGGCTCCTGCCCAGTAATAGTCCTCGTAGTCGAACCAACGGTACTTCACATTGACATCGGTAATGGAGCGGCCATCTCCCTCTAAGTATTGGATAAAGGCGGAAGGCTCTAGCTCCCAGTTGCTGCTAGGGTCTTTCTTATAACGATAACCCGCATACAAGTTGTAGTTCCTCAGGTTCGTAGGCTCCTTGACATCAAACATCTCTTTGCTCTTGTTCAGGATATTGGTCGCCGAAAGACTCGCAAAAATCCCCTTTGTAGCGGTAAAGCACCCCTACCTCAAAGTTATGGTTGACCATAGAACGGTTGTCCGTTACGCCCAAGTCCGCCATAGGACGACCCGCATCGGTGAACTTGTCTATGTCTATACGGAACGCATTGACTATATACGAGATACCAAACGAGATAAAATGGCTGTCATAACTATCCAATGTCAAGTGGTGAGAGAAGGTGAACTTTCCCCATCTGCTTGGTGTAACCATTGCGGTCGTTATACAAGGACAATCCCAAACCACTGCGGTTACCCAATCGCATATCTCCCGATAAGCTCTGATAGTCAGGCGCCTCCTTGATACCTACCCATTGGCTGGTGGCCGATAGGCGTACCCGTACGTTGTTCCCTATACCCGCATAGGTGGGCATAATCAGAAAATTCACTATCGGCTAAGTACTGATTCCCCGCAGGTAACTGCAATTCTTGCCCAATCACACTCGGCATGCCTAATAGCATACATATGTATAACGCTAGTTTTTTTCATTATTCCTTTTTTTATTTCTTTTTAGTTGTCAGTGGTCAGTGGTTAGTGGTTAGCCGTTAGTGGTTAGTAGTCTGTGGCTAGTGGCTAATGGTTAGATACTCATCTCTAACCACTAATCACTAACAACTAATCACTACTAATCACTAACAATTAACCATTGAACTATCTAAATAGTGTAAAGTGTCCTTTGAACTCTCGTGAGTCGTCTTCTTCACCCAAGGTGATGATATACCAGTAATCACCCGTTGGTAAGGCCTTACCATTATATGTACCATCCCATGTATCTGCTCGAGAGAGTTCCTTGAGCAAGCGACCATAACGGTCATAGATCTGGGTGAGGATATTTGGATACTGTTGCGTATTGCGTGGCGTCCAAGTATCGTTCTCTCCATCTCCATTTGGCGTGAAGAAGCGTGGTATGTCTATATCTACAAAGTCTACATAGAACACCTGATCGGCCGTACAGCCCTTGCTGTCTTCTACCTTCGCTTCTATTCGCTTCTTGAGCTTATTGTCGCTCGGATCTCACCCCGTCTGGATCTTGTATCTTTACGATATAAGTCCCCTCATTGCCCTTATGTACACCATTGAAGTAGAATACATAATCTGGCACCCCATTCTTTCCTAAGAGTCTAAAGCTCATTAAGTGCTGGCTGTGTTGTTGGGTCTTGTATCAAGCTGAGTTTCTCTACCACTGGCACTATCACTGGATTGGTCTCTCCCTCACAAGTGGTGCCTGCCTCTGTGTAATAGAGCTTTATTGCTCTAGGCAAGGATGATGGTTTTACACTCACATGGTTGCGGTTGATTCTCACCTCTGCCCCCTGTCCTGAACCTGAAGCAAAGGGATAGCGGCTGGTGCCTCCATCAAAGGAATACTGCATCTTGCTGTAATCCACCGTAGCATCATCAAAGGTGATGACCACATTGCCATCATATGCATTATCCGTACAACTATCCTCATAGCTGGCTCTTACCTCCAAGTTAGGCGCTGCCGTCAAGACAAACATATCAGAGGCTCCTGGACACTGCTTGCCGTCAGTGGCTCTTACTCGATAATTTACCCCCGGGGTCAAACCATTGATCGTATATGGTAGCATACTGGCTCTTACATCAGGGTAGGTCTTCACTACCACATCATTATCTACATCCACTAAGTCTAAAGTATAGACAAGCGCTGCTGGTGTTCCTGTTGGCGTGCCTCCTACGACATTTACCTTCACATGCCCTAATTCTCCGTAGCATACCAAATTAGACCCATCTACCTTAGTTACCTTTATCTCTGGCGGGTTGGCTATAGTAAATTGCTGTTCCTTGGTACAGTTCCAACGGTCTCTCACTACCAAGGTATAGTTACCCGCTGGCAAGTTAAAGAACTCATTGCTGGTCTGCAACGGACGTATCGCGCCTCTTTCAGAGTGGTACAACTCATAATAATAGGTCGTCTTAGGTTGTGCTGCCGTTGGGTCATCATAAGCCCCTCCTCGTGCGTTCTCTATCTTGATATAAGCGTCTTCCGCTCCCTTACATGATACCATCGGGATCACAGGGTCGTCATAGTCTATCGGATCAGGGTTTGATCACATTCTTCACTACTTGAGTGAAGGTCTGGTCACAACCCCAAGCGTCTTCTACTCGTATATCAAAGTCTGCTCCTGGTGCATTCGCCCCTGGCACTGCTGTAAAGAGCCAACGATTATACACCTCTTCGGCTTCCTGAGTATAGCTATGACCTCCATTGCCTGACAAGGTAACCTTATAAGGGGCTACTCCTCCCACTACCTCTATTGAGATTTCTCCGGCTCCCTCTGTACTACAATCATCTGGCACTCTGAGTTTACCTGTTACCACTATTGGCTGGTCTGCCTGGCGAATTGTAAAGTTCGCCGGTATCTTCGTCACACAGCCTGTGCTTGTGGATTTAGCTTCCGCCGTATAGGCTCCATATGGCAATGCGGTGAACCTTACTGTGGTCTGACCCACAGGCGCATTTACCGTTTGATTATAAGAAGGATCAGTAATACCCTTGATCGTTACATCAAAAGCCTTCGGCTGCTTGATCCACTCCTCCACTATTGCTTCGGTCTAAATCGGCCAAGGTGAAGGTAATCTCTCCTGTAGAACTTCCATAACACTTCACAGGATTTTTGCAAGGTGGCTGTCAAGGAGAACGTATTAGGATCTTGTACCTTATAGGTCTCTCCATAGACCACACAACCTGTTTCCTCATTGGTGGCTACCACACTATAGTTGCCCATAGGCACATCGTCAAAGGTGTGGCTTACACTGGTAGCGCCTGCCGCTACTGTAAGGGTCTTATTCTGGTGAGATCCATCAGAGATACTCCTTAGCGATAGGCTGATGCGTATATCCTTAGTCGGTTGTGGGGCTAAAGTAGCCGTTACCCTTACCTTTTCTCCCGCATTACATGTGATATCCTGCGCCTCTGCTGAGTCTACTTTCTTCACCTTTACAAATGGGTCTATCGCCCTATCGGCAGGGAAGTTTACATCTACCGCTGCACAATCATACTGCGCATCTTCCACTCTCAATTTGTAAGTGCCGCCTTGTTCATCGTCTATACTAAATTCTGGCGCTATCAAGTTGATATTACCCGCCACTGGTGCTCCTGCCTTGAGCAAGGTAAAGCGATATACTCCACTTCCGCCCTCTATAGCGGTGATAGGCAACTTGAGTTTGGCTACCATCTCTTGGTCTGCACTACACTTGAACTGAGTGACCTCGGACTGATCCATATCTACTTTAAGCTCCTTCACTCCCATGATCTTCACCTCCGTGGTGGTCTTACAGTCATTATTTCCTTTGGCCTCTATCGTATAGATGATACCTCTGGTATGACCATATAAGCCCTTGAAGATGGCCTTGCGTCCTGTAGGATCTACCGTAACCTTATCATTGCTAGTGCTTGGGGTAACATTCTGATAATCACTTGGGATTGTAGCAAAAATTTACCGCACTGTCATCATCAGCATAGCGCGCTGACTTTATACTAAAGGTCATCGGAGCTCACTTCCGGTGAGGCTAGCAAGGTGGCCACGCCGCCTCCCCTGGTCTGTGCCAAGGCTGGTCTGTCTCCATGGAAGCAAGTGGCATCCGCATAGCTCTGTACCAAGACTACTGGCTGTACCTTCTCACGTATGGTGATGGTTCTGCTAAATGGACAGTTCGCATACTGAAGTCTACTATCTCTACCCTATACTTACCTGCTTCGGTGATAGGCAAGGTGAAGTTTGTGGTGGGTGTGGGTGTTGTAATCAGTGGTGTGTCATTGACTACCACTACATCACCTCCTGATACTTCTCTAAGTAAGCGATAGGTATAGGTATGGCCTGGGATATAGTTGGTGATGTCTTTCACCTCTATCTCTCCATTACCTGCCGCTCCTGCCTTACATGTAAGCGGTGTCTTCTGCTCTACATTGAAGGTGAGCTTACCTGCAAACTGGAAGGTATATGGATCGGAGGCACAGCCATTCTGATCATAGATTCTGATGTCTCTACTTACATCATTGCCATACACTCTATAGATACGGCCCTCCCACTTATTTGCTCCCACTTGTATCAAACTCAATGGTTGCTTAGCGGTCTCTGGTCTTCCTGTAGGCTTGAAGGTGTAATAGTGCTGACCTGGACCTACCTTATCCATAGTTACCAATACTGTAAACTCAGTACCCTCTACACATATGTTCTCTACCTCTGCACTGAGGATATGTGGCGTTTCATCTTTCTTAATGGTTACCAGCTGACTTACCGTACAGTCATTCGCATCACGTACATAGACATGCCATGGGTCTCCCGTGGTGGTCCCACTGGTGATCTTCTTAGTGGTGTCCTCAAAGGTCTTATCCAAGACGATCTCACGACTGTTAGAGGTAAAGACCCTGTGGCGCTGCCCACTGTTGTGCCGAAGGCTCTGTTGCCGACTTACTTATTGTATAGCGGTAAGGGGGTACCCCTTCGCTAACCTTTATTCGTACCCTTGCTGAGTTATTCGGATTCTCATCACACGAATAGTTACTTATCGGTTCGGCCTCATCCAAATGCAATGGCGTGGCTGACTTATTAACCATAAACTCCTTCGTATTCAAGATACAATTGCTTGCATCTTTTATCACCAAAACATAGTTCTTGCCTTCTGTTAAGACTGTGGTGGTGGATTGTATCCTTGTCTTGCCTGCCGATACCGCACCACTGGTGCCTGAGTCGAGAGGCGAAGGAACGTGTCCTATCCTTGTGTCAAACGGATATGGATATACAGCCCATGATACAGGGGTTAAGGTTGTAAGGCCTGATACCTCGTAATCCAACGCTACACTTCCTCCCGCTCCACACTTGTTAGGCAAGCGGTTGGCCGTAATGGTGGTGCTCGGTGTAGACGGTGGCGTATCCACTGCCGGCTTTAGTTAGCGTTGTACAACTATTGTACTCAATCATCAGTCTATAAGGTACATTCCTTAGAACTTTTATCTTAAGACGTACTTTTCTATAACCATCTGGGTTATTTGGATCCGTAGCCTCAAGTATCTGCGCGGCTGTATAAGGCGGATTTATATACTGCTGTAACGCATTATTAGGCTGAGCCGAATTATACACAGCTACATGCAACTGGCTAGGATCTATGGTGCCCTGGTGGATTAGTACCATCCTGTTCCCAGAAGTCTAAGGTGATCTCATCTTCATCACAGCCATTGCTCTGGCGACTTACCTCTTTTACCTTTACATTCGTTCCGCCTATCTCCTGCACTGGCATTTTTTACCATACAGCCTGTGGTCTTATTGACTATGGCTGGATAGTAAGTGCCTTCTTTTAGTCTTATAGTTGCTGTACCTAAAGTAGTTGCACTAAAGTCTGCTCTGGCGGGGGTTTCCTGATTAGACAAGTTATAAGCAGTGGCCAAAGAGGTATAAAGATCATCCGTATAGACTGCTATATAGTAATCATCCTGCAAATTAGGATTGTTAAAGCTGATCTTTAGATGTCCTAAAGCAAGTGGCCCACTAGAACAAGTTGCATTTTTAACCTCATCCATGTTTGCCGTAGGAGCTGGTTTTTCTTTTACCTCCACTACCTTGTGGGTGGTACAACCCTTGGCATCCTTAAGCTCTACATAGTAATATCCTGCACTTAGACCTCGGCCATTCTGCTTGTCTGCCGCTACTGCAGCACCTTGTGTGCCAGAATTATTCGATTCGTAAAGCGTGATTGTATAAGGGGCTACCCCTTTAGTCCTATCTATGGCTTCTTCCATAGGAAGGTATACACTGCCATTGAACACTCCTATCACTCCATCAGAGGCTCCCGCACAGGCAATTGTACTGCCTGTAAGCCCTGGAGTGGACAACAACACAGGGTCTTCCTTCCTTATTTCTTGGCTAACGGTCTGCTTACAACCATTCTTATCGGTGATTAAGAAGTGGTACATGCCCTCTGTCTTTATCGTTGCCGTATAGGTTACTGTCGTTCCCGCTGCCTCTGTGATCACTACATTGCCGCCGTCATTGTCACTCATAGGGATTATAACCTGTTATATCCGATGCTTGACCTCCTCGCTTCCATTGCATGTTATAACTGCCGCTTATCCTATCACCTCCTCTGACCGTTATCGTTACTTCTTCCTGTGGTGTATCACAGCCATAAGCGCCATCGGTGGTACGACCTACTTCTAAGGCCCTCACTGATGTAGACATCCTCTACGTCTGTCTTACAGTTCAAGCGGTCTCTTACTTGTATCCTATAGGTGGTTTTTGGCGCTAAGTTATCAAACTCATACTGGGTTGGGTTGCCTGGGTCACTTACCCAAGTGGTACCCCCGTCCTTGCTGAACTCATAGCCTCCATTGCCATCCTGCACCTCTACTATGATGCTGCCTGTGCCTCCCTACGCTCAAGCACTTAGTGGCATTGATCGTAGCTGAAACTTCCTTCTTAGCAGGGATCGCCTTGCGTTCTACAGCACTCTCACAGAAGTGGCTGTCTTTACCTTGAACTCATAAGTGGTATTGTCATCCAAGTCTTTTTACCTCACCCGTATTACCTGTCCACTCTACTGTGGCTGGTGTAAAGCTTAGCATGCCTGTCTTTCTGACCTCTATCACATAAGGGGCGCGTCCGTTCAAAACCTTCACTATCGCTCCTGCCTTTTCATATGGACTTCCTGACAACCCATAGGAAGCACCTCTATGTTGTCTATCTTGAGCTCTGGTACATCATCTATCACAGCCGTACCATTGGCGTTGATCTCACAGAAGGTGTTATCCGGATGGATCATACGTATCTTCAACGTATGAGTGCCTATAGGGCTACTATCTCTAACTTATCTGTACCTACCAATGGTGTGGACACAAACGTGCCACTGCTTGAGAGGGCATAGCTATATGTGGTGCTTGGCTCTGGATTGAAAAAGCTTCACATAGATCTTTCCATCCCCTGCATGACACTTAGGTGGCTCTACCTGTGTGATCGCTGCCGAGAAGGCCTTGCCTGGTACTACCTGTACCGAACGTAACTCGCCCTCCTGACAGCTCTGCGTTGGCTGGCTTACTTGTATGTCGTCCAATCCTACCGCTGCTGTACCCACTGTAGTCCTTATCCAAAGACGTACCTTGTTGTCATGCGCTACACCTTCTAACTCCCTGAAGACTACCTCGCCTTCACTCCAACCATCTGACTGGGAAAGAGGGGGTAATTCCTTCTCTATCTCTCGATCGGTATTGTCATTCGTGTCTTTGTACTGCAATACTACCTTCAAGCCTACCCCTTGGGCTAGACCACTCTTTCCTAAGTTGATATATCGCAACTTCACAGAGACACTGCGCGAACGCAATACATTCTCTATGACTTTATCATATATGGTGTTATCAAGAGTCGATGTTCGTACCGCATAATAACGGCCTGTACCCGTCTCACTGCGGTATTCTGTACTGGAGGGCAACTGGCGGGTAACCACATGGGTTCCTATAGTCAACGCGCCCGTAGCCTTGGCCGAACCTATAGTGGCTGGCGCTCCATCACTGTCATCCAAGCGCTCTAAGTCTCCAAAAGTTACCTTATATAACTCATTGATTGACGTTGTACTTGGTTCCTTATAATATACCTGTACCTTGTAGGGGCTACCCTTCCGGAAGGCCAGTGTACTGCATCTGATTGTTGGCTCCATTAGGCGCCTGACGTACGCCTCCGTCCAAGCTATACTCATAGGTATAGGTCTTACCCGCTGGCGTGGTAGGGGGTGATGGTAAAGCTACCATTGCCTCCACAGTCATAGGTTACCTCACTGGCAGCAAGCGCTGGTTTTACCAAGGCTTTCTTGGCCATTACCTCAAAGGTCGCCTCACAGTTCTTGCTGTCTCTGACCACTACCTGTATCTTCGGATTGGCCTCACTACCTCCGTCTACCTTTTAGCGTGGTGGCCGCACTGAAACTGGCCGAACTTCCCTATGCCCGATGGGGACATAAAGGTATAACCGCCTGAGCCGCCCGTTACCCAATTGACATGTAACAAGAATGCTCCATTATTCGCCGCACATGTATTGTCCGATATAACCCCTATCGATGCCTCTATAGGTGCGGGGGAGGTCACCTCTACATCGCGCTCTATCACACAACGAATCTGGCCTACGCCCGAAAGCAAGTAACTCATCTTTACCTTATACTTGCCCGCCGATAGACTATTGAACTCTCCTAATTGGCTAGGGCTGTATAGGCCCTTGCAAACTGCCATTGGTGTTATACTTGTACAACTCTATCTTCTGACCTGGCACTACCGCATTTAGGAACTTGGCCACTATACTTCCAGAGGACTGATATGCACAATCTATATTCGTTGCCGTTACACTAACAGCATACTTAGCCGTCTGTCCTATCTCTACCTCATTGGTTACTGCAAAACGGTCATCCTGATCCCTGATCAAAAACTCATACTTGCCCTCTTGCAATATCGTAATCCATTGGTAGAACCTATCTGGCGGCGGCGCAGGGGAGGTCTCATACTGGGTAACAAAGCTCGAAAAACTCTGAATCCGGTATGTTCTCAAAACCATTGCTATACGATGGCTTCACATAAGCACCGTTTATCTTATATATCAAATAGCGATAGTTTTTTCTGTCCGCCTGATACCGTAAAGAGGAACTTGGCTTGACTACAAGTGTCCTCAGACCACTCCTGGGTGTATTCCACTGTAGCGGTCATCTCTCCTGTCTTTGGTATCGTATAGGTGCCTTCAAACTTACAATCCGTAAAGCCTGTCTTGGCCTTTACCGTAATCTTGAAGGTATCACTGGTATTACCACTCTTCACTTGCAAACCGCCTACCTTTACATAGCGCTTGCCTCTACTATCCACCGGAGCATCTACATTGTTTGCTAATATCTGGTGGTCTGACAAACGCTCTACTGTATAGGTATAGTCTATGCCATCTACATTCATCATCAAGTTCACTACCCCTAAACTCAACGCTGAGTGCGGCGTAGGAGTTCCTTCCAACACGCCTGTAAAGCCTGTGGTGGATACCTCAAAATAATAGTACTTGAAACAACTACCACTGCCTACCTTCAAGCGGTACTTGCCTACTGTGCTGCCGCTTATCGTATAGCTGTTGTCCGTGGAGATCGTTTGCCAACAACTATCCTTGGTGTCAAAACAATTGCCCCAGGTGTCATTGTTGCAACCATTGGCTTTCTGCCAGGCTACACCTCCCTGATATGCATTGGCACGCAATACCTTGCTCCCTGAGCCTCCACAGAATAAGAAATGACTCACCCAACGCTCTTTGGTGACATTGTTCTCTAGATAAGTACAAGTGCCTCCTACATTGCCCGCTTGCATTTTTAATCACATCTACCGATGTATCCGTGCTCTCTATCACTCGGATATACTCTGTGGTCGTGCTCTCTACGCCATCACACTGGGCGATCTTATCTACCTTATAGTAGCCCGCTGCCGTAACTGCTTGTGTGGCTGTAGTGCTGCTCATAGCTGAGTAGCTAGCCCCCGTTGCTCCTCCGTCATACCACTTATATGAGGTATAACCCGTGCCTCTGGCTGTAAGGTTCAAGCTGCCTGTACAGAAGAGTTCCACGCGTGTACAATCTCCATCATTCTTTATCTGCGCATAGGCTCCCGCGCCTTCCTTGGTCATCTCTCCAACTGCACTACAGTTCTTTAAGGTGAAGACAAAGGCTGGCTTGCCTGTAAGTATCGCTGCACAAGCATTCTCATATGCGGTACAGTCCGCATTGTTCTTTATCTTAATAGGTATGTATACCGATACCTTGGTGCCTTGTGAAAATAACGTGCCATCTATGCCTTCAAATTGTAAGACTCTAGGACTTTCATAAGAAACCGTTATACCTGAACCTAACTCGCTCTTGATGATACCGCTATCGGTAGCCGCTGGTAACTCATAGTTGCCATTGGTGTTGTCTGGCAGGTTACCTTCAAGACGCCTCCGCCCAAAGCTTGTGTCGTCTTGTTCTCTATCGTGGCCTTATAATATATGGTATGTCCCTTGGCTATAGTGGTAATCTGGGTATCACTGCCTATGGCACCTACAAACTTGCCCGTTACCGCCACATCTATATTCGAAGCCGTTACCGTTACCTTAAAGCGCTTCTTGCCTTCTGTTCCTCCGTCAGCCTTGCTCTTGACTGTGTACTCTACATAGCTCTCCCCTACTGGGGAAACCATCCCATGTAAGCGCTGGCGTGTTGCCATCTGCATCTGGAGTAGGAACATACAACTCCGTGCCATCCGCCTTAACTACTCTCCACGTTAGCCTGTAGCCACAGCCCTCCGTATCCGTAATCGCAGGCGCTGTCCATGTCACTGTGCCTGTACATTTGTTTAACGGTAAGGTTGTCGTAAGATCTACCATCGCGCCTATCGCTGCGTCGGTGAAGTTTTTACCCAATAGTGGTAAGCGCTTTCTGTCTGTATTTTTCTCTACAGGGGTACCACAGCCTAGGCCTGTTTTCATTTTATAAGTAACCCAATACTCAGCCTCTTCCTTAGGGGCTATAGTTAGGGATGGATGCTTGAGGTCAGCAGCTGCTATACCATCTAAAGCACTAGCTGGATCAGCTTTCCACTGTATATCATAAAGGGATTCTGAGATGTCTACACTAAGGATAGTGGGAACACCATAGCAGACACTTGCCGCTTGTGTACGTACCTGTGGTGCGGTCAAGCTACCAAAATCAGGGATAGGTACCCAGCGATCAAAACAACCAGACTCGAACTTCACCTCATAGGTATCGCCGCCTGTGAGCTTAGGTATATTGTTAAAAGTCGCATTAGCGTCCGCTATGTTACTAGGCTTGACTGTCACTACCTTCTTCACCTCATTACCTCCTTGAGTAACTAGGGTCTTGGTGCCTCCTGATACCTTATAGAGGGTATAAGTGATCGGATACTTAGGTTCCGCCCCTGCAGGCATCTCTACCCGTATCATACCCGTATTAGGATTAGAAGGGTCACACATACCTACCGCAGAAAGTGGCACTACATCCGTTACCTCCTTCACGGTGAATTGCTTATATATATAAGTATGAGCCAGCAAACCAACCCCTTGCTGCTCAGGTCTAAATCCATAGGTATAGCCATTGTCCTCTGGCTTATAGACTGCGGTATAATGGTGAGATCCTCCTGCCTGAATACCCAGGATATAGTCCCCCGCAGGCAAATTGTCTATCTCTGCCTTTCTTTCATATTTGGAAGGATCGGAGGAAAGCAAGGTCCTTGTAGGAGGCACATTAGCTCTTACCAAGTTTCCTGTATTAACTCGTTTGTAAAGTGGTTGTGATCCTCCTGGGTCTCTAAAGACATATAGATAACCGAGCACATTGTTGCTTACCTCATCTATTCCTCTGTAGATAAGCTTTTCCTCTTCCTGCTTGTCCGTTCTTACTACATTCTACCTCAACCTTCAAGGGATCTATATGTATATAAGGGGAAGGGGTTTCCGCTACGGTAAGAGGGAGGTTACGGGTAGCACAATTATTCTTAATATTTACGATATATTCACCAGGCGGCACGTCCATAATCAGTATATAGCCAGTACGTATATCGTTTTCCTTATAGATACCCTTTATTGGGAATTTTATCTGATAAGTACCTGCCAAGCCTTCAGGACCAGTGGCGGTATAGGTCTTAACACCTTGGAAGCCATCCTTACGATGGATAGTAACCTCAAGGGATTGGCATCGGTTACTACATCTCTCACACCGTATAGCTGTACCCTTTTTCCTCTATGTTCCCACTGTAGAACTGCTCCATAGCCATTATAGAGGGCATATACCCCTACATTGTCAATCAAGTCAGGCTTAGTTAGGGTCAGCTCTGAGGAGACATAGTGTTTGCAATCGGTAGACGCCGTAGCGTTGAGAGCCGTGGAGGCATCAGCATATTCTACCTGATATTTGTTGGTTATGGTAGAGACAGGTACATACATCCTATGGCGATTGACATCGTATTCGTCATAGAACTTATACATCACATCCGTTACTGTGGTAGCTGCCTGCCAAACATTGGAAGTTTTTACACGGGCTTTCATTCCCGTGAAATTACAAAAATCGGTATAGGAAGGCGTTCCTCCATGTTGGAAAGTAGTGGTAAGCTCTACCTCTCTATCGCAATTGCCTCCTCCTGTTTTCTTGCGTACTCCTATCGAGGTGAAAGGCTTGTTTGGCGTAGTTTTAACAGTATGGGTGAGCACTATAGGGGTGGCCAAGGCGCAATCCTCATAGGTAATGGTAATCACATCGCCTCCTTTTTACCTTATAGGCAGACTTATGTACCATCGCATCATAAAGCGAACTAAGCTTTCAAACTCATTGTTGCCATATATATACCCGTTATTGGTACCCTGTCTGTTGTAAAGCATCCGTATTGGTGAATTGTTCTGGAAAGCCTGGGAGCATTACCCCTCCACGCTTTACCTCAACCTTAAGCTTATAGGTATAGAACTTATCACGGGTTACCTGATTGGGATTACTATTCCTATTAGGGAACTTGGGCGCTACGGCAAACTCATATTCGCCACAATCGAAACAAGTATGAGCCAAGTGAAGGCGTATGGATTCTGCAGAGAAACGCAAAGGATTCGTCTGAACTCTTTCGGCCACACAATTCCCCGCCTACGTCCTTTACCTTAATGACATAGTCCTTCCCTACCTCCAAGCGCTTGCCTGCATCGGGTTCTATTTCCTTTTGGGTAGTACCTGTAGCGCCTCCCTTAGGGAAAGAGGCATCGGCATTGCTTGCGGATACCACTACTTCGTTATTATCCTTACGGCGTACCTCTACCTGAAAGGGGCCTACGGCATTGGGGTTGTTGATCTCTACTGTAATCATTCCACGAGAACCCCTTAGTACCCCTTTCTGCTTACAGCTCTCTAAGGCAATACTTCTAAGGAAAGAGGCCGAAGCAGGCTTGGTGGTGAAGCTTCTGACATTGCGGGTTTCTGTTTTAGCACAAGTACCCCCTCCTACCTGGTCGGTTACCTCTATCTCGTACTTGGTATTGGCCTTAAGGCCTGTGGTAATCTGTACGGTAGTTTCATTGCCTGACTTAGTGGTAGGCGCGGAGGTGGCCGCAGGTGTAGCTTGGCCTACTTCATAGAGCTTAATCACAAAGGGGCCAGCTCCATTTTTTATCTTAAAGGTCATTTTCCCATCGGAGGTACACTCCCCTACGGCACGTTCAGCATCGGCCTGTTCGTAGGGTTCTACCACGATAAAGTTCCTATAGGTGGAAGTAATCGTTTGGGTGCCCTGTATGGGGTGGGTCTTAGAACCATCTTTTCTAATGACCTTTACCTTATAGGTGCCTGTAGGGAAGGCAAATTGTGTCTTCCTGCTGCGTCAAAAATCCTTTTGGGATTGTTTGACCCCTGCACTATTATAAAGTTCCACATGCCAAAGCGACACAGGAATACCTGCGGTAACCGCAGCTGACCAGTCTACCTTTATATTTCCTCCACATACCGTGTTCTCCCCCGTAAGGGTATAGGCTGGGAGACTCTGTGCCAACGCAAAAGAGCGGTAGCAAGAAAAAACCTATATATAGTAGCGATCTTTTTCATAATAATATATTTATTGGAAAAATCTTTATAATTGTTATTTGTCTATTTCTTATACAATCTTTCTCTGAGTTCAGAGGTTGTTATACAAATATCATATCCTTTTTCTTTCAACTTTTTGAGAAAAAGTACCCTATCACATGTCCAAATTTTTATGTCCTTCTTGCAAATGTAAAGCAAGAAAAGGCACATCATCTGTATCAATATCAGAAAGTATTTGTTGCGCTTCTCTATTATACTTACTTATAGTCAATCATATTTAGAATGCGAATAAAATACGAATAAATAAGATGAGAGGCTAATTCTTAATTTACTCTTTTTCAAGGGCTAATTGCCATTAGCCCCTACACCTGCTCACGCTAATTTTTCGCAAACCATTTCTGTTTGACTATAAGTTTTGAGGTATCAGAGAACTTAAAACTAAGAACTCAAAACTCAAAACTCCTATCTAAGCCAAGTCTCTACGGCTATCAAAGAGCCACAACCTGCTAAGAAGCCGACAAGCGCTAGCCATGAGATGTGCTTTACATACCAGAAAAAAAGTCTATTTTTTTCCATACCCATGGCCGCTACACCCGCAGCTGAACCTATGATAAGCAAGCTACCTCCTGTTCCTGCTGAGAAAGCGATAAAGTGCCATAGAGCAGCATCCAAAGGCTCTTGGAACATACCTATGGCAGCTGCCACTAGTGGTACGTTGTCTATCACCGCAGAAGCGAAACCAAGAATCATCACCACTATATTCTCATTGGGGAACCACTTGGCTAAGAGTACCTGCAAAGTTGAAAAGAACACCTGTTACCTCCAAAGCTGCTACAGCCAAGAGAATACCTAGGAAAAAAACAATATACTGGAGTGTTCTATACGTCCTAAAGCACTATGTACTGAGAACGAAGGCTTGTCCCTTCTACCAATTCTGTATTAGGCTTGAGCAGCTCTGAAAAAGAACCACACAGTAGCCAAAGAGAACAACATACCCAAATAAGGAGGCAAGTGGAACAAAGACTTAAATATAGGCACAAAGATAATACCTAATACCCCAATGATCAAGATAGGAGTACTGCTCTTGTAAGCCATGGTCTTATCCATCTGTGGCATGTCCAACTTCCCTTTGAAAAATAGGCATAAAAGACGCAATAGCGAAAGGCACCAAGAAACAAAATACGGCAGGCAATACCACATAGTCAATCAGTCTCATGGCAGTTACCTTATTGGCCATCCACAGCATAGTGGTAGTTACATCCCCTATAGGAGACCAAGCCCCCTGCATTGGCCGCAATGATCAAAAGTGACGCATACCATATACGTTCCTCGCGGAAAGGTACCAGCTTGCGCAAAATGGTAATCATTATTATTATAGTGGTAAGGTTATCTATCAATGATGATAGGAAAAAAATGCCACAATCCCCATTACCCAAAAGTAATTTTTTTCTTTCTACGGGTTTTGACCATCTTTTTGATAATCTCAAACCCTCGGTGCATGTCGATGATCTCAACAATGGTCATCGCTCCTATGAGGAAAAAGAGAATTTCGGCTACTTTCCCTAAGTGATACAATAGGAGGCTATCAATAGCCTGAGGGTTTCCCCCTCGTAATGTTCTGCCAAGGGAACTAGCCCCTTGTCAATTTCAAAAATAGGCAAATCAGCCACTTTGAGGATTGTCCAGCACGCAACAGCCATACCGAGTGCTGAAATCGTTTTTGTCAATTTTCACCTGGTGTTCTACTGTAATAAACAGATAACCAATGAAAAACACCGCTACAATAAGATATTCCATAGCAATTTTCTTTATACTTTTTTTGAGGGTGCAAGTTATAAAAAAATTTATCAGAAAAACGAATTTTTCCACATAGTTTTTTTCCTCTTTTTGTTGATAACTTTTTTTGGGTGCTTCTTCCCCTCTGCAAACAAGAGGAAAGACATGAAAAATCAAGCACTCAGCATATAGTACAACCTTTGTTCATAAAAAAATAATATAGCTTTCTTTTTCCTTATTTTTTTGAAAAAAATGTATCTTTGCAGAGATTTTTACCAAGACAATTAATTTCCTCATATGATACCAAATTTCAAATACCCCACTCCTATTGACAAGGAAGTCGATTGGGATAAGTCCAAAACGATTATGAGTCGTACGGATGCGGCAGGTGTGATTGATTATGTCAATCATGTATTCTGTGATGTATGCGGCTATAGTGAAGAAGAACTTATGGGTTCTCCACACAATATTATCCGCCATCCGGACATGCCTCGTGTCATTTTTCAAGGTACTTTGGGATAATATACAACAAGGTATAAACTTCCATGCAGTGGCCAAGAACTTAGCCAAATCAGGCGAATACTACTGGGTGGTAACGGATTTTGACATCATCAAGGATGCCCAAGGCAAAATCGTAAGCTACTTGGCGCGTCGTACTTCTATTCCTAAACAAAGTATAGATAAATACATCGCTCCCCTCTATGCCAAGATGCTACAAGTGGAAGCCGTAGGTGGTATGGAAGCCAGTGGTGCTTATCTGGCCAACTTCCTCAAAGAAAACGGCTACTACGACTATATTGACTTTATAGAAAACGCGATCCTTGAATTTAAGTGAAAAAGTGAAAAATGAATAATGAATAGTCATTAACGCGAATCAATAGTAGAAAAAAACAATCATTAAGACGCAATAAATTGCTTATTAGGCAGTTAGCGAATAGTTTTTTTAACTATTGATTCGCGTCACTTGTCACTAGTCACTTGTCATTAGTCATTAGTTACTGTTTTTCTTCTTTTTCAGAAACAAATAGGTAGCACCGCCTAAAAAGACTAGCCATAAGTGTGGCCAGAGAAAGCTACCTATAAGGTACTGCATAAGGTGTGCCTTGACAAACTCTTGGGTAATCTCACTCTTGGGAAAGCAAGTCCCCGCCAACAAAAAAATCTCCCTACCTTGAACGAACTCCATACAATCACTGGGATTATAGGCGGAATACTGATGTTGGAAGCCAAAAAGGCCAAGGACTTATTCAGCCCCAATAGTACTGAAAAGGTAATAGTCAGTGCCGTTTGCAAGCCCCACAAGGGGGAAATCCCAAAGAAAACACCCAAAGCTATAGAAAAGGCTTTCTTGCTATCGGAGAGTTTCGTCTCTAAAAGATCTTCCTTAAGAAACGCTCTAAAACTTTTTGAAACTTCCTCAGAAAATCACGAGGTTTGATATAAAAAGGGCTATAAGCACCAAAACTGTGTTGAGCAAACTTATACGCACAAAATCCCACACAGGCCGAAAGTGAGAGACCCGCTCTTGTGGATCATAGAGCACTCGTATAGGCACGGACTTTATAGGCACTCCACGCCAACTGCTTCTAACAAGTACTTCTATCTCAAACTCAAACTTGCCTGTAAAATAGCGCTTCGGTATCCCCTCAAGCGGGTATAAGCGGTAACCTGACTGGGTATCAGGGAGCCTCACACCTGTCTCCAAGTGAAACCAAAAGTTGGAAAACTTATGCCCAAAACTACTTTTTCTAGGGACACCCTCCACAGTCATATCGTGATTTACCTACCAAGAGCGTGAGGGTAGGTTCTTGAGCTATAGCAGTAAGGAAATGAGCTATATCCTCTGGGAAGTGTTGCCCATCGGAATCTATCGTCAGCACATACTGGTAGCCCTTGGTTCCTGCTACACGAAAGCCCTCTTGCAAGGCCTTGCCCTTGCCTTTGTTCTGAGTGAAGGTAATGACTTCTATTTGAGGATAACGAGCAAGGATCTCGGCTGTACTATCAGTGGAGCCATCATTGACAACAATTACCTCTGGGGTATAGGAAAGAACCCCATCCAATACTCTGGAAAGGGTCTTTTCGTTGTTATAAGTAGGAATAAGTACAGCGTAGTTAGTCAATGATTAATGCTATTAGAACTTTAACTTTTTAGGATTACTTCTATTATCTACAAATGTTATTATTTGGACTTCTTTTTTTCGGCTTCTATGATTCTATAGTACATTGAGAAATTTCGCAATATAACAATTCTACGAATATTCTTCTCTTCCAAATAAATCGTCCCTATTTTTAGGAAAAATTCCTCAATGTATCTAAGATTGTTTTCTACTTGCCGATTCAAACTTATAGCATATTTGGGTGAATTATTGTTTTTCTGCCCAAAAAAAGAAGTATATCGTTATATTGTATCTTTGCCTCCGCTGTCCATAGAACAAGATATTCTGTTTCCATTAGTCCATGTATTTTTTTCCAATATCTTCCTTGCACTCTCCATAACTTCTTCATGGGAGACAAAAATTTCCTGCTTCTGCATCCTTTAAGCCTCTCTCTATTGCCTGAAGTGTATATTCATCATATGTCTCATAAGCATTGGCTTTCTCTACCAATTCGTTATAGTCCTCTATAGGAAGTAATGCATAGGTCTTATTCCCTTGCTTATCTGTAAGAAAATGCGTGTCTGTTAGTGGTAAAGTGGCTGTATTCATAATATAGTTGTTTTTGTTAGTGATTAGCTGTTAGTTACTGATGTCTGACTTCTGACGTCTGACGTCTGACTAGTATCTAACTAAATTTTTTTCAAATCCTTTTGCCATATACTGCCTCTACATTGGTACGAGTTACAAAGGCTTCTGGATCTATGCTATTGACTAAGCGGAAAAATAGTGGTACCCTCTCCACGACGTGCAAAGACGATAATGACCTTCTGAGGGTTCTTAGTGTACCAGCCCACACCATCCACTACGGTACAACCGCGCTTGAGTTCGGTGTTGATATGAGTGGCGATCTCTTCATATTTCTTAGAGAGTATGGTAACCTGTATGGCTCGCTTGGCGCCATTCATCACCACATCCACTGCCTGATACATAATAGGCAAAAAGAATGAGTCTCAAGACCATCTTTTTCCATTGTATAGCCTGAGAGGACGAGAATTGAAGACATTACAACAAGAACATCAACAAATAGAAGGATGCGAGAGATGCGGATTTTGAAATATTTGGTAACCAAAAAAACCAATAATATCAACTCCCCCGTACTTCCATTAACAGAATAAACCATTCCCAAGCCTGTCTCCCATCAGAATACCTCCCAATACTATGGATATAAAAAGAGTCATGTATCAAAGGATTAGCAGTAAAATAAGGTGTTAGATAGGTCTCTCCTATCTTTACCCCTAAGGTAAAGTAAGCCTGCACCTATGACCGTATTGATCACAAAAAGTCTTACCTAAAAAAACGGAAGGCAAGTACTAAGAGCGCCAAATTCACCACTAATATAGTAGTAGAAGCATCTATGCCTGTAGCATATTTGATCAAAAGAGCTGCTCCTGCCAAGCCTCCTGTTACTACTTTATTAGGCATGATAAAACCCTGTAAGCCCAATGGAATAGACGACAATGGCGAAAGCCATGTAGAGATAATCTTTGATGTAGAAAGATTTCAAATACTCAATGGTATTATTCTTTTTATTCATAACGCAAGCTTTTATTACTGCTTTTTTTGCGGCACAAAAGTACGATTTTTTTATGGTAAAAAGGTTTTTCCTATAAATTTTTAATCTATCGGAAATTTAGGAAATAATTCGTATTTTTGCGCTATCTAATTAGCTAATGCACCCATGTATTAATGCCCATTTTGTCAATGTGCTAATTAACCAATTGACTCATCTGCTAATGAGTTAATCAACTCATTAACAATTAATAATTAACTATTAACAATTAAAAAAATGTCCTATTTTTCTACTGATTTTTACTTTAGGGATACTCGGAGGGGGCAACTAGGAAAGATGCTCCTTAGTGAAACCCTCAAATACGATATCCGCACCATCGTGCTTGATCCTAGCGCAGAAGCCCCTGCTCGCTTCGGCTGTCATGCTTTCTTTCAGGGTGACCTGATGGACTATGACACGGTATACCAGTTCGGCAAGCAGGCCGATTTGCTTACCTTTGAAATAGAAAATGTCAATGTAGATGCCCTTGAACGCCTAGAACAAGAGGGGTTAAGGTGTATCCTACCCCTGCAAGCCTGCGAATCATTCAGGACAAGGGCACCCAGAAGGCTTTCTACAAGGCACATGGGATTCCTACCGCTCCCTTTGAGGCTTTCGACTCCCCTACCCTCTTGGCCGCTGCGGTTGCCGAAGGACGATGGACGTACCCCTTTGTGTGGAAGAGTACCCGCTTTGGCTATGATGGCAACGGAGTGAAGATCGTACGCAATCTTCAAGACCTCCATGCACTCCCCGAAGGGCCTTGTATAGCTGAGCAGTGTGCTGAAATAAACAAGGAACTCGCGGTGATTGTTGCCCGCAGTCCCAAGGGAGAAGTGGTCACCTACCCCGTGGTAGAAATGGAGTTTCACCCTGAGGCCAACCAAGTGGAGTATGTGCTTTGCCCAGCTCGTATTGCTGAGACTATCAGCAGCCAAGCCAGAAAAAAATCGCTCTACAAGTAGCCGAAGCCTTTGGCAGTATTGGCCTTCTAGCCGTGGAGTTATTCCTGACAAAAGAAGGGGAAATATGGGTCAATGAGGTTGCTCCTCGCCCGCACAACTCTGGCCACTACTCCATTGAGGCAAGCTATACCTCTCAGTTTGAGCAGCACCTAAGAGCTATTTTAGATTTGCCTTTTGGGTAACACCGAAAGCAAAGTAGCAGGTGTCATGGTCAATCTCGTCGGAGCCGAAGGCTACGCAGGCGATGTGATCTATGAGCATATAGAGGGACGTCCTCTCCCTCCCCGGCGTTACCCTCACATCTACGGCAAACGACAAACACGTCCTTTCCGCAAAATGGGACATATCACCATCACCCACCCCGATATAGAACAAGCCCGCTCACTGGCTCAGAAAGTGAAAGAAACTATCAAAGTGATTAGTAAACAGTAAATAAAAAAACAAAAAGGTATCGAATGCTAAGCTGAATATAGAAGAGTAAAGCCTAGTTATGATAACCTACTAAGAAAACACCCTCTCTTACTGAAGAGTAATGAGGGGTGTTTAATAATTATTTTCTTAAGGGATGGGTAGTATATTACGCCATTCCCATATGAAAAGTACTTTTTATATAAATTAACGCTTCTTGCAGGAACATATATAGGAGTAGAGCTTCGACTTCCATCAAATATATCTCCCCAATCGGTGGATTTTTCAGCCTCAATTGTTACAGACTGTAATGAAGAACAATCTTCAAATACTTGACGCCCTATATTTTTATAGTTCTTGGAAAAGTCATTGTCACTAAAGAACGACAGCCTTTAAAAGCTTCTTTTCCTACTCTCTCTATGTTATTGGACATAGTAACAGTGCTTAAATAATAACAAATCCCAAAAGCGTCATCATCTATATTTTTTTACTGTATTAGGTATCGTAATAGAAGTTATACGAGAAGCTACAAATGCTCCTCTAGGAATTGTCTGTATTCCTTCTGGTAGAGAAACAGTCGTAAGAGCATTACATGCCCAGAAATCATAAGAATCTGTATTTGTCATATTAGTTCCTCTTTTTCAAAACAACTGTTTTTCAACTTTCTGTCTTCTCGAAAAGGTCTATACCCATCCACAAAACTAAGAGGTGCTGTAATAGAAATCAAAGAGGAACAACCCTCAAATACATCTTTCCCTATACTTCTTACTTCATCAGGAATCACAATAGTTCTAAGAGAGCTGCAATCTCTAAAGGCACTTTCTCCTACTTCCTGCATACCAGCAGGCATGGTAATAGTCCTCATTGAATAACAACCTTTGAACACCTCTTTCCCTATACTTTTTCATTCCATTTGGTAATGTAATTGATGTGAGAGAAGTACATCCTCTAAAAGCCTGCTCTCCTATACTTTCTATTCCTTCAGACAAAGTAATTGACTCTAAAGTACTAAAATTATCAAAAAGAACGAGGCAATATATTAGTTTTGCTCCCTCTTTTTATAACAACAGTCTTTAAAGCAGTACACCCCCTAAACATAGAGGACAAACTACTTTCAGTATATAATGTTTCAAAACTATTAGGAAATGTAATTGAGGTTAGAGAACTACAGTTTTCAAACACATGATCTTCGATAGTTGTTACACTATCAGGAATTGTAATATTCGTAAGAGAAGTACAACCTTTAAAAAGCCGATTCTCTTATACTTATTACACCATTTGGAAGAGTTATATTTGTCAAAGACCTACATTTAAAAAAACATGACTTCCTATATTTTTTTACACTACTTGGAATAGTTATATTTGTCAAAGAACTACATTCTGAAAAAAAGCCCCTCCTTCTATATCTGTTACTCTATTTGGAAGAGTTATATTCGTCAAAGAACTACAACGAAAAAACCTGTTTCCCTATAGATGTTATACTATTGGGAAGAGTTATATTCGTTAAAGAACTACATTCTGAAAAAGCCCCTTCTCCTATATTTGTTACACTATTTGGAAGAGTTATATTCGTTAAAGAACTACAATGAGAAAAAAAGCCCATTCTCCTATACTTTTTTTACACTATTTGGAATAGTTATACTCGTTAAAGAACTACAATAAGAAAAAAACTTGTTTTCCCTATAGATGTTACACTATTTGGAATAGTTATACTCGTTAAAGAACTACAATAAAAACTTCTTTCCCTATAGATGTTATACTATTTGGAAGAGTTATATTCGTTAAAGAACTACAACTCCCAAAAAGCCCCTTCTCCTATATTTGTTACACTATTTGGAAGAGTTATATTCGTTAAAGAACTACAACCCCCAAAAAGCACCTTTTCCTATACTTGTGATCCCATTAGGCATTATAATTTTTTTCAACAATCCACAACCAGAAAACGCTTCTTCACCTATAGTCTTAATATTTCTAAGCCTTGGAAATGCTGTCATATCCAATTCTTCAATATACTTATTACGACATTTTACTAATTTTGTTCCTCTATATAAAAATCCCCATCTTTCACTATTTCTGGCCAGCCATAATATTCATAAGGGCCATAGATCTTCCCTGTATTAGTATCTATATACCAATCGCCTTCATTAGCCGCTTGATTAGGAAAGCCTGTACCCAAAAATGATGTTAATCCTTCCATTTCTACCATTCTCTCCCTTTTTCTCCTGATGGTCCATACATTCCTATTATACCACTCTCTCCTCTTGCTCCATCTTCTCCTTTTTTTCTCCTTGCATTCCTCTTTCTCCTTGTATTCCTCTTTCTCCTCTTTCCCCTTTGTCTCCTTTATCTCCCTTCATTCCTTGCGCTCCCCTTTCTCCTCTCTCTCCTGGCAATCCCCTTTCACCTCTTTCTCCTCTCTGACCTTGCGCTCCTTGTGCTCCTTGTATACCTTCGAATCCTTGTTCACCGAAAGCCCCTTTTTCGCCTCTCTCTCTCTCTGACCTCTCTCTCCTTGTTCTCCTCGTTCTCCTTGTTCTCCTCTTTGCCCCTGTTCTCCCTGCTCTCCCTTCATACCTCTTGCACCCTGCTCTCCTTGTTCTCCTCTATAGCCTTTATCTCCTTGTTCTCCCTTATCTCCTTGCTCCCCTTGCTCTCCATTATCTCCCATTAATCCTCTATCTCCTTGTTCTCCTCTTAAAGAGATAGGGGCCTCCCCAACCATTAGGGCCTTTGGCTCCATAAAGATTGGACTGAGTAATATCAAAATAATAATCTCCTATTTTTTTCCCTATACTTGTACTTGGAGCACCGTTACCATAGTGTATTTTTAGAGTCCCTCCTGTATCTCTACTTTTTCTACTATCGTTTTTTTCCTTACTACATTGTATTTGTGATAAGGCCAAAGGAGCTATAACTCCCAATAATAAAGTTACTTTTCTCATAATTTCAAAGATATTCCTGTTCCCCAACCTGTTTCTGTTTTTAGGTCCATAAAGGACTTTACCTATTCTATCTATATACCAATCTCCTATATTACCAATGGTATTAGTTGGTGTTCCTGCTCCACCTAATATTTTTACTAGTATAACCATCTCTTCCCTTCTCCCTCGTGGCCCTTGAAAACCTTGTGGCCCTTGAAAACCTCGTGGTCCATCATTACCTTTTGGCCCTCTTTCTCCTCGCTCACCTTGTATACCTTTCTCTCCCTGATTGCCTTTCTCTCCCTGATCGCCTTTCTCTCCTTTTTATACCCTGTTCTCCTCTTTCTCCTGGCTCTCCTTTCTCTCCTGGCTCTCCTTTCTCTCCTGGTATTCCATTCATTCCTGGCATTCCAGTCATACCTGGTAATCCTCTTTCTCCTTGTTCACCTCTTTCTCCTTGTTCACCTTGTATTCCCTCTCTCCTTTTTTCTCCTCTTTCTCCTCTTTTCTCCTTGTATCCCCTCATCTCCCCTCATTCCTCTTTCTCCTTGTATTCCTCTTTCTCCTTGTTCACCCTTCTCGCCTCTATCGCCCCTTCTCGCCTTTTTTTCACCCTTTTCTCCTTTCATTCCTCTTTCTCCTTTCATTCCTTGTACTCCCTTTTTCTCCTTTAAGAGCAATAGGAGTTCCCCATCCAAAGGATGTTTTAGCACCATAAAGTTCCACTGCAGAAAGGTCTAAATAATAATCTCCTACTTCTCCCTATAGAATTCTTAGGTTCTCCATATCCTGAATGAATAATATTCTCTTTGCGTACTTCTATACGCTCCACTACAGTTTCTTTTTCCACAACTGCTAAGTGCAAAAGCACTTAATAATACCATTATTAACAATATTCTTTTCATTTTTTTCTATATTTAAAGTTTTTTTATGGATAAAAATAAATCGTTAATTCTTTTAAAAAGCTCTCTTTCTGTTTTACTAATAAAAATTCATCATCTATAAGCATAGGAAAGTTCTCCCTTATAAAAGATTTATAATCTTTTATATCTTCCTCTTTATAAGAATATTGTTTATAGTTTTTATATATAAGCTGTCTGTCCTTATCTTCTTTTTGAAATCTCTATTAATTTCCCAAGAATTTCTTTTTATTTTTTTAATATCTTTCATAAGATCAATTCGTATAAATACCTAATTTTTTTCAATATAATTTTTCTAATACTTGAGCCTCTTCTTTTTTTATTGTATTAATAAAATCTACCCAAACTTTCAGTCCATCCTTTTGATACTGTTCTAATAAATTTTTCCGAGAATTGAACAAGCTCTTGACATCTTTCATCAGAAACCTTATCTTTGAATATTTTTTTCCACATATCCCAAACTTTCTTGGGAAATAAATTTTGTAAACTGTTTTTATTTTTCATAACTAACTATATTTTTATATTAATCAGTGCAAAATTATAACTTTATCATCAAAAAAACAAACGAGATAATAGTTCTTATTTTTGAACTTTTTAATTCTTATTTTTGAACTAAAAATGCTGCATCTAATTTATTTCTTATTGATTTTTTTAAATTTGTCTTTATTTTTTTGTACCTTTGCCTATTCATTATAATCCGTATCCCAATGATTGAACATCCTGAAGTAAAGATCAAACAAGCTCGTGAAATTAAGAAAATTTCCCAAGAATATATTGCTACCCAATTGGGTATTTCTACCCGTGCCTATTCCAAATTGGAAACAGGAGAAACCCAACTAACTATTCAACGATTCAATGAGATTTGCACCATTTTAGAGGTGGATCCTATTAAAGTACTAGGTTTTTGATGAAAAAAAGGTGTTCAATATCAACAACAATTCAACAGGTGTTTGTAATGGTGAGTATTACATGAATCAAATACCTGAAAAAAACTGATTTCTCAGTATGAAGAAACCATACAGTCCTTAAAGGAACAAATACAACTACTTAAAGAATTATTAGACAAGAAAAATAATTAGCAGTAAAAATCAATAGTTTAAACTCTAATCTATTAATAACCAGTAAATTGCACCTTGAAAAAAATTAGTCTAGTATTAGTCACAATAGAGAGAATACTGACCTCTGTCTACTGAATACTGTTAAACACTTAACATTATTTTTTATCATATAAATTCTTACTTCTCAACAGCCTTTTCCTTGACTTTGCCCCTTGCATTTTTGTAATTTTGCACCATGGTCAGTGGTCAGCGGTCAGTGGTCAGTTGTCAGACGCTACAGCTGACTTTGTGTGAGTTTTCGTTATATAGAACTCATGTTAATGAACATAGTTTTCTGTAGAGACACAATTCATAGCATCTTGTAAAATTGTACGAATCACGTACTCGCTTATGCGACTTTACTTTTCACTATTCACTTTTCGTTTTTCACTATTCACTTAACTTATGGAAGAGGCTTTAGATATACTTTGGACATACGCTCGTCGTGAGCCTTTTGGATAGCAATGGAGAGACAGTTGTCCCTACCATCAACAATAGTATTGCCGCTATCCGTATCATTATGCGCTTGGAAGGATGGGCGATGGGAAGTGAAAAGAGAAAAGTTAATAGTGAAAAGCGGGCAATGCATAATAAGCCAGCGTCCCATCGTAGGGGCGAATCGCAATTCGCCCAAACAAAATTCACCCAATACAACACGGATAATAACACGAACAATCATAATCCCAACATGGGCGAATTGCTCACATACTCCGCTCTCGCGGACTTTGCCCCTACACCTGCTCAACACCAATATCCCCAACCCAATATATCTCACAACAGTTACCACACCGCTGGCGCGAGCTTGCAGCTCGTGCCCCAAGAAAACCTCCTCTCCTTCACCTGTCATACACTCCCTTCTTTTTGCCCCCGCCCCTTTCCACCTCGCCTATTACGAGGTGCTAACACGCTTTTGCCATCGGAGAAATCAAAAAAAGCTAATGATCACCATGCCGCCCCAACACGGCAAGAGCGAAGGAGCGACCCGTCGCCTACCTGCTTTTCGTCTTAGGGCAAGACCCTGACAAACGTATAGCCATAGTCTCCTACAACGCTATCAAAGCACGCAAGTTCAACCGCGAACTCCAACGCATCATGGACGATGACCGCTATTACGAACTGTTTCCACAAACACTCCTTGCTGGTCAGGCAAGCTACCAAGAACAAGGCCGACGCAGTCGCAACTACGCCCGCAACTCCGATGAGTGCGAAATTGTAGGTTACCAAGGTAGTTTTAAAACGATTGGTGTAGGAGGTTCCCTAACTGGCGAACCTGTGGATATGCTGATTATGGACGACTTGTACAAAGATGCTTCCTCAGCTTGGTCACCAGTAATTCGTCAGAATGTAGCCGATTGGTACGATACAGTAGCCTCTACCCGTTTGCATAACGATAGCCAACAGCTGTTGGTCTTTACCCGCTGGCACATGGAAGATTTAGCAGGACGCTTGCTCGAACAAGAGGGCGTATATGACCCCATAGAAAACCCACAAGGTTGGTTACTCGTTAGTTTCCCCTGCTATACAGAACAGGCCACCAAGCGAACAAGACCCCAGAGCAGAAGGAGAACCTTTGTGGCCTGAACGACATAGTTTGGAAAAAAACTCTTGGAGATAAAAAGGTCGCTCCCCAACGGTTTTTTTGAAAGTCTGTACCAACAGAATCCGCAACCTTCCCAAGGGTTGATGTACGAGGAATTTACTTGTTACACCGACTTGCCTTCTCGTTCCTACTCGGTAGCGTATATTGACGCTGCTGATAGTGGGGCGGATTACCTATGCGCTTTATTTTATAAGGAGGCGGAGGACGGCAACTATATTACCGATGTACTCTACACCAAAGACCCTATGGAAGTCACGGAAACAACCCTTACTTATATGTTGCAGCAGCACCAAGTAGAGCGCTGCCATATCGAGAGCAACAACGGCGGAAATTTGTTTGTCAGCAACCTGCAACAACGCTCATGGGACACAGGCAACCGACTGACACGCTTCAATCCTTTTCATCAGAATCAGAACAAGACAGCAAGGATTTTTTTGCCGCATCGGCCTCTGTGCAGAAGCTGATTAAAATGCCTTTGGACTGGAAAAAGCGCTTTCTCAAGTTTGCTCGTGACCTCACGGGTTACCTCCGTGTGGGCACTAACGCCCATGACGACGCGCCTGACGCCCTTACAGGCACCATAGAGTGCCGCCAGCCCCCCCAAGAGAGTCAGCGTAGCGGGAGATGTTTGGAAGGATTTAAGTGAATAGTGAAAAGTGAATAGTGAAAAAAACGCTATTTAGGCGCTCACTCTTCACTTTTCGTTATTCACTTTTCGCTATTCACTTAACAGGAAGCAACTAAAAACTTAAAAATTCAAAAACTAAAAAAACTAAAAAAATTCGTATCTTTGTCGCTCATAAGAACCACCTTAATTTATTGCTATGATTTACATGGAACTATTGGTTGTCCTTGCCGCTATATTCATTGGTGCAAGAGTCGGAGGTATCGGCTTGGGTATCTTCGGTATGATGGGATTGGGCGTCTTGGTCTTTGGTTTTGGCCTCAAGCCCGGTAACCCGCCTATCGATGTGATGCTGATCATCGTGGCTGTGATCACCGCCGCGGCTACCTTGCAGGCAGCTGGGGGGGCTGGATTACTTGGTCAAAGTGGCCGAGAAGATCCTGCGTCGAAACCCCCGCTATGATTACTTTCTTGGCGCCTGTGGTATGTTATTTCTTTACTTTGTTCTCTGGAACTGGGCATATCGCTTACTCGCTGCTTCCGATTATCTCGGAGATTGCCACCGATAGCAAGGTGCGTCCTGAGCGTCCCCTCTCTATCTCGGTGATAGCCTCCCAACAGGCCATTACTGCCAGCCCTATCTCGGCCGCTACCGCTGCCTTGCTCTCAGCTGAACTTTTTGGGAGATAGGGGCATCACCTTGGGCAATATACTTATGGTGTGTATTCCTGCCACTCTTATTGGGGTGATTGCAGGGGCTATCGCGGTGAATTTCGTGGGGGTTCCTTTGGAAAAAGACCCTGAGTATCTGCGTCGTATACAGGAGGGTATCCTCAGCCAAGACAAGAGCGAAAAAAAGCAGTCCCTAGTCCAGAGGAGCAGAAACGTGCTAAGACCTCTGTGATTATCTTCCTCTTAGGGGTATTCTCTATTGTTCTTTTTCGGTTCTGTAGAGACACTACGACCCTACATTCACCATTGACGGAAAAAGCGGTACAACTGGGTATGACACAGACCATTGAGATTGTGATGATGTCCACCGCTGGCCTTATGCTGATCCTCTCCAAAGCGGATATCAACAAGGCTGTCAAAGTACCCTGTTTTTATTGCAGGTATGCAAGCGGTAATTGCCATTTTCGGGATTGCTTGGATGGGTGACACCTATTTCAATGGCAATATTGAGTTTTTTTCAAAGACCATATAGCCGAGATTGTCAACCAATATCCTTTCCTTTTCGCCGTGGCGCTCTTTTGTCATGTCTATTTTTCCTTTTTCAGCCAAGCGGCTACCGTACGTACGCTCTACCCCTTGGGATTAGGATTGGGGATCTCCCCTTGCCATGGTAGCTATGTTCCCCGCCGTCAATGGGTATTTCTTTATTCCAAACTATCCAACCGTAGTGGCAGCGATCAACTTTGACCGTACAGGTACCACTCACATTGGCAAGTATGTGCTCAACCACTCCTTCCAGCTCCCTGGCTTTGTGGCGACCATAGTGGCGATCGCTATAGGATATACAATCATTGCCTTTATGTAACTGATTATCAAAACTATAATAAATGAAATTTTTTTAAAACCGTTTTTAGCTGTCATAGTAGGCTGCTTTTACCAGCTTATTCCTCCTCTTACTGATTTTTCATCGGTATGGCTTCTTTCTTTGCGCCCAAGGAGGACGCTCTTGAGATTAAGGACAACGCCATACTTTCCTTAGACTTTCAGCAGGAGGTATATGAGTATAGCAACCCCTATACACATCAAGGATTTTCGACTATGACATCAGTCAGGATAATACCCTGACAGCGATTCTAAGGGCTATTGAATATGCCAAAAACAGATAAGCAGATCAAGGGAATTGTTCTAGGAGGTACCCAAGGTATCAAGGGACGTGCCCACTTGCAGGATATTCGTGAGGCTGTAGAGGATTTCAAGACCTCCGGCAAGTTCGTCTATGCCTTTAGCGAAGGGGCAACCCAGTCGGATTATCTCTTGCAGAGTGTGGCTGATTCGCTCTTTGTGGGTACCCTCTCCGAACTCAATGTACAGGGACTTAGTGCTGAAGTACTCTATTACAAGGACTTACAGGAGAAAAACAGGAATCCACATGGAAGTCTTCCGCCATGGTAAGTACAAAAGTGCTGTAGAGCCTTTCTTGGAAAAACAGCATGAGTGAGGCCAACCGCGAACAGATAAAGGCTTACCTTAGCTCCTTGTGGGAAAAACTATGCCCATGATGTGGCGCAAAGCCGTGGTTTCTCTGTGGCTGACCTCAACCAGATTGCCGATAGCCTTTGGGGGCGTACCCCTGAGCTGGCACTCTCTCATCACTTAGTGGATAAGATTGCCTTCCAAGATGAATTTGAAAAAGCCTATGTAAGGCCACTGGAGTCAAAAAAAGTAAAGGATTTTGAATTAGTTCCTATAGAAAAATATACAAAGAAAGTAGCCGTTGAGTATAAAAAAGAACTTGCTCAAAGAGCGAAAGAAAGCGCATATCGCAGTGATCTTCTGCAACGGAGAAATCGTATATGGCCCCTCCGAGGAGGCTACAGTAGGCAACGAGACTATTATCCAGGCCTTACGCCAAGCACGTGATAAGGAATCGGTGAAGGCCATTGTGCTACGTGTGAATTCCCCTGGGGAAGTGGCCTAGCTTCTGAGCTGATACATAGGGAGATAGAGCTTACCCAAAAGGTAAAGCCCGTCTATACTTCTATGGGCAACTTGGCCGCTTCAGGCGGTTACTATATCGCTTGCAACTCCAAGCGTATCTTTGCCGATAAGCAGACCATTACAGGTTCTATCGGGGTATTTGGTATATTGCCCTAATTTCAAAGATTTGGCCGACAAATGGGGGATCAACAGCGAACAAGTACAGACGCACCCCAATGCGCTTACCTATAGTTTGTTTGAGAAAACACCTGAGAAAAACCCGCCAGGTATTCACCGAGGGAATTGAGCTATTTTATAAGAAATTTGTTCAACGGGTAGCTGACGGACGCCACATGAGCTGGGAGCAAGTGGATTCCATAGCTCAAGGACGTGTATGGACAGGTGCCGACGCGCTAAAACTAGGCCTTGTAGATGAAATAGGCAACCTTAAGCAGACCATTGCCTATGCTGCCAAAGAAAACAACCTCACCGAGGGTAATTATGGCCTTTTGGCTTATCCTGTTGTAGAAATTGATTTCTCTAATTTCATGAAGAAGCGTTTCCGTGCCTCTACCCAAGCTGAACTTAGAGAGATGATAAGGCAAGAAATAGGTACCAATGTGTATCAGGGAATGCAACAGCTTAAGAATGCTGTTCCCTCCTCTGGCACCTTCTTGCAAGCGAGAATGCCCTATGATGTGTATATCAAATAAATAGATAGTCTATAGAGATTACTTGTGCATGAGTTCCTTATAGAACTGAGGATACACCTTACAAGTAGTCTCTATAGTCTCTCCCTGAAGAAAAGGCTTACCTGTGCCTTGTATATAGTCTATAGCTTCCTGAGGTAGAGTGCCTTTGACGGTAGTAATAGCATCGGAATAGCGGCTGGCAATCTTGATAAGGTTTAGGCTATGAGGCTCTTTTAGTTCCTCTGCTTCCTTTTCTGTGATTTCATCGAAGCCTACTTTAGAAAGTAGCGCCGCATCCAGCTGCCCCTCAAAGGAGAGCGCAAAAAAAGCAAGTAATGGTCTTGGTATTATAGAAGATGGGTTCGTCCTTGTAGTAAGTTCTTAGGTAGAGCGGAAGCAGTGCCCCAAGCCAACCCTGTATATGGATCAGATCAGGAGACCAATTGAGTTTCTTAACCGTCTCTATGATCCCCTTAGCAAAGAAGATACAACGCTCATCGTTGTCAGCATAGAGTTTCCCTTGGTCGTCAAAGGCATCTTCTTGCTTGAAATATTCGTCATTATCAATAAAGTACACCTGCATACGCTCCTTTTGGATAGAGGCTACTTTGACAATCAGTGGCATATCCACATCATTGATAACCAAGTTCATTCCTGAAAGACGAATCACCTCATGCAACTGATGACGGCGTTCGTTGATGTCTCCATAACGGGGCGTAAAGATACGCAATTGTCCTCCTGTGGTATTCAGGGCGCGTGCCAAATCAAAAGCGCGTTGGGCTATTTCTGTCTCTGCCTGATAAGGCAACACCTCAGAAGAAACATAAAGTATCTTTTTTTATTTTTTTCATAAGTGTATTTTTTTAGACGAAAAACATTCAGGCACAAAGTTACAAAAAAATTACAAACAAAACCACTATCAACAAAAATAGTTTCGTAAATTCATAAAAAAATGCAAATTTTTGACAAGAAATTAGATTTACAGTCTTTTTTTGGCTCCCTTGTTCCAAGAAAAAAATCAGTAGGCCTTGTCCCTACTATGGGAGCACTCCACAACGGACATTTGTCCTTAATGAAAAAGCCTTGCAGGAGAACGACCAAGTCGTGGTCAGCGTCTTTGTGAACCCCACTCAGTTCAACAATGCAGAGGATTTAGAGAAGTACCCGCGCAACCTGGAAAAAGGACGCGGCTACCATCGCCAGCCCTATCGGACAAGATTGTGCTCTTTGCTCCCTGAAATTTCCGAAATGTATGAGGGTGTTCCCTCCTCTGGCAGTTATGACTTTCAGGGCTTGGACAAGGTCATGGAAGGCGCTTTCAGACCTGGACACTTTGAGGGAGTGGCCACCATCGTAGAAAAGCTCTTCAGGCTGGTAACCCCTACCCGTGCTTACTTCGGGGAAAAAGGACTACCAACAAATATTGATTATCAAGCGTATGGTCGCCCAGCGAGACCTACCTGTGATTCTGGTACCTTGCCCTATCATCAGGGAGGAAAGCGGCCTTGCTATGAGCTCTCGCAACGAGCGCCTCTCCAGCGAAGGACGCCAGCAGGCAGCTTTTATCTATAAGGTACTCCAAGAGGCCAAAGCACGCTTTGCCTCCAGCTCCATTGCCGAGGTAAAGGCTTTCGTTGAGCAACAATTTACCCAAGAGCCTGCCTTCGAATTAGAGTATTTCTTGATCGTAGACGAAAATACCCTCCAAGAGGCCACCGAGAAACAAGCCAACAAGGCTTACCGTGCTTTTGTCGCCGCTTATATTGAGGGCGTACGACTTATTGATAACCTTTCCTTATAGACATGCAACAGATTACCAGCCTACAGAATCCCCTTTGTCAAATACCTCTTTACCCTCACCCAAAAGTCCAAGCAGCGCAAGGAACATCAACAATTTCTTATAGAAGGAAAACGCGAGATTACCTTGGCCTTACAGGCAGGCTACCTCATTGAGCAGTTATTCATCTGCCCCTCTATCCTAAGCGAGGCAGAGGTCGAAAGACTTTTGCAGGGTATAGGTGTACCGCTATTTCAGCAGAGGTGTATGAGAAGCTCACCTACCGCTCCTCTACCGAGGGGATATTGGCGCTGGCACAGTGTAAAGACCATGCGCTTTCTGGAAGTGTATTCCAAAAAGCGCATCCTTTAGTCTTGGTTGCCGAAGCTCCCGAAAAACCTGGCAACATTGGGGCGCTACTACGTACCGCCGATGCCGCAGGGATTGATGCCGTCTATATCGCCAATCCCTAAGACAGACCTGTACAATCCCAATATTATCCGCTCCAGCGTGGGCACAGTCTTTACTGTTCCTATCTTTATGGGTAGTAGTGAGGATATTCGCTCTCACTTACAGCAGCAGGGCTTTGCTATCTATTGTGCCGCTCTTTCGGCCTCTGTGCCTTATGATGAGGCGTCCTACAGGGGGCGCACCGCTATTGTGGTAGGTACCGAGGACATTGGCCTCTCCCCTACTTGGCTGGAGGCTTCCTCCCAGAATATTATCATTCCTATGCAGGGCAAAATTGACTCTATGAATGTATCGGTCAGTGCGGCCATTCTTATCTTTGAGGCTGTCCGACAGCGAAAAAGCTAAACGATCTTCCCTGATGGAGTTCTCTCTGGCCAATACAATAAGTACGTCTTCCTTATCCAAGCGAAGATTCGGATCTGGAGTTACATTCATCTTGCCATCACCATGCTTGACCGCCAATATATTGATCTCATACTTATGCCTTAAGTTCAGCTCCATAAGCGACTTGCCTATATAGCTCTTTGGAATTTTGACCTCGTAGATAAAATAGTCCTCCGAGAACTTAAAGTATTCTATGATCGTAGGGTGTAGCATAGAGTAGGCAATCTTTTTCCCCATGGACTCCTCTGGAAAAACCACTTGGGTAGCCCCAATCTTTTCCAAAACCCGACCTTGGGTGTGATTCACTGCCTTACAGATGATATCTTTCACGCCTAACTCCTTTAGGTGCAAGGTGATCAGTATGCTCGCTTGTATATTGTCTCCTACACTGACAAAAAGCCATATCAAAGTCGTCTTTCACTACATTCTTCAGGGCTATCTCATCGGTAGCATCCAAGATAACGGCATCATCTATGATACCCTCATTCAGGGCTTGCTTGATCAGTTCCTCATTGGCATCAATGGCCAGTACAGTGGATTTATTTTTTTATAAAGGGTCTTGGCTACGGATTTACCAAATTCGCCCAAACCTATGACTAAAAAACTTTTCATAATTATCCTATTAATATATCTTCTTTAGGGTATTTATAATTACCTACTATTCTCTCACGAGAAAAAAAGCCAATACAATTGTAAGCGGCCCCTACCCTACCCTAAGAACATGGTAAAGAGTAAGATGGTTTGGGAGGCTGTACTCAAAGAATTGGTAATCCCCATGGAAAGCCCTGTGGTAGAGAAAGCCGACATAACCTCAAAGAGGATCTTTAGAATTTCCACCTCTGGATCAAAGTAAGCTATAAGTAATGCAGCAAGAAAGACATACAACAGAGTTATAAAAAAACCAAGGTAGAGGCCTTATTGAACAGCTGCCATGAGATACGTCGTTTAGAGTACTCTATATACCGCCTATTGAGCAAAGAGGTACGTACCCCTAAGTATAAAACACCAAGAGTGGTAGTTTTTATCCCTCCTCCTGTAGAATTAGGCGAAGAACCTATGAACATCAGCAAAATCCACAAAAAAGCCGTTGCTGCTGAAATCTCTGTTATAGGTATGGTATTGAAGCCCACCGAACGCAGTGTGGCTGAGTGGAATAAGCTAATAAGCAGCCTATTCCCCACAGAGTGCCCCGCATAAGCGTCCATATGATTGTATTCTAAAAATAAAAAAACAGCAAGGTGCCTGCCCCAAAAAGAATCAAGGTAATCAGGCTGGAAAAACTTAGAATTGACACTGATTTTTTTCTACGCTTTCCCTGATATACTCAAAGAGTTCTATAATAGCAGTAAAACCAAAAACCTCCTAAGAACATCAATGGAATAATAATGAGGTTCATAGGAATATCAAAGGTATAATCTTGCAAAACCATTGGGATAGAGAGCAATCCCTGCATTACAAAAAAAGCCGATACCGAATGAAAAATTGCATAGAAAAAGAGCTTTGTACCAGCTATATTGCTTGATAAAAAAACAAAAAAAGCAGAAAAGCACCTATAGCTTCTATGAGCAGAACGATAAAAACTACCTTTTTGATATGAGAATACAAGTCTATCTTAGCCTCATGGTTCATACCCTCAGAGATCAATCGCTTAGTATAGAAGCCTATTTTTTTAGTAATAAGCAGCACAATCACTGAAGAAAAAGTCAGTATTCCCCAAGCCTCCCAGTTGTATCAACAGCAAAATGCACACCTGCCCATAGTCCGAGAGTATACCATGCATATCACAGATAGAGAGACCTGTACCTGTAACAGCCGAAGTAGCGGTAAAAAGTGCCTCAAAGAAAGTAAACCCTGCTCCCCGCGCTATGCGTAAAAGGCATCATCAACAGCCCCGCCCCTACACATATCAGAAAGAGGAAAGAGATTATAATAATGGTATAAGGAGAACAATTACGTAACATCAATAGTGATTAGTGATTAGTGATTAGCGATTAGTGATTAGCGATTAGCGATTAGTGATTAGCGATTAGTGATTAGCGATTAGCGATTAGCGAATAACAAACAGCAAATAGTGAATAGCAAGCAACAGGGTGACACTTTTCACTTTTTCACTCTTCACTCTTCACTCTTCACTTTTCACTCTTCACTTTTCACTTAATTAATAGGCGGCAAAAATTACTAAATATAAAACAAGCTAACCAAAAAAATTTTTTAAAACTTAGTTTCTAAACTTCAATCAATAGTTAGAATATCATTTACTAACCCTCTAAAACGTAACAATTTGCATAACTAGTCATTAGTCACTAGTCACTTGTCACTAGTCATTATTCTTATCCCCTTAAAAAAATTCTAAACAATCAGAATAGAATATTATTTTTTTCCTAAACAAAACAACAATCATAGAAATTACAGTTAAAAGATAAAAAAATATTTTTACTCCTGCTTGATATATCAAAAAAACGTATGTTTGTGGTAGCTAAAAAAACACTTTTTGCTATGGAAAAAAACAGTAAAACTAACTTTCGAAGGAAAGGAATACGAGTCTCCGCTGGTAGTGGGAACCGAAAACGAAAAAGCAATTAACATAGAGAAATTGCGCGCCCTCACAGGGCTGATTACCTTAGACTCTGGCTACAAGAATACTGGTTCTTGCAAGAGTGCTATTACTTTCTTGGACGGAGAAAAAGGTATCCTCCGCTATCGTGGCTATAACATAGAGGATTTAGCAGCCAAGGCAGAGTTCTTGGAAGTGGCTTACCTGCTGATCTTCGGAGAACTCCCTACGGTAGAAGAGTATGACAAGTTCAAGAAAACCATTCACAAGTACACCTTGGTACATGAGGAAATGCGCCAAATACTCAATGGTTTCTCTAAGGCTGCCCACCCTATGGGGGTACTCTCAGCCGCCACCAGTGCGCTGACTGCCTTTAATCCTGTTCCAGTAAATGTGAAATGCGAAAAAGATGTGTATGAAGCAGTGTGTAAGGTGATGGCCAAAGTGACCATTATCGCCACTTGGGTATATCGTAGGCGTGAAGGATTACCACTGAACTATTACAACAATGATTTGGGTTATATCGAGAATATTCTACAGTTATTCTTCTCTATCCCTACCGAAAAGTATGAGATCAACCCAACCGTAGTTTCAGCTCTTAACAAACTGCTTATTCTCCATGGCGATCATGAGCAAAACTGCTCTACTTCTACCGTACGCTTGGTAGGCTCTTCCGAAGCGGGACTCTTCGCTAGTATCTCCTCTGGGGTATCTGCCCTCTGGGGTCGCCTACATGGCGGGGCTAACCAAGCCGTAATTGAAATGCTCGAAGAGATTCACAAGGACGGAGGCGATGTGGATAAGTTCGTTCGCCGTGCCAAAGACAAGGACGATCCGTTCCGCCTTATGGGCTTCGGACACCGTGTATATAAGAACTTTGACCCGCGTGCTACTATTATCAAGGCCGCAGCCGATGATGTGCTCAATGCCTTGGGCATAGACGAACCTATCTTCGCTATTGCTAAGCATCTAGAAAAAGTAGCTCTTGAGGACGAATACTTCAAAGCTCGCAACCTTTTACCCCAATGTGGATTTCTATTCTGGTATCATCTACAAGGCTTTTGGGCATGCACTTGGAAATGTTCACCGTACTCTTTGCCATCGGCCGCCTACCGGCTGGATTGCACAATGGAAAGAAATGCGCCAAGGCGGAGAGCCCTATCGGTCGTCCTCGCCAAATATATGTAGGAGCCACCCAACGTCCGTTTGTGGAACTTAACAAGAGATAGTTATGAAAAGCATTGTATATACCAAAACCGACGAAGCTCCTTTTTGGCCACACACTCACTACTGCCTATTATTCAGCGCTTTTGTGCCTCTTCAAATGTCACCTTTGAGCTGAAGGATATTTCTTTGGCAGGGCGTATCTTGGCAGCTTTCCCCGAATGGCTCTCTAAGGAGCAACAGGTGAAAGATGACTTAGATGAGTTAGGGGCACTTAGCCACTACCCCTGAGGCCAATATCATCAAATTGCCCAATATCAGTGCCTCTGTACCTCAGCTCAAGGCGGCCATTGCCGAATTGCAAAAAAACAAGGCTATCCCCTACCCCCTATCCTGAAGCTCCTGTTACAGAAGAAGAAAAGGCCATCAAAGCGCGCTATGACAAGGTCAAAGGAAGTGCAGTAAACCCTGTCCTTAGGGAAGGTAACTCCGACCGTCGTGCTCCTAAGGCAGTCAAAGCCTATGCCAAAAACCCATCCGCATAGCATGGGAGCTTGGAGTAAGGATTCCAAAACCACAGTGGCTACCATGGACGAAGGGGATTTCTATCATAACGAACAGTCTGTAACGCTCAAAGCTGCCGACACCGTACGTATAGAACTACTCACTGCCTCTGGTAAAACCCAACTGCTCAAGGACAACCTCCCTCTACAAGAAGGAGAGATTATTGACGCTACGGTAATGAGTCGAAAGGCCTTACTGGATTTCTATAAAAAGCAGTTTGCCCGTGCTAAGGAGTTAGGGGTATTGCTCTCTTTGCACCTGAAAGCCACCATGATGAAGGTCTCCGACCCTATTCTCTTTGGCTATGCTGTGGAAACTTTCTTTGAGCCTCTTCTTAGCAAATATGCCGATACCTTCAAGCGCTTAGGGGTGAACACGCGCAATGGCTTCTCCGATGTCTTAGACAGAATAAGCTCCCTCCCCGATGCCGAAAAGAGCTGCTATCGAAAAAGATATAGAAAAGGTATTTGCCGAAGCGCCCGCTGTGGCCATGGTCAATTCCGACAAGGGCATCACCAACCTACACTTCCCTAACGATGTCATCGTTGATGCTTCCATGCCTGCCATGATTCGCAATTCAGGAAAAATGTGGAATGCCAAAGGGGAAACCCAAGATACCCTCGCCGTACTACCCGATAGTAGTTATGCAGGAGTGTATCAGGTTGTGATAGACTTCTGCAAAGAATATGGAGCTTTCGACCCTACCACTATGGGTTCTGTCCCCAACGTAGGACTTATGGCGCAGAAAGCCGAGGAATATGGTTCTCATGACAAGACTTTTGAAGTTCCTGAAGACGGGGAAATACGTGTTGTAGGGGCGCATGGCAAGGTATATCTCTCTCACCAAGTAGAACGAGGCGACATTTGGCGTATGTGCCAAGTGAAAGATGCACCCGTACAAGACTGGGTAAAGCTCGCCATAAGCCGTGCAAGGGCTACAGGTGCCCCTGCTGTCTTCTGGCTGGATACCCTCCGCCCTCATGACCACGAACTTATCAAGAAAGTAGGTCGCTATCTGAATGACTACGACACCGAAGGATTGGAAATCCATATCCTCTCCCCGAAGAGGCTACCCTTTTCTCCCTCAAGCGAGCTAAAAAGGGATTGGATACCATCTCCGTTACTGGTAATGTCTTGCGCGACTACCTCACCGACTTATTCCCGATCTTGGAACTCGGTACCAGTGCCAAAGTGCTTTCCATTGTCCCTCTAATGAACGGCGGCGGACTCTTTGAAACAGGTGCGGGAGGTTCTGCGCCTAAGCTAGCCGAACAGCTCTTCCAAGAAAATCACTTACGTTGGGATTCCCTTGGGGAGTTCCTCGCCTTGGGTGCTTCCTTAGAGCACTTTGCACAAACCTACAAAAACCCTAAGGCACAAGCACTTGCCGATGCTTTGGACGTAGCTGTAGGCAAAGTCCTTGAAGAAGGCAAATCTCCCCAATCCAAGGTAGGCACCTTGGACAACCGTGGCAGCCATTTCTTCTTGGCGCGCTACTGGGCTGAGGCTTTAGCCGTACAAACCCAAGACAATGCGCTCGCCCAAGAATTTGCACCCATTGCCAAAGCCTTGGCCGATAATGAGGCACAAATCTTAAGCGAACTTATGCAGGTGCAAGGAAAGCCTGTAGATATACAAGGCTACTACCACCCCAACGAGGCACTAACTTTTGAGGTGATGCGCCCTAGTAAAAACACTTAATTCAATTATTAATAATTAAATGGTTAGTGGTTAGTCTTTAGTAACTAGCCACTCAACAACTAATCACTAACAACTAAAAACTCATAACTTAAAACTAACAACATATGGCATTTGATATTGAAATGATAAAAAGGTATACGATCTGTATGCCTGAGCGAGTAGATAAGGCGCGTAGCATCGTAGGCCGCCCCTTACCCTCGCTGAAAAAAATCCTCTATGCACACCTTTGGGAAGAAACACCTACCCAGGCCTTTGCACGAGGAAAAGATTATGTGGATTTTCGCCCCTGACCGCATCGCTTGTCAGGACGCCACCGCTCAAATGGCGCTCTTGCAGTTCATGCACGCTGGCAAATCTAAAGTAGCTGTACCTACAACCGTACACTGCGACCACCTTATCCAAGCCAAAAGAAGGTGCCGAAATAGACCTTAAAGTGGCTACCGAGCAGTCCAAAGAGGTTTTTGACTTCCTTTCCTCTGTATCTAACAAATATGGGATTGGCTTCTGGAAGCCTGGGGCTGGAATTATCCACCAGATTGTCTTGGAAAACTATGCCTTCCCTGGAGGAATGATGATTGGTACAGACTCCCATACTGTCAATGCTGGCGGATTAGGTATGATTGCCATAGGTGTCGGAGGTGCCGATGCGGTAGATGTGATGGCAGGTATGGCTTGGGAGCTAAAATTCCCTAAGCTCATCGGGGTCAAACTCACCGGTAAGCTCAACGGATGGACTGCCCCTAAGGACGTGATCCTCAAAGTAGCTGATATCCTTACTGTGAAAAGGGGGTACAGGAGCTATTGTGGAATACTTCGGCGAAGGTGCTCAATCTCTCTCTTGTACTGGTAAGGGTACAATCTGTAACATGGGGGCTGAGATAGGGGCTACAACCTCTACCTTTGGCTACGATGAGTCCATGCGCCGCTACCTCAAGGCTACTGGCCGTGAGGATGTCGTTGCTGCTGCCGACAAAGTAGCCGCCTACCTGACCGCTGACCCTGAAGTATATGCCGAACCTGAGAAATATTTTGACCAACTCATTGAGATCAACCTCTCCGAGCTTGAACCTTATATCAATGGGCCTTTCACTCCTGACCGTGGTACGCCTGTAAGCAAGATGAAGGAAGTTGCCCGCGCCAATGATTGGCCTCTCAAAGTAGAATGGGGACTTATTGGTTCTTGTACCAACTCCTCCTATGAGGATTTGAGCCGCGCTGTATCAGTGATTAAGCAAGCCATTGAGTTGGGCGTTACCCCTAAGGCTTCCTTTGGTATCAACCCTGGCTCCGAACAGATTCGTTACACCATCGAGCGCGATGGTATCATAGATACTTTCAAACAACTCAGCACCAAGGTATTTACCAACGCTTGCGGCCCTTGTATCGGTCAGTGGGACAGAGAAGGAGCAGAAAAACAGGAGAAAAACACCATTGTACACTCCTTCAACCGTAACTTCTCCAAGCGTGCCGACGGAAACCCTAATACCTATGCCTTTGTAACCTCCCTGAAATAGTAGCTATGCTAGCCATTGCTGGTCGCTTAGACTTCAACCCTCTTACCGATACCCTTATCAACGACAAGGGCGAAGAGGTAAGGTTCAAACCTCCTTACGGAGAAGAACTGCCAACCAAAGGATTTGCCGTAGATGACCCTGGTTATCAGGCACCAGCCAAAGATGGTAGTAATGTAGAAGTCGTGGTATCCCCTACCTCCAACCGCCTACAACTCTTGGCGCCTTTCGCTCCTTGGGACGGAAAGAATATCACTGAGGGCTAAGCTGCTCATCAAAGCACAAGGCAAATGTACTACCGACCATATCTCCATGGCAGGGCCTTGGTTGCGCTTCCGTGGGCACTTGGACAATATCTCCAATAATATGCTCATCGGGGCAGTAAATGCCTTCAATGGCAAGACCAACAGTGTCAAAAAAATCAGCTCACAGGTGCGTATGACGAAGTGCCTAAGGGTACAACGTGCCTACAAGGCAGCTGGGGTTCCCTCTATCGTAGTGGGCGACCAGAACTATGGAGAAGGTTCCTCTCGCGAACATGCGGCTATGGAGCCACGCCACTTAGGGGTGAAGGCTGTTTTGGTTAAGTCCTTTGCGCGTATCCATGAGACCAACCTCAAAAAAACAGGGTATGCTTGCCCTTACCTTCGCCAACGAAGCCGATTATGACAAGATTCAAGAAGATGACACTATCAACTTCCTTGACCTCACCGACTTTGCACCCAACAAACCCCTACACTTGGAGTTTGTCCACAAGGACGGCAGCAAGGATGTCATCACCTGCAACCATACCTACAACGCCTCTCAAATAGAGTGGTTTAAGGCTGGTAGCGCATTGAATCTCATTGCTAAGAATAAGTAATCAAATGCCAGATGTCAGTGGTTAGTGGTTAGATGTCAGTAGTTAGTGGTTAGTGGCTAGTGGTTAGATGTCAATAGTCTCTATAGACTGATAACTGACTACTGACCACTGATAACTGACCTCTGACCACTGATAACTGAATTTTTTTTATTTTTTTATTTTTTTACTTTTTTTCACTACCTTTGCGTTTCAATCTAAAGTAGGAAGCTATAGGTGTCTTTTTTTCACTTTATTACTTTTTTTACTTTTTTTACTTTTTTAAAAACATGAGTATCAAAGATTTATTACAAGAAAAAGACAAATGTAGGCGAGGTTACCCTCCGTGGGTGGGTACGTACCTTCCGCAGCAACCGCTTTATAGCCCTTAATGATGGTTCTACCTTGGCCAACTTACAGGTGGTAGTGGATTTTCGAACATACCCCTGAGGAAACCCTCAAACGTATCACCACAGGAGCTGCTATTGAGGTGAGAGGAAAAGTAGTAGAAAGCCAAGGCAAAAGGCCAATCTATTGAGGTACAGGCCTCCGAGGTTATCATTTTTGGGAGACTGTAATCCTGACGAATATCCTATTCAGCCAAAGAAACACTCTTTGGAGTTCCTCCGCGAGCAGGCACACTTGCGCGTACGTACCAATGCTTTCGGGGCTATCATGCGCGTACGCTCTACGCTAGCCTATGCAGTACATAAGTATTTCCAAGACAATGGCTTTTTCTACGTCAATACCCCAATTATCACAGGTAGTGATGCCGAGGGCGCAGGGGAAATGTTCCGTGTAACTACCCTTGACCCTAAGAATCCGCCCCTTACCGAAACAGGCGAGGTGGATTATAAAAAGAGACTTCTTTTGGGCGTGAAACCAACCTTACCGTATCTGGACAGCTTGAAGGGAGAACTTTCGCTATGTCATTGGGGAAAATATACACCTTTGGCCCTACTTTCCGTGCAGAAAACTCCAACACCTCTCGCCACTTGGCTGAGTTCTGGATGATTGAGCCTGAAATGGCTTTCTATGACCTTATTGACAACATGAATTTGGCAGAGGACTTTATCAAATACGTGCTGAAATACACCTTGGAGGTTCGTCGTGAGGATATTGAGTTCTTAAACCAACGTTTCTTGGAAGAGGAAAAGACCAAGCCACAAACCGAACGCAGCGAGATGTCCCTTATTGAGAAGTTAGAGTTTGTCATTCATAACGACTTCAAGCGTGTAAGCTATACTGAGGCGGTGGATATCCTCAAGAACTGTAACCACAACAAAAAGAAGAAGTTCCAATACCTCATAGACGAATGGGGAGTAGATCTCCAAAGCGAACACGAACGCTATTTGGTAGAGAAACACTTCGGTTGTCCTGTGATTCTCTATGACTATCCTGCCAAGATCAAGGCTTTCTATATGCGCCTGAACGAAGATGGTAAGACAGTTCGCGCTATGGATATTCTTTTCCCTGGTATTGGAGAGATTGTCGGCGGTTCTCAGCGTGAAGAGCGTTATGACGTCCTCAAGCAGAAAATAGAAGACTTAGGCATGGACGAGCAGACCCTTTGGTGGTACCTCGAACTACGCAAGTTCGGTACGGCCGTACATAGTGGTTTTGGTCTAGGCTTTGAGCGCTTAGTACTCTTTACCACAGGTATGACCAATATCCGTGATGTAATCCCTTACCCTCGCACCCCACAAAGTGCAGAGTTCTAAAATATCCAAAAAGAGGCTATCCGAAAAGATAGCCTTTTTACTTTCAGACAATATTTCACTACCTTTGTTCCCCACTAAAAACTCACTTTATGAAAAAGTATCTATACTATACTCTAACCTTAGTCGGTTGTTGGCTCTTACCTATAGGAGTACATACTTTAGTGGAAAGATACTTCACTGATTCCTATATATATGATATCTCTTGGGGTATATTTGTCTATCTTGTGTATTATTATGGTAATGCTATTGGGATATTACTCGCCTCTTTACTATTCCAATGGAGAAAAGAGTTATTTTTTTGTGCCTTATGGGATACTTTCTTTCGTAATATTTGAACAAATATCTTATCGCCCCTTACGAACTTGGTTTGTATGGATCACTATAAATATCAGTTATTGCTTATTATTTGTATTATTAGACCTATTTAAAAAAACAAAATAACCAGAATGAAAAAGATATTTAACAAACAAAAACAACTTCCTTTTTGCCTTAGTGGGCATGATTGTCTTGGCGAGAATTATCCCTTATAGAGATGAATATAATACGGTATTTAACCTAAACCGCTTTTATTGATTGGGGGATTTGTATCATCTTCTTGCTCTACGGACTAAAACTCAACATCAAAGAGGTATTTCGGGATATAAAGAACTGGAAACTCCACTTGTTGGTACAGCTGGGTACCTTTTGTCCTTTTTCCTATTCTAGTAGCCTTGTTCTACCCTTTGGTCAAGGGAACAGACTACCAGTTGGTCTGGCTCTCTATTTTCTTTTTAGCGAGCTTACCCTCCACGGTATCCTCCTCAGTGGTGATGGTTTCTATCGCCAAGGGCAATATTACCTCTGCTATATTCAACGCCTCCATATCGGGACTTATCGGAATCATAGCTACGCCCCTACTCATGGGCTTTTTTTCTTAGAAAAACACCTCGGCAGAGGTAGATCAAGGAGAGATTATTCAGCAGTTATTGCTCAAAAGTACTGCTTCCTATTGTACTGGGGTTACTATTGAATCCACTTTTGAAGAAATGGGTAGATAAATACAGCAAATGGATAGGTCAGTTTGACCGATTTATCATTTTGCTCATTGTGTATGAGAGTTTTTCCGATGCTTTTGTCAAGCAAATATTCCTTTCTGTCCCTCCTATGGTCTTTGTAATCATTGCAGGGGCTTCAGTAGCCTTGTTTTTCATCGTATATGAGATACTCAAGCGGCTCTGTCATGCCTTGGGATTCAACAGGGAGGACACCATTACCACTACCTTTTGTGGGTCTAAAAAGTCGCTAGTACATGGAAGTCTTTTTGTGATGGTCTTAGGTATCCCCGAAACCCAAAAAGTACTCTATTTGCTCCCTATTATGCTCTATCACAGCTTCCAACTCTTTTATGTCAGCTGGCTGGCGAATCGAATTGGGCAACAGGTAGATAAGAGTGAAAAAGCAAATTAAGTGAAGAACGAAAAGTGAAAAGTGAAAAACACACCCTTATCGTTAACTATTCTCTTTTAAGATAACTCAAAATTCAAAATTAATAACTCAAAACTATACATCATGTTTGCAACTATTGTAACTATTTTGGTAGCCCTTGAGCACCTATACATACTCTATATGGAGATGTTTGCTTGGGAAACAAGAGGTAAAGCCTTTTTTAAGTCTTTGCCCGAACATTTATTTGCCGATACAAAGAGTATGGCGGCTAATCAAGGATTGTACAACGGCTTTTTTTAGCGGCGGGACTCGTATGGAGTCTCTGTATATCCGATCCCCAGTGGAGCCTATATGTGCGTTTCTTTTTCTTAGGCTGCGTAGCCATAGCAGGGATTTATGGAGGAATCACCACTTCTGGGAAAATATTCTTTGCTCAAGGTATGCCCGCTATTATAGCCATATGTGTTAGCCTACCCTTTTAAGTGAAGAACGAAAAGTGAAAAGTGAAAAACGTACCCTGTCCTTAACTATTCACTTTCCATTATTCACTCTTCACTTTTTAAGCTAACTCGAAAATTCAAAACTTAAAAATCTGTGCTAAAAAGATATTTTAAACTTCCGCAGGGCAGTGCGTTATTACGCTCCTACGCCCATTAGTGAGGAGAAGGTACGCGAATGCCTTAAGCTCGCTACCTTGGCACCTACCAGCTCCAATATGCAACTGTATGAGCTATACCATATCACTGATAAGGAATTACTTAAAAAGCTCGCCCATGCCTGCCTTGACCAGCGTACGGCCACTACAGCACAACAAATGGTGGTTTTCGTCACCCGTCAAGACAAGCACCGTGCGCATGCTCGTGCTATCTTGGAATTTGAGCGCGGCAATGTTGAGCGCAACAGCCCGACCGAAAGGCAAGCCAAGCGTATCAAAGATAAAGAGGCGTATTACGGCAAACTGATGCCCTTCGTGTATAGTCGTTTTTTTGGATTGCTAGGCTGCTTCCGCAAACTATTTGGAGTAGTTACCAGTTGGTTTCGCCCTATGGTGCGAGAACTCTCTGAAGGTGATATACGTGTGGAAGTACATAAAAGTTGCGGGCTTGTAGCACAGACCTTTATGCTAGCCATGGCAGAGGCAGGGTACGATACTTGTCCATTAGGGGGGTATGATAGCCGCCGTATTAAGAAGTTATTACACCTACCTTGTGCGGCAGAGGTGAGTATGGTCGTCACCTGTGGTATCCGTGAGGAACGTGGTATCTGGGGTGAAAGGTTTAGATTGCCTTTCGAGGAAGTCTATAAAAATTATTAATTGTTAATTGTTAATTGTTAATTACTAATCGACTAATTGTAAATACGAATCAATAGTTAAAATGTTATTCGCTAACTGCATAGGACGCAATAAATTGCGTCTCTACACATGTGCTGGCTAAGACAATTACTGATGAGCATAGACTTTCCGAGAGACGCAATAAATTGCGTCTTAATAATTGGACTACACAATTGTTTTTTTCTACTACTGATTCGTATTATTACTAAGAGTCTATGAACAGAATTGACTTTATAAAATCTTTAGGGTTAGCTTCTACGGGGCTTATTTTGCCTACAAATTTGTTAGGGAAAAGTTTGGTAAAAATCTATGACAACTATATTCGTGGCGTACAATATTACCAGTATAGTAGAGTAAAAGAGCTGCTAAAAAGAAGGTCATACTTTACTCCTAAAGCATGAAAGAGAGAATATATATGATGCTTTTTGCCGTAGAGGTTTATTACCAAGAATACAAGCTGGGGTATCTTCCTGCTTATGAGAATATAGTAATCGCTAATATGTTGGACGCCAATGTGGAACTAACCACTCAAGTAAGCCAACACAATCCTAAGGATTCTTATCAATCCATAGCCGTGGAAGTATTTGCAGAGCTTATTACGCCTACCCCTCAGCTGCTTACAGCCTTGCAAAATGCACGAGCGAGCGATGCGGAAGACCTCTACCGACAAGGATACTAAGTAATGATTAATGGTTATGAATCCAATACTTATTGAGAGATTGCAGGATTTTTTCAGAAAGAATCCTATAACAGTGGGAGAACCCTCCACAGCCGAAGAACTATTGCTTGTGGAACAAGCTATGCAGCTGAAATTGGATGAGACTCACCGATATTTACTGCTACATTATGGAGGGGTAGTAATAGGTGACATTCGCATTTATGGGCTAAAAAATACTGAACTAATAGGTGATGAAACTTTTGTAGAACTTACCAATAATTTTAAAGAGCAAATGAGTATAGAGACACAACAATATGTTATCTCAGTAGATGATATGGGGAATCCTATACTCGTAGATACGGCAACTCGTGAAGTGATTTTTGTATAATCACGATATTGGAGTGTATGAAAAAAACTCTTCAATTCGTTAGAAGATCTTATCCTTAGTAAATTAATGTGAGTTCGATATAACAAAAGCTCCCACAGATTTTCACGGATTTCACAGATTTTCTATGTTTGTGCAATTGTGCTGTTGCGATTTACACAGATTTTTTTATAAGGCCAAAGGCCTTATTTATCCGTGGAAATTAAAGAGTTATACTTAGTTGTTGTGTTATTCTCTCTGTGAAAATCCGTGGAATCTGTGGGAGAAGAAATGTAATTTTGCTTATGTCGAACTCACGTTAAATTATGATTAAAAAAACATTTATAAACCTGATAATGAAGATATACTTTTTTTGGTTAGCCCATAATGAAAAAAATGGCCTGACCTCGATTGGGATCTTTATGTGGTGAATGAAAAGAATGACGATTTGGTCTTCCAGTTAGCTAATGACAAGGCGTGCCCTGAACAAGAGTTCTTCCTGCATTGTTTGTATTATTTTATTGGTGAAGTGTATATCTCAAATGATATGGAGAAGTATCGGGAGCGTATAGATAATTTATTTAGCAAGACTGTTCTTTTTGCCTTCTGTGGTACAATGGAAAGAAAAAGGCAGTACTTTTTATTGGCAGGAAAGATTACTTTTTGACAGCGAGTTTTTGGCTGAATTATCTCTTTTATCAAGATATTCAAAGAAGAAATATAGAAGACCTATTATGTGAACCTAATCCTACAGAAAAGTTGAAACAATATGCCTTGCAATTGTATACAAAAAGGCTTTTTCTAAAGAGGAAATATATGAGATATTCCTCAACTGTACCACTTCAACTATGGAACAAACACATAAGGACAACTTAGAGGATGTAATGGATATGATAACAGGCTGGTATGTAGGGAAAAATATTGATTTTGAAAAATGAGATTAAGAAAAATATGAATCTACTTACTAAAAAAATATAAAGCGTAATGGTTATATCGTAGTCATTTGCTATATCATATTGGTTTGTTTCTATAATGTATTCAATTATATAAGGAAACCAGGGAAGCCTGAGTTACATTCCTTTTCTTGGGAGGGGATACAAGCCCTTGTAGAAACTTTCGCCGTTCCTATAATGCTACTCTTTGAATCGTATAGACATGGGGATTGGGTGCTAAATACCCTCAACAAACTCTTAACTATTGCTCCATTGCTATTTTTACATAGTTATTCCTTCTATCCTATATAATCAAAAAGGAGAAAATAGACTACTGGGGCGCCTTTCTGTTAGGAGTTATTTCCTTTGTAATTGATAGCATTACATTTGTCATATATGGATTGCTGGCATTACTTACATTCGGTATAGGTTTGTCAGCTGTAATAAGCTATCCTTTGTTTGCTTTTTATGCTCTTTTATAAGAAAAAGATAATTACTTCCCTCTATTTGGAACCCTACTTCGGTGATCCCTTGTAGGTTTTCTACCCCTTTTTCTTTTTCCTAAGCTGCGGTCGGCCTGCTCTATGGAGAAAGTATAGGTTCCTTTGGTGGGAAAGATTACCCCTTCCTTATACCATAGCTTACTATCCTTGATGGAGGCACCTTCGCTCAACCATTTCCCTTCGGTGGTGGCCATCTCATACTCCAAGGTATCCACTACTACCTGATTGTTGGGAAACTCCATTTTGGTAATAAGAAAGATATTACTATAAGGATAATCATTGTTATTCCTCAACATGATAAAAAGGTTGTGCTTTTTGTAGTGTATCAGTTGCCTGATAGCGAAAAAGCAATCGCCTTATTAGCTGGCCAACCCTGAGGTAGGGTCTCATACTCACTATACTGTATATTTTTCTCCACAGCTAGCCAAAAGAAGGAAGCCTATTGAGAAAAGAAATATTCTATTCATCGGACTTAGGGGCTGTTTTATTAGGTTTCTTAAATGGTTTCCTTGTGCTTTTCTTAAGATTGGTTACCTGTGGTGCTGCTTTGTCTTGATTTTTGCGAGGCATTTATAGCCTTTTGTGGCGCATTATTAAATGGTTTTTTTGTTTTTCAGGGCGTGGTTTACGTCCTTCAGGAACACCTTTCTTTTCTTTAGCTACAGGTACTGGTTTCTCTTTGGTGTTTTTCTCTGTTTTTTTCACCATTCTGTGTCGCTTCTACCTCTGTAGTGGTTGTATTGTCAGCCGCAGGCACATTCTTGAGGGGCTGTTTCTTTTTTTATTTTTGCGCTTTTTCGGCTTTTTCATCAAAGCGGGTGAGGCTACCTTCTTGAGCGTTTTTCCAAGGGCAGAGCACTTGCTGCCTCATCTTCCTCTTGCATATATTCCTCAAGGCTTGGTACGGGTTGTTTTTTTGCTTATTAAGCTCTAAGATTTCCTTTACTTGATCTACGGTGAGTTTATGCCAATTGATAAAATCCCCTCATAGGTGAACCACATCAGGCGCTTGAAAAATATCCACTTTCTGACAAGAAGCAATCCCCTTTTCGGTCAGTAGCTTGGTGTCGGTACGTGGAAAATCACGCAATGCCTCAAGGTAACAATCCAATTCAAAATTCAAGTCACACTTAAGTTTGCCACATTGTCCAGCCAATTTCTGGGGTTGAGCGAAAGCTGCTGGTAGCGTGCTGCTGCTGTGGTTACACTGCGAAACTCTGTAAGCCAAGTGGAACAACTTATCTCTCGTCCGCTGGAGCCAATACCCCCAAGGCGTGCCGCTTCTTGGCGATAACCTATCTGGCGCATCTCAATACGAGTGGAGAACTCCTTGGCCATATCCTTAATCAGCTGGCGAAAATCCACACGCCCTTCGGCGGTATAGTAAAATGTTGCTTTGGAACCATCGCCCTGATACTCTACATCGGAGATCTTCATCTCCAAGCCCAAAGCTATGGCGGCTCACGTGAGCGCTTTTTGTAGTGCCTCCTCCTAGCCCGATGTTCTTTCCATATCTCTATATCACGCTCTGTTGCCTTGCGGTAGATTTTTGGGCAGGGTGGGTGACTGGTCATCTACCTTTTTTTCTTTTTCATCTGGATACGTACCAGTCTCCCTGTAAGAGAAACGGTACCTATGTCATGCCCAGAAATGGTTTCGGTGGCCACCATATCCCCTATTTGCAAAGGGAGCCTATGAACATTGCGGAAGAACTCCTTACGGCTGTTCTTAAAGCGTACTTCCACGCAGTCAAAAGCCTGTTGCCCCGCAGGCAGAGGAATATCAGAAAGCCAGTCATAGACGGATAGCTTTACACTTCCGTAGTTATACGCTATTTTTATTATGTGAGGGTTCGTCGTTGTAAATCATTGGTTGAAAGTAATACTTTTCTAAGAGGGCAAAAAAATACGCAAAAAAAGTCAAGAATAAAAAGTTAAATATACACCTTGTTGCTTTACAGAATATTGAGATCTTCATTTAGTTATCTATCAATTAACATTAGAGAATATAGACGTGTATTCTATTCTATTCTACATTGGTAACTTATATTGTTTCATTGATATTATCAAACTTAAGGAAATTAAATATTCTTCACAATCTAAGTCAGTTTCAAAGTATAGTAAACTCTAAGAGGTTTTTGTTCTTTAGATAATTCTATAATACATTAGTTTCCAGACACTATCCTTAAAAAAATATTATAATTTTTATAACTCTATTTATGTGTTTTTGTGCTATATTCTATGATACTTGCTTAAAAAGCTAACTCTTATTGCCCTAATTCTAACTGATTTTTTTGATAAGATGATAATATTCTCCTTGTGAGGATACTAGCCCACTATGAGTACCTTGTTCAACAATTTCTCCTTTTTTTCAACACAATTATCTTATCTGCATTTTTTTACTGTGGAAAGTCGGTGTGCTATAACTACAACTGTCTTTCCTTTAAAAAGGACTGAAGTTTATCATAGATAATTTTTTTCATTTTCAGCATCTAAAGAGCTGGTTGCTTTCATCAAAAAAACAAAAATTGAGGATTTTTTTGTATACAGCTCTTGCAATAAGTATTCTTTGCTTTTTGTCCCCTGAAATACCATTCCCTGATGCACCTATTTTTACTTTTTTGAGTTTCAACGGCAAACTTTTTATAAATTCTTGTAAATTAGCTATTTGAATAGATTTTTTTCATTTTCTCATCATCTATTGGATCTGCTGCGGTGGCTATATTTCGTTCAATAGTATCAGAAAAAAATAAATCCATCTTGCATCACAACACCTGAATTTTTTTCCTTAAATCTTGAGTAGATAATTGGTCAATAGCTATTTCATCATAAAAAGATATTTCCTCGAGTTAAAGGATAGAACTTAAGTAATAGTTTTTAGAAGAGTTGTTTTTTTCCACTACCACTAGAACCAACAATAGCTGTTACTTTTTTTATATGGAATTTCTAAATTAATATTTTTTTAGCACAAAAGGAGATTTAGGCCCTTGATACTGAAACCCTACATCAACTAATTTAATACAGCCACTCCCTGTCTCTTTATCAGGTAATTTCAGTAAAGTTTCATTCTCTTCAGGAAGAAAAAAAATTCTACTTCTCTAAGTCTTTCTAAACTCAATTTTGCTTCTTGTAGAGATTGAAAAAAACTCAACTAATCTATTTATAGGAGTATTCATTTGCCCAATGATATAAGAAACACTTAGAAGTTCTCCCAAGGTCATTTCATTATTTATAACAAGTATTGCAGCTATGAAAGTAAGTAAAATATTTTTTTATTTCATTAAAAAAATCAAATCCAACATTTTGTAATTGATTATTTTTTTAAAGATCTAATATTTATTTTTAAATAATTTTTGTTGAATATTTTTCCACTCTTTACGCTTAAAAATCATCAAACTGATTCAATTTCATTTCAGATACTCCATCTATTATTTCATAAATAGACTCTTGACTTTTAATTTTCTGATTAAATAATAAATAATCTAAAAATCTTTCTCTTTTTCAACCAATAAAGAGACCAAAAAAACGAAATCAATGTAAGTAAAAACATAAACAACAATAATCAGTATATCATAATACCAAAGAATACCAAAAATAGATAAAAAAAGGAAATAATAGAAAAAGAAAGTAAATAAACTCTGCGATGTTAGAAAATATTCTATACGATCATTATCCAATATACGTTGATGGAAATCTCCTTTCTGCTTCCTTTCAAAGAAATAGATAGGAAGCTGTAAAAAGTCTTTTCAAAAAGTCAGAAATTATAGAAACACTCATTTTTTTGTCCCCATAAATAAAAGTAATCCAATTTCTTATAATTCCTATAGAAAGGTTACCTATATATAAACTTATTTGTGCTAATAAAATAATTATTATAAAGTGTAAATTTTTTTGAGATACACCCTTATCTATAAGATTTTTGAGTTAAAAAAAGGGAACATCAAAGAAATTCCATTTCCTATTAGAATAAGGAGAGAAATATAAAGAAGTTCTTTAGTATAAGGAGAGAAAAATTTCAACAAATATCTAAAAAGTAATCTGTTGTTTTTGAGGAGGTATTTTTTTATAAAATTCTTCTGTAGGTTCCAAAAAAGAGCGACTCCTTCTGCTGATGATTTTTATCCAATGTTCTTTGAACTGCGCCTCTTGTATCACAATTCTCCCATAAGCAGGATCCGCTATATAATATTTTTTTGCCCCAAAACCTTTCCTTACTTTTGTAAAGTACTACAAAATGATTATCTTCCCAATGTAATATACAAGGTAAATTACTTTTTCTCCTCAAATATTTCTATAGTAGAGGCTAATGAGACTGTTTTAAACCCTATCTCATTAGCCACATCAGATATATTAAGTAATGAAACCCCTTCTCTAGTGAGATAACAACGTTCTCTTAAATAAGAAATACTATAACTTTTCCCATAATAATTTGTTATCATAGCCAAACAAGAGGGGCCACAATCCATTTCATCTAATTGAGAAAATATTTTTCATCTTATAGTCTGTTTTTCTGCTTCTATGTCACTTTGCCGAATGTCTTCATTAACTTCTTTTCCTTTGGCAAACTCATAAGTTAGAGAGATACCAAAGAAGCGTGTATTTGCTTTTATCATTGCTGTAATTATATACTTCATTAAAGTTATATAACTGTTTGGAACGAGAAGTATTAAATATATCACTCACAAAAGCATTCAGTTTAAAAAGATTCCGATATGGGATAAAACAGGCTTATCCCAAAAGGTATTGTTTTTGGTATTTCTTAAAATACATATACTTATAATCGGATGTATAAGCATAGTCCATACCCAACTCTATATTTAGAGGCAGGTAAAAGCGCTGAGATAATGAAATTTCTGCATATAAGGAATGAAATTTTTTTCATCAAAAGCATCTAAAAATCCAAGTTTCCTCCTACCACTTTGGCATAAATCTCCCACCAATCATTTATCTTTTGATTGGAAGAGGCATGTATATAGAGATCATTCTTATATCCCCCATTCTCAGGGCGCTTAAATTGCACCCCATTGGCATCACTTGGTACATATACTATATTATTCTTAGTATAGCGATAGGTCAGATTTAGGTTCAACTTACCTGTATGTCCTAACTGAAATTGGTAGCTATTAGCAGGTTTTAATTCCTTATTCCCCACTCCGGCAGAGGTCACACTATACCTTATGTAAGTAGGGTTAAAAGCATTGAAATAAGGTCTTTGCAGTCTCTGTGCCGCAGAAATATAAAAGTTATGTTCCCATAACTGTGTCGTATATAGCGCATTGAAAAGCCATTGCATATCCTTATTGTGGTAATAATCTACCTTATTATTGAAGTCATTATAATTATACTCTCCTCTAGCTCCTACGGCTATAGACGAATGTTCTGCTATAGGATAACTATAGGTAGTATAAAAGGCAAGAATATATTCCTTGAGAAAAATCCTTTGAATAGGCCTCATCCCTGATGTATTGTTGGGATATAATATCGTATTTGTCTTGGTAAAGGCTATTATCTACCAAAGAAAAAAACGAGTTCCCAAAGAGAATTTTTGTTTGTTTGCAAACTTTTTATTCCAAGCAGCTTTGCAAGCATATACCAATACATGGTCTTTGTGCTCCTCTTCGAAGGTCTTAGTTGTTACTGATGCCTTGTGAAAGGTCTCTTGTTCCTTAGAAGGGTTGATATACCTTCTGTCCATAAAGTCAAGGTTTAGCTGTAGGTTAGAGCCCAACGTATCCAAGGCATGATTAAGGGCTACAGAAAAGGAATGATCTTTTGAGGTTTGGCTAAAGAGCTTATCAGAAGTTATCCGATAATCATAAGCCTGGTGGTCAAATACTTCCGTTTGGGTCTCTCGGTGGTGGTCTTTGTCCATATCATAATGGAATATATACAGAAAGCTCCATTTTGTTTTTTCTTGAGGTGTATAATCTGCTCCAAGCAGTATATTATCTTCCCTCCTTTTGAGGGTTGCCTGAGTGTTACTGTTAAAGGAAAGCTGCCTTTTGCTAAGTGTCATCTCGGAGGCTTCCTGCAAAAGTGTTTTATGTCGTGAGTGATAGATGTTCCCATAGATTCGATATTTGTCAGTGCCATAGAATAAATCTATATCATTGCCATAGCCCCAACGAGAGTTGTAATATTTTTTTGCTTGACCTCTCCTACCCAACCCTGTTTCTGAATAGTGTTGATTTTTAATCATACCTATCTGAGAAGCATCTGCTGAGGCATCCATTCTATCAACTACCTCTATACTCTGGATCAGCTGTATGGGAAGCGTATTTAGAAATTGTTCTATTTTATCTTTAGGAAGATGTAACTGCTTATCATCTAAGAAAAATCTGGATATCATCACTCCCTAAAATAGTCAGCCCATTGATAGTGGAAACACTTGGAGCATAGTCCAATATATCCATGATATTATCCCTATTTTTTTAGTTTAGACTCAGCCACATCTATTAGCACGCCTGTATCGGTGTGAGTGATTGGTTTTTTTATAAGAAGCAATGGTCGTTTCTGAAAGTTCTTGTACTTTCTCCGTCAAGGAGAAAGTTCCTAAAGAAAGATCTGTTTGTAGAGAAAACTTATAAGAGAACAACTCATAAAAAAACAGAATGAACGATAAGGGTATATTCCCCTGCTGTTAATTTCTCAATAACAAAACTCCCGTCCTCTTGAGAGAATGCCGCTCTGACCACCTTCCCTCTTGTAATAGCTTTACTACACAATCGGAAACAGGGTGTCCCTCCCTTATCAGTCAGGGTACCTGTAATTTTAAACTGACCCCAGCAACAAAGAGGAATAAGTAGATATAAAAAAGAATGGTTTCATAAATATTATAATAAATTAATGATTTGAGGTGTCAAAATAATTTCATATATTTGTACTCTAAAAAAATTAATGTATTATGGAATTATTCAAGGGACAAAAGCCTCTTAGAGTTTACTGAACGCTTTAAAACTGACCTAGATTGCGAAGAATATCTAGCTTCTTTAAAATGGAAAGACGGATATTGCTGTCGCAAATGTGGCCATAAAAAAATATCAAGTCTTCTGAGAGAATATGAATAGTATTTAATTTAGGAAAAATCCATAATTATCTTTTTAAATTAATAAATATTTCTACACTCATTATACAGCATGCAAACTTATAAAGGCACAATGCAAAGTTAGTGTTTTTTTATTTCATACAAGAATTTTTAACACTTATTTTTAGTTATTTGTATTAGATATAAATAAATATAATAGAGGTGATTTTTTTAGTTATATAAGTAACATTTTTTTCAAGGAAAAAGCTGTATATTTGCACACATTTTTTTAACAAAAACAATTTAGAAGCAAATGGGAAGAGCATTTGAATTTAGAAAAAGCCCGCAAATTCAAGCGTTGGGCTGCAATGGCAAAAACATTTACCCGTATAGGAAAGGATATTGTAATGGCAGTTAAGGAGGGTGGTCCTCACCCTGAGACTAATGCCCGCCTACGTGCTATTATGCAGAATGCAAAGGCGGCCAACATGCCAAAGGAAAACGTAGAACGTGCTATCAAACGCGCTACTGAAAAGGATACAGCCAACTATAAGGAAATCCTTTTTGAAGGCTATGCGCCCCATGGAATTGCGATTTTGATAGAAACTGCTACGGACAATAACAATCGTACAGTAGCCAATATTCGTAGCTATTTTAACAAATGCAATGGTACACTGGGCACTTCAGGTTCGGTGGAATTTATGTTTGACCACACTTGTAACTTCCGTATCAATGCAGAGGGATAGACCCAGAGGAGCTAGAATTAGAGATGATAGATTTCGGAGCTGAAGAAGTCTTTGTAGATGAAGATGGGATTCTTATCTATGCGCCTTTTTGAGAGTTTTGGAGCCATTCAGAAGGAATTGGAAAGCCGCCATATAGAGATCTTATCCTCTGGTTTTGAGCGTATTCCACAAGTAACTAAGGAACTCAGCCCAGAAGAGCAAGCCGATGTAGAGAAACTCCTTGAAAAAATAGAAGAAGACGACGACGTCCAGAACGTGTACCACACCATGAAAGAAAGTGAGGAGTGATTACCAGTAATTTAGCGGGTTTCTCGCATATTTGTTGACGTTGGCGAATTACTCATAATAGGTTATTTTCGGTTATATTTGTTTTTATTTGTGAACCAATTGTGAACCAATTGTGAACCAATTTCCAATAAACAAGGATTGTAAAATGTTGCTAACAATTAATAACATATAGATACCACTCTGCACATGAAAGAAAGTGAGAAGTAATAATGATTTTTTTCGTAAAAAAATTCTTTTTTTCTATATTTTTTTATTACCTTTGCTGCTGAACAAATTAAACATAAAAATAATTGAATATGAAAAAGTATTTAGCAGAAATGTTTGGCACAATGGTGCTTGTTTTAATGGGTTGTGGTGTTGCAGTAAGCTTTAGGATGTAGCAATGAAGTTCCTTCCACAGTAATAGGTACTGCATTGGCCTTTTGGCTTATCAGTGGTCGCTATGGCTTACACCATTGGAGGTGTTTCGGGATGCCATATCAATCCCGCCATTACCTTAGGTGTATTTCTTTCTGGTCGTATGAGTGGAAAGGATGCAGCTGGTTATATGATTTTTCCAAGTGATTGGAGCGTTCATAGGTTCCGCACTTTTGTATGTTTTTGACCTCTAATGCAGGGCTAACAGGTACAGGAGCTAATGACCTACAAGATGCCAATGTAAGTGTATTAGGTGGCTTATTGGCTGAAATCATCTTCACTTGTGTATTTGTACTCATTGTACTAGGAGCAACTGCCAAGGAAAAATGGAGCTACCAACAAATTTGCTGGTTTAGCGATAGGCTTAGGTTTGGTACTGATTCATTTGGCTTGTATTCGTTATACAGGTACTTCTGTAAATCCAGCTCGTAGCATAGCCCCTGCGTTTTTTTGCTGGAGGTAGTGCTTTACAACATCTTTGGATTTTCATTGTAGGCCCCTTTGTTGGTGCTTGCTGTGCAGCAGGTATTTGGAAGGTGATTGAAACTAAGAATTAAAAAAATATCCCTATAACAACAAGAAAAGAGGTAACTCTAAATGGAGTTACCTCTTTTTTTCATAATCATATTTCTTAAAAAAACAAAAAAACAAACTTTATCTATTAAGAAATTACCACTATTTTTTTGGTATGTTCTAGAAAATGATGTAAATTTGCGGTGTCTTATCACAATAAACCGAAAAAGTCCTATTTTTTTGAAACGAATAACTACCCAAGAAATCAATCGCTTAGCGCTTCCTGCTATCGTCTCAGGGGTGATAGAACCTGTTATCTCCCTTACCGATACGGTAATGGCAGGGCATATCGCCCTTAATACCAAGGAGGTACTGGGAGCGGTGGGGGTCGTTACCTCCTTTCTTTCGGCGCTATTATGGATTTTCATTCAGTCCAGTAGGGCGATCACCACTCAGGTGGCTTATGCTTACGGACAAGGACGGCTGTCACAGGTCAAAGGTTTGGTGGCTCAAATCCTTCTTTTAAGCCTGAGTATCTCCTTATTTTTCTTCTATTTTTTTCCTTTGCCTGTAGTGAATTTATTTTTAGAACGTTTTTTTATGATGCAGAGGGACATTTTTTTAGACTATTGTTTGGATTATTTTCACATTCGCGTATGGGGTTTCCCTTTTACGCTGCTGACCCTTACCATACATAGTATCTTTAGAGGCTTTCAGAACACCTCTTGGAGTATGTACATCAGTATCTTGGGAGGTGTTATTAACTTGGTATTCAACTATATATTTGTATATATTTTTCCACTGGGACATCAAGGGGCTGGCCTGGGCGAGTCTTTTTGGCACAAGGAACTATGTTTGTCGTCTCGGTGGTTGTTATGTATAGGATGACACCCTTCAAATTCTTTTTGGGTCAATGGATTACACCCCAAGTTCATGGAGAGTATTCGTATGAGTGCCGACTTGCTCATACGTTCGTCACTGCTACAGGCTGTACTCTATTTTTCTTTCTCAAGGGCGACCCTTCTGGGGGCTAATGGAGACCATACCATTGTAGCTACTCATACACTACTGAATCAGGTATGGGGCTTTTCTACCTTTCTTTTTGATGGTTATTGCAATGCAGGAGGACTACTCTCGGGCAGGCTCTATAGTACGCACCAATACCAAGCTATTAGAAAATTGGTAAGACAACTCTTTTTATATAGTTTTTGGGAATAGGCTGTGGTATTGCTCTTACATATTTGCTTTTTGTATTATTGGATAGGTACTTTGATGACCAAGAATGACGATATAGCTTTGCTTTTTCTACAAAAATTTTTGGATTGTAGTACTGATGCAGCCTATTACGGCAGTTACTTTTCTATTTTCAGGTATCTATAAGGGTATGGGCCTTACTCGAATACTTCGCAATGTCTTTATTATTGCCACTCTCTTTGGCTTTTTTTCCTACCTTCTATCTAACTCAAAAATATACTAGAATGGGGGTTATCAGGGGATATGGGTTGCCTTTTTTTGTTTGGATGATCTTCAGGGGCGGTATCCTCTTCTTACACTACCTGAGCTTCTTTTTATAGGAGAGCCATATTACCCACTCTTTAATTACAATTTATTTTTTAGAATAAAAATTGTACCTTTTGTAGAAAATTTTTTACAAAATATATAATCTCCTGATTTTTGAAGAGAATATCCATATAGAAAATTAATCATTTGCCCTTTCCTGCCCTTGTCTCTGACATTATAGAACCTATCACCTCCCTTACCGATACTATAATGGCAGGATATATAAAAAGGGACCATGAAGGATATACTGGGAGCGGTAGATATAATTTCCTTCTTTATCACAGCCTTAGTATGGATTTTTTTATTCAAGGGAGCAAAGCCATTTCGGCACACATTTCTTATGCTTATGGGCAAAATTGGCTTCAACAGATGCAAGGATTGGTGGCTTAAGTACTCTCTTTGTCCTTTTTCGTGGAGACATACTCATTATCCACTATAAGACCTTCTTTGTCACCCATAAAGGTAAGTTCTTTAAGATCAGATAAAAATTAAAACACATGAAAAAAATATAGCTATACTTATGGGAGGCTATTCCTCAGAAGCAGATGTCTCCCTCAAGAGTGCTGCCACTGTGGTGGAGTGCCTGGACAAAAACAAATATCGTCCCTACCCCTATCCTTATTGCTAAGGATCGCTGGGTCTATACCGATGCGCAGGGGCAGGAGTTTGCTATAGACAAGAATGATTTTTTCTCTTACTCTCGCTGGTGAGAAGATCACCTTTGCCTGTGCTTTCAACGCCATTCATGGTACTCCTGGGGAGGACGGCCACTTGCAGGCTTATTTCTCCTTTGTCGGAGTTCCTATCACTGGTTGTAGTATGTATGCTTCCGCACTGACCTTCAACAAGCGCGATATGCTCTCGGTGCTTAAGCCCTATGGAATTGCTCGCGCCAAGGCCTATTACCTGAACCGTGGTGATCACTTCTCCACTCGTGAAATTATTAAGGCTGTAGGCTTGCCTTGTTTTGTCAAAGCCAATCGTTCAGGCAGTAGCATAGGTGTTTTTCAAGGCATATAACGAAAAAGATATAGATGAGGCTATAGAAAAGGCCTTTGAGGTGGATAATGAAGTCATCATTGAGGAATTTCTCAAGGGGACGGAAGTCTCTGTAGGGGTGATTACCTATCGCGGCAAAAAGCGGGTGCTCCCTATCACCGAGATTGTCTCCGAGAATGATTTCTTTGACCACGAGGCCAAGTACGAGGGCAAATCGCAAGAGATTACTCCCGCGCGCTTGAGCGAAGAGGAACGCAAGAGAGTAGAGGAAGTCGCCCTAAGGGTGTATAACCTCTTGCAAATGAAAGGCTTTAGCCGTAGCGAATACATCTTAGTCAAGGGGGAACCACATCTGCTAGAGATGAACACTACCCCTGGGCTTACCAAAGCCAGTATTCTCCCCAACAAGCCAAAGCGGCAGGTATCACCCTGGCTAACCTCTTTGATAATGCGATTGAAGAAGCGATTAATAATTGTTAATGAGGGCTAATTGCCATTAGCCCCTACAATAACCGCTGGCCACTAATAACCGGTTACAGACTAGTGACTAGTGACTAATGACTGCTGACCACTGACTATGAGTAAAAAAAGAAAAGCTAATAGAGCCAAGAAGATAGGGTTACCCCTGGGAGCTTGGTGTATTTTTGGAGAAAAGGAAAAACTCTTGGATATAGATGTGATTTCCCTACTCCGATACGGCTGTCCATGAACAAAAAGTAGGTAATGCCCAAGAGGCGCTATCCCTTATCAAGGACAACCAAATCACTTGGATTAATATCAATGGACTCAATAACATAGAGGAGATACGCAAAATAGGAAACTATACCCAGCTGAACAACCTACTTCTAGAGGACGTACTCGATACCCAACACCGCCCAAAGGTGGAACTGCTGGACGAACATTTGCTGGTGATTATCAATATGCTCTACTACCAAAAAGGAGAACTCATTGCTGAGCACTTGGCACTGCTATTGGGGAGGAGCTATCTCATCACCTTCCAAGAATCGGAAGGAGGTGATGTCTTTGATCCTATCCGCAAACTTCTACAAGCCCCAGAGAGCCTACTGAGGAAATCCTCCGCGGACTATTTGCTTTTTGCACTTTTGGATAGTATTGTGGATAACTACTTGGCTATAGTGGATCGAGTGAGTGATGCTATAGAGAGTATAGAAGATGAGATCATCGCCCACCCACGAGAGGATATGATTTCGGAAATACAAATGCTGAAAAAGAAAGCCACCTTCCTACAGAAGTCCATCACTCCAGCTCGTGAGGTTATCAGCCGTATAGAGCGAAACAACCACATCCTTATTCAGCCCCGTTGTAGGCCTTATTTCAGGGACTTACACGACCATATCATACAGATTGCTGAGACGCTTTCCTCCTATAGAGATATTCTCTGGGGTCTTACAGACACCTATATGGGGGGCGATGAGTAACCGAATGAATAACATTATGCGTCTTTTTGACACTCATCTCTACCATATTTATCCCACTGACCTTTATCGTAGGGGTGTATGGCATGAATTTTGAGTATATGCCAGAGCTGCACTACAAGTGGGCATATCCAGCTTGTTGGGGGTGATGCTGGTGATCACCATAGGAATGATTATCTATTTCAGAAGGAAGAGATGGATTTAATTAATTGTTAATTGTTAATTATTACCCAGCTGAGTATTCGCTGGCTTTACTTTTTTTATCTTTTTACTTTTTTTATCTTAATAAGAATAAGATGAGTCGTACTTTTTTATATCAAGAATCCTGAGGCGCCTAAGGTGATGAGTACTCAGGAGCTATTAGACCTCGTAGGAGGTAATTTCAGACAATTTGCCGTTAGAGATAATGACGAAGACCTCGATGAGATTATGCAAATGCCCTTAAACGAATTTGGCTATATGCTATTGGGACAGGAAGGCATCAGCGGACGAGGCTTTGAGTGTAGCTATTCAGCGGATGAGCAGCCTACTTACAATGTGCGTATCTTTTACCCCCTAGTACCTCCGCTGACTGGCATGGAGCACTCTCCTTTATAGAGAAATTGGCCACCACCTTTGGCGTTTCGGTAACTGATGAAGAAGGTGAAACCTACGAGGGTAACAATATCACCTATGACTTTCGTCATGACATTTCCTATGGTATAGAGTGTATGGAGAAGGGCGACGATGGCTACTTTATCTTTGGCGCTATGCGTCCCATCTGCTTTTCGAGAAGACATAGACCGACTTCGCGCGGCGGAAGATAGGGTAAAGGCTTTTGACGACTTTATTGCCGCACAGCGCCAGCACGAGGATCTCTATATTGCTCGCCCCATTTTTGTCAAAAATAACCAAGATGAGATTATCGGCATTTATGCACTGACGAAAACCGTCCATAGCATACTTCCTTATAAGTATCCTCCATTTATAGATATTACCAAATATAACCTATCCCCAAAAAGACGTCAAGGAGTGGCGTGTACATTTTGCCGATTATGATGAAAAACCTTCCCCCGGAGAACAGTTTTCTTCCTTAGGAGACATGGACTATCAGACTTTCTTAGAGCGCCTACCTGAGGAAAAAATCCAAAAGTTGGACGGGCACTATATGTGTCTCTGCTTAGAGACTAAAGCCGAAATAGAAGCCCTATTGGGAAAGAAAAACAAGCCTTTGAGGGGAAAATAAAGAAGCTGTTTTTAAAGAAAAAAACCTACAAATATTTTTATTCTTTATCCATAGAAGGTAATGTGAAAAAAAAATACTTACAGATCATTGACTTTTCATCTTTATTTTTTTGTATTTTTTGCGGTTCTATATAAACTAACTTGATAAAAAAACATTTTCAAATGAAAGATAATAATCATAAGAAAAAAACACGGATGCCCTTGACTATCACGAGTTCCCGCAACCTGGGAAGATAGCTGTGGTACCCACTAAGAAACACGCCTCCCAGTATGACCTTTCTTTGGCCTACTCTCCTGGAGTGGCAGAGCCTTGCTTGGCGATTGAAGAAAACAAAAAAACGATGCTTACCGATATACCAATAAAAGGAAACTTGGTTGCAGTAATCTCCAATGGTACTGCCGTGCTTGGCTTTGGGTAACATAGGTGCTGATGCAGCTAAACCTGTGATGGAGGGTAAAAGGCTTGCTCTTTAAGATTTTTTTGCCGATATTGATGTATTTGACATAGAGGTCAATACCACTGATGTAGATGCCTTTGTCAACACGGTTAAGGCCATTGCGCCTACTTTCGGAGGAATCAACTTGGAAGACATCAAGTCGCCTGAGGCTTTCGAAATCGAGCGTCGATTGAAGGAAGAATTGGACATTCCTGTGATGCACGATGACCAACACGGTACCGCCATTATCTCAGCCGCAGCGCTTAAGAACGCCTTGGAAATTGTCGGCAAGGGATATTCGTCAGATAAAGATGGTTGTCAATGGTGCAGGAGCTGCTGCTATCTCTTGTACTCGCTTGTATATTGCCTTGGGGGCTGACCCTAAAAATATCGTGATGTGCGATAGCAAGGGAGTCATTCGCAAGGACAATCCTAACTTGGACTACCTCAAGGCTGAGTTTGCTACCGATCGCGACCTACATACTCTTGAAGAAGCCATGAAAGATACCGATGTCTTTATCGGTCTTTCCAAAGGAAATGTAGTAAGCCCAGAGATGCTCCTTAGCATGGCCAAAGACCCTATCGTGTTCGCCATGGCCAACCCTACCCCTGAGATTGCTTATGACTTGGCTACTCAAACCCGTTCGGATATCATCATGGCCACAGGCCGCTCCGATACCCCTAACCAAGTGAATAACGTGCTTGGGTTCCCCTTTATCTTCCGTGGTGCCTTGGACGTACGCGCTACCAAGATCAACGAAGAAATGAAATTGGCCGCGGTACACGCCTTGGCCGAGTTGGCCAAGAAAAACCGTACCAGACCAAGTGAATCTGGTATATGGAGATGCTAATCTCAGCTTTGGTAAGGAATACATTATTCCTAAGCCTTTTGACCCACGCCTTATCTACGAAGTACCGCCCGCTATTGCCAAAGCCGCTATAGAGACAGGTGTCGCACAGAAACCCATCACCGACTGGGACGCTTACCGCGAACAGCTGATGGATAGGCTTGGCGGTAGCAACCGAGAAAATCCGTGTGCTTCAGGAGCGTGCCCGCCAAAATCCTAAGCGAGTGGTATTCCCCGAAGCTGACCTTACGGAAGTACTCAAGGCCGCCCAAAGGGTATACCAAGAAGGTATCGCTATTCCTGTACTTTTGGGGGCTAAGGATATTATCCAAAGCAAGATGGAAGAGCTCGGCTTTGAGGCCAACTTGCAGATCATGAGATCCTAAAAGCCCCGAAGAGAGAGAGCGTCGCCACCGCTTTGCCGACATCTACTGGAAGAAACGTGAGCGCAAGGGCATCACTCAGATCAATGCCCGCCGCCTGATGCGTGAGCGCAACTACTTCGGTGCTATGCTGGTGAATACCGGTGAGGCCGATGCGATGATTACAGGTTACTCTCGCTCCTACCCACAGACCATTCGTCCTATCTTGGACTTGGTAGAGAAAGAAGAAGGCTTCCAGCGTATTGCAGCCACTAGTATCCTTATCACTAAGCGTGGCCCTTGTTCCTTTCCGATACTACGATGAACCCTAATCCGTCTTCAGAAGACTTGACCGCTATCACTTTGGCGGTAGCCGAGAAAGCGAAGATGTTCGGTTTAGACCCTGCTATTGCCCTACTTTCTTACTCCAACTTTGGTTCTGCTCCTTCGGAAAGTACCAAAAAGCTCAGCAAGACAGTCTCCTACCTACACAAGAACTATCCAGAGCTTATTGTAGATGGAGAGGTACAGGTAGATGTTGCCCTTAACCCAGAGAAAAATGGCAGCCATGTTCCCCTTCTCCAAGCTCAAAGGCAAGGCCGCCAATGTGCTTATATTCCCTAACTTGGAATCGGCTAATATCACCTATAAGATCATGAAAGAGTCTGAAGGAATCAGCTCCATAGGGCCTATCATCTTAGGACTCTCCAAGCCTATACACATCACTCTGATGAACGCCAGCGTAGATGAAATGGTAAATCTTACTACCTTCGCTGTAGTAGATGCCCAAGAAAGAGAAAGAAGGAAATAACGACAGCGTAATAATAAAAAGCAGCCCAAGGGCTGCTTTTTTTATTATATAGTCACATTACTCCACTACTTTGACAGGGAGTTCCGTTATCTACATTGATCTGTCCGCTGGTAATCACCTGGTCGCCTGCGGCAAGGCCAGAGAGGATCTCTACTTTGTCGCCAAAGTTACGACCACTCTTTACAGTAACCAATTCTGCCATAGGCACCTGCTCACCTTTGTCGTTTTTTTGCCCGCTACAATCTTAAAGATTTTGTTTTTGGCTTACACTTCCTACAAAAGGCACTATGAGGCACTACCAAGGCAGTAGCTGACTGGCTTTGTCCAGCAAACTGAGCAGTGGCATACATACCAGCGCGGAGCTTTTTTTGTCCTTATTGGAAACCAATATCTCCACTGGGAACTTAAGGGCACCATCGGACTTAGGGGCTATAAATACAATTTTACCCTCTATCGTATCTGCTTCGGTGCTGGGTTTTACCTGCACCTTGTCCCCCTACATGTAGGCGGCTTACTTGGGCTTCATCTACAGTGATTTTTGAGCTTGAGGTTGTCTATATTCACCACATTGAAGAGGGCTTGTCCTGCCCCTACCATGGCGCCTTCTTCCACTAGCTTGCTGCTTACAATTCCGCTGATCTTACTCTTTACAGCAGTGTCTCCAGAGACAATAGCTGCGGAGTTATAGTTGGCTTGGGCATTGCTAAGCTGTAGGCGTACTTGTTCCAATTGCTGGGCGGTAACCCCTCCTGTCTGGTAAGCACTCTCAAAGCGCTTGAGGTTGGCCTTAGCGTTCTCCAATACTGCCTTGGCATTCTCTAACTGTACATTGGTACGGTCGGCTTTTGGTGCGGGCAAGTACCTGTCCTTCATGGACAAAGTCACCTTCCTTTACATAAATCTGTACGATTTGCCCCCATTTCAGAGGAAACATTTAGGTCTTGTGCTGCTACGAAAGTTCCATTGGCAGAGAAGAGGTCGGATACATTCTCTTGAGCTACCTTAGCGGCACGTACGGCTACTTGTGCTTCCTGCTGAGCCACGATGGCCACTTCCTCAGCATTCTTCTGTTTGTTAGCATGTAAGCGATATGCTAAACCTCCCCCTAAAGCGAGTATCACAACAGCGATAAGTATTTTTTTCATTGTTTCTTAATTTTTATACGTTATGAAGCTATCTTTCTTGATAAGGTCTTTTTATATTCTTATTCAGGGCGCAAAGGTAAAACAAAAACTTAATAAACAAAAAAAGTTTCCAACTTTTTTTGGTGATGCGTAAGAAATAATTTGTACCTTTGTTTTTAGCTAACTGACATACAATGAAGACACTTTATCTTATCACCATTATAATAGTTATGGCATTGGGAGTGGTACACTCCGCATTGAGTTTTAAGAAGTACGAGCATTTCACTGCTGAAGCTTTCTGGTTTTTTTAGTGCAGGATTGGCGCTTATCTTTGCAGGAATAGCCAACTTGATGCATTATCAATTGCAACTGCCTCTTAGTTTCCGCTATTGCGCTGCTATAAATATACTTTTAGCTACTTTTACGGTGCTACTTGCTGTAAAAACACAGTTACCTACAGCGCTATTAGTCGCTATTTTTTCGGTAATAATGACCTTTTTGATGTTTTTTTATAGTCAATCATATTTAGAATATGAATAAAAATACGAATAAATAAGGCAAGGAGTTCATTCCTAATTTGCTCTCTTTCAAGGGCTAATTGCCATTAGCCCCTACAACTGCTCATGCTAATTTTTTTCGCAAACCATTTCTGTTTGACTATAAATATAATGCCAATCAATTGTAGAAAGACAATTGTAGACTCCTATTCGTTAAGACGCAATAAATTGTGTCTCTACGGAAGACTACGCTCATCAGAAGTTGTCTTAGCCAACGTATGTTTAGCCGAGGAAGGAGTAAAACAATTCACTAAATAATATATCACCATTATGACCTCAGACGAATTTGCCAAGAACTTTTACCTTGAAAAGTTAGCATTTTTTTAAAGTCTTGCTTTCAGGCACAACCCTGAACAGTCTTCGGCTGTAAATGTCAAAATAAAAAGAAATGGCACTGACAGAGCATCAAACAGAAAAAAACTTAAGGAAGTGATTGATATTCTGTTAGATGATGTGTTTTACACGATCCTATTAGGCTTAGATGGTGAAAGCCCCATAGGCAGCACACAACAGGTTTATAAGATATATGACCAAGACAATAACCTTATTTCCGATTGTGGAGAATTGGAAGCCAGTGCTTATGAATACTTTCATGAGGGTAAATACGAAAAAGAAAGCCATTAAGTTTTAGAGAAAAATTTACATTAGGCGATTTTTTTGCTTCATCAAGTAAAAAAACATTTGATTTCATTATAGGATGTAGAAAAAAATTATCGTATCTTTGTCTTTCAATGCTTTTTATCTTTCATTTTATGAAGAAAGTTATCCTACATCATACTTGTAGTCCAAAAAGGAGGGGAGACTTATGTGCTAGAGAATGCGCCCTTCTTTGCCAAAGATAATCCTCAAAATATGAAATATCAATTCTTAGGAGGGGATATTATCTTTGGGAAGATGATATAGAACAGGCCGAATATTGGGGCAAAATTCATTATAGAAATGTCTTTTTGATTGTTGAATTTGAATGTTATCTTCAGGAAGAATACCTTTTAAATCTTAATGAAAGAGAGGGGCAAAAAGAAATTCAAAGAAATTATCCAGATTTTTACAGACCAAAAATAAACCAAAAATAATAGGAATACGAAAATAAAACAAGACTGGACACTAAGTAGAATCATTAAGTTTCTCTATAGTGGCAAAAGTGGCATATTGTTTGATTATAAAGCTATTAAAGTAAAAAGATGTTTTCTCTTCCAATAGAAGACAATTAGAAATAAAATTTACCTCATACAAACCCAATTACACTTATATAGACAGTATCTATTTTTTTATTATTTTCATAATAAAGAAGATATGAATATTATCTCTAAAAAAATAGTAAAATGAAAGAAACAGATATCCTTTTAGAACGTTTTTAGAAAAAGTATTGAGGATATGCCCAATGAAGATTTCCTGAAACTTTTAGATGAAATAGAAGCCCAACCACAGGAAGAGAATGAGCTTACAGTAGGCGAATTTCTGTCCTTAATAAGTGAAGATAGTGCTGCCACTAAACCTCTCTTTGCTGATGACTTAGAAGAAGCTGTAAACTAAATTAGCCGATTAGCTAATATGTCAATTAGCCCTTTAACCCATGATTTCCGTTTATAAACTAAAACCTAAATTCCAGCAGCTATTGCACCCCCTATTGGTAAGGCTACACCAAAGAGGGGTTACCGCCAATGAGATTACCATAGTGGCTATTGTGTTTTCCTTAGGAATCGGTGTGCTCTTCTGGGAGGCTTCTGAGGTACCGCTCTTCTTTTTGGCGCTACCCATAGGGCTGTTGATTCGCATGATTCTCAATGCCCTTGATGGCATGATGGCGCGTGAATTTGGGCAAAGCTCTCGCTTAGGAGAGGTGCTCAATGAGATGGGCGATGTAGTTTCCGATGTGTTTATTTTCTTTCCTTTGCTTAAGTATCACCCTGAAAGCCTTTTACTTAGTGGTGGCCTTTTATTTTTATTGAGTGTACTCAATGAGTTTGCTGGCGTCATGGGCAAGGTATTAGGAGGGAAAGGCGCTACGAGGGACCCTATGGGCAAGAGCGATCGTGCGCTACTGGTGGGTATCTATGGGCTACTGGCCTACTTTTGGAGTAGGAATAGCGGCTTACTCCAAAGTGATTTTTCGCCATTGTCATTGCCCTATTGCTCTTGAGTACTTTTTATTCGTCTTAAAAAAAGGGACTCTATGGCACACGATAACAAATATGCCGATGTACCACTGCGTATCAGAAGTTGGGGGTGATTATCTGTGTTTTTTTGCCGCCGCTATTTCACACCCTTACGCGATGTACCTCTTTTTCCCTATGGGTGAGTTTCCAAGCCCTTACGGAACTGGGGAGGCTCTTTAGCTTCGATGCTACCTATTGGCGTATGGCCATTCCCCTATTACAAGGCATACTCCTTGTGAGCTGTCCCTACTTATCCCACTTATATGGTAGGAGCTGGCGCCTTGGTTGGTGTCAGCCTTATCGTAAGTCTCTGCTTAAGGCAAGTACCCTTAGGCCTCCCCTTTCCTTGCTGATTGTCTTGGTAGCCTACCCGCACCTGACTTTCTTACGTATGGAACCCCAAGGGTGCTGTGGATTCTCTTTTTGGTAGTTGTCACGGAACTTAATGACATCTTCCAATACCTCACGGGTAAGCGCTTCGGCAAGCGAAAGATCCTGCCCAAGGTAAGCCCGAATAAAACCGTAGAAGGTTTTGCAGGAGGGCTACTACTTACCCCTGCTCTTGAGTATGGGCTTAGGTAAGTTGTTAGGGCTACCTACTGCACTACCTACTTTGGCCTTAGTGGGGCTGGCTCTTAGTTTTTTTGGTTTTTGGGGTGATGTAAGTTTTTTTCCTACCTCAAGCGGCGTGCAGGCGTAAAGGACACAAGTAGCCTTATCCCTGGACACGGAGGTCTCTTAGACCGTATAGACAGCCCTATTGTACAACTGTATTTGGTTTTACTTATGGATACGATAAAACCTTTCCACAACTGTCTGCTCCTCTCAGGTGGAGGTACCCGCTTTGCCTTATACAACGGCATGTATGCCGCACTACGCGCCTTGGGCAAAGCCCCTGACTTACTCATCGCATCATGCGGAGGCGCCTTTGCTGCCTTGGTAATTAATGCCTTTGCTACGGACAAGGGAGCGAAAAAAACCTATTTGCAATCGGAAGAGTTTTTACGAGTTTATCAAAAGCCTGTCCCTTACTCCTTATAGCAAGCTACACCGCTTGGGAATTTTAGCTTTGCAAAAGCGGTATGACAAGCGCCGTGCTCCCTTGATCGAAGATGTATATCAGCGCTATTTGGTGGCTATGCGGGAAGAGCTTTCCTCTTTATTACCCTCTTTGGCACAGGTTTCTTTTTTTCAGCTACTTTGCCTACCATTGTCATAGGAGCAAAGATGCTCTTTGCCCCCCATGAGTGTGGCAAGCCCAGAGGTGAGCGGAAGCTATACCAAGAAGTGCTCATGACTGACCCCATGACCGCCCAGAGGATAAACCTCTCGGCTATAAAAGCATACCGAAGCCAACTATACCCATTCGGCCATAACGGCTGACATACTTATCGAGACAGAAATGCCTATGCTCACAGCTGCGCGAATTTCCATATCGGATATGTTCTATGTAGCACCTGTGGCTTACAAAGGTGCCTATTATGCAGGCGGGGCTATTGACCTTGTTCCTATGGAGCTGGCAAGTGCTCTTGCAACAAACATTATTGCCGAAGAGAAACAAGCCTACTCCCCTACCGAAGAGGCCTTGGTGCGTGCTGTTCTTGGCTTTAGTGGCAATGAGCGGTTAGCCTCTGTGGCCTCTTATCCTGCCCAATGGATAGATACACGTGCGGCAACAACGGTGCTAAAAGGTTATTACTCAGAGAAATATATCAACTGGAAGCGACTAAGTATTGGCATCCGCTTTCCAAAAGATTACCCTACTTACCGCCAGCAGATAGACCAGCAATGGGACTATGGCTACCAAACCATACTTAACACCTTTAGACCATGAATGTATTTATCATAGGAGGCACCTCTGGGATCGGCTATGCCTTAGCGGACTTCTATCAGCGAGAAGGCAACCGAGTAGGGGTATGTGGCAGAGATCTCAAGAGACTCGCTAGTGAGTCACGTTTTGAGAAGTTTCAAGCCGATGTTATAGACAAGGAACTGTTAGATAGTGTCATACGCCAATTTGTAGGCACAGATACGCTCTCATTACTCATCAACTGTGCAGGCCACTACGCCGAAGATGTAGCAGGAGAGATTACCTATGAGGAGGCTGTGGCAATGTTACAAACCAACATCATAGGTGCTATCAATACCGTAGAGATAGGGAGAGAACTCATGAGAGATAGCGGCGGGCAGATTGTCCTGCTGGCTTCTATATCAGGGATTTTGGATTATCCTGAATCAAGCCTATACACCAAGACCAAGCGCAGTGTGCTACAAATAGCGGATGCTTATAGGCGCGCCTTGCGACCCTTGGGTATCTGTATAACCAGCATTGCACCAGGGTATGTAGCCACTCAAAAGCTACACGATCTGAACCAAAAACGACCTGTCTAAGAAACCCTTTGTGGTAAGTGAAGCACAAGCCGTAGCAGAAATCAGCCGTGCTATTGCCCAGAAGAAGCCCCTACACCTATTCCCCAAGCGAATGAAGTGGCTTATGCAGCTACTTTCGCTGCTGCCCAAGTCCTTGTTATCGCTACTTATGTACAAAAAAAGCCAAGTGGATGCAAGCGACTGCTAATTCTTGAGTTAGAAATTAGGTTTTTTTAAGAAATAATTTTTCTACTTTTTGTCGCATAAATCTATTATCCCATGAATACAGGTTTTTTCAAAAGTCACGAAGGGGAAGAGTTATTCTTCTACGAATGGAATTACAAAGCAGGGCAAAAGACCCTTATTGTAATCCACAGAGGACATGAGTATGGCGAGCGCTTGCAGGAGTTTGCCACGCACCCACTGTTTGCCTCCTACAATATCTTTGCTTTTTGACATGCGCGGACATGGACACACCAAGGCCGCGGTATCGCCTGCTTTCATGGACTCGGTACGGGATTTAGATACCTTTGCCAAGTTCCTTGGGCAGCGCTATAGGGGTACGCGAGGAAGACATCTTTGTGGTAGCCAACAGTATCGGAGGAGTCATCGTATCGGCTTGGGTACATGACTTTTGCCCCACGCATTGCAGGTATGGCTCTTTTGGCGCCTGCCTTTGAAATAAACCTTATTGTCCCTTTGGCCAAGCAAGCCATTGAACTGATGCTAAAGGTCAATCCTAAGCTCATTGTAAAGAGCTATGTGAAATCCAAGATGCTCACTCGTGACCCTGAGCAACAGCGTGCTTACGATACTGACCGCTTTATCACCCGCTCTATCAATGGCAAACTCCTTATTGACCTAGCCAACGCAGGCAAGCGATTGGTGGAAGATGCCGCTGCTATCACTACCCCTACCCTACTGCTTTCGGCAGAAAAAGACTTTGTGGTGATTAACCGCCAACAGAAACAATTCTATGTAAATCTTTCTTCTGAGACAAAAGAGTTTATCACCTTGGAAGGCTTTCACCATGGAATCCTCTTTGAGCAAGGCAGAGAAGAAGTGTACAAAATCCTACAACGCTTTATCCAAAAAGCTTTCTCAACGCCCTTGCCTGCCCCTACGCTAGCCCCTGACCTCTTTACCCAAAAAGAGTTTGAAACCATGCAATACGAGCTTATCCCCAGCGGAGAAAGACGAAACTACCGATTTCAGAAATGGGCATTGGGTAAGTTTGGGCACTTGAGCGGAGGTATGACCGTTGGACTCACCCACGGATTTGACTCTGGTGCTTCTATGGATTACGTATATAAGAATACACCCCAAGGCAAATGGGGGGTAGGTCGCTGGATGGATAAGAGTTATCTGAATGCCATAGGTTGGCGTGGGGTACGTATCCGAAAGGGTCACCTATTACAACAAGTAGAAAAGGCCATACAAGCCCTACAAGCCCAAGGGCGAAAGGTAAAAATATTGGACATCGCCGGTGGGGTGGGTAACTACCTCTTTGACATCAAGGAGCGCCATCCTGAAGTGGAGATCGTCATCAACGAATTTCTGCCAGCCAACGTACAAAAAGGCGAACAAATCATCAAAGAACGTGGCTACCAGCATATACGCTTTACCAACTACAGCTGTTTTGAGGCTGACACCTACCGCAAACTGGATTACACGCCCAATATCACTATTATCTCTGGTATTTTTGAGCTTTTCGGAGACAATGCCTTGGCTGCTGAGGCGATCAAAGGAGTAGTTTCTATCTCGGATAATGGTTATATCGTCTATACAGGGCAGCCATGGCACCCGCAGCTCAAGACTATCGCCTTTGTGCTAAAGAGTCACCAAGAGAAAGACTGGGTGATGCGCCGCCGTAGCCAACGAGAATTGGACGGGCTTTTTCGCTCTCCAAGGGGTAAAGAAAGAAAGCATGCTAATTGATGATTTTTGGGATTTTTTACCGTTAGCTTAGCAGGGGTGAAGAAATAATCTAATGAAATATGAAGATCATTTATGCCATTCTGATAGCACTTATTCTCTCTGTACTCGCTTTTTTCTTGCTAGCTGCAAAGAAGAAAAGCCATACAAACTAATTAAGCCTAATCCTACAGCGATAAAAAGTAGCGTACAGGCTTTCCCCAATGTCAAACTAATACTCAAAAATTTTTTTCTCCATAAGTACCTCGCCCCTATATATTTTTTTGATAATGAAGGAGTTGCTCCCCTTTGTAATAACCTATATAGTAGGCGCGTTCCTCTTGGTGTGCCTCGGCATCCTGCTGACTTACCTCATCATATAGATAAGTAGGGTGGTTTGTAGCTTGTTTGTGCAAAATCAGAGCAGCCTAGAAATAACGCTGTACAATATTATCCTTATACAAATAGAGTTTTTTTGCCCACTCATGGGGATTTCGGCAAAGACCCTTTCTTGCTCAACGGGGGTAATGGGCATTTTAGGTTCAAAAGAGGGGTCAGCACGAAAGGTATATTGAGGATCAATATGTATTTCTGAACTTTTTATTTTGAACACTTTACGCTCCCATTGGTTGCCTAATAAGAAATACTGAAAACCATCCTTTTTCTCCCACAATATTCATAGGTAAGTAGGGATTGTATCGCAAAGGCTTCTGTGGCTTTTACGCTCTTCTGTCGCTCTTTTACAAGAGAACAACGCTAACAAAGAGGCTAATAAGGTCATTTTCTTCACAGAATAAGCTTGCTCTTAAAGGTTATGTAACTCATTTAGTTGGTTTTTCTAAAAAGTAATTCCATAAAACTTGTTATTCCAGAACAATTCTGTTTTCTTTTCAGTCACTGATGCTGGGATACATTGTTCTATGGCGTTCAAATCAACTGTTTTTGCCTTCAAAATAGGATTTAGAGAAGATGCTTTTTCTTGTATTGGGTCTCCACAAAGTCGGCAGTCTCATCGGCAATAAGCAACTTGCTTCCTGGTTTGGCTACTCGGAGCATTTCGCTCATGGCAAGGGCTTTATCGTTGAAAAAAATTGATACCTCCGTTGTGAAAAAAACAATATCAAAAGTATTATCAGCAAAAGGTAATTCCTCGGCTGGGCACTGCACAAGGGTAAGGTTTGTTTTCTTTTTGCCACTGCTTTTTACATCTTTTGAGCATTCCCATCGAGATATCAGCCCCTACAAGGTTTATCGTTTTCAGATCAATCCCTTGGGGTAGATAACGCAAGTCCGCTCCTGTACCTATGGAAACATAAAGCACCGAAATAGCATTCTTCCATTCCAAGCGGCTCATCAATTCCATACGCAAGCGGTCAATGGCGTTTCCATACTTGAGTTTTTCCTATCCATTTTTTTCTCCAAAATCATAAAAGAAAGACATCCAATCGTACATTTTCATATACTTTTGATTATCTCCATTGACAAAATGGTCATTCATACAGCAAAAAAATACCATTTTTCTTGCTTTTACATCTTCTATTTTTATTTCAGATTTAAATATTTGAGATATATCTTTCATTGTATTTATATTTTTTTAAATTATCTTTTTCTTAATCATAATCCGTATTTAGTCCAGCCCCCATCGTGCCTTTGACATTCATCAATCTTCCACTGGCCCTCTTTTTCTGATGATAAGAAAGCGAAACTGACAATTATGTCTGTCTTGGGTGTAGAGGTATATTTTATTCTTGGTCACTATCTCAGTATCGATAATTTGATGATCACCATAGGTGCCGCCTCTATCTAAAGAATAACTAATTCCCTCAGGGCGATAGCCCGCACGAGGCTTGTCGGTACAATACTTTTTGAAGAGGGCTATGCATTCCTCCCTTACCAAAAAGATCACCCTCTTGGGTATCATCATTCTTGGTAGCAAAAGGCCTCCCACTCAGTCATTGCCGCAAAGAAATCTAAGAGTAATTGCTTTACTATAGGTAAGTCATCAGAAGGAGGCGCCCCTGGTTTCTTCTTGCCTGCGGTGCGTTGGGCTTGTTCAAAGGCCTTTATCTGTTCCTGGGTAAAAAGACTTGTCGAGGTAGAAATTCACCTTATTGTAATGTGCCACTGCCATAAGCCCCTCAAAAAGTAACCCGCGTTCTCTTTAGTGAAAAAAAGACTTTAGGCGTGGTACTTGTAGGACAATTTTTTTAGTGTCTCATCAGTTACGGGACAACCGTCCAGCGAGATATGGTCAATAGGTTTGTCGGCAAAGTACTTAAAGCCTTCGCCAGTAACTTGCTTATTATCTTCTAAGAAAAGGAGTTTTAGCTTGGGCAAAGTCGCCAAATACTGGAGGGCTTCATCGGTAATCGTGGTATTGATAAAGCCCATATTGACCAAGGACTTTACTTGTACGATCTGTGCGACCATCTCGTCGGTCAGGGCAACATCTCTGTAATGATGTCCTTTGCAAAAGCGCTCCTTAGTTACTTCCTTAAGAGCCGCTTCTAAAGTAATGGGGGACATAATAGTTTTGAATTTTAAATTTTGAGTTCTGAGTTCAGGGATCTAAATTTTTAATCATCTCATAGTGGCTTGATATGTTGCCTATCCTCACACGAGCATACCCCCCTCTATCGGTCATTATTTGGTCATATGTATTATTTGCCATTTGTTGTTTCTTACTTTTTAATTATCTTGCAATTTCCCAATCTAACGGTATAAGCCCAAAAATATGATAGTTTGTTTTATTGTTCTAACTCCTTTTTGTATGCCGAAATCTGTCCTTCAAAGTCTATTTCTTTTTTTCCAAAAAGATACCGGTAATAGCTTGTGAGTATCATAGCCGACATATCATCAGTATGTTTGATGCCTTGGTCTAAAAAAAGAATGTGATAAGTTCAGGGTTTCCGCAGCGAATCCACTCATTGCGGATGCCCATTCCTATCGTAAAATGGCTTTCCATAAAGAATTCCTCTTCGGTAAGCGTTTTTTATGTAGTCCTTGTCCTCTGTTTTGAGGTTTTTTTATCCAGCATTTGCAGGCATTCTGTAAGGTTTTTTAGGTTTATCTTTTTTTCATGTTTTTATTTCTAATTATGTACTCCATCATATAGGCGAAATACTAATAATTGTTTTTACTACCAAAAAAAGATGTTTCTTGTGGCCATCTTTGAGCATATTGTCTGAGTCGCTCAGCTCCTTCATCCCAAGGTTCATTGTTCAATAGACACTCTATGATGTAGTCTTCTTTTTACGCGTGCTATATAGCATTTTAGCGATTGAATGCGGACATTTGTAGTAAAGTTTTTGAGGGAGTATATCCACTAATAAGTCATAAAAATCCCTTTCCTTGGGAGGTGTCTGCCATTTCCTAAAAAGGTACAGATTACCAAGACAGGTATGCCAATGGTAATCTGCAATATGAATATCGCACCCCTTATCAAAATAACATACTAAACTATTGATAATAGTCTGAAAAGTAGTAGAAAGATAGTTTTTTTGTAAGAGAAAGCACCTTTTTCCTCATCAGTATTCCCGAATCCTGCTATATTGTCTATAATTCCCTGTGGAAAATATCCTTCTCCCAGAAAAAGTGCCTATGTGCAGTTCTATAAGGCTCGAATCCTTTTTCTGGAGTAGGGATTACCTCTAACTCAATACGCATTTTTATCCCCCAGCCAGATAGTACGGGTAGCAAAAATCAGGGATTGGTTTTTAGCCCTGGTTCTATAATTCTTTGAGAGATTTCCTTAAGAATTTTTTTCTTCTATGTGAGTGGTAAGACGCATATTATTCATTAATTTTTAAGCCATATTTTTTTAGCATATCCTTCTAAAGTAGGCTTAGCCAAGGGATTTACTTTTTGTAAAAAGCTGGTTGTATACTGCTTGGGCTTTTTCGGTTTTCCCATGTTCTGCATAGAAAATAAGAAGGTCAAAGGTAATACCCAAGAGATTAGAATCTTTTTCTAATGCTGAAAGGATTTTTTTCTACCGAATCAAGCCGGTCAAAGAAAGGCAAGATATAATTTTGTATATCTTCCTGCACTTCTTTGATGAGTTTTTTTGTTCATCAGTATAGTTGTGAATCTCGTACCACAAATCCTTTTCTACCACGCAAGTCATTAATAGTTTTACGGATAAGGCAGACAGGTTCTGTAGGGTAATCAGGCACTTGCCCTGTATGGCTAACTGACCAAAAATTTAGGCTCAAAAAAATCCCTGTGTTGATGCGAAATTTAATATGATTTCTATAGCTATAGATGCTTTTTCTGTATGTTGATGATATGTCCTACCTCACTAAGCTGGCGATAATAGTTCAAGGCTTTCTTTTTAAAAAGAAAGTGGCTTTTAACAGAGGCGTAAAACCTTCTTTGATTATCGTATCGAATTTAATTTGTGTATCTGTTTTCATAGTAATCATTAATCAGTTGTTGAGACTATAATCCCTATATACCAATCCCTACACGGATTATATACCGTCCAAAAAGAAACTCCCCCACCAGTCTTTGCCCTCATCAAAATAATTAGAGCTATCCGTACTCCACTTATAGACTTCTATTTGCGAAATATCAGTAAAAAGCAACCTACAAAAAAATCTAAAAAGAAGTTGCCTTTTTTTCAAAAATTGCTTTTTGTAATCATAAAACAGTACGGGGGCTGAAAGAAAGCGTAAGCAAAGGTTTCCTTTTTGAGGTCTTCCTCAGTCATCGCCACTGCTTTTTTTCAGGCACTTCTTTATCATCATAGTAAAAAAATAACGATTGTGCAGTTTCCCACCACTAAGAATTATCCTTCCGCTCACCTCTTCATATTGCCAGCCCATAAAGTCTTGTACAGAAATCTCCTTACCCGAGTCTTTAAGGACTCCAAAATCATAATCCATCGTAAAAAGTTTCTTACGATTTATTTTAGATTTAGCCGCTATACGGTCAAGACGCGTATTTGCTTCTTCCGCTACCGAAATAAGGGTTTGCTGGGCTACTGCCGAATGCTTCTGATAAGGCGTATCCTCCTGCTCCATATCCAACTGAAAGATACGAAAGTCTATCACACCACCTTCCCTGCTCGTAAGCTTTATATTTTTCTATAACCTCAGGAATTTCTATAGTTGTCATTTGTTTCAAAAATTATTTTTCCCCAATCAACGGGTGCCCATTGGGTGAGATGCCAAGGAAAAATCATTAAGGTCTATCCCGTTGTATTTTTTTCATAAATATCCCTCCCTTTTTCCCAAGGGTTAGGTTTTCCCTTGTACCATTTCGTTTATAGGGTGTTCAGCAGTAAAAAGTATGACAAAAAAAGATTCTTATCAGCTGCATATCCTCCATATTTCTGTACTGCTTTCGCTACCAAAAAGGGTAAAAGGACGAAGTTTTAACTTGTTAAGATCTATGTTAGGGTCTATACGAAACCATTGTCCTTCCAACGGAGCATTAGGGTTTGTTGAGGTGCCATCTCCTTGTTTTTGCTGGGTAAGAAAAAGCCTTTTTCCTGCATTGGCAATGGTAAAAGACAAGGCGTGCTTTATCTCTCCTTTACGCGCTTCTTCTATTCCTATTTGAGAGAGTGGATTGAGCATACACACTACTGCCGACCCTCCTGTGGTGTGTTGCATCGCAAAATTATCCTTACCCAAATCTTTGAAATTTGGTTTTGCTTTAAAATATCCAGAAGCAGAAAAATGCCAAGTACCTTTCTCATCTTTAACAGCGTAAAAATATTCTCGCATTATTCCTGTTGCTCTGTCATAAACAGCAAAAAGCTCTATCTCCTCCGCCTGCTGGTTGTGCATATTTAGGCAAGGGTATGCGTCCCGTAGTATACTTAATAAGATCTTGTCTGTAAATAACTCTATTATCTTTAGATTCAAAATAAGCATATTCCTGATGAGGGTTATTAGAATCTACCACATAAATAGGGATGTTATAAGATGTTGTACTCAGTGTTGTTAGTACCGTTTTTTTAAATCTTTCAGGCAGATATTCAGCGGGCATTTTGGGCATATAAGCAGCTATGGCAGCCGAGTTCGTTGCCAATGGCATATTTTTTTAACTTCTCTTGTAAAAAAATAGACCCCTGAGCTATGTAGGGATCAAAGAGACTTTGAGAATATTTATACTCTTTTTGTGGTTCCTCTTCTCCTGCTTTTTTTGTTACAAGCAGATAATATGAGTAGAAAGAAAAAGAAAATAAGTGTTTTGTTACGTATCATTTTTTTAAATATTTTTTTATTGATTTTTATTTCTTACCTTGTTTAGAGAGGACTTGAGCAAGCTGAGGAAATTGTTCCTTTAATTGATCTAATGTCCAGTCTCGGTTTCTTTTTTCAGGATTGATGCTTAGCGACTGGGTTATCTCATCCTGCATATCTTCGTTCCACGCGGCTAAATAAATCTTCTCAAAGGCACGAATTTTTCGTTTTTGGTGCGTTCCATATAGATTTTTCTGTGCCAGTCGTCTCACTTCCTTATAGTTACATTTATCTTTTTTTAGGCTCCAATGTAGCCAAAAAAATCTGGATTTGCAAGTGTTTTTTTCATACGCCTCACGCCCGTGTGCGATCAAATAGCCTGCAAAACCATAAGTATCAGTACAATAACCTCCGTTAATCAGAACCAATGCTGACCACATTAGGTGCGAAGATTGCTTGATAATGGTAATCTCATACCATTCATAGATAAACTGAAATAAGAGCAAATCCTCTTCCGATAAAGATACTAACTCTGCTTGTAAGGTGGAAGCAAAAGGCATTATCATTTGTCTCTGCTGTATTTCTTGCTTTTTTTCAATAAGTTGCCAAAAAAATTTCTACAGTCATTATTTCTTTTTATTATACATCAAAATAACTAAACACAAACTTAGGCGAATGTTCAAACAAACGATAATCGCCTACGATAAGCCCTATACATTCATTTTTTTATCATCATATACACAAGCCTCTACCACAAGTTTATTCATCTTTTTTTATCTTTATACAAGGTCAGTTCGCGTAGTTTATTCACTTCCTTATCTATATCTTCTATCGGGAAAAAGGTGTAATACGCTTTTTATCCTCTACAAAAATCAAGTGTCTCATTGATTTCTTCTAAAAACTCTCCCGAAATACCAAAATTTTTCAGCTAATACTTGGGTATTTTGTGATTTGTAAGCATTTAAAAAAATCGGTAAGAGCATAGTAGATTTCTATTTTAAGGGCTTGTGTAATTTCCATATAGTGTTATTTAATCTTTGCTTACTAAAAAAAGAAAAAAACCTCTGGGATTGGCTGCTGATTCTCTCTTAGATATAGACATACACCTATCGAAAGATGATTATTTCCTCTTAAAAAAATATTTCAACCAATATTCTGCTCCCTTTATATGACAGTGTACAAGAAAGTAGTATTTTTTTAAAATAAAATATCACTACTCATTATGTACACCTTCGCATTGTCGGAATACCAATAGTTGTTTTACTGCCAAAAAAAGACTCCCCTTGTGACCATGTTTGCGCATATTCCCTAAGTCGCTCCGCCCCTTCGTCCCAGAGTTCGTTGTTCAGCAGACACTCTACTACACAGTCCTCTCCGACACGTGCTACATAGCACTTGAGTGATTGTACACGCACTTCTGTTGTGAAGTATTGAGGCAAGAGATCCACAAGCAAGTCATAAAAAAATCCCGCTTTGCAGGAGGCGTTTGCCACTTTCCTAACAAATACTGACTGCCAAGAGTGGTATGCCAATGTATATCTCCCAGATAAATATCGCAGTTCTTATTATGATAGCCTCCTAAGCTGTCAATAATCGTCTGAAAGGTTGTGGAAAGATAGTTTTCTATAAGCGAAAGTACCTTTTTCCTGTTCGGTATCTCCGAATCCTGCTATATTATCCACGATTCCTTGAGGAAAATAGCCATCTTCTAAGTAAGTGCCTATGTGTAGTTCTATGAGACTTTCGTCCATTTCAGGGGTAGGAATGACCTCCAACTCTATACGCATTTTTTCTCCCATCCAAATGGTACGGGTAGGGATATCAGGGTCTGCTTTATACCCTTGTTCTATAATCTTTTGAGAGAGCTGCTCAAGGATTTGCTCTTCTATGTGAGTGGTAAGACGCATGGTTAATTGTTAATTGTTAATTGTTAATTGTTAATTGTTAATGATTTCTGTAAATATAATGCAAGTAGGTTTGTCTACACTGATATGCTGTGAGGTATCGGTAAGGGTGCCTGTGGTAGCATCTCGCTGGAAGACCTGTATCTTATTATCGTCTCGGCAAGCGACCAAAAGATATTTACCATTGGGGGTTATTGCAAAATTGCGAGGGTGAATACCTGTGAGTTGGTAACCTACTTTCTTTAGCGTACCCCGCTTAGGATCAATGGCAAAAAAATAGAGATACCATCTTTTTTTCAGACGGTGCGAGGTATAAAGAAAACGCCCATCGGGACTGATATGTATATCCGCACTTCCTCCCCCTTGGCCTTCATCGGCCATTAGGCGTTGGACTTCCTTTATTTTCCCTTTGTGATAGCTTAGCACCACACACTCTCCGCCCAATTCGTTGATTAGGTAGGCAAAACGTCCGTCCTTGCTAAAGGTAAGGTGACGAGGGCCTTGTCCATCGCTGACCTGATAAACTACCTGTTGGTCTGTAAGCACCTCAGTTCCTTGGGGAGCCTTCTGATTATAGCGAAAGCGATATATACGATCATTGCCCAAATCGGTAGCCAATACATATTTCCCATCAGGGGTAGGGATCATACAATGGATATGAGCCACACGCTCTGGAGTCCGCCCCTCAAAGGCTATATACTGTATCTCGGCCTGTAACTTACCTGCTGCATTCAATAGGAAAACACTGATGTCGCCTCCTGTGTAATTGGCAGTTATGGCATATTTACTATCTGCAATGATATGGCAAGGGTCGGCACCTGTTTGTGTAGGCTGAAAGACAGGCTGAGAGGGTAGCTTATCTTGGCCTATCTCAAACGAATAAACCCTTTGTCGGCCATCGTTATACTCACTTACCGCATAGAGATGTTTTTCCGTTGGGGGCTAAGGCTATAAAAGAAGGATTAGCGGCGGCGGTACTACCGAGCAGTACTGAAGTTCCCTGTTGCTGATCAAAGCTATAGGTATAAATACCCTTGAATTGCCCCCTTCTGTATAAGTACCTACATACATTGTAAGGCTATTGGAGGGAGCTGATTGTGCAAAAAGTATGCAAACCAACTAATGCACAAAAACAAAGATAAAAGTGTTTGTAATCTTTTCATATGTGTTTTTGGGTTTTGAGGTATTGTTTTTTTAATGATTTAACAACTAAAGTAGTGAAATACAAACTTAGGGAAATTGGTCACTAAGGTTATAATATCCTTTGATGATAGCAAAATATTCTTGAAGGTTGCTACCGAGCGTATCAAATCCCTGCCTACTATCGTGCAAGTGAGAGGCTAAAAAGGCTATTTCGGCAGTGCCATTGCTAATAGTTACCATTGCCAAGCCGTGCTCTTTTTTTACGTATAACTAATCATTGTATTTTTTTAAAGTAAGGGGGATATTTTTTTAAAACATCGACAGTTTCATTAAAATATCGGTTTGAGCATCAGAACCTAAGACGAAGATGTGGGTATCAAAAGCTACAAATCCATTTTTTTGTAAAAAAACGTAAGGCTCTTTTCGTTCTTCTCCCATACCCCCAGCCATACATAGAGTACCCTTCGCTCTTTAGCTACTTCAATAGCTTTTTTTGATAAAAGCGCTTGACCTACCCCACTGCCGTGAAATTCCTTTAACACATAGATACGTTCTATTTCCATTGCATTAGGGTCTTGTCGTTCTGTTTGAGCAGAGGCAAAATTGAGCTTCAAATAACCTATCACCTTGTTTTTCTTCTTCAGCAAAGAAGAAAAGAGAATCTGATTTGATAGTTCTTGCTGTACTTTTGCTTGTCGCAAAGCTTGTTGTGAGGTACTGCTCCATATCCTCTGGAGTGTTAGTATCAGCAAAGGTTTCATTGAAAGTTTGTTTGCCAATAGCCTGCAATAAGGCTATATCAGTTGTAATGACAGGACGTATATTCATAATTGTTATTTTACATTAAGTTACAATTCTGTATTATTATCCACTAATAGTTTCTAAATAAAGTCGATAGTTATCATCGAGCCTGATATTCACCAGATGCCCCAAAAAGTAATCAGGGTCAGTATCCACATCAAAAGTGCAGGCGAGATCTTTACCTACTTCACAATACAAATCATAGAAATACACTGCCTCACAAAATTGCTCTTCAGTAATTTCTTCTTCAAGGTCTTCTTGGGCTACTTCAAAGAGTTCTCTTACCTCTTCATTTTTTTGAGGAGAAACTGTAAAACAGCTTCCTTATTGCCCTCCAACCATTGTACTTTAGCTTCTACTTGCCGAAATACTTCTTGCTTTTCTTCTTCTGTAAAGTGGCGTTTGGCATCAAAACAGACCACAACTTCAGCCTCTTCGTCACCCCAAAAAGGTAAAGAGGGCTTGATATTCGGTTTGATTTTCAGTGATAAAAATTCATGTTCTATTAACAATTGTAGGTACAAAAAAATAATAAATAACCCACAGATGTACAAGTGTTTCAAAAAGTTTTTTTCTATCATAGATAAAAAAATTCTTTTGGCACAGATAGTTGTACCAAAAAGAATTTATAGTTTCCTCTGAAAGACCATTATTCAATAGGGGTAGTAGGAAGTTTGACTTCTCCTGGGTCTTTCCAAAGGCCGTCCTTAATAGCACGTTTCTTAGCTGCTTCTGCACGCTTTTTCACTATCAGGGTGAGAACTCATCATCTTTTGGAAGCGGCTCTGGGTTCTCCCGCCAGAGAGTAGGGCTAATTTCTTGAAAGCAGTATATACCGCCACTACATTGTAACCATGCTTCTTCATGAAGTTATAAGAGTACTCATCGGCTTGGGATTCTTGCTTTTTGCTGTGCTTGGCATCGAGCATGGCTTCTGCCATTTCCCTAATTGGCTTTCGCTCAAGGTCTTCACCGTATTGGAAGCGGCTGCGCCTGCTTCTTGTAGGGCGGCTCTGGTATAGGCAGCCTTAATAGCATCCTTGGTATCCTCGTTCTTTACGTGGCTAATTTCATGACCAATGATTGCCAAAAAGCTCATCATCAGTCATCAAGTCCATAAGGGAGGAGAAGACACGTACACTACCGTCGGCACAGGCAAAGGCATTGATATCGGTTACCAAGTACACCTTGTAGTTGAGGGTCATGCCGTCTTCGTTTTTTTGTGTTTACCGAAAAAGACGATTAAGTCGCTTAGTATAAGGACTTTTTGCATCCGCCACTTTATTATGGGCATCCATCCACTCTACTGATTCTTTGGATAGCTTTTTGAGCATCCTCATTGCTAAAGGAAAGTGCTTGTACGCCTTTGGTAGCGGCACTGGCCATCTTTCCAATATTAATCTGTGTTGCGCAGTAGCTACCGCTACCATACACAAGACTGTCAAAATTGTTTTTTTCATATAAATCTCTTTATAATTACCGAGTGCAAATATAAGGGATTTAATTGTTAATTGTTGATTATCAACTGTTAATATTTAATACCAATAATGATTAATGACCAATGACTAATCCTTTATAGTATTAGTCATTGGTCACCAATTGTTGGTCACTAATTGTTATATCTCGTGTTCTGCTTTGATTTCCCTATGTTCGTAGTCGGCGATCATCAGGCGATCATAGTCAGGCTTGGTACCTTTTTCCGAAACGCTTACCTATGTTGTCAAAGATTAGATATACCATTGGCACAATAATCAAAGTCAAGAACAGAGAGGAGATTAGCCCTCCGATGATTACAATCGCTAAGGCGTTGTTAACCTCAGCTCCTGAGCCAGAGGCTATAGCCAAAGGTATCATCCCTGCCACCATGGCAATGGTGGTCATTAGGATCGGACGGAAACGCGCATGGTTGGCTTGTATCAGTGCCGTTACCGTATCTTCTCCCTCCTCCTTGCGGTGGTTGGCGAAATCCACAATCATAATCGCATTCTTAGCCACCAAACCGATGAGCATGATGATCCCTAAGAGGGTGAAGACATTAAGCGACATATTGGCCATGGCCAAGGCAATCAAAGCTCCAATAAAGGAAAGAGGAATAGAGAACAAAACCACAAACGGACGAGAAAAACTGTTATAGAGCACTACCATTACCATGTACACCAATAAGATTGCGGCAAAAAGGGATACAAATATTGTTCCGAACCCTTCGTCCTGCATCTCTTGATCTCCAGAGAAGACGAACTGTATATTGGCGGGTTTCTGCAAGGTTTCTAACTTGGTTTTCCACTCAGAAACAATAGTACCTGTAGGACGTCCTACGGATTGGGCTTGTACGGTTACTGAAGGCGACTTGTCATAACGCTCTAACCGGGTAGGCCCTGAGGCATAGAATACATCGGCAAATTGGGAGAGCTTGACTTGTTGTCCTGCATTGTTGATAAAAAAATCATATTCTCTATATTCTCTATAGACTGGCGGTTGCCTTCCTCAAATAGGATATTGATATCATATTCGGAGTCTCCTGTGCGGAACTTATTATCATCATTTCCGTTGAAGGCTACACGCATGGTCGTTCCTACTGTAGCAATATTAAGACCCAGCATGGCCATCTTATCACGGTTCAGCTGTACATTGATCTCTGGATTCCCTGCCTCTGAAGAAAGCTTTATTTCAGTAGCTCCTGGTATCGTCTTGAGTAGTTCAGCGGTTTTCACGGCATATTCTTGAGCCACCTTAACATCGTCGGAGGTAACTACCAAGGCAATTGGTGCCTGCTCTGCCCCCATCATGCCAACAGGTACAGTCTTTACTTTGGCATCAACCAAGTATTGACTCAATTCTCGCTTGAGCTTAGCGGCAATTACCGTAGTGGATTCGCTACGTTCTTTCTTATCCACAAGAGTAATCTGTATTTCAGACTTATACGCAGTAGCCTGAGAGGAGCCCATACCACTGGTGGACTGCCCTACAGTGGTAATCATACGCTTTACCAAAGGCTTATTGGTGCCTGATACCTTGAGGTTACGCAGATAGTTCTCTGCCTTTTGGGTAATAAAGTTGGTCTGCTCCAAAGAGGCATCTTTGTTCAGCTCAAACTGTATTAGGAACTTACCCCTATCCATATTAGGCATAAAGTCTGTTCCTATATAGCCTGTAGGAATGAGCGAACAAGAACCTGCAAAGAGGAAGAATACCAAAATGAAAGTTTTCCATTTGTGCTTGAACGACCATACCAATAGGTCAGAGAAAAGGTGGGTCATACGCTTGATAAAAGCCTTCAAAACCAATAGAGATCTTGCCCATAAGTGATTTAGGATCAGGATGCTCCAACTTTCCAAAACGAGAGTAAAAGCCAAGGCACTATAGTAAAGGACATCAGCAAAGAAAGAGCTGTAGCAATAGCCACTGTCATACAGAACTCTTTTTACGATATTGACCACTATACTATTTCCTATAGAAATCGGTACGAATACCACCACAATCACCATGGTAATAGCCATAACGGTAAGAACAATTTCCTTAGACCCATCATAGGCAGCACGTACCTTGTTCTTTCCCATCTCCATATGGCGGTGTATGTTCTCCAAGACCACGATGGCGTCATCCACCAAGATACCAACCACCAGAGAGAGTGCCACCAAGCTCATCAGGTTCAGTGTAAAGCCAAAGAAGTACATACCGATAAAGGCTGCAATGAGCGAGGTCGGGATAGAGACCATGACAATGAGTGCGTTGCGCAAGCTGTGGAGGAAGAAGAACATCACCACGGCTACGAGTACAATCGCCAATACAGGTCAAACATCACCGAATTAGCCGCATGTAGGGTAAATTCGCTGGTATCCTCTGCCAACTGTAACTTTACATTTTGATTGACATATGTTTTTTTCTATCTGTGCCATTTTTCTTGCGCACCAACTCACTTACCGATACGGCGTTGGCATCGGTCTGCTTGAGCACTTGCAACAAGAGTGTGTTTTTCTTGGTTGATACGCGCGATTTTTCTCAGCATCCTCTTCGGTATCCTGTACATCAGCCACATCGGAAAGGCGGATTTCGATACCATTTTGGGAAACTAATGGAAGGTTACGCAGCTGTTCTACATCCTGAATCTTACCCAAGACACGGATGGAGGTACTATTCTCACGTGTTTTGAGCTTACCGGCAGGGATTTCTATATTGGAAGCTGCAATAAGCTGTTGTACCTGAGCGATCGTAAGGCCATAGCCTTCGAGCTTTTTGAGCATCCACATTCACACGAATTTCCCTCTTACGTCCGCCAATGATATTGACCTGTGCCACCCCTGGCACACGAGAGAGTTCAGGCTGTATTTTTTTATCCACTAGGTCGTAAAGCTCCTGTGAGGAAAGATTGGAGGTAATCCCAAGGGAGATGATCGGCAAGTCCGAAAGGGAAAACTTGGAAAGAGAAGGTTCTTTAACATCAGTTGGGAGTTTAGAACGAACGGCATTGATCTTACGCTGGGCCTCATTGAGCGTATTGTCCACATTGGCATCGTTGGTTAGCTGTATAACCACCACTGAGAGCGACTCATAGGAGTAAGATTGTATTTTCTTGATATTCTCCAAGGAAGATACCGCATCCTCGATTTTTCTTGGTTACGGTACTCTCAATTTCTGAAGGAGATGCTCCTGCATATATAGTGGAAATGGTTACCACATTGACCTCGAACTTAGGAATGAGTTCGTAGTTTAGGAGCTTATAAGAATATAACCCTCCTAGGAGAAATAAGGAGAGCATCACAATTAGGACACTGGGTCGCTTGATAGAGAGTTTGATTATATCCATCGCAAGTAATTTCTAAATCGGGGGCAAAAGGTAAAGCAAAAAAACTAAATAAACAAAAAAAGTTTCCATGTTTTTTTATCAAGGAATGATAGCTTTTATAGAGATATAGGGATACAGAGTTACTAAAACCCTATATCCCTATATATTACCTTAACTATTTACTATTTACTCAAAAAGAAACCAACTTTTTTCTCCATTCTTAACACTACGCAGATCGTAATAGTAATCATAAGTAGTGGCATCTATTTGATAAGGACTGTTATTGACCACCTCATCGATAATAGGAGTGAGGTAGGGGAAGTATTGCGAAAATCCGCTGGCGAAGTTCGGGTCTTTCAAGAAGATCTCTATCTGATCAGGATGACCCTGCTACCCCCACAAAATCAGCTTCATAATCCGAGGTATAGTCTGTATAATTACCATTGTTAGGATTGATATTTCTCAGGCTCAAGGTTATAGCAGTGGAAGTTCCCCCGTCATTTCCCTTGATAAGTTCTCTAAAGGAAAAAAAGGTATTGAGGGAGTAGTTTCTCCACTTGCCACGGCGCACCTGATTATCCAAGTCCCTATGAATATCTATATAGCTTTGGGAGGCATAGTATTCACCTACCGTTATCCAACGAGAAGAAGTCGTAGAGAAAGTGATAGGACAAGGTGCTAAGGCTGTGGAGATAGCACCATCGGGCGTTGTCAAGGCCGTCTTATCTTCATTGAAATAGAGTTCGTCGAAGGTAATCCCTTTAATCTCAGCAGGTTCGTAGAGCTTAATTCCTTTTTTTCGGTAAGAGAGAAGGCACGCTGTAGCGTCTGTCCTTCGTAGCTAAAGACCAATTGGCGATAACTAGGGAAGTGTGTGAGCTTTCACCTCTGTCCCTTGGATTGTGATAGGAGAGAGTCCCTTACCCTTAAGCACTTGAGTATTCTCGCGAAGCTTATTAAGGAAAGCCTCCCTATCGCTGGTGAGCTTGGTAAGGGTCATTAGGTTATTGGAGGTACGCCCTCGGAGGGTAAGCACCCCGTTTTTCTTCTTTGAGGAAGATAAACTCAATATCCCCTCCTCTAGCATTGGTAAATACTGGAGAGACGAATCGGAAATGGTCTAAGACACTATTGAAAGTATCAAAACTCAAGGTAGGCCCCTCGGTATTGGAATAGGTATAGTAAGATTCTTCCTCGGCATTGGTAGGTCTTACCTCGGAAGAGGCCTTTACCTTACCATCTTTGAGTTTCAAGACAAAGGAGTAGCCCCCTATACTGCGTGGTGCCACGGGAATCCACCGAAGCTACGGCTTACCCCCGGATAATAGGAAAGCAACCAATAGCCATCATAGCTTTCTATGATCTTTTTATAAGTATCAAGCGTGGTGGAAGTACGGTCACTGGCTTCCTTTTTTGAATATGGCTTCTTCCTTATATTCACAAGCCGAAAGGAGTGCAAAGGCTAAAAAAATAGAGTAATATATCTTTTCATTTTTTTAATTATTAGTTAGATCAGAAAAAAATCTTTCCGAGGGACCACCTGCCCACTCAAGGTACGTCCAGCCACATAAGGATAGCGTTCGCGAATCTTATTGCGCAAGACATCCAAGTTGATATTCCAAGTGGTGGTGAGGTAGCGGCGGATCATTTTTCATCTTCTGCTCAAGCTTCTCTTTACCTGTATATTGCTCTGTAGAGCGGATTTTTGGCATTGCCCAATTCCAATTGTTCTTCCCATACACGAGCCGAGTCATAGGGAAGCCACTGAGACACCATTGTTATAGTTAGTAAAACTACGCTTCCAAGCTGTATAGAGGGCATCGTCGAAACCATCTCCATTAGTATCCAAAGTAGTATCCTCGGTAGCACAACCACAATCCTGTGTGGCATTGAAGTAGGTGATATAGCGAGAGATCATCTCCACGAAGTCCTCATCAGAATCCTTACTTCCGTAAGCGCTGATAAAGCCCGCCTTGAGGTAATCGGTACCTGTCCAGCTATTAGCCCAGCTATTACTCTTGTAGTCGGTACCAGAGATACGCTTGTAATCGGTAGGGTAATCCACCGATTGATGCCATGTGTGAGCTGTCTCATGGTAGAGGGTGTGTAAAGCATTATCATTGAGGTAAAAAATACTATTGGGGCGTATATTGTTGATATTCATCATATGGATCTTTACCCCATTGGTAGCTAATCCTCGCATAGGAATACGGGTAGCATGATAGGCATTCTCCCCTATGAGAATCAAGGTATTAAACGAATGTTCCTTCATGAACTCCTTGGAGGTTACCTCTACATAAGGCTCTATAAATAGATAATTGAACACGGAGGCGAACTGTACCGCCTTGTCATACTTGGTGGGGGTGAGCACCCAGCTACGGGTGGTTTCCTTCTCCACGAAGCGGTAGAGAATACGGATATTATACGGCTTGGTAAATCGCTCTTGTATGTAGGTATCCAAGAGGTTAGGCGGGTTGAGCACCTCTTGTTGTGAGTCATTTTGCTCATTGTCCTTGGGAATAACACTATCGGCTGTAAGAGTATTATCCACGGAGCAGCTTACCATGGCTGCTGCTAAGAGTATATATATGATTTTTTTCATAAACATGAGTATTTTTTTATCTTGGATTAGGTTGCATACCGGCACCTATAGCGGTACCAGGGAGCTGTATGGCTCGGCGAGCATCAACGGGAGCTAGTACCCCTTCTATGGTGGAGATGTCTCTCTCCTGTTTGGTATGTTGGTAGCGTGCCACCTCTATCCCATAGCGCTTGATGTCCCTGCCAGCGAAGTCCCTCATGCATAGTAAGGATACGGCGGCACTGTAACACATAATGGATCAGAGGTTCCTGTTCAGTAGTAAGGGTAAAGGAAGGATGTAGCTGCTTTCTTTTGAGTAGCTCCGCTGGAAGTACTTTTGGCTATAAGCCAAAGCCGTTATAGAAGTTAGTTATCTCATCCTTGGTAAAGGTATTGCCATTAGGATTATAATTCACCCTTCCACGTAGATACTTGGAAGTCCATATATTAAGATCCGCCACGGCACTATCGAGTTCTCTAAGCATAATTTTTGCCTCGGCACGCACCAAGAGGGTCTCATCGGTGGTGAAAGGCACCAAGATGGTACGAGTATAGGAGCCATCTCGGAAGGTAGGAAACTTAGGTTGTAGGGACTATATCCCTTAGGGTCGGCACGCTGCGTGAAAGGCATGAACCAATAGAACTCATAACCATTATTCTTTGATTCGGCATGTGCATCCCAAAGGTTGGTAGTGGAGAAAGTTTCTTGCTCTGCCACTCTATAAGCATGGGCAAATCGATAGTTAGTTTCTACAAAATAAGTGGTAGAGAGTTCCGAATAGACGGGTTGTAACATAAGGTTGGCTACTTCACTCTCACGGGTATAGGCCTGTGCATAAGCGGTTAGGGAACGGATACCTGTTTTTTTGGGCATCCCGGAAGTCCAACCATTCGCGTATGAGTGTTTTGGTTGTAGCCTCATTGGTAGTGAGCACCACATTGGCTGCATCTACTGCTTTTTGCCATTGTTGGTAATAGAGGTAGAAGCGAGCAGCGAAGGCATAAGCTGCTTTCTTATTGAAGTGATACTTAGGCATTTGGTAGTAACTATCATCAATAAGAGGAAGCCCCACCTGAAGGTCATGATCGATCTGCTGATATAGCTGGGCTACAGTACCACGGTCACGCTTAGGATTGAGCTGTGCCTCAGGTTCGGTAATATAAGGAATCCCTAAGTCGGTACCACTGGTGGTAGGGTTGTAAGCCTGACAGAAGAGGTTAGCCAAGCAGAAATGGGCATAGGCACGAGCTACTAAGGCTTCCCCTTTGGCAGGATTAAGGGCTGGATCACCCTTTAGAGTCGTCTCAATAGCCTCCAAGGCAGCATTGGCATGGCTGATCGCCTTATAGTGAAAGTCCCAAATATTCTGTAAACCATCCAAGTAATTGTATTCCAATATAGGTTGCCAATAGGCTGCCTCACGAGTGAGGAAGTTAGAATAGATATTGTCCGCCCCTATATCATCTATATTATCCGAAGAAAATTCGCTAATGAGGGTGGTGGCTATCTGGGGATAGGCATTGGTCAGGGTCTGCTGTACCTTTTCAGGTGAGTCAATCAGCAGGCGATTGTCCGGCATTTTATCCAGCTGATCGTTACAAGCGGTCAGCGCGAGGGAAGTAATGGCTAATATATAGTATATTCTTTTCATCATTTTTAGGGTTAAAGTCCTACACGTAAAGTAAATATCAATCGCTTAGGAGAGATAGGGGTATATCCGTTAACCAAGTAATCAGGATCATCTCCATTAAGGCGCTTATCGGCATAGAGTAAGGCTAAGTTGGTGGCTTGTAACTTGACACTAAGCTGGCGGATACGAGTCTCACGCAAGAAATCCTTATCGAAGGTATAGCCTAAAGAGATCTCTTTCAGGCGGATATTATCTCCCTTGGCGATACGAATATCGGAATAATCGTAGGTATTATAAGCCTGGCTGATTTCATTGTAGCCATAGGCATTTTGCATAAAAGTAGTATAGACTACAGGGATGTTGGTTTTGGTCTCATCACCAGCGAATTGCCAACGGTTGTTGAGCTCACGAGGGACAATTCCATAGTCGGTATAGATATTGCTGAGTTTTCTAAGGCGTACCACATTCCCATAGGAGTAAGTAAGCACTACCCCCAAGGAGATACCTTTGTAGTGAAAGGTATTGCTAAAAGCTTCCCTTATCAGTAGGGATGAGGGTACCTGCATATTTTAGAAAATCTACGTTGCGACTATCGAATCGGATTCCCCCGATGGTAGATTGGTCGTGTTCGTTGAGGAAAGTAGGCAATCCCCTATCGTTGAGTCCATTGAAAGGAACTGAGAAGATAGACTTAAGTGGATAGCCTGCGCGGGCGAACCCTCCTTGGGAGGTAGCACTGGTAGAATAGCCAATCATATCACGAATGGTAGGAGTGGTAAGCAGCTCAGTGATTTTCATTTTTTAGCTCGAGAATAGATAAAGGAAGTCTTCCAAGAGAAGTCAGCTGTTTTGAGATTGGTTGTCTCTAAGCCTATTTCAAGCCCACGGATACGCATTTGAGCCATATTCCCTTTTTGGTAGTGAAGCCCCCCGTACCTTGGGTAACAATATCCCCTATCAGGTCATAGCTATGACGGTGGAAACCATTCTACAGAGAGGTTGATACGATCATCGAGGAAGCCCAAGTCTGCTCCTATGTTTAACTCTTGGTTTTTTCTCATAGGTCAGGTCATGGTTGGCAATATTCTGGATTTCAAGACCCTAACTCACGCTGAGTGGAGTTGCGCCAAGGATTGTTGATATAGAGCTGTGCTAAGGAATTGCTCACAGAAGGTGCTACAGCCGTTACTCCAAAAAGAAGCCTTGAGGCTTAGGTGAGAAAGGGGCTTAAGAGAAGCAAAGAAGTTCTCTTGGCTCACATCCCACTTCAGTCCAGCATTCCAAGTAGGCATCCAGCGGAGGTAGCGAGAAGGCCCGAAAGCGTTAGAGGCATCATAGCGCAAAGTACCATTGGCCGTATAGCGTCCTTTGAGGGTATAAGAAGCATTGGCAAAGAAAGCCTGGTTGTTATTTTCAGTATCGGCTACGGTATAGTAGTTACGGAATTCTTCTTGCAACTTCTTGAACATCAGGTAAGAGAAAGAAGCATAGTTACCTGCATTGTAGAGCAAGCCATAGTTTCGATTCAGATCATTGGTATTCTTGGCGTTGTCCATCTCAAAGCCTCCGAATAAGGCGATACTATGTAAGCCTTCGGCAAAAGGTATCCTTATAGCTAAGGGTTGCACGGAGGTTATTGGCCAGTGAGGTTTTTGTCTATCTTCTCACGAATTCCTCCCTTGGGTAGTACCACCACTGGAAGGGCGAAAGGATCGTTAGGGTCTTTGTACAGATTGGTATTATTGTCTCTCACAGTTGTATTGGGCATGGCGCGGTAAGAGAGCACCCAGTTGGAATTTTCTTTATACTCTGTCTTTTGGGTATTATTTTGGTAGCGGATAGCACCCATGAGAATCGCCTCTATCTTAGGGGTGATCTTCCAAGAGAGTTGCCCCTGTATACGAAGGGTAGCTATATCAGTATCTATATAAGCGTTGTCCATCTCATTGAAGATGTTGTAAGGAGCATAGTTGGTTGTGTAATAGTCCTTAGCATTTTAGAGTTCGAGAGTGGTTCAATGCATAGTTATAGCCATCCTGTATAGGAGTGGTTTGGTCTCGGTAGGAGAGGTCTGTGATCAGTCCCAAGCGCACTTTGGAAGAAAGATTATAGTTAGCATTGAGATTGGTTGCATACTGAGTGAGCTTATTACCTTTTTGCCAACCTGGATCTGAGAGGAGGCTTAGGGAGGCATAATAGGTAGATTTTTTTCATTTCAGAGGAGAAGGAAAGAGTATGGTTCTGCATTACGGAAGTTTGGAATAGTTGCTTGAACCAATTGGTATTACGTCTTTCGGCTTCTTGTAGGTAAGCCCCTACGTCCTGCCTCGGTATTGAGTACGCGAGAGTTGCCATGACTATCAAGCTCGTAGAAGAGTTCATACATTCTTCCTACGATTCCTTTGTTCTTTTGGGTTACTACATTTTTGGAACTCATAGTGGCCACCCTGCATCAGTTCTTGGATAACAGACATTTGTTCCTGAGAGTTCATAATGTTGTACTGGTCATAGGTAGGAATAAGGCGGAAAGTAGATTCGTTAGTATAGGTAAAGCTACTGGTTCCAGCGGCACCTTTTTTTGGTCACCACTTCCACTACTCCTGCGATAGCACGAGGGCCATAGACAGCAGTAGCAGAGGCATCCTTAAGCACTCTAAAACTCTCAATGCTTTCAGCTGTGAGGCCTGGGATTGCCGAGGCTATCAGCAACTTAGCATCTTCGGAGACTAGGTCTTCAGGTTTAAGGTCTATTTCGTCTTGGAGGATAACCCCATTGAGCACCCATAGGGGCTTTTACCTCTTGATTGATAGACGTTTGCCCACGGGTATTGGTATTCATGGGCGCTTTTTGGGGCAGGTTTGGGCTTTGTTTTGGCCTGCTTGCTCTGCTCCGTTTTTCAGTTCCTCCTGTGCCCAAGAGGTCTGTCCCTACTGCTAAGAACAGCAAGAAGAAGAGCAGAAATCTGACTTTCACTGTATTCATCTTTATGTATTAAAAAAATAGATTTTTTTGAGTCTTGTTAGGGAAATCTCCCTTTTGAAAAAAAGGCTTGCAAAATTACGAATAAAAAAAGGAAAAAGCAAGCATTTTTTCCCCATTTATGTAGGGCAAAAATACGTTAAAAGAACTGCACCTGACACACAAGAATTCTTCATTTTTCTATCTACTTTATTCACTAAATCACAAAAGCTCCTTAGAGGAAAAAAATAGGGAGTAACCCCAAAAGGAAAATGCTAGGTAAGTGAAAAAAAGAAAACTTGGTGAGAGAGACCTTTTACCTTAGTTCCCCTCCTTACCCTTGATTAGAAGTCAAGTATCTCTTTGTGTGACGTAAAAATAGTGACTTGTAATTAGTGACAAATAAAAGGGCTGTCCTCGCGGGCAGCCCTTTTGAAAAATGATAATATGAGAAATGCTAATTACTTGTAAAGGTAGAACCAGTAATCGCTATTGGTAGTGCTGGTAAATTTGTAATAAATACCTCCGTCCTCTACTGTATAAGGACCATTATGCAATGGCTCTATAGAGTATGGTAACAAGCCAAGAGTAGAACTGTATTTGGTTTCGGTATTCGCCTGTTCTGAGGGTTTTGTGATCGGATGGGTCTTTGAGGATAAAGCGCACTTGGTCAGGGTGATCTCCTACCCCTACCATATCCACTTCATAGTAAGTCCATACACCTCCTTCGTATGGCTCCACATAAGAGATAAACTTAGTGAATCCTGTAACTGATTCGTTGTCATTCCCTTTAATAGTGGAAAGTCTAAGGTCTGTAAAGCCATTTCTTTTTGAGGTCATACCAAGCATACGCCCACTTAATCCACGAATCTGTAGTATTGTAGCTAGTTAGCAACTTATCAGAAACAAAACCTTCGTCAAACCACACTTTCATAGGGTCTTTTGTTAGCTGGAGAGGAGCTGCTTGGAAAGTAATGGTAAGGGCATTGTCAGGTGTGGTAAGGGCTGTTTTTGCCTCATTGATATAGAGTTCGTCCAAAGTAACCCCATTTACAGTAACAGGTTCGTAGAACTTGAGTCCCTTATCAGTTACCACAAAAGCCTGTTGCACATCCTGCCCATCATAACTAAAAGCTATTTGACGATAGCTGGGGAAGAGGGTCATGGTAACTGTCTTGCCACCGATCTGGGTCGAGTTAAGTCCTTTGTCCTTAAGAACTGCTGTATTAGCACGCACCTTGTCGAGGTATTCCTCACGGTTTCCTTTGAACTTAGTAAGAGTCATTTTGGTAGTGGAAGAACGCCCTACAACAGTATAACCATTATTTACAGGTTCCAAAATCTCTAACTCAATATCCCCTCCACGTGCATTAGGAAACTGACCTGAGGTACGGCGGAAGTGGTGCAATACATCGTTATAAGTATCAAAACTAAGGGTAATTGCCTCGGTATTCTGATAAGAGAAGTAAGTGGTGTACTCCTTGTTGTCGGGCATAAACTCAGCTGAAGCACTTACCTTACCATCCTTGAATTTCAAGAAGATGTTATACCCCCTACACTATGATCCATTCTTGGTAGCCCTAAGAAACGTCGGCTTACCTGAGGGAATAAGAGAGTTGCCAATAAGTATCCTCTTCAAGGGTGTTCTTATAAGTCTCTAAGACATTGGCCATACGGCCTGCTGGTTTTTTGGTCAAAATTATCATCTTCCTTGTAGCTACAAGAGGCTACCAAAGAAAGCGTTACGAGTAATATGATATATCTTTTTCATAGCAAATTTTTTTAATTATTAGGTAACACAGAGAAATCTTTTTCTTGGTACAGGATTTCCTTCGAAGTCTCGACCCACTACATAGGGGTATCGGCTACGGATTTCAGCACGTAATTCATCAAGATTGATATTCCATTCTTCCAAGAGATATTTCTTCATAATGGCCATTTTTTTGTTCTATTTTTTTGCTTACCTGTATAAGTTTCAGTAGGACGTACCTTTACATCAGCTATTTTTAAGCTGTTCTTCCCATACATTGGAAGACTCATAGTTGTTCTGACCATCATTTAGGTATCCATAATTCCAGAACTTATTCTTCCAAGCTGTATAGAGCGCATCATTAAAGCCATCTCCGTCGGTATCCAAAGAACTATCTGTGGTAGCACAACCACAATCCAAAGTAGCATTGTGATATACAATATAGCGAGCCAACATCTCTACGAAGTCCTCATCACTATTGAAACTAGAGTATGCGGTCATAAAGCCCGCAGGCAAATAGTTTCTTGAGGATAGATTCAAGCAGTTACCCAGTTATCTCGCTTGTAGTCAGAAGCGGAGATCTTCTCATAATCAGTAGGATAGAGTTTAGCTTGGTGCCAAGTGTGTGCATTCTCATGATAGAGTGTGGCCAAGATATTGTCGTTAAGCCAATAGATATTGTTAGGATCCATATTATTAATCTCCAACAAGTGAATCTTCACCCCAGCAGCGGCAAAGCCTACCAACTTTGCTCCAGTGGAGTTGAAAAGCAGGTTCACCTATCAATATAATCGTACTGAAAGAGTGTTCTTTGAGGAACTGCTTAGAGGTTATCTTGATATAAGGCTCTACAAAGAGATAATTAAATACATTGACAAACTCTATTGCCTTTTTCGTAGCGTGTAGGAGCCATTGTATAAGACCTATAGATATCTCTTTTCGAGGAAGCGGTATAATATATTTATACTATAAGGCTGAGAAAAGTTTTTTTCTATATACTTATCCAATGGATTTTTGAGGGTTAATCACCTTTCCATTGACACCTCCATCATCAGCAGTTGTAGCACTTTTCAGAGGTATTGATTTTTATCATCATTGGAACAGCCCATAAGGAAGGCTGCTGCCAAAAAAACATATATTATTTTTTTCATAAGATACTATTATATTTATTATCTTGGATTAGGGGTCATTCCTGCTTGTAGCACCATGGTAGGCAACTGAAGTGTACGTCTTGGGTCATCAGGAGGAAGAACCGCTTTGACAGAGAACTGGTTACGGTTATTTTTCGTCGGTCTTGTAGCGTACCACCTCTATATTGTAGCGGCGTATATCCTGCCAGCGCAAACCATCACCAAGAGTCAAGATACGGCGGCACTCAAGCAGATAGTGCAAGAGGGGTTCCTGCACGCCATCAGCCTCTATGGTGAAGGATGGATTCAGATGTTTCTTCTGAGTTGCTCCTTCGTCGGTAGCTTGAGAGTAGTTTATACCATTGTAGAAATTCACAATCTCATTCTTAGTTACTTGGTTTTTATTGGTATAACCTGCTACTTCTTTGACTTGGATAAACTTGGATGTCCATAGGTTCAAGTCATTAACAGCGCTTTCGTACTGCTTAAGGTGTATCTTAGCTTCGGCACGTACCAAGAGGGTTTCGTCGGTAGTGAAAGGAATCATGATACTTCTAGAATAATCACCTGAGAAAGCAGGCCATTTGTCAAAGAAAATGGTATTAGCATCGTTACTTTCTGTCTTAATAGGCATAAACCAATAGCGCTCATTGATAATCGCCTTTCCTTGTGTATCCCATAGGTTAGGAGCTGCTAAAGTTTCTTGTCTGGAAATACGGCTATTGTGCGTATAACGGCGGGAATAGTCTTCAGAGAAATAGTTAGTAATGTTCGAATACACTGGTAATACTAAGAGGTTCGCCTGAATATCATCACGGGTATAGTAGAGCGCTCTATTTCCTTGTTTGGTACTTCCTACTTTGCTCACATCACGGAAGTCTTGCCAGTTTCTTAGCAAGTTCTTAGTGGTTCTATCGTTGGTAGTAAGCACTTCATTGGCTGCATCCAAGGCTTTTTGCCACTGTTGGTAATAGAGGTAGAAGCGTGCTGCAAAGGCATAAGCTGCTCTTTTGTTGAAGTGATACTTAGGGCATATCATAGTAGCTATCATTGATAAGGGCAATCCCTCTTGCAAGTCAGCATCTATCTGCTGGTAGATTTTAGCCACTGAAGTACGTTCGTACTTTTTGTTCAATTCTGTCTCAGGGGCGAGCATATAAGGAATCCCTGGGTCTGAGGCGCTGGTAGAAGGATTATAAGGCTTCCCAAAGAGGTTTACTAGTTCAAAGTGCCCGTAAGCACGAGCTACCAAGGCCTCACCACGAGCTGGTTGTAGCTCAGCGGTATTACCCAATTTGTCAATGGCCTCTAGGGCTGTATTAGCATGGTTAATAGCATCGTAGTGATATTGCCATACGTACTTTAATCCCTCATAATCAGAGTATTCGTTAATGGGTTCCCAGTTGGCTATTTCTACGGCCAATGGGGGTCAAACTTCACGAGATCTCCTCCATCACCCTATATTATCGGAAGAAAATTCGTTCAAGATGCTGGCACTTACCTGAGGATAGGCATTAACCAAAAGTTTCTTTACCTTTTTCAGGAGAGTCCACTCGTACTTGGTTATCAGGCAGTTCATCCAATAGTTTGTTACAGCTTGCAAGTGCTAAAAAGGCAGCTGAAAATATATAATATAATCTTTTCATATCGTCTTAGTATTAAAGTCCTACACGTAAAGTAAAGATAATTCGCTTAGGCGAAATAGGAGTATAGCCTTTGGCAAGGAAGTCTGGATCGTCTCCGTTGAGCTTCTTGTCGGCATAGAGCAGTGCCACGTTGGTAGCCTGGAGCTTCATACTGAGCTGGCGGATACGTGTATCCCTCAAGAAATCTTTTGTCAAAGGTATAACCTATAGAAATCTCTTTCAGGCGGATATTATCACCTTTGGCTATACGTACATCGGAATAGTCATAAGTGAGATAAGTACGTCTGATTTGATCCCAGCTATATGTTTTTTTCATACATATAGGTAGTATAGAGGCGCGGAATATTGGTTTTGTTCTCATCGCCGGGTATGAGCCAACGATTGTTGAGTTCTCGAGGAGCATTGGCATAATCGTTATATACATTGTTCAAATGTCTTAGACGTACCACATTCCCGTAAGAATAGGTAAATACCACCCCGAAAGAAATCCCTTTGTAGTTGATTGTATTGCTAAAGCTACCACGGTCGGTAGGAATAAGAGTACCTGAGTATTTCAAGAAATCCACATCTCGGTTATCAAAACGAATACCACTCATGGTTACATCCCCGTTTTGATCACGGAAAGTAGGCAATCCGTTGCTAGCCAGTCCGTTGAAAGGAACAGAGAATAGAGATTTTTAGTGGATAACCCTCTTTGGCAAAACCACCAGCCGATGTAGCATCGGAGGAGTTATAGCCCACCATATCAGCAATATTAGGGCTGGTAAGGAGCTTAGTTATTTCATTCTTAGCACGAGAGTAGATAAAAGAGGTACGCCAAGAGAAATCATTGGTCTTGATATTGGTAGTTTCAAACCTATTTCCAAACCACGAGTACGCATTTCGGCCATATTACCTTTCTTAACAATAGTACCACCTACTCCTTGAGTTACGATGTCTCCGATAAGGTCATAGCTACGACGATTGAACCATTCAGCTGAGATGTTGATACGGTCATTGAATAAGCCAAACTGAGTACCCTATGTTAAACTCTTGGTTTTTCTCATAGGTAAGGTCGTGGTTAGCCGAATAAGAGATGTTAAGCCCCCAACTCTTGTTGCTTGGAGTTCTTCCAAGGCAAGTTTGGATAGATCTGGGAGAGAGAGTTGCTCACTGATGGCGCTACTGCTGTAATCCCTATAGAACTATAGATATTTAGATGAGAAAGTGGTTTTAAGTACTTGAAGAAGCTTTCCTGAGTAACCTCCCAAGTAAGACCTGTGTTCCAAGTAGGCATCCAGCGTATATAGCGAGATTCCCCGAACTGGTTAGAGGCGTCATAACGCAAAGTACCACTAAAAGTGTAACGATCATTGAAAGTATAAGAGGCATTACCGAAGAAAGCCTGATAGTTACCTACAGTATTATTAATGGTATAATACTTATTATCATCCTCTTCCTGACGTTTCTTAAATATCATATAGTTATAAGAACTATAGTAACCTAAGTTATAGAGTATTCCGAAGTTTCTATTGACATCATTGGTATATTTAGCATTATCCATATCAAAAACCACCGAATAGGGACAAGGCATGCAATCCGTCTTTGAACGAATCATTATAACTAATGGTAGCACGGAAGCTGTTGGTATTGGCCGTATTTTCGGTTTTCCTACGAATCCCTCCTTCAGGAAGTACAGAGAGTGGTAGAGCAGAAGGGTCGTTAGGATCTTTGTACAAGTTGGAATTATAGTTCCTTATAACAGAGTTAGGCATATATCGGTAAGAAAGAGCCTCGTTGGAGTTCTCTGTTTTCTCCTGATTATAGATAGCTGATTGGTAACGAATGGCACCCATAACAGCAGCTTCTACCTTAGGGGTAATCTTATAAGTAAGTTGTGCTTGTAGTCGTAGGGTAGCTATATCGGAATCCATATAAGCATTGTCTATCTCATTGAAGATATTATAAGGAGAATAGTTACGTGTATAGTAGGTCCTAGGGTCTAAAGTACGAGAGCTATAAAGAGCATAATTATAGAGCGAACCTGTAGAAGAGATATAAGGAGAGGTCTCATCACGATAAGAAAGGTCGGTGATGACATTGAGAATAAATTTGGAAGAAAGGTTATAATTGGCATTGAGGGTTTCCTGAGTACTGTGCCAGCTTACTACCCTTAGTCCATCCTGGATCTGCTAGTACATTGATAGAGGCATAATAGGTGGATTTTTCATTTCCTGAAGAGAAAGAGAGGGTATGGTTCTGCATCACAGAGGTTTGGAAAAGCTGCTTGAACCAGTTGGTATTTCGTCTTTCAGCTTCTTGTAGGTAGGCCAAGCGACCTGCAGAAGTATTAGGCACTATGGCATTTCCATCAGGACCAATTGTTTTGTATAGTTCGTACATTTTACCAATGATTCCTTTGGTCTGTAGGCCGGACATGCTTTCTGTCTTGAAGTGTCCACCACGGATAAGCTCTTGCATAACCGACATCTGATCTTGTGAGTTCATGATGTTGTACTCATTATAAGTAGGAATAAGTCGGTAAGTAGATTCGTTGGTATAGGTAATGCTGCTGGAGCCTGCGGTACCTTTTTTTGGTAACCACTTCCACTACCCCAGCGATGGCACGAGGCCCATAAGTTGCAGTAGCAGAGGCATCATTGATCACACGGAAGCTCTCAATACTCTCGGCTGTAAGGCCAGGAATAGCGGAGGCAATGAGCAGCTTTAGCATCATCCGATACCAGATCCTCAGGCTTGAGGTCTATATCGTCCTGAAGTGGTACGCCATTGAGCACCCATAGTGGTTTGGCTTCTTTGGAGATAGAAGTTTGCCCTCGTGAGTTGGTATTCATAGGCGCTTTTTGATTCTCCTTTTGTGGCGGCTACCTCACCTTCTTTAAGCAAAGTAACATCCACAACGAGGGAAGTTGGGGTCAGCTCCTGCGGCTGCATGCCTTTGAGCGCGAAGACTAAGGTTTGTCCCTTTAGTGATTTCGAGGGTATACTTCCCATCGAAATCGGTGTACGTACTTTGGGAGGTGTCTTTCACACTGACCTGTACGCCAGCCAGTGGCTTGGATTGGGAATCTTTTACCAATCCAGAAATTTTTCATCTCCTCTTGAGCTAAGGAGACATGCCATACCCCAAAGAGGAGTAAGAACATGCACAGCAATCTGAATTTGACTGTATTCATCTTTATATACTTAAAATAGATTTTTTTCCATCAAAAGTTTTTCCATATCACCCGCAAGACATATCTTGAAAATATTATCCTACTGCGAACTTTTTATAAATACCTATTTTAGAAAAAGGTTCGCAAATTTACGAATTTTAAACGATATATCCTACAATAATTTGTTAATTAGCAAATAGACTAATGCGTCTATTAATCTATAAAAAACATATTAGCCAATTAGTCAATATATTAATTGACTAATTGGCTAATATCAGAACATCTTCTTAAAAAAAGGAAGTTAGTTTCTCCAAGAATTTACTTTTTATAAGGAGCATTTAAGTACCACTGCTGGAACTCTGGATGTTTGTACCCATGATTTAAACTGACCTCTACAATGAGCTGATAGTTTTTATAACAACTAATATTGTAATAAAAGTCTATACTCTCATCAAAAAAATTGTATAGCCGAAAAGGGTCATCATGCGCTCCAAGCATTCTTCGGTAGCCTCAGGCCTCCCATTTTTTTCATTACACTCGTTAAAGCAGTCTATATTTTTGATGTGCGAGGTACTTTTTTTAGCTTTCTCGTCCAATGTTGGTAGAGCGACCAATATATTGTTTGCTGTCTCCAATAGTTGCTGGAGCGTATAGGCATAGTTGTCCAAAATAATTTCTACTTTTGCTCCCCTTATAGGCTACTGCTATTTCATAAGAATCAGGCACTGCCTCATTCTTTTTTTAGGTCATTAAGATGTAATGATTTCATTGAGTTTTAGTCTATATTATTATATTATGGAGTTGGCGCTCATTTGTGGGACAAAGATACGAATTTAATACCAAATAACTCCTTATTTTTTTCCTAACTTTAGTTTATTTAACATGTTAAAAAAACACCAAATTACTCATACTCAATGATTTGCAAATGTTAATTAACAATTAAACGTAAAAACATTCGCCCTTCCATTTGGCCATTATTTAATTTATTTTTCATACATTTGCAACATATTTAAAACCATTAAAAAAATTAGATAAATATGGACAAATTCGAAGAAAAAGCAAGCCAGCGGAGAAAGCAAATTCATTCGCATTCTCAGTGTTTTTAGCAGCTGTTATGGCTGTAGCTATGTATGTAGCCTACATTGACCAAATTCAAAAAAACATGGGGTGATGCCACAGGGCCTTGGTTACAACCTTTTGTAGCAGGAATCAACTGTAGCTTATGGGTAGCTTATGGTTTCTTAAAGCGAGACAGAGACTATCCTATTGTATTTGCTAACCTTCCGGGTATCATACTTGGCTTTATAGCAGCCTACTCAGCAGCATTCTAACCATGATTAATGAATTAATGCCAGCAGTGATTATCCTTGTTGGCATTATTGCTAATTTCTATATTAATTCACTTCACTATCAAAAAAACCTTATAATTGATATAGAGAAAAAAAGATAAAAAAAGTCTTTACTTTACCATCCAGAAGTCGTACCTTTGCACCGTTGAATTTAAAACCTTTAAAATATGAGTTTAAACAGTTTAGGCCTTAACAAGGCACAAGTAGAGAAAGAAATTGCATCACTTAACATTTTTGCTTTCTAACTATCAAACCTATTATCAGAACTTACGTGGTGTACACTGGAATATCAAGGAAAACGCTTTTTTTGAACTACATATAAAGTTCGAAGAGCTTTACAATGCCGCTCAAGAACAAGTAGATCAAATCGCTGAACGTATCTTAACCCTTGGAGGAGTACCTTTTCAACACCTTAGCAAGCTATGTAAAACATGCTACTATCCCAGTGGGAGAAAACGTAACTGATGACGACAAAGCTGTTCGCCTTGTCATAGACAGCATTGTAGCACTACTTCCTTTGGAAAGAGAACTACTTACCTTCTCTGATGAGATCAATGACGAGGGTACTAACACCCTTATCAGCGACTTCATCGTAGAACAAGAGAAAAAAACCTATGGATGCTTAAGTCCTACCTTAATGAGGCAATCTAATTTGCTTTAAGAAAAAAATAAGTTTGTTAAAAAGGGCTGCCCAAAAAGGGCAGTCTCTTTTTATTTTTTTATAACTTCTACAATTACAGCCATGGTGCAAATAGTAATTACCCCTTCTGCCTCATTTGAAGCATTTAGTTTATTTTATTTCCTTTTAATACACTCATAGTTTATTTAATGCCTTCAAATTCAACCACAAAGATATAAATAACATGAGTTCGACGTAAGCAAAATTATATTTTTTCTCCCACAGATTCCACGGATTTTTCACAGAGAGAATAACGCAACAACTAAGTATAACTCCTTAATTTCCACGGATAAATAAGGCCTTTGGCCTTATAAAAATCTGTGTAAATCGCAACAGCACAATTACACAAACATAGAAAAATCTGTGAAATCCGTGAAAATCTGTGGAGACTTTTCGTTATATCGAACTTATGTTAAATAATTTCTCTTGTAAAAAAACTTTTTGAGATATTTTTTTCTTTTTAAAATGATATAAATACCCCTCCTGTAAAAAAACAGTATAGCCTTTGCGAATAGGGACTATAGGGCGGGTATGGTAGAGGTATTGGTAGGAAAGCCATACCCCAAAGTGCTCGGTAATCTTGTGACGGAGGTCTAAGGCGGTAGCCCAACAGGGGATTGCCTATTTTTGCTATCCATACGATTGTGCATATAGGCGCTGGCTATGAGTAACCACTTCTCGGTAAACTGGAACTTAAGGCCTGTATGCAATTGAGACTTGATATTTCTCTGGTACTCCCTCCTTCAAAGCTATGGGGAAGCGGTACGCCATTGTAGTTCCATTGTTCGTATTCGCCAAAAAAAGCCTATACCCGCGAACCATCTGAAGTGCTCGGTATGGACTAAATGAAATCGGGATTGTAGCCCCACAGCCAATTTCAATTCCAAGCCTCTGGAGGGTGTCCATACGGATTCAGCAAAGGATAGATCTCTATCGCTTTTACGAGATCATATAGCGATATTCCCCATGCAAGAAACCATTGTTGACCGAGGTAGCCTCTCTGAGCGAATCATCTCTACCTGATTGAAGAAGGTCAAGGCATGCTTCTTTTCTGACCAATAAAGTGACATTGGCATTGTTTTTTTAGCAGGAAGAAGTCCTCCCGCTCCGTTTTGAAATTGAACTCAGGGGCGATTGTGCCTTGTATCACTCGTGTTGTATCAATAGGTGTTGCCAGACTCTCTGTAAAAATTATCTGAGCCTCAGTCATAATTGGCGTAGAAGTAATAAATAAAGAAATCTCATAATAATGGTTAATTGTTAATGGTTAATTATTAATGATTAATGGTATTGAACATTAATCATTATTGGCATTAATCATTAAAAATGACATCTTCTGCTGCAAAGTTTATCAGGTACAGTTTTTTTCTTGGCGCGTGTAATGGCTGTATATAGCCAACGGAAATAAAGCTACACTCTGGCCTTCAGGGAAGGTAGGGTTTTTCTACAAATACCTTCTCCCACTGTCCGCCTTGGCTTTTTGTGACAGGTAACAGCATAAGCATACTTCACCTGTAGGGCATTATAATAAGGGTGTGTCCTTATATTGAGCGGAGCTATAAAGCCCGTTTGCTTGTTATACTCTTGTAATATTGCCCGATATAGTTCGTTTTGTTCCTCATAGGTCTGTGAGGGGTTGGCACTGGTGAGTGTATCTAGGAGCAATATGGCCTCGAAAGGGTCTATATGAGGGTAGTCCAATAGCCGAATGAGCACATGAGCAAAGGTATTGCCATAGAGTCGCTCCACCGATTGTATCTCAAGCACTTCTATGGTATCGCCATTGGCGATAAAAGCCTGCAGTATCGGCCGCCCATAGGTAGTTGTTCTTGACCACCATCAGTTGGTCGCCCACACAGAGGTGTTCGTCGTACTCGAAGGCCACCTGTCGTATCTGTTGGTTATACTCCACGGCACGCTTATTGGCACGTACAATAAAGCAGGTCTCCTCCACCCCACTCTCCTCATAGGCTTCCAAAAGGGCGTCCTGCACCTCGGAGGCATTCTCCAGAAGTACCATATCCTTGAAGGGGTTATACGCATACGGAAATTATCCTTAAAGGTCTCTATACGCTTTCTTAGTCGGGTAGCATTGTAAAGGATACCCGATTTGCGCCCTTGTCTGACCACATCGGTAAGGACACCCTCAATGACTTCCTTATGATAGACAAAGGAAAGTCTATCGCTATCCAAGGCAGGACTTAGGGGGGTATGTATAGGGGGCAACTGTGCCGTATCGCCTATGATCAGCAAGCGGCAATTATCCCCTACATAGACAAACTCCATGAGATCCGAGAGTAATGACCCCTGACCAAAGACACTCTCCTCCCCTATCATAGAGGCCTCATCCACTATAAAGAGCGTATCGGAGGCTTTGTTGTCCTTCAGTGAAAAGGAAAACATACCCAACTCATCTATCGCCTGATAGATATATTTATGAATGGTAAAAAGCCCGCTGAGCAGTGTAGGTAGTCATCACTTTAGCCGCTCTCCCCGTGGGTGCCAGCAAGACTACCTTCTGAGAAAGCGCCTTGAGAGTCTTGACAAGGGTGTTAACCAGTGTGGTTTTTTTCCGTCCCTGCAAAGCCCTTCAGAAGGAAAAAGACTCTGGTCATTATCGTCGGCCAAAAAGCCCGCAAGTTCCTCTAAAACAGACTCTTGCGATTCGGTCGGCTCCCACCCAAAGTGCTCTAAAAAGTAGCTCATAGATATCCTCTATATCCATATGTTGATAAATAATTTCAAAGATAAGAAAAAAATTTCTTTGCAAAAAGTCTTTTTTAAAAAAATATTGTATTTTTGCTCATTGTTGCGAATTTAATACAAATACATATTATATGAGAAGAGGAATTCAAGCTGCTTTGTTGATAATCAGTGTGATAGGTTTTTATTTGATATACAAATCTATCCAGACGCCTATTGAGTTTGCCCGTGAGAGCAAGGCGCGTTTTTGCCAAAGTAATTGCTACGCTGAAGGATATCCGTAAGAGTGAAGAGGCTTACGAGGCGATTAACAAAACTTATACGAACAATTTCGCCGATTTGGAGAAATTCATTGAGAATGGGCTGTTCTATATCACCACCACTCGTGATACTAGCTGGACTGCGTTTGACCCACACTTTAAGATAGATGTGCTCAAACAAAGCTCAATTACTGATACCATAGGAAAAGTATCTGTGAAGGATTCCCTATTTAAGGGGTCTGACCGATACAAACGAATGGCATCGGTAAAAGTGGGTGATCGTACCATTCCTATCAAGATAGAAACAGGAGTTATCACTCGTGATAATGATGTGAAAGTTCCCTGTATTTCAAGTAAAAGGTATCCAAGAAAGATATACTTGAGGGCTTAGATGAGGAAGAAATAGAAAGAACTCCAAAAAGTAGGGGTGAATGATATCAAAGGCCCTTATGTATCGGTAGGTTCTATGACCGAGGTATCAAGTAATGGTAACTGGCCGTCTTACTACAACGATAAGTCAGAAAACAAAAAGTGGCTCAGAATAATCATTTACATATTGAGTTTAAAAAAATGTCCATTCAATTGAATTTGGATGGGCTTTCTTTTTGTATCTTTAACCCAGGACTCTCTTGTATAGAGTCTATCTATCACTTGTCACTACCTGCATCTATGCCGCCTATTGTTGCCGAACAGGAAGTACAAAAATATCTGAATGAGGAACGGGCACTCTGTCGAGACTTTGACACAATCAAGGTATTGCATAACAATGAGCAATTCGCCTTTGTTCCTGAGAAACTTTTCGCTACGGAACACCTTTTTGAGTACCTCAAGTTCAATGTGGCGGAGTATCGCAACCAGATTATTAGCCATGATACGCTCAGCGGGGAGAAGATGATCAATGTGTATATCCCCAATGCCGCTATCAACCGAGTCCTAAGAGAGACCTATGGAATTTTTGAGTACGAGCACTTCACTACCACTCTCTTGGACGTACTACTGATGCACAATCCTCAGAAAAAGGATGCTATCTATGCCCATTTTGACAAGAATGCCTTCCACTTGGTCATATTCAAAGAAGGACAACTGGCCTTTTTTTCAATCGTTTTTGCTTTTTGAAGAGCCTATAGATATGCTCTATTACCTGCTCTTTTTCATTAGAACAACTCGCTATAGATACCGAAGTTACTCCTTTGTATCTCTTGGGAGATATCATACGTAACTCCGAGCGGTATTACCTTATATATAAGTATGTGCGATTCATCTATTTTTCTCCCTCCACAGAAGAATAACCCCTTCTGCCAAAAATATGGATCCTACACTGGCTAGACAGAATTTTTATATTGACACACACCTTTTGAAAGGTAAAAAGATAAAAAAAGTAAAAAGGTAAAAAGTAAAAAGGTAAAAAGTATTATAGTAACTGACTACCGACTACTGAAATTAACAATTGACAATTAATAATTAACAATTAAAAATCGTTTTTTTATTCCGTATCTTTGCGCAAAGAAAACGTAAAACCTTATAACATATTAGCATGAATAATCCAGACTTATTGAAACGAGTGGAAACTGCCTTAGCTGAAATTCGTCCTTACCTACAAAATGACGGAGGAGATATTTCCCTAATTGGTATAGAAGATGATAAGATTGTAAAAGTACGGCTCTTAGGAAGCTGTCTGAATTGTAGTGTGAACCAAATTACCCTCAAGAGTGGCGTAGAAATGACGGTAAAGAAATATGCCCCTGAGATAGAAAAAGGTTGTGAATGTAATTTAATTAAGAAAAGAATAATTTGTTTTGTTTATTTCTCTTTAGGGGCTACGGCTCTTAAGGGGTTTTTTTCTTTAGTTATGGAGAAAAAAAGAGTTTTATGCCCACGGAAAACTACTCCTCACGGGGGAGTATGCCGTTTTGGATGGTGCTTTGTCCTTAGCCCTACCCTCTCGGTATGGTCAGTATATGGAGGTATCCCCGCTCAAGGAACAGCGCATTCATTTTCGTAGTCTTACCATGGATGGCTCTGTATGGTTTGAAGAAGACCTATTTACAGGAAGTGACAATCCCATAGCCCAGACCTTAGAGCGTATTCTTAGAGAAGCTCAAAGGCTACAAGCTGATTTCCTCTTGGAGGGAGGCGCTATGGTTACCACTCGCTTAGAGTTTCCCCAAGGCTGGGGGCTGGGGTCGTCCTCTACCCTGATTGCCATGCTTGCCCAATGGGCAGGCGTGGATCCTACCAACTCTTGTGGAACAGCTTCGGGGGAGTGGGTACGATATAGCTTGTGCCACGGCCTCCTCTGCTATCCTCTATCAGCTACAAGAGGGACAAGCCAAGAGCTATCCGATCTACTATCAGCCTGAGTTTGCCGACTCGCTTTTTCTTTGTCTACTTGAACCAAAAGCAGAACAGCAGGGAGGGCGTTGCCCACTACAAGACCATCAAAAAGCACAAAGCAAGCCTCCTCCAGCAGCTCACTCACCTTACTGAAGCAGTGTATCGCTGCCGGGACAAGACGCAATTTGCCACTCTTATCACCGAGCATGAGGCGCTACTCTCTACTTTCTTACAGCTACCCACTGTAAAAGAACGCCTTTTTGCCGACTTTGCAGGGGCTGTCAAGAGCTTAGGAGCTTGGGGGGCGACTTTTGTTTTTGGCCGTAGGCGAAGAAGACTATGTAAGAGACTATTTCACAAGCAAAAAGCTTTGATACCCTACTCCCTTTCAAGCAAATGATTCTTCCTACGGATAGGGAGCCAATATCACCTCCAAGCCCTCAAGGTCTTCTGTAATAGGAATTTGGCAACCCAAACGGCTGTTTTCTTTGGTATAGGAAGTTTCAAAAAGCATAGCCTCCTCCTCTGGGCCTATCTCAGGCAGGGGGTATCGCTCATGATATAGCATTGGCAAGAGCCACACATGGCCATACCGCCGCATACCCCTATTTCGCCATCTTCGGCTATAGCATAGGCACGAATGACTTCCATAAGGGACATATTCATATCGGTAGGGGCTTCTACCTCAAAGAGGACGCCATTCCTATCGGTTATCTTTAGATTTACTTCTGCTGACATATCAGTTGTATGAGAGTGCAAAAAAATACGAAATTAATGTTTAATGCCAACAATGATTAATGATTAATGAATAACAGCCACTGACAATCAAAGGGTTGTGATTTTTTTGAAAAATTCTTGAAAAAAATATTTGTCAGTTTAAAAAAAGGTTGTATCTTTGCACCCTGAATTACAAAAAGGGTTCTTAGCTCAGCTGGTTCAGAGCATCTGCCTTACAAGCAGAGGGTCACTGGTTCGAATCCAGTAGGACCCACTTTTTGTTTAGTTTTTTTCAAAGTTAATTACAATTTAATGTTAGGGTTCTTAGCTCAGCTGGTTCAGAGCATCTGCCTTACAAGCAGAGGGTCACTGGTTCGAATCCAGTAGGACCCACTAACAGAGCAAAAAGGTAAAGAGTAGGCAGCTACTTTTTACCTTTTTTTGTTACCCCTAATTTTTGCATCAATCATTCTCATAGGCTGTTAATTCCGCTCAAAAAGCTGTTTATTTACATAATTTTCATATATTTGCACGTTTTTTTGAAATAGTATAAATCATTGTAAAATGCAAAACAAAGGATTAGTAAAATTATTTGCCTTACTCTTTGGTTTAGTGAGCATTTATCAGCTCTCCTTTACCTTTGTAGCAAATCGTCAAGAGAAAAAAAGCAGAAGAATTTGCAGCCCTCAAAGTACCTACTTCCGTAGAAGATTATTCGCATAAGCGTGAAAAAAATCGTAAGTCAGTACTTGGATTCTATCGCTAATGAAACTGTGTACAACTTAGGGATAGCCAGCTACACCTTCAAGGAAGTGAAAGATAGAGAACTCAAGCAAGGGCTTGACCTCAAGGGAGGTATCAACGTAACCCCTACAGATATCTGTACACGATATCCTCCGTGGGCTTGCGGATAACTCCAAGAATGCTGACTTTGAAAAAGGCTTTAGCACAAGCCGATAAGCGCCTTCATGAAACTGACCAAAGCTATATAGACCTCTTCTTTGAGGGCCTTTGATGCTACTGGGGCTAAGCTGGCTGCGGCTGACATCTTCGGTAACAAAACCCTCAGCTCTCAGATTACTCCCCAGATGAGTAACTCTCAGGTACAACCTATCATCAGAAGAAAAGTAGATGAGTCCATCTCCTCTGCCTTCGAGGTATTGCGCAAGCGTATCGATAAGTTTGGGGTTACTAATCCTGATATCAAAAAAATGGGCAACTCAGGCCGTATCTCCGTGGAACTGCCTGGTGCTAAGGATATTTCTCGTGTAAAAAAACCTCTTACAGAGTACCGCCCAATTGGAGTTCTGGGAAACCTTCAAAGCTTCAGACTTTACTATGTTCTTCGGTCAGCTCAACGCTGCCCTACAAGCCAAAAGAAGCTCCTGCTAAAGCAGAAGAAACCCCTTCAACCGCCCAGACTACAACCCATGAGACAGATAGCCTAGCTACTGCTACCGCTGATACTTTGGCACATGGCGAAGTAGACAAACTCTTAGGCAAGACTGAGGAAAAGAAGGATTCTATAGCTCCTGCACAGAAGAATCCTCTCTATGACCTTTTTCCAGCTTACCCAAGGAGACAACTCTCCTTCTATAGGCTATTTCTTAGCTGCCGATACTACCAAATTGCTCTCTTACCTTCGTGGTGATGAGGCTAAAAGACTTATGCCTGCTGAGCTTAAGAACGCTAAGTTCGTATTTGGCAAGCCTCACAAGCTAGACAACTTCCAACAGCTCTACCGCTTATTCATGCCTTACGAATACGAGCAAGCGCGTCCTAGTGAGGCTAAGGCCTTCAAAGAACGCCTACAAGGTCTCTTGCGCAAGTCTGACCTTGTGGAACTCTATGCCCTACGCGGTAACCGTACCAACGAACCTCCACTAAGTGGTAGTGTCGTTACTGATGCAGTACAAACTTATGACAACCATAACCAGCCTTGTGTATCCATGAATATGAATAGTGAAGGCGCTAAAATATGGGAAAACCTTACAGGAAAAGTATTTACTGAGAAAGGAAATATCGCTATTGTACTGGATAACATCGTATATTCTGCCCCTAGTGTAACCTCTGGCCCTATTGCAGGAGGTAGCACCCAGATTACAGGTAACTTTACCGTACTAGAAGCGCAAGACTTAGCCAACGTACTACGTGCTGGTAAATTGCCAGCCTCTGCCGATATCGTACAATCTGTAGTGGTAGGCCCTTCTTTAGGACAAGAAGCCATCACCAGCGGATTTATCTCTTTCGCTATTGCGGGGCTGATCATCTTCCTTTGGATGCTCTTCTACTATGGCCGTGCAGGGGTATTTGCTGATATTGCTCTGCTCTTCAACATTCTCCTTATGTTCGGTATCTTGGTGAGTATCAACTCCGTACTTACCCTCCCAGGTATTGCGGGTATTGTACTTACCATAGGTATGTCCATAGACGCGAATGTGATTATCTTTGAGCGTATCCGAGAGGAATTGAGGAATGGCAAAGCACTCACCCAAGCTATCCATGACGGATTTAGCCATGCGATTACCTCCGTACTCGATGCCAATATCACCACTTTCCTCACCGGTGCAGTACTCTTTATCTTCGGTAGCGGGCCTATCAAAGGTTTTTGCCACTACCCTGATGATTGGTATTATAACCACTATCTTTACAGCGGTATTTATCACTCGCTTACTCATTGACTGGTATGTAGCCAAAGGCAAAGACCTTTCTTTTTCCACTTCGCTTACTAAGAATCTCTTGGCCAATATCAATGTAGATTTCCTTTCTAAGAGAAAACTATGGTATGCTATCTCTGGGATACTCATTCTCATTAGCTTAGGCTCTATGTTCACCCGTGGCTTTGACCAAGGTATTGACTTTGTAGGAGGTCGTTCTTACCAAGTACGCTTTAAGAACCCAGTAGAGACACAGAAAGTGGCTAGCCTTCTGAAAAAATCCTTAGGCTCTGTAGAGGTAAAAACCTTCGGAGCTGCCAACCAAGTACGTATCTCTACCAAGTACAAATACAATGACGAAAGTACCCAAACCGATAACGAAATTCAAGAAATTCTCTACAAGGATCTACAACCTGTAATGGGTGAGCAGATCTCTTACGACGAGTTCATGAGTGGTGAGGGACTTGGAGTGATGAAGTCCGACAAGACAGGGCCAAGTATCGCTGAAGACATCAAGAGTAGTGCCGTATGGGCAATCATCGGTTCGCTTATCATCATCTTCGGATATATCTTGGTACGTTTCCGTAAATGGCAGTTCTCTATGGGAGCGGTAGCCGCCCTTACCCACGACGTGATTATCACCTTAGGGGCGTTCTCTTTGCTCTACTCTGTGATGCCTTTTTAGTCTTGAGATAGACCAACAGTTCATTGCAGCGATCCTTACGGTAATTGGTTACTCCTTGAACGATACGGTGATTATCTTTGACCGTATCCGTGAAGAAATAGGCAAGAGTGGTTGGAGTGCTCAGACACTTAACCATGCCATCAGCACTACCCTAAGCCGTACGCTGAACACCTCCCTTACTACCTTGCTAACCCTCTTGGCCATCTTCATCTTTGGCGGAGAAACCCTCCGAGGCTTCATGTTTGCCATGATCATCGGGGTAGTAGTTGGTACTTACTCTTCTATCTTCGTAGCTACCCCATTGGTATATGACTCCTCCAAAAGAGAAAGAAGAGAGGACGCACAAAAAAAGAAGTAGAAGGACATAAGAAATAATTTACTTCATTGTCATATTACTAAATTAGCAAAAATCTGTGGGGAGCACTCCCCACAGATTTTTTTATCATATATGAAAGATATCACCGATGTAATCATCATAGGCGCAGGTGCTTGTGGGCTTTTTCACCGCTATCAATATAGCTGAAAAAGCTCCCCATATGCGCATACGTATTCTTGAAAAAGCAAAGAAGCCCTCGGCAAAGTACGTATCTCTGGCGGAGGACGCTGTAACCTGACCAACGCGGAGACAAACCCACGAGAATTTGTCAAGAACTATCCCCGTGGTAACCGAGAGCTGTTGGGCGTATTCTCGCGGTTTTCGTCCCAAGATACCGTCCGCTGGTTCTGCTCCCATGGAGTCGCTATAAAACAAGAAGCCGATGGCCGTATGTTCCCTCAATCCAACAGCTCGCAGACCGTGATAGACTGTTTCCTTTCCTTGGCTAAGAAATATCATATAGAGATCCTATACAGGCAAAATATTCAGTCTTTTTTTCCTATGAGCAGGAACTGTGGCAGGTACAAGGCTCCGAGATTTTTCCTTTGTCGCCATCTGGTAGTGGCCACTGGCAGTAATCCCAAGATATGGCAGCTGCTTGCTGGCTTAGGCCATACCATTGTACCGCCTGTGCCTTCGCTCTTTACCTTTGCCTCCAAAGACCCCTTTGTAGAAGGCCTAGCGGGGGTGAGCAAGCAAGTGGGGGTCAAGCTCTTAGACAGCCAAGGAACGCCACTGAAGGTGCCTCTTATAGACAAACAAGGACTTATAGGAGCACTACTTATCACCCATTGGGGTTTCAGTGGGCCTGCGGTGCTTAAGCTATCGGCCTTTGCCGCGAGAATCTTGGCTGAATTGGAGTACAAATTTGCCCTACAAATCAACTGGTTAGCTGAAGGAGATGAGCTACTCACCGCCCAAGATGCCCTCACCATCTTGCAAGAGGAAAAACAGCAACACCCACGCAAGGAGATGCAAAACCATTGTCCGTTCTCCTTAGCCAAAAAGCTATGGAACAAGCTCTTAGAGCGCGCAGGGGTACTGCCTCACCAGCTATGGGCAGAGTTGAACAAAGGGCAGTTACACGCCTTGGCCAAGGAACTCACTGCAAGTACTTTCTCTATTGAGGATAAAGCCCCTTTCAAAGAAGAGTTTGTTACTGCCGGAGGCGTCTCCCTCAAGGAAATTGATTTCAAGAGCTTTCGCTCTAAGCTATACCCTACACTCTATATAGGAGGTGAAGCCTTGGATATAGATGCCATTACAGGAGGCTATAACTTCCAAAAACGCTTGGAGTAGTGGCTACCTCATCGCAGAAGGAGTGACAAGCGAATAGTGAATAGTGAAGAATGAAAAGCGAAAAGTGAATAACTAATAACTCAAAATTTAAAATTCAAAAACTAAAAACTGATGATAGATATAGGCCTAAACCTAACCAACCGACAATTTGTCCACGACCAAGAAGAACTCCTCTACCGTGCTGAGGAGGCGGGCGTAACCCAAATGATACTCACCGGCACCTCTCTTCGCAGTAGCAAAGAATCCTTTGCGCTTGCCAAAAAGCTACCCTACCCTGCTCTATAGCACCGCAGGGTACACCCCCATGATGCTAAGACGATGAACGAACAGACCATTCCTCAGCTCAGCACCCTACTGAAGGAAAAAAACAAGTGGTAGCTGTAGGAGAATGTGGTTTAGATTTTGATCGCGATTTCTCCCCGCGCCCTGTACAAGAGCAGTGTTTCCATGCCCAGCTCGCCCTCGCCCAAGAGGTGCAAAAGCCACTATTCCTACACGAGCGCGCTGCCTTTGACCGATTTGTAGGGATTCTCAAGGATTATACCAATCTACCTAAGGGGTAGTACATTGTTTTACAGGCAGTTTGAGCGAGGTAAAAACCTACCTTGAGGCAGGTTACTATATTGGTTTTACAGGCGCCATTAGCGATAGCCGCCGATTTGCTTTCTTGGAAGAGGTAGTACGTTATGTACCCTTAGAGCGTATGCTTATAGAGACCGATGCACCCTTTATGCTTCCCAAGAATATACCTGCACACCAGCTAAACCCACGAGATAAGCGACGCAATGAACCCGCTTTCCTCCCCTATGTAGCGCAAAAGTATCGCTCACTTTAAGAAAATTAGCGTCAAGGAAGTAGCGGAGACAACCACTAAGAATGCCAAAGAATTATTCCCCTTAGCGAGTAAGGGGGAATTTCTCCCTCAAACTTAAAGAAACTTACACGCTATGAGATGCTATCTCCATCGTCTTCAAATTCATCATTTTTTTCATATAGTTCTATTATTTTTTTCACTTGCTCTTTTGTTGTTTTAATGTTATACTTAGTAAGTTCATTATATACACTGTCAACAGCAACATTTATATCATCTGTTTCGTTTTTCTAATGTGTATAAATAATAAAAAAATCTATTATAAACTCATCAGTTGTTGTTTCAAATTCTTTATCTATTATCATTGTTTTTTTCTTTTTTTATTCATTTCAAATTCTTTATTCTATCAGGGGTAGCCTCTAATCATTTATTCAAGCACATACCATCTTTCAGGATAGGTATCATAAGGTTCTGCCTCAAGGAGGTATTTGTCTGAGGGAAAAGTTCTTACAATCTGTCCCATTCTATTTTTTTATGATAATAGTATTGCCGCTTACCTCTGCGATTCCTATATACTCCCAAGTGTCGTGCTCTTCCCTATAGGTTATGGTCTTATCTGTCTTTATAAGTAAGTACTTAAACCCGTTCTCTATAATATATTCACTCATAGACTCATCATAATCATACACTTTAGTTTCTGTGATTTTTCAGCGGAATAATCTTTATCTTCTGTCTACAAGCTGCATTCTCATCATATATCAGCTGCTTATCTATATCCTTCCCCAACAAATGATACTCCCAAGAAGCCCTAAGTTCTCCTTTTGAAATCATTGGGAGACACTCTCATTTGATTCAATACTTTTAAAAAGTTCCGCAAGAACATATGCTCTATATGCTGGATCTACTTTTTCTACATAAATCTAGATACCATCCTTCTCCTTGTGAGAAACTGGTAAATGCTTCCTTAAAGGAATCATAAGCACCACTATTCGATGGATAATATTTTTTTCCTTTCCTTGAAAGATTTTTCCTACTTATATAAGAGTAATGATTATTTGTTTTGGAGAACAAAAATCAGAACTACGTCCTCCTTCCATATTTTTTTGAATTTTCTAAAAAAATTCCACTCTTCTTTCACGATTATCCATATTACAATATTTTTTTATTATTCCCTACTCTATTATAGGCTTTTTGGGGATACGCCTTTGTGTGATTCTTATCTGGTGCAAAGATATAGCTTTATGCTAGACAAACTGTGACCAGCTTGTATATTTTTTTACATGAAATATATTCATATCATTTTTTTCCTTTTTATATTACCATTTATTGCTATTAAATGCGTATCTTTGCTTTTTGTTGAAAAAAATAAAGTATTTGGTTATTAGGGGATAAATAATTACTTTTTGTGCTATAGAAACCTTTCTATCATGAAAAAAACAAAGAGTAGGTATTATCCATTTCCTTACCAAAGAAGAAGGCGGACGAGAACAACCTCCAACCGTTTTAGAGTATCGCCCTACCACTCATATTGCCCAGCTGGCGCAGCCCAATTTGGAGTATCGTCATTACCTTTGATGAGCCTATGAAAGAGGGGCAATATAGTGCTTTGTGTCAAGTAAGGTTTCTTTTTGACGATGCTCCTGAGTATATATTAGACGAACTCAAGGAAATGGAGGTCTATGAAGGAGCGAGAATTGTAGGAAAAATAGTGTTTGAATAGCAATATATTAAAAGGAAATACCTTATGAATTATCTAAAGCGATTAAAACAGAGTGGAGAGTTTGAGTATTCTCTAGGGGCTAATGCTGAAGAAATTAAGCATATAGAAGAGGAATTGGGCATATTACTTCCTGAAGCATATATGGATTTTTCTTTCAGAATGTGGTTCTTGTAATTATGGCGATGTCTATATCAATGGTATTTACAAAGAAAAAGACACCATATCTTATCCTATTGTGGAACTAACTAAACAACTAAGAGAGGAGCTACATCTCTCAGAGGATTTTATCGTACTACATTACGAAGTAGACGAATTTCTAACCTTATATAAAGTTTCTAATAGGGTACGCCTAAAAGATGCTAAAGTCTTTGGAGCAGAGGTATTCTGCAATGATAAGGGAGACTTTGAAATCTACAAACCTACGCCTATGTTTGATTCTTTTGAGGAATATTTTGAAGACTTTTTAGACTTAGCAGAAGATTAACCCAATGAAAACAGAAAAGATATTATTAGCAGGAGCAACCGGCTATTTAGGTCAGTATATACTGGCTGTACTCTTAAGAGAAGAATACCCGACCCGCATTGTGGTACGTAACAAATCGAAGATCTCCCCTGCCCTACTCACACACCCACTATTGGAGGTAGTAGAAGCGGAAGTAACCCAGCCTGACACCCTACGAGGGGTATGTAAAGGGGTACATAAGGTGATTTCTACCGTAGGAATTACCCGCCAAAAAGATGGACTCACCCTGTGAGCAAGTAGACTTCCAAGCCAACAAGAACCTACTCGATGAAGCCTTGCGCGAAGGCGTACGTAAGTTCATATATGTATCCGTATTCAAAGGAGAAGCCATGCGACATATCGCCATTGGAGCGGCTAAAGAGTACTTTGTAGATACGCTTAAGGCCAGTGGATTAGACTACTGTATCATACGCCCCAGCGGTTTTTATAGTGATATGGCTTTCTTTTTGAAAATGGCGAAGGAGGACATAATATACCTATTTAGCAAAGGACAATATGCTATGAATCCCATCCATGGGGAGGACTTAGCCGAAGTCTGTGTTGCCCAATTGGAGCGTTATGAACGGGAAGTCAATGTCGGAGGAGCTGAGGTTTTTACACAAACAGAGATGGCGCGTTTGGCTTTTGAGGTACTCCATAAGCCTGCCAATATAATTTATTTGCCTGACTGGGTACGGCGTTTGATCCTAAAAATGGGCAAATACCTCCTCCCTAAAAGTATCTATGGTGCTATAGAATTTTTCCTTACCATTATAGCAATGGATGCTGTAGCTCCTATGCAAGTAGGTAAGCATCGGTTAAAGGCGTTTTTTTGAATCTATAACTTCATCAGCTGATAGATATTATCTAAAACGATTAAAACAGAGTGGAGAATTTGAGTATTCTCTAGGGGCTAATGCTGAAGAAATTAAGCATATAGAAGAGGAATTGGGCATCTTGCTCCCTGAGGCATATATGGATTTTCTATCAGAATGTGGTTCTTGTAATTATGGAGATGTCTATATCAATGGCATTTACAAAGAAAAAGACAGCATATCCTATCCTATTGTGGAACTAACTAAACAACTAAGAGAGGACTTACATCTCTCAGAGGATTTTATCGTACTACATTACGAAGTGGACGAATTTCTAACCTTATATAAAGTTTCTAATAAGATACGCCTGAAAGATGCTAAGGTCTTCGAAGCAGATGTTTATTGCAATGATAAGGGGGCCTTTGAAATCGACAAACCTACGCCTATGTTTGATTCTTTTTGAGGAATATTTTTGAAGATTTCTTAGACTTAGCAGAAGAAGATTAACCCTATGAAAACAGAAAAAAATTCTCTCTATTTGAAGGTAGAAGTAAAAAAATAAGGTAATGTATTCTAATTGATAAATTAAATGAGCAGTCTCTTTACTATAGGTATTTTTTTGAGTTTTTCTATCAATTTTGCTTTTTAGCAAATCTCATAAAAGACTGTCCGACAATATACTGGGGGTATGGTTGGTTTGTATTGGTATCTACTTACTGAATTATTACCTACACTACTTGGGGTATTGGGAAAAATATCCACATTTGGTAGGTATTACACACCCTTTTCCGTTACTATTTGCCACCTTTGTATATCTGTATGTGGTTGTTAATCTACGCCAACCACAACGGCTCTATTGGCAAGACGGCTTGCACCTACTACTTTTTATCCTTTCTTACCTGATAATGTTCCCTTTCCTCTTTGGCTACTCAGCAGCTGAGAAGGCGCTGATTGATAGAGAGGATTACCACAGTTCCTACCAATGGTTTTTTCGTTTTTGTCCTTTGTTACCTTTGTAGTTGTAAGTGTGTTATATTGGATATTAGCCTACAGGAAAATCAACCAATATGAGCGGATGATAAGTGAGCAGTTTGCCTATAATGAGGGTATCAGTCTACAATGGCTGAAATTTATACTCATTGGCTTTGGAGTAATTTTTGGAGTAATGATAGGAGTGTATATAGTACAGTACTTGTTAGAGATAGCTATAGGATTCAATATAGAAATGATTCTCTTTGGACTTTTTGTATTGCTTATTGGACTTATTGGCTTTTTGGAATACAGTACCAGGGAATCTTTTACAACCTCCTCACTTCCCTATGATACAACAAATCCTTATGAATCTAAGATTATACAACCACTAACAGAGAGTAAAAACAGCTATACCACCTACAAGAGATGAGGTACAAAGCAAAGATGAGTTTTTAACCCACACAAGTGAAGCTAAACCTATCTCTAAAAGTCCTGAATACCGCAAATCAGGACTCAAGACCGAAGACGCCCATTCTCTACATGAGCAACTGCTTTTGCTTATGAAAATAGAAAAACCTTATATAGGTTTCAAACTCTCTTTAGCACAATTAGCAGAAAGGTTGAGAATTCCTCCCAATCATCTTTCGCAAATCATTAATCAGTATGAAGAGAAAAATTTCTATGACTTTGTCAATGGCTATCGTGTAAAGGAATTTATCACTTTGGCAGAGAAAGACACAAATAAGAATTTTTAATCTGTTAGGACTTGCCTATGAAGCAGGATTCAACTCTAAGTCTTCTTTCAATCAAGTATTTAAAAAAATTTACAAGTAAAAACACCTAGTCAATTTGTCAATGAGCTAATGAGTCAATGTACTCATTAAAAAAATACGTCCATCCCTCACGCTTAGGGCGATGCACCTTGTTTTTCTGTCATACTTTTGCCACGAATTTCAAAAAGCAAACGACATGAAAACTTTTTTTGACTATTAGTCTATTTTTTACTACTGCCCTTTATGGTATATGGGCAGGATTTCACCCAAACTCTTAAAGGGAAAATCTTTGACCAAAAATACCCATGAACCTCTGTTAGGGGCTACTGTAATAGTACAACATACAGATCCCTATCATAGGCACAACTACTGATGAGGCAGGAAACTTTTCAATTACTAACCTTCCCTTAGGAAGGGTGAGTTTGGAAATCTCATATATAGGCTATGAGAGCCGTGTGATTCCCGAGCTGCTCATTACTTCAGCCAAAGAAGTCGTACTTAGTATTGCTCTTAAAGAAGCCGCTACTGAGCTTGAAGGTGTGGAGGTAGTAGCGGGTATCCGCAAGGAGAAAGCCCTCAATGCAATGGCTACCGTGAGTGCCCGCACCTTTTCGGTAGAGGAAACACAACGCTATGCCGGCGGACTTAGTGACCCTGCGCGTTTGGCTTCTGCTTTTGCGGGGGTCTCTACGGGTAATTTGCAGGATAACTCTATTGTCGTGCGCGGTAATGCTCCGCAAGGCGTACAATGGCGATTGGAAGGCGTGGAAATCCCTTCACCTCAGCATTTTTTTCTGGGGAAACGTCATTGGGGGCGGACTGGTGACGCTTTTTAGCAATCAGGTGATTGGCAATTCCGATTTTCTTACAGGGGCTTTCCTGCCGAGTATGGCAATGCACTCGCAGCTGTTTTTGATGTGAAAATGCACACTGGCAATACTTCCCGCTATGAGCATACAGCACAAGTGGGCGTTTTTAGGGCTCGACTTTGCGTCCGAAGGTCCCCTTTCACGCGCCAAAGGTTCTTCTTATCTTTTTCAACTATCGCTATTCTGCTTTGGGATTACTGAACGATTTGAAAAATCAATAAAACCGGTCAGCGTATTAAGTATCAAGATTTTTTTCCTTTAAATTGAATATCCCTACTGAAAAAGCAGGTACATTCTCTCTTTGGGGTATCGGGGGATTGACAACACTCATAAAGATGCTTTAAACTCCCCTACCGACTGAAAAAAACCGATATCGACCGCGTGAATAACAATTGGGATACTTACGTGGGGACAGTAGGGTTGCGTCACCAAATTACCGCTAGCGACCGTAGTTTTGTAGAATCACACGTCGCTTTTTCGGGTACTGACGACCGTATTGGCACCGATTACCTTTCCGATGATGCTTCTCTGTTCACCCCCGATAGCCGACTTAAAAAACAAAACGGAACACTCACTTTGGCGACCTCACTCACTCATAAACTCTCTTCTTTGACTACTTTAAAAGTAGGGATTTCATCTAAACAACTTTTTCTACAAATATAACCTCAGCGCTGCACAAGATTATATGCCTTCCACTTATGCGCATATCGCCAATTCAGCGGGTAGTACCAACCTTACTGAGGGCTATGCCCAACTCAAATACCAGCTATCGCCTGCCCTTTTTGGCGAATGTAGGATTGCGCACTCACTATTTTTGGTTTGAATAAAGAACTCTCTCTTGAAAGCAGAGCGGGATTGGCTTGGAAACTTTCCGACAAACACAGTTTGAGTTTCGGCTATGGCAAACACTCTCAAAGAGAAGATTTGAATGTGTATATGATAGAAGTAGGGGGCGTAGCTGTGAATAAGGATTTGAAGCTGAGCGAGGCACATCATTTTGTGTTAGGTTACGACTGGATGCTTACCGATAAATTGCATTTCAAAGCTGAAGCCTATTATCAATATCTGTGGAATATCCCAGGGAAGAGGGTACTAGCTATTCGCTTATCAATTTGCGCAGGGCGTTGTATCTCAACAAAGCACTCGTGAATAATACCAAAGGACGCAATTACGGTATCGACCTTACTTTGGAGCGCTTTTTGGGCGACAATTATTATTACCTTATCACGGGGTCTATCTTCAAATCCGAATATAAAGCGGGTGATAATGTGTGGCGTAATACGCGCTATAACAAAGGTTTTGTACTGAATGCCCTCTTTGGCAAAAGAATTCTATTTTGCCAATAACCGCAAGGTGCTTGATGTGAATGCGCGTGTGAGTGTAACCGGAGGTGAACGTTACAGTCCGATTTTTGGAAAGCCAATCATTAGCCCAAAAAAACGTGTGATATATGATGAAAGTCGGTCTTTTAGCGAGCAATTCCGTACCCTTACCTACGCTGACCTTACTGTGAATTACCGCATCAACCACCGCAAGAGCAGTAGCGTGTTCTCTTTCCAAATGAAGAATGTACTTGGTGCACCTATCTATATCGACCATAATTACAATTACCAAACCGGCGCAATTGAGTCTCAGCAAAGCTACTTTGGTTATCCCTAATATCAGTTATAAAATAGAATTTTAGTTCAAGCCGCACAAGCATTTTTTCACTTCTCACTTTTTCATTTATAAAAAAATATAATCACCCTATTTTTGTTTTTTACTCTTTTCCCTTGTGATTCCTTGGGTATTGTGGTCTGTAGTGGCTTATTGGAGCCACCAGCCAAAAAGCACCTAAGTACAAAGCCGAGGGAGGCTAATATTTCCAACGAAATCTTCGCCACCCACCCGATAGCAAACTGATACAAATAGGCTTATTTGCCCTGCTTGTGGAATATATTACTGAGGAAAGGAAGCTGTTCTTTAAAAGAATAAAAAAAGTATAAAACTTATTTATTAATAAACACCTACTTTTTGTAGAGTAAAAATAAAGATTAAATTCATGAAAACAGAAAAGATATTATTAGCAGGAGCAACCGGCTATTTAGGTCAGTATATACTGGCTGCACTCTTAAGAGAAGAATACCCGACCCGCATTGTGGTACGCAACAAATCGAAGCTCTCCCTGCCCTACTCACACACCCACTATTGGAGGTAGTGGAAGCAGAGGTAACACAGCCTGACACCCTACGAGGGGTATGTAAAGGGGTGCATAAGGTGATTTCTTCTGTAGGGATTACCCGCCAAAAAGATGGACTTACCTATGAGCAGGTAGACTTCCAAGCCAACAAGAACCTACTGGATGAAGCCTTGCGCGAAGGCGTACGTAAGTTCATATATGTATCCGTATTCAAGGGAGAAGCCATGCGACATATAGCCATTGGAGCGGCTAAAGAACGCTTTGTAGATACGCTTAAAACCAGTGGATTAGACTTCTGTATTATACGCCCCAGCGGTTTTTATAGTGATATGGCTGTCTTTTTTTCAAAAATGGTGAAGAAGGACAAAAATACGCCTATTTGGCAAAGGACAATATGCTATGAATCCCATTCATGGGGAGGACTTGGCCGAAGTCTGTGTTGCCCAATTGGAGGGTTATGAACGGGAAGTCAATGTCGGAGGAGCTGAGGTTTTTACACAAACAGAGATGGCGCGTTTGGCTTTTTGAGGTACTCCATAAGCCTGCTAATATAAGTTATTTGCCTGACTGGGTACGGCGTTTGATCCTAAAAAAATAGGCAAATACCTCCTCCCTAAAAAGGATCTATGGTGCTATAGAATTTGTCCTTACCATTATGGCGATGGATGTTGTAGCTCCCTATGCAAGTAGGCAAACATCGGTTAAAGGCGTTTTTTTGAATCTATAAATCGATCAGCTGATAGATAAATAGGCAATAAGTACATTCCTAACCTATCTGTTAATTAGACAATTAAAAAAATAATTTATTTTATATATCTTTATTCTAAATAAAGGCACGATTTTTTTGATGAGACAATTTGCTCATCGCCAAATGGATTCATTAACAAATCGCAATTATGATAAAAAAATTCTCTTTATTTCTCTTTAGTTATTTCTGTAGGGGTGAATGTAGTTCTTATCAGAAAGATGTTTGTAGGCAACACTGAAGTCCCTACCCAATGATACCCGTGTGAGTATCATTGTAAGCCAGTCCAACAGGGACTTCGTTATGCACGAGATGCGTACCTTTGTAGAGGCGCTTCAACAGATCAATGTGGGCATAGCTCAAAACGATCCTGCTCTTATTGCCAAGGTAGCTCGTGCTTCGGGGGATCGGTAGCGGGGCATGCCCCCGCAGGCCTGCTGGCTTCTATCCCTGCGGAGTTCAAAACTATAGGCTTCGACACCCATGGTAAGTTTGACCAGATCGCCGAGAGTGCCGAGAAAAAAACTTTGACCCTAAGCATACCGCTGCACAAGTCACAGAACTCTTAGGCAATTGCGTTGCTTGCCATAAAATGTATAGAATGGACGTGAAATAATAACTAATGATTAATTGTTAATAATTAATTAAAAAAATAGATACATGCTTGCTTTTTTTAATTGAAAGAGTATTATCTTTGCAGTGCGAAATAGTGGTTATACTGTTTTTGAATGGTGGGGACGAGACTTCGGGTCTCTATAAGCCCACTACCTCCGGGAGGCAAATTGATGTTTATTCAGTTTGCCTCCTTGTTATTTTTGAATCGTGCAGTATTTACCTGTAAAAACTCTATTATCAGGCATTATAAAAGTTATCATCTCTATCTTATCTGCACGTTTTTTTGCTTAAATGTAGCCTTTAATGTATCAAAAGCTTCACGATTAGAAGCTAACACTTGAGTAAAATGGATAATCACTTCAGATACGCCTTGTTTATTAGCTTCTTTTAAGGCTCCTTGTATAATATTCTTTCCATTATTACTCTCTCCTACCTTAATATCTACATACTTTTCGGTTTGTAGATTAAAAGGCATCTGGATTTTTCTCCCCGTCTTGAATAAGGGGTAGCAATCGGTATTGCCTACCATTATCTGCTAAAATCTTTAGAGCCTCTATATTTTTTTATATTTTTTTCTTTCTTTCCTTGCACCCCTTGGTTAAACCTTTCTACTAATCCTCCATTAGGGTTTTCATATAACACAGAAAAAGGTAATCCCTTGGTATCTCTCCCTAAGAATTACCTCATGTATTGTAGTTATAGTTGTAGACTCTTCTTCCATAATTCTCTATTGCCATCTATTTGAAAAAGTAGCTCTACAAAAATACGATTTTTTTCCCTTAGGTAGCCAAGTAAAGGGCTTGATATTTCTGACTCTTTTGATATTCAATTAATCAATAAAAAAATCCCCTTACAAATAATAGCTTTGCAAGGGGATATATGAAAAAGTTATTTACTACTTAAGGCCTTAATGATAGCTCCTCCTATCAGACCTAAAACTGCTGCTACACCTCCTGTAACTGCCGTTTTGACTTTTTTTCATTTTCTAGGGCTTTTTACCCATTTCAAGACCGATTTTTAATTCCTTGATTTTTTTACCGGCTCCAAAAAGCTTTTATTACCCATAATGTAAAAAGATTTTTAGTTTATACCTACTGTCTATTACAGGCTTTTTCGGTTTCCGCCTTTTATTGTATTAATACAATGATTTCCTTATTTCTAAGAATCTTTGCCACAGATTTTCACAGAAAGAAAAAGCACAGCGATTAAGTGTAATTTTATAATTTCCAAACACAAATAGCACTTTCTCTTTATAACAATCAGTAAAAAAATCATGGAGATATGATTATATAAGTGTAAAAAAAATGTTAAACTTTTTATTTTTAAATACATAGCCGTAAGCTCTTGATAGCTTTGTGGATGACTTTCGTTATACCAAAACCATATTATATATCAAGTTCTTTTAATCATGCATGCCTGCAGGAGGAAGGTATTCTTCAACTGTATAGATATAAAATCTATCATTCTCATATCTTATCTTATCTGCTGGCAATACAGTCGCTTGAAAACCATGATCTTGTCCCATAAAAATAGAAAACTGATTCTGTTAATGTTAAATATGTCTTTATTTCTCCCATTCGCTTCAGTCATATAAAAAGTATCAAATACTTCTGATAAAATTTCATCTAATGCACTAAATGTTTCCTTATGGTAAACATCATCCGAACCATCAAATAATGATTTTATAATTTCCCAACCTAAGACTTCCCTTATCAGCAAATTTTTTTGTATAATAGCTCCATCATCTACAAACTCTCCATAACTAGGTTTATTCATCTTAGCTTTTAATCTTGAACTTATATTTTGTATCAGGGCAATCATAGCCATTTTCACATGTTCCTTTTTGAACTATAATAAGTTCTTCATTTGCAACGACCTCTTGAAGATATTCATAAGCCTCCTTATTTACAAATGTATAAGAATCTTTCTCATTATTTTTTTCCAGCCATTAGATTCCAATACATTGCATACAATACATCCTTAACTCTACTATTCTTTAGTTCCTTCAATTTAATAGTTTCAACTGTGACAGTTCCTTCATTTACTATTCTGTTGTTCTGATTTGATTCTTCATTGTTCTTACAAGAAGCTATTCCTGCTGACAGAATCAAAAGCATAATTACTACTTTTTTTCATTTAATTTTTAAATTTAAATACTCCCCTACTCTATTATAGGCTTTTCGGTTTCCGCCTTTATTTAAATTCTTATAAAATTATTATTCTAACGGTATTCATCATTAGAATAGACTTTTATTGGAAATCCTTCTTTGAGACCTCCACGAGATTCCAATATATAACAAGGAAAGTCAGCTCCCCTATATATGTAGAGTTCTTCTATTTCCTCATCTCTCCTATAAAAAAATGCTATATTGTAAATCGTTTTTTTAGTTCTGATGGAATATTTGAAACTTCCATAAATTTCCAGTAATATTCATTATATCTATAAGGTAGATGCATGGAAGAATATGAAAAAAATCATTATGTTCATATTCTTTTTCAAATTGTAAATGTTCAGCAAAGGCATTTACTATTTGTTCAAAAAAATAGGAGAGTCTTTCTCTTTATATGCTTCTCTAATCATTGTTGCTCTATGTCTAACAAAAACCCTAAAAAAATATTTCTATCCCCTGTATAAGTATATTTCTCAGAACTTTCTATCCATTTTTTTCCAACTGACTTCTTGTTAGAAATTGTGGTTGAGAATACCCCACAAAAATTAAATAAAACTATTAATACAAAAAAATTATTTTTCTTCATTATCTATATGTTTTAATTATATAACTTGTTAAATTTTTGAACAGGAGCTGTGACTTCTACTGATAATACAGGCTTCCCCTTTTCTATATATATCAAAGAAATTTTTTTGTGTAGAAACATTATCTGTACTATCAAATTGACTTTCCTCATGTCTCATATTTATTATTAAATTTGTTAAACCTGTAAATATTTCATTTATACGACTTACATCTTCTTTGTCTAGTTCTCTGAATGGTCCTTCTAAATATAATTCTTTATAAAAGAGGTTTTTTTCAATTCTGGTTTTTATTCCATAACCATCCATATAAGTTATATCTTGCATTTTTTCCCATAAATTCAGTCCATTTTTTTCTCACTTAAAGACACTTTAAATCCTATTTCTAAAAATTTCTAAGAAAAATATCCTAGTCCTATTTTTAAAAAGCATCCTCTTTTTCTTATACTATCATCTATTATCTTATCAGAATACTTCCCTATTCTATAAGCCCTAGGATAAACATTTATTATTGTATCATATCCTTTCTCTGCCTCTTTTTTTCCATTCTAAATATTCATCAGAAGTATCTTGCGAATAGATATTAAAAGTTAATAAACCAATCAATATAAAAAAATTATTTTTTTCTCATGACTCTTTACTATATCAATCTATTTATGATCTTTATTTATAAAAAAAATATTAATTTTTTTAATCATGCATGCCTGCAGGAGGAAGGTATTCTTCAACTGTATAGATATAAAATCTATCATTCTCATATCTTATCTTATCTGCTGGCAATACAGTCGCTTGATACCCATGATATTGACCTACTGAATAAAAAAATCTTCTATTCTTATATCACAATTATTTCCTCTTTTCACCCATTCATCTTTCACTTCTGCCATATCTGTCATATAGAAAATATCAAACTCTTCAAATAAAAATGTCATCTAAAGAACTAAATACAGGAGTATTTTTCAAATAATGATTTTATAATTTCCCAACCTAAAACTTCTTTATCTACAAATTTTTTTGAATATAGACTTCATCATACTCACCATAATCAGGTCTATTCATCTTAGCTTTTAATCTTGAACTTATATTTTTGTATCAGGGCAATCATAGCCATTTTCACATGTTCCTTTTTGAACTATAATAAGTTCTTCATTTGCAACGACCTCTTGGAGATATTCATAAGCCTCCTTATTTACAAATGTATGAGAATCTTTCTCACTATTTTTTTCCAGCCATTAGATTCCAATACATTGCATACAATACATCCTTAACTCTACTATTCTTTAGTTCCTTCAATTTAATAGTTTCAACTGTGACAGTTCCTTCATTTACTATTCTGTTGTTCTGATTTGATTCTTCATTGTTCTTACAAGAAGCTATTCCTGCTGACAGAATCAAAAGCATAATTACTACTTTTTTTCATTTAATTTTAAATTTAAATACTCCCTACTCTATTATAGGCTTTTTCGGTTTCCGCCTTTGCATTACTTAGAGATAATAAAAAAACGTGAAACATTCCTTATTACTTTCTTGCAGAAGCCCGACCAAAGGCTATGTAGCAAAGCAAAAGGAATGCCCACGCTTATACGTAGGCATCTCCACTTCAGCTTTCTGCTACTAAAAAAATATTTGGTCGTTTTTCTGCAAGAGGGAAAATTGTAAGCGAAAACGCTATATGTTGTTTTTTTGATTATATCTTCTTAAATGCTATTTAAAAATATTGTTTTTAATTTTTGACAAAGGTAATACTTTTTTTGTAATACACAAATTATTGTATAGTTTTTAAAAAAAGAAAAAAACAACTATATTCTCACATCTTATTTCAAAAAAAGCATTACCTTCACAGCGCAAAAATAGTAGTTATGCTATTCAATGGTGGGGGACGAGACTTTAGGTCTCTATAAGTCCGCTCCCCAAGGAGGGAAATTGATATTTATTCAGTTTCCTCCTTATTCTTACAAGCCTTTCCTCTTTAAACGAACCAAAAAGACTTGATTTTTTTCTCGAAATATTGTATTTTTTTGCACTTGAGTTGTCAGTGACTGACTACTGACCACTAATTATTGACTCCTGAAAATGCTACAAGACCATTTCGCTAAACATATCACTGGTGAAGCCGAGCAGATAGAGGCTCTCTGTAACCTCTTCACCCCACTAAAAAAATCAAGAAAAAAAGGACTACCTTTTACGTCAGGGCGAGATATGTAGGTTTGAAGCCTATATCACCAAGGGACTTCTCCGCACCTACCATATCGACCGCAATGGCAATGAGCAGGTACTCTTCTTTGGCGCTGAAGACTGGTGGGTTACTGATTTTTGATAGCTTTATGAATCAAGCCCCTCTCGGCTCTATATTCAGGCTCTAGAAGATAGTGACCTACTAGTAATCACCCCTGAGGACAAGTGCTATGCTTTTTGAGCATATTCCTATCACTGAACGCCTCTTCCGCCTAATGACCTTGCGCACCCACATTGCCCTTCAGCGCCGTATGATCGATGCACTGAGCAAAACCACCGAAGAACGCTACCTAGATTTCTTCACTCAATACCCTCATATCGCTCGTCGTCTTACTAATATACAAGTAGCCGCCTACTTGGGGGTAACACATGAGTTTGTAAGTAAAATACGAAGAAAATTAGTTAATTAGCTCAGTGGGTCATTATTTGAACTACTTCAATGTTTTTTTACCCTATCCCTTACCGTACCTTTGCACCCGTAATCAAGAACTTTCATTTCATGAAAAAAATATCCCTATTAAGCACAGCCTTCATTCTATGTGTGGGAATTGTAGGCTGTAAGAGTACAAACCACACTACTGACAATCAATCCAACAAAACTCAAAAAGTTATGACACAGAAAACCCAAAAACAACAAGTAACTGAGCTTCTTAAAGCTATTGAAACAGGAGCTGCTGAGCCTGTAGGCTACATCAATGCAGAAAAATTACAAACAACACAACCTAGCTATTGCCGATGGTTTTAGCCGGCTTTGGTGCTGCCCTACAAGCCCTCCCTGCTGGCTCTGCTCGTGTGAATACTGTACGTGTATTTCAAGACGGAGACTATGTATTTGCCCATACCGATTACAACTTCTTCGGTGATAAAATAGGGTTTGACATCTTCCGTTTTGAAAATGGAAAAAAATCGTAGAACACTGGGACAACCTCCAAGAGAAACCAAGCTCCCCTAACCCTAGTGGCCGCACGATGATTGACGGTTCTACTGAGGTAAAAGACCTTGATAAGACTGAGGCTAACAAAGCCCTCGTACGCAACTTCGTAGAAGATATCTTAGTCAATGGAAAAAAATGGAAAAGCTTGCTGGCTATTTCAATGGAGACAACTACCTCCAACACAACCCACAAATCCCTGATAATCTCTCTGGCTTAGGGAGTGCTCTAGAGGCTATGGCCAAACAAGGCATTACCGTGACTTATAGTACTATTCACAAAGTACTCGGCGAAGGAAACTTTGTACTTATTGTAAGCGAAGGCCAGATAGGCGGAGTGCATTCATCCTTTTATGATCTCTTCCGTGTAGAAAATGGAAAAATTGCAGAACATTGGGATACCATAGAACCCATAGCGAGTAAAGAAACATGGAAAAACCAAAACAGGGAAGTTCAATTTTTAGTCGTCAGTAATTAAAAAAATCAGAGGTTAGTTTTTAGGAACTAACCTCTGATTTTTTTAGCAAGATAGGAAAAAGTATTTTACTAAAAATCACCTCTTTAGTCTAACGTATTTTTTTCTCCCCTATTGACTTTCCTTTTCAAATGTTGTATATTTGCACTTTAGTTACCAGAGGTCAGTAATCAGAAACTGACTTCTGACCACTGACTACTAACAACCGAACCCATGAGCACTGTTATCACAAATATTGACCAGTTAGACCTTGTCAATGGTATATATACTTATGCCGATTATCTGATGTGGAAAATCAAAGACCGAGTAGAGATTCTCAAAGGAAAAAAATCTTTAAGATGAGTCCCTGCTCCTGCTATTTCTCATCAGAGTATATCTTTTAACCTATCTGGTTTACTGTTTATGTACTTTTATGACAAACCTTGCAAGGTCTTTGCCTCACCCTTTGATGTTGTTCTTAAAAATAAGAACGGCAAGGAAGATACTGTTGTACAACCAGACCTCTGTATAGTATGTGATCCTGAAAAATTAGCTGACGGAAAACGCTGCTTAGGTGCCCCTGACCTTATCATAGAGATTCTCTCTCCTGGTAATTCTAAGAAAGAAATACGCAATAAGTACGAACTTTACCAGGAAGCAGGCGTACGAGAGTATTGGGTGATACGTCCTGACAATAAAGAAATCACTCAATTTGTTTTTAGAAAATGGCCAATATCGCACCCTCCCTCCTATTGTAGAAGGGGATCTCATTCACTCGACTATCTTCCCTGACCTTAGCTTACAGACAGAAGATATTTTCAGACTGTAATACCTTCAGAGGTCAGAAGTCGGCTATCAGACTCTATTCATTTTTCACTATTCGTTATTCACTAAGACCATGAGCACTGTAATTACAAATATTGACCAGTTAGACCTTGTCAATGGCATATATACTTATGCCGATTATCTGATGTGGAAAATCAAAGACCGCTTGGAACTCCTTAAGGGGAAAATATTCCAAATGGGTGCCCCCAGCCTGACTCACCAAACTGTTTCCATGAATTTTAGCCACCTGTTGAGCAACTATTTCTATAAAACCCCTTGCAAACTCTTTGCGGCTCCTTTTGATGTACGCTTAGCCAAAAAGGGGGAGAAAGACAATGAGGTATATACGGTAGTCCAGCCCGACCTCTGTGTAGTATGCGATGCAGATAAGTTGGACGAAAGAGGTTGCTGGGGCGCCCCTGACCTGATCATAGAAATTCTCTCTCCTGGTAACTCTAAAAAAGAACTCAAGAACAAATACGAACTCTATCAGGAAGCAGGGGTAAGAGAGTATTGGCTGGTACACCCACAAGATGAATATGTGATTATCAATGTATTGGAAAACAACCAATACCGTGCACTTCCCCCTTTTGTAGATAAAGAAGTTACTTCGGTGATCTTCCCTGACCTTAGCTTACAGACAGAAGATATTTTTAGGTTGTGATGCTTTCTGCTCTCTAAAAATTACCTCAGGTTAATTTCCTTTGGATAAAAAAACCCGTATCTTTGCATCAGAATTTAATTTAGTATTTTTTTATGAATAGTAAAACAAGAAAAAAATCGCGGGTTATGTCCTTTCTGGATTGGTAACCTTTGTCTTCGTCGCTACAGGCGCTATGAAATTCACTGGAGGTGAGCAGAATGTACAAATGGCTGAATTGGTAGGCGGTGCTTCTACACTCCCACATCTTAGGCGGGTTACAGATATTCTTTGCCTTACTTTTTTTGGATTCCTCGTACTGCTGTGGTAGGCTTTTTGCTTATGGCTTGTTATATGGCCGGAGCTATGGCTACTCATTTGGTTATCAAAGAATCCTTTGTCTTACAGACAGGCATTGAAACCCTTATCTGGGTGACTGGATTTGTTCGTTTCCCTGAACTTACACAAAGACTTTGCCCTTGTAATAACTGTAAACAGTAATCAGAAGTCAGTGGTCAGTCATCAGAAACTGACCACTGACTTCTGACCACTGACCACTAACCACTAACCACTGACCACTAACAACTGACCACTGTCCATGGATTTTGAACGTATTAAAGAAAAAAACTCGCCATTTTAGCCGATGCGGCTAAGTATGATGTCTCCTGCTCCAGTAGCGGGAGTACGCGTCGCGGTAAAAAAGGCGAATTGGGCAATGCTGCCCCCTTGGGAATCTGCCATTCCTTTACGGAAGATGGGCGGTGTATCTCCTTGCTCAAAATCCTGCTGACCAACCATTGCATATATGACTGTGTGTATTAGGTCTCTCGCCGCTCGAACGATATTGCTCGTGCGGCTTTCTCTGTACAGGAAGTAGTGGATCTGACTATCAACTTCTACCGAAGAAACTATATAGAAGGCCTTTTCCTAAGCTCTGGCGTATTTAAGGATGCAGATACCACCATGGAACGCTTAGTAAGAGTAGCCAAAAAACTAAGAGAGGAGGAACACTTCAACGGCTATATACACCTGAAGACCATTCCTGGGGCGAGTGAACAACTGATCCATGAGGCTGGACTCTATGCCGATCGCCTCTCTGTCAACCTTGAAATACCTACCAAGGAGGGACTCAAGCTACTGGCTCCTGAGAAAGACCACAAGCAGATGGTTGCTCCTATGCAACAGGTGAAGAATGAACTGGCTATCACCTCTTTGGAGCAAAAGAAATTCAAACACACCCCCAAGTTTGCCCCTGCAGGACAGACCACTCAGATGATTATTGGGGCTACAGCCGAGACTGACCAAAAGATTATCCATGTGGCCAGCTATATGTATGAGAAATTTCAACTCAAGCGGGTGTATTACTCCGGTTATGTACCTGTTCTTCAGGACAGTCGCCTCCCCTCTATCTATAGCCAAGTACCTATTGTACGAGAGAATCGCCTCTACCAAGCCGATTGGCTGATGCGCTATTATGGTTTTGACCCCAATGAGATTCTTGACCCTACGCAACCTTTTTTGGATTTGGAGATAGACCCTAAGCTCGCTTGGGCGCTGCGTAATCAGCACCTCTTCCCTATCGATGTGAATACCGCACCGCGAGAATTACTCCTACGTATCCCTGGGGTAGGAGTGAGATCCGTACAGAAGATCTTATCCGCACGGACTTTCCAAAAACTCACCCTACTATTCCCTCAAACAAATGGGAGTGAGTCTCAGTCGGGCCAAGTACTTTATCACTTGTAGTGGTGCAGAACCCTTGGCAGGGAGTATGGATAGCCTAAGGCTGCGTCGCCTTATCATTGCGAACAGCCGGAGCAAAACAGAAAAACACCTATGGCCCCGTTATACCCTTCCCTAATTAACCTATTCACAAATTGATACATTTACTCTACGATAGTTCCTTTGAAGGATTCCTTACGGCTGTTTTTTTATAACCTTTGAAAGGCGTTACTCACAGGTGATTATCACACCAGAGTCTCGTCACACCCCTACTCTATGGGACGAAGAGGAGATCGTTTATACCGATACTACCAAAGCCCAACGCGTGCTAAGCAAGATCAAAACTATATGGAGCACCGAGGGAGTGGCCATTGTACTTCGGGCTTTTCTCTCCGAAGAAAATGCAATAGAAAACCATCTCTTGGAGGCTATTCGCCTGATGCTCCAATACCCCGAAGCAAATGTCTTAGAAAACTATGGGCATGTGGCTATTGCACATATTCGAAAGGCCGCTAAGAGTGTAGGACGTGAGGTGCATAGAGTAAAGGAATTTGTTCGCTTTGAGCAGTTGGGCAAGCTCTATTTTGCCAAAATAGCACCGCAGTACGATGTATTGCCTTTTGGTGATTCCCCACTTTAAAGCGCGTTTTTTTCAGACCAAGAGTGGGTACTCTTTGACCCTCAGCGCGCTTATGGATTTTACTACGACCTCAAGGAAGTAATCTCCTTTACCCCAGCTGAGGAGAATTTTGGCAAAACTGCTCAACTCTCCGACGACTATGAGCAGCTCTGGAAAACCTACTTTCAGCATATCAATATCACTGAACGCAAAAAAACACCCGTTACCAACTCAGAAGCATGCCCAAGCGGTATTGGCAGTATCTGCCTGAGACAAAATAACCCAAAATTTGTCCCTCAAGTCCGCTGAGTATTTAAAAAAATTATCCTTACCTTTGCGTTGTTTTACGGATAACAAAACATTCTATGTTAGAAAAGCATCAAAATAAAAATTATTCGGCCTTTTTGACTATCATATAACTCTTGATACCACTGAGAATATCACTATTCTCACAGGGGCCTAATGGTTATGGAAAAACAACTATATTAAATATCATTTATCATTTTTTTAATCAGCAATTCTTCTATTTCCAAAAACTTAATTTCGAATCTATTAGCTTTGAGTTCTCAGAAAACAAAAAGAATGGAGCTAACTAAGAGAAAAAGAAAAAAATAAGGAAGATAAAAAAACGCTAAATTTCCTCCATTTCTGTCTGACCATGAGATAGAAACTGTAGATATTAATATACTTTTATTTGATAATGGTAAAGAAATAGATAAGTTTACTTATGATAACGACTTGAGAAGACAAATCGAGCGCAAATTAAAAAGGTTCTTACCTATAAGACAATTGACAGATGACTTGTGGTATGATGAAAGGACAGAAGAACCTATTACTTTTGATAAAATATTAAATGAAAATAAAGAACAACTACCTGATAATTTCTTTTTCTTTTTCTAAAAAAACAGGGAGATAAAAAAAGTAACTCTATAATAGACCTATTGAATATATCAAATATTTATCTAATAAAAAGAACAACGTTTACTCCGTAAAATTTTTTTAATCCTAATAAAGAAGAAAAATACATTTGTTAATACTATTGAACTCTATGCTAAAGGACTAAGAAAACTAATAGAAGAAAAAGCAATTAGAAGCCTATAAAATCACTCAGAAATTAGATAGTACTTTCCTAAACGTCTTATAGAGACTACTACTACAATTGATGAAGCTACTTTCAAAGAACGTTTCACTATATTGAAAGAGAAACAAAAATAAACTACAACAATTTGGTATAGCGATTAGTCAACAAGAAGTCACTAATTACAATCCTGAAAATGCTAAAGTTCTTTCTGTGTATCTAAATGATTCCGAAGAAAAAGCTCAATGTATATGATGACTTGCTAGAGAAAATAGAACTTTTTGTAAATATTATCAATCAAAGAGAATTTGCTTTTCAAATCTATTCAGATAAGCAATAACAAAGGATTCAGTTTCTATCAGAATAAAACACAGCAACCCCTAAGCCTTACAGATCTATCCTCTGAGAGCAACAGGAGGTCGTGCTACTTTATGAACTTTTTGTTCAAAAACAGCACCGAACTCCCTTATACTGATAGATGAGCCTGAGATTTCCTTACATGTAATTTGGCAAAAAGCCTTTATTGATGATTTGAAAAAAATCGCTAAACTAAAGAGAATCAGCTTTTTAGTCTCTACTCATTCTCCTCAAATCATCAATAATTATTGGGAGCTTACTCGGGATTTATTTGAACTTTCTAATGCCAAGGAAAAATGAATAAAAGTCTGAAAGACAATACTGGAGAGAAAGACAAAATCAACGATATTCGCCTGTCCCTTAATACACCCAAGGGAAGTCAGACTATTTGGGTATTAGTAGAAGGAGAAGATGATTGTAAGATATATCCTAAGTTCTTTGATCAAACCAAGAGTAAAGTTGAGTATATCAACGGAGGAAAGGAAAGACTTATGACGGCTCTTAAAGTCCTTTCTAAAGAGACAAACCAAGTAATCGGGATTCGGGATGCTGACTTCCTACATTTAGAAAAAAACTTCCGATTCCTTCTCTACCTCTTTTCTATACAGATTATCATGATATCGAGATGACTATGCTAAGTTTTTGAAGGTGTCCGAAACAACTTACTAACAGAATATAGTCTACAAGATAAGCAAGAGGTCATTTGGCAAAACATCTTAAATGAAGTCGCCTATTTGGGATATATTCGTTGGTATAACGACAAAAACGACAACAGAATAATATTTAGTGGCTTAGGGTATGGAGATATAGTAACGCTGACAGCTACAGAAATACATTGGTCTACCTCTCTACTTCTTGACACTCTTAACCAAAGGTCAAAGAACAAGCATACGTCCTTAACAGAAACGCTCATTGATACTTTTATAAGCACTCACAAGAGGGAGGATCAGTTGAATTTATGTAATGGACATGATGTAATAGCTTTACTATCGCTGCTTATAGGTAGAAAAACGACCCCTAAGAGCCTATCTAAGGACTTGAGATTGTCGTTTACTATATTCTATTTTAACCAAACAAAGTTATATAGACAACTACAAGAATGGCAAGAACAAACACATTTTTTTATATTTTTAAAAACAAATTAGCTCACTGGCAAATTAGCTCATTAACTCATTAACAATGGAACATATTTATTTTATAGGCATAGGAGGAATCGGTATGTCCGCCTTGGCTTTATACTATCGCTTCAAAGGGAAAGAGGTGCGTGGCTATGACCGTACCCCTTCCGATATTACTGAGATGCTCTCCCAAAAGGACATTGCTATTACTTTCTCGGAGGATTTGGATTTTTATCCCCAAAAACTATACCCCAGAAAACACCCTGGTAGTCTATACCCCTGCTATCCCAAAGGAGCACAAACAACTCGTCTATTTCCAAACACATGGCTATAAGGTTTGCAAGCGTTCTGAGGTATTAGGGCTTATCACAGAGGATAGTTTTTGCTTGGCCGTAGCAGGTACCCATGGCAAGACAACTACCAGCAGCATCTTAGCCCATATCTTGGTAGAATGTAAGGCGCCGGTGAGTGCTTTCTTAGGAGGTATTTGTGAGAACTTCCAAAGCAATTTCATCTGTAAGAGAACTGAACTTACAGTGGTAGAAGCCGATGAGTTTGACCGCTCTTTCTTGCGCCTAAGCCCGTCCATTGCTTGTATCACGGCTGTAGATGCCGACCACTTAGACATCTATGGGACAGCGGAAGAGTTCCAAAAAGGATTTGAGGACTTTACCCATCGCCTCAAGCCTGGGGGCAAACTCATCGTACGCAAGGGACTACCCTTTGCAGGGCTTACCTATGGCATTGCCGATGGTAGTGATTATGAGATTTCTCAAGTGAAAGTACAAAACGGAGGCTACCACTTTACTTTTAAGCTATACCGATCCTAAGACAGGCCAACGTGAAGAGGTCAAGGACTGTACCCTCTTCCGTCCTGGAGAACATCACCTACTCAATGCCTTGGCTGCCGTGGCGGTAGCACATCAGGCAGGCTATCCCTTAGCTGATTTAACACGTGCCTTAGCGAGTTTCAAGGGGGTCAAAAGGCGCTTTAGCTATATCATCAATACCCCTGAGCAAGTATTTATAGATGACTATGCCCACCACCCTACCGAGCTAAATGCACTCTATAATGGGGTGAGAACTATGTACCCCCACAAGGAGATAACTATTCTCTTCCAGCCACACCTTTTTACTCGTACCCGTGACTTTGCTGATGGTTTTGCTAAGAGTCTTTCTCAGTTTGACCGTGTCGTCCTCTTAGATATTTATCCCGCCAGAGAACTCCCCATAGAAGGGGTAACCTCACAATGGCTTTTTTGGATAAAATAGAGAACCCCAACAAAGTACTTTTTATCCAAATCCGAGATTATCAACTATTTACAAGCCCACCCTGCTCGTGTTTTAGTCCTAGCTGGTGCAGGTGATATAGGGGTAGAGGTAGAGAAGATCAAAAAGTTTTTTTGGAAAAAGACGTATAAAAAAATTTGCACAGCAAAAAAAAGTACGTACTTTTTGCGGCCGAAAACGGAAGATACTCAAGCGGCCAACGAGGGCAGACTGTAAATCTGCTGGTTTTACCTTCGCAGGTTCGAATCCTGCTCTTCCCACAGTGTCATTCCTTAGTGAATGACTTTTTTTTTTGCCCTTAAAAAGCACTTTTCCAATAAACCCCATATTTGTGAATGATGAAAAGTTATATCAAGGCTATTTCTACCTATTTCCCTAAGAATATTCTCACCAATGATGCCATTTCAGCACAATTTCCTGAATGGAATAGCGAAAAAAATTCTTCAGAAAATAGGTATTGAACAGCGTTACATTGCCCAGGCAGATGAGTGCGCCTCCGATATGGCTACCCAAGCCGTACTAAACCTTATAGAGGAACATCATTTGGACAAAAAAATACCATTGATTTCCTCCTACTTTTGCACCCAAACTCCCGATCATATTCTCCCTACTACAGCCTGCATTATACAAGAGAAGGTAGGCCTTCCCACCACTTGTGCTGCTTTTGGACATCAACCAAGGTTGTTCGGGTTATATCTATGGGCTTTCTCAGCCTGTAGCCTTATTGCCTCTGGTAATTTTAAGAATGTGATTTTAGTAACGGCAGACACCTATACCAAGTATGTACACCCCAAGGACAAAGGTAACCTAAGTATCTTTTGGCGATGCCGCTACCGCTACCCTTGTCTCCACCGAAGGAACATATTGCATAGGAAAACCTACCCTAGGCACCGATGGTGCTGGAGCTGAAAACCCTAATCATTCGCAATGGAGGTACCCGCTCTCCCCGCAACGAAAACCCCGATGACTTGGATAATTTCGTGGATATGAAAGGAGGGAAAATCTTCAATTTTATCGTGAAACGTACCCCTGAAGTAGTCTATGACAATTTGAAAATCAACGGATTTGATATAAACGATATAGACCTCTTTGTCTTTCATCAGGCCAATACCCATATCCTGAATAAGGTACGTGAGGACATGGAAATCCCTGAGGAGAAATTTGTTATAGAAATGCGGTATTATGGTAATACCATTTCTTCCACCATTCCCATTGCTCTTTCCGAGCACCTACGCAAATATCCTGAAAAAAACCAAGCAAAAGGATACAGTTTGTTGGTTTTGGAGTAGGCTACTCATGGGGTGCTATTTGTATAGAAAAAAATTGTAAAAAGAAAGGAAATCATATGAAACGTGTAGTAGTAGGACTTAGTGGAGGGGTAGATAGCAGTGTGGCCGCCTACCTACTCCAAAAGCAAGGATATGAGGTCATTGGCCTCTTTATGAAGAATTGGCATGATGATTCGGTTACCATCTCCGATGAGTGTCCGTGGCTAGAGGACAGCAATGACGCCCTTATGGTCGCTGAAAAAAATTGGGTATTCCCTTCCAAACGGTGGATATGAGCGTACCCTACAAACAGCGTATTGTGGATTATATGTTCCGAGAATACGAACGTGGTCGCACCCCCAATCCCGATGTGCTTTGCAACCGTGAAAATCAAGTTTGCCACCTTCCTCGAATACGCGCTGAACTTAGGAGCAGACTATGTAGCTACAGGGCACTATTGCCGCAAGGATACTATAGAAGTCAACGGACAAAACATCTATCGCCTATTGGCAGGAAAAAGATCAAAACAAAGACCAATCCTATTTCCTCTGTCAACTCTCCCAAGCACAGCTCGGCCGTGCCCTCTTCCCTATAGGAGACCTACAAAAGAGTGAGGTACGCGCCATTGCCAAAGAATTAGGCCTTGTTACTGCCGAAAAGAAGGATTCCCCAAGGCCTTTGCTTTGTTGGTAAGGTACGCCTGCCTGAGTTCCTGCAGCAACAACTTGCCCCTAAAAAGGAGATATTATCCAAATCCCTAGCACTTGGCAAGGTTATCAGGACAAAGAAAGTTCTAAGCTCTTTGAGTGTTATGAAGACGAACTGAAATACTACGCGGAAAAAAATACCACTATTCCCCCACAGACGGCAAAAGTGATTAGCCAGCACGATGGCGCTCATTTTTTTCACCATAGGACAGCGTAAGGGACTACATGTAGGCGGCACTGTAGAGCCTCTCTTTGTCATAGATACAGATACCGAAAAAAATATTATCTATGTGGGAAGGACATGCCCACCCAGGACTCTTTAGGCGCACTCTATTTGTTAAAAAGAAGATATTCATTGGATTCGTACCGATTTAGCACTATCTTTGCATCAAAGTATGGAAGCTATGGTACGTATTCGCTATCGTCAGCCCTTGCAAAAAGCTACTTTATATCTGAATGACGAGTGGGTTATACATTGATTTTTACAACTCCACAAAGCGCTATTACCTCTGGACAATTTGCCGCTTGGTACATAGAAGATGAGCTAATTGGCTCAGGTGAGATATATTAATTATGTGTTAAACCATCAAATATGCTTCATACCTAGACAAAAATTTCCTACTTTTTGTCCTAACAAAATAACTAAAAAAACCTAATTTTTTTATGTCAGTAGAATTACAAAATAATGGGACCCCTGAAAGGAAAAAGGAGGTGGTCTTATCATTGCTTTGTTGTCTATAGGACTTGTAGGATCAGGTGGCTATGCTTTCTACCAATCCAACGAAGCAAGAAAAAACGAAGAAGCCATTTTAGAGAAACGCGACCAGGTTATCAAAGAGTTAGAAAGTTTGCAAAAAGACTATGACGAAGCGGTAACCATTTCCAAGCAAAACGCCGATGAACTAGCCGATGCTAAAGCTCGTATTGCTCAGTATATTGACTCGCTTAAGACTATGAAAGCCGATATCAATGTACTATTCAAGTATCGCGATCAAGTAGAAGTGCTTAAAAAAGAACGTCAACGCCTATTGGCTATCAATGACTCTTTGCGCAAGTATAATGTAAAGGTAACTAAAGAGCGTGATAGCACAGCTTTGGCTCTGAATGTACGTACCTCTCAGTTGGATTCTGTATCACAAAAAGCAAGCGAACTGAGCAAGGTAATGAGACGAAGGTTCTATACTCAGCCTCAAGAGTCTTACTGCTCAAGGAATAAAAGAAAAAAATCAAGTGGTAGATATGTGGATAAAGAACGTTCAGGAGCTGTAGATAAAATCAAAGTATGCTATACTGTAGGCGCTAATAGGATCTCTCCTATAGGTAATCGTACTTTCTATGTACAGATCCTCAGCCCTAATGGTATCACCTTAGGTGACAATGATACAGCTACTGTAGGAGAAAAAAACAGTAAATTATAGTGCTGTTAAGAAATTTCTCTACGAGCGCAATCCTGTAGATGTATGTGAATATATCTCCTCTATCACTAAGAAATACGAATCAGGTACTTACCAAATATTCGTATTTGACGACCAGTTACGCGAAATTGGAAAAAAACAGAAAGCTCAACTTACGATAAATAACGAATAATTATACTCATAAACAAAAAAACGGCCTACAAAGCCGTTTTTTTCTTATTTTAATTTTTGCGTTTAGTAATTAATAAAAGATAGAGATAATTTAGTTTTATTATCCTTAAAAAGGCCATCCCTATATAGGACAGCCCTTTGAACAGTTATCTATATTTAGTAATTTTTTTCTTTTCCATTAAAAAAATAGATTGTAAGTCTTTTTTTGTATCGAGCCAAAAGAGAACGAGTAATACCTAAGTTCGCTTTTAGAAGAATCTACTACCAAATATACAAAATAGTTTCCATTAGGTGCCACATCAATCACGTGAATTTGGTGGGTCAAGGTGATAAGAATATCTTCTATCTTTTCTTTACCTTCCAAAACCCTAAGATACGAAGTGCATTCATTTTTAGCCTTTACCACTTCCAAGTTATAAGCTGATGCTAAGTTAGGGTCAAAAATTAGGGATCTGCTGACACTGCTACATAAGACACTCCTGATTTTACTTCAGTCACAGAGACAGCTATAAAGCCAGGCACATTGGCCTTAATGTCTTGTACAAATTTGTCTAATACATTAGTCATAGAAATGCGTTTTTTTAAATTATTTAAAAATTTAGATGAGGCATCAAGCGGATTCGAACCGCTGTATAAGGTTTTGCAGACCTCTGCCTAGCCCCTCGGCCATGATGCCTTTTTACAGAGTGCAAATGTAGAACTTTTTTAAGTGCGCAAATAATTAGTCAATTATTTTTTTACACTTACTTGTGCTACATCTCCCCTATAGGTGGATTTATCTTGGCTACTTCTATCTCTACAGAAGTAACTTCTTGAAAATCAACTCTTATAGCTTGTAAAAATACGTCCTGCCACATGTTCTAAAAAGCTCAGAACGTATAGCCATTTGATCCTTGACAATTTGGTTTAGCGTTACATAATCTATGGTATCGGCAAGGCGATCGCTCTTAATAGAGGCACCCAAATCCGCCCAAACAGTCAGATCTACACGATACCAGCTACCAATCTGTGCTTCTTGCTCAAGACAACCATGGTAGGCATATACTCTAATATCGTGGAGAAATACTACTTTTCATACTTTTTTTATTATCTTTCAGTACAGTTACAACCACCGATACCTTGGAACATATCGATACCGAGGGTAATCATGTGGGTACCTGAGTTATAGGAGCGTATAGCGTTGAGGTTTAGTCCGTAGCCGTAAGCGAAGTAGAACACGCCTTTTTTAAGTCCCAACATAGGGCCTATGCTCAGGGGCTTGAACACCTGGTCGTTGATAAGGCGTACTGTGGCTCCTGCCCAGTAATAGTCCTCGTAGTCGAACCAGCGGTACTTCACATTCACATCGGTAATGGAACGGCCATCTCCTTCCAAGTATTGGATAAAGGCCGAAGGCTCTAGCTCCCAGTTGCTGCTAGGGTCTTTCTTATAACGATAACCCGCATACAAGTTGTAGTTCCTCAGGTTCGTAGGCTCCTTGATATCAAACATCTCTTTGCTCTTGTTCAGGATATTGGTCGCCGAAAGACTCGCAAAGATCCCCTTGTAGCGGTAAAGCACCCCTACCTCAAAGTTATGGTTGACCATAGAACGGTTGTCCGTTACGCCCAAGTCCGCCATAGGACGACCCGCATCGGTGAACTTGTCTATGTCTATACGGAACGCATTGACTATATACGAGATACCAAACGAGATAAAGTGACTGTCATAACTATCCAATGTCAAGTGGTGAGAGAAGGTGAACTTTCCCCCATCTGCTTGGTGTAACCATTGCGGTCGTTATACAAGGACAATCCCAAACCACTGCGGTTACCCAATCGCATATCTCCCGATAAGCTCTGATAGTCAGGCGCCTCCTTGATACCTACCCATTGGCTGGTGGCCGATAGGCGTACCCGTACGTTGTTCCCTATACCCGCATAGGTGGGCATAATCAAAAATTCACTATCGGCTAAGTACTGATTCCCCGCAGGTAACTGCAATTCTTGCCCAATCACACTCGGCATGCCTAATAGCATACATATGTATAACGCTAGTTTTTTTCATTATTCCTTTTTTTATTTCTTTTTAGTTGTCAGTGGTCAGTGGTTAGTGAGTTAGCCGTTAGTGGTTAGTAGTCTGTGGCTAGTGGCTAATGGTTAGATACTCATCTCTAACCACTAATCACTAACAACTAATCACTACTAATCACTAACAATTAACCATTGAACTATCTAAATAGTGTAAAAGTGTCCTTTGAACTCTCGTGAGTCGTCTTCTTCACCCAAGGTGATGATATACCAGTAATCACCCGTTGGTAAGGCCTTACCATTATATGTACCATCCCATGTATCTGCTCGAGAGAGTTCCTTGAGCAAGCGACCATAACGGTCATAGATCTGGGTGAGGATATTTGGATACTGTTGCGTATTGCGTGGCGTCCAAGTATCGTTCTCTCCATCTCCATTTGGCGTGAAGAAGCGTGGTATGTCTATATCTACAAAGTCTACATAGAACACCTGATCGGCCGTACAGCCCTTGCTGTCTTCTACCTTCGCTTCTATTCGCTTCTTGAGCTTATTGTCGCTCGGATCTACCCCTGTCTGGATCTTGTATCTTTACGATATAAGTCCCCTCATTGCCCTTATGTACACCATTGAAGTAGAATACATAATCTGGCACCCCATTCTTTCCTAAGAGTCTAAGCTCATTAAGTGCTGGCTGTGTTGTTGGGTCTTGTATCAAGCTGAGTTTCTCTACCACTGGCACTATCACTGGATTGGTCTCTCCCTCACAAGTGGTGCCTGCCTCTGTGTAATAGAGCTTTATTGCTCTAGGCAAGGATGATGGTTTTACACTCACATGGTTGCGGTTGATTCTCACCTCTGCCCCCTGTCCTGAACCTGAAGCAAAGGGATAGCGGCTGGTGCCTCCATCAAAGGAATACTGCATCTTGCTGTAATCCACCGTAGCATCATCAAAGGTGATGACCACATTGCCATCATATGCATTATCCGTACAACTATCCTCATAGCTGGCTCTTACCTCCAAGTTAGGCGCTGCCGTCAAGACAAAACATATCAGAGGCTCCTGGACACTGCTTGCCGTCAGTGGCTCTTACTCGATAATTTACCCCCGGGGTCAAACCATTGATCGTATATGGTAGCATACTGGCTCTTACATCAGGGTAGGTCTTCACTACCACATCATTATCTACATCCACTAAGTCTAAAAGTATAGACAAGCGCTGCTGGTGTTCCTGTTGGCGTGCCTCCTACGACATTTACCTTCACATGCCCCTAATTCTCCGTAGCATACCAAATTAGACCCATCTACCTTAGTTACCTTTATCTCTGGCGGGTTGGCTATAGTAAATTGCTGTTCCTTGGTACAGTTCCAACGGTCTCTCACTACCAAGGTATAGTTACCCGCTGGCAAGTTAAAGAACTCATTGCTGGTCTGCAACGGACGTATCGCGCCTCTTTCAGAGTGGTACAACTCATAATAATAGGTCGTCTTAGGTTGTGCTGCCGTTGGGTCATCATAAGCCCCTCCTCGTGCGTTCTCTATCTTGATATAAGCGTCTTCCGCTCCCTTACATGATACCATCGGGATCACAGGGTCGTCATAGTCTATCGGATCAGGTTTGATCACATTCTTCACTACTTGAGTGAAGGTCTGGTCACAACCCCAAGCGTCTTCTACTCGTATATCAAAGTCTGCTCCTGGTGCATTCGCCCCTGGCACTGCTGTAAAGAGCCAACGATTATACACCTCTTCGGCTTCCTGAGTATAGCTATGACCTCCATTGCCTGACAAGGTAACCTTATAAGGGGCTACTCCTCCCACTACCTCTATTGAGATTTCTCCGGCTCCCTCTGTACTACAATCATCTGGCACTCTGAGTTTACCTGTTACCACTATTGGCTGGTCTGCCTGGCGAATTGTAAAGTTCGCCGGTATCTTCGTCACACAGCCTGTGCTTGTGGATTTAGCTTCCGCCGTATAGGCTCCATATGGCAATGCGGTGAACCTTACTGTGGTCTGACCCACAGGCGCATTTACCGTTTGATTATAAGAAGGATCAGTAATACCCTTGATCGTTACATCAAAGCCTTCGGCTGCTTGATCCACTCCTCCACTATTGCTTCGGTCTAAATCGGCCAAGGTGAAGGTAATCTCTCCTGTAGAACTTCCATAACACTTCACAGGATTTTGCAAGGTGGCTGTCAAGGAGAACGTATTAGGATCTTGTACCTTATAGGTCTCTCCATAGACCACACAACCTGTTTCCTCATTGGTGGCTACCACACTATAGTTGCCCATAGGGCACATCGTCAAAGGTGTGGCTTACACTGGTAGCGCCTGCCGCTACTGTAAGGGTCTTATTCTGGTGAGATCCATCAGAGATACTCCTTAGCGATAGGCTGATGCGTATATCCTTAGTCGGTTGTGGGGCTAAAGTAGCCGTTACCCTTACCTTTTCTCCCGCATTACATGTGATATCCTGCGCCTCTGCTGAGTCTACTTTCTTCACCTTTACAAATGGGTCTATCGCCCCTATCGGCAGGGAAGTTTACATCTACCGCTGCACAATCATACTGCGCATCTTCCACTCTCAATTTGTAAGTGCCGCCTTGTTCATCGTCTATACTAAATTCTGGCGCTATCAAGTTGATATTACCCGCCACTGGTGCTCCTGCCTTGAGCAAGGTAAAGCGATATACTCCACTTCCGCCCTCTATAGCGGTGATAGGCAACTTGAGTTTGGCTACCATCTCTTGGTCTGCACTACACTTGAACTGAGTGACCTCGGACTGATCCATATCTACTTTAAGCTCCTTCACTCCCATGATCTTCACCTCCGTGGTGGTCTTACAGTCATTATTTCCTTTGGCCTCTATCGTATAGATGATACCTCTGGTATGACCATATAAGCCCTTGAAGATGGCCTTGCGTCCTGTAGGATCTACCGTAACCTTATCATTGCTAGTGCTTGGGGTAACATTCTGATAATCACTTGGGATTGTAGCAAAATTTACCGCACTGTCATCATCAGCATAGCGCGCTGACTTTATACTAAAGGTCATCAGAGCTCACTTCCTGGTGAGGCTAGCAAGGTGGCCACGCCGCCTCCCCTGGTCTGTGCCAAGGCTGGTCTGTCTCCATGGAAGCAAGTGGCATCCGCATAGCTCTGTACCAAGACTACTGGCTGTACCTTCTCACGTATGGTGATGGTTCTGCTAAATGGACAGTTCGCATACTGGAAGTCTACTATCTCTACCCTATACTTACCTGCTTCGGTGATAGGCAAGGTGAAGTTTGTGGTGGGTGTGGGTGTTGTAATCAGTGGTGTGTCATTGACTACCACTACATCACCTCCTGATACTTCTCTAAGTAAGCGATAGGTATAGGTATGGCCTGGGATATAGTTGGTGATGTCTTTCACCTCTATCTCTCCATTACCTGCCGCTCCTGCCTTACATGTAAGCGGTGTCTTCTGCTCTACATTGAAGGTGAGCTTACCTGCAAACTGGAAGGTATATGGATCGGAGGCACAGCCATTCTGATCATAGATTCTGATGTCTCTACTTACATCATTGCCATACACTCTATAGATACGGCCCTCCCACTTATTTGCTCCCACTTGTATCAAACTCAATGGTTGCTTAGCGGTCTCTGGTCTTCCTGTAGGCTTGAAGGTGTAATAGTGCTGACCTGGACCTACCTTATCCATAGTTACCAATACTGTAAACTCAGTACCCTCTACACATATGTTCTCTACCTCTGCACTGAGGATATGTGGCGTTTCATCTTTCTTAATGGTTACCAGCTGACTTACCGTACAGTCATTCGCATCACGTACATAGACATGCCATGGGTCTCCCGTGGTGGTCCCACTGGTGATCTTCTTAGTGGTGTCCTCAAAGGTCTTATCCAAGACGATCTCACGACTGTTAGAGGTAAAGACCTGTGGCGCTGCCCACTGTTGTGCCGAAGGCTCTGTTGCCGACTTACTTATTGTATAGCGGTAAGGGGTACCCTTCGCTAACCTTTATTCGTACCCTTGCTGAGTTATTCAGATTCTCATCACACGAATAGTTACTTATCGGTTCGGCCTCATCCAAATGCAATGGCGTGGCTGACTTATTAACCATAAACTCCTTCGTATTCAAGATACAATTGCTTGCATCTTTTATCACCAAAACATAGTTCTTGCCTTCTGTTAAGACTGTGGTGGTGGATTGTATCCTTGTCTTGCCTGCCGATACCGCACCACTGGTGCCTGAGTCGAGAGGCGAAGGAACGTGTCCTATCCTTGTGTCAAACGGATATGGATATACAGCCCATGATACAGGGGTTAAGGTTGTAAGGCCTGATACCTCGTAATCCAACGCTACACTTCCTCCCGCTCCACACTTGTTAGGCAAGCGGTTGGCCGTAATGGTGGTGCTCGGTGTAGACGGTGGCGTATCCACTGCCGGCTTGGTTAGCGTTGTACAACTATTGTACTCAATCATCAGTCTATAAGGTACATTCCTTAGAACTTTTTATCTTAAGACGTACTTTTCTATAACCATCTGGGTTATTTGGATCCGTAGCCTCAAGTATCTGCGCGGCTGTATAAGGCGGATTTATATACTGCTGTAACGCATTATTAGGCTGAGCCGAATTATACACAGCTACATGCAACTGGCTAGGATCTATGGTGCCCTGGTGGATTAGTACCATCCTGTTCCCAGAAGTCTAAGGTGATCTCATCTTCATCACAGCCATTGCTCTGGCGACTTACCTCTTTTACCTTTACATTCGTTCCGCCTATCTCCTGCACTGGCATTTTTACCATACAGCCTGTGGTCTTATTGACTATGGCTGGATAGTAAGTGCCTTCTTTTTAGTCTTATAGTTGCTGTACCTAAAGTAGTTGCACTAAAGTCTGCTCTGGCGGGGGTTTCCTGATTAGACAAGTTATAAGCAGTGGCCAAAGAGGTATAAAGATCATCCGTATAGACTGCTATATAGTAATCATCCTGCAAATTAGGATTGTTAAAGCTGATCTTTAGATGTCCTAAAAAGCAAGTGGCCCACTAGAACAAGTTGCATTTTTTTAACCTCATCCATGTTTGCCGTAGGAGCTGGTTTTTTTCTTTTACCTCCACTACCTTGTGGGTGGTACAACCCTTAGCATCCTTAAGCTCTACATAGTAATATCCTGCACTTAGACCTCAGCCATTCTGCTTGTCTGCCGCTACTGCAGCACCTTGTGTGCCAGAATTATTCGATTCGTAAAGCGTGATTGTATAAGGGCTACCCTTTAGTCCTATCTATGGCTTCTTCCATAGGAAGGTATACACTGCCATTGAACACTCCTATCACTCCATCAGAGGCTCCCGCACAGGCAATTGTACTGCCTGTAAGCCCTGGAGTGGACAACAACACAGGGTCTTCCTTCCTTATTTCTTGGCTAACGGTCTGCTTACAACCATTCTTATCGGTGATTAAGAAGTGGTACATGCCCTCTGTCTTTATCGTTGCCGTATAGGTTACTGTCGTTCCCGCTGCCTCTGTGATCACTACATTGCCGCCGTCATTGTCACTCATAGGATTATAACCTGTTATATCCGATGCTTGACCTCCTCGCTTCCATTGCATGTTATAACTGCCGCTTATCCTATCACCTCCTCTGACCGTTATCGTTACTTCTTCCTGTGGTGTATCACAGCCATAAGCGCCATCGGTGGTACGACCTACTTCTAAGGCCTCACTGATGTAGACATCCTCTACGTCTGTCTTACAGTTCAAGCGGTCTCTTACTTGTATCCTATAGGTGGTTTTTGGCGCTAAGTTATCAAACTCATACTGGGTTGGGTTGCCTGGGTCACTTACCCAAGTGGTACCCCCGTCCTTGCTGAACTCATAGCCTCCATTGCCATCCTGCACCTCTACTATGATGCTGCCTGTGCCTCCTACGCTCAAGCACTTAGTGGCATTGATCGTAGCTGAAACTTCCTTCTTAGCAGGGATCGCCTTGCGTTCTACAGCACTCTCACAGAAGTGGCTGTCTTTTACCTTGAACTCATAAGTGGTATTGTCATCCAAGTCTTTTACCTCACCCGTATTACCTGTCCACTCTACTGTGGCTGGTGTAAAGCTTGGCATGCCTGTCTTTCTGACCTCTATCACATAAGGGGCGCGTCCGTTCAAAACCTTCACTATCGCTCCTGCCTTTTCATATGGACTTCCCTGACAACCCATAGGAAGCACCTCTATGTTGTCTATCTTGAGCTCTGGTACATCATCTATCACAGCCGTACCATTGGCGTTGATCTCACAGAAGGTGTTATCCGGATGGATCATACGTATCTTCAACGTATGAGTGCCTATAGGGGCTACTATCTCTAACTTATCTGTACCTACCAATGGTGTGGACACAAACGTGCCACTGCTTGAGAGGGCATAGCTATATGTGGTGCTTGGCTCTGGATTGAAAAAGCTTCACATAGATCTTTCCATCCCCTGCATGACACTTAGGTGGCTCTACCTGTGTGATCGCTGCCGAGAAGGCCTTGCACGGTACTACCTGTACCGAACGTAACTCGCCCTCCTGACAGCTCTGCGTTGGCTGGCTTACTTGTATGTCGTCCAATCCTACCGCTGCTGTACCCACTGTAGTCCTTATCCAAAGACGTACCTTGTTGTCATGCGCTACACCTTCTAACTCCCTGAAGACTACCTCGCCTTCACTCCAACCATCTGACTGAGAAAGAGGGGTAATTCCTTCTCTATCTCTCGATCGGTATTGTCATTCGTGTCTTTGTACTGCAATACTACCTTCAAGCCTACCCCTTGGGCTAGACCACTCTTTCCTAAGTTGATATATCGCAACTTCACAGAGACACTGCGCGAACGCAATACATTCTCTATGACTTTATCATATATGGTGTTATCAAGAGTCGATGTTCGTACCGCATAATAACGGCCTGTACCCGTCTCACTGCGGTATTCTGTACTGGAGGGCAACTGGCGGGTAACCACATGGGTTCCTATAGTCAACGCGCCCGTAGCCTTGGCCGAACCTATAGTGGCTGGCGCTCCATCACTGTCATCCAAGCGCTCTAAGTCTCCAAAAAGTTACCTTATATAACTCATTGATTGACGTTGTACTTGGTTCCTTATAATATACCTGTACCTTGTAGGGGGCTACCCTTCCTGGAAGGCCAGTGTACTGCATCTGATTGTTGGCTCCATTAGGCGCCTGACGTACGCCTCCGTCCAAGCTATACTCATAGGTATAGGTCTTACCCGCTGGCGTGGTAGGGGTGATGGTAAAGCTACCATTGCCTCCACAGTCATAGGTTACCTCACTGGCGGCAAGCGCTGGTTTTACCAAGGCTTTCTTGGCCATTACCTCAAAGGTCGCCTCACAGTTCTTGCTGTCTCTGACCACTACCTGTATCTTCGGATTGGCCTCACTACCTCCGTCTACCTTTAGCGTGGTGGCCGCACTGAAACTGGCCGAACTTCCTATGCCCGATGGGGACATAAAGGTATAACCGCCTGAACCGCCCGTTACCCAATTGACATGCAACAAGAACGCTCCATTATTCGCCGCACATGTATTGTCCGATATAACCCCTATCGATGCCTCTATAGGGTGCGGGGGAGGTTACCTCTACATCGCGCTCTATCTCACAACGAATCTGGCCTACACCTGAAAGCAAGTAACTCATCTTTACCTTATACTTGCCCGCCGATAGACTTTCAAACACGCCTGACTGGTTGGGCCGTATAGGCCCTTGCATACTGCCATTGGTGTTATACTTGTACAACTCTATCTTCTGACCTGGCACCGTACTTAGGAACTTGGCCTCTATACTTCCAGAGGACTGATATGCACAATCTATATTTGTTGCCGTTACACTAACGGCATACTTGGCCGTCTGTCCTATCTCTACCTCATTGGTTACTGCAAAACGATCATCCTGATCCCTGATCAAAAAAACTCATACTTGCCCTCTTGCAATATCGTAATCCATTGGTAGAACCTATCTGGCGGCGGCGCAGGGAGGTCTCATACTGGGTAACAAAGCTCGAAAAACTCTGAATCCGGTATGTTCTCAAAACCATTGCTATACGATGGCTTCACATAAGCACCGTTTATCTTATATATCAAATAACGATAGTTTTTCTGTCCGCCTGATACCGTAAAGAGGAACTTGGCTTGACTACAAGTGTCCTCAGACCACTCCTGAGTGTATTCCACTGTAGCGGTCATCTCTCCTGTCTTTGGTATCGTATAGGTACCTTCAAACTTACAATCCGTAAAAGCCTGTCTTGGCCTTTACCGTAATCTTGAAGTTATCACTGGTATTGCCACTCTTCACTTGCAAACCGCCTACCTTTACATAGCGCTTGCCTCGAGCATCCACCGGCGCATCTACATTGTTTGCTAATATCTGGTGGTCTGACAAACGCTCTACTGTATAGGTATAGTCTATGCCATCTACATTCATCATCAAGTTCACTACCCCTAAACTCAACGCTGAGTGAGGCGTAGGGTGCCTTCCAACACGCCTGTAAAGCCTGTGGTGGATACCTCAAAATAATAGTACTTGAAACAACTGCCACTGCCTACCTTCAAGCGGTACTTGCCTACTGTGCTGCCGCTTATCGTATAGCTGTTGTCCGTGGAGATCGTTTGCCAACAACTATCCTTGGTGTCAAAACAATTGCCCCAGGTGTCATTGTTGCAACCATTGGCTTTCTGCCAGGCTACACCTCCCTGATATGCATTGGCTCGCAATACCTTGCTACCTGAGCCTCCACAGAATAAGAAATGACTCACCCAACGCTCTTTGGTGACATTATTCTCTAGATAAGTACAAGTGCCTCCTATATTTCCCGATTGTATTTTTAATCACATCTACCGATGTATCCGTGCTCTCTATCACTCGGATATACTCTGTGGTCGTGCTCTCTACGCCATCACACTGGGCGATCTTATCTACCTTATAGTAGCCCGCTGCCGTAACTGCTTGTGTGGCTGCCGTAGCTGCTGAAATGTCAGAATAAAAGCTCCATCATCTGAGCTGCTATACCACTTATATGAAGTATAACCTGTGCCTCTGGCTGTAAGGTTCAAGCTGCCTGTACAGAAGAGTTCCACGCGTGTACAATCTCCATCATTCTTTATCTGCGCATAGGCTCCCGCGCCTTCCTTGGTCATCTCTCCAACTGCACTACAGTTCTTTAAGGTGAAGACAAAGGCTGGCTTGCCTGTAAGTATCGATGCACAAGCATTCTCATATGCAGTACAGTCCGCATTGTTCTTTATCTTAATAGGTATGTATACCGATACCTTGGTGCCTTGTGAGAATAACATGCCATCTATGCCTCCAAATTGTAAGACTCTCGGACTTTCATAAGAAACCGTTACACCTGGACCTAACTCGCTCTTGATGATACCGCTATCTGTAGCCGCTGGCAACTCATAGTTGCCATTGGTGTTGTCTGGCAAGGTTACCTTCAAGACGCCTCCGCCCAAAGCTTGTGTCGTCTTGTTCTCTATCGTGGCCTTATAATATATGGTATGTCCCTTGGCTATGGTGGTAATCTGGGTATCACTGCCTACTGCTCCTACAAACTTGCCCGTTACCGCCACATCTATATTCGAAGCCGTTACCGTTACCTTAAAGCGCTTCTTGCCTTCTGTTCCTCCGTCAGCCTTGCTCTTGACTGTATACTCTACATAGCTCTCCCCTACTGGGAAACCATCCCATGTAAGCGCTGGGGTGTTGCCATCTGCATCTGGAGTAGGAACATACAACTCCGTGCCATCCGCCTTAACTACTCTCCACGTTAGCCTGTAGCCACAGCCCTCCGTATCCGTAATCGCAGGCGCTGTCCACGTCACTGTGCCTGTACATTTGTTTAACGGTAAGGTTGTCGTAAGATCTACCATCGCGCCTATCGCTGCGTCGGTGAAGTTGATATTCTTAAGCTTAATTTCTTTACGAGGTATGTTTTTTTCACTTGAAGTACAGCCAAAGCCCGCTTTCATCTTATAAGTAACCCAATACTCAGCCGCCATTGTTGGGTTAAAAAGTAATTGAAGACCTTTTTAGATCAGCCGCAGAGACCCTATCCAAAGCATTGGCAGGATCAGATTTCCATTGTATGTCATACATTGTGTCTGGGAGATCTACACTAAGAGTTAATGGTGTTCCAAAACAAGCCTGAGTTGCACTGGTTCGTACATATAGAGATGTCAAGATACCGAAGTCAGGCACAGGCACCCAACGATCCAAACAGCCTGATTCGAACTTTACCTCATAGGTATCGCCGCCAGTGAGTTTAGGTATATTGTTAAAGGTCGCAAATGCATCTGAAAAAGGGGCTGGTGCCACAGGAGGAGCTGTCACTACCTTTCTCACTGGATTACCTCCTTGAGTAACTACGGTCTTGGTGCCTGCTGACACCTTATAGAGGGTATAAGTGATCGGATACTTAGGGTTCCGATCCTGTAGGCATTTCCACACGTACTACTCCTGTATTAGGATCAGAAGGATCACACATACCTACTGTAGAAACTGGAGTTACATCCGTGATATTTTTTTGATTTCGAAGGGCTTATAAATTTTTGTTTTTGGCAGGAGTTGACAGATTTGGATACATATAACCATTAGCCCTTGCTTTAGTCTTCTCTACTATAGAATACAAACCCGACCCTGTAGTGAGTGCCAAGAGATAGTGACCTGGTGGAAGATTTGTTATTCTTCCCTGATAATCATACTTGTTAGTATCTAAAAGATTATCAGTCTTAATAATTGGAGCTGATGCCACAAAAATCTCCTTCTCGAAGATGGTACTTACGATCTCCTGACCTTTGTCTTTATCCTTGTAGACAAACATTGTTTTTTTCCTATCTCAGCAGTAAGATTCTTTGTTGTGGACCCTTTAAATACTATAGACCCTTTGCTATCCCCTCCTCCTGAGGCACAATCTGTTGTCTCTATTGCATCCAAGGTATAAGAAGGGAGAAACTGCCCCTACTGTAATGATTTTTTTGTCACAGCAGGCCTTCCTGTACATTGGTCGGATAAGGTTACTTTATATTCCCCTACAGGAATATCTGTAAATTGGTATATATTTTTTAGGATTACCATCCTCTGGTACTTGTATGGTATAAAGGGAATTTCACCTCATATTCCCCTTTCAAATTCCAAGGACCTGTAGCGTTAAATTTCACTGATTTTCTACCATCTGTACGCTCTAACGTTATAGTAAGTTTGTTATTCCCTTTAAAGAAAAACTAACTGTCCACTATCTGGATCTGAGCTTCCCAGATATACTTTGTCTCCTTTGACAGCCTCTTCCAAAGTTTGTGAAGGGTACCCCTACTTGAACTTGTATATCATTTAAAGGGTTTATTGCTGCCACTTGTGATTGAGAGAAGGTATCTGATAGGTAATGCTTGCAATCCTTGATAGATGCTCCATTGAGCATTCCTGTAGCACCTGCATATTCTATCTGGTAGCTATTGGCTGCACTATTTTGTATGATTGCTATATGCTCATTGCTATTTATTTCATTATAATACCTAAACAAATCTCCTTTTAGGGTTACTCCTGCAGAAGGAAGAGAAACCCAAGTTCCATTAATCTTTACACGTGTCTGCAAGCCTGCTGTATTACAGAAAGCATTGTAATAAGCACCATTACTATAGCTTTGTAACTTAGTTTTTGAGTAGTACTGTCTTATCACAAGGCCCTGCTGAACTCTTAGCACCTATGGCCAATTCTGTTATAGGTCTATCATTAGGAGAGGCTACTATATGCTGTATCTGTTGATTTACATTGTTGCTATCTGTATAAGTAACCGTTATCTTATCTCCTGGTTTTAGTTGATAATTACGTATCTTATAGATCATAGGATCCCACCAGTTCCAATAACCAAACTCGTCGCCTGCATCTCCATACACATGGTATTTACCATTTAATCTCATGGGCAAGGCCTCTTCATTGGTAAATTCGTAGACAGCATCTGGATTTCCTGTACGTTGTATCCTTACAGTAAGTAGGAAAGGATAATAAGATGGTCTTTGTCCCATATGTGTATAGTCCGCTGCCACTGCAAGATCAAAAAGGTTACAATTGGTACACGATGCTGAAGGTACCAAGAACATTTTGAGTCCCTTAGTAGAATAACCAAAAGCACTTGCTACTTGTTTTTCCCATGAGCAAGTCCCATCAGTAACTGTTAGCAAATAACGCTTTCCAGATAAGAATTTTTTTGAAGCATCTGGCTGTATATAGGCAATAGTAGTGGCTCCTGCTCCTTTGGTAATTGGAGTACCTGACACCAATACTTCCGCAGTATCAAGATCCTTCACTATTACATTAAAAGGGCCTGGTCCAGCGACTACATTATCTATTTCTATAGTAAAAAAGCCTGTTGCCACTCGTGCAGGATCAGTACTTTTCTTAGGGCGCCAAGTTGTATATTGATAATTTCTAATAAAATGACCTGCTGCATCATCCGTTACCACTCTACGCACATTTCTAGGTTCGGTAAGGGAACAATTTCCCCCTCCTACCTGATCTGTTACTTCCACGTAATACTGAACAGAAGGAGGAACTCCTGATATAGTAACAGTAGTTTCACTCCCACTCTTATTTGTTGGTACGGAAGAGAATTTAGGTGTTGCCTCAGTGAGTGTACCATAGAGCTTTTACAACAAAGGGACCAGCCCCATTCTTTATCTTAAAAAGAAACAGAGCCGTCTGAGCTACAAGGGCTTGTGGCCTTCACTTGAGTGGTTTTAGACATATCCACACTAAAAACGCTGATAGGTAGATGTTACTATTTGAGTAAGTTGCGAAGGGTGAGTTTGATTACCATCTTTTCTAACAATCTTTACTTTATAGGTATCAGAAGGATAATTGGTAAATTCCGCTTTCCCTGCACTATCGAAGTTCTGTTGTGCCTGCCTTGCTCCATTACTATCATATAACTCAGCTTTCCATTGGGTCACAGGAATACTTGCAGCTACCGCAGCCGACCAGTCTACCTTTATATTTCCTCCACATACTGTATTCTCCCCTATAAGGGTATAGGTAGGAAGACTCTGTGCCAATGTAAAGATAGGCAGCAGTAGTGCTACTACATACAACCAGTACTTCTTCATATTAAAATCGATTTTATTGATTTTCATTATCTTATAATTTTACAGCTCTTCATGAGGTATTTTTATGCGCAAATTTATTAATTATTATCAATATACCAAGTATTTTTTTCAAAGTTTTTTTGTAAAAACGAAAATTTAACGTTTTTTTGAAAGATGTTTTTGTTCTATAAGTGATTGATAGTAAGAGGTTTAAGAAAGATAGAAGCACGGAAGAAGTTTTTTTAACAATGACCAATGATTAATGACTAATGACTAATAACAAATAGTACTTGTCATTAGTCATTAGTCACTTGTCATTATTCTACGCTTCGCCTGATCCTGAAAAGTGGGCTTGCTTGCCAAAAGACCTCTTCGTCGGTAGGGAGTTCTTTATCGTGTTCGTACTGATAAAGATTGGTGCTGAGATTCTGCATCAGTTGCTTGGCCTGAGAGGGGTCATGATGACCCTGCTCTGTACACGCGCCTTGGGCATCCCTGGCATGATAGAGATAAAGTCCAACACGAACTCTGTATCGGAGTGGTTCACTACCACCATATTGGAGTAGATCCCTACAGCTACTTTATCATCTATCTCTATGTTAATTTCCCTTTTTGGTTACCTTTTTCCATAAGGCTATAGGTTGATATTCTGTTTTTGCTAATTCCTTACGTGAACCTACTATAATGTTCTCGTAGCGCTTCATACCTGTACCTGCTGGGATACGGTGTCCTACGATCACATTTTTCCTTGAGGCCGTCTAAGTTATCTACCTTACCTTGTACGGCGGCTTCGTTGAGTACCTTGGTTGTCTCTTGGAAGGAGGCAGCCGAGATAAAGGACTTGGTCTGCAAGGAAGCTCGTGTAATACCTTGTAACACAGGTACGGCTGTAGCAGGAATGATGTCTCAGGCTATAACCAAACGCTTGTCTTGGCGCTTGAGTAGGGAGTTCTCGTCACGTAGCTGTCGCATAGTTACGATCTGTCCTGGCTTGAGGTTCTGAGAATCACCAGCATCCTCCACTACTTTCTTTCCGAAGAGCTTATCGTTTTCCTCAATAAAGTCGTCCTTATGTACCATTTGTTCTTCAAGGAAGAGGGTATCACCTGGATCTTGGATTTCTACCTTACGCATCATCTGGCGTACCACTACCTCAAAGTGTTTGTCATTGATCTTCACCCCTTGTAAGCGGTATACCTCTTGTACTTCATTTACCAAATATTGTTGTACGGCCGATGGGCCTTTGATACGTAGGATATCCTCTGGTGTTACGGAACCATCGGAGAGTGGCATACCTGCACGTACGTAGTCGTTCTCCTGTACAAGCACTTGAGAGGAGAGTTTCACAAGGTAAGTACGCTTTTCTCCTGTCTTGGATTCTATATAGATCTCACGGTTACCGCGTTTTACTTTTTCCGAAGGACACTACCCCGTCTATTTCAGCCACTATGGCAGGGGTTAGAAGGATTACGTGCTTCAAAAAGCTCTGTTACACGTGGTAGCCCCCTGTAATATCCCCAGACTTAGCGGACTTACGTGGTATCTTCACGAGAATTCGGCCTTCCTTGATCTTTTTCCTTGTCATCCACCATGATGTGGGCACCCAGTGGTAAGGTGTACGAACGCAAGATGTTGCCTTCCTTATCCTGAATATGCATAGTAGGAATGAGTCGCTTGTTACGAGACTCGGAGATTACTTTCTCTTGGAAGCCTGTTTGCTCGTCTATCTCTACCGGAAGGTTACCCCTTGTTCTATATTTTTCATAAACAATCTGTCCTGAGAACTCGGAGATAATCACCGCGTTATATGGATCCCATTGGTTGATTACATCCCCTTTCTTTACGCTATCGCCATTTTTCTTGAAGATGAACGAACCGTAAGGAATGTTGGAGGTACTTAGTACCATACGGGTATGAGGTTCTAGGATCTTCACCTCGGAAGTACGAGAGATCACCACCTCTACAGGATTGCCATCGTAGTCCTCGCCCTTAACGGTTTTTGAGGTCATCGATTTCGAGAATACCATCAAAGTGCGCGATGATCTTGTTCTCTTCGGAGATGTTCCCCGCAGTACCCCCCATGTGGAAGGTACGCAAGGTAAGCTGTGTACCAGGTTCTCCAATGGATTGGGCTGCTACAACTCCTACGGCCTCGCCTATCTGTACCATCTTACCTGTGGAGAGGTTGCGTCCGTAGCACTTAGCACAGATACCATGCTTGGCCTCGCAGGTAAGAGCAGAGCGTACCTCAATAGATTCTATAGGTAACTGGTTGATCTTCTCTACAGCAGCCTCACGGATTTCCTCTCCTGAGGATACAATAACCTCTTCATTGAGCGGATTGATCACATCATTGAGCGCTACACGACCCAATACACGTTCACCAAGGGTTTCAATAACTTCCTCATTCTTCTTAAGGGCATGTATCTCAATGCCACGAAGGGTACCACAGTCTTCGGTATTGATGATCACATCCTGAGATACATCCACCAAACGACGGGTAAGGTAACCTGCGTCGGCTGTCTTAAGCGCCGTATCGGCCAATCCCTTACGAGCACCGTGGGTAGAGATGAAGTACTCCAAGATAGAAAGCCCCTCTTTGAAGTTGGAAAGGATCGGGTTTTCAATAATTTCGCCCCCGCCTGCGGTGGATTTCTTAGGCTTAGCCATAAGGCCTCGCATACCTGTAAGCTGGCGAATCTGTTCCTTAGAACCACGCGCTCCTGAGTCAAGCATCATATATACGGAGTTGAACCCTTGTCTGTCCTCACTGATGCGCTTCATAGCCAAGTCCGTTAGGCGGGCATTGGTGGAAGTCCACACATCAATCACCTGGTTATAACGCTCGTTGTTGGTGATAAGCCCCATATTATAGTTACCGATGATGCCTTGTACTTGCTCATTGGCATCGGCAATCATCTCTTGTTTTTTTCCTTAGGAATAATAATATCGCCCAAGGAGAAGGAAAGTCCTCCCTGGAAAGCAAACTTATATCCCATAGCCTTGATGTCGTCCAAGAACTCAGCGGTACGTGGGATACTTGTTTTTCAATACATGTCCGATGATATCGCGAAGGGATTTCTTGGTCAATATGGTGTTGATATACCCAGCCTCAGGGGTACTACCTCATTGAAGAGGACGCGCCCTACGGTGGTATCTATCAGTTTGGTCACTATGTTGCCATGCTCATCGAGGTCGTGAGTACGTACCTTGATAGAGGCATTGAGGTGTACCTTATGCTCGTTGTAGGCAATATTCACCTCCTCTGGGGAGTAGAACACGGAGCCTTCGCCTGCAATAGGTTCCTCTGGAGTGCTCTTGCGCATCTTGGTGATGTAGTAAAGCCCCAAGACCATGTCCTGCGAAGGTACGGTAATAGGTGCCCCATTGGCAGGGGTTCAAGATATTATTGGAAGCCAACATGAGCATCTGTGCCTCAAGGATTGCCTCAGGCCCAAGGGGCAAGTGTACGGCCATCTGGTCACCGTCAAAGTCGGCGTTAAACGCAGTACATACCAATGGGTGTAGGCGGATTGCCTTTCCTTCTATCAGCTTAGGCTGGAAGGCCTGAATACCCAAACGGTGCAAGGTAGGGGCACGGTTCAGTAGCACAGGGTGTCCCTTGATCACGTTCTCCAAGATATCCCATACTACAGGCTCTTTCTTATCTATGATACGCTTGGCCGATTTGACTGTCTTGACAATCCCGCGCTCTATGAGCTTGCGAATGACAAAAGGCTTGTAAAGCTCAGCGGCCATATTCTTAGGCAAACCACATTCGAAGAGTTTGAGCTCTGGCCCTACGACAATCACCGAACGAGCGGAGTAATCCACACGCTTACCAAGGAGATTCTGACGGAAGCGTCCTTGTTTACCTTTGAGAGAGTCAGAAAGGGACTTGAGCGGACGATTGGCATCGGTCTTTACGGCAGAGGATTTGCGGGTATTATCAAAGAGGATCCACGGATTCCTGCAACATACGTTTTTCGTTGCGCAAAATCACATCAGGCGCTTTGATTTCTATCAAGCGTTTGAGACGATTGTTGCGAATGATCACACGGCGATAGAGGTCATTGAGGTCGGAGGTAGCAAAACGCCCTCCGTCCAAAGGCACAAGCGGACGCAATTCGGGAGGGATCACAGGAATGACCTTCATGATCATCCATTCGGGGAGGTTCTCCCTGTTCTTCTGAGAATCACGGAAGGCCTCCACTACTTGTAAGCGCTTGAGCGCCTCGGTCTTGCGCTGCTTAGAGGGTTTCAGTATTAGCTCTATGGCGCAAGTCGTAAGAAAGTGCATCGAGGTCTATCTCATGCAAGAGGTCATAAAGTGCCTCAGCCCCCATCTTGGCGACAAACTTGTTGGGATCGGTATCCTCCAAGTATTGGTTTTCCACTGGTAGAGTTTCCATGATATCGAGGTATTCCTCCTCGGTCAATAGTTCCATTTTTCTCCAATGGCTCTCCAGAGAGATTTGGCAATCCCTGGCTGAATAACGATATAGCGTTCGTAATAGATAATCATGTCCAACTTCTTGGAAGGAAGTCCGAGCAAATAACCTATCTTATTAGGCAAGGAACGAAAATACCAAATATGGGCTATAGGCACCACCAAGTTGATGTGCCCTACACGCTCGCGACGTACTTTCTTTTTCGGTTACTTCCACCCCACAACGGTCGCACACGATCCCTTATAGCGGATGCGCTTATACTTTCCACAAGCACACTCATAGTCCTTCACAGGGCCAAAGATACGCTCACAGAATAGTCCATCGCGCTCAGGCTTATGGGTGCGATAGTTGATGGTCTCAGGCTTAGCTACCTCACCACGAGAGACTGCTAAGATACTCTCAGGAGAAGCCAATCCAATAGAGATTTTTGTCAAATCTCACAGTTGCATTTTTCTCTTTTACTCTTGCCATAGCATTTTTTTAATAACAAAATTTGTTCCTATTTGGACAAATACACGAAAAGAGGAGGCGACATAACCCCTTGTGGTTATGTTACCTTCTCTACCTTTGCCCTTACCCTAAGAGGGTGAAAGACAAGTACTTATATGCTCTACGAAAGTCAAAATAACTTCTATAAAAAAACACTTAACCAAACTGAGGGCAAAGATACAATAAAAAAATTTAAAAAGTAAAAAGTAAAAAGATTTATTTTTTTACTTTTTTTACTTTTTACTATAATTAGTATTCAAACTGTACTTTCTTATTTGGGTCTGGGTTACCTGCCCAATAAGCCCTATAGAGATCTAAGCTCTTGCGTATCTCCCCATAGAGCGCTTCGTTATGCTGGCGAAGGTCGTCCAAGTGGTAGAACTTAGCCAATACATGCTGGTGCTCTATCCAATCCAAGGATTGCATACAGTCATCTAAGCCATCAAGGGTGTATCCAAAGTAATCAGGCAAGGAGAAAGTCTCCTTCATCGTACTGAGGAAGGCTCGTTCGTTTTGGACATTTCTCAAATCTACGTGAAACTCCAAAGCGTTTTTTTCTGATATACGTACTCATTTCTATTAGTAAATATTTAGAATAGTGTTTTTTTCAATTATTTACCAACAGTCTTGTCCCCCTATACCTGAATAGACTCCTAAGTTAAAAGGCTTCTCTATAGGCGCCCCATTGGCCGCTTCTATCCCTTGTGAGATCCATAGGCGGGTATCCAGCGGGTCTATGATCGCATCTGTCCATAGGCGTGCTGCGGCATAATAAGGGGTTGTTTGTTGGTTATATTTCTCTTGAATATTTTCTAATAGTTCGCGCTCTCTTTCCTCGGATAGTGTCTCGCCCTTACGCTTAAGGGTAGCCGTTTCTATCTGTAAGAGCACCTTGGCTGCTTGGGCGCCCCCATCACGGCCAGGTTGGCCGAAGGGTAGCTACAATCAGGCGCGGGTCGTAAGCCTTGCCACACATGGCATAGTTACCTGCTCCATAGGAATTACCTACTATAATGGTAAACTTGGGCACTACCGAGTTGGCTACGGCATTGACCAGTTTGGCTCCGTCCTTGATAATCCCTCCATGTTCGGACTTGCTACCAACCATAAAGCCTGTAACGTCCTGCAAGAAGACTAGCGGAATACGCTTTTTGGTTACAGTTGGCTATAAAGCGGGTCGCTTTATCTGCGCTATCGGAATGAGATCACCCCGCCTATCTGCATCTCCCCTTTTCGGGTCTTGACTACCTTGCGCTGATTGGCCACAATTCCTACTGCCCAGCCATCTATACGTGCATAGCCTGTGAGGATCGTCTGTCCATAACCTTCCTTGTATTCCTCCCACTCGGAGTTATCCACTAGGCGAAGGATTAGCTCCTTCATATCATAAGGTTGGGTACGGCTAATGGGCAGTATACCATATATATCATTAGAATCCAGCTTAGGAGCCGCACTGGCTATCCTACTAAAGCCCGCTTTGGGTGCCTCGGCCAGCTTATCCACAAGGTTTTTTTAATCACATCCAAGGCATCTTGGTCATTCTCACATTGGTAATCTGTTACCCCACTAATCTGGCAATGGGTAGTAGCACCGCCTAAAGTCTCATTGTCTATGTCCTCCCCTATGGCTGCTTTCACTAAGTAACTCCCTGCTAAGAAGATACTTCCCGTTTTATTAACGATAAGCGCCTCATCGCTCATAATCGGCAGATAAGCACCTCCTGCTACACAGCTACCCATCACGGCGGCTATCTGAACGATGCCTTGGCTACTCATCTGGGCATTGTTGCGGAAGATACGCCCGAAGTGCTCCTTGTCAGGGAATACCTCGTCCTGCAAAAGGCAGGAATACGCCCGCACTATCCACAAGGTAGATGATCGGTAAGCGGTTTTCCATAGCGATTTCCTGAGCGCGGAGGTTCTTCTTACAAGTCATGGGAGAACCAAGCCCCTGCCTTCACTGTAGCATCATTGGCCACTACTATTACCCTGGCGGCCACGTACATAGCCTATTTCCACTACGACCCCTGCCGAGGGACAACCTCCATACTCCTGATACATACCATCGGCAGCAAAAGCCCCAATCTCCAAGCGAGGTTTGTCCTTATCCAATAAGTAATCTATACGTTCGCGAGCCGAGAGCTTTCCCTGTTGGTGCAGCTTCTCAAGGGCTTTGTCTCCCCCTCCTCGCTTAATCTGTTCCCAGCGCTGGCGCACCTCGTCTCGTGCGAGCTTGTTGTGATCTTCGTTCTTATTAAAAGCTAAATCCATACGGGACGTTTTCAAGTTGCAAAGTTAAGAATTTTTTTATTATTTAAACAAGTTTTTTTCCGACGATTTTTTTCAAAAAAATGCTTTTTAACTGTTAATAAAATATTACTTTAATCATTATCAGTTAGTTGCGAGCGGAAAAAAACATATTATTTAGGTTCGCTCAGGCGTACGTAGCGCACATAACCAGTACCTTCGGTTTTCCCCTTGAGGGATTCGGTTGAGAAAGGCACTTGAGCATCGGTAGTGTAGTAGTATTGGTCTTCCACAGCCGACTCAAAGCGAATCTTATACCCCTTGTCCAAGAGGTTTTTTTGTCCAAGTCCAAGACGATATTCTTACGATCGCCCTGAGTGATTGAAGCGCCTGTGATGGCGTCTATCTTTTCCTTTTTCTCACTATAGAAGCCGAACCACTTCTTAAGCGAGTCATAGTACTTGCCATTATCACCAAAGACATAGAGCGTCTTGAGGTATTTGTCCTCTGGGTCTATGAGCGATACTACCATATAGGCACCCTCGCCAGTATAGTTGGCCATCTGTACCATACACTTAAATTTGTCCTGCGCCTGAGCCGTAGCAAAGGCCAAAAAAATGCCACTAAAGGCAAATACAACTTTCTTTGTCATAATTTTTGATTGTTTTTAAAAAGAAAGCGCAAAGATACGTTTTTTTGGTGAAAAGCAAATAGTGAAAAAGTGAGGGGTATTTGGTATATTTTTTTGTATATTTGCACTTTAAAAGAATACCTTATGTCCACAGCTATATTAACCAAACCAAAAAAAGAGCCACAGATAGCACTACCACAGGGCTTAATGAAGTAGCTGCTAAGGAGAAAAACAGCTACTACAAAGAAAACTATTGCCTCCTCTAAAAAGGAAGAAACTGAGGAAGTTTCTTGGGAAGAGTTGCAAAAATATCACCAAAAAAATTAATAGAAGAAGGAAAAATTAAAAGCCTTTTGATAAGAAATACATATATGGTAATTTGTGATACAAATATAATCAGCAAATATCTTGAAGGAGTTCCTTTGGTTGTGAAAAAAACATTAATGCTATAGGAACTGATAATATAGCCATAACTCCTGTAATTCTCATTGAGCTAAACAAGTGGTTAAGTGTGTTTAAAGGAATTGACAAACCCACATCTCTACACAAACATTGGCTAAGACAATTTCTTGCTTAGTTTGGTCTTTCGTAAGATAGGTGAGTTTATTGTATCTTACTCTTATGCCTAACTACTGACCGCTGACTACTAACCACTGACCACTTCCCACTATAACACTATAGAAAAACAATAGAACTCCGCTTCTTCTGATAGATTTTATTTATACTTTTTGCACCGTAAAACAAAGATATTCTATAACATTTAAATAATCATAATCATGTCTTTAGTAGGAAAAAATTCCCCAAACATCACCGTTGACGCCATTTCAAAAATGGGCGATAACCTTCGTATCAACATCTTTGAAGAGGCTACCAAGAAAAAAACAAAAAAAGTAGTTCTTTTCTGGTATCCAAAGGACTTTACTTTCGTATGTCCTACCGAATTACACGCTTTCGAAGAACTCAAAGGAGAATTCGAAAAACGCAATACCATTATTATAGGTGCTTCTGTAGATACCTGCGAAGTACACTTCGCTTGGCTTAATACACCTAAAGATCAAGGAGGTATAGAAGGGGTAAGCTACCCTATCTTGGCCGACACAACCCGTAATCTTTCCAACGCCTTAGGCATCTTGGAAGCAGATCATATATATAACGAAGAGCTGGAAAACTACCTTATCGAGGGTTCCAATGTTGCTTTCCGTGCTACTTTCCTTATCGATGAAAACGGAAAAGTATTCCACGAAAGTGTAAATGATATGCCTCTTGGACGTAATGTAAAGGAATACCTTCGCCTAATTGATGCCTATACACACGTACAAAAAAATACGGAGAAGTATGCCCCTGCCAACTGGGAAGAAGGTAAAGAGGCTATGCATGCCGATAGAAAAAGTACTGCTGATTACTTAGCTAAACACTAATTAATCATATTCTCTTACTGTCTTCATAAAACGCAAACTTTAATTATTAATCTTGACTTATGTTAGTAGAACTTACCAGTGATAACTTAGCAGAACTTATACAAGCCAACCCTAAAGTGGTTGTACAGTTCTCTGCTTCTTGGTGCGGAAATTGCCGTATCATGAAACCCTAAATTCAAAAAACTTGCTGAAGAGAGAGCGGATCTTACCTTTGTCATCGCCGATGCAGAGCAATTCCCTGAATCTCGTAAGCTCGCCAATGTAACTAACTTACCTACCTTCGCTGCTTTTGTAAACGGAGAACTCCTAAAGGACGTACAGACCAATAAGCAGGAGGTACTAAATGAATTGATCGATGAAATTACCAATAATTAAGCACATTACCCAATTCATTGAAGCCAATGACGAGGATTATGTGATAGAGACGATAGAGGTATTGGAAAACCTAACTGAGCTTTCCTCTCTCAAGGACGAAGAATTGGATATTATAGGAGAACTCCTCTCCAATATGTATGGAGCCTTGGAGGTACAAAAGCTCATCAAAGCAGGTACCCCACAGAAAGAAGCGCTGAACACCTTTATGCAAAGAGTACTTGGTGCTATTGACAAATAAAGTGTCATCATCTCATCTTTATTAAATTATGTTAGTTATTCCCGATTTATCTCTTGTAACTCAGCTTAAAAGGAGTTACAAGAATACTAAAGGGAGATTCATGGTAAAATGTCTGAACAACAATATAGGCGGCACCTGCGGTGCCGCCTATTTTTATTTCCTACACAATTCCCCCACTATCTTTACACACTCTACCGCTTCTTTTTACATCGTGGACACGGAGGATATCCGCCCCATGAAGTAGCGCAAAGGTATTAAGCACCGTCGTTCCATTGAGAGCTGTCTCTGGAGTGGTATCCAAGAGCTTATATATCATAGTCTTACGGGAGATCCCTACCAAGATAGGACACTCCAAGGCCTTGAAAAGGGCAAGCTGCTGCATCAGCTCATAGTTCTGGGCGAGGGTCTTGGAGAAACCAAAACCTGGGTCTATGATAAGGTCATTGATTCTCAATTGTCTTGCCTTGTCCTTTACCCGGGAGAAATAGTACAGTATATCCTTGGTGAGCTTATCATACTCGGTGTAGGTCTGCTTGGTCTGTGGGGTGCCACGCATGTGCATCGCTATATAAGGGACTTGGTAGTGGGCAACCACTTCCCAAATGGCGGGGTCTATCTGCCCTGCGGAAATATCATTGATGATACAGGCTCCTGCCTCAAGGCTCTCTCGGGCAACTTTTGCACGGAAGGTGTCTACCGAGATGCAGATATCAGGAAAGTGCTTTACCAAGGCTTCCACTACCGGCACTACGCGCTGTAGTTCCTCCTGCGGGGATACCTCTTGGGCATTGGGGCGGGAACTATAGCCTCCTATATCTACAAAAGTGGCTCCCTCCTCAAGCATCTGTTCTGCCTTGCGGAGCACTTCAGCAGGTGTGGTACGGCTCTGCGCATAGAAAGAGTCAGGGGTGATATTGAGTATGCCCATGACTTTGGGGGTATCAAAACAGATAAGCTCCCTTTACAGTTGATTTGTGTCATTTTTTTCTCTATAATAGTTCCTTTGTTGTGTTTTTTTAAAGAGTTTTTTTGTGTATCTTCTACAAATATTTTTCATCTGTTTTACTGCCGCTGGACTCATATTGGGGTAGTCTTGGGCAGCTGTCTGCGCACAAGGGAGAATCTCATAGTGTTTTTTTCCCATCTTTATCATACAAATGTACCCAAGTGAGGTAATAGGCAGGAGTGAGCAAGCGGGTTTGCTTATCTGTTCCTTTGACAAGGGTAAGGTTGAGCATCTGTCCACCATCGGTATGGCGCTTGCGTTGGTTGGAGATAAAGTTGCCCAAGGAGTAGAGCACAAACTGCTGTTGGGCGGGTCAGTTGCCCCTAAGCTCCATGGGTTGCAACACATGTGGGTGTCCGCCAATGATGTAATCCACCCCATGGCGAAAGAGGAAGTCTGCCCATTTCTTCTGCGCCTCATTGGGGGTAGTGGCATACTCTATCCCCCAGTGTACCACCGCTATAAGTTTGTCAAGTTTGCGGCTTCGGGCACTAAGGATATCTTTTTGGATCTGTAGGGTATCTAAGCGATTCACTTGGGTTGGGTTGGGCACTGGTAGCCCATTGGTGCCATAGGTATAGTTGAGTACCCCCACACGTAGCCCGTTCTTTTTCCAAGATAAGCAGATTGCGCATTGCCCTATCTATCAGGTCATGGAAAGTACCTGTATGCTTGATTCCTAAGGAATCCAATTGGTAGAGAGTATTGGTAATCCCTATTTTTCCCTCGGTCGCAGGAATGATTATTGGCCGTTACCATGACATTGATACCACTGTGCAGGCAGTCTGCTACCAGCTCCTTAGGCGAAGAGAACGTTGGATAGCCTGTAAAGGGCTTGCCTCCAAGGGTAACCTCTAGGGTTAGCCACCACGTAGTCGTGTTGTTTAAAGATGGGAGCTACTTTGGCAAAGACAGGCTTATAGTTATAGTGGCCTGTTTGCTTATCATAAGCCGAATGAATTTGGGGGTGTATGTCCCATGATGTCTCCTACGAAAAGTAGAGATAGGGTATCCTGTGTTTGCTGTCTATCCAAGCGCTCTTGTCCTTGTGTGGCAAGGCTTTAGCAGTAGCCCTAGAAGTATGAAATAGTTTTTCATCACAATGTGTTAAACATAGGCGCAAAAATACGATTTTAATGCCAATATAAAAAGTTTTGTAAAGAAATTAGGTCTATTCAGAAAAAAAAACTATCTTTGAGCCGAATTAACTCATTAACCTTATGAACGACAAAAAGACACATTATTTTTGACACCAAAGTATTAGGACAGCCTTCGGGGCTTTTCTTTCTCTTCTTTACCGAAATGTGGGAGCGTTTTTCCTTCTATGGGATGCGGGTGCTCCTGGTGCAATTCCTCACCGCTGAAATTCTCTTAGGCGACCCTAAGGGGGTGGGGCTGGACTTCCGAACAAGCGGCTTCACTCTATGGAACATATGCCATGCTCCTATACCTAACCCCTGTGCTAGGAGGCATCATAGCCGACAAATACTTGGGAGCACGAAATGCTGTGATTATAGGAGCAGTAGTAATGACCTTGGGACAGCTTTGTCTCTTCCTTTCTACTCCTGTGATGTTCTTCATAGGCCTCACTTGTCTGGTAATAGGAGTAGGATTCTTCAAGCCCAATGTCCCTCTATCCTCTCGGAAATGTTCAAGAATCATTCCGATAAGAAGGATAGTGCTTATACTATTTTCTACATGGGGGTTAATTCTGGTTCATTCTTTGGCACTATGCTTTGTGGTTATCTGGCCATGACACATGGCTGGAGTTGGGGATTTGGATTAGCTGGTATTTTTATGGCCTTGGGAACTATTCAGTTCATTTTTGCTAAGAATCTTATGGGAGATCTTGGAGTGCTTAAGATAGAACTTCCTCTAGATGACAAGAAAGAACAAGTAGAGGTAGTTCAAAAAGAAGATATTGATAAGCGCAATCCTTTTTACATTTATTGATACGATTCTGATCTCCATAATAACCTTATTGGGACTTACTTATGCCTTCAATGACCCTCTGTCTAAGAATGGTATGTTTGATATCTTTGCATGGGCTGACTCTTCCCTTATGAGAGGTCAAACACTTTTTTTATCATCATTACCTTACTTCTATTTATCTATGTACTTTTTCTCTCGTATCATGCGTTATGAAGGGGTTGTTCGTAGCCGTATGTTGGCAGTAGTAAGTTTGGCTATCTTTATCATATTCTTTTTATATTACCTTTGATCAAGCTCCTTCTTCATTGATTATCATTGCTCGTGATCACGTGGATAGGAGTCTTACAGGAAATGGGCTATTTCTCTTTAATATTATAAACAGCCTTATCATGGTTATACCTTTGATTATCATTTCTTATGTTCTGATACAGCTATGTACAGCCACTTGGAAACGTATTCCTATAACCAATGTAATCTTGCTGATATGCTTTATGCTTATTTGGGTTGTGGTAGTCTATATGCTCAAGAGTGAGTTTGCTAAAACAGAATCAGAAATTTCAGTATCATGGTTTTCCGTACTTAACCCTTTCTTTGTCATCACTTTAGCTTCTTCTGTGTCGAAGATTTGGGAATCTAAATTCAATCCTCCTGCTGCCTATAAGTATGGGTTTGGCTTATTTTTCGTTGCCTTGGGGTATATTGCTATATGGTCAGGTGCTACAGGCCTGGACGAAGGTGCTAAGATTTCTGTAGTATTCCTTATCCTCACCTACTTATTCCATACCTTAGGAGAATTGTTTATTTCACCAGTAGGACTTTCCTATGTTTCCAAACTGGTGCCTGCCAGAATGCTTGCCTTTATGTTTGGTATGTGGTACTTAGGAATTGCTATTGCTCAGAAGATAGCAGCTACCTTAGGTGGACAAATAGAGTATGTAAAAACAGAATTATGGTCTAAGTGCCTTCTTCCTTATTTTTTTGCAGGTATAGCTACTGGTGCAGGACTGCTAGTCATTCTCCCTACACCCCTATGATCAAGAGGCTTATGCATGGAATAAAGTAACTGACAAAATAAAGCAAAAAAACCTTTTTGTTTTCAGATTAAATTTCGTATTTTTTTGCTTGCCGAATCTAACCACTAACCACTGACAACTAATAACTCAAATCATATACTTATGAGAAAAAAGTAATTGCAGGTAACTGGAAAATGAATAATGATGCGACCCAGTCCGCTCAACTTATTGCCGCCCTGCTCGAAAAACTTCCACAAACACAAGCGGAGGTAGTGATTGCTCCTTCTTTTGTAAATCTTGCCTTGGCTGTAGAGAAAACCAAAAGGTAGCCCCTATCATCGTAGCGGCTCAGAACATGCACTTTGCTGAAAAAAAGGCGCCTTCACTGGTGAGGTGTCCGCCTCTATGCTTGAGGCTATCGGAGTGAAAAACCACTATCTTAGGACACTCCGAACGCCGTGAGTACTTCAACGAAACCGATGAGAGTCTTGCCAAAAAGTGGATACTGCCCTCGCCCATGGCTTTCGTATTATCTTCTGTATAGGGAGAAACTCGCTGAGCGCAAGGCAGCTAAGCACTTTGAGATAGTAAAATCTCAAATACAAAACGCCCTATTCCACTTGCCTCAAGAGGCTTGGAAACACATCGTTCTGGCTTACGAACCTGTATGGGCTATTGGTACAGGCGAGACTGCCACCCCTGAGCAAGCACAGGAGATACACGCCTTTATTCGTAAGACAGTGGCCGACAAATACGGAAAAAAACCGTAGCCGATGACCTCTCTATCCTCTACGGAGGTAGCTGCAACGCTAAGAATGCTGCTGCCCTCTTTGCCAACCCCGATGTAGATGGGGGCTTATAGGAGGAGCCGCTCTAGTGGCTGACGACTTTATCACCATTATCAAGGCTATAGGCTAACAAACCAAGGGACAAGGGCAACTTTGTCCCTTTTTCTCTTCCTAAAATGGACACATGCCCGCATGTTGCCCAAGTCTCGTTATGTGCTTGTGAGAGCCAAAAAAAATAATTTTTTTCAAAAAAATATAGAGGCTATAAAAAAATAAATATGTACTTTTTGCCGATAATTTTTTTGCAACTAACTAAAAGTTCTTTATGCTCACTCGTAGGCACATTCGTGTAAAGGTAATGCAGACCATTTATGCACTACATCAGGAGGAAAATTATAATCTGCAAAGAGGGGAAAACTTCCTTGTGGCAAGTATGGACAATACCCACAGCTTGTACATAGTCCTTATGGGCTTGTGGGCAGCCTTGGAAAAAAACGCTCCCAGCAGATGGAGGCCGTCTATAAAAAAACAAGTTTATTCGTGATGAGAATATCTCTCATACATTGTTCTTGGAGAATGAGGCCTTACAGCTGATCACCTGCGATGAGGCACTCTCTGAGGCTATAGAAAAGGAATCCCTCTTGTGGCAGGCTCCCACGATGAGTATATCAACATACTGTATAACAGAATTTTAGAAAGCGAAATCTATCAGCTGGCTAAGGGACGTCCCAGAAGCTTTGAAGGGGACAGACAGTTCTTAGCCGACCTATATATGGAGGTTATCGCCCCCGATGAGGAACTTTTTGACTTCTTAGCCGATACAGAAATCACTTGGACTGATGACTTCCCTCTGGTCAATACCCTGATTGTCAAACTTCTCAAGGGACTACGCAAAGACAAAGAGAACGAGCTTGTCCCTCCCTTTATTCAAGGATATAGCCGACAGAGAGTTCGGTATAGACCTCTTAAAAAAAAGCGGTACTCAACGATGAGAAGTTCCAACAATATTTGGTAGAGAAGACCCCCCAGTGGGACACCGAACGCATAGCAGAGATTGATGCCATCCTTATCAAAATGGGCATCACCGAGCTACTCAAGTGCCCCAGTATCCCTGTAAAGGTTACCCTGAACGAATATGTGGAGATTGCCAAAGAGTACTCCACCCCCAAGAGTAGTGTGTTTATCAATGGTATCCTTGATACCCTCTCTAAGGACTTCACCCAAGACGGCACTCTTAAGAAGATTGGAAGAGGACTTCTTTAGTGACTAATGACAAGTGACTAGTGACTAACCACTGACAACTAATCACTAACCACTAATCACTAACCACTGACGACTGACAACTAAAAACTAAAAAAATCATGAAAAAGAATATTTTTACTTGTAGGAGTAGCACTCCTTGCCGCTTGCAACAACAATGGTACTGATGCGGCTAACAAAAATCAAACAAAGTAACTTAGAAGCTGCTGAAAAAAATTAGCTGAACAAGCTACACAGTTCCCTCAAATAAAAATTCGAGGAAACCACTCATGACTTTGGAGAAATTAAGCAAAACGTGGAGGTACAGACCTCTTTCAACTTCAAAAATACAGGCAAGGTGCCCTTGGTGATTACCAACGCCACCAGTAGCTGCGGCTGTACCGTCCCTGAATATCCTAAAGAGGCTATCGCCCCAGGGGAAAGTGGTGCTATCAAAGTGGTATATAACGGCTCAGGCAAAGATGCCATCTCCAAGACCGTAACCCTAACGACCAACACCGAACAAGGTACAGAACTGCTTACTATCAAAGCCTTTTGTAAAAGAATAATACCGTCTTATGAATATACTATTACAAGCAGCCCCACAGGGGGCGGAGGTAACTTCCTCTTTATCATAATCATGTTCGTGATTATGTTTGTTTTTATGATCTTCCCTTCCATGAGAAGACAAAAACAAGAAAAGAAATTCTATAATGCTCTTAAGAAAGGCGACAAAGTCATCATGAAAAGTGGCTTACATGGGCGTATCTCTGAAATCACTGATACTACTATCGTGATAGAGACCCTCTCTGGCAAACTCAAGTTTGAGCGCTCTGCCGTTTCTATGGATTATAGCCGCAAACTAACAAATGAATAACAAAGAGTGAAAAGTGAAGAGTGAGAGCATTCTTCACTTTTCACTATTCACTTTTCACTATTATGTCTGGAGAACTGCTTCCCCTTATGGAGGCCTTCTATACCATACAAGGAGAGGGTTATTACAAGGGTACCGCTGCTTATTTTATTCGCCTAGCAGGCTGCGATGTGGGCTGCCACTGGTGCGATGTCAAGGAGAGTTGGGACGCTACGGCGCACCCCTTAGTACCTATTGAGCAAATTGCCGAGCAGGCTCTCGCCCATTCCAAAACAATCATCATCACAGGGGGAGAACCACTTATGTACAACCTACTTCCCCTCACCCAGCTGCTCAGGAGCCATGGGGCACGTACACATATAGAGACCTCTGGGGCACACCCACTCTCTGGTGAGTGGGACTGGATCTGTCTCTCCCCTAAGAAAAATAAGCGTCCGCTCTCACCTATCCACCAAGTAGCCAATGAGCTAAAGATGGTCATCTACAACCATCATGACTTTCTTTTTGCCGAGGAGATGTCCGCCCTGACCCATGCCGACTGTATTCGCTACCTCCAACCCGAATGGAGTCGCCGCGAGAAGATGATTCCTCTTATGGTAGATTATGTCATGGAACACCCCCAGTGGAAAATCTCCTTACAAATGCACAAATACTTGGATATCCCTAAGCCATGCTAAAGCGTATTCTCAGCTATATCTTCCCTATCACCCTCTCAAGGCAATCCTCCCCTATCAGTGGACAGCTCACCGTAACCCTACTCAGTGGCAAGCGATTGCTGAACACCCCTAACACCGACTATTCCTTTGGGAGCCTACAACGCATCTGCGCTTTGGCTTACAGAAAATTGGCTTTGAGCGGATTCAAAAACAGAAAAAAACGTACTCGTATTGGGTTTAGCAGCAGGCAGTGTGGTAGAGACCCTCGTGGAGGAAGTTCAGTTCCGCGGGCAGATACATGGGGTAGATATTGATCCAGAAGTCATCGCTATAGGCCTCCAGTATTTCCACTTGGACAGTATCAAAAACCTACAAATCTTTCTCTGCGATGCCCAAGACTACATAAAAACCACCCATGTAAAAGTATGATTTGGTCATAGTGGATATATTCCAAGACGATTAGATGCCCGCTTTCCTTTTCGCGCCAGCCTTTTTCTCTCAGTTAAAGAAAAATCCTGAACAAAAAAAGGAGTGATTCTCTTCAATACCATTGTAAAAACGAAAGCCGAGGCACAAAGAAATAAAAATTTTTATCCAATTCTTCTCTGACCAATACCATATAGACCGCTATCCCAAGGTAGAGGGAGAAAACGAAATCTTCATCTTAGAAGGTAAAAATAAAAAGGTAAAAAAAGTAAAAATTACTTTTTTTATCTTTTTATTTTTTTCTACTTTGCAAAAAAATTCTTATATTTGCCACTACTAAATAAATATACAAAAACATGATCGTAAGAAAGACCCTTTCACTATTAGGAGTATTTGTCCTCCCTACTGGTAAGTGCTTGTTCAGCACCCAAGAAAAACCGCTTACGGCCATACCAAAGGCGTACTTGCTAAGCATGGTATGGTGGTGAGCGCTCAAGGAAGAAGCCTCTAAGATAGGCCTCTCTATCCTTAAAAAAGGTGGTAATGCCTTTGACGCTATGGTGGCTACCGAATTGGCCTTGGCCGTAGCTTATCCCAATGCGGGTAACATAGGCGGAGGCGGCTTTATGGTCTATCGTTTGGCCAATGGTGAAAAAAAGGTGCCTTGGACTACCGCGAAAAAGCACCGAGCAAGGCACACCGCGATATGTACTTGGACGCCAACGGCAAAGTGATTCCCGATAAAAAGCACCCTCGGCGCCTTGGCTATAGGGGTACCTGGCACCATCGATGCACTCTTTGAGGTACATAAGAAATTCGGCAAACTCCCTATAGCTGACCTCTTCCAGCCTGCTATTGACCTAGCTCGCAATGGGGTGGTCATCACTCCCCTACAAGCCGACTTCTATATGGGAAAAAATCTCGCCGAGATTAAAAAGGCTAACAACTATACTACCATCTTCGAAAACGGCTGGAAAGCTGGCGAACGCTTTAAGTATGAGGAGTTGGCACAGACACTCGAACGTATCCGTGACAATGGCCGTGAAGAGTTTTTACGAAGGGGAAACAGCCAAGCGTATCGTGGATTATGTACAGGAATTGGGTGGTATCCTCTCCCTTGAGGATTTGAAAAACTACCACTCACAATGGCGCACCCCTATTACCTTCAATTATAAGAACTATACTATTTCCTCCATGCCACTCCCTTCCAGTGGTGGAATCTGTATCGCTCAGATACTCAAATCGGTAGAACCTTATAAGATAGGGCAATACACTCACAATGGCGAGCAATACGTGCAGCTACTGGTGGAGGCTGAGCGCCGTGCTTATGCCGATAGGGCTTATTTCTTAGGCGATCCTGATTTTTGTAAAAGTTCCTACCGAAACCCTCCTCTCCCTGACTACCTAAAGGAGCGTATGCGTTCTTTCTCTTGGGATAGAGCAAGCAAGTCTAGCGAGATTGCCCATGGCAAGGTGGTAGGCTACGAGAGCGATGAGACCACCCACTACTCTATCGTGGATAGCGAAGGCAATGCGGTGGCCGTGACCACTACCCTCAATACCAATTATGGTTCTAAAGTATATGTTAAGGGCGGGGGCTTCTTCCTCAATAACCAAATGGACGACTTCAGTATCAAGCCAGGCGAACCCAACACCTACGGACTGGTAGGTTCTGAAAAGAATGCCATTGCACCGAACAAACGTATGCTTAGCTCCATGTCACCTACCATAGTAGAGGAAAACGGTAAGCTCCGTATGGTCATCGGTACCCCTGGAGGCTCTACTATTATCACCTCTGTACTCCAATGTATGCTCAATGTCTTCGAATATGGTATGACCATGCAGGAGTCCGTAAGCCAGCCGCGTTTCCACCACCAGTGGCTCCCCGATGATGTGATGTTTGAACCCAAAGGCTTTGACCCTGCCGTCATTGCCAAGCTCAAGGCCAAAGGCTATGTCCCCAAAGAAGAAAACTTTGTTATCATCGGCCGTGTAGATGCCATTTTGGTAGAGAAAGACGGCACCTTAGAAGGGGGTGCTGACCCCCGTGGCGACGATGTAGCCGAAGGTTACTAAACTGCAAAAAGAAAGAAATGCAAAAAATATGTTTTTTTGTTTGGTAATTAAAAAAATTTTTTTCTAACTTTACCCCGAATTAGTGAAGAGTGAAGAGTGAAGAGTGAAGAGTGAAGAGTGTAGCCAGCGAATACATAGAGCTGGGTATGTGGGTGAAAAGTGATTAATAATTAATAATTAACAATTAAAAAAAGATGTTTTTTTACGCAAAAGAAATATGATGATGTGTTGTCTCATGCCTTACCCAACGTAAGACATCATAATTTCTTTTGCCCATAGTTTAAGAAAGCAATGATGTTATATCATTGCTTTTTTGTTTTTCTATGGTCAAGTAAGCAGACAGCAATCAGCCATAATAGCAACAACAATTAACCATTAAAAAAATTAAAAAAAATGAAACTAAAACCCTTCCTTAGCCTCCTTGCCTTTCTTGTGGCAAGTATTGCAAGCGCACAAACCCTCAAAGGTAAAGTCTTTGACGACCAGAACGAACCCCTCTTGGGCGTTACCATCTTGGTCAAAGAGATGCCTAACAAAGGCGTAACTACCAACGAACGCGGTGAGTTCAGCATTCATGTAGAACCTCACCAAACGCTTGTCTTTTCCTATATCGGCTTCAAAAACCAAGAAATCAAGGTTGGTAAGCAGAAAAAAACCTCGTGGTAACCCTTGTAAGCGAAGCCGAAGAACTCCCTGAATTATTGGTTGTAGGCTCCCGTGCAGGAGGGCGTACCAAAAATTGATAGCCCTGTCCCTGTAGATGTCTTTGATGTGGCCAAAACCAGCAAAACCCAACCTCAGGTGAACCTCAACCAGATACTCAACAGCATTGCTCCCTCTTTCACCTCTACCACCCAAGTAGTCTCCGATGGTTCTGACCACCTTGACCCTGCCCAATTGCGCGGCTTAGGCCCTGACCAGACCCTCGTGCTACTGAACGGAAAACGCCGACACACCTCCGCCTTTATCAATGTCAATGGTACGCCTGGGCGTGGTACCGTTGGGACTGACCTTAATACTATTCCTCCTTCGCCCTTTCCAAAATAGAGGTGTTGCGCGATGGGGCTTCCGCCCAATATGGTTCCGATGCTATTGCTGGGGTGATGAACCTTGAGCTTAAGAAAGACAAAGGCCTCTCTGCCCAAGTAAGTTATGGCGGACACCTTACCCCTACGGCTAATGACCACCGCGGTGGCTTTGACGGAGCACAAGGTCAGTTGGACATCAACTATGGTACCGAATTGGGTAAAAAGGTGGTTTTCTGAACTTTACCTTCTCCGCTCAGTTCCGCGACAAAACCCACCGTGCAGGTACCTTTGACGGAGAGATATTCAACGCCTACAACGCCATAGAACGCCGTGCCCTTAACCATGGGAACAACCTATCTGGCTACTTTTCCAATATCAATGTAGATGCCGACCCTCGCCTATTAGGCCTTATCAAAGGCTATGCAAGGGAAGTAGGTTATTTTTGATAGCAGTTACCTCGCCCAAATACAAGGAGCCAACTCCATCGGAGAGCTACAACCCTTGCTTAAAAAGGACTTTACCGAGCAGGAACTCGCCTATCGTGGTCTTGACCGCAAGGACTACAACATGCATGTAGGCCAATCCAGCCTCTTGGGTACTCAATTCTTTGTCAATGCAACCTTTCCTGTCTCTGACAACTGGGGAACTCTATGCCTTTGGCGGACAGAGCTACCGCTATGGAGAGGCTGGGGGGTTCTTCCGCCGCCCTAACCAAGCCCGTACCTTCACAGGCCTACACCCCAACGGCTACTTGCCTCAGATTACCACCGACATACAGGACTCTTCTATCTCGGCTGGAATCCGTGGCGAGGCTGGCAAGTGGCACCTTGACCTAAAGTAATACCTTCGGCCGCAATGAGTTTGCCTATACAATCAAGAACACTGGCAATACCAGCTTGCGCTTTGCTACTCCTGATTATTTTTGATGCTGGTAAATTGCGTTTTGCACAGAACACAATCAATTTGGATCTCTCTCGCCCCATTGAGCTATTCTACAAGTCCAATATCTCTTTTTGGGGTAGAGCAACGCCATGAGTCCTATAGCACTGTAGCAGGCGCTGAAAACTCTTATGCTACCTATGATATCACAGGGGCTGTACTCCCCTTGAGTGCTCCTGCCTCACAGAAGGTTACCGACTTCTTTGGCAATGCCCTCCCTGGAGGTGCTCAGGTACTCCCTGGCTTTAGAGAAGAAAGTGCCCTTACCAAAACCCGCAATGTCTTGGCTGGCTATGGAGAATTTGAAACCGATATTACCAAGTGGCTATTGGCCAATGCAGCAGTGCGTTACGAACATTATTCTGACTTTGGTAATACCTTTAACTATAAGCTCGCCTCACGCGTGAAACTCTTGCCCAATGTGAATCTCCGAGCAGCTGCCTCCACTGGCTTCCGCGCGCCCTCTATCCACCAGTTGTATTATACCAATATCAACACCTTGCAGATCAATGGGGTATTACAGGAAACAGGAACATTCAACAATATCTCCCGTGCTGCAGAACTCTTTGGTATAGAGAAGTTACAAGAAGAAAAATCCAAATCACTCAGTGCTGGTTTTGCTGTTAAGATTCCTAAGGCTGGTCTTTCCCTTAGTGCCGACGCCTACTTTATCCGTGTAGATGACCGTATTATCCTCACCGAGGCCTTTACCCGCCCCTGCTGGAAACAGCCCCGCGCAGAATGAACTCAAACAGATTTTTTTGACCAAGCCAATGTAAATACCGTACAATTCTTTGCCAATGCAGTAGATGTGGAGACCAAAGGAATAGATGTGGTTGTGAGTCACTCTCTACAGGCGGACAAGTTCACCCTCAACAACGATTTTGCTTTCAACCTTACCCAAACCCGCAAAGTAGGGTGAGATACACACCCCAAGAGCTATTAAAGCGGCTGGCTTAGAAGAAAAATTCTTCTCCGAACGCTCTCGCGTACTTTTTGGAAGAGGTGATCCCTCGCTTCAAGGCTACCCTTTCCCACAACCTCACCATAGGCAAGTGGAATGCTTACTTGCGTAACACCTATTATGGCAAAGCCACTAGCCCTGACATCATCGCTGCTGACAAGCGTATAGGCGATTTTTGAGTTTGACGAACGCGGACACCAAGTTATTCGTGGCAAGGTCATCACCGACCTCTCTGTAGCGTATAACTTTACTCCTAAGACCTCTTTGACCTTAGGTGTAAATAACCTCCTTGATCTCTACCCAGAGAAAAATGTCAAGGCCAATAGCAACAATGACCAATTTGTCTATTCACGTGCCACCTCACAATTTGGATTAAATGGTCGCTATGTATTCCTCCGTGCCACCTTCAACCTGTTTTAAGTGAAGAACGAAGAATGAAAAGTAAAAAGAGACTACCCCAAAAGGTAGCCTCTTTTTTTATTTAGTTACTTATAGTAAGTTCACTTTTTTCACTTTTTCACTTTTTCACTCTTCATTTTTTTCACTATTTCTTGTACTTCTCGATAATCTTTCTAGCTCTTTCCAAGGCCTCTTCGTTAGAGATATTGGCAGCATCTTGGTGAAGGGAAGTACTGATAGGAGTCTGATAAGTAGGAGCTGATTCCTCATAGTAGGTTGGCTCTTCTACTGTTTCAGTAATTGCATGAGACACTAAAGGGCTGGCCGCCAAAGGTTCTGTAGTGGAGAAAGTATGGGTACTCTCCTGAGGGGAGGCCACGGCAGGCGCTGCTACAGGCGGAGGTGTAGTCACAGGTGTAGAGGTAAAAGCCATAGGGCTTTGAGTCACAGGCGTTACTTGAGGTTCAGGGATATGTGCCACAGGTGTAGAAGTAAAAGGCCATAGTAGGCGCCTGTGTAGGTGTAGAGGTTGCAGAAGCCACAGGTCGCTCAACTAGTTTTTCCTTTAGCGTGCGATTGAGCGTCTCCAGCTCCTCAATCCTGATAAGCAGCTTGTTATAGGTATCTTTGGTAATGACGAGCATCTCTCCCCCCTTCTTATCAACAAGAAAGAGCGGCTCTGCCAAAGGTAGCTCTATTTTAAAAAGCTGTTCGTTTTCTTTCAGTGGCGTTTCCTTGAGTTCTTTTTCTTTCAAGGAAGCCGCATAAGCATCCACATTCGTAGGAATATCTATCTCTATTCCTATTTTTTTGCCAAAGCATTGATAACCAACTGATATTGTTGAAAATCTAACTTCTCTTTTAACGGAATCGTGTTACTCATAATCGTTATATTTTTGGGCAAAGGTATAATAAAAAAATTTAAAAAAACAAACAATTGTTATGATATTTTTTTGTTGATAAAATTAAGTAATCATTTGTTTTTATTTTTAATTTTTTTCTTATCTTTGCACAGAATTATAAAACACTTCATAACATGAAAAACCTACTATAAATATAGAAAAAAATTCTACGACCTTATGCTTACCAACAAGTGGTGGGGCACTATAGCTGTGATCCTTTCCACCCTGATTATCTACCTATCTGGAAAAAAATTACAGGAGAAGCTATTTATTCTCTAACACACTAAGATAGTGGTCAGACCTATGCTGCTAAGTACCTATTATTTGTTTCTCCCACATCTGTTTATAAGTACCTGCTTGAGATAATAGCTGCTCATGAGTTCCCTCTTCTATGAGTTGTCCTTCTCGGAGAACCAATATATGATCCGAATGAGCGGTGGTACTAAGGCGGTGAGCGATGATGATAAGGGTTTTTCCCTTGAGTTTTTAAGTTCCCTTAAGGCCGTTTGTATAACCCCTTCTGAAGTACTATCTAAGGAAGAGGTTGCTTCGTCTAAAAATAAGAATCTCAGGATTTTTTTGTACAAGGCACGAGCTATAGCAATACGTTGGCGTTGTCCTCCTGAAAGTTGAGAGCCATTTTTCTCCTAAATGTGTTTGAAAGCCATTTGGCAGTTTTTTTCTATAAAGGGAAGAATTTCCAATTTTTTTAACAAGATCTAGAATACGTTCCCTATTAGGAAAATCTTCTCCATAAGCGATATTATCTATTACATCACCTGAGAAAAAGATCATGTTGCTGAGGCACCACACCTATAAGACTGCGTAATGAATAATGAGATAGATATTGCACATCGTAATCTCCTATAGAAATCTTCCCTTCATTCAAGGGATAGAGGTTTTTGTATCAGCGAGGCTAAGGTAGTCTTTCCACTACCACTCTCTCCGACTATAGCTGTTGTTTTTCCTTTAGGAATTACACAAGAAAAATCCTTAAACACCTCCGTACGAGAGCCATAGGTAAAACTAACATTTTGAAATATAATATCTCCTACTTTCTCAGGAGTAATATCTATCTTTTCTGTATTTTCTTCTTGGTGCAAGTCCATAATTTCAAAAAGCCTATCGGAGGCAATAAGTGCATTTTGTATAGATTTGTTCATATCAATGAGTTGCGATACAGGTGATGTAAAATAGCCTATAAGTGCATAGAAAGAGAGGAGTTCTCCAGGAGTAATTTCTTTATCTATTACATAACCTGCCCCTGCCCACAAAAGTATGATTGTGAAAAGGCGAGAAAGAAACTGTGATGCATTGGCCGAAAATAACCCATTGAGAACTGATTTATAGACCGTTTTTCAGCAATGAAGAAAAGTGTATATCTGTTTTGTTATTAGCATACGTTTCTGCACCAAATTGCTTTATGGTTCTTACTGCATTGAGTGATTCCACCAAGTGAGATTCGAGTTCTGCACTCTCTTCCATCATCCTACGTTCTACTTTCCTATTTAGGCGATTGGTAAGCCAATAGATTCCTATGTAAAAAGGAATTACCAAGGCTACAATAAGGGCTAACTTCCAATAATAGGAAAACATCAAAACAAAGGAAAAACAATACGACAAAGATATTAACTACAATTTCAATAGAAATATCATTGATAAAAGTACAATTTTTGACCGCATCATTGACACGAGAAACAATTTCCCCTACTCGCATGGTATCAAAAAAACGTTGTGGAAGCTTCAACAAGTGCTTATAGTAGCCCAAAATTAAATATTTGTCTATCTTTTGTCCTGTTTGTAGGGTTAGTATAGACTTCATAGTCCCTAAGAAAAGTTCAAAAATCAATATTACCACCATAATTACTGAAAGCAAGTTCAGCAAACGGCGATTACCATCCACCAGCACATAGTCTGTGATTTTTCTGAATATAGATAGAGGTAGCTAGCCCCAAAAGAGTATAAAAAAATAGCTCCAATAAGAGCTTGTAGAAGAATACTTTTATGAGGTTGTATAAGAAGAAAAACGCTGATAGAGAGAAACTTTCTCATTCTTTTTGTTCAAAAATACTCATTAGGTTCCATAAGAATAAGTACCCCAGTCCATATTTGTGCAAATGCTTCATGGGTATACGTTTCTATTTTTACCATGTCCAGGATCCATTACCTCAATGGTATTTTTTTGTTAACTTTGTAGATAACTACATAGTGTTGGAATTGATCTTTAAGAATCACATGTGCAATTGCAGGTAAGGGTGCTTGAGGAAGTAGCTCCATGGAGGCCTTAACCCCTTTAGCATGGAACCCCATTTGTTCCAGTCCTTGTATAAGCCCTAAGGCATTTGTGCCACGGGTATCTGTGTGACAAAGCTGTCGGATACGGGCAATAGGAAGCTGTAGCCCATAATAAGCTCCTATAGAAGCCAAACAAGCCGCTCCACAATCTCGTATATCATGTTGCTTAATAAGTATCTCTTTTTTTCATAGAATGATCTGAGTGTCTTTATCTGTTAATTGATTAATAGAAACATTTAACGTATTCGCTATTTTTTTCCTATAACTTCAAAGGTTAGCTTTTTGGTTACCATTCTCTATTTTTAGAATAGGTAGATTGGGACATCCCCATTTGCAAAAGCTATATATTCCTGCTTTACTCCTCTAAGATTTCGGATTTTTTTATCCGCTCTAATATTTCATTATTATTCATAATTATCTAATTATCTAATTTCAGCTGCAAAAATAATATTTATTTCTTAAAAAAATACAAATATGTCTTTTTATTATTTTTCAACCCTCAAAAAGAATATTTAATCTAGTTATAAAATTAAAAGATATACAATAAAAACAATCTTTCTATATTTTTATATTTTTTTATTTACGACAATATCAAAAATATGTAAATAAAGTTAAATCTCTATAATATTCTAAAATAGAATTTTTTTATTCCTTTATAAACAAGCTATTCTTAGAGATTTTTTTATACCTTTGCACCGAGTTAATTACTAAAAAAATGTGCACAATAAAAGTAAACTCAAAAAGTATTTTTTTATTAATCCTTAAAAAAACTTTTAAAAGATGAATTTTTTTAAATTCCTTTAAAGGAGAAACTCTTAGTACAGAAGAACTCCGTAATGTGGAAGGGGATGGCAACTTAAGATTGGCGATTGGACCCTCCTAGAAAGAAATGCAAATAATCCTAAAGGACATCGTTACAGATGGGGATGGCAATGTTGTTTCTAAAACTCTAAACAAAATATTCCTAACTCTGATGAGGTTAGGAATATTTTTTTAACTTTTAAATTATTAAAAATGAAATTATTCTTATACATATTTTTTAACACTACTAACTCTTAAAAATCTCTATTGTCAAATAAGAGTTTTATCGTCCTCTGATAAAACACCTATTGAATATGTGAATATTGGAGTGATTGGTACAGATAAAGGCGTTATTACAGATAAAGACGGTAATTTTTTTCTTTAAAAGATCTCAAAACTAATCTTACAGATAGTGTCTATTTTTTTCTCATCTAAGTTACAAATATAAAAGTATTATTAGCAAAAGATCTGAAAGATAAAGTCTTCTTAGAGACAGAAAAATATAGAACTCCCTGCTCTTACTATAAATATAAGGAAAAGTAAAAAAACGTGTATTCAAACGTAAAAGGATTCCCCTCTGTTTTTAATATTAGTCCTACCCTAGAGAGGATCATTTTGATGGTGAATTTGGAGATTTTTATTATACTAGAAAAGAACTCTATAATTACAGAATTTGAGTTGAATGTATTAAAAAAATTCTTTAGAAAAAGCTATTTTTTTAGACTAACATTCTATAAAAAGCAATAAAGATTATAATTTTTCTCCATTAATAGAAAAAGCCTATTTATATAGAAATTCCTTACTCTAAAAAGCAAATTATAACAAAAAGAAATTTCTGTCTTTGCTCCCAAAGGAATTATTTGGGTTGGAATACAACTCATTGAAACTAAAAGGAGATAAAAAGGACAATATCAATTTTAAGGCTACAGGAACAGGAGGTTGGATGCGACATGAGGATCAAGTCTATAAATTAGGATTAGGATTAGGATTACCTTTTTTTCTATAAAAAGGGTATGAGTATGATAGTAAACAATGAATTGTTTTTTTAAACATTGTTAAAATAACTATAATAATTATGAAACACCCTATATATCTTTGCTTACTCCTGTTACTGACTGCTGTTTTGATAGCACTTCCGCTTATCAAAATTCCTATTTCTGTCTCTGCACGTGGTATTATTCGCCCTTTGCAAGAAGATACAGAACTTACAGCTCCTGTAAGCGGTCGAGTAGTTAGAAATTTCCTTGTGAAAAATAACCAATACTTTCATAAAGGAGATACCCTCCTTGTGGTCACTACTGAACTTTTGGATACTCAGAAGGAACTACTCACTACTCAGGAAGCTGATTACAAAGCTCAACTTGCTGACCTATCCCTACTAACCTCAGGTAAGAGAATAACCTACAAACACCCCAATACCAGCAAGAACAAAAATGCCTTCAAAGAACGTATGGCGCAGCTACAAGCCCAACTCTCTTTAGCTCAGAAAGAACTAACAAGAGCCAAGCAACTTTATGATGCCCAGGTAATAGCCCCCGCCGAATATGAAAAGGTCTTTTACAGACATGAGGAGTTAGTACGCCAATTACAAAGCAACCGTCAGCAACAGCTCGCTCAGTGGCAAACCCAACAAGTGGAGGTATCTCGCAAGCTACAAAACTTACAAAAACGACACCCAACGAATAGAACAGCAAGCACAACACTATGTGGTATTGGCACCCTCCTCTGGAACTATTACCCATTACAAAGGATTACAAACGGGAAGTTATCTCACTCAAGGGCAAACAATTGCCAGCCTTTCGCCTGAAGGAAACCTTATAGCGGAATGTATGGTATCACCCAAAGATATAGGTTTTATTCGTAATTCACAATCAGTTCTTTTTCCAAATAGACACCTACAACTACAACCAATGGGGACTCTTAGAAGGAAGTGTCAAGGATATTGATAAAAAAATTTGGTGGTAAATCAGCAAACAGGTGAAGGGCTATTCAAAAATTCTCTGTAGATTAGACAAAGAATATCTACAATTAAGAAAACGGCTACAAAGGAGCCGTTGATAAAGGTATGAGCTTGACAGCACGCTTTCACCTAACAGACCGTACCCTATGGCAACTCCTTTTTGATCGTGCAGATGATTGGTTGAATCCTAATTTAAAATAATTTCAAAAAAATTGTCATTTGCAAAAAAATATAATAAAAATCAATAATTTATTGTTTAAATAATATGGTTAACAGATTAAATTATTCCTTTTTAGAATAAAAGTATTCCTATAAAAGATATTGTTTTTTTAAATAATTCTCTTATCTTTTGCACCGAGTTAGTTACTAATTTGCGCAAATATAAAGTAAGCTCAAAAGTATTTTTTTATTAATTTTTAAAGTTTAAAAAAATAAAAAAATTAGACTCTTTTAAAGGAGTTACTCTCAAGGTAGAAGAACTCCGTGAAGTAGAAGGGGTGAGATCTATTCCAACTTTACCAACAGGAATACTACTGTATTTATACAGAAAAATTGCTTAATAAAGATTAGACAATTTAGATTATTATTAATTTAACAACAAATTTTATGAACACAAATCTAAAAAAACAAGAGGTAGCTCAAGGAGTGAAACTTGGTAGTCTTAAAGAAATTCAAATTCTAAATTCAAATGAATTAAAAAGGAATTGAAGGAGGTTTTTGGCCTGCTGTATTTTTTTACGATCACAACTGGCATTTATCTATATGATAGAAGATCAGAATTTATAGAAGGTTTTAAGAAAGGATATAACGGAAAAATAAGATTTAATATGAAAGATAATGAATATTATAAAAAAAATACCAAAAGACTTTATTGGACAACAACAATAATGTTCTTGATTATTTTTATTTGTTTATCTATATGATAGGTGTAATTAAAAATGAATATGTAATTAAAAATGAATATGTTGAAAAATAAATAAATTCCAAAAAGAAAGCAAGTTAAATATGCTTTCCAAAGAAGACTTGCTACATATTAATGGAGGATATTCGGGTAAAGATTCTAGTTTTGCTCATGATTTTTGGATATATATTGGGAGTTTGTGGTAGATTTATGAAATCTATAGCCGAATGTTATGCTAGGGGGCCATGTCTGAAAGAGATTATCCCTATGCAAGATTATAAACAATACTTAACAAACTACCCATATGGGTAGTTTCTTTTATTATAGAACTTTTATGAAACACCCTATATACCTTAGCTTACTCCTTTTTATTGACTGCTGTTTTGATAGCACTTCCACTTATCAAAGTTCTATTTCCGTCTCAGCACGTGGTGTTATTCGCCCTTTGCAAGAAGATACAGAGCTTACAGCCCTGTAAGTGGTCGGGTAGTTAGAAATTTCCTTGTGAAAAAAATAACCAATACTTTCATAAAGGAGATACCCTCCTTGTGGTCACTACCGAACTTTTTGGATACTCAGAAGGAACTACTCTCTACTCAAGAAGCTGATTACAAAACTCAACTTGCTGACCTATCCCTACTAACCTCAGGTAAGAGAATAACCTACAAACACCCCCAATACCAGCAAGAACAAAATGCCTTCAAAGAACGTATGGCGCAGCTACAAGCTCAACTCTCTTTAGCTCAGAAAAGAACTAACAAGAGCCAAGCAACTTTATGATGCCCAGGTAATAGCCCCTGCCGAATATGAAAAGGTCTTTTTACAGACATGAGGAGTTGGTACGCCAATTACAAAGCAACCGTCAGCAACAGCTCGCTCAGTGGCAAACCCAACAAGTGGAGGTATCTCGCAAGCTACAAAACTTACAAAACGACACCCAACGAATAGAACAGCAAGCACAACACTATGTGGTATTGGCACCCTCCTCTGGAACTATTACCCATTACAAAGGATTACAGACGGGAAGTTATCTCATTCAAGGACAAACAATTGCCAGCCTTTCTCCCGAAGGAAATCTTATAGCGGAGTGTATGGTATCCCCAAAAGATATAGGTTTTATTCGTAATTCACAATCAGTTCTCTTTCAAATAGACACCTACAACTACAACCAATGGGGACTCTTAGAAGGAAGTGTCAAGGATATTGATAAGAATTTGGTAGTAAATCAGCAAATAGGTGAAGGGCTATTCAAAATTCTCTGTAGATTAGACAAAGAATATCTACAATTAAGAAACGGCTACAAAGGAGCCGTTGATAAAGGTATGAGCTTGACAGCACGCTTTCACCTAACAGACCGTACCCTATGGCAGCTCCTTTTTGACCGCGCAGACGATTGGTTGAATCCTAATTTAAAAATAATTTCAAAAAAATTGTTATTTGGAAAAAAACACAATCAAAATCGATAACTTATTGTTTTAAAACCATATGGTTAATAGATTAAATTATTCCTTTTTAGAATAAAGTATTCCTATAAAAGATATTATTTTTTTAATAATTCTCTTACCTTTGCACCGAGTTAGTTACTAATTTGCGCAAATATAAAGTAAGTTCAAAAAAAGTATTTTTTTATTAACCTTTTTTTATTTTTTTCTGATTATGAAGAATTTAAAATTATTCAATGGTGCCGGATTAACTGTAAAGGAACTCCGTGAGATTGAAGGAGGATTCCCTATTCCCACACGTGCTTATCTTATTATCATTAGCTATGATCGCACTAGACCTAAAGGAGACCGATGGAGATGGTTTTGAGAAAAACAAGATTAAACTTCTTCCTATTAACACAAGAAAGGGCTTTTATGCCCTTTCTTCTTTATATTATTCATTTATTAAATTAGAAATAAAAGCCTATGAAAGCAATTATTATATTTTTTTCTTCTATATCTAAATCATATTTATAGTCAGAATAAAAATTTTTTTATAAAAAAACAGAAAGAAGGTGGGCTACATCCCTTACGTAAATATTGGAATACAAAGGAACACAGAAGGGATTAATTAGCAATAAAGATGGGGGCTTTTTCCTCTGACAAACTCAGAGAAATCCTTCTGATAGCCTTTTATTTTTCTCACCTTAGTTATAAAAAGAAAGATAGTAGCCCTAAAGGATCTAAAAAAATGATATTATCCTACAGAGATCCGAAATTAATCTTCCCTCCTTTACTTTTTCTGCAAAAAGAACTAAGATATATACCTTAAAGCACAAAGGACTACCTACATTGATAACTATGAAAAATCTTAGGAAAAAGATATAAAAAGGAGATAATACAAAAAAACTGAAGATACAGTCTCTATGGAGTTAGGAGATTTTTATCACCTTAACTAAGAATACAATCCTTACTCACTTCAATTCAATATATTAAAAAAACACTTTTTGATACTTGCACTCTTAGTATTGTTTTTTTATAAAAGTAATGAGGCTCATAATCTATTTACCCCCATAGTAGAAAAAGCCTATTTATATAGAAGTCCCTTATAGTCGAAAAAAGCGAATCATTGCCAAGGAGATTTCTGTCTTGGCTCCTAAAGGGATTATTTGGGTAGGGGATACAAATAGTTGATATAAAAGGTAATAAGGATGCTATATTTAGTATTAGAACCAAAAGCTACGGGCGGATATATTCGTAGTTCTGACGAAAATATAGCAGATAAAGTCCCCTTAGGATTGGGATTCCCTTTTTTTCCTTAAAAGGATATGAGTATGATAGTGAATAATAGACATCTTTTATTATTTTTTTAAATAATTTTTCTTATCTTTGTACCGGATTATCAAACCCAAAAACTGAAGAACCCATTTATTCTTTTAACACACTGAGACAGTAAGCAATAGTCTGTATAGTAACCTAAAAACAACTCACAAAACTTAAGTACTAAACCAAAATAAACAATCTTATGAAAAACAAGTACAAAAACGAAACTTCTTAATAATAATAACTGCTGCGCTACTAAGTGTCCTCTTACGTGAAGACTTACAGCGCTTAGTAGATGCTTTTTTAGAAGGCTATTATAAAGGAAAAGGCATGTAAACTACTCATGCAACTTTTCCCTATACCTATCCTATATCTATTACCGACGGCTCTTTTGCCAAAGGAGACCTACTGACCATCGTTGTACTATAAAACAATTGCTAATGGTCAGTTGGCATACTAAAACTCAAAAACTATCATGAAGTTTTTTTCTCTTTTTTTATGTTGTTGCTCCCTGAGTGGGTTTGCACAAAAAGTAGTGGTACAAGACTGTCAAGGTCGTCCTATTGAATACGTAAATATAGGCGTCAATGGCACTTCCAAAGGTCTTATCAGCGATGAGCAGGGAGGCTTTTCCTTGGAAGCCCTGCATGCTAAGGATACCGATAGCATCTACTTTGGACATCTGAGCTATAAGCATAAGGTACTCCTAAAGAAGGATATTACCGACAAAGTGGTATTGGAGGCAGCCGAGATTGTACTCCCTGGAAGCGACCTTTACCGCCAAGCAGCCTAAGGAGCGCACGCTCAAGAAAGGGCTTACCTACTATTGCTACTATGAGCATTCTCGCCCCTACTGAGGAGGAAATGGGTGAAGATGAGGAAAAGGGTGAGGAGGAATTGGGCGACTTTATCTCTCTGAACAAGGATACTTTCCTTACAAAGTTTGAGATGAATATTGTAGCCAACACCCTTGACCGTTGTGTGCTACGTGTGGTAGTCTATCAGAGTAACAAGGAGCATACCCTCTTTAAGCCCTTGATAGAAAGGCCTATTTATATAGAGGTGCCCGCCAGCCGTAAACGACAGATTTTCACTAAGGAGTTATCCATATTTGCCCCCAAAGGGAGTAATTTGGGTAGCCTTGCAGGCTGTTGAGCTAAAGGGAAGTAAGGACAGCGAACTTAGAATCCGCTGCCGTGCCAATGGTGGCTGGACACGTACCACTATTGATAATATCTTAGAGAAAATCCCCTTGGGACTGGGGATTCCTTTCTCTGTTAAGGGAAGACAGTGATTAGTAGTTAGTGGTTAGTGATTAGCTGCTAACAACTAATCACTAACCACTAACCACTACTAATCGTCTTCTTCCTCCTCTGGAAAATCGTCGTCCTCTTCAGGTTCGTCGTATTCCTCATCTTCATCAGGTTCAGCGGCTTTGTCTTTGGTGGCTGCTTTCTTACCTTTTTCTTCACCACTACCTTTCCTTCTTTAACAGCTTCTTTTGATTTTTACCTTCTATCTCTTCAGCCATTTCAGGATTGTCATGAAGTAAGGCCTTCATCGCATCACGACCATTGGCCAAGCGGGTACCGCCGTAGCTGTACCAAGCCCCACTCTTGGAGAGTATGTCAAAGTCGGTTCCCCAATCTACTATTTCGGACACCTTGGAGATACCTTCCCCATAGATGATTTCAAACTCTGTTCTTTGGAAAGGTGGTGCTACTTTGTTCTTCACTACCTTCACCTTCGTAAGGCTACCATAGGCCTCTCCTTCTTTATTTTTTCAGAGGAGCCGCTTGTCGGCGTACATCTACACGTACAGAAGAATAGAACTTCAGTGCATTACCCCCTGTGGTAGTCTCAGGATTTCCGAAAGACACCCCTATTTTGTCACGCAACTGGTTGATAAACATCACCACACAGTTGGCCTTACTGATACTCCCTGTGATTTTTGCGCAAGGCTTGGGACATCAAGCGGGCATGTACGCCCATTTTGGAGTCACCCATCTCGCCATCTATCTCAGTTTTAGGAGTAAGGGCAGCCACGGAATCCACTACGATAATATCCACGGCTCCAGAGCGTACCAGCCCATCTACGATTTCAAGGGCTTGCTCCCCGTTATCAGGTTGGGAGATAATCAGGTTATCCACATCTATCCCTATTTTTCTTGGCATAACTGGGGTCAAAGGCATGTTCCGCATCTATAAAAGCGGCAGAGCCCCTAGCTTCTGTGCCTCGGCAATGGCATGCAGTGTAAGGGTAGTCTTACCTGAAGACTCCTGACCAAAGATCTCAATCACCCTACCACGTGGGTACCCCTACACCTAAGGCAATATCCAAGCCCAAAGAACCCGAAGGAATCACCTCTACCTTCTCAGCTACCTTGTCTCCAAGACGCATCACCGTTCCTTTCCCAAAGGACTTTTTCCAAGCGCTGCAAAAGCCAATTTTTAGGGCTTGTGCTTTGGCTTCCTTGTCCTTAATCTCTTCTACTTTTTCTTTTTTTCTTTCTTTGCCATCTTTTTTTAATTGTTAATTGTTAATTGTTAATGATTAATTATCAATTGTTGATCATCAACATCTATAGCCATTGACAATTAACAATTGATAATTAACAATTAAAGAACAAATTTCTTTGCACTTTGTCCCTTGTAGCGTACGATACATTCCTCATATACCTTGAGGGCTTCTTGGACATCTCCCCAACCACGTACATCTACTTTTTTGTTTTCCAAATCTTTATACACTTTGAAAAAATGTTCTATCTCCTTGGTAAGGTGTGGATTTACCTCATTGAGCTGGCTGAGGATTTGACCATAGGATCGGCCTCAGGCACACAAAGGACTTTCTCATCACCGCCTTTTTCATCGGACATATAGAGGATACCCACAGGCTTTACTTTCACTACACAACCAGGAAAGAAAGGAATGGTAGAGATTACAAGCACGTCTAAAGGGATCTCCATCATCGGCCAAGGTTTCAGGAATGAACCCATAGTCAGTTGGATATACCATGGAGGTATGTAGCATGCGATCAAAGCGCATTTTACCTAAGTCAAAATCATATTCGTACTTATTTCTGCTTCCTCTTGGAATCTCAATGAGTACATCAAAAGTTGTTTCTTTTGCCATTTTTTTACTATTTTTGAAAAATTAGAGAGCAAAAGATAACGTTTTTTCCCAATCATCAAAAGCAAATATTTATCTTTCTTTCTTCAAAAAAGTTGTACTTTTTGCCACTGATTTAATACCCTTACAAATTATGTATTCAGAATTACCCGAAGGGCACCCTATACGCACCTATCTGCAAGAGGCTGAACTTATTCAGAACCTATTAGAGGAAATTATGCAGACAGATCCCCAAGTGGACTACCAGAAGTTCTATAACCTCTTCAACCATCTCTCCACCATAGAGAAACGCTTCCAGAGAAAAGAGAATCAGCTCTTTCCTTTCTTGGAACAAAAAGGCTGGACTAACCCCTCTCAGAACATGTGGTCTTTCCACGATACCATACGCGATATGTTCCGCTTGGTCAGAAAGAACTTAGAGGATAAGGAACTGGCCAAAGCAGCGGAGAACATGACCTATATAGAGGAAAAACCTCCTACGCCTGCTCTCTGTAGAGTATAACATTCTTTTTGCGCGCTCCTTGGAGATTCTCTCCGATGAGGATTGGATCAAGATGCGCCAAGGAGAAGAGGAAATCGGCTGGATGCTCCCTCCCCTCCCCTGCTTACCCCTCCGAAGAGGGCTATATCCATCCTTCACAAGATACCACCCTACGTACCGATGTGGTCTTTGATGAGAAAGCACAACACTTTGACGAAGGTTATATGACTGTAGAACAAGTGAACCTGCTGCTCAAGACCCTCCCTATCGATATTACTTTTTGTAGATGAGCATGACAAGGTGATTTTCTACAATCGCGGTGAGGAACGTGTTTTTCCCTCGTAGTGCAGGAATTATCGGCCGTGAAGTGAAGTTCTGCCACCCGCCTAAGAGCGTGGGTACGGTGCTAAAAATTGTGGAGGCTTTCCGCAATGGTACTCAGAACGAAGCCAACTTCTGGCTGAACTTCCGCGGACGCCTGATCTATGTGCGCTACTTTGCTGTACGTGATGCCCAGAAAAAAACTATAAGGGCGTGATCGAAATGTCACAGGACATCACCGACATCAAAACCATAGAAGGAGAAAGACGCTTGCTCGAATGGGAATAACCCTAAACAACGAATTACCTTGGCTAAGATTACCGAACAAATAAAAAGAGCCTATAGCAGCGGAGATGGCTGCCTTTGAGGACAAGTTCAGAGACTCCATGTCCTCACGGGTAGCACTGCTTAACCGCATCACCCACTATATCGTCAACCGCAAGGGACAAGCAGATGCGCCCCATGTTCGTCTTTTTTTAGTGGCTAAGCTCGCCAGCGGAGGCACCATTAGCGAACGTACCTACAGGGGCTTCCGTTATTGAACTGATTCATACGGCTACCCTAGTGCATGACGATGTGGTAGATGATAGCAATAAGCGACGTGGGTTCTTTTCTATCAATGCCTTGTGGAAGAACAAAATCGCGGTCTTGGTCGGGGACTACCTCCTTTCCAAAGGACTACTACTCTCTATAGACCATGGGGATTTTTGACCTGTTGCGCATCATCTCGGTAGCCGTCCGTGAGATGAGCGAGGGCGAACTCCTACAAATGGAGAAGGCACGCCGCTTGGACATCACCGAGGAGGTCTATTATGAGATTATCCGCCAGAAGACCGCCACCCTTATCGCTGCCTGCTGTGCCATGGGCGCTTGCTCAGTTTGCCCCGACAATGCCCCGCTGATAGAGAAGATGCGCTGCTTTGGCGAATATGTAGGTATGGCCTTCCAGATCAAGGACGACCTTTTTGACTATACCGAAGAGGCCATAGGGAAGCCTACAGGCATCGACATCAAGGAACAAAAGATGACCCTGCCGCTGATCTATGCACTCAACCAGGCCAGCGAAGAAGACCGCAAATGGCTGATTAACAGTGTCAAAAATCACAATACAGACAAAAAGCGCGTCAAGGAAGTCATCGCTTATGTCAAGGCTCACGGCGGTATAGAGCGTACCGAAGCCAAAATGAGGGAATACCAAGCAAAAGCCTTAGCTATACTATCGGATTTTTCCCGATTCTCCTTATAAGAAATCCCTACTCCAGATTGTGGATTATGTCATAGAACGAACTGTATAACAGATAACATAAGAGCCTGCTCCCCTTGCGGTGAGCAGGCTCTCTTATCATGAGTTACAGACAAAAATTATTTCTTCTTCTTAGTATCTGCTTTAGCCGCATCTTGAGCAGCCTTAAGTGCAGCACGAGATACACGTACTTGACATACTACGGTGTTATCTGGGTGCATGATCTTGTAGTTATCCTGAGCGATTTTTGGTAACATAGAAACGATTACCCATTTCCATCCAAGAAATATCTATAGGAACGAAGTCAGGCAAGTTATCAGGTAAGGCTTTTTACCTTTAGCTTACGGTTTACGATACGGAGTGTACCACCGGCCATTACCCCAGGGGCTGTTCCCACGATTTGGATAGGCACCTCAAGAGTGATTTCCTTATCCTTGTGTAACTGGTAGAAATCCACGTGAAGGATTTTGTCGGTTACAGGGTCAAACTGAATGTCCTGAAGGATAGCTGTATAAGTCTTTCCTCCCTAATTCAATCGTTGCAGTATATACATTAGGAGTATATACCAATTTTTTTGAACGCTAGGCTGTCCGCTGAAAAAGTGAATGAGTATTCTCCCTCCGTATAATACGCAAGGAACCTTTCCAGCATTACGTAAGGCCTTGCTCGCTGCTTTGCCCACGCTTTCTCTTTGAGATCCTACGATTGTAATTGATTGCATAAAATATATATTAATTAAAAATTTACATTATAAATTTGTCGCTGATAGAAGCATGCTCGTGTACTGAACGCATCACATCGGCAAAGAGCTTATCACAACTCAGTACGTGTATTTTTCTTTGGCAAGGAGTTATGTGGAATGGAATCGGTTACAATCAGCTCCTCCATAGGTGAGTTTTCTATCTTCTCCACCGCATTGCCACTTAGTATAGCATGAGTACAAATGGCTCTTACGCTCACAGCTCCTTTCTCTTTCATAATTTCGGAGGCTTTCACCAGCGTACCTGCTGTATCCACCATATCATCTACAAGGACTACATTCTTGCCCTCTACATCGCCAATAAGCTCCATTTTTCTCAATCACATTAGCCTTTTTGCGCTGCTTATAGCAGATTACCACATCACTATTGAGGAACTTAGCATAGGAGTGTGCCCTTTTAGATCCTCCCATATCAGGAGAGGCTACACAAAGGTTCTCCAAGTTCAAGGACTTGATATAAGGGACAAATATGGTAGAGGCATAGAGGTGATCTACAGGAATTTCAAAGAAGCCCTGAATCTGGTCAGCATGTAAGTCCATAGTAATCACTCGAGTAGCTCCGGCTGTTTCCAATAAGTTGGCCACCAATTTGGCTGCTATTGGCACACGAGGCTTATCTTTTTCTATCTTGGCGTGCCCACCCAAAGTAAGGCATAACCGCCGTGATATGCTTAGCAGAGGCACGCTTAGCCGCATCAATCATCAGCAACATCTCCATAAGGTTTTCCGAAGTAGGATGCGTAGAACCAATGATAAAAAAACACGAGCACCTCGTACTGATTCTTCAAAGGAAGGCTGAAATTCTCCATCACTAAAACGAGAGAAAATCACATTTCCTAGCTCAATCCCATAGGCTCGAGCAATTTTGCCTGCCAATTCAGTGCTTTGTGTACAAGCAAAAAAATCTTTACAGCTGGCATAGAATATTCCATAAAATCAACTAATTATAAGTAATTTGCGTTTTTTTGTAAAGCCCTCAAGGACTGTCTTGTTTCCGAGTGCAAAGATATAAATTAAAAATGATTCTGAGAATGATTTTTTGCACAATTAAAAAAATTAGTTGTAATTTTGCCCCCGAATTCATAACAATAATTGCCTGAGTGGCGGAATTGGTAGACGCGCACGACTCAAACTCGTGTTCTTCGGAGTGAGGGTTCGATTCCTCCTCAGGTACTATAGTCCTCTTATCATCTTCAAAAATGCTAAGAGGATTTTTTTATTAACTTCAAATCAAACTTTCATTTTGTTATGAATACAATCATTGTAAACCCCTACTACACCCTTATTGCTGCTACTTTAGTACTGCTCATTGGGCGACTGTTGGTCTCCAAGATCAAACTACTTCAAAACTTCAACATTCCAGAACCTGTTGCCCGGCGGACTACTGATGGCATTTATTGTCTATGTTATCTATGTAAGTACTGACATCTCTTTTGACTTTGACAAGGGACTACAGGATACTTTCATGCTTGTCTTTTTCTCCTCTATCGGGCTGAGTGCTGATTTCTCCCGCTTGAAGTCAGGTGGTATAGGGCTGTTTATCTTCTTAGGGGTTGTAGCCCTCTTTATTGTTGTACAGAATACCGTAGGGGTAGGCTTGGCCTCTGCCTTTTGGACTAAAAACCTATTATAGGACTTGTCACAGGTTCCATTACCCTCACTGGTGGACATGGTACTGCTGGGGCTTGGGGTAAAGTACTCGAACAAGATTATCATATACAAGGCGCTACCGCGTTGGGTATGGCAGCTGCTACCTTTGGCTTGGTACTCGGAGGACTTATCGGTGGACCTGTCGCACGTAGATTGGTCAACAAAATGGGTAGAAAACCCATCTTAGAAACCGATCAAGAGAACTCTAATGATTCCGAAGTAAGCGTATTCGAACAACCTGAGAAACAACGACTCATCACCGCCAAATCGGCCATTGAAACCATGGCGCTTTTCGCTGCCTGTCTGTCTTTCTCTGCTCTGATGGACACCGAGGCTGTCAAGGCTTTCTTCCCTGAGAAATTCACCTTGCCCCAATTCATCTGGGCTTTGTTCTTTGGGGTAATTCTGCGCAATGTACTGACCTATGCTTTTCAAAATCAACATGTTTGACCGCGCCATAGACGTCTTTGGCAACGCCTCCTTGAGTCTTTTCCTTGGTATTGCCTTGCTGAACCTCAAGCTATGGCAGCTGCTAGACTTAGCACTTCCAATGCTCGTAATCTTAGCCGTACAAACTTTCGTGATGAGTACCTATGCCTACTTTGTTACCTACCGCCTTATGGGCAAGGACTACGATGCGGCCGTACTGGCAGGCGGACACTGTGGTTTCGGCTTAGGAGCTACCCCTACGGCTGTGGCCAATATGCAGTCTATTACTGATAAGTTTGGCCCCTCTCATAAGGCTTTCCTTATTGTCCCTATGGTCGGCGCCTTCTTTGTGGATTTCGTCAATGCCTTTATCCTCTCAGGCTTTGTATACTTTTTTAAGCTAACAGTTAAGTGAATAATTAAAAAGTGAATAGTGAAAAGCAGGGTGATTGCTCTTCACTATTCACTTTTTTCTCTTTACTGTGACTTGTATAAACCCGCTAACTCAAAACTCAAAATTAAAAAAACTCAAAACTTTTTAGATGAAATACGTTCTCGCTTCAGCCTCAGCACGTCGTCAACAGTTCCTCAAGGACTTAGGAATTGATTTTTGAGCTACGTCTCTCCTGCTCGGACGAATCCTATCCCCCAGAGCTTCAAGGGGCGGAGATTCCCATGTATATTGCCCAGCAAAAGGCCGTCCCCCTGCTGCCGACCCTCAAGGACGATGAGGTGCTGATCACTGCCGATACCCTTATTTGGTTTGAAGGTGAGGGCCATAGGAAAGCCTAAGGACTATACAGATGCTTTCCAAACACTCAGTCGCTTCTCAGGTCATAGCCATGAGGTAATCACGGCTGTGTGCCTGACTACCACTCAAAAGCAAGTAGCCTTTTACGACACCACTTTAGTTACTTTCGCACCCCTCACCCCAGAGATGATTGACTACTACCTCACCCATTACCAACCTTATGACAAGGCAGGCAGCTATGGCATCCAGAATGGATTGGAGCTGTAGGCATTCGCTCCCATACAAGGCTCTTATAACAATGTTGTAGGCTTCCCCGACACAACTATTTTGGGAACAACTGAAAACAGTAGTCAGTAGTCAGTAGTCAGTTATCAGCCTCTGTCTGCTGTCTTCTGACTACTGTCTACTATCCTCTGTCTTCTGACTGCTGTCTTCTGACTACTGCCTGCTATCCTCTGTCTTCTGTCCGCTGACTACTGACTACTGTCCGCTGACAACTAATCGGGTACAAAAATATTCTCCCCATCTTGATTTTTCGTAGAGGGTACCCAGGCGTTTGCCTTTTTTTCCTTAGAAGAAGTATTCGAAGAAGAGGCGCCTTTGGCTGTTTTATATTTGGTGATTTTTCTCCTTTTTTTCTGGATAATCTCCATATCATCACCATTCTTATTGACAATGGTAAAGTCTCCCCCAGTGAAGAAAGCCGAGAGGTTCAGATTCATGACCATGGACACCATCAGAGCGACGGAGAAGACCATAGCCACATCAAAGAGATTGACTACCACGCTTAGCGGGTCGGCATCATCGTCCTTAAAAGGCGTTGTTCTACGGTTGTTTCTCATTTTTGGGCATTTTGTTGGTTACGGATACGAGTAATATAATCCAGTTGGTTTACCTCCTTGGCATACCAACGTTGCTTGAACTGTAGGGTTACCAATCCCACCAAACTCACAACCAATCCCACTACAGTAGTGGCAAAAACCACCTGCATATTGGAAGCCATTTTGGAAATATCGCCTTGGGAGGCTCCCGTAAGGGCAGGACTCATAGCAATCAGTGTACCGATAAGCCCTAATACAGGACCTACCTTGGCCAAGAGCTTAGAGGTTACCACATCTTTTTCCGCATCATTCTCAAAGTTGGTAATCATATAATCGGCATAAGTATCATCGGCAGGGCGGTCAAGTATAGCTCGCAAATATTTTATATACAGCGAATTATCTTTTTCAGGAAGCGCTGCCTGCAACTCTTCCATCCGCTCAGGGGTTAGCTGATTAAGAATAGGGCGCAATTGCCGCTCGTTCTTATACTTAGTGATATACTGGTTGTAGAAGCTCCCCACCAAGAACAAAGCCCTAACGAAGAGTACCAATAGTACGATAATATCTGGTATCAGTAAGCTATCAGATACTAAGAAGAGAATCTGTGAGATATTGTCCATTTATAATTAGATTGTTTCTAAGGGCAAAGATACGAATAAAATAAGAAATGACCAATGAGAAATATATAATAATTCAATAATGGTTAATGATTCATCCTCGTATGGGATGAATCATTAACCATTACTTTTTAATAAATATCTCTTATTCTTCCACGGCTTGGTTTACTGTACCAGGGAAGTAATAGTTAGGTTCTGAGATACTTCTCATATAGTATACTGGCCCCAAGGTTGCCGATAAGCTGGACTTCCAAAGATAGATACCTTGGGAACTGATTTGAATAAAATGAGTCAATCGCTCCTGTGCCATCTGTAGAATTTCTTCATTATCAGGATCTATCCAAAACTCATCCATATCCTCATGCTCGCCTATGAAGGTGATGTATATCTTCTTATCACGGATTTCATAGTTGCATTTGTATGCGTAATACACTCTATCATTTTGGTCTCCTGTAGGGGTATAGCCTACCCGCAAGAGAGGGGTATCCGCATCGGATTGGAAGAGTAACTCATAGGAGATAAATTTCCCTTCACCTACCTCTGTATAGAAGTCTCTTTTGAAGTCCGCACTCATATAAGGCAAGTTAAGATGTGCTTGATCGCCTAAGAGTACTATAAAGTCACTAACAACATCCCCTTGGGATTCGAACTCATCCATAGGATTATTGAAGTGTCTTAACTCAATAGTCACTCCATTGCTTTGTGCTCTATAGTTGAGCGGAGGAGTTCCTGGCTCTGCTGTCATATGAGTAAATTTTTCTCCTGCTATCTCCAAAGAAGGTGTGAAGGTCAGTCCATTAGAATTCACCGCAATACCTGCTCGGCTTGCTTTGTGACTATCCTGCATGGAGGTAAAAAGGAACATACGGAAGGCACTTCTTACAAAGTAGTTCTCCACTCCTTGAGCAGAAGTCACCTTCAAGTAATAGGTATGATCAATACCATCGAGCTGTTCACCTTGAGTACCCTATAGTTGTCCAATCCTCTTCTGTGGCCTTCTCGAAATAAAAGGAATTGTTCGGTCGCCTTTCGTTGGGTTTTTGAACTTAAGTTTATCACCCTCCTGCCCTATATAGACAAACTGGAACTCTCCTTCAAGACCTTTACCAATATGCTCACGAGGGTCTGAGCTATAGGTAAGAGGTTCAAGCAGGGTATGAATGTAGTTTCGGGTAGTAAAGACCAAAAAGAGGCCCTTGTCCTTCCTGAATTTGGTAACCACTTTCCTGAGGAGTTGTCCCACTACCGAAATCAGCTACCATCGTTACACGTCCTGCGAGGGTGAACTTCATTAGAAAGGTATAGCCTCCGAAGGTATTTTTTTAGGGAAATAGCTCAATTTCCATCCATAAAGGCGCCTCCGAGAGCGTTTTTTGAGATTTTTCCTTGTTCTGCTGTATACGTTCGGAGGCGTTTTTTTACCCAGCAACAAATCGGGTTCGTTCTTTTTGACATCCGGTTACAGCTATGATAGCCAGTAGGTATAATATTTTTTTCTCATTTTAGTATCCGTTTTTGGTTTACAAATAGTTCTGCATTCTTTGGTAAGCAACCCTTTGAAGCTGATAGAAGTCGATACCCCATTCGGCTCTGAAGTACTCCACGATAAAGGCTTCCTTCTTCTTAAGAGCTACCTTCCCTTTCTCAGGCATCGCATTGAGGGCGGCATCCCATTGTGCCTTGGACTTCATGAGCATACGAGAGGTCATTTCGGCAAAGTCCTCAAAAGGGGTTTGCTGCTGCATAGTTAGTAATAAAGCCCTAAGGCATTGGCCTGAGCTGTTGTCTTACCATGCCAAGAAGAGCTGTAATCATCGGGGGTTATTTTTCCCAAATTCAGGTGCAAAAAGGCTTATGCTGATTGACGATATGGCAGTACTCATGCTGAATGGTATGGATAATGTGCCTGATATTGTCCTCATCTGGATGGGCAGGATCATAATAGTCAACGCGAGCGATGGTGATCTTAGCCCCATTGTCGGCCTGACCGAGAGTTTCCTCGAAGAGGTAAGTCTCAGGATTGCGCTGAGGATCTAAGTTACGCCCTCCGATAAGGCTTATCTGTCGAGGGGCTACTTGGCTAACAAAGGTCGTACCGGCTACCTGCTGATAGGCGCCTAACCAAACGTACTTGATCATCTCCAAGAAAGGCTGTACCTTACTTTCAGTCGGCGGATATAGGTAGCGCCCCAGCTCGTAGTTGATATCCACATATTTGTAATTGACCTCTATATTATAGGGATTGATATATTCGTTTTGGATATAGGTATCCAGAGCTGTGCGGGTATCCGTATCGTCATGGATCACACTTTGGGGATCGAGTGTCTCTTTCTTATTGCAGCTGGAAAGGACAACAGAAAGGGCAATACATATATAGGTTATTTTTTTCATACTTCAAAAGAATTAAAAAGATTAACGAGGGTTGGGTGCCATACCAAATTCAAGGGCACTATTAGGAATTTGAAGCTCTCGACGAGGGTCGTCTTTGGTGAGTTCTATTTGGCCATCACCCACCTTATGCACGACCTTCATCCCTAAGCGCTTGTTATCAAACCAGCGCAAACCCTCTTGCACAAACTCCACTCGTCGGATATCCACCACAGCTTGAAGCCATTCTCTCTGTCGGGTTGTGAGGGGATAGGAAGGATCGAAAATCAACTCCTCTACCCTGATAACGCCTATCAAGTGCCGCCTGAGTCATATAGCGCTCGAAAGTCATACGAGGGAAGGGATAAGCCTCATTGGGTCGGGAGCTATTATGGGTCTTAGGAATGAGATAGGTAAAGAGATCTCGACGGAACTGATCTAAGTTGCCAGACATTAGGTAGGCTTCCAAGCGGTTGAGGTAAACCTCGTCATAAGAGAACAAAACCGCTGCACTATAATAAACCCTAGTACCTGCCGAACGATTTACATACTTATAGTAGTAGTTAGACTTAGGAAAAAAACGATATTACCTGCACCATCTCCCAAAGCCGAATTAACTGCTTCCCAACTGATATTGGAAAAAGTTCAAAGGATGGGTATTACGAGGAGAACAGATCTCGGCCATCTTTTTGCAAAGTTAGGCTATACTTATGAGTCTGAAAACGATAGGCCAAGGCAGAGCGAGCCGTCCCCACAAGTATATTCGATGGATTAGTGGATTCTGTATAGTAAGCACTTCTGGACTCAAGAGCTACCGCATTGAGGGTTTTTATATTCCTGAGCTTAGTTTCTGCATTGGCTCCCAAAACGGCATCGGCATGTTCAATTACCTTATCCCACTGGGCTTTCATTAGGTAGAAGCGCGTAGCAAAGGCATGAGCTGCCGCTGTGGTAAAGTGAAAACGAGGTTGCTTATATTTGCTATCATCAAGCAAGGAAGCCCTTGGGTGAGGTCACGCTCTATGGCATCATAATATTCTTTAAGTGGAATACGGGTGTATCGCCCAAAGACATGCTTTTCAGGCTCAGTAACATAGGCCAATCCCAAATCTGTGGCAGCGGTAGCCTCATTATAGGGCTTGCACCAAAGGTAAGCCAGCATGAAGTGCGCATAGGCTCTTGCTACCAAGGCTTCTCCTTTGATATAGTTATATTGGGCTGACTCGCCTAATTCGGCATAGGATTCCAAGGCCTGATTGGCTGCCCCAATGGCCGCATAGCAGGCTATCCAATAGTCGGTTGAGTATTATCCTCCCCATCTATCTCATTGTTATCTCTCCAGAAATACATATCTGTATTAAGGGTTGAGATGCCTAAGAAGGAGGTTTTCTCGCTTACATTATCACTCATCATCTCTGCAATGTAGGTAGGAAAGCGATTAGGATACGCACCGACCAAGAGTTCCTCTATTTTTTCAGTACTATCTATTTCTGTACGGCTATCAGGTAGGTCGTCTAATATTTTGTTACAAGCGCTCAGCACCAAGGTAAGGGCTAAGGCCAAGAGGGACAAGTATTTGTTTCTTTTCATGAGTTGCTGTTTTGTTAGATTCCAAGATTAATGGTAAAGGTATATTGGGGTGTGATTGGGTAGGCTACTCCTCCAGAGCGGAAGAATTCTGGATCCTGTCCGTTCAAGTCCTTATGAGCATAGATTAGGAAGGGATTGGAGGCTTGTAAGCGTAGGGTCAGATTCCCTATGTTCAGATTTTCCAAAACTTCCTTATCAAAGGTATAGGAGAGGGAGATGCTCTTCATACGTACAAAAGAGCCATCGACTACACGAGCAGTAGAGTGGTTATAAGCGCTATAAGCTCTTGAGATATAGGCCTTGTTTTCCTCATTGAGTGTTCGCTGAGAGACAATGCCTGGGATTTGAGTTAAAGCCTCTTCTCCAGGGGCTACCCAGCGATTCTTGAACTCTCTTGGGAAGACACTTAAGTCATCATAGCCAGCTCCTTTGTATAGGGGTGCCTTGCGAATCTTATTGCCCGCTTGCATGGTAATGAGGAAGTTTAGCTCCCAATTTTTTTGTAACGGAAAGTATTGCTAAGTCCTCCTGTGATGTTGGGATCGACCGCTCCTTCTTTCTTGAGATAGGAGAGGATATTATCACGGTCTTGGAAATCAATATCTTTATAATCAGTACTTCCGTTCTTGAGGTTCAATAGCGGCATTCCTTGGCTATTAAGACCAGCAAAAATCATAGGAATAAAGGGTGTTACGTGGATTACCCAATACATTGCCCCCTGTCTCACGTACTAAGTTGAAAAACACTGTTGGAGGCATTGGCCAAGGAGGTAATCTCTTGGTTAAAATAAGCAAAGTTCACACTAGTACTCCAAGTGAAATCCTCAGTCTTGAAGTTACGAGTATCTAGTACTAGCTCAACCCCACGAGTGGTCATGGAGGCATCATTAGCATACTTATTCATTTCCTCCCATACCAGAAGTACGCACGATGTCTAATAAGTCCTTGGAGTTCTTCTGGTAGAGGTCTACCGAGAGGAGATCGCATTGGAAAGGAAGCCTATGTCGGTACCGAAGTTAGTCTCATATACCTTCTCCCAAGTAAGGTCTGAGTTCTGGAGAGAAAGGATACGGATTAGGCGTTCATTATCCTGGTTGCGGAAGCGGGGGAGTTATGGTACTGACCATGATAGGTAAGGCATTTCCTATATTGTTCAGTCCTGCAATCAGTCCATAGCTAAGACGGAAAGAGAGGTTAGAAAGGGCATGGGTCGTCGGCAAGAAATGTTCGTTGGTTACATTCCAGCGACCACTAATATTCCAAGTAGGGAGCCAACGAGCCTTACGGCTTCTACCTAGCTGGTTAGAACCCTCATAGTTCAGTGTACCAGAGAGGATATAGCGGTTGCGGAAGCCATAGGATGCTTGAGAGAAGAAAGCTACCCCTCGTTCACGACCAGTAGAGCGATCAAAGTATTGGGCGTTATCGGCAATCACCTTCTCTATGATTCGAGGATCGGTAAAGACTACTCCACCACGATTGAACTGATAGCCATAACCATCGAAGGATTGGTTATCCCTATCTGTATAACGAAATTCTTGTCCTAAGAAGAGCTTGAGAGTATGCTTGTCCTGCTCATCTTGGTCTTTGAAAGCCTTATTGTACTCCAAGGCATTGCGTAAGTAGTAGCTTTGGAGGTTATTTTGTTCCAGCTTATAGATACCTCCGTTGGGAAGAACCACCTGTGGGAGGGCTGAAGGATCATCAGGGTTGCGGTATAAGAATGGGTTACGCTCCCCTATAATCATATTATCGTTGGCTCGGTAAGCTCCTACCACATTGGAACCTTCGGTGATAGTGTGCTCTTGGGTACTTTGGGCATAACGTACCGAACCTAAGAACTTATATTTGAGTTCAGGAGTAAACTTGATCTCTAAGTCGCTTTGGAGCTTGTACTCCATCATCTTCAGATCTATATAGTTATTCTTTAGCTCCTTAAGAATATTCATAGGGGCATAGTTCATACGATAATAATCGTAGTTGCCTTCATCATCATAGGGGCGTAGTGCACGAGTGGTATTAAGTGCATAGCTGAAGGGGTTGATATCGAAATCACGTTCGTACTCCCCTGTCACTTGATTGCTCGAACGGGAGAAGGTACCCGGTGCTTTTTGGTTACGGATGGCTCCTTGTGCTAGGATACCTATCTTCACCTTAGAAGAGAGGTCATAAGTGGTCTTGATATTTCCGGTAATACGGTGTACCCTATCGGCTATAGTCCATCCTGGGTCTACAAAGAAGCCCAAGGAACTATAGATAGTCGTATTCTCTCCTCCACCACTAAGGCTCAAGGTATGATTTTGAGTTAAGGAAGGTCGGAAGAGAGTTTTGAACCAGTCCGTATTGGCATACTCATATTTGCGCAAGAAGGCATTACGTGCTTTAGGGCTGTTCTGTAATAGAAAACGACCAGTGGCAGGGTTATATGTATCGGTATTTCGGTACATGATGTGATAAGCCCCTCCTTGCTGAGCAGCCGTATAAGTAGCTCGGTCTAAATAGCCTTTTTGCTCCAACTCACGATAGACACTCATGGTCTCTTGGGAGTTCATCAGGTCGAACTGTGCATAATTAGGAATCATACGTACAGACTCCTCCAACTGGTAGCTCAGTTGTGTCTTCACATTGCGTTTTCCGCTTTTTGGTAGTAATGATTACGGCTCCATTAAGTGCACGTGCTCCATATAGGAAAGTGCAGAGGCATCCTTAAGGATTTCTATACTCTCAATATCATTGGCATTTAGCCCTGAGATTGCTGAGCTAATTAGGGTTGAGGCATCTCCAGAGGCTAACTGTTCGAAGGAAAGGTTCACCACCTCCTCCTGTACAGCTCCATCCACTACCCAGAGGGGTTTGGTATCCCCAAAGATAGAGGATCCCCACGTATGGTAATCTTAGGGTGAAGTACCAAAAGTACCTGAGAGGTTCTGTACATTGACCCCTGCTGAACGCCCCTCAAGCATACGACCCACATCTACAACTCCATCTTGCTTGATGTTGTCTATCTTAAGTGTTTGCAATTACCCGTAAAGAGTTTTTTATCTATCTCTTGGTAACCTGTGAAGACAAGGCCTGTAAGCTCTGTTACTTCTTCTTTAAGAACCACATTCAACACTTTGTTATTCCCCACCATTCGCTCCACTGGAGTACTACCTACCATAGAGAAAACAAGTATGGATTTATCACCCGCCACCTTGATGGAGAACTTTCCTTCCAAATCGGTATCCACTCCATGAGTGGTTCCCTTCTCCACTACAGAGACACCCTAACAAAGGCCGCCCATCTTGGTCCTTGACCACACCTGTTACGGTCTGCTCCTGAGCATATAACCCCGAGAATGTGAGCCATAAAAATCCCAGTAGCACATACAACCATTTTTCTTTTTCATGTTCTTGATACGTTTAAGCAATTAGTTTTTGCAAATATTCAGAAAAAATCTGAGAAAAAAACAAATTTTTTTACGTGACTATTTTTTTGCTGTCAACATTTCATTAAGTAAAAATATCCCCAATTTATACAGAAAACTATACAAAAACACAGTGTTAATTATTAACAAAACTAATTAATATCACGTAATTAACCGTTTTTTATTAAAAAAATACAAAATCAAAACACTAAAAACAATACTTATTTTTTTAATTCCTAACAAAAAAATCCATTAATAGCCTTATAATGAACATTATAGCTATTTTTCCCTCCATAGATTATTATCCTATAAATAGAATATATCACAGTCTCTTAATTGATAATTTAACCATTTTTAACAAATTAAGTTTTTTTATAACAATTCATCATTATTGGCATTAATCATTATTGGCATTAATCATTATTGGCATTAATCATTAATCATCATTGTATTAATCACTAATAATTATTGCATTAATCATTATTTTTTTGTATCTTTGCCCTCTCAAACTATCACAATGAAACATATAGAAGCAATCGGGAGGTATTTCCTGATGTTATACGAGATATTCCGCAAACGTACCAAGTGGTCTATTACTAAAAAAACTCATTCTCAAAGAGATAGACGACCTTATGTACGGCTCACTGGGAATCATTGCCTTTATCTCCCTCTTCGTGGGGGCGGTAATTGCTATACAAATGGCACTGAATATTGACAACCCACTGATTCCTAAAAAGCCTTATCGGTTTCGCTACCCGACAGACGTTTATTCTAGAGTTCGCTCCTACCTTTACCTCTATTATCGTAGCGGGTAAAGTGGGTTCGTTCATCACCTCCAGTATAGGTACTATGCGGGTAACCGAACAGATTGATGCGCTGGATATCATGGGGGTTAATTCGCTTAACTACCTGATATTCCCCAAGATAGTCGCCCTTATGCTCTATCCTTTTTGCAATCTGTATGTCCATGGCCTTAGGGATATATGGGGGATATATCGCTGCCACTGTGGGGCACTATGCTACCTCGGCCGAGTTCTTAGAGGGTATCAGGCTTCAGTTCCGCCCCTTTGACATCACCTATGCGCTGATCAAGAGTGTGATCTTCGCCTTCGTTTTTAGCCACTATCCCTGCCTATCATGGGTATTATATGAAGGGGCGCCTTAGACGTAGGAAAGGCCAGCACGGTCTCTTTTGTATGGACGAGTGTAGCCATCATTGTCATCGATTTTTATCATTACCCAAATTCTGCTTACGTAATATGATTGAAGTTCAAGATATTAAAAAAATCCTTTGACGGAGTAGAGGTACTCAAAGGTATTTCCGCTACTTTCCACAAGGGAAAAAAACCAACCTGATTATCGGACAAAGTGGTTCAGGAAAGACGGTCTTCCTCAAAAACCCTTTTGGGCTTATTTGTGCCCGATAGCGGACACATCATCTACGATGGGGTCAGGTATAATGACATGAACAAGGAGCAACGCCGTAAGCTCCGCCAGGAAATGGGTATGGTCTTTCAGGGCAGTGCCCTCTTTGACTCCATGACGGTGGAGGAGAACGTGATGTTCCCTCTTGAGATGTTCTCCAAGCCTCGCCTGCGGAAATGAAAGATCGGGTGGATTTTGTACTAGAGAAAGTCAATCTGGTCAATGCCCATCACAAGAAACCCTCAGAGATCTCTGGGGGTATGCAAAAACGTGTAGCTATTGCCCGTGCGGTGGTCAACGAACCTAAATACCTCTTCTGTGACGAACCCAACTCTGGTCTTGACCCAAAAACGGCTATAGTGATAGATAACCTTATACATACAGTAACCGAGGAGTTCAACATCACCACTATTATCAACACCCATGATATGAACTCCGTAATGGAGATAGGCGAACAGATTATCTTCCTCAAAAAAATGGCTACAAAAGAGTGGGAAGGTAGCAAAGATACTATCTTCAAAACAGATAATAAAGCCGTTACCGACTTCGTATACTCCTCCGAGTTGTTTAAAAAAAGTAAGGAAGATGTACTTAGATAATGATTAATGACAAGTGACTAATGACCCTATGGATTAGTTATTTGTCACTTGTCATTAGTCACTTGTCATTAATTTATAGGCTTCCTCGCTCATCAATTCGTCCCACTGCTCAGGGTGAGTGGGCTTTATCTGAAGAATCCAAGCCTCATAAGGTGCTTTATTGATTTGTTCAGGCTTACGGATAAGTTCCTTGTTAAAGGCTACAATCTCCCCAGAGATAGGCATATAGAGGTCTGATAGGGTTTTGACAGCCTCTATAGTGCCAAAGATTTGGTCTTTTTCGAGGGTCTGCCCCTCGGTTTCTACCTCTACATATACAATATCACTGAGTTGCTGCTGTGCAAAAATCAGTAATACCTGCATAAAAACACCTCTCCTTCTTTTCGCACCCATAAGTGCTCTGGCGTAAAAACGATAATCTTCCATAATTTAGAGAATAACGAATAGTGAATAATTAGGATTTTAAGTTTCGCAAGCTTTTGTAATTTACTGATTCTCAAAATATCTCCCTACCTCCTCAAGAAGAAAGTCGCGTAAGTGAATATAAGAAAGTAAGCAATAGAGATTCAATAAGTATAGAAGGGAAATTTTTCTAATTTGACAAACTAATTAGAGCCATCTTAACGCTCTTTAAAGCCCCTCTTTTGGAGGGGTGAGGGGACATTTTTACAAATAATTGATTATTATCTATTTATAATTACAATAATAGCCTAAAAATGACTTGCGAAACTTAAGTTAAATGTTATTCACTAACTTCCTAAGACACAATAAATTGTATCTCTACAGAAGACGATGCTCTTCAGCAATTGTCTTAGTCTGCGTATGTGTAGAAACATAAGTTTATTGCGTCCTAACAAATTAGATTATATGAATATCTTTAACTATTGATTCTCTTTATTAATCACTAACAATTAACAATTATTTCCAGTCTTTCTTCTTTGAGGTTTTCCCAATACCTGAGTTAAAACTATTGGTTGGGTCAAGCTCTTTATAGAAATTCTTAAGAGAATCCTTGGCGTGGTATAGGTGACCGACATTGTGTTCGGCTGGATATTCTGCACCACGCTTGTCAAGTATCTTGAGCATCTCTTCCTCTATTTCCTCGCAGCTATAACCTTTTTTTGATTACATAATCTTGGTGAAATACATGGCACATAAAGTGTCCGTAATAGAGCTTATGGAGGATTTTGTTGTCTATCTCTGGGGGAAGCTGTTCGAACCAGTCTTCTTCATTACGCTTAAGGGCAATGTCCAAGGCTACGATATCCTCTACTTCCTTCTCATGTACCGAGCGGTAACGAATGGCTGCTGAAGCCACTGCAAAGCGCAAGAGCATAGCCGCTTGGGCAAGTTTTGGATCACATTCGAAATAAGCCCCTTTGCTCTTATCGGCAAAATATTCTTTGAGGTATTCACGAGCTTCTTCTACTCCCTTGCCGCCCATCTTGAGAATGAGGTGATGCTCATATTGGTTGCGGTAATCCCACATGATTTGGGGTAGGTGTTGAGGCATGAGTTTGGAGGTGCCTTGGAGGAACTTTTCGCTAAAGTGGTGAGGCATAAAAGGAATCTTCTTAGCCACACGATCAGCCCATGCCTTCAGCGCAAAGAGCTTTGGTAGGTACTCTGTACCTACATGCTTGATATACCAGAAAGTATCCTTACCATACTTAGCCGCAATATCAAAGGCAGTACGATGGATATATTCGCCTGAGATAGGAATCTGCTCGAAGGAGCCGAGCATGTGTCGGCGTAGTTCAGTGAGTACTTTGGTGTCATTGGTACCTATGTAGAATACGGCTGTCTGTTTCTCTGCTGGAAGGTATCCACACGTACGGCAAAGACGGCCAAGCGTCCTGCACTTCCTGGAAGCCTCATATAGGCGGGCAGGGTCTGCATTGAAGCGGGCAGGGGTATCGGCATCTATCTGGCGTACATGGTTTGCAGTAGTCATGGTCATGTCCCTTTTTCTCTGTCTGTTGTATATCTTTCTTCTGATACTTACCCTCTTGTAGGTTGGTGAGTATCTCCTGTGAGGGTAGTACCTAGGTCTATCCCTAAGTGATTGACTAGTTCCAACTTACCCTCGGCATTACGCTGTGCATAGAGTGCCATCTCGGTATAGGCAGGGCCGCGCTGTACGAGCGAACCGCCTGAGTTGTTACACACCCTCCAATCACAGAGGCACCGATACAAGAGGAGCCAATCACTGAGTGTGGTTCACGTCCGTAAGGCTTGAGTTCTTCCTCCAAGTGGTTCAGGGTAGAACCAGGTAGGCAAACCGCCTGTGTTCCATCGAGGATCAGCTGGATATTGTCATTGCGCATGGTGTTGATAATCACCACATCACGGTCGTAGTCATTCCCAAAGGGGTTGGACCCCCTGTGATTCCTGTATTGGCAGCTTGAGAGATCACTATCACATCGGCCTCTGTGCAGGCCTCCAAGACCTGCCATTGCTCCCCAAAGGGTAGCAGGGCGTACTACGGCCAAGGCATTCCCTGTCCCAAAGCGGTAACCTGTACGATAGCGTTCGGTCTGCCCTGGGTCAGTCATTACATATTTTGCACCTACTATCTGGCGCAGTTTTTCTAATAAATTTTTGTGTATTCACGGGATCAGTTTTTAGTTTTGAGTTTTGAGTTTTAAGTTTTGAGTTTTAAGTTCTAAGCTTTGAGCCAATAAGCGTTTTTCACTCTTCACTTTTCACTTTTTCACTCCTTTTTTAAGCCACTCTTTATAAGTTTCCACATCCACATATTGTACAGGGGTAGAGAGCAGCTCGGTATCAGGGGAGAGTAGCACATAATAAGGCTGGGAGGCCGAAGAGAAATTCACCTCTTGGAAGGTCGCCCACTTATCGCCTATGGTCTTAATGTATTCTACACGGCCATTGCGGTGTTTGAAATCAAATTGTTTGTCCTTGGGTAGTTCCTCTTTGTCATCTACATAGAGGGAGATGAGCACATAACGCTGCATGAGCTTTTTCACCTCAGGGTCTGTCCATACATGCTCTTCCATTTTGCGGCAATTCACACATGCCCAACCTGTAAAGTCCAGCATCACAGGCATATTATGTGCCTTGGCATAGGCCATACCCTCGTAATAGTCTTTGAAAACTACTTGCTCACTCTTTTGCTCCTTATGGAAAAACGCATAGGACTCTGGGGGCGGGAATCCGCTAAGTAGTCTTAGACTATTCTTGCCGAAAAGTCCTAAGAGCAGATATACAGAAAAAACAGCTGAAAAGTACCCCTATAAGCAAGCGTCCTTTGGAATATTGCTTGAGTGGCTTGCGTGGCTCATCGTGTGGAAAACGAATAAACCCGAACAGATATAGGGTAAGCAAGGCAAAAAGCAAGAGCCATAGCCCTACGAACACCTCACGCTTGAGCAATCCCCAGTGTTGTACCAGATCGGCATTGGAAAGGAACTTAAGCGCAAAGGCCAGCTCCAAGAAGCCCAAAAATACCTTGGCTGTAGTCATCCATCCTCCTGACTTTGGCAAAGAGTTGAGCCAAGAAGGGAAAAGGGCAAAGAGTACAAAAGGCAAGGCCAATGAGAGTCCAAAACCTGCCATTCCTAAGGTAAGCTGCATAGCTCCTCCCGAAGAGAGTGAACCTGCTAAGAGCGAACCCAAGATAGGCCCTGTACAAGAGAATGATACGATGGCCAAGGTCAACGCCATAAAGAAGATGCCTATGATTCCCCCCACATTGGAGGCGTTGTCCATCTTATTTCCCCATGAGGCAGGTAAGGTGATTTCGTAAAAACCAAAGAATGAAAAGGCAAAAATAACGAAAATCACAAAGAAAACCACATTGAGCCATACATTGGTAGAAATGGTATTGAGTATCTCAGGGTCTATATTATCTAAGAAGTGGAAAGGTATGCTCAAAAGAACATAGATGAGCAATATAAAGAAGCCATACAAGATCGCATTAAAGACGCCTTTCTTACGCGTTTTGCTTTGCTTGGTAAAGAAAGACACCGTAAGGGGAATCATCGGGAATACACAAGGGGTAAGCAGCGCGATGAAGCCTCCCAAAAAGCCTAAAACAAAGACCATCCAGCTGGATTCTTGTGCTGGCTTGCCTATGAGTTCTTTGTTCTTAAGGGGTATCTCTAGGCTCTTGGCCATATCCTCACTGCGGGCATCTACCTGCTTTTGTTCCACTTGGGCTACAGAACCATCAAGGGAGAAAACGAAATCTTCCTTGAGGTTGATACACACATCTATACATGCTTGGCAGAAGATATTCCCTTTGATATGTTTTTACATTGGGATCAGTGATTTTTTTACCTTTTGGGTGATCTTTATCTCTTTCTCAAAAAGAGTTCATCTACCCCAAAGACATCATTGAAGGCCTTGTGTAGTCCTTCTTCGTTAGAAGCGCCTACCAGCTCTATCCCTTCAGTTGTATAGGTGATAACCATAGGAAGGGCACCTCCCTTCAGGGTTATTTTTGCGAATAGACATGCCACTTGGGGGCTATTTTTCCCCTTGAAGGTCAGCAGATATTCCCCTCGGAGAGCCTCTCTTGAGAGAATGTCCATACCACTGGATTCTCATCCTGCTGTCCTCCACCGAAGGACGGCTGAAAGTTGATTTGCGCACCAGCAAAAGCCACTGCCCATAGTGCTATAAAGAATGTAAGTATTTTTTTGTTCATATCTTGAGTTTATTCAAACGTTAGTTGATCATCACTGCTCTGGTGTAGATACTTCTTAGGTTACCTGTCCAAGGGCTATTGGGATCATTATCATGTATGAGCTCGTTATTGATAGAGAACAGCCCGCGTATGGAGGGAGTAAAAGCGAAAATGGGGCGTATAGAGGTCTATTCCAAAAACCGAGTTCGTAAAAGAATATAGTGGGGTTTACCCTGAACTTCCCTTCTACATTGTCCTCTCTAGATTTGTTATTGGCACTCAGATTCAGTGTCATAGAAGCCCCTGCTGTTACATAAGGCTTGAAGTTATCCCAGCGCTTAGACCCATACTTGAGTAGCACGGGAATATAGATATAAGTGGAGGCTACCTCCCTATAGCGCGAACGCTCTTGTACAAATCCTGGAAAGTCTAGCTGACGTTTGTTATAGATCAGCCCTGGTTCAAAACGCACACTAAGGTGATCTACCAAGCGCAAATCTCCCGTCAGCCCTACATTGAACCCGTAAGATTTTTGGGTCTGTATGTCTGTTTTATTCACATTATTGTAGTCAAACTTCTCATAGTCCATACGGAAATCCATGGTGTTTAGCCCAAAATAGTAGCCCCATTGGAATTTCTGATAATCAAAAATCTTCCAAGTGTATAATTGGCTGGGCTGCCATCAGAGAAGGTAATAATAATATAAATAGTAGTATTCTCTTCATAATCTCTTACTTATCAGCTACATATATGGTAGCTACTCCTAAGAATTGCGGATAGAACTTAACTCGTGAGAAGCCTATTTCGCTCTCTAATATATTGGCCAACTGCTTCCCAAAAGGAAACTTTGCCGCTGATTCCGACAAGTAGGCATAAGCATTCTGGTTCTTGGCCAGTAGCTTGCCCATTAGGGTACGACAAACTTGGTATAGAACTTATATCCCTGCTTATAGGGAAAGCGGGTAGGTACCGAGGTTTCTAGAATGACCAATCTGCCCCCTGGGCGCAACACACGCCTAAGCTCGGAAAGTCCCTTCTGGAGGTTCTCAAAATTACGCACTCCAAAGGATACTGTTACCGCGTCAAAACTGCCATTGGCAAAGGGTAGATGCTCACTATCGGCCAATTGCATGGTGATACGCTCCGATAGTCCCAGTGTCTTGACCTTCTGTTCCCCTACCGAGAGCATACCTTGGGATATATCCACCCCCGTGATATGTGCGTTTGCGATCTTGGAGAGTTCTATAGCCAAATCACCCGTTCCTGTAGCCACATCAAGAATTGTGCCAGCCTTCACCTCTGCCACTTTTTTTCTCTGACACGCCTGCGCCAAGTGATGTCCATTCGCAGGGTCATCACACGATTCAGCCCATCGTAGGAGGGAGAGATGGTGTCAAACATCTCTTGTACTTGTTCTTTCTTCCCCTTATCCGAATGCTTATCAGGGGTTACTATCTCTGCTTGCATGCGTTCTATTTGAGGTGCAAAGATACAACATTTTTTTCAGTTTTTGAGTTCTTAATTTTTGAGTTTTGAGTTGGTTATGTAAGAATAATGATTTCATAGTCTCTTCTGTTAAGATACAATAAACTCACGTCTCTACAGAGAACTACACTAAACAAGAATTTGTCTTAGCCAGCATCTGTGTAGAAACGTGAGTTTATTATGTCTTAGAAAGTTAATGAACAGTGTTTTTTTAAACCATTGGCTCACTTGTCACTCATCATTAATCACTCGTCATTAGTCACTATTTATAGATATTCCCAAAGCGAAGACCTATAAAAGCGTTGAGTTCTTTAGAGGATCCTATAAGGTTACCAAAGACACTACGAGAACCAAAAATTAGTGGGCCTACATGAAGTGCTACCCCTGTATTGAAGCCTGATACTTCGTTATAGCTAATAGGCAAAAATGCTCCGAATACACCATTGCCCCAGTGAGTTTCATAGCGTGGAGTAAGCACAAAATCATTAGAATAATATGCATTGTATGTGTTCTTTGACACCATATTGAGTTGGCTGGAAAGGTTAACATAGAAGCCATCTACGAAACGGTAATCTACATTAATATTCAAGGTAGTTGGCAAAGAAGAAGTGAAAGAAGTTCCTACAAGTTCTTCAGGTCGTGGAACTGCATCCAAAGACTTTTTGAATATCATTAAGATTAATATCTTGATTTACCAATTTATAGTGATAAGACTTGTTGTTAGTCTCATATTTAAGCTTTCCTAAGTCTAGCAAGGCAACTCCTACTTTAAAGCGGTAAGGAATATGTCCGTCACAGTTAGGACAGCCGTCTTCGCTATATTCGTAGATCAAACCTAAGTCAGCTGCTATAGTAGAGGCAGAAGTGGCAAAGATATCTGGTGAGCCAAGCACATCCAATCCGCCACTTCTCACTTCAGCCTCAGCATTGTTTACGTGGAGTATAGGATTGCCATTGGCATCTTTACCCAATGAAAAGCTATTAGCATTCGCCCCCTTGAAGCCCATACGGAAACTACCTGTACCTTGTACGAGTTTCACTCCTGCGCCCAAGCGGATAATGTTGTAACCATCGTTCATGAGAGTATAGCTCCATACTGCCCCTATTTCTCTAAAGGCATTGGCCGATACATTCATATCGGAAACACCTCTTAATTGCTTATAACTTCCCAAGTTACTGGAAAGATCCATATTCTTAGCATCCATGATTGCCTGTAGTACATTGGCATCAATACCAGTGGTGCCAGCCATAACACGCAGGCGAGATACAAGCCCTACCGCATTCCTTTTATTGACACGCACAATAAAGGACGGCCCTAATACATCGGCATTAATCCTAGCATCAATAGCTTTAGAATTGGCCAAGTTGTCCGTAAATTTCTTGAAAGAGTTTTTCCAAGTCAAAGGAAAAAGCCCATCTCATTATTGCCTAAGTTGGCATCTACAGCCAAGAGGTTCACGTCCCAAGGGCGCGCCCATAGCGCATGCGCTGGGTTAGAAATAGTGGAGAGTGCTCCCCGTAGGTACTCGTTCTAAGCCCCTGCAAAGGACTGTTGCGCCATACCCTCATAGGCTATCAAGCCCAACAAAGATAGAAGAATTTTTTTCATAACAATTTATCCTTTTTTTCCAAGGAACAAAAGTACAAAAAAATAATATATAACTCTTTAATTTAAAAATGTTAATTAAAAAAATTAAATTATAAAAAAATAAAAACTATAAACAAATAGAGAACACTTCCTTTAAAGGAGGTGTCCTCTATTTGTTCTATTCTCTATTCATTCTCTTTGAGATAGAGCCAACCTTTTTTTCGGTATGGGACTGATCATCAGAGTCTTCATACTCTAAGATATAGTAGTAAGTTCCTTGTGGGAGCTTGCTATCTGCACTTATGGTCGCACGTCCGTTAGAATGACCATCAAATGGTGCTTCGTCACTATAACCATCCTTTTCATAGACCAGTACACCCCAACGGTTGAATATCTTCAGGTTATTCTTAGGATAGTACTCTATACCGTCTATCTTGAAATAGTCATTGTGTCCATCTCCATCAGCTGATACACCATTGTAGATAGTGAACGGTTTGTCTTTGATCACTTCCACTCTTACCTTAGCTGTCTTACATACTCCTGGATGTTCCTCCATACAGAGATTATACTCTAAATCATAAACACCTACTGGGGGTACCTTGAGGAATTATCAAGTTACCTTGCTCATCTATATAAGCACCTGAAATACCTCCATTATTATCCTCTATTTTTAGCAGTTACCTTATCTAAATGATCAAGGGCATTCTTGCCTGCATATTCATCATTTGCTAAGACATTACCTACTTTTACAGCTCCCTTAGTGGTATTCACTGGTTTAAAGTCAAGGTCATCCACTGCCTTAAGAGCTGGAAGAAGCTTAAGTACGCCCTTAGCCGTCTTACAATCATTAGGAGCTGCTATCTTACAGATTATATAGCTATAAGTATAGACTCCGTCTGGGGTATTAGGCTCTATAGTAATGGAACCATCCTCTTTGTTAATCACAATACCTGGCACCTCATTACCATCTTTATCCTTCACCTTGCTTGGTGTAAATATTACATTCTTTCCTGGTTCTGGACGCTTACCATCTATATCATCGTTTCTTAAGACACTTGAGATCTTTTTCTCTTTGGTTCCTTCATTAATAACTTCATCCTCATCATCTACCGCCGTGAAAGAAACTACTTTTATCTTTATTACTGCATTGGAGGTATTGGCTGGATTAGCCTTTTCCTTAATCGTATAATAATAGAGGTAAGGTTCTGGACGAGCTACTATCCCTGGCTTAACTGTTACACGACCATCTGCTTCTCTCACAAGGTGGCTATCTGCTCTGGCTTCTCCTTCTGTATCTTGTATTTCCACATCACCAGTTGTGAGACCTACTTTTCCTTTGAGTATATCATTGATCAAGATACTTGGGGTAAGTCCTCCTGAAGTACCAACCTCAAACTCATCATCTTTGGCTAAGATCGTATTATCTACTACCTCAAAGGTTACTTTTGCTTCTTCACTACAGTTGGTAGGTACGGCCTTCTCACAGATAGAGTAAGTATAGGTATAAACACCTACTGGAGTACCTTGTTTTACAGTAATGCTTCCGTTGTCATTCATAGTGATAGTACCTGCCTGAACAGCTGTACCATCCTGGCGTGTTACCGCTCCTTTGTGAAGGGTCACATCAGTCTCTGGAGAGAGGATGCTTGGCACACCTTCCATGGTATCTACACCAGTTGAGAATACCGTATTGGTAGTGGTGTAATCCACTGTATTAGGTACCTTACCAAAGTCATCATCTACAGCCTTGATAACGCGGCTTGGTGTCGTGTCTGGAGTTACGGTAATCTTAACTACTGCTGTATCACAAACACCTGGTGTCGCCTTATCACAAATCTTATACGTTACTGTATGTGTACCTGGTGTCGCATCACTTGGAACCTTAAGCTTACCAGTGGTAGAATCTACAGTTACACCTGTGAGGCCTCCATCCGTAACAATGGTAATAGCTACATTAGTTAGTGTAGCAGGGTTGCCTCCTACCATATCATTGTGGAGTACATCCACCTGTCCACCTCTTGGGCTAATGGCTACATCATCTACAGCCTCTATAACTGGTGCTGTTTCTACTACCTTGATTTCAACAATTGAGGTATTTTCTGTACCACATCCGCCTGCTATCTCTGCCCAGTAAAAGAGACTTCCTACTGTATCAGTGGCTGGAGTGTAGGTGTTATTTCCTCCTATTTCAGTACCACCTGTATAGCTATTAGTAGTATTCTTATACCACTTATAGGTAATTCCTCTCCTATTGCTGCTGCTGTAAGTGGTGTAGCAGGTACATCTTTGACATAAGTAGCACTTTGTGGGTTAGTCACTATGATAGTAGCTGCTTTCTTGTCCTTGATCTTGAACTCATCGGAAATATCCGAGATACAATCACCTTTTTCTGCTTTTACTTTGTAAGAGCCTGCGGCAAGACCTGAAAGCTCTCCATCGGAAGCTATGGTTACCCCTGTTACAGGTGTACCATCTGCCTTGGTAAAGATATAAGTTACACCTCTTGACTCATAATTGCCGATCTTAGCCACTGTGGCTGCAGTACAGCTTTCAACAGTAAGGGTTACTATTGGTTTGGCTGGTACAAGAAGCACATTGGCTATATCAAAGTCCACTGCCACAGCCCTACAAGTACCTCGTGTTATGGTAAGTGTATAAGTACCTGCTGTAGTAAGACCTGTAATATTACCTGCATTATCTACTGCTCCTATAGCTGCTCCATTGCTATCGGTTATGGTAAAGGTTTCTCCATGGGTATAATCCGTATAGTTGCTTACCTTGGCTGCACTAATGGCAGTACAAGTAGGTGGTGTTACCATAACAGTAGGCGTTTCAGGAATAGGGAGTTTATCGGCTATTTGAAAATCAGCTAAAGTCGCTTCACAACCATCTTTAGAAGCCTTTACCTTGTAAGAGCCTGCGATAGTGATACCTGTTATTGTTCCATCTGAGGACACACTCGCACCGCTAACAGGAGTACCCGCAACATCGGTAATTACAAAGGTTGTACCCGCTGCATAGCTGGTGTAGTTACTTACTTTTACTGTACTGATGACACCACAGCCAGCAGCTGTTACTTGTGTTACTACTGGAGTTGCTGGTATTGGCAAAGCTGCATCGAGGGTAAAGTTCGCTTCCACTGAAGCACAACCTTGTGTATTAGTTGCCTTTATCTTATAGCCTCCTGCGATAGTGATACCTGTTATTGTTCCATCTGAGGACACACTCGCACCGCTAACAGGAGTACCCGCAACATCGGTAATTACAAAGGTTGTACCCGCTGCATAGCTGGTGTAGTTACTTACTTTTACTGTACTGATGACACCACAGCCAGCAGCTGTTACTTGTGTTACTACTGGAGTTGCTGGTATTGGCAAAGCTGCATCGAGGGTAAAGTTCGCTTCCACTGAAGCACAACCTTGTGTATTAGTTGCCTTTATCTTATAGCCTCCTGCGGTAGTGATACCTGTTATTGTTCCATCTGAGGACACACTCGCACCACTAACAGGAGTACCTGCAACATCGGTAATTGCAAAGGTTGTACCCGCAGCATAGCTGGTGTAGTTACTTACTTTTACTGTACTGATGACACCACAGCCAGCAGCTGTTACTTGTGTTACTACTGGAGTTGCTGGTATTGGCAAAGCTGCATCGAGGGTAAAGTTTGCTTCCACTGAAGCACAACCTTGTGTATTAGTTGCCTTTATCTTATAGCCTCCTGCGGTAGTGATACCTGTTATTGTTCCATCTGAGGACACACTCGCACCACTAACAGGAGTACCCGCAACATCGGTAATTGCAAAGGTTGTACCCGCAGCATAGCTGGTGTAGTTACTACTTTTTACTGTACTGATGACACCACAGCCAGCAGCTGTTACTTGTGTTACTACTGGAGTTGCTGGTATTGGCAAAGCTGCATCGAGGGTAAAGTTCGCTTCCACTGAAGCACAACCTTGTGTATTAGTTGCCTTTATCTTATAGCCTCCTGCGATAGTGATACCTGTTATTGTTCCATCTGAGGACACACTCGCACCGCTAACAGGAGTACCCGCAACATCGGTAATTGCAAAGGTTGTACCCGCAGCATAGCTGGTGTAGTTACTTACTTTTTACTGTACTGATGACACCACAGCCAGCAGCTGTTACTTGTGTTACTACTGGAGTTGCTGGTATTGGCAAAAGCTGCATCGAGGGTAAAGTTCGCTTCCACTGAAGCACAACCTTGTGTATTAGTTGCCTTTATCTTATAGCCTCCTGCGGTAGTGATACCTGTTATTGTTCCATCTGAGGACACACTCGCACCGCTAACAGGAGTACCCGCAACATCGGTAATTACAAAGGTTGTACCCGCAGCATAGCTGGTGTAGTTACTTACTTTTACTGTACTGATGACACCACAGCCAGCAGCTGTTACTTGTGTTACTACTGGAGTTGCTGGTATTGGCAAAGCTGCATCGAGGGTAACGTTCGCTTCCACTGAAGCACAACCTTGTGTATTAGTTGCCTTTATCTTATAGCCTCCTGCGGTAGTGATACCTGTTATTGTTCCATCTGAGGACACACTCGCACCACTAACAGGAGTACCCGCAACATCGGTAATTGCAAAGGTTGTACCCGCAGCATAGCTGGTGTAGTTACTTACTTTTACTGTACTGATGACACCACAGCCAGCAGCTGTTACTTGTGTTACTACTGGAGTTGCTGGTATTGGCAAAGCTGCATCGAGGGTAAAGTTCGCTTCCACTGAAGCACAACCTTGTGTATTAGTTGCCTTTATCTTATAGCCTCCTGCGGTAGTGATACCTGTTATTGTTCCATCTGAGGACACACTCGCACCGCTAACAGGAGTACCCGCAACATCGGTAATTGCAAAGGTTGTACCCGCAGCATAGCTGGTGTAGTTGGTTACCTTCGATACGCTAATAGAACTACAAGTCTCAGCTGTCTTTTCTCCTACGATAGGTACTGTAGGGGTTGGGAGCTTGTCAGCTATTTGGAAATCAGCTAAGGTCGTTTCACAACCATCCTTAGTGGCTTTTTACCTTATAAGCACCTGCTGTGGTGATACCTATTATTGTACCATCTGAGGACACACTTGTACCACTAACGAGAGTTCCTATAGCATCTGTAATTACAAAGGTTGTACCCGCAGCATAGCTAGCATAATTGGCTACCTTCGCTACACTAACAGCTGCACAAGTAGCAATGGCCTTTACGCCTATGGTGGGTATTGCTAGGGTAGGAACATTTATTTTATAGTTAAAGGTCAAGGTATTTGTCCCACAAATAAGCCCTTCCGTCTTAACAGTATAAATTCCTGAATGGATATCTTGTATCGAGGGAATCTCTAGCTTGGGGCTTGTCCCCGTATCTTGTGTAGATCCATCAGGCAAAGTCCACAAATACTTAGTAGCCCCTACAGACTGTAGTTCTATCACAAGCTTTTCTCCTTTGCAATAGGTAGAATTCAGAGGGTCTTTAGCAAAAGATTAGGTTGAGAAGCCCTAGCAACAGGCAGTTCTCTCCATACATGAGCTGCTGCGCATTCTGAATCAGTTATTTTTACCCAACGAGTACTTTGTCCTGCAGCAAAAGTTCCTAGAGAATTAAACACCACTTCATTCCCTTTAGGGGCTGTCTTAGTATCGATCCTAGTCCCTTCTTTTTACATCGTATAGCTCATAAGTATAACTACCTATTGATCCCATGCCATTGATTGCCTTTTAGCCTGATTTCACCTGTATTATCTTCACAACGATATCCCTTATAGGTGTCAGGATCAAAGCTCAGTAATGCACTATCCACATCAAATTCAAAGGTACGTACACAACCTTGAGTACCTCCGCTTTGGATATATTTAGAAATTCCTAATTCGGAGTTATTTACGCCCGTCATATCTCCTCCATACACAAAGAGATATTTCCTACAGAGTTCTGATTTCTTGGTAAGGAAAAAAATATTGATCTACAGAAGAAGGATTTTTAGGATCATATACAGCCTTCTTATAGAAAACACTTCCTACCGGATTAGTAAGTCCACTACTTACGGAGACTTCTCCGTCATTAACACCTGTAGGAAGTTTATAAAGGTAAACAAAAATCCTTTTTCTCATCCCCATTTATTTTAAGCCAATCCTTCGCAGGATTCCCTCTGAAAGGATATACTTTTACCTTGGTACATTCCGTTTCCACCTCAGGGGTCAGTTCTTTTTTTCCTTATAAGAGGGATATTGTAACTTAAACTCATCTACACTATAACGACTATATAGATAAGTCACATTCCCACACAGATCCTCTACCTTTATTTTGTATATTCCTTCAGGGAGAGTAAAGTACTGCTTTAGATCATCCTGATTCTGAGTAGCCATGATGTTAGTTATCACCGAATTGGGATTCCTGTAGGCTATTGTAACTGTTTGGTGAAGCTTGAGCTTACCTGGTTCATCTCTGTACGCTGCAGGTGCTTGTAATAAAGTAACCTTGAATCCATTCATAGAGAATTGTGTTCCTCCCATATTTCTCCTAAAATACGTCCTAATCATTCCCTTAGGGGGTTCTAGACTACCAAAACACCTATCTTGTTCTATATATCCTCCATCTGGCTTTACAGTTCTATAAAAATCACTAAACTTATCTTTTCGAATCTCAGTCTGTCCGTCGGCTGAGGTGAAAGTTACCTCATATTCTTGGTTTGGATCAAAATATCTTCCTCCAGCTAAAATAGTTATTTTTTTCCTGTCCTGCTTGTGTGAATTGTCCTTCTTTTTACTTTTTACTCCTCCTTGTCTGATTTCATAGGATATGGGAAAACACACCAAACTACCCCCTGCTGTTAATGTCATTTCAGGGTGCCTGACATGTACCCAAAAAGAGATATTAACTCCCATAAACCTCATATCACCAGCATCCATTGATGATTGACAATTTGTACCCTTGATTCTAAAAATAGAATTTAGGGCGCCCTGTACTTGTTTTTTTAAGTCTTTATATTTTTCGGCCATGAGCCTGTAGGTCATAATATATTACATCAGTAAAAACCGTTCTTCCTGCTGGGACATCGAAAAGAGGTCGCCATTGGATAGAGGGATGGTTTGGGATTCCCTCCATATATTTGATTTAAGTCATCATCTGAGTAAGCTGTATACTCATACAAATCTCTAAGTTCTGGAGTAGTAAAATATTTATAGAAAGGAGAATTCGTATTCTTTGAATAACGAATATCCATATAACCACAATCAGCTTTTTCCTCCATTCTTTATATCGTTATACACTTGATCTCTCCCAAAATCATCATTTGATCTATTGGCAGCAGGAAAATCTCTTGGAAGTGTATTTATAGTGGCCGGTACAGGTAGTAGATTTATGGGATTTGTAGTATCTAATAGTTTTTACTTCGTAGGCACCTGGTGGCATCACATACGCTGTTTCAACAACAAAGGATATTCCTCCTACTTTTTTACTTTCATCAATTAGAAACTCTGTATCCCCCGTATATCCTGCAGGAAATTTGGTTAGTTTCACCCTATAGGTTTTTCCTGATTTGGGCTTTTGTATTTGGATACGAAGCTGACCAGTAGGCCTACAACTGAGCGAGTTGTTGGTAGAGGTCAGTGTTACCGTCTCATCATCTGTATCTCCTTGCTCCATCTCATTTCCTCTCAGAGAAGGGCGGAGCTTATTTCCTTTCAAATGGTTATATATCCCCACAGCTTCCTCTATTGTTCTATCATAGGCATGAGTCTCTATTGTTAAGAACAATAAGAAGATACCTGTAAATAGATACCTTATTTGCGAAATAACATTCCTTTTTTTCTCATTTTTTTATAATTTTTTCGAACTTTTTTAGGGCGCAAAGATATTATAAATTATTAAACTATACAATAGTCTTTTTCTCTTTTTCTTCTACTACTTTTTATAGCCATTCAGCTTCATGGTTTGCAAAAAAATTGATATGAGCTATTTATTTTATTTATCCACAATCTAAATTTGTTTGACTATAACAATTAAAATTCGTATCTTTGTGCATACCTAAAAAAATCATATCCTATGAATTTTTTTATCCATTGCACAAAAACCGCTATACCACTAAGATGTATAACGGGAAGCGTATCCCTGAAGATACTCTTAACCAGCTCAAAGAAATCCTCCGCCTATCACCTTCCTCTATCAACAGCCAACCTTGGCAGTTTGTTTTCGTGGGTGATGAGCGTAAGAATGAGGTTTTTGCGCCTCTTTCCTTGATAAATCAGGAGCGTGTGAAACTCGCCAGCCATATTGTCATCTTTAGAGTGTTAGATAGTGTTGCCCGTTTCGAGCAAGAAGCACCCTCTTATATCTCAGAAGGCGGCTTTTGCTTTCTATAAGCAGTATATCAAAAAGCCAAGGCGATGCTCATGTGGAGGCTTGGATGGGACACCAAGTATATGTGGCCTTGGGCTACTTCCTCTCCGCTTGTGCCACTATGGGAATCGACTCTACTCCTATGGAGGGTATCCTTCCTGCCGAGTACGACAAGCACCTACCTAAGGACGGCTATCGCACCCTCTTTGCTGTGGCTATTGGCTACCGCGACCCTGATGACGCTAACCAACCCGACCGCACTGCTAAAAAGAGAAAAACAGATGTAGTTAGTGGTCTGTAATTAGTGGTTAGTAGCCAGTACTAATCACTAACCACTAAATTAACAATTAACAATTAACAATTGACAATTAACAATTAAAAGTTGTATTTTTGCCCCTCTCTTATACATCATACAACTATGCTGAATGTTAGTGGCTTATCCATTTCTTTCCAAGGGGAAACACTCTTTTCCGACGTGGCTTTTATGCTCGTCGGCGGTGATCGCGTGGGGATTATTGGCAAAAATGGTGCTGGAAAATCCACTTTGCTCAAGATGCTCTCCGGAGAGCTACCTCCCGATACAGGCACTATTGCCCCTGGAGCGAAACGCAAAGATTGGTTACCTAAAACAAGATATTGACTTTGTTGCAGGCCGTACAGTGCTTGAGGAGGCTTTATCAGGCCTTCACTACGCTTATGCGCCTTGAAGAGGAATTGGATAGCATCCACCATGAGATAGCAACTCGCACCGATTACGAAAGTGAGAGCTACAATGACCTACTTATCCGCTTGCACGATGTGACTCATGAGTACGAAATTCATGGGGGTTATACTTATAAAGGTGACACCGAGCGCATCCTCTCTGGACTGGGCTTCTCGCGGGAGGACTTCTCTCGCCTGACCGATAGCTTCTCAGGGGGCTGGCGTATGCGTATAGAGCTGGCCAAGCTCCTCTTGGAAAAAGAACGACATTCTCCTTTTGGACGAGCCGACCAACCACCTCGATATTGAATCTATCATCTGGTTCGAGGGCTTCCTCAAGTCCTTCCCTGGCGCCGTGGTGATTATCTCGCATGACAAAATGTTCTTGGACAATGTCACCAACCGTACCATTGAGATTGTCGCCGGTCGTATCTACGACTATCCCAAGCCATATTCGGCTTTCTTGGAGCTACGTAAGGAAATGATTACCCAGCAGCTCGCCGCTCAGAAGAATCAGGAGAAGATGATCCAGCAAACGGAGAAACTCATCGATAAGTTTCGTGCCAAGGCTTCCAAAGCCTCTATGGCACAGTCTTTGATAAAGAAATTAGACCGTATTGAGCGCATTGAGGTCGATGAGCAGGAAACAGCGGTTATGTCCGTTCGCTTCCTCTCTCTCAACAACCTGGCAAAGTGGTTTTGGAGATTGACCATGTCAGCAAGAGTTATGATGACAAGCTGATACTCAAGGACGTAAGCCTACTGGTAGAACGTGGCTCCAAGATAGCTTTCGTCGGACAAAACGGACAGGGGAAAACAACCTTGGCCAAGATGATTATAGGAGAGATTCCCTATGAGGGTTCTATCCGCTTGGGGCACAATGTAGAAATAGGCTACTTCGCTCAAAACCAAGCCCATTACTTGGACGGCGAACTCACCCTCTTGGATACCATGCTAGGTGCAGCCAATGACTCCAACCGTATCAAAGTACGTGATATACTCGGTGCTTTCCTCTTCCGTGGCGATGAGGTAGAAAAGAAAGTAAAAAGTACTCTCAGGGGGCGAACGCAATCGTTTGGCTTTGGCCAAAATGCTCCTCTCCTCCTTTAACGTACTGGTGATGGACGAGCCTACCAACCACCCTAGACATCGCCTCCAAGAACGTTCTCAAGCAGGCTCTCCAGCGCTTCGAAGGAACACTCATCATCGTATCCCACGACCGTGACTTCCTCACTGGCCTTACCGACAAGGTCTATGAGTTCAAGAACCATACAATCAAGGAGTATCTCGGCGATATTGATTTCTATTTGGAACAAAGAGCCGTCTCCTCCTTCCGAGAGATAGAAAAAGGGTGAAGAGGTCAAAAAGAGGTAGTAGTAGAAAAGGAAAAGACCCTTTCTTACGAAGAACAGAAAGAGCGTAAGAAGCTCACTAACCAGCTTAGCAAAAGTAGAGCGACAAATTGCTGACCTTGAAACCGAGATCGCCCAAATGGACAAACAAATACAAGCCAACCCTCCCCGCTCTTATGGAGCAGTACGGCCAGAAAAAAAGCCCAACTGGACACCCTCATGCAGGAATGGGAGAAAATTTCATTAATGATTAGTGATTAATGCCAATAATGATTAATCCAACCATAATCATTGCCCTGACTCGTCCAACACATCTAACCCATCTGATAATTAACCTCAAAATTATTATGAAAAAAGAATTCTATCATCGTACCGCTTTGCTGCTGCTCATATCAGTATTGTTTTTTGCCTGTAACAAGGGCAATAACAAATCAGAGCTCTGTCCTGATGGATATGCTTTGTTGCAATGGCCCTACCTTCTTCCTCTTCTACATAGATAAGGAAAAAAAGTGGGGGCTGATTTCTTCGAGCAAGTACAAATCCAGAAGACAAGCGAAGGAAAAACAGAAGTATTTAAAAAGGATTACATCCAGTACTATAGCTATCCTGAGAAAAAGTATGATTTACTCTCCTTTATTATCTTTACCAGTAATAAAAACAGAAGGAGAGGCCCAGGATATTTACACCTTACAGACACCCTCTAAGCAATATACCATTACTATAAAAAGGAAAATATGTAGATCCCCCTGCTGCTGTGCAACCTCTCTTGTGGAAGAGGTCTTGCTCAATGGAAAGAAATGGGAATACAAACAATATGCTGAATTAGGAGAAGGAAAAATACCTTGTCATTGACAATTAATCATTAACAATTGAATTTCATCGTTTCCGCCCGCAAATACCGCCCACAGACCTTCCGTGATGTTGTGGGACAAAAGGCTATCACCGATACCCTGGAGAATGCCATTGCCAATGACCACCTCGCACAGGCCTTACTCTTTACTGGCCCTCGTGGGGTAGGTAAGACCACTTGCGCTCGTATTCTAGCCAAGAAAATCAATGAGAAAACCACCCCTACCGAAGGGGATAATGACTTTGCTTTCAATATCTTTGAGCTGGACGCGGCTTCTAACAACAGTGTGGAGGGCATCCGCTCCCTCATCGAGCAAGTGCGTATCCCTCCCCAAGTAGGTAAGTATAAGGTATATATCATTGACGAGGTGCACATGCTCTCCAATGCGGCCTTCAACGCCTTCCTCAAGACGCTGGAGGAACCACCCGCTCATGCCATTTTTATCTTGGCCACCACCGAGAAACATAAGGTGATTCCTACCATTCTTTCTCGTTGTCAGATCTTTGACTTTAAGCGCATCACCATTAGTGATGCCCGCGAGTACCTCAAGTATATCGCTGGCGAACAAGGCCTCAAGGCTGAGGACGAAGCCCTACAGATCATCGCCCAAAAAGCCGACGGCGCCATGCGCGACGCCCTCTCTATCTTTGACCGCGTGGTGAGTTTCTGCGGAGATACCATTACCCGACAAGCCGTATCCGAGATTCTCAACGTCTTGGACTACGATACTTATTTCAAAATTACCGACCTGATTGTCACCAACAATATCCCACAACTCTTAGTGGAGTTCAACAGCATTCTTGCACATGGCTTTGACGGACAACACTTTATATCTGGCCTAGCAGGACACTTCCGCGACCTGATGGTTTGTAAGAACAACAAGACCATCGCCCTTATGGAAGTGGGTGAGGAAACCCAAAAAGAAGTACGCCGAACAAACGGCCAAGTGCGATTTTTCCTTTCTTGGTACGCGCCTTGGAGATTGCCTCCGACTGCGACCTTAAGTATAAGACAAGTCGCACCCCGCGCCTCTTGGTAGAGCTCGCCCTTATGCAATTAGCCTCATTGACCTTTGAAGGGAAATGATGGATATATAATCCCTGTCTGTGTTTTCCACAAGGACACCCCTAAGGAAAACAGAACAGAAGCTACTCAACCTCAACAAGTTACCACTACCACAGCCACACCCACCCCTGTAACCACTCCGCCTGCCCATAGTGTTTCGGCCACTTCCCTTAAGAGTATCCAGCTCAAGCGCGAAGCTGCCAAGGTGCGCGATGACCACAACCTATCCTCCCAAGACCTCCCTGCCGAGAACTACACCAAGGAGGATTTCGATCGTGTATGGCAGAACATGCTCACCATCTTGGACAAGCAGGGGCGAACACCTACTCATTAGCTATTTAGGAAAGACCACTCCTGCTATTGATAAGGACATCATTCACATAGAAGTCAGCAGCAACATAGCCGATATAGACATCCGCTCTCACCAGCAGCGCCTGCTCACCTATATTCACAAGCAGCTCAAGAACCACCATATCACCATGGAGATCACCCTCAACCGAGCCGCCGCTGTCGCTGCCACTCCCTACACCCTCGAAGAGAAGTACAACGCCCTCAAGGAGCAAAACCCTTTCCTCGAGACCTTCGTCCAAGAATTAGGACTACAATTCTAAATCAGCGGTCATTATTGGCATTAATCATTGTTGGCATTAATCATTGTTGGCATTAATCATTATTAAAGTTATCAACAATTCTCTGTTGAAAAAAATAACTCTTTTGTTTATAAGCCTTTAGCACCTTGTCTCTTTTTTTCTCTTGGAAAACCTTATCAAATACCCTAACTTTGCACACATTTTTTTCACTATGACACAAACCGATATTGACCAAATCCACTCCCTCGTCCATGAGGGCAACAAGCTCGCCGCAGTAAAGCTCCTGAAGGACACCACTCATATAGGTCTCAAAGAAGCCAAGGACATCATTGATGACTTTTTTTCTTAGGCAAGCTAACCGACCTTGAAGCCGCTGTCGCACAGGCCAAAAACCCGCTATAGCGACACTTATGAGGGCATCAGTGCCTCCTCTGACCCCGACGGCTCCAATGTACATTTCTTTTTACCAAAAAGGCAATCACAAGGAAGAGGTTACCCCAGGTCACCCTATGTGGGAGCGTGTCAGAAGCCAATATACCTGCGTTTGGGAAAATGCCCCCGAAGAGGTCAAAAAAAGGTACGTGAGGCTTTCCGTAAAGGCCGTCTTGGAGATGGAAGCCAAAGCAGGTTACACCCCTAAGAAAAACGCACAAACCACCAACAGAAAAAGAACAAGCCTCCAGCGACAAGAGAGATACGCTGTTTATCAAAAAAAAGTCCCTTTGACTTTCTCAAATGGTATTTCTATCTCTTTATCGCCGCTGCTATAGTCTATATGATATATTTATTTATAAATCATTAGTCATTAGTCATTGGCCATTAACAATTGACAATTAACAATTAAAAAGAAATGGGAATATTTGACAAAAAGGGAAAAATTACAAACCCTTTGAGTATCCAGAAGTGATGAAATTCGTGGATATGATGCACCAAACATTCTGGGTGCACTCCGAAGTAGAATTTACCGCTGACATACAGGACTTTAAGTCCAACCTCAGTTTGGTGAAAAAAAGAAGCCGTCAAGCGCGCCCTCTTGGGGATTGCCCAAGTGGAAGTTGCAGTAAAAAAACTTTTTGGGGAGACCTCTATGACATCTTCCCAAAACCTGAGTTCAACGGCTTAGGCGCTACCTTTGCCGAATGTGAGTTCCGCCACTCCGAGGCTTATTCACGCCTTTTTGGAGGTCTTAGGCTACAACAATGAGTTCGAAACACTCTTGGAAGTGCCTATCTTCAAGGAAAGAAATGGAATTCTCAAGGAATATCTAGCCAAAAATAGGGAAAAACGCCATGGAGCGTATCCTTTTCTTTACCTTAATTATAGAGAATGCTTCTCTATTTAGCCAGTTTGCTACCATTCTCTCCTTCACTCGTTTCAAAGGGTACATGAAGAATGTAGCCAATATCATCGCTTGGACGTCTATTGACGAGCAGGTACATGCCAATGCGGGTATCTACATCCTCAAAAACCATATTCGAGGAAAATCCTGACTTCCGTGCCAAAGCCAAGGAAGAAGCTACCCAGTTTATTCGCGACTATATCCTATTGGAAGACAAGATGTTGGACTGGATTTTTTTGAAGAAGGCGAACTCTCTTTCTTCACCAAGAAAGATTTGGCCAACTATATGCGTTACCGCCTTGATGATGCCTTGACCCAATTGGATCTCGGCAAGCCTTTCGGTATCACCGCTCAGGAGGCCGCCCCTATGTTGTGGTTTGAGGAAGAAGTATTCGTCAACGAACTCGATGACTTCTTCGCCAAGCGACCCACTGCTTACACCAAGCACGACAAGAGCATCACCGCTAACGACCTATTCTAAAAAAATAAAAAAAGCGAATAGTGAAAAATGAAGAGTGAATAATCATTTTTCACTATTCACTATTCTCTAATCACTTAATATATGAATTACAGTAAAGAAATCACCCAAGAAATTCAGCTCCTTGACACCGATTATTTCACCCTTGGCGAATACATCTATATGGCTATGGGCTTAGTCGGCAACCATCGTGTATGTATAGCCGTTGCCTACAAGATAGACTATTGTATCAAGAAAGCACTCCAGTTTGTCGAAGCTGACCCTTTTGTAACTTTCACTCATATTAATAAGGTAAAGGTAGGCGAAACCACCGCCGAGCGCCGTTTTCTTTGGAAAAAAATGAATAACGAAAAGTGAATAGTGAAAAACTCCACCCTAACCAACACTTTTCACTCTTCACTTTTTCATTTTTTTCACTTAATTTTTTTCTCCGAAAAAAATTTTTGCCCTTTCCAAAAAAAGTATTACTTTTGCACCCAATTATTGTTTAATTAAAAAAAGCAAACGAATATGTATGCAATTGTAGAGATGGCAGGGCAACAATTCAAAGTTAGCAAAGACCAGAAAGTATTTGTTCACCGCTTAGACGACGCTGAAGGAAGCGAAGTAATCTTCGACAAAGTTCTTCTTTTAGACCAAAACGGTGCAATACCATCGGCGCCCCAACCATAGACGGAGCTTCTGTGCAAGCCAAAGTACTACGCCACGTAAAAGGGTGACAAAGTAATCGTTTTCAAAAAGAAAAAGACGCAAAGGGTACAAAGTAAAAAAATGGACACCGTCAATTCTTTACTGAAATCCAGATTAGCGAAATCCTTGCCACTGGCGGAAAGAAAGCGCCTGCTAAAAGAAAGCAAACCTAAAAAAATCTAAAGACGACCTCACTAAAGTAGAAGGCATTGGCCCTAAAGCTGCTGAAGCACTCTCTAAAGCAGGAGTAAATACTTTTGAGAAATTGTCTAAGAAATCCGTAGAAGAGATTCGCACCATCCTAGTAGAAGCTAGCAAAAACCTTAGCTCACCTTGACCCACAGACTTGGGCGCAACAAGCTAAGCTCGCTGCTGAAGGAAAATGGGACGAACTCAAAAAAATGGCAAGACGAACTCAACGGAGGTATCGTAAAATAATTGTATAACCGCTTGACGATCAAGCATTAATAATTCAGATAACATGGCTCACAAGAAAGGTGTCGGTAGTTCTAAGAACGGTAGAGAATCTCACTCTAAACGACTTGGCGTAAAGATCTATGGAGGTCAGCTCGCTGTAGCTGGTAACATCATCGTTCGCCAAAGAGGTACAGTACATGCCGCAGGAGAAAATGTATATATGAGAAAAGACCATACACTCCATGCTGCTGTAAGCGGAATCGTTAGATTCAAAAGAAAAAGAACAACAAATCCTTTGTTTCTATTGAACCACTCGCAGAAGCATAAGGAATATATGTAGGGGGGCGAATTGCCTTCGCCCTTGAAAAAAAGCAATAAGTTTAAACCTTATTGCTTTTTCGCTTAAAAAAACGTATATTTGTGCTCCAAATCAAAAAAGATGAGACGAATAACACTTTTACTCGCCCTTTGTGCTTGTCTTTTGTTGCGCTCGCCCAAAAAGCAAACCATCGCAACCGATAAGGCTACCTACGACGGAGCCTTATGGACTAAGCGCTTGTACTACCTACAATGGATACAAGGCACCGACACTTACACTTATTTCAAGGACGGCAACCTAGCGATCTTTGACACCAAAGGCGCCCAAGTGGGGAGCGATTAACCTACAAAAAAACTATCCGATACGTATAAGATTGAGGGCTTCCCCAACATCACTTATATTGACGGCAATCAGGTAGTAGTGGAAACCTCCGATCACTTCTACATCTATGACTATCTGATCGAGCGACCTATCTTCTCTATCACTATTCCTGAAAAAAAGCAGAAAATAGGATCTATAACCACCAGCAGAAAGCCGTCGCCTATACCATGGACAATAACTTGTTCTTGGCTACCGAGAGCGACCCCCGCTTCCCCATCGCTGTTTCCAAAGACGAAAATATCATCTCTGGCCAATTTATCCACCGCAATGAGTTCGGTATTCAGGAGGGAATCTTCTGGTCTCCCAAGGGCAATTACATCGCTTTCTATGTCAAGGACGTGAGCCAAGTGCAGGACTATCCCTTGGTAGATATCAACACTACTCCCGCTACACTGAAGAATATCAAATACCCTATGGCAGGATCCAAAAACGAAATCGCTAAAATCGGGGTTTTTGACCTAAGACTCAAAACCACCTTTTACCTCAAGGTAGATAACCAAGACGCCCACTACTTGACCAATTTAGCTTGGACGCCCGACGAAAAACAAATCCTCTTAGCCGAAGTAAAGCGTAGCCAAGACCACTACGACCTCAATACTTATAGCCGAGAAACAGGAGAAAAGATACAAACCCTTTGGAAGGAAAGCAACCCCAAGTGGGTAGAACCAGAAACCCCTGCCCTTTTTATCCCTAACCGCAACAATGAGTTTGTTTGGCTAAGCGAAAAAGATGGCTTTATGAACCTTTACCTAGGCAATACTAGCTCCACTAAGTTCCGCCAACTCACTGCCTTCAAGTGGGTCGTACAGGAAGTTTTTAGGCTTTGACGAAAATGGAGAAAAATGTCTTTATCCAAGGAACAGGCGAAGACCCTCGTGACCGACATATCTATAGTGTCAATATCCGAAAAGGTACCGTAGAAGCCTTACCCCTAAGGCTGGCTCGCACTCTGCACTCCTTAGCAGCAATGGCCGTTACCTCTTAGACATCCACAGTGCTCTAAAAAAACCCCTTACAATGTCTCCATGGTAGAGGTAGCCTCAGGAGCTTCCAAAACTTTCTACCAAGCACCCTAACCCCTTGGAAAAATTATGATGTAGGTACTGTAGAGTTTGTAACTCTCAAGGCCGACAACGGCACTCCGCTCTATGGAAAAATCGTAAAACCACGCGACTTTGACCCCCAAAAAGAAATACCCTGTATTGGTGTATGTGTATGGAGGCCCCTCATGACCAATTGGTAATCAACCAATGGAATGGTGCTACCTACCCTTGGATGCTCGCCATGGCTCAGAATGAGCAGTACCTTATCTTTACGCTAGACAATCGTGGCTCCGAGAATCGCGGCTTCGCCTTCGAAAGTGTGATACACCGCGATTTAGCCAAATATGCCATGAAAGACCAAATGAAGGGTGTAGAATACCTCAAGTCTCTCCCTTATGTAGATAGCAAGCGTATGGTAGTCTATGGCTGGAGCTTTGGAGGCTTCCTCGCCTCTTCCCTTATGTACCGCCACCCCTGGCACCTTCACTACCGCAATAGCAGGAGGCGCAGTGATTGACTGGAAATTCTATGAGGTTATGTATGGCGAACGCTATATGGATACCCCTGAGGAAAACCCTGAAGGCTACAAGGACAACCTTGTAACCAACTATATTAAGAACTTACAAGGCAATATCCTCTATATCCATGGCTATATAGACCCAATTGTGGTACCTCAGCACATGCTCACCATTTCACAAGCGGCTATTAACGAAGGCAAAGTGATTCACTCCTTCCCTATACCCTAATCAGGAACATAACGTCCTAGGCAATGAATCTATCCACTTAACCAAAATCATCGTAGATTTCATTCTCAAAAAAACAATGTAGAGCAACCTGAGAATACAGAGCCTCAACCCACTCAAGAAAATGCTGACACTACAGCTGGTGCAAGTCTGTAGCCCTTATTAGAGATGCTCTTTATTGCATCTTACAATACTCATGCTGGCGCGAGCTTGCAGCTCGTGCCTCCCTATAGAGTTTATAGCTGATACATCACAAAGCTTTGAAAAATCTCATGCTGGCGCGAGCTTGCAGCTCGTGCCCACATTCATAGAGCTTGTAGCTCTTACATCACAAAAGCTTTGAAAATCAATTTTCTTCATAATTTAATACGAATAAGGGGTGCCTCCATAGGAGCACCCCTTATTTAATGAAAAGTGAAGAGTGAAGAACGTTTTTCACTCTTCGCTTTTCACTTTTCACTTAAATGCTTGTTTAAGGTCATGTTGCAAGTCCTCTATATCCTCCAAGCCTACTGAAAGTCGGATAAGGTCTGGGGTTACCCTGTGAGTACTTGTGCCTCTTCGCTAAGCTGTTGATGGGTTGTACTAGAAGGGTGAATGATAAGCGATTTAGTATCACCCAAGTTAGCCAACAAAGAGAATATTTTTACATTATTAACCGTCTTTTTGGCCGCCTCAAAGCCTCCTTTGAGACCAAAGGTAACTAGACCACTCTGTCCTCCTTGTAGGTATTTGTCTGCCAAAGCCTTATAGGGGCTATCTTCTAACCCTGGGTAATTCACCCAAGCCACTTCAGGCTGTGCTTTTAAGCCACTTGGCAAGAGCCAATGCATTCTCGCTGTGTTTCTTCACACGGATAGGAAGGGTTTCAAGGCTTTGCAAAATCTGGAAAGCATTGAATGGACTTAGAGCAGTTCCCAAATCGCGCAAGCCCTCTATACGTAGCTTTGCCACAAAAGCCAAGTTACCCAAGGCCTCGTGTAGCACCAGCCCATGATACCCCGCAGAAGGCTCGGTAAATTCAGGAAACTTACCACTACTCCAGTCAAAATTTCCTCCGTCTATAATCGCTCCTCCAAGGCTGGTACCATTGCCTCCTATATATTTGGTAAGCGAATGTACCACTATATTAGCCCCATGTTTGATAGGATTCAGCAGCACAGGGGTAGCCACTGTATTATCTACAATCAAAGGAATTTTGTGCTTATGAGCCACTTTGGCAATCGCCTCTATATCCAGCACATCCAACTTAGGATTACCCAATGTCTCTATAAAAATAGCGCGGGTGTTTTCTTTCACCGCCTTGTCAAAGTTGGCTATCTCCTTTGGATCTACAAAGGTTGTGGTAATCCCAAGGCGTGGCAAGGTTACATTGAGCAAGTTATAAGTACCTCCATAGAGGCTGTTGGACGATACGATATGATCCCCCGTACGCAAGAGCGTAAGGAAAGTTGTCGTAAGTGCAGCCGCTCCTGAGGAAGTTACCACAGCTCCTACCCCTCCCTCTATAGCCGCTAAGCGTTGTTCCAATACATCATTGGTAGGGTTGTTTAGTCTTGTATAGATGTATCCAGGAACCGAAAGATTAAACCTTCCTGCGGCATCATCTGCATTTTCAAATACATAGGAAGAAGTCTGATAGATAGGCACCGCCTGAGCGCCTTTGGTTGGCTTGCGCATTATAGCCCGCATGTAGCGCATTGGTTGATTGTTTGAAAGTCGTCATACTTTTTATATTTTTGTTCTATTACAATGATTAAATTCTATTTCAAAAATGCAGTTGTATTTTTATTCGAAATTATAGTGCAAAGTTAGAAAATATTTTTTTGACACCACCAAGAGAAAAAAAGATTTTTTATAATAAACAAATTATCCTTACCTTTGTCCCTATCCAACTCAAAAACTTAAAAACTTAAAACTCAAAAATTTATGAAGTGGTTTTTTACTCTTATTAAGCACTGCCCTTTACGCCAATGACGGGGCTTTCTTCGGTTCGGGCAATCACTTAGTCCCTATCATGGAAACGGATATTTCCGTACAGAAAGAAATTCTATATCTCAAAAAGATACAGAACAAATACATAGAAGTCTCTGTCTATTACGAGTTCTTCAACCCCAAGGAGGACAAGGAAATCACCGTAGGCTTTGAGGCGGAAAGCCCCAGCGGCGATGTAGAGGGTCTCAAGAACGGACACCACCCTTATATGTTCGATTTTTACAGTAAACCTGAACAATGCCTTCCTTCCCTACCAAATCGCCTACGTAACCGATTCCCTCTATGCCCAAGGGGAAAAATAAAGAGCATAGACCTCAACACCTTCGATGGAAATAAGGACGGCAATTATATTGATTTCAGGTACGTCTATCACTTCAAAGCCAAGTTCAAAAAGGGCGTGAATATACTCAAGCATACCCTACAAATACAACATCTCTGGTGGCATCGCCTACAACTACCACTTTGACTATATCCTCACCGCTGCCAACCGCTGGGCGAACAAGCGCATAGACGACTTTACCCTCATCATTGATATAGTTCCCTTCCAAACCGCTTCCATCGAACGTACCTTTTTCAAAAGCGGCAAAGAATGGCTTCTCAGCGGCGTAGGCAAAATCACCGAAACAACCCTCAAAGGCGGAGGAGACGGTACTGACCTAAATACTACCAACTTCTATGTACAGCAGGGATTGCTATTCTTCCAGAAGAAGAACTTTACCCCCAAGGGCGAACTCCATATCTATGATTGGGCACTATGGGTACATCAGAGTGCGGGCTTCCCCATTGACTACCCCTTTACCATTGACCTACCCAACTTCAAATACGAAACAGAACCCAAGACAGAAGAAGAGAAACGCCTGCTACGCAATCTCCCCTTCGCCCGCCGTGGTTATATCTTCAAGGACAAGACCCTACAAGCCTTCTATAACAAGCAGGATTGGTACCAGCCTAACCCCAGCTATATCCCTGAAGTAGAACACTTGACTCCAAAGGAAAAAAAGAACTAATCAATAGCCTAAAATAAAACCAATGAAGAAAGAAATACTTCCCTCACTGGCTCGCTTCTTGCAGCTCGTACCCATTATAAGCAGCCGCTATGGCTCTTTTATTGAGAGTTGTAAGTCTGGGATAAGACCAAAGGCCTTATTATAATCCGTGGGAGATTTTTGTTATATTGAACTCACGTTAGTTTAGGAAACAATTCATCAAAATATGTAATGGTCAAAATAGAAAAAAATCACAAGAGGACAGATCACCATATCTTACAAAGGTCAGTATTACAATATCTTAGGAGAGGGCTTTTTACTTACAAAAGATAATACCTATAGTTACATTATCTATCGTAATTCCATAGATAATACACTTTCCTATGTGGAACAAGAGACTATATTACAGGCTATTATAGAACATTTTTTTGGAGCAAAGGACAAAAGGTAATCATTGAATAGTTTGTTTCTCAACTCTTAATTTTTTTAAAGATGAACCATCATTTAGAAAAACTATTATTCAGGCGATTCGGCTTGGAATCAGTTTGTAAGTCTTTATCCAGCCCTCTGTCATCACACAGCCTGTGCCTGCTTTAGATAATCTAAGCATTGCCGACTGTATCGCAGCTCCAAATCTCCTACAAAGATTAAAAAGAATGTCTCATGAGAATGGAATAGCCCCCCATAACTCAAAATTAAAAACTCAAAACTCAAAATTATGTATTGGCTTTTACTTATTATAGCAGGCCTTTTTGAGGTCGCTTTTACTTTCTGTCTTGGCAAAGGAAAAGAAACGCAGGGTACCACTATGTACCTATGGTACGCAGGCTTTTTGCTCTGCACTTTTATCAGTATGTCCCTACTGATGAAGGTTTCTCAACATCTTCCCTTAGGCACGGCCTATGCCGTATGGACAGGTATAGGCGCCGTGGGTACCGCCTTAGTTGGAATTTTAGTCTTCAAGGAACCCGCTTCCTTCTGGCGTCTCTTCTTCCTCACTACCCTCATAGGCTCGGTAGTAGGGACTCAAAAGCAGTATCAAGTTAGTTTTGAGTTCGTAATTTTGATTTTATAGTTCTCAGTTCGTAGGAAACTCAAAATTCAAAAACTAAAAACTCAAAACTAATTTGGCATACTTTTTGCTGCAAACCCTCCCTGAAAAAAACAATCCCAATGAGAAAGATATTTATTATCGCCAGTATGCTATGCTTCTTTTCGGAAGCCATGGCACAGATTAAGCTACCCCAACCCAGCGTAAAGGGTAGCATAGAACAAATGGTCGGACTTACCGAAGTGGAAGTAAGCTACACACGCCCAGCTAAGCGTGGTAGAAAAAAATCTTCGGAGAACTGGTACCATACAGCCGTGTATGGCGTACAGGCGCCAATGAAAACACCACTATCTCTTTCAGTGAAGACGTATCTATCGCAGGCAAAAGTACTCCCTAAGGGGAAATATGCCCTCTATACCAAACCTGAGGGCAGACAAATGGACTTTCTACTTCTATAAGAAAAATGACAACTGGGGTGTTCCTCAACAATGGGACGAAAACCAAATCGCCCTACAAGCCGAGGCTAAACCTATCCCCTATTCCATGGAAACAGAATACCTTACCATTGAGCTGAATCCTATCAACTATAACGATGGGAAAATAGCGGTACGTTGGGATAAAACTTTAGTAGAACTGCCTTTCCACACCCAAACCCAAGAGCAGTCCATGGAGAATATAGCCGACAAAATCACACCTAACTCCTCTGCTCGTGATTACTACGAAGCGGCCAACTACCTGCTTACCTCCAACGGAGACCTCAACAAGGCCAATGAGTTCATCACCAAGTCTCTGAGCATGCAGACCGATGCTCCTTACTATATGTATCGTGCGCAGGCGGTGATTCTCTCCCGATTAGGGAAAACCAAAGAAGCTATCAAAGCCGCTGAAATCTCCCTACAAAAAAAGCCAAAAAGAAGGCAACGAGGGACTATGTAAAAATGAATCAAGACTCCATTTCCCAGTGGAAGAAAAAAACGAAAATAGTGACAAGTGACTAATATTCAGCGTGATATTAGTCACTTGTCATTTGTAATTAGTCACTATTTATACATATCAATATCTATCCAAGCATTAAGCCTATGGAGTATATCAAGTATTTTGTTATCAAAAACTATAGCAGGGCAGCTCTCCTTAGGATTCATTTCTACACAAAAAAGTAATTTTGAGGTAAGAGAAAATGCTTTAATAAAGGAAGCTAATTCTTCCAAACAAGGCATTACCTGAGCGGCAAATACTTGCAAATTATCTTCGATAAGAAGAGTTTCAAGAGGAGCAAAATTATATTCCCAGAAAGTCTCTTCACTGACACGATATTTTAGCTGGTCTCCCCTGTAAGCGGTCTGAGTAGGTAGAAAACCTACGATATTGGTTACCTTATCCACATCAAAATAGTCTCCATATATACAAAAAGAAAGGCGAATAGTGGTTGGTTTTGTGTTTCATTAGTTGGTTATTTGTTATCTACTGACGACTGATTTTTTTGATTCCTATTTTAACATAGGTACGCTTATTAATATCTTCCGAGAAGTATCTGCATATAGTAGGCATATACAGATACCCATCATTACTAAAAAAACTCAGGTTCTTTTTTCATCATAATCAAGTAGCCAATAATGAGGCTCCAGAGTAATCAGTTTTTTTAAAAAGTAAAAGAACGCTTCTTTTTCTACTTTTATAGAGTGTTAGGATTATTGAAAAAAATAATCGCTATATACATCCACTACATACTTGCCATCAGGTGTGGGGAGAGGATTGCGCCCCATTTCCGCCTCTGCTCCTGTTTGCTTATCTATAAAAAGAGCTTCCCAGCTTCTGTAGACAACACGCGACACTACATATTGCTCTAAGTCAGGTATTTCACCTAAATAGTGATAAAATGTAACTTCTGTATCTTCTGTAGGCCCTTCATCTACCAATGTTACTATTTGCTTTTTTTACAAGGAAGGGTCATTACTCCTAATTCTTGCTTAATGGCCAAGCTATCTTTCTTGAGAAAATTATAACGATGCTTGAGTGCTTGCTGATACACCTGCCGAGGTATCCTTTCTATCGTAAAAAAATTTACCAAAAGTAGTAGTATCTGATATTTCACCTCTTTCATCGTTGATAGCCTCCAAAAGCTTCTTTTTCTGTAATATCAAGTAAATCTTCTACAAGTGGCCATTCTGGTTCTTTTACAAGTATATCCTCTTCTACCTTTTGTTGCCTTTGAAAGAGGTTACAGCTGGTAATACTTAGTATTAAAATAAGAGAGATAAAAATATCACTGGTGTTTATCAAAGTTTGTTAAATATTAGTTTTAAATAGCTTGTATTCAATCAATTAAGATTGAAATTTCTTGTCCGAGATTTGAAAAAAACAATATTTTTTTGTATTCAAAAATTAACGCAATGAATGCAAATAAATATGTTTTTTTCACAAGTAACATCGTTTTTGCCCCAAAGATTTTTTTAATAGATTAGTTTCTAAATATGATGATAGAACTAAAAAAATTGGAAATTTTTCTCACTGGAACCAGATGTTAGCCCTCATTCTTGGACAACTTATAGGCTGTGCTAGCCTTAGAGAACTTGTTGGTACTATCAATGCTAATTCTAAGATGTCTTATCATTTAGGTCTTGGAAAAAAATCTTATAGATCTAAAAGACCTTTTCTATAGCAAATAAAGTTAGAGATGTAAAAAAATATTTGAGCAATATGCTTTCTATATGATAGATATAGCTCAAAAAAAAGCTCTCTTTAAAGACTTTTTGCTTGCATGGAAAATTCTATGCTATAGATTCTACAACCATTGATCTATGTATGTCTGTTTTTGAATGGGCTAATTTTAGAAGCACTAAATCAGGAATAAAAATCCATACACAAATTGATTTAGCTACTAAGATACCTACATTCTATAGAATTACAAACGCTAATGTTCACGATACCAAGGGAATAAATTTTATAGAAATTGAGCCTTTGACATGTTATGTGTTTGATCGTGGCTATTTTGATCTAAATAGACTTTATAAAATAAATTTAACAAATGCTTTCTTTATTATTCGAGAGAAAGGCTTACCTGATTATGAAATTATCTCAGGAGAAGACCTTCTTGAAAAATGATGATAACATCTTACGTGATCAAACAATTAGGGTTTTACAGGAAATAGGAATAGGGATAATTACCCCTCTGAACTTAGGCGAATTGTTTATTATGCCCTAGAACTTAAAAAGAACTTTTTATCTATTATACAAACAATTTTTTTATCTAAAAAGCTAATGAAATAGCCTTATTGTATAAGAATAGGTGGCAAGTTGAACTATTTTTTTAAATGGATAAAGCAATATCTCAAGGTAAAAACCTTTTTGAGGGAACATCTGAAAACGCTGTTAGAATCCAGATTCACATAGCTATTATCACTTATTGTCTAATAAATATCATCAAAAACGACTTAAAAACTTAAAGGAACTATAATTGACACAATGCGTATAATAGGAAATTCCTCATTTGTGAGTACCTCTATTATGGAGCTTTTTACACCTTGTAAGAGACAAGAATTTATCAAAAAAATATACAATTAGAATTTAATTTTTTTAACATTAACATTTTTATTGATCAGCACCAGTGGTATATTATTAATGAGAGCACTAAAAAAATATCCACTTTTTTTATCAAAAAAAGGAAAACGAGTTCTTAAAAGGCTATTTTCCACACTCTGCTTAGTAAAAAAACACTAATACCCCATATAGTACAGGTAAAAAGGTAGCAATGAGCGTCCATTTTTACTATTAGTCTCCTTATAAATCGTATAGATAGTAGTACTACAAGGGTTGTGTAATAAGCTGAATAGCATCAGATTAATAGCAGTTAATAGGCTCCAGCCCCCCGCATGTAGTAAGGTGTCTATTTCGGAGGTGCTAGCCTCCACCAGTACACCTGCTTCGCCTGCGGTAGCTTGACCTAATAGCATTGTGGTAAGCATTAGTATAGTGGGGATAACGATCTCATTGGCAGGAATGGCTACTATGTATGCCAAGAGAATCACTCCGTTAAGTCCTATGAATATACCTATAGGATCTAAGCCATGTATAAGCCATAAGGCTATGGGTTGACTGCCTATTTGTATATTACAAATGAGCCATATTATGGCTCCTGCAGGAGCTGCAAATACGATAGCACGCCACAGTACAATGAGGGTACGGTCAATAAGAGAGGTATAAAGAGTTTGAAAGAAACGTGGAGGACGATAAGGAGGGAGTTCTAATACAAAGAAAGAGGACTCTCCTTTGAGCAAAGTTCTGCTCAGTAACCACGATGTGAAAAATGAAAAGATAATTCCTAATATTGCAATTCCTATTACAGCGAGCATGGATACAGTACCGGACCATTGTTTGGGTACCAATGCTCCAATGAACAGGGTAGCAATGAGTATTTGGGTGAGGCCATCTGCCATTACAGAGAAAAAAATTATTAGTAATAATAGCAATAAGTTTCTCTCGTGGACTATTAATAATACGTGTTGCCACGACTCCTGCAGCATTACAGCCAAATCCCATACTCATCGTAAGGGCTTGCTTGCCATGTGCTCCTGCCCGGCGAAAGAGCTTATCTAAGTTGAAAGCTACACGGTAGGTAGCCAAAAATCCTCCAAAAAGGGTAAATAAAGGGAAGAAAATAGCCATAGGAGGTAACATCACTGAAATAACCCAAGTAGTAGCCAGATAGATGCCATCAATAAGGAAACCGCTAAGCCACCATGGAAAATGCAAAGTCTCAGCGCCACTCTTCAGCAGAGGATATAACCAACCTACAAAAAAATCGGAAAGTAGTTCTGATGGGTAGTTAGCACCTGTAATAGTAATCCATAATACTATAGCCAATAGAAGGAACATAATAGGAAATCCCCAAAACTTATGAGTTACTATCCTATCAATGGCACGATCTATGCGGAAAGAGCAAGCAGAGAGGTCTGTACTCACTGAAGCATTTGTCAGGGCAGAGGCTTGTGCATAAATAGCTTCTACTAAATCATTACGGTAGTTGTCGCCTAATAGTTGATGGTACTTCTGAGCGATGTGTAGTAGATGCTTTTGTTCTTCAGGATTGTTTTTTTCCGAAAAAAAGAACCTTCGGCTATTCCTTTTTTTATACTTTGGTCACCTTCAATAAGGCGCATAGCTAACCAATGTGTATTAGGGAGTGTAGGGTTCAGTTTGTTAAGTATTTGCTCTAATTGTGCAATAGCTTCAATGTGCTGTTTAGGGAGTTCTATAAATGTTTTTTTCTTAGTTTGGAACTTACCACTACTACCTCCTCAATGGCAAGAAGTAAATCATCAATACCTTCTCTGGTACGGGCGCTGGTAGCTACTACAGGAATACCCAGATCCCGTGAAAGAGTACGTGTATCTATGCTAATATGATGTCGAAGCCTCATCCATTAGGTTTAGGCAAAGCACTGCTTTATCTGTAATTTCTAATATTTGAAGGGTAAGACTTAGGTTTCGCTCTAAGCGACTTGCATCTACCACTATCACGGTTACATCAGGCTTACCAAAGAGAATAAAATCCCGTGCTACTTCCTCATCTTCAGAGGTAGAAAGTAGCGAATATGTGCCAGGAGATCAATTATTTTTGTAACGTAAGTCATGGAATAGAAAACTTCCCTCAGCACGGGTAACTGTTTTTCTCGGCCAATTGCCCGTGTGTTGGCGCAGACCGGTAAGAGCATTGAACACAGTACTCTTCTCAGTATTAGGATTACCAGCCAAAGCAATAGTATAATCAAAAGTTCCTGTCTCCTCTCCTAAGGGTTTTAGGGAAGCTGAAGGGTTTAGGGCACAAGTATCACAAGTATTTTTCATAGGGATAAGCTAATTAATATACAAAGGGCATCCTCTTTGCGGAGGGCAATTTGGGTATTATGAATATTATATGCTACAGGGTCAGCCAAAGGGCTTATATTCTCCACAAATATTTTTGGAACCACGTACAAAGCCTAAGTCCAACAAGCGTTGTCGTACCTCTTGTCGACATTCAGGGTAAATCCTTCAATAATAGCGACTTGTCCTGTTTTTTTAGAGAAGCTAAAGTAAGTAACATAAGTATATTATTTATATAATATAAAAATATATTTTTTTAGACGAGCAAAATTACAATTTTTATATTGTAACAACAAAATAATTTACCAAAAATCTAAAAAAATGTAATAAGGTTGGGTTTTATAGTCAAAAAGAAATGGTTTGCGAATTTATCAAACGGAAATTGAGAGTTAGAAGTGACTCTAACTCCTTTTTATAAGTATATATATTATCAAAGAAATTCCTTATAGCATCTCGGAATTCTGTCTTGTTCCGATAGAAACCCGTATTGATTACTTTTTCGTAAGAATTTCCACAAGCGCTCTATTAAATTGAGGTTCGGAGAGTATGGAGGCAAGAAGATTTGCTTGATTCTATTATCTTCTACCCTGTTTTTGAAGCTCTTTATTGTGATAATAGAGAGCATTATCGGATATAATATAAATATTTTTTTAGCGTTTGGATGCTTTTTTAAGAGCTAATTCGTAAAAGTTCTTTTTGTTGATTCTGCATTAACGCATTCACAATCAAGAGCTATTACATCTGTAACATCATAAGCATTAAGTAAAACATTGATATTCACTCTATCACGCCCACTAACTGTTGGTTGTTGAAACTCTTTACCTTTCTCTATCCAAGCATAAGTGGAACGGCTGTTGTGCGTAGGATGAACACCATCGGCAAAATACACCACATCCCCTTCTTCCTTTTCTTGAAGAATTTTTAGAGAGCTTCAGCAAATAGTTTTTTTGTTTTTAAAGGATCCGCCTCACAAGGCACTTTGGTTGTTTTTCTTGTAGGAAAAACCAATTCTGTTAAAGTAAATCAGCCATTCCTTGTGGAGTATAGGTAACTTCAAAAGTGTCTTTAACCCATTGAGATACTTGTTTTGCATCTGTATAAAGATGTGTGCGTAACTCTTGTTTTAAGGATTTTATTTGAAAAATATTAAGCAGACCTTGATAACCTCTATAACGATTCTCAAGGAGTTTATCTAGTCCTCCTTCAAGATATAAGGAACGATAACGATAAATAGTAGAAATATCTATACCTAAGCAATCAGCAACAAAAATAGGAGTATTGCCCATAGAAAGCATCAAAATGCAGGTAACTCGGGCATAATCCGAGCGACCTTGCAAGTTGCGTTGGAGCTTTCTAAGTTCCTCTATTTCTGTTGGTGATAATGTTAGTTCCATAGATGGTACAAAAAAATAACAAATCTTTTATTTATTCGCAATCTAAATTTGTTTGACTATAAAATAGGGTTTATTATCATTAGAAGAGGTTAGCCAATATGCTTAAATTACGCATTCTCTAATCCAATGGATATGGGGAACAAAAGGGCAGATAAGTATTCTCTTTTTTTCCTCAGTTGAAAGCTATAGGAAATGTTACTCTGAGAGAGCTGTCGTCAGCTATTTTTTTGAATAAGTTCCTCTACAATAACTCTTATAGAAGAGGACATCCTAAGTTTCATTGTATTAGCTTTTTTTCTATCAGCTGCAACCGAAGTGTCTTATCTTGATACTGTTGTATCCTTGCTTCTACGACTTCCTCTGAAGGCAAACGAGCTATATCCCATTGCTGAGCCAAGGTATAGGTAATGAGATGTCTTTCCGCCTGATAGCTGTAAAGATGTATCTTATCTACTGCTTTTTCAGTATATAAGCGATCCAACGAAAGGAGCAAACCCGCTACAGCTTTATCATGGGAAGCTTTGTCGGCTAATCGTCCATAACCTTGAAGTCTATTTCTTCTTGGTAGCGCAAGTAAAAACCCAATTCTGTAAAAAGAGCAGGTGCTGCAATAGCAAAGGCTTCTATCCTAAAACCTTTTTTTCTTTGAAAGCCAAAGCTGTACGCAACGGGATATCAGCATTACGCATAGTTCCTTCTACTATGATATTGTATCGGTGAGTAATAGCTTCTTGTATAAGTGCTTCTGTAAAAAAGTTAGAGAATAGTTGTGTTTCTGCTGAATAGCTATCAGGGTGCTTTATAAGTTCTTTTACCTTTGGGTGAAATTCTCTGTAGATATCCCCATTGACAAAGAGAAAGTCTTTATCAGGAAATTGTCGCAAAAATAGCCCTTGCTAAACCACTTTTCTCCCGAAGCAGGTTGCCCTCCTAAGATAAAGGCAATAGGGCTTTCTTGTGGGCTTAATCCCAACAAAAGATCTGTTTTTTCTCTTTCAAAAATAGCTTCTATACTATAGGCTTCCATTCATTTTCTTTATTAAAGGGCTATAATAATGTACTATTTTATCCATTACAGAAAGGCGAGCCATATCATCAGTACCATATAGCATTTTTTTCTTCCTTTAGGTACATCTGAATTTTTTTGCTCAAGAGCCTCTTTCTCCATAAAAATCAGTCAGGGCTGATTTTTTTCCTTAATAGCCCTTACTTTTTAAGGAGCCTACAATCTGTAAGGCGGTATCTAAACTAATGGGTTCTTTCATAATTCTGGTTTTTAACAAATATGGTTTATTCTTCTTTGTCATTAAAAAGCCACACGCTATTTTTTATAATAGGTTCGAGCCAAACGCTCACACCTGCGAGGGCTTTTTATTTTTTTCTGCAAATATACAAAATTAATACCTAAATAGGCGAATTACTTCATCTACTCCTTGATCAGAACATTTCGATATTTTTTTGGGGAATGTATTAAAGCCCCTACCACAACGTTGATTTCTTACCAACTTGTAATAGGTCTTTTTATGTGAATCGTACTTTTTGAATATTCTTTTTATTGCAATAGTGAGATCCTCTATGGTACTACAAATTTGTTTTTTTCACTAAATAGTTCCTCTACTTTTTAGCAAATTTGCTGCTACCTCCTCTTGGTAAGAAAGTTCTTTTTATTTCTTCAAATCTTTTCTCTGGATATAGAACTTTTTAAAATATAGAAAAAGTCAAAGAAAATCTTTTTCTCTAATAGTTCTTTTTGTTGTAACTGCTATTGATAAAACACCTTTCTCTATTGTAAAATTAAAGATAAGCCCTATTTCTGGATGGATACAGGTCAAAGATGAAAACAACAAACCTCCATCTTCGACAAGTTCATTTCTATACCCTTTATCATATAATAGGCTATATTCTTTACCTATTTTTATCTCTTATATGTAACATCATTCAAAAAAATATAATCTTTTTTTCCCATTACACCTAATACCTTTTTGTAAAAAGCCAAATAAATAGCAAACTTACTACTCTCCAATATATATTCGTACAGATTGCTATAGTTCTCAAAAATTAGGCTCTAATACATAAAAGTTCTTATCATTCAGTGGCACATAAAAAGCCTCTTCTACTTTTTTTAGAAACCCCATAGGAAGCCTCCTTCTCATTAGGTATGGCAACAGAAATAGAAAACTCAAATTCTTTATACGAAGGGTAACGCATTGCCCGTTTAAAGACGCCTATTCCATTAGTGGCGCGTAAAGTTACCCTTATCAAAAGTCTCCAATCCTCTAAATCTGCAACATTAACACCCCAAATAATAGATTTTTACATACTTATTTAATTCCTCTCGCACAGAGTCTATATCCACATCCTCACTCAAACGAGGGATTTCAATCTGTAAACAAACTTTAACTTCTTCATCCATAACTACTTTTTTTATAACAGAGATTTATTAGGAATTATTGATTTAAGTTTCGCAAGCTTTTGTAATTTAACATGAGTTCGATATAACAAAAAGCTCCCACTGATTTTTTTGCGAATTTCACAGATTTTTCTATGCCTGTGTAATTGTGTTGTTGCAATTTACACAGATTTGTATAAGACCTTTGGTCTTATTTATCCGTAATCTGTGGAATCCGTGGGAGAAAAAAATATAATTTTTGCTTACGTCGAACTCACGTTAGTTGTTAGCTATCAGTGTTTTACAATTCATCACCAGCGTGGTGATGAATTGAGGTTCTAATTGGGGCTAGTTTTTTTCTCTATGAGATAATACTTTTTCAAGGCGTCTGTTTTTACTGCCTGTGGCAATAAGAGCATCATGATGATTAATAGCTATAAGCCATTCGTATTTCTTAGAAACAAAATAAAACTCATCATAATGGCGAAGTTCTCCTATAAGTGGGAGTACTGGGGTTATCCTCCTTCATAAAACCAAAACTTATCATTCTGAGATTCCGCAAAGATAAAGAATATCTCTTCCTGTGCATCAATAAGTTCAGTAAGATAATTTTCAGGATTATGAGGCGGAACAAAAGCAACCGCTTCTTGAGAGAAATCTTCCCAAAGCCAATAGTACCTACCTCTTTGATGCTTACAGAATGTCTTATAAATCTGAGTCTCTACAGCTTTCCATTCATCTATCCTTAATGGGCGAAAAATCCTCTGAAGAAATCTGCAATTGAACCACTAATTGTGCTATTTCTGTTCTAAGACTTGTCCAAGTTCGTTTTTTTCTTTGCCATTAGTTATTTCATTTGTTTGTCTCTGAATAGAGTTGAGATTATATAATAACCTTTGCCAAACTGCCTTTTTTTGGTAGCATTCAGCCTCTGACTTCTAACCAGACTACTGATCCAAACCGCTAAACAAATCGGGTTGTATCACCTCTGGCGCTGCGGTGTCCTCTTCTTCGTTGGCTTCTTCTTCAGTTTGAGGTTCTTCGTATGGAAGTGGCTCCAAAGGAATAATCTCCTTGATACGCTCGGTGGTAAGCTGGTTACCAATGGCTTTGATACCCTTGATAGCGATAAACTCTTCTATATTGACCGTTTGGTTTTCGGCACGTTCTCTGCCTGTCTTGGTAAATACGACCTCGGCCATAGGACGCCACTGGGTGGAGACAAAGAGCAACTGAGACTTAGGGTGATCGGAGATAACCAGTTCCTCACGGTTGGGGTTTTTTCCACTAAGAAGCGTTTGACAAAGTAGCGTTCCTTCTCTCCTTCATAGTGAATCACCGAAATAGGCTTTTCAGGGTTCCACTTTTCTATAATCAGTAGGTTCGGATCAAAGTGTAGGGAGAGATCAGGGATTACTGTCTTCACTACGGCATCCTTACCAATGAGCAGCAACCTATCTTCACCCTTGAAGGAGCCGAGTAGCTCGCCACGGCCTTCGGTATTGAGACGGTGTACAATAGGGTCGTACCATATCTTGCGTGGCTTGAGGGTGGAAATACCTTTTTCCTTGAGTTCTATACGCTTAATGGCGTACTTTGTCACGATATTTCCGCGAGAGGCTCTTCCTTTGATAAGAATATCAGCAAAATTGATATCCCATTTGAGTTTCTTTACGCTACCTGCCTGACGGAGTATGATGGTTATCACCTCCGCCTCTCCGTTGGGATTGGCTGAAAAGTATAGGATTTGAGAATCCTTATGTGGTTCTATCACATCATATTCCTTATCACGAATAATTCCCGTTACGGTAAAGCGCTTGATATAAGAGATTTTGTCATTCCCGTTGCGATACACTAGGTTGTACACCGTACGGGTGTCATTCTTCTTAAACACCCCTACATGAACAATATTCTTGCCTATATAGCTCTTTTTCGGTTACCTTGGTGATAATCATTTTCCCATCGGCGGTAAAGACGATCAAATCATCTATATCACTACAATCGGCCACATATTCATCTTTCTTGAGCGAAGTACCTACGAATCCCTCTTCCCTATTGACATAGAGTTTAAGGTTACGTACCACTACCTTGGTAGCCTCAATGGTATCGAAAGGTCGTATTTCCGTTTTGCGCTCCTTACCTTTGCCATATTTCTTTTTGCAGATTCCTAAAAATAGTCAATGGTGAAAAGCAATCAAATTGGCTAAGTGATTTTTGACCACTTCTATATCAGCTTCTATCTTTAGGAGATTTTCCTCGGCCTTGTAGGTATCATAGCGAGTGATACGAATCATGGGGATTTGGGTAAGGCGGTCTATATCCTCATCGGTGATAGGGCGTAGAGTTGTTCCTTGAAGGGTTCAAAAGCGCTCGTATAGGTAGGCAAAAAGGCTTTCCTTGTCATTATATTTCTTGAAGTCAATATACATCTCCTCACGGATAAATATTTTCTCCAAGGAGGCGTTGTGCCATTTTTTTGTTCTAGATCATCGAGCTTTACCTCCAATTCCTTTTTGAGAATCTCCACAGTGCGGTCGGTGCTCTTGCGCAGTATGTCGCTCACCCCTATAAAGTGGGGCTTGTTATCCTCAATCACACAGCAGAGCAGGGGAGATAGAGAGTTCACAATCGGTAAAAGGCATAGAGGGCATCTATGGTCTTATCGGGAGAAATTCCTTTGGGTAGGTGTACCAATATCTCCACATCCTTGGCTGTATTGTCATCTACCTTTAGGATTTTTTTATCTTTCCTTTTTCGTTGGCTTTAAGGATAGAATCAATCAGCGAAGAAGTGGTTGTTCCAAAGGGTATTTCGGTGATGACCAAGGTAGCTTTGTCCCTCTGGGCGATACGGGCACGCACCCTGATACGGCCTCCTCGCATACCATCGTTATAAGTGGCGGCATCCATGATACCTGCTGTAGGGAAAATCGGGGTATAGCTCAAAGGGCTTGCCCTCTAAGTACAGTACAGAGGCATCAATGAGTTCGTTAAAATTATGGGGCAATATTTTTGGTAGAAAGCCCCACGGCAATTCCTTCCGCTCCTTGGGCTAAGAGTAGAGAAACTTTACTGGCAGGTGTACAGGCTCATCGTTGCGGCCGTCGTAGCTCTTTTTGCCACTCGGTTACCTTGGGACTAAATAGCACATCAAGGGCAAACTTAGAGAGACGTGCCTCTATATATCGGGGAGCCGCAGCATCATCGCCTGTGAGGATATTCCCCCAGCTTCCTTGGGTGTCAATGAGCAGCTGTTTTTGTCCCAACTGGATAATAGCATCGCCAATAGAAGCGTCTCCATGGGGGTGATATTTCATGGTATTACCCACGATATTGGCAACCTTGTTATAGCGGCCGTCCTCCAACTCGTCCATGGAGTGCATGATACGGCGCTGCACAGGCTTAAAAACCGTCCTCCAAAGCGGAGACAGCTCGTTCTAAGATAACATAAGAGGCGTAGTCCAAGAACCAATTCTGATACATGCCACTGAGGCGCAATATGGTCTCTTGGCCTTCTGCTTGAGGGAAATCTTCCATAGAATTTAGTGAAAAGTGAATAACGAATAGTGAAAAGTGAATAACGAATAGTGAAAAGTGAAAAAGTAATCATTCTCTTGTGGATATTAATCACTATTCACTTTTCACTATTCACTATTCACTTTATTAGAATTGTTGTCCTAAGATAAAGTGGGTTTCCCAGCCATGTGGGGTAGTGCGGCCATTGATACCATCATACCCATAACCGAAGTCAAAGCCAAGGATACCGAGCATAGGCATAAAGATACGTATCCCGAAACCTGCCGAACGCTTGATATCAAAGGGATTGTACTGAGAGAAGCTACCAAAAGAGTTGGCTCCCTCGGCAAACACCAATCCATAGATAGAAGCCATAGGCTTGAGGGGTGATCGGATAGCGTAGCTCCAAAGAGAATTTGTTATAAATCACATCACCATCACGTGATGAGAGAGACTGGTTAGGGTAGCCTCGCATCTGTATGTATTCGCGTCCTTCCAAAGAATTGTAAGACATCCCATCGCCCCCTACCATAAAGCGTTCAAATGGTACGGTACCTCTGTCCCTATTATAATAACCTAAGTAACCGAAATCCACTGAGGGACGCAAGACGAGCTTATCTACCAAGTTCAAGTACCAGTTTCCTTGTAGGCGTAGCTTATAGTATTCGAGCCAATTGAAACGCTCTTGGTCAATCTCGGAGATACGGTTGGTATTGCTATTGGCCTCTGCCACTGCGCGCTGCTCCATAAGCGACTTGTAATCTACCCCATTGAACAACGAGTAAGGAGGCGTGAGCTTGGCCGTAATGGTAAAATCACTTCCTCCCAGCGAGAAGATAGGGTTAGGCCCACTGGAGCGTCGGCTTAGGGAGACGGTATAAGCCAAGGCATTGGAATGTCCGTTCCCGAAGGTAAAGAGCGTAGTGTTATAGTTTCTCAGGTCATAATAATTATAACTGATGTTCTGAGAGGCTGGAAATAGTCATCGGGCACCTGTAGGCGCTTGGCCAATCCCAAGTATACCCCTGTGATATAGAAGCGCTTGCTCTTATCTACATCATAGGTATAGTAGTTATAATCATAGCTCACCGAATAGTTAAACCCAACAGAGAACTGTACAGGTCGCTCCCCTCCCCACCAAGGTTCCATAAAGGAGAAGCTACCCACTCTGTAGGCACGCCCTACACTTACGTTCAAGGCGAGCTTCTGGGCATCTCCCATAGGCAGCGGACGATAAGACTTCTTGTCAAATATATTCTGTATGGAGAAGTTGTTAAAGTTCAACCCCAAAGGTACCCATGAAGCCTCCACCTCCATAGCCCCCTTGTAGCTGTATTTGGCTAGAGGAACCGTTGTCGGTCAATCCATATTCCAAATCCACTGTACCAGAGTTAGGATCAGGGTTCTTGATCTGAGGGTTGATACTCTGTGCATCAAAGATTCCCATTTGGGAAAGCTCACGTACGGTACGGATTACATCTTCCTTGGAATAAAGATAGCCAGGGCGGGTACGTAGTTCACGGTGAGATCACCCTATCGTTGGTGATACTGTTACCTGTTACTGTTATATTATTAAAGTGTGCTTGCTTACCCTCATGGATACGTACCTCAAAGTTGATAGTGTCATTGACCACCGAAGTCTCTACAGGGTTGATCTGAGAGAAGAGGTAACCTGTATTCTGGTAGAGGTTGGAGATGCTATTGGCATCAGGGGTCTTTAGGGTCATTGATACGGTTGCGCAACTGTACCCCGTTATAGACTTCCCTTTCTTAAGCCCTAAGATGTGGCTAAGCATCTGGTTGCTATAGATGGTATTTCCTAAGAACTTGATATCCCCAAAGTAGTATTTGCGTCCTTCTTCCAAGGAGATTTTTAAGGTCAATATTTTTCCTTACCGTCATAGAGTGTATCGCGGGTTACACGAGCATCGCGGTATCCGTTTTCCTTATAGAAGTCAATAAGCGAAGCCAAATCCTCGTTGTACTTATCTTGTACATACTTAGAGCGCTTCCAAAAACGACCGAAGAAACGCTGTTTGGTTTTTCATCTGCCTACGCAGCTTGCTATCTGCGAATTTCTCATTCCTTCGAAGGTAATATGGTTAATCTTCACCTTATAACCTCTATCTATACGAATGAGCATACGTTCCTTGGTGCCCAAGGAATCCACAGGCTGTGTGGTGATATGTACTTTGGTATTGAGGAAACCTTCCTTGCGATACTTATCGGTGATATAAGACTTGGTTTTAGCGATAAGGCTCTCGTTGATCTTCTTGGTCGTTTTGAGCTTATCCTTGTCCAATTCTATTTTCTTGAGCAGTTCTTCGGCTTTTCTCTTGCGAATCCCTTCAATCTTCACCTCGGTCAGTTCAGGCATTTCCTGAATGACAAACTCCAAAAACACTTTGTTGCCCTCTGTTTTGGCTATATAGATATCAATATCGTTGAACACCTGATAGTTCCATAACTTGTGAATAATACGGGTAAAAGCGTTCGCTAGGGATCGTAATCTTGTCCCCTACCTTAAGGGCCAGAAGCCACAATGATCGTCTGTGCGTTGTAGTGCTTTTGCCCCCTTGACTTCTATACCACCTATGACAAACTCACGCCCTCTTTCCAAGGCTGTGAGGGTAGTCTCCTGAGGAGGCTGTCCTTTACAGCTACGCTCTGTAGTGTATCCTTGGCAATTGCCTCAGGCAGGGTTTGTTCCTCTTGGCCATAAGAGGTATTGAGAAAGAGTATCCCGAAAATATATAGAAAATTTCTCATACTAAAGTTGTTCACTGGTTTTTCCAAATCTGCGTTCTCTATTTTGATAGTTTAAAAAGGGCTTTGTGTAGCTGCTCAGGGGTGAAGTCAGGCCAAAAGTACATCGGTAAAGTACAGTTCGGCATAGGCTATTTGCCAAAGCAGGAAGTTGCTGATACGGCACTCTCCGCTGGTACGAATAAGCAAGTCCACAGGGGGATTTCTTGGGTGTAGAGTGTTTTCTGTATCTCTTGGTAGGTAATCTGTTCGGGGGTAAGCAGCCCTTGTTGCACCTTACGGGCAAGCTGTTGGGTCATCTGCAGGAGTTCCTGCTGTCCCCCCATAGGCCAAGGCAAGGCTTACGGTAGTGCTGGTATTGCCTTTGGTCTGTTCCATAGCCTTGTGGAGTTCTTTTCTCACTTTAGAGGGTAGACTCTCAAGGTCTCCTATAGCATTCAGGCGGATATTATTCTGCTGCATAATAGCCACCTCCTTGTTCAAATAGCGTGATAATAAGTGCATCAGTGCCTCCACTTCTAACTTAGGACGCTTCCAATTCTCTGTTGAAAAAAAGCATAAAGTGTCAGGTAAGGAATACCCAACTGGGAGACTTCTTGTATAATCTCCCTGACTGTTTTCGCTCCTTTTTCATGGCCGAAGATACGCTGTTTTCCTTGTTGTTTCGCCCAGCGACCATTGCCATCCATGATGATGGCCAAATGCTTGAGGGAGCATTTCTTTTTCTATATTCATTGGCTTATCTGCAAAATTACTATCAAGTGGCAAAGATATGATTTTTTTCAGCATTCCCCAAAAAAATTTTTTTATATCTTATTTGGCAAATTCAAAACAGTTGCACTTCTTAGCACCAAAGGTATAAGTCAGGTAAGCTCCTGAGATCATATACCAGTCGGGGGTATTGAGATTCCCTGAACCATTTTCCTTTGCCCGACTTACTGCCGTCAATATTATTGGTAAAGGTATAACGCATACTCACCTCCGCCCCGATAAAGGAAACGCGATCCCCATAGGCGGGTCTTGACCCCAAAGGTAAAAGGAATTGCCCAAGACTCATCACGCTCAGGATAGGTCTGGTACTTGGCCGACGCTCCATTGGCCAAATTGTCAAAAATAGAGCCTATCCATCTTAAAAAAAGTAAAAAACCTGTATGCACATAAGGGGTAAAGAGCAATTTGAAAGGGTCATGGGTATCAAAATGGAGAAAATCATACTCCACTCCTGCCCCCATCTCCACCATACGGTTTAGGAAAGAGAAATCGCGCTGCTTACGTGCTTCGGTAGTGGCGCGGGCGTCCTATCCCAAAGCTCAAACCACTTAATATCAGCGCGCAAAGAGAGCTGTTTGCGCAGGTTACGCTTATAGATCAGCCCAAAAACAGGCTTTGTCGGATATACATAGTAAGTGGCGCCAATATCCGAAATAGGATTGGCACCCCGAAATAGAAGCCTATCTCATTATATTGGGCTGTGGCCTTCGTTAGCGTAAAAGAAACCTATGAGCAGCCAGAGAAAATATCTATCCATCTATTATAATTGTTAATGGTTAATTGTTAATGGTTAATTCTTTGGTTACCTGAACTTCAACCGCTTAAAAGCTACTTAATAAGTCATCAGGTTACTTATCATTGATTTAAGTTTCGCAAGTTCTATAACTTGGTGATTCTCAAAACATCCCCCTACCCCCTCAAGGCAGGGCTGTTATATAATCATATTATAATCTGATTTATAATATATTAAATTCATAAGTTCTTTAAAATTACTGATTCCCCACTCCATAGCTAACTTAATAGAGTCCTTTCCATTGAGACGAAATAGATTGATTGATATATTTCTCATTATTGAAAGATTCTCAGGAGCATTCCCAGATTTGGTTTTACTCTTATCCTCTATCATTAGTGTATCCTTTACCCAATGTAAACGATTTTTCTATACCCCAATGAGAACGTATATGATTTGCAAAAGAACTTAGCTTTATTTTTTTAGCAATACTGCTTTATATGATAAGCAATTTCGGTGCTTTCTTCTCCTTTTTTTCTTAACATAGCGTGTAGTTTCTATAATTCGCTTTATACCAGACCATTCAGGAGAAATTCCCTCAATATTTTTTTATAGACCTTTGTAATACGCAACTCATCACGTCCTCTCTCTGAGGATTGTTCTTGATAAGTATCCATTAGGTATTTTTCCTAAGGCTATATTCTTTTTTTATCTGATTAAAAAGATTCTTTTTGATTGCCTTTTACTTGTACAATGTAATCATTTTTTTGACTTTACAATAGTTTCAAGAGTTTTTTTGACAATGTAGCGCATCTAAGGTAATAATTTCACCCTCAATATCTAAGGCTTGTAAGAGTTTTTTTGAACAGTATAAATTTCAGACTCTTTTTTTGTTCTCCAATTTATCACAAGCTATTACAATACCTCTTTGAGAAGCAAAAACACTTATCAATGAAACAAAAATTTTGATAATTATTTTTGAGGATCTTTAATAGTCCCAGCAATTGCTTTTTCCATCAATGGCAAGTGTTTCACCTTGACACATTGGTAAAAATTGGGCTGCCCACTGATTGAATTTTTGTCGCAAAAATCGTCAAAATCAATTTCCATAAATATCCTCCTAATAGAACCATATGTAGGTACTTTACAGAAAGTTAGATATTTTTTTGAACTCCCATTGGTTTTCTTTGAGGAAACGACCTATTTCTCGATAGCCAGTATAGCCAGACATCATTGCTGTTAAGCACATAATCAAAAAGTTAGGCATCTTATGGCGAATGCCACGTCTTTTTTTCTAGTATCCTCTATACTAGATAACATTTCTATCAGTGTCATAGACTTTTACATTTTTATTGGAGTGCAAAAATAGTAATTTAAAAGAACTTATACAACTTTATAACAGCCCTGCCCCTCAAGAAAGTCGCATAAGCGAGTATGTGAAAGTAAGTAGTAGAGGTTCAATAAGTTATAGAAAGAATATTTTCCAATTAGACAAACAAATTAGGCTATTTCAACGCCCTTAAAGACACATACTCCGCTCTCGCGGACTTTTTCCCTTTGGAGGGGTGAGGGGAGGTTTTTTACAAACAATTGATTATTAGTTGTTTATAACTTCAATAATAGCTTAAAAACGACTTGCAAAACTTAAATCATTGATTATTGACAATTAACAATTAACAATTGATTATTGATTTTTCATTATTTAAGAGTGATTGCACAGCGGAGAGGCAGAGGCTAAAGAGTACAGCGTACCAAAAACCCTGTATCTCGATGCCATCAATAAGGCGATCGGCTAAGATGATAATAATTGTGTTGATTACAATCAAAAAAACAGCCCAAAAGGTAACCACCGTAATAGGCAAGGAAAGCACAATCAATATAGGTCTTAGGAATATATTGAGCAGGCTCACCACCAAGGAAAACCATAAGGCATCGGTGAAATCTCTTACATTGATATGTGGCAATACCTTACTGAGTCCCAAGATGAGTAAGCTGGTAATAATAAGGTTTAGAATATATTTCATTTTGGTTTTATTTTTGTAGGAACTGGGAGGCAATCTCAAAAAAATTCCTTAGGTTTTTTTCCACCTGTACCCAGTGGCCTGCCCCTCTACAATAACTTCGGTGGCTTTTGGGAAAAATGTTGTGATGAGCGCCATGTCCTCAGGGAGTACATAATTGGACTTACCCCCTACCATAAAGAGTGCTTCTCCATAATAGATGGTACCTGTGGGCAAGGCTGTGCCTATCTCGGCCACACGGTCGCGCAGTACAGGCAAGTTGATACGCAAGCCCAATTGGTCAGGGGTGACCCTATAGACATTCTTGAGCAGGAACTGGCGTATGGGAACATCAATGATGAATTTGCCCAATTGCTGGTCGGCCTCCTCACGGGTTTTTTATCTGGGAGAAGTCCAAGGTAGAGAGTGCATCAAGGATTACCTTGTGATGCACAGGGTAATACTTAGGAGCCATATCCACCACCAAAATACGCTCGGCACGCTCAGGGTGTGTGACCGCCAATAGCATAGTGGTCTTGCCTCCCATGGAGTGACCAATAAGCGGTGCGGAGGCTATCTGGTGATAATCCATATAGCGAATGAGGTCTTCCACCATAAGGGCATAAGAGAACTCAGGCGAGTGGAAACTATGTCCGTGGTTGCGTGCATCAATCACATGCACTTGGTAGCCCTCTTGGGCAAAATGAAGGGAGTGGGTACGCCAGTTATCGGCCATACCTAAGAAGCCGTGTAGGATAATCAGTGGCTTGCCCTCCCCTACTATCTGAGAGTTGATAAGTTCCATAATACGTTATTTAAGGCGATAGAGATACATGCTTACTACATTTTGCAGTCCCAAGTAGAGCGCCTCACTGATAAGTGCATGCCCTATGGAGACTTCCAAGAGGCCGGGTATCTGTTCTTTGAAATATTTGAGGTTGTCCAAACTCAAGTCATGACCTGCATTGAGTCCTAAGCCGACACTTTGGGCTACTTTAGCCGCTGCCACATAAGGGAGAATACCGTCTTTGTTACCACGGGCATACTCGCGTGCATACCCCTCAGTATAGAGTTCCACGCGATCGGTGCCTGTCTTGGCAGCTGCTTCCACCATTTTCTCTACAGGATCTACAAAAAGAGAAGTACGGATACCATGTCGCTTGAACTCGGCTACGATCTCCGTTAGGTAAGCGGCATGGGTGAGGGTGTCCCAACCTGCATTGGAGGTAATAGCATCTTCTGCATCGGGGACGAGGGTTACTTGGGTAGGCTTCACCTCAAGCACCAAATCAATAAACTTAGGGATAGGGTTGCCCTCAATATTGTATTCTGTATGGACTATTTTTTTCAGATCTCGCGCATCTTGGTAGCGGATATGTCGCTCATCGGGACGCGGGTGAATGGTGATACCCTCGGCGCCAAACTCTTGTATATCAGTAGCCACTTGTAACAAATCAGGCACATTGCCCCCACGGGGATTGCGCAAAGTGGCGATTTTGTTGATATTTACACTTAGCTTTGTCATTTCAAAAGTTTTTTTAACAGAGGGCAAAGTTACAAATTATCCGCCACATTTACAATCGGGACCGCCCCCACATTTTTTTCTTCTTGGTGAAAAAGAATTTTTTTACTAAGAAAAAAACAGCCAAAAAGCCACTAGGGCATAAGTGATTATATCTTGGATCATAGTAGTTAAGAGTTAAATTCTAATTGTTCTTTGTCTTTTGAACAGACAAACCTGATATGCTTGCCTTCAAGCACTCTCATTTTTTGTGTTGCAGTTGGGACAGCTTCCAATTGTTTTTTTAAAGGTATATAGTCACCTACCAAATTATGAATGCAAAAATAACTCATATTTTTTTGAAGAAAGCAAATGATAAACTGTGTTTTTTAGTATAATATAGTTCTAGAAGAATAATTAGCTTAGTTTTTCCTCTGAGAAAGTTTATTTCTTCTTCTTTTTGTTTGAATAATCCGCTCATAGAGTTTTCGTTGTTCCTCAAAATCATCTTTCTTAAAGATAAAATCACCTCCTTTGTTGTGAGTAGCTCCATTATTGAAGTTGTTATTATAGGAGGTAGTAATCTCAAGTTCTAAGATTTCTATAACTGTAACATTCAGTATTTTTAGCTATTTCAAATAATCTGTCTACTGTTAGTTGCGTCTTCCCATTTTCTATACTGCTATAAGAACGTTGTGTAATATTCAGGTTTTTCAGCCATATACTCTTGAGTATAATTTCTAAGCTCCCTAAATTTCTTGATTTTTCTCGTGGTAATTCATAGATGAAATTTTTTTCTGCAAATATACGAATTATTTCTAAATTAGAAGTATTTTTGTATCTTATTTTTTTGGATTTTTTTCTTTGTATTTTTTTGCAAAAAGAAATTTAAAGTTAATTTATTGTTTAATTAAAATCGATTTAATTATGAAATTCAGCTTATGGAAAAGGAGGGCGTGATATGGCCGAAAAAAACTAACAAAAAGAATTTAATAAAAAAATGCAAGAAAAATGTCCAAACGGTTGCTGTAGGGGTGTTATCTGCTATTTTTTTGGAGCCTTATTAGGAGGTACTAGAAAATAAAAAGCTTTCTACAATTTTGTTAGTAAAATTAGTAAAAAGAGATTATCTATAGCTATAGATAATCTCTTTTTGATTAGAATAAGGTACTATTTTTTTCTGATTAGAATCAAACACCTCTACCAAATTACCCCTGAATTCGGGGTAATTATAGTCAATCATATTTAGAATGCGAATAAAAATACGAATAAATAAGGCAAGAGGTTCATCCCTAATTCGCTCTCTTTCAAGGGCTAATTACCATTAGCCCCTACACCTGCTCATGCTAATTTTTTTCGCAAACCATTTCTATTTGACTATAAAAATTAGGGTTGTTGATTTTTTTCCCATATTCCTAAATATTCTAAAGTGTTCTTATTCGTTATCCATTTTCCAATCAATCCACTTCCTTCTTTAAAAAGTAGTTGTCATATCAGTAAGACTGATATAGTCCCTACCTTTTTGATCTATTATTGTTATACCAGAATCATTTACCTGTATTATTCTATTATTCATAGCCATTATTTGTTAATCAATGATAGTACAAAGATACGTTTTTTTGTCTGATATTAAAAATATAGAAAAACGATAATAAAGATCTATAATGATATTTTTGTCTTTACCTCTCTTTTACTGCCATTTTTCACCTCTCAACTTATTGATAATCACAACCAAACCTCACCTATTCTCCAATACTCATCTTAAAAACCTGACAATTTGTCATATTTTTCAACTTTGGAATACTTCTTGAAATAGTAGTCAGTGTTCAGACGTCTGGCGTCTGTGATTAACAATTGACAATTAACCATTAACAATTGAAAAAAAGATGAATTTCAACAATTATACCATTAAATCCCAAGAGGCCATTCAGAGAGCGCAGCAACTCGCTCAGGGTCTCGGTCAGCAAGATATCCAAGTGGAACATATCTTCAAGGGGAATACAAGAGGTAGATAACAATGTACTGCCTTTTTATCCTTAAAAAGTTGCAAGTCAATACCACTACCCTCAATCAGGCGGTAGAAAAAGACTTTAGCTTCTTACCCTAAAGTACAAGGCGGACAGATGTCCCTCTCCCGCACCGCTGGCGAGGTACTCACCGAAGCAAGCAATATCGCTAAGAAGATGAATGATGAGTATGTCTCTGTAGAACATTTGCTCTTGGCGATCTTCAAAATCAAAAAAACCAAGTAGGCCAAGCCCTTAAGGAACAGGGCGTTACCGAAAAAAAGAATTTGAAAAAGGTCATCGCTGAACTCCGTAAGGGCGAACGTGTAACCTCTGCTTCGGCTGAGGATACTTATAACTCGCTCAATAAGTATGCGAAAAACTTGACCCAACTCGCCCATAGTGGCAAATTGGATCCAGTCATCGGCCGTGACGACGAAATCCGCCGTGTGCTCCAGATTCTTTCCCGCCGTACCAAAAATAACCCTATGCTGGTAGGGGAACCTGGGGTTGGTAAGACTGCTATTGCCGAAGGTTTGGCGCACCGTATCGTCAATGGGGACGTGCCTGAAAACCTGAAAGATAAGACAATTTACTCCCTTGATATGGGTGCTCTTATCGCTGGGGCGAAGTACAAAGGGGAGTTCGAGGAACGACTCAAATCGGTAGTGAAAGAAGTTACTTCATCCGACGGGAATATTATCTTGTTTATTGATGAGATCCATACCCTCGTAGGAGCCGGGGGAGGCGAAGGGGCTATGGACGCTGCCAACATCCTCAAACCTGCCTTGGCACGTGGCGAACTCCGTGCCATTGGTGCCACTACCTTGGACGAGTACCAGAAGTATTTTGAAAAGGACAAGGCGCTTGAGCGTCGTTTCCAAAAAGTAATGGTAGAAGAACCTGATACCGAGAGTGCTATCTCTATCCTCCGTGGTATCAAGGAAAAATATGAGGCACACCACAAGGTACGTATCAAGGACGAAGCCATTATCGCTGCTGTGGAACTCTCCCAGCGCTATATACCAAACCGTTACTTGCCTGATAAGGCTATTGACCTTATGGACGAGGCCGCTGCCAAACTACGTATGGAAATCAACTCTAAGCCAGAGGAATTGGACGTACTGGATCGTAAGATCATGCAGTTGGAGATTGAGATTGAGGCTATTAAGCGTGAAAATGACGATGAAAAACTCCGCTTACTCAATGCCGATTTGGCCAACCTCAAGGAGGAACGCAATGCGCTCTTTACCAAGTGGCAAGGTGAAAAGACCTTAGTAGATGAAATTCAGGCGGTTAAGAACAATATAGAACAATATAAGCTCGATGCCGAACGTGCTGAGCGTGAAGGTAACTATGGTAAGGTAGCCGAACTTCGTTATGGTAAGATCAAGCAAGAAGAAGCTAAATTGGCCGACCTTCAGAAGGAAGTAGATACCCACGAGATGTCCATGATCAAGGAAGAGGTAACCCGTGAGGACATAGCCGAGGTAATCGCCAAGTGGACAGGAGTGCCTGTTACTAAAATGATGCAGGGCGAACGCGAAAAACTCCTTCACTTGGAAGAAGAACTACACAAACGTGTGGTAGGACAAGAGGAGGCCATCGCAGCCGTATCCGATGCGATTCGCCGTAGCCGTGCGGGCTTGCAGGATCCTAAAAAACCGATTGGTTCCTTCCTTTTCTTGGGAACCACTGGGGTCGGAAAGACAGAATTGGCCAAGGCCTTGGCCGAATACCTCTTTGACGATGAGAATGCCATGACCCGTATTGATATGAGTGAATATCAAGAGAAACATGCCGTAAGCCGACTCGTGGGAGCGCCTCCAGGATATGTGGGCTATGACGAAGGAGGCCAGCTTACCGAGGCCGTACGTCGCCGCCCTTACTCTGTGGTCTTGCTCGATGAGATTGAAAAGGCACACCCCGATACTTTCAACATTCTTTTGCAGGTCTTGGACGAAGGCCGATTGACTGATAACAAAGGTCGTACAGCCGATTTCAAGAATACGATTATCATCATGACCTCCAACATAGGTAGTCACCTTATTCAGGAAAGTTTTGAGAAAATCAAGAATGTAGAAGAAGCCACTGAAAAGGCCAAAAGAAGAGGTACTACAGCTGCTCAAGCAGACCGTACGTCCTGAGTTTATCAACCGTATTGACGACATTGTCATGTTTGCCCCTCTTACCAAGGCCGACATCAAAGCAAATCGTCCGCTTGCAGTTGGGCGGTATCATCAAGTTGGTAGCTCGTGAGAACATTGTTTTGGAAGCCACTCCAGAGGCTATAGATTACTTAGCAGAGCGTGGTTACGATCCACAATTCGGTGCCCGTCCTGTAAAGCGTGTCCTCCAGAAAGAGGTTATGAATGCCCTCTCAAGGAGATCCTCAAAGGAAACATCAAGGCAGGTAGTCTTATCTTGATAGACTCCTTTGACAATGGCCTTGTCTTTAGAAACAAAACAGAGTAGTCTTAATAAGTTTTGAGTTCTGAGTTCTGAGTTCTGAATTTTTAAGTTTTTGAGTTACTGATAAAAGTCAATTGATTTACATTAGTAACTCAAAACTAAGAACTCAAAATTCAAAAACTTTTTGTATTTTTTGCCCATTATAAAACCTCATTAAAATGAATTCCTACAATTCCAGCTACAACAAAGGTAGCTACAGCGACTCCTACAACTCAGCCCCTGAGTTGGTAGCTTATTCTACAGACTCAGAACGAGCTATTTTTTATAGGAAAACTTACACCCATGTAGCCTTGGCGCTTTTGGCTTTTATCTTGGTAGAGACAGCTCTGCTCCGCTGGGTACCTGAAGAGCTTATTTTTGGCTATGTTTGGCGGCAAGTTTATATGGCTCTTTATCATAGGAGGCTTCTGGTTAGGCTCTATGTTGGCCAACAAATGGGCGCACTCTCTTAGCCGCACTACCCAATACGTAGGACTCGGGCTTTATGTACTTTTGGAGGCAGTGATCTTCTTACCTTTGATTTACATTGCTTTAGCTTATACAGGTACCGAGGTACTCTCACAAGCAGCTATTGTCACCCTATCCTTGTTTGGAGGGCTTACAGCAGTGGTTTTTATGACACGATTGGATTTTTCTTTTCTAAGAAGTGTATTGGTTATAGGTGGTTTTCTCTCCCTAGGACTGATTGTGGCAGGGAGCTCTTTTCGGATTTGAGTTAGGCCTATGGTTCTCTGTGGGTATGGTAGTACTTGCCACAGGAGGTATTCTCTACCAGACGTACAATGTGAAGAATGAATACACCACTGACCAATATGTAGGTGCTGCCCTACAACTCTTCTCCTCAGTGATGTTGCTCTTCTGGTATATACTCAGGATTTTCCTTTCAAGAAGAGACTAAAAAAGTTGAAAAATAAAAAGCAAAAGGTAAAAAAAGTATAGAGCACTTTTTTACCTTTTTATCTTTTACTTTTTCAGCTAAATTAAAACTTGTATGTAATTCCTGCTTTTAAGTCCGCTGGTGAGTACTCCTCCAGAGAGTTCCAAATTCACCCCAAAGTTGTCGGTGAAGAAGTAACGAGCACCTGTCTGTAATGCAGCGCTAAATCCTGAGTAGCTATCTCCAGTGTATTCTCTATCCCAGTTAGAGGAAGTACTAGTAGAAGCGAAGAAGAATCCTAAGCTGGCACCTGCGTAGAGGTCTAACTGACGAGGAAGTCTTAGTAGGCGGTTAAAGTGGTAATTCCCATTGGTGAATATACCGAAGACATTATGAGAATAAGTAATTTTCTCTCCACTTATTCTTCCATAGGGTCCCTAATTCTATTCTCCCAAAGTCATAAGTAGTGGAATCATGACGATAAGAGAGTTCTGCTCCTACAGTAATTTCGTTTGTAACTCCATAATCTAGCCCTACATACACAGGAATTCCCCATCCTGAGATACCTATACCAGCGTTAAGTTGCAGATTCCCTTTTCCTAAATCTGCTTGTGCAGAGACAGTGGCTGCAGCCATGAAAAGCCCTGCTAAGAATAGAAATTTTTTTCATCTAATTACGTTTTTTTAAAAAAATCTCGGCAAAGGTAGTTATTTTTTTCGATAAAGCAAATTATAGACAATAAAAAAAGCACCTACATCTCTGTAAGTGCTTTTAGCGAAGGTGGTCCAGCTTGAGACTCGAACCAAGGACCCCCTGATTATGAGTCAGGTGCTCTAACCAGCTGAGCTACAAGACCTCGCTTTTTTTCAGGGTGCAAAAGTACAACCTTTTTTTCCCATATATCAAAAATTTTATCCTCATTTTTTTAGGATAAATCTACTAATCTCTTGATTAGAAAAAGGGTTACTGTTAGAAAAAAATTTCCTAAGCAAGAAGCCTGCTACCAGTGATATAAGGCTACGCTGCTTCTCCACTATAGAGGCTCTGAGCTGTGAGATAGCATCGGCAAAGAGTCCGCCTATGGAAAGATGGCGAAGCAGGCTCTGGTAATCACTCCTAAGGCACATAAGGTCTATATCCTTTTTGAGCTTGAGTGCACGCAAGTCATTTTCTATTTCGGTGAGTGAGGTATATTTCCTTTCCATAACGCTATTCTTTAAAAATATATTTCAGACAATTTGCTCAATATAGGCTTGTGGATGAAGCTCTTACGATTCCTGTAGAGGATAAGCAATGCCACTACAAAGACCCCGCCCATTATGGCAAAGCCTAAAGCAGTACTATCAAGCCATTCTCCTATAGCAAAAGCCGAGGCACAAGCCAAGAAAAAGGCAATAATCAGCAAAAAGAGAGCTGTCACAAAAAGGCTTACAAAGCCCATAGTGGTCTTGGCTATAATACGGAATATATATAGCTTGTAGTACTCCAAATGTGAATTGACCGTTGATTCCACTTCTGTGGGTAGGGTTCTTGCCGTTTCCTTGAGTTCGTTAAGTGCCATAGGTAAGAGTGCTTAGGGTTATTTTTTTGAAATTTAGCATTGGCGGCCTTTAGGTCTTCCAATTTGCGCTCAAGAGCATTGATGATTTCCTCTGCCTTGTAGCTAGACTTGGAAAGTAGACGCTCTACGTTGTCCTCCAAAGTGCCTTTGAGTTTGAGTTTCTTTTCTCTTAGGTTTTCATTCAGGTGGGTGAGCTTGTCCTTAAGGTTATCGGACACCCTTCCAATGATTTGCGAATACGTTTGCGGGTCTTTTTCCCTTCATCAGGAGCAAAAAGAATTCCCCACACTTGCACCTATGGCAGCTCCCACTACCAAGGCGGCTAATGTGCTTCCTATTTTTAGACATAATTCAATTTATTTATTATTTATATACACCGCAAAGATAGACTTTTTTTGTCTTAAAAAAATCATCTTCGACTGTTATATTTTTATTTAAAAAGTGGTCAGTGGTCAGTCGTTAGTGGTTAGTTGTTAGTGGTTAGTTGTTAGTGGTTAGTTGTTGGTGGTTAGTTGTTAGTGGTCAGTAGTCAGTCTATTACGACTTGTCACTCGTCACTCGTCACTCGTCACTTGTCATTCGTCACTTGTCATTCGTCACTTGTCATTCGTCACTTGTCATTATCTAAAAACTTATCAACATTAACACACCTTCCTCTGCTTATATAGAAAAAAAAACGTACCTTTGCCCTGCTAATTTGTAGGATAGTCTTTGGGGTAGGCCTTAAGTGTAAAAAGAGTGACTATCTTATTGTTAATGAGAAACATATATGTCTTGGTTCAAGAGAAAAACAAAAGGAATACAGACAAGCACTGAGGGAGAAAAGGACATACCACAAGGATTGTGGTATAAGTCTCCTACAGGAAAATAATTGAAACAGAGGAACTTGCTCAGAACTTCTACATCAGCCCAGAGGATGGCTACCATGTGCGTATTGGCAGCAAGGAATATTTTGAAATCTTATTCGATGGTAAGTTCAGTGAACTGGACAAGACCATGCGCTCGAAAGATCCACTGGACTTTGAGGATACCAAAAAGTACAAGGATAGGCTCAAGGAAGCCCAAAAAGAAAACCGACCTATACGATGCTGTACGCTGTGCAGTGGGCAAGTCAAAGGGCGAGAACTGGTAGTGGCTTGTATGGATTTTGACTTTATCGGCGGCTCTATGGGAAGCGTTGTAGGAGAAAAGATTGCCCGCGGGATTGATTACGCCATTAATAACCGCTTGCCCTTTATGATGATATCCAAGTCTGGCGGGGCACGTATGATGGAAGCGGCTTTCTCTCTGATGCAGATGGCCAAAACCTCCGCAAAACTTGCCCAGTTGGACGATGCTGGTCTGCCTTATATCTCCCTATGTACCGACCCAACTACAGGGGGCGTAACCGCTTCTTTTGCTATGCTCGGAGATATCAATATAGCCGAACCAGGAGCACTCATTGGCTTTGCTGGCCCTCGTGTGGTTAAGGATACCACAGGAAAAGAACTTCCCGAAGGCTTCCAAACAGCTGAGTTTGTACAAGAACATGGTTTCTTGGACTTCATCGTCAATCGTAAGGAGCTTAAGGACAAGGTGAATCTCTATATAGACCTTGTGATGAACTTACCCGTAAGGGCTTAAAAGACTAAGTACCAAGCCTAATTAATTCATATATTTACATTTATGAAAAAAATGCGTGATCTCATCAGAAATCACGCATTTTGCTGTCTATAAATATAGTAACAGGCCCATCGTTACAGAGACTTACCTGCATATCGGCACCAAATACCCCTGTGGCTACAGGCTTTTGGGTGAGCGCTTGTAGCTGCTGGACAAAGGCCTCATACAGGGGAATCGCTTTCTCAGGCCTTGCTGCACGGATATAGGAAGGACGATTGCCCTTCTTAGTATTGGCATAGAGAGTAAATTGACTCACTACCATAAGCGAACCTTCTACTTCCTGCAAGGAAAGGTTCATCACCCCTTCTTGATCGTTGAAAAGGCGAATCTGGGCGATTTTCTTGCACAAATAGGCTATATCTTCCGCTCCATCGGCCTCTTCTATACCTAAAAAGCAGGAGAAAAACCCGCCCTTATTTCCGAATGTACCGCCCCTGCTATAGCTACTTGGGCGTGACTTACACGCTGTAGGAGAATACGCATAATTAATTAATTGATTAGTCAATGAGCCGATTAGTCAATTAGTAAATTGTCAAATCGGCTCATTGTCTCATTAATATGGGTTTTCCTCAAACAAGTCTGCTACAGACCAGTAGCGGTCACCTGAGTCGTAATTCACAGTAAGTACTACTTCGTTTTTCTTTGATTTCAGGGAGTTTCTTCGCAATAGCTGCCAAGGAAGTTCCTGTGGAGATACCTCCTAAAAATACCTTCAACTCTGGCCAAGCGACGGGTATAGTCATAAGCCTCGTCCTTGTCTATAGTGATGATCCCATCATAGATAGAAGTATTAAGCGTTTTAGGAATGAAACCTGTACCAATACCTTGTAGTGGGTGTGGCCCTGGCTTGTTACCGCTAAGCACGGCAGAGGTAGCAGGCTCTATACCAAAGACCTTAGTATGAGGGAACTTCGCTTTGAGTACTTCCCCTATACCAGAGAGGTGCCCGCCTGTTCCGATACCTGAGATAAAGTAATCCACTCCCTGTGGAAAGTCGGCCACAATCTCTTGAGCAGTGGTAAGGCGATGTATTTCAGGGTTGGCAGGGTTTTTCAAACTGTTGAGGAATCCAAGAGTTCGGAATAGAAGCAGCCAATTCTTTGGCTTTCTCTACAGCACCTCCTGTTCCTTTTTTTCCTTAGGGGTAAGCACGAAAGATGCCCCATACGCAGAAACAAGCTTACGGCGCTCCACACTCATGGACTCAGGCATTACAAGTACGAGCTTGTAGCCCTTCACCGCTGCTACCAAGGCAAGTCCAACCCCTGTATTCCCTGAGGTAGGCTCTATAATTACGGTATCTTTGTTGATAAGACCATCCTTCTCTGCCTTCTCAATCATGGCCAAGGCAATACGGTCTTTGATGCTTCCTCCTGGGTTGCTTTTTTTCTAATTTGATCCAAACTTGGTTATTAGGGAAAAGTTTGGCAAGACGGATAACTGGAGTATTTCCAATAGCTCCTAAGATGTTGTTATACTTCATAAGATTTGTAAATTATGTTAATTAAAAATTCGTTTATATATGAAAAAAAGATAGGTTCAGGTGATAGGTTTTTCTGCTTGGTAATCATCTCACTCTTGTAGTAGATGACCGTATAGGGTTCTATACTTTCGGTAAGCCATACATTTCCCCTATGGTACTATCGTGCCCTATCTGACTGTTGCCCAGTATAGTAGCTCCTGAATAGATCACTACATTGTTACCTATCTTAGGGGTGACGATCGGTGTTCATCTTATCCTTGGTAACTGAGAGCGCCCCTAGGGTTACCCCTTGGTATATCTTTACATTGTCGCCAATGACGCAGGTCTCCCCTATAACAATTCCTGTACCATGGTCTATACAGAAGTTCCTTCCTATCCGTGCAGCGGGGTGTATGTCAATCCCCGTACGGCTGTGTGCATATTCTGACCATACACGCGCCAGGAGCTTTAGCCCTTGTAACCACAACTGATGAGCAAGTCGGTGAATAGCAATGGCATAGAAACCAGGATAGGACATATACACCTCCTCCAAGTTCTGAGCCGCAGGGTCATTCTCAAGTATAGCCCTTGCATCGCAGAGCAAGAGCGGGTATATTTGGGCAATAGCTGCAAAAAACTGTTCTGTCTGCTCTTGGGTCGTCTGGCTATCTTTCAGATAATCATACATTATAGCCGAGAGTTCCAAGCGCTTGCCTCTGAGGCGTTGCTCTATTTCGTAATTACTCTCACAATTGGTGTCGTCTAGATTAAATAACAAGCGATAGAGTGCATCCACGAAATCCTCTGCCTTTTTCTTAGGAAAGGTGTTTTTCAGATAGCTTCTCTGCTCCAATATCAATTCCGTAAGGGTCTTCTCCATAGCGGTTACTGACTTATAGATTAGGTTTTAAAAAAATAATATTCTTGTATAAAAAGAATAGTAAAAAAATTCTTTGCAAAGGTACATCTTTTTTTCCCGAAAAAAATTTAAACACACTTTTTTTCAAGAAAAATTTTTTTATCTCCACATATTTCAACATCTAAAAAAACACTCTAGTTACTTGACTATCAGATTATTATCATTTTATAAAAAAACAGAAATTTTTTGCAAAAAAATCAGTGGGCAGTGGTCTGTGGGCAGTAGGCAGAAGACAGTAGGCAGTCTATTGCGACTAACAACTAACCACTAACCACTAACCACTAACCACTGTTAAACACTTAACATTATTTTTTTATTGTATAAATTCTTACTTCTCAACAGCCTTTTTCCTTGACTTTTGCCCCTTGCATTTTTTGTAATTTTGCACTCTGTTCAGTTGTCAGAAGACAGTATTCAGTTGTCAGATACTGTCTACTGTTAAACCCTTCGCTGGTGCGAGTCACATACCCGCTTACGCAACTTTACTTTTCACTATTCACTTTTTCACTTTTCGTTTTTCACTATTCACTATTCACTATTCACTTTTTCGTTTTTCACTATTCACTTAACTTATGGAAGAGGCTTTAGAAATTCTTTGGACATACGCTCGTCGTGAGCCTTTGGATAGCAATGGAGAGACTATAGTCCCTACCATCAACAATAGTATTGCCGCTATCCGTATCATTATGCGCTTGGAAGGATGGGCGATGGGAAGTGAAAAAGAGAAAAGTTAATAGTGAAAAGCGGGCAACGCATAATAAGCCAGCACGCGGTTGTAGGGGCAAAAGTCCGCGAGAGCGGAGTATGTGAGCAATTCGCCCAACCCCAATATGCTCAATCGCAATTCGCCCAATCGCAAAATACCCAACACAATACGAATAATAACACGAACAATCATAATGGGAGCGAATTATCAAATAAGGGCGAATTGCCCACATACTCCGCTCTCGCGGACTTTTGCCCCTATACCTGCTCAACACCAATATCCCCAGCCCAATACAGCTTCCACCGCTGGCGCGAGTTTGCAGCTCGTGCCCCAAGAAAACCTCCTCTCCTTCACTCGCCATACGCTCCCTTCTTTTTGCCCCCGCGCCTTTTCACCTCGCCTATTACGAGGTACTGACACGCTTTGCTATGGGAGAAATCAAAAAGCTGATGATCACCATGCCGCCCCAACACGGTAAGAGCGAAGGCGCCACTCGCCGCCTACCTGCTTTTTGTCTTAGGGCAAGACCCAGACAAACGTATCGCTATTGTCTCTTACAATGCTATCAAAGCGCGCAAGTTTAACCGCGAACTCCAACGTATCATGGACGATGACCGTTATTACGAGTTGTTTCCACAAACACTCCTTGCTGGTCAGGCAAGCTACCAAGAACAAGGAAGAAGAAGCCGCAACTACGCTCGCAACTCCGATGAGTGTGAAATCGTAGGCTACCAAGGCAGCTTTAAGACGATTGGTGTAGGAGGTTCCCTAACTGGTGAACCTGTGGATATGCTCATCATGGACGACTTATACAAAGATGCATCGTCGGCTTGGTCGCCAGTAATTCGCCAAAAACGTGGCCGATTGGTACGATACGGTAGCCTCCACACGTTTGCACAACGATAGCCAACAGCTGTTGGTCTTTACCCGTTGGCACATGGAGGACTTGGCAGGACGCTTGTTGGAGCAAGAGGGCGTATATGACCCTATTGAAAACCCGCAAGGTTGGCTACTCGTTAGTTTTCCTGCTATACAGAACAGACCCCCCAAGCGAACAAGACCCCCAGAGCAGAGGGAGAACCTTTATGGCCTGAACGACATAGTTTGGAAAAAAACTCTTGGAGATAAAAAGGTCGTTCCCCAACTGTCTTTGAGAGTTTGTACCAACAGAATCCGCAACCCTCCCAAGGATTGATGTACGAAGAGTTTAACTGTTATACCGACTTGCCTTCTCGTTCCTACTCCGTAGCATATATAGATGCGGCCGATAGTGGGGCGGATTACCTATGCGCTTTATTTTATAAGGAGGCAGAGGACGGCAACTATATCACCGATGTGCTTTATACGAAAGACCCTATGGAGGTTACTGAAACAACCCTAACTTATATGTTGCAGCAACACCAAGTAGAGCGCTGCCATATTGAGAGTAACAACGGCGGAAATTTGTTTGTCAGCAACCTCCAGCAACGCTCATGGGACACAGGCAACCGACTAACGCGCTTTAATCCTTTTCATCAGAATCAGAACAAGACCGCAAGGATTTTTTTGCCGCTTCGGCCTCTGTGCAGAAGCTGATTAAAATGCCTTTGGACTGGAAAAAGCGTTTCCCTAAGTTTGCTCGTGACCTCACGGGTTACCTTCGCGTAGGCACCAATGCCCATGACGACGCCCCCGATGCCCTCACAGGCACCATAGAGTGCCGCCAGCCCCCAAGAGAGTCAGTGTGGCGGAGATGTTTGGAAGGATTTAAGCCAATAGTGAAAAGTGAATAGTGAAAAACGCTATTCAGGCGCTCACTCTTCACTTTTCACTAATAACTCTTCACTGGTCATTTGTCATTATTTTTTCGTATTTTTGCCCCCATGAAGTACCTCTCTCTTTTATTAAGCATATACCTATGGGCGCTCACGGCAGTCTCCTGCTCCGATATGCCCTAATATAGAGCAAGATAATGTACGCTATTCCACTATAAGCCAAGCAGATACCTCTTCAGAGCACGAACACTCTCATTCGGATATATGTTCGCCTTTCTGTGTATGTGCCTGCTGCCAAGTGCTTATTGTTTTTTCCTTTTTTTCACCTACTTTTTACCCTACAAGTCCCTATCACAAACGTAGATATGGACTATAATACTCACTACACCTACAAAAAGGTAATGGCCTATTATGGCGCTATTTGGACACCTCCTAAGGTATAACCCATATCCCTCCTGATAAAAAAACAATCCGTGTAAATCGCATAGGAGAAGTTTTTTTAGTATTTGTGTAGATAACCATACTTTGGAGGGACATTTATTACTATTCATTAAGTTTCGCAGGTTCTGTAACCTATTGATATTCAAAAACCTCACACACCCAGCTGTGAGGGGAGGTTTGTTTTGTTAAATATTGATTTACAATTAATTACAAAACTAATTATAATCCAAAAAAATGACTTATGAAACTTAAATCATTAATCATTAACCATTAATCGTTATTAAAGGTGTTAGATAAAAATCATTCTTTTTAGTATCAAAAACAAGATTTTTTTGTAGCCCTGATGACCCTCGCCCTTATCCTATGGGGCGTATGGAGCGCTACAAAACTCCCTATAGATGCCGTACCCGATATTACCAACAATCAGGTTCAGATCATCACCTCCACCCCTACCTTGGCCTCACAGGAGGTGGAACAACTCGTTACTTTCCCTATTGAGCAGGCCATTGCCAATATCCCTGGCTTGGAGGAGACTCGTAGTATTTCCCGCTTTGGTCTCTCGGTCATTACGGCCGTTTTTACGGAGGATATGGACATCTATTTTTGCTCGCCAGTTGGTCAGTGAGAAACTCAAGGAAGCCCAAGAGCAAATTCCCGCTGGCATAGGCACTCCCGAACTCTCCCTGTGAGTACAGGACTGGGCGAGGTATATCAGTATATTATTCGTCCCACCAAGGAAAGCAAGAACAAATATTCAGCCAAAGACCTCCGCACCATGCAGGACTGGATCGTCGCACGCCAGCTATATGGTACCAAGGGCATAGCCGAAATCAATAGCTTCGGGGGCGAACTCAAGCAGTACGAGGTGGTTATCGACCCCAACCGTCTCCGTGCCATGGGTGTGAGTGTCAGTGATATCTTCACTGCCTTGGAGCAGAACAACCAAAACACGGGTGGTGCTTATATTGACAAGCGCCCCAATGCCTACTTTATCCGTGGAATAGGTGTGGCTACCTCCCTCATGGATGTGGGCAATATTGCCATTGGCAAGCACAACCCTCCACTTTTTATTAAGGATGTTGCCGAACTACGCTTAGGCAGTGCTATTCGCTATGGAGCGCTAACCTACAATGGCGAGGTGGATGCCGTCGGCGGAGTGGTCATGATGCTCAAGGGCGAAAACAGCCACCAGGTAGTTAGCCGTATCAAGGAAAAACTCCCAACCATACAGCAGTCTCTCCCTGAAGATATCGTCATTGAACCTTTCTTAGACCGCACCGACTTGGTACAGCGGGCAATCCATACAGTAGAGAAAAACCTCTTAGAAGGTGCCCTGATTGTCATCTTTGTCTTGGTGCTTTTCTTGGGCAACCTGCGTGCAGGGCTGATTGTGGCCACTGCCATTCCGCTCTCCCTGCTCTTTGCCTTGGGCATGATGCAGCTCTTTGGAGTAAGTGCCAACCTGATGAGCTTGGGCGCCATAGACTTCGGTATCATTGTAGATGGTTCGGTCATAGTGGTGGAGGCCGTCATGCATCACCTATCTTTACGTAAAACCACCACAAGGCTCACTCAGGCTCAAATGGACCAGGAGGTCTATCACTCTGCCTCTAAGATACGCAGCGGTGCTGCCTTTGGCGAGATTATTATCCTTATGGTGTATATCCCTATCCTTACCTTGGTCGGAGTAGAGGGCAAGATGTTCCGCCCTATGGCCGAGACGGTGGTTTTTGCTATCTTAGGAGCTTTGCTGCTCTCCCTGACTTATATTCCTGCCATGAGTGCTTGGCTCTTGCCCAAACAGCAGCACCACAAGCGCACTTTCTCTGACAGAATGATCGCTTGGCTTAACAGCCATTACCAACCGCTTTTCTCTCGCTCTATCCGCCTAAGAGGTTGGGTAATAGGCAGTACAGTAGGACTATTTTTTTGCTTTCAGCTAGTATTTTTTTAGCCGTATGGGAGGCGAGTTTATTCCTCAGTTGCAGGAAGGTGATTTTGCCTTCCACTGTATCCTGCCACAAGGAACATCGCTCAGCCAGAGCTTGGAGACTTCTATGCAGGCCTCTCGCCTGATTCGTGAGTTTCAGGAAGTCAAAATGGTTATCGGGAAAACAGGGGTCTGCCGAAGTGCCTACCGACCCTATGCCCTTAGAAACGTCCGACTTAATAATTGTACTCAAGTCACAGAACGAATGGAAAAGCGGTCGCTCTTTTGACCAGCTGGGCGACGCTATTATTGAGCGCCTTAAGGATATACCTGGGGTCTTCTTTGAGAAAAACCAACCTATTCAGATGCGTTTTTAACGAACTAATGACAGGTATCAGACAAGATGTGGCAGTCAAGATCTTCGGGGAGAATATGGATACCCTCGCCCTCTATGCCCAGAAGGTAAGCCAACTGATCCAGAAAGTAGAGGGGGCTACCTCCCCACAAGTGGAAAAGGTAACAGGCCTTCCCCAGATTAGCGTTACTTACGATCGCCTACGCTTGGCCAACTATGGACTTTCCGTCCAGCAGGTCAATGAGGTGCTTAGCACAGCCTTTGCAGGTAAGAGTGCGGGAGTGATCTTCGAGAACGAACGCCGTTTTGACCTAGTGGTACGCCTCGATAGCCTCTACCGTACAGGAATTGACGATGTGCAGAATATGATGGTGGCCACACAGAACGGACAGATTCCCATGAGCCAAATCGCTTCTATTAAGTATGAGTTGGGTCCTGCTCAAATCAGCCGTGAGGCAGGTAAGCGCCGTATCGTCATAGGGTTCAATGTGCAAGGACGTGATGTACAGAGTGTGGTGGGCGATATACAGCAGAAACTCAAGGAGGTCAAACTTCCCACGGGCTATTACTTTACCTATGGGGGTCAGTTTGAGAACCTCCAACAGGCTACCAATAGGCTCTTGGTGGCCGTTCCTGTGGCCTTGCTGCTCATTTTCTCCCTGCTTTACTTGGCTTTCCACTCGGTGGGACAGGCCTTGCTTATCTTCAGTGCTATTCCTATGAGTGCCATAGGAGGTGTATTGGCCTTGCTCCTTCGGGGAATGCCCTTTAGTATCAGTGCGGGCATTGGCTTTATTGCACTCTTCGGTGTGGCAGTGCTCAACGGGATTGTGCTTATTGGCACTTTTAACTCCCTTAAGAAAGAGGGTATGTCCAACCTGCTACATAGGGTGATTATAGGTACCGAAATGCGTCTGCGTCCAGTGCTAATGACTGCCATGGTAGCCAGCCTTGGCTTCCTACCTATGGCGCTAAGCCAAGGCGCAGGGGCTGAAGTACAACGCCCCTTAGCTACGGTGGTTATCGGTGGCTTGGTATCGGCTACCTTCCTAACGCTCTTTGTCTTGCCTTTGCTATATTTGTCCTTTAATACTACCCTCCGCTGGCCTTGGCGTAAGGCGACCAAAGGACTTGCCTTAGGGGTATTGCTCCTTAGCCCGATTGCCCTGCAAGCTCAAAGGCAATATACCATGGCTGAAATAGAGCAAATAGCCCTCAAGAACAATGGAGTGATTAAGGCAGCACAAGCCAAACTTCAAGAGGCAACAGCCAAAGAACATACCGCATGGGAGCTGCCAAAAACCGACCTGACCGCACAGTATGGCCAGTATAGCAGTCCCGAAAAAGACCTATCTGTGGCCATCTCGCAGTCTATTCCTTTCCCTACCGTATTTGCCGCTCGCAAAAAGCCTTTATCAGGCGGAGACACAATTGCAAAAAGGACAATTAGCCCTTGAGCAGAATGAGCTTCTCAGACAGGTGCGTACCCAGTACCAGCAGTTGCAGTACTTAGCCTTTAAGCAACAGCAGCTCTTGCAGCTAGATAGCCTCTTTAGCGATTTTATCCGCATCGCCGAAGTACGCTTCAAAGCAGGCGATACCAAGAAGATTGATATCAATACCGCTCAGGTGAAAAAAAAGGAGAATCACCCTATTGCTTAGGCAAAACCAATTGGCACAACAAGCGGCCTATCGCAGCTTGTATACCCTTGTTCAAGCCGAAGAGGACTTCCAAGTTGCTCAACTGACCGAATACGAACCTTTATTACTAACCGAAGTAGCGAATCCTGAACCCTCTTTGCACCCCTTAGTACATCTCAGTTATTTGCAAGCCATCATCGCCATGCGTGCCCAGCACTTAGAGCGTGCGCAGGCCTGGCCTGACCTTACACTGGGCTATACCAACCAGTCCCTCATCGGTATGCAGACCATAGGCGGGGTAGAGACCTATGCGGATATTCATAAGCGCTTCCACTTTGTCTCCATTGGACTGTCTCTGCCAATCTTTACCGCTACTCGCAGCAAAGCAAAAAAACCTATGAACACCAGAGGCAGGCAGCTTTAGAAGAAGCCTACCAAGCGAAAAAAGAGCTTAAAACCCGCTGGGTGAATCTTCAGGAGGAATACCAGCTGTATGTGCAAAAGTACCAGTTCTACAAAAACGAAGCCCTCCCTGAAGCCGAGCGTATTGTCAAGGCGAACCAACTGGGCTATAGCGCTGGAGAAATCAGCTATGTGGAGTTTCTTTACACCCTACAGACTGCTGTAGATACACGCTTGTCTTACCTAGAAAGTATCGAGGCGCTCAACCAAAAAGTAATAGAAATACAATCCCTTCTAAACCAGTAAAACAAATGAAAAAATATAGTATAAAAATTGTCTTGACCCTCATAGGCCTTTCCCTATGGAGTTGCCAAAATAACACAACGGCTCATAACCACTCCCACGAGGAAGAAGCCGAAGAACACCACAACGAAGGGGAGAACCTCACCACCCCTAACACAGACTCAAATCAAAACCGTGGATATTCGCCTGGGACATATAGAAGAAAAAAAGCCCTCACCGCCACCCTCAAGGCCAATGGTGTGCTCAGTGTCCCTGCCGACCATCAGGCCAAGGTTTCTACTGTATATGCAGGTATTATCCAGAGTGTAAAAAGTGGAAATAGGCGCTTATGTGCATAAGGGGCAGGTAATTGCTACCGTCTCCAACCCTGATTTCTTGCTCCAGCAACAGCGCTTGCTTACTGTCAATAGCCAAATAGAGCTAGCACAGCAGGAATTGGACAGACAAAAGATGCTCTACGAAGGCAATGCAGGCACCGGCAAAAATCTACAAGCTGCCACCACCCAGCTGCGTACCCTACAGACGGAAAAGGCGGCTCTAGAGCAGCAAATACGCCTAATGGGGCTGAATCCGAAAAACGCTTTCCGATAAGGGTATGCAATCCACCCTTTCGGTAGTAGCACCCATTAGTGGGAATATCAGCGCTGTCTATGCTGTCAATGGTGCCTATGTAGATGCTTCCACCCCCATAGTGGAGATGATTGATAACAGCTCCCTGCACCTACACCTGCAAGTCTATGAGCGTGACCTGCCGTATATCAAGGTAGGACAACAAGTGCACTTTAACCCTACCAACGACACCTCCCATGAGTACGATGCTCAGGTGTACAACATCGCCGCTTCCTTTGAGAACGAAAGCAAGAGCATCATCGTGCATTGCCATGTAGAGGGCGACAAGCAAGGACTGATCAATGGCATGAACGTAACAGGCGTTATCAGCCTTGACAAGCAGACGGCTCCTGCTGTACCCAATGAGGCTATAGTGGAGGACGCAGGCAAGTCTTATATTTTTCTTAGTAACCCATACCTCGGACAAGGAAACTTCTTTTGAAAAAAATAGAAATTGTCAAGGGCGCTTCCGAAAGTGGCTATACAGCCATCGCTCCCGTCAAGCCCCTTGACCCCCAAGCAGCTTATCGCTACCCGTGGTGCTTTCTTTATCAACGCCACCTTAGTCAATGCAGGCGAGCACAGCCATTAAGGCAGTTGACCTATAGAAAATGTTTGCTGAAATCTCCTCACCACTACCTTAAACTCTTCTGTTAGGTAGCTGAGGGCTTTCTGCTCTATCTCTTTAGGTATACCATAATAAGCCTCGGCTATACCGCCTGTAATAGCGGCAAGGGTATCACTGTCGCCCCCTATGGAGATAGACAAGCGTAGAGCACTCTCAAAATCATGGCTTTCCAAAAAACAGGTAATAGCTTGAGGAACTGTACCTTGGCAGGTTTCGTTGAAGTAATAGTTCTCCCGTAGGGACAGCACAATTGATGGAGAGGTCGTAACCAGCAGACTGTCCTTAAAAGGTTTTTCCCTCAAGCAGCGCATCGGCTATGGTGATAGTACATATAGTATCATCAGTAAAGTCGTTGTATGGAGTAAACAACTCAAAATCAGTAGTATGTATATTAGCAAACTCATAACGAGAGCCTACAATATCACCTATAATAGCTCCTAACATGTTTAAAAAAATAAAAGAGATAAAAAAATAAAAGGTAAAAAAAGTAAAAAAACAATTTTACCTCTTACCTTATACTTTTTACCTTTAGCTGTGGAGAATACGGGATTCGAACCCGTGACCTTTTGCATGCCATGCAAACGCGCTAGCCAGCTGCGCCAATCCCCCATTATTTCAGCGGCAAAAATACAACTTTTTTCTCAAACCACCTAATGTTTTTTTCAAATATTTTTTTCACCTTCTCCCCAAGGAGAATTAGTCACTTGTCATTTGTCATTAGTAATTATTTTTTTCGTACATTTGTCCCTGAAAAAGCAGCCGTTATGTTACTGATTTACACGGAAAAGAAAAAGCCCTCGCTTTATGTACATCTGTCAGCATATCTTTGTTCATATGCTGGGGCTTACCATTGAAATTACTACCGATTTAGAAACTTTCGTCCGCTCCGACGAGAGCAAGCTCTCCTATGCAAAATCTCCTATCGGCAATGAGCTGTTTATCAAAAAAACTTTGGCCTACTCTACCAGAAGGGTATACAGCCTATTGAACTCTTTATGGAACAGTGGGAAGGGTTACCTTATTTCTTTGCTACCAAAAAAAGGACACCTGCCTTTTTGATATCCTATCGGCAGCCTTCTATATGCTAAGCCGTTATGAGGAATACCTCTACCGAGATGCCTATCCCTCCTCTCCCTTTAGGGCTACCGACAGCGTGGCGTACCAACATGGGTTCTTAGCGCTACCTATTGTTGACCTATGGGTAGCTCGTCTGAAAACCGCCTTACAGGAGAAATACCCTGCCTTGGAATTTGCTCCTCGTGAGGGAGCAACCATATCGGTGATTGAGGTACCTAAGGCTTTCAAATACAAGCATAAAGGGATTTATGCGTACGCTGCTCAGGGGCTTACTTACCTCTTTACCTTGCAGTGGTCACAGCTCTCGCAGCTTTGTCGTGTGGTGATAGGAATGGAGAAAGATCCTTATGATTTCTACCAAACACTAATTGACTATTTCCAGACACATAAGCTCTACCCTACATTCTTCTTCCCTGTGAGGGATTATAACTATTACGACCAAGGGCTTTCGTATAACAATGTGAAATACAAATACCTGATAAAGCATGTAGCGGATTATGCCATTGTCTCCATCTTAGGCTCTTACGATGCCATCTCCCAACAGGAGACTATGATGAAGGAACGAGAACGCATGATCAATATCATCAACCGGCCTGTTAGGCGCTTTCGTGCCAATAACAACCTACTGCCCTTGCCAGAGCTTTATCGCAACTTAGCCGACTCGGAGTTCAAGGAGGATTACACCATGGGCTTCCCTACTCACATGGGCTTCCGCTCTGGCACTTGCACTCCTTATGCTTTCTATGACCTGCGTTTGGAGGTACAGATTCCCATCGTTGTGCATACCTGCGCCCTACATTGGCAGCAGATAGACAGGCTCTGTACCAAGGAAACCCTCTATGAGATAGAGATGATGAAGCGACGCACCCAAGAGGTACATGGCGATTTCGTTTCAGTATTCTCGCCCTGAATACCTCTGTAAGGCGCCTAATCGTATTTCTATCTACAAGAAAGTAAATGATTAGTGAAAAGTGAAGAGTGAAAAATGAAAAGTAAAAGCCAGCGAATACTTGGAGCTGAGTATGTGAGTGAAAAGAGATTAGTCTATTGTAAATCAAAAACACAAAACTTTTTCTTGACTTTCGCTTTTTTTAAAGTCGTAAATTTGCAGTCTGAACTATGATAAAACTTAAAACTAAAAACCTATGAAGACAGTTACTATAGAATTTAACAAAGCTACCGATTTTTCATATCAATGATCCCCTCTACTGCTTTTAAGAAGGATAAAAAAGGTTATCCAATCAACCTAAAAAACTTACAAAAGTAGAAGATACGCTAAACCTTCTCAAAAAGGGAGGGGTAGATGAAATCCCTAAAAAAATAGATTAGGCTCTCATTCAGAGTTGTTTGGATAGAATATTAGGTACCATTATTCATTAGTCATTAATCATTACCAAAGTGTCCATATTATACGAAAAAAATTCAAAAGAATGTGCGGGAGTTGCCACTGATACCCGTAAGGACTTGCGTGATACGCTTTTCTTCTGCCTCAAGGGAGAAACCTTCGACGGCAATGAGTTTGCTCCTTTAGCCATAGAGAAAGGGGCTAAATATGTAGTGGTTGATAACGAAAAATTTGCCTCACTCCCAGAGGCGATCTTAGTAGAAGACACCCTTAAGGCCTTGCAGGACTTGGCACATCAGCATAGAAAGCAATTGGCTACCTCTGTAATTGCTCTTACGGGAAGCAATGGAAAAACCACTACCAAGGAACTGATATACAGCGTACTAAACCAGTCCTTCCGTGCGCTCAAGACAGAAGGCAACCTCAACAACCATATAGGGGTACCACTGACGCTCTTGCGCCTTACCCCTGATACCGATATCGCTATTATAGAGATGGGTGCCAATCACCCGGAAATTGCAGCGCTTTGCCAGATAGCTGACCCTGACTTTGGCTATATCACCAACTTCGGCCGCGCCCACTTAGAGGGTTTTGGCTCCTTTGAGGGCGTAATTAAGGCCAAAAGTGAACTCTACAACTACCTGAAAAAAAGGCTGATAAGCGAATTTTTCTTCTGTCAGGATAATGACTTGCAAGCGAATTTGCTCGAAGGGTATAGTCAGACCTATTCCTTTTTCCTTAGAAGGCAATGAGAAAGCCTCTCTCCAACTCTCTGTTAAGGAGAGCGTACCCTTTGTCCAACTCGCTTGGGAGAGACCATACTCCCTACCCACTTAATTGGCAAATACAACGCAATGAATGCCGCTGCGGCCATCTGTATCGGCCACTATTTCAAGCTCTCCAAGGAGGCCATCACTCGTGGAATAGAGGGTTATGTGCCGAGCAATAACCGCTCTCAGTGGGTCAAAAAGACCATGGCAACCAAGTACTTATGGATGCCTACAATGCCAATCCAACCAGTATGCACGCGGCCATTGAGGGCTTTTTGGTGAGATCAAGGCGCCACACAAGGTGCTTATCTTGGGCGATATGAAAGAATTGGGTGCTTATAGCCAAAAGGAACACCAGCAATTGGTAGATGATATTGCGGCTTCTGTATGGGATGCGGTACTACTATTGGGAGATAATTTCTACCAGACGCAAACTAACTTTATGAAGTTCAAGACACTAACCGAGCTGAACCACTACCTCAAGCTACACCCTTTCTCTGATACCTTTTTCCTTATCAAGGGTTCCCGCTCTATGACCATGGAAAAAAATAGAAATCTAAAATACTACTCGTGAAGATTTTACTCTTATCCGACACCCATAGCTATATGGACGAGGCGATTCTAAAGCACGCCAAAGAGGCAGATGAGGTATGGCATGCAGGGGATTTTGGCGCTCTTTCGGTAGCGGAAGCGCTCCAAGCTGTCAAGCCCTTACGTGGGGTCTATGGCAATATTGACGGCACTGAGATACGTACCCTTTTCCCTGAAAAACAAGTCTTTGACTGCGAGGGTATGCGAGTGCTGATGATTCACATAGGAGGATATCCTTCCCACTATGCCAAGGGAATCCCAGAACTACTCCGTGAGGTAAAGCCCCAACTTTTTGTCTGTGGTCACTCCCATATTCTAAAGGTTATCTATGACAAAAGTACGAGCTCCTACACCTCAACCCAGGAGCTATTGGCAAGTATGGCCAACAGAAAAAGCCGTACCATGCTCCGCTTTGAGATTCATGAGGGGCATATCTCCCAAATGGATGTGATAGAATACGAAATCAATTGTTAATTGTTAATTGTTAATTGTTAATGATGTAAAATAATTTAAGTTTCATAAAGCCCTATAACTTACTGATTCTCACCCTCCTCAAGGATAGTCTGCGAATACTTGGAGCAGAGTATGTGGATTGCGTAAGCGAGTATATGAAAGTAAGTAGTAGAGGTTCAATAAGTTATAGAAGAAGAATCTTTCCAATATGACAAACAAATTAGGCTATCTCAACGATTAATTCGCATTAACAATTAACAATTAACAATTATTTAGACGTCCACATTATAAGAAACCTGCACAGAACGGAAGACTGCAACAGAGAAAAAACTCTGTTCTACTCGCAGAATATATTCCTTAACCCAAGCAGGAGAAAGCTTTGGAGGAATTTTTAAGCAATATATACTTGATATATTCGTTGCGAATACGAGAGATAGGGGGATACTCCGCCCCTAAAACCTCCACTCCATAAGTGGTAAGCCCCAAGCGTAGGGATTCGGCAAACCAATGGCTACTCTCATCTATACGTTGTTGTTCCTTATGCTTGAAGATAATCCTAATCAATCGGTAAAAAGGCGGATAGTGAAAGTCCTGACGCTCCTGTAACTGTCGGGCAATCATCTGCTCGTAGGCACCGTCCTTGACCTGTTGTAAGACCTCTTGAAACGGATTGTAGGTCTGTATCAATACTTGGCCAACGCTATCTTTGCGACCTGCACGACCTGCGATATGTGTCAGCAGCTGATAGCCCCGCTCAAGGGCGCGGAAATCCTGCTGATAAAGGAAAATATCAGCATTCATAATTCCTACCAATCCCACACGAGGAAAGTCTAAACCTTTGCTGACCATCTGGGTACCGACTAGTATGTCCGTCTCCCCTTTTTCCAAGCGATGGATGATTTTCTCAAAACTATATTTACCCCTGGTCGTATCCATATCCATACGGTCTATACGTACCTTGGGGAAGAATTGCATGAGTTCCTCCTCTACCTTTTCAGTACCCAAACCTTTGGTCTGCAAAGTGTTGTAACTCTGACAAGCAGGACAACTCACCGGTTTGACCATGGTATAACCACAATAGTGACAGCGGAGTTGGTTTTTGTAGTTGGTGATAAGTCAGGGAGACATCACAATGGGGGCATTGGGAGAATAGTATCGCAGTGTTCGCACTGCAAATAAGGCGCATACCCACGTCGGTTTTGCAAGAGAATAACCTGCTTGCCTTGGGCAAGGGTTTGTGTCATTGCCTCAAGAAGTATATCGGAGAAGTGACCTTGAGTCTCTTTTTTCTTGGTCTTCTCCTTCAGGTCTATCAGCTCTATTTGAGGCGGTTGGGTACTAGCAAAGCGCTCGGTAAGCCTTACCATACCATACTTTCCTGTCTGGGCATTGTAATAGCTCTCTGCCGAAGGCGTAGCCGAACCCAAGAGGGTTTTCGCCCCATGTAAGTGAGCCAACATCAGCGCTACATCGCGTACTTGGTAACCACCCTGTCCTTCGGCCTGCTTGTAGGAAAGGTCATGTTCCTCATCTACAATCACCAAACCTAAGTTGTGGAAAGGCAAGAAGACTGCTGTGCGTACCCCAAGGACAAATTGGGCTTTCTCTTTTTGAGCCAATACATTATTCCACACCTCCACCCGCTCATGGGTAGAATATTTGTTGTGGTAGACACTCATTTGGTCTCCGAAGAAGTGCTCCAAACGGTTTGTTAGCTGTACGCTAATGCCTATTTCAGGCAGCAGGTAAAGCACCTGCTTCCCTTGAGCGAGGGTTTGTTCTATGAGTTTGCTATAAATCTGAGTTTTCCCCGACGAAGCTACTCCATGTAGCAAGACCGTGTTTTTCTCAGCAAATGATGCCTTTATCTCCTGCAAGGCTTTTTCTTGAGCAGGACTAAGAGCTAAGGTATCACTATCAGAGGCAAAGGATACCCTATCCACTACCTCAGTATAGACTTCCAACACCCCGTAGTCTATAACCTTTTTGAGTACCGCTGTGCCCACCTCTGCCTTTTCCAAAAGCATCTCAGCTGTGATAAGGGATTGTTTTTGGGCACGTAAGGCCACAAAAGCCCAAAGGAGCTTTTGCTGGGCTTTGGTTTTTGAGTATATCTCCGTCCAAAAGTGCATTGAGTGCTTCTTTTTCCTGATAAGTAGGAGTAAGGCGGAGGTATTTCTGGAGTTTAGGTTGGTATTTCTCAAAGATTTTCTCACTGAGTCGTACTACCCCTTTTTCTATGAGTGTCTTAAGTACCCCTATAGGATTTTTCTTTTGGAGTATTTTACCCACTTCCTTAGTAGAAAGTGAGGAGGCCTGTCCCAAAGCCTCATAGACCAAGAACTCATCATCGGAAAGGGTGTCGGTAGCCACCGTCTGTTCGGTACGCTCCACCATGGTCTCACTCTCCAAAAAGCAGTGAGGAAGGCATACCTATCTTGAGCAACTCACCAAAGCTGCCAAGGTAGTAACCACTTGCCCAAGCAAATAGCTGTAGTTGCCGTGGGGAGAGTACAGGCGCCTCGTCCAAGATAAACTCAATAGGCTTGGTAGGATACGAAGGGGTATGCTCATGCACCTTGATAGTAATAGCCGTATAGATTTTAGATTTCCCAAAAGACACCACCACCCGCATTCCAGCTTGTAGGAAAGCGGCTTGCTCCTCATTGACCTCATAGGTAAAGGCTGGGCGCAGCGGCAGGGGAAGGACTACATCTATATAGTGCATGGGCTATGCTTTCTGCTCGTTCCAATAGTAGCTATCAGGGTAGATGCGTTGGCCAAAGATAGCCGTCCCCACCCGAACGATCGTGGCACCTTCGGCTATGGCGATCTCAAGTCACCACTCATACCCATAGAGAGTTCTTGAGGCTGCACATCAGGGAGATTTAGAGCGATAATCTCTTGCTGAATACGCTTAAGCAACTGGAAACACTTGCGTACCTTGTCCTCTTCAGCACTGAAAAAGGCCAATAGTCATCAGCCCCTTGATATGTAGGGTAGGCAACTGAGCTACCTGTCGGGTGAGTTCTAAAGCTGCTTCGGGTGCTACACCGAACTTACTCTCTTCGCCAGAGGTATTCACTTGGATAAATACGTCCATTTCACGCCCCTGCTTGAGAAAGTTTCTGGTGCAGCTTCTCGGCCAAGTCGTAGCGGTCAAGGGATTCCACACAGCTGACCTCATAACGGAGGATTTCCTTGATCTTATTAGTCTGTAAGTGGCCAATAAAGTGATTGGTATGCGGGGTTGATTTCAGAGCCTCGTATTTTTTTCCTTGAGTTCTTGTACTTTGTTCTCTGCAATGAGGGTATAACCAGCCGCTAACGCTTGCTGTATGCGTTCAGGACTTACCGTTTTTGGTAGCCAAAAAGCAACTTGACCTCCTTAGGGTCTCTGCCTGCTGCCTTACAAGCCTCATCAATGCGCTGTTGTACATGCTTGAGATTTTTGTATGATAGTATCCATTTGAATTTTGAGTTTTTAGGAAAAGCAAAAATACAAAATTAATGACAAATGACAAATGACTAACGATAAATTATTCGTCACTTGTCACTATTCATTAACGGCTGCTTGCCAATACTCCTTGGTCTCTATGTCCATGATCGTAAGGCGGCTATTGAAGCCTGCGCCTGTGTCAAGATTCCATACATGGTGACGGCACATAGGTTGGTCTGTACCATAGTTAAGGGTAGGTGTATGCCCTATATAGATTTCTTTGTATAGCGACAATCTTTTGGGGTAATATGGATCAGTGGGAGGCATGTCTTCAGGAGTGGCAAGGGCTAACTCCCAAAGCGTTCTATCCCAATAGAAGTTTTCTGTGAAAAACTCATGTGCCACACCCCACGATCGGTAAAGCCAGCATGTAAGAACAGGCGATTTTGCCCGTCTAAGAGATAATTTCTAAGTGATTGAAGGAAATCAATATGTAATTGCTTATCCTCCTTAGAGTAGTGCTTATAAGCCTCTTCGGTAGCCTTGCCTCCATGAGAGCGCCAAAGATCAGACATGGGCTTGCCTAAGAGAAAGTCGCAGCACAAAGCATCGTGATTACCCCTGAGATAAATCACTTGGTGTGTCTGTTGCAGGGCAATAAAGCTTGTCCAAGACTTCAGGGGTATGCTTGCCCCTATCGGCATAGTCTCCTAAGAAAATCAGTAGGTCATCGGGAGTAACTCGTGCCCGTTCCAAGACCTCAAGTAGCGCTGCATAAGCACCATGTATATCACCTATAACAAGTGTTCTCATAAGAATAGTGGTTAGTGGTTAGTGGCTAGTGATTAGTGGTTAGTGGCTAGTGATTAGTGGTTAGTGGTTAGTGTCATGTCCTAAAATTAGTTGACACTTTTAGTTATTTGTTTAACATCATTTTTATCAAGTCACACTTTATGTAACTTCAGGAATAACTTTAGTTCTGTAATCATATATAAGCATGGCTTTTTATCTTTAATAGCCTATAATATCTATGTTTATGCTACTTGATTAAAGAAAATACTATCTGGTGTCTTCAACTCTAATGACCAGTGTAGGCGCTCTTGGTTATAAGTCTCTATAGCCGAACGAACAGCTCTTTCAGCTAATTGTTCGTCATTAAATGTCCTATCTAAGAGAAATTCAGCTTTCAATATCCCATTTACACGCTCTGCACAAGCATTTTTCATAACAATGATCCTTCTCTGTCATACTGATATCTATCTTTTCTTTCTGCAATAGTTGGACATATTCTTTACAACAATACTGAATACCTCTATCAGAATGATGTATCAAGGGAATAGTTCTATCCCTATGCTTTAAGGCCTTTTTCAGAGCTTTTATACCTCCTTCTATAGAAAGGCTATTACTTAGAGAATATCCCATTATTCTCCTTGAAAAATAAGTCTGTTACCAAAAAAATAAGTACCTAAATCCTTTAAGTGTACGAATGTAAGTAATATCACTTACCCAAACTTGATTCTTATGTGTAATCTCTAGACCTTGAATAAGATTTCTCCACTTGTAATAAGGGTGATTTGAATCAGTTGTTCTAGTAAAACTCTTCTTTCTTTCTACAAGTAAACTATTGTTTCTCAATATGCCTATAAAAGCATCTCTACCTATTTTTTTCCGATATTTTTTTAGATCTTCCTTTAGCATACAATAAAGTTTCTTAGATCCTACTCTAGGTTGTTTTTATACGTACTTGACGAACTAAATCTACAACTATTTTTTCTGTTATAGCTTCCTTTCCCTCTTTTCTAACACTTTCATAATAGGCTTGTCTACTAATACCAAAAAGCTTACAAAGAACAGTTACTTTTTCCGTTTTGGAAAGTATTTCAATAACTCTTGTTCGGACTTTTTTTTTAAATCTGTACCAAACATCTCATCACTCACTTCAATAACTGTTTGATTGACTTTATTCTCTAATGCTAATTCTGCATAAGCTTTCTTTAAAAGCTGCTAATTCTTTTTCTAAGTAGCTCAATTTCTCTTACTTCATCTTTTGTTTCCAGCGTACAACTTTTGTTTAATAGGTGATTCTTTTCCATATTTTTTTCGAGCCAATTCTGAATTGTAGAGCCGCCTTTTATATCATATTTACGACGACAATCTTCTATACTCAATCCATTTTTCTCGATCTCTTCAACGATACTTAGCTTAAAGCAATCACTGTACCGAACTAATGCTTTCTGATTCTTTGTCATGTCTTTTATACTTGTTTTAAGATTTATACTTGTCAATCTATTTTAGGACATGACAGTCAATAAATTCCTGAAAAGTTTCTATATGAACAGGTAGGGTGTTTGACCAAAGGAAAGGAGTAGTTTTGGAACCGTTGCCACCATTTCCGCCAATCTTCTTGGGTAGGCTTTTTCTGGTAAAGGTACTATACTGCTTAGAAAATCCCTTTATATAACTTAGCTTTTTCTTGAGCCAACTCACTCATTAGCCTTTCTTGCTTATACTCCTTGGAACCTCCGACCCTTTTCCCATCCTTGCTTACCCCTTCCCAATTTTTCTGATTTATGATAGTAACCTTTTGTGTGGAAGACAACGTCTCTATCCACTGGGGGATATCCCGAAAGTCATCTCTATTGTTAATCTCTTGATAGTAGATAGGGATTCCTTTTTGATTTTTCTCCATAGGGGATAAGGGCAGTTCCTCAGGATAAGAGAGGGTTATTTTCTTGCCTTGCTCATCGGTATAGAAGGCTTTCTTAGTATAATAGACATAAGGCGCATTAGTAATCAGGGAGTATCTCAAAAAGAAATAGGGATATCGTACTTGTAGGTAATTTTGTCCCCAAAGAGAGGAATCAACAAGATAAGAGAAGTCCCCAACCTCTTAGCATCCAAGGGGGTGAGCTTAAGGAAATAGGCGCTATTCTCAAGAAAATATACATTGCCTTTCTCTAATACAAAGAGTGCTTTTTCGGATATTGCCATAGAGGTTAATCGTGCGATACTCCGGCTTGAACTCACCTGTAACTACGCTACCTTGTGCCAAAAGCCGTACAGCTGAAGAAGAAAGTCAATATTATATATCTTATCATTGTTGTTATAATTGAGTTAATAAATTTTTATTATTGTTATAGTTTTTCGTATATTTTTTTGAATAGGTGAGACAGTGTCTCACTTATTTAACATTTTAGAAATCAAGAAGCTAATACGATGAAAAATCAACACTTTTATTCTTCGTCTATTATTCTACGTAATTCTTCTTGTAGTTGCTGTTTGTCTGGTAGATAGAGTTGATATCTACTTACAAAAAAAGCTGATTTGATATACCTTGCATCGCATATTCTATAAGAACTTGATGCTTGTAGGCGCCAAGGACAATCCCTATAGGTTCATTATCTCCTTCGGTATTTTCTTCATTCTTAAAATAGTTTAGGTATAAGTTCATCTGTCCTATATCATTATGCTCTATTTCTCCTTTCTTCAAGTCTATAAGAACAAAAACACTTTAAGATACGATGATAAAACACAAGATCTACATAAAAGTGACGCGATCCTATATTGATTCTATATTGTCTTCCTATAAAGGCAAAGCCCTTTCCTAATTCTAAAAGAAAATCTTGAAGATTAGCTATCAACCTACGCTCCAATTCTCCCTCTAAGTAGGTCTGTTTTTTTGGGAGAATACCTACAAACTCTAATACAAAAGGATCTTTGATAATATCTTCTGGAGATTGTATTTGTTGTCCCTGCTGACTAAGTCGTAGCACTTCTTCTTTATTTTTACTAAGTGCTAATCGGTGGAAAAGCATACTTTTCATTTGTCGCTTAAGCTCTCGTACACTCCAATTCTCTTGTTCACATTGTTTTTGCGTAGAAATTGATTTCAAGCTCATCATCCGCTTTCAGTATCTCAAAATAATGACTCCAACTCAAAAGAGGAGACACTGTCTCACTTTTAGAGAACATAGATAAAACTTCCGTATATAAATGATATTACTTCGGCTAAATCCTTTTTCCATAAGCAATGGTTAGGTCGTGAGAGAGACGATTGAGTAGTTCTGCCCCATATTCTGCGCGTTCGTTTCCTTTCTGTTCATATTCCACAATATAACGACCTATCTCCCAATTAGTTCTCACCAATGCCATATTGACTGCTTGAAGCGCTTTGCTCCTTCCTTCCATTAGTACACGACCTATCGCCTCAATCAGTTCTTGATACAAAGGACTTCTTTCCATTAGTTTCTTATTCATAGTTATTCCTATTTTTAATGTTAATAAAATTGCATTGTCACTATCATTTTTGTATATTTTTTTGAATAGGTGAGACAGTGTTTCACTTATTTGAGCATGGGGCAAAGATAATGAAAATTCCCCTAACTTGGTAGAGGAGTTAGGGAGATTTTTAGGAGAAAAGCAAGCACTTTCTTATAAGAATTTCTTAGCTTCGCTAGCAATAGCGGCAATAAGCTCACCACTAAAACTATTGCTTAGTTGGCGGGTATGGATAAGAATACGCTTGTTATCTTTGCTAAAATGTAAATTATACCAATATTTACCTACTTGTATTGTTTTTTTCCTTCCCATTGGACATCAAAGGTTTGTTGCATATCGAATTTGTATTTTATTGGATAATCTCCAGCTGCTACAATCACAATAGGAAAGTCCTTAAAGAAAGGCAACGCAAAGAGAGACTTACGCTCTTCTATAGACTGTTGTCTGAAGGCTTCTATCTCCTTGTCATTATAACTTTCTTTGGTAGGATAATCGCTAAGTTCGGTGATGAAAAAAACTCCTTTTGGAAATTGATTTTTTTGAGCTTTTCTCCTTGTAAAAAGAGCTGTTCGTAGAGCTTTTCATACTTTGTATAGGTATCACTAGTACCTCCATTATAAGGTTTTCCTTCTTTCCTTATATCCTTTTTTATTAAACTGATTGCCATAGGCATACAATGGATTTTCATCGGAGATAGGGCGCTCCCCATCATAGTTAGGCACTTCCCCTGTGGAGAGGATATGCTCCCATTGTGCTACATTGCTCTGGAGAAGTTCCTCTTTTTTTCTTCTCCAAATGGTCTGCAAGGTCTTCCTTTGCCACATGTGCCGCTTCTTTACCTATTACCAATACTTTCCCATTAGGGTTTCCATACCCTACAAATAGGTTGTTTTTCTTTGCAGTATTGTACTACTTGCTTGAATTTTTTCTGTGTACATATAATTTAAATCTTTTAAAATGTTATATTCTTTTCTAAGGATGCGTTCGGGTATTCCGTTTAGATAATAAACGGTCTCCCACAAGTCATTTTCAAAAATAAGTGTGGATATATTTCTCTATTTCATTACCTTCCGCATCATATCGAATACAAGAAAAGATATTCCCTTCACATCCATCAAACATAGAAAAAAACCTTTTAGGTTCTTCTTGGTAATCAATATCCTTGTAAAGAACCACACTTTTCTCACCTCCTGCACTGAGGGTTGTGCGTTCTACCTTTCCTTCAAAAAAACTTATAAGAGACTGTTTCTCTGAGTTCTAGGTCTTTGTAGAAGATCTCATAGAACTTTACCTCAATTATTCTCCCCTCTTCGTCATAACGAATAATTTTTATCTCCATTATGAGAATACACTATTTTTTTGCTCCTGTTTCATCATATTCTACAAGTCCTTCTGAATAGGAGAACTCTTCTATATCATAAGAGTCGCCATCTATTGTTTTAATATTTCCTCCCCAATTTCGGGTATATTGCAAAAGTTTTTCCCTTTTCATCATATTCCCATTCTTCAGTATCACCACAGAGATCTCTTACTCTACTGCGGAGAGCACCATCCTCATAATAAACAAACTTTCGGCTATGTACTATCTTATCAAACATAGAACAGTTCCACTGCACCAATCTTTCTTCTGTATCATATTCAAAGGTGAAAAGAACTTTTTGAAAGAATAGGTATCTAAAACAAGTGATGTCATAAGACCTCGCTTGTCATAATTTTCCACTCGTCTAAAAAAACTGAAGTTCAGGAATTTATGATAAGACATATTAGATATTTCCTTTGGAAGAGATATGGTATGAGAGGTATGACGAATCACATGTACCATATAATCTATCATTTCCCCAAAACAGAAAGGCGAATGAATCTCATCTACACTCAAGAATTTTTCCTACCTCAACCGTATTATCTTCTGTCTTTATGGCTTGGTATTCCTTGTAACTTATTTCAACCGTTTTGCCTGCAAAGAATTTGTTGGCTGGTATCTTTTCTATATAAAGAGAAGCATCTTTTTTTAGTTAACATATAATTTTTTTGTTTTTTTAGTTATACTTTACCCAAGAAATGTTTCCGTTTTTTAGGCAACTTAAATCTTTTTAGGCATTCAATTAAATACTTCTTATTTTTCCCTCCATATTGGTTTCTCAGTTCCATATCACCATTTTTAAGCGTTATAAGAACATCTGTACCATGGAAAATAGCTTTTACTACATTACTTTTCAGCAATTGTAGATTTGCGACCTCCATAATCATTACAAAGATCTGTTTTACCATTACTATAGGTAATTAGTATTTGCTTTTCATCATTGCTAAGAGCTGCATCTACGACATTTTTTTCTGCAATAGTTCTCAATTTTTCCTCCATTATCATTGAGGAGGTCTAACTTTCCTTTTACAATTTTTTTAAAATCATTTTGCATTGTATTTTTTTAAATATTGCCTACTCTGAAAGGTTTTCAGCTTCCCCTATTTGTTTCTTTAGATAAAAGGTTGCGGGCATCCCGTTTTGCTTAGCTCGAAGCCCGACCAAAGGCAAGTGTAAAAAGCAAAAGGAACGCCCGCAATACATAACGCTTCCACTTTACTTTCCTACACTTTTTAATATTGGTCGTATTTCGAGCTAGAAAAATAAAAAGCGAAACGTTATTATATATTATCTATTTCTGTACTGTCAGTTTTTTTCGTATAAATTTTTATTAATTTGCTGACAAAGATACGAAATTATTTTTTTATACTAACGCCCTTTTTGCTACATTTTTACTTTATAGTCAATCGTATTTAGAACACAAATGAATAGAATGAGAGATTATTCTTCACCTACTCTTTTTCAAGGGAGAATTGCCTCACATACTCCCGCTTTCGTGGACTTTGACCCTACAGCTGCTCACACTAATTTTTTCGCAAACCATTTTTGTTTGACTATAATTCTTTTCCAAGTCTGAGAATTTTTCCTGCTTCCCATCGTAAATAAATACTCCTCAAAGTATTTTTGGTTATAGTGCTTTGATAAAACAAATTCTGCCATTCCTGCAGTAGGTAGATGCCCCTGCTCATCCCATTCAGAGATATTATAGTATTCAGGTCGGTAGAGAAACAAAATAACATCGGCATTTTTCTTCAATGCTAATATCTTTAAAAATCACAAAGCTGAGGACGTTTATGTTTTTGTAGGATATTCCAATCTGCGTGAAACCTGGGCTAAAAGCAACAATAGGAATATTTAATTTTTCAGGGCGAGTTCTTTTTAATTGCTGAGAAATAACAACCTCTGTTTGTTTTTGTTTTCTATTAATTGCAAATAATCAATAACAATTAATCTAATATCGTGCTCAATAAAAAGTTTTTTTCTGCTTTTTTTACAGATATTATCTACGGAGAGATGTTGAGTATCATCTACATATATAGGAGCATCCTCAAGTTTGTCTATATAAGTATTGAATATTTTTTTCTTTCTTGATCATCTAATATGTCTGTACGCAGTTTATCTGTTGTTAAAGATGTTTGCTGAGAAACAAAGCGTGTTAGTAATTGTAAAGAACTCATTTCTAAAGAAAATAAAGCTACGGGTATATTCCTTTCTACAGCTATATGATGTAACATAGACAAAGCAAAAGCAGTCTTTCCCATAGCAGGACGTGCTCCAATAACCACAAATTTTTCCTCTTTCCCATCCTAAAATTAGAGCGTCAAGATCTCTAAAACCTGTAGAAATCACATTGACCTCGTCTCTCTTAAAGTCTAATCTATTAGATAATTTTTTATTGCTAAATGACTTCCTTCCATTTGATAATATTTTTTTAAAAATAAATATGCGGGCATCCCATTTTGCTTAGCTCGAAGCCCGACCAAAGGCAAGAGAGACAATATTAAACTTACCTAAACAAACATTACCATTCTCATCTGTTGCAATGTCGTATTCCTTGTAAGAGGTTGCTACTTTTTTTACCTGCAAAAGAGATGTTAGGTTTCATTACAGGAATGTAAGGTATTGAGGCTGTAGTGAATCTTAATCCTTCGTCTTTTAATTTCATCGTTGTATGTTTTTAGTGAGTGCCTACTCTGAAAAAGTTTTCGGCTTCCCTTGTTCCTTTAGATTTCAGGGGCAAAAGGTAATCACCCAAATGAACATTACTTGTCGTTTTTGAAAAATCGTATCTTTGTGTAAAAAAATGACTACTGTAGCTATTTTCCTTAGACACCAGTTTATTATCCAACAATTACGGATTTATGGTGCTTTTGTCTTATGAAGAAATAAATAGTAAATACAAAGATAGATTTGGTGATACCTTTGAACTACGTACATTGCAGCGAGATATCAAGGATATTGAGTGTATCTATAAGATAAAAAAATCAAATGTTTCAAACGCTTCAAATCCGATAGTGTCTATAGAATTGTAGAAGAAGGAGATGCTTCTGTAGAGGATTTGCTGGAAGCCTTTGATGTATTTCAGGCCTTTCAAGAAGATGAAGACAGTTATCGGTATGTAGTGTTTGACCCTCGTCAATCATCAGGCACTCAACATCTTAGTTTCCTGATCAAAGCCATTATACAACAGAAACGAATTGAGTTCCGTTATCAAAAGCGTTATCCTCCTAAGGAGGTATTAACTCGTACTATAGACCCCTATCTGCTTAAAGAGTCCCAGCGCAGGTGGTATCTGTTAGGAATGGATATCCAAAAGGAACAATGGCGGATTTTCGCTCTTGACTGTATGGAAGACCTCGAAGAAAAAGGACATGGAGCACATACTAGGGAAAAGGCAAAGCAAGCACAAACATTCTTTGATGATAGTTTTCAGTTCGTGGGTAGGAGACGGACAACTAAAAAGCCGAGAAAGTTATCCTCTCCTTCAGAAGAAACGAAAAAGATTCGTTTTTTTACACCGAATCCTGCCGAATACCTTAGAGCCATGCCTTTGCATCGCTCTCAGGTATTTATCAAAGATACCCCTGAGGAGATTGTTCTCTCGCTACAGATCAAGATTACTCCCGACTTTGTCAAGGAGATTCTCTCCTATGGGGCGCATGTGAAGGTGGTTGCCCCTGAGCACTTGGCCGAGCGGGTCAAAAAGTGAGATAAAAACACGCTACAACTGTATGATAATTGAATAAAAATTCGTAACTTTGCGTGCCTTTTTTTATTCAAGACAAAGCCTCAAGAGACTTGTTAAGTATTAATTTTTAATCTGTTTTATAATGAGTACAACCATTAGAGAATTAGAACCAAAAGAGGTATGGAATCGCTTTGCGGACATCAACGCAGTGCCTCGTCCCTCCAAAAAAGAACAAAAAATCACTGCCTTCATGGTGGATTTCGGTAAGAAATTGGGTCTTGAGACCACTTCCGATGCCTATGGAAACGTGATTATCCGAAAAACCTGCTACGGCTGGATTAGAACACAAAAAGCCTATCATCCTCCAATCTCACTTGGATATGGTATGCCAAAAGAACAATGACACGGTCTTTGACTTTGACAATCAAGGCATAGAAACTTATATAGACGGCGACTGGGTACGTGCCAAAGGTACTACCCTAGGGGCAGAACAATGGTATGGGCGTGGCTGCCATTATGGCTATCTTGGAGAGCAAAACCATCGCGCACCCTGCTCTTGAGGCGCTCTTCACCACTGATGAGGAAACAGGTATGACAGGTGCTCAGAAGCTTAGCAATGATGCCCTCAAAGGAGAAATCCTCCTAAACCTTGATACTGAGCTAGACACCGAGATAGAAATCGGTTGTGCAGGTGGGATAGATGTTTCCGCTTATGCTGACTACAAAGAGGAAGCTACCCTTCCGATGTTGTGGCTTATCACATAGTGGTAACAGGACTTTTGGGTGGACACAGTGGTATGGAAATCCACATAGGTCGTGGCAATGCCAATAAGATTATGAATCGTGTCCTCTTCCATCAATATGAAAAAAACATGGGCTACGCTTGGCTCAGTTGCATGGTGGCGGTTTGCGCAATGCTATTCCTCGTGAGAGTGAAGCCATCGTAGTGGTACCTAAGAAAAACCAAGCGGCTTTTGAAAAAGAATTCAAAGAAAAACGCCGAACATATCTTCAAAGAACTACAACCTGTAGAGACACAGCTCTCTATCTCCTTCAAAGAAACCAAAACTCCTGAAAAAGTGATGGAAGCCAGCGCACAAGTGGCTTTCCTTAGAGCTGTAGCCGCTGCTCCTTGTGGGGTGTATGCTATGAGCCGCAGCGTAGAGGGCTTGGTAGAGGCCAGCAACAACGTTGCCAACATCAAGGTAGAAGCAGGTAAAATAGCTGTACTCTGTATGACCCGTTCTTCTGTGGAGAGCAGCAAGCAAGACTTGGCACATAGCCTTGCCGCAGCCTTCGAATTGGCGGGCTACAAGGTTGAGTTTACTGGAGCTTACCCAGGTTGGGAGCCTAACCCACACTCCCCTATTCTACAAGTCTTGAAGAAAATCTATGTACGTTTGTTCCAAGAAGAACCGAATGTAGCGGCTATCCATGCAGGATTGGAATGTGGCCTTTTGGGCGAACACTTCCCTCATATTGATATGATTAGCTTTGGTCCTACCATACTTGGCGCACACTCTCCTAACGAAAGAGTAAGTATCAAGTCTGTACAGAAATTCTGGAAATATCTTTTTGGAAATTCTAAAGAATACACCAGAATAATTGTTAATTGTCAATTGTTAATTGTTAGCAACTAATAAAAACCCTAACCGATTAAGATGCGATAAACCTAACTAATTAAGATACAATAAGCTCACATCTCTATAGAAGACTACGCTAATCAAGGAGTTATCTTAGCTAGCGCATGTGTAGAGACGTGAGTTTATTGCGTTTTTGTTCGTGGAAATTACAGAGTTACGCTTAGTTGTTGCATCGTTCTCTCGGTGAAAATCCGTGTTTCACATACCCAGCTGTGAGCACTCGCTAGCTTTATGGGAGAAAAAAATATAATTGAGGTGTCAAAGTATTTTTCATATATTTGCACTCTGAAAATTAATGTATTATGGAATTATTTAAGGGACAAAGCCTCTTAGAGTTTACTGAACGCTTTAAAACAGACTTAGATTGCGAAGAATATCTAGCTTCTTTAAAGTGGGAAGATGGATATTGCTGTCGCAAATTACGAGGTATATATTCTTGGTTTTTCAGAGTTTAATATAGACCGCTATTTAGCTGAGTATAGTTTTAGAATCAATCGCTCACAAAGCAAAGAGACTATCTTTAACAAATTAATGAAAAGAATTGTAGAGCGTTCTCTCGTTTCCCCAAAAGTCAATTAGTATGTAGCTAAATAGACATCTCAATAATTTTATTTTAAAAACTCTAACCCCTGATAGAAATCTTTATATTCTTCCTCATAACTACTCAATACAAATATGGGAGGCTCATTTTCTGAAAGGAAAGTTAGCCAATGACCATAGGAGTAAAATACAATATTTTCTATAATATCTGGTTTTCCCTTAATGAAATTACCAATATAAAAAAATTTTTTTATACATCCATACGGTTTGCGATACCATTTCCAGCAAAAAAACACGCTCTATTACTTTCTTATTATCTTTAACAATCATTAAGTAAATCATTCTTTCATCCCATCTTTCATTGAGCTTATCCCAATTGGAAAAAGGCTTGCATATAAAAGTCAGCATTATTTATTTTTTTCCTTTATATGTATTATCTATATGAAGAGAGATAGGATATTCATAGTAAGCATATTTGTCCAATAAACTGTAATTGATAGGAAAAGGAATATCTATATTTTTTTATCTTCACGCTTTCTATTCTTTTTTTATTTTTCCCGTTTGGAATATATTTCCATCCTCAATAGATGCGTAATCATATTCTTTTTCCTTTATATGAGGTATCTACTTCTTCGCTATAACTTAATAATAAACCAACATCAAAATACTTCTCTTCTATTTTTTTCCTTCTATTATCTCAATAGGATTGTAAGCGATCATTTCTAAATCTTTTTATTAAATACGTATCCAGTTTGTCCTCTTTTTATACTATAAGCATACACTGTATCAGTTTGTTTTAGGTGTAATTGTTCTAATATTTGCTCTTTGCGTTTTCCTGTTAGGGAGAAATAATATTTTTTTGCTTATTTATCTCTTTCTTTGTAAGGAGCGGTTCTTTTTGACTAAGCCTATAAGGTATAGAGATTTTACGTAATATCCAAATTTTTGGAAAAAAACACTAACTTCATTTACTTTATAAACCTTCAAGTTAGCTGGTTTCCTATTTAAATAACCATACCCTTCTTCTGAATTAGGATATATATTTACAAATTTTAAGCTATCTCTATAAAAACACGATCAGCCGCTATAAGAGAATCTTCACTTATAATTTCTTTTTCTTCCTCTTGTGAAGGATTTACCTCTGTTTTTTTCCATTTTACACGCCGTGATTAGGAAAAAAATACACTTATTATATATAATACGTATTTCATTATATGGTACATTTTAGTGTCTATTATCTATTATAGTCAAAACAAATTTAGATTGCGAATAAATAAAAGATTTATTATCTTTGCACTGTCTATGGAACTAACACTGTCACCAACAGAAATAGAGGAACTTAGAAAGCTCCAACGCAACTTGCAAGGTCGCTCGGATTATGCCCGAGTTACTTGTATTTTGATGCTTTCTATGGGCAATACTCCTATTTTTTTGTTGCTGATTGCTTAGGGTATAGATATTTCTACTATTTATTGTTATCGTTCCTTATATCTTGAAGGAGGACTAGATAAACTCCTTGAGAATCGTTATAGAGGTTATCAAGGTCTGCTTAATATTTTTCAAATAGAATCCTTAAAACAAGAGTTACGCACACATCTTTATACAGATGCAAAACAAGTATCTCAATGGGTTAAAGACACTTTTTGAAGTTACCTATACTCCACAAGGAATGGCTGATTTACTTAACAGAATTGGTTTTTTCCTACAAGAAAACAACCGAAGTGCCTTGTGAGGCGGATCCTTTACCTCAAAAAGCTAATTTAAAATGCAAAACTACAAAAAAATAATGTAATTAACTCATACAAAGAGGATTATTTTTTTGATAGGAAGATAAGAGAAGACAGAGTCTTAGACGATTTGGACAGGCTTTTTTTCAAAAATTAGGTTTCTAAATCATTACCAAATACCTTGAAAAAAATATTTTTTTGAGGCGTCAAAAATAATCTCATATATTTGCACTCTGAAAATTAATGTATTATGGAATTATTTAAGGGACAAATAAAGACTTTAATATAACTCAAAAACCGAGTAATGATGGAAGAATTTTCCTATATTACATAAGGTAATACATCAGGTAAAGTATTGGATACGAGGTATATATTCTTGGGTATCAGAATTTAACATAGACCTATATTTAGCGGAATACAGTTTTAGAATTAATCGCTCACAAAAATAAAGATACTATCTTTAACAAATTAATGAAAAGAATTGTAGAGGGTTCTCCCGTTTCCCAAAAGTCAATTAGTATGTAGCTAAATAGACACCTCAATTAATTTATATTATTCTTTAAAATGAAACATATTATAATCACATTATTACTTTTTGGACTTACATTTTTCCGTAAAGGCACAAGTTTATTTAGGTGAAACGGATAGTATTATTGTAAAAAGATACTATTATAGAGATAAAGAATTGTCTAGTATTGGTTCTACAGAAGATAAGAAAGATATTTTTGAGGAGTTATCTTCAAAAGAACTAACTCACAAACAAGAAAAAAATATTACGCCAAAAATTAAAACAAAAGAAAAGTTTTTTTATGATCAAAGAGCTTTATTAAATCATTTTTAATATAAGTGTTCTCATCTACAAAGATGGAGCAAAAAGTTTTTTAAAATTAATTATTCTTCTTTAACAAACAACTTAACTATCTATAAAAGGGTAGATGAAGATGACTATGAATATGATTATATATATAAAGGGCAAGCCACCCCATACTTATATCGCTTTTTAAATAAATTATAATTGAGGTGTTAAAAATAATTTCATATATTTGCATTCTGAAAAATTAATGTATTATGGAATTATTTAAGGGACAAAAGCCTCTTAGAGTTTACTGAACGCTTTAAAAACAGACTTAGATTGCGAAGAATACTTAGCTTCTTTAAAGTGGGAAGATGGAATATTTACAGCCTCTAAAACACATAATTCAAAAAGAATATACAATAACACAAATAAGACGAAATAGAAGAAAAAAATAACAGAAGAAATAATAAACAAAAACAAATGAAAAAAACAAATGAAAAACAAAAAAATGAAATTATTACTTATTAGTTTATTTTTAATAGGGACAGTGAGTTCTTGTGAAAATGTTGTTAATAATAACACTGAAAAAGATCCACAAAATGAATTATTAAGTATCGAATCTGATACCATATCTGATACCATATCTAATGCACAAGAACATTGTGATTTTGAAGATTTTATTAAGGAAGAGATGGGCTATACAAATGGCGTTTTTTTAATAGCAAAGGAAGACTTGATTTAGGAGACATTGATATAAGTTCAATGCTCTCTAAACCATCTTTTTCCTTATGGGGTTATTCCTTATATTGGGTTTATTGATATAAAGATTAAAAAGAAGATTAGAGATTAATTTTCTAAAAATAGAAAAAAATCAACAACAAATGATAGTCTTTATATAGCAAAAAGGGAAAACAAAAAGTTGGTAAAAATGTAAGATTGTTTGAAGGAGATATAAAAATCAAACATGTATATTTTTTGCAGAGCATTCTAAAGGTTTAGAGGATGATATGGTGGGGAAAATAAAATCACAAGGAATTATTATTGCTGATTATTACTTTAGAGAAGATAAGAAATTATCAGCTACTGGTGTTTTTTGAAGGAAAGGTTTTATTAAGATGGTATATTAACAATAAAAGGAGTGTTTTTTTATTTGATGATATTGAAGAATATTCAGATGACTATAGAAACAACCAATTTGTAGGGACTTGGACAAGTTATAAGACAGGAGTTAAAAAAAGTAGCTAATTGGGGCATTTGTCGCATCCCTTGCTCAGGAGACTTAGATTGGGGTGCAGCTGAATTTTCTCCTGCTCCTGAATATAAAAAATATGGCTGGGAAGACTATAAACCTTAAATAAAAAAACCCTTACCTTTGCAAAACAAACAAACAAGATAGAACAAAGAACAATCTACTCACCCATTATCCTGTAAATTGGATAGACGGAATGAAGCTAAACAGCAGCCATTTTATTGCTGTGCAGGACTTTGTAACTGATAGTGTTAGAGATGCCATAGCCCTGCAAACCACAGACCTTAACTATGGCTTACAACCTGTGGCAGGCGATTCGGTAAAGATGCACGTGCTGTTGGATCACTACAATCAGCTGCAACTAACCCTTGAAGAGTGCCACGCTGTTACTCCTAATGGAATACGTATACAAATCAGTGCCTCACAAGAAGGACAAACCTTAACGCTAAGCAAGGATATGACAGAGATGAAGGGTAATGCCACCTTCTTCGTGTTTATCACCGCTGAATTGTTTAAACCAACTCCTTACGGAGAGGCAGCGGCACAAGAATACCCACCGCGTATTCCTTTTTGCGCCCTACCTTGATGTTAAAACCAGGTACGACCCCAGATTCTGTTCCTGATACATTCTATAAATATACTCCAAAAGAAATGAAAAAAATATAAAGAGAAGTTTTTAAAATAGCTATACTATCTATTTTTTTGTAGGAAGTATACAAATGGTAATATTCCTTCCTGATGGTTCCTATTGTGATGACTTAAGTAGTGATGTCATTTCAGGGATATTTAGATTTATGCCAATTCAATTTATAATTATGTTTTTTTAATAGTTATATTTTTTTAAGTCTTATGATAAATATACATCATTATTTGTTTTATTATTTCTTTGGCTTTATATCAATAAAATAGAATTTACAAATAGAGAAGCTTGTTGGTCAACTTTTTTTCAGAAAGAGAGATTGAAGAATACGTAATGAGATCATTCAATTTTTTTCCTTGTTCTATATCTTTATTTCTTTTTGTATATATTGGATTATGAAAAAGAATATGATTAACTTTTAAATAATAAAAATTAGAAACAGAAATATCAAACATATTCTCCTATCTCCCCACCAAATGCCTTAGTTCAGGGTCGTTGGAGATACGTTCTTTCTCGCGTTCAATGATTTCAATGACGTCTAACTTTATTTGGCGGTAGTTGGCTTCTACCTGTTCTTTGGTAGTATCGTTGCCGTTGGCATCGGTGAAGGAGAGAACTTCGGGGATTTTCTGGTAGGCTTTGGTCTCCTCAGCTACTTTGGCGTTGTCTACAACTATCTGTGCGTGGAATATCTTCTGGTCAATGCGTTCATCAAAGTTGTCGGATACTGCCCCAACAAACACATTAGTAAAACAGCACAAGTTACTACTGACGAATGGAAAGGATATAAACCTATAAAAGACTTTGATATAACTCAAATTCCTAGTAATAATGGAAAGAATTTTCCTACATTACATAAGGTAATACATCAAGTAAAGTCTTGGATACGAGGTATATATTCTTGGGTATTAGAATTTAATATAGACCGATATTTAGCGGAATACAGTTTTAGAATTAATCGTTCACAAAATAAAGATACTATCTTTAACAAATTAATGAAAAAGAATTGTAGAGGGTTCTCCCGTTTCCCAAAAGTCAATTAGTATGTAGCTAAATAGACACCTCAAAAATATAATTTTGCTTACGTCGAACTCACATTATATTATTAACAATTTACAATTGATAATTAACAACTAATATTTGGTTGGAAGTATCAAAAAAATGCGTATCTTTGCCCAATGAATCTAAAAAGGAAAAGTACTGGCTGTTGTCTGTGCTATCTCATGGTTTTTCCTCCTGCGGGGAGTATCAAAAAGCCATGAAATCAGACAATTATGAATACAAATACCAAGTAGCTAAAGCCCTCTATGAGAAGGGTGACTACACTCGTGGATTACGCCTATGGGAGAAGGTAGTAGGCTATTATATAGGCCGCCCACAGGGGAAGAGGCCTTGTATATGTATGCTGATAGCTTCTATAAGCGGAAGAAATACGTGCTGGCGGCCTATCAGTATGAGCGATTTTTTTGCGCAATTACCCTCGTAGTGAGAAGGCCGAAGAGGCGCTCTTTCTCAAGGGGGAATGCCACTTTTGGGAGTCGCCTAAGTATAGCCTAGACCAGAGCGAGACAGCTAAGGCCTTGGATGAACTACAGGGAGTATATAGATCGCTACCCCAATGGCGCACACCCTAAGGGAGGCTAACAATATGGTCTTGGAGCTACTGAACAAGCTCCAGCAGAAGAGTTTTGAAATAGCCAAGGGCTATGACAAGATTCGCGACTATCAGGCTGCTATCAAGTCCTTTGAGAACTTTTTTGATAGACAACCCTGGCTCTACTTTTCCGCGAAGAGGCGATGTACTACCGCCTACACTCGGCTTATGAGTTGGCAAAAAAATAGTGTCAAAAGCAAAGAAAAACAACGCTTTGAAGAGGCCAAGGGCTATTACGAATCCTTTGTTCGCTCCTACCCAGAGACCTCTTTCAAGGGAAGGCAGATAAGATGTACCAAGATATTCTAAAGAAAATAAGTGAATTATGATAAATTTGAAACGCATAGATGCGCCGCAAACTACCGTTACCTATGACAAGAACAAAATAGATGCCCAGACAGGCAACATCTATGAAGCAATTTCTATCATAGCCAAACGGGCTTCGCAGATCAATGCAGAAATTAAGCGCAATTGGAAGAAAAAAACTAGAAGAGTTTGCTATCAATAATGATAGTTTGGAAGAAGTTTTTGAGAACAAAGAGCAAATAGAAGTTTCTAAATTCTACGAAAAACTTCCTAAACCACAAGCTATTGCTGTAAAGGAATGGCTAGATGGGGATATAGAGTATCGTTATATTGATGAAAAAAACAAAACCATGAGTATTCCTTCGCTTAAGAGAACATATACTAATCGGCGTAACGGCTGGAATAGCCGCTTATAAGATACCACACCTTTGTACGCTTGCTTGTCAAAGAACAAGCAAGCGTTAAGGTTAATATGACTGAAGATGCCGAGGCTTTCGTAACACCGCTTACCCTTTCGGTACTCTCCAAGGAGAAGGTATATACCGCATTCCAATCTCAGGAACATGAGTGGCACAGCCATGTGGCACTTGCCCAATGGGCAGATGTCTTTGTCATAGCTCCAGCTACGGCCAACACCTTGGCCAAGATGTCCCCATGGAATATGCGATAACCTGCTATTGGCTACCTATCTTTCGGCTAAGTGCCCTGTGTTCTTTGCTCCTGCTATGGACTTGGATATGTATGCTCACCCGACAACTAAGAACAATATCGCTCTTTTTACAATCTTTTGGCAACCATCTTATTCCCTGCGAGTTTGGCGAGTTGGCCAGTGGTTTGGTAGGTGAGGGACGTATGGCGGAGCCTGAGAGGATTGTAGCCCAATTAGCCCAGTTTTTCTTTTCTAGAAAGCGCTACTCAAGGGCAAAAAGCTCCTCATCACCGCAGGGCCTACCTACGAGATGATAGACCCTGTACGGTTTGTAGGCAATTTCTCTTCTGGTAAGATGGGGGTAGCACTTGCTAATACAGCCGCACTTATGGGAGCTGAAGTAACCCCTTATCCTTGGCCCTACCGCTCCCCACTTTATAGAAAATACGGTGAAGGTATGCCGTGTGGTAAGCGCCCAACAGATGTATGAAGCTGCTCAAGAGGCCTTTGTCGATACCGATATAGCGATATTGGCCGCTGCTGTTGCCGATTATAAGCCTATGGTGCAAGCTCCCCAAAAGATTAAAAAGAAAACCGATCAGCTGACGCTGGAGCTGACCAAGACTCAAGATATTTTAGCGTCCTTGGGTGCTCAAAAGGACAAACAGCTGCTTATTGGCTTTGCCTTAGAAACAGAAAACGAATTGGAGAATGCCAAGAGAACTCACCCGTAAGCACTTAGATGCCATAGTGCTCAACTCGCTCAATGACAAGGGTGCCGGCTTCTCGGTGGATACCAACCAAGTTACTTTTTATCACCCGTGAGGATAAGGTCGTGCCTATACCGCTGAAAAACTAAAACAGAAATTGCAGCTGATATCCTTACCCTTATTCACGACGAATTGTTATAAATCAAAAGGCAAATTGCCATTATAACTAGGGCAAATTGCCATTTGCCCCTCATACACAACGATAACATTATGAAAAACAACTTCTTATCATTCTTTCGCTGCTGAGTTGGGGATTTTTCGCCCAAGAACTCTCTTGCAAGGTTACGATCAACACCCAACGGGTCAACCAGACCAACCAACGGGTATTTGCTACCCTACAGCGCTCTCTACAAGAGTTTATCAACCGCAAGGCTTGGACAGACCTCAAGACAAGGAGAACGAACGTATAGACTGTTCTTTCGTCTTTACCGTCTCTTCCTATGAGAACAATATGCTCACTACCGATGTACAGATACAGGCCTTCCGCCCTGTGTATGGGAGTGGCTACCAAACACCGCTGATGAACTACCAAGAGAAAGGGTTACTTTTTCCTACTTGGAGAACGAACCTATCTACTTCAACCCCAGCAACTTTACCTCTAACCTATCTTCCTTTATCGCCTACTATGCGCTGATTATCATAGGGATAGATGCCGATACTTTTGCTCTAGATGGGGCAAACCCTATTTTTGAAAAGCCCTGGCTGTGGTACTCAATGCCCAAGGAAGTGGCGACAATGCTTGGCTACAGAATGGCTCTAACAACCGCTGGCAGATGATTACCGACCTGCTTTCCAATGATTTTTCAGCCATTCACAAGGTGCTCTATACCTATCATCGCCAAGGCTTAGACCTTATGAGCCAAGATACCCAAAAGGCTAAAAACGGTATAGGGGAAGCCCTTTTTGATGCTTAACGAATTGAACTATAGCCGTATCAACCGCTTTTATGGCTCAGCTCTTCTTTGATGCTAAAACGGAGGAACTCGTCCAAATCCTATCGGAAGGAAAAACCCTTAGAGAAAAAAAGCAAGAGGTACAAAAATATCCTCCTAAAATTGGCTCCTACTCATGCACAACAGTGGGGACAAATTAAGTAAAAAGTGAAAAGTAAAAAGTAAAGGGCTATGAGGATAGTTTTGTTTTATTTGGGGCTGTTGCTGACTGTAGGAGGGTTTGCTCAGGATAAGAAAAGCCTATGTTTTCTTTGATAAAAACGGTAGGCGCACTTCCTACAAGAAACTTCTTAGAAAGAGTGAAAAAGCCGATATAGTACTCTTTGGCGAGTATCACAACAACCCTATTGCCCATTGGTTAGAACTTGAACTTCTTAAAGACCTACAACCCAAGCGTCCACTTGTCTTAGGGGCGGAGATGCTGGAGCGGGATAACCAAGAAGCCCTTGATCGCTACTTACAAGGGACTATTGACCAAAAGGGATTAGACACCTTAGCCCGCTTATGGAAAAACTACAAGACGGATTATAAGCCCTTGGTGGATTTTGCCAAGAAGCACCAACTACCTTTTGTAGCGACCAATATGCCTCGCCAATATGCCAACCTTGTATATAAGAAGGAATCAAGCCCTTGATACACTTGCTTCCACTGAGAAGCAATGGATCGTACGCTTACCTTTCGCCTATGACGGCAGCCTCTCCCAATACGAAAAGATGAAAAAGATGTCGGGACACAACACGGAGAACCTCCCTATGGCACAGGCGATTAAGGACGCTACCATGGCCGAATCCATATTAGCACACTTAAAACCCAACAGCCTTTTTTTGTCCATTTCAATGGGAGCTACCACTCTGACTATTACCAAGGCATTGGGTGGTATCTCAGGCGAGAACGCCCCGATCTACGCATCTTGACCATCGCCACTACCTCGCAAGCGGAACTCAAGAGGCTTGCCAAGGAGAATTATGGTCAGGCTGATTTTATCTTGGCGGTTGATGAAGACCTATAGTCAATCATATTTAGAATGCGAAAAAAATACGAATAAATAAGGCAAAGGGATTTATTCTTAATTTGTCTCTTTCAAGGGCTAATTGCCATTAGCCCCTACACCTGCTCATGCTAATTTTTCGCAAACCATTTCTGTTTGGCTATAAAAAAACAAAAAGAAGTTTGACAAAAAGTTTTTTTGCCTGATTTTTTTCTCTTCTATTAGACGGAAGCCCCAGCGATCGCCTATAGATACCCACAGTTACCTGATTATGCCAACCTAAAGTATGTTACAGACACCCGCTTCTTAGGAGATTATTGTTTCCTACGTTTGGAAGACCCGCTACTACTCTATATAGAGGCCTTAGTGGAGAGAAACGAACTCCCCCGTGCTCAAAACACCTTGACCTATTTTATGCAGAACTTCCGCGATCCTTACTATACTCCTACAGCTACAGACCAAGCCTCCATGCGTGAGGAGGTACGTTGGCAACGCCGTATAGAACTCTGGGAGAGGGCGCCTCTTTCTTTGATTTCAAGCGTTGGGGATTAGGCGCCAACAGAACTCAAGCAGGCAGCAACCATGTCTATGCCATAGATGTTCCTGCAGGAGACAGGCGTTGGGTGTATCAGATTCCTATTAGCGAAATAGAAGCCAATCCGAATATGGTACAGAATTAATAATCTAATGAATTGATAAGCAATGGGTCAATGAGCTTTTAAGGTTTATTGACCCATTGGTTTATTTTATAATCTACTGCGTTCGCCCTCTATACCGCTGCCCCTGACGTCCTCCTCTACCTCTTTGCCTTTGTTGTAGCCCCTCCTACAACTGACCCCTGAAAAATTTATTCGACAGGCATTAAATTATTTTTACCTTGATAATCAATCAAGTAACTTTCGTAATTAAAATCTATTAGCTCTATTCCTTTGGGTGTAAGGGTAAAAGAGGGTGTACGCTCTGTGGGCGAGACAAAAATATCCTTACCACTGAACTGCCAAAGGATTTCGCCCTGCCTATTAAGGCGTGATATCTCCACCTCTCCATGGGTAATGTAATCATCTTGGTAAGGAACAATCTCAAAACAAGTAGCTATATCCACCTGCGTATGCCAGCACACCTTGATTGTAGACAACAGCAAGCAATATACTTCATTACCACAAGTGATAAGGAGTCTATCACCGTCTAACAGTGCACTTTTCTCCCACAGACTACTCACGCTCCCCCCTCCTGTGAGGACTATGCTTTTTATCTCCTCTTCTGCCTTATAGAGATAAACCGCTACTTGTGGCGGGTGTGCTTCCTTTTCTCTTATCTCTATCTGATAAGAATCTTTATAGAGCCAAAGGGTGTTTTTCATAATTTCGATTTTTTTATGTATTGCTACATATTACCAATAGAGATAAATCATTGATTGTAATTTCCTCTAACTTGTTGTCCTGCGCAAAAGAATAAGGGTTTTCAAAGAAAAAGCCATATTCTCATAAGTAGAATTAGGAATATAAAAGAAATTCTCATCATCATCGTACTGAGCCGTAGGATATGTATCCATAAATGTACCTAAAAGTACTTCCCTATTCCTATATCATTGAATTTGCCTAAAAACTTATTATAGAAAGATATCTGAGCTACTTTATTATACAACAAATTAACTTTTACGATGATGCTATCCATAAAAAAACGACTATTAGAAAATGGGTATCTAATTGAAAAACCACATTCCCTTTTTGATATTCATCTCTTAATAGCTTTTCAAATGCTCCTATAGAATTTCCTAAACTAATCTCTTTCAGTCCGTTAGGTTGAATAGGCGATTTAAGTATACTCATTTTTTTATTACATTAATTATGAGTTCAGTATGAGAAATGTTAATGTAAAAACAACTTTGCTATTTTTTAAGTCTGGCACGGATTTTTTTCAATTGACAAATGATAAATGAGATTGTAATTGTATGAGCTACAAGCTCTACTTATAGTAGGCACGAGCTACAAGCTCGCGCCAGCTGGAGGTTCATAGGGTTGTTACCAAGGGCTAAAAAGAAAAAAAGACAGTCAAAGGGAGATAAATAGACTGTCTTTTGGATTCCTAATTAGCTTATATAGCTATTCTTGAGGCACCAGTTTTTTTGTTCTCAAAAGAAGCCCTATTAGTAGTAGGGAGCACAATAGGCTCTCTTTTTAGATTGTTGTAAGCTTGACTCATCGTTTTCAGTCTCTTCTTCCACTTGCTTGAAACCACAAGAAAGTGCTAATTCATAAAGTTCATCAGGGATCTACTTCTTTGAAATATTTTTCAATCCTATCTTTTAATTCTGTTAGTTCCATAATATTTCGTTTTATATTTTTACCTTGTTTTTATTTCTTTTTGTATCTGTGATGTTTTTTTGAGGTGCAGAAACAGCACAAATAGTACAATTACTCGTCCTTAAATTGATATTATTTACTCTCTCATTCTTAAATTTGATATAGAAATTACCTTTTAATAACTTCAAAAGGAGACAATTCTACTTTTTCGTGCCAAGTTTATCAAAGCGCCTTCATCATAAGTCAAATCTTTTTGATTAACCTTTTTTTCTATTTCTCTTTTTGGATCTTTATTGCTTCTTTAAAACTATTAGCCAAGAAAGATGAAAATCAACGCCTATGGGGTTTGTTAAGTCCAAAAACTTATCCTCCTCTACTTTAATTATAGACTCCAAAAACAGAATAATCACTATAGATATAATTCTTTTTATTCTTATCCCAAGATTGTGCTATAGCCCATTTTTCTGCCAATTCTATAGGCTTAGTGGAAATACCTTCTACAAAAAAATAAACACCATCTCCCAACCAATGATCATCACCTTGGGATATTTTTATAGTTAGAATTAAGTATATTCTTGCAACTTTCAGTATCTGTACCATGATACCCTTTAAAAGAAATTATCGCCATATACTATGAGGAATTTTTTTATAGGACAAAGATACAACATTTTCCTTGTTATTACCATTTTTTTCACTTTTCATTTTTCCACTCCCTCCAATTCCAGCAAAAAAACTTTTTCCGCCACAAGCCTCCGCCATAGCCTGTGAGGGTACCATTGGAGCCAATAACCCGATGACAGGGGATTAGTATAGAGATATGATTTTGGCCATTGGCATTGGCTACCGCTCGTACACTTTTTGGGGGAGCCTAAAGCCGTTGCTTGCTGCTTGTAACTCCACGTTTGCCCATAAAGGGATTGTTTGTAGGACTTGCCAAACCCTTTGTTGAAAATCAGTCCCAAAGGGAGATAGAGACACGGAAAAACACCTGACGTTTGCCCGCAAAAATATTCGCTAAGTTCTTCTTCCAAAAGGGCAAAGTAGGGACTTTCACCTTGTACAACCGTGGTTTTTCTCGTTGGGCAATATTTTTTTCAGTTCTGCTTCCAACATTTTGCTATCGGAAAACTCCAACACACAAATACCCTTATCGGTAGCACAAGCCACCATGGTACCTATGGGCGTTTCTATATGCTTGAGCAGGATTCCCCGATCGCTCGAAGAGGGACAAAAGGAAGGCTTTTCTTCAGTTCGTCTGCTTATATTTTTCCATGCTTCACTTTTCATTTCTCACTTTCTTGCTTCCTCTATGGTAAGACCAAAAAGGCTCTAATGCCCATTTGAGATTGGAAAGGATATAATCTTCGTCTTTAGAAAAAAACGCTGGCTATCTCTTTTGTAATAGGGCAGTAAACGCTTGTCTTTTACCCCAGATAGTGCTTGTATAACTGTATGTAACACCTTGTTATCGCTCTCTTGTAGCCCTTTGATGAAGGTGTCAAGATATTGCTCTCTTTTCTTGCTTTTTGCCCAGTGTATAATAGGCTGTTCTACGGATTCGAGGATTTGCATTATCAGTAAAAGGAAGGATTACTTCCTCGAAATTGTCATCGCCTTCCCTAAGGAGGTAGGTAGCGAAATCAAAGGTTTCCTCATCGGTAATAGAGGGCAAGAGTTCTTTTACGACAGGCACCCAGTCGGCACAGTGGTCTTGAGCATACCACCATATATACTGAAATACTTCCTTGGGCTTCTCGGTTACTAAGGTATCCAAATAAGGTCTGGCGCGCTTGTAGGAGGACAAGGTGAGGATTTCAATGAGAAAATCTCTATCCTCATTGTTTAAAGCAATGAGCTTTTCTACTTTGTCTAATACGGTATCAGACAAAGGCGGTCTTTTGTGATACACCCCGTCAAGACAATCGGTTTGGGTTTTGCGATCGTTGGTCTGCTCATATTCGGTGAGAAGTACCTCAGCGGGTTCGCCTCGGTGGTAGCCAAACCAAAGTAGGGTCGGTCGTCCAAGAGTTGGCCAGAGATGACCTCATCAAGATAGCGTTCGTACCAATCCAAGAAATTGGTTTCAAAAAGCAAATGTAGGTTGTATTAAATCCCAATTGACATTGACTACGCGTCCTGCATAAGGCCCTGTAAGCACCAAAGCGTGATAATAGGCACAGCCCTGACTTCCCAAGGGAGCAGTCCGCCAAAGACTTTTTCCACACTGTTGGGTGTAGTCCTCCTCTGTTTGCGTTTCGTCCTCCTCCCGCTCATCATCTTCAAAATCTTCATCTTCTTCGTCATTCATTAATAGCGGACTGGAGAGGGCTTCCCATTCTTCTTTGGTCATATCGGGTGAGAGGGCACAAGGGGCTTTGAGGTAGGTTTCCGTTTGGTCATAAACAAGGTCATTCACTTGAGTACCGAAAGCATACAAGCCATAATAAGGCCCCTGCCATAGTGTCCAACTTCTGGGCTTTTGGCATCGCCTATGGTCTGTACAAAGGCACAGTAATCCTCAGGTAGGGATACGCCATATTTTTTTCAAAGGCAAGGACTTCGGCCTCGCTTACGGGAGGGTTGAGATGGTACTCATGTGTCTCGGCACAAATACTTCTAAGTCTTTATCGGCAGCTTTGGCTTGGGAGAGCTTTTTGCTGAATGCGGTGGAGTTGTTCTTGATACATAAGGGTTAGGTTTTTAGGGGGTCATATAGGGATTTTGATTCTGTTTTTCTATTCGGAGGGTATAGCCTGTTTCTTGTTGAAATCGTTTCATACGAACTAATTGACTTTCTTTGAATTTAGGATAAAGCTTTTATTAGCTATATAAGCACGTTTTTTTCTGTAAATTTACCACTTTGTTCTGTTTTTCTCAAAATATTCAATAGTACGCTTTAATTGTTTTTCACCTTCTTCTACCCAAGCATTTTTTTATCTTTCTTAGATTCCCTGTCTTTTAACTCTACAAAAAAATAACCGTCCTTTCTTCGTACCAAAGCATGCCATCACAGCGGTTATCCATTTCTTTTTTTACTTCATCTCGCCAAATATCAATGCAATTATCAATAGCTATAAAGTGAATTTTCTTTAGCTGCTCATTCTCTACCACTGCAATCCATTTAGCTCCATTTTTCCTCATCAAGATAGGCAGGCTTATTATCCTCTTTGTCATCACATAAGCCAAATATTTTTTTCAGAGGTAACCCTTTCACATTGGCTATTAAAAAAAATCTATTTCCATTATTGTAAGTCTAAAAGGTCTGCAAAAGAGTTCATTAGTACGCCCTATCTCATTATTTAAGAAATTCTCATCAGAAGGGATACCTCCATAGTTATCTAAAAGTTCAACAGAACCCTCTTTTTTTCATTGAGCTGATAAATAGCTAAATCATCACTTTTTACAAGTGCTGAAAGTGGCATAATCTTTCTTATCTGTTCTTTGTTTGCCTTGTTTTGTATGTTTCCTGCTTCCACAGCTACCGATATGTAATTGACCAAATAAGGGCTATGGGTGGTAATTATCAATTTGTTAGCAGGTATTTCATTATTGATTTTTCAGCAAACTATAGAGCATATTGCGTTGCGAGGTTGGAAAGAGGTTTTGCTCAGGCTCTTCAACGATATTAACAAAAGAGGTTTTTGTTAAATTTTTTTCGGATAAAGCGTTGGCTGCGCTACGTCGTTGCTCTTCTGTAAAAATGAGGATTGGCATAGATTTCCTTGATTTGCTTTTTCAAATCGTTTACGTTCCTCTATACTCATTGGTTCTGTCTTATTCTTTTACACTATTTATTAAATAGTCAGACACTAAGAACAAAGGCACTAATGATTGGAACCCACTTGAGGCCTCTGAGAGTTGTACCCTATAGTCATCACCTTTTACATAGAGTATATCTCTATTTTTTTATCGTATAACAAATAAGATTCATTGATGGGGAGCGGCATTTCGGTTACCTTTTCTTTAGCATAAGTATAGGCTGCCAAGAAATCATTCAAGGCAGCTGAAGCTACTTTTAGTTCCCTCATACTCTTCATATATGAAATAAAGTTCCGCTCAGAAGGCACATACATTAGCTGTGGAAGGGCATACGCCATCTGCTTCTTTTCAAAAGATAATTGTCCTTCTGTATAGGTAATTGAAAAAGCACTTCCTGTATATTGGATATAAGTATTTTTCTTTCAAATAGTTCTCAAGGCGATGATAGCTTAGAAACAAGTCCCTAAAAGTATTATTTTTTTCAAACCATTGAGGATTATAACTTTCTTTAAACAAAGCCTTTTCTATCCACATAAAGGTAGCGATAAGTTTAGCCACGGTACTCTTCCCGCTGCCCTGATTTCCTATGAAGAAGGTTACTTTTTTTAATCTCTATAGGAGCACTATGTTCTTTGATAGCTCCAAAGTTTCGTATGGTAATATTACTCATTTTTGTCAATGCCTTGTTCTAAAGAACAAAAAAATACAACTTTTTCAATCCAAAAGTCAAGAAATAATTGTTTTTTTACTTTCTCGCTTCTTCTATAGTCAGCCCAAAAGAAGCTAAACGGCGTTCTAAGTTACTAAGAATATAGTCTTTCTCTTTTGGGAGAACAGCTGGCTATTTGTTTGTAATAGGGCAACAAACGTTCGTCGGTTATACCTGAAAGAGCTTGGATAGCTGCTCTGAGTACATTATTGTCAGTATCTTGTAGTCCGCTAATAAAAACCTCCAAAAAGGCTTCCTTATTAGGACTTTTGGAGAGGGTATAATAAGCATACTCACGCATTTGGGCAATAGGATGATGCGTAAATGGTATGATAACAGTCTCAAAATTGCTGTTAGGACAGTCAGAGATTATGGCGCTTGCGCGCTTAAATACATCTAAATCCTCAATAGTAGGCATTTGTGCTTTTACGGCTTCTACCCAGTCGGCATAATGTTTTTTTGCATAGAAACATATCATCTCCACTGCTTTTTTAAAATCCTCCTTTATCAAAGTGGTTAAATAAGGCTTGGCATGCTCGTAAGAAGAGCGCAAAAGAAGGTTGATAAAGAAGTGCTTATCTTCCTTATTCCAGCTGATGATTTTTTCAATAGTGGGGAACGTTTCAGCAGGAAAAGGAAATTTCTTATGCCAAAGAGCATCCCTACAGTTCCTTTGCTCTTGCAAATCGGTAGTTTGCTGATAGTCATTTAGAAGAACTTCAATAGTGCCACGACGGTTATAACCAAAACGGGCTAAGGTGTTTCCTATCAAATCGCCAGAGATCACCTCGTCCAAATAGCGTTCGTACCAATCCAAGAAAGTAGTTTCAAAAGCAAACTTAGGTTTTCTCAAATCAACATCTATATTCACTACTCGCCCTGCATATTTGCCATTGAGCACCAGGGCGTGGTACATAGAGCAGCCCTGAGAGCCTAAGGGTAAGAGACCGCTATATACCTTTCCGTGAAGCGCTTCATAAAGTAGCATCGTCTAACAGAAATTCTGTATTGTTTTCCTTGGCTTCTTGTTCGGCTATTTCGGCTTCCAAAAAGTTCTCTGCTAAAAAGCCTCCCATTCTTCATCATTCATATCAGGAGAGAGGGCACAAGTAGCTTTTTAGGTAAGGAGTGCCGTCGCCAAGAAGAAATTGTTCTTGTGCTCTATCAAAAATCAAAAAGCCCATAGTAAGGACCTGCTATCCTCTCTAACCTTTCAGCATTTTTTTGTCACCTATAGTAAGTAGAAAATCACGATAGCCCTCAGGCAAGGTAAGTTCGTACTTTTTGTTCAAAGGCAAGGACTTCCGCCTCACTTACAGGGAGGGTTGAGGTGATACTTGTGTGAGCTGGCACCGAATACTTCCAAGTCTTTATCAGCAGCTTTGGCTTGGGGGAGCTTTTGCTGAATGCGGTGGAGTTGTTCTTTCATTTCTTTTTAAGTGTTAGAGGGCTGACAAGTCAGACGGATTTTTATTTTTTTAATATTATTTCATCTTGGGTCTAAAAGAGCGTTTTTTTGTCAAAGCCTTTGCTGTCTATTTTTCAGCTCATTGGGTGGTTCCGGCGATTGCTCAGCTTGGGTTTTCAGGTCAGAAAGATATTGCACGATGTGTTGCCATACAAAATCGGGGTCGATATAGACGCCGAGTTCCTGCAAACTAGGGTTTATATATACTTTTTGATTTTTTTCGTTCTATAATCACTCGTAATGAGTAGTAACGGTATTTTTTTGAGAGTTCTTCCCAAGACAAATGAGTTTCTTCCCTGATATGAAAACCATTATTCTCACGAATGAAATCAGCTGTATCTGAAAAAAATAACCTAAGCAAAGATTACTTTTTATACTCATATTGTTTCCCATCTCGGAATTTTTAGACAGTGTCCGTCAAAAATAATACTTCCTTTTTTTGTTTCTATATCTACTAGATCAAAATGGGTATAGATTTTTATTTTTGGGTAATAAAAAGATGTACCACTTCACTTCCTACATATAGTGTTGAATACAAGGCAAGGTTAGATTCTTCTGGAAAAATACGCTGTCTATCTACAATCGTTCCATTACGTCGGTCATAGATGAGATTTTTCATCTATGCCGTAGTCAGCGACTTTTATAGTCGTAGTAATCTTTGAATTTAGAGATGATTTTTCATTTTGTAAATCTATGGGTTAATAGACAGAAACTAGAAGAAAGTCACTTGCAACACTTACTTTATAACGCTGTCTATCTCCCAGTGTTTTTCTTTCAAACAGCTAATAGCAAGGCAAGCCCCAACGGCATTCCATACCGAATAGTCAAAAGTAGCTTTTAGCCCTACGGAGGTGAACATCGCCAAACCAAAACGATCGGCTACTGCTGAAAGCATAGCAGTGCTTACTGCCAATCTCAAAAAGTTTGATGTATTTTTGTCATTATTAAAAAAATTAGAAAAAAAGTAACTATAGGTTTTAAGTATTTAATTCAGGGTAATCCCAAGCGTTGTAAGTATCAGTAAGATTGTCGTTCTCCTCACCTTTGCAACATAGCCATTCCAAACCTGCACGGCGCTCCATCACGATACCTTCATCTATCCCTGCTGGGTCTGAGCCAGTCACACGGGCATTGACTGCTGCCCAGTGATAACGATAGTGCAAGTCTAAGGCTTGTAAGATTTCTTCTATGGGGCGTAGGGTAGTATTTGCCATAAAGTCATCAAGATTCTTGAAGCGTTCCATAGTACCCATTACCAAATCACAATCACAAATCTTGTTAGGGAAAGACAATTCTTCCACCACGCCCAAAGCCCATAGCAGCGCCCAAATTGACTCGTATTTCCAAGCGGCATTTTATCGCTTCTGCTTCGCTCACATTGCCTGTTATTACTTTTTTTGTTCTTTGGGAGTAAGCAGGTCAAGGGCGCCGTATCTGGCTGAAAGAAAACCTTGTGTCATATACTCTCTATCCTCTTCGGTATATTCGCCTTTACCGATGGACAAAGCGCACATTATAGAAGTAAAAGAACAGGCAAGTCGCTCGATGACTTCCTTTTTATCACGAGGGATTACTTCCTCCGTTTCATAACGCAAGGGCAAATGTTCTATATAAGGTACGTTTTGCGAGACAAGTATCGCAATACTCTTGTTTTTGCGCTCTTGTGAGGTAATAATATTATTATTCATAACATATTAGATTTTAATAATATCTTTCATTGTTCTTACTCAAAATCCGTTTCATTTATAAAAGCAATACTCCCTATCCATAAGCATTTTTTTAGGTAATCATCAAAGCTGTCCGCAATTACATCCATAGCATCAGGGTCGTGTACAAAGCGAACTACCTGTCCTACTTTTCCCGTGTCAGAAGGCGAAAAAAATCTATAAAAAGCTGAGAGGTGCCGCCATTATTCATACAATCAGAGAAATGCAGCCAATTAAGCTGTGAGGCATCACTGGTAATGCGCTCATCAATAGGAACTTCTTCATACTTACGATTGATATAATCTGCATAAAAATCAAAGGCTTCATTTTGAGTTTCCACAATCTGTTTAGCCGAAAGTAGATAATAAGGATAACCGCCCATAGCTTCATCGGCTCCTAAAATAAGTTCACCAATAGTGCCTTTTTCATACTCACGCCAATAAGTCCCATCAATATGGCAAAAGTAAATCCAGCAAACTCTCAGGCACTTGTGGGTAACAATTGCGAAGGGATTGTAAATCAGCTTCAGTAGCGCCGTGAGCTGTATCCATAAGCTTTTGCCACGCTTCTTCTCCACCGTTATCAATATAGGCGGCTTTCAAGCCTTCTAGGTATTGTTCTGCTAAGGTCATTGTATAGTGTTTTTAAAGATATTTTTGTATTGTTATTCATTTTATGAGATCTGTATGATATTGTTAATAATAGACATCAGACGTGGCAGACAGGGGCAACCAATTCGGATGGTTTATCCCTGACACCTGATGCTTGACACCTATCCTCTAATACTTATAATTCACTTTCTCTAAGGCAATAGGCTGAGGATTCTGCACGACCCAAGTGGTCGCCAGCTCGCATAGGCGATGGGTGCCAGTGCCATCATCCTCTAAAATATGTTTTTTGAATATCAACCACTTCCGTAAGTTCACACTCAGAAAGCGGATTGCCTTGCTGCAAATAACCACTAATGGCGGTGAGCATTTTTTTGATATTCCTTGTTCCAGTTGCCCATAGCATTGCGCAAAAGTTCATCATTCACTCTGCCTGCAATACGCACTACCTCACCTTGTACTGTAGCAGCTCTGCCACTGCTAGGTACCAAAAGTGTCCACGCCTGCTCGTAGCGTTTTTCCCATGTTTCACCAGTGAGTACAATGGGCGATTTGCCATCGTGCTGTATGCGGCGCGGCACAGGAGGAACATTAAAGAGCTTGTATAATTGCTGGAGGGCAGTATCTGTTTCCTCTAAATATTCGGGATTGAATCCTTCACGGTGAAATTCAAAATCCTCACCAATGCGGGTTACTTGTTCTTTGGCAAACTTAGTGGGTTTGAGTCCTACTTTAAGATAGACTTCGGTCGTTTTAGCAGCCTTCTCTATATAAGCATTTCTTAATCTAGAAAGCATACGCTCCAATGGGGTATTCCCTCTATCATCTTTTGCATTAACATCAGCACCTTTTTCAATAAGTAATTGGGCTACTTCGGCATTGTATTCAGCGAAGTGTAAAGGAGTATTCTCGTATTTATCCTGCGCCTCTATATCAGCACCTCTTTCCAGTAGCAGAGCTACTCTTTCTACATTATTCACCTTGGCGTGATAATGTAGAGGGGTACGATCGTACTCATCTTTTACATTAATGTCTGCTCCTTGTGCAATGAGCCAGTCCATGAGCCCAAAGGGGAACATCGTAAAACGATAGGGCGGGTTTGTTGAACGAACGACGGTCATAAGCGTTTAATTCACATTCGTTGAACACCGCTTTAAGCGCGTCTAAATCTTTGGCTTCTATCAGTTCGTAGAAGTTAGCGGGGAGGGTTTTTCTTTTTCTTGGCCATCTTTTTAAATGAAAAATGAATAGTGAATAGTGAAAAAAATTATGGGACAAAGATAGTAAAAAAATAGTGACAAGTGACGAGTGACAAATGACTAATTCTACTGTGCTATTAGTCACTTGTCACTTGTCGTTAGTCACTAACTATCTGTCCATACGTACAATTCTCGGTTGGAAAGTACCAATAATATCTACCAAATCGTTTTGAGAAGCCATGACGGTTTCTATGTTTTTTTATACGCCATAGGAGCTTCTTCGGCATTGCCTCCGATGAGGGTAATATCCTTGACTTTGAGGGCTTTTTGATGTCGGAACTGGTAAAGCGACTTCGGCTTTCATTGCGTGAGAAAGCACGCCCTGCCCCGTGTGAAGCCGAATCAAAACTCTCCGCATTGCCTTTGCCGCGCACGATATAACCAGCATCGGTCATCGAGGCGGGAATAATACCGAGTACGCCCTCTCCTGCTGGGGTAGCCCCTTTGCGGTGTACAATCACCTCCTTGCCATCGTGAATTTCCTTCCATGCAAAATTGTGGTAGTTCTCGATGCGCGCCCTCAATCGTCCGCCTACAGCCTTTATCAATCGGCGGTGGATATCGTCGTGGCAGGCAGATGCGTAATCACCCGCAAGGTTCATCGCTGTCCAATACTCTAACCCTAAGTGGGTAGAGAGGTCGAGCCAAAGCAAACTGTTGGGCTTCCTTCGGGAGCGGACATTGTTCTGCTGCCACACGCACATAATACTGAGCGATTTCCGCACCAAAACCACGTGACCCACTGTGAGAAAAGTATACCAAGATATTTTTCCTTTGGGTAAACCTATCTGCGAATCGTCAGCTAAAAGTTCTACCTCGCCAAACTCCACAAAGTGGTTACCACTGCCCGAAGTACCCATCTGCTTGATAGCCTTATCCTTCAATCGCTTGAGGATAGGAATCAGCGAAAAAAAGTATCACTATCGAAAAATCTCGTGATCTACATGCGACTTATGGTGTTCGTACATACCAAACTTAGTGTGCTCCATAAGGGCTTTCTCGTACTTATCTCGCGCCCCTGAGAGGTAGGGACACAGGGATATCCAAGATACTAAGGCACATACGGCAGCCGATGTCCAAGCCTACTCCATAAGGAATGACCGCATTCTCCACGGCCAGCACGCCGCCTATGGGTAATCCATAGCCACTATGGGCATCGGGCATGAGCGCTCCGCCTACCGAAATAGGGAGTTTGAGAGCCGTGTAGAGTTGCGTTTTAGCCTCTTCGGTAATGTCGTCACCAAAGATATGATAAGGTGCACGTAGGGCGTTGAGCTGTCTTTTTCGGTTTTGGTAGATGAAAGCAGTGCTTCGGCTATCTGACCAAAAAGTAAGATGCCCCTCGTACTGCACAGGATTCTTTAGAATGTCTTCAAGTACCGATTTTACATAAGCGGTATTCTTAGTAGCGAAATTGCGCTTCATCACTTCTAACGCTACATTAATAGATTGATTATTCGAGAAGCCCTAACTTGAGGAGGTCTTTCCTTTGAGTTTTAAATTTGCCATAAAATTAATTTGTTAATTGATAATACCCTTTACATATTTTTTTCCATTGCTCTGGGTTATGTACCTTTTGCAACAATTGCTTTACATAAGGGCGAATTTGTTGGAGGGCTTTCTCTCCTGCTTCCTCTGAAATCTCCTCTTTAGTAGATTGATAACACAACAGTACCCAAAGCAGTTGTTCAGCGGTTCCTTCATAACCGTGCAAACGACGAGTAAAATAACCTTCGGTTTTTCCTGCTTCATACAGTTGTATCAAAAGCCTTAAAACCTTCATCTATTCCCCACGCACAAAAGCAATTTAGCAGCAGATAGCTCAATAAAAAAACATCTTCGTGGGTAAGCAGTTTCTTAAGACCGTCTATGCGCTCTTGTGAAATATCCTCTGGTTCGAGTTCTTCAGGAAAGGTAGTATAAGTAACCTCCTGAGGGATACTATATAAGAGTTCTTGTATGTATTTTTTTCCATAAGCTAACGACTAATGACTAACAACTAACGACTAACGACTAATTTAATTTCCCTCTTTGCTTCTGCACGTTCCTTCTTATAGCTCTTTTTCTACATAAGTACTTTTTAAAAATCAGTACCTTTGAAAGTGCGTACAGGGTTGCCGCGCTGCACTTGGGTGTGATTGTTCCAATGACTCTGCGCTTGCTCGGCAAGTTGCTGAAGCTCTATTTCAGCGAGTTTTTTTCTTTAAGTCGGGCAAGGGCGAGTTTCTTATTATCCAGTTGCGAACGCGAATCTTGTGCAAATACGCTGATACCCGTAGGCAGGTGGGTAGCGCGCACTGCCGAATTTACCTTGTTCACATTCTGTCCGCCATTGCCTTGCGAGCGAGTGGTTTGGAACTGTACATCACGCTCTGAGAAAGTCTGGCATTGCAGTTGGTCAAGCTCAAAAACGCCTATATACCAATTGCTGCGCTGGTGAAACTTGCGAAAAGTGCTCTTGCCTACCCAGCAGACTGTGCCGAGCCAATTTTTTTCAAAAATGATGCTAACTCCTTGCCTTTGAGTTGTAGGGTAACCGATTTTTACGGTGAGATTGGCATCGCCTTCCTCACGGCTAAGAATGGTATAGCTGATGCCCGCTTGAGTAGCTTCTTGTAAAAAAATGTTTTCAGCACTTTGGCCACTACCCATTGGCATTCTAAAGGACCGCGTCCTGCGGTGATTTGTATGATTTTTTCTTCCATTTTTCTTTTTGTTTATAATTGCACATACGGCTTGCACTCTAAAAGCATCTCCCCTATTTCCATTGCTAAGGTGTGATACTTAAGGGCTGCGATTTCTCTCAGCAGGGGTGTGCTTGTACTTTTCCTTAGGGTGATAACGCTTTTGGTATTGCCTCCATGAATAACTACCTCCATAGATTTTGCTATGGATAATCCCCCAGTTCTTATGGTCATTTATGATTTTATCGAGCTCGGCGAGCTCTCGCTCTATGGTAACATCTACCGGACGGTAGTGGGTGATCATATTAGGCTTTACACGCAGTTCAAAACGCCACGCTTCGGTAAACTCGTAATAGGTTTCAAAACGGTCTTTTTGGCGATTGAAACACTCTATCCTCGCAAAATAGGCACGTTCTTTTTCGGTGAATTTTCCGCTTTCAAGGGCTCTTTGCCATTCCCACTGATTAAAAGCGTACAATTCCTGCTTACGAGCTATGTAAACGCGTTTGCCTCGGCGCTTTTTTTCTTCTTTTGGAACTTGCGTGTATCGGCGTATTGATAGGTGTTGATTTTTCTCTAAAAGTGTCGCGAAAAAAAGTCGGCTTGCTTGCCTTGTCGCACATCTTCTCTCAACACAAAAAAAAGCGTACATAGCCCTTTTGGTAAGGTTTTTCAAGTGGTACAAGCGGTAAGTTTCGTTTTTTTGACGTTCTAGTTCAGCATGGCGATCACAGCATTCACGCAAATACTTTTCGTGGTCTTCTCGGGCAATACGCTTGCGAGAACGCAAAGAACGCAGACGTGAGCCGTCAGTATATGGATTTCCCATTGGATTAATAATTAATTGATTAACGATTAATTTGCTTGGGATTTTTTTGAGAAGGACAAACAAAAAGCCCGAAGCAGTCGCTTCGGGCTTTTGTTGTATGATATGATAATGCTACATCAAGTGGATACGCCACGAAGCGTTACCTTGCCAGCAAGGTAATTCTACGGTAATATGTAACTTGATATAGGTCATTTCTTTGTAAGTTTTATTTAAGGTTAAACAATAGCTGTTTTGAAATCAGGGGGCAAAAAGTAATGATTAATGTTCAATGATTAATGACTAATAACAAACAATTAACATTTTTTTCCAATAAATATTAATCGTTGATTATTGAAATTAATCCTTATTTTTTTGCACTCTATGAAAAAGTATTTTTTTACCCTTTATCCTTAGCAGCTTTTTTTGCTACTAACGGCTTGTAATAAAGCTGCTTCTGACAATCAACTTCCTTCTCCTAAAAAGGAAGAGGGACTCCCACCTATCACAAAAAGAACAACCCCTTGCTAAGGAGGCTTTCCTTACAGGGACTTTCCTCCAGTTCTTTGGAAAAGATGACTGGTCTCCTTCCCAATGGGAGCAGTACCTCGCTGAACTCAAGGAGCTAAGAATCAACACCCTCATCGTGCAATATACAGCCTTCAAGAATGCGTATAACGATATTACTTGGTTCGATTCTGCCAATACTTTCACCACTCAGAAGAGCCACCTTACCTTGACACGACTCCTTGAGGCCGCACAAAGACAAGGAATAGAAGTACATATAGGCCTTCACTTTGACGATTCTTATTGGCAACACCAGACCGATAGAGCTTGGCTGGAACTTAATGCCCATCGCTGTATTGCCTTAGCCAGAGAACTGCATACTCAGTTTGGTAATCATCCTGCTTTCAAGGGGTGGTATATACCTCATGAACCTGAACCCTATACTTATGGTTCTGATGAAAAAAATAGCCCTCTTCAGAGAAGCATTGGTAAATCCTATTTCCGATAACATTCATCAGTGGGATCACAAACCTATTTCTATCGCTGCTTTTTTTGGAACAGTTCTCTTACCTCTGCTGCTCAACTCCAACACTTCATGGCAGAATTAGCCAAAAGTCATCTGCAAATCATTATGTTACAGGATGGTGTAGGAGCCAAGCACGTAACACTTGATCAATTAAACACTTATTACCAAAAGTGCCCAGAAGGGACTTTTTGAGGAAAACAAGAACTACAAAGGTACTTTTTTGGACAGATCTGGAAACCTTTTATTCTCCTACAGGGGAATACCCTTTTACCCCTGCATCCTTCAACAGGGTAAGGCAACAACTCTCTATAGAAACTACCCTACCCAAGGTGAGCAAAGCTGTATCCTTCCAATATTATGATGATATGAGCACACTGAGTCCTCACAAAGTGCAAGCACAAGCACTTAGAGAAGCTTATAAGAAATGGCTAAATCAAAATACAAACAACTTTTTAGAGAAAGTTCTCTATTTTTTTATTTAAAATCATCCTTGACAATAGCTTCTTGCTTTTACACCTTTTTCTCAACAGCATTTGTTCTATTCCTTGGATAAAGACATGGGTCCCCACTATATAACAGTCACTTTCCAAAAGAGCTGGGATATGCTCACTTACAAAAAAATGCTATCTATCCGCTTTTGATATTCTGTAAAAAAACAGGCAGATAGGGTATAATTTGCCAAAGAGATATGTTGTAAGTCCTTGTGGAATGCAGCCGCCGTCTCTCTCTTACAAGAGTAACACAGGGTAACCTGCCCTGCAAAAGCGCTGTTGTTCCAATTCCTTAAGCATTGCTATGATGGGCGTGACACCTATACCCGCAGCAAAGAATACCATATGCTGGCTAGGACGTAGAATAAAATTGCCCATAGGAGCAAAGATGGTTGCTGTATCTCCTATGAACATTTCTGCAACGCTCCTCTTAAAAGCACTATCACTCAAGCGCATGGCAAAACATAAAGTCTCCTGAGAAGGAATCGAAACCATCGATAGCGGACGTAGAGGCATATCTAAGTGGGTATATTTCGGAGTATCCAATTTCAGAATAGCATACTGTCCTGCTTGATAAGTCATGTTTTTGGGCTTTTCGAAGGTAAGCAATATGGTATTATCTGCAATGATTTCTTTGTCCAAGAGCTTTACCCTACGAGTATCTTCTATCATGGATGGAGCATAAGTTCCCCATTTTACAGCTTTTTTCATAGCCTCAGCCGTAAAGTACCCGCTGTATATAGCTCCTGAATAGCCTCCTCCTGAGGGCGCCCAAGCAGAAGCGAAGTATAGGTTTTTCACGGGAGAGGCGGCAGCTTTTTCTCTAGCAGGCCCCATTTGATCTATGGATTGTACATATCCATAGGCAGTACCTTCAGGATTGAGTGTATAGCGCTGAATGGTTTTGGCTGTAGCTACCTCGCAATACTCCAAATGGCTGAGGATACCAGGATATTCTGCTTCCAAGCGTGTCAAAAGTGTCTGAGCAACCACCTCTTTCTGTGCGTGATAGGCTTCAGGACTCAGCCCTTCCCAATCGACCAAGTGATCAATTGTACAGATTACCCCCACACTTTTCCCTTTGGGACACAACTGTGAGTCTATCACACCATAGTTGACAAAGGTAAATGTCCGTTCACTCCAAGGGCTATGAGCATCGGCTCTCATCTGCTTGAGAGAGTCTTTGTTTTTTGTTGAGAATAATGGTGGAATAATGCTTAACTCCTACTGTTTTTAGATCAGTATTGAACCCCAAATAGATAGAGAGCAGAGAGCAAGCTGGTTTTAGCTTGCCTACCTTCTGAAACAAAGCTTTTCGTTGAGGCTCGGGTAGCATCTGTGCTACAATGGGTTGGGCGGCGTTGGCCACCACTGTATCAGCATAAAGCTTCTCCTTGGGAGCTGCATTACTGAAGGTATCACGATAGATAACTCCTACGGCATGGTTGTCCTCTATAAGAATTTCCTCTACATATTTTTCCTGTAAGCACTTGCCCTTCGTGCTGTTCAATAAAATGGACTAAATAGTTAGACAACACTTGTGACCCTCCCTTCACAAAGTGTCCTCCACCCTTGAGATAGCTACCTTGAGCTACTAAAAAAATACATGAGTGATAAGCTATAAGGATCGTCTGTATAATAGCCTAAATTAGCCGTAAGAATACTCTTTAAGCGCTCATCCTTGAATTGCTTATCAAGCCATTCTCCTACATTCAAGCCAGAAGTCTTAACCACTGTGGGGTAGAGCAAGGGTATCAGAGGGTAGAGCAATCGGCTGAGCCACTTGCCGCGGGGCATCCGATGCATTTCCTTATACAACCTCTCTATAGTAACAAAAAAGCCTTCTATAGCTTCTCTTTCCTCAGGAAAGTCTTGTATCAACTTCGTTTTTTTGCTTGATCTCCCCCTGGGAACACATAGGAAAAATCTCCTTTTCTCACATAGTAAAATTCAGGAACTTTTAAAAATTCTACCTCTTTGAATACATCAAGCATCTCTAAAATAGGACGCTTAAAATCCTTCTCATGTAAACCATCTATCTCATGTAACCCTACTTCCATAAGATAGTCCTTGCGCTTAAAAGCCGTAGCACATCCTCCTGGTATATAGTGCTGTTCGAGTACCAATACTTTCTTTCCCCACAAGGCAAGAAGTGCACCAGCGGTAAGACCTCCCAGACCACTACCTATAATAATGCTATTATATGTTTTCATTTCTTGAAATATTTTTCTTAACTTTTGCAGCAAAGTTACAGCAGCTGCATCAGTAGTACAATACGCAAAAATAACCATTTTTAAAGATGAGCCATACCTCAGCGTTAGATACCCTTGCTCAAAAAAATATCCCTTATGTCAAGATGTTGGCTGAAATAGGCAATAGTGCCGTTTTTATAGTAGATAAAGACAAGCATTATTACTTCATTTTCCAACAAGTTTTTCCCTTTTTGGATATGATGATATCCCTAAGCTGGATAGTGTGCGGATGAAGAATTACCCCCTTACTCATAGAATTCACCCTGATGACTTGGCTGTAAAGACTCTAATTGATACTGAAATCTTTGACTTCTTCGCTAGTCTTCCTCCTGAAGAACGAACTCTATACAAATACATCTATGAATACCGAGGTATGGCCAGCGATGGATCCTATGGGAGAGTTACTCACGAAATGCAGCTATTGGAAGTTACCAAGGATAATTATTTAGCCCTTGGTATTATAGAAATTTCCCCTGACCAAAGTGAAAATCTACCAGTTCGTATCCAAATGAAACATTGTCTAACCGGTGAAATTATCCCTATACATCTAAGCGAAGAAGCACACCCCCTACTGACTCCTCGAGAAAAAGAAATACTTACTCTCTCTAGCGAAGGACTATCTAGCAAGGAGATTTCCAAAAAACTCTTTATCAGCATCCATACGGCCAATAGACATCGTCAAAATATACGTGAGAAATTAAGTGCTGAAAACATGATCGAGGCAGTAAATATTGCTCGAAGAAAGGGAATACTTTAATAATGATTGATAACAAAAAAACTTCTCTTTACCTGCATAGTAAAGAGAAGTTTTTTTACGGAAGATCTCCCATTAATAATTTATTATTTATTCTTCGTCACCATTCTAGTCACCCGTGGGGTATTGTTTCTTTCTTACAGCCAACTTATCCTTACTTACCCAAATACGGATAGTCCTCTCTGGGACTAATTTGTTTCGGAAATCTCCTGTTTTTTTCTATTTTTAAGGAAACCATATTGAAAATCCTTAATACCATTAGGAGTAATTTCTCCTGAAAGGACGGAAACATCACGTGTTTTTTTATTCCTGAATCAATGATATTCATATCCAAATAGGCAGTAAACTTATTGCCACTACCAGAAATAATTGTCCCTCTTCCTGTTGCTTGTTCTTCATTTATAAAAGCTTCATTTACATAATCCGTTTTTACTCTAGTCCCTACCTGATCATAGAACTTAAAGCGATAGCTTTTAATCTCTTCTCCTATAGGAAAGTCTTTCTCTAGACTCGTATATATCATTTTTTTAAGATACCTGTAGCAAAAACTCCTTCAATATTAGGAGGATTTATCCCTCGTTAATAATCATTCCATTGTTAGCCATTTTTAGCTATAAATTCTTCCGAAATAATAGTTTCAGTCTCACTTGGAATATCAAATCTTTTTAGGTCCATTCTTGTCCGATTTGGAACAAGAAACCATCGCAAATAGAACACATACTGCTGCACAGAGTGCATACATTACTTTTTCATCTTCTTTATTTTTTTAAAAATTATCAAAAAGCAAATACAACATTTAATATCTAATAATCAATAATTAATGACAAATAATTAACAATTTGATTATTAATCATTGATTACTTATTTTTTTAGCCATTAACTTCGCTCCTTCCACTAAGCGGACAAACTCCTTTCGGTAGCCCTCTTCATCTCGCCCGAAAGCATTCTTGGCCAGTTCTATTACTTGGTCATAGGAAGCTTGGGCTTTGTACTCGAGGTCTCTCAGCAACAGACCAAACTCAGCCACTGCGGCAGCAAAGCGAAAATCATCGGAAGCCTGTGCCAGTTCTTTTAGGTTGTAGGTCAGCGGTTCTACCACTTCTCGGCTGGCAGCGTTGGCTTCTTTAGGGTCTTTGTAGCGAATTTTTTTAGAAAAAGCCACCTCATTGCCCTTTCCTATTTCATTGAGCTGACTATCTTGATAACGAAGGGAGAGGTTACTTTTTCCATCGGAAGGGACAATCTCATAGATAGCAGTAACGGTATGCCCTGCCCCTACTTCCCCTGCATCTTTCTTGTCGTTGGTGAAATCCTCATTGGCAAGCATGCGATTTTTCGTAGCCTAAGAGCTTATATTGCTTTTACATACTTAGGGGTTGAACTCTACCTGTAGCTTGACATCCTTGGCTACAGTAAAGAGAGTTCCACCAAACTCATTGACCAACACCTTCTTAGCTTCAGTAAGGTTATCTATATAAGCATAGTTACCATTGCCACTATCGGCTAAGGTCTCGGACATATCGTCTCGGTAATTGCCCATACCAAAGCCCAATACGGAGAGATACACACCTCCCTCGCGTTGCTTTTCAATAAAGGCTTTAAGGTCATTAGGATTGTTAATACCTACATTAAAAATCACCATCGGTAGCTAGAATGATACGGTTGTTTCCTCCCTTGATAAAGGCCTTATGAGCTTGCTCATAAGCCAGCTGTATTCCTCGTTCTCCAGAGGTTGCTCCACCTGCCTCAAGTCCGTCCAATACCTTTTCTATCTTCTCGCGTTCCCCTAACTGAAGTAGGTTCAAGTGCCACTTGTGTACCACTGGCATAGGTTACGATACTGACCTTGTCTTGTGATTTGAGATTTTTGAAGCAGGAGCTTCAAGGAGGACTTAAGTAAGGGGAGTTTGTTGTAATCCATCATAGAACCAGAAACATCTATCAAAAAAACACCAAATGAGAAGCAGGCGTATTGGAAAGATCTAAAGGCTTAGTCTTGAGACCAATACGCAAAAAGATAATGTGTGGTGTTCCAAGGAGCTGGAGCCTGCTCGTAGCTCACTCGTAAGGGAGAGGGTGTTTGTGCATCGGGGGTAGGATAATCATAATCAAAGTAGTTAATCATCTCCTCTATACGCACTGCATCCTTAGGAGGAAGGGTACCCTGCTGTATCATACGGCGAATATTACTGTAAGCTGCCCTATCGACATCTACCGAAAAGGTAGAGACAGGCTGGGAAGAGACCTCCACAAAGGGGTTTTCCTTGATCTCCTTAAAGGTCTCTCCGCGCTCTCCCGTGGGCACTTGCATATCCTTTGTATAGGAAGGATACTGATATTCCGGTCTATACATCATATCATGGTTATTGCCACAGCTAAGCCATAGCAAACTGCCCAAAACTGTAAAAACAACTCTTTTTCATATTTGTCAATCATTATGGTTATATGGGACAAATATACAACTTTTTTCTCTGTTTGACAAAGGATTTAGCTAATTTGCTAATTTGACATTTGCCAATTATTTTTACTCATTAGCTCATTGTCTTATTATCTGATTACTTCTCTAATATCTTTCCTCTTGGAGTAGGCCATAGGTTGGGCATAGCCAAGGCGTAGGAGTATCTGGGGGTAAGCATGAGCTATGGGGAGATTTTCTCGCAGTGTAGCACTGATTTCAGGTACTTCACAAGGCTGGTTAAGGTAAGCATGAACAATTCCCGCCTGAGTGAGCAAGAGTAAAAAGCGCTCAAGAGTGCGGCCTGTCTGTATCCAAGTGGCAATATCGTTCTTCTCGGTGGTCAGCAGCACCATGTGTGAGGAGGATTGTATTTTCTTCAGGTCGGTCTTGTTCTGCGTCTTGGCCTTCAGGCTCGCCTTTACTATAGGTTCGGTGACCCAGCGAGGCAAGTTGGGTGCTCCCAATACAGCATAGCTCAGCCCATCGTGGGTGCTCTCACTATGTTTCTTATTAAAGCGAATCCATGAGAGGAGTTCGCTTTTGAAAGCAGGGTCTCCCATCTGCACGATATTGCCTTGTAGTACCGCTTGGGTGAGGATCTCAAAAGGTGGAGTATCCTTGGCAAAAGTATGTATTTCAGCTTGTTCCTCAGCGGGTAGCTGTCCTTGATAAGCTTTTTTTCTATGAGTCCCTGCAACAAAACTGGGTCTATAGGTTTGTTTTCATACTCAGAGCGGTTTGTTTGTCTCTTTTCAATCACTGTCGCCAAGGGGTCAGGGATTACCGTATCAGATTTTTGTAAGTCTACCGTAATAACTCCTTCGTCACTGAAACTCACTTGGGTCTGGTAGTGCAATTCAGTAGCCTTCGTACAGAGATTTTCCAGCGCACAACCCTAAACTGATAAAGAGTTCGCGGTGCTGGCTATCCACCGCAGGAAGTGCCCTATCCAAATTGGGCGAGATCACAATGCTATGATCAGAAGTCTCAAACCACCAAGGCTGAGAGTTATGACCCGAAGGTGCTTGAGTAGCAGCCTTGATAAGAGTCAAGAAATCAGCGTTTTGGGCATAGCCTTTGGAAGTGGCAAGTGCCATCATAAAAGTAACGGGAGAACATTTTTGAAGTTCATTTTATTTGTCTTTGTTTTTCAATGCAAAGTAACGACGAAAAAATGTAGAAAAAATGAACTTGGGTTCATAAATGAGAATACTCAAAAAATCCGTTTGCGTATTCTGCTGAGGGCTTGGGGTGTAATGCCTATATAGGAAGCGATATATTTTAGCGGAATGTTCTGAATGAGCTTAGGATCTTTCTCCAATAGGGTACGATAGATCTCTTCGGGGGATTGTAGCAGAAATTGCGCTTCTCGTTGCATTTTCTCAATAAGCAAGTGTTCTAATATATCGGCTTTTATTTGGAGGTACTCTTGTTGCTGTATCAGGTGCTCAAGGTGTTCGCGTCCCTATCTTATAAGCCGTAACATCCTTAAGGGCTTCAATAGAAAGTAGAGAGGGCGCTTGCTTAACAAAAGAAGTATAAGAAAGGCAGAACGATTCAGGAAACAGAATATCTACTGTAGTTTCCTTATCCGTAGTAGGATTATAATAGAAAAAGCGTACAATACCTTCGCTAAGGTAATACAAATGGTTCTCTACCTCACCTGCGCGAGTGAGGATCTCTCCCTTGACGAACCGTACTTCGGTAAAATATTGACTGAGAAAATCAAGATTCAAGGCTTAAAAGATTAAAACGTAAGACATTTATAAAAGACAAAAAGACTACCCCAAAGAGGTAGTCTTTTTGTATATTATTTAATAAACCCACATATCTTGTTCGCGGTCGCGGATACGTTGTTTGATACGTTCGGCTTCTAGGAGCTGGTATAGGGCATTGTCAGGAAGGTATTTCTTGATTTCCCTATCCCCATACACGTTGTCTTCCTTATAAATCACCCCTACAAAACGACGGGCGTTCAGCAAGTGGTCAAAGGAGACACGATTAGCTGAGTTCAACTGGTTAAATACCCTAGCCTTGTGCAAGATATTTCTCGCAGCAGGATACCATACCCAGAAAAAGCTCTACCAAGTTCGATTGTGCATCATCGGTTCCTAAAACACTTACGTCAGGAGCCACTGGAGCCAGTCCAAGTAAGCGATACTTAAGTTCGCCTTGTCGCTTATCAAAAATACCACAAGCCTTTGATACGATACTGTACGATATCCCCAGAGGTAAGGTCAGTACGTACGATGTATTCTGGGGGTAATGGTTGCCCTTGGTTTAGGATTTCATACCCTGCATCAAGCGTATCAGCCTTGGACAAACTGTACTTAAGGTCATCGAATGTTCTCTTTTCAGTGAAATAGGAATCTGTATAAGTTTCAGTGAGTTTTTTCTCCTTCATCGCTCTTAGGAGAACATCGTACAAGGAGCGACGATCTGCACCAATCTCCATAGTATCAATAGGGAATAGTAACGGGAAGTTAGCTCTTTCTTCCAAGTCCACAAGTTCCCCAAGTGGTAGTTGACCACATGATATCACGATCATCTACATAACCATAAGGAAGTGGTACATCATTGTCAGATTCCTGTTGAGCTGTTGTCTTCTCACCTATCTCACTTGGTACTTTTGCATTCAAGATATTCACTTGAGCAAAAGCATTTGAGGATACTATCCACAAAAAAGATAGCGTCAGGATATTCTTTAGTGCTTGTTTCATAATCTTATAATTTGTTATAATACTTCGATAGATATAGGAGTAGCTGGTTTAGGGAGTACCACTATATCCTGATACTGAGTAACGTATCTCTGATATTTGAATTATATCTCCCTTCTTAGCACGGTTTACTGCTGCTGCTGCTGCACCGCTAGCACTTACACGGCTACCGTGTACTACCACACTAGGCTGTCCTGGCACCAAGATACGGAAGGAATTTACCTTGGTAGTAAGGTCAAAATCAAAGTCGTTAAATGCTACAGAAAGTTCCCCTGCCAAGATATTAGCCTTAGCCAACTTCACAGCTCCAGTGGTACGTAAGATAGCTCCTTCTGGTTTTGGAATATCTTTTACACGGAACTTCTTAGAAGAAGAAAATTTCTGACCGTCAAAAGTACCTGTAACTACGATGGTAACTTCAGCAGAACCAGCGTTAGGCTTCATAATATAGTTAGGTCCACTCTTACGAGAAAGTCCTGGTGCAGAAGCATTTACTTGGTTATCAGGCACCCCTGGCATAGAGATAGTCATAGGGTTCACTACGCCACGATATACCACGTTCATCTTATCGGCAGAGATTACTGCTTCGTTTGGACGAGGAATAGTGGTGAATGATTGAGATACATCTACAGGAGTTTCTTCTCCATTTTGTTCATAGATAAGCTTACCTTCGATCTTGTGGTCACCTACATTACCTGTATTTACTTTTAAGTTTTACCTTTCCTTCTACCACTTCTACTTGTGATTCAGGGATAGGACGGCCATCAAGGGTAAGTTCTACTTTTTAGGTTTGGTAGAGTTATCTTTACGTCCAAGAACGATAGCTCCGTCAAACTCTTGGTTAGCATAGTAAGCTCCTCTGGATTGTTCAAGTAGGGTTGTATAGTGCTTCATAGAAAGCTCTTCTTTCATCTTCTCGCCGAGCATAGCCTTGTAGAAGTCTTGTTCTGTTTGGCGAATGTCGGATTGTAATTGGGAGAACTTAGTAACAGCTGCTATATAAAGGGAGACCCTTCGTAGTTATACTGAACCCAACCTACGCTATTTCCTTCACGATCTTTTTACTTTGTCGTTTACACCAGTACTGAAACGTTCTTCGATAACTGTCTTAAGCGCTTCGTCCTTAGCATCAAGAAGACTTACTAATTGGTTGCGATAGTTTTTGATTTTTGTCCAAGAATTCCTGACCTGCTGGTTTAAGTCCGTCAGTTTTGAAGAATTTTTTTCATCCAACATATCGGATTTGTCCATTATTTGGTAATCCTTTTCTTTCTGCTTCGGTACTACCAGCCTGTTTCATTACCTCTTCTTTGAGTGTACCTAAGTAAGAGTAATATTCGTTAGACATATCTCTTACTTGTCGAGCTTTTTCAAAGCCTCTGCATATTCTTCAGGTTTTTTCTTGTTCTTTTTTTCTCTAATTCTGCAAAGACGGCCTCATTGGTAGAAACGTAACGTTCGTTAGCGGCTTGTAATTTTTTTCATTCATAAGCCCGAACGCACTTAGTACTTCTTTACCCATATTGAGCGCCATCATCGCGATGAAAACCAGATACATCAGGTTAATCATCCTCTGTCGTGGTGAATTTGCTGCTCCTGCCATTTCTAATTGGTTAAATGATTAAATAATTATACTTCTTTTAGATTAACGAGCTCCGCCCATTGCAGAGAGCATGCCACCATATACAGTGTTAAGAGATTTCAAGTGTTCTTTGAATGAGATTAACTTGTGCGTTCAATGAGTTAAGGTTATCTACCATACCTTCTTGAGCATTTTACTTGAAGTTCTGTTCTTTCAAGTTGGATACGGTAAAAGAGTTCAAGGCTTCGAGGTGTACGGCAGCTGTGGTGAGTTCTTCTCCGTATTTTTGAGTAGAAGCTACAGCGTCAGCAGCTGGGCCTATGTTACGAGCAGCCCCTTCGAAGTTACGGATACTCTTAGCCAATGAGTTCATTAGCTCTGCATCTACATGAGCTTCTTTTTAGGATATTATCCAACTTTTCAGACAGAGATTCTTTTAAGAAGTTGTGTTTCTTGTTCATTTTGGTATCCAAGTTGTTGTGGAGCGGCACCGCCTGCGAAGTTAAGTTGTCTTGGCTCACCGCCAGCAAGTTCTGGAAATACACGTTCCCAGTGAAGTCCTTCCTCTACAGGTTCGAAGGCTGCGATTGCAAAGATGATAGCTTCTGTAATAAGACCTGTTGCGAGGAGCACTCCACCACCCTAGCTTAATGGAACCTAAAGAGATTTCTCAGTGAAGGAGTTTGAAAAGACCTGAGAATTACCACAGAGGCTCCTAATCCATAAATCATATTCATGATTTTCTTTGATGATTTTTGACTGTGCCATTTTCTTTTTGATTATACTTCTTTTATTTATTAATTTTTTTAATTTTTCACTATAGTTTATCTTAGGTTAGAGAGGTTACCTTTCTTAGAGTTAACTCTCTGTACCCCCATGAAGCTCTGTACTGTACGGAAACCTATATAGCTACGTGCAGAGTCTTGGTATTCATAATCACGGGTAGCCACTTGGGTATAGAAGGCTACATCTTTCCAAGAACCGCCGCGGATTACTTTTACGTTTGTTTTGTTGGTCATTTACGTTAGGGGTTCATAGAAGACATGTATTCGTACGAGTTAGAATCATAAGAGTATTTGTCCATTCTGATACGTTCCCTGCCATATTGTAGAGGTTATACCCATTAGGGTGATATGATTTTGCTTCTACTGTATAAAGAGCATTATCAGCAGCATAGTCCCCACGTGAAGGCTTGAAGTTGGCCATGAAACAAGCTTTGCTATCCACAGTATAAGGTCCACCCCAAGGATAGGTAGCAGCTTCGAGACCTCCGCGTGCAGCGAACTCCCATTCAGCTTCGGTAGGAAGGCGGAATGCATTCACATCCTTTCTCTTCTTTGCTTTTTTTGGAAAGAGTTCTTATAAAGGGTACGCCATTCACAGAAAGCCTTTGCTTGTCTCCAAGTAACACCTACCACAGGATACTCACTATAGGCATAGTGCCAAAAGTAGTCATTGTGCATAGGGCTCATTATAAGAGTAGTTAAAGTCTTTAATCCACACAGTGGTATCAGGATATATCTTTACGATTTCCTCTTTGATAAAGTCCTTACGTCCCTTTTTGTGAGAACGAGCTGCGGCTTCTATATCCATCCATTGGTACTTGAAGACAAGTTTCTCCACCGCCAAAGGACGACGTCCGTTATAAGTCTCCTCAATAGGTACATACATGGAGTCCATCACCTCAACATAGTGTTCATCAGGCCATTTTTGTTTGTCCCATATGAGTTTCACTTTTTCTGTTGATTTTACGTTTTTCAGGATTATCCTTATCGCCATAGTTTTTCATACATATACTTATCGTAAGCGCTTAGTTTTTTTCCTGATCGGTATCTAAGAAAGCGTACTTTCCAATACCTTCACCGCCAGCGGATTGCCCACTTTCTTCGGCCATGATAGCCAACTTGCGACGTACGATAGAGTCACGTACCCAATTGACGAACTGGCGATACTCACCATTGGTAATCTCAGTATCATCCATATAAAAAGGGCTTACGGTTACCGTTTTGGTAGTAGCATCCTCGGTATGCGCTTTATCATAGTCGGAGCTACCCATAACGAAAGCACCACCTGGAACAAGCGTCATTCCATAGGGCTTGGGCTGTTTCCATAGCCCACCCTTTACACCTGTAAGTTCCCCTGGTCATTACCAGCGCCACAGGAAACCATCAGATAACCTATTACAACAAGTGCTACTTTTTAGTTTCAATATCATAATCTACAATATTATTTCAGGGAGGCAAATGTAGTCATTTTTTTATTTGTCTTACACTACTTTTTCTCTCAAGACCTCGCTATTTTTTTAAAAGATTCTTCGTTCAACTTCTCAAAAAGAAAAAAATGTTATTTGCTGATTAACAATAGATTACACCCGCTAAAGACCTTATTACCTTACAAAAAAAGTTATTAACAATTCCTATGTAAATCATAATATATCTTTAGCTCTCTCTTGAAGATGAACAAATCTTTTTAACAGCAAGGGTTTCTTTTGAAAAAAATCAATTACATTAGGACTCCCCTTTGTTGTTTAATTCTTCACGATTGGTTTTACAGCGTATTTTTTTATTTAAATTCCAAAATCACATCTTCAATATAAGTAAGGTAATCCTTACCTTGGTCTTTGAGGAATTGTTGGAAGTATTGCTCTCCTGCTTCGATACCGCCAGCTTGTTCTACTTGCAATATTTTTTTGGTACAAGGGAGCGATGTGCTTTTCTATAGTCTGCTCAGGAACAGAGGTTCTTCTACCCATGTAGTTGATGATCTGTCCGCTTGGGTCACGGATAATATCAAAATCGGTAATTACCCAATAATATTCGCCTGACTTAGCTAAATTTTTTTAACAATTGCATGGAAGTTAATCCCTTTTTGGATGTTATCCCAAAGGATTTTTGAATATAGTCTTAGGCATATCAGGGTGACGAATCACGTTGTGAGGCTTACCTATTAGTTCAGCTTCATTATATCCGCAAACGTCCATAAATACCTGATTTACATACTCCATCACTCCCTTTGCATCGGTTTTTACTCATAATGGTCTTGGTCTTATCCCAAGCTACTTCCTTATTTACTGGTGTACTCATAAGTCTAACTGTTTTATTCGGCGCAAAGATATAAAAAAATATTTTTTTAGAAACAAATAAAAAAAATGTTCTTTTTTTATCTTTTTTTCATAAAAAAACTTATCAACCGATTTTTTTATTTATACCTTAAATTGTATATCTTTCGCTAAAATCTATTTTATTTAATTGATAATCAGACGATTACAAATTATACTTGTTATTTATTTTTTTCTTTGAAATTTATTAACAACGCCTCCACTTCTTGGGCTTGGGTTAGTTTTCCGTTGCGCTGTAACCACTTCATGGTATGCTTCAGATAAGATTCTGAAGGGTAAAAGTATAGTGTAGTCTTTGGGAAAGTGCTTTATATCGCTCGGTTATTACTTGTGGATTTTTCCTCTATATCATTGCGGTCAATGAACATCTCGGCAAAGAGCGCACGGAACATGTCTATATTACCGATAAGCTGTATGGTACCATGGTTTTCCTTGGAGTACTCAGAAATCTTCCATTGTAGATTGGGAGAAAGCATTAGCTGTAAGCATTGTCTTGAGCTTGTCAAAGGTAGCCACATGCCCGCTACGACCGTTATGGCGTATCTTATAGCCCGTATGGGTCATATAGAGCAAGCGGTTTTGGAAATCCTTCCCTTTGCTTTGCTCAAAGAGCTTGATCCCGTAACCCTCGCCCCACCATAGGGCTGGGATCATGAGCAATATAGGCATTGAACAAGTCAGTATGCTTTTATCAGAGCATCCACCACCGAGAGGCCTCCGAGGGAGTGCCCTACCACTATACGAAAGTCCTTACAGCGATATTTGCCCTCCACCAAGGGCTTAAGCTCTTCGCGGACAAACTTCCAAAAGTGATCATTCTCTGTAGTAAAATCATTATCTCGCTCAGTGCTTTCTATTCCTACGACTATCATTTCAGGTATATTGGGAATCCCTTGGGTGAGCTTCTCCATAAGGGTAGTGAAATAATTGAAGTTGGTTTGCGCATCAAGCAGATAGACCACAGGGTAATCCGTGGGGGTAAGGGAGCTATCATTATAGGAAGGGGGCAGGTAGAGGTCTATGGTGCGCTCCCTCCCATAATGGTAGAAGGGAGCGTAAAACGCTCCCCTATACAAATAGCTGTCTGTGCCCAAGTGCTACACACGGATAGGAAAAAAATAGACAGATGATATGTTTCATATTATTCAAAACGTCCTATAGCATTGATTACAGTGGCACCTTTTACTACTAAGCCCTTAGTAGCGGCATTGGTTGCAGGGTCTATAACATAGATAGCAGGATCGGTACCTTGTTCGTTCACTGGGAGATATACTTTACCACCGTAGATTGCAGGGGTAATAGTATTGGTAATGATATTAGTAAACTTGGTAGGTTCAGGAAGGCCAGACACCCAATTGAGTGTCTTAGCTTCTACATCCACAATCGCATAGTGATATACATCCAAAGAGCGGAGGTTGGCCTTAGCTGCATCATTGAAGAACTCTACAAGGAATTTATTTTCTGTGATATGCCATACGCGACGGAAAAGACCATTATTAGATACGGCAGAGATATCAAAGAAATAGCTATCATCAAAGGTAGTAGCCCCTGCCTTGATACGCAAAGCTCCCGCAGGCTTAGTGGTAGCCTTATCTGCTTTAGCTGGTGCTTTGGCAGGTGCTGGATTCTTAGCAATAGCTCCTGAGAAGACATATACATCTCCGTTGGCTACCTTGCCCATTTCCAAGAGGTATTGGCTCTTAAAGCGTCCTGCTGAATAGCTAAGTTTATCGCTCTTATAGTAACGCTTAAGGTTCAATTCCTTGTCAAGTACCCCTACATATACCACATCGGTATTTTTCCATATAGCCTGTACTGGATCCCTGTCCTGGCTGTACATCTTTGTATTCAGAAACAAGCATACCTGTGAGGAACTCTCCATTGCCATTGTCCAAAATACCTGCGAAAGATACAATCTCGGTATCATTCATATTGTCCCCTAAGAACTTATTGGTATGAATGGTTTTACGAGAAGCCTCTCCGAAGTCAGAAGTATTACGGAAGATAAAAGTAGCTCCATCATTTTTCCCTTCAAAAGCCTGTCCACTTACCGCTGTTACATAGTAGTTGTTAAAGAATCCAAAGGTAGTGGCACGTTCAACTATACTGAATTCATTGATAGACCTTACTTCTCCTTTTCCATCACGAGTATAAGAAAGTCCTATACCTGCTCCTTTAAATCCGTAGGAGAGACCTGCGGCTATATTTTTATTGAATAACCAAAAATATCCATTGGCCTCTTTAAATTCTAATCTGTTGGAGGTCAAAAGGTATTTCTCCTTTAGTTACATCGTCTGCAAGAAGCATATAACGGGCTTTGTTATTGGCTCCTCCTGCATCAATAAAGAAGCTATTTACTTCTGTTGCATCAGGGGTTGGAGTTGGCGCTGGTGTAGGTGATGGAGTTGGTTTTCCTCCATTATTATCATCACTCTTAGAGCATGACACCAAAGTAGTTGCTCCTACAAATCCAAGGAACAACATTTTTTTCTAATAGTTTGAAAATTAATATACATAAATATAAATAGTTTTTGAGTTGTCAGTGGTTAGTGGTTAGTACTAAAAACCTATACCCTAAAAACCCTATACCCTAATTTTTACATAAAAGGCTCTGCCTGCTTTTTGCAGACTATAGTTGTCATATAGCAGCGCATCGGTAAAGTTCTTGACCTCGGCCGAGAGGGTGTACTTATTCCTTGGCGCTGTATAGGTAAGACTTAGATCGTGGGAGAGCTGTGTGGGTACGGTGATTTTCGCCCCTCGCTCTGCCAAGAGAGGAAAAACTCATGCGTATAAGCCAAGTTGTAGCCCAAGGTAAGCCCATCGTCCTGAGTGATAAGGTCGGCAAAAAGTATAAGAGGCATCGGCATTACCAAAGAGATAAGGCATGTTAGGGCACCCTGATCCTTGTAGGTGAGCGAATTGGCTCCATTGGTGTTTTTTTGCGCTCGTGGTTGCGCATATCCATATAAGAGAGATTCCCCCCTACAGAAAAGGTTTTCTGATAGAAATAGCGCAGGGTGAAATCACCGCCCAAGGTAAGTACCTTGCCATGGTTCTTGCTCGTGGCTGCTCCTGTGCTGGCTACATTGCGAATGATATAGTCCTGAATATAGCGCAGGGCAAAGCCTCCTTCCGCTAAGAGAGCATGACCATTGGTCTCGGGCTGCCAAGAGAGATTCACGTTGAGATTATTGCTCTTCTCAGGGCGTAACTGGTTGGCTCCTATCTCCAAGTCACCATCTCCGAAAAGCTCTCGGTCATTGGGCAAGCGGTAACTCTTTTTCATAAGAGAGCTTGGCCAATAGTTCCTTAGAGAACTCATAAGAAGAACCTATCCCCGCCCCCAAAGCATCGGTACGTTCGGTATGATCTTCATAAACGGACAAATAGCCGTGGCCACTCACCACTGCAGGGCCTGTTACTTTAGCTGCATAATATTTGCCGAAGGCTAAGACCGTCCACTGGTCATTCGGCACATATTTGTACGAAAGACCTGTGATATTCTTCTGGTTGATGCGATCCATAAAATCAGCATCAGAAGAAAAAGGCGTAAAAAGCTGGCTCTTGGTCAGTCTATAATAGTGGCTAAAAGTATGGGTAAGCTGCAAGAAGTGCTTTTCGCTTAGCCAATAATCCAAGTGTGCCGCCACGTAGGCTGTCTTGCCTTCAAAGACTGTATTCTGATACATAGCCTCTCCCATAGTAGGCTTGGTTCTGTAGGAGCCGTCCCAGCTATACATACGATTTTTCCTCATCTACGACATTGGTAGTTGTTAGGTCATAACGCCCCGTAACGGAGAGACTCAGCCCTTCGAGCAAGTTTTTCTTTTCGTACTCGATCCCTGTACTATAGGTATAGGAGGTTTGGTACTTACCCCCAAAGACAATCTGCATGAGATTGGCATTCTGTATCTGTTTGTACTCTTGGTTATAGTTCAGGGAGAAAGAGAGCTTATCTGCCCAAGGCTCTTTGAAAATATTCACCTTTCCGATGATCACCTCATTGTGATAACGATCATGGAAACGCTTGAACCACCGCCTATCCTTGGAGTAAATGCCCCTGGCCAAATCTAAGTAATGGGTAAGCACCCTATAGCTATTATCGGAATAGTTCTGATAAGCATTGAGTTCTATCCCTATATTATCGGTCAGTGGTGCCCCTAGATTGAGCGTGCTCTTATGGGTATTGAAAGAACCAAAGGTATAACTTAGGTTAGCATACTGAGCATTGCTGCGCTTGGTAACGATATTCACCGCCCCTCCCAAGGCATCAGAGCCAAAGGTAACAGGCACCACCCCCTTATAGATTTCAATACGGTCAATCAGTTCTGTAGGGATATTGCCTACTTGGAAAGAAGAAGCCCTACTGATAGGCACCCCATCCACAAAAGTACGTACATGCTGACCTGTAAAGCCATTGAGATTGATTTGGCTCTCAGCTCCCACACCGCCCGTTTCGCGTACCTTTACCCCAGAGGCTTTGGCGAGCATATCGGCGGCATTGCTATTGAGGTGTGTGAGCTTGGAGGCGTCTATAGCAGCTACATTATAGGCACTCTTCTCCACCTGCTTGATGGGTGTTATGGCCGCTACCGTAATCCCCGTAAGAGCGGTGATTTCCTCCTCCATAGCCACATTGAGCACCACCACAGGTTGTGCCACGATGAGGGTTTGCTCTTGTGTCTTATACCCCATGGACTCTATAGAGAACGTATAAGGTGCTTTTTCTATAAGGTACTGACAGAGAAAAATTCCCTTGGCCATCGGCCACTGCATACTTTTTAAGTTCCTTAAGCTGCACCACTGCCCCCACTACAGGCTCTTTGCCTGCGATGATACGCCCCTTTACGGTAGCTACTTGCTGGGCATAAAGCACCCCTACACAGAGGTAAAAACACACAAAACCAAAAACTTCTGAAAGAGAAATACATCATATAGCTTATATCCTATTTCTAAACGGGGGCAAAGATACTAATTTATTTGGAATAATTCTAAAACAATTCGTTAATTAGCAGATTTGCCTAAGCCAATTAAAAATCCCCATGAGTTGTCATGTCTCATGGGGATTTTTAGTTATTGTCTATCGTACTATGTCCTAAACTGTTAATTGGCATATCATCTCTTCGATATTATCAATTTGTAGTTTGCACCAGTCGGCTTTTGGAAGTAGGGCATCCCCATATTTTTGACCATATACCAGTAGCAAAAAAATATCGTCGCGGTTGAAATCGTCTTCCCAAACTAATTCCCATTCCTCTTTTTCTTTTGGAAGGGTGTCCTCTTCTTTTTGTTCTTGAGAGCAGCCTACAATGATGCTCCAAATGCATAAAATAATAAAAGTTTTTCTCATAATATTGTATTGTTTTTTTAAGTTATTCTAAATGCAAAGGTAGTGATAATTTGATAATTAGCGAATTTGCATATTAGGCAATTATGTATTATCTTTGCGGCATTAAAAATATTAATAATATAATTATGAGAAAAAGTACTTTTTAATGGGAGTGTTAGCTTCCTTTATGCTAGCGAGCTGTGGTACAGCTAAGTCACCAGAGATGAAACGCTTAGAAAAATCAGCAGCAAGCCTTGAAACTCAATACTAAGCTCAACGAATTACAAAATGAAACTCACTCAAGAGCAAACCAATAATCAGTCGTTGCAAACTGAGGCTACGCAAGCTAATGAAGAAGCTACCAATCGTACGGATGCTTTTAGTGATGCGAGTTCGGCTTCAGCAAGTGCTAAAAAAAGCGAACAAAGCTGAAAAGGCTTTTGCGCAAAGCTAGTAAAGCTAATAAGCAATTAGCCAAAAGTAATCGCCGTATTGAGAAATTGCAAAAAGACATCACTAAATTGCAAGAAAAGATAACTAAACTAAATGCTGAAGTAGAATTTAGCAAATAGATACAAGTTAGATGTTTTATTAAAAATTCCCCGTGTGGTACTACCACACGGGAATTTTTACTAATTAGCACATTTGCTAATTTGCTATTTACCATATTGTAGTATCATCTCTACAAAAAGCAGGATCTCGGCGAGAAGAGAAGAGCGGTTGCTTGGTATCAAGAGCTTGAATTTTTGCCATATCCTCTTGGGATAGTTGGAAGTCAAATACATTAAAATTTTTGCTCCATACGCTCTTTTGCGTACCGATTTAGGAATACAAATAATATCGCGTTGTAATAGGTAGCGCAAGGCTACTTGGGCAGCACTTTTTGTGATACTTTTTCACCAATGGCATTGAGTGTAGGATTGGCAAAGAAATCGTTTCTCCCTTCAGCAAAAGGTCCCCACGACATTAGCTTGGTATCGTATTTCTTCATTAGCTCTTGGAGGTCTTGCTGTTGGTAGAATACGTGTGTTTCCATTTGGTTTACAGCAGGTTTTATCTCGCAGTGGTATGCCAAATCGAGGTATCTATCGGCATAGAAGTTGCTCACCCCAATAGCGCGTACTTTGCCCTCTTTGTAGGCTTCTTCCATAGCGCGATAAGAGCCGTAATAATCGCCAAAAGGTTGGTGAACGAGTAGCAAATCGATATAATCGGTTTTGGAGTTTATGCAAAGAGGTTTCGATAGAGGCTTTTTGCCTTTTCATAACCAGCATTGCTTATCCACACTTTGGTAACGATAAAGAACTCTTTACGGTCGATACCACTTTTTCTTAATAGCGTTACCTACGCCCTCTTCATTTTTTTGTAGATTTGGGCAGTGTCAATCATTCGGTAACCTACCGAAATAGCATCGCTTACGCAACGCTCACATTCTTTTGGGTCTACTTGGAATACTCCATAACCCAATAGGGGCATTTGTACCCCGTTGTTTAATTGAATATTTTTTCATTGCAATTCTTATTTTGTTAATTGAGTATATTCTTTTTCACTTACAGGTTCTTTCCATTCGGTTTTAGCTTTTTTTGCACATCCATTATAGCCAAATGAGCAAACCAACTTTGAGCGGTAGCTCCGTGCCAGTGTTTTACCCCTGCAGGCACTACTACCACATCGCCTTTTTGCAGCAGTTGGGCAGGCTTGCCCCACTCTTGATACCAACCTGTCCCTTCGGTAGCCAAGAGTATTTGTTCGGCACTATGCACGTGCCAATCGTTACGACAAGAGGGAAACTCAAAAAGTAACATTGGCAACCAATATGTTGTTTTTTTCTTATCGGGGCAACCAATACATTCAAATAGCTTTTACCAGAAAAGTGCTTGCTGTTTTCGGGGAATTAGGCTCGCCAAGGGCAAAGATATATCCTGCACTTCCTTTGCTAAGGTCGGCAGCTATTTCACTAGCATAGACTTCCCTTAGCAGCAAGGAAAGCTCCCCACGCCTTAGGCCAGCCTGCATAGAAGGCAATATGGGTAATCATCTCGGCTATTTCGTCTTTGCTGATGCCGTTTTTTTCTTGCCCTCGGTAAGGTGCGACTTAATAGTAAAAATCAGGCGCTCCACTTCCTATTAGGGTAGCGATGGTTACCATACTGCGATCACGAGGAGAAAGTCCCCTTCACGACTCCACACTTGCCCAAAAAGAACATCATCATTGAGTTCAGCGAATTTAGGTGCAAAAATCGCCGAGGCGGTCTCGTCCAGCAGTTTGTTTTTTTAGCTTCTTTTTTTCATTGTATTTTTGTTGTTTCACTTGGGCACTCATCGCTACTGTTAAGAGTACCATTGCAAAGGTGATAATTTTTTTCATACAATTTTAATTTGCTAATTTCTTACTTTCTAACCATTTGTAGATATGTTCAAAAAAACTTCTTGGTTATTGAGGTCTTGAAACATAAAGTGGGTGTTGCCAGAGATGCCTGCCTTAGGCAAATCGATAACTTTGCAGTCACCTCCGTTGGCATTGATCACTTCGGCAAATTTGTAAGCCAATTCGCGTACACCACTCCAGAAGTTTTGAGCGGGTAGCTCGGCAGTCTTATCAAAATCAGGAATATTGTCACCAAAATAGATAACGATAGGTCGCTTAGTGAGGGTGAGAAACTGTTCTTTAGGTACACCAAAAACCTCCTACGGGGAAAGAAGTATTTTCTTTGGTAATGGTAGGAACTTCACCTTCGGGGAAGGGGAAAGTACCTGGCTCAATGGCCACAACAGCTGTTACTTTTGGGGTTTGCATCGCAACATTCCAACCGATAATGCCACCTTGTGAGTGCGTGATAAAGATACCGTCACCACCTTTCTCGAAAGTAGCGACTAAAGCCTCCGTTACTTTTTGGAATATCAAACTCACCTATGTTAGGAGTCATTTGCTGGAAAAACTGATGTAGCGTTTCTTCTCCTTGGGGGAATTTAGAATTGCTAAAAAGTTTAGGATAATATCCCATACGGAATTGGGTAAACCACGCTTGGTCTAAGGTTGAGGTAGCTACTGTAGCTTCTACTGAGGGTTGTCCTGCTGCTCCACGGCGAGGTTGGTCGATGAGGTAAGTAGCATAGCCTTTGCGGAGGAACATAGGGGCAAACCCTTCGCGCCCATCGGGAGTGTTCATCCAGCCCACACGCGACTGACCGAAACCATGTAGGAAGTATACACGGTGATGGTTGTAAGGCTGAGGTACTTGGTAGAAGATATTGGCATAATCGGCGTGAAGCGTTTGTCCGGCGGGGTTGTACTGACCTTTAATGGGGTCGAAAGTACCATCGGTTTTTAAGCACAGTACCTCCTGCGGTGAAGAAACCTTGTTCTTTAATAGCAAGCACAGCGCTTTTACTCTTGTCAGAAGTGTAAGTATCTCCTTGGTGTTGAGTAGCACAGCCTATGGCCAAGGTCACTGTAAGGGGAATAAAAATTCTTTTTCATCTTGCTATTGTTTAGAATATTGATTAAAAAAATGTAATGATTTTAGGAATGATAACTGATAGATAGGCTTCTTTGTCGTACATATCGAAATGTCGAGCCTTAGGAACTACAAAAAAACTCCTTACTATTAGTAGCTGCATTGTTGTACATTAGTTCAGCTCCTTGACGAGTGAAAGCGTTTTCGCCTGCTATTACCAAGAAAGGTGTATGTAGTTTTTTTACTTCTTCGGCAGGAAAGAATTTGCGCCAAGAAAGCTCAGACCAAGAAGCAAATGGCAACCAATTAGGAGTAGCCCTCGTTTGCTGTTGTAGTAATACTCAGCTCCTTCTGAACCTTCTTCGATGAGATTTACACGTGTAACAATACCTTTTTTTCTTCATACAGTTTCTTTTCGGAGAGCAGTTGTGCTTCACTCTTACCATTAGGAGCGACAAAGTGGATCATTTCAAAAAGGATTGACTACAGCAATAGCTTTCAACGGAGACGATTTAGTCAAAAGTAACAGCGTAAGGTAAATACACCCTGAACCACAGATGCCTACCGCAAAGATTTTTGTTTTTATCTACATTAGGGGTATTTCGTTATAAAAGCTACTGCGCTATTGATGTCAGTAGCTTTTTATAGTAGGGTCTTCATAAGCGCGAGGTTGTCCTTCACTAGAACCAAAATAAGAATAATCATAGACCATTGTAACAAACCCTTTTTTTCAGCTAAAAGTTGTGCGTAAAGACTGGCGGTTTGTTCTTTAGTACTCCCATAGGTCCTTGTACTACTACCGCAGGTAGATGGTCGCTTTTTCTTCATTTTTATGGGAGTATAAATCACTCCTGCTAATTGAAAACCAGAAGTCTGGTTTTTTTGAATACTACTGAGTAATATTTACCGTTTCGGTAGGAGGTTGAGCTATAACCTCATTTTCTTGTGCCAATGCCCCTATGCTTACCAAAGATAAACATATCGGAGTTAAAACATTATTCTTTTTTCATATACTTTTAATTATTTCAGTTTTTTTCGGAGAGTTTTTTTGTGCTTGTGATTGATTGTTAGCCATTCCTTCATAGCTAAAACCATACATTTCACAAAAACGTTTTTATAGTGTATTCTCCGTCATTAATCATAAACTCGGAAGGACTTGAACCTTGATATAAAAAAAAGAGTTTACGAGGAGCAAACGAATTTGGGGCAATAGTCCCGTAAAAACGCTCTAACAAGGTGCGTACGATGCTACTTATATTGTGCCAATATACAGGAGAACCAAGCACAATGATATCGGCATTTCTAATTTTCGTCAATACTTCATCGAATTGGTCGCCCGAGAGAGTCTGTCCGTAATGATTGACTCTATACTCTACTAGATTAAGTGTTTCATACGTTTTCCCTTTGAGTAATGTTTGTGCTAACTGAGCCGTATTGCCGTTAGGGTTTGGGCTTCCGTTGATAAAAAGAATCTTTTGGGTATTCTTCTTGTTGTTCATTTCTTCGTCTTTGTTTTGGCAACTTGCCGTTCCTATTAAAGTAAAAAAAGCAAGTGCAAGTGTTAATAATTTGCTTTTTATTCATCTTTTTTTGTCGTCAGTATTCTTGACGACTGATTAATTATTTAAGTTTCGCAAGCTCTATAACTTACTGATTCTCAAAACATCCCCCTACCCCCTCAAGGGCAGGGCTGTTATATAATCATATTATAATCTGATTTATAATATATTAAATTCATAAGTTCTTTAAAATTACTGATTCCCCACTCCATAGCTAACTTAATAGAGTCCTTTCCATTGAGACGAAATAGATTGATTGATATATTTCTCATTATTGAAAGATTCTCAGGAGCATTCCCAGATTTGGTTTTACTCTTATCCTCTATCATTAGTGTATCCTTTACCCAATGTAAAACGATTTTTCTATACCCCAATGAGAACGTATATGATTTGCAAAGAACTTAGCTTTTATTTTTTTAGCAATACTGCTTATATGATAAGCAATTTCGGTGCTTTCTTCTCCTTTTTTTCTTAACATAGCGTGTAGTTTCTATAATTCGCTTTTATACCAGACCATTCAGGAGAAATTCCCTCAATATTTTTTTATAGACCTTTGTAATACGCAACTCATCACGTCCTCTCTCTGAGGATTGTTCTTGATAAGTATCCATTAGGTATTTTTCCTAAGGCTATATTCTTTTTTTATCTGATTAAAAAGATTCTTTTTGATTGCCTTTTACTTGTACAATGTAATCATTTTTTGACTTTACAATAGTTTCAAGAGTTTTTTTGACAATGTAGCGCATCTAAGGTAATAATTTCACCCTCAATATCTAAGGCTTGTAAGAGTTTTTGAACAGTATAAATTTCAGACTCTTTTTTGTTCTCCAATTTATCACAAGCTATTACAATACCTCTTTGAGAAGCAAAAACACTTATCAATGAAACAAAATTTTTGATAATTATTTTGAGGATCTTTAATAGTCCCAGCAATTGCTTTTCCATCAATGGCAAGTGTTTCACCTTGACACATTGGTAAAAATTGGGCTGCCCACTGATTGAATTTTGTCGCAAAATCGTCAAAATCAATTTCCATAAATATCCTCCTAATAGAACCATATGTAGGTACTTTACAGAAAGTTAGATATTTTTTTGAACTCCCATTGGTTTTCTTTGAGGAAACGACCTATTTCTCGATAGCCAGTATAGCCAGACATCATTGCTGTTAAGCACATAATCAAAAAGTTAGGCATCTTATGGCGAATGCCACGTCTTTTTTTCTAGTATCCTCTATACTAGATAACATTTCTATCAGTGTCATAGACTTTTACATTTTTATTGGAGTGCAAAAAAATAGTAATTTAAAAAGAACTTATACAACTTTATAACAGCCCTGCCCTCAAGGGGAGTTAGTAAGTAATGGAGATTCAATAAGTTATAGAAGAGAAATTTCTAATTTGATAAACAAATTAGGCCATTTCAACGCCCTCAAAAGCTCCCCCTTTGGAGGGGTGGGGGAGGTTTTTACAAATAATTGATTATTAGTTATTTATAATTGCAATAATAGCCTAAAAACAACTTGCGAAACTTAAATTAATTATTTATTACAAATTCTTTTTTAAAAAAACTCTGTGAGTTTCTTTACTGCTTGGGTTACGTAGGGTTCTTTCCAATAGGTTTGGATATGGGTGGCTCCTTCAAGCAGATAGAGTTCTTTAGGTTGTGCATTGACGGCTTTAGCAAAGGCATCTTCGGTCATATCACGAGTGTCGGCTTTACTACCGGCAAGCATTAAGAGCGGTTGGTTGATAAGCTCTATTTGGTCGGTAGCATCAAAGCGCATCAAGTCCAGAAGACTACTTTTGGGTGTAACGGAAGGTGCTGTTTGGGTGGGCATGGGTTTCAAGATAATATTCATAACCTTCGCGATAGAGTTCAAAAAGGCATTTTTAGCAACCTCTTCTTTGCTCATTTTTAGGCATATTGCCCACATAACGCACCCTGACCACCACGAGCTTCTTCTTCGCGGGCTTCGGAAGCCTCTTTAAGTCGTTGTTGGATAGTAGCTACTTGCGAGTTTTTAAAACCATTACGGCGCACCAATCCTGTGTTGAACATACTTAATGTTGCTACAGCTTTAAATCGCTTATCGGTTTTTTTGCTGCATTGAGTGTATAGCCTCCTCCGCCACAGATACCGAGTATCCCGATACGATTGGCATCTACCCCTGCATAGGTACTGATAAAAATCGGCAGCAGCGTGAAGGTCGGCAGTACGGCTGGAAGGAGTATCTACATTACGAGGGGTACCTCCACTGGCTCCTTGATAAGCAGCATCGGGCGCTATCACAATATAACCTTGCTTTTGCCAAAAGCTCGGCATATAAACCAGCGACTTGTTCTTTTACGCCACCGTTAGGGTGGGCTACCACTATAGCAGGGTATTTTTTGGTGTTATCGTACCCAGCAGGAGTATAGACATTAGCGGCAATGCTAATACCATCATTGCGGGTATATTGCACGGGGTGCATTTGTTGTGCAGATAGGTTCATAATAGTACTAAGAGTTAAAAAGGATTATTATCTTTTTCATAAATTAGTAAATAATTTTAGTGTAAGAGAGAGACAGCAACTGCCATTTGCTGCCTTTTTTTAGTATAGGTTTCGGTTACTACAAACGGATTGACCACCCTCATTACCTCCTACAATAGCAGTAAGTTGCAGTTTGCGCAAAAGCACAGCCGTTTTACCTACGATACGCACAGAAGTATTTTCGGTAGCCACTTCTTTTTAGTACGATACCTTTTTGCTGTAACACTTCTATTTCTTTTATCTCTAACAAGAGTTGCTCCCATATGTACAAAAACTGCCCTCAGGAGCAATATTTTCTACAAGAGTTTGTTTATCTCACTTGTTGCATTGCCTTCCAAAGGCTTTCGGAAAGCTGTAATACTTTTTGTTTCTTGCGTACTGTGCTGAGCATAAGTAATGAAAAAGAAGCTCAACAACAGAATTGTAATGATGTTTTTCATTTCTATATATTTTTATTATTTGTTCATTAACTAATTACAAGGCAAAGATACGATGCTTTTTCCAAAGGATTGTTACACAAAAGTCGGTAGTTTTTACAAATTTTTTTCTAAGTTCTTATTTTATGTATTGTTGCCAGAACGCTACAGCCAAATCTAACCAACCTTCAGCATCGGTGCCATTGCCTAAACCAAATCCGTGCGAAGCAGTTTGGTAGCGATGAAAAGCTACGGCACACCTACACGTTTGAGGTTCTCGGCGCGACGTTGCATACCATCAGCAGAGGCAATGCCATCATTAGAAGCTATTGCGAGAAAAGTAGGTGGAAAATCTTTTGCTGTAAAGACTTTTGTCCTGTATAGATAATCACAGCAGTAGCAGGTTGGGGTAAGTGGGCGTTAGTAAATTTCTTAACTCCATAGTAGGCAATATTGCCCACCATACGTGCGCCTGCCGAGCCTCCCCAAAGAGAATAATCTTCTGTTGAGACGCCTAACGTTTTAGAATTTTTGCAGTACATAAGCGATAGCTTGGGCTAAATCTTCGGTGGCGTACTGCTCACTGCCAATGCGGTAGCGTATCACAAAGGCATTGTAACCCAGTTCGCTAATGCGTTTAGCCAGAGGAAAGCCTTCGTGCAAAGAACCTATGTACGAGAAACCACCCCCAGGGCATATTATAGCAAACGGAGTTTCTTGTTTGCCACGAAAAAAAGAAGAGTCCTGTGTTTTGCTTGCGAGGATCTTGTTTTTTCTCATTGTCAGTATAAATGTTATAGAAGATAGTTTGCCCTTTATCCACTTCATCAATAAGATGGTTTACAGCGTTGAGTACTACATTGGGATGCACATTGCTGTGGTAGGGCATAGTACGGGCTATTTGTGAAAGCGGTAGGGTGTAGTAGTTGCTATTCTCATCAAAGGGCAAAAGCAGTTCGCCATAGCCTGTAAAGGCTTTATGATAGATGAGGTCTTGTACGGTGTGCGCAACTGTAAGGTGTTCGCTTGTAGTTGTCGAAGGTTGAGGATTGTTAGGCATAAGGTCTTTATTTTGAGCACAGCTTGTAAAGCTAAGAGTTAAGAGAATTAGTGGTGATATGAGATTTTTCATAAGGCTTATTTTTTATAGTTTCTCCAAATTTTTTAAGTATTTTAGGGGTGCAAGCACTCCAGAATTCCCAATCGTGTCCACCTTCACGTAAGATATAATCGTGAGGGTAATTTGCAGCAGTGAGTTGCTGATGGAGGCGTTGGTTTTCACGCGTAAAGAAGTCACGTGTGCCCAATTCAAGGGTGACAGGAGGCAATTCGTTTTGTGGATATTGCTGTATCACCTCATAAATATTGCGTACACCATAGCCTTCGATAACAGCACTCATTGCATAGATATAGCTAAACATATCACGATGGGTAATGCCATAATATAGGGCTCCATAGCCTCCCATCGAGAAGCCTCCTATCATTCGGCTTTGGCGTTCCCCTTTGATATGAAAACGTTTTTCTACTTGTGGAAGAAACTCTTGAAAAAAGTAGCTTTCGTAGCGAATAGAGCGTCCTGCTACATTGTCTAAATACATCCATGTATTGCCATCGGGGGTGATGATAACTGCTTTCGGGCATAATGCCATCGGCAATAGCCTTATCGGCTTGTTCTTGGAGTTTATCGTACACAAACCAATCGTTTTGGTTGCCACCATAGCCGTGCAATAGGTATAGTACAGGGTATGTTTTCTCATTGCTGTAACCAGCTGGTAGATAAACCGTGTAATACATATCTCTGCCTACTATTTTGCTTTTTATTACTTGGTCGTGTAGCACAGTGCTTCCATTACTGTTAGTTTGTATAGGTTCAGGGGGTATTGGTAACAGTGGGGGTACCTTCTGTTTTTAGAGCAAGAAAAAAAGTGTAATAGTCATCAAGGTAAGGATAGGTAAATTCATATTCTTTTAATTTTTTTATTGTTTGACTAGGCAAAAGGTACTGCGGTATTTTTGAACAGATTGTTACACAAAAAGTCGGTAGTTTTTACATTTTTTTCTTATCTTTGTCGCATTATAAGTATGAATAACAAAAAGTATCATTATTGAAGATAATCTTCACCTTTATTGTTTGACGGTGCAAAGGTACTGCGGTATTTTTGAACAGATTGTTACACAAAAGTCAGTAGTTTTTTTACATTTTTTTCTTATCTTTGTCGCATTATAAGTATGAATAACAAAAAGTATCATTATTGAAGACAATCTTCACCGTTTGGGTAGTGAGGAGTTGCGGCATTATATAGCCCACGTGCTGTGCCAGGCGGGCAGGTATACTTTTGAGTACAACGGAGAAAATTTTGTGCTCGAAGCTGGACAAACAATGATTATTCCTTATCAGCAGTTTATAGAGGTTGTTGTACCCTCACCCCTACTTGCAAGCTACTTGTATCTACCTCACTCCTGAATATGCTGAATACTGCACCCCGCGTAGCAATTACGGCATACGAGGGGCTTTGACACTGTTTGCAAACCCTATTATGCTCCTTACCGAAAAGCAGTTTGCCCAATTGCAATACGATTTCGAGCAAATAAAAGGCCGACTGACCGATACCACTCACGCTTTTTCAAGAGGAAGTGCTACACAGTGCGGTACAAATGCTTATTTTAGATTATTTTTGATATTCATACCTCGTTGTTTGGTCAGCAGAAAATAACCTTTCAGGACAACGATCTTATGGTGCGTTTTATGGCATTGTTAGAACAAGAAGAGTATGTGCAACATCGCGAAGTGGGCTATTATGCTGATAAGCTCTTTGTGTCGGCTAAGCACCCTATCGAAAGTATGCAAGCAGGTGAGCGGGCGCAATGCCCTCTTTTGGATTAACCGCTTTACTACCATACATATACGTAAACTATTGCAACAGAAAACGCACTCTATCACCTCCCTTACCGACCTTTTTGGTTTTTCTTCTACCGCCTATTTCTCTCGCTTTGTACAGCAGCACTTAGGAGTAAGTCCGAGTGCATTTTTATCAGTAATTAGCCAATTACTTCATTGCTTCAATCATATTATCTACTTGTAGTTTTTTTCGAGAATATTTTGGCGATGGCGGTTTTACAGTATGTACGCTGATATTCAGTTTTTTTCAGAGATTTCTTTTGCTGAACATTCCTTGCTTGGCAAGGGCGAGTATCTCTCTCTCACGCGGGGTGAGCAGGGTATCGGTAGCACTTTCGATAGCAAAGGTACTATCTCATCAGTAAGGCAGTTTTTTTATTTGAAAACGCACTGATGTATTGGCTGATTGCTCTGGAGCGATGTCTATGATGCCCATTCCAAGAAAAATTATCGTCTTTAAAGGCTAATATGCGCATTTGGTAAATCATTCGTACATACTTTCCTCTATCCAAGACTCTCATTTCATAGATATATTTGTAAGTTAGCTTTTCTTCCTCCGGGAGTGTATCCAAAAAGCTCCCATACTTTCTTATCAATTCTTCTTACGACCTCCCAATCATCGGGATGTACCAATTTCTCAATGTTGATTTCTTGAGACGCTTCTATATATTCGGTCACATAATAGTACTGCCCGAATCTATCTAACAGAAAAAAACGGCAAAACTGCCTGCTTCTTCTAAGATTTTTGATATAGGGAAGGTATTCTTGTACTATTTGGTCTATACTTTTATCCATTATCAGCTTCAAAATGGTTATTATTCAGTATTGCAGAGGTACCCCCTGCACTGTAATTTTGCCCCAAAGATAATCAAAAATTTTCAAACATGAAAAATCAAGCAAGAACAATTAGGAATTTATGTATTTTCATTCTCATAGCCCCTCAGTTGTGGCTGGGTAGGCGTATGGATAGATGCTCTTACAGGGGAAACGACAGGCGATTTCAGCGATACCAGCAATGGTACAAGTGGAATGGGTATTTTTTTATCGTTGCCCCCCTGCTTACTTGGCTCGTATTGCGCGCCTTTATGGGCGATGGCTGGCGCGATGCGGGTTTGCGTCCGCTTATCAAGAGAAACTTGCGTTGGTATGGGGTGGCAACCCTTATTTACCCTGTGGTGATCGCTCTTACCTTGCTTATAGGGGAACTCTTCGGGTGGCTAAAAGTAGAAATCCGTTGGACGGACTACCTCGGTGGGTTTGGTATCTTTGTATTAGCCGAATTTGTAAAGAATTTCTTTGAAGAATCGTCTTGGAGAGGGTATCTTACCGCTCGCTTGCTCCACTTGAAGATTAAAGATGTGTGGCTCTACCTTATTGTGGGGATAGTGTGGTGCTCGTGGCATTGGCCTTACTTCTTTTATTTTCTAAAACCAGAACAGCTATTTGCTGTATTCCCTTACGACAAGGTAACTTTTTGCCTCATGGCATTGGTGTGCTGCACCTCATGGACAGTAATGTACACCGAACTTTTCCGTCTTACGAAATCGATCTGGCCTGGGGTGTGGATGCACGCTATTGAGGATAGCACCATCAACAGCCTGATATATGACATGCATATTTTTATAGAAACTGGTGAGAGATACTCATTTCGCCAGTTTCGGGGATGATCCCTTGTCTGTTGTACCTTGGTGTAGGGTCTATGGCTGAGGAAGTTACGAATGACGAGAGACGAATGACGAGTTACGAAAACTCCTCGTGGTGCGAGCCGCATAGGGCTGTTTGCATTACGGGAAATTGTTTTTATTATGTATTGTGCTATGCTTCCTCAATTTTAAGGTAGTCTTTAGCTTTTTGTAGGCGATATGACACTGCGCCCCAATTGAGTTTCCAATTGCTTGCGCGCTACTTTGGCTACACTACCACCTTCTTTAGCTACCTTTTTCTGTTCTTCTACTCCTTGTGGGTCGCGTTGTTTGGAAAGTTCGGTAGCTGAGGCTTCGGCTAATATGTTAAAAAGCCATTTCCAAGTTAGTCATATTATCGCGTAAGTTCTCTTTTTTGAGTCCTTTGTACTGCTTGTATTCTTTGGTAGTAAAGCCACTCCATTGTTGGGTGATAATATCAACTTCAAAGCGTTACAGTTTGTAACGGTTTCATTTCCCTCTTCTTTTAGTCGTTTTTTTAATACACGCCAATAGGTCTGAGGGTTAGTGCTATCAGTTAATATAGCCACTACATCTACAATAGAGAAATACCATTTCTCGTGAGTGTCGTCCCAAATGGTACGCACTTTGCGTTCTTCAAATAATTTGATAGCTTCTTTTTTTCATTTCAGAGGATATATTTTTCAAATTACAAAGATACAAAATAATTGAATAATTGACAAAAACTCCCCGTGATACAAGCTACATAGGCAGTTTGCATACGGGGAGTTTATTTATTGATGTGTCGTGCTACGATTAAAAACTAACCACCACTTTTTCCTTTGGCTCTTCCTTTGCTCATATAGTCAAAGGCTTCAGCTATTTGGTCAAAAGGAAAAACTTTATCGGTTACAGGGCGAAGATTTCCGCCTTCAATCAGCTGACTTATTTGGGTAAGCTGTGCACCATTGGCTCGCATAAATAGGAAGTCGTATTGCAGCTGTTTTTGGGCGCATACTTTTCGCACTTTCCTACTGATGAAGTGCATTACTTGTTGTAGCAACCACCCTAATTTTGCTTCTTTAGCATACGCTTTAGTAGGAGGTCCTGAGATAGAGATGAGATGACCGCCAGCTTTGAGTATCTTTGTTGATTTGAGCAAAGTAGCTTCATCTAAACTATTGAGTACCACATCATAGTCGGTTAGTTTTTCAGAAAAATCTTCCTTGCGATAATCAATAACCTCATCAGCACCTAAATCCTTTACAAAGGCAATATTATCGGCACTGGTTGTGGTAGCTACATAGGCTCCCAAGTGTTTAGCCAGCTGAATAGCAATGGTACCTACTCCTCCGGAACCCGCGTGTATAAACACTTTTTTTGTCCTTTTCTGCACGTTGGCTTTCTCGACCAAAGGCCTGCCAAGCGGTAAGGGCTACCAAAGGCACACCAGCCGCTTCTTCCATTGTAATATTTTTGGGTTTAGGGGCTACATCTGCTTCATAAACAGCTATTTGCTCGGCAAAAGCACCTATATGACCATCGCGTGGGCGTGCCATTACTTCATCGCCCACTTTGTATTGGGTGACTTTGCTACCCTACTGCGCACACTACACCCGATAGGTCATGCCCCTAAGATAAGAGGAAAAGTATTGCGTACCAACAGCTTGAACTCACCGCTTTTTGATTCGGAGGATCTAAGTGATTGAGTCCAGCGGCTTTCACCTCAATAAGCACTTGGTTTTCATTGATAGTAGGGGCAGGTTGCTCGCCAAGAGTAGCGGGCTGTTTTTGATATTTGTTGATAAAAATAGGCTTTCATTGTTGTTATTTTTAAAAAGTTAAGTACTTCATTAGCAAAAAGAGGTATATTCCTGAAAAGCAGCACCATGTCCTGCATCGGGGTAGATAATGAGTTTGCTATTAGGGATATTTTTAGCGAGTGTGTACGAATGCTCGGTGCGCACCATCACATCATTATCACCATTGACCACTAAGGTAGGTTGCTTGATAGCCGATAGGTCGGCTGAGGAGCTTTGCCCCATAGGGTAATAGCCTTGAGCTGGCGCCTATAACTTTTCCAGCTAATGGGTTTTATCTCTGTTTTTCTTTACGCTGTTTGAGGCTTTTTAGGAACTCATTAGCCTTGTGTTTTCCATTTTCATTCTGATTGAAGAACATATAATACTTAGGATCTTTGAAAGAGAGTAGTGCTTTTTAGCGTATATTTATCAGCTATGGCGGTTATACGGTCGATATCTTTTCCTCCTCTGAGTCCTGTACCTGCTAAGACTACCTTGTCAAAACGCTCAGGGGCAAGTGGAATCAATTCTTGCACTACGAAACCACCCATTGAGAAGCCTAACAAATGTACTTTGTCTAACTGCAAGGCCTCAATAAACTGCAAACTATCCTTAGCCATTTGAGCAATGCTCAACGATTGTTCGCCTTCTGAAAGCCCCACACCACGATAATCAAAAAGTGATAATGCGGTGTTTATCAGCTAATAGGTCTAATAATTCCGGACGCCAATTATCTAAGTTGGCCGCCAAATGTACAAAGAGTAGGAGGGTATCACCCTTTGGATTCCCATAATCGCGATAAGCGATTTGTACACCATCAGCAGTGGTAACAAATTGGTTGGGTATATGGATGTAATGAGTCATAAAGTTTATTTCTAAATCTAGTGCAAAGATACGAAAGAAAACTTTATAAACGAAAAAGTTTATATATTTTTATCAATAGTAATATACAAAAATCCCTTGCGGCACAAGTACCGTATGGGGATTTTTTTCTAATTGGCAGATTTGCCAACTGGCTTACCAACTCGTTATTTCTTACTATCGTAGTAGTTATTCATTATTTTTTTGCAGAAAACTTGCTATCAGGAGTCCTAACCACAATCCCCTCTATCACATGCTGGGCAAAATAAGCCTCACAAGTGGCGAGCAGTTCTCCTCTGTTGCTAAATTCTTTTTCAAAGATAATAGGAACCATCTGGATACCAAGTACTTGTGCTTTGGCTACAAACTCGGCATGAGGGGAGCTTGTAGGTGATTCCTCCTCTGAGGCGATCAATACCGAAGAAACGAATATTGGCTGCTTCTTTTTAGTGCAGGATTGAGTTTGTTACCCGAACTGCCTACTCCTTGTCCGTTAAGCTCTCCACGCAATACAATCTCTGTCTCTTGGGCAGCCCTCAAGATATCTTGGTACTGGCTACCATATTTGATATAGGTTTCGGTACTCTCTACTTCTGTATCGCCTTTCTTTACAAAGCGCTCCATCACATTCTTACGTGTGGCGATATACTCAGTGGAGATACTAATGGAAGTGCCATCTATCTTCTGGGTACCAATCAGATAGATAGGAAACGCTACCTCACTCCACACATTGTTGATATTCTCTTCATCAGTCTGATACCAACCAGAAGGGAAAGGACTTAGCTGGGTGTCACCCATGAGCTTGATAGGGGCTTCATACTTGGTAATTCCTAAGCTCTCGGCACTGATAGGTTGTTCCCCTATATGAGAAGTTACTACAGAAAGAGGCAAGAGAATCCCATTGGAATAGACTTTGTCGCCATTAGGCTCTTTTAGAGAGTGGAAACTTAATGGCTCGGATACGCCGTGGTTGGTCTTCTATCTTACCGAGATAAGACTTCTAGGATCACCCCCTGGAGCAATAAAATCCTGAAAGAGAGGCGTATCGGGCAAGCAATAATCAGGCTGGATATAGATAGCGGTGTCGCCTACTGCATAGAGGTCTTTTTGAGCAACCAACTCAAATCCTGTTTCTTCTAAGGTGATAAGCTCTACACGCTCAGCTAATTCCTCTTTTTTTATAGAGAGGAAATTTAGCTTTGATAGTTACTTTCTGTACAGGTGTTGCCATGATTGTTATTTTTGATGATACTTATAAGCTAAAGAAGGCCTAAAGAAAAATAGCGCAAAAGCCAAAAATCGTTCCTATGTGCATACCTTCATGGGTGTTGTTAAAGAGAATCGCTTCCTCTATATGAGTGAGTGTATAACCAAAAAGAGGTTTCATAGACAGGATAGTCTTTCCCTGCAAACACTCCTTTTTGATAATCTTCAATGATTTGGTCGTGAGTGGAAGTCAGGAGCTGACGAAGGGTAGCGATTTCCTCTTGGCTAGGGATATGGCCATCGGGGTAGGTACCCTTTTTGTAAGTGTTGATCAGCTCTTCTGAGACATGGGGTTGCACTCCTGCGAGCTTATAGCACAGCAGCTGCTGGGTAACCACGCAGTGGGCTATATTCCATAGGATATTGTTATGAAAGCCCTCTGGTATGAGCGCTAATTGTTCTGGGGTAGCTTCGTCCAAGAAGCGTAACAGACAGGGCACGTATGGCCTTGTGTAAGTTAAATGCTTTTTGTCATGATAATATATTTTTGATGTAATAATCCGGTAATACACCCTAAAGCTGTTCAGGCATTTCGGCAGTTGCAACTGCCGAATTTGTTTCTAATTCGGCAGCTATGGTTGCCGAATTAATAAGACCTTCGTTATCAGATATTTGAAATTTTGAAACCGTGATTTCCAAATTAGTATCCAACTCCTGCCACGCCTCATAAAAAGGCGCACATATTTTTTTAATATTGCGTTCGCTAAAACCTCTAAGTCCTGGTAGCTCTTTATGGAGCTGTTCGGAAATAGCTTTTTATGGCTCCTGTACCCCATACTCCTTTGCGGGTATTTTGGGAGACATAGCACCCTACACCGTAATACAAGGAGAGTTGTACGGCATTTACTTGCTTAGCAGCCTTGTACTGACTACTGAGAATGGCTTCTTTTATCTGCTCAGTGGCAGTCATATAATTTGATATTGCCATAAGGTTCGTTTTTCGCTTTTCACTCACATACCCCGTTGTGGTCACTGGTTGGCTCTACTAAAAAAATAAGCGTTGAGCAGTTCCCTCCAAAGCCAAAAGGAGTTGGACAGTACATGCTTAATAGGCTTGCGCTTGAGCGTTGTCTGTGGGCGGAGGGGTACCTCTGGCATAGGGGTTTGCCAATTTAGGTTAGGCCATACTGCTCCTTCTTGAATTGCCAACAGGCTAAAGATCGCCTCCACAGCCGAGGCAACCGCAAGGGTATGCCCTGTAAAGGGTTTAGTGGAGCTAAAGTCTGGCACCTCCTCGCCAAAGATACGCATCAGGGCGCGGCTCTCGGAAAGGTCATTGTTCACCGTGGCGGTACCATGGGCATTGATATAGTCTATATCGCTGGGGGCAAGTCCGCTTATAGCCAAAAGCCTGCTGCATAGCCAAGAAAGCCCCTTCCCCCTCTTCAGAGGAGGCTGTTTGGTGATAAGCATCATTGGCATTGCCCCAACCTGAGAGTACCCCTATAATGGTTCTACCTTCGGCTAAGGCGGTAGCCTCCCGCTCCATGATAAGGAAAGCACCCGCCTCCCCAGATTCAGCCCCTTGCGATGTGCATCGAAGGGCGTACAATCAGCATCGGAGAGGATCATCAAGCTATTAAAGCCATTGATAGTGAATACTGAAAGTGCATCGGCACCGCCTACAGCTATACGCTGGGCGCGACCTGTACGGAGCAAGTTGGCCGCTGTAAGTATGGCATTGGCCGAAGACGAACAAGCGGTACTGACACTGGTTACATAACCCTTGATACCGAAGTAGTCTGCTATCTGCCCTGTTACCTCTCCTATGTTGTGATAGGGAATATAACGGCGCAGCTCCTCTTGGGTAGTATATGCGTAGAAATAACGCTCGGTCATATCCATCCCTCCCACACTGGAGGCCATCACCATACTCAGCTGTGCCACCTCAGTGGGGGTAAGTCCTGCTTGAGCAATAGCTTCCTTAAGTGCCCAGATACCCAAAAGCCCTGTACGGGAATAGTGATTGACCACAGGCAGCCCCAATTGCTGGGCGAGAAAATCATTGGTATGTTTGAGCTCCCCTACCCTGATGTGATCACGGTGTAGGGTAGATACATTTTCTACAACAGACAGTCCCGATTGTCCTGAAAGCAAGCCCGCAAGATGCTCTTCAAGGTTATCCCCCAGCGCGGAACAAATCCCCATTGCTGTGATAACAATCCTTTCTGCCATGCTATTTGGTTCTGTGCTTTTGGATATATTCGGCCATAGTGGCTATGGAATAGAAAAATCTCCTTCCCTTGCTTAGGATCAGAGAGGCGTATGCCATATTCTTTGTCTAAGAGTACGATTAGCTCAAGAGCATCAATAGAATCCAGCCCCAATCCGTCAGCTCCAAAGAGAGGGGTATTTTCGTTGATCTCCTCCGCGGAGAGTTCTTCCAAGTTAAGTGCTTCTACGACTTTTTGTTTGAGTTCTGCAATGAGTGCGTCCATTATCTATATGATATTTATAATTTCTGCAAAGATACAACTTTAATGATTAATGACAAATGATTAATGGCAAATAAGTTATCAGAGGGCAGAAGACAGTAGACATTGGGCAGTGGACAGAAGACAGAGAGCAGAAGCAGCAGCTAGAGTCTAACTTTTTAACAATTAACAATTGATAATTGACAATTAACAATAAAAACTTTCTACATTGGAAAAAAGCACGAACTTTGCTCTCCCAATACATGTACCCTAATGAAGAGACTATTCGGAAGTATTTTACTGGCAGGTCTTTTTGGCTATAGCCCCTGCTTGTAAGCGTGATAAAGCCCCTGCACCCTGTTGTGCAACAAGTGGCTGAACCACCCAAACCTGTCTATGAATATGGTTTTAACTTATTAGAATACAACATCATAAAGGACACCCTCAAGCCTGGCGATACCTTCGGTGCACTGCTAAGCAACCATGGCGTACCCCTTGAAAGGGTAGCCAAGATTGCTGACCTCTCCAAGGAGTTGATACGCCCACGCAACTTCAAGGCAGGACAGGCCTATGCGCTTATCTTTGACAAAAAAACAGCCTGACTCCTTAGCCTACTTTCTCTATCAGCCTGACTTGCTACACTTTATAGAAATAAAAACCAGAGATTCTCTTGCTATTCGCCAGATTGATCGCAAGGTAACCCTAGTGGAGCGTGAGGGCGGAGGCTATATCAAGAACAACTTGCTTGATGATATGACCAAATCAGGCTTATCCTTCGCCGCTGCCTATAAGCTTTCCCAAATCTTTGACTATACCATCGACTTCTTTAACCTACAGGAAGACGATAAGTTCAAGATCATCTATGACGAACGCTATGTAGATGATACTATCAATGCGGGTTTGGTACAAGTAAAAGCCGCTTTCTTCGAGCACAAGGGAAAGCCCTACTATGCTTTTCACTTCCAAGCTGATACCACCAAGTCGGGGGCTACTACGATGAAAATGGAAATATGATGAAGCGTATGTTCCTCAAATCGCCTTTGGACATCTTCCGTATCACCTCGCACTATGGTATGCGTTACCACCCTATCCTCCACCAGATGAAAGGGCACTTTGGTACCGACTATGCCGCTCCCACAGGCACACCTATCCGTGCTACCGCCAGTGGTACTGTAACCCAAGCAGGCTATGGGTCAGGCAACGGAAACTATGTGAAGATTCGCCACGACAAGACCTACGAAACCCAATACCTACACATGTCCAAAATCATTGCCCTGCAAGGGACAGCATGTAGCCCAAAGGGGAAGTCATTGGACTGGTAGGCAGCACAGGACTTGCCACAGGCCCCCATGTGTGTTACCGTTTTTTGGAAAAAAATGGGGTACAGGTAGACCCTCTTAAAGAGAAACTCCCCGATGCTACCCCCATTGATGAAAGACTAAAAACCTCGCTATATGGAAGCCATCGCTCCCTTTAAAAAAACAGTTGGACGCGGTGCCTTATACGAATATACAGACCACTGAGCAAGCAGAAGTTGTTCCCGATACACTCAAGGCTCAGTAAATTTTTACCTAAACTCAAGACAATGAACATATTAAGATTTATCACTGCCGGTAGTGTAGATGACGGAAAGAGTACCCTTATTGGTCGCTTGCTTTATGATAGCAAGAGTATTTTTGGCCGATCAGCTTGAAGTACTCGAACAGCAGTCAAAGAATAAAAATGAAGACGGAGTGGATTTGGCCATTCTCACCGATGGCCTTCGTGCCGAGCGTGAGCAAGGAATCACTATAGATGTGGCTTACCGCTACTTTGCTACCGACAAACGTAAGTTTATCATTGCCGATGCTCCTGGACATACCCAGTATACACGCAATATGATCACAGGTGCCTCCAACTCAGACCTAATCATTATTCTTATAGATGCCCGCAACGGCGTTACCGAGCAGACCCGCCGACACTCCATCATCGCCTCCTTGCTAAATATTCCTAAAGTAGTGGTAGCGGTCAACAAAAATGGACTTAGTGGATTACTCTCAGGAGGTTTTCGAGGAAATTAAGAAGGATTACGAGGCTATAGCAAAGCGCTTGCACCTGAAAGAGGTGTATTACTTCCCTATCTCGGCTTTTTGTAGGCGACAATATCGTAAATACTACCGATGCCATGCCTTGGTATAAGGGAGAATCGCTCTTACACTTTCTGGAAAAGGTAGAAATAAACACCAGTAGCTACCCTCATGCACGTTTCCAAGTGCAGTATGTGATTCGTCCTCAGACAGAAGCCCTACACGACTACCGTGGTTATGCAGGACAAATCCTCTCAGGAGGCTATCGAAAAGGAGACACTATTGAGATACTCCCCGAAGGGATCACCACTACCCTTACCAAAATAGAGATAGACGGCAAAGAAGTGACCGAAGCCTCTGCTGGTATGCCTGTGGTGCTCCACATTGCCGATGATATAGACATCTCCCGTGGGGATTACTTTGTACATCCCGACCATATCCCTCACATGGAACAAACCGTAGAGGCAACGCTCTGCTGGATGGATCGCCGAGAGCTACGCCTAGGGGGCAAATACCTCTTGCAACAGCGCAGCCGCCTGACAAAGGTTATTGTCAAGGAAATTATCTATAAGATAGATGTCAATACACTGGAGCAAACCACCGAGGTAGAAAGCCTTAAACTCAACGAAATCGCAAGAGTACAGCTCCGAGCCGCAGCGCCCCTTGTCTATGACCCTTTCCAAGAAAAACCCACAAATGGGCAGCGCTATCCTTATTGATGAGACCAGCAATGCTACTGTAGGGGGCGTGCTTATAAGTGAAGAGTGAAAAATGAAGAGTGAAAAAAATGAAGAGTGAAAAAAATGAAGAGTGAAAAATGAAGAGTGAAAAAAATGAAGAGTGAAAAAAATGAAGAGTGAAAAATGAAGAGTGAAAAAGTGAAGAGTGAAGAGTGAAAATATATAGGGCGAATTACCATTCACCCTTACAACTAAAAATTAAAAAATGGATACTACAACAACCGCTCCTGTGGAAAAGACTACTAAACCTCAGTGGCTTAGGGTAAAGCTACCTACAGGAAAAAAATATACTGAATTGCGTAGCTTGGTAGATAAGTACCAACTCAACACTATTTGTACCTCTGGAAGTTGCCCTAATATGGGCGAGTGCTGGGGACATGGTACAGCTACTTTTATGATTTTTGGGTAATATCTGTACGCGCTCCTGCGGTTTCTGCGGGGTGAAAACAGGGCGACCTGATACTATAGATTGGGAAGAACCTGAGAAAGTTGCCCGCTCTATCAAGCTCATGAATATCACCCATGCCGTGATTACTTCCGTTGACCGTGATGATCTCAAGGACATGGGCAGTATCATCTGGGCAGAAACAGTCAAGGCTATTCGCCGTATGAACCCTAAAACAACCCTTGAGACTCTTATTCCCGATTTCCAAGGTGTAGAACGCAACCTCAACCGCATCTTGGCCGTAGCGCCTGAGGTAATCTCTCACAATATGGAGACCGTACGTCGCCCTAACCCGAGAGGTGCGTATCCAAGCCCAATATGACCGCAGCCTTGGGGTGCTTCGCTACCTGAAGGAGAACGGTGCTCATCGCACCAAATCGGGTATTATGCTCGGCCTTGGTGAAACCGAAGAAGAGGTAATCCAAACCCTTTATGACCTAAAAAGAGGCCAAAGTAGATATAGTTACCATAGGTCAATACCTACAACCCTCTAAGAAACATCTGCCCGTAAAACAATTCATCACTCCTGACCAATTCCAAAAAAATACAAGGAAATAGGTGACTCTTAGGGCTTCCGCCACTTTGAAAGTAGCGCTTTGGTAAGGTCTTCTTATAAGGCGTATAAACACGTTTTTATAAGTGAAAAATGAAGAGCGAAGAGTGAAAAACGCTATAAAAAGAGAGTGAAAAAGTAACACCATTGTTAAGTATTACTTTTTCACTCTTCATTTTTTTCACTGCTCACTCTTCACTTAATAGTTATCCGTAGGAGCGACAAATACCTCTTCTTTGTGTTTTTACACCACTGATAAGCTCTTGTAAGTGTTGGAAAATCACAAAGAGTACAGGAATCACTATCAATCCAAAGAACGTCCCAATAAGCTGACCTACAGCAGCACCTGTGGCTACCGAACGGTTACCCGCAGCTCCTACCCCTGTGGCAAATACCAATGGCAATAACCCCACGATAAAGGCAAAGGAGGTCATCAAGATAGGACGCAAACGTGCCATAGCCGCATTGATCGCTGCCTTAGATAGACTCTCACCGTGTCGACGCCTTTGTACAGCAAACTCTACAATCAAAATCGCATTCTTGGCCAACAGCCCCATGAGCATAATCAGTGAGATTTGGAAGTAGATATTGTTCTCCAAACCAAAAGAGCCACTGACCTAAATAGGCACCAAAAGATACCAAAAGGCAAAGACATAAGTACCGAAAGCGGTAAGATATAGCCTCGTACTGAGCCGATAGGATAAAGTAGGTAAATACCAAGCTCAACATAAAAAAATAAGGATAGTCTGTGAGCCTGAACTTTGTTCCTCACGGAAAGACCTGTATAGTCAATACTATAGTTGGCATTAAGCGTCTGAGCGGCTACCTCTTCTACTGCTTTTTATAGCGTCTCCTGAACTATAAGCAGGATTGTTCTGTGCGGAAACAGCTACGGAGGTAAAAAGGTTATAACGGCTAAGTGATTGAGTTCTCAAAGGTACGGTTTAAGGTTACAAATTCCGATATAGGAGCCATCTGCCCATTGCCTGTTTTTACATATAGACTATTAAGGCTATTGAGATCCTTACGAGCTTCAGGCAATGCCTGTACCATTACACGATACTGCTTACCATAGAGGGTAAAGTCGGTAGCATAGAAGCCCCCTATGTAGTTCTGCAAAGTAGAGAGGATCGTACTTACTGCTATCCCCGATTGCATAGCGCGCTCCACATTGATATCCATCTGATATTGAGGATAATCCACGTTGAAGGAGGTTTGAGCAAACTGTATTTCGGGGCGTTGCATTAAGGCAGCTAGGAATTTCTGTACATCGGTATTCACCTGACTTAGTTCACTTCCTGCCTTATCCAATAGCACAAATGACACACCACCTCCAAGACCAAAACCTGGCACTGATGAAGGTTGGAAGAAGATAACTTTAGCATCCTTGATAGAGGAAGCAGCCCCAAAAGCACGCTGAATAATGGTATTTATATCTTGTCCTGGTATTTTAGAACGTTCTTTGAAAGGTTTGAGTTTTAAAAAGCCCATACCGTTATTACTACCTTCTCCCGAGAGCATACCACGTCCGGTAACAAAGGTAGCATTCTCAACACCAGGAATATTGGTTAACTTTTCGTTCACCTCACGCATTACATTGGCTACACGTTCCATTGAGGCGCCTGGTATCATCTCTGCATTCATCATCACAAAGCCTTGGTCTTCGTTAGGCACAAAGCCCGACTTCATCTGGCTATTGGCATAATAAATACCTCCCCCAGCCAAAACAAAAAGCACTAAGGTTACCCATTTGTGACGAAGGAAAAAAAGTAAAAAGTCTTCCCGTACTTAAGAGTTGCCGCATTGAAAGCAATATTGAACTTATGGAAGAACTTACCTATCCAAGATTTTTCCTCATACTCCTTATCTCCATGAGGTTTTAGGAAAAGAGAACACAATACAGGACTGAGGGTAAGCGCATTAATAGCCGAAATAGCAATCGCTACGATAAGGGTTACCCCAAATTGCTTATAGAATACCCCCTGTAGTACCTCCCATAAAGGTTACCGGCACGAACACCGCTGCCATTACCAAAGTAATGGAGATAATCGCCCCTGTAATCTCATTCATGGCCGAGATAGTGGCTGGCTTGGCTTTCTCGTGCGTCTGTTCCATCTTGGCATGGACAGCCTCCACCACGACAATGGCATCATCCACCACAATACCAATAGCCAATACCAAAGCAAACAAGGTAAGCATATTGATAGAGTAGCCGAAGAGGTTTAGGAAGAAGAACGTACCCACAATAGAGACTGGTACGGCTATGGCAGGAATCAGTGTAGAACGGAAATCTTGCAAGAAGATATACACCACAAGGAACACCAATAGGAATGCCTCCAAAAGAGTAGAAACCACTTTAGAAATGGCTGCATCCAAGAAGGTATTAGCATTAAAGTTAATAGTATAAGTAATTCCTTCGGGAAAAGTAGGCTCTACCGATTTAAGATATTTTTTTCAATGTTCTGAATAATTTCATGAGCATTAGACCCTGGTGTTTGCGAGATACCCATAGCCACCGCTGGGCGACCTTTACTTTCAGAAAAAAACCTGTATAGCTTAAGGCATCAAGTTCTATTTTTAGCCACATCTTTCAGGCGGAGCATACGCCCCCATCAAGGGCTTTGAGTACTATATTTTCATATTCTGAAACTTCCTTGTATTTTTCCTTTGTATTTGATAACATACTCATAGCTACTTCCGCTATTTTTGTCCCCAATGTGCCAGCAGCTGCCTCACGGCTTTGAGCGGAAATAGCCGCCGTTACCTCCGTTGGGTTTAGCTTATAAGCTTGGAGCTTTTTGAGGATCAAGCCATACACGCATAGAATAGTTCTTTCCGCCAAAGACAGAGGCATCTCCTACCCCACTAATACGCTTAAGCGCAGGAATAACATTGATATTTAGGTAGTTCTGTAAGAACACATCGTCCAACTCCTTATTTTTCTGAAAAGAAAGTAAGGAACATCAGGTTCCCAGAGTTCTGTTTGCGTACCGTCACCCCCGATTGCACTACCTCTGAAGGAAGAGAGGCATTGGCACGTGAGACCGCATTCTGTACATTCACCGCAGCAATATCCCCATTTGTCCCTTGTTTGAAATACACAGTGATATTAGCAGAACCACTATTAGAGGCTGAAGAGGAGATATAATCCATATTCTCTACCCCATTGACTTGTTCTTCAATAGGAATGACCACCGACTTGAGTACTGTTTCGGCGTTAGCACCCCCATAGTTAGCACTAATTGACACTGTTACAGGAGCAATATCTGGATATTGAGAAATAGGTAAGGATATAATCCCCAATATCCCTAAAATGACTATCATGATAGAAACTACCGTTGATAGCACTGGTCTGTTAATAAAACTTTTTATCATATAACACTAATTATTCTTTGTTCTAAAAATTCTTGGCGGGTAGGGCGGAGTGTAATCTCGTTAATCGCTACCTCTTCGGGTTCACCTATGGCATAGGCTATGGCTCTGGCTACGGAGCTGGCAGGAATCTCATAGGCCTTATAAAAGGCCTGTATGTTGGCACTGGCCTCAGGGTCGGAGCTACCATACTTGAGTTCGCTCTCCACCGCCCCAGGGTAGAGAGTGGTGACACGGATATTATCCTTGGCCACCTCAGCACGTAAGCCTTCGCTAATGGCTTTGACGGCAAACTTGGTGCCACTATACACGGTACCACGACCTGCAGCCACCCGCAATCCTGCTACCGAGGATAGGTTGATGATATGCCCACTGTGTTGCTGTTGCATAGTGGGGAGTACTGCTGCGATGCCATAGAGTACCCCTTTTATATTGATGTCAATCATCTTGTCCCATCCTCCACCTTGAGTTTGTCCAAAGTAGCTTGTGGCATGATACCAGCGTTGTTAATCAGTACATCGATACGACCATAAGCCTTGAGTGTCTCCTCTGCAATACGCTCCACATCGCTTTGTACAGCCACATCGGCAACTACCACAAGGGCTTCGCCTCCTTGAGCGGTAATTTCCGCGGTCAATTTCTCCAAACGCTCCTTGCGACGTGCTGCCAAAACGACCTTAGCTCCATATTTTGCCAAGAGCAAGGCAGTTGCTTCACCCAGACCACTGCTGGCACCGGTGATAATCACTACTTTATTTTTTTGATATTTTCGGTCATAATTACTATATGTTAGTTTGTCTAATGGCGCGCAAAGACTGTCGTTGCTTGCCTTGTGAATCAAAAATTATCAGGAGAAAGCCATTGCTCAAGAGCACGTTTGTTTTGAGGCCATTCCTTATCAATCATAGCAAACCAAGCGGTGTCACGCGAACGCCCTTTGTAGACGACTGCTTGCCTAAACGTCCCCTCATAGACAAACCCCAAACGCTCCGCGGCACGGCGCGAAGGTGCATTAAGGCTGTCACACTTCCATTCATAACGCCTGTATTGAAGGACTTCAAACACATATTTTTGCCAAGAGATACTGCGCCTCTGTAGCCATACGTGTACGCTGCAAAGCAGGCGAATAGTTCACCCAGCCCACTTCTATCACTCTGTTTTTAGGGTCTATACGCATTAGGGCGAGCGTACCCACTGCCTTTTGCGTTTGCTTATCTACAATCGCCAGAAAATAAGGGTCGGCAGCGGCTTCCTGCTTGGTGAGTAAAGCGTACAACTCCTCTTTGTTCTTTGCAGGAGCTATAGATAAATAAGTCCAATCAGGCATCACAGCATTGGCTTCCAAATAGAAATCCCTCAAATTATCCAAATGTTTGGCTACAGAGAGGCGTTCCAACCAACAATAATTCCCTTCTAAGAGGGTTATATGCGGGGTTTCTCCTACTGAAAAAAATCAGGTAAAGCCTCCCCTATGGGTTGATGATATTTGTTTGTGGTCATTCTGTTATTAGGTAATTAGCAGATTTGCTAATCGTTAAAGACTTCTATGGTTTCTTCTTTGAGGACAAAATCGGTGAATTTGCCTTTTGTAGCGGGTAGCCTTTTACGATATGGTTATCTATCCAATGATAATTACCTCCACGGGGTTTGCCAAAGATGATGCCATGGTACTTAAAGCCATGCTTATCAAGCCACTGTTCGGTAATCTCGCGGAGTGCTTCGGTGCGTGAGGTGAAAAAATGGATCACATGCCCTTGGTCATACCATTTGTTCACCTGTTCCAGTGCATCGGGGAATACCTCGGCGGTAATCATTTTCTCGGGCTGTTCATTGGGAATGTCCTCGCATATAGTACCATCAATATCTATGAGGTAGTTCTTCACTCCTTCGGGCAATATAGGGTTCTTATGCCCATGTGCGTCTTCTTGTAAGGTAAAATTTTTTTCAATCATAATGCATCAGTTATGTAGGTTAATTTATTTATGTATCCACTTGATAATACACCCATTATCAAGGAGTTATAGTAACGATTTTTGCCTTCACGGCGCACCACAATCTTTTTGATTATTTTTTTGCGCTTTTTGGACAATCATTCGTTCATAAGCAAGAGATAAACCTTTTTAAAAAGTTTTTTTCTTCTAATATATCTTTTCTTAGCTTCTTTTCTTTTTTTCATAGCTGTTTTTTCATTTTGATTATAGAGGTCCATATTATAAATTATTTCTTTTTCCTCCTTTGTATTTCTTTTGCAATAGGAGTACGTTCTCCTTCTGAATTATCAAATATATAACAAATATCTACCATATCGATATAGATAGTAAAGAGATTAGCAATCCCATTATGATATCTTCTTTCAATAGTCTCCGAGGGAATGCTATGCCCTCCTTCGGCAACGCGCTGAGCGACCCGCTTTTTAGCCATATTGGGCGAGTCCAACCAAAAGAACAATAGGGTAACCTCATAGCCATTGGCTTGCGCCCATTCTATTTTTTGCTTATAGCTTTTTAGTAGCCAAAGTAGTTTCGAAGGCAAAAGTTTCTCCTTTTTGTAATAGTTCATCCATACGAGCGAGCATTATTCTACCGGCTTGCATAGCTACACTTTCGGGCTGGAAAGGAGATAGCCCCTTGGCGATCTCGTCGGCATTGATAAACTCTTTGCAGTCGAGTACTTCGGGCAAAATGGTAAAGGAAGCGGTGGTTTTTCCCGCGCCGTTACAACCTGCTATGATATAGAGTTGTTTGCTCATTCTGTTGTGTTTATATATTGGCTATATATTCTTCAAATTTTCCTAACCGCAAAGCTATTGTGCTACATTTACTCATCTCTATCCACAGGCTCTTTAGTAAGAAGATTTTTGGAAGTCGGAAAAGTTTTTCAGCTATCTTCTCACAAAACATATCGTGATACCAAATCCAAAGCGAACCATCGTGGAGGTTGATAAACACAAATCCTTCGTTTACAGAACCTATAGCAAAGGCTGATTGGAGTTCTTCTGGGGTTAAAGTGTCTTCATCACGGGTTTTGCAACATCGAAAAATCAATATCATCACGAGTAAAGAAAGCATAATTGCAGAAAGATTTGCTATAAGTATACGACAAGAGATACTCTTTGCTCCATACTTCAATCTCGGTACTGTGTTCGTATTCTGTATGAGGGAACATTGTGAGCCATTCGGGGAAGGACTCTCCCTTTTCAATACTGTTTACATACTCTTTTGGGAGCTCTCCCTAAATATGTTGTAGGTAATACTTCGTTGTTCATAGGTTTGTTATTAAATACTATTTTCCTATTTATTCTGTCATTGCTAAAAACCACTTCAAAAAAAGGTCAGTAACGGGTTCATCATCCATACTGTGAGGAGTTACGACCTCCAAACCTATCTTGGGAATAGTGGTATGAAAGGTATTTTGTACCCACTCTTGGTATTGTGTATTGGGGTGGACGAATGTATTGTCTTTATTACTATTAGGAGGAGAAGAATATTCCTCGTCCCAACAAATCTCATCATAGCCAATGGCTAATAGACGCAAGAAATCCAAGGCGTTTTTTTCACCAATATACAGGTCATCATAGAGCCTGAACCCGACCCGATATGCACGATTTGGGTATGCCCTTCATCGTCGAGCCACAAGGCACACTCCGAACCATCGCCACCACTCTGCGCAAAGACAAGCAAACGGCGCCTTACTTCTTCCTTATGATTTGGATAACAAATCTCCAATAAATCCTCATTATCTGATGGTTTTAATACCGAGAAAGCAATATCGGTACCTCCTTTGCGTTCATTCTCAGTCCAGCTCTCTTTAACTTATCTTGCGGGTAGAGATAGCCATAACGAATACCTTCATCCTCTGAATAATAGCCGTTATCCTCTATCCACTGGTAGAGTTGGCGGAGTTCCTCTGGGATTTGCATTCCCTTAGGGAGGGCATTTTCTAATTGTTGCAATAAGATGTTCGGCATCATTAAAACTATTTTTTTAGTTGCTCGTTTGGGTTTTTTTCAAGTGTTTTTTATTTCATTACCTAAAAACGGTAATTACTTGATTATTGGAAATGGGTCGCAGATCTATTTTCGGTGAATAGTCATTTACTATTTTTTTGAGTAGCTTCCTTATATGGAAAGTTCAGATAATGAGGCAAAAAGTAAAAAAATCTACCAAATGTAAGCCTGAATAATCAGTGAGTTCTGGAACTTTTTTTGGTCTCGTCCATATCGCTAACAAATTCAATAGTAGGAGAGGCAATGATAGAACCCGCTGAAGTGCCTATGTACAACTTTCCATTATTAATTTGTTCTATAAGTAGCTTGTCAGCCCCTTTCTTTTTTTAGTTCTTGCATTAGGTAGAATGTATTCCCTCCAGAAATGAAAATATAATCATTTCGCTCTAATGCTGTAGCTATTTCTTCGGTTGTAGCGGTAGAAATTTCTAATTCTTCTATGATAAGCCCCTAATTTTTTTCAAAGGCTTTTCTATCATCATCTACATAAAAACGCACTTTTTTTCTACCAAACTTGCTGTTGGAATAAAAAGCAAGTTTTTTTCCCTTTTACGGGTTCACCTGCAAAATCTTCAAACAATTTTGCTACTGAACTGAATGATGAGGTTAAAAATAATCGTTTCATTTGTAATATAAATTCTTGTTGTTGGACAAGTCAGACAAGACAACACGAGTTGCAAGCTGACACCAAAGAAAGCAATTACTAATTTAATAAATTGCTTAATCAATTTATGAATAATCAAAAGTGAATAGCACGATACGGCTAACAGGCTCGTACAGCATAATGATATAGCCTCCAGAACCTACCCAGTCGTAAGCCCCTGTTTCGGCTACGAGATAAAAAGGGTTTCCTTGGTATGAAATGTCAAACAGTACTTCATCGTCGGCCTCTCCATCTTCTATATGCATCTTAAAAAGCCTTCGGATATTCCTCGTCTTCAATTGTGGAGCACCAGTTGCCATACTGAGGTTCTCCCCTAATATCTCCAAATAGTTTTTCCTTATTCAGTTTCCCATTATATTCAGGATAACGCAAATTCACCAATGTACCATATTTGGCTACATTTTCCTTACTCTTTTCATAGTTATCAGCCATTTCCCGAAAGAGTTCCTCCTCTTTGGAGTCAAAATCCCAGTTGTGAATAGCGGTTCGCTCAAAATACCCTTCCTTCCCGAGGAACTCGAACTTATTATCATCAATCAATCGGAAAGCCAGCCAGTTAGGTGCGGTATATTCGTTGTGATATTCAGTGGTATTATCGCCTATATAACCTTCGTAAGGTTCAAAAGGACAGAGCATATACACCTTTTGTCCTGCCCAATCGGGATTGATTTCTGCTAAATCAATACGCATCAAGGGCAGAAAATGGTTTTTAAGCCACGGTTGCTCTTTTACAAAAAAATATCTTCCGCTTTGGGGAATGCCTGCAAATGGTCGTTCAGTTCTTGGATTTCTTCTCTTGCCATAGTATTACTCATTAGCATTTCTGTTGTTTTTTGTGTTACTTATTAAAAGAAAGTCTTTCATCATAATAATTTGTATTTCCTCAAAAGGGTTTAATACCAACAGGTCATTATCTTCTGTAATGAGATAATCGGCAGAAGCATCTCTTGCTAAGCAAAGTAGAAAATTATCCTTCCCATCTCGGCACAAAGTAATATCATCGGTAGTAACATCTACAAATTCTGCTACTTCTTCTATCATTTCGACTAATTCACTGAGTTCTTCCAAGGGAAAAAAACCTACGAAACTTCGGTCGCTGTGCTACTTCTATAAACTCACCCAACAATTCATCACTAAAAATAAGCTGTATTTCTTCCTCTAAAAGAAGCCTATCTATCACTGAATAATCTCGAGAGATAAGAAACCTAATCCATAGATTGGTATCTATAATGACTCTTCTACTTCTTTTTCTTCATAACGCTTAGCCCTTACTTTCTCTACTTCCTTTGTAATCTCCTCCAAGGAGGGCGCATTGGTTTCGCTTTTTCTTACGCAAACGTGCTACCACTTGAAGAAAAGGATTATTTTTCTTGTCCTTAATGGCTATCAATTGTAAGTCTGCAAGGTTTCTTAGCAGTTCCTCCGCCTTTGGGTTCAGTATATCTATGGTTAAAACACTCATTGTTATATTGTTTTTATTCGTAAAATAGTTATTTATTTTCTCTCTCTTAGGTGAATTGCCTGTGCGGCTCGCACTACCTCCAACCTCCCCCTAGGGCCTTGTACAAGGTAATACCGTATTGCATACGCGTAAATTGAGCATTGGCAACACTAAGTTCGGCATTGAGGCGATTTACTTCGGCGGTGATTACCTCTAAATAATTCACCATACCGCTATCAAAGAGCTGTTTGGAGTAATCTGTAGCCTCTTGATAGGCCGTCATCTCTTTCGTTTTTAGCTCGATAAACTCTGTTTGGGTAGAGAAGTTCTGCATAGCATCGGACACTTCCTTACCTGCGGAGAGTACCGCCTTTTTGAAATTGAGCAAGGCGGTTTCTTGAGCGATTTGTTGTACCTCGTATTGGGTGCGAATCTGTCGGCGGTTCAAGATCGGTTGGGCTAACCCCGCTACAAAGTTAGCAAATATGGACTTAGCCGAAATCCATGTATCCAGTTCGGTAGAAATACCTCCACGAGCCGAGAGCGTTAGCGTAGGATGAAAAGCCGCACGGGCTACCGGGTCAGTTCAAAGGCGTTGCGTAGGCTGAGTTCTGCACGGGCTACATCAGGACGGTTCTGGAGGAGCTTAGCGGCATATCCCTGTTTAAATTCGGTAGGGGATTGCTGCTCGGCAAGCGTGGTGCGCTCTATGGCATGAGGTTCTTCCCCAAAGGAGCACACAAATGGTATTCTCCAAAGCCCATATACTATTGCCTATGGTAACCAATTGTGCCTGTGCATTATACACCAAAGCCTCTATTTGCTTGGTAGCCACTTCGGTAGTGGAGCCTGCCTCCTTGAGACTCTTGGTAGTCTCCAAGCTCTTTTGGCGGAAATCAATGGTTTGTTCCAGTACCTTTTTCTGCTCATCAAGCATCAGCAGTTGGTAATAAGCCGTTGCTAAGGTAGCCACTACCTCGGATTGTACAGCTTTTTGTGCCTCTACGGTAGCAAGGTAAGAAGCATAGGAAGCACGGCGTTGGGCAGAGAGCTTGCCCCAGATGTCGGTCTCCCATGAGGCAGCGCCTGTGAGATCCCATAGATTATTGTACATGCGTTCGCCCATACCCCCCATCGCATTGATAGAGTTGGTGCTACGGGTATAATTAGCCCCTACGGATAGCGTAGGGAGTTGTGCTGCTTTGCTTTGCTTGAGGTACGCCTGAGCGGAAGCCACATTCTGCATGGCTACACGTACGTCAAGATTGTTAGAAAGCGCCTTATTGATATGTCCTTGGAGGGTAGCATCGGTGAAGATGTTACGCCAAGAGACATTGGCACTGCTAAGACTATCCGTAGGAATATTGTCCGTACGGAAAAGTTTTTCATTTACGACATTGGGACGCTCGTAAGCTTTGCGACCTGCACAAGCGGTAAGGGTAAGGGCTATAAAAAGCCGTCGCGAAACCTTTATAAATGATTCTGTTCATAATCTTAATTTAGGTAATAAGTAATAGATAATAAGCGATAAGGTTTTTATAATATTAATTATTTTTGTTTGTTTTTGATATGTTGGTTATAGTAATCTTGGGTGTAAACAAACACATTATACATAGAAATCTGTTCTATTTCCTTAGGCATCTCATCCCAAGTGCGTATCTCATAGGTATAAAACTCTCCATTGCGCACACGCTCCTTGAATGCTTCTTCATTCGATTTTTTTCAACTTTTGAATCATCTAGGTAAAACTAAAAAGATAATGTATAAGGATCCACAAAATATTTATAAATTACATCAGAATCTAATTGTACTTTATACTTTTTGATGCGGTATATTCTTGATTACATAGTAATATTGTTTATTCATTTTATACCCTTTTATATTCGATTTCAACAGAGAATTCTAATATATCAAATAGTTTTTGCTTGTATAGTATAGTTTCCTTGGGAATCGGTATATACCTTTTCTCTACCATTGGAGACTATTACCCTAGGGAAAGGTTTATTTTCGTCATCAAAAAAACCCTTCCTGATACGGTGATTTGTGCCATAGTGGAAAGCGTAAAAAAAGAATAGAAATATAGTAAGTCGGGTCATATCAAAAAAATATTTTTATTTCTTTTTACTCTTATTCTTTATATTCCTCATTATAGTAATCCTTGGTATAAGCTACTAATCCATATTGACCGAGATAGCCATAATGTTTAGATAACTCTTGATAATCCATTACAGAATACTTGTAAAACTGTCCACTTCTAAGTTCTTCTTTGAATGCTTCTCTATCTCTTTTTTTAACTAACTTATCATTACGTATAAAAAAACGATGCCACAAAGATAAGTATATTCAATACAAATACCACTATTCCTATAGATTCTGTCCATAGTATGGTTATATACTTGGTGAGGTGTGTCTTTAAACACAATATAACAGCCCTTATTGTCAAAATGGATTGTATCCCACTGTTTTGCTTGTATCTTATACATACCATTGGCATCCGTTGTTACATAATTAGCGACATAATACCCTTCGTTTGTATAAGTTATCACGTCTGTTTTTACAGTAATATTGGCAAGAGGATTCCCTTCTTTGTCAGTAACCTTGCCTGTTATAGTGATTTGCGCCATAGCCGAGAGCGTAAAAAGAATAGAAATATAGTAAGTCTGTTCATAATTTTTATTTTTTTAGTGTTTACAATGATTACGCCATAGGCTGCAAGAGAGCCATATATGGGAGCTTGTTGTGCGTCCAATTCTATTATTTTCTCTATCTTCTTATTTCCTATTTTAGTAAGAAAACTCTTTTTATTTTTTTCATAGGCACTCCGTCGAGAACAAACAACTTATCACAAGGCGAACCAAATACAGCAAGTGTGGAAGCTCTTGGGTCGCTGCTGCTTTCAATAGGAGGGTGTTGCACAAAGTTGTAGCTTTGCTCTTTTGCTTCTTTTACAACAAGGTAACAATCCTCTATATTTTCAGCTTGTATCGCATCCCAGCGACGGGCTTCGATAGTGTAATTGCCTATGCTATCAGTAAGAACCTCGGTATTGCTATCATTGTTACACACTTTGATATTAGCCAGAGGATTACCTTCTTTGTCTGTAACCTTACCCGTTATAGTAATAAAAGAATTCATATAGTTATACCACCCTAAAATATTCCTATATTTTTTTGATATTTCTGATATTTCTTTACCTTCCTTCTTGTCCAACGTTCCATTGCAAGGCTATCAGCTTCTTGCTTAGCTGCTTTGGTAATGACATATATCAAACTATTTATAGCACGTGATCCATATAAAACTGTTACTATATCATTCCTTAATATATAAATTGTTTCAATCTCATCTGCTCTATTTACCCATTCGTTAAGGAATTTGTTATTATCACTAACGCTTTCATCATCCAGCATAATAAGAGGAGGTGTATTTTTCCACAATAGAATAACAGGCTCTAAAAGCAGTCGCTATCTGGGCTATATTATTTGTTTTTTCGATAGAGTCCTTAGCAACTTGCGCCATAGCGGATATAGGAAAAAAAGGATAAATATCAAAAAAATGCCTTCATAACAACTCAAAATTCAAAACTTAAAACTATTACTTATAGTTCCAGTCTTCTCCCGTGAGATCGTATACCCTTTGGATACGCTTCATCAGTTCTACGAAGTCTATTTCCAAGTCTATCAGGCGTCCTGAACGAATGTCAAACACCCAGCCATGGACAATAGGGTACTGGTGATAGAGGTAGCCCTCCTGTACACAGGCCATTTTCGCCACGTTGATACACTGTTCTTCCACGTTAAGCTCTACCAAACGGTCGTAACGCTCCTTTGGGGAGGTGATGCTATCAAGTTCATCCTGATGGAGGCGATACACATCGCGTATGGTTCTGAGCCAAGGATTGAGCAGTCCCAAGTCCTTGGCTTGCATGGCGGCTTTCACCCCTCCGCAGTCATAGTGCCCACACACAATAATATGTTTCACTTGTAGGGTGTTCCACAGCGTATTGTATCACCGCCGTAGAACTCATATCGAGGGTATTGACCACATTGGCAATATTACGGTGAACGAAAACATCGCCAGGGCCTAATCCCATCAGTTCCTCGGCAGTTACACGGCTATCCGAACAACCTATAGAGGAAGTCAGGGTTCTGCTCCTTGACGAGTTTCTTAAAAAGTCCTTGTCTTCGCCTGTCTTTTTTCTCGACCCACTGGCGGTTATTTTTCAAAAAAATGGTTTTATAAGAATCCATAAATAATGACTAGTGACTAGTGATTAATGTCAATAATGATTAATGACTAATGTCGTCTTAGAAAAATGGGTTGAATAGCTTTCACAATACTATCCATAGAAACAGGTTGAGGCTTTACCTTATCACCAGTGCGTATACCATTGAGTCCTTGTACAATAATCACATCACCTGCCTTGAGACCTGTCTCCACCACGGCCAAGTTATTAGCGCGGTTCTTGAGGGTTACCACTGTTTGCTTGATTGTATTATCTTCTACCTTATAGACAAATATCTTTCCTTGTTGCTCGAATACCGCTACTTCAGGGATTACCAAGGACTTATCAAAAGTCTGTGGAATGAGGATGGCACCACTATTTCCGTTGGTAAGCAAGCGATCAGGGTTAGGGAAGGTCGCACGGATTTGAATAGATCCTGTGGTAGGGTCTATCTGTCCTGTAACGGTCTGTATCTTTCCTTGTGGTTATACAGCTGTCCGTTGGCCAAAACAAGAGATACTTCGGCAAAATTGGCCAACTTCTCCTTAGTAGTAGCCCCTTTAGTTTGTGCAAGGAAAGAAAGATAATCCTTTTCGTTCATAGAAAAATAGGCATATACATCTTTCACATCAGAGACCGTAGTAAGTACTGTGTTATTGGCTGTTACCAAGGCTCCCTCACGGTAAGAGATAGCCCTACCACGCCACTTACAGGTGCTTTCACTACCGCAAAGCCTATATTACTTGCGATTTCGTTATAGGCAGCTTGAGCGCGTTGCAAGTTGGCCTGAGCTGTTTCGAGTTGTACCTTGCTGACAATGTTCTTCTCCACCAAGGGACGAATCTTATTGACCTCTACCTGAGCCACTTCCACCTGAGCCTTAGCTGAGGCGGCTGACTGGTTAAGGGTCTGTGTCTCAAGCTGGAACATAGGCTGTCCTTGAGAAACCGCTTGACCTTCATCTACCAATACCTTAGTGATATAGCCAGAGATTTTTGGCCTGTACGGGACTATTAACGACTCCTTCTATATTGACAGGGAAAGAGGTCTGAGGTTGTACGCTGCTCTCCTATGGTAATCACTGGTAGCTCCTTAGGCCCACCTGCCCCCATCATAGCACCAGAGGCTTGCTGGTTTCCATTCTTACACCCTACTGCAAAGAGGGCAATACTTGAAAAAAATTAAAAACTTTATTCATTTTTCTTGTTAGTTGTTAGTATTAATTTCTATTTTTTTCATCTTTTTCTACGCTAAGGACTCCCTTTAGTTGGGCAAAAATGAGCCTTTGCTTCTTCTAAAGACTTTTCTTTAGGAATTTTTGATAGCAAATCCATTCAGATTCTTATACTCATATAGAATTTCTGTCCCATATTTAGCAAATGCTTCCTTCAGAGGAGTTACTGGTGTTCCTACTTCATACAGCACGATAAGGGTATCTGTATCTCTCTGTACCTCTTGCTTCTGTATGGTCTTACAAGAAAAATAATATAAAACCTACAATGATTAATACAAATTTCTTCATTTTTATTAGTTGTTAATATTAATTTCTATTTTTTTCTCCTTGCTGGCGCGAGCTTGCAGCTCGTGCCTATCATAAAGGGAGCTTTTTAGTTCCTTGTAAAAGAGCTGCAAGCTCTGTTCATAGTAGAGCTCGAGCTGCAAGCTCGCGCCAGCGTGTGAGGTTTTTTCACTTATCACTTTTCACTAATAACTTATATATTCCTACTGAAATAAGAATACACAGCGTTATAGCAAAAGAGCATAGGTTGGTCGGTAGCGGCAGAGAACAAGGCTAAGATAGCCCCAATCACTGCCCCCGTGGCAAAGCGAAACATACCTATAAGCGAGTTGGCCGTACCTGCTGTGCGAGGGAATAGTTCCAAGACAGCCGCATTGGCATTGCTCGATACCACCGAAACCATTCCCTACATAGAAGGCAACCCCTATAGCTACAGGCCACAAGCCCCAGTGGAAAAATAGCACAAAGTCCCAACCACAAGCCTGCTGTAAGCTGTATGCCAAGCCCTATACGCAATATATGCTCCGTCCCTAAGCGACCCACAAAACGTCCCGAAAGGAAAGTGGCTACCATCATCACCCCTATATTAAGGATAAAAAAGTACCCAAAATGCTGTGGTGCTACCCCATATACCCCTGTATAGACAAGCGAACCTGAGGTCAAGAAACAGAACATTCCCGAATAGGAAAAAGGCATTGGTAAAAAAATATAGCCAATAACCTTTTTATTGGTAGCTACTTGGCGGTAATTGCGTAATACGCCTATGATATCCAAGGGAGATACGTCGCTCCTTAGGGCAAAGACTCTGGGATGCGTAGCCACACCAAAAAGGGCAGCGAGCAGTCCCAATACTGTCAATAGGTAAAAAAATAGCCTGCCAATGAAACCAATCGGCTATATACCCTCCTAAGATAGGGGCTACCAAAGGCGCCACCATCGTTACGAGCATCACCATGGACATCATCTTGGAGAAAGCCTCCTTGTTGAAAAAGATCTCTAAGCAAGGCGCCTGCAACCACCGCAGGAGCAGAACCAAAAAAAGCCTTGCAGAAAGCGCAATATGTAAAAAGTGGTATAACTCCCCCACCTGTGTGAGCCACAAGGCAATCACTGCCGCTACGATCACCCCTACAATAATCATAGGCTTGCGTCCATAGCTATCCGAAAGTGGCCCCCAGAGCAATTGTCCCACGGCAAAGCCCATGGTAAAGAGCGCCAAGGTCGTCTGGATCCGCTCTTTGGAGACATGTAAGTCCGAGGCTATCGCCCCCAAAGGACGGCAAGTACATATCTATCGCCAAAGGGGTAAGCATGGAGAGCAACCCCAAGATAAGGATAAATAGGATATCGGTATTATGGTTTTTTCACTTATTTCTTCTTGTTTTAGTTTTTTCAAAAAATCTTCAGTAAGCGCCTCTATTTGTTCTAAATAATCCAAGAATAGTCCTAACTTATGTATTCTTTCCTCGGTAAAGGAGTGTTCGCTCTCATTCTGTGCCTTCATATACTGTTGAAAACGTACAGTAAAATCTTTTTCATAACGAATCAGCCCCAAAAACCCTTCAAAACGCTTGTCAAAAGGAAAGGACTTGAAGTATTTGCGACGTTTTTCCCTCTTTGGTTTCGTAGTAGATTAGCTCCTTGTCTAATAGCAAGTGGATATTGGTAGAGAGTGCACTCTTGCTGACTTTCAATCGCTCTATCAGATCCTCAAAAGTAAGCCCATGTGTGCGGCCTTCTATAGCCAACACCGAGAGGATCTTGGCGGCCATAGGAGACAGATAATGCAGGCGGCGGAAGAGTTCCGCCATCATCTCAAGCAAGACAAGCCGTTCTTTCATATCTTCGTTCTTCACTTAATCTGAGTGCAAAGATAGTCATTTAGTTCTATTGCTTGCGAACCAAAGTTATAAACTTTTGTTAATTTTTGTCATTCACTCATCAGCCCTCCTTGTTTACGCTCTTACTAGCTCACTATTTTATTTGGAAAGATGTCCAATATTTACTATTTTTGCGCAATTTTAAGAGACAAACACCAGCAGTCAGTAATCTATCTGGTATTAATCATTAATCATTAAAATGCGTCTATTATATATCTTATTAGCTCTCTTGGCAATAGGTTGTTCCAAGGGGAGGGATCGCAGCTCTGTAGAAGTACTTTTTGCGTAAAAACCCCTCTATGCTGCTACATATCCACCAAAAAGACCAGTTTGTTAGTCAAGCCATTAACCATGATTTTTTTGGAAGGAATACTTTAAGTACTATCCCAATGGGAATGTACAGAACCTATTGCGTTCCTTGCCTGTGGATAAGGACATCTGGTTGGGCTATACCCATGAGGGGGTGTATCTGAGCTGCAGATTACCTGAAAAAGATACGCTTAGCTCTTGGAAGTCCCTTACCTCTGAACAGTTGGATTCCCTAACCATAGAAAACAAAAAAAGTGGTACTATCGCTATCATGAGCGCAACCTGCTAGTAGGCTCGCTCAAAGACCTTCCACAGTGGGAGAGAAACCGAAGAGGAGCACCCTTATGAGGATTTCTACAAACTCAACAAGACCACCAGTGAGGATGTGGTAGCCAATTTGTTTCTCTCGCCTAAGAAAAAAACCAAGAGTTTGTCGGAGGGATCTTTCCCCTCGCCTGGTAGCACAAATCGGTGATTGGACGGCTTGGGATATCTTCCTTGATAGGCATACCTTTCGCCTGAGTGGCTCCTCGCTGCGTCCCTGCCGATAGCCTACCACAGTTACCGCTGTCCAAACCCCAAAAAAACACCCTTGAGAGTGCTTTTTGTCATTCCCCAATCGGCTAAGGATATAGAGGCTTATGCCTTTGACGAGGCACTGATCCCCGATGAGTTTTACTTTGATTTCCAAACAGATATATCTTCTGTAGCGTTCTTCGATTTTTGCAGGAGATTCCTTGGCCGTACTACACAGCGAGAACCCTACCAAGACACTGCGCTACTTTACCATACTCAAGACAGAGACCTTCCAAGGTGCTTCTCTCTATCAGATAGAGGAACTCTCAGACGTACAGTCGTTCTTTAGTATCTTTGGCCATGAGCTAGCCCCTAAGTATATCTATAAGCAGGAGGACGATCTTATCTTTGCCCAACAGCGAGGCGCTCTTGAGCAACTTATCAATGCGCTCCAGCTCAAGCAGAGCATAGCCGATCAATCCCGCTTTGCCGCCCTCAAGGAACAGAGCAGTAGCCAAACCGCTTTTTGTTGCGGTAGCCAACCTTAGCGAATCATCAGCTTTTCGCCAAGAAATACCCTGCCCTGGCCGCTCGCTATGGCTATGCTGCCCCTACAGCTAAGTCCCGAAGAGCATTTCTACCAACTCACGCTCTCGGCTACTGCGGCTAAGGTAGGGAAAGCGCCTTAGAAACCACCGATACCTCTGCTAGCCCCACCCAAGGCAATACCCCTACAAACGAAGGGCTGCCCTTGCTGAACGCTTCCAGCTAATCCTTGACAAAGATGCCCATACCCTCCCCACTTTGTTACCAACCACCGTACAGGGCAACGCGAAGTGGTCATTCAGGATACTGACAACCAACTCTACCTCATAGGCCATGAGGGGAAAAATCGCTTTGGAAAAAAACGCTTGGATAGCGCTATACAAAGGGAAGATATACCAAGTGGATCTCTTCCGCAATGGTTTCTTGCAATTGGCTTTCAATACCCAATACTCCAGCTATGTGATAGACCGCAATGGCAAGGAGGTTATGCCTTTCTGTCATTCATACAAGAACCCTCTGCTACCCTTGCAAATCTTTGACTATGAACGCAATAAAAGATTACCGCTTTGTGATCTGTGACAACTATCGCATCCGCCTTGAGGACAGGCGCGGGGAGGAGGTCAAGGGCTTCGAGGGCAGCCATGTCCCAGTAGGGATTAAGGCTACTCCTCAGCACATGCGTTTAGCAGGTAAGGACTTTATCGTCTTCCCAAAAGCAGACAATCACCTTAGTATCCTCCACCGCAATGGTAGCGTACGTATTCCCTTAAGTCAAACCTTTGCCTTCTCTGACAACCCTATACGCGCTTATAAGGATTGCATCTGCTTTACTACCGAGGACGGCAAGCAGTACTATATAGACAGCAACGGAGGCCTACGCCAAGAATCCTTAGGGGTAGCCGCAGGACATTACTTTGATGTATTGGACGATACTTGCGTGGTACTAAGCGGCAACAAACTGATTATTAACAAGAAAAAAATAAACCTCCCCTATGCCGACTATGCGCGACCTCGCCTGATACAGACACCCAAGGGGCTGCTTATCTCAGTACTTGACCAGCAGAACCACCAGCTCTACCTGCTCAATGCACAAGGAGAGATTTATCCAAATTTCCCTATCTACGCCCTCTCCCAAGCGGATGTCACCGTGGAAGCAGGTAAGCTGCTACTGACTTTTCTAAAGGAGAAAAAAATACAGTAACAGTGGTAAGTGAAAAGTGATTCACTATTCACTTAATTGCTTTTTACTCTTGAGAGTGTTAGTCCATCGCGTATAGGCAGCAATACCGTTTCCAAACGTGGATCGGTAGCTAAGCGCTCATTATAGGCCATAAGGACTTGGGTATGTTTGTCATTGTCCTTGACTGGCTCCACCACCTTACCACTCCAAAGCACATTGTCCGAGAGGATCACCCCTCCTACGCGCATCTTAGGCAAGACCGCCTCTAAGTAATTGAGGTAGTTCTTCTTATCGGCATCTATAAACACTAAGTCTATGGCATCGGGCAAGGTAGGCAAGACCTCAAGAGCAGGAGCAAAGTGCTGTACAATCTGCTCTCTGTAAGGACTCTGCCCGAAATATTTGTTCTGAATATCCTCATATTCCTCATTAGCTTCTATGGTATGTAGCCGCCCCGAAGGAGCAAGCCCCTCGGCCAAGCAGAGCGTTGCATAACCTGTGAAGGTACCTATTTCCACTATATAGCTAGGGGCAAGCAACTTGGAGAGTACACTAAGCAGGCGCCCCTGCAAGTGGCCACTGAGCATACGAGGCTGCAAGACCCTCAGGTGTGTTTTCACGCACAAGAGCCGCCAATAAGGGCGGCTCCTGCTGGCTATGCTGTTCGGCATAGCGCTCTAAATCTTCTGAAAGAAAGTGCATAAGTTATTGCATTAGGGTCATTTCGTCTACCACATGCTTGGCACCTGCATAGGTATCTATACACCAAAGCACGTAACGAATATCCACCACTATGGTACGTTGGAGCTTTTTTTGTCAAAGATCACATCACCGGCCATAGCCTCTATATTACCGTCAAAGGCCAAGCCGATAAGCTCCCCCTTGCCATTGAGCACAGGCGAACCAGAATTACCCCCTGTAATATCATTGTTGGTTAGGAAATTCACATGCATTGTGCCATCCTTATCTAAGTAACGACCAAAATCACCTTTTTGGTACATCTGGACAAACTTCTCTGGCATGTCAAACTCTGGATCCCTGGCTTATATTTATCCAACATGGTTTTGAAAGTGGTGTAGTAGTTACGCTTCACATCATAATTGCGCTTATCCTTTGGCAAGGACTTCACGCTGCCATAGGTAAGGCGTAAGGTAGAGTTCGCATCAGGATAGAGAATTAGGCTCACCTTGGAATCGCGCATACCCTTTACATATTTGCGGAAAGCCTTTTGGTAAGTATCCTTCAGCGCTTCATCTTCAGAGCTATAATACTTATCCACCAAGGCCTTAGCTATATGTGCTAGTGGGTCTTTGTCAAGTGCTTCTTGGCTTGGATTTTGGAAGAACTTGTCTATATTCTCCTTAGTTGTAAAGATACTACGGGCAAATACCTCTGCGGCATATTTCTTAAAATCCCCCTTATACTGCTGCTTAATCTCAACCAATTCTTGAGGAATATCGGTAGACTTGTCCGCATAGAGCTTAAGGTTATCAGCGAAAAGGTCTATCTCGGCAGGGAGATAGGTACGGTCATAATAGTTGTAAAGCGCCTGGGTTACACGCTCTTTGATCTGCTGTTTTTTTCCTTATCGGAAGAAGAGTTGAGGTACAAAGAGAGTTCCTTGGCTAACGCATTTGCCTGAGAGGCAAGTTGGCTGGCTCTAAAGAAAAATAGCTAAGTAGTTTTGGTTGGCTGCCTGTTCATTCGTCTTGGCAAAGAAAGACGCTAAGTCGGTTAGCACAGCGCCATATTCTGCTTTGTTTTTCCTGCTTGGCTGCCCATTTGGCAAATTTCTTTTTCTGCCTTGCGCTTAAGCGCTGCGGTCTTGTGAGCAGTAAGGGCATCAATCATTCCTTGGCGATTCTTCCAATAGTTGGCCAAGCCTGCATAAGCAGAAGCATATTTGAGGCGTACAGCATTATCGGCATCCATATGTTTTTTTCATGGCATCCATAGCCGTTTTTGGAAGCCTCTACCCAAGCAGGGTAGCCATATTTCACTTGCTGATCCACCCAATAGGAAGGCACCCAGCGGTTGGTACGACCAGGATAACCCAAGATCATCGCAAAATCCTTCTCTTCCACTCCTTTGAGACTTACATTGAGGTATTTTTTTGTGCCTTCATAGGGATATTTTTCTGGCGAATACTCAGCAGGATTGCCATTCTTATCGGTGTATACACGGAACACGGAGAAGTCGCCTGTATGGCGTGGCCATTCCCAGTTGTCGGTATCGCCCCCGAATTTGCCTACATTCTCAGGAGGAGTACCCACCAAGCGCACATCCTTGAAGTCCTGATATACAAAAGTAATAGAACTCATTGCCTTGGAAGAACGAACGCACGGAAACCACATACTTGCCTCCCTCATCGTTCTCTTTTTTTGGATTTTTGCTTATTTCTGTATTGAGGGCGGCCTCGCGTTCTTTCTCGCTCATAGAAGGATTTACCACCGCGAGCATACGATCAGTAACATTGTCCATACGCACAAAAGAAGCGTACAGAAAGACGCTTAGGAGAGATCTCATCGGCCTTGGTTTTTGCCCAATAGCCGTCGCGTAAGTAGTTATGCTCAGGGGTAGAAAGGCCTGCAATCGCCCCATAGCCACAGTGATGATTGGTAATAACTAGCCCATCGGGGGAGATAATACTGGCCGTACACCCCCCGCCAAACTGCACTATGGCATTCTTAAGGCTGTTATTGTTGATACTATAGATCTCTTCAGCGGTAAGCTGCAAGCCCTCTTTCTGCATATCGCGCTCGTTCAGGCGCTTGAGGAACATCAGGAACCACATCCCCTCATCGGCTCTGACCATAGAGGGCAGAAGTAATAACAGAGAGGTTACAAAGGAAAAATAACTTTTTCTCATTCGGTTAGGGTTTTTTTAGGAATTTAATAAAGGGCAAATGTACGAAAAATTATCAATTAGCCAATCAGGAACCTCTCCAATTCGCAAGCTACTACAAAGCTAGTCAAAGGGCTTGTTACGCTGCCGCGAACTTGCAGAGACTAACCCTATATAGATGCCGCGATAAAAAAAGATAAGCAAGTAAATATCTAAAAATAATTATTACCTTTGTACTCTAATTTAATATTAAGATTTATGAGTATTATTGCAACACTTATTATTGGAGCCATCGCTGGATGGTTAGGAGGAGTTATCTACAAGGGTAGTGGACTAGGCCTTCTTGGGAATATCATTGTTGGTATTCTTGGAAGTGGCGTTGGGTATTGGCTTTTAGCAAGTGTGTTTCACATCTCACTTGGAGAAGGATTGATTGGTTCTATCTTGACTGGAGCCATTGGAGCCATTGTTATTTTTATTCTTGATAAATTTGATATCTAAGAAGTAATAAAGAAGCTACTTGCAGGAGTTTCTAAAAGCCAGTGAGTAGGTACTCATTGGTTTTGAAAAATTTTTTTATAACACCTATTTCATATTAATCAAGGCAAGAAGAAGAGAGCTGACTACACTAGCGCGAGCTTTTAGCTCGCGCTAACAATGAAAAACACAACCCTCTGATATTCTTACTATTACAAAATTTTTCAGGTTAAAAATTTCCAAAAAAATAATTTTTTTCTTTGCGAATATTTCATCATTACAAAAGAAGTTTATATATTTGCCTTTGGAAAAAAACAGAAAGAAAAAAATGGGATTATTAGATTTATTTAAAAAAAGAAAAAAAATTCGATGAAACAGACTTAAAATCAATAACTTACAAAAGATATTGGTTAGATCCTATTTCTACTATTCTCATTCCTACCGATTGGGAAGTAACTAATACTGACCGTTTTTTAGCTAAATCTGCCGATGATAGAGCGATCCTTACGGTAATGAGTTCCGAAGAACCCGTCAAGGGAGAAATTAACAAAGCGTTCTTCGAACGTCTCAAAGGCGATTTCTTCAAGGAATATGAGAGAGATGGTTTCACCGCACTGGATGAGACCACTGCTAACGAGCGCTATATCAGTAAAACTTTCCGCACCTACGACGAGGTAGAGTACCACTTCACTTGTGCCAAAAAGATTGACGACAAGGCGATTATTACCGAGATTATCCTTCGCCACAAGGATTCTTATAGCCTTGAGATGCGCGAACTAGTGGATAAGATAGGTATGAGCATACAATATGTGCCCGACTTCACCCGCCTCTTCGCTCAGCGCTTGGTAACTAAGAACCCCAATGTACAGGTGAGAAAAACCAAAGGCCTTGAAATAGAATGGATACTCAAAAAGTGAGCCTGGACAGCTCATCACCAGTTTCCTTGACAATGCCTATGCCGAATATATGCACCGCAGTGATTTCTATCTAAGTGAGATCATTGAGAAATATGCCAGTTCCATACTTGAGACTATTCCCAAGCAAAAACCCAAACCACAGCCTGAAAAACCTAAACCGCAGCCTGAAAAACCAAAAAGAAACAGCCAAGAAGGAAGAGCCTGTGATTATCACCACGCCTCCTCCTGCCCAGCCGCCTAGCCTAAGGAAGAAGCGCCTAAACCTAAGGAAGAGACGCCTAAGGCTCCTGCTGCCCAGCAGCCCGTGCAGCCTGTGGAAAAACCCGTGAAACTCCTACTGACAAGACCCCTAAGCCAGTGGAAAAACCCATCGAACCCCCTGTGGTTGAGACTCCTAAGGCAGCAGAAAAACAAGAAAAAGCACCTCACTTCCCCGATGTGGAGGCCTTTACCCGTGGAGAAAAACTTGAGGTAGAGACCCCTGCCCCCAAAGTGGCTAAATCAGTGGCCAAACCTGTTACAGGCCCTATCCTAGGAACTCCTGTAGATGCACCTGAAGAAATCGACGAAATAGTCATAGGAGGCATTGTTATTAAGAAAGAGGAAATTTTCCACTGGTGAGAACCACTGGCTTCATAGAAGAACTCAAAGCAGAGATACCCGACTTGCTCTATGAGAATATCAATAGTGAATTGGGTGTGATCTACTTGGTTCGTGATGAGAAGATCAGCCTTACTATGGGCGATCTCAGAAACCTACACTTGGATATGCTTGCACTGAAATCATTGGCGGTACAGAACCTTATCAACCAGATAGAAGTAGGGGTAGAGGAAGAAGGCAACCGCTATACTATTGTGGCCGATGGCAAGTTCGAGGCTAGCTTCTTAGTGGTTTCCGACCTTTGGTCTAAGGACAACATCCCTGTAGAGGGTACCATCACCGTAGGAGTTCCTGCCAACAATGTATTGCTCATCACCGGTAGCGCCAACCCTAATGATATGAACTGGATACGACACAGAGTCGCCCAAGCCTATGTGGAGAGTAATATTCCAATCTCAGACAAGCTCTTTGAGGTAAAAGGAAACTCTCTTATTCCTCTGTAAGTATTATATGAAAAAACTACTCTTTTTAATCACCACTATACTAAGCCTCGCCTGCCATGCACAGGACGATAAGAATATCCTTTTGCCCCAAAACCAAAAGCAAAGTAACTTCTTTGACAACTTTACCATAGGCGGCAACATAGGAGCCTCTTTTTGAAACAACCTTTGGGGTGTGTCCTTGGCTCCCCGTATAGGCTATAAGGTTACCGAAGATTTTTGAAGTGGCTTTTTCAGTGAATTATTACTACCAAAAAAAGTCCAAATGTTCGATACAACTCTCTGAGCTTAGGCCCCTCGCTGAACTACTATATAGCGCGCAATTTCTATGTAAAAGCCTCATACCAGCACTATTTCATAGATCAGAAGACAAGAGGGATTAGCGAGCATTACAAGAGGGAAGAATCCGCTCTATACTTAGGGGCTGGCTATATGCAATACTTAGGGGGACGTTCCTACCTGCGCCTAGGCTTCTCTTACAATGTGTTGTATGACAAAGATAAAAAGTATTTTTCTCCTCTGGCCTGTCTCCTGAGGTAGGGATCGTCATAGGGTTATAATACTTAACTTAGCAAGCAGAGAATGGAATGGATATACGATCTTTTTGAATTTTCCAAAAATACCCAATGGATTTTTACCCAAATGGGTTTTTGGGTATTTTTCTTCATCGTATATACAGGTTTTGCCTTTGTCTATAAGCGCCTTTTTTTGCCCGCAATCTCTTTCTGTTCTTAGTCAGTTGTTTTTTTCTATTACAAGACCAGTGGACTGTTCGTCATGCTCTTGCTATTCAGCACTGTAACGGATTTTTACTTTGGCCGCCAGATAGACAGAAGTGAAAAATGAGGGGCAGCGAAAAACTCTTTGTTACGCTGAGTGTTACGCTAAACCTACTGGTGCTGAGCTACTTCAAGTATGCGTACTTCTTCACTGATTCCTACAATACTATTTTTCCACACTGACCATAAGGTGTTTAACTACTTAGCTTACTGGGGCAATGGCTTTCATAACAAGGGCTATTTCTCGGTAGATGAGATTTTGCTCCCAGTGGGGATTTCTTTCTATACTTTTCAGACTATTAGTTATACGGTAGATATCTATAGGCGCAAACTCAAGTCTCTGCATTCTATCTTGGATTTTTGGGCTGTATGTAACCTTTTTTCCCCAACTCGTGGCAGGGCCTATTGTACGTGCGGAGGAGTTTGTCCCCCAGATTCTGCGCCCTACTCAAATCACCCAAGCCGATTTCAACAAGGCCACTTACTTTATATTCAAGGGACTGATTAAAAAGATGCTCTTTGCCAACTTTATCGCGACGGAGTTCTTAGATAGGGTCTTTGAGATGCCAACTATGTATTCGGGTTTCACCAACCTTATGGCGCTAGTGGGCTATTCTCTGCAAGTCTACGGAGATTTTTGCTGGCTATACCGATATAGCCATAGGGCTGGCACTACTTATGGGCTTTGAGCTACCGCGTAACTTCAATTCGCCATATAAGGCTGTCAATACAGGAGATTTCTGGAAGCGCTGGCATATCTCCCTCTCCACTTGGCTGAAGGACTACCTCTATATTCCTTTGGGAGGAAATCGCACAGGCTCTTGGGCATCGGTGGCGATCTCCTTGTTATTGATCTCGGTGGCACTCATCGGGGTAGGTAATCCCTATTTCTCGCTCATTGTAGGGGTATTGCTCTTAGGGGGGACGCTCTTGGCCATGAAGAATGAGCGTTTTCAGCACTATATCTCGACCAATATCAACCTGATGCTCACTATGGTACTGGGAGGGTTATGGCATGGTGCCTCATGGAAGTTTATCCTATGGGGAGGAATTAATGGTTTAGGTATTGTCTTCTACAAACTCTGGCGTAAGATAAGCCCCTATGAGCATTCTATCCATTGGTTGGCACATTTCTGGAAAGTCTTTTTCCACTTTTTATGTTTATCGTCTTTGTACGTCTTTATTTCCGTGGAGAGGACATAGAGCGTATCAACCAATTCTACAGTCAGCTATGGAACAACATGGACTGGAGCAGCAGCGGACAGGTATTATGGTACTTTCGTGATGCCTTCGCGGTTATGGTACTAGGCTATGTAGTACACTGGCTTCCCCAATCACTCAAGGATAAAATAGAGAATGCCTACTACCAAAGTCCTATCTGGGTAAAAGTCCTTATCGCAGTAGTGGCAGCTGTTATCTGCTATCAGACTTTCTCCAACGAATCACCAGCGTTTATTTACTTCCAATTTTAGTAGTTAGTGATTAGTGGTTAGTGATTAGTTATCTTGGAACTAACCACTAACCACTAATTACTAATCACTTTTTCAGTGCTTTATCTACCTCCAGCGCAAAATCACTTAGCACATTCATATAATTGATATAAGCATCATAAGGAGAAGGGTAAGGTGATACTTTCTTGAGGCGTTGTTCTATAGGGATAAACTTGGTACTCATATAGTTAAAGTGGTTACTACACTGCAAGCGGCTATAGGTACGCAATAAAGCCTCATCGCCTGTGGCCTCAACCTTGGCACTTAGTCCAAAGAGTTCTTCAAAAGCATTCTCTTGCAATTCGTTACCGAGCCATGAGGTAATATCTCGCTCTTCGTCTGTCCAAGAAATAGGATTAGGTACATAAATAGCTTCCTTCGGAACGAAAGTGGCTACTACCTCCTTAGGCGTTAGGAAGGCATATTGGGGATCGTCCAATACATATTGAGGCAAATAACGCAAGAAATCAAAGATTCCAGAATCAGGCGTATTGTACTTACCAAAAGCCTGATAGTGCATAAAGAGATTTACCACATCGCTATCGCGGAGGCTATCCTTAAGCCAATGGGCATACTTCTCGGCAGTAAGCGGATACTCATTCCAATCCTTTGAAGAGAAGCGCAAAGGAAATATCATCGCTGAGCTTGGCATTCTTGAGCAGGATTTTTTTATTTTGGTATCACTGGGGTGATGATGTACAAAAATTAGGGTTACGCCAGCCCAAAAATATGCTTAGCTCCCTCGGTGAGTATATTGCGGAAGCCCAAGCGAGCAATACGCTCCCCTATACTATCGGAATAGATCAGGGAGGTGTTACGGAAAGTTACAGGTGTCTGTCCGAAGAGTTCTTCTATACGCTGAATATGGCGCTTGACATCCCGCTCGAACTCAGTAGTATCACTTGAAAGAGAGAGGGAGTGTGCATAAGGCTCACAGAGAAACTCCACTTTTTCCTGTCTTGGCCAAGGCCTGGAAACTATGAATTACCTCTGGGGCATGTAGCTCCAAGAGTTCTATGGCACTACCTGAGATGGAGAAAGCCACCTTGAACCTGCCTTTGTAGCGATCAATCAGCTCCAAGAGAAGCTCATTGGCAGGCAAGTAGCAATCCCGTGCCAACTGTTCTATCTCGGTACGGTTGCGATAATAGTCAAAATAATCATGTTGCTTTCCTATGTCAAAGAAATGATATTGGCGAAGCTGTTCGGGGTGATGAACTTCAAAATAGAAACATATTGCTTTCATGGTTTATTATTTATTTTTTTAAGGAGGCAAAGCCTATAAGTGCAAAAGACACCTCCAAATATACGACTTTTTCTTTGTTTTTACCAAATAAATGAGCTATTAATATAACACTTGTTGGTAAATATTTTTGAGCTTACTGGCAGCAAACTCCCATTTTAGGGTATTGACTTCAGCCAAGCCTTCTCTTTTGAGTGAATCGGAGAGTTTCGGATAGGCAATAAGGCCATAGATAGCATCGGCCAAAGCGTTCACATCCCAATAATCTACCTTGATAGCATGCTCCAATACCTCCGATACGCCTGACTGCTTGGAGATTATGGTAGGCACGCCACAGCGCATCGCCTCAAGGGAGAGATACCGAAAGGCTCCGGACACCGAAGGCATCACATACACATCACTATAGCGGAACATACGCTGTACATCGTCTCCACGCAAGAAGCCTGTAAAGTGAAAATGCCCACCGAGTTTTAGTTGTGCTACACGCCTTACCGAAGGGGTCATCTTATCCCCATTACCTGCCATCACAAAGTGTACATCAGGACATCTCTTATGCACCTTAGCGGCAGCTTCTATAAAGTATTCAGGGCCTTTCTGTAGGGTGATACGACCTAAGAAAGTAACAATCTTTTGATTAAGGGCACGAGGAGGGAGGTCTAGATCATCGTCGGAGAAGTCTACCGCATTGTGCACGGTGCTGACCTTATCGGCAGGGATACCATATTTTTTTCTATAACAATATTGCGTGTCCAATCACTTACGGTAATCACGCATGATCTGCCCCTTCCATACCTTTCTTTTCTATATCATAGACGATGGTATTGCGGTTGTATTCGCCCCCACGGTCGTACTCAGTTGCATGAACATGCACCACCAATGGCTTGCCACTGATACGCTTGGCGATAAGCCCTGCCTGATAGGGTGAGCCAGTCATGTGCATGTATGATATCAAAAATCATACTTGCTAGCCACGGTTCCTGCTACCAAGGCATAACGATAGACTTCCTCCAAGAGGTTATCCCCATACTTCCCTGAGAAATTAAAAGGTATTGTGGCTGTTATGGGTTGTATATTTTTTTGTCGGTTCTGTTCCTCTTGCCAGTAAGAAGCAAAGACCTCTGGAGAGAGGTAAGGGCGCAAGGAAGAACCAATTTCCATGAACTGGATATGCTCTAAATAATCATCGGAAAGGGTATAGGGGTTGGAGCATTTCCTCCTGGCTAGCATTGATTATTTTTGCCGCTTCGGGGTCTTCATCTCCTGAGGCTTTAGGCATTACAAAGAGTACTTCCACGTCATTCTTCGCTAAGCCCTTGGTAAGTCCAAGGCAGGCGGTTCCCAAGCCTCCACTTATATGAGGGGGAAACTCCCAGCCGAACATAAGTACTTTCAACTTTTTCATAAGGGTATTATTTTTTTGAGTGAATTTTTCCTTTTTATAACTATTCATCAGATAGGCTGCCCGTACAATCTCGGCCACATTGCGTGCCCGGGAGATACAGCCATGCCCTGAATAGGGGGTTACCGTCATAGAACTCGGAGAGCAGGCCTATGCCGTAGTTTTTTCATATCTTCGCTATCTTTGGAGAGGAGTTCCTCTGCCTTGGGCACAAAGTCAGCTCCGTAGAGCTTCAGGCAACTTTCTATAGAAACTCAAAAGCCATGTGTGCGTTCCTCCCTGATAGATAGCCTCTTCCTGCTCACCCATAGAGCCTTCGCAACGTCCACGATAGTGCTTGTCATCAGGAGCTAAGGTGCGCAAGCCGCGTTCTGTCAAGAGCTTATCCTCTACCAAATCCACAATCTGTTTCTTTTTGTGCCTCCTTCAGTGGGCTGTAATCCAATGCACAAGTGATGAGCTGGTTAGGACGTACCGAAAGGTCTTGTCTATTCTGATCCACATTGTCAGCCAAGTAACCCAAGCGTTCGTTCCAGAAAGTGGAAAGGAAGTTCTTAGCAATCTCGGCTGGATAGTCCTTCCATGATGCTATGAAATCATTGTCTTTAGCCGCCTCAGCCAAGGCTAGTGCATAGCATACAGCATTGTACCACAAGGCATTGACTTCCACCACATAGCCATTGCGCTCTAGCACAGGCTTACCTGCTATGGTGCCATTCATCCAAGTGAGGGGGCGGTAGTAGTGCTGGTTATAGATGAGCTTATTCTCCTGCATGCTTACCTGTGGGAAGGTGCGACCATCACGATAGGCCTCTAAGACCTGGGTGAGCGCAGTTGCATACTTCTCCCACAAAAGTTTTTTGGGTACTTTAGCCCAGCGTTCGTACTGCTGAAGTGTCCAAAAGAACCACAAGGAGCCATCGGAGTTGAACTCTGGGGCAGCATGACTACTGATAAGGCGAGGGAAAAGTCCGCCCTTTTGGTAACCTAACATGGAGGTAATCACCTTATCAAAGAACTCCACTTTGTCCGTAGCAATAGCAATTCCTGGCAAAGAGAGGAAGGTATTACGCCCATAGGAGAGATGCCAAGGGTATCCTGCCTTGATACGGGTCTCATTGAGCTTTTCAATGATAAACTGATGGGCTGCATATTGCAGGCAGTGTTCAAAAGCTATCACGTGGGGCACGCTTCTGGGCTGCCTTATCAAAATCCTCTACCAGCTCACTGTATTTCTCCTCGGTAGTGGAGGCAGAAAAACCAAAGGCTTGTTCAGGGCAAGGTTCAGTTCAAATTCGCCTGGGACGAGCAAATCCTCCTGATAGTCCCCTCCACGGTCTCTGTCCTTGCTATACTGTATATTCTTGTACCAATGAGGGTCATGCCTATAGCTCTGTTCTTCGCTCAGCTGCATATATAAGGTAGGGAAGCCCTCATAGAGTTTCATAGCCACCTCCTTGGGGTACACGCTTATAGTGGGTATCGGCCACAGGATTTTCCTTGCATAGCTCATGAATATCTCGGAAAGCTAAGAAGGGTTTTAGTCTTAGGGCGTACCGATGCAGGCCCTGAGAGCAACGTATAGCGAATGAGTACCTGTGGCTGCTTGTGGAGCATCATAATGTCTTTCCTCAGACTCACCCCTGCTACCTGATAGGTAATGGAATAATACTTATTCAACTCGGATTCTATAATATACTTATGACCCTTAGGGGAAAAGGTATCGGGATATTCATGGATACTAAAGTTGAACTCCTTGTCATTGACAATGACTGTCTCGTCCAAGGAGGAAAGCAATAAGTGGTTACGTCCCTTGAAATTATCTATAGGAACTACGAGAAGTCCGTGATAACGACTCGTATTACAAAAAAATTGAGGGTAGTGGAGAGATAGCCTCCTTCTCGGTTGGTACCGAGAAACTCCCTCTGTAAGGCAAATTCTAAATTCACCAAATCACGCTGCTTGAAACTTAGAGACATCATTTTTAGTTTTGAGTTTTTTTAGTTTTTGAGTTTTTGAATTTTTAAGTTAGGTTATAAAATAGTTATTCACTATTCTCTTTTCGTTTTTTTCACTATTCACTCCACCTTGCTCCAGTCATAGACCCCATTGATAAAGCCTCTCTTTATGGCATCATCTCCGTAATAGCCCATCATCAGGTATCTTTCCCTTGGGTAAGCTCCCACCAGCTACCTGCATTCACCCTATAGAAATAGGACTCTCCCTTATAGGTAAGCTCGCCCTCTACTACACAGGGATAGACATCAAACATATCATGCAACTCTCGAAAGTCTATCATTTTAGAATGCTTCATTACATACTTTATAGTCTTTTTCAGAGATAGACCACCCTTACATTCCTCGTAATCCCCTGAAGATTGCTCATAAGGGGCACTTTTTTCTAGTAAGTAGCTCTATTTGATTTTCTTTCAGCTGCCTTCTTTGCTTATTGTTAGTAAGAACATCAAATAATTCGCCTTTGAGGCTATCCTTATGCAAATGGCTCTTTTCTACTTCTTTAATATCCTGAGACCTATGATCTTCAAAAGAGACAATACTACCATAGCGTGAATCCTTTTAAAGTATCTTGCACTGAAGCGTCCATAGCCTCTTTTTGCTTCGGAGAAACACGCTCGCAAGCAAACAAACATAAAAGGACAACAATAGGAGGTTTCATTGTTTTTCACTATTCATTTTTCATTTTTCACTTTTCAGTACGATTCCTATACGAGGCGGTATATAGAGTGAAATCAGGTTTTTCTGCGCTATATATTGGGTAAAGTGTTCCGTTTGCTCATTAATCAAGCCTTGTCCGCCAAAGTTAGTGTTGTCGGTGCAAAAGCACATAGGTATATTTGCCTGCCGCTACCTCAAAATGATAATTCACAAAGGCCTTATCAGGATTAAAGCTAAAGACAAACAGATAGCCACCGCGCTCAAAAAGCCAAGAGCTGTCGTTCCATATCACGTACCAAGACATGCGGCTCATAGTCCAAAAAGGCGAGACTGCTTTTACAAAATGAATCATCGCTCGGTCAAAGGCATTGAGATATTTGAATTTCAAAGAACTATCATCCAAGAGGCTCCACATACGACGGGCATGCGCATAGCTCCAGTCATTACCCTCGCGGGAGAAATCAATCCATTCGGGGTGCCCCCATTCGTTGCCCATAAAGTTGAGGTAGCCCCCACCAGCAGTGGCTATGGTCAAAAGGCGTATCATCTTGTGCAAAGCCATAGCGCGGTCTATCACAAGACTATGGTCAAAGACACTCATTCCTGTATAGATTTCCTTGTCCGTCAAGCGGAAGAAAATCGTCTTATCCCCCACTAAGGCCTGGTCGTGGCTCTCGGCATAGCTTATGGTATGTTCCTCTGCGCGCTTGTTCGTTAGCTCGTAATAGATATCCCCCTACATGCCACTGCTCATCAGGGACGTCCTCCAAGAGCTTAATCCAATAGTCGGGAATCCCCATACTCATCTTATAATCAAAACCTAAGCCCCCTTCCCTTATAGGAGAAGCCAGCCCCGGCATACCACTCATCTCCTCGGCTATAGTGAGCGCCTCAGGATAGACCTCATGTACTACCTGATTGGCCAAGGTCAAATAGGTGAGTGCATCGGTATCCTCATTGCCATCATAATAAAAAAACTATATTCAGTAAAGGCCTTACCCAATCCATGGTCGTAATAAATCATACTGGTTACCCCATCGAAACGGAAACCATCAAATTGGTATTCCTCTAACCAATACTTACAATTGGAGAGCAAAAAGTTCAACACCTGTCCTTTGCCATAGTCAAAACAACGAGAGTTCCATGCTGGGTGTTGTCCCCTGCTCGCCACTATGAAAAATAAAGGTAATCTGTACCATCAAAATAACTAAGCCCTTCGGCCTCATTGCTCACCGAGTGCGAATGTACTATATCCAAAATCACTCGTATACCCAAGCCATGCGCTGTATCTATCAACTCTTTAAGCTCCTCTGGGGTACCAAAGCGCGAACTTACAGCAAAGAAATTGGACACTTGATAACCGAATGACCCATAATAAGGGTGCTCCTGTATGGCCATCAGCTGTAGACATTGTACCCCAGCTGAGCGATGCGTGGCAGTACAAAAAGACGAAACTCCACAAAAGGTACTTACCTTCTGCTGTTCGGTAGCCATACCTATATGTGCCTCGTATATTAGCGGCGCTCCTCCTGCTTCAGGACGTGGGTGTTGCCACTGATAGGGCGCAGGCTGCCATACTTGTGCGGTGAAGACCTTGGTATAAGGATCCTGTACCGCCCTTGTGGTATGTGAGGGTAAGCGCTCTCCACTCCCTCCTGGCCATTCTACCAAAAGCTTGTACAAAGTGCCATGGGAAAGTTCCTCTTCGGGCAGAGATAGCTCCCAATTCTCCCTATCAATTCTCTTAAAGGCATAACGCGAATTTCTCTGCCAACTATTCCCCGTCAAAGAGCAAGTATATAGCGGTAGCATTAGGTGCCCATTCCTAAGGAGCCACTGCCCCTGACTGAGGTGCAGTCCGTAATAGAGGTGAGAGTTACAATTGTCCGCCAAGCGAGGTGCATTTCCTTGCAGCATACGCGCTTTTTTCTTGGCACAAACGATGTCTTTCCTCTATAATCCCCTTTATAAGGAAGTAAAAGAGAATCACTATCATACAGCATGGCAAAAAGCTTTTTATGATTTAGGTTGTAAAAAAATAATAAAAAAAGAATCGATACTAAGTCACAAGAATTTGTTATTTTTTTATCGGGATAAATTTTTTTATTTTAACAAAAAGAAGAAAGCAGTGGTTAGTGACTAATGATTACTAATATTAATCATTAATCAACGCCCTCAAATTTACGTTTTTCTGCAGAAAAAAACAAGAAAAAAAGAAAAAGAAATTTATCGATTCATTCCAATTCTTCTAAAAAAACAATAATTTATACCAATTTTTTAAGAGACGCAATGGATTACACCCATTTTTCTAAGACGCAATAGATTACACCAATTTTTCTAAGATACAATAAATTGCGTATCTAACCACTGACAACTGACCACTAACCACTGACCACTGTTGATCTCAAGAAGTACTTCAAAAGATAAAAATATCTTTTTATCTTTGCGGCCGCTAAAAATAAATTATATGACCGCTAAAAATTGTGGATTTGGCTGGGAGCAACGGTAGCTGCCTCGTTCTTAGTGCTTATTTTTCTACGGAACAGAAATCTACCGTACAGCACCTGACTTCCCAACCAAGATTGTAACAACTGATGGACAAGTTCTCTATGAGGGACAGGACATCAAGGACGGCCAAAATGTATGGCAGTCCATGGGAGGCCAGACCGTGGGCAGTATCTGGGGGCATGGTGCCTATATCGCACCTGACTGGAACGCTGATTACCTACACCGCGAATCCCTAATCCTACTTGACTTGCTCGCCCAAAAGGACGGCAAGCACTACCAAGACCTTTCCGACGAGGAACAGGCCAAATACCAAGTACAACTCAAAAAAGAGTTGCGTACCAACACCTTTGATGAGAAGACTGGTGTGATTACTTTCTCTGCTGAAAGAGCCGAAGCAAGCCGACAAATGGCTGCTTACTATACAAAAGCTCTTTATGGACGATCCTTCTATGGATGCTACTCGTAAGAGCTATGCCATTCCTCGCAATGCTATCAAAGACCCTCATCGCATGCAGCAGATGAATGCTTTCTTCACCTGGAGCACTTGGGTATGTAGTACCAACCGCCCTGGGGAACAGGTGAGTTATACCAATAACTGGCCGTACGATCCCCTTGTGGGCAACGTAGCCTCGACCTCCTTACAGATGTGGTCTGGCTTTGGCGTGCTGATGCTCCTCTTCGGAGTGGGTATCTTGGTCTTCTACCATGCTTACAACAAGGAAGACGAAGAGAGTGAACACCTCCCTGCACAAGATCCTATGCGTGAGATGAAGCCAACTCCTTCTATGCGAGCTACCCTCAAGTATATCTGGATTGTTTCCCTACTGATCCTCGTACAGATGCTCGCTGGAGTTATCACCGCTCACTATGGAGTGGAAGGCGAAGGCTTCTTCGGTATTCCGCTTGATTTGATACTACCTCAGGCTGTTTCGCGAAGCTGGCATGTGCAGCTGGCCATCTTCTGGATTGCTACCTCTTGGCTCGCCACAGGCTTGTATATTGCCCCTGCGGTATCTGGACACGAACCCAAAGGGCAGAAATTAGGGGTGAATATCCTCTTTATCGCCTTGCTGATTGTCGTATTAGGTTCCTTAGCTGGACAATGGTTTGGTGTGATGCAAAAAGTTGGGCTTAGTGGAAAACTTCTACTTCGGACACCAAGGCTATGAGTACTTGGAGTTAGGCCGCTTCTGGCAGATTTTACTGTTTGTGGGGCTTTTTCCTTTGGCTTTTTCCTTATGGTAAGAGCACTTATTCCTGCCCTCAAACGCAAAGACGAGAGCCGACATCTCTTACTGCTTTTCGTACTTTCTTCCGTAGCTATCGCTGCCTTCTATGGGGCAGGACTTATGTATGGTAGACAAACACATATGGCTGTAGCCGAATACTGGCGCTGGTGGGTGGTACACCTCTGGGTAGAAGGGTTCTTTGAGGTATTCGCCACTGTAGTAGCGGCTTTCCTCTTCTCTCGCTTAGGTCTGTTGCGTATCAAGGTAGCCAGTGTATCAGTACTTTTCTCTACTATTGTCTTTTTGGCAGGGGGTATCTTAGGGTACGTTTCACCACTTGTATTTCAGTGCTACTCCTACAGGGGTATTAGCCTTGGGAGCTACCTTCAGCGCTATGGAGATTGTTCCTTTGGTACTGATCGGTTTTGAAGCCTACCATAATTATAAGCTATCACGCACTACCCCATGGATCAAGGCATATAAGTGGCCTATATACTGCTTTATTGCCATGTGTTTCTGGAACTTCTTGGGGGCTGGTATCTTCGGTTTTGCCATCAATCCTCCGATTGCCCTCTACTATATCCAAGGGCTAAACACCACTGCGGTTCACGGCCATGCTGCCCTCTTCGGGGTATATGGTATATTGGGTATTGGCTTAATTCTCTTTGTTCTTAGAGGACTCTACCCAGAACGCCACTGGAATGACCGCCTTATAGGTTGGGCGTTTTGGCTCATCAATATCGGTCTTTTGGTGATGATTTGCGTGAGTATCTTGCCTATTGGTATCATGCAAGCGGTGGAATCGATTCGCCATGGCTACTGGTCTGCCCGTTCGGTAGAGTTTATGCAAACCGACCTTATGCAGACTATTCGCTGGTTACGCGTCCCAGGCGACTTGCTTTTTGGCCTTCGGTGAATTACTCCTTGTCTATTTCATCATCGGGCTGAAAACAGGTTGGTCTTTAAAAGAGGAACGATAATAATATAGTAACTAATGACCAATGACTAGTGACTAGTGACCAATGACTAATGACCAATGACTAGTGACCAATGACTAATGACCAATGACTAGTGACCAATGACAAATCCTAATTAGGGACGTTGTCATTGGTCATTTTATTCACTTCTCACGCTTCGCTATTCACTCTTCATTCTTCACTTTTCACTTTTCACTCTTCACTTTTTCACTCTTGGCTATTCACTTTTCATTCTTCACTTTCCGCTTTTCACTATTCACTTTTCACTATTCACTATTTTTTTCTCTTCTAGTTTAAAGAACAGTGTCTGCAAGGGAGCTATATCCACACGCATATGGCCATAGTTGCCTTCGCGGTGGAAGTGGGTCTGTACCTCTCCATAGAGTTTGTCCACAAGGGGATAGCTACCATTGGGCAAATTCCATGTGGAGAGCAGCTCAGGGGGTACTTGTAGCTCAAAGCCAAAAACCATCATGCTTGCTGAAGTTGGCAATGATAAGCCACTTGGTATGGGCAGTTTCCTGACAAAGCTGTATACCTTATCATTATAATAAGGTGTATGTTCCCTATTATAGCCATGTATGTAACGGAAAGCACCTTCCATAGGGAGAGAGAGCAATCGGCAATAATAGTCTCTTAGGGCTACCTCTTCGGGAGTGAGTGCGCCCCCATCATAGCGCTTGCCATTGACCCAACGCTGGAAAGCTGGCACCCCTATATAATCAAAGATAGAGGTACGGGTAGGCGAGCCAAAGCCTGCTTGCTCTCGTGCTGCCTCCCCTACTTCTTGTCCGAAGTAGACCATTACAGAAGCCTCATTCAGGTGGGCACTCACTGCCATAGCTGGTAGGCCATAGTGTGGATTGTGAGCAAACCCATCGCTGGCAATACGCTGCTCATCGTGATTTTTCCATAAAATGAAGCATCTGAGGCCAAATATCGGTAAGGGGTGCCTGTACTTGGTCTATCCTATCGGTGGAGTGTTCGTAGCAGATGATATCCCGCAACGTATCATACAGACCTACCTTATTATAGAGTGCATCCATCTTACCTATATGTAGGTAATCGCGGTAGCTATCAGGGTTGTAGATCTCGGCCATAAGGAAAGCGTCCGGACGCCTGCTCTTGATATAGGAGTTCAGGTAGCTCCAGAACTCCACGGGCACCATCTCTGCCATATCGTACCTAAAGCCATCTACCCCTAAGGAGAGCCAAAAAGAAACAATCTCCTTGAACTTACGCCAAGTACTAGGCACTACCCTACTACGCCAAAAGGCATAGTGCGCCCCTGCGTCCCAGTGAGCTACCTCCAGCGGTAGGCTGTCGAAATCTTTATGCCCATCGGGGGCTACTCCATAGTTGAGCTTAATGGTTTCATACCAGTCGGTCAGGACGGGGTACTACTACGGCTATTGCCTGTCCATTTGGCAGGGTACTCCTTATAAGGAGTCAGCAATAGCGCTCTTAGGGCGGGTTCCTCTGGCAAATAACCCACTGTAGTGGTAGGCAAGGTAAGGCTTTCTCCTACATTGTAATAGAAGTTATTATCTTGCGTATATTCCACTTGCGTATTGTCCTGTGCTCCAAAGTCCTCGACCCCTTGGGGTTACTGATGGAGTGGTAGCAGCGTGCCACATGATTGGGCACCATATCTATGACGACCTTCATTCCATGCTGGTGGATACGCTCTACAAGGGCTACAAACTCCTCCAAACGCCGCGTAGGGTCGTCGGCCAAGTCGGGATTGACATTATAAGAATCCTTGATCGCATAGGGAGATCCTGCACGTCCCTTGACCAAATAAGGGATATCATTGGGCACCCCTATGGCTGTATAATCCCCCACCAAAGCATGATGGAGCACCCCTGTTAGCCAAATATGGGTAGTACCCAACTGCTTAATACCTTCTAAAGCTGCATCGGTAAAGTCGGAAAACTTTCCTACGCCATTTTTCTTCCTTTTGTCCCATAGGGGACATTACACGTACACGTATTGCCAAAGAGGCGTACCAATACTTGATAGACAATCGTTTTCAATTGTTAATAGTTAATAGTTAGTGGTTAGTGATTAGCCATTTGGCTAAAAATCCTATAACCCTTTATTCCTTAAATTCTAAAACTCAAAACTTTTTTTACTTTTTTTACCTTTTACTTTTTTTACATAAAAGTTGTATCTTTGCCCCGTACTTCTAACCCACCCAAATTATTTTCCCCTTACTTAATCCATTACAACATGAAAAGATTTATTCTACCAGGGGTATTGGCTGCGGTTGCTTCCTGCCACTGCCCAAAGACAGCACAATCGGCTGCTCAAGAAACTGTAAAACAATCAGTTGCTCAAGAGAATTGGGGTAATCCCTCCGATGTAAAAAGCCCAAGGCAAATTCCAACTCTCTGGTCTTGCTTATGGTTATAGCGACTTAGAACCTTATATAGACGGGCGCACCATGTCTATCCACTATTCTAAGCACTATTTGGCTTATACCAACAACCTAAACAAGGCCATTGCGGGTACTGCCCTTGAAAGTCAAAGCATAGAGCAAATCCTCTCTTCCCTTGACCTGAACAACAAAGCTGTTCGCAACAACGCAGGTGGGTACTACAACCACACCCTATTTTTGGGAAGTGATGACACCTAAGAAAACCGCCCCACAAGGCAAGCTCTTGGAACAAATCAACGCTGACTTCGGTTCGTTTGAGAACTTCAAAAACCAGTTTGCCGATGCTGCTGCTAAGCAATTTGGTTCAGGTTGGGCATGGCTTGTAGTAGGAAAAAGACGGCAAGCTACACATAGGTGATACTCTAATCAGGACAACCCACTAATGCCTAATATGCCTATACAAGGCACTCCTATCCCTAGCCCCTAGACGTATGGGAACACGCTTATTACCTAAAAATACCAAAACCAACGCCCTAAATACATTGATGCTTTCTTCAATGTAATCAACTGGGACAAAGTAGCGGAAAAGTTCGAAAACGCAAGACGCTAATAATCAATGATTAATGGTTAATGATTAATGGCTAATATTATATTAGTCATTAATCATTAATCATTATTTTCGTTTCCACATACGCCCCTTCAGGTACTTGGTTGATAATAGCCTCCCGATAGCCCCTGCCATAAGTATCCTCCCGGCAACCACAATTCATTGACGCCCTCCTCATTACCTGTAGGCATTCTTAGGTGAAAATCCGTAGGACAAAAGCACATCAATCCGAGAGAGTTCTCTCCCTGCCCACTTACCATGTGGTACCCCTAAGGCTGCTTCTATCTTCTCTACAGATCCATTGGCCTGTTCTAACAAACAATCCATCTGCTCCTTAGGAATCACAAACTGACAGTTATCTGGGCGGCCTATCAGCGCCCTCCCATATTTGTCCAAAATATCCTTGGGCACTATATAAGAGGCTCCTTGTAAAAACGTACTCAGATGCACCGCTATATAATTCGGACACAGATAGGAGGACGGTGTGGGACGCACTCCCTTAGGCATTCCCCATAAGAGTGGCACTGTCCGCCCCACCAATATAATGTACTCGCTGACATGTCTCCCACGAATCAGGAGCCAAAAACACCGCCTTACAATCCTCTATTCGGCTAAGGACAAAGGAGTTTCTCACCGCTTCCCTCCATAGGAGTTCCTGCTGTGCGTAGAGTTTCCCTACAAACAAAAGGGAAATAAAAGAGTATTTTTCTTTAAAACTAATTTCATATCATCTTTGTAGGCCTACAAAATTACGTTTTTTTCTTTCAAATAACCTCACTTTTTTTAATAAAAAAACTCCCGTGGATTATGCTATTTATTCCACAGGAGCTAAAATCTATTTTTAGTGAAGACATTTGACTAAAAATCAACTTTGACATCTAATTTCTCAGCGATGATCTTATTGATATAGTCTGAGAGTGCGGGTATCTTGACGCTCTCCAATACTGTATTGGCAAAGGCATAGGTAAGCAGGGCAGCGGCTTCCTTCTTCCCAATTCCTCGTGTCTGTAAGTAAAACAGCGAATCAGGACTAAGTGAACCCACGGTACAGCCATGAGAGCACTTCACATCATCAGCAAAGATTTCCAATTGAGGTTTGGTATATACAGTTGCCTTTTTCTGAAAGTAAAATATTGTCATTCTGCTGGTAAGCGTTCGTCTTCTGAGCAATCTGCTCTACCATGATTTTCCCATTGAAAACATTGGTTGCCGCCCCATTTACAATACTCTTATAGTCCTGATGGCTCTCACAATTAGGGTGCGCATGGTTCACCAAGGTATAATGATCGGTATGTTGCTGACCTTCGAGTATACTCAATCCCTTGAGGGTAGATTCCAAGTATTCCCCATGATGATAGAAATTCAAGTTGTTACGGGTGAGTATTCCTCCAAAAGAAAAAGGTATGCACACTGGCATGGCTCTGTCCCTCTTGGGAGATATAAGTATTGTCTATCAGAGAGGCTTGGAGCGCATCATTCTGCAATTTGTAGTAGTCCAAATGCGCCTCTTTGGCTACAAACACTTCCGTTACAGCATTGGTCAATACCTGTGCTTGGGAGAGGTTGTGGTGCATCTCAATCACCTTTAGCTCTGCTCGCTCCCCTACCGAGATGATATTACGAGGCTGAAAACAAGTAGGTGTCCCCACATCGCTCAAGTATAATAGCTGAATGGGCTTTTCCACAACCTTGCCCTTGGGGACTTCTATATACACCCCCTCGGCGGCATAAGCCGTATTAAGGGCGGTAAAGACATCTCCTTTCTCAGTAGCTGCATTAAAATATTTGCCCACAAAGTCAGCCCCTCCCTTGTGCAAAGCCTCCAATAGGGGCGTTACGGTGAAGTCGGCCAGAGCGGCATCGGACATCTCAGAGCTAAAGAAGCCATTGACAAAGACCAACAGATGGCTACCCTCTATCCTATAAGGGTGCAAGGCCTCTGCCGCTAGTGTCTTTTTAGCATGGGTAGGTTGCCACAACGTGTAGTCAGTGGCTTGTACTCCCTCAAGGGAAGTATACTTCCACGCCTCTATCTTCTTATGAGGAAAAGCCATTAGAGGCAAAGAAGCGCAAAAGCCTCTTGGCGAATGTCCTTTAGTATATCGTCCTTGTAAGGAAACTGCCCAAAAGCAGCTTCCCATTTTTGTTCTAATTTCATGATTTATCAGTTGTTAGTGATTAGTGGTTAGTCACTTGTCATTAGTCATTAGTCACTATTTAAGCCAATCATATCCTTTTTTCTTCCAACTCCAAGGCGAGGTGTTTGTCGCCTGTTTTCACGATTTTACCATCGGAAAGCACATGGACATAGTCAGGAACGATGTAGTCCAAAAGGCGTTGGTAGTGGGTGATAACAATCACTGCGTTGTCCTTATTCTTGAGTTTGTTCACACCATTGGCTACAATGCGCAGCGCATCTATATCCAAGCCTGAATCCGTCTCGTCAAGGATCGCAATTTTAGGCTCTAGCATAGCCATTTGGAAGATTTCGTTGCGCTTTTTTTCTCCCTCCAGAGAAGCCTTGGTTAAGGGAGCGCCAAAAAGTCAGGGTTGATTTCCAAGAGAGCAGCTTTTTTTCGCGTATCTTCTTAAGGAGTTCGCCGGCGGACATCTCAGGCAGTCCTTGTGCCTTACGGCTCTCGTTGATTGCTGTTTTGATAAAGTTGGTTACTGATATACCAGGTATTTCCACGGGATATTGGAAAGACATAAAGATACCCTTATGTGCACGCTCTTCAGGGGCATCCTCCAAAAAGGCTTTCCCCGTTGAGGATCACATCCCCTTGAGTTACCTCAAAATTCTCATTCCCTGCAATTACAGAGGACAATGTAGATTTACCAGCTCCATTAGGGCCCCCATAATAGCATGTACTTCACCTGCTTTCACTTCTAAGTTGATTCCTTTAAGGATTTCCTTACCATCCACACCCGCGTGGAGATCTTTTTATTATTAACATTCTTGATAATTTTATAGGTTGTTATATTTTTCTGATTTTTTTAGTTCTCTGAAAAAAATATCATCTGTGCTTATCTCAAGCATAGGGAACTTTTCCGATGGGATATTTCCTTCTACTATATTGATAGGATTCAAATACTTACCGTCCTTAAGCACATAGACCAATACATTCTGGTGATCGGGGTCTATGATCCAGTATTCGGGTACTTGCGCCTCCTCATACAAGGCGTATTTATACTTCATTTCCTTCTTAGAGTTGCCGGGGAGAGAATCTCAATCACCAAATCAGGTGCCCCATAACAACCCCGCTTGTCTATCTTTTTCTGCATCACATACCACACAAATATCAGGCTGTACTACCGTATAAATATCCTTATCCTCTTTAGCTTCTCGGAGCAAACGCACATCAAAGGGCGCATGAAAGACCTTACAATCCTTCCCTTTAAAGAACTGATATAGTTCGCCCGCTAACCTCATGGATATTTCCTGATGCAAAGCCGAAGGGCAGACATCTTAAAGAGCTTTCCCTTTAAAGAGTTCTACCCGTTCCTTAAACTTCCACAACAGATAGTCCGCATACGAATACACCCCCATAGAGAGGATCTAACTGATTGATATTAGTGATTTCCATAGAAAATTATTCATTTCTTCTTATTTCATCAAAAAAATAGTATCATATACTACATCAAGTCCTTCACACAATCCCCATTCTAGCTTGTCTTCTACCACTTGCAGTTCTTCATAAGTAAGCCTTCTGCCTAATTTTTTTCTTCAGCCCAATGTTGTGCATCAGCTACGGTTATAACAAATAACGGTTTTTTTCTCCTTCCATAGTTTTTATTTCAAGGTGCAAAGATACATCATTTCTTTTTGCTTTCCAAGAAAAAAAGACGATTTTTATCTCTTATAATGATTAACTACTCTTTATACACATGCAAAGCATCAGCTTGGTGCAGTGGCGTTACAGTAATATCAGTGATCTGCACTTTATCGGGTAGATTGACGATATAGGCGATTGTGTCGGCGATATCTTCAGCATAAAGGGGCGTGATGCCCTTATAGACATTATCGGCTTTCTCGGTATCGCCTTTGAAACGTACTTTACTGAAGTTGGTCTCTACTAGGCCTGGTTTTATGGTCGTTACCTTGATCTTCTTGTCCAATAGCTCTATACGCATGGCATCGCTGAGGGCTTTTACGGCAAACTTAGTCGCACAATAGATACTGCCATTGGGGTAGGCTATTTCCCCGCTACCGACCCTATGTTCACAATGGTACCCACCTTGTCGGTGGCGAGCATGAGCGGAATCACACCATTGGCTACATAAGTAAATCCTTTGATGTTGGTATCAATCATCTGGTCGGCATCTTCCATGGCGTAGGTGTGCAGAGGTTGTAGCCCTACTGCTAAGCCCGCATTGTTGATGAGGATCTCAATTTGTTGCCATTTTTTTCGGGTAAGGATTGGATATTTTTTTCGCCACCTCTTGGTAGTTTCTCACATCGAAAGCTAAGGTAATGACCTCTATAGCGTGTTCTTTTTCGAGTTGGTTTTTTTCAATTCTGCCAACACCTCAGCACGGCGTGCGCAAAGAATGAGGTTTACGCCCATTTGTGCCAATTTTTTCGGCTACTGCTTTACCTATCCCACTACTGGCACCCGAGATAAAAAGCGATTTTTTTCCTTTGATACGATTTAGTTCCATTTGTATAGATTTTTTTAAGATTAATTGTTAATTCTATTCCCTGATACCTACTTCCATATTTTTCTCCATTACCTCCTCCACAGTAGGCTCGTGATACTTGCCTTTTTTTATCCTTGGTAGTATTGAACACAGTAGGGTCGAAATGCGGACAGTTGAGTGCTAAAAACTTATAAAAAGTACTGATGTGCGTAGAACATATAAGGCATAAACTCCTCCTGAAAGTCGTTTTTCGCACTCAAATTCATTGTCTATGATGATACGAACAAAAGCAGCGATATCTTCACGAGTGAGGTTGTTATGCTTTTACAGGGTCGGGCATTGCCAAATCAAAGGCAAAAACCTCAATACCATTTCCTTCCCACCATTCCCCACAGCCAAGTATTGGAAAGGTCTTTACCCGTGAGCTCACTGAGGTATTGCTCCATCGCCTTGTATTCTTTGTCAAATACTTCCTTAGGAGTATCTTTACTTTGGCTATCCCAAAATGCTTCGTAGTCTTCTAGGCGTTTTAGTACAAGTGGGTACAGCTTTTCTGCTGTTGCAAAATCAGGACGTAGTTCTTTTCTTAGGGTATTCATTATTCTTCAAAAAAATTTTTATTTGCTGGAAAGCGCAAATCGGGATAGGCAACCGATTGCACTTCGTCGGTTTCTAAAAATAGGGAAAGAGCTATATAGTTACCCTCATGATATAGGTAGATTTGTACCGTTTTTATAGTAAGGGTCTACTACCCAATATTCAGGTACGCCCTGCTCCTGATAGAGGTCAAACTTCAGCTTGGTATCGTTGTATTGAGTGCCTCGCGAAAGTATCTCAATGATGAGATTAGGTGCTCCTTCGCAGCCTCGCTGGGTGAGTTTCTGTCGGTCGCATATCACACAAATATCAGGCTGTACAACCGACTCCTTACCGTCTGCACTTTTGAAGAACACATCAAAGGGAGCGGAATAAATCTTGCATTTTTGTCCCTTAAAAAAAGGTATTAGTAGCTCGTTTAGGTTGGTAGAGATTTCTTGGTGAAACCTTGCTGGTGCTGAAACCATTGCAAATATTTTTCCCTTGAAGAGCTGTATTTTTCTCTTTGAGCTTCCAGAGCAGATAATCGGCATAGGTATAAGTGCCCAAAGGGTCTAACTGATTGATATGTGTAATTTCCATAGCTTTAAAAGTAAGGTTTTAGGATACAAAGATAAGGATAATTTGCTAATTGCCAAAATATCACTACCTTTGCCCTTAGAAAATAGAAAATGAAAAATCTAGAACTTAAAATCCCTCCTGTTGGAGTATGGCTTATCTGTGCCTTGACAATGTGGGGAATTGCTCGTTTATTGCCTTTTTGGTGCATTACCTCACTTGCCTGCACTAGCTATAGCTGTTGCAGGGATAGGTGTGGGAGTTGGATTGGCTGCGCTTTGGAGCTTTCGTAAAGCCCGCACTACTGTCAATCCTCTTGATCCATCACAAGCTACTCATTTCGTTTCAAAAGGGATATACCAACTGAGCCGTAATCCTATGTATGTAGGCTTGGCTTGCTGTTTACTCGCTTGGGCAATATGGCTCTCTTATCTTTTTAACTTGGATAGGAATCCCACTATTCATAGCCTATATGACACGCTTCCAAATCATTCCAGAAGAGCGCACTCTTAGGCTGAAATTTGGCAAAGAATACGAAAACTATTGCCTAAAAAGTACGCCGTTGGCTATAAAAAAATTTAATTAGCAAACTATCTAATTATAGCTTCTTCTTCCTTCTCTGATATAAAAATATTTCGTGGTAAGCGGTATTGAACCAACCATCTTCTATCATATAAATAAATTGCTCCCAAAGGCTTCCTTCCTCTAATAATTTAGGATTAAGTTCACGGATAGCCTCGGTTATTTGCTTGGCAACTTTATCCAGTACTGCAAAAAGTTTTTCTTGGGTAGAAGTATCACTACCTTTAAGCTGAAATACCCCCGCTAACAACCAACTATAACTTTTGATAAACTCGTCCAGCGAATGATTCACCCACACCACTGGGGCATCGGTATAATCGTTATTGGTAGAGAGTAAGCATACATTCTCCTTAGCATTCAGTACAAAATAACCATAATAACATTTTCCAAAACACTGGAAGTGTTCCCCTTCTAGTTGCATAGGTATAAGCTCATCGGGAAAGCGGATAAAGTAAAACCCCATTTGTGGATAGTCATTTAGTAGGGCAAACTTGTTTTTGCAATACCTCGTCAAGGCTCATTAGCTGGGGTTGAGGAGAGTGCAACTCAGCGGTAATGCCTGCTTGGTGTAGGGCTTCTCTATCGTCTTTTTGTAAAACTAAGCATATTTCTTCTCTATTCTTTTGGCAATAGTTTTTCCTATGTTTTTGTAATAGGCTTCTGTAAAGGAGAGTGCTTTGAGGTAGGGTATATCGCTCTTGTCGCCAAACGCTTGAAAGCACACAGCAGCATTACACATTAACACTTCGTCTTTTTTTAGACTGTGCAAAGCTGACAATTTGCTTTTAAGATAGGTACAAAAGTGTCGTGATGGTCTTTACTAACGTTCTCGCCTTTGAGCTGATGTGATATATTACGAAGTGAATAGGTATATTTTTGTACAAAATCCCGTTGCTCATCGGTGATATTGGTAGAGAAAGTTCGAGCAATTTCTAAAAAGGCAGGGAGTGATTCCTCTGTGGGTAACTCTTCCAATACCCCAAAGACGATATGAAAGAAGTCTTTTGTTTTTATAAAGGGCTTTTTGAAAGTCCTTTTGTACCTTCTTCCAAGTAAATACAAATGGCTTCTACCCACGAGGCGAAAAGGTACGATAAGTTCATCATTGAGTGGTTGCCAATGATATTGCGCTACCATTTCCTGCAAGGGAGTAATGTACTCTTTATTAGGCGTTTTGAGAATTTTTTTAGGAGGTCTTCTACCTCCAAATTGCCTTTTTTCTCCAACTGATGGAGCTTTTTTTGATGTGTTTTTACTACTGCTTCGGTCATATTGTTAATTTAGTTAATTTAGTAGCTATATAATTTTAACTTTACCAAAATATTTAATTGCCTGTCGTGCTACGACTCATCGTCGTAGGAAGTGTAATCCCATTCCAAGCCAAAGTTTTTCGATAGCGTCTAAAAAGAGTATCGAATAATTCTTGTTGAGCGCTGCCTATAAAAAAATAGCAGTGGCTCGGTTTGTAGTTTGATGTATGGCAAGGGTAATGACTATTTTTAAAGTTCGCATCGGTGAAGGTGCGTTGCCCTTCCCAACTGAGGGAGGTAAGCTCAGTATATTGTTTTTTTCGATATGGGCAACTGCTTCTGTGGGTACTTCAAAGCCTTCCATATCCCAACCACCCATTGCATTAGCGTTGTAAAGGCAAGCCTCCCATCACACCATTGTAAATAGCCATGTACAACCAAAAAGTCGGAGAGATTTTTGGTTTCTTGTATCCAATTGGGGTCGGTTGCGGAGCCGTAATTACCCCAAACGGGAGGGTTAGGGTTGTTTAAATCCTCTTTGCGAATCGCCCACATTACCACTCCTTGGTTTTCTTCACAAAAAGCACAAGTAATCCCCTGCAAAAATACAATTGCTGAGGTGTAGCCAAAGAGTTATAGGATTGGTTTACACTTTTGGTTGCCCCTAACTCTAAGTAATACGCTCGGAACTCTTCAGGCAAGGTGATGAGTAAGCGTTTTTTTCAGCTTTTTAATAGCTGTGGTTCCGAGAAGCCTTTACAGTCCTCTGGCATTAAATTGTATAGTTTTTTTGATGTTGTCCATATCAATATTTTAACAAATAAAAATCCCCATATCATATTGCTAAACTCCCCTGCTACAAAGCTGTGTGTTTCGCCATTTATCACTACTTTATAAAGACAAAAAGACCTTTCAACGTGATAGATAGGGTCAGTTACTTTTTACATATTCCCCCGTTTCTTGCCATTTGTAGGCAAAGATATTTTACGCCAAAGAGTGTTACCTCACCTTCTATTCCTGATGTTTCAAACTGCCACATTTTTTTGCTTGAATAATTTCATACTAAAAATACGAATCAATAGTTAAAATGTTAATCACTAACTTTCTAAGACGCAATAAATTGCGTCTCTACGCATACGCTGGCTAAGACAACTCCTGATGAGCGTAGTCCTTTGTAGAGACGCAATAAATTGCGTCTTAATGAATTGGACTATACAATTGTTTTTTTACTATTGATTCGCGTTAAAAATAATCATTAACATGAGTGTGATATAATAAAAAGTGCTCACAGTTGGGTCTGTGAAACACAGATTTTACAGATTTTTCTATTGTCGAACTCTCGTTATATCAGCATTGCAAAGATACGATTTTAAAACAATTGTTTGTTTGCTTTTTTTGTTGTATTTTTTTGCAAGGTCAAAGAATTATTACGAAGTCTTTGCCCTTTGGCCTTTATATTCGTATCTTTGCAGAGAATTTTTAAAACTAATGAAATTAACTACATTAGGCTGTCATAGTGCATCCCCGAGGGATAAGGCACGTACCACTGCCCAGCTCTTGGAGATGCGAGGGCATCTCTTCCTTATTGACTGTGGGGAAGGAACACAAATGGCTCTGAGACAATCAGGGGCTAAGTTCGCCCGTATCAAGCATATCTTCATCTCCCACCTCCATGGTGATCATTTCTACGGATTGGCGGGGCTGATTTCTACTTTCCAGCTACAAGGCAGGGAGGCAGAACTACATATCCATGCCCCTAAGGGTGCCAAAGAGGCCATGCTGCTACTGCTGAAAGTAAGTGGCGCTCATATGGTCTTCCCTTGTACTTCCATGAGCTGGAGAGCAAGGAAAGCGAAGTTATCTTTGAGGACGATAAGCTCTCGGTCACTACCATTCCCCTTGACCATCGTATCTATGCCAATGGCTTTTTGTTCAAAGAGAAAAACAAGGAACGCAAGCTCAATGCTGATGCTGTACAAGAATATGGTATCGACGTTTGCTATTATCAGAATATCAAGAATGGTAGGGATATTATTTTAGATACAGGGGAGTGTATCCCCAATGAAGTACTGAGCTTCCCACCTGCTGCTGCACAGAGCTATGCCTTTTGTAGTGATACCGCCTATTTGCCTAAGATTATCCCACTGATTGAAGGGGTACAAGTACTCTATCACGAGAGCACCTTCCTTGAGGATAACCATGCTTTGGCTGAGAAAACCAAGCACTCCACCGCCCTTGAAGCTGCCAAAATCGCTAAAGCCGCTAATGTACAAACCCTTATCTTAGGCCACTACTCCTCTCGCTATAAGGACAAACGGGTTTTCCAAGAAGAAGCCCAAACAATTTTTCCCTAATACGCTACTGAGCGAAGACGGGAAAGAATTCCTCTTTAGTGAATAACGAATAGTGATTAGTGATTAGTGACTAAAAACTCAAAACTTAAAACTTAAAACTGAATATGTTATATCAACTACTGAAAACCACCCACTCACTGACTGCTTATATTGTCTTGGTAGTGCTTTTGCTTTGCTGTAATCAATGCCGCTTTAGGTGTATGGCAAAAAAACGTAAATATGAGAAAAAAAGGACTTGCGTATCAACTTGTTTGCTCTCATATTCACACACCTACAGGTTACCTTAGGGCTTATCCTCTATTTTGTAACCCCTCTTTTCCAAAGCTGGTCGGCTATGGGGGCAGGCGTGATGAAGGACGCTTACCTGAGAAAGATGCTAGTGGAGCACCCCTTCGGTATTGTGGCGGTAACCCTTATTACTATTGGCTGGTCACTACACAAAAAGCAGAAAACTGATACAGGCGCTTTCAAGCGTATCCTTATTTTCTATAGCATAGGATTACTGCTTATTTTAGGTGTATTGCCTTGGAAAACGTGGATGGCTGCCTTTTGATCATGAGCGAAACGGTAAAAACTTATACGGTAGAGGAAGCCAAGAGGCGTATGGAGCGCTATTGTGCCTATCAGGAACGTTGCCACAAAGAGGTCGTCACTAAGCTCCGACAGATGCGTATGATTCCCGAAGCGATAGATGTTATTGTAGCGTACCTTATTGAGGAGAATTTCCTCAATGAGGAACGCTTTGCTCGTAGCTATGCCAGAGGCAAATTTCGTTTCAAAAAGTGGGGACGGGTACGTATCACCCGCGAGCTGAAGTTTCGCGAGATCTCCCGCTACAACATAGCCTGCGCTATGGAGGAAATAGAGGACGATTATCAAGAGGTATTTGATACCTTGGCAGAGAAAAAAAGGCCGACACTATCACTGAGAAGAATATCCAAAAAGCACGCCGCAAGCTCGCTGACTACCTGCTCTACAAAGGCTGGGAGTCCTCCATGGTGTACGAAAAGGCAGTAGAACTCTTTCCCTATGACGATTAATCCTCTTTTCCCCTATCCTAACATACATACTCATAAGGCAAAAAAATAGTCAGGAGGTACAGAACTGCTTCCCTGAAGACACTTACGATGCGGGTGTATTCTCGGTAGGCATTCACCCTTGTTATATCAGTGGAGATGGCCAAGAGCAATGGGCGCAAGTACTTGAACGTGCCTCTCATCCGCTCTGTGTTGCCATAGGCGAATGCGGCTTGGACAAGCGTGCTGCTACGCCTCTACCCGAACAGACAGCTCTCTTTGAGCAACATATCGCTCTGGCCGAGCTGCTACATAAGCCGCTGATTATCCATTGTGTCAAGAGCTACGGGGAGCTTATCGGTTTGCGTAAGAAGAGTGGCGCTACAGGCCTGTGGATTCTCCATGGCTTTCACAAGAGTGAAGCCCTTGCCCATGAGCTATTAAAGGCAGGCATCAAGCTCTCTTTCAACATAACCCTATTGCATGACCCTCGCCTGAAACACTTAGTTGAGACGCTCCCCCGTGAGGATTTTTTTCTTTGAAACAGACGAAAACAATGACTAATCACATGTATCGTATTCTTCTCTTGCTCTTATGTATAGGTAGCGGCTATGCTCAGGAGCTCCCCCAAAGCCCCTATCTCTGCTGGTCGGGACACAGAGGTAGCAGCGTTCTTATTAGCCACCGAAAAGAACAACGCCTACCTTATCGCTGCCCCACGAAAAAGCCCCTGAAAGCGGATATTGTATAACCTTAGTAATCCCTTTTTTTATGAAAGTGTATATTTTAGAAGACGAACCTAATATACTCCGTTATCTCATTTCACTTGTAGAAAAGCTCCCTTTTGCTCAAACAGTAGGTTATAGCTCGAATATAGCCACCGCAAAGCAGGAGATTCCTGCCCTATCTCCCGAACTGGTTCTCTCGGACATACAACTCTCAGATGGAAATAGCCTGACCCTTTTTTTCCGAGATAGAAACAGAACACCTACAGCTTATCTTTATCACCGCCTATAGCCAGTTTGCCATAGAAGCACTGAACTTAGGTGCCTTTGCCTATTTGCTTAAGCCTATTGAGGAAACATTCTTCAACCAAACCCTACTGAGATGTTATCAAAAGAAAGAACAGTTCAAGGTCGCAGCCTCCCAGCTGCAACTTGCCTTACAATATATAGCCGATAAGAGTCAAATAAGTAGGATCTCTTTCTACCGCCGAAGGAATAGATGTAGTGCCTATGAGAAGATTGTCTACTTGCAGAGCGATAAGGGCTACACCACTTTTTTTACCTTGACGACGGAAAGAAGATCTTGGTCAGCAAGGTCATCAAGGTATACGAAGGACTTTTTGCCCTCCTCTCAGTTCATACGCTCTCATCAGTCCTATTTGGTCAATGCTCGCTACGTGCGGAAGTATTACAAAGAAGGCGTTTTGGAGCTGACCACAGGTGAGCGTATCCCCGTAGCCGAACGCCGTAGGGAGCAGATGCAAAAATGGTTAATGAAAAATGAATAAATAACCAACCTCTACTCTATAGATTCTTGTTTAGAGCTTCTAAAATAAACAATCTCTATACTTATTTCTTTTTCATTTACATCAAAATAAATAAGAAACCTTCCTTTGAGAATTGTCCTACAATAGAGGTTTAGGCTTTTGCTATATCTCCCTACAAAGTAAGGATTGTTAGCCAAGTCGTACTCTAATGCTTCTACTGCTTCTATGATCTTAGCTGAATAAGTAAAAGAACCATTGTGCTCATACCAATAATCAAGTGCATTGTGATAGTCGTTTTTTTGGCATCAATAGCCCATTTTACTTCCATATTTCTCTCTGGTTTCTTTTTTTGCAAATCCCGACTACTGATACTTACACCTTGTTGTATTTGCTCTCTTCCTTTCTCTATTTTCTGAATATCTTCCACCGTTAGTTCTTCAAAAAAATCAGTTTCTTCACTGAAAGAGACTTCTGTGGCAATTCCTCTAAGAAATCGTTCTATATAAGGCACATCTGACTCTTGCACCTTTGCTTGTAATAACACAGTGTTCATACATTCTTTATTAGGTATCAAAGTCTCCATTCTGATAGTATTTAAATCATGTGCAAAAAGTACAAATTTAATTGTTAATTATCAAACTCTAAAAGGTGAAAAAGTGAAGCGTGAATAGTGAAGAGCGCTTTTCGCTTTTCACTATTTTCGTTTTTCACTAATTGCTATACAAGCCTTCTCCACAAGTACCTCACAATAAGGAAGCATACCCCGTAGTACGTAAAAACGATAATCATCCCCAGTACTGCATCGGTATATTGGCTAAGTAGGTAAAACCCAAAGGAAAACAACCCCACAAAAATCAGAAACAGCACCACACGTCCCAAGCGACCACGTGCCCGATCCCGCTGTTTTATTCGGTCAAAACCTGCCTCGTCCCGTATCGCACGGATACGATCCGCCGAACGCTTGCCGATCACATCTGTATAGTACGAATACGCCACCGTGGCCACAAGAATCAGCAGCGCTCCCCACCAGCGCACCACGCCCGCTATCCATAGCACCGCACCTACCACAAGGCCTATGATCACCACAAGCCCCCCGATAAACATCCAGTACTTGATCTCCTCCTCAATCAGTTGCTCTTTACGAGCCTCTATGTCTGTTATTTTTGGTTCCATTGCTTTTAATTTTTCACTATTCACTAGTTGTTAGCTTGTTGCTTGATATATGCCACTAAGTCCCTCAGATTCTTCTCATTGAAGCTATGAGCGTTTTCTACGGGCGACTTTTTTTCATATTATAAGTTATCTCTGTAACCCTCATGGCTTTAGCTACTACCTTTCCTTTCATGCCAAAGGCATCCACAACCACTAACACTTGCTCTCTTCTCTCTCAGTATCCTCAATCTTGAAGATCTCAATAAAGATACGATATTTTTTTATATCCTATAAATCTCCCAGCTACTTTTTTTACCAGTTTATTGTGTTAAAATTTCTCTCTCTTTCTCTACAAGGAATTTGGAAACATCCTTCTTTTTTTCACTTTTTTTACTTATTTTTTTCTGCGAATATTTACCCCCCGCGAATATTGATTCTTTTTACTTATAAGCGCTGAAATTATTTATCTTTGCCGAATAATATAAAATTGTTAGATCATGAAAAAGTTATTAACCATGGTAGGGATAGGCCTTGCCCTAGCCATAAGTAGCTGTAGTTCGCTCACTGGGAGCAAACTTGTCAGTGCTGAAGGACTGGAAAAAGCCAAAAAAACTCTTAGAGAAAGATCCTTATACAGGCAAGGCTTTCACTAAGGTAATGCTTTGGGCAGGACAACCTTTGGAAGAGAATTTTGAATCCGTAACCGCTCAGTATTTTGATGAGAAGCAAGGCAAAGACGTATCACAAACAGCCTCCGAGGCAGGTCTTAGCTCCCCTGATGTTTCCACTGACGAACCCTCCAAAGCGGAAACCTTTACCCTCGCCGAAATTCCTTTTGACAAAGTACCTGCCCAGGTGGATAAGATGATAAAGTTCCTAAGTTCACAATCTGAATTAGAAGAAATGGAAGGCTATATCGTGCATTCCCTTGTCTTTACTAAGGAAAAACGGACAGATAAAACAAAAATATGAAATCCAGTGCACTAAAAAAGGGGAAGGAAAATCCGTAGAAGGGCGTAATATTGTAACCAATTATTACCAATTCCATGTAACACCTACCCCTGACGGACAATATGAAGTTAGTGAGTGGTAGTATATAAGATTGTTTCACTAAAATCAAACTAATATGAGTCAAGAAATTCCACAAAGTTTGCCTGCTTATTTTTGAGTCGCATCCTGATCAGTTTGCCAAAAAGAATGACATTGCTAAGAAGGCTATTAACGGAATACTTTTTTTAGTATTCCTTGTACTGATAATTTATCCCGAAATTACCCCTGTAGGGGAGCTATGGGTGTGGCGTATTATTGCTGCCATAGGACTGGTATTCAATGGTTTAGGATTCTATATGGCCTATGATTACTATAATATCCAAACCAAAACGAAAAATCAAAACAAAAAGGGCATAAGAAATTTGATTCTGGCCATACCACCGTGGAGGAGTTGGCACGCCTTTTAGAACAAGGAAACTACCAAGAGTTGGCCAACCTACCCTCCAAGAACAACCAACCCTTACAGATATTTTTCTTGGGAGGACAAGGACAACAAGACTTTCTATATCCTTTTGATGAAGTATTTTTTCCCCATCGGATTTCAGAGGGTTACTCCTGTGAAAGTGGTCTCTGGAGCGGACTATGACCGCTATAAGACCCTTATCAGTGCTATTGATGGATACTAAGATAGTGACAAACGACTAGTGACAAGTGACAAATAACAGATTCTATAAAAAAAGTGCTTAATTTGTTGTTTGTCATTTGTTATTATTTTTTGTACATTTGCAACGTAAAACAATGAAAGCCCTATGGAAATCACCTCTTTAAATCAGTTAGACCTCGTCAATAGGATTTACTCCTATGCCGATTACTTAGTCTGGAAGATAAAGGAGCGTGTGGAGCTGCTCAAGGAAAGATTCTTGAGATATACGCTTTCCACAGATGGGGGAAAGCCAAGTCTATACAGTCGTACAACCTGACTTGTGTATGGTCTGTGATTTTTGAAAAAAATAGGCTGTGTAGGCGCTCCTGACTTGGTGGTTGAAATCCTTTCTATAAAAAAATTAATCATTAATCATTATTTTATGACTTTATCCGATGCTAAAGAATATGTTCTCTACGAGGTGCGTAGAGAAAAGCGTATCACCCTAAGAAACCTTATTATCGTAGTGGTACTGATCCTTATAGGAATCTTCTTGGCAGTGAAGTACCTGCTGCCTTTTCTAAGCCAACAGACTACCAATGTCCCTACCTATGTGAAATTCGTGCTGCCTTTTGGCCTTGCTGCTCACTGCCGCTTATCCCCTTATACGGGTGTGGAAAATCCTCAAGCGTGGCGAGCAGGTAGAGGAGGCTTTCTCCCTAATCGGCCAAGGAGAAGAGTGCCGCATCGTCAGTGAGACAGATGATTACCTCACAGTTATTCCCTTTGGCAAACGCTCTCGTATCCAAATGGACCCTATCTCTTACTTAGGGGTATCCATTAAGAACAAAAACTACACGCTCCCTATCCACTATCGTGCAGGCTCTGCCGAGATCAAGCGTGTCCTTACTGGAGCCGATGAGGGGGCTTACAAGGAAGTGATGTACGAACTCTATAACAAACCGCAGTCCAACACCCCTATTTGACAAGGCAGCAGTGAAAAAGCCAAGCCGAAAGAGCCCCATCACCCTAAAGCCCGTAGAAGAGTTCCGCTCCTTTGCTGAAAAGGAATTAGCCCCTACCCTTGCCTCTATGGAGAAAGGGCGTAGTGCAAGCCATGGAATGTTCAAGACCTCTACTATAGTCGCTGTAGCTTTCGTAGTGATAATGATGGTCTTGACCTTTACAGGTGTACTTAATTTCTCCTCTCAAACAAGTGTGCTGTACTTTATCATAGGTTTTGTAGTTTTTGGTTTCCTATTGAGCTTTATCTCTATGCAACAGGCTAAGAAAAAAATGGCAGGTGCGGAGGATTACACCCAGCTTAAGTCCAAGATTTTCAGCCGTGTGGTGCATTACATCAGCCCTGATTTTCAGTATATAGAAAAGGGACATATAGGCCTTGGTGACCTTCTCTCTTCTTTCCTTTTCCGCCAAGAGCGCTATGACCTTACAGGGGGCGACCAGATTGTAGGTCACTACAATGGGGTGCCTTTCCAGTCTTGTAATTTAGCGCTGACCTATCGGCCAACAGTGCGCCGAGAAAATCAACCCGATGAGGTGGCTTTCTATGGGAATTACTTTGTGGCACGTTCGCCCAAGACTTTTGAGCACCCTATTGTGATTCACCCTGTTAAGAGCTTCTTCGGTACGCTCAAGGACAATGATATAGCCGCTTACCTCAACATAGGGGGCGAGCGTATTCGCTTGGAAGACCCTGAGTTCCAAAAGATGTTTGAGGTATATTGCGATGACCAGATTACTGCCCGCTATGTGCTTACCCCTGCCTTTATGGAGCGCCTCAAAAAGCTCAATGAGCGCTACAAAGGCCAAGTATATATCGCTATCAACACCGACAACATCGTTATTGCGACCAACCGCGGCAATGTGCTCAATGCGGTAGATAGCCCTATCGGTGCCCTCTTCCAAAAAATAGACCTCAACTTAGTTACCCAAGTCTATGAGGAACTGGTAGAACAATTACAAATGATTGAAACCCTTAAACTTAGTGATTAGTAGTTAGTGGTCAGTGGTCAGCCTCTAACAACTAAAAACTAACCACTAACAACTCAAAACTCAAAACTCAAAAACTCCTTATGGTTACTTACATTTTACTCGGTGTAGGAGTGGTAGTACTCTTATACATTGTCTTGGTTTTTAATAAGATAGCCAAGAGAAAAAACCAGATACAGAATGCTATTTCCTCGTTGGATTCGCTTTTTATCCAGCGAGCAGAGCTCATTCCAAACCTTATTGAAACTACCAAGCAGTATATGAACTATGAGCAGGAGACCTTAGCTCAAATCACCGAGCTGCGTACCCCTGTGGTTACTGAAAAACAAAACCCCTACCTGCAACCAGAGAAGGGGAATAAGATGCTGATGAATGTCATGGCACGCGCGGAGGAATACCCTGAGCTAAAGGCTAACCAACAGTTCCTACATCTGCAACATGCTTTCGCTGAGTGTGAGGAGCAACTGGCCGCAGGTAGGCGCTACCTGAGTGCCTCCATCACCGACTACAACGATGCCATTGTGACCTTCCCTGCCAATCTGCTAGCGGGACTCTTCGGTTTTACCACTTACCAATGGCAATACGCCACCCCAAAAAAACAGCGTGAAGCGATTGATGCGAAAGAACTCTTCAAATAATGATTAATGCCAATAATGATTAATAATTATCATTATTGGCATTAATTATTTGTTGGCATTATTGGCATTAATCATTACTTCACTGCTATGCAGGAGATTTCCACGGCTACACCTTTAGGAAGTTTGGCAACTTGGTAGGTTTCACGGGCGGGGCTCCCTCTCCGAAATAACCGCCATAGATTTCATTTACCTTGGCAAAATTACCCAAATCGTCCAAGAGAATCGTGGTTTTCACCACTTGGTCAAAGGTATAACCTGCCTCTTCCAAAATCGCTTTAAGGCTCTGCATCACTTGTTTGGCTTGGGGTTCTATACCTCCAGCAACGACCTGGCCTGTAGCAGGGTCTATAGGAATCTGTCCAGAAACATAGAGGGTGCCATTGGCTTCAATGGCTTGACTGTAAGGGCCTATCGGAGCAGGCGCCTTAGAAGAAAGAATAACTTTTTCATTATTTAAAGAATTATAGGATCTTAGGTAGTGACTAGTGACAAGTGACTAATCCACTGTGGTATTAGTCATTTGTCATTAGTCGTTAGTCATTTGTCACTTGTCGTTAGTCACTTGTCATTTTGTCACTTGTCGTTAGTCACTTGTCACTTGTCATTAGTCATTTGTCACTTGTCGTTAGTCACTAATTAACGCGAGTTCGATATAACGAAAGCTCCCACAGATTTTCACGGATTTCACAGATTTTCTATGTTTGTGTAATTGTGCTGTTGCGATTTACACAGATTTTTTTATAAGGCCTTTGGCCTTATTTATCCGTGGGAGATTAAGGAGTTATACTTAGTTGTTGTATCATTCTCTCCGTGAAAATCCGTGGAATCTGTGGGCGAAAAATATAATTTGCTTACATCGAACTCACGTTAATTAAGTGCTCTATCCGGTGATTTGTTTTTCTCCCATTTCAGGTCGGAGAGCATAGAGGCCTTTATCCCTATGAAGAAGTGCCATGAATTGCGGTCGCCAAAGGGTGAAAAGCTAAAGGACATACGGAAACTGTTCAAGTCTCGCTCGAAACGGAACTGGGTATAGGTAACCCCCTTATCCTTGAAATCATACCCTGAGGACATTCCTACTCGGAACTTAGGTGTTAGGTCTATATTGCCTGACACCATAAGAGAGTTACTAGATATCATAGGGTTACGATTGGTATTGCTATACGAAAGCGAATAGGCAAGGGTCAAGTCCCACGGCATAGAAGCATTGAACAAGCGTGTACCTTGCTCCTTTTCCTTGTCTTTGTCATTGGGGTCATCTTCCTTCATGGGTTTGCTCAGATCGGTATTCATAGCCGAGCCGAAGAGATCATCGGCACGCCCTCCCGAAGCAGTATTATCCGTATTCTTGCCTTTCTTAAAGTTCTTGCTGGAGAAGGCATAGTTCAGGGTCATATTGGCATTGGTAAAGCGAAAAGAGACTCCCTCCGTTGTTGATATTGAACTTATCCAATTGTCGCCCATTGATATCTATAGCATAAGGGTTAAAGGTTGCCCCAAAATTCACCCCCTAACTTATTGTCAAACAACTGCGTTCCCCTGTCATATTCAGGGGGAAAAGCGTTTGGTAACCATGTCATAACCCGAAGAAAAGTTAAGGCTATTGAGCAACATCACCTTCTTAGGTTTGGCCTCCGCCAGTGAATCCTTGCCCTTCTCGCGCACCTTAGCCTCAAAGGTATTGCTTAGGGAAAAGCTCAGCGAACTGGACTCATTGCGACCAGGCGCCCCATAGAGTCCCCCTTCAAAACGGCTATAATCGCGTTTAGTACCAAAGGCATCGGCTATATAGTAGTCGTAATACTTATCAAACGAAGGCGTATAGCCATAATTCACCGAAGGGCGCATCACATGCCCTAATGGCCTGTATTTTTTTATCCTTTCCAAAAATCAAAAGTCCCATAGATGGTCGTTCCCCAGTCCCGCCCCAAAGTTATAGGTCATATAGCGATCAAAGCCATTGATGGTGTCCTTAGTGGTCTTGTTGGTCAACTCGTCATAATCACGGTACTTGATGGTCTTGAACTGCCAAGTCTCATTGATAGACGAGTTTAGCGATACGCTGACAAACTTGAGCACCTTGAAGTTGGTTGAGATAGGGATACTATGGCGAAAACCCGTTTGTCCTTTGGCAAACATGGTTTGGGAAAAAGAAATCCCTATCGGTAGTGTTGTAGCGGTTATCCCCCTGTAGGCTATAGTTGAAGTTGATGTTCTGTATCAGTCCCTTCTTGCTCATTCCACGCTTTACAAAGGGGTAGATACGCTCCATACTCACCCGCAGGGCAGGCAAGGTCATCTGGATACTCTGCGTATTGGTATTCTGCGAGTGAGAGGCCGTAAGTGACAGATTCACCGACGGATAGGACGGAAACGTACGCGAATAGGAGATGGACGAGGAAAGCGTATTGTTCAGGAAGTTGGACGAGTTCTCTTGATTATACGAATTCTTATAGTAAGTGGAGCTACCCAAATTCACCGATGAGGAGAAAGTGGAGAGCGGACTGGACTTAGTATCTTGAGAATGAGACCACTGTATATTATAAATCGAGCTACGGCTGTAATCGGGGAAACCTCGCTGGCTATAGATAAGATTTTCATAACGCACACTTAGGTTGCCCGAATACTTATAGCGCTTGCGATAAGTAGAAGCTCCCCTAAGACCATAGCTCCCATTGGTATAGTAATCTCCCGTCAGTGCCAAATCCACATAGTCGGAAATCACAAAGTAGTAGCCCCCATTTTGGATATAGTACCCCTATCATTGACCTCCCCAAAGGTCGGGAAGAGCAAGCCCGAAGTACGTGATTCTACCATAGGGTAATAAGCAAAAGGCAGAGCAATAGGCGTAGGCACATTGGAGATATACATATTGCTAAAGCCTGCCACAATTTTTCTTTTTTTAGGGACAAACTTAGCCTTGCGCAAGCGGATATAATAATCAGGATCGGTAAGGTCTTCCGCAGTGGTAATCATACCCTCCTTGAAGAAATAAGTAGAGTCATTCTCTTTTTTGATAATCTCGGCACGTATTTTGTTCTCGTCCTGAGTGGTATAAGCATTGCGGATAATGGCCTTTTTGGTCACATAGTTAAAGCGAATAGAATCAGGCTCAATCACCTGCTCTGCTTGCTTGAACACTGGCGCCTGCACCAGCTCACCCACACTGTCCTTGATACGCCCTGCGTAGGCCCTCACGCTTCTGATAGTCAATCACGCTGATACCCGCCTTAAGATCGGTATCCTCGTAAGTAATCTGAGACTCATCGTATAGTAACACCCTATTGAGCGGCTTGCTAATGACCACACAATCCTTGGCATGATAGCGCACCACATCGGTAAGCATGGCAGGACTTTTGCGCAGGGAATCCATCTTGAGTGTATCGGCAACCTTGCTAAGGGACGGGGTAAGGGTATCTGTCTTTGAAGTAAGCGTATCTTTCTTTCGAAACTGAGGTTTCACAAGGGAATCACTTGGCTTTAGGAGCGTATCCAAGGAAGGGAGTATAGGAGGCGTAGGGGTATGACCTGCCTGAGACATTTTCAACTCTTGTTGGGCTGAAAGTCCTATAAAGCAGGCAATCAAACTCAGGAATAAGGTATATTTTTTTGTATATTTGCAAAAATATAAGCAAGCCAGTGTGATTGTTCAACATTTTTTACCTTTGCATTTTTGAAAATCAAAGATTTAAGCAATAGGTAAAGACTTTATTTTCAGAGGTCAAACTTACGGATATTTTTTTGTATCTCAAAAAGAGATAAAGGAAGTTTGTGAATGTTTTTAAAGAAATTTTTATAATTAATGAAAAAAATATTTTTTTCTATATCTTTTTATTCTTTTTCCCTCTCTGCCTTGGCGCAGACAGAGACTTTTTAAAAATCGTTTTTAGATGCAGGACATGGCGGAAAAAGACCCAGGAAAGTACATAAGAAAATATTTGAAAAAGGATATTGTCCTGAAAAATCATCTTGCTCATAGGCAAGGAATTAGAAAAAAAGACCCATTATTCAAGGTTACCTACACCCGTAAGGACGACCGCTTCATTGAGCTATACGAGCGCGGTGCCATTGCCAATAAGGCCAAGGCTGACCTCTTCGTATCGGTACACTGCAATTCCTCCCCAGCAAGGACGCCCATGGATCGGAGTCCCTATGTATTGGGGTTACATGCCAATGACATCAACTTTGAAGTAGCCAAGGAAGAAAACCAAGTAATCTTCCTCGAAAAGGACTATAAGGAGCGTTACGCAGGCTATGATATCAACTCTCCTGAGTCCTTCATAGGGCTTTCTATCATGCAGGAGGAGTACCTCGAACAGAGTATCCAAGCAGCCAAGCGGGTACAATCCTCCTTAGCAGAGAACACCCAGCGCCGCGATCGTGGGGTAAAGCAAGCGGGATTCATCGTCCCTACACCAAACGTATATGCCCGCTATGCTCATAGAAACAGGATTCTTGAGTAACCAAGAGGAGCGCGATTACCTCAACTCCGCCACAGGACAACAACAGATTGCCTCCAGCATCGTTAAGGCCATTAAGAGCTATTATAATTGGCTAAAGAATAATAGCCAGCTAAGCAAAGAAGCAGTCGCTGCCGCCAATGGCGATCTCTTCTATCGCATACAAATAGCCACTAGCAATAAGGACTTACCCGCAGTCCCTTCGAACTTCAAAGGGCTTAGCCCCATTCTCAAAGAGAAGATCGGCAACGCCTTCCGCTACTATTACGGCAAAGAGACCGACCTGAAGAAGATAGAAAACCTTCTGCAACTGGCCAAGAAAAAAGGCTTTACCGATGCTTTTATCGTAACTTTTATTCGTGGGAAAAGAGCAAACTGACCACTAACCACTGACCACTAATTTTTCTTGGTAATTAGCCTTTAAAATCGTATCTTTGCGAAAAGCAGTAAAGACTAAAGAAATGAACAACGCTGAACTTATTCTCTCTGGGGAGGGACGTATCTATCACCTGAATATTCATGCTGAGGATATCGCCCCTACAATTCTTTTGGTAGGCGACCCACAGCGGGTACCTGTGGTAAGTGCCCATTTTGACAAAGTGGAATTTACCGCCCACAAGCGCGAGTTTGTAACCCATACTGGCTACTTGGGCGGCAAACGTATCTCAGTGGTTTCTACAGGGATAGGCCCTGATAACATCGATATTGTTCTAAGCGAACTAGATGCACTCTTCAATATTGACTTCAAGCAAAGAGCCCCCAAGGAAGTACATACGCCCTTGACTTTCATTCGCTTGGGAACCTCAGGGAGTCTGCAAGCGGATATTCCCGTAGATAGCATTGTTCTTTCCGCTTTTGGCTTGGGTATGGACAACATGCTACACTCCTACAAAGACAGTCCCAAGGTGCGTGAAAGGGCTATGGAAGAAGCCTTTATCTCCCATACACAATGGCTCATGGACAAAGGGCATCCCTATATCGTAAAAGGAAGCGAGACACTCCTTGAGAAGCTATACACCCCTGCCGTATTCAAGGGGATCACTGGTACCGCTCCAGGGTTCTATGGCCCACAAGGAAGAAAACTGCGCCTTGTCCCCCAAGACGAACAACTCAATGAGAAATTAGCTTCTTATACCTTTGAAGAGCATCGTATTACCAATATGGAGATGGAAACCGCCGCTATCTATGGCCTTAGCAGGCTCTTAGGTCACCAAGCGCTATCTATGAACGCTATTATCGCCAACCGTCCCTTAGGTACGTTCTCTGCTGATCCTGGAAAGGCCGTGGAGAAACTTATACAATATGCACTTTCTATAATAACTAACGACTAGTGCTATCTTGTCACTATTTCTGCGGTGAGTCCTGCGCGGGTGAGGCGGCTACAGCGGGGCAGGAGGTCTTCGTAGGAACCCTCTTTTACAGGGGCATTTGCCTGAGAAGTGCACTAAGGCGGCACACTGTTCTGCTTGTTCGTAAGTGTGATCACATACCTCCATAAGCAGTTCTATGACGTAGTCAAAGGTATTATAATCGTCGTTGTAGAGCATGATTTGGTAGAGGTCGGCATACTCTGTGAGAAGGTCTTCGTCGTATGCCTCATTGGGTAGGGGTTGGGTCTGTGGCATAGGTATCGTTTTGGGTTAGGGTTGTTTGATAGGATTTTTCTTCTTGTTTTTCTTTTTCTGATCTCCCGCACGGAAGAAAGCACGCTTGGCAGCGCGTTCTTCAGCTTTTTTCTTGGAGGTATCATGCGCTTTGGCATAGACTTTTTCGTTGATCATCACCTTGGCTTGGAAGTGCTTGGTGTTGCCCTGATAGGTGGTGTCTTCTTCGGAAACGAAAGCGATGGTCTTGTGGTACTTCTGTGCCCACTCTACCATTAGGGACTTGTAGCTAATGACCTTGTGCTCCAAGTCTCTCATGCTTAAGTTGTTATCTATCAGGATACGATGGATAAACTCGGTGGCCTTGCCATAGCCCAAGTCCAAGTAAATTGCCCCTACGAGGGCTTCCAATAGATTTCCGTGATGTTACCGCTAAGCAGTACGGTCTTCTTATCCGTCAGTAGGTAGTCCCTCAGGCGCAGCTGTTCGCCCTATTTGGTTGAGGTTCTCTCGCCTTACCATACGGGTACGCATCTTGGTCAGATCCCTTCGTTCTTGTCAGGGGCTTGTAGGAAGACAAAGTGAGCGATGACCGCACCGAGTATGGCATCGCCAAGGAACTCCAATCGTTCGTAGCTCACATGGGGCGCAGTCCCCTCACAGCGAGCCGTACCAAGGGTAAAAAGCCTCCTGGTAGTAATGGATCTCCTTAGGGCGGAAGCCTAAGAGATTCTCCATTTTAGCAAAAAAATATCCCGTCTTTTTTTGAAAACGGGATATTATTTTTTTAAGAATAGCATCTAATCCAATTTTTTTGAACAATACACAAGCATTATGTCCTCCAAAAACCAAAGGTGTTACTCATGGCAACCTTTACCTCGCGCTTTTTGTGGTTGGTTAAAGGTGAAGTTGAGTTTTTGGTCAATGTTCTCATCAGGATTTTTCAAAGTTGATGGTTGGAGGGACTACTTGGTGTGTGATAGCCAGTACAGAAGCGATGGCCTCTATAGCTCCAGCGGCACCGAGTAGGTGGCCTGTCATGGACTTAGTAGAGTTAAGATTGAGCTTATAGGCATGTTCGCCAAAAGACCTCTTTAACGGCCTTCGTCTCAGCTATATCTCCTAGTGGAGTGGAAGTACCATGTAGATTGATGGCATCTACGTCCTCTGGGGCGAGATGAGCATCGGCCAAACAGTTCTTCATCACTGCTTTTTGCTCCTAGTCCTTCTGGGTGAGGAGCCGTTAGGGTGATAGGCATCGGCAGAGAGACCGCCTCCTGCTAGCTCACAGTATATTTTTGGCACCACGTGCCTTGGCGTGTTCGTATTCTTCCAAGATGAGCGCTCCTGCACCCTCTCCCAGTACGAACCCATCGCGGGTTACATCGTAAGGGCGAGAAGCACGCTTGTAGTCGTCGTTACGGGTGGAAAGGGCATGCAAAGCATTGAACCCTCCGATACCAGCTTCGTTGACTGCGGCTTCGGAGCCTCCTGTGACCATTACATCGGCATAGCCTAGGGCGGATATAGTTCAGCGCATCGATCAGCGCATTGGCCGAAGAGGCACAAGCCGATACGGTGGTGAAGTTAGGCCCGCGCAAGCCATAGCGAATGGAGATCATACCAGGGGCAATGTCGGCAATCATCTTAGGGATAAAGAAAGGGTTGAAGCGGGGTGTACCATCGCCACGACCAAAGGCGAGTACCTCGTCTTGGAAGGTCATCAGTCCCCCGATACCAGCACCCCATATAACTCCGATGCGGTCTTTGTCCTCGTGTTCTAAATCAAGGCCAGCGTCCTTAATTGCTTCATCGGAAGCCACTACAGCAAATTGGGTAAAGCGGTCCATCTTGCGTACCTCTTTCTTGTCTATAAACTCGTTGGGGTCAAAGCCCTTTACCTCACAGGCGAATTGGGTCTTGAACTTGGAAGCGTCAAAGTGTGTAATGAGGTTCGCTCCACTCTCCCCACGAAGGAGTGCGTCCCAATAGGCGTCCAAGGTGTTTCCTATAGGAGTGATGGCGCCTAATCCTGTTACAACTACACGTCTGGTTTGCATAATAATGAGGTTTAAAATTAAAATGGTATTACCTACAATATACCAAACGGGGAGTTTTCCTCCCCGTAGAGCATTTCAAGTGAGTATATGCTATTTTTTGTTTTCTTCTATGTACTTAATAGCTTGTCCCACTGTTGAGATGTTTTCAGCCTGATCATCAGGGATTTGAATGTCAAATTCTTTTTCAAATTCCATGATCAACTCTACAGTGTCCAAGGAATCTGCTCCTAGATCATTGGTGAAGCTAGCCTCTGGTACTACTTCTGTTTCATCTACTCCGAGCTTATCCACAATAATAGCTTTTACTCTTGATGCAATGTCTGACATAACTTAAAAAAATTTTTAATTTAACTCGTTGCAAAAAGTAAGAAAGTTTTTTTGATTAGCAGTCATATGTTGAAAAAAAGCGTGGTTTTTTTCGCAAATTAGCTGTATATCAATGTTTTAACTCTCTTAAAAATATCTTTTTGAGGGGTTAAAATAGGGGTCAAGGAGGAGAATCGTCTTTAAGAAATTCTCTTAAATTCTCAGCAAGGCTGCTTTTTTTCTGCGCTTTATGGTATGAAAAGTGAAAAAAATTTATATTTTTTTGCCCAATATTTATGCCTTATGAGAACTATTTTTTTCATATCTATGCTTGCTACAAGCAGCCGTAGGTTTTTCCCAAAAACTTTACACTCACTGGTCGGGTAAGTAGCCCCTATGAGGGTAAGATATACTTGTGGTATGGCGACAAGGTGGATAGTACCGAGGTCTCCAACAAGGAGTTTTATTTCTCAGGACAAGTGCCCCTATCCTACCAAAGCCTCTCTTTCGGTGAGTCCTAAATTCAAAAAAATACAGGCTTTTTTTGTCTTGGAAGCGGGCGATCTCTCTACTGATATTGCCATAGAAAAACCGCCATCAGGTGTATCTTAAAGGGCTTAACGGTAGCCCCTCGCTCAATGAGGTCAAGGATATTCTGATCTTCAGGCATAAGAATGCTTCGCTTTCCAACCTGGCTGATCTGCTAACTCCTCGCTTGGAGAAGCTCATCAAGCGCGAACCTAAGAGCCAGTTTGCTGGTATCCTCTTGTCCGACCTGATGACCGACCGCATACTCCCCTACCGCTATGCTCAAAAGCTCTATGACCTCTTGGACAAACGCACGCAGGACAAGGAAGATATCCAAAAAAATAGAACAGATGCTTAGTGCCATGAGCCGAACTCAAGTAGGTAGCCAACTGCCTGATATGGAGTTTGATGCCGAAAAAGGACGTGAGAAGCTCTCAGCGGCTAAGAAGAAACTCACCTTGGTACTTTTTTTACTGCCTCGGATTGCATTCCTTGTGTGGAGGTCACCCGCCAGTTTGCCGAGCTTTACAAGAAATACCACAGCTCGCATGGCTTTTACCATCTATGCGGTTTATCTGAGATCATGAGCGCAACACTTGGCTTGATCATATCCATCGCGAAGGCTATCGCTTCACTACTCTTATTGCTCCTAAGAGTTCAAGGACGAGACCTTACAATCCTTAGGTATCATAGATGTACCGTCCAACTTCCTCATTGACGAAAAATGGCAAAATCCTCGCGGTAAACATTACCCCTAAGGGCGTACATCGTGGCCTTGACCCCCGAAGCGGCTGCCTATGTCCCCGTTCCAAAAAAAGTAAAAGGTAAAAAAAAGTAAAAGGTAAGAAACCTTAAATAGTGACGAGTGACCAATGACGAGTGACTAGTGACCAGTGACTAACAACTAAAAACTAACAACTAACGAATGTATATAGAATATATCGGTTATTTAGCCTCGGTATGTATTGTACTGAGCTTTATTATGAAGAAGGTACAGCATATTCGCCTAATCAACTTGATAGGTTGTTTGTGCTTTGTTATCTATGGCCTGCTCTACGAACCCTAAACTATGGCCTGTTATTATTCCTAATGCCCTTATCTGCTTTGTACAAATATACTACCTTAGTAAAAGTAAAAAGTAAAAGCCCATAGGCTGGCGCGAGTCACATACTTGCTTCCAAGTATTCAGCAACTTTAGCTCGTGCCTAACTATTATTAGAGCTTGTAGCTCGTCCCTTTCATGTGGCGCGCTACAAGCTTTTTCATTTTTTACTTTTCGTTTCTAACTCTTCCCAAAAATCAAAGTAGTTAAACCACTGCAAGGGGTATCGCTGTAGCATCTGCTCCATGCTTTGTGTAAAGGCGCTTAGCAGGCCTTGAGCATCTCGGTGAGCGGTCTGTGCGACACGAGCGTAGAGGTGATAGTGTAGGTTGCGCTCCTTCATTACATAGACGAAGATGACGGGCACGCCCAAGCGGGAGGCAATATGAAAAGGACCCGCAGGAAAGCGCGCCATTTGTCCCAAGAGCGGAGCGGAGAGGTACTTATTGCCCTCAAAATAGCGATCGCCTGTAAGGCAGATAATCCCATGATGTTGCAAGGCTTCATTGATCTCAAAGATATGAGAGAGGTCGTCCTTGATATAGATGTACTTAGGCGGGGGAGCCGAAGAAATCTCCTGCAAATAGTTCCTAATGGCGGTACGCTCCAGATCTGCCGTAACGGTGTGTATCTGGCAATCCTCATCTATCTCCCTGAAGAATGGTTCGGCCATCTCAAAGTTACCAATATGAGCGGAAATAAGCACCCCGCCCTTATGTGCCTTAAGCAATTCTTGTAGGTGTTCTACCCCATCAAAATCATAAGTGAATTGATCACGTAGCTGAGCTGAGACGGCTACCTTGTCTATTATCGTCTGTCCGAAGACAAAGTAATTGCGGTAGAGGCTTACCCAAGTCTTTGCCCACGAATACCCCAAGCGTTGGCGGAAATAGTAACGCAACACACGGTTGGAACGCCTTTCGAAGAGGAAGTAATAAAAAGCCACAAAGACAAGCAACCCATAAGCCCAGCGTACACCTAAGCGCTTGATGAGCAGCACAAATACCTTGTACCCCCATACACTTCCTTTGGACTTACCCTGCCATTGGGTCTTGGCCTTTTTATCTTGCATTGATTTTTTCCTCTAAGGTCGTATAAAAATCATTGAAGCTGACAATGGGTTTGAAATCCGCCTCCACGAGTTTTACCCCGAAGGTCTCCTGAATGACCGCTACCAAGTCCACATAGTCAAGGCTATCCAAGCCCTAAGGACTCGCGGAAATTGGCCTCTGGAGCAATAACCGAGCGATCTCACTTCAAACTCTTCTACCAAGATATCGTCGATGGTAGCTATAATTTCATCTCTTTTCATAAGTACTAGTTCTTGGGTGCAAAAAAATAGGAAAAAAATTGAATTTTGAGTTCTGAGTTTCGAGTTGCTAATAGCTAACCACTGATTCTATGGGGGCAATTTGTCATTTAATCCTCCTACTGACCACTGATTACTGACTGCTCATCATTGTAACACATTGACAATCAGCGAAAATAAAAAAAATAATTGAATTTTTTGAAAAAGTATTGTTAGTTTGAAAAAAATGTTGTACCTTTGCACCGCAAAAACAAAACAATGGTCTGGTAGTTCAGCTGGTTAGAATACATGCCTGTCACGCATGGGGTCGCGGGTTCGAGTCCCGTCCAGACCGCTAAAAAAATTTAGTTGTGTTGTTTTGTGTAATATTTGGTTTTTACACAGGTTTATTTAAACCAATGAAAGGCTTTTCCTATGGAAGGCTTTTTTATTTAATGATTAATGACAAGTGACTAATAGAATGGATTAGTCACTTGTCATTAGTCATTATTTATTATTTAATCTTAGTGCATTAGTAATTACACTGACGGAGCTAAAGCTCATAGCTAAGGCACCAAGCATGGGTGAGAGCAGTATACCAAAGAAGGGATACAATACCCCTGCGGCAATCGGAATGCCTACCGTGTTGTACACCAAGGCAAAAAACAAATTCTCCCGTATATTCTTCACTACCGCCTCACTGAGGGTACGCATCTTGACGATTCCGCCTAAGTCACCTTTGACCAAGGTAATCTGTGCACTCTCTATGGCTATATCGGTACCTGTACCCATGGCTATTCCCACATGAGCTTGCGCTAAGGCGGGCGCATCATTGATACCATCTCCTGCCATAGCCACAATCTTTCCTTGTTGCTGTAGGTGCTGTACTTCCTTTTGCTTATCTTCAGGAAGCATGCCTGCCTTGTAGTGGGTAAGACCCAGTTGCTGGGCTACTGCCTGAGCGGTAATAGGATTATCACCGGTGAGCATAACCACGGTGATTCCCTGCTCTTGTAAGGCCTTGACAGCTTGAGCGGCAGTATCTTTGACCTTATCGGCTATAGCTACGGCGGCAATCACTTCTTTTTTTCTATAGCCAGAAAAGAAAGCGTTTGCCCCTGACGCTGTGCTTCTGTTACTTGGCTGAGCTGCCCTCAGTAAGAGTAGCTCCGATCTCCTGCATGAGTCGGTCATTGCCAAAATAATAATGTTTGCCTTCATAGGTTGCCTCTACCCCACGCCCTGCTAAGGCCTTGAAATCGGTCATAGCAAGGGAGTTACTCCATGTTCGGCCGCATAAGCATTAGTTGCCTTGGCCAAAGGGTGTTCGCTGGATTTATTCACTCCATAGAGAATTGGCCATAGGGTTTTGCTCGTTATATCCTGCCCAAGGGATAAGCACCCTTACACTGGGCTTGCCTTCAGTAAGAGTACCTGTCTTATCTACAATCAAGGTATCCACTTGCTTCATACGCTCTAAGGCCTCCGCATTCTTGATGAGAATTCCCTGCCGTGCCCCTTTTGGTAACCCCTACCATGACTGATACAGGGGTAGCTAAGCCCAAGGCACAAGGACAAGCGATGATAAGCACTGCAATGGCATTGACCAAAAGCATATTCGTAGGCGTGTTCTTTAGCAAAAACTGCCCAGATGATAAAAGTCAAGACAGATACAGCTACCACAATAGGAACAAAGTAAGCGGCAATACGGTCGGCCAACTTTTTGGATAGGAGCTCGGCTAGTGGTAGCCTGCTGTACCATGGCAACAATCTGGGAAAGCAGCGTATCGCTACCCACTTTCTCGGCTTGCATGACAAAGGCCTGCGCACCATTGATAGTTCCTGCCGATACGGTGTCGCCCGTTTGCTTTTTCCACTGGCAGCGGTTCTCCTGTAATCATACTCTCGTCTATCGTAGCGACCCCTGTGGTGATACGACCATCTACAGGGATTTTAGCCCCAGGTCTTACCCTGAGTAGGTCGCCCTTGACAACCTGCTCTATAGGCACTTCCTTTTCCTCTTCACCCTATGAGCTTTATAGCGGTATTAGGTGCTAACTGGAGCAGCATACGCACCGCCTCTTGGGTACGTCCGTGAGCATTGGCCTCCAAGAGTTGGCCTAAGATAACCAAGGTAAGGATCACCGTGGTAGCCTCAAAATAGAGAGGCACCGAACCATGTTCCTTGAACTGCTCAGGCAAGCTGTCAGGCAGGCAGAGCGCTACTACGCTAAAGCCCCAAGCCGCTGCTGCACCAATACCAATAAGGGTAAACATGTTGAACCGCAGCGTTTTTATACTCACCCATGCGCGGACAAAGTACGTCCATCCATAGTAGAAAACCACAGGTAGTGATAGGGCAAACTGTACCCAGTTCCAATAAGTAACGGGCATCAGCCTATACATAGGGGTTGCCACGCCACATACCCCCATAGCAATGATAAAAATAGGCAAGGTAAAAGCCACTGCTCCCCAAAACTGACGGCGTAGCTCCTGGCGCTTCTGCTGTTCTTGCCCGCCTCCTTTGAGGCTCTCAGTGGAGACCTGCTCCACTAAGTCCATTCCACAAACAGGACAATGGCCAGGATGGTCGTAGGTCTTGTCCCCCTCACAGCGCATCGGGCAGTAATACACCCCTGTCCCGTTGTGGGTAGAGGCTTGAGGCTTAGGCGCAGATGTAGCCTCCTCCAAGGAGGTTACCAAGGTGTAATGAGTACCCTCCAAGGCGGTTTTAAGCGTTTCAAAAAGGCACATGTTGGCTCATCTCCACTACAGCGGTTTTCTCCTTAGCATTGGCCACGACCTTGCTGACACCCTCTATAGCCTCCAGACTCTTTTTGACGGTCATCTCGCAGCCGCTACAACTCATGCCCTTTACATAATAGGTGTGTGTCATCTTGTCAGTCTTTTTCAATAGTGTAATCAGTACCTTCTAAGGCTTTTTGGAGTGCTGGCAAAGAGACTTCCTCTTTGGATTCTACAAAAGGCCTTTTTGTGCGTTAAAATCTACTTTAACGGCAGTAACGCCTGCTACTTTAGACAATCTTTCTTCTACGGTGGTTGCACACCCAGTGCAGCCCATTCCTTTGATAGTATATGTTTTTCATGAGATTATTTATTTATACGCTTTCCTCCCTCAAATACTATGCTAAAGGGGAAATACTGACAGAATGACAGAGAATAATGATTAATGATTAATGAGTTAGGGAATTAATCATTAATTTAAGTTTCGCAAGTCGTTTTTAGGTTATAATTAGGTTTATAATTGATTAATAATCAATATATTGCAAAGAAAACCTCCCCTTGCCCCCTCCGAGAGCAGGGCTGTTATATAATCATATTATAATCTGATTTATAATATATTAAATTCATAAGTTCTTTAAAATTACTGATTCCCCACTCCATAGCTAACTTAATAGAGTCCTTTCCATTGAGACGAAATAGATTGATTGATATATTTCTCATTATTGAAAGATTCTCAGGAGCATTCCCAGATTTGGTTTTTACTCTTATCCTCTATCATTAGTGTATCCTTTACCCAATGTAAACGATTTTTCTATACCCCAATGAGAACGTATATGATTTGCAAAGAACTTAGCTTTTATTTTTTTAGCAATACTGCTTATATGATAAGCAATTTCGGTGCTTTCTTCTCCTTTTTTTCTTAACATAGCGTGTAGTTTCTATAATTCGCTTTATACCAGACCATTCAGGAGAAATTCCTCAATATTTTTTTATAGACCTTTGTAATACGCAACTCATCACGTCCTCTCTCTGAGGATTGTTCTTGATAAGTATCCATTAGGTATTTTCCTAAGGCTATATTCTTTTTATCTGATTAAAAAGATTCTTTTGATTGCCTTTTACTTGTACAATGTAATCATTTTTTTGACTTTACAATAGTTTCAAGAGTTTTTTTGACAATGTAGCGCATCTAAGGTAATAATTTCACCCTCAATATCTAAGGCTTGTAAGAGTTTTTTTGAACAGTATAAATTTCAGACTCTTTTTTTGTTCTCCAATTTATCACAAGCTATTACAATACCTCTTTGAGAAGCAAAAACACTTATCAATGAAACAAAAATTTTGATAATTATTTTGAGGATCTTTAATAGTCCCAGCAATTGCTTTTTCCATCAATGGCAAGTGTTTCACCTTGACACATTGGTAAAAAAATTGGGCTGCCCACTGATTGAATTTTTGTCGCAAAATCGTCAAAATCAATTTCCATAAATATCCTCCTAATAGAACCATATGTAGGTACTTTACAGAAAGTTAGATATTTTTTTGAACTCCCATTGGTTTTCTTTGAGGAAACGACCCTATTTCTCGATAGCCAGTATAGCCAGACATCATTGCTGTTAAGCACATAATCAAAAAGTTAGGCATCTTATGGCGAATGCCACGTCTTTTTCTAGTATCCTCTATACTAGATAACATTTCTATCAGTGTCATAGACTTTTTACATTTTATTGGAGTGCAAAAAAATAGTAATTTAAAAAGAACTTATACAACTTTATAACAGCCCTGCCTCCGAGAGGGGGAATAAATTCGTTGAAAAAAAGATAAAAATTGTCTATCAATCTGGAAAATGTCCTTTCTATAACTCCTTGAGAATCATAAACTATCTCATTCCCCCTTTGGAGGGGCAAGGGGAGGTTTTGAATATCAATACGTTACAGAACTTGCGAAACTTAAATCATTAATCATTATTGGCATTAATCATTATTTTTTTGTATTTTTTTGCGTTTTCGTAAAACCCTAAACCCTAACACCTAATGAGCAGTATCAAACAAAGAGAAGACCTACAAGCAGCTATATGGAAGATCGCCAATGAAGTACGTGGCGCAGTAGATGGCTGGGACTTTAAGCAATTCGTCTTAGGCACCCTCTTCTACCGATTTATCAGTGAGCACTTTACCGCCTTTTATAGAAGGAGGTGATCCTGATGTGGATTACGCCCATATGCCCGATAGCGCCCTTACTCCTGAGATTAAGGACGACACAACCAAAACCAAAGGCTACTTTATCTATCCTAGTCAACTCTTTGTCAATATAGCCGAAACAGCCTACACCAATCCCAACCTGAACACGGACCTAAAAGCTATCTTTGATGCTATAGAAAGCTCCGCCAACGGATACCCTTCGGAGCGAGATATCAAAGGCCTCTTTGCCGACTTTGACACCACTTCCAACCGCTTGGGCAATACCGTCGAGGAAAAGAACAAACGCTTGGCAGCGGTGATCAAGGGAGTCGAGAGCCTTAACTTCGGTCGTTTTGAGGAGCACCAGATAGACCTCTTTGGCGATGCTTATGAGTTCCTTATCTCCAACTATGCTGCCAACGCAGGCAAGTCGGGCGGAGAGTTCTTCACCCCTCAGCATGTCTCTAAGCTTATCGCTCAGCTTGCTCTCCATGGGCAGTCAAGGGTCAATAAAATCTATGACCCCGCTTGCGGTTCGGGCTCTCTGCTGCTACAAGCAAAAAAACAGTTTGATGATCACCTGATAGAAGACGGCTTCTTTGGACAGGAAATCAACCATACCACCTACAACTTGGCGCGTATGAATATGTTTCCTGCACAATATCAACTATGACAAATTTGACATTGCCTTAGGCGATACGCTTATCAACCCTTATTATGGTGATGAAAAAAACCTTTTGATGCCATCGTTTCTAATCCGCCTTACTCGGTCAATTGGATAGGCAGCGACGACCCTACCCTTATCAACGATGACCGTTTTTGCCCCAGCAGGCGTCTTGGCTCCCAAGTCCAAGGCTGACTTTGCCTTTGTCCTGCATTCCCTCAGCTACCTTTCCGCCAAGGGGCGTGCCGCTATTGTCTGCTTCCCTGGTATCTTCTACCGTGGAGGTGCTGAGCAGAAAAATACGCAAATACCTTATAGACAACAACTATGTAGAGACTGTCATTGCCCTACCGCCCAACCTGTTCTATGGCACCAGCATAGCAGTGAACATCTTGGTACTTTCCAAACACAAACCCGATACCCGTACCCAGTTTATCGATGCCAGTGGTGAGGACTTTTTTAAGAAAGAAACCAATAACAACGTACTAACTGATGATCATATAGCACGTATAGTGGCTATCTTTTGCCAACAAAGAGGCAGTACCCCATATCACTATACAAGTAGATAACTCCCAAATTGCCGAAAACGACTATAACCTATCGGTAAGCTCCTATGTAGAGGCCAAAGACACCCGTGAGGTGATAGATATCGAGCAGCTCAACACCGAAGTAGCACAGACCGTCGTACGTATTAATGAGCTAAGGGCTGATATAGAGGAAATTATAGGAATTATTAATAGTTAGCAAGAAAAAAAGATGCTTCTGAATTACTAAATTATAAAGAGGATTGAAGATGAATAACGAAATAAAATATTTAATTTACAATACGCCACAAGAAGCCGTTACCATTAGTGCTGTTGTTAAAGGTGAAACCATTTGGCTTACACAAAAAGGCAATGGCAGAACTTTTTGATTGTTCCACAGACAATATATCTCTGCATTTGAAAAAAATATATTTGCAGAAGGAGAACTTGACAGAAATTCAGTTACCGAGAAAATCTCGGCAACTGCAACTGATGGTAAAAAAACTATCTGACACAGTTCTACAACCTTGATGCCATTATTTCAGTAGGATACCGTGTTAATTCACGTAAAGCGACACAATTCAGAATTTGGGCAACCTCTGTTTTGAAAGAGTATATGATCAAAGGCTTTGCGATGGACGATGAGCGTTTGAAGCAAGGTGAGGAGGCATTTGGAAAAAGACTATTTTTAGGGAATTGCTGGAACGTGTCCGCTCTATTCGTGCCAGCGAGCGACGAATATGGTTGCAAATAACTGATATTTTTTTGCCGAATGCAGTATTGATTATGATAAAGAAGCTGATATTACTAAAGATTTTTTTATGCAATGGTACAAAACAAGTTCCATTATGCTATTACTGGTAAAACAGCAGCAGAAATCATCAACACATCAGCTGATAAAACAAAAAGACCATATGGGGCTGACCACTTGGAAAAAAACGCTCCTGATGGTAGAATTCTCAAAAAGCGATGTTACTGTTGCAAAAAAACTATTTAGAGGAAAAACAGATCCGTCAGCTAGAACGCTTAGTAACAGGCTTTTTTTGATTATATTGAAGATTTGATTGAGCGTGAAAACACGTTTACTATGGAAGAGTTTGCTAAAAGCATTAATGAATTTCTTTAGCCTTTCGGAAATATGATATTCTCAAGGGCAAAAGGAAGTATAAGCAAAAAAAGCAGGCAGAGCACAAAGCCAAGGCAGAGTACGATAAATTTAACAAAAACACAAAAAGATATTCTCAGATTTTGAAAAATCCCTAAAGAAAAAACAATGACACAAGAACCCAACATATTCCCTTATATAGCCCGCCTCCTACAAGGTGCTGAAGTAGTGTGAAACCACTGGGAGAGGTAGCGGAATTGAAAAAGAGGTACTACTATAACTAAAAAAACCTCAAATGAAGGAATATATCCTGTTATTTCTGGAGGACAACAACCAGCATACTATATCGACCAATTCAATCGAGACGGAGAAACAATCACAGTTGCTGGTTCAGGAGCTTATGCTGGTTTTGTAATGTATTGGAATGAGCCTATTTTTGTAGGAGATGCCTTTTCTATTAAAGCAAATGGAGAGCAAGTACTACCTCGTTATATATATCATTTCCTATTGAGCATTCAAGAAAAGATACACGATTTAAAATCAGGTGGAGGTGTGCCTCATGTATATGCAAAAGATGTAGCTCGTTTTGTCATACCCCTTCCCCCTCTTTCTGTCCAGCAAGAGATTGTTCGTATTTTGGACAAGTTCACCCAGCTGGAGGCGGAGCTGGACTGCCGCAAGCGGCAGTATGAATACTATCGTAATAAGTTGCTGAGTTATGAAGGAAATGAGGTAGAATAGAAAACGCTAGGGGAAGTTTTTGAAATTATAGCAGGAGGAGATATTCCAAAAGATGCTTTATCTGAAATAGAAACAAATGAGTATAATATTCCTATCTTATCAAATGGGATAAATGAAAAAAAGCAATTTATGGGTGGACTAACATCTCTAAAATAAATAAACCAAGCTTAACTATTTCAGCAAGAGGAACTATTGGTTGGGCTAGTTATAGAGAACAACCTTTTTTTCCCGATAGTTCGCCTATTAGTTTTGACTCCTTTGATTGAGATAAATTTGAGATATGCTTATAACTTTATGAAATCAATAGAGAATGATTATAAGGTCCCTAAAGTTGGAATACCTCAATTAACAAAACCAATGATTAAGGATTTAAAAATCCCCTCCCTTCCCTCTCCGAGCAACAGCGTATCGCCTCTATTCTCGATAAGTTCGATACTTTGGTTAATTCTATCAGTGAGGGGTTGCCCAAAAGAAATAGCCCTGCGCAGAAAACAATACGAATATTATAGGGAGCGACTGCTCTCCTTTTTAAAACAAATATAATGATGAATAGGTATATCCATAAAAATCCATATCAATAAAGTACGACATCTCCAAAACATAGAGATTCCTATAGAGAACGACACTTACCCTCACCTGATCCTCACCGGAAAAAAATGGGAGCGGGAAGACGTCTGTCTTGGAGGCAGTAGCTAATCATTTACAAAAACATAGCAAATGATCCTTATAAAAACTTTTTTTAGCCCTCGAACCGCGTATAAAACATTATCAAGATCAGCTAAATAATGGGGAACAATAGCGTTGACAATGAGAGACGTTTAGAATACGACAAAAAAACAATACACATTTTATTTTGGTGAAGTAAAGATTGAATTATATAATATAGATGACTTTATAAGCAAATATCAAAAAGGAAACTTTATCATTGCTTTCTATCAAGCTAACCGAAAAATTGTGATTAATGAACCCCTAAACCCTACCAAACCCGCTATCAAAGAAGTATGGAGTACGAAAGAAATGGCTACAAGGGAGTTCTTAAACTTCTTGTCTGACCTTAAAAATACAAGAAGCCTTGGCGCGTAACGAAAAATTAGACCACGAAGCTGATCTAATAAACACTTGGTTTGTTGATTTTGAAAAGCTCCTAAAAAAAGTATTCCAAGATGACTCGCTTCAATTGCTATTCAACTACAAAGATTATTCTTTCCAGATACTCACCCAAGGTAAAACATTTAAATTTACTGAAATGTCTGATGGTTTTGCCGCTGTGCTGGAAATCATTATAGACCTTATCCTCAAAATGCAGCGCAAGGACTCCCTTACCAGAGCTTACCAACAGGAAGGAATCGTCCTGATAGATGAAGTAGAAACACATTTGCACTTAGAGCTACAGCGCTTGGTGTTACCTTTGCTCACCCAACTATTCCCCAACATACAATTTATCGTGACAACCCACTCTCCTTTTGTTCTGAACTCTATAGGCAATGCCGTCGCTTTTTGATTTAGAGCATCAGCAGTTGGTAGATGATCTTACCGAATATTCGTATGAATCTTTGGCGGAGGGATATTTCGGAGTAAGAACTTCTTCCAGCTATACCGAAATGCAATTGGATAAGCTCAAAAAGCTCTTAGAAAAAGAAACACTCCTAAGCAGTGAAAAGAGCGAACTGAAAAGCCTTATCCATGATTTTGATAAAATCCCCGAAGTTGTTTCTCCCTTGATAGTAGGCGAATACCTTCGCTTAAAGAACAAATATATAGCTGTTATAAACTCTTTGGAAGTATGATAAAAGTATTCAAAAACCAACTCCGCCTGAATCCTTAACAGCTCAAAAAGATACGATTCTGAAGAGGTAAAACACCAACTTATCGCCGACCATCAGGGCAAATGCTATCTATGCGAACGAACTGTAACTACTGATTTCCAAGTGGAACACCTCCATAGCCAAGAACACTTTCCTGAGGAAAAAAATATGCTTGGCATAATCTTTTTTTATCTTGTAGCTATTGTAATGGCAAGAAAAGTAATCTCTTTGACAACATACTGAACCCTGCCCAAGAACCCATAGAGTCTCTTATTATTCAAGAGTTAGATTATCTGAACAAAAGAGCAGTTTTTAAGTCGGCTAATGTTTCTCTTTCTACAGAGGTGCAACAGACACTCTCTCTTTTAGAGAGAATTTTTCAATAGCTCTCATAAAATGAGAAAAAAATAAAAGAAGAACGCTTTTTTTGAAGATTTTTCTCAGTAAGATGAATGCTTTTCAGAAAGCTATCAATAATTTTTTTGGTTACTGATAATAAGCAGACGAGGCTTGCTTTTACAAGAGGAATTAGCCACAGATAGAGAGTTTTTAGGTTTTTAAGTATTGGATTATACAAAGTAACCCTAAGCTCCTTTGTGAATTTGCTAAAGATATTATTTGGAATAAAACCTACTAGCCATGAATTATAGTACCATCGCCGAAACTCAAAAACTTTATCGTTTTTAGAGAAATATACCAAGCTCTCTAAAAGTAAGTGAAGCGCCTACTACGTACCAAAGTGAGCATGCTTTAGAACGTGAATTTATCGAAGACCTCATAGCACAAGGCTATGAGTACCTGCCGCAGCTTACGACCCCCGCGGCACTCTTGGCCAATGTCCGCACCCAATTACAGACCCTAAACCAAGTCACCTTTACCGACGAGGAATGGAAACGCTTCTGTGAGGAGTACTTGGACCGTGCCTCTGACTCTTTGGTAGATAAATCACGGAAGATCCATGACAACTATATCTATGACTTTGTCTTTGACGATGGGCATATACAGAACATCTACTTAGTGGATAAAAAAGTCATCGCCCGCAACAAGGTGCAGGTCATCAACCAGTTTGAACAAACAGGCTCTCACGCCAACCGTTATGATGTAACCATATTGGTCAATGGACTACCCTTAGTGCAAATAGAACTCAAAAAACGTGGCGTGGCTATCCGTGAGGCGTTCAACCAAGTACATCGCTATAGCAAGGAGAGTTTCAACAGCGAAAGTTCGCTCTATAAGTATTTGCAGCTCTTTGTCATCTCCAATGGTACCGATACCCGCTATTTTGCCAATACGATCAAGCGGGAAAAGAACAATTTTGACTTTACCATGCACTGGGCAAAGGCGAACAACGAGCTGATTCGGGATCTGAAGGACTTTACTGCTACTTTCTTTCAAAAGAATACACTCTTGCAGGTGGTACTTACCTATTCGGTATTGGATATAAGCGATACACTCCTTGTGATGCGCCCCTACCAGATTGCCGCCACCGAACGCCTTTTGTGGAAGATAAGGAGTGCCCACGAAACCAAAAAAATGGAGTACCACCGAGGGCTTTGGCTATATATGGCACACTACGGGTTCAGGAAAGACCCTCACCAGCTTCAAGGCGGCGCGGCTGGCTACCGAATTGGACTTTATAGATAAGGTCTTTTTCGTGGTGAGATCGCAAGGACTTGGACTATCAAACCATGAAGGAATACCAACGTTTTTCCCCTGATAGTGTCAATGGCTCTTCCAATACCAAGGGACTGAAAGAGAACTTGGAGAAGAAGGACAACAAGATCATCGTCACCACTATCCAGAAGCTCAACAACCTAATCAAGAGCGAAAACAACCTGCCTGTATATGCCCAGCAGGTGGTTTTTATCTTTGACGAAGCGCACCGCTCTCAGTTCGGTGAGGCTCAGAAAAAAATATCAAGAAAAAAAATTCAAGTATTACTACCAATTTGGTTTTACAGGTACGCCCATCTTCCTGAAAAATGCCTTAGGGACGGAGACCACTGCCAGCGTATTCGGTAGTCAGCTACATACCTATATCATCACCGATGCCATTCGCGATGAGAAGGTGCTCAAGTTCAAGGTGGATTATAACGATGTTCGTCCTAAGTTCAGCTCTTTAGAGAACGAACAGAACGAGGAAAAAGTTCAGCAGTGCCGAGTACAAGCAGCTGATGATGCACCCCAGCGCATACAGGAGGTGTCCCAATATATCCTGCAGAACTTCCGCCTGAAGACCCACCGAGGTGTAGGGGGCAACAAGGGGTTCAATGCCATGCTGGCCGTCAGCTCTGTAGAGGCGGCCAAGAGCTACTACCAGCAGCTTAACCTTCTGCAGAAGGACAGCCCTCAACCCTTGAAAATAGCCACGATCTTCTCCTATGCTGCCAACGAAGAACAACAGGCCAAAGGAGAAATAGAGGAAGAGAGTTTTGAGCCCTCGGCTATGGAACTTACCGCCAAGGAGTTCCTCTCCAAAGTGGTGGAGGACTACAATACGACATTCAAAACCAATTTTAGCTTAGAGGGCAAAGGGTTCGAACTCTATTACAAGGATCTAAGTGTACGAACCAAAAAAACCAAGAAATAGACCTACTTATCGTGGTGGGTATGTTCCTCACAGGCTTCGATGCGCCTCGGCTCAATACGCTATTTGTAGATAAGAACCTTTCCTATCATGGCCTCATACAAGCCTACTCACGTACCAATCGCATCTATAATGACAGCAAGCGCTTTGGCAATATTGTTACTTTCCGCAACTTGGAAGAGGAGACTATCAAGGCTATTAAGCTCTTTGGCAAGGAAAAAACCAAAGATGTCATCTTAGAGAAAAGCTACCAAGAATACTTGGACGGTTTCAAGGATATACTCTCTGGCAAGGAGCGCCGTGGGTATAAGGAAGTAGTCTCCCTACTAAAAAGAACAATTCCCTGACCCAGAGGAAATTATCACCAAGGCCGACAAAAAAAGCCTTCGTTAAGCTCTTCGGGGAGTACCTGCAAATAGAGAATATCCTCCAGAACTATGACGAGTTCACCGCCCTGAGAGACTTCCAAGCTATAGACAAGCAAGACCCTGAGGCGGTGGAAGCCTTTCGCCAAGCGCACTTCCTCACTCCTGAGCAAGTGGCTACCATGCAACAAGTGGAACTCCTCAGCGAACGTACCCTACAGGACTACCGCTCTACCTATAACGATATCCGCGATTGGTTCTCCCGCGAACAAGAAAGCGAACAAGGACAAACCCTCTTAATAGACTGGGAAGATGTAGTTTTCGAGGTGGAACTGCTCAAGTCGCAAGAAATCAACTTGGATTACATCTTGGAACTCATCTTCGATGGCAAAAGAAAAAGGACAAAGATAGTTTAGCCGAGGACATACGCCGCCTGATCCGCACCAGCATTGGCAACCGTGCCAAAGAAAGTCTTTTGGTGGATTTTATCTATCAAGCCAATTTCAGCACTATTGAGGATAAGCCTGCCATCATTGCCGCTTTCTTTACCTATGCCCAAGAGCGACAAAGAGAAGAAGCCGCTGATCTTATTGCCCAAGAGAATCTCAATCCAGAGGCTGCCATGCGCTATATACAAGCCTCTCTGCATAAGGGATACCCTTCAGAGAACGGAACCGACCTTACAGAGATACTCCCTAAGATGAGTCCGCTCAACCCTCAGTACCTGTCCAAGAAACAAACGGTCTTCCAAAAAATCGCTGCCTTCGTCGAGAAATATAAGGGAATATAATTAATTGTCAATTATTAATTGTTATTTTTTTGTACTTTTTGTCTCTTTGTACAACCTCTAACCCCTAAAAACCTAACCCCTAACACAATGGAAATAACCAAAAGCAAACCGAAAATGGCTCGATGACCTACACCTCTCTCACCCTGTGGTGATTGCTGGCCCCTGTAGTGCCGAGACCGAAGAACAAGTCCTTAAAATCGCCCATGCACTCAAGGATACCGACGTTACTTACTACCGTGCTGGTATTTGGAAACCGCGTACTCGCCCTGGTATGTTCGAGGGCGTAGGTGCCTTTGGGTCTCAAATGGCTCGAACGCGTTAAGAAAGAAACAGGCCTGAAAACCGCTACCGAGGGTAGCCAACAAAGACCATGTGAGATTGGCCTTGGAGCACGATATTGACTTGCTCTGGATCGGTGCCCGCTCTACCGTGGCTCCCTTTATCGTACAGGAAATTGCCGACGAACTTAAGGGTACCGACAAAGTCATCTTGGTCAAGAACCCTGTAAACCCCGACCTCTCCCTATGGATAGGCGCCATAGAGCGCTTGCTTAGGGCAGATATCAAAAAAACTTAGGGGTCATTCACCGCGGCTTCTCTACCCTATGAGAAGACCCAGTACCGCAATATCCCTGAGTGGCAGTTGGTCATAGAATTGCAAAATAAGTTCCCCGACCTGCCTCTTATCTGTGACCCTTCTCATATCACTGGCAATCGCGAACTGATTTTCGATGTGTCACAGACAGCACTGAGATCTGAACTTCAACGGACTGATGATCGAGACTCACTGCACCCCCGATGAGGCTTGGAGCGATGCCGCCCAACAGGTTACCCCTGAGCGATTGGTAGATATCATGAACGACCTGCGTATCCGCCAGACTTCCTTCGGCGAGGGCGACTATGCTTCCCCAAATCAGTTCCTTGCGCTCTCGTATCGATATATTGGACGACGAACTCTTGGAACTGCTCAAAAAGCGTATGCTCCTCTCCGACGAAATAGGTAAGCTCAAGAAAGCCAACAATGTGGCCATCCCTACAGAACACCCGTTGGCATGAAATCCTTGGCAAAATGATTCTTGAGGGGAAAAATATAACCTTAGTGAGGAATTTGTGATAAAAATCTTCAAGGCAATACACCAAGAATCCATCAACCGACAAGAGAAAATCGTCAAAGGCAAATAATCCATGGCTGTGCACCTCTTCTTTAATTTTTCTTACGATGCTGATTTCCAACTCTTCCTTCCGCATGCCTTTGTGGCTGAACAACGGAATGGTTGTTGGTACCTACTACGAAAGGCTACCGAGGAGGTGCTTAAGAACAGCCCTATAGAACTCTCTGTGGTAGAGAAAGAGGCCTTGGTGCTATCCCATAGCCTTGACCCCCTGCTCTTATTCGAAAAAAATATACCGATCGGAAACACCCGCTCTCTGAGCGTTATAAGGACAAGACCAAGAAGAAGTATATTCAGCAACAGATAGAGAGCAAGGCCAATGCCCTACTCACCCTGATTGCCCAGCATAAGTTGTGGCTTGTGGTGAACTGCCAAAAGGAGCAGCCACTGGATCGGCAACTACTTGAGTGCTCGGATAGGGTGCTGGCTCCTCTGCTGGAGTTTGAGAAAACCCCTACAGGCATCACCTACCGCCTTTTCCTCTTGGACAAAGAAAAATCTCTCCCTTCTGAACATGCTATTACACTGCTTAGCCACGAGGGGCCTTGGATTGTCTGGGATAAGACCTTAGTACAAGTAGCTCCTATCAGGGCGCTGAACCTCAAGCCGTTTTTTTGGACAAGACGGCTGTTGCTATCCCTGAGAGTACCATACCCGAATACTTCAACAAGTTCCTCAAGGAGATTATCAAAAAGGTTGATATCAGCACTATAGGCTTTGATATGATCCAAAAGCACCACTTGGTCTCTACCCAAATCAGATGGGTGTACGACTTCATGGCCGATACATACAAGCTCTATTTGTCTTTTGACTACGATGGAGTTGTCTTCCATAGCAATCAAAGCCGAAACCAGCAATCCCACTTGGAGGTCTTGCCCAATGGTGCTATCCAGATAGAACACTACAAGCGCAACCCCGCTGAGGAGGCCGAGCGAGGCCAATGTTTGGAAGCCCTTGGTTTTGCCGAAGAAGGAGGTAATTTCTTTGTGAAAGACCCCTACCCCTTCGCCTCTTATTTCCTTCTGCTTAAACATAGGGAAACGCTTGAAGCCCAAGGATTTGTCCTCTCCGACCTTGAGATTAACGGACAGAAAGTCAATACAGCTACCTTCTCCCTTAGCATTGGAGAAACCACTGAGGCCAATGATTGGTTTGACCTACATATCACCCTCACTCAAGGAACACATCAAATACATTTCTCACAGCTTATCAAGAACCCTACGGGAGCACAATCCCCTCTATCCCCTACCCGATGGCACACTGTTTGTCATTCCAAAGGAGTGGTTTGCCAAATATGAGAAAAATCAGTAAGTTCGCCCGTGTGGTAGATCATAAAGTACAACTGCCCAAGAGTAACTACACCCTCTTGGAAGAGCTGCCTGAACTCCGCCCTATAGCTCCCATGGCTGAAGTCCAGTATAGCCTCTCCCCCAATCTCAAAGCTACACTGCGCCCCTACCAAAGAGAAGGTGTCCAATGGCTCCTGCAACATCATTATAATGGTTTAGGCGCCTGCCTTGCTGACGATATGGGGCTGGGTAAGACCCTACAGACCATTGCCCTCTTGGTACACATACATGATAGTTTGCCTGAGAAGGAAAACCCTTTCCCTACCTCTATCTTTGACCTTGGCAAGCCACAAAAGGAAGCCCTCAAGTGCCTTATTATCATGCCTTCCTCCTTGCTATTCAACTGGTATGAGGGAAATCAAGCGCTTTGCTCCTCATCTATCTTGTACCCAGTATGTAGGCTTAGACAGGAAGAACAAGGCGCTCCGACTCTCCAACTATGATATTGTGCTCAGTAGCTACCCCATTGTCCTGAGAGACGCTAAACTACTGGAGCGCTATAGCTTTCGCTATATCATTCTGGACGAAAGCCAACGTATCAAAAACAACAATTCCAAGATATTCAAGACCATCAGCACGCTCAAGGCCGAACACAAGATCTCCCTCAGTGGTACCCTCTATTGAAAACTCGCTATCTGACCTATGGGCACAGATGCAGTTCATCAACCCCAATATCTTGGGTAGCTATAGCCAATTCAACAAGTATTTCCGTACCGAGATAGAGAAGAAGCACAACCCTATTGCCTTGGAAGAACTCAAAGGTATCATCAGCCCCTTCCTGCTTAGGCGTACCAAGCAGCAAGTACTACAAGACCTACCCGATATGGAGGAACAAATTGCCTATTGCCCCCATGAGCGAGGCTCAAGAGAAGTGGTACGAACAGGAGAAATCCAAGGTGCGCAACCAGCTATTGCGATATTGACACCGACGCGGATCCTGCTGCTGTGAAGCTCAACACGCTTAATATGCTCACCAAGCTACGACAGATCAGCAACCATCCTCGTCTGGTAGATCCACAAAGCGAGATCCCTTCAGGCAAATACGAAGAGGTAACCAGCCACTTAGAACAACTATGGCGTGCAGGACGAAAGCGCTTGTTTTTAGCAGTTTTGTTTCCCACTTAGCCATTTATGAAGATTGGTGCCAAAAGGAGAAATTTAAGTACGTTTCGCTCACTGGAGCCACTTCCTTAGAAGGTCGTCAAAGAGCGGTAGAGCAGTTCCAGAACAATCAAGATGTATCCTTTTTCTTTATCTCGCTCAAGGCAGGCGAAGTAGGGCTAAACCTTACCGCAGCCCTCGTATGTGCTCTTGCTTGACCCTTGGTGGAATCCTTTTCTCTGAGCGGCAAGCTATAGGGCGCGCTCACCGTATGGGACAACAGCACAAGGTCAATGTCATTCGCTTTGTCAGCCGTAACACCCTTGAGGAGAAGATCATACACCTCCAGCAGAGCAAAAAGAACTCTCCGAGCACCTCATAGAAGAAGACAACCTCAAGAACGAGGCTTTAGAACACTTAGAAGAACTCCTGCAATAGTGACTAACCACTAATGACAAGTGACTAACCACTAAAACAAAAATGACCAATGACGAATCGTCATTGGTCATTTAATCGTTTGTCATTTAGATTAAACCTTATTCTTTATGAGCATTACTTCAATAATAGAAATTGCGGTTTTTTTCTGGTACAGTAAGCAAGTCAGCCAATTGGTTGATCATGTCCTTTTCTTCTTCTTCGAGTACGCCGTCAGAAGTAGCGATATCTACTGCACAAGCGAAAGCAGTCAAGCGAAGATCAGAAGGAAGTGCTGCCACTGATTTCTCTACCAAGCTACCTGGGCCTTCTTTTTTTAAGAATGCGGAAGAGCTTGTCGAATAGCTTATCAAAAGCTGCTCCTGAATAGTTATCATAGAGGCTAAGACGGTTCATGTAATTGACAATCTCGTCCCACTCTCCACGACCTACGTTACCATCGGCTCCAGCCATGGCAAAGGGCAATCCCTGCGAAGGATTCTTGTTCGTTTAGTTTCACCTCCTCAGTTACAGCCTGGAAGATTTTTTTCCGAATAAACTCATAAAACTTTATTTTTTTAAATACTTGGGCAAAGATATAGAAAAACCGAATAAACAAATTTTTTTATTTCACTTTTTTTATTTATCATTTATTAAAAAAATTTGTCACTTGTCGCTAGTTATTAATTGTAGGACTTCTTTCCCTTTTTTTCAGTAAGGAAATATTGTTGCTTGCTACTGGTAGGTTTATCAGGAATGGTAAGCGCCACTAAACCCTCTTCTATCGCGGGATTAAGGTAGTTTTTTTCCTAAAATAATCTCTATTCTTTAAACCTAATTTTTTTCTTGTATTTCCTCTCTATAAAGTATCCCTTCTAATATTTTTTTAACAATTCTCGTACTTGCATGGTACTTGCATGGTACTTGCATGGTACTTGCATGGTATCTTGTTCCTTCCTATAACCATCTTGTTTTTCAGCCTCTTGCGGGGTACTTGCGGGGTACTTGCGGGGTACTTGCATGGTTGTTTCTTCTTGTTGCATTAACGCTTGCAAATCTTCGTCTATAGGAAGAATAACTTGTAAGAAATTATCCATAAAGTTAAACTGATCCCGACTATAAGCCTGCAAGATACGCGGAATACCTGAGCCTAAGTGCTCTACCAAATCCAAATCCCTATAGATACGCATCAACTCCTTATTCCTAGGAATAGACGCACCTGAGAAAAACTCTTCTCGTGAAATCCCATAAGGAAGGCCTCCACAGGAGGTAATCACCAAGCGGTCTTTAAATATCTCAAACTTGGGAGCCACTTCGTAGGTATAGTCATTATGTACAAAAGCATTGATCACTGCTTCACGGAGCGCTACCGCATTCCATAGTCTACGCTCTATACGTTGCTTATGGGTAATCTTGGTAAAAGTACGATTCTCTATATTGAGCCTATCCAAAACCTGTTGGGTTGCCTTGATGAGTGACTCATGCCCATACTCTTCATTCTGAATCAAATCCACTTGATTGACTCCTGCATAACGTGCTACCCTTACAGATATATTATTGATATCATTCATCAAATAGGCAACATAATTGTAATCCCCATCATCGTTCAGAAGCTCTAAGTTCTTAGCAAACTGCTCATTAAGTGTTTTTCCCTATGGATTGATAATAAATATGCAATTGTTGGAAACGCAGATCCTTCTTCGGCGACCTGATTCTCGCTATAGAATTAAGCGTTCGTTTGACAAATAATTCCTCTATTCTTTTCACTGGCATAGGCTCAGAGGCACTTCCTATACGCATAAAAGCCCCTTTTTCCGAAAGTCCGTATTTCTTGATATAGTAAGGGCGTTCATAACCCATAAGCACAATAACTTTGATAATATCCTTTTCTTCTCTCTTTTCCACAAGGATATCAAAAAGCCCCCATACAAGAGGGAACTATATTATTTTTTTAAACGATCCTTGAGTTCCAACTGCAAAGCATCAGCTGAGGCTACCCCTACCGTATGCCCCCTTTATCAACCCCTATATAGATAGCCCCTCCCTCACTATTGAGGAAAGCTACCACTTCTTTCTCTAACTCTGGTGTTACTTTTTTTGTTTGTATTCTATGTGCTTGGTTTCTAACATAATCAACAAATTAGCGACTAATAGAGTAAGGTAGATTAATCACTTATCATTAGTCATTAATCAAACGGTTTGTTCTCTCATCAGGAAAGATGACGGTGGGTTGGAAGGTCTTAGCCTCCTCAAAATCCATCAGAGCATAGGAGATGATAATGACGATATCGCCTTTTTGTACCTTGCGAGCTGCAGGGCCGTTGAGGGTAATAGTGCCTGAGTTGCGTTCGCCACGAATGATATATGTGTCAAAACGCTCACCGTTATTGACATTCACAATGGAAACTTTTTTTCTCCTACGATAAGGTTAGCTGCCTCCAGCAGGGCTTCATCAATAGTGATACTCCCTATATAATCCAAATCCGCTCCTGTTACTTTCACGCGGTGGATTTTTGATTTTAATACTTCTATTTTCATGCGACAAAGGTAAAAAAAATTATTGGATAACTATAGGCTTTTTCCTCCCATTTTTTTGTATATTTGCTTTCTGAACCTTCATACTAATCGTTATGAAAAAGTTACTCCTCTTATCCCTACTCTTGGTCGGTTGCAAACCACTTCTATTCATTGAAGTTCCCCCGACATGCAGCTCGATACGAATTTTCATGCTAAGAATCCCCATAAGGTAGTACTCTTTGTAGAGCATGATGTCTACTACAAAGCAAGCTCAGACCAACCCCTGATTATAGGGCTGCCAAAGAGCGTATTTCGGCACTGCTCCCTCCTGCCTCTAACAAATGTCTTTGTGGCATTACCGTACAGGGGCGGTACTGTAACGTGAGTTCGATATAACGAAAGCTCCCACAGATTTTTCACGGATTTCACAGATTTTCTATGTTTGTGTAATTGTGCTGTTGCGATTTACACAGATTTTTTTATAAGGCCAAAGGCCTTATTTATCCGTAGAAATTAAGGAGTTATACTTAGTTGTTGTATCATTCTTCCGTGAAAAATCCGTGGAATCTGTGGGAGAAAAATATAATTTTGCTTACGTCGAACTCGCGTTACTGTAAGGATAGACGGGAAGAAATCCTGGGTGATTGACATAGACCAACTCCCCACTATAGCCGCCTTGGTACTCTACCGAGACAAAGGAAAGCCAGAGGTGGTGACCGATCCCAAGCAGTATGAGAAACGCTTACGCAAAATGTGGAAAGACTCTCAATAAAAAAATCTCTTCCCCACGGGGAAGAGACTTTCGTATTGTAAAAACTAAGAAAAGAATTATTTTAATTCTACTTCTGCACCAGCTTCTTCTAGTGATTTCTTAAGGTTTTTCAGCATCAGCTTTTAGAAATACCTTCTTTCACTTTAGAAGGAGCACCATCCACTACTTCTTTAGCTTCTTTTAGTCCAAGACCAGTAAGGTCTTTTACTAATTTCACTACTGCCAATTTGTTAGCTCCTGCATTTTTTTGAGGATTACATCAAATTCAGTTTTTTTCAGCAGCAGCTTCTCCAGCGCCAGCAGCAGGGCCAGCAGCTACAGCTACAGCAGCAGCTGCAGGTTCTATACCATACTCATCTTTAAGGATTTGAGCAAGCTCGTTTACTTCCTTAACTGTCAAATTTACTAATTGTTCTGCGAAATTTTTCAAATCTGCCATTTCTATCGTTTTTTAATGGTTTATAAATAAATTAATGTGTGTGTCTTACTGACGTTCAGAGAGTGTTTTAACAATTCCTGCAATTTTTTTCCGCCTCCTGATTTAAGAGCTGAAATAACATTCTTAGCAGGCGATTGCAAGAGGGCGATAATATCTCCGATGAGTTCTTCTCTAGACTTGATAGCCACAAGAGTATCCAATTGGTTATCACCTACGAATACCGCTTCTTCTATATAAGCCCCTTTGAGAAGGAGTTTGTCGGATTTCTTCTTGAAAGCCTGGATAAGTTTTGCAGGAGCATTGCCTACTTCAGCGAACATAAGGGAAGTATTTCCTTTAAGTACGGAAGGAAGTTCTCCAAAGTTCTTATCGGAAGCCTCCATTGCTTTGGCAAGGAAAGTATTTTTTTACTACCGATAATTTTATATTAGCTTTTAAAACAAGCGCGACGAAGGTCGGAAGTTTCTTTTTGCATTAAGGCCGGTGAGGTCTGCCAGATAGATTACATGGTTGGCTGCTAACTGTGCGGTTAAATCCTCTATTATTACTGATTTTTTTCTTCTTTTGTCATAATTTTTCTTTTTTTAACTACGTTGTTAGACTACTTTTGTATCTACTGCCACACTCGGACTCATAGTGCTTGAAAGGTAAATAGATTTTACGTAAGTACCTTTTAGCGGTGGTTGGTTTTAGCTTAATGAGGGTTTGGATCAGCTCATTGGCATTCTCAGTGAGTTTTTTTCAGCAGAGAAAGATACTTTACCGATAGCGGCATGTACGATCCCTGTCTTATCCACACGAAAGTCAATCTTACCAGCTTTTTACCTCTTGTACGGCCTTACCGATTTCCATAGTTACGGTACCAGTCTTAGGGTTAGGCATAAGCCCACGAGGACCGAGTACACGACCCAAAGGCCCTAACTTACCCATTACAGCCGGCATGGTTACGATCACATCTACATCTGTCCAGCCGTCTTTGATTTTTTTGTAGGTATTCGTCCAATCCTACATAGTCAGCGCCAGCGGCTTTGTGCTTCAGCTTCTTTGTCTGGAGTAACCAAAGCTAGTACGCGTACATCTTTACCAGTTCCATGAGGAAGAGTTACCACGCCACGTACCATTTGGTTTGCTTTTACGAGGGTCTACTCCTAATCTTACTGCGATATCCACAGAGGCGTCAAATTTTTGTAAAAGAGATTTCTTTTATTTTTCTTGCTTGCCTCTGCAAGGCTATATAGTTTGTCAGCTTCTATTTTAGATAAAGCCTCTTTGTATTTCTTTGTTAGTTTTGCCATAGTCCGTCAATTAAAAAGGTTTATCTCCAGTGATTGCGATACCCATAGAGCGCGCAGTACCTGCCACCATACTCATAGCCTTCTCAATAGTGAAAGCACTAAGGTCAGGCATTTTATCTTCAGCGATAGCACGTACTTGATCCCAAGTGATATTGGCTACCTTTTTACGGTTAGGCTCACCAGAGCCTCCCTTAGCTTTGGCTGCTTCCAAGAGTTGAACTGCCGCAGGTGGGGTCTTGATCACAAATTCAAAAAGATTTGTCTTTGTATACGGAGATCACCACTGGTAATACTTTTACCTGGCTTGTCCTGTGTGCGTGCATTAAATTGCTTACAGAACTCCATGATGTTAACTCCAGCAGCCCCCAAAGGCAGGTCCAACCGGTGGCGAAGGATTCGCAGCACCTCCCTTAACTTGTAGTTTAACTACTTTGTGTAATTCTTTTTGCCATTGTTCAACTTTAATTTATAATTCTATAATATATTTTTTTCTCAATCGGCCAATTGCCTTTTTGCTGTTTATATTTTTCTCCACTTGAGTATAGCTAAGTTCAAGTGGGGTTTTTTTCTTCCAAAAATTTTGACAATTACCTCCAGCTTGCGTTTTTTTCCTCATTAACCTTTTTCCACATTTCCTGTAAAGCCATTGAAAGGTCCGTCTATTACTTTGACTGATTCTCCTACGGCATAAGGAATCGCTACAACTTCTACCTTTTCTTGCAATTCGTCTACGATACCGAGCATACGGTTCACTTCGGATTTGCGGATAGGAGTAGGAGCTCCGCCCTTGGTTTCGCCTAAGAAGCCTATCACTCCTGATATACCTTTGATTATATGGGAAATCTCTCCAGAGAGGTCAGCCTTAATCATGACATAGCCAGGGAAGAAGACTCTTTCCACATTAATCTTTTTTTCTCGTTGCGTAGCTGTGGCACCTTTTTCGGTTGGAACCAGTACTTGTTCTACATAGTCAGCATAACCAAGGCGGCTAATTTCGGACTCTATGTAGTTCTTTACTCTGTTCTCTTGGCCACTTACAGCACGTACTACATACCACTTTTTTTCAAGGACTGCCATTTAGAAAATTTTAAATATCTGTGCTATGAAGCTCTCAAATATGAAATCAACTCCAGCGATAAATAAGGAAAATACAACGGAGAAAAATAGTTACTACCCACAGTAGGCGTTGCGCCTCGGCAAAGGGTGTCCAAGTAACATTCTGTGTCAATTCTGTGTAAGATTCTCTGATATAGTTTATCATTACTTTCCGTTTTATTAAGTTTGTAAAAAACTATCTTGGCACGGGTGGAGGGATTCGAACCCCCATCAACGGTTTTGGAGACCGCTATTCTACCCTTGAACTACACCCGTATAAAAAGAGTTTTGTTGCCAAAACCCTTTTTGAAACATTTAATATTATGAAATCAAGATTTCTTAGTCAAGGATTTCAGTTACCTGACCAGCACCTACGGTACGACCTCCTTCACGGATAGCGAAGCGAAGACCTACGTTAAGAGCAATAGGTTGTAGCAATTCTACAGTAATGGTAAGGTTATCCCCAGGCATTACCATATCTACACCTTCAGGAAGGTTGATAGTACCAGTAACGTCGGTTGTACGTACGTAGAACTGAGGACGGTAGTTATTGTGGAATGGAGTGTGACGTCCACCTTCTTCTTTTTTTCAAGATATACACCTCAGCTTTGAATTTAGCGTGTGGTTTTACAGAACCTGGTTTGCAGATTACCATACCACGACGGATATCTTTTTTGTCGATACCACGAAGCAATAGTCCTACGTTATCACCAGCTTCACCACGGTCAAGGATTTTCTTGAACATTTCTACCCCAGTGATAGTAGAGGTAAGCTTATCAGCACCCATACCGATGATTTCAACAGCATCACCTGTGTTAGCGATACCAGTTTCGATACGTCCTGTAGCTACAGTACCACGACCAGTGATAGTGAACACGTCCTCGATAGGCATCAAGAATGGTTTATCAATATCACGTTGTGGAAGCTCGATCCAGTTATCTACTGCATCCATAAGCTGCATTACAGTATCTACCCATTTTTGTTCGCCGTTAAGCGCTCCAAGAGCAGAACCTTGGATTACAGGGCCATTATCACCATCGTAGTCATAGAAAGAAAGAAGTTCGCGTACTTCCATTTCTACAAGTTCCAATAGTTCAGGGTCGTCCACCATATCCACTTTGTTAAGGAATACAACAATACGAGGAATACCTACCTGGCGACCAAGAAGGATGTGCTCACGAGTTTGTGGCATAGGCCCGTCGGTAGCAGCTACCACAAGGATAGCACCGTCCATCTGAGCAGCACCAGTAACCATGTTCTTTACATAGTCGGCGTGTCCTGGACAGTCCACGTGTGCATAGTGACGGTTCTTAGTTTGATATTCTACGTGTGAAGTGTTGATGGTAATACCACGCTCTTTTTTTCTTCAGGAGCGTTATCAATAGAGTCGAAACTTCTCGCTTCGGAGAGACCTGCATCAGCCAATACTTTAGTAATAGCAGCAGTCAAGGTTGTTTTTCCGTGGTCAACGTGTCCAATAGTACCAATGTTAAGGTGCGGTTTGGAGCGGTCAAAATTCTCTTTTGCCATGTTTAAATAATTTTAATCTTAGTTATAGAAAATCAATATATAAAGGTATGTTATTATATACTACAAAAGAGCCAATGACGAGATTTGAACTCGTGACCTCTTCCTTACCAAGGAAGCGCTCTACCCCTGAGCTACATCGGCTTTTTCAAGAGCGGGAGACGAGGTTCGAACTCGCGACATTCAGCTTGGAAGGCTGACGCTCTACCAACTGAGCTACTCCCGCTTTTTAATACAATATGTCTTTCAAAAATAGTGGGGAGAACAGGATTCGAACCTGTGAAGGTGAAAACCAGCAGATTTACAGTCTGCCCTCGTTGGCCGCTTGAGTATCTCCCCTCAAGTTAAAAAAATCAACAAATAACGATAAACATCGAGCCGGTAGAGGGATTCGAACCCACGACCCCGAGATTACAAATCACGTGCTCTGGCCAACTGAGCTATACCGGCAAAACAAACACTTATACCACAAAAAAACAAGCGTTTTTTTACTTCTCCTTTGCGAGGTGCAAATATACAACATTTTTGTTCTGACAACAAAAAAATATTTTTTTCAAAATAAGTTATTAACACCCCCTTTATTCCTCTCCGCCCTTGATAAATGAGGGGTGTTGCTCTATGGCTAGGGCTACTTTTTCTACGATTTCCTCTACAGTTTCTCTTTCATAATCTATCTCCAAGGGAGGTTTTATGCGCATACGTTGGGTAACACCCTTCTTTTTGACTATTATTCCCTTCTTGTCGAAGGAGCGGCGAAAGCCATCTATCACTATAGGTACTACGATGGGCTTATAGGTCTTGATAAGGTGGGCTGTCCCCTTACGAATGGGTTTCCATGGGGAGGTAGTACCTTGTGGAAAGGTAATCAGCCAACCGTCCTTAAGGGCAATCCCTATATTCTCTACATCTTCTGTCTTGACCTCTCTATGGATTTCCTTGCCCTTCTCTCGCCAAGTGCGGCTGACTTGTACCGCTCCTACATAGGCGAGAATCTTCGGTAGCAGCCCCGCATGCATGGTCTCGGTAGCAGCTACATAATATAGGTTGAGCTTAGGGTGCCATATATAGTTGATATTCTTAAGGCTATCCACCCGCCCACGGAGACTGGCATTGAAGACATGGTACATGGCTACCACATCGGCAAAAGTAGGTCTGGTGGTTGGAGATAAAGAGTACCCCCTTATCAGGCAGGGTGCGGATAATCTCCGAGCCATCTATAAGCAAATGATTGAAGCCCCTATAACGGCGATGGGTCAAAGGGCCTAAGATACGTATGATCAGCCGCTTTATCCACAAGGCGTGCCCAAAGGGGTCTTGTTTCCATAGTCTAAATTTCATCTTGTTATATTTTTTTATTCTCTAAGCCAATGTTCGGGATTGAGCTTATTGGTGTTCTTATAGACAAAGAATTTCATTTCTGTTCGTCCCTCACTATCGGTAAAAGATCTTGCCTAAGGGGGTTTTGGCGGAGACTTTTTTGTCCCTTACTTACATATACTTGTATGAGGTTATAATATATGGTAATAAAATTCCCATGTCTCACCTGTACTGCCTTGTTGCCGCCAGGCACAGAGATAATAGCCGAGACTTCCCCATTGAACACACAGCGAGCATCGGAGTTGCGCGGTGCCATCAGGGTAATCCCATTATTATAGTGTTTCAGATCGGGATACACTGGGTCGTCATAGGTACCAAAGCCTTGGGACTTGTATCCACGCTCAATCGGCCAAATGAGTTTGCCTTTGTTGGCTTCAAAGTCCGAGGAGAGCGCTTGCCCTTCGGGGGTGAGGTCAAAGACCTTATCACTAGTTGTCTTGCCAGAGGTGGTGCCTGTGGTGGTAGTCTTGCCCTTGCCTTTTTTTGTTGGCCTCGGCTATGGCCAAGCGGATCAATCGGTCTATTTCTCTGTCTATATTATTGGCTTGTGCCTGCTTTTTCTTTATCTCATTGGCATATTCGCTCTCTTTCTTTTTGATAGAAGCCACTAAACTTTCCTGTGTTTTGCGCTCTTGGGAGAGGCGCTCTTGCTCTTTTTGGTTATCCTCTACGATTTTGCGCTGGTGGTTGTACTGGGCAGAAAGTGAATCGGTAGCTGCTGCATGAGCGTGTTTTTCTCTTGTATCTCCTGGGCTTGTTGCTTTCTGTATTGGCTATATTGTTGCAAATACTTCAATCGCTTGTAGCCTTGTGCAAAACTCTCTGAGGTCAGCAGCAAGAGCCAACGGCTTTGAGGCGAACGTGTTTTATAGGACTGTTCGATCACTGCGGCATAGTTCTTCTTCAGTAGCTCCAACTCTTTTTTTAAGGCTGGCTATCTGGCTTTGGTTCTCATTGATCTGCTGGGAGAGCAGATTGGCCTGATGGTTGGTTACTCGAATCAGCTGGGTACGTGCGGAAATCTTTTCGCTGATCTCCTCTATTTGGGTAGCCAAGCTCTTGCGCTCCTGTGCTTGTTGGGGAACGCAGGGCAGACATCTCTCGGATTTGCTCCAAGAGGGCTTTCTTCTGTCGCTCCAGTTGTTTTTTTGCTTTTTGGGAGGTCTGGGCAAAAGCACCTGTAAATGAGGTGATGAGTATGAATAAGAGAATACGATGCATTAGGGTTGGAGGGTTAAGGGTTGGTAACCAGCAGGTACAGTATAAGGGAATTTAACAGATACATTACGCTGTAAGTTGCTAAGTTGCAAGTTTAGCTGTACCTGCTCCCCTCCTTGACTGCCCTGTAGCAATAGGGAGAGCGGGAAGAGCTGCCCTCCACCGTCTGATATGTATAAGCAGCCGAGAGAGAACGCTCTTGCTCAGTTTTTCCCTCTTGTACAATAAGCAAACTATCCATTCTGAAAGCAGTATTTAGGGAAGAAAGACAAATCCAATTCGTCCTTTCTAAGCGCCCCCTTGTAGAGTTCCCCATCAGGAGTGAAGGTTGTGTGTCGGTCACGGAAAAGCAATTGTCCTAAGAGCAAATTTTCCAAAGCCTCAAATCCAAGATGCACCCCTAAATATTTTTCCGAGATGGAATAATCCCCCTCAAAATATGTATTGTCCAGCTTATTATAGAACTGCACCTTTTCCTTGGTAATCAGCGCCTTGGCCATCCCTAAGGGGGCACTAAGCCAAATGATTTCCCCCTTTTTCATTCTAAAAGACAATGGGATGGTCTGCCCGATCTTACCTGCCTTAGAATAAGATACGGTCAGCGTTCCAGCCAGTGTCTCAAAAAGCGGGGAAAGACTCCTGATGCTTTTCAAGAATCTCCTTTCCCCTGAGACGACTATCGGCAACCCCTTGGTTATTAGTAACCTTAGTTGTGCGACAGCTTGTTAAAAAGCACTGCCAAAAAGTGTTATATACGCTAGTAATGATTTCATTGTGTTTTTCTACTTTTTAAAAGGGTAAAAATTACAATATTTTTCCTACATGCTTGGAAAATGACTTTTATTTTATCATATATTTAGTTTTTTTCTTCTGTGTAATTAGCAGCTGCTTTTTTTAAGTAATGAGGATATCTTACGCCTTAGCCTAGAGGGAGCCAAGACGACTATACTATTGCCAAAGCCGAGAATAAGCCGCTCCAGCTCGTAATTGTACCGTACCCCTGATGCGAAAGACCACCCGTCCTCTCGTGTCTCTACCACCTCTTGAGAGTGGTGAAAGGGCTTAGTGATCACATAATTAGCATTATTATTATCTATCCAGAAAACCACTTCCTCCACTGGGTTGCCACGGGAGAGGGTTACTCCTATGATGTCTTTGAAGTATTCGTTGGGGTCTATATTTTTATCAACATAAGGAATTGGTAAAATATTCACACTTTCCATACGGTCAAGGGCTAAGGTAAGCAGTTCTGACTTGTAAAAAGCAATGAGAAACCACCGATTGTTATACTCCTTGAGAAATTGTGGGTGCAGCTCTAGCTCTTGGGCTTGCTTGGCCTTGAACGATTTGTAGACAATTGCCAAAGCCTGCTTATGTAGAATCGCCTGATAGATAGGATCTATATACTCCAATCCCCTAAGGTGCTCGTTTTTATCCATGTGAATAGCGGGTTGCTTGGCGCGGGAGAGGAATATGGAGTCCTCCAACCTATGTACAATACCGCTCATATGCTTAAAGAAAGAGAAATCCTTGAATTCCTTGAGAAAAATCCACCGCTTCGCGCATACGCTTGATGTCTTCATAGGGAATCTCCGTCTTGGTAATGCTGTATTGGGGATCGGCATAGCGGTAATACTTATTGTCAAAGACCTCTATGGGGGCATTGTATCCGATCTTATCACTGCGCATATTCTGAATATCAAGCTGTACGGTACGCTTACTGACGACACTATCCTTGCCCTCATACTCGGTGAGTGCGTCGGTACAGGCATCGATAAGATCGTCTATCGTCCAAAGGCGTGAGGTGTTTCTCAAGCATTTATCAATCGTTTTATACCGTATCAGTGCGTTTTTTTGTTAGTAGCCATAACAGGTGAAAGAGAGTTCCTATGGGGCAAAAGATAAAAAAAGAAATTGGAAATATAGCAGTCAATTGGCAGTTTTTTCTTACATTTGTACGAGCAAACGAAGTTATGGACAATATCAATATCATTACCCTCACCACAGATTTCGGAGAGCAGGACTACAGCGTAGGAGCTCTCAAGGGACAGCTCTACAGCCTTATCCCTAAGGCGCGTATTGTGGATATCTCCCACCAAGTGGATCGCTATAGTATCACCGAAGCGGCCTATCTGCTACAGGGAGCTTATCGTCATTTCCCCGAAGGAACAATCCATATTATGGGGGTCAATAATGAACTCTCCGCCGAGCGAGGCCTCTTGCTCTTGGTATATGAAGGGCAATACTTTATCACTGCCGACAATGGTTTTATCGCCCTTTTTCACCGGCAATAAGGAGGGAGCAGAGGTCTATCTGCTGGATTTGGAGGACAGGCGCTCTATCTTCCCCACCTTGGCATTTTCCACCAAGATAGCCCAGAGACTCTGCCAAGGGACACCCGCTGCCGCATTAGGTACCCCCTATAGCGAACACCTATATATTAGCAACTTTACCCCTAAAGTACGTACCCAAAGGATAGAAGGCAACGTGATCTATATAGACCATTTTTGGCAATGTAGTGTCCAATATCACCGAGACTCTTCTAAGAGAAGAAGCCAAGGGACGCCGCTTTAACGTATATTTCCGCTACCAAAGTGTAGATAATTCTTCCGTAGAGGAGATCTGTACCCAATATAACCAAAAAGGAGGGCAAACACTCCGCAGGTGATCCATTCTTAGTCTTCAACCACCTAAAGTATCTAGAGATGGCCATTGACAAAGCCAATCCTAAATCCTTTGGAGGCAGTGCCAGCCTTATGGGTATTCATGTGGGAGATCCTGTAAGTATAGACTTTTATAAAAAAATAAAAGAGAGCTTGCGCTCTCTTTTACCAATTCTAACCACAAAATCTAATATATGAAAAAAACAATTTATCTTTTTCTCGTTCTTTAACGGTGCAAAGATACAGCAGTTTTTCAAAAGGCAACAAGTTTTCTATTATTTTTTTCTATAGAAGTATAAGGTTCTTTTTATACAATTACAAAGTCTGTGATTAGAAGTCAGGGGTCACCTCTTCACTACTTACTGAGAGCTTAAACTTCGGTTCTAAAGTTATTTTCTTGGCTATATAGAAGCCGTCCTGCTTATAGCCTTTATGGACGAGGTAGAGGCCTTTAGTCTCCTTGAGCAGTTGGAGCAATTCCAAAGGGTTCACCGCTCCATAGAGATCACTATAAAAAAATAGAATTCTTCATATCCCTTCATATACCAATCGCCTTGGGTTTATCTCCCTTGTCATTGATATAATAGAGTTCGTACGAAGGCCAATCTTTCGTGTCTTCCTTGACATAGTTTTTTTCTTCAGCAACCCATCTTCTACCAAAAACTGTACAGAAAGGCGGACTTCATCTTTTTATAGATACGATACATGGAGTACTCTATATCCTTGGAGATCACCCCCACCGTATCTACTTGGGAATGCCTGTCTATGATGATATAGAGCTCATCCAACTTTTTGTCCATAAGTCGTAGCAACAAAACAAAGAAAAAAAGAGTATCCTCATTAGTGGTTAGTGTTTAGTAACTGACACAATTAACAATTTACAATTATCCTCGTCCTTCTTCAGTTGTGTCTTGAGCGCCTCCAAGGAATCGAACTTGATCTCGTCGCGGATAAAATCTATAAAAGTAAAGGCGTATTTCTCTCCCATAGAGGTCTCCCTCAAAAATCAAAGAAATGTACTTCTATACTCTCACCTTTGCCCTCTATAGTAGGGTTCTTACCTATGGAAAGCATCCCATAGACTTTTTTGCCTGCGATGATACTATACACCGCATAAACCCCTATCTTAGGAATGATTTTGTACGGACTCTCCACCTGTAGGTTGGCCGTAGGATAGCCCAAGGTACGCCCTAATTTTTTTGACCATGTATCACCTTGCCTGCCAAGGAAAAAGGATAACCAAGGTAGTGGGTAGCCGCCTGTATATCCCCTTCGGTGAGTGCGTGTCGTATTTTTAGTGGAACTGACCGAGCAAGAATCTACCTCCTGTACGGGGATTTCCTCCACTTGGAAATGGTATTGTGTCCCGAAGGCCTTAAGCTCCTCTATGCCTGCGGCTCGTCCCTTGCCAAAACGATGGTCATAACCGATGATCACCACCCGTGCTCTAAGCTTCTCAACCAATAAGTTTTGCACATAGTCCTGTGCAGAAAGAGCGGCAAACTCCTTGTTAAAGGGCTGTATGACCAGCTGCTCTATCCCATAAGATTCCAATAGCTGAGCGCGCTCCTCTATGGTTTGGATCAGTGCAATAGGCGAGGAGGGATCAAGCACCATACGAGGGTGCGGAAAGAAAGTCAGTAGCGTAGGGGTGAGTCCTTGCGCTGGCTGTAGCTACCACCTGAGCGATGATACGCTGGTGCCCTACGTGGATACCGTCAAAGGTGCCTATGGTCAGGACACTTTCCTTTGAGGGGTGAAAATGTGCTATATCAGTTATCAGTTGCATACTTAATTAATCCTCTTTGCTGGCAAGGAATAGGAATTTCTTCTCCTCTGTCGTTAAGCTATCATAGCCACTCTTGGAGATTTTTATCTAAGATAGTGTTGACGCGCTCTTCGGCGGCTTGGTTGGGGTACTTACCCGAAGTGCTGGCCTTGGTGTTACCCTTAGGCAACAAGCGCGGGAAACGTCCCTTGAGATGGCATGCATAGAGAAAACCTATGAGCGCTCCCCCCAAGTGAGCTATGTGTCCCCCTGCATTGCCTATGGGGAATACTGACCAAATCTATCAGTACCATCAGTGCCCCAATAGACCACAAGGGCAGGGAAAAGACCCCGAAAAGGTATATCCTATAAGAGGGCGTATAGGTAGCCAAGCATATCAGCGGTGCCATAATCCCCGCCGAAGCTCCCAAGAGGTAATCATCATGCCCAGCAAAGGCCGGCAATAGGCTATAGAGCACCATAAAGAGCAGCCCGCCTGCCACGACCCCACCTGTATAAATCGCTAAAAAACGCTTGGGGGTGAATAAGTTCATAAACAAGACCCCCACGAAATAGAGCATGATCGCATTGAAGACACTATGCAGAAAACTCGCATGAAAAAAGCTGTAGGTGAGCCATGTCCAAGGTCTTTTGACTAAAAGCGACACATGCTGCCAAAGCGCTAAATAATCCCTTACAAAAGGAGTTTCTATCTGCCAAAGAAAAGCAATGAGCAGGGGAATGATATATCCCCCTATATAGGTTATCATCAGTATATAGATGATACTCAGGGAGTGCCTTCCCCATATATTTGCCAGTATTCTATTCATGCTCGGTTATCTTAATACAATCGGCGGTCATCAAATGAGCGTTTTTGCCAGAGCTTCATCAGTACAAAACCGATCAATGCGCCTCCTACATGGGCGAAATGAGCAATATTGCTACCGAAGATAGAGACGCCTGTTACTCCTGAGAACAAATCCAAGGCGATTAGGATCGGAATAAAGTACTTTGCTTTGATAGGAATGGGCAAGAACATAAGCATGAGTTCGGCATTGGGAAAGAGCATACCAAAGGCTACCAATATCCCATAGATCGCCCCTGAAGCACCTACTGCACGGGTCATATAGGCGGACATCATATCGTTAAAATCTCCTGGGGAGAGTACCTCTTTCCAGCGGGTGTCGTACATTCCTTTCTTCAAGAGCGCACGTGCTTCTTCCATTTCGAATCCTTTGCTTTGCAAGAGGTCAAGCCCTGCGTGAAACTCATAATAATTTACCCCCATATGTAGCAAACCTGCGCCTAGTCCACAAGCAAAGTAGAAAAGCACAAAGCGGTTGCTGCCAAAATAACTCTCCAAAGGTGCTCCAAAGGAGTAGAGGGCGAACATGTTAAAGAACAGATGTGGAATCGATCCGTGCATGAACAAGTGTGAGAAGAGTTGCCACCAGTGGAACTCTGGATTCTCAAAATAATAGAGCGCAGCCTTGTCTTGTATCACAGGCACAAAGACTGCCAAGATAAAAAACAGCACATTGGCAATAATCAAGTGCATGACTGTCTTGGTTATATTCATCATAGGCAATGAGGATTAGGAGTGTAACTGCTTGATTTTCTCTGTCAGGCGTGGTACTACCTCAAAGAGGTCGCCCACAATACCATAGTCAGCTGCCTTAAAGAAAGGCGCTTCGGGGTCGGAGTTGATCACGACTTTCACTTTGGAGGCATTCACCCCTGCAATATGCTGGATAGCTCCTGATACGCCCAAAGCGATATAGAGATCACAAGAAAGGGGTTTGCCCGTCTGTCCTATATGTTCGCTATGAGGTCTCCAACCCATGTCGGACACGGGTTTGGTACAAGCGGTAGCTGCTCCTAAGGTATCGGCCAGGTCTTCCACTATATGCCAGTTGTCAGGAGTCTGCATACCACGCCCTCCTGAAACAACTATGGAAGCATCGTCTATAGAGACCTTATTGGTGAATTTTTCAGTGCCTACCACTTTGATTGTATCTTCTGACAAGACAGGAGTAAAAGTTTCCTCTTCTGCCTGAACAGGTGCTTGCTTTTATCTCAGTGGCATTACCTGCCAAAGTGATCACCTGTTTCTGCTCCAAAGGCAACCAAGCAATGGCTTTGGAGGAAAACACTACCTTTTGTACTTTCCCATCTTTAGGCAAAGAGCTTACATTGGAGAGATAAGCCGCTCCCCACTTCACGGCCAATACGGGAGCTAAATAGCGGGTATTGGCGGAGCTGGGTAGCAGTATTGTAGTGGCTTGTTCCTTCTCGGCAGCTTGCAAGAGCAGTGCTACATAGTGCTTTTACAGAGAAGTCTCTCAGCTGGTCGGAGCTTACCGAGAGGATCTTATCCGCTCCATAGGGTTTGCAATACGGTAACATCGGCAGCATTGATAGCAAGGGCTACCACCTTGTCGGACATGGCCTTGGCATAGGAGAGCGCCTCCAAGGTCTTCTTAGAAAATTGTCCTTCGTTATGTTCGGTATATACTAATATCATGTCGGGAGATTAAAATAGTTTTTCTCTTGTTGTGTAGTTCGTCAATAAGCTCATCAAGGTTATCAGGGGCAATCATCTTGACAGGGGCTTTTTCAGCTGGTTTTTCTAAGTGGTCAATCACCACCTGAGTGGTAGCCTCCACCGCAGGGCGTACTTCCAAAGGTGCCTTGCGAGCGGCCATGATGCCTTTCATACTGGGGATACGCATCTGCTCTTCGGGAATGAGTTCTTTCTGAGCCGCTATGACTACCGGTAGAGGCACTTCCAAGAGCTGCTTACCGCCGTCTATCATACGGCTAATTTGCGCCTTGTCGCCCGCTATGGAAAAAGCAGTTACCTCATCTGCAAAGTTCAGATCAAGCAAAGCAGCCAACATACCGCCGACCATACCGCCGTTGTAATCCAAGGATTCGCGCCCGCAGAAAATAGCATCGTAGCCCTTAGCCACTGCGGCCAACTGCTGTGCTACAAAGAAACCATCGGTAGCAGTAGCATCGATACGCATCATTTGGTCTGCCCCATAAGCAAAGGCCTTGCGCAAGACAGGTTCGCTATCGGAAAGCCCCACATGCACCAAGGTAATATGAGCGCCTTGCTCCTCCTTGAGCTGCAAGGCGCGTATAAGTGCAGCCTCGTCGCTGGGGTTAATTATAAACTGCACTCCAGCAGGGTCAAAAGCCTTATGGTCAGCAGTGAAATTTATCTGTGAAGTGGTATCAGGCACCTGATTGATACATACTAATATCTTCATGAAAATATTTTTTTACTTAAAAATTAATGACTTGTGACTAATGACTAATGACTAGTGACTAATAGTTCTCTGATTATTAGTCACTAGTCACTTGTCATTAGTCATTATCTTACGATTTCGGAACCAATGACTTATAGAACACAAAGCCAAAGCCAAAGGTAAGCATCAAGTGGAAGGGGAACAACCCGAAGTCATTGAGCTTGATACCGCTATAGAGTCCAAAAAGGAAATAGCACATAAGCAAGAACTCAAAAAAATCACATTGACTGAAATCTTGTTATTTACATATTTGTTGCCTTTCCAAGAGTCTTTCAGCGAGCTGATATTGAACTTAGGGGTGCGGACAAATTCGGTTTTCTTGCCCCAATAGCCCTGCAATACGGCCGATACATTGTGCCATGAAAAGCCCAAAGCCACAGAGAAGAAGCTCAAGAATAGAGTTACATAATCTATAAAGTCGTCAAAGGTCTTGCCCTGTATGTTCTTATAAGTAATCCAATAACAGCTAAAGAGAATTATGGTACTGGCAATAAAGAAGCTAGTGAGCTTGAACACCCAAGAGAGATGCGGATAAGCATCCTTGATGTACATCATCGGTACACTTAGGAGCGCCACGATAAATACATAGAGGAACATCGAGCTATTGAGCAGGTGCATCACCCCATGGAACTTAGTCTTCCAACCGATATTCTTGGAGGCTAAGATATTGCGAACCGACTTGCGGAATACCTCTGCCCCACCCTTATTCCAGCGGAACTGTTGGGAGCGTGCCGCAGAGACAACCACAGGCAATTCAGCGGGGGTTTCCACATCTTCCAAGTACTTGAATTTCCAGTTTTTCAACTGTGCACGGTAACTAAGGTCTAAGTCCTCGGTAAGGGTATCCCCTTCCCAGTTACCTGCATCCAAGATGGTTTTCTTTCTCCAGATACCAGCTGTACCATTGAAGTTGATAAAATGGCCTTTGCTATTGCGTCCCACTTGTTCCAAAGTAAAAAATGGGTATCGAGGGCAAGAGCTTGTATCTTGGTGAGCAAGGAGTAGTTACGATTGATGTGTCCCCAGCGGGTCTGTACCACTCCGATTTTTTTCATCTTTGAAATAAACAACCGTCTGTTTGAGCCAATCAGGCTTAGGGAGGAAGTCAGCATCGAAGATAGCAATGAAATCACCTTTGGCAATGGCAGTACCATACTTGAGGGCACCTGCCTTAAAGCCTTCGCGTTTTTTTCACGACGGATATGCACTATATCGAGGCCTGTTTTCTGTAGGCGCTCTATGATGCTTGCTGTCTCGGCTACCGAATCATCGGTAGAGTCGTCCAAAACTTGGATTTCCAATTTGTTCTTAGGGTACTCCAGCTTGGCAATATTTTCCAAGAGACGAGGTACCACATACTTCTCATTATAGATGGAAGCTGCACCGTTACGTAAGGAATCTCATTGGGATCCAAGAGATTGAATTTTGGTGCTTCACTGTTCTGCTTCTTATTCTTTAGATAATTCACCGAAAGGTTCAGTATCGTAAGGCTATAAAAAGAAGATCAGTAATAGTGCTAAACAATAGATAGCCACTACTGTATAGGTTATGATAAGTCCTAAATCCATATGAAAGTGGTTTTTAAATCAGGGGGCAAAAGTACGCATTTTTTTCTAACAAAACAATGTTAAATGTTATTTTTTTGTGAAAAGAAAAAAATTTGTGACGTAAAAGCATCTATTCTTTAGGGGCATTTTGGCAATTTTTCCACACATTTGCCCTCTCTATCTATATAGAAAGACTTGCCTTGATAAAAAACTTCGACTGCCGCTTTCTCTTTGTGCGTGGGCCATATCTTGTCAAATTTTATGGGGAGCAACTCCTTACCCTCAAGATTATACAATCCCACTTTCCCCTCACGATACACGGGTATAATGCCTTGCTCTAAATAATCTTCTATTTCTATATGAGTATAAAAATTCTCTGGTACTATTACTTTGCCTTCTTTGGTAAGTACGGAAGAGAAAAACTCTCTCATAGTAAGGAGTATGAAATCTCCTCCCTTCAGCTCATTAGGTATCAACCTCTCATATATCACTGGGATTACTTCTTTACCTTTTAGGTCAAACATCCCTTGCTTGCTATCCAAAACTACAAAGGTATGATTAAAAGCCACCCACACTTGGGTGAATTTGGCAGGAATCACCTCTCTGCCTCGCTTGTCTACAAGACCTTGTAACCCGCCATTTCCTACCACTGTAAAGTTGTCAGTAGTTTTACCTATGAACTCATAACGAGACCGCCAGCCTTTTTTGGGTTTTTGAGCTTTATCTTTTTCTAACTGTTCGCAGTATCTCACACAATTACCTGTCTTATCTATCGCAAAGGTAGCATCATAGATGGATACATAGGCCGCTCCTTCCTCAAACCTACCTGCAATAGAAATTATCTACTTGCTCATATTGATCGCGCCACACCTCATTCTGAGCATGCAGCGAAGAAAGCAAAAAAACAATAGAAAAACTAAGAGTGTATTTCATTTTTTTATCTGTTTAATGTGACAAATGTATAACTTTTATTGCAAAACAATGATGCCTTATCTAAAATTTAACTTTTTAATACACTTTACAAAAACAAACTCCTCTCTTCTTACGAAGAAAGGAGCTGCCAAAAATAATTTTTAAAACTTATTTATTATGAAAAAAACCTTTACTATTTTTTTGGTATTTAGCATATTTGCTCTTGAACTTATCTATACGTCCTGCGGTATCTATAAGTTTGGCTTTTTCCTGTATAATAAGGGTGTGAAGTACGAGAGATTTCCAATTTTACCAATGGATACTCTACTCCTTCTACTTCAATAGTTTCTTTTTGCTTCAATGGTTGATTTAGTGATGAAGATATCGTCATTGGACATATCCTTAAAAAAACAACCAAACGATAATTTGCAGGATGTATTTCTTTTTTTCATGATGTCTAAATATTTCTTCTGTTCGTTTCAGGGCGCAAAAATTACTACTTTTTTTGAATTGACAAATAAAAAAATACATTTTTTTATTAACATTGCCAGTGTTTAATCACTAATAGTCAGCAACTAACGTAAACTCACAAAAGGGTTATCAGTTCAAATGTATGATATTCAATATATTACACCTGAAAAGCCAAAAATCATACTAAAGTGTACGCCCCCTTTTTACTTTTTTTATCTTTTTACTTTTTACTTCTGCTAATTCTTCGAGTAGTGTCCCGAAGGAGAGTACTTTCTCTCCAAATTGCTCATATAGAGCACGCCTATAGGTAGGTTCCAAAGCGGACTGAAAGTGAGCAACCACACTGCTGTCCTCTGTCTCATATTGCAGGCTAAAGGCTTCACTATCTGGCTGGTCTATGTGTATTTTTTTAGGAGCTTCACTTGGGAGAATTGGCTCTGCTCAAGCCACAGCGGCATGTGCTCCCCCTATCCAAGCCTGCCACTGAGCAGATACCTCTGGGGCTATGTGATAGGTGACATTGTAAATATACTTCATAATAGCATTGTTTCTTATAAGTTCCATTTAAGCCCTACAAAGTAAGTACGACCAGGGGTTATACTCGAATAAAAAGCTCGTTGTCGGGGGTTACATAGTCAAAGAGGTTATCTATTCCCCGCATTGACCACAAAGTGATAGGGGAGCTTCTTAGAGAGTTGCAACCGCCATATACTATAAGGAGCATAGTGGGTAAAAGTATCTTTTTCCTCGTAGATGTCCGAACCACTAACCCACTTACCGCTGAGAATTATATTGGGCAAGTACTTCAGCTCGGACTGCTCTACATACTCCACCTTAGCGGTGAGGGTATGCGGACGTGTGTCGGACTCACTATTGCTGGTGATATAGTAAGCATGAGACCCCTTCAGACGAAAATACTTACTCGGACGATAGGTTGCTGAAATTTCAGAGCTTATGATGTCCGTATTACCCTTGAAATTGACATAACGAATGGTATCATTGGACTGTGTCCAGCGGTAAGCAATCTTATCTTTCACCTTGGAATATTGGGTCATGGCCGTGATATTCCATTTTCTCGCATTGAAATCCACCGAAAGGGTGAAGTTATTACTCGTCTCAGGCTTTAAGCTCTTGTTACCCATAATCTGGAAGCCTCCACCCCATGGGTGAAACCAATTGGTATAGAGTTCCTTGAGCGTAGGCGAGCGAAAGCCAGAGGAATAGCCCCCACGTAGGGTAAAGGCATCCACCTTGAACATACCCGAAAGGCGATAAGTGAGGTATTCCTTAAAGAGAGAATGGTAGTCCATACGTATCCCTGTAACCAAGGTAAAAGCATCGGAAAGTGCCCATTCCTGCTGGGTGAAAGCCGCATAGTTTTGGGCGTTCTTCTTGGCCTCTTCCCCTGAATTGGTAAAGCGAAAGCTCAATAGCTCATCGGAATTGACCTCCGCCCCTGCCACCAAGGCATGTTTGTCATAGAGCATTTGGTTATACTGTCCACCTATCCTAAGAATAGAGTTCTCATAGCTCTTTTCCTTTTCGTTGAGCAGCACATAGTACTTATATTTGTCATAGCGATCGTAAGCAGCCGAAAGGCTTAGGGTCTTACTATCACTGATTTTGTAATCCGACTTGAGTGCCCCTGTATAATTATAATACCTATCTCTGAGCTTCTTAGAACTCTGTGTCCCTGCATTGCGTTCGCTAAAATAATAGCTGGGCGCCAAGGAAAGATTCCACTTAGGCGAGAGATCAAAACTTAGCTTAGGCGTTGCCCCATAGTTGGTAAAACCAGCCACATTCAGTTCTCCTTTTTCGGAGAGGATCACCGAACCATTCTTATACGTCTTGAGGGGTTCCTTATCAGTAAGAACATAAGGCTCCCTTAGGTTATAGAAAGAGGACAAGCGGAAGCTACCCCACTTCTGTTTGGTACCCACCGAAAGATTGGTTTTGTGGTCTTTGTTGGTATTGTAGAGGTAACTGGCACTGAGTTCCAAAGGCTTTTTGGTATCTTTGGTAATGATATTAATCACTCCCCCCAAGGCATTGGAACCATAGAGCGAAGAAGATGCACCCTTGATAATCTCAATACGCTCAATGTTCTCCAAGTCAATACGGTCATAGTCAATATTGTCAAAGGTCTCCCCTGCCATACGCTCCCCATCCATGAGAAAGAGCACATACTTACCTCCGAAGCCCATCATGTTGATATTGGGCATACCACCGTTGTAGGTAAAGTTGATTCCAGAAAACTCATTCTCCAAGAAAGACTGAAAGTCAGGTGCTTGTGATTTTTGAATATCCTGAGCGGTAACCACTTGCACCGTGATGGGCACATTCTTAAGATTGCGTTCGGTACGGGTAGCCGTTACTACCACCTCGCCCACCTCTATTTCTTTGTTCTTACAGAGAGCAAAGATATAGTTTTTCATTTCTTTTTGAGAGACACCTTAAAAGAAATGTCCTTTGTAGTCATCTTGAGTTACATAAAAATGATGTGTCCCCTTGGGAAGGTCTTGGAAGGTAAACTGTCCTTCGGCATCGGTGCGTACCGTCTTTTTAGGGCAACCAGCTCCACCGTAGCTCCCGAAAGAGGTTCACGGGTTTGGCAATCGGTAATGGTTCCTGTAAAGGAATACTGCCCTCTTACCCCCCAAGCAAAGAGAAAAAGACCTATAAATATAAGAAATCTTGACATGATTAAGGTATTATTATTGCAGCAAAAAGAATTGCTATACAAGACTAAAGAAGTATAGCAATTCTATTATCAACATTTAGAGTAGGTTCTTTTAGAATTTTCCATCCTCACTAAGGATATATTGGAAAGACGGACAATTTGCTTTGTACTTTATCATTATAGAAATCTGTTACTTGGAACTTGGCATAAGCTCCTTTGGCAGTTCTGATAACATAGACAAACTTAGTTGGGGCATATACACTTGGCCATTTTCCGCCATTGCTTTGTCTATTATTTGGATTAAGGCTTACAAAGCCCGTCTTGGTATCAAAAGCCTCCTGATAGAAAAGCGGAAAAAGTATCTTCCTTCTCTGTTAGGTTGGGGTAACTCCCATAGGACATTATACCTTTGACATCTTGTATATACTCACTGGGCAGGGTAGCAATGGGTGCTGAAAAGTCATCTCCTTCGACTTTCGCTACTCCCGCTTTCCCTTTGCCTGATGCGCCACCATTGAGCTTGGCATAGTAAGCAAAGAAAGCAATGTCCCAATCCAGACTATTTTGTGGATCGGCAACCTCTACAATAGCATTTTTTTCAAATGAGTAATACACCCATTTTTCTTGCCTTGCATTGAGGTTCTTCTCCTGCTTTACTCCGGAAGGTCTCTTCTCCTCTTTTTCGTCCTTACTACAAGAGGTAAGTGCAAAGAGACCCACTAACAAAGTAGTAAATAATGACTTTAGTTTCATGGTTTTTCTGTTTTATTCACTTACTGTTTTGCTCAATTGGTATTTTTAGCTTAACTGTTCCTCCTGCCACATCTGCATTATCTTTGTAATAGTCGGTTACTTGCACCTTTGCATAAGTACCATCAGCTGTTTTAAGTACATATATATAATTAGTAGGAGTAAATACTTTAGGTGCTTTTGTAGGATCTAATCCTATGATGCCTGTTTTTGTTCCAAATCCTCCAGACATATATTGAGAGAAAGATGCATCTACTTTTGTAATATTAGGGTAATTACCTTGGCTTATCTTTCCTTGTGCATCTTTGGCAAAAACCAGCTTTAGGTGCTTCTACTATTTCAGCAAAATTAGTTCCTTCTACTTTTTACTACTTCTGCTTTTTCCTTTTTCCAGAGGTTCCTCCATTGAGTTTTTACATAGTATCCCTTGAAAGCAATATCCCATGTAAGGTCATCAGCAGGCGTAGCAGGGGTTACTTCACCATTTTTTTAGGGAGAAATATTTCCAATCTCCTGTAGCATCAAGTTGTACTTCTTTTGCTTCATTACCTGCGAAATCCAAAGCTACTTTTTTCTACTGGCTTAGCTGCTTCTTTTTTTCTGTCAAGAAATCATAAGTGAAAGTAATAAATCCATACTTATCAGGCTGGTCTGACTTAGCGTAACTTGTCAATTGGATTTTCACATACTTATTCCCTTTGGCTGTTTTAAGTACATATACATACTTAGTTACTCCATAGTGAGGGGTATTTTTCTCCTTCTTTAGGACGGTTATAGTTACACCAACCTTTTTGAATTTTCTACCATCACAGTTCCTGAAATCACAGGGTTTTTCTCTACTTCTTTTTACAGATGGCTGTGTTTGTCCAGGTGCAGGACGTCCCACTTCTGTAACTTTCCTATCTTTCTCATATCCTTCTGCTGGGGCTTTGGTTACAGCAGCGAAATCTTGCTATTGGTATTAACAACCTCAGCCTCTCCACTGCCTGAAACACCGCCATTAGTACGGATACTAAGACGATTAAAAAGCGATATCCCAATTATCAGTAGTTCTAGGGTTAGTTACCTCCACGGTAGTTCCTTTTTCAAAAGAGAAATAAACCCATTTTTTTGCTGATCAGAAGCATCTAAATCTTTTTACTTCCTTAGCACCCTGAGGGGCAGGCGCTGGAGCTGGCTCCGGTTTTTTTGTCATCCTCTTTACTGCAAGAAGTAAAGGCTACGAATCCTGCCAAAAGCGCAGGAGCTAAAAAAACTTTAATTTCATCTTAATCTAATTTTAATTGTTTTTGCGGGTGCAAAGATACGTTTTTATTTAGAATAAAACAAAATAATTTTAATCGTTAGTAATTAGTGACTAGTGATTAGTGCATATAGCGCTGAAAAATCAACAACTAACACATACAACCTAATCACTAGCCACTACTCTCTAAAACTTCGCATAACTAAAGGCGGGGTAGCCTCCTTTGCCTTTATCGCTTGTATAACCTGTAAATTGTAGTTTTAAAAGGTGTCCCATCAGCGGCCTTTACTACATATACATACTTAGTTATTTCATAAATATCCCCCTTACCAGTCATCATATTGACCATATCAATAGTTACATAACCCGTTGTATTAGCTCCCTTCAATCCTCCTGAGATAAGCTCACAGAAAGATTCTTTGGTAGGTTTGGGAGGCATTCCCAATAGCATAGTACCTTGAGCATCTTTGCTATACCCTGAAGTAGGTACTTGCTTTACTTCTTCCAAGACAAGTTTGTCTGTCTTGACAGCCTCAGCCTGTCCCTTACCAGAGTCTCCTCCGTTGAGTTTTTACATAATAGCGATTGAAAGCGATGTCCCAATCCAAAGAGGTCGTCGGGTCTTCCACAGCTATTTCCTTTCCTTTGGCAAAGGAGAAATACTTCCAATCAGCCCCTGAGGCATCTACCACCGTTGTAGAAGTTTTTGTTTGTTCTTTGTTTTCGTCTTTACTACAAGCGGTAAGGGCGACAAACCCTGCTATCAAAGCAGGCATTAAGAATTTTGCTCTCATTTTTATAGTATTTAGTGATGATGAGCAAAGATACGTTTTTTTATTTAGACTTAAACAAAATAATTTTAGCCATTAGTTATTAACGAGAATCAATAGTTAAAAAAATATTTGTATAATCTAATTCGTTAAGACGCAATAAATTGCGTCTTAGAAAGTTAGTAAATAATATTTTTAACTATTGATTCGCCTCATTGGAAATAGCTGAGAAATATTTACCCAATTTCTTACTATCAAAATCATTTTATATTCATAGGGTCGTTGGTCACTTGTCACTATTTTTACTTGCTTCTCTTGACAAATTCTCTTACTAAGGCCAAGACCTTCGGCATAGCGGCATTTACGGCATTGAGTACCTCGGTATGGGATACATTGGGGAGATGTCCTTACCGCCCAAATCCGAGATGATAGAGAGCGCAAAAACGCGCATTCCTTGATGACGGGCTACGATGACCCTCAGGTACAGTGCTCATTCCCCACTGCATCTCCTCCTATGGCTCGTACCATACCATATTCTGATGGCGTCTCAAAGGTAGGGCCTTGCAAACCCTACATAGACACCCTTCTGTAATTGGGTACCTTGCTCCATGGCAATAGTCTCGGCCAAGTCAATCATTTGGCGATCATACGCCTGACTCATATCGGGAAAGCGGGTGCCAAACTTTTCTAAGTTCTTACCTCGCAAGGGGTGTTCTGGGAACATATTGATATGGTCACGAATAAGCATAATATCCCCCTACGGAGAAGTTGGGATTAACGCCTCCTGAGGCATTGGAGACGATCAATTTCTTGATGCCTAAGAGATGGAAGATACGGATAGGAAAGGTTACCTCTGCCATAGGGTAGCCCTCATAGTAGTGAAAGCGGCCGCTCATCAGTAGGACATACTTACCTCCTAAAGTACCATATATGAGCTTGTTACCATGTCCTTCCACTGTAGATTGGGGAAAGTTTGGAATCCCAGCATAAGGGATTTCTACAATAGGATCTATCTCGTCCTGCAAAGAAGAAAGGCCTGAACCGAGTATAATGGCAAACTCTGGAGTGCCCTCGGTGATAAATTGTCGGATATAATGAGCCGTCTGCTCGTATTTTTGTGTACATAATATAAAGATTTTTGAGCCACAAAGATACGCCATTTTTAGGGATTTTGCAAAATAGTTTTTAAATTTTTCCTCATTTTGCTACCCCAAAAAAAGTGAAATCTTTTAGCCTATCTTTTGGTAGAACAACCTCCACAAACCACTCAAAACTAAAAAACTCAAAACTTTTTCCTTGATTTCACCCCCAAAATGTTGTATCTTTGCACTTTCCTATCAGTCGGCAGTTGTCAGAAGACAGAAGACAGTCGACAGATGGCAGAAGACAATTTCTGACCACTGACAACTGACAACTGACCACTAACCACTGACAACTCAAAACTTAAAACTCAAAACTCTTAATGACTTTTTAAAGAACGATTTAGCAAAAATTATACATGGCAAATGGCTCTTCAAGTATAGAGTCGTGATTATGAACGAATCTTCCTTGGAGGAGGTCAAAACCTTTCGCCTGAACCGCCTCAATGTCTTTGTATATAGCAGCCTATTTGCAATCCTGATGATTACCCTCACAACCTTGGTGATCATCTATTCCCCGCTTAGGCAATATATCTTAGGCTTCTCCGAGGCTGACCAACGCAAACAAATCGTGGATCTGACCTTCCATGCCGACTCCCTACAGCAGCGTATCGCCAGCAATGACGCTTATTTCCTTTCGCTCCAAAAAGTTCTCACTGGGGATATAGAACCCGATAAGATCAATAAGGACTCCGTGCTTAATGCGGTGCAACAAGTCCCTGCGGAAGTGGATCTCCAAGCCAGCGAAGAGGAAATGAAACTCCGCTCAGAGGTAGCCAATGAGGAACGCTACAATGTATTCGATGTGGCAACCGCCAATACCCGCAAGGCCTTCTTCCCGCCTATCCGGGGTATGATCTCCAATGAGTTCAAGGCCGACAAACGCCATTATGGGATCGACCTTACCGCTGCCGAAGGCACCCTGTCAAGGCTATAGGCGAGGGTACCGTTATTTTTCGCAGAATGGTCTGCACAGACAGGCTTCGTCTTGATTATAGAACACCCACATAACTTCGTCTCTGTATATAAGCACAACGCCTCCATCACTAAGAGACAAGGCGACAAGGTGCGCGCCGGGGAGGTCATCGCCCAAGTAGGGAATACAGGAGAACTCTCCACAGGTGTCCATCTGCACTTTGAACTATGGCATGAGGGCTATCCTGTAGATCCTCTTAACTATATGAATATCAAATAATCACAACACAACTATCATGAGTCTAAAGAGCTTTTATCGCCCGTAAGTGGGCTGCCTATATACGCAAACAGATAGACCGCTGGGCTGCTGATCCTATCGCAACCCAAGAGAAAGTCTTCCGCTCTATTATCCAAAAGGCCAAACATACCGCTTTCGGGCGCGATCATCACTTTGAGCAAATTCACTCCTACGAGGATTTCGTCCGCCAAGTGCCTATACGCGATTATGAGGCGCTAGCTCCCTATATAGAGCGCGTAAAAAAGGGCGAAGAAAACATCCTTTGGCCTGGCAAACCGCTTTATTTTGCCAAGACCTCTGGCACTACCAGCGGGGCGAAATATATCCCCCTGACCAAGGACTCCATGCCGTATCATATAGAGGCGGCACGCAATGCTATTATGTGCTATATCGCTGAAACAGGTAAGGCCGATTTTTGTCTCAGGCAAGATGATTTTTCCTACAAGGAAGCCCTATCTTGGAAAAAGAAAAAAACGGCATTCACCTAGGTAGGCTGTCAGGGTATCTCTGCGCACTATGTGCCTAAATACCTACAAACCAACCGTATGCCTTCATGGAAAACCAACTGTATAGAGGACTGGGAAACGAAGATTGATGCCATCGTGGAGGAAACTATCCATGAGAATATGACCCTTATCAGTGGGATCCCCTTGGGTACAGATGTATTTCGAGCGTCTCCAACAGAAATCCAAAAAGACAGTGGGAGAACTCTTTCCTAATTTTCAGCTGTTTATCTATGGGGGTGTCAATTACGAACCCTACCGCCAAAAAGTTCGAACACCTCATCGGTCGCAAGGTAGATAGCGTAGAGCTATACCCCGCCAGCGAAGGTTTCTTCGCTTATCAGGATACGCAAACGCAAAAGGGTATGTTGCTGCTGCTCAATGCGGGTATTTTCTACGAGTTTATCGAAGCGGATACTTTCTTTAGTGAAAACCCCAAACGTATCTCCCTCAAGGACGTACAGTTGGGCGTGAATTACGTGCTTATTGTCTCCACCAATGCAGGCTTATGGGGCTACAACATGGGCGATACGGTGATGTTCACCTCCCTATCCCCCTATCGCATCGTAGTAACAGGGCGTATCAAGCACTTTATATCAGCCTTTGGCGAACATGTCATCGCCAAAGAAGTAGAAGAAGCCCTCGCCGAAACTCTTGCCCAACAAGGAGGCGAAGTAAGCGAATTTACCGTAGCGCCTCAGGTCAATCCCCCCGCAGGGGAACTCCCCTACCATGAGTGGCTCATTGAGTTCGAGCAAGCCCCCAAGGATATGGAGGCTTTCGCCAATACCCTTGACAAAGCCCTACAAGCACAAAACAGCTATTACAAAGACCTCATAGAGGGCAAGGTACTCCAGCGCCTACGCATTACCCCCGTCCCCAAAGGCAGCTTCGCTCAATACATGAAATCCCAAGGCAAATTAGGAGGTCAGAACAAAACCCAACACCTCGCTAACGACCGCAGTATTGCAGACAAATTAAGTGAAAAAAATGAAAAAGTGAAGAGTGAAAAGAGACATTCTTCTTTTTTTCATTCGTCACTTGCCGTTAGTCACTTGTCATTCCTCACTAGTCGTTCGTCACTAGTCGTTACCTCCCCATATAAACCAGCAATATACTGATATCCGCTGGCGATACCCCACTGATACGAGAGGCTTGGGAGAGGGTCGTTGGGCGTATTTTCTTAAGTTTTTCCCGCGACTCGAAGGAGAGCGAGGTAAGTTTGTCATAATTGAAGCTTTCAGGTATACGGATATCCTCCAAGCGATTGAGTTTGTCCGCATTGTTCTTTTCTTTCTCTATATAGCCCGCATACTTGATCTCTATTTCTGTGTTCTCAAGTACTTCCTTGCTAAGCTGTTGCGCATCGGCAAACTCTTTTACTTGAGGAAGCTCCATAAAGTCGGCCACTGTGATATTGGGACGAGCCAGCACCTTAGCCATCTTATCGCCCTGCTTCATAGGAGAAGAATCATATTTGGCCAAAAGCGGATTAGCCTCTTCGGGGGTAATACTCGTCTCTTTGAAGAACTGTACAAAAGCGGCTGTTTTGGCCTCTTTCTCTTCCAGCAGACGCATGCGCTCCTCACTGGCCAAGCCTAAGGCATAGCCCATAGGAGTTAGGCGTGCATCGGCATTATCCTGCCTGAGCAGCGTACGATATTCGGCACGAGAGGTGAACATACGGTAAGGCTCTTCAGTGCCCTTGGTGATAAGGTCATCTATCAGTACCCCTATATAAGCCTCGTTGCGCTTAAGCACAAAGGGCGATTGCTCTTGTACCTTACGGGAAGCATTGATACCTGCGATGGTCCCTTGCGCGCCTGCTTCTTCGTAGCCTGTCGTCCCATTGATTTGACCGGCAAAGAAGAGATTTTCTACCAGCTTAGTCTCCAAGGTTGCTTTGAGTTGTGTTGGCGGAAAATAATCATATTCTATGGCGTAACCAGGGCGGAGAAACTTCACCTGTTCGAAGCCTGCCACCTTGCGCAAGGCCTCATACTGTACCTCTTCAGGGAGAGAAGTGGAGAAGCCATTGACGTACATCTCTACCGTATGCCAGCCTTCAGGTTCTACAAAGAGCTGATGGCGATCCTTATCGGCAAAGCGGTTGATCTTATCCTCAATAGAAGGACAATAGCGTGGCCCCACTCCCTGGATACGGCCGGTAAACATAGGGGAGCGGTCAAAGCCTGTACGCAATATATCATGCACCTGCTCGCTGGTATAGGTCATATAACAATCTAGCTGATGCGCAAGAGGCTTTGTTAGTGGCAGGTAGGAGAATTTCTCAGGGTTCTCGTCCCCTGGTTGGGAAGTCATCTTGGAATAGTCCAAAGAGCGGCCATCCACCCTCGGAGGCGTCCCTGTTTTCATACGGCCTGCTTCAAAGCCATGGGCTACCAAGCACTCGGTGATGCCTGTGGCGGCTTTCTCCCCTGCCCTACCCCCCACCAAGGGTCTTCAGACCAATATGCAATACCCCATTGAGGAAAGTACCGTTGGTGAGTACCACACTCTTGGCGCGTATCTCACCACCAAGGGAGGTTTTAACACCAACCGCCTTGTCGCCCTCTATGAGTACCTCGGTAACCATTTCTTGAAAAATCAAGATTAGGGAGCTTCTCTAGCTGCAAGCGCCATGCTTCCGAAAAGCGCATACGGTCGCTCTGGGCACGTGGACTCCACATGGCAGGGCCTTTGGACTTGTTGAGCATCTTGAACTGAATGGCCGTCTGGTCAGTGATAATGCCCATATAGCCTCCCAACGCATCGATCTCGCGGACAATTTGCCCTTTGGCAATGCCTCCCACGGCAGGGTTACAGGACATCTGTGCCATGTTCTGTAGTTGCATGGTAATAAGTAGGGTCTTTGCCCCTGTATTGGCGAGCAGCAGCAGCTTCACAGCCTGCGTGTCCTGCGCCGACTACTATAACGTCGTACATCTCTTTAATTGTTAATTATCAATTGTTAATTGTTAATTCTGTGATACGCATGCCTAATTTTTTAAAACATACGTAATGCTACAATTATTAATGGTTAGTTGTCTATTACATCAAACTAAACAGAGAAATTATACGATTCCAACTCTTGTATAATTGACAACTAACAATTAACAATTAATAATTATTGCTGTTGTTTTTTTGTTGTTTTAAGAATACTAGTAAGCAACTTAATTACTTCAGTTGCATCTGTTCTTATACTATCATACTCTTTTGGAGTAATATAATCTGTTCTTGATAGAAGTTCTAACCAATATAAGGTTTCATTTATTTCTTTTTTTGAGCAATAGTAAGCTTATGAATAAAATCTGAAGTGCTTTCAGAATGTTCTGATTCATATACCATAGCCCCAACAGAGGTGCCACTGCGCAAGACTTGCTTAGAAAGTACATATTCCTTTTTTCTTCTGTCAAATACCTATAAAGATTGACCATTCTCACAGCAAGCGCCATGCTCTTTTTCCTTTAGTATGTTTTTCTTTCATTCTCTTAGCTATTAACAATTGACAATTAACAATTAACAATTGATTTAGCTCTCCATTTGGCAATAAACGCTGGCTTGGCACCTCCTTCCTTTTGGGCATAGAGATAGGTCTCCACAAGGGTCTTTTTCAGGGTTGAGGTAGCGACCACGGCTCTTATAGCCCTGCATGGTATCTCCAAGGAAGGTCTCGGAGAGAAAGTTAATATCATATTCCTGAATCACCCACTCACGATGGTCTCGTTCTCGCATCATATCCAATGCCCACTGGGTATATTTCACGTTATTGACATGGGAATTGACGTCTAAGTCGCTAATTCTCACCTTGAAGTCGGCCACATGAATCATCTCTTCTGGTAGCATCACACGCTCAGTTTGCATATCAAGCCCTCCTTCACGACGGGGGTGAAAAAGCGCTTGGCGGTCAGTCATATCAATAGGGCGGCGAGAGGCTATATCCATGGTGATCCAAGTGGAGGTACTCTCCCCTATCTTGCGGTCACCTACATAAAGCTCAAACTGGCGGAAGGCATGCACCCCCTGAATAGGCAATGACCAGGTATGAATGGTTACCCGCTCATTCCACTGTGGCCACTGATACATCTTGAGTTTCTGCTGGATCAGTGCCCAGAAAAAGCCTTGTTTAACTAAGTCCTTATAGCCAAAGCCTAAGGACGCCGCATGCTCTGCGGCTATATCTTGCAACATACCCAATACCCCATAGAGGCCTAATTGGTTGTTCAAATTCACTTGGGTGCTACGTACTTTATACGTTTCTGTAAATATCGTCATAGTCTCAGTTGTTAGTGATTAGTTTTTAGTGGTTAGTGGTTAGTGATTAGTTGTTAGTGGTTAGTGATTAGTTTTATGACTCATCACTTGTCATTTGTCACTTGTCACTTGTCATTTATAATTATTTTGGTATTCTCCCAGCACCTTCAGGTCTTCACTCATAACCTCAAGCAGGCGGAGGGCTTCCTTATATTGCTGGTAATTGGGGAAAGTGCCTTCTACAAAGAAAGCATATTTCCACGGCGTGTCTATCACAGGGAGAGATTGGATCTTGGTCATATTAATCTGGTAGTCTCTCAGTACGTTTAGCACCGTGGCCAAACTCCCACTTTGGTCATAGAGTTGGAACTTGAGAGTTACCTTATTGATACCTTCCTTAGTGCTATAAGGGTCTTTGGTAGTGAGCACTACAAAGCGGGTCGCATTCTGCTTGATGGTCTGTATGCCCTCGGCCAAAATCTCTAAGTCATAGAGCGCCGCTGCCGAAGTGGAGGCTATTGCTGCTATACCCTTGAGTTGTCCTTGGCGTATTTCCTTAGCCGCTTGAGCGGTGTTGGTAGCCTCTACCAATTTCATCTGGGGGTAGTCCTCAAAGAAATCTTTGCACTGCAACAGCGCCATATAGTGAGAGTGTACCTCGGTAATATCGGAAAGGGTTTGCCCAGGAGCGCCATCAGATGGTGCTGAATATTCATATAATACTCCCCTGCTATGTATAGGTTGTTGCGGTCAATCAGGGCATAGTTAGGCAATATTGCCCCTGCAATACTGTTCTCTATAGCCATGACTCCTGTCTGTGCCTGACCCGAAAGCAGCGCCTTAACTACCGCATCAAAAGAGCGGCACTCCAAGATATCTATCCCGCTGCCAAAAGTAGTCCTGAGCAGCTTGATAATGAAATGAGCCTTCTGTCCCTTGTATAGCGACCATAATATCAATTGTTAATTGTTATTTCCCATGTTGGTACAAGCCAAAGTACTGAGTAGTTACAAACTTTGAATAATTGACAATTAACAATTGATAATTGACAACTATTTGTTGTTACTAAAGTAAATCAGTTTTTCTCCTATATACGGTTAGGAGTTTGGATTTGGAGATAAAACCAATGTATTTCCTTCCTTGATCACAGGTAGGTTCCAAGCGCCTGTACTCTGGAACTTGTCCATAACTTGGTTCATGTTATCCACTCCCATGTGTATTAGGGCTGGAGGCGGTTGCATCATCTCCAAGACGGAGACTTTCTCATAGAGTTCTTTTTTTCAAATATCAGGTGGCGAATATCGTCCAAGAGAATCACCCCTCTAAGCTGCCTTTCTCTCTGTCCAAGACAGGAAAGATATTGCGAGAAGACTCTCTGACAGCCTCATAGACCACGCCCTTGAGATTCATATCGGTATAGACAGGGACGAAATTGGTCTCTATCACCTGCCCCATATCCATAAGGGTGAGAATGGCTTGGTCTTTTATCCTGATTAACAAGCTCTCCCTTGCGACCCAACTCCATGGTATAGATAGAGTACTTGTTGAAATACTTAGCTATAGAAAAAGAAATCACCGCTGTGACCATTGCTGGGACAAAAAGAGCATAACCGCCTGTTACCTCTGCTATAAGGAAAATAGCCGTCAGTGGTGCATGAAGTACCCCAGTCATCAGGGCTGTCATTCCGATAAGGGTAAAGTTGGCCAAGGGTAGCTTATGTGGCAACCACTCTATTTGGTTGATAATACGAGCAAAACAATTGCCCATCACCCCACCCATAAAGAGCATAGGTGAGAAGATACCTCCTACTCCCCCTGCTCCAAAGGTTACCGAGGTGGCCACTACCTTGAGAAAGCCAAGCCAGCTAAAAAGCAGGATAATAACCTCAAGGATTATGCAAGTCCCAACCAAAGATATTGTCTCCTAAGGAGAGTTCTGGGTGGCCTTCCTTGAGGTGGTTAATCACCCTCATGCCCTTCCCCCATAGAGTGGTGGCATAAGAAAAACCAACAAGCCCAACACCGCCCCTCCTATAAGTAAGCGTACATAGGGGCGAGGAGAAGCGCGCAAAGAAACGATTCACCCACTCATAGACAAAGGTAAAGTAAGCCGACATGAAGCCGCCTACTACCCCTAAGAGCAGGTAGAAAGGAATGTTACGCATCAGGAAGCTACCACTGACCTGAATGGGCAGTAGTGCTGCATTGCCAAAGAACAGATAAGAGATCAGCACCCCCGAAAGAGAGGCTACAAAAAGCGGCAACAGCGACCAGAGTGTCAGGTCTAAGCCAAAAACCTCTATAGCGAAAAGAATACCCGCCAAAGGTACCTTGAAGATCGCTGCCAAAGCCGCCGCAGAAGCACAGGCCAAAAGGAGCATTCGGTCGGACTGGTTGATATGGAACAAGCGGGCTATCTGCGAGCTGATACCTGCTCCTGTAACCACCATAGGTCCTTCGAGTTTCTACCGACCCCCCAAAGCCAATGGTAATAGGGGCGGTAAGCAAGCTCCCATAGGCTTGGAAACGCTTCATAATCCCCTTTTGCTTGGCTACTGCATAGAGAATAGAGGGAATCCCATGACTGACGTCCTTGCGGATTACATATTTCTTTACCAAATAGACCAAGAGAAAACCCACCGCTGGGAAAACCACATAGAAGCCATAGTTAATATAGCGGATAATATTGCCCACCAGCACCTCCTCAATAAAGTGCGTCAAGGAGCGCATCGCCAGTGCAGCAAAGCCCGTAGCGACCCCTACCAAGACACAAAGCAGTAGTATAAACTGCCTATGTGAGGTACTGTGTCTTCCATTGTAGGAATTTTATATACCAACGCTGCGCTGTTGTTTTCATTGTAGTTTTGAGCTGTGAGTTCTGAATTTTGAGTTATCTATGCGGTCACTAGTCATTAGTTACTTGTCATTAGTCACTAATCATTAGTCATTATTTAAACTCTTTCTCGTGGCGTTTGCGATCGTTCTCGTCCAAATAAATCTTTCTAAGACGCATATTCTTAGGAGTCACCTCTACATATTCGTCTTTTTGGATATATTCGAGGGCTTCTTCTAGGGAAAACTTAATAGGCGGAGCCAGTTTCACCTTTTTCATCGGAACCTGCAGCACGTACGTTGGTGAGCTTTTTTTGGTCTTGGTTACATTGACCACCATATCCCCACTACGGGAGTTCTCACCGATTACCTGTCCTGTATAGATGTCTTCCCCAGGGAAGATAAAGAAGCGACCTCTGTCCTGCAACTTATCCAAAAGAATAGGGAATAGCTGTTCCTTGTTCCATAGAGATGAGCGAACCGTTGATACGTCCTGAATTTCCCCTTTGAAAGGCTGAAACTCCAAGAAGCGGTGATGGATAATAGCTTCTCCTGCTGTGGCAGTAAGCAATTGATTTCTAAGGCCTATGATGCCACGGGAAGGAATAAGAAACTTGATAACCATACGCTCTCCCTTAGGCTCCATGCTGAGCATTTCACCCTTGCGGAGGGTCACAAAAATCCACCGCCTTTCCACTGACATTCTCTGGTAGGTCTATAGTGAGTTCCTCTACAGGTTCGCACTTCACACCGTTTATTTCTTTTGATAATAACTTGGGGCTGACCTATTTGTAGTTCGTAGCCCTCGCGACGCATGGTCTCGATAAGTACCGAAAGGTGTAACACTCCACGACCATAGACGATAAACTTATCCGCACTATCGGTAGCCTCCACCCGTAGGGCAAGGTTTCCAATTCGCGTTCGAGACGCTCCTTGATATGTCGGGAAGTAACGAATTTTCCATCTTTGCCGAAGAAAGGCGAGTCATTGATGGTAAAGAGCATACTCATGGTAGGCTCATCAATAGCTATAGTAGGCAGTGCTTCAGGATTTTCAAAGTCGGCAATGGTATCGCCAATATCAAAAACCTTCCAAGCCAGCAATGGCACAGATGTCACCTGCCTGTACGCTCTCTACTTTCTTACGCCCCTAGGGCCGTCAAAGGTATGGAGTTCGCGTATTTTTTTGATTTTTATGATGCTACCATCGCGCTTTACCAAGGAGATATTCATACCTGCCTCAAGAGTACCTCGGTGCAAGCGTCCTATGGCAATACGCCCTGTAAAGGTAGAGTAGTCAAGGGAAGTAATGAGCATCTGGAGGCTACCTTGGGTAACCTCAGGAGCAGGGATATACTTGACTACCATATCCAAAAGTGGCTCTATGGTAGTGGTAGGCTTGCGCCAGTCTTCGGACATCCAGTTCTGCTTGGCTGAACCATATACAGTAGGGAAGTCCAGCTGCCAATCCTCTGCACCGAGTTCGAACATAAGGTCAAATACTGCCTCATGCACCTCCTCTGGGGTACAGTTTTCCTTATCCACCTTGTTGATTACCACAATGGGTTTGAGTTTCATCTCAATGGCCTTCTGCAACACGAAGCGTGTCTGTGGCATAGGCCCCTCGAAGGCATCTACAAGCAAGAGTACCCCGTCGGCCATATTGAGCACACGCTCCACCTCCCCACCAAAGTCGGCGTGGCCTGGGGTATCTATGATATTAATTTTTTTGTGCCCTTATAATTGACCGATACATTCTTAGAGAGGATAGTGATCCCGCGTTCACGTTCCAAATCATTGTTATCCAGAATCAACTCGCCCGTTTCTTGGTTATCGCGAAAGAGCGCGCAGTGGTGTAAGATTTTATCTACTAAGGTTGTTTTTCCGTGGTCAACATGCGCAATAATGGCTATGTTTCTAATAGCTGTCATACAATTTTTTTAGGGCGCAAAAAAATACGAAAAAGTTTTTTTAGTTTTTTTAGTTTTTAGTTTTTTTAGTTATTTAACTAATGAGCTAATTTGCGAATTTGCTGATTGACTCATTATAAAAAAATAGCGCTACAATGGCGGCAATAATCCCATAGACGAGCATAGGAATAACCGTTTTTCTTAAGGATACTACCCTCTGCATTGTCAATACCTAGGACGGAACAACCTGCAATAATATTGTTGATGCACACCATATTTCCCATAGCACCCCCTACTGACTGTAAGGCCAAAATCAGTGGTACGGAAAGCCCTGTGGCGGTAGCTACCGAATACTGTACCGCCCCGAAGGTAACATTGGAAATGGTATTGGAGCCAGAGAAGAATGCCCCTAAAGCCCCTAAGTAGGAGGCAAAAAGATACCCAATGCTGCTGTGTGGCATTGGCCAATCCCTACCAATGACTTGGGTCATGGAATCCTCTCCGCCAATCATCATAAGTTTCACCATAATCATAGCACCTACCAAGGCAAGGAAAGGTTTCTGCATCTGGAAGGCACTCTTGAGGTAGATGTCCTTGCACTTATCCCAAGACAAGCGGAATATAAAGAAGGAAAGTACCACAGTAACTATAAAAAGGAATGAGCGAAGGGGTATAGAGGAGCTTATAGCTATCGCTTACCCCAGTTCGGAAGATATCTTCTACGGAGAAGATCAATCCTCGGCTGACTTTGAAAACTCCCATTTCACCCAAGGAGAACTGGAACCACTCAGTGGCATCGTTGAGCATCGCCTTGAGAGGGAGCTGCTTTACTCGGGTGATGATCAGAATCACAATAAGCAAAAAGGGTAGGCGTAAAAGCCTTGATAAGGGTACTGCCTCGGTATAGATTGCTTTTTCTTGTACCTCTGCTGTTTTGGACAATCCCTATGCCCTTGCCTGCTACCAATACCGAGATAAAGAGTCCTATAGCCCCTCCGACTAAGGAAGGAAATTCATAATTGAACTGGGCAATTAAGAAATAAGGAACGGTACAAGAGAGGATACTAATAAGAATAAAGAGTGCATTTTTGCTTGATTTCTTTCCAAGAAACAATAAAGCGCAAAAGCCAATACTGGAATCACAAAACCTGCGATAAGGTGAATGAGCGCAGTGATTTGCCCTATTTTGGAAACATCATCTCCGTTAATTGTTCCACTATCCAAGAGGGTTTTGAAACCATACCAAGTAGGGGTGCCGACCGCTCCAAAGGAAACAGGTACAGAGTTCATCACCAAAGCGAGCATAACCACTGGCATAGGTTTAAACCCTAAGCCTACCAAGATAGGCGCTGCAATAGCCACAGGAGTACCGAAGCCACTAGCCCCTTCAAGCATAAAAGCAAAAAGCCCAGCCGATAATCATCAGCTGTGCTACAGGATTCGGGCTGATGTTGCCCAGCCACTGGCGGAGCGTATTCATAGCCCCAGAGGCTTCCATCATACGGTTGAAGAATACTGCCCCGAAAAATCACTGAAATAGGAGTGAATACCGAGATAATCGCAGAGACAATATTGGCATTTAACAATACAAACTCATTCTTGAAGTAGAAGAGTTGTAACACATACACTAAACCTCCAATCAGTGGTAAGGCTACATATGAAGGGAAAGCATTGCGCTTTACCATAAGGTAAATCAGTAGCACAATAGGAAAGATGCTCAAAAAGATCCATATCAATTGTTAATTATTAATTGTTAATTGTCAATGATTAATGACTAATTAAGGTTTTCTAATTTTGCGCAAATATATAACATTTCAGACATATAAACAAATTTTTTTCAGTAATCAGAGGGCAGCAATCAGAGGTCAGCGCTTGAAACTGACCCCTGACTACTGACCCTATGAAAAACTAGATAGAATTAAGGAATTCGAGTAGGTCAGCTCGTTCCTTTTTGGAGAGTTTCTTAAAGATTTCTTTTAGAACGGAGCGCTTCGCCTCCATGCCAAAGAATAGCCTCTGTTATATTCTTAGCACGACCATCGTGTAAGAACTCAGTATGTCCATTGACCATGTCTTGTAATCCAATGCCCCCAAAGGGGACGGGTACGCCATTCACGACCATTGGCTAGGGAAGTCTGGACGACCATCGGCAAGGTCTTCTCCCATATCATGCAAGAGCATATCGGTATAAGGATAGAAGGTGTAGTATAATCGGGCTGCTCCTGTGCCGAGAGCATACTAGCGCCACATAATCCGAAACAAACGGCGAGTATCTTTTTTTCATTATAAAGATTTAAATTTGTGTTTCTTAGAGAGGGCAAAGATATGCTTTATTTGATACAAATCCAAATAAAAATAAAAGAAATTGCAAAAAGATAAATACTAAATAATTAATATGATATCGTCTTGTAATGATTAAATTCGTACCTTTGCAAAAATATACATTATGTTAGTTGATTTCAACACTTTACAAGATACGGCACGGGTATGGATCTATCCGTGTAATCGCTTGCTGACCGAAGAGGAACGCACACAGATCAGCGCCGACCTTAAGGCATACCTTAGCTCATGGGCATCGCATGGACAGTCGGTTCGGTGTGCCTTTGAGATTCCTTATGACCGCTTTATCGTCATTGCAGCTGATGAGAACCAGCATATAGGCGGCTGCTCCTTGGACGATTTGGCTCACTTTATCCAAGACTTGGAACGCAAACACAATCTTTTGCTCTTGGACAAAATGAATGTAAGTTACCGCCATGAGGGTGAAATCTACTATGTACCTTTGGTAGATTTCAAGAAATTAGCCCAACAAAAAAAGGTGAATAACCAAACTATTGTTTTTAACAACTTGGTTACCAACCTTTATGAGTACCAACATGCATGGGAAACACCCATGGAGCATAGTTGGCATAATCGTTTTCTCAAATAGAGCGTATGATTATTTCTTTGCTTTTTACCTTTACCACAAGTTCGATTTCGTCATTGATGAACTTGTCCTTTAGGTCACCAAATACAGACTTAGAAGCGTAATTCACTCCGAAATCCACTCGGTTGATTTCAAAAAGGCTTAGACTCAAGGGTTACTTCACCATCGGCAATGGTAAGGGTAGCAGGAAAGAAATAGTTTTGGTTTTACCCTTTAGAGTAAGATCCCCAGTTACGTTGGTTCCGTCGAAGGAAGTAAGCTTGAAAGTCCCAGTAGGATAGGTTTTTACGTTGAAGAAGTGGTCAGCCCCATCTTCCTTACCTGTACCTTTGAGGTGTGCTTCAAGGTCTAGCTTACCGTCAGCTTCGGTGATGTCGGTTACAGTAATGGAGTTCATATCAATGGTGAAATCACCTGTGATATTACCATTATCTACGGTAAGGCTACCGCTTTTCAAACTAATAGTTCCTGTGTGTTGGCCAGTAGGTTTCTTTCCTACCCACTCTATTACGGAAGAAGGTTCTGCGGTGTAGGTACCAGAGGCAACCACATTGGCAGCCACTTGTTCTACAGCAGCAGCTGCTTGGTCTGCGGCTTGTTCTGCATTTGCATTGTTGTTCTTACAACTTGCCAAAGAAAGGGCAAGCACAACGGCACAAGAGAGTACAATCTTTTTCATGCGTATTTCTGTTTATTAAATAAAGGGCAAAGATAGCATTTATTTATTTTTGCTCTTTATCAATCAAATGTTAAAACTTTTTTTAGCTATTATGCAAACCCATATTTCCATTGTAGGAATGGGAAGTATTTCCCCTTTGGGACATACCCGTCAGGAGGTGTGGCGTTCCTACCTATCCGAGGGGCACCTGCTTGAGAATAAGGTCATTGGCGACACTCTTTTTCCCTGTAGGCGCTTTAGGAGGTGAGGCTTTGGCAGAGATTGCCCTCTTGCAACAGACCTCCGTTAAGTACAAGGACTTAGACCCCACGGTGCTCTATGCCATGTATGCTGCGCGCCAAGCCCTTGGTGAGGCTCTTTGGTCAACGGATAAGGACTTTGGCATCAATATAGGTTCCTCCCGTGGTGCTACGACTCTTTTTTTGAGCAATATCATGCACAGTACTTAGCCCAAGGCAAGACCACTCCGCTGGCCTCCCCTACTACCTCTTTGGGCAACATAGCCTCATGGGTGATGCAAGATGCCAAGGGGCATGGTGTGGCTATCTCCCACTCTATTACGTGCTCTACGGCGCTACATGCTTTGGTCAATGCCGTGGCTTGGCTGCATGCCGATATGGCCGAGGGCTTTCTTATCGGTGGTAGTGAAGCGGCACTAACGCCCTTTACCCTTGCCCAGATGAAAGCTCTAAAGATCTATGGCAATGCCACAGCTGCCTATCCCAGCGTACCCTTGCTTACAAGCAAGGAGAAAAACACCATGGTACTGGGCGAAGGCGCGGCTGTTTTTGCCTTGGAGAAAGGCAGCTCTCCCCGCGCTTTGGCTACCATCAGAGGCATTGGCTATGCCAGTGAACCCATCACCCATCCGGTGGCCATCTCCGCCGATGCCGAAGCACTGCGCCGCAGTATGCAGCAAGCCCTTGAGGGGATAGATCCCAAGGAGGTAGATGTGGTTATCCCCCATGCCACAGGTACACTAAAGGGCGATCAGGCCGAATACTTGGCTTTGGCAGAGGTCTTTGGCACAGAGCTGCCCCTGCTTACCACTAACAAATGGAAAATCGGACACACCTTTGCCGCCAGTGGTGCCTTGGCTATGGAAATGGCCGTGCTGATGCTCCAGCAACAACACTTTTTGCCTCTCCCCTACCTCCCCGCTGCCCCTGAGCGCCCACTTAGAAACATACTTATCAACGCCACAGGCTTTGGTGGCAATGCGGTAAGCGTGCTAATAAGTGAAAAAGTGAATAGCTGTTTTTAACTATTCACTCTTCGTTTTTCATTTTTTTGCAGAAAAGTTTTTGGACATACCAAATATTTGTAGTATTTTTTGCCAGCTGAATTATTTCATAAAAAAACCAATCCTAATGAAGATTAGCAAAAGAACAAATAGACGCGCTTAATGCCGTAATTACCTTAGAGATTGACAAGGCCGACTACCAAGGAAAGGTAGAGGAAGCACTGAACAACTATCGTAAGAATGCCTCTGTCCCAGGCTTCCGCAAAGGACATGTGCCTATGGGAATGATTAAAAAAACAATATGAAAAGGCCATACAGATGGATGAGCTTAACAAACTCATCAGTCAGTCCTTGAATGATTTCATCGATCAGGAGAAGCTCCAGCTACTAGGCCAGCCTATTCCTAAAGAGGAAGGTTCAGATGCCAACTTTGGCGGCGATCACCACAAGCTTGTTTTTGAAATAGGCTTAGAACCTGAATTTACCATTGACCTAAGCCAACCTATTGACTACTACGATATCAAAGTAACTGATAAGGAAATAGATACTCAGATAGAGCACCTCCGTGGCCACTTCGGCCGTTATGAGGAGAGCGATAGCATCACTGAGAAAAAGCCAGATTTCAGGTACTTTCTTCAATGAAGCGGAACATATAGACAAATTCTTCACTTTCACCGCTGCACAATTGGGCGAAAAAAAGCCTTAGAAGCACTCAAAGGCAAAAAAAGTAGGTGACCAACTTACCCTCTCCACGAAAGGCCTTTTTTTAAGGATGCACATATGCTTATGCAAGCCCTTGATAAACCACATGATGAGGTACACGACCTAGATATAGAGGTAACTTTCACTGTAGAGAAAATCCAAGAGCAGATTTTGGCAGAGATGAACGAGGAGTTCTTCCAAAAAGTATATCCTGATACCACTACCGAAGAGGCTTTCCGCGAGAAGGTAGCCAAGAGTATCAAAGAAGACTTTGACCACTCTTGCGATGTACGCCTTTTGGACGATGCCACTGAAGCTCTTTTGGAAAGAACCAAGTTCGACCTTCCTGCTGACTTCCTCAAGCGCTGGATTCGCGCCACTAGTGAAAACCCTATCACTGAAGAAGAAGCAGCTGAAGACTACGAAAAATCTGAAAAAGGCCTACGCTACCAACTTATAGAAGGCAAGATCATAAAGGACAACAACCTACAGGTGTCTTACGATGAAATCCGCGAGTTCTGTGAAAATGCAATCCGCGCTCAGATGGCACGCTTTGGCTTGTTTGAAATCGGAAAGAAAGAGTTGGACAACTTTGTAAACAATACCCTAAAAGAACGTGCAGAAGTAGAACGCATCCATCGTGAACTCACCGGAGGCAAGCTCATACAGTTCTACAAAGAAAAAGCCAACTTGAACAAAATAGAGATTGATATAGACTCTTTTATAGAAAAGTTCTATTCACACCAACACCATCACTAATTAACAAGACATGGATTATTCAAAAGAATTTAAAAAATATGCTACCCAACATAGAGGCATCAGCAGCATGTACTACGATGCGATCGTCAGCAGCATGACTCCCTATATTGTGGAAGAACGCCAGCTAAATGTAGCACAGATGGACGTGTTCTCTCGTCTTATGATGGATAGAATTATCTTTTTGGGTACTGATGTTAATTCGAATGTAGCCAATATTATACAAGCCCAATTGCTTTTTCTTGGAAAGCGTGGATGCCAGCAAGGACATCCAGATATACATCAACTCCCCAGGGGGTGAGGTGTATTCAGGCTTGGGTATCTATGATACTATGCAATTCATCAAGCCCGATGTAGCGACCATCTGTACAGGTATGGCCGCTTCCATGGCCGCAGTGCTGCTCTGTGCAGGTGCTCATGGCAAGCGCTCAGCCCTACCCCACTCCCGTGTGATGATTCACCAACCACTGGGAGGCGCACAAGGGCAAGCCAGTGATATAGAAATCACCGCCCGTGAGATCCTAAAAAAATCAAAGAGGAATTAGCCCTTATCATCGCACGCCACTCAGGCAAATCCACTGAGGAGGTTATCCGTACAGGAGACCGTGACTACTGGATGATCGCCAGCGAAGCCAAAGATTTTGGTATGATAGACGAGGTGCTTATCCGACAAAAAAATAACCCCTTAACATTCAAATATTATGAGTTCATCAACTGAAGTATGTTCCTTCTGTGGGAGGCATTCGGGAAAGGATGTTTTCCTTGTCTCCAGCGGTGTAGAGAGCAATGTATATATCTGTAATTTTTTTGTATAGAGCAAGCGGCAAGTATCTGGCGTTCTGAGATAGAGAACAACAAGAAGAAGGCCATCATGGCACTCAACAAAGACCTTTTGCTAAAGAAACCTACAGAAATCAAGGGCTTCCTTGACCAATATGTCATTGGGCAAGAGGCTACTAAAAAGGTGCTTTCTGTAGCGGTATACAATCACTACAAGCGACTGCTACAAGAGCGCGATGAGCATGAAGTGGAAATACAAAAGAGTAACATCGTGATGGTTGGGCAAACAGGGACAGGTAAGACCCTTATGGCACGTACCATTGCCCAGATGCTCAATGTACCTTTGGCCATTGTAGATGCCACTGTCTTTACCGAAGCAGGTTATGTAGGAGAGGACGTGGAGAGTATCCTCACGCGTCTGCTACAAGCAGCTGACTACGATGTGGATAGAGCCGAGCGCGGTATTGTCTTTATAGACGAGATAGACAAGATCGCGCGCAAAGGCGACAATCCCTCTATCACCCGTGATGTATCAGGCGAAGGGGTACAACACGCCTTGCTCAAACTCTTGGAAGGCTCTATTGTAAATGTACCCCCCAAGGGAGGGCGTAAGCACCCTGACCAAAAGTATATAGAAGTCAATACCGAGCATATCCTCTTTATTGCAGGAGGTGCTTTTGATGGTATAGAACAGATCATTGCCAAACGTATGAACCGCCAAGCAGTGGGCTACAATACCTCCAAGGAGACCCGTGTAGATGATAAGAACCTACTCCAGTATGTAACTCACAAGGATCTAAGAGATTTTGGGCTTATCCCTGAGATCATCGGCCGACTTCCTGTGCTTACCTATATGAACCCTCTGGATAAGGAAACCCTCCGCATGATCCTCACCGAGCCAAAGAACGCTATTATCAAGCAATATATCAAACTTTTCGGTATGGATGATATCTCGCTTTCCTTTGAGGAAAATGCACTGAATTTCATCGTAGAAAAAAAGCCTTAGAGTACAAGCTTGGTGCGCGTGGATTGCGTTCGCTCTGTGAGAGTATCCTCACCGATGCGATGTTCTCCCTACCTGGTACAGGGGAAAAGAGCTTGGTAGTTACCCGTGCTTATGCTGAGGATAAACTCACCAAATCGGGCTTTACCCAACACCTACTTAGTGCATAATAGTTTAGGAATAGTTGTAAGGATATAGAGCTGCAAGGCGTCTATATCCTTTTTAACGTAGAAAACATGAAAAAAAGACTTTTTTTATTATCTCTTCTATTACTCTTGGGAGTAATAGCTTGTAAGCACAATTCTTCTGGGCAAATCGCCTCACAGAAGGACGTGATTACCAACCAGATTTATTTTGCTGATAAACCCATCGTTTCTGCTCACCGTGCAGGCAAGGGAATCGCAGGCTATCCAGAGAACTGCTTGCAGACGATTCAGTATCTTTCCAAAAAGGGTATCCACAGCTTTGAGATAGACATCTTTGAAAGTACGGATGGCGATCTTATGCTCATGCACGATGACAAACTCGGTCGTACTGCTACAGGGCAAGGCATCGTTTCCCAAATGAGCACCGAAGCGCTGCTCAAGGAACGTCTCAAAGATGATTTTGGCAAAGAAACCACTTTTTCAAATACCGCTACTAAAGGACGTATTGGCTTGGTGTAAGCAACACAATGCCTACCTGATGTTGGATTTCAAAAAGGGGATTTCCTATAGCAAGGTAGCCGAACTGGTACGTGCCGAGCAGATGCAAGGGCAGGTGGTACTTATCAGCTACAATGTGGAACAAGCCAAAGCCCTCTATCGCGTAGCTCCTGAGATGCTTATCTCGGTTACGGTACGCAATCAGGACGAACTGGATCGTATCTTGGAAACAGGTATTCACAAGGACAAATTGGTGGCTTTCACTGGGGTACACCTAGCTGATGACAGTCTTTACAAAAAAACTCAATGAGCTTAGAATCCCCTCCATTCTCGGTACCCTTGGTAACTTAGACAAGCGTGCTGAAGCCCGTGGCGACCATCTCTACAAAGAATGGGCACAGAAAGGTATACAGATATTCTCTACTGATAGACCCTTTGCACCAAAATTTTAATGATTAATGCCACACATGGGGGTCTTATGCGGTTTTTTTATCTAGCATGAGAGCTGCCGCTTTGGAGTGCTTATGGCTTACCGCACAGGAGTACTCATAGGGGATATGCTTTTGCTTTCCTTAACCTTACAAGCAGCGTTACGGCGCTGCTTTTTTTGTTGGTTACAAGTGGTTTGTATACTTAGGCCTGCCACTTGCACTCTTAGGTTGCTATGATAAGGCTTATGGGCCTTGCTCATTGTATAGGAAACCTTAGCAAACCGAGATAGTACTTCATGATAGGGGAGTGATAGGGGCTGGGGAGTATAGGTAGGAATTAGTGATTAGACGCAATAAATTGCGTCTCTACATAGGTGGTGGCTAAGGTAGTTCCTTGCCTAGCATAGTCCTGTGTAGAAACGCAATTTATTGCTTATCAATGAATTAGAGTATAGGTTTTTCTTGCGATAGTTTATTATATTTCCCCTTTTTTTCTACAGCGTCCTGAAGGGCGGCGATGGTAGCGTCAAGGTCGGTGTAGGAGAGGGCATCGTTGAGGAAGTAGCTTTCGTAACCGCTAGGGTGGCAAGTAGATACCACGAGAGAGAAGCGCATGGAAGTACTTCTTGAAACGGCCATGATCGGCACGCTGGGCAGAGGCAAAGTCGGTTACAGGTGTCTCACTGAAAAACACCGAACACATAGAGCCAAATCGATTGATCTGTACAGGGATACCCGCCTGAGCAAATACTTTTTCAAATCCTGCGTGCAAGTAGGCGGTTTTCTTTTCTAAGCTCTCGAATACTTCTGGCCTATTTTCTATCTCGGTGAGCATGGCTAGTCCTGCACTCATCGCCAATGGATTTCCGCTGAGTGTACCTGCCTGATAGACAGCTCCTGTAGGGGCTAAGTGATCCATAATCTCGGCTCGGGCAGCAAAAGCCGCCACTGGGAGTCCGCCTCCGATGACCTTACCAAAGGTAACTAAGTCTGCCTTGATATTCAAAGCCTCTTGAGCGCCTCCTTTGGCCAATCGGAAGCCTGTCATCACCTCGTCCAAGATAAGGAGGGCACCCTGCTCATCACAAAGCGTGCGAAGGCCTTCCAAGAAGCCTTTTGCTGGCAAGACACAGCCCATATTTCCTGCGATAGGCTCTACTATAATGGCAGCAATCTGCTGAGGGTGGGCAGTGAAAAGGGCTTTTACCGAATCCAAATCGTTATAGGGTGGCCAGTAGGGGTGTCCTTGGCGGTGCCTTGAGTAACCCCAGGGCTATTAGGGTACGCCGAAGGTAGTGGCGCCACTGCCTGCCGCAATCAAGAAAGAATCCGAATGGCCGTGGTAGCAGCCTGCAAACTTGATAATCTTTTTCCCGCTTGGTATAGCCACGTGCTAAGCGAATAGCACTCATACAAGCCTCAGTACCGCTGTTGACAAAGCGTATTTTTTTCCACATGGGGCACCATAGAGGTGCTTTTTTTCAGCAATCTGGGTCTCTACCTCGGTAGGCATACCGAAGGAGGTGCCTTTTTTTAGCTCGCTCGGTAACGGCTTCTATCACAGGGGCATACGCATGACCGAAGAGTAGTGGCCCCCAAGAGGCAATATAGTCAATGAGCTTATTGCCGTCGGCATCGTAGAGGTAAGCCCCTTGAGACTCGTTCTACAAATACAGGGCTACCCCCTACTGAATTAAAGGCACGCACAGGAGAGTTCACTCCCCAGGAAGTACCTGTTGCGCTGCTTGAAAGAGCGCACTGCTTCTTTTGTATGATAACATCTTTTTTTAATGGTTAATTGTCAATGGTCAATGCCTGACAGGTAAAAACAACTGCAAAGGTACGACTTTTTTTAGTGATTAGTGAAAAGCGAATAGAGAATAGTTCTTCACTTTTCGTTTTTGAGTTTCTTTACCCTTCTTTGGTAGCCCTGTAAGTAATTGCGCTGGAGGCGTGGGCTAAGAAAGGAACGGCTCACAAGTGTTTCTACTTCTTGATTGTGAGAGGTCATTTTCTTTGATTTCTGCAACGGTAATGGCGCCAATGGTATCATGCTTGGCTATACACAGGAGCAAACCAAAGTCATCATCTTGGTCTAACCGAAAGGCACGGCAAAGAAGTGTCCTATTCTCCCCCTCAGGCAATAGGTTGAACAGCACAGGAAACTGCCCCTCTGAAGTATAAGGCTCCGCCTGCTTAGGCATGACAAGGCTGATGGGAGGTGCCTTAGTATCGGCCAGCCACAAGGGATCATAGACGAAACGGAAAGCCCCGTCGTCTCCCTGAGTTACTACCCCCGAAAGGGCACCTTTGTAAAGTACTTTTGCTTGCCGCATAATAAGTGAATAGTGAATAGTGAATAGTGAACAGTGAATAGTGAATAGTGAATAGTAACTTCTGGCTTCTGACCACTGACTTCTGACCACTGGTAACTAAAACAACTGCAAAGGTACGACTTTTTAGAGGGAAAGTCAAGAAAAGTTTCTGAGTTGTGAGTTGTGGGGGAGTGGGGATTAGTGGGCTTAAACTCTTTATTGCTAAGACCTTTTTATTCCTTAACTAAAAAAATTAACCGTGAATCATTAATCATTACCCGTTAAATTTTGTATATTTGCACCCATAATTATTTGGCTGGCATTGATCATTGCTGGCATTAACCCTAAATAATCATGAATACTACTGCAACCTTAGTAAAACACATCATCAAAGCCCGCAAGAGTACTTTTTCCTGCGGACTATACTGGAGAGCCTATTGCTCAGGAAGTGATAGACGATATTTTTGGACATCGCCACTTATGCCCCTAACCATAAGAAAAACCAAGCCTTGGCGCCTGAAAGCCTTCCGCGGGGAGGAGAAAACTGCCCTAGGAGCCGAACTCCAACGCCTCTATAAGGGACATGTACCCGCGGAGAAATTCTCTCAGGAAACCTACGATACCCTTGCCCAAAAGGTGGCCAAGACCGATACTATTATCTCCATCTCAGTGGAGTTCAGCGGTAAGGTACCCCAGTGGGAGGAAGTCGCTGCCGTGGCTATGGCTGTACAGAACATGTATCTGCTATGCACCGCCTACGAGCTAGGCTGCTACTGGGGTCTCCCCTGCCTTTGGCCCCTAAGCTCAAGGACTTCTTGCACCTTAGCGAAAACCAAGAGTGCTATGGAATCTTTTTATAGGAAACCTTTTAATAATGATTAATGCCAGCAATGATTAATGATTAATACTATTGTTATTCAATCATTGAACATTAATCATTGAACATTAATCATTGAACATTAATCATTGAATTCGTGTTACAATCATTAGCTATTAAGAACTTTGCCCTTATTGAGGACATCAAGATTCATTTCTCTAAGGGCTTTTACTATTATCACAGGGGAGACAGGCTCTGGGAAGTCTATCCTCTTGGATGCGCTTGCCTTGGTCTTAGGCCGTAGGGCAGACCTCAGTGCCTTGAGAAACAAGGAGGAAAAGTGTGTAGTGGAGGCCGAGTTTGCCATAGAAAACTACGCCTTAGCCGATTTTTTTCAAGCAGCAGGAGCTGGACTATGAACCGCTAACCATTATCCGCCGAGAGATTCTCCCTTCGGGTAAGTCCCGTGCCTTTGTCAATGACAGCCCTATTACCTTGGACATACTCTCTACGCTAGCCAAGGCGCTCATTGATATCCATTCCCAACATGATACCCAACAGCTCAGCGAGGAGGATTTCCAATTCTTCCTCATAGACGCCTTGGCCGAGAACACCCCACTGCTGGAACAATACCAAGCCGCCCTAAAGGTGTATAAGCAACAAGCCAAAAAGCTACAAGAGCTCAAGGATTTCCAAGAGAACACCCAGAAGGAGCACGATTATAATACCTTTGTCTTGGGAGAGTTACAAGAAATTGATTTGGAGGAAGGTATGCAAGAGGAGCTAGAGGCTTTCTATACGCAAGCCTCCAACAGTGAGACCATCAGGGACAACCTCACCGAGGCGGCCAATCTGCTGGCCGAGGAGGAGCAAGGTATCATGACCCAGATGCGCGACCTCTCCTCACTCTTTTTCTACGCTGAGCAGCTATTCACCCCAGTACAACGAACTCTATGAGCGTATTGATGCGGTGTATATAGAGCTGGACGACCTCTCCCGTGAGGTGTATGACCTGGCGGAGAATGTGGAGTTTGACCCCAAGAAGCTCGCTCGCGTACAGAAAAAGCTCCAAAAGCTCTATGACCTACAGAAAAAGCACAAAGTAACGACCGTATCGGAACTTATCGCCATAGAGGAAGCCCTTGAGGCGAAAGTCGCCCAAATGGAAAACATAGAGGGGGATATAGAGATAGCCCAAAAGGAGGTAGATAAAGCCCTCGAAGGCCTGAGTGCCCTTGCTCAGAAGCTCCATAAGGCTCGTGAAAAGGTATTGCCTACCCTTACCAAGAGCCTACAGGCCTCCCTTAAGGACTTGGGTATGCCCAATGCCCAATTCCAAATCAGCCTGACCCCTACCGAGCAGTATTTGGCCAAGGGCAACGATAGTCTTTCCTTCCTCTTTTTCAGCCAACAAAGGGGGCAACTTCGGGCTGCTTAAGAAAACCGCCTCTGGAGGGGAACTCTCTCGTATCATGCTCACCATCAAGCACCTACTAGCTACCAAGATTGCCCTGCCTACCATCATCTTTGACGAGATAGACACGGGAGTCTCCGGCGAGATAGCCCACAAAATGGGGGAAATCATGAAGCAGATGAGCCAGAGCCGTCAGGTTTTTGCTATCTCTCACCTCCCACAGGTGGCCAGCAAAGGCGATGTACATATCAAGATATACAAAACCGACATCGCAGGCCGCACCACTACCCAGTTCCAAGAGCTTAGCCCAGAGGAGCGCATAGAGGAAATCGCCCAGATGCTCGGAGGAAAGGATATTACCGAATCGGCAAGGGAACACGCCAAGCAACTTCTTTCAAAAAGTTAGAAACTTATGACTCACCTAACTATCCAAGGAAGGAGCCTTACTGCTATGGAATGGGAGAAACAGAATATTAATACTCGCCCTAACTACTTTTTTTGTTAGTGGCGTAAGCCATAGCTTTCTAACAGACACTCTTGACCCAATAGGTTTTCTGTTACGTATTCTTCTGGTAGTAGCTACCACTTCAATAATCATTTATACACTCATAATGATTTTTCAAAGAGTACAAGTACACCTTATACACCCTCGTTATCCGTGGTGAGAGGCTAAAAATACATTATAAAGAACAGATTTTATATTCTTTGGAGAAAGATGCTATCAAAATGGCTTATTTTTCAACCTCTCAGAGGAGAGATATAAAAATGAGTAAGCCCTTCTTAGACTTATTCACAAAAAGAGAAAGGTCGCATTCTACATCTGTGGATTGAATATAAGGATTATGAAGCCTTAAAAAGCCTATTTTTATAGAACAACATATCCCTATAAAAGACGAAGTAATCTTTCTCAAAGACTAATAACAAACTCTTAAAAATACCCTCAATTTGAATTATCTATCTGTAGAAAACATATCCAAAAGCCTATGGGGGAGCGGGTGCTCTTTGAGAACGTATCCTTTGGTATCAACAAAGACCAAAAAAATAGCCCTTATCGCTAAGAATGGGGCAGGGAAGAGTTCGCTGCTAAAAATCCTTATTGGGGAAGATACACCCGATACAGGGCAGGTAGTCTCTCGTAAGGGACTGAAAATAGCCTTTCTCTCTCAAGAGCCTGCACTGCCTGAGGATTTGAGCATCGAAGACTATATCTTCCAAGAGGAAAACCCCATTCTGAAGGTCATTCAGCAATACGAACATGCCCTCGAACACCCCGAAGACGAAGCAACCTACCAAAAGGCTTTTGAGGCTATGGAGCGGCACGAGGCTTGGGACTTCGAGACCCAATACAAGCAAATCCTCTTCCAACTGAAACTCACCGACCTGCACTTGCCCATCAAGCACCTCTCAGGAGGACAACGCAAAAGATTGGCACTGGCCAATGTGCTCATCAGTAAGCCCGACCTTATCTTCCTTGACGAGCCTACCAACCATCTTGACCTTGAGATGATTGAGTGGTTGGAGAACTTCTTTGCCAAGGAGAAGATGACGCTCTTCATGGTTACCCACGACCGCTATTTCTTGGAGCGCGTCTGCAATGAGATTGTGGAATTGGACGAGGGTACCCTTTATAGCTACAAAGGAAATTACAGCTATTTTTTGGAGAAAAAAGAACAACGCTTACAGCAGGAGCAAGCCTCTCAAGAAAAGGCAAAAAACCTATATGTACGTGAGTTGGATTGGATACGTAGGCAGCCCAAGGCGCGTACTACCAAGAGCAAATCGCGTATTGATGATTTTGCGATTATCAAGGAGCAAGCCCAGAAGCGCCGCCGCGAGCATGTGGTAGAACTGGAGATTGCCATGCAGCGCTTGGGAAGCAAGATTGTGGAGTTGCACAATGTGGTAAAGAAATTCCCTGAGAAAACGATCCTTGACCACTTCTCCCTACGTATTCAAGCGGGGCGAGCGGGTAGGTATTGTAGGCAAGAATGGTACAGGTAAGAGTACCTTCCTAAACCTGCTCACGGGCAAAATCGCCCCCGATGCAGGTAAAATCATCATAGGGGAGACGGTACAATTTGGCTACTACACCCAGCAGGGCATTGAGATCAACCCACAGGAGAAGGTCATAGATGTGATCAAGAAATACGGCGAATACATTCCACTGCTCAAGGGCGCACCCTCTCAGCCGCCCAGCTCTTAGAGCGTTTTCTCTTTGATCGCAAGAAGCAATACGACTATGTAGAAAAAGCTCAGTGGAGGAGAGCGCAAGCGCCTTTACCTCTGTACCGTACTGATTCAGAACCCTAACTTCCTCATTTTAGACGAGCCGACCAATGACCTTGACATTGTTACGCTCAATGTCTTGGAGGAGTTTCTTTTGGACTATGAGGGCTGCTTGGTGATTGTCTCTCACGACCGCTATTTCATGGATAAGATTGTGGATCACCTCTTTGTCTTCAAGGGCGGGGAGAGGTGCAAGACTTTCCAGGCAACTACTCCGACTACTTTGTCTATGAGCAATCTACCCCTAAAGAAACCTCCAAAACCGAGGAGAAAGCCCCTACCCAAAAGAACTCTTGGCGTGGTGCCAACAGTCCCCTTTCTCAAAGTGAACAACGCGAATTAGCGCGTTTGGAAAAAGGAAATTGCCCAGCTAGAAGCACAGAAACAAGCCATAGAAGCCCTCTTCGCCGAGGCCTCTCTCCACTGAGGAGCTACAAGAACAATCCCAAACCCTCAGCGAAGTGCTTGCCCTTCTGGAGGAGAAAGGCGACCGCTGGCTGGAACTCTCTATGAAAGATAGTGATCAGTAGTCAGAAGACAGTGGTTAGTGGTCAGACACTGATAGTTAGTGGTTAGTGGTCAGACACTGATAGCTGAAAACTAAAAACTAAAAACTGACTACTGATTATAGGTGTTTATCACAATCCTAAAATATTTAGGGTCATAGAGGGTAGTCATGGAGTAGAAGGCGTCTTTACGTTGCTTTTTGTCTTGAGGAAAGGAGAGGTAATGCAGGTCGTTGTCCAGAATTTGGTAAATCAGTTCGGTACAATAAAGTTCGCTGGGGTCGTCTATCACACCACGATGGTCAAAGGGTATCCCTTGTTGTAGGTAATAGCGATCGCGCTCCACTACCTTAAGGCCTTGTTCGCGGGTCAACCCTTGGGGGCGTACCACGAGTATCTTCTCAGGCATGGAGTATTGTAGAAAGGTAGAAAGGGGTTGCTGCTGCATGCCGTCCGTTTCGCTGACATCGGAGGAGAGGGAGTGAATAACCCACCACTTGCCCCCTTGACGGCAGAGAATCCCCGAATGGGTAACATCGAACCTGCTATCGTTAAGCCTTTGGGAAATCATATCGCTAAAGAAGCCATAACCCCTCCTAAGGATAATATCCCTGGGCGAAGAGAATCCAGCTGGGTAGGGGAGAGGCGTATACGGTCTTTGTTTTTAGCCACCTGCCGCTCTTCCTCTTGGGTATCTATATAGAAAAAGAGGTGAAACCCACCCCATAAGAGCAGCGGAAGCATGAGCCAATAGGCTAATTTGCCCATGCGCCAATTACTTTTCACTATTCACTATTTGTTTTTCACTTTTCTCCATTCCTCTCAGTACCATTTCCATGACAAATACCCAGAAGATATGGCCGAACATTTCGGAGAGGTTCTCATCAAAGGGTATCTCAGACAGGGGCGGTACCAGTCCTATAAGCGGCATGACCACTACGTGTGCCAGCACATTGGAGACCACAGCAAAGACTGCCCCATACCACATACGTATCATAGGCAGATACAGACTTCCCACGCAATAGATCACTCCAAAGACTACCGAGAAGAGGATATGTACGATAAAGATAGAGAGCGGCAACTCCACTCCTGAGAAAGTATAAGTCCAATCGTGGGGCAGTCCCAATTGCTCCAAGAATACCTGTGGAGGGGTAACCCTCTGTAAGACACCATTATGAACCACAGCACCTGTCATTCCCTCGTAAGGAAAGCCTACATTCGGATCGCGTGGAGGAAAGGGCACTTCCAACCCCACTTGACAAAAAGCCCCAATAAGCCCAATAAAAGCCCCTTTTCCAAACGCCTTTGCAAGGCTGCGGGACGTAGCTTGATTTGTTTGCATAATGTGATTTGTTTTGAGTGCAAAGATAGGGAAATAATGACAAATGACAAGTGACAAGTGACGAACGACAAATGATAAGTGACGAACGACAAAATGATAAGTGACGAACGACAAATGATAAGTGACGAACGACAAATGATAAGTGACGAACGACAAGAAACTAACAACTGATATACCACAATAGAATTTGTCACTAGTTACTAATTTCATACATATAACTCCTTTTTTTGTGCAAATTTTTGTATATTTTTCTTTTTATTCAAAAAATATTGTACTTTTGGGATCAAATAAAATTTTTTAATGTATGAAACGTAGTTATTTTTTTATTAGCCACTGCCCTTATGGGGATTCCACTGATGGCTCAAGAGAAAGACAGTCTCTCTACCAAACAAAAAGACACCTGATACTGAGGAAAACCGCAATGTGATGCTTAACGCTTCATCCAACTCTGGCCCAAGAGAGGTAAACATCGGGTTGCCTTCGTCTGTAGGAGGTATTACCGTATTGGAGAATGACCTTCCTGTGGTGTATTATTTTTGGCCTGAGTTGCCTTCGTACTTGGCGCCCCTCACAGAGCTTGAATATGCGTGGGCTTATCTCAGTAGGCGAATCCACCCTTACCATTGGGGACTTTGGGTATGCAGTCAATACCTATACCAAGACAGGGGGCGATAAGACCCAGATAGAGGGTCTGCTCAAGGGAAACCACCATGGTTATTACTTAGGCGATGTGAATCTCAACGGCCGTTTTGGACAAAGCCATTGGCACTATGCTATAGGAGCATTGGTTACTGGCGACCCAGGAGAAGCCAAGCACAAAGGTTCCCGACTTATTGATGATACTCAAATATTCAGAGGCGTACTGACTTACCAATTTGATGAGAAAAGCGATATTAACTTCGGTTATAAGTTTACTCGTTCTAAGATGATAGGTCATTACGCCCCTTTCATTTATCATACCGACGGTAAGGTAAGCGAATACAATGGCATAGGCATCGGTACCGACTCGTATATGATCAGCGATGGGTATATCATCTTCAAGAATGCTCTTACAGGTGAGCCTTATCGCGCCAATTATACAGGCAGTGATTCTCCGCTTTGGTCTTTCTCCCATACCTTTGACCTCTTTGGTAAGAATGACTTGGGCAATGATTGGTTCTTTAAGCACTCCACTCGTATTCGTTATGCAGAATCTTCTGCCCTTATTCCACTACTGGCAGGTTCTGTAAAAAGAGGTAACCAAGGTTATAGCTACCTTGATGGTACCCCTTACACAGGAGAGTATGTACAGCGTATGTTGGCTATTCTTTTCTCCTAAAACCCCTACCACTACTTGGATGACCCGCCTATGGGCAGAGAAAAAGACGGACAACCACCAGTGGCGCTTTGGGGTATTGGGTCAGTACTACAAGGAAGATAACTACCACCAAGATCGTTCTTTCCTCTTCCACTCTGTAGAGAAGCAACCTCGCATCTTGCGCCGAGATGGCACTACCGATCCTTTCTTTGACTACAACGTAGGAGCAGAATACCACAGCGGGTATGAAACTAAGATTACCGCCTATGCCTCCGACAGCTGGAATGCAACCCCTTGGCTCGACCTCTCTTATGGAGCTAACTTCCAGTACCACAAGCTCAGAAGGTGATTATAGCTTGCAACCTCGCGGAGCAAATGTAGTGCTAAACCAACCTTTTACTACTTTTAACCACGACTGGTATCACCTCAACGGAGACTTACGCGCGGTAGTGAAACTCACCCCTGAGTTTGGCCTATTGGCTAACTTCACTTATCAGGAAAAACACGGCCAATTGGAAAACTATTCAGGTGCCTATACACCCGATTTTTGCTAAGACTAAAACACCTTTCTTAGCAGGAGGTATCTACTATAACAACAAATGGCTTAGCTTGGTATCACAAGTATCTACCCTTACACGTAACAATTACCAAACCCGCCTAAGTATCTCCGACCGCAACAGCCCTCGTTCTGAAGTGGTTTCTGTACATTACGACATCAAGACTGTGGGTTGGACTACCGATATGGTACTCAAGCCTTTTGATAATTTCCAATTGCACTACCTACTTACCTTGCAAAACCCTGAGTATAACAACTATGGCTGGACGAATCCGTTCAACGGACGCGCTATCAGTTATAACAACAATATCGTAACAGGTATCTCCAAGGTACTGATGGAAATAGACCCTTCGTATAGCATCAATAAGTTCCGTTTCGGACTTAACTTCCGCTATTTCAGCAAACAATATGTAAGCCCTACCAACCAGTTCTTTGTAGAACCCCGTTGAGAATCCTTCTTCTCCTCTTCGTATGAGATCAACAAGCACCTGAACCTTGGTTTCAATGTGGTGAATATCTTCAACCAGACAGGAGCCTCCACCAGTATTGCCAATTCAGAAATCCCTTATGATAACATACAAGATGCTGAAGGTAGCTTAGTTACAGGTTCTTACATACGTCCACTTACCTTTGAACTACAATTGAATTTTTAGGTTTTAAGCTCCAACCAAATCTTAAACCACATGAAATCTCTGAAAGCAATTTTTACTATGGGTTATGACCATGGCTGTCTCTGTTGAGGCAGTCATGGCTTCTAATCCGCCTGAGAAGAAACCACGTATCATCATCACTGCCGATCCTGAGCTAGACGACAATAACTCTTTGATACGCTTTTTTTATTGTACAGTACCGACTTTCGAGTGGAAGGCCTTATCTATGCCAGTAGCCAATTCCACTGGAAGGGTGATGGGGAAGGGAACCACTTGGTATGTACCTAACCGCGAATATGGGCGTGTGGGCATGACCCAGCCCATGACCTCTTGGCACTATGTGCCCGAAGAACGCTTTATCCACCCCTTACTCGCTACCATAGGGTAGTGCTTAGGGTAAAATAATAACGAATTTTTAAATTTTAGTTATTTTATGAAAGCAAAAAAATATTCTTTTTAGCTCTGAGTCTCTCCATAGGGGTAAGTCCCTAGCGCAAGAGGCTGACTTCAAGTACATTACCCAGAAAAAGGGCGCTACCTTAGGGTATAGTACTACCTCAGGGTGAAGATCCTCACCGTAGGGGAAAGCAGTTCAAAGACCTAAACAAAAAAACGGCAAGTTGGACAAGTACGAAGACTGGCGCTTACCAGTAGATGAGCGTGCCAAAGACTTGGCTAAACAGATGAGCATAGAGGAAATTGCAGGGCTTATGCTCTACAGTAACCACCAAGCCTTGCCTGACCCTCCTGATGGCTATCGCAAGAGTAGCTATGGAGGTAAGCCTTTTGCCGAGAGTGGTGCCAAACCTTCCGACCTCACCGACCAGCAAAAAGTCTTCTTAGACCGCGACCATGTACGCCATGTGCTCATTACTACTGTTTCCTCTCCTAAGGATGCAGCTATATGGAGCAACAACCTACAGCGTACCACCGAGAGCCTACCGCTGGGTATTCCAGTGAATATCTCTTCCGACCCACGCCATACCACCTTGGTAACGGCCGAATACAATGCAGGAGCAGGAGGAAGTATCTCTCTTTGGCCTGATGGATTGGCTATGTCCGCTACCTTTGACCCTGCTGTGGTACAGAAGTTTGGTGAAATAGCTGCCAAGGAATACCGCGCTATGGGGATCACCACTGCCCTTTCTCCTCAGATAGACTTGGGTACGGAACCTCGCTGGAATCGTATGGTCTTCACCTTTGGTGAGTCTCCTGAGCTGACTACCGATATGGCACGTGCCTATGTAGATGGTTTCCAAACCTCCACAGGTAAGGCCGAAATCAAAGATGGTTGGGGCTACGAGAGTGTCAATGCCATGAGCAAGCACTTCCCAGGAGGGGTGCCGGCGAAGGCGGTCGTGATGCCCACTTTGCCTATGGTAAGTATGCTGTATACCCAGGTAAAAAAACTTTGAGATGCACCAAAAACCTTTTACCGAAGGTGCCTTTAAGCTCCATGGCAAGACCAAATCCGCCTCTGCGGTGATGTCTTACTACACTATTTCCTACAACCAAGACACCAAAAACCATGAGAATGTAGGTAATGGATTTAGCAAATACATAGTAACTGACCTATTGCGCAACAAATACGGCTTTGACGGGGTGGTATGTACCGACTGGCTCATCATTGCCAAGGAACCAAGCACACCAGGGGGCTTTGCTGGTAAGCCTTGGGGGGTAGAAGACTTAGACTTGCCACAGCTCCACTACAAGGCTTTTGGAGGCAGGAGTAGACCAATTTGGTGGTAACAACATGGTAGCCCCTGTGGTAGAAGCCTATAAGATAGGGGTGAAAGAACACGGTGAAGCCTATATGAGAGAACGTTTTGAGAAATCGGCTGTACGCCTATTGCGCAACATCTTCCGCTTGGGTCTGTTTGAAAATCCATACCTCAACCCAGAGGAAAGTGCTAAGATTGTAGGAAATCCTGAGTTCATGAAAGCAGGTTACGATGCTCAGCTCAAATCCATCATCATGCTCAAGAACAAAGGACAGGTATTGCCTATTGACAAGAAGAAAAACCGTCTATATTCCTAAGGTGTATAACGAACCTCAACGCGACTGGTGGGGTGTATATACCGAAGGCAACATAGCTTACCCTATAAATATAGAGAATGTGAAGAAGTACTTCAATGTAACCGATGATCCCAATAAGGCTGATCTTGCTATTGTTTTTGTTAAGAGCCCTACCCAAAATCACCCAGGTTACAACGACGAACTCTTCAAGGCAGGAGAGAATGGTTATATTCCTATCTCCCTACAGTACAACACCTATACTGCTGAGTATGCCCGCGAACATAGTATAGCCGCAGGGGATAAAGTGATTGCTCCACAGGTAACCGACCGTTCTTACAAAGGCAAGATGGCCAATGCTTCCAACATCACCGACCTATACAACATCTTGGAAACCAAAGAAAAGATGAAAGGCAAACCAGTGGTGGTTTCTATCACCGCCTCTCGTCCTATGGTATTCCATGAGTTTGAAAAACAGGTAGATGGTATCTTGCTTAACTTCGGTACTTCCGAACAAGCCCTTTTAGAAATTCTCTCTGGAAAGGTAGAGCCTTCTGCCTTACTCCCCACTCAGATGCCTGCCAATATGAAGACAGTAGAGCAACAGTTTGAGGATGTACCTTTTTGACATGGAGTGCCACAAGGACAGCGAAGGCAATGTATATGATTTTGGTTTTGGACTCAACTGGAAAGGGGTTATCAAGGATGCCCGTACTGCTAAGTACAAACGAAATTAGTCAATAGTGGTTAGTGGTTGGTTATTAGTGGTTAGACACTGAAAACTAACCACAATCACTTTTCAGATAATCCCAATTACTATTAAGTAATTTCTATATAAAATTACAACCATTCAACAAGTAGATACTCTGATATACATAAAAAAACAATTTTTAAAGTAAATTTTTAGCCGTTTCTGAACTTTCTATAACAACTATTTCTATCATAGCCCAAGACTATTCTATAACAATACACAGATAATTGGTTGGCTCAAGCAGAATATGTACAAGTAGGGGAGGGTGCTACTCATGCTTTCCTTGACTGGAAACCCTGACCAAAAACCCAAGAGACATTTGACAAATACGGCAAATACTATACCCATCAGATACTTGCCTTCTTTGATGATGTACTTAAATAGTGACTAACAACTAGTGACTAGTCTGTAAGAGTTCATTTTACTAAAAAAATATTTTTTTAACAGCAGATATTTCTAATATTTGCTGTTTTTTCGTACCTTTGCGATCTGAATAAAAAGATCTAAAGATAAATACTACAAACAAATGAAGAAAATTTTATTATTAGGTGTATTATCCCTTTTTAGCATGGGATTACAAGCACAGAGGAAATTTAAAGTAACTCTTGATGAGGCGCGTAATGGTTCGTATACTGTGAGTCCTAAGCTACCCAAAGATGGCATCGTAAAGCTAGGAACTACCCTGACTATAAAGGCTACTGCTAATGAGGGTTATATACCCGATGGGGGCTATTATGCTACCATACAGGATGGTTATGTGCAATACCACGAGACTATGCAATCATCCTTTAAGGTAAAAAGTAGATAAGGAAATGAACATAGGCTATTCTTTTTGTTCCCCAAAGAAACGGAAGAGAACCTCAGGGTTATCCAAGATATTGTCTATGCCAAACCAGGTGTTAAGGCGCTGAAATACGATATTTATGCTCCCAAGGGCAAGGACAGACTTCCTTGTATCATCATCATTCATGGAGGTGGCTGGAGTTCCAACAGCGAGGAGGTCATGCGTGGTTTCGCTCGTGAGTTGGCCAATAGCGGTCGTTATGTAGTTTTCAATATAGATTATCGCTGGATGGACAAGCTCGACGGAGATAAGAAGCCTACGGCACTGCACCAAATCATAGAAGATGTATATGGAGCGGTAATACATATTACCGAAAATGCCGCTATGTATGGGGGTGATAGCAATAACATCTTCCTTACAGGAGATAGTGCAGGGGGGCATCTTGCTGCCTCTGTGGCTAATTTCGTAGAGCGATTGGGGGATAAGGGCTTCAACAAGATAGAGAACACTTTCCAGTTCGCCCCTACCTATATGCCTAAAGGGAAGAGTATAGAGGAGATCAAGCAGAAGCTTGTCCAAAGCATCAAGGGGGTAGCACCTAGCTATGGGGTATTCAGTATGCAGATGCTTTCTCAGCGCTTTGCTGATTATCCTTTCTTGAAGGAAGTAGCTCCTATTAACTATATACCAGAGGGTAGGGCAGTACCTTATTTTCTACTTCGTGGTACAGAGGATCAGCTTATCAAAAAAACGAAGAAGTAGAGAGCTATGCCAAAGCCCTTATCAAGGCAGGACAAAGGGTAGAATATCTACAAGTAGGAGGTGCTAACCATGCTTTCCTTGACTGGAAACCTGATGAAGAGACCCAAGAAACTTTCAGCAAATATGGTAAATATTGTACCAAACACATGTTACTTTTCTTTGATAACATACTCGGAAAGTGAAAAGTGAATAGTAAAAAGTAAGGCCAGCGAGTACTTTCATTTTTCACCAATTACTATTCGTTCTTCACTTAACTGTTCCACGTGGAACAATTAATTCTAAAGATAAAAAAATTACAGCAAGTCATCTGTACTTGCTGTTTTTTGTACTTTTGCGGATTGGTGCTGGTAAAAAGTGAATAACGTGAGTTCGATATAACGAAAGCTCTCACTGATTTTCACAGATTTTCTATGTCTGTGTAATTGTGTCGCTACGATTTGCACTAGATTGTTATAAGACCAAAGGTCTTATTTATTCGTGAAAATTAAAGAGTTACGCTTAGTTGTTTTATTCTCACCGTGAAAATCCGTGTTTCATATACCCAGCTGTGAGCACTCGCTGGCTTTGTGGGAGAAAAAAGATATAATTTTTGCTTACGTTGAACTCACTTAGCAACTTAAAATTTAGAACTTAAAACTCAAAACTATAATGCTGTTATGTATAGAAACTTCTGGGAAGAACTGTTCGGTAGCGCTCTTTGAAGGCCTACAATTGGTAAGCATTCGAGAGGTGCATACGGAACAATTTTTCTCATTCGGAAAACCTACATGTTTTCATAGAGCAAGTACTCAAGGAAAGCAACCTCCAGCCTAAGGCTATCAAGGCTATAGCCATCAGTGCAGGACCTGGTTCCTATACGGGTTTGCGTATAGGGGTAGCCACTGCTAAGGGCTTATGTTATGGTTGGGATATACCCCTAATAGCCTTACCTACCTTGCGTATTTTTAGCCGAACAGGTAACTTATGAATTTACAGATATTGAATATATTATTCCTATGATAGATGCTCGTAGGATGGAGGTTTTTACTGCTGTATATAGTCATGATTTTTTCCCCTATACTAGGGGAGCGGGCAGAAATTCTTACAGAAAGTACATTTGATACTTATCTTAACAAAGGAAAAACTATTTTTTTAGGAGATGGAATCACTAAGTTTCAAGCTATTTGTAAGCATAAGAATGCTTATTTCTGGGAGAACAAATTTCCTTCTGCTAAGCAGATGGGTCGCTTAGCCTTGGAAAAATACCAAGCACAAGCCTTTGAAGATATAGCCTATTTTGAACCCTTTTACCTCAAAGAAGTTTATTTAGTAAAAAGTAACAAATGAAGCTAATATATACTTCCGTTATTCACTAATCACTATTCGTCTTTCACTTAACTGTTTCACGTGGAACAATTAAGTAGTCAACACTTATGTAGAGATGCTATTTATTACCTCTTAAAAAGTAAAAAAACAATTCTAACAAGGTAAATTTAAACGATTTTTATTACCTGACGAATACTTATATCAAAATAAAAAGAAAATAGAAATTTGATACGTTTCTGAAAGAGAAAAAAATAAGCAGAGAAAAGTAAAAAAAATGAAAAGTGAAACTAATATATACTTTCGTTATTCACTAATCACTATTCGTTATTCACTTAACTGTTTCACGTGGAACAATTAAGTAGTCAACACTTGTGTAGAGATGCTATTTATTACCTCTTAAAAAGTAAAAAAATAATTCTAACAAGGTAAATTTAAACGATTTTTATTACCTGACGAATACTTATATCAAAATAAAAAAAGAAAATAGAAATTTGATATGTTTCTGAAAAAGAAAAATAAGCAGAGAAAAGTAAAAATGAAAAGTGAAGCTAATATATACTTTCGTTATTCACTAATCACTATTCGTTATTCACTTAACTGTTTCACGTGGAACAATTAAGTAGTCAGACTTGTGTAGAGATGCTATTTATCGCCTCTTGAAAGTAAAAAAACAATTCTAACAAGGTAAATTTAAACGATTTTTATTACCTGACGAATACTTATATCAAAATAAAAAGAAAATAGAAATTTGATATATTTCTGAAAGAGAAAAAAATAAGCAGAGAGAAGTGAAAAATGAAAAGTGAAACTAATATATACTTTCGTTATTCACTAATCACTATTCGTTATTCACTTAACTGTTTCACGTGGAACAATTAAGTAGTCAGACTTGTGTAGAGATGCTATTTATTACCTCTTAAAAGTAAAAAAATAATTCTAACAAGGTAAATTTAGACGATTTTATTACCTGATGAATACTTGTATCAAAATAAAAAAAGAAAATAGAAATTTGATACGTTTCTGAAAGAGAAAAAAATAAGCAGAGAAAAGTGAAAAATGAAAAATTGAATATATAGAAAACTAAAAACCCAAAACTATGAAAGTAATAGACCATAGTGTGAGTGGGGAGACGTTTGCACTGGAATACGATGACTATTACAAACTCTATCGCACCACACCTATTCCCGAAAACCTAGGTAGCTACTACCAAAGCGAGGCCTATATCTCACATACTGATGGAAGCAAAGGCCTTTTTGAAAAAAACTATACCAATGGGTAAAACACTATACCCTCCAGAGGAAAATACGCCTGGTAGAACAGTACGTACCTCAAGGCAAACTCCTAGATATAGGAGCAGGTACAGGAGATTTTGTTCGCACCGCTAAGCAACGAGGCTGGTATGCTACAGGAGTAGAACCTGAAGCCAAGGCTCGTGATAGGGCAGGGGAGAAGGGAGTTTTTCTATACGAAAGTCAAGAGCAACTTACTGAAAAAAATATAATGTCATCACTCTTTGGCATGTCTTAGAACACATTCCCCAGCTGAAAGAACAGATTTTATTTTTTTAAAGAATCACCTAGAAAAAGAGGGCTTATTAGTCATTGCAGTACCTAATTACCTAAGCCGAGATGCCCAGCATTATGGCCCCTATTGGGCTGCCTATGATGTACCCAGACACCTGTGGCACTTCTCCCAAGAGAGTATTCGGCTACTCTTCGAAGAAAAAAAGGTTTTGAACTTATAGGGGTAAAACCCTATGCCTTTCGATGCTTTCTATGTAAGCCTGCTCTCAGAAAAATACAAGTCAGGGAAAATGAACTTTATAAAAGGCTTTTTACCATGGACTACTTTCTAATCTTTCAGCCTTAAGGACAGGAGAATACTCATCACTCATATACCTATTAAAAAGTAAAAGATAAAAGGTAAAAAGTTGTTCCACGTGGAACAATTGAACTATCTTAGCTAAGATTCTGTGAGATGCAATAAATCGTATCTCAAAAATACCATTTCTCAATATAAGTTCGACTTATAGTCAAACAGGAATGGTTTTTCGAAAAATTAGCATGAGCAGGTGTAGGGGCTAATTGCCATTAGCCTTTGAAAGAAAGCAAATCAGGAATAAATCCCTTGCCTTATTTATTCGTATTTTATTTGCATTCTAAGTATGATTGACCATAAGTAAGCTATAGTTTTTTTCTTCCATATACCTAACTGTAGATATCTTATAGCCTTGTGGGCAACTCTTACTATGATAAACTCAAGATTATCACATCTTAGATAGGTCAAAAAAAGTAAAAAAACAATTTTTAAATAGTATTTTTTTAAATGATTTTTACTATCCAGTGTAATCTTATATCAAAATAAAAAAAGAAAATAGAAATTTGATATATTTCTGAAAGCAAAAATTTTTGAGCATAATAAAATAAAAAGCAAAAAGCAAAGGAGTAAGGAGTACAAAAAGTTAAATATCCATTTTTCCTAACTGTTTTTGTTAAATAAAAATAGAATCTTCATTAACTTTCGTACATTTGTACCTGAATTTGAGAAATAATGTAAAAACCATATAGTTATGAATAAAGTCATCTTAGGTGTAGCATTCGTATTGAGCCTCGCTGCTTGTCAGCAAAGTCAAAAATTGCCTATGTAGATAACAGCAAGCTCTTAGATGAATATCAAGAAAAAAAGGATTTGGAAGCAATGCTCAAGGGGAAAATCAACAAGTACCAGCTCAAGCGTGATAGCATCTCACAGGCCTTCCAAGTGAAAGCACAGGCCTTTCGAAGCACAAGCTAAGAGCTTAGCCCCCGCAGTAGCACAACAAAAGTATAGCGAACTGGCTCAAGAAAGCCAACTCCTACAACAACAACTCATGGTAGAAGAACAAGCTATACAAGAAGAAAGCCGTACCAAAATGGATACCCTCCTAAAGAAAGTCAAAAGCTTCATCAAAGACTATGGCAAACAACATGATTATGACTTCATCTTGGGCGCCAATGACGGAGGTAGCGTGCACTATGGAAAAAGCAGACAAAGATATTACTGCCGATATAGTGAAAGCACTCAATGAAAAAGTAAAGATTACTTTACTCGTTGTTTAGTTTATTATTAATCATAAAAAAAGTGTTCCACGTGGAACACTTTTTTTATGATTAATACTACTTTTTAATTGACTGAATCAGGTTTGGAAAGAATCCGTTAATCAAAAAGAAATACCCCAAAAATCACCAAAAAGACATTAATACCTTGCTTTACCTTGTGTATATTGGTAGGGTAAGGCGATGACGTAAGCGCTTAGCTATGAGAATTTTTTTAATACATCAGTAAGCAAAATAGGTAAGCAATATAGTAGCTAAGAAGAATAATACACGAGTAGGGGTCATACCAGGGCGAGCAGAGAAAGTTGCAATGGTAGCCAGCCAATAGAAAAAAACACTCCTACATTAATCACATTAAGAAAAACCCTTGTAAAAAAATAGGTAAAATAACTACCTTCCTTAATAGCTACAATCCGAGTCTGCGGAGGGCGTAGCTTGAAATCACGGCGCTCCTTAATATAAGAAAATAAGCCATATACAATAATCAACAAGCCTCCATAGACGAACAAATTGGGGTTATTCTCTATATAAGCCGATAACTTACTGGTACCCCAATAGGCCAAAGCTATAAAAAAATACATCTCCCTAAAATAGCACCCAGATCAAAAGCTAAAAGCCGAACGTGCCCCTTAGTAATGCTGGTCTCTATCAAAATGAAAAATACAGGGCCTATAGTGAAAGCTAAAATAATCCCTAAGGAAATTGCTATAAAAACAGTCTCTATCATTGCTAAAAAGAAAAAAACAAATATAGTGAAAAAAATAGAAATTATAAAAGAAAAACAAAAACTTTATTTTTCTTACTGTTACTACCTGAAAAGGCCGCTCTATGGTAGTACCACGCTTAGTGGGAATCTCTTCCGTAAAAAGTCTGTAAGTCAAAAGCTGTAAAACCTACCGAAAGCAACAATTCCTTAAGGCAGTCAGGAGTATAGAAAGTAAATACTTCCTTGGTAAAGGGCATACGCTCACCAAATTCTTTTGCCTATAGCACCCAAAACAAAGCTACCTCCCTGCCTGAGTAGGGAATAGACCTGAGCAAAAATAAGCCCTCAAGTTTGTAATAAAAATAGTACGTATTGACGCAAAAACAGACCTCAAAAACTCTCATAGGGTAGTGGAGGTAGCCCCTCGGTAAGAGCGTGTAAAAAAACAGCCTTTCCTTGCTCCACAAGCGCAGTATTAAGTGCAGTAGCATCAGCTATCATAGCTTCAGAGCGTTCTATCCCTGTATAGTGTAAGTGGGGTGCCTTAGCAAAGAGGTAGGGAGGTGTGCTCCATTACCAAAAACCTATTTCCAATAGCTGTTTTACTCCAGAGAGGGAAGACAATCTATACTACGCTCTATCATATTTCGGTTGGAGGCAAAAGATATAAGCACCCACTTCCTTGGCGAGTGCTCCTTCAGGACAGCGCAATTGCCTGCCCAATAGTAAGTTATCAGTTGTAGGAGGAAGCATAATAAGTGAAAAATTTAAAGTGAAAAGTGAAAAACAAAGATAGTGAATACTTAAAACTGAGCATTTGGGTAAATAGTATCAATCAGTTTTTAATTATTCACTATTAACTTTTTACTTAATTGTTCCACGTGGAACAAACTAAGTACTTAATAAGGAGCAACAAAATTAATAAAAAAATAGTAGGAAAAACAAATATTTTTTTATTACCTTTGTCACAAATTTAAAATACTAACAATATGAAAAATTGTTTTACTCTTTTGCAGCCGCCTACTTGGTATTATCTTGCAGTAAAAAAATGATTGTAACTGCAAAAAGAAGAAAAAGAATGACACACCCAAATCAGTACTTTTTAGGTACTTGGAAGATTACTAAAAAAAGTAGAAAACGGTGAAATAAAGGAACTCTATAGCGATTGTGATGCTAATGAAACTTTTTGTCTTCCAAGAGAAAGAAGCTATTAATGAAAGTTTCGAAAAGGGAAAATTCAATCCTTACGATAATAAGTTAGAATGTAGAAGTCAAAAAGAGGTATATCCTACTTATGAATATAAAAAGAAGAAAAACAAACTCTACTTAGAAACAGAAACAAATGGAAAACCTCTTATGATATCACAAAAAAATTACTCTCGAAAATAACAATACTCAACTCACCATTTATCATAATTATTACGCTGAAAAAAATACTATAAAGTATATACCAAACAAAAATAAATAGCAGGAAAATAGCTTTATATAAAAACTCCGAACTTTTCTCGTTCGGAGTTTTCTGTTAGTTCACTAATTCAAAAATCTAGATAGCGCTTAACCAAATCGGTATTCTTAACACGTATCATTACCTCGTCACCCAAGGTATAGCGTTGTTTGCTTACTTCGCCTATAAGAGCATAAGCCTTTTCGTCAAATACATAATAATCGTCCTTCATATCCCGCGCACGTATCATACCTTCACACTTGTTCTCTATAATCTCTACATAGATACCAAATTCGGTAACCCCTGAAATCACTCCCAAGAACTCCTGATCCTTATGCGCTTCCATGTACTTAATCTGCATGTACTTGATAGAATCACGCTCAGCCGAAGTAGCTAAGTTCTCCATTTGAGAAGAGTGCTTACACTTCTCTTCGTATTCCGCCTCATTAGCCGAAGCACCTGCGTCCAAATAGAGCTGCAAAAGGCGGTGTACCATCACATCAGGATAACGACGAATAGGGGAGGTAAAGTGGGTATAATCAGCAAAAGCCAAACCATAATGGCCTATATTGTGCGTAGAATAAGCAGCCTTACTCATAGAGCGAATAGCCAAGGTATCCACTAAGTTCTGTTCTTTCTTGCCATGTACCTCCTGCAGTAGGTGATTGATAGAATGAGAAATATTCTTCTTGTCCTTGAGATTGAGCTTGTAGCCAAAGCGAGAGATAACGCCCCTGCATCTGCAGGAGCTTTTCCTCATCAGGCACATCGTGGATACGATAGACAAAGGTCTTCTGTAGCTTGGAGGCATACTCGGCTACTTTGCGATTGGCCAGCAGCATAAACTCCTCTATGAGTTTGTTGGCTTCTTTACTCTCCTTAGTATAGACACCCAAAGGGATTATTGTTCTCGTCCAAGAAAAACTTAACCTCCAACTTATCAAAAGAAATAGCCCCAGCTCTCATACGCTTCTCACGGAGAATTTCTGCCATAGCATTCAGTGAAAGAATTGCCTCTACTATCTCCTTGGAAACCGTATAGCTACCCTCAGGTCGGATAGAGATTTCCTCAGGCATCACAAAATCACTTGGTACCTCCATATGGGGGGTATCAAAAGCCTCAATCACCGCCTGTGCCTCCTCATAGGCAAAAGCGTGCATCGGAGCGAATTACCGTACGGCCGAGCCATACATTGCGCACTTCTGCTTGAGGAGAAAGTTCAAAGATAGCTGAGAAAGTATATTTTTTTCCTCTTCAGGACGCAGCGAACAAGCAAAGTTGGACAATACCTCTGGAAGCATAGGTACTACCCGATCCACTAAATATACCGAGGTAGCCCGCTGGTAAGCCTCATCGTCCAAGATAGTGCCAGGTTGCACATAGTGAGAGACATCGGCTATATGTACCCCAACCTCAAAGTTGCCATTCTCAAGCACTCGAAAAGACAAAGCATCATCAAAGTCTTTGGCATCACGAGGGTCAATGGTAAAGGTAAGCACTCCGCGCATATCTCTGCGGCGAGCAATCTCTTCTTCCTTAATAGTGGTATCCAATTGCTGTGCATAAGCCTCCACTTCCTGAGGAAACTCACTGGGCAAGCCATATTCAGCCAAGATGGCATGTATCTCAGTATTATGTTCCCCAGGCTTACCAAGAATTTTTCTCCACTACGCCATAGGGAGAGTTCGCACGAGAAGTCCATTGGGTAATACGCACCAATACCTTATCCCCATCTTCGGCACCATTACAATCCTCTTTGGGAACAAAGATGTCTGTATACATACGCCTATCGGTAGGTACCACAAAAGCAAAATTCTTCTGCATCTGTACTACACCGACAAAAGTCGTACGCTTGCGCTCTATCACTTGAGTAATCTCCCCTTCGAGCTTCTCACGGCGACGTGGAAAGACATACACTTCCACCAGATCGCCATGTAAAGCCTTGTTCAGCAAGTTGTTAGGAACAAATACATCTTGGTCTAAATCCTCACACACCACATAAGCATTACCATTGGAAGCCATATCCACTACTCCTTGGTGATAATAAGTAGTACCTTGCGCTTGGAAGTGGCCTTGGCTGGTCTCATTGATATGTGATTGCTTGACCAATCTAGCCAAGGAAGCAATAATATCATTACGCATTTCAGTAGAAGTAGCCTTAAGCTTTTTCAGCTATTTGTTTCAAGAGAAACTCTTGCCACTATTCTTCTGCAGAATAACCAAAATATCTCTACTAAAGTCCTTGTTTTTCTTTTTCTGTTTGAATTTCTTCTTACTCATTTTTCGTTTTTAATTTACGAGTTTTCTATTGATTATTAGCTACTTTCTCAATTTTTTTGTATCTTTGCACTCACATTAGTCTCTGTTTTACTTAACTCAGGAATAAGTAGCTATCCTCGGTATGGAAAAGTAAAAAAACAGCTAATAGACGGAGGTCTATGACCAGTCAGCGTGCAAAGTTACAAATTTTTCAACCATCAACTCACATATAAAAAAATAAATATTCTTTTTTTATATATGATGATGATAATATGCTGTGAATTTAGGTAGAAAAATGAGCGAAAATACTTGTATGTGACACTTAAAGAAGTTTATCAACAATTTGTAAGCATACTAATGTACTGATATATAAAGCGTAAGAAGACTTATTCACTAAAACGTTTTTCTTGTTCTTAAAAAGTATTTGGGTATAAAAAAACAAGAAAAAAATAATCCTCATTTTCTCCTCGATGGCGGTTAATAAGTTGTGAGAAATAAAGTTGTTTTTTTCTCAATTGCCTTCGCATATAATCAACTTTTTTTCAAAGAAGCCTACTTTTTTTAATGCTTTTTTTGTTGTAGAGTTATCAACAGATTTTTAAATTTGAAAAGTGAATAATTGAGAGGGTTATCCACTGCCCATATATTTACGCTTTGCTTTTTTTATTTTTAACAAAATAATAAGTGTTAAAACTTATTATATTATCAAAAAATGATTTACTTTTGCCCCGTGAATTTACTAATAAGAAAATAGAGAAAACATGAAAAGAATTTTTTTAATAGGTCTTGGTCTTGTATGCCTGCTTTAGTTGTGATAAATCTAAGATAGGCAATACAATCATCAATAAAGACTATGCTAAGATAAGGGATAATGCTTCCAGTGACGACAATGCTACCGAGTTGAAGCTAAGCGAATATCTTATTAATAATGGATATGATAGTAATGGTGATAAAGTCCTCCAAGACAGAGAACTGGCACAGATAGAGAGTCTTGTAGCAGTAGGTCAGAGCATCACCGACCTTGACGTATTGGCTAGAATGACCAACTTGAAACAAGCTGATTTTTTTCAGGTAATAAGATTTCTGTTGCCAGCATTAGTGTACCTCTTTTGACAGAACTGAACCTAAGCAATAACAGACTTATTAAATTGGATATATCCAAATCTCCAAAATTAGTAAGTAATATCAATCTTACAGGTAATCCTAAACTTACTTGTGTAAAAACTGAGCGTATACAACGTACCACTATAATAAATAAGCCTAAAAAAATATAAAGGTAGATACAGACAAAGAAGGAAGGGCTAAAAAAATTATTTGAGCTTACTTGTAATTAGTAAAAAAAGTTAAATATATATTAAATAATATATAGATTGGAAATAAAGACGTACCTTTGCACTGTTTCATAATATTGGAATTTATTGGTTAAAAAAGGAATTGCCTCGTAATTGAGGCAATTTTTATACCCATATAGGAAGAAAAAAACTTAATCATTATTGGTATTAATCATTAATTTTTCGTATTTTTTTGCCTTTCAAACCAATAAACCATGAACTTACGTCTATTTCTCCTCTTGAGTGGGTTATTCTCTGTAACAGCTTTTGGACAATCTCAGGACAGTCTGTTACAAGTATTACAGCGCCAGATAAGGGAACTAAAGATACAGCGTAGTCAGGATTCGCTCAAGGTCAATGTACTGAGCCAAGAGTTACAATCCTTTCAAACCAATAAACCATGAACTTACGTCTATTTCTCCTCTTGAGTGGGTTATTCTCTGTAACAGCTTTTTGGACAATCTCAGGACAGTCTGTTACAAGTATTACAGCGCCAGATAAGGGAACTAAAGGTACAGCGTAGTCAGGATTCGCTCAAGGTCAATGTACTGACCCAAGAGTTACAATCCTTATTGCTTTTTGGATACACGCCGTGTGGATACGGAGAAAGATTCAATCTACAAAGCACAGCGACAAGAAGAGATTAAGCGTATCTATTCCAGGGCCAATGGATCTCCATTGGTCTTGGAGAATGACACCCTCTATACAGTCCATGCAAGTTTGGGGCTTTTATTCTCCCTTGGAACGAACTGAATATACCCTTAAGAAGTTACGCAAATTAGTAGAATTACCTGTTTTTTTAAAAAAAGGATTCACTTAAGATAAAAATCTCAAGATGATCTCCTTATGGTGACCTACCAAGGAGAATGGATACAAGCCGTAAGTGAGGAAGATGCTATCTTAGCACATCTTTCTCAAGAGGAATTAGCTCAATCCCTACAAAGAGATATTTTTGCGCGCTGTAACCCAGTATAGGATAGAACACAGTATGCAAAAAAACGTCTTATACGTATTGGTGAATTATTTCTATTTGTTATAGCCATTATTACACTCTTCTACTTACTGAATCTTCTTTTTAGAAAAACTGGAACAGCAGCTACTCAAGCAATCTTTCTTTAAAAAGGATTAAAACTCAAGAATTACCAAATGCTTAACAAGGAGAATATGAAGTATATCCTTGGAAAAGCACTTTTCTTACTAAAGTTAGTTATCTTTTTTTATTATCATTTTTGTAAGTATTCCTTTTGCCTTAAAGCTTTTTTCCTTCTACCCAAATGTGGGCAGAAAAGCTTTTTGAAACTGGTTTTAGACCCACTTAGTCAGATAGGCAATGCTATACTCGATTATTTACCTAACTTGATTATCATAGGTATTATTCTTTTTGATTGGGCGCATGATACTAAACCTTATGCGCTTTTTTTCCTATACGAAATAGAACGAGGTGCACTCAAGATCAAGGGCTTCTACAAGGAATTTGCCAAGCCTACTTATAACATCTTGAGAATCCTATTTCTCTGCTTTCTCTTTATTGTAATTTTTTTCCCTACTTGCCTGGATCGGGTTCGTCTGCCTTTCAGGGAGTATCTATTTTCTTGGGGTTATTGATTTCCTTAGGTTCGTCCTCTACAATCTCCAATGGGATAGCAGGGATTTTTATCACTTATATGCGTGCTTTTCGTGAGAATGATTGGATCAAGGTAGGGGAGTATATAGGCATGGTCATCCATAGGGATAGCTTAGTTACTCGCCCTAAAGACAATTAACAACGAAGAGGTTACTGTACCCAATTCCATGATACTCTCCTCTTCCACTATGAATTTTTTTCTTCCATAGGTCGTACCACTGGCCTTGTGGTTACCACTCAAGTGAAAGTACGCTATGATGCCCGCTTGGAGGACGTAGATGCTACCCTTATTGCTGCTGCTCAGGCTACTAAGGGCGTAACGGACAAGATTACCCCCTACATATACCACATATCGCTCAATGAGCTGAATGCTACCTATGAGATCAATGCCGTAACCTTTGAGCCACAGAATATGTATATTATCAAGTCCGACCTGATTAAGAATATTTATAATGCTTTTTCGTGAGCGCAATATAGAGCTTACCTCTATTGAATTTATTGAAATTAAAAATTCTAAGTTTTAAGTTTTTTTAATTTTGAGTTACCTAAAACTCAAAACTCAAAACTCAAAACTCAAAACTCAAAAACTCAAGTTGTCTTACATTCGTTTCTACAATTGTGTAACTCCCTTGGGCGTTACCGTACAAGATCATATAGATGCCCTCTTGAAGGGACAGACGAGAATACAATATTTCTCCCATTTTGGTCATATACCCGATGTATATTTGGCTAAGATTTCCTCAGAACAAGTGGAGGCGTGTATTCCTTTTGTAAGCCCTAATATGGAGCTAACATGGCTGGAGAAGCTCCTCCTTTTGGCTGTGGTGCCCCTGCTGCCTATGATGCAGATAGGGGAGCGTACCGCTCTGGTACTCTCCACTACCAAGGGGAATATCTCTCAACTGCAATCGGGAGGTAGCTTGCCTTATCTTACCTTGATAGCTAAGAAGATAGCCAGGTTTTTTAGGAATTACTACCGAACCCTATTGTAGTGTCCAATGCCTGTGTATCGGGCGTAGTGGCTCTTTCGGTAGCCGATAGGCTACTGCGCAGTGATGTCTATGACAGTGCCTTGGTCTTGGCAGGCGATGAGATTTCCGAGTTTGTTCTCTCTGGCTTTCAGTCTTTTCAGGCAATGAGTTCTCGTCCGTGCAAGCCTTATGACAAGGCACGCGATGGCATCACCCTTGGCGAGGCTACAGCAGCTGTTTTCCTTACCCAAGATGATTTCTGGGCACAAGCTGAGATCTTAGGCAGTAGCAGTATCAACGATGCCAACCATATCTCAGCCCCCTCTCGTACAGGGGAGGGATTGTACCTGAGCATCACCCAAGCCTTAGCTGAAGCAGGGCTTACCCCCTCCCAAATAGACTTTGTCAATGCCCATGGTACAGGTACCCTCTATAACGATGAAATGGAGGCTATTGCCTTTACTCGTGCGGGACTACAGCAGACGCCATTGAGTAGCTACAAAGGCTATTTTGGGCATACCTTAGGAGCTTCTGGTCTCTTGGAGACGGTCGTGAGTTTGGCACTTGCCCAAGAGGGAAAGCTCCTTAGAAGTGAAGGTTTTGACACCTTAGGTGTTTCCCAGCCACTGCATATCCTCACCCAAACCCAAGATGCCCAGGTGAAGTACTTACTCAAGACCGCTTCAGGCTTTGGCGGAAGTAATGCCGCTATGGTATTGAGGCTTATGGATTAGCACAAGCCCTCATCGGCCAAGCTCTTATACTGCTTTTCAGTGATGATCACATGGTCTAGAAGGCGTATATCCAATAGTTGTCCCGCCTCCCTTACTCGCTGGGTGAGTTGTAAGTCCTCCTTGCTGGGAGTAGGACTACCCGAAGGGTGATTGTGTATCAAGATCATAGAGACCGCCCCTTGCTCCAAGGCCATTTTAAGCAGCAAGCGAATATCCACTACGGTATGGGTGATACCCCTACCGAGAGCCGTGCCTTGTGCATCACACGGGCAGCACTGCTTAGATACAGCACCCAGAATTCCTCATGAGGCAGTTCGCCTAAAAGGGGTTGCATAAGGGCAAAAAAACATCTTCGGCACTCTCTATTTTTAGGTAGAGGCTCAGGAGTTTCTGCGCTACGCCTACGTCCCAGTTCGGTAGCGGCTAGAATCGTAATAGCCTTGGCCTGGCCTATACCCTTGAAGGTGAGTAGTTGCTGAAGACTTTGTTTGCCCAGTGTGGTAAGACTATTACTCACTGAGGCCAAAAATACGTTGGCTTAGTGCTACCGCACTTTCAGTGGCATTACCTGAACCAATAAGAATGGCCAATAGTTCTGCATTGGTAAGTGCGGCCTTACCTTGGGCGATCATCTTCTCTCGTGGCCGATCACTATCTGCCCAGTCCTTGATAGAGAGCCGCTGGGAGGAGGAAGGATTCTTAGTCATAAGATTTTTTGTGTTTTTTCAGTACAAATTTACGAAAAAAAAGTCATTTACAAGTTGTCTAATTGGTGTAAGTTCTATATAACGAAAGCTCCCACAAAGCTAGCGAGAGTCGGCAGCTGGTTTTGTGGGAGAAAAAAATATAATTTTGCTTACGTCGAACTCACAATTAGTATTATCTTTGCAGAAAATTTGTGTTTAAATTATTCAGGAAAAAAACCATCATGAAACCCTACCCAATTGGATACCCAGACCCCAGAGAGGAAGATATACTACCTTGAGCAGCTCCGCCAGCTCTTCCCTCACTTGTATAACTGAAACCCCAAAACCAACAAGGGCAATGGCAACAAGTGGTAGATTGGGACGCTCTCAAACAACTCTTAGGTGATGCCGTTGCCGATAGTACCGATGAGCGTTACCAGTTCACTTGGGCAGGCAAGCAGGCTGCACGTCTGGAGGCTAATGAGGGCTACTGACCAAACCCTCCGTCCTGTCCCTGAAGACTCTATAGACTGGGATACCACCGAAAACCTCTATATAGAGGGCGACAATCTGCAAGTGCTCAAGCTCTTGCAACAAGCTTATATGGGCAAGGTTAAGATGATCTATATAGACCCGCCTTATAACACCGGTAGTGACTTTGTGTACAAAGATGATTTTGCCCGCTCCAGAGCCGAAGAAGACCTTGCCACAGGCGATATAGATGAGCAAGGTAACCGCTACCGTCCTAATAACCGCAGCAATGGTCGCTTTCACTCCGATTGGTGCTCGATGATCTATCCACGCCTACTGGTTGCTCGCTCCCTGCTGAGCGAGGATGGGGTGATTTTTATCTCTATTGACGACAACGAGGTACACAACCTAAGGAAAATAGGTGATGAGGTATTTGGGGAAGAGAATTTTGTAGGAGAACTCATACATCAGAGAGCTAAGGGAGGCGGACAAGCAAAATATATAGTCAAAGGACATGACTACATACTGGTATATGCTTACAACATAAGCTGTATTTCCTTGGTAAGAAAGAAAGTTGTCCAGCAAAAAACAATGGAAATAGACGGTGAGCTTTTCATAAAAAATGATGATATACTCAGAAAAACCTTTGGCAAATATGATAAGAGTAACGGAGATAGGCGTTGTTTCTACGAACAAATAGAGCAATACAAAGGAATAGAAAAGAAGCAAGAGATAGATAGACTCCTTGAGGAAGGTGCGCTCTTTTTAGAGCTTAACAAAGAAGGCATGCACACTATTTGCCGATATGAGAAAGTTTCAGAGGCTACCTCTAAGCTATATACTATTATCAAGGTACTTTCGGAGGAAGGAAAAAAAGAATTGGAGGCCTTGAGGGATTTCTTTTCTTTTCTTATCCAAAGCCTGTGGAATTACTCAAGCAGCTAGTAGAAGCTGGTTCGGATAAGAACTCTCTTATCCTCGACTTTTTTCTCGGGTTCTGCCACTACCGCTCATGCCGTGATGCAGCTCAATGCAGAAGATGGCGGCAGGCGCAAAGTACATCTGTGTACAGCTTGGGGAGCCTACCCCTAAGGATAGTGAAGCACGCAAGGCGGGCTATGCCTCTATACCTGAGGTAGCCAAAGAACGCATACGCCGGGCGGGAAAGAAAATAAAGGAGGAAAACCCTACTTCCCAGCTTGATACAGGTTTCCGTGTGTTGCGCTTGGACAGTAGCAACTTCAGTGAGGTAGAGCGTCACCCTAGCGAGTATGACCAAGGGCTGTTAGACATCTTTGCCACTAATATCAAGGAAGACCGCAGCGACCTTGACCTGCTCTTTGGGGCAATGCTCAGTTGGGGGATACCTCTGTCACTGCCTATCTCTACAGAGGAGATAGACGGTTGCCGTGTATATAATGTAAACGAGGGAGATCTGGTAGCCTGCTTTGCCGAACACATAAGTGAGGTAGTGGTAAAAGGCTATGGCTAGCAAGGTGAGTCTTAGGGTACTCTTCCGTGATAGTTGTTTTAGTGAGGACAAACACAAAAATCAATCTCTTTGAGATTTTCAAGCAACAGCTCGGCTGGGACGAAAAAGAAGCTATGGACAAAATCAGAGTCATATAAGCTATGAAGTTACAATTCAAACACCAACAATTCCAGACAGATGCCGCTCAAAAGGTAATTGATGCCTTTTGCAGGACAGCCCTACTACAATAGGGCTGAGTATATTATGGATATGGGTTTGCGCTGTGGTGATATTCCATTTACGCAAATAGGCTTTGGCAATAATCCCTTGATTCTTAACTCCCACGAGATAGCCTCCAATATACGCTCACTACAAATGCTACAGGATATAAAGCCTATTGATGCATTGGAAGGCGAGGGTGTACAGTTGACTATAGAGATGGAAACAGGGACAGGCAAGACCTATACCTATATCAAAACCATGTACGAACTCAATAGGCAGTATGGCTGGAGTAAGTTTATCATAATAGTACCAAGTATTGCCATTCGTGAAGGCGTACAGAAGAGTTTTCAGGTGATGAATGACCACTTTGCAGCCGAGTATGAGGGCAAGCGTATACAGCACTTTATCTATAACTCCAAACAGCTCTCCAAAATACAAGCCTTTGCCGATGATGATAAGCTGCATGTGATGATTATCAACACCCAAGCCTTCAACAGTTCTTTTAATGAAACAAACAAAAGAAATGAGGCAGCACGTATCATCTTTTCCAAACGCGATGATTTTGGTAGTAGGCGTCCTATTGATGTTTTGGCCAAGACAAACCCTATTGTGATTATTGATGAGCCTCAGCGTGCCTCAGGAACTGCTACGGTCAAGGCTATCAGTCAGTTCAATCCGCTGTTTGTCTTGCGCTACTCGGCTACCCACCGCCAGGTGCTCAATATGGTCTACCGCCTAGATGCTATCGATGCCTATAACCAACACTTAGTCAAGAAGATAGAAGTAAAAGGGATTCACCAGCAGGGCAGTACAGCCACCTATGGCTATGTATATCTAGAAGAGATCCTCATAGGCAAAAGGCAATCCCCAAGCACGCTTGCATTTTGATATGGGTACTACCTCTGGCACCAAGCAAGTAAATCGTTTGGTAGGGGAGGGTTTAACCTCTATGAGCAGAGTGGGCACTTGCAGGAGTATAAGAATCAGTTTGTGGTAGAAAGTATAGACGGCCGCAAAGGGACGATTCGCTTTCTCAATGGGATAGAACTCCATCAGGGCGAGGCAGTAGGCAAGGTAAGCGAGACGGTGATGCGCCGTACCCAAATACGCGAGACGATTAAGAGCCATATAGAGCGCGAGAGACGGCTCTTTGCCAAAGGAATCAAAGTGTTGAGTTTGTTTTTTATAGACCATGTAGACAATTATCGCATTTATGGAGGAAGTAGCTCAAGCAAGGATAGTTATGCCCAAATGTTCGAAGAGGAATACACTCATGTGATAGAAGAACTCCAGCCTACACTCTTTGATGATACAGCCTACTTGGATTACCTCAAGAAGTTCCGTGCCCAAGAGGTGCACAATGGCTATTTTTTTCAAGGGATAGGCAGGGAAACTTCATTGATTCGAAAGAGAAAAAAGGCGAGGGCGGCAGTGATGACCAGAGTGCTTACGACTTGATTATGAAGGATAAGGAACGACTGCTGAGCTTTGAGGAGCCTACTCGCTTTATCTTTTCGCACTCTGCCCTACGTGAGGGCTGGGACAACCCCAATGTGTTCCAGATCTGTTTTCTCAAAGAAGGAAATAGCCAGATGAGCAAGCGCCAAGAGGTAGGCCGTGGGATGCGCCTATGTGTGGATAAGCATGGGGTACGCCAAGATGCCGAGCTATTGGGAAAGGAAGGCGTGTTCGATATCAATATTCTTACCGTGATTGCCAGTGAGAGCTACCAGCAGTTCTCCCAACAACTACAAAAGGAAATTGCAGACGACCCTGCACAGTCGCCCGATGAAGGTAACCCCAAGGCTCTTTGTAGGGCATACTTATACCGATGAGAATGGCAGCCAAGTAACTATAAGTGAAGACCATGCCCGAAAGATTTACAACCAGCTTATCAGGCGAGATTATGTAAATGATGATGGCCAGCTAACCCCTGCTTACTATACTGCCAAAGCGGAGGGTACCCTTGATTTTGGGCAGGAACTAGAGCCGATAAGGCAAGGGATTATTGATACTTTGGATAAGATACTAAGCCCCGATAGTATCAAAATTGATGATGCCCGCAGACCTAAAGAAGCTATTTTTCAGGAAGAACGTTTTAAGCGTGATGAATTTCAAAAATTGTGGAAGCAGATCAGTATCAAGACTTTCTATAAGGTAGATTTTTGAGACTGATGAACTGATAGCTAAGACAATTAAGGCTATAGATGAGAGACTGACGGTCACCAAAATACGAATGGTAGTAGAACAAGGCACCATGGATAAGATAGAGAGCAAAGAAGCCCTACAGCAAGGTGCTGTCATGAAACTTACTAAAGTAGAAAACCCTCAAAGTCTATGAGGGGGTAGGGGGCAGTGTAACCTATGACCTCATAGGCAAGTTAGTAGAGACCACAGGACTTACAAGGCGTACCATAGTAGCCATACTCAAGGGGATACGCCCAGATACTTTCCATCAGTTTAAGCTCAATCCAGAGGAGTTTATTCGCAAGGTAGGCCATATCATCAATGATGAAAAAGGCTATGGCAGTAGTACAAAAAGATAGCGTATGAGAAGACCGATGATACATATACCATGGACATTTTCACCGAATCGACCCTGCGAGGCAAGCTGGGTATCAATGCCATAGAAAGCCACAAGTCACTCTATGACCTTGTAGTAGTGGATAGTGAGGGGGTAGAAAAGAGCTTTGCTACCGAATTAGAGCAGCAAGACGAGGTAGTGGTCTATACCAAGCTCCCCCGTGGGTTCTATATCAACACCCCTATGGGACACTACAATCCCGACTGGGCGATTGTCTTCAGAGAAGGGAGTGTAAATCATATCTATTTTGTAGCTGAGACCAAAGGGAATGATTGGCAGCGCTCACAGCTTCGTGGAGCAGAAGAAGCCAAAATAGAATGTGCAGCACGCCATTTTAAAGCCCTTAGCCAAGGAGAGAAAGGCATTTGCTATGGAGTAGTAAAAGATTATAAGACCCTATTGGATAAGGTGATGAAGTAATAGATTGAGGTGTAATACCTAAAAAAATATGAATATGGAAAATAAAGTAAAGTCAATACATTAGCTAATTGGCAAATTATCATTATCTTTGTACCCTAATACCTAATACCTGAAACCCAACACTTATGACCTATAATCACAAAAGAAATAGAAGCCTATTGGCAGGCTTATTGGGCAGAGCACCAGAGCTATAAGTCAGTAAATGACTTTAGCAAACCCAAGTATTATGTACTTGATATGTTTCCTTACCCTTCTGGGGCGGGCTTACACGTAGGGCACCCGCTGGGCTATATAGCCAGTGACATTGTGGCACGCTATAAGCGCCACCAAGGGTTCAATGTATTGCACCCCCAAGGGTACGACAGCTTTGGCCTACCTGCTGAGCAGTACGCTATCCAGACAGGGCAACACCCTGCCCTGACTACGGCACAGAATATTGCTCGCTATCGGGAGCAGTTGGACAAGATAGGTTTTTCGTTTGACTGGAGCCGTGAGGTGAAAACCTCCGATCCGGCCTACTATCGCCATACCCAGTGGATATTTGCTCAACTCTTCAATTCGTGGTATAACCGTGCTACCGACAAGGCAGAACCTATAGAGACCCTCGTTGCCCTCTTTGAGAAAGGCGGTAATGCAGGGGTTGATGCTCCTTGCGATGACGGTACCCCAACCTTTACCGCCGAGCAGTGGAAAGCCTTTTCTGAGGCCGAGAAGCAGCGTATTTTACTCAAGTACCGCTTGACTTACTTAGCTGAAACCGAAGTGAATTGGTGTCCTGCCTTGGGTACAGTCTTGGCCAATGACGAGGTAGTCAATGGCGTCTCCGAACGTGGAGGCCACCCTGTGATTCGCAAGAAGATGACCCAGTGGAGCATGCGTATTACCGCCTATGCTGACCGACTTTTGCAGGAATTAGACACCATAGACTGGAGTGAGAGTATCAAGGAAAGCCAACGCAACTGGATAGGGAAGTCAGTAGGAGCGAGTATAGACTTTGTGGTCGCCTTCGGCGACTACAAAATTACCGTCTTCACCACACGTCCTGACACACTCTTTGGGGTTACTTACCTTACACTTGCCCCTGAGCATCCCTTAGTGCTGGAAATCACCACCGAGGAGCAGCGCGCAGAAGTGGAGGCTTATATAGCTAATACCGCCAAGCGTTCTGAGCGTGATCGTATGGCCGATACCAAGACCGTATCGGGTGCCTTTACGGGTGCTTATGCGGTGCACCCACTCACAGGAAAGAGGGTGCCTATCTGGATAGGAGACTATGTACTGGCCAGTTATGGTACAGGAGCTGTGATGGCCGTACCTGCGGGGGACGAACGCGATCATGCCTTTGCCAAACACTTCAAAGGAGCAAAGGGTATGCCCGATATGATCAACATCTTTGACAAGGATATTTCAGAAAATGCCTTTACCGAAAAAGAGGGCATGACTTACCAAAACTCTGATTTATTGGACGATTGTACCAGCTTCAAGGAGGCTTTTTGATAAGGTTTTTAGTCGCTTTAGAAGCTAAGGGAGCAGGCAAAGCAAAAGTGAATTACCGCCTTCGTGATGCGGTCTTCTCCCGTCAGCGCTATTGGGGCGAACCTTTCCCAGTGTATTATAAAGATGGTTTGCCACAGATGATTGAGCAACAGTATCTTCCTATACTTTTGCCTGAAGTAGAGAAATACCTCCCTACCGAAGAGGGTAATCCGCCATTGGGCAATGCTACCACTTGGGCATGGGATACGGCCAATCATAAGATAGTGAGCAACGAACTTATTGATAACCAAACCATATTCCCCATTAGAGCTTAACACCATGCCAGGCTGGGCAGGCTCTTCATGGTATTGGTTGGAGTATATGATGGAGAAAGGCGACTGTGCCCTCTTCCCTACCAAAGCCGTAACCGACTATTGGCAGAATGTAGATCTCTATGTAGGGGGTAGTGAACACGCCACAGGGCACCTCTTGTACTCACGTTTTTTTGGAACAAATTTCTCAAAGATAGAGGTTTTGTTCCTACTGAAGAGCCGTTTAAGAAACTGATCAATCAGGGAATGATATTGGGAATGAGTGCTTTTGTCTATCGCTTAGAAGGCACCAATACCTTTGTCTCTAAAGGTCAGATTAAAGACCAGAACGTCCAACCTATTCACGTGGATATTTCTTTGCTAAAAGACACTTCTGATGAGTTGGATATTGATAAATTTAAGGCATGGCGCAAAGAGTTTGCCAATGCGGAGTTTATCTTAGAGGACGGGACTATCCTCCCCCAGCCCCCTCCGAAGGAAGGGGAGTATATATCACAGGGCGAGAAGTAGAAAAGATGTCAAAATCCAAATACAATGTGGTAAATCCTGATGATATTTGTGAGCAATATGGAGCGGATACCTTGCGCCTCTACGAAATGTTCTTAGGCCCCTTGGAACAGGCTAAACCTTGGAACACAGCAGGTATTTCGGGTGTGTACAATTTCTTGCGCAAGCTATGGCGCTTGTATTTCTCAGACAGCGGCTGGCAAGTAACCGAGGAGGCTCCAACGGCTCAGATGCTCAAAGCGCTACATAAGACCATTAAGAAAGTCAATGAGGATATACAGAGTTTCTCGTTCAATACCTCTGTGAGTCAGTTTATGATCTGTGTCAATGAACTATCTGCTCTCAAGTGTCACCACAAGGCTATTTTGGAACCCGTGGCCATACTGATAGCTCCTTTTGCCCCTCATATAGCGGAGGAACTTTGGAAACACTTGGGGCATACCCAGAGTATCACTTATGCACCTTATCCCGTACACGAGGATAAATATTTGCAAGAGGACAGCAAGGAATATCCCGTATCGTTCAACGGCAAAGTACGCTTCAAACGCGCTTTCCCTACCGATATGCCAATTGCTGAGATAGAACAAGCCATTCTCGCCGATCCTCAGACCGCAGAACAACTGCAAGGCAAAGCTCCTAAAAAAAGGTCATTGTAGTGCCTAATAGGATTATCAACGTAGTGAGTTAGCCATGTCACAATCAACCATTTTTTTGGTTTGTTTTTCTTTTCTATTGGAGGAGTTGTCTTTTATATAGTAAAAACGCTATTTAGAAGGTACTAAAAAAACACTTTTTGAAAAAGCGTTTGGATTCTTATATGCCAAAAATCAGCTCTTCCTTTAGAGAGAGAAACTTACTTAGAAAAGCGCAAGCGTTTTGTACGTTGCATTCTTGGAGTAATAATAGGGGTTTTTATAGTTGTATCCTTCCTATTTGTGGTATTGTGTATAGACTTTAATGTCTTTCAGCAAGAAAATACAGAGAGATACCATATACTCTCTGTTTTGCTCTTGTATGCCGTTATTTCATTTTTGCCTTACTTGGGTATACTTTTCTATTGGTTATACTTTATGGCTAATAAAACTACCTGTGCTCAGCAAATGCTTTTAGAACAAATGAGTGACGAAGATTTTTCAGTGTTTCAATGAGATAAGAAGGATCAATATATTTCAAAAATTATACCCCTCCTTTTGTAGTGTGCAAAGGAAAATTGTATCTTTTTAAGTTTTTTTACATATTATTGAAATACCTATTGCTACAATTAGAAATATCAGCATTTGTCCTTTGCTTATTGAAAAAAATTATACCCAAGAAAAATATAATGGGGGATAGGGTTGTTATCACACATACCAAGAAAAACCTATATCTATATGAATACAAATTTCTATTTGTATCTAACAACTCTTTTATATAAATATCAGCTTAAAACATAATACAAAAACCTTTCTTCACTACCAAAAAAACGCATGGCAGTGCGTAATAGAATTAACTAACATAGCAAGTTATAAATTGTTATAATAAAAATGAATCCAGAAATTGTACAAAAATTCTCTGATAAGTTCCTCCCCGAAGAAAAAGGAAATCATAGCTCTTATAGAAACACGTACTGATGGAGCAAGTTATTATCAGGGAGCTTGGGTACCTTTCCAATGACCCTTTGGCTTATATAGATGTAGCTACTAATGAGCTTTTTTTATAAAAACGCTCGCATAGAATGGCTAGTACCCGATAATAATTGGAAATATTTCTTTGAGGCACAAAAAGGCTTTCCGCCTAAAAGTACGTCCTCAAAAACCTGAAATGCTGCTGAAGTTTTTTTCAGCACACATTTATGCTGGTTGAAATATTAGAGGAAGACGTAATAGAGCCTCGTTTTGAGGCTATCTTAGAAGAATACAATACAGAGGTAACCTATGAAGACGATGATTTTTTTCACTGGAGTTAAATAAAAATATGGGCATTTTTGAAGGAGGAATGCATTATGAAGAGGTAGAAGAGGCTCTTCCACTAAATGTTCATACCAATGGTATTGAAAAACTAAAAGAACTTCTAAATCTTTTTAGGCAAACAGCCCTTGTCAAATTCAAAGTGTGGATAGAACAGCTCAAAGCCTTTGCTGCAGGAAAGCTCACTGATTTAGCTAACAAATGGCAAAAAGGAGAAGATGCTACTGCCCCTGAGATTACCCCCGAACGCTTTGCTGAGCGTATGTGTATAACAGAGTTAGTTTTATTTGACAATAAGCGTTTCTGCATCTATTTTTGATGATGACGATATGTTCTGGGGGCACGCTATTACGGTGTATGGCAACCTTAGCGGCCAGCTGGAAGATGCTACTATTGAAGGATAAAGATAAATCCTAATTTTTTTCTATTCAACTATGAATACCACAATTATTCTCGTTTTAGCTCTTGTATGTATTTCTGTATATTTCATTGTCCAGTACAAAAGTAATTTCGAAAAACGCTTAGCCTATCATACTCCCCGCCTCCTCACCCCCGAACGACAGGAATATATTAGAGGAGCAAAGCGATATATCAAAAAAAGTGAGCCTAATCATAGGCTTATTTATGAGCATTCCCTTAATGATTATGTGTGCGTTTCTGCTACCTGATGTAGGTGTTCCTATGATTTTTTTCTTCTTATAATTTTTTTCTAATGGTAATAGAGTGTTTGGGCATTTATTTACTATATTGTTTTTTTAAACGAAAATATTAAAAACCAGCAAGCACTTTTTAGAACAGATGAATGATAGCGATTTTCAGGTGTTGCTATGTGTACAAAAAAAGAATTATACTTATTCAAATACTTTCCTCCTTTTATACTTTGTAAGGATAAGCTGTATTTATTTACTTTCCTTACCGTTCAAGAGATAAATCCTGAGAAGATAAAAAAAGTAAGTCTTGTTTATCTTAGGGCAGGAGATGTAACTGTACATATCAAATCCACAAAATCTACTTCAATTGCGATGCATAGGAATGTATATTCTATTTTTGGTGGAGATTATCAAGAGATATAGTCCTGATGCTCAAGTAGAAATGTTAAAGTAAAGCATTAAATTATGGACATAATTTACATTATCTGGTTTGCACCCTTATTTCTTTTTCTCTTTGCGCTTTTTCTACTTTATAGTAGTGCGCAAAAAAATGAGTTTGAAAAACGCCCCTGATATTTTTTTACCCTTACCGCCAGCTATCGCAAAAACGGGAAGCCTATATGCAGAAGGTTAGTAAATATAACCATATAATGTTCGCCCTATTTTTTTACTGCCTTTCTTCATTTTTAGTCTATGTATTGTTCAAAGAAAAACTATCAAGAAATAAGCAAAGCTAATACTTCATTTTCTAATGAGAACCTGATGATATTACTAGCTACTTTACTGCCACTTTTCGTGTGTTATTATATCATTTTTTTATATACAGAAACGCAGTAAAAAAAGCCAAACACATGCTTTTTAGAACAAATGAGCGATACCGATTTCGAACGGCTCCTCAAATTAAGAGACAATTTATCTTTTTCTCTACAAATATGACCCACCTTTTTGTGTTGTGTAACAATCACTTATATATTTTTCTTTTTTTCATACAATTAAAGAAATTGACCCTACCCAAATCATCTCAGTAAAATGGTATAGTAATAGACATAGGCTTATAGTACGCATTAGAGACCCTAAAGTTACTGTCCTTAGTATATCTAAAAGTGCATTGCCTATCTTTTTGCAAATCGTTGAACAGTATACAAAACTCAAATTATTAACTGACTAAAAAAATAAATAATATGGACTCATTTTTATATTATTTGTTCTGCACCTTTTTCTTCTCACCCTTGTCTTTTTTGTACTTTACAGTAGTGCGCAAAAATGCCTTTTGAAGAGCGCTTAGCTCTCTTCCGCCCTACCTGCCAGCTCTCCCAAAAACGGGACGCCTATAGGCAGCAAGTACGCAAATACAGCAAGTACGCAAATATCATACTCTTAGTGATTTTTATACCTCCCTCTATGTGCTTTTATAGCAATATTGCTCAAAGAAGGATATGAGGAAACAGGAAAACTGTATATATCAATCTATGATGATATAAAAATGGTCCTACTAACTGTCTATGTGCCTGTTTTTGTTACTGCATTACCTTCTCTTCTATGTAATAAAGCGCAATGAAAAAGCCCAGCATATGCTTTTTAGAACAAATGAGCGATGGCAATTTTGAGCTCCTCCTCAAAGTAAAAAGATAGTTTGTTGTTCACAAGCAAATATAATCCGCCGTTTGTGCTTTGCAACGATAAGTTGTACATTTTTATTTTCTTTGCTATCAAAGAAATTGACCCTCACCCAAATAACCAATGTAGATTGGAGCTATCGTAGAAATGGTATTTTTGGTAGAATTCAAAGCTCCTGAAAAAAATAATATTTACCCTACCTAAAAAAAGTACTCCCCTATTTCTTGCAAATCATTGAACAATATACAGATCAAGAATTTTATTATTAACTAAATACAAAAAATGAATCACACAATTATCCCTGTTTAGCAAAAAGAAAAATGCTTAAACTCACAGGCTTATATATCCTTATAATGCTTGGTATTGCTGCTATTATTGTCTTTATCCTATCAGCTGATAGAATAAGTTTATACTATCTAGCGCTGTTTGTAGTCCTTTTTATAATAGGAACTTATCTTTTTTTATAAACACATACAAGAATTATGGCGGTCGAACAAGAAGAACGAAGGGCTTATCCTCACCCCCGAGTACCTCAAAAGCAATGTGAATCCTCTAGGTAAATGGGTAGGGTGAAATCCCTTTGGAGCGAAATAGCTGCTATAGGAAAAGTAGATTACTATGGACAACACATCCATATCAAACTCAAACACCCTGAAAACTACTTGAGCAAAAATCAAAAGTAAAGAAATAAGGAATGGGTTTGAAGGAATTCACATTAACGATAGCGAACTCGAAATCACTTTTGAGGAATTAGAAAAAGCTTATCAAGGAGTATTTCGCTAAATACGGCGATTCTTAGCAAAATATAGCATCTAGTTTATGCTCCTTATACCCAAATGCAATTGTACTATCAATAGCAGATAGAGAATACTCAGTGACAAATAAGCAAATATTTGAGATTGGAATATCTGACATACAAGATGAAAAATTATTTGCAAAAACAATTTGGTATTGAAGCAAATTTAGTAGCACCATGATTTTGGGTTTCTTATGAGTCCCCTATATCTCGAAGATTTTTAACTGACATCTATGGTGGATTTGGTATGCCAATAGCAAAGGGTTGGGGAAAGCATAGCAATAATGATGGTCATATAAAACCTTATACTCGCATTGGGATAAAAATATTATTACAATAGAGACAATCGTGTGAGAAAAGGCAAAAGAAATAAATAATAACAGAGAAAATTTCGTAGGATTCCAAAAACAAAGTAATGTATGGAGTAGTCACAGATGATTCCACAGTCCTATAAAATGAAATAGATTGGGAGTGCAAACTGAAATTGCTAAAAAAATTCTTTACAATAATTGAATCAAATTTTTTTAGTAATTAACTGATTTTTAAATTACTTAAAAAGTAATAGATAATTTTTTTATTTTTTTCATACAATTAAAGAAATTGACCCCACCCAAATCATTTTCAGTAAAATGGCATAGTACTAAACATGGGTTTTTAGTACGTATTAAAGATCCTAAAGCTAAAGTTACCGTTTTTTTAGTATATCTAAAAGTGCCTTACCTCTCTTTTTACAGATTGTAGAACAATATACAAAACTCAAATTCAATTATTAACTAGACAGAAAAACCAAGAAATTATCCTATTTAAAACAATATCTCAATTTATAGTAACTATGGACAAGTTTTTACGTTATTTGCTCTGTGCCCTTATTACTTTATGTCCTTATTTTTTTGTATTTTACAAGAGTCCGTAAGAATGCCTTTTGAAGAGCGATTAGCCCTTTTTTTCGACCTACTCGGCATCTCTCACAAAGGCGTGAAGCTTTATATGCAAGGGATGCACAAATACCACAAGTATGCTACTATTATGCTTTTGGTGATACTTTCTTTTCCTTTGATAGTTCTAATTTTGTCAATGTTTGAAGGAGACTATGAGAAAAATAAGCAAAAGTATATATGGCTATTCCTAATGACATGAAGATGATTATACTGCTTGTTTTTTTGTGTCTATTGTTATGGTATATTACCTCATCAATTATGTATTGAAGCGCAATGAGAAAGCCCAACGTATGCTTTTTGGAACAAATGAGTGATGACGATTTTTGACCTGCTCCTGAAAGTAAAAAGATAGTTTGCCATTTATCAGTAAATATAGTCCGCCGTTTGTATTGTGTAACAATCAGTTGTACATTTTTTTCTTTTCTATGCTATTAGAGAAATTGACCCTGCTCAAATAACCGAAATAAATTGGAGTACAGGTAGGGGTGGTATTTTTGTACAATTTAAAGTTCCTAAAAAAATAACCCTTGGTCTATCTCGGGAAGGATTTTTATTATTTTTAAAGCTATTATTGAAAAACATAATCCCGAATTAGTATTTTTTTATAATGGATATAGATATTTTTCTTTTTGATAAATGCTTTTCGCTATGTTATAATGGGAGCTTTGCTCTACTTTTGTAGCCTTTCGCAAGAATGCCTTTGAGCAGCGTGTAGCTAGCTATATACCTTATCATGCGATAAGTGCGGAGCGTAAACAATATTTGGAGAAAGTAGAAAAATACAAGCACTATATCTGTAATGGCCTTGCTATTTTTCTTTGCTTTTGTATTTATACTTCCTCTGGGTTATCTTATTGCCTTAGATATTGTGCAGGAGAAAATGCTTCCGCAGATAGCTTCTTGGGCGTTGTCCTCTGTTATATATCTCTTTTGGTATATTACCCTATTGAGTTATGTGGTCAGGAGAAATGCCAAAGCTCAGCACTTGCTTTTTGGAAGAGATGAGTGAACATGATTTTGGCTATTTACTGAAAATACAAAAAGACTTTACCTTGGCTAAGAAAAATACTTTCCTTTTTTTATAATATGTAAGGAGAAACTGTATTTTCTAACTTTTTACCATTCAGGAAATAGACCCTAAGAAAATAGAAAAAAATGCGTTCTTGGTACTCCAAAGGAGATAATAGAACGATTCTGATAAGATATCCCAAATGGTTTATAACCAGTATGACCGGTAGGGTATTTGCTCATTTGGAGACTATTATTAGAAAATATAATCCCCAAGCGGATATAAAATCCTAAGCTAATGCAGGCTAAACTCGCAGTTCTAAACAAACTCCTTATTCACTACGGCAAGCAAAATTGGTGGAACCACTCCAATCGTTTGGTTGATTGGATTTCCATGATTCTCATTCAACAAACTACCCAACTCAATGTAGAGCGAGCCTTGGCTAACCTTGAAGGCAAACTCTCAGTGACAGCACTATATGCCATGGGAGAGGGAGAATTACAAACTCTTATTCGTCCTGCAGGTTTCTACAAACAGAAGAGCAGATATATCAAAGCATTGATGGCTTGGTATGTATCCCATGGAGCTTCTTTTGGACAAATTTGCAGCTATTGCTACCGATGAACTTCGCATGGAACTCCTTTCTATCAAGGGGGTAGGAGAGGAGACTGCCGATGCGATGTTGTTATATTTTTTCGTAGGAATGTCTTCATTGCTGACCAATATGCTCTTCGTCTCTTTACTCGCTTAGGGCTTACCACCGCAACTACCTACAAGGCACTGCGAGCGGAGTGTATGCCCTTGGTGGCTGATATTTCCTTAGAGACCTGCCAAGAATGGCATGCCGTGATGGACGAGCATGGAAAAGCCTACCGCCGTGGGCATACCGATGAGGCATGGCTACGACAGTAGGCTTTATGGGTAGAGAAGGAATTATTCCTTTATAATCTTGATGTTTTTGTCGGCAAACTTTTGAGCAAGCCATTGTTGGAGTCGTGCTATATCTACCTCTTTATCCACTTCCTTGCCCTTGACTTGTTCCCTGATAGGGGTATATAGCATGAGAGTAGTGGTAGAAAGACTATCAGAAGCAAAGCTATTTAAGCGACCAAATGAGAAATCCTTGATATTAGGAAATAGGATCTTCACTTCCTTGGCAAAATCTGTATCCTCTATCTTGTACTTTTCTAACTCCTCGGTAAGCTGTTTTTATTTTTTTACGTCTTTACTGGAAAGAGAAGCCTTGTTTTTTTGTTGATTTCAGAGAGTATCTCCTGACTTATATCCGATTCTTTTTGGCGGATAATAAGTTCTGTATTGGAGATTTTGAAGTTTTTCAGGTTGTTTTGTAGGTTCTTTTCCTCTTCCTCGCTGAATTTCTTATCTAAGAACGCCAATTCTATAGTTTTGGGCGAGCTATTATATGTAATCTTCTTATAGATGATTGTATAACCATTGTTCTCAAACTCAGCGGTGATATAGTGGGCAACATTTTCATGGAAACGCTTTTTCCTGAAAGAGGGTATAAGCTAGGTAAAGGCTAGGGGTAGTAATCAGTATTACTAAGTAGGTAATCACGTAGCGCAGACGTTTGTTCAGTTTTTCGTTACCTGTATTTTTAGGTGTATATTTTAAGTATTTGATAATCAAAAAAGTAGCGATTCCTATAAAGAAACAGTTGATGCTATAGAGGTAGAAGGCACCTAGGAAGTAGCTTAAATTACCTGTTGCTAAGCCGAAGCCTGCGGTACAGAGGGGAGGCATAAGGGCAGTGGCAATGGCCACTCCTGGGATAGGGTTTCCTTTTTCCTGTCGGGTAAGGGAGATGGCTCCTACCACACCGCCGAAGAAGGCAATCAGTACATCATAGATAGTGGGGGAGGTACGTGCCAGCAGTTCTGATTGGGCGTCCTTGAATGGGCTGATATAGAAGTAAATAAAGGATACCAATAGGCTGACAAAAGTGGCTATCAGCAGGCTACGACCTGTATTCTTGAGCAGCTCAAAATCATAGGTTGCCAGAGCAAACCCTGCCCCTCACGATAGGCCCCATAAGAGGAGAGATGAGCATGGCACCGATAATCACGGCGGTAGAATTGACATTCAGCCCAATGGAGGCAATCAGAATAGCACAGGCCAAAAATCCATAAGTTAGCCCTCACGAAAGGAAATATTACTGATAATATCTTCTATTACCTTTTTCCTTTTTCTCTTCACCCTGATGTAGATTCAGTAGATTCTTAAAGAAACTCATATCTTTATGTTTTTAGAATTTAGCAACTGCAAAGATAGGAATTAATAAGCAAATAAGCAAATGAGCAAGTATGGGAGTGTTAATTTTTCGAAGTATTGTGATTTTTTTCAAAAGTTTTTTTATACTTTTGTCGATACTATCTATAAAAATTAGTGACGTGATGAAACTATACATTTTTACTTTATTGCTACTCAGCGTCTTACCTACCCTTGCCCAGCAGCAGGATGCAGCTCAGGACAGGGAGGTTCTACGTGCGGAGCGTGCAGCCTTACTGGGGTAGTAAAATTCTCCAGTATGATTTTTGTTTATGGCAGCAGTCAGTCTCAGCCCATCTTGGCCAACAAGTTTGTTAGAGGTAGGCACTGACAAAGATAACTTCTCGGCATTCCAACAACGACCAATCTGCCTACGGAGGCTTATGGTCTATCGCAATAGAGTACCAGCGCTACCTTATCACCCAGAACAAGCCTATAGAACGACAGAAGCCTATAGACAATGTGTTAATTAGCTCATTGACTAATTGCCCTCATTACCCTGTTAATAACTTTTTTTCAAGAAAAATTTTTTTCTTTTTGAAGTATTTTTGTATAGATAATATAAAATGCTGATTATACGACAATTACACATTTTTGTGAAGACGAAAAAGTCGTAAGAATCACTGCGTTAGCAAGCAAGGGTTGTTGAAAAATAAATGTCTTACGTTTTGTCAGTTAGTAAAAAAAGTTTGTATCTTTGCCCTCGCTTAAAAAAATATTTTATAAATGCCAACAATTTCACAATTAGTACGAAAAGGAAGAGCTAAAATAGCCAAGAAGAGTAAATCGGCTGCTTTGGATTCATGTCCCCAACGTCGTGGCGTATGTACACGTGTGTACACCACTACCCCTAAGAAACCGAACTCTGCGATGCGTAAGGTAGCGCGTGTTCGCTTAACTAATGGTAATGAGGTCAATGCGTATATCCCAGGAGAAGGACACAACCTCCAAGAGCACTCGATAGTATTGGTAAGAGGCGGAAGAGTAAAAAGATTTACCAGGGGTACGTTACCACATCGTACGTGGTGCACTGGATACTGCTGGGGTAAATGGAAGAACCCAAAGACGCTCTAAGTATGGAGCCAAACGCCCTAAACCAGGACAAGCTGCTGCAGCACCAGCAAAAGGAAAGAAAAAGTAAATTTTTAAAACCGTCTAAAACAACCAAATGAGAAAGAGACAAGCTAAAAAAAGACCTCTTTTACCAGATGCAAAGTACAATGACCAATTGGTTACGCGCTTTGTAAATAACCTGATGTGGGATGGTAAAAAGTCAGTGGCTTTTAAGATTTTCTATGATGCAATCGATATCGTAGAACAAAAGAAGAATAATGATGAGAAAACAGCCTTGGAAGTGTGGAAAGATGCCCCTCCAATGTGATGCCTCATGTGGAAGTACGTTCTCGCCGTGTAGGTGGTGCTACTTTCCAAATCCCTATGCAAATCCGTCCAGACCGTAAAGTGTCTATGGCAATGAAATGGCTTATCGGATATGCGCGCAAGAGAAATGAAAAAAATCTATGGCGCAAAAATTGGCAGGAGAAATCCTCTCCGCAGCTAAAGAAGAAGGGCTGCTGTTAAGAAAAAAATGGATACACATAAGATGGCAGAGGCCAACAAGGCATTCTCCCACTTTAGATTTTTAATTCGTGAGGTAGTATGAGTAGAGATTTAAAAATATACAAGAAATATTGGTATCGCAGCACACATTGATGCTGGTAAGACTACTACCACTGAGCGTATCCTTTTCTATACAGGTAAAACGCACAAAATAGGCGAAGTACACGATGGAGCTTCTACCATGGACTGGATGGAGCAAGAGGCAGAACGTGGATCACTATCCAATCGGCTGCGACTACATGTAAGTGGAACTTCCCAACTGAAAATGGAAAACCTACTGCTGATGCACAGGAATACCATTTCAACATTATAGATACCCCAGGCCACGTGGATTTCACCGTGGAAGTGAACCGCTCTCTCCGTGTATTGGACGGATTGGTGTTCCTCTTCTCTGCCGTTGATGGGGTAGAACCTCAGTCTGAAACCAACTGGCGCCTTGCCGATAACTACAAAGTGCCTCGTATGGGCTTTGTGAACAAGATGGACAGACAAGGTTCTGACTTCCTTAAAGTATGCCAACAAGTGAAGGACATGCTCAAATCCAATGCAGTGCCTATCGTATTGCCTATTGGTGAAGAAGCTGACTTCAAAGGAGTGGTTGACCTTATCAAAAACCGCGCTATCGTATGGCATGACGAAACACAAGGGGCTACTTTTTGACGTAGTAGATATCCCTGAAGATATGAAAGCTGATGTAGCTAAGTACCGTGCACAACTCATCGAGGAAGTAGCCGGTTACGACGAAGGCCTTTTGGAAAAAAATTCATGGAAGATGAGGATTCTATCTCCGAAGAAGAAATCCACAAAGCGCTCCGTGCTGCCGTAATGGATATGGCTATTATCCCAATGACTTGCGGTTCGTCTTTCAAAAAAACAAAGGAGTACAGTTCATGCTTGACGCGGTATGCCGCTACTTGCCTTCTCCATTGGATAAGGAAGCTATCGAAGGAACTAACCCTGATACTGGGGAACCAGCACTTCGTAAGCCAGCTGTAGATGCACCTTTTGCTGCGTTGGCCTTTAAGATTGCAACAGACCCTTATGTAGGTCGCTTGGCATTCTTCCGCGTATATTCTGGACACTTGGATGCAGGTTCTTACGTGCTTAACACACGTTCAGAAAGCAAAGAACGTATCTCTCGTATCTACCAAATGCATGCTAACAAGCAGAACCCCTATCGAATACATTGAAGCGGGAGATATCGGAGCTGCGGTAGGTTTCAAGGATATCAAAACAGGGGATACCCTTTGTGATGAGAAATATCCCTATCGTACTAGAAAGTATGGTGTTCCCAGATCCAGTGATTGGTATCGCTGTAGAGCCTAAGACTAAGGCTGACGTAGATAAGCTCGGTATGGCCTTGGCTAAACTCGCCGAAGAAGACCCTACCTTCCAAGTAAAAACAGACCAAGCCTCTGGACAGACGATCATCTCTGGTATGGGTGAGCTTCACTTGGATATCATCGTAGACCGTCTCAAACGTGAGTTTAAGGTAGAAGTAAACCAAGGAGAACCACAAGTAGAGTATAAGGAAGCCATTACAGGTAAGGCTGACCACCGTGAAGTGTACAAGAAACAAACAGGGGGTCGTGGTAAGTTTGCCGATATCGTATTTACTATGGAACCTGCCGAAGAAGGAAAAGCTGGTTTGGAATTCATCAACGAAATCAAGGGAGGTAACATTCCAAAAGAGTATATCCCTTCTATAGAAAAAGGATTCAAGGAAGCGATGAAGAACGGGCCTTTGGCTGGATTTGAAATGGATGCGATGAAGATTACCCTTAAGGATGGTTCTTTCCACCCTGTGGATTCCGACTCCTTGTCATTTGAATTGGCTGCTAAGTTGGGTTACAAGGAAGCTGCTCGTGCTGCCAAAGCCGTACTTATGGAGCCTATCATGAAGCTAGAGGTAATCACTCCAGAAGAGAACATGGGGGACATCGTAGGAGACCTTAACCGTCGTCGTGGTCAGGTAAATGACATGGGCGACAGAAATGGCGCTAAGGTAATCAAAGCCAATGTACCACTTTCTGAAATGTTCGGTTATGTAACAACTCTTAGAACCCTTTCTTCAGGTCGTGCAACTTCTACTATGGAGTTCTCACACTATGCAGAAACACCTTCTAACATCTCAGAAGAAGTGATTAAAAAAAGCAAGAGGTAATTAATTTGTAAAAAGAAATGAGTCAGAAAATCAGAATAAAATTAAAAATCATACGACCATAACTTGGTAGATAAGTCTGCTGAAAAAAATCGTAAAGACAGTAAAATCAACAGGAGCAGGAGTAGTAGGACCTATTCCACTACCTACTCACAAGAAGCTCTTTTACTGTACTTCGTTCTCCACACGTGAACAAGAAAGCAAGAGAACAGTTTCAGCTAAGCTCTTACAAGCGTTTGTTAGACATCTACAGTTCTTCACCAAAGACTATTGATGCCCCTAATGAAGCTCGAATTGCCAAGTGGAGTGGAAGTAGAAATCAAAGTATGATAAAAGCAAAGCGGAAGTTTTGCTTGACTTGTCCCAAAAACAATAGCGTGAGGGAAAAACGGTAAAACTATTGATATTCAGGGTTGGAATACTTGACCCTGAATATCAAATTATAAAGTCAGGAGTACCCTGTAGGGCAGTGTTCTACAGGAGTTCCCCTTGATTTTTGTTGTGATAAAAAAAGTAAATCAAATTAAATATTTTTAATATGTCTGGGTTAATCGGAAAAAAGTAGGCATGACCAGCATTTTTGATGAAAAATGGTAAGAATATCCCATGTACCATCATAGAAGCAGGGCCATGCGTAGTTACCCAAGTCAGAACCAAAGAGGTTGACGGGTATGAAGCTCTTCAACTTGGTTTCGATGACAAAAAAAGAGAAGCACACTTCCAAGGCTGCGGCAGGACATTTTGCCAAAGCGGGTGTAACTCCTAAAAAGAAACTTGTCGAGTTCCAAGGATTTGAGAGCACTTACAAATTAGGCGACGTGATAGCCGCTGATTATTTTTGTAGAAGGCGAATTTGTGGATGTAACGGGAACTTCCAAAGGGAAAGGTTTCAAGGTGTAGTTCGCCGTCATGGATTTGGCGGGGTAGGACAATCCACTCACGGTCAGCATAACCGCCTTAGAGCACCAGGTTCTGTAGGAGCGTCTTCTTATCCATCACGTGTATTCAAAGGAATGCGTATGGCAGGACGTATGGGAGCTGAAAAAGTAACAGTACAAAAACTTGAAAGTGTTAAAAGTAGTCGCTGAAAAGAACCTCCTTATCCTAAAAGGATGTGTTCCAGGACACAAAAATGCTTACGTAACGATTCACAAATAATGGAAGTAGCAGTATTAAACATACAAGGAAAAGAAACAGGAAGAAAGGTGACCCTTTCCGAGGCTGTTTTCGGGATTACACCTAATAACCACACTATTTATTTGGACATCAAACAATACTTGGCTAACAAACGCCAAGGTACTCACAAGTCCAAAGAACGTAACGAAGTGGCAGGAAGTACCCGCAAGATTAAGAAACAAAAAGGAACAGGTACCGCTCGTGCAGGTAGCGTGAAGTCTCCAGTATTCGTAGGTGGAGGTCGTATCTTCGGTCCTCGTCCTAAGGATTACACTCAAAAGCTGAACAAAAAGTAAAAACGTCTTGCTCGTCGCTCTATCTTGAGCCAAAAAGCACAACAAGGAGCCATTATCGTTGTAGAAGATTTCAATCTTCAGGCTCCTAAAACTAAAGACTTTACACAGATTTTTGGCAGCCCTTGGTATCCAAGATAAAAAAATCACTTTTTTTGTATTGACAGATACAAATAAAAATGTATATTTGTCCTCTCGCAATATACCTACCGTAAATACTGTAACAGCTTCTGAGCTAAACACTTACGATATTGCTAATGCAACAAGTGTAGTATTGTTAGAGGGTGCCGTGGAGGTTATTCAATCAAATTTAACAAAGTAAGATTATGAGTATATTGATAAAAACCAATCCTTACAGAGAAAGCTACCAAGGATGCTGAGGACAAAAAAACCGCTATACTTTTTTTCAGTAGATAAGAAGGCGAATAAGATTCAGATCAAAAAGCAGTAGAGGCAGCCTATGGCGTTACTGTAGAGAAGGTACACACACTCAATTATGCCCCTAAGCGTTCGGTTCGTTACACCAAGAATGGCCTACAACTCAGCCAGACCAACGCAGTGAAGAAAGCGGTAGTGAGTGTAAAAAGAAGGAGAAACAATCGATTTTTATAACACAATTTAAAAAGACTGTATGTCAGTAAGAAAATTAAAACCCACGACTCCAGGTCAGCGTTTTTAGAGTGGTGAATAATTACGATGCGATCACCACTGATAAGCCGGAAAAAGAGCTTGCTCGTTCCGTTAAAAAAAGACCGGGGGTAGAAACAATCAAGGGAAGATGACCATGCGCTACATAGGTGGTGGTCATAAGAAAAAAAGTATCGTATTATCGATTTCAAAAAGAAACAAGTTCGGTGTAGAAGCCACTGTAGTTTCTATTGAGTACGACCCAAACAGAACAGCCTTTTATCGCCTTGGTAGAATATACCGATGGAGAAAAAGCGATACATCATCGCACCAGCAGGCTTGAAAGTAGGTCAGGTAATCGTATCAGGAGAGACAGCCGCTCCTGAAATCGGAAATGCGATGCCACTTTCTCAAATTCCGCTTGGAACCGTAATCAATAGTATCGAGCTTCGTCCTGGACAAGGAGCCAATATCGCTCGCTCAGCAGGTACTTTTGCTCAGCTTATGGCCAAAGAAGGTAAGTACGCCACAGTGAAAAATGCCTTCAGGAGAGACACGTATGATCCTGCTCACATGTCTTGCTACTATTGGAGCAGTATCTAACCCGATCACCAGCTCGTCCTTTCAGGGAAAGCAGGTCGCTCACGCTGGCTCGGGCGTCGTCCCTCGTACTCGTGCCGTGGTAATGAACCCAGTAGATCACCCCATGGGTGGTGGTGAAGGACGCGCTTCAGGAGGTCATCCACGCTCACGTAAAGGTATCCCTGCCAAAGGTTACAGAACTCGTTCTAAAAACCAAGGCAAGTAATAAGTATATTGTAGAACGTAGAAAGAAATAAGTAAGATATGGCTCGTTCATTAAAAAAAGGTCCTTATGTTCATTACGCCTTTGGAGAAAAAAAGGTTCTCCAAAAATAAGGAAACAGGAAAGAAAAACCGTGATCAAAACATGGTCAAGAGCATCTATGATTACTCCTGACTTCGTAGGAGAAACCATCGCAGTACACAACGGAAAAACAATTCGTTCCTGTATATGTAACCGAAAACATGGTAGGACACAAATTAGGAGAATTTGCCCCAACTCGTTCCTTCAGAGGACACGCAGGTGCAAAAAATAAAGGTAAAAAATAAAAGCTATGGGAGTTCGTAAAAGAGAAAAAGCAATAGAGATTAAAGAAGCGAAACGAAATGTGGCTTTTGCAAAATTGAATAACTGTCCCTACATCACCCCGTAAGATGCGCCTTGTGGCTGACCTTGTACGCGGTGTAGCAGTAGAGAAAGCCTTGGCTATCTTGAAGTTCAACCAAAAGGATGCAGCTTCATCTTTGCACAAGTTATTACTTTCAGCTATTGAAAACTGGAAATCAAAGAACGAAGGTGCTGATGTAGAAGCAGCCCAAGTATTCGTTAAAGAAATCCGCGTAGATGGCGGTGCGATGCTCAAAAGACTTCGCCCAGCCCCTCAAGGAAGAGCACACAGAATTCGCAAACGTTCCAACCACGTAACCATCGTATTAGGAGCTAAAAAAATAACACTGAAAGCTAAGATAAAAAGTATGGGACAAAAAAACAAATCCAATAGGGAATCGCCTTGGAATTATCAGAGGATGGGAATCCAACTGGTACGGAGGAAATGACTACGGAGACAAATTGGCTGAGGATGACAAAATCAGAAAATATGTGCATACTCGTTTGTCTAAAGCTAGTGTTTCTCGTGTAATTATTGAAAGAACTTTGAAACTTGTAACCGTTACTATCACTACCTCCCGACCTGGTAGCATTATCGGAAAGGGTGGCCAAGAGGTAGACAAGCTCAAAGAAGAACTTAAAAAAATTACAGGCAAAGATATTCAAATTAATATCTTTGAGATTAAAAAGACCAGAACTTGATGCGCCACTTGTAGCTGCCAGCATCGCACGCCAAATCGAGAATCGTATCTCTTACCGCCGTGCTATCAAAATGGCTATCGCCGCTACTATGCGTATGAATGCCGAAGGTATCAAAATCCAAATATCTGGCCGTCTCAACGGTGCCGAAATGGCGCGCAACGAGAGCTACAAGGAAGGACGTATTCCTCTCTCACCTTCCGTGCCGATATTGACTATGCTACCGACGAGGCTCACACCACTTACGGACGTATGGGTATCAAGGTATGGATTATGAAAGGTGAAGTATATGGTAAAAAGAGCTTTCTCCGCTGGTAGGAATGACCAAGAAAAACCTCAGTGGTGGTTCTTCCGCTTCCAAAGAAGGAAACTCCGATGCAAAACGTGCTCGCCGAAAAAAATAATATTTTTAAAATCAGTAAGCAATGTTACAACCAAAAAGAACAAAATATCGTAAGGATCAGAAAGGACGCATGAAGGGGGTATCCCAAAGAGGGCATCAGCTTTCAATGGTACATTCGGCATCAAGTCCCTAGAATCCGCTTTTATCACTGCTCGCCAGATTGAGTCAGCCCGTGTGGCCGCTACCCGTTATATGAAACGTGAAGGACAGCTTTGGATCAAAATATTCCCCAGATAAGCCTATTACCAAAAAGCCTTTTGGAAGTACGTATGGGTAAGGGTAAAGGAGCTGTTGAGTACTGGGTGGCTGTGGTAAAAGCCAGGACGTATCCCTATTTGAAGTAGGTGGCGTACCTTTGGAAGTTGCCAAAGAAGCCCTTCGCCTTGCCGCTCAGAAGTTACCCGTAACTACTAAGTTCGTTGTAGCGAGAGATTATCAAGAGTAATTTTATTAACAATGAAACAGTCAGAAGTTAAAGATTTATCAGTCGCTGAGCTTGAGCAAAAGCTCACCGAACTTAAGAAAACCCATTCGGAATTAAAAATGGCGCATGCCATTTCTCCAATAGAAAAATCCACTTACTATTCGCAGCCTCCGTCGCGATATTGCACGTATAGCAAGTGAGTTAACCCGTAGAGAATTACAATAATCATTGTGGCTTTTAATATGGAAAAAGAGAAATTTAAGAAAAGAAAGAATAGGGGTTGTTACCAGCAACAAAAATGGAAAAAAATCCATTGTGGTATCAGTCGTAAAACGTGTAAAACACCCTATGTACGGAAAAATTCGTATTGCAAACTAAAAAGTTTGTAGCGCACGATGAAAAATGACTGCAATATCGGAGATACCGTGCGCATTATGGAAACCCGCCCACTGAGCAAGACTAAGTGCTGGCGATTAGTAGAAATCATAGAAAGAGCGAAGTAATTATGGTACAACAAGAATCAAGATTAAAAGTAGCCGATAACACAGGAGCCAAAGAAGTATTGACCATCCGTGTGCTTGGAGGAACCAAACGCCGTTATGCCTCTGTAGGAGATAAAATCGTTGTGACTATCAAGGAAGCAACTCCTACCGGAAGTGTGAAAAAAAGGACAGGTTTCTACCGCTGTAGTCGTGAGAACCAAAAAAAGAAGTAAGACGCCAAGATGGTTCTTACATCTCGTTTTGATGAAAATGCTTGCGTACTGCTTAACGCTGCTGGTGAAATGAGAGGTACCCGTGTCTTCGGTCCTGTAGCACGTGAACTCCGTGACAAGCAGTTTATGAAAAATTGTGTCATTAGCACCTGAGGTGCTTTAATCCATGCAATGATGATAAAAGCTAAAAAAATAAAAAAACAGGCGATACTGTACAAGTAATCGCAGGCGACCACAAAGGGGAAAAAGGGAAAAGTACTCAAAGTGGATCGTGAGAAAAAAACAGAGCTATCGTGGAAGGTGTGAACTTAGTATCAAAACATACCAAACCCAGCGCCCAAAAACCCTCAAGGGGCATCATCAAAAAAAGAAGCTCCTATACACATCTCCAACCTTTCCTCTTAGACCCTAAGAGCGGAGAGCCTACCCGTGTAGAGTATCAGGTGAAAGATGGCAAAAAAAGTAAGAATTTCTAAAAATCAAAAACAAGTAGTGTAATTATGACATATATACCTCGACTCAAACAGGAATATAAGGAGCGCATAATTGCAGCTCTTAAAGAAGAATTTGGTTACAAGAATGTAATGCAAGTTCCTAAACTTGAAAAAATCGTTGTAAGCCGTGGAGTAGGTTCTGCCGTTGCTGACAAAAAGCAAATAGAATACGCTGTAGATGAGCTTACCAAAAATCACAGGTCAGAAAGCCGTAGCTACTACCTCTAAAAAGGACGTGGCTTCCTTTAAGCTCCGCCGTGGTATGTCCATCGGGGCTAAAGTAACCCTTCGCGGTGAGCGTATGTATGAGTTCCTCGATAGGCTCATTACTATTGCACTACCTCGTGTGAGAGATTTCCAAGGAATCAAAGCAACAGGATTTGATGGACGTGGCAACTATAACCTAGGGGTTACCGAACAGATTATCTTCCCTGAGATTGATATTGACAAAATCAACAAAATCGCAGGTTTTGATATTACTTTCGTTACCTCTGCCGCAACCGATAAGGAAGCAAAATCATTATTAACCGAATTAGGATTACCATTTAAAAAGAACTGATATGGCTAAAGAATCAATGAAAGCTCGTGAAGTGAAAAGAGCGAAGCTGGTAGCTAAAGTATGCTGAAAAAGAAAAAGCGCTCAAAGAGGCTGGAGATTACGAAGCCCTACAGAAGCTGCCTAAAAATGCCTCTCCTGTACGCTTGCACAACCGTTGCAAACTCACAGGACGTCCTAAAGGATACATGCGTACATTTGGTATCTCACGTGTCCTTTTTCCGTGAAATGGCTAACAAAGGACTTATCCCAGGGTAAAAAAAGCAAGTTGGTAATTTAAAAAAAGAAATTTATGTACACAGACCCAATCGCTGACTACTTAACACGCATTCGTAATGCAAGCAACGCAGGGCACAGAGTAGTAGAAATTCCAGCTTCAAACCTTAAAAAAGAGATTACCAAAATCCTTTTTGATCAAGGCTATATTCTTAGCTACAAGTTTGAAGATAATGATGTGCAAGGAACCATCAAAATAGCCCTCAAATACGATAAAGAAACCAAAGAACCTGTTATACGTAAAATCGTACGCGTAAGTACCCCAGGTCTTCGTAAGTATGTAGGTGCTGCTAAGCTCCCTCGTATCCTCAACGGACTCGGTATCACTATCGTTTCTACCTCCAAAGGAGTAATGACTGGTAAGCAAGCCCGCGCTCTTAATATAGGGGGAGAAGTAATTTGTAATGTTTACTAATAATTAACGACTTAAAAGAATGTCAAGAATAGGTAAAGCACCCATCAGTATTCCTCAAGGAGTAACGATTACTATCAAAGATAATATCATTACTGTAAAAGGAAAACTCGGCGAATTAACCCAAGTGGTTAAAGACGTTGCTGTAAAGCAAGAAGATGGAAAAACTCATAGTGGAGAGCCTAAGTAATACAAAGCAAGGTAATGCCTTCCACGGGCTTTTATCGCGCCCTACTACACAACATGGTAGTAGGTGTATCCGAAGGCTTTACCAAAGAGTTGGAACTTGTAGGGGTTGGTTATCGTGCCACTAACCAAGGTCAAAAACTTGATCTAGCGCTCGGTTTCTCTCACAACATCCTTATGGAACTCCCTCAAGAAATTAAATTAGAGACTATCAATGAGAAAGGTAAGAACCCTATCATCAAACTTACCTCTCACGATAGACAATTACTCGGACAAGTAGCAGCTAAGATTCGTTCTTTCCGTAAGCCTGAACCTTACAAAGGAAAAAGGTGTGAAATTCGTAGGAGAAGAACTCAGAAGAAAAAGCAGGTAAATCAGCTTAAAACGTAACATAATGGCATTATCAAAAATAGAAAGAAGACAACGTATCAAGTACAGAATCAAAAAGACCGTTTCTGGAACTGCTCAAAGACCCCGCTTGGTGGTCTTCAGAAGCAATAGCGAGATCTATGCACAGATTATAGATGATACCAAAGGTGTTACCCTAGTGGCTGCCTCTTCTCGCGATAAAGATCTAAAGGTTTCAGGTACCAAAACCGAAAGAGCTAAACAAGTAGGAGAAGCTATCGCTAAAAAAAGCCTTAGCTGCAGGTATTGAAACTGTTTCTTTTGACAGAGGTGGTTATTTGTATCATGGACGTGTAAAATCTTTAGCCGAAGGTGCAAGAGAAGGCGGACTTAAATTCTAAGAAACTATGTATCAGAACTATAAAAATGTAGAATATGTAAAACCAAGCGGCTTAGAGCTAAAAGACCGCTTGGTAGGCGTACAACGTGTAACCAAGGTTACCAAAGGAGGACGCGCGTTCGGCTTCTCGGCTATCGTAGTGGTAGGCGACGAAAATGGCGTGGTAGGACAAGGACTCGGAAAAATCTAAAGAAGTCTCCGAAGCTATCGCCAAAGCAGTGGAAGATGCTAAGAAAAACTTAGTACGTATCCCTCTGAACGGAACTACCCTCCCTCACGAACAAAAAGGAAAATTCGGTGGTGCCCGTGTATATCTTCAACCAGCTGCCGAAGGTACTGGAGTGATCGCAGGGGGTGCTGTACGTGCCGTATTGGAAGCCGTAGGGGTACATAACGTACTTTCTAAATCTCAAGGTTCTTCCAACCCGCACAACGTGGTAAAAGCAACTTTTGACGCCCTACTAAAGCTCAGAAGCGCTAAGACTATTGCCGAGCAACGTGGCATTTCCTTGGAAAAAAATGTTTAAAGGTTAATATCAATCACTCATGGCAAAGAAAAATTATCGTAACACAGACACGTAGTAGCATAAAACGTGCGAAAACCCAAAAACTTACCCTAGTCTCTTTAGGCTTGGGTTCTATTGGGAAAAGTAGCTATACACGAGGCTACCCCAAGCATCTTGGGAATGATTAATAAAGTAGAACACTTAGTTTCTGTACAAGAAGCTCAATAAACAAGGAGTATTTAATTATGAATTTAAGTAATTTGAAACCTGCACAAGGTTCAGTACACAAAGATGGGAAGCGCGTAGGTAGAGGACAAGGTTCTGGTAAAGGTGGAACCTCCACTCGTGGACACAAAGGAGCTAAATCTCGCTCTGGTTTCTCTACTAAAAATCGGTTTCGAAGGAGGACAAATGCCTCTTCAACGTCGCGTACCAAAAATTTGGTTTCAAAAAAACTTCAACCGTAAGGAATATACAGGTATTAACCTCGGAAAAACTACAAGAACTTGTAGATAAGGGCGTGGTTACCGACACTGTTAATTTGGATATCCTCGTGGAAAACCGCTTGGCCAAAAAAACCGACTTGGTGAAAATCCTTGGAGGAGGTGAGTTGAAAACAAAACTTAAAAATCTCTGTTCATAAATTCACAGCAAGCGCTAAAGAAGCTGTTGAAAAAAATTAGGAGGAGAGGCTATAACGCTCTAAGAATTAATATTTTTATGAAGAAGTTTATAGAGACCTTAACGAATGTTTGGAAGATAGAGGAGTTGCGCAATCGCATCATTCTCACCTTGGGGATTTTTGTTGGTGTACCGCTTTTGGTGCCCACATAATCCTCCCAGGGATTGATGCTGAACAACTGAGCAAACTCACTCAGAGAACTTCGGAAGGAGGCTTGTTGGACATCCTTAATGCCTTTACAGGTGGTGCCTTTGCTAAGGCCTCTGTATTCGCCTTTAGGGATTATGCCCTATATCTCCGCCTCTATCGTAGTGCAGCTTATGGGAATGCGATTCCTTATCTGCAAAAACTACAACAGGAGGGCGAAAGCGGCCGTAGGCGTATCAACCAAATTACCCGTTGGCTTACCATAGCCATCTGTATCGTACAAGCTCCTGCTTACCTTTACTCTATCAGCGCCTTAGGGGTGCCTGATGAGGCGTTTATCCAAGGAAAAAGGCTTAGGCTTTATCATTCCTTCGGTAATCATCTTGGTAACAGGGACTGTTTTTTTGCGATGTGGTTAGGTGAGAAAAATCACCGATAAGGGTGTAGGTAATGGTATTTCCTTGCTCATCATGGTGGGGATTATCGCTCGTATGCCTCATGCTTTCTTTGGTGAGATGAACAGGGTACACAGCCCTATGTTGGTAATTGTGGAAATCCTCTTGTGGCTTTTGGTGATCTTAGGGTGTATCTTCCTCACTTTAGCGGTAAGACAAATCCCTGTACAGTATGCCCGACGTACCACAGGCGGACAGGTGGAAAAAGAACATCTTCGGAGCAAGACAGTATATCCCCTAAAACTCAACTCAGCTGGGGTTATGCCTATCATCTTTGCCCAAGCTATCATGTTCGTTCCTGCTGCCTTGGCGGGACTCTCTAAGTCCGAATGGGCACTAAGCATTCAGAATGCGTTCCGTTCGCCTTTTTGAGTTTTGGTACAATGTGCTCTTTGGATTGCTCATCATCATCTTCACTTACTTCTATACTGCCATTACAGTACCAAGTAACAAGATGGCCGATGACCTTAAGCGCAACGGCGGATTCATACCAGGGGTAAAACCAGGACAAGAGACCAGTGAGTACTTGGACAAAATCATGTCGCTCATTACCTTCCCAGGCTCTCTATTTCTAGTGGCTATTGCCGTACTTCCTGCCATAGTCAATAAGATACCTTTGTTGGAGATTGACCAACAATGGGCTTTGTTCTACGGAGGTACGTCCTTGCTCATCTTGGTAGGGGTAGCCATTGACACTATGCAACAGGTCAATTCATACCTACTCAATCGCCACTACGATGGCCTTATGAAAACAGGTAAAAAGAGAAGATAATGGCAAAGCAAGCAGCGATAGAACAAGATGGAACAATCATAGAGTCCCTCTCTAATGCAATGTTCCGCGTGGAATTGGATAACGGTCATGTGGTTACCGCTCATATCTCAGGGAAAATGCGTATGCACTACATAAAGCTACTCCCAGGCGATAGAGTAAAGCTCGAAATGACACCCTATGACCTTACCAAAGCACGCATCACTTACCGATATTAATAATAAAATTCGTTTTTTAAAACAGACAACAGATGAAAGTAAGAGCATCTATTAAGAAAAAGAAGCCCCTGAGTGCAAGATTGTGCGTCGTAAAGGGGTATTGTACGTAATTAATAAAAAAAGAATCCGAGATTCAAACAAAGACAAGGATAAATTATGGCACGAATAGCAGGTATTGACTTACCAAAACACAAAAGAGGCGTCATAGGACTTACCTACATTTTTTTGGAATTGGTAGAAGTAGAGCTAAAGAAATTTTGAAAAAAAGCTCAAGTAGATGAAGACATCAAAGTAAGCGATTGGAACGATGAGCAAATCACTCGTATCCGTGAGGCAGTTTCTTCTTACAAAATAGAAGGAGAACTACGCTCCGAAGTGCAGCTTAACATTAAGCGACTTATGGATATTGGTTGCTACCGCGGTATCCGTCACCGTTCAGGGTTACCTTTGCGTGGTCAAAAAAACGAAGAACAACTCTCGTACAAGAAAAGGAAAACGAAAAAAACTGTTGCTAACAAGAAGAAAGCAACTAAATAATAAGTAGCGATATGGCAAAAAAACAAATACAAAAGTTACCAAAAAAACGTAAAGTAGTTATAGAATCATCTGAGAGGCTCATATCTCAGCTACTTTCAATAACATCATCATTTCCTTGACCAACAAAAAAAGGAGACGTGATTTCTTGGTCTTCTGCAGGAAAGATGAAGTTCAGAGGTTCTAAAAAGAATACGCCTTATGCCGCTCAAGTAGCCGCTGAGGACGCTGCTAAAACAGCTTTTTGACGCAGGTCTTAAGAAAGTGCGCGTATTCGTAAAAGGCCCTGGAGTAGGACGTGAGTCTGCCATCCGTAGCATTCACAATGCAGGAATTGAAGTTACTGAAATCATCGATGTAACTCCACTTCCACACAATGGTTGTCGCCCTCCAAAACGTCGTAAAGTATAACACTTAACCCCCAGAGAGAGGCACAGATTATCGAAGGATAAGCCTTAATTCATAATCCTCTCTCCTTTTAATCAAAAATAGTATAAAATGGCAAGATATACAGGCTCAAAAAGCAAAATCGCTCGTAAGTTTGGTGAAGCGATTTTTCGGTGAAGATAAGTCTTTTGCTAAAAAGAACTATCCGCCAGGACAGCATGGAATCAACCGTAAAAGAGCTAAACGCTCTGAGTATGCAATCCAGCTACAAGAAAAACAAAAAGCAAAATATACCTATGGTATCTTGGAACGTCAGTTCCAAAATATGTACGAAAAAAAGCACGTCGTAGCAAAGGGGTAACAGGTGAGGTATTACTCCAACTCTGTGAAGCTCGCTTGGACAATGTCGTATATCGTATGGGTATCGCACCTTCTCGTCGTGCCGCACGACAACTCGTTTCTCACCGTCATATTACTGTCAATGGCGAAGTGGTAAATATTCCTTCTTATTCCCTAAAACCAGGTGATGTAGTAGGGGTACGACACAAATCACAATCTCTTACTGTGATCGAAAACGCCCTCGCAAGTAATAGCTCCGTGTACGAATGGATCACTTGGAACCCTGAAAAATTGGAAGGTACCTTCGTAGCACTCCCTCAGCGTATCCAAATACCTGAAAACATTAAAGAACAATTAATCGTAGAGTTGTACTCTAAATAATACTAGTCAGCAGTCAGATTATGGCATTATTCAATTTTCAAAAACCAGATAAGGTTATCATGATTGAATCCTCAGAGTTCGAGGGCAAATTCGAGTTTCGCCCCTTAGAACCTGGTTACGGACTCACCATTGGTAACGCATTACGACGAGTGATGCACTCCTCCCTAGAGGGCTTCGCAATCACTTCGGTTAAAAATAGACACGGTAGAACACGAATTCTCTACCATCGCAGGAGTAGTAGAAGACGTTACCGAGATTATTTTTGAACTTGAAGCAAGTGCGTTTCAAACTGCAAACAGAAGGTACCGATCACGAAAAAGTCTCTATCTCTGTTACCGGTAAGAAACAATTGACTGCGGGTGATTTTTCAAAAATTTATAACAGGTTTTCAAGTACTCAATCCCGATTTAGTAATCTGTAATATGGAACCTACAGTGAATATCAAAATGGATATCACTATAGATAAAGGGTATGGGTTACCTCTCTGCCGAGGAAAAATGCTAAGCCTAATATGCCTATAGGTACCATTCCTACCGATGCCATCTTTACCCCTATCAAAAAAACGTAAAGTATACCATCGAGAACTACCGTGTAGAGCAAAAAAACCGATTACGAAAAGCTGATTTTTTTGAAATCAAAACAGATGGCTCCATACATCCCTAAAGATGCCCTTATGGAAGCGGCCAAAACATTGATTCACCACTTCATGCTCTTCTCCGATGAGCGTATCACCATAGAGCCTGAAGAGGTCGTTCAGCCTGAAAGCTACGACGAGGAATCACTCCACATGCGCCAGCTCCCTTAAGACTAAGCTCATAGATATGGATCTCTCTGTACGCGCACTAAACTGCCTCAAAGCAGCCGAAGTAGATACCTTAGGCGATTTGGTTTCTTTTACTAAAACAGACTTGATGAAATTCCGTAACTTTGGTAAAAAAATCACTTACCGAACTCGACGAACTCGTGGAAAGTAAAGGACTTACCTTCGGAATGGATCTCTCAAGATACAAATTAGATAAAGAGTAATAAATTCTGTTATAATACATTAATTCAACGAAAATGAGACACGGAGATAAAATAAATAACTTAGGAAGAACCGCCGCTCATAGAAAATCTATGTTGGCGAATATGAGCTTGCTCCCTGATACAACACAAGCGTATCAACACTACCTTGGCTAAAAGCCAAAGCCTTGAAAGTGTTTGTAGAGCCTTTGATTACCAAATCAAAAGAAGACACTACTCACAACCGTCGTGTAGTATTCAGCCGCTTGCATAACAAATATGCCGTTACAGAGCTTTTCAGAGACATCTCAGTAAAAGTAGCCAACCGCCCAGGAGGATACACTCGTATTATCAAGTTGGGTAATCGTTTGGGTGACAACGCTGAAATGGCACTTATCGAGCTAGTAGATTACAACACTACTTACGATGTGAAAGCAGGTAAGAAGAAGAAATCCACTCGTAGAAGCCGCGGAGGCAAAAAGGCAGAACAAGCTGCCGCCCCTCAAGCACAAGAAGGAACTACTTCTGAAGCATAAAACAAAAAAACCGCTCCACAAAGGGGCGGTTTTTTTAATGAAAGAAAGTTTTTCGCTCAAGAGGAAAGGTAATTCTTCAGCTGATAAAAAAATCGGTTTATATTACATAAAAATCGGTTTTTGCTTAGTACTCCTAAAGCTATAGATCTCTATTGTATTTTCTTGGATAAGAACCTTATAATACAAGACAAATTTTTCCTTTTTAGGAAGAATATCTTGAATAGATTTAGCTTTTTACTATATTTTTGAAGAGAGATAAGGATTTTTCTGATATTTTTACTTTCAACTTCCTTTGTGGCTTCCATTATTTTTGAGAGAGTACTCATAAGAACCATTATGCTCATACCAATAATCGAGGGTATCATAATAGCTCATTTTGGCTTCAAATGTCCATTTTTATCTTCATGATATTTTTACCCATTAATCGTTGTAAGGCTTCTTGATGCACCTCTTCACTATCAGTGAGTAAACCGAGTTTTTGATTGTTGTTCGGCTTGTTCTAAGCTCCTAAGTTCTTCATCAGTTAACTCATAATAGAAATCATTTTTCTTGATAAGAACTTGGGGCATTTTTCTAACAAATGGTTATACTCTTCCATAGGAACAATAGCGAAGAGTGCATTACCATCATTATCAGTTATAAATTGATGTCTTTTTCATAAGTTGAATTTTTTGCAAATGTACATCTGCAATAGGTCTAATTTTTTTCTTTTTATAAGGCAAGTTGCCTCAGTGGTAGGGTTTAGTAGTTAATAACCATAAAACAAAAACCGCTCCTATGTGGAGCGGCCTTCTTCTACAGCATTCAAATTTTGAGTTTATTTGTAGGCAGTACCTTCTATGACAACGTTATTGACAGGTGTCATAGTGAAACTATCCGTAGTAACAAGAATGATTGTAGCACCAAGTTTGCTGGCTTGTTCTTTCATCTTCTCAGTAGCATCTTTCCTCAATCTGGATTGCATTCCAAAGAGTTGGCTGGCCTCACCCTTTACATCACCTAAGCGGGTACGTCCTTTGATGTCATCAGGGTTTTTTTAGTAAGGATGATTTCCTTATCATTCGCAGTTTCTGTACCAGTGCTTTCTTTTACAGGGACACTTCCGTCGGTAAAGCACATTCCGACCATACTGACATTATTGATAGAACTCATGGTAAACTCATCTACAGAGAGAAGTACCGCAGTAGCCCCAAGTTTGGCAGCTTCTTGTTTGAGTTTTTTTGGTAGCTTCATCTCGTAGCTTAGATTGTTTTTCCATAGAAACGAGCTGCTTCTGCGGATACTTCCCTTAAGCGTTGTAAACCCTTTACATCTTCAGGATTTTTTTAGTAACAATTATTTTTTTCCCAGTCCTTGTTTTTGGGAGAAGCCTATCTGTGATAGAAAGAATAGGCCGAATAGAAGGAATAACTTTTCTCATAGGTTATAGTGTTTGTTTAGGTATTGTAAACTTACTATCCGTTGGTATATTTAAGAACTCTCTAAGTTCCAAATAACGTTTGATATCTTGGAATATTTTTTTACAGGAGTAATAAAGAACCCAATAAGACCAGATATAACGGCTTTCACTACAAAATAGATAAACCAACCAACAATGAGGGAGTACTAAAAACATAGAAGGTGTGATAGAATTTAAAGCTCTCCATCCATATTGGATACTTATACCTCCATAAAAATGTAGCTATAAGAGCAGCTGTAGAAAGAGCAGTACCTTTGTCTTTTTTTCTATATTACAAGAAAAAAACAGTCATGAAAAAGGCCACAATAAGGATAATACCCCATCGCTTTATCATTTCGGATTTTTCCTTGCGGATACGATTCAGGTTACAAGAATCGCAGATAGGATCGGTGTACTTATGAGCACATTCGCTACAAAGTCCTTTTTCCACAGTCTATACAGGTACCTACAGCAGGTTGATCAATGTGATTATAACAGTTCATGATATAAAAGGGTTTAATATTAGCGGGTTTTTTTCTCATGCTTGTCCAACCTTTATCTTCTGTCTTTTGAAACCAACATTCTTAACTAAGAACTCGGTTTGGTCTTCTTCAAAGATAAAGAAAGGGGTTTTGTCCTTTTTGACGAAAGTAGCTTTTGCCTCCGCCATATTCATTTCAGGGATAATATGAATATCAGAGACCTTATCTACCTCAGCAGTATAGGTCTTCATAGTATTTTTCATAAACGCCCTGATAGAATCCCTTTGTATCTAACAAATAGTCTTTAGATTTGTCAGTAAGAGAAATAGAAAAAAATTTTTTTCAAACTCACCTTCTCGAGGATTTCCTCGCCAATCAAGGATAGGCTTTTCAACGACAGAAATTTTCAAATAACCATCTCCTTGTAGTTTTTTTCATAGAGTTTATATTTTTCTTCATTCAAAAAAACCATCTTTAAATTCTCCTGTGTAGATAGTAATATCTCCATACATAGGTTTTTTTCTTTAAGAGATTCTTCTACTAAATCTTCCGCCTTAGAGGAGGTAAGTTTGTCGGAACAGGCGCCTCAAAAAGCAGCCCAAGGGCTAAAAAAATACTAAAAATTTTTTTCATACGATTAAAAAAATTAAATTATTGATAATAAATGAGATACAAAGGAAAATTTCCTCTGTAGGATTATTCTACAAAAAAATAATATGAAAAATCAGGTGTTTATGCCGAAAATAGATATTTTTACCCTATTTTTTTGCATGAAAATACAAGAGATGAACGAAATAGTAGGCGAGAAAATCAAGAACCTCCGCAAAAGTAGAAACCTTTCCCAAGAGGAAGTGGCGGAGTTCTTACATGTGTCCCAATCTACCTATGCGCGTATAGAAAGCGGTGCAAGTAATTCATGGGCAGGCTATATCCTGCCCATCTGCGAAGTCTTTGGAATACAACCCGAAGAACTCCTCAAAACCGACCATATCGTCATCAATAACAATAATACCTCTTGCCAATATAGCGGAGGTTATGTGGTTAATCAACTCTCCGATAAACTGATAGAGCAGTATGAAAAAAACGCTTGGCTGAGAAAGACAGGCTTATCGCCTATCTGCAAAAAGGAGCTGGAGGAATTGAAAAGATGATAGGTAATAGGTTGTAGAAGATCGTATCCTTGTGGTATACTAAATGGCACTCTTGTAGCTATTACTATTATAAGTAATGCCTTAGCTGCTTTTATAAGGAGCTACGAGATCAAAAAAAGTCATGAGAAACAAGAAGGATATCAGCAGGAGTCAGTATTTCACAAATCTTCTTTTAGACCACACAGGATAAGACCTAATGTACAACCTATCAGTATGATATAGGGGCTTGCTAAGAACACAAACATGGAAGGGGCTACCCATATACCGCTGGGAAGATCGGAGTAGAGCAAGTGAAAAAAGCCAAAACCTAAAATGACACTTATGATAAAAATAGCATAGAAGAGAATAAGCCCTATAAAGAAACGGAAAAAAAGCCAATTGATAAAAAAATGACAATCAGCAGAATCTCTAAGGCCATAGCACTTAGTATGTAAATGGTGGAACGCTTCATAGAAGTGAAAAATGAAAAACTCAAAAACTTTTTTTCAATTTGCTAAGATAGATGCCTAATACACACCCAATGAGCAAGATAAGGATACTTGTAAAAAAGAAAAAATCATGGAATAATCGCCAATAATCATCAGATAGGGTTGCCGTATATCAGCCCCATAATATAGAATCCTAAGAGGCTGCTTATAACAAAAATAGTATAGAACACCCCAAGGCCTAACCAAAATCGAGCCCAAGGTGGTAGCTTCTCCCAAGGGAGGTATTCCCCAGCGAGGTAGCCTAAGGAAAAAGAAATCAAAGAGGCGGGTAGGGATGTTGGTCATTATAGGAATGCTGTCCTGCCCTCCTCTCAAATAAGTAAAGAGAAGGAGGGTAAGACCTGCAAAAAAATTAGGGCAACCTCTAAGTGTAAGGCAATGAATAGGTAAATGGTGGGACGCCTCATATTAGTGAAAAGGTAAAAAAAGTAAAAAAAGTAAAAAGAGGATGACTGCTGATCACTGACCACTGACTTCTGACCACTGACTTCTGACCACTGACTTCTGACCACTGACGAGTGTTCAAATTTTTTTTGCAAAGATACGAGTTTTTAGTACAGATATAAAAAAAATCTCGTATCTTTGCGCTCAAAAAAAGTTATGTTAGCAAATCATATTTTCTTGGGGGTGATAGGAGCACCACAAGTGATCATTATTATAGCCGTAGCCTTGTTATTTTTTTCGGGGGTAAGAAGATTCCTGAACTGATGCGAGGACTGGGCGGTGGTATCCGTGAGTTCAAGGATGCCATGAAGGATGGTGAAGCAGAGAAAAAAAGGAAGAACTTGACAAAAGAGAAATCCTTGACAGAAGCGAGCAGCTTAAAAAGTTAGAAGAAAAATTAGTAAACTTTTGGAACTTACACACTAGCGGAGAGAACTTTCATTCGGTCTTATAACAAGATCGGAGGGAAGTTTTTGTGGTTAGTGATAACTGGTTAGTTGTTAGCAACTCAAAACTCAAAAATTCAAAACTATTATGACTTTATTAAAATCTCAAGTAATAGAAGCTCTTCGCAAGATTACCTCTCCTGGGGAGGGGGCAACCTAATAGATACGGGGGTGGTGAAGAATATCGTGATTTTTTTGGTGATGAGGTGGTGGTGGATGCTACGATCTCCAACCCTTCCCTACAGGCGAAAAAAAGAAAGTAGAGGTAGAGATCATGAAGGCGATCCATGCCGAGGTATATGAAAAGGCGAAGGTGAAAGTCAATATCACCGTAGAGGCAGCACCTGCATCGGATAAGAATGAGATCAAAGGCAAGCCTATAGAGGGAATTAAGAATATCATCGCTGTAGCCTCTGGTAAAGGAGGCGTCGGCAAATCTACCATTACGGCCAACCCTAGCCATTGCCTTGCGTAAGATGGGCTTTCGGGTAGGCCTTTTTGGATGCGGACATCTATGGGCCGTCTATCCCGATGATGTTTGACGTACAAGAGGAGCGTCCTGCCTCGGTAGAGGTGGGTGGTCGCTCTAAGATGAAGCCTGTAGAGAACTACGGAGTGAAGATCCTTTCTATTGGTTTCTTTACTCACCCTGACCAAGCGGTTATCTGGCGTGGTCCCTATGGCTAGCAAGGCGCTGAACCAAATGATTTTTGATGCTGACTGGGGCGAACTGGATTTCTTGCTCATAGACCTACCCCCAGGCACAGGCGATATCCACTTGAGCATCATGCAGGCTTTGCCTATTACCGGTGCGGTGGTGGTAAGTACCCCGCAGAATGTAGCCTTGGCCGATGCGCGCAAGGGAATTGCGATGTTCCGCCAAGAAACCATCAATGTACCCGTGCTGGGACTGGTGGAGAACATGGCCTATTTCACCCCTGCGGAGCTGCCAGAGAACAAGTATTATATCTTTGGCAAGGAAGGCGTGAAGTCCTTAGCCGAACGTACCGATACACCACTGCTGGGAGAAATCCCCTTGGTGCAGAGCCTACGCGAATCAGGTGATGTAGGACGCCCCTGCCGCGCTGCAAGAAGGTACGCCACTGGCCAAGGCCTTTGAAGACTTTGCCCGCAACACCGTAGCGGAGGTGGTAACCCTGCAACCAATACCTAGCCCCTACCGAGGCTATCCAGATTACTACCATGGCAGGTTGTAGTCCTAAGAAAAAGTAATGTACTAAAAATTATCAAACATACATGCACGAAGTAACCGTCTATTGGGAAGGAGACATGCAGTTCACCTCCACCAACCCCAGTGGCAATTCATTCTTTATTGACACCACTCCTGAGAACGGAGGAGAAAACAATGGTATGCACCCCAAAGCCTTGATGCTTTCTGCCTTGGCAGGTTGTACAGGTCTGGATGTGCTGGCCTTGCTTAAGAAAAAAAGCAAATCGTATTGGACAACTTTACCCTTGATGTACAAGGGAAATTGGCCAAGAATCACCCTCGCATCTATGAAGAAGTAACAGTAAACTACTACTTTGAGGGAGAAGACTTGGATGTAGAACAAATCACTCAGGTAGTGAGCCTTTCGGTAGAGAAGTACTGCGGGGTGATTGCCATGTTCCGTCAATTTGCCACTGTACATATCAAGTTGTTCTTTAATTCCGAGGAGCACCCTTATCATGCCGAATAAGCTAGTATGGGAGTACCTACCCGAACCCCCAAAGGAAGCGGTGAAGGGACTTGCCCACACGCTTTTTAAGGAAGAACTCCCATGGCATGACACCATAGCACGCCTGCTTTTGCAAAGGGGGATTAGCTCCTTTGACCAGGCGAAGGCTTTTCTTCAATCCCTCCTTGGCCGACCCTACATGATCCTTACCAAATGAAGGACATGGATCTGGCCGTGGAGCGTATCCTTTCAGCCATAGACCAAGAGCAGCCGATACTTATCTACGGAGATTACGATGTAGATGGTACCTGCTCGGTGGCCGTGCTGTATCTGTTTCTCTCGGCTATCTACCCCCATGTATTTACCTATGTACCAGATAGGTATAGGGAAGGTTATGGGGTTTCTACTCAAGGGATAGACTTTGCCGATGACAACGAAATACCCCTTATCATCACCTTGGACTGTGGGATCAAGTCTCATGAGCGGGTTGTCTATGCCCGTGAGCGTGGGATAGATATGATCATCACCGACCATCATACCCCATCGGACACACTTCCTGAGGCGGTGGCAGTACTCAACCCCAAGCGAGCCGACTGCCCCTATCCCTACAAGGAACTCTGCGGTTGTGGTATAGGCTTTAAGCTCGTCCAAGCCCTCTGTACTGCTTTTAGACCTTCCTTCGGAGACTGCCTATAGGTATTTGGACTTGGTGGCCTTGGCTACCTGTGCCGATATAGTTCCCCTTACGGGAGAGAACCGCATACTGGTACATGCAGGTTTGCAGCTAATCAACCAGCAACCCTCAGAGGTCATGCAGCTGCTGCTGGCCTCGGCCAAGCATCCGGTGGAGGTGAGAGACTTGGTTTTTGTAGCAGCGCCACGAGTCAATGCCGCAGGGCGTATGCAACATGCCGAAAAAGGCGGTGCGCTTGCTCACAGGTCAAGACTTGGATGAGGCCGACACCCTAGAATATCTCAACACCCAGCGCAAGACTACCGATGAGCAGATTACCGATGAAGCCTTGCGTATGATTGTTCTTGACAGAGAGGAAACCGCACCAGCGACAGTAGTCTTTTTCGCCCCATTGGCACAAAGGGGTTATCGGGATTGTCGCCTCACGACTGATAGAGACCTATTACCGCCCTACCATTGTCTTTACCCAAAGCGGAGAGGTCTTGGCCGCTTCTGCGCGTTCGGTTAAGGGCTTTAATCTGTACGAGGCGCTTTGTGAGTGTCAGGACGAACTGATACAGTTTGGCGGACACACGGCTGCTGCAGGTATGACGCTGCACCCAGATAACTACGAGCGTTTCAAGCAGAAATTCCAAGAGGTGGTGGAGCGCACGCTTTCCGCCAGCGCTTCGCGCCCTAAGCTGCTACTGAGTGGGGAGTTACCCTTATCCGACATTACCTATACTTTCTACCATTGTCTGCAACGTTTTGCCCCCTTTGGCCCTAAGAATATGACGCCCATCTTCTATGCGCATAATGTATTGGCCAAAGAAGTACGTAGGGTGGGTAAGGACTTTTCTCACTTGCGTATGATCCTCAATGACCCTAAGAGTAATCATGATTTTTGTAGCTGTAGGTTTTGGCTTGGGCTATCAAGAATCGCTTGTAGAAAGCGGTGAACCCCTAACTGTCGCCTACCAACTGACCGAAAACTCTTGGCAGGGGAGGACAAGCTTGGAGCTGATCGTAAAAGCAGTCAAAAAAATGACGAGTGACTAGTCATTAGTGAATAGTGAATAGTGAATAGTGATTAGGCACTAACCTCTGTTCTTTAACAATTATAGAAAATCTCTATACTTCAATAGATTTTTTTCTTAAAAAGTAGAATGATTATAAATTTCGTTTAAGGCGTAAAAAAAGAACGGAGAAAAAGCTAAAAGAGATAAAAAAAGAATACGTAAATTTGCGGTAGTTTTTTTAACATATTATCCTTATGGAACAAGAATCCTTTCGCAATTCTATAGGTACGGTAGATACTTCAGGCAAGCGTGTATGGGTATTTCCTAAGAAACCCAAGGGGCGTTATTACCGCTATCGCAAGTATGTGAGCTATCTGCTATTGGCTATATTCTTCATCTCCTTTTTTTGAAGATTGATGGAAATCAGTTTTTACTCTTCAATATCTTAGAGCGAAGGTTTAATATCTTTGGTTTTTCCTTTTTGGCCACAGGACTTTTTACCTTTTTGTGCTTTCTATGATTATAGGAGTGGTCTTTATCCTGCTCTTTACGGTGGCCTTTGGGCGTATCTTTTGTGGGTGGATCTGTCCGCAGACGATTTTTCCTTGAGATGGTTTTTCCGCCGCGTGGAGTATGCCATAGAGGGTGACCGCAATGCGCAGATGAAACTGGACAAACAGGCTTGGGACTGGGAGAAAATCCGCAAGAAAGGGCTGAAATGGCTCATCTTCTTTATGATTTCCTTTGTGGTGTCCAATGTCTTTTTGGCCTACCTCATCGGTAGTGATCAGCTACTGGTAGAGATCGAGGAGGGGCCACTGAAACACCTTAATACCTTTATTGCGCTGCTTATCTTCACCGGAGTATTCTACTTCGTTTTTACATGGTTCCGCGAACAGGTATGTATCATTGCCTGTCCTTATGGGCGCTTGCAAGGGGTACTTCTGGACAACAAATCCATCGTAGTGGCTTATGACTACAAGCGCGGCGAGGGGGAAAAGGGACGTAAGAAGTTCCGCAAAAATGAGGACAGACAGGCCATGGGGCATGGCGACTGTATAGACTGTTTCCAGTGTGTACATGTGTGTCCGACCAATATAGACATTCGCAACGGAACACAGCTAGAGTGTGTGAACTGTACCGCTTGTATAGATGCCTGTGATGAGGTAATGGTAAAGTCGGGTATGCCAAAGGGGCTGATACGCTTTGCCAGCGAACAGGAAATCGCCAAGAAGGAGCCATTCCGCTTTACCGCACGTATGAAAGGCTATGCTTCGGTACTTACTATACTCATAGGTATTCTCATAGGGTTGCTCTTCTTGCGTAGTGATGTACAGGCCAATATTCTACGTCTGCCAGGTCAGCTCTACCAAAAGCAGGGGGATATGATTTCCAATGTCTATACCTACAAGATTATCAATAAGACTACCCAGGACTTCGATCACCTTACCTTCAAGATTGTAGAGCCTAAGCAAGCACAGATAGAGGTCGTAGGGAATCCAGATATTCACTTGGGCAAGCAAGGGCTAGTGAGTGGTACCCTCTTTATCAAGATGCATCAGGCCTTTGTTACCGAACGCAAACTCAAGCTCAAAAATAGAGGTTTATAGTGGTAAAAAAATCGTATAGAGAGCACCACGACGACCTTCTCAGGGCCGATCACATTCTAAGTGAAAAACGAAAAATGAAGAGTGAAAAGTGAAGAACTTTTCACTTTTCGTTTTTCACTAGTTTTCTTATCTTTGCCCTTGGTAATCCATAAAACAATGTATCATGAGTGGTGTAATCACAGATATAGACCAGTTAGACCTTACCCATGGGCTTTATACCTATGCTGATTATATACATTGGCAGCTCAAGGAGCGATTGGAGATCCTCAAAGGGAAGATTTTTAAAATGAGTCCAGCACCTGCTGTCTCTCACCAGAAAATAGCTAGAAATCTTACGGGGGAACTTTATAACTATTTTAAAGGGAAAACTTGTCAGCTCTTCTCGGCACCTTTTGATGTAGTATTAGGAAATAAAGAAGGTTTGGAAGATAGTGTTGTACAGCCCGACCTCTGTGTGGTATGTGACCCCAAGAAGTTAGAGAATGACAAACGCTGCTTAGGGGCGCCTGATCTTATCATAGAGATCCTATCTCCAGGTAATTCCAAGAAAGAGCTGCGTTATAAGTACGAACTCTATCAGGAATCAGGAGTTTGTGAGTATTGGGTGGTACGCCCTACTGATAAGGAGATCACCTAATTTGTATTGGAGAATGGTCAATACCGTGCGCTTCCCCTATTGTAGAGGGAGATGTGATCCATTCGGTAATATTCGCAGAGTTGGGAGTTGCTACAGAGGATATTTTTTTAGGTTATAAAAGGAATTGATACTCATATACTTTAGGCTCAACCTCTTGCCCAAGGCGAGAGGGCTTTAGTCGCAGGGCACCGATGAGGCTGTTATAGGTTTCATCGGTGCTTTTGTTGTTCATCTTACCTTTGTCATTACGTCCTTGGAAATACTCACGTATGTCATATAGTGAGGCGTTCGCATTAGCCAGAGGTTGAGTGAAATAGTACTGCCAGAGCGCTTTACCAGCTTCGAACACCGCCTGGGCTTCGGGGGTGAAATGAAGCGGTTGGGTAGGGACAAAGGAGGCTGTCTGATGCGGGTTTTCTTCTCCAGCAAGCGTAAAGAGGTTATGAGTTTTTTCTTGGGATTCCTTTTGTCCTAGGCTACCTGAAATGAAATCAGTCATAAAGTGAGAGGCAAAACGTGTAGGGGCATTAACCTCTTGTTCTTTAAAGGGAATCCAGTGATTAGTGCCTTCAGCATTACTGATGCGGTTTTTGCCCATGGAATAGTGTATAGGCTAGGCAGTTAGTTTGAAAGTCTTGATCTTCTTGCCAACCATCTTTAGGGTATAGGAATTGGTCACGGTCATTGAGCCAATCGGCTTTGATACACCAACGTACGGCAAAGAAAAATACTTGATAGAATGAGTGTTTCTTTAGTGATATTGATAACGAGGGCATGTGATTTTTTTCCGTTGTTATTTCTATTTGAATATTGATAAGATTTTTGGTGTTGAAAAATCATTTCTACCTGAATCCATCATTCCTATAGTAGGGTTTGTTTTGTCTTTAACAATCCATTTACTGATATAAGAATAAGGTAGGTAAATATTCTTTCGGATTTGGAAGATTCCTTCTTTATCATATACATCTGCTTGAATATTTTTCAAATATTTCTTCTTTTGCACCGTTCCATATCTGAAAGGAGATAGGGAATTGTCCTTTTACGTTATCAAAGGTATCTGCGGGAACTAGAAAAATTTTTTTCGAGCGAAGCTCGAAATTCTTTCCTGAAATCCGAGAAGTTGGAAGATTGCAAAATTTTTTTCAACTTTGAAAAATTTGCAATCTTGCTGTTAGGGATTTCTTTGTAAATTCGTATTAAAAAAACTGGGCAAACACTTCATTGCTAGCTTTTTTAATAGAGTTTTTATATCTCTCATAAGTGCAATTTCCAATGGCAGTCCCTGCTTTATTTTCTCCTGTTCCTGTTTTTTGTTTTGCATTTCCCGCTTCTGCATAGGGGGGATTGATATAGATGATCAGTTTTTCTGCGTTTTTTTCATCATCATTAAGCACTTCAAGCAGGTCAGAAGGAAGTTTGTCGCTTGTGAACTCGTCATTCAGGAAGTCAAACTGGAATACATGACTTTCAAGTAGGTTAGCCCCATGGGCAATACGTTCGTGCATGACCTTGACATCGGCTTGGTCAAGCGTGCTTGCCCAAATATTATATTTGTTGGTCAGTCCTGCCAGTAGGTTGCCAGTGCCTGCAGCACAATCCCATATATAGTACTCGTCCTGCCAATTGTCGCCAAGATAGTCGGTAAGGTATTGTTGAGAGAGGGCAACCCATTGGCGTGGTGTAAAGAAAGCACCTTTGCGTTCGCGTATGTCTTGTGGTACCAAGAGTTCTCGGCGCTCAATGATATAGTCGTGGTAGTCAGAGTGGGGCGGGCGCTTATAGAGTTTCCAAAAATTTTGGTAAGTTTCTCTGTCTGTGATACGAATAAAAGCATCAAAGTTACTTTCGGAGCCGTCTTGGTTTCTCAAGTTTTCCTTGCGAATGGTATAGCCTTGATTCTCAAAGAAAACAAATAGATTCTCATAAATGGCAGTATCGTCAATAATCTCAGGGGTTCCTTTGTCATCAACGAAAAGGTCAGCCAAAAAGAAATCACAATCTAAGATATTTCTTTTCTTGAGGTTTTCCCATTTTACATCAATAATAGGCTTAATGACTTCCAGCCAACGAAGGTATATGGAAACAAAGTTACTCTTGTTGATGGTCTGTTTAGCTTTATCTGTAGCATTGATGAGGTTATGAGATATAAAAAAAGCGAAGTTCTTTAGCATCTTTCTCAAAGTCAAAAATATAGGCGTCTTTCTTTAAGTTATCTTCTATACGTTGGCGAATGAGGGTAAACTCCTTAGTCTCATGATTGGAAGGGGTAACATTCCAGTTGAAATCATTGATAGAGAAAATATCCTCAATGCTATTGTAGGGGACAAAGGCGAACTTTTTGGAAGTCAAAAAGCACCTAAGAAAGCAGGGGTAACATACGTGAGTAGGTGCGTGCTTTCCCAATGGTAAGGACAAGCTGTACGAACATGGTAATGGTGTCGTAGTTGCCTGTCTTTGCTTCAGCCCAAAGTAGGGGAATGGTATGGAAGATATTGTCTTTTTCAGGGAATAAGGAGAAGTCAATGTTCCCAATAATTTGGGTGGTATCAAAGCCTGCGAACCAGTCGGTGGCTACTTTGTTCTTGAGTTCCTCTTCGCGAATATTGTTATATTTCATGACTAAGCAGTTGATGATGAATTAGTGTGGGTATACTAATGATAAATTTTTGTTGCAAAAGATAATAAAAATAAGTGTTTTTTTCCTTCCTTTTTGTCTGGTTTTTTTGTCCTTATGGGGTAAAATCCTATTTCACTACCTTGTAACTTGCGTGCTCTGTAGGCTTCTCATACCGATGACGCGGTCGTAGCGGTCGGCGGTGTCGCGATAATAGACCAAAACGGTATAGGTATTTTCTGTTTGGTAGAAGTTGCCCCCTATGGCGTTGTAGTCGGCTTGGCCGTTGTGCTTGAGGGCAAACTTGTAGTTATAGAAACCTTGCTTTAGATAGACATTTCCTACATACACCTTTTGTTCTTCATCAAAGTGGAGCTGATAGTCCTTCGTTAGGGCATTATCGGAGAAAGCGCCATATACATATAGCTCATCCGAAGGGTCTAAGTCCTTGGCCGAGAGGGAGAACTGTACTAAGGCATATTCGCCCTCTATGCTATTATCGCGACCATGGTCGCTGACGATACGGAAATTCCCGTCTATATCAGGGTTATAGGTATAGGGCAGATGAGCGCGAGGGCTTTGAGTAAAGAGCTGGCAGAAGTACTTGTCTCCCTCGCGGCGGGTGGTATATACCCCAGAGGTAGGGGAGCGCAGGTCACGGTTCTCAAAGTAAAAAAATACTCATTGCCCCCCCAGAAGGAGGTTTCTCTATCGTACTTATACACCAAGTCATTGCCCAAGATATATTGGGGAGGTACGTTCATAATAGCGTTATCCCAGCGGTAGTTTTGTAGGATTGTAACCTTGACAGCTGTATTAGGAGAGACAAACTGTAGGGACTTGGAGGATATTTTTCATCTGGACGCTTTGGCGCGTCTCGGCATACTTGACCTCACGGGACTGCTTTTACAGAGAGCTGTACGGTGGCTGTAGGGCTGTAGAGGACAAAGCGACAGCTAAAGATAGGCCGCTGTTCGCTATCGGTAATGGTCAGCAGGTAGTTGCCCGTAAGCAAAAAAAGTCAGTATCGTCGTTGGGAAGGGTCAAGCTGTAGTGCGTATAAGGCTGTAGTGTGCCATAGGAATAGCGGTACTGGGTTAGGCGTACATCGTCCATGCCACGGAGGTACTCACTCTTGAGTAGGCCTGAGGGTTGCCAATCGTAATTGCAGTGCGTTAGGGGTATAGTAATAGTCCGTCTCTCCCCCGCGTAGGTCGTCAAAGGAGAGAGAAACTGCCTCCTAGCGTAACAATAGGCAATTGGCTATAAGGGTCATCGCCAGCGCGAAAGATAATGGTCTTGATATAGTCGGGGGCGGTCTTCTCCTGCGCTAAGGAAAGCAAAGGAAGCCACAACAAGAGCAATAGTTTCTTCATGAGTCATGAGTTTTGAGTTGGCAAAAAAATACGAAAAAAAGCCGAAAAACATTTGCTAAGAGCATAAAAAGACTATCTTTGCGGTAGATTCAGTGGTCAGTAGTTAGTCACTCGTCACTTGTCACTAACTAAAGATTAATATGGTGATTAGCAAGTCTATTTTGTAGGGGATATTGGGGTACAGGAGCTTTGGAGTACATCAGCGAGCCGCTACAACGCGAGCTACCAGGACTTCGTGGGTTCTCAGCATCTAATCTAAAAACAAATGCGAGGGTTTTATGAAGAATGGACAAGTGATTCTTTATCAGATAATTGTGATTCTACATTCATGAATGTCGAATTAGAATCAGGCGATTCTAATTCGTCACTCACGAGTGACGAATTGGAAAAAGAATGGAATTAGTCACTATTACCCTCCCTTAGAACTCAAAAATTAAAAACTTAGAACTAAAAAAATAAATGTTAGCAACACAGAATCCTACACAAACAAAGGCTTGGGCAGCCTTAGAAGCCCATTTTGCTAAGGTAAAAGATGTTACCTTACAACAACTCTTTGCCCAAGATGCGGCACGTGCCCCTAAGTACACCCTCCAGTGGGAGGACTTCTTAGTGGATTACTCTAAGAACAATTGGGACGAGACTACCCGTAATCTGCTTTTTGCAATTGGCTGAAGAATGCGACCCTAAAGGCCTCCATTGAGAAGTATTTCACAGGCGATAAGATCAACGCTACCGAAGGCCGCGCTGTGCTACATACTGCCTTGCGCTCAGCAGAGAAGCAGATCCTTGTAGATGGGCAAAACGTAATCCCAGAGGTAGAGGAAGTAAAAGCAAAAATCAAGGCTTTCTCGCAGGAAATCATCTCTGGCAAGCGCAAAGGTTATACAGGCAAGCCCTTTACCGATGTGGTGAATATCGGTATTGGCGGTTCAGACCTAGGGCCAGTGATGGTCTCTGAAGCCTTGAAATTCTACAAAAATCACCTCAACATTCACTTTATCAGCAATGTAGATGGTGACCATGTACATGAAGTGATTAAGCACTTGAACCCTGAGACGACCCTTTTTGTGATTGTCTCCAAGACCTTTACCACTCAGGAGACCCTTTCCAACGCCCTTACGGTGAAAAAGTGGTTCCTCAAGCATGCCAAAGAGGCCGATGTGGCCAAGCACTTCGTAGCGGTTTCCACTAACCTCAAGAAAATAGATGAGTTCGGTATTGCCCCTGAGAATGTATTCCCTATGTGGGACTGGGTAGGGGGCGTTTCTCCTTATGGAGTGCTGTGGGGCTTACCATTGCCCTTTCGGTAGGGTATGAGCACTTTGCTGCCCTTCTTTTTGGGTGCCCAGAAGATGGACAAGCACTTCCGTACTGCGCCCTTCAAGGAAAACCTACCGGTACTCTTGGCCTTGCTCTCTATCTGGTATACCAACTTCTACGGGGCAGAGACCGAAGCCATTATTCCTTATACCCAGTATCTACACCGCTTCCCTGCCTACTTGCAACAAGCCATTATGGAAAGTAACGGAAAGTATATAGACCGCAGTGGACAGCGTGTCGGTTATCAGACAAGCGCCATCGTATGGGGAGAGCCAGGAACAAATGCCCAACATGCGTTTTTCCAACTCATTCACCAAGGTACCAAGCGCATTCCAGCCGACTTTATAGGCTTTAAGCACTCTCTATGGGGATCAAGATCATCAAGATAAGCTCATGGCCAACTTCCTGGCTCAGACCGAAGCGCTCATGGAAGGTAAAACACCAGAGCAGGTACGTGCCGAGGGGGTAGCAGAATACCTAGTACCTTTCAAAGTATTTGAGGGGAACAAGCCTACCACTACTCTGCTTATTGATAAACTCACCCCTGAGAGCCTAGGTAAGCTCATCGCCCTATACGAACATAAGATTTTTGTACAAGGGGTGCTATGGAATATCTATAGCTATGACCAATGGGGAGTAGAGCTTGGTAAGCAATTGGCAGGCACAATTCTCAAGGACTTTTCAGCCACTCAGCCCGCAAAAACATGATAGCTCCACTTCGCAACTCATCAAGAGAGTGAAAAGTGAATAGTGAAAAATGAAAAGTGAATAGTGAGCTATTTGGTTGTTCACTATTCACTTTTCACTATTGCTAACAATTAACCATTAACAATTAACCATTATGAACGCCTTAACACCTCAATTCCTTAACGATGAAGACGGCAACGCTATGTATGCCGTGCTTCCTATAGCGCAATACAACCAGCTCTTAAGCAGAGCGATGGAGGAAGAAACCGATTTTTATTATGAACTTACTGATCAGGAAATCCAAAAGACTAAAAAAAGTCAGAGGAGCAAATAAAAAGCAGGTAAGACTATTGGTCATGAAGAATTGTTTAACCAACTAAGAAGCAGATATGCAAATTAGATGGACAGAAGAAGCCGCTGATGGTATAGAACAAACGCTCAACTATTGGGAGCATCGGAATGGAACTTCCACTTATTCAAATAAAATTCTTGATGAAGCGGAAAAAGCTGTGTGTCAGATATTAGAGAATCCATATATTAGGCAATATAGTGAAATACTAAACCTATATAAGAAAACCTTTTTTTCAAGGGAAAAATTTGTTCTTTATTATAAGATAGATGAGCAAGAAGAAACAATATGGATAACTGATTTCAGAAGTGCCAAGCAACTACCTGTCTTTTTAGTCATTAATCATTAATCATTAACCTCTACCCCCTATGTTAAAGCAAGAACAAGCCGACAAGTTCCTAGAAAAGTATGAGCCTAAGCAGCTTAAAGAAGCGGATTTGGCTTCTTTCTCTACTGCCTACCAACAGTTGGGCAAGTATATCACCAACCTGATAGACTATGATGAGTCATGTGTCTTCGAGCGAGAGTTTGCTTCCTATAATTTCCCTGATAAGCTTTTGGGAGAGCAAGGAGGGACAGGCTTTGGCCTTGCTGCTCTTTGGCAAGGAAATAGCTCCTTATGTGCAGCGCGTTTGGGACTCGCTGCTGGCCTATCCCTACCAAAGATGGTGGGGGCGTCGCCCTTTCCGCTCGAAAAAAATCCTGCCGACTATACCGAGGTACAACTCTCTAAGATGTGTACGCTGCATCACTATTACAGCTCAGGGGTAGGCGTACTACCTATAGCCGAGCAATTCCAATATGTAGTCTATAATGAGTATAATGTAGAGGCCTTCTTTGCTTTGCTCCTTGACGAAAAAGCCCGATGCCTATTATGAACTCTTCAAAGACATTTTCTCCAGTGAGCATGAGATAGGAGGGGTATGTCCCGTGTTGATTAAGGCAGCCCTGATAACGCAGGACACCCGCTACCGCACTTTGGTAGAGCAGCTCCTTTTGGCCGCTCAGCTTCAGGAAGGTTTAAGGCAGATGATCTTGGAATCCTTGGACGAAACCTCTTTGGCCTCCTTGCAGCACTTTATAGGAGTCATTTTGGAGCACAACCTTACCCGTTTTTAGCAGTGTGGTACGTGCGGTAGATGTATGGTTTGGCTTTGGTTGGGAAGCGCCCCAACAGTCGGTGATTAAGCGTACTCTGGAGCTATCGCAAACTTTTCTTTCCGACCGTGTGGCTGCCGAGAAAGCCGTAAATAGTAAGGACAACATAGAGCACTATGTCTCCCTATGGGCAGTGGGGGTACGCAGTGTACAACAGGCACTGGACTTGGCGGTGAAGGCTATCCAAGACCCTCAGACGAGCCACGAGGGGCGTATCGTTACCCTTTACTTTGTACAGCAAACCCAAATAACCTACACAGATATAGCCACTTATGCAGAAGCCCACTTTGGGGAGGCCTCCGATTTGGACTATTGGCTCTTGCAGAATCTCCCAAAGGGCAGCCCTTCCCCAGTGCTCTTTGACCGTATGCAGGCCGTTGCCAAGACGCTGCCTAAGGAGGGTAAACACTTTGAAGGCGTGGGCTTCCGTTGGCTCAGCTTTACCCTAAAGCCGCAGGATATCTACCGCTTTCTCATAGGCGAGGCCAATGAGGCGCAACAAGAGCGCTTGGCCACAGAACTCTCGGAAATCCCTGTGGAGGAGCGCCAAAACCTCCTGCAAAATGTGTATCCAGTACTGGGGCGCGGGCGCTACTATTATGAGAGTGAGGCAGAGAAGAAAAAGAAACCTGAAAAAAATATCCAGCTGACTCTTGGCAACGTGCCTTGGTGCGAACAGCTCTAAATGATAAGGCAGCTATGGTAGCTGGGATTGCTTTTGATATTTTCAAAAAAATACCTTTGGTACATGAGGATATACTTGCCATAGAGCAGGTACTCTCCCGCAAGAACAAGGAGCAGCGCAAGGAGAGTGTGGCCTTGCTTATCAAGCAACCCGAATCGGTGCTTAAGGACAGTACCTCCCGCCTTATTGTCTCCAAGAGTGCCGACCAGCGTTTGGCAGCTTTGGAAATTCTCTCCGTATTGCAGGAAGAACAAAGGCTTACCGATTATGTAACTGAGCAAGTAGAAGCCTATAAGGGGCGTAAGCTCACCAAGAACGAGCAGGTACTTATGGACAAGCTTGCTTACAACCCTGATGAGACAGGAGAAGTGCGCTATGACCTCTCCAATGGATTTGGCGTGATTGATTTTGACAGACTTACCCCTTTTGTCTTGCCCCAGCCTCAGTTTGACAAGGAGCGCAAGGAGAAAAAGGGCTTCCTCTTTGACAAAATTATAAGGGTAGAGAAAGTACGCGAAGCCCTCAATGAACTACTAGTGATATGGCGTAAGCACAAAGACTACGAATACCAATACGAAGGCTATCAAGGGGCTACCATAACTACCCTTTTGGGCAAAGAAATCAGGCGCCAGCACCAAGAGCAGGAAGGCGAAACCCCTATGGACAGGCTCAATGACCTGCCACTGGCAGAGCTTTTGGAAAGACTGGCACCAAAAGCACCAGCTCAATGAGATGGAATACGAATACGCCATACGCTATTGCGAAAATATCTTTTATGAGAATGAGATACCTAAGCAGCTAAAGGGCTATTTGACAGGCTATTATCCTGACTTTAAGGTAGCTTTTCAGGGAAATGTAGGAGGGAATTATTACGAAAGCGAAGCTCGCCGCTTGGAAGACCTTTTAGCCCCTATAAGCGAGGCCTATGCCGAAGATAGAGCGTTTTTGGCCAGCTTTAAGCTCTCTGTCTTTGAGGATGCGTTGGCTACCTATCCGCCAGAGAAGCGTAAGGTGAAGATAGAACGCGATTATGACGATATGGACTGGACAGAGGTGATTGATGAGTTTGTCATCTCTATGAATCAGGGTGAAAATGGAGATATAGACTATTATACCCCTGAGCAGCGCTTGAAACTTTGGCAGTTACTTTACTATGTATATGCCCAAAAACAAACCAAGGACGACCTTACTATCTATAACCCCCAAGAGGTACTGACAGACTTACGAGCCAAGGTACGTGAGGTGAGCGCCTACCAGGGGTAAATGGAGGGCTAGCAGGGCTGACCCTGACGCTCTACCAAAAAGGACAACTCTCGGCAGATGACCTCTTATTCTTCTGTCTCTTGGAGGATGACCTCTTCACTGTTGCGCAAGGAGGGGAGAACTACTTCTACCGAAGATTGCCTGAGGCGCTCAAAACTTCGCTTACCTTCCCCGATACCCAGCTGGAGCTACTCAAAACGCGTATACTCCAAGTAGAATTGCAACGTGGCGACCTACCTACCGATGCTTCTATCTACATACGATACCTGCAAGAGATAGAGGGCATGCACTACTTCTTTGAGGCCTTAGAGCGTATGGGCAAGGAGCCTTTCGCTAAGGGCTATTACTACGGCAATGATCTTACCAAGCGCCGTACCTTCAGCCATATCTTGGAGGTAAGCCAGCCGAGTGCGACGGATACTTTTGCAGCCTTTAAGGCACATCTGGACAAGATCAAAATCACTGATAAACGCCTGGTGGAAGCCGCTTGCTATGCCCTACATTGGGCTGACTGGATAGGGGACTACCTCCAGATCAAGGACTTCAAAGAGGCCATTTGGTGGTTTATCGCCCATACGACCGATTATATGGATGCAGAGAAAGAAACGATTGTCTCCCAATACTCTACCGTACCGCGTGATGACTTCCAGCGTGGTGCTATAGATGTGGATTGGTACCATCGCGTACATAAGGCGGTGGGCAGAGAGGGCTGGAAGCTGATCCAAGAGTCGGCCAAGTACCTCTCTGACGGTATGGGCTATCGCCGCGTAAAGCTCTATTCAGCAGTGCTTACAGGCGAGATTAAGTTGGGCGAAGTAATCCAAAAAATTACCGAAAAGCGTGACAAAGACTATGTCATGGCCTTAGGACTAGTGCCTATCAACAAAAAGAAGGAAGAGGAGGACTTAGTAAGGCGCTATAACCTCTTGCAAACCTTCCTCAAGGAAAGTAAGCAGTTCGGTCAGCAACGCCAAGAGAGCGAGAAGAATGCGGTGGAGATAGGTCTGGACAACCTCTCCCGCAATGCAGGCTATCAGGATAGTATCCGCTTTAGCTGGGCTATGGAGGCCAAGGCAACCCAACAGATTATGGAAAAGGCAACCCTTGTACTGGACGACACCACTATTAAGTTGGTTATTGACGAACAAGGCAAGGCAGAATTGGAAGTAACCAAAGGCGACAAGACCCTCAAGTCTATCCCTGATAAGTATAAGAAGAATAAGGAAGTAGAAGCGCTCAAGGACAGCAAGACCTACCTAACAAAGCAGTACAGCCGTACCCGCCTTTCTTTGGAACAAGCCATGCTTTCCCAAACACTCTTTACAGCTGCTGAATTGGCCAAAATCTTGGAACACCCAGTGGTAAAGGCCATGCTTAGCAAGCTCGTACTATTTAACCCTGATACTCAGGCTTCAGGCTTTTGGCAAGATGGTAAGCTCTTAAGTGCAGAGGGTACCCTTACCCCGCTCAAGGCAACCGATAAGCTGCTGATAGCACACCCAAGTCACCTATTCTATGCGGTACAGTGGGATTTGTATCAAAAGTATTTGTTTGATAAGGAAATCAAGCAACCCTTCAAACAGATATTCCGTGAATTGTACATACCTACCAAGGATGAGCTAGAGACCAGCAATCGCAGCGAGCGCTACCAAGGACACCAAGTACAGCCCCAAAAGACGGTGGCACTACTTCGTGGTCGTGGCTGGACAGTCAATTATGAGGAAGGACTCCAAAAAAAGTATATCACAAGGAAGGTTTCCGTGCGACAATTTATGCAGCAGCCGACTGGTATACCCCTTCGGATGTGGAAGCACCAACGCTAGAGTATGTAGTCTTCTACAATCTTAAGGATGGTAAGGAAGTGCCGATGAAAGAAATCAACCCCGTGATCTTCAGCGAGGTGATGCGCGATGTGGATTTGGTAGTCAGCGTAGCCCATGTAGGAGGTGTTGATCCCGAAGCCTCTCATAGCACTATGCAGATGCGTGGTGCTTTGGCCAGAGAGAGTGCACGCCTGTTTAAGCTCACCAATGTGGAGGTTAAGGAGCGCTATATCTTGGTCAAGAACGAACATGGTGATTACAGTTTGCATCTGGGTAGTGGTATGATTAGCCGTGGCGGCTTGCAAATCAATGTAGTGGCTGTACAGAGCCAACACCGAGGCCGTGTATTCCTCCCTTTGTAGATGACGACCCGAAGACAGCCGAGATCATCAGTAAGATGAAACTGCTTTCCGAAGGGAAAATATACTGATAGTGACAAGTGACAAGTGACCAACTCATGTAGCAAAACACATTTTCTAAAAAAATACACAATGGCAAAAAACAAGAAAATAGAAATTGCAGGGACAGAAATTTCTGTGATTTCACAAGAGCAAGATGATTATATATCTCTTACAGATATGGCGAAAAGTCAAATGCAGGAAGCTATTATCATAAAGTGGTTGAGCTTAAAGAGTACAATTGAGTATATAGGGAGAATGGGAGGCGCTATACAATCCGAATTTTAATTATACCGAATTCGGTACAATTAAAAATGCTGCGGGTAGTAATAATTTTGTTCTTGAATAAAACAGCTATTGATCAGATGAAAACATTAGTAGCCAATAAAGCGATAAAGGCATTAACCATTGACAATTGACAATTAACCATTAACAATTAACCATTAATATCATGCTAAAAAGACGAACAAGTAGCAGAACATTTGGCGCCCCATAAGCGGGAGTCGCTTAAGAAAGAGGCTTTTTGCTTCTTTCTCTGAGTCCTACCAGCAGTTAGGGATCTATATTGCTGATATCTTCTATTATAGAGAAGAAACTAAATTTCGTGAAAAATTTACCTCCTTTGGCTTTGCTGATAAGTTATGGGAAACAGAAGAGGGCAAGCGCTTAGCCAATTTGCTTTTTGGAGAGGTACAAGCCCCATACGTACAGCGTATTTGGGATGATGCCTATAAGTACCCCTACCCAAGCGATTGGTCTCGCTGACCTTTCCGCTCGCCCAACCATGAGGACTATAGGGAGACCCAACTGAAGGTGCTTAAGTGGCTTTGCAGACTCCGTAATATGGGAGTTGGTATGCTACCCATAGCCGAACAATTCCAATATGCTGTCTATAAGGGTGCCTCCGCTAACTTCTTTGCTCAGATAATCACCGAAGACCCCAATAAGTACTACCCCTTGGTGGAAGAAATCTTCTTGGGCGAGGACGAGATCGGTAAGGTGTGCGCTTCCTTGGTAAAGGGTTGCCTCATGGTGGAAGATAAGCGCTACCATACTTTGGTAGAGAAAACCCTTTTGGCAGCACAACTTCAGGAAGATCTCCGTCAGATGATCTTGGAGTCCTTGGACGAGACGACTATCCCTGTATTCCAGCACTTTATAGGCGTGATTTTTGGAGCACAACCTCAATCGCTTTAGCAGTGTGGTACGTGCGGTAGATACTTGGTTTGGCTTTTGGTTGGGAAGCACCCCAGCAGTCGGTGGTCAAGCGTACCTTGGAGCTGGCACAGACCTATTTGGGTGACCTTGATAAGGCACGCGAAGTAGCCGTTAGCAGTCAGGACAACTTGGAGCGCTATGTAGCCCTATGGGCGGTGGCCGTTTATAATGTAGAGGAAGCCTTGCACTTGGCCGTAACAGCACTGAACAATACCAAAACAAGCTACGAGTCTTGTGTGGTGGTACTCTACTTTATGCGCCAAACCCAAAAGAAGACCGATGAAATCCTCTCCTTTGCCGAAAAACTATTTTGGCATAGAACCCGCTTGGGATTACTGGATTTTGCAGAACCTTCCACAGGGCAAGCTCACCCCAGCCTTGTTTGACAAGGTACATGCCTCGGCTAAGAAGCTCCCTAAGGACGGTAAGAGCTTCGAGGGCGTAGGCTTCCGTTGGCTTAACTTTGCTATAAAAGCCTTTGGATCTCTACCAGGCGATGCTCAAGGCGGCCAATGAGGAGCAACAACAGCTCCTCGCTACCGAACTGGCAGAAATTCCTGTAGATGCCCGCCATGTCCTACTCGACGATATCTTCCCTGTGCTCTCTCGTCGGAGCGGTTATACTTATTATAGTAATGATGAAGAGGATAAAACTCCCCTGAGGACTATCCAGCCGACTCTTGGCAACGTGCCTTGGTGCGTACTGCCCTGAATGACAAGGGGGCTTATGTAGTGAGTAAGGCAATGGAGGTGCTCAAGAAAGTGCCTTTGGTGCAGGACGATATCCTCGCCCTTGAGCAGGTACTCTCCCGCAAGAACAAGGAACAACGCAAGGAGAGCGTGGCCTTGCTCGTTAAGCAACCCGAAGCGGTGCTTAAGGATAGCACCTCTCGTATGATTGTCTCCAAGAATGCCGACCAGCGCTTAGCTGCCTTGGAAATTCTCACCGTATTGCAGGAGGAAGAGCGACTTGCTGACTATGTCACCGAGCAGGTGGAAGCCTATAAGGGGCGTAAGCTCTCCAAGAACGAGCAGGTGCTCATGGACAAGCTCACCTACAACCCCGAAACAGCCACTGAGCTTAGGTATGACCTTACCAACGGCTTTGGAGTGCTCAATTTGGACAACCTAACCTCTTTTGACCTACCCAAACCCCTCTTTGACAAGGAGCGCAAGGAGAAAAAGGGCGGTTTCCTCTTTGATAAGCTCGTCAATGTAGAGAAGATAGGGGAGGGGCTTAGTGAACTCTTAGCCTTATGGCGTGCTAACAAAGATTACGAATACCAATACGAAGGCTATCAGGGAGCTACCGAGACGACCCTCTTGGGCAATGACATCAGGCGTATGCACAAAGGTAAGGAGGACGAGACCCCTATGGATAGGTTGAATGACCTACCACTGGCCGACTTATGGAAGGGCTGGCACGAAAAATACCAGTTTACCGAGATAGAGTACTATTTTTGCCAAGCGTTATTGTGATCATCTCTACTATGAAAATCCCAAGCCCAAAGGCTTAGATGCGTTCTTGGCGAACTACTATCCTGATTTCAAGGTACATTTTGAGGGACAAATTCATAGCTACCGAGGAGAAGCTCGTAAGGCAGAAGACTTATTAGGGTATCTGATGAAGGCTTATAGTGAAGACAAAGCCCTCTTGGCGAGCTTTTAAGCTCTCCGTTTTTGAAGACGCCTTAGCTACTTTCCCCAAGGAAAAGCGTGGGGAGATCTACAAGCGTGGTTATTCTTCCTTGGATTGGGACGATGTAGTGACGGATTATGCTGCCGTAGTCTATTATGGGGACGATGGAGACTTCCTTATTATACCGATGACCAGCTCTTTAGACTTTGGCAAATCCTCTATTACCTATATATAGAAGGAAAGAAGGACTTAGATGCCCAGAAGAATACGATAAAGGATGTTCTTCCTTATGTACGCAACTTTGTACGCCGAGAAGAGCGCCTGCCTCGCATCAACGAAGGCTTGCTACAACTGACCCTCATGCTTTATAACAAGGGCAGACTTACTACCGATGATCTTATTTTCTTCTGCTTGCTCAATAATGAGCTCTTTGCTATGGCACAAGGAGCAGAAAAATCACTTTAGCCGACGATTGCCTAAGTGGATCAAGGATACCCTTACTTTCCCTGAAACCCTCTTGGAGGAAGTCAAAACCCATATACTCCAAGTAGAATTACAACGTGGCGACCTGCCTACCGATGCCTCATATATATCAATTCGCTCAGTGAGATAGAGGGTGCCCAATACTTCTTCGAAGCCTTGGAACGTATGGGCAAGGAACCTTTTGCTAAGGGCTATGGCAGTGCAGTGGGCAAACGCTATACCTTTAGCCATATCTTGGAAGTAAGCGCCCCTAGTGCTACCGATACCTTTGCGGCCTTCAAGAAACACTTGGACGAGGTGAAGCTCAGCAAGCAGCGCCTGGTGGAAGCGGCCTGCTATGCCCCTCACTGGACAGAGTGGTTGGGTGACTACCTCAAAAATCAAGAGTTTCCGTGAGGCTATTTGGTGGTTTATCGCCCATACAACCGACTATATGGATGCAGAGAAAGAAACTATCGTCTCTCAATACTCCTCCGTACCGCGTGACGACTTCAGGCGTGGTGCTATAGATGTGGATTGGTACCAACGTGTACATAAGGCAGTAGGCAAAGAGGGCTGGAAGCTGATCCAAGAGTCGGCCAAGTATCTCTCTGACGGTATGGGCTATCGCCGTGTGAAGCTCTATTCTGCCGTGCTTACAGGAGAAATCAAACTCACCGAGACCATTAAGAAAAATTACCGAAAAGCGCGATAAGGATTATGTAATGGCCTTAGGTTTGGTGCCTATCAATAAGAAAAAGGTAGAAGAAGACTTAGTAAGCCGCTATAACCTCTTGCAAACCTTCCTCAAGGAGAGCAAGCAGTTCGGTCAGCAGCGCCAAGAGAGTGAGAAGAATGCCGTAGAGATAGGTCTGGATAACCTCTCCCGCAATGCAGGCTATGAGGACAGTATCCGCTTTAGCTGGGCAATGGAGGCCAAGGCGACCCAACAGATTATGGATAAATCTACCCTTGTGCTGGACGATACCCAGCTCCAGTTGGTGGTAGATGATGAGGGTAAGGCCGATATTATCGTTACCAAAGGCGACAAGACCCTCAAGTCTATCCCTGATAAGTATAAGAAAAAAACAAGGAAGTAGAAGCGCTCAAGGACAGCAAGACCTACCTAACAAAGCAGTACAGCCGTACCCGCCTTTCTTTTGGAACAAGCCATGCTTTCCCAAACACTCTTTACAGCTGCTGAATTGGCCAAAAATCTTGGAACACCCAGTGGTAAAGGCCATGCTTAGCAAGCTCGTACTATTTAACCCTGAGACTCAGGCTTCAGGCTTTTTGGCAAGACGGTAAGCTCTTAAGTGCAGAGGGTACCCTTACCCCGCTCAAGGCAACCGATAAGCTGCTGATTGCACACCCGAGTCATTTGTTCTATGCGGTACAATGGGATTTGTACCAAAAGTATCTCTTTGACAAGGAAATCAAGCAGCCCTTCAAGCAGGTATTCCGTGAACTCTATATTCCTACTAAAGACGAACTAGAGATCAGCAACCGCAGTGAGCGCTACCAAGGACACCAAGTACAACCTCAAAAGACGGTGGCACTGCTCCGTGGTCGTGGTTGGACAGTCAATTATGAGGAGGGTCTCCAAAAAGTATATCACAAGGAAGGTTTCCGTGCGACGATTTATGCAGCAGCCGACTGGTATACCCCTTCGGATGTAGAGGCACCAACCCTCGAATACGTAGTCTTCTACAATCTTAAGGACGGCAAGGAAGTGCCAATGAAGGAGATCAATCCTGTGATCTTCAGCGAGGTGATGCGTGATGTGGATTTGGTAGTCAGCGTAGCCCATGTAGGAGGGGTTGATCCCGAAGCCTCTCATAGCACTATGCAGATGCGTGGTGCCTTGGCCAGAGAGAGTGCACGTCTGTTCAAGCTACAAAACGTAGAGGTCAAAGAGCGTTATATTCTTGTCAAGAACGAACATGGGGATTACAGCCTGCATCTGGGTAGTGGTATGATTAGCCGTGGCGGCTTACAAATCAATGTAGTAGCTGTGCAGAGCCAACACCGTGGCCGTGTGTTCCTCCCTTTGTAGATGACGACCCGAAGACAGCCGAGATCATCAGTAAGATGAAACTGCTTTCCGAAGGAAAAAAATATACTAATAATGACAAGTGACTAGAGGCGAGTGACAAGTGACGAATGGTTAATTCCTATGTATAAAGTATTAGTCGTTAGTCACTTGTCATTTGTCATTAATACGGTTCGTGCTCAAAAACACACCTCTCGTGATATTTTTTAAAAAAACACTTTTTTTATTAAAAAAATTTATACCTTTGCTTTTTGAAAATAGGCAAAGGCTGTGATCTCTGTAGGGAGGTATAGCCTTACTCCTAATTATTTGTTTAATAATAAGTTATGAACAAAAGTTAATAACTTATGTGGATAACTAAGTTTTTATAAGACAACCAAAAACATACTATCATGAGAAGGTTTTTTTGTATTTTTTTAGTCGTTTTGAGCGTATGCTTTGTCACCACAAGGATGTGGGGACAGAGTTTAGGGCGAGATATCTTATTGCGATGGAATAATAATGGACAAGCTCTAAGAGGGGATTTTTGTGCAGATAGGGAATCATAGGGCAGGTTCAAGTTCTGCAGCAACCCTTAATATCTCTAGCCATAGTTCCTGCTTACGTGTAAAGTGGGCGGGTCTTTATTGGGCTTCGACAGGATCTATGGGAGATCAAAGTAATGATGCTACCTATAAGGCAAAATTCAAGATGCCCTGGTGGAAACTTTATTGATATCAGGGCAGATGAACGTATGACTTCTGTCTTTGGAGGATTTGAGTTCTTGTGGAATTCCTTCAAAGATGTTACCTCTATGGTTCAGGGTTTGGGAGCCAACTTTAACAATGGAGAATATGCTCTGGAATTCTATGGAGGAAGTTGGGGAATATGGAATTTGGTAGTGGTTTATGAGGATGTGAATGCGGCTACTTCTAAAATGGTATATGTATATGATGGTTGTTTGCTGAATTTCTATAATTATAGAGGAGTACAGCACAAGACGATTCCCTATTACAGGTTTCCAAACGCCTCCTGCACCTGCTGCTGTTAAGGCAAGAATAGGGGTATGTACGGGAGCTGGAAATATCAATTCTTATGACATCTTGAAATTAATGGTCATAAGCAGGGACAAGGATCTTACCCCAATGCTTATGAAGATTTTATGGATGCCTCAATTTCTTTTAATCATTCTGAGGCAGCTATGCCTAGAAATCCTGTGCTAGGTAGAGGTCAAGGAATTGCAGACTTGGATGTATTTGATATCCCTAACCCTAATAACACTGTGATTAAAAAAATGGGGATACTTCATTGGAAATACACTTTGCAGCGGAGGATGCTTATATTACTTTATACGGTGCCTTTCTCTATAGATGCGATAGCTCCCCATATAGAAACACATAAAGAAATATTAGGTCTAGAGGCAGGTGTTTGGAAAAGACTTTACAGGGAAGACAACTGTTTTTTTGGTGAAGCATTAAAAATATCGTCTAAAGTTTCGTAATAGAGGGAATGATAATGTAAGAGATGCAGTATTAGAAGATTTATTACCCTAAAGGAGTTACTTATGAAAAACTTCGAGGCGCTTCCTGCAGGAATTACCTTTGTATCAGCTACGCCTAATTATAATGGGACAGAACGTACTATGGTGAAGTTCAATGTGGATCCTTCCCTTTTGCAATATTCACCTACATCTCCTTTCACTAATCCTATAGAGATCAATGTGAAAGTACAGCCCGATTGTACAAAACCTCATAGATTTCTGTTCCAATGAGCTAAAGAACCAAGCTGAGATGGTCTATCATGCAGTCTTGGATAATAAGGAATATCGTACAGGCTCTTTTGCTGCTGCTGGGGAGCTTGTGACCAAAATAATGAGAGTGCTACTACTTTCTTTGTCAAGGACGATACTTGTCAGGCGCAAGACTTACCCTTCTGTGGAAACATGGTACTCAAGGGGGCGCTGGCTTTGACTCTTGGAAGTGGACAAAAGAAGGACAGACAGGGATCATAGCCACCACCCAGGACTTATCTATTTCTTCTCCTGGGGTGTATTGGGTAGAGCGTACCCCGCCTGCTAGTGGAAATCGTTGTAGCAATAAGCTCAAGATAAAGTATAATGTACAGACCCGTTCAGGGGATGACCACCACCCTATGCGTGATGCATCCTATGTCACTGAGCGCAAGGTGTGTAACAATACAGGGATCGAATACCTCGGTATAGGAATATGTAATGGTACAGAGACACTGACCATTACCAATGGTGCCCTCACCGATGGTCAAGTAACTTGGTATAAGTACAGAACTCAAAGAGCACCAGAAACTGTCCGCCCTGATGTAAGTCATTCTGGTATTCATAATGACAGCAATTGGCAATTGGTGCATACAGGCAAGAGCTATGATTTGGCCCCAGCCGATGTGGATGCCAACGGCTCTGAGTTTGCCGTACGTTTGGGCTATCAGAACTGTCCGCTTACCTATCACTTCCGTGCCTATAAGGGCGATGTAACCTATAATGTAGATAAGGAGAACATCATCTGTGGAGAAGGAAAGATCAAAGTATCAGCCATTTCTTCGGGTACCTATCAGTATAAACTCAAAGGTCCTAATGGTTCTTCTCAATATCAGGATTTGTTGCCTGTAGGAACCACTGCTTTTGATATACCAGTAACCCAAGCAGGACGATACGAGGTGTATTTGCGTCCCTAAAGTAGCTCAATATCAGGATAATGTATGTCAGTATAAGAAAATAGTAGATATAGAAGCGGTAACCGACACCGATGCGCTTACCCTTACTCAGGTAGAGCCTGTACAATGTGTGAGCAACAACCCTGGTACAGGAAAGATGCGCGTGGTGGTCAACTCCTTCGTAACCCTACCTGTAAAGGTAGTTGTTAAGAAAGGAGCTACCCACATTGTAACCTATACGGTGACCAATACCACAGAGCTTAACTCTGATAATATAGCCTCTGTAAGGAACCAACTCTATAATTTGACAGCGGGCAATGACTATACGGTTACCCTGACCCCTACTTATAAAACAGGTTGTAACCCTACAATGAGCAACTTCAAAAATCACCCAAGTACCAGAGCTTAAGATCAACAATGCCATAGCCAAGACTATTACTTGTGGTTTGAACAAAGTCTTTAGTGTCTCTGTACAAGGGGAAGATCAACAATATTGCAGGACGTTATTCCTTTATAGTAAAGGACCAAACAGGTACCACTACTTATGAAGATGCAGAAACTTTTTGAGAGTGAAAGCGGTACTCCTAATGTGCAGACATATACCCTTACCGTAAAAGACCCATGGGTAGGTCCTGGCTCCAAGGTATATAAGTTATATGTATACGACCAAAACAATTGTGAGGCCGTAAGAGAGGTAACCTATGACTACCAGGAGAAACCTGTGTTTGATCTGATAAAAGTAACTGATGCTGTCTGCGGGCTTACTACAGGTTCGCTCAAGATCAATATCACCAATAGCGGATTCACAGCTAGGGCATCAGAGTATACCATAATATATAAGCTGATCAAAAAGAGAATCGATGGTACTTGGCCAGATTGGGACGATGCTATTAAGAGCCAAAGCAATCCTGTCTTTACAGGGCTTGAAGCAGGGGACTATAGGGCACGTATCGAATATACGAAGGGTACCCAGACCTGCCACTATCCAGAGGATTGTATAACCTATAATGTAGATGGAGGAGGCACGCGAACAGAGTGTAATCCTCCTCATACCGATCCTAAGGAACAAACCCTTATTGGAGGAAATGGAGCCTTGCGCTTCTTCCCAGGAGTAGTACAGTTGGCTTGCGAGGGACCAGGTTCAGCAGAGATTGTAGTGGCCAACACATCGGGAGGTTATAACAATGAGTATCAATATAATATAGATGATGGTACATGGCAGGATAGCAATCGCTTCCTAATCTCCTGCCAGAGGGACATAAGATAGGAGTAAAGAATAAGGTCAACAATCCCTGGTGACCCATTCTGTGAATCCTATCAGAAAATAGAGGTGAAAAGACCAATAGAGAAACCTCAATTTACCCATAAGCTTGCCTATGATTGCGATGGGCATGCGCGTATGGAGATTACCACCAATAAGGCAGACTATAGTTATACAGTGGTTCGTACCCCAGGGACTTTACCTGCCACTCCTACTACAAGCTTTTACTGACAACACAGTCTCCCTTTGGTGGATTCTCCCAGATCTGAGCACGACAGGAAACCAAACTGTAAGGGTATTCTATAAACAAACTACCTCGCCAGAGCCTATAGTGCTTATCAGGGAGGACTTCGGACAGGGGAGAAAATACTTGTTCGTCCAATGTATACAATGCTTATAGCTGTCAGCCTAAGAAGAATGGGTTCATCGCTGATGGAGAATATGTGATTACCTCTGCAGAAAGGGGAACAGCTGTTCTTAGCAATGGTTGTTGGACAAAAACCTAATGACCATACAGGACTTACTAATGGTCGTTACCTGGCCATGAATGTGGGAAGTATAGGGTATAATAAGCCTATCTATACCAAGGAGGTACACGATGTAGAAGCTTCGCAGCCTATCAAGTTCAAAATGTATGTGTACAATCTTTGTCATTGTGGCTATTGTGCACCACCACTTTTCCAAATACGTGTGGTAGATTCTACTACAGGAAACAACTTGGTAACTCCTTCAGCTACCAAAGCACCACCTATTAATGGGCAAGATCCCAATGCTTGGCATGAGTTCTCTGGGGAATTAGCAGCCCCAGGAGTAAGCTCTTTCCGTATAGAGATTGTCAGTATGAGTTCTGCACATGGAGGGAATGATTTGGCCTTGGACGATATCTATGTATATCAAGAACCTAAGGCTTGCCCAAGTAGTTATATAGATATTACTACCCAAATTACAGCCTCAGCCAGTAGAAGAATGAAGGTCTCCATCACCCAAAAGACCGAAGAGACATGTTATCAGGCGGGTAATGGTTCAGCCCAGGCGAAGGTAGAGAATTATGGCAACAAGGACTATAAGTGGCGATTGGTAAAGGCGGGCACGGTAACGCCTATATTGCAACAGGGCACGAAGAATGCGGAGCGATTAGATTTGCAGGGATTGACTGGGGGCAATTACAGTTTGTATATTACGGCCAATGATGCTATAAAGAAGTTTTTCTGATGGTCAGGCTTGTGATATAAAGGTAGATTTTGCTATAGAGGGTCATGACAAGGTAACGATCACCCAGCGCGGAGGCACTTCGGCACATACCTATTTGGATTGTGGAGAAGGGCGTCGTAGGATATTGGTAGTTGATGGACATAAGACCTCACCAGACCCGTCAGCTTTGTTCCATGTAACAGGAGGCAAGCAGCAGCCAGGAACATATAACAATTATACGATAAAGGTAAAGGATCCAGCGGGAGCGGAAGAGACATTACCACAGGATACGGATGGTAAGTATTGGTATACATTTTCTTCAGAGGAGACTATCAGATAAGGATAGCGGATGTGAATAGGCTGTAGGGATGCGGCTGCCTTATATAATTATAAGGTAAAGAAGCGAGTAGCGCTCAGTCCGATCAAGGCCGAATTTGAGGATTGTGAGCATAGTTCCAATACAGGTATAGGGCCACTTAAGATCAAGGATGCCGCAACAGGTTCTACTCCTACATGGGCAGCCACACGCGACTATACCAGTACGCTTCAGTACCAATGGAAGAAGAAGACAGACACTACATGGACAACAAACCCATCCGATGTGATAGATGCCCCTACGGTAAATGGCTGGGAGAAAGGTGTAGTCTATGTCATCAGAGCCAAAGACGAGTACAATTGTGGTCAGGAGATAGAGGTAACAATCTCACCAGAGATAAATAACTTAGCTCAGGCGGACTATACGGTAACTCAGCCGACAGCGGCATGTGGCACATCATTAGCTACCCAAGGAACAATCACTGTAGATGCAGTCAGAGGCGGCAGTCCAGCAGCGGCATACCACTATGCCTTTGTACATAGGACGAATGCTACTGATCCACAGATTGCCCCAGCAGATTCGGATTATACTGGATCTAACTTCAAGAGTGGCTTAGCACCAGGCTATTGGGATGTTTACATCAAGGATGTGAATACTTCCCCTAAGACTTGTGGTAAATTAGTAACAGGTGCTACGGGCATCAAGATAGAGAGTCCAGTAGCTCCCGACTTTGATAAGGATGGCAATGGAGTCTTGGATATCAAGAACTACAGTGCTACTTGTGAGAATGGTCAGGGCGGTAAGTTAGTGATCAAGCGTTTCAAAGGCAAGGGGCCATTTAAGCTTGTACTTACCCACCTTACTGATAACACACAAGAGGTGCGTAGAATACCACGGGCACATGATCCAGCTAATAAGGTTTATTTGGATGCCCCTACGCCACCATCGAATATAGGAGTTTTTGCGAGTAGAGGACTATACCTTTGAGAATTTGGAGGCTGATCCTACTCCGAACAACTATAAGATAGAGATCATAGACGAGGGCAATAGCAATTGTCCCTATATTAGGAACGGCAGGTAGAACCTTTACCATAGCTCAGATGAAGTTTGTAAAACCATCAGGGTGGTTGGGTTACTCAGACCGAGCCTGATTGTAATGCTACCACTATGGGCTTTGCCTTGAAGGAGAACATAATGCTTCTGTAGGGACCTCTTTAGGAAACTATAGAGTAGTCTATAGAGTAGTGAGGGAGAATGGCGCCTTAGTGAATGGAAGTTGGAGGAATGAGACAGGTCATCCTGTTCCTACTGCCTACGTAGCACAAGGACTTGTAGGAGCCTACTTTGGAGATGCTTATCCGATAGGCACTAGAATAGTAGCAGAAATAGGTTTGGAAGACTTGGATACAGGTAATATTCTTTTGTACTAAAGAGCTACCAGAGTTCACCTTGCGTCGTAGTTCTTCAGGATTTGTGCTTACACCAAAGGTAATTACAGGAAATACTTGTGAGTATGACTTGGAAGTGAAGTTTGGAAAGACAACTCCGACAGTTGTTACATACCATGAGGTAAAGTTTTTCCTCAACCATGATGGATTACCAGCGGAAGATCATATAGCACCTATATCTAATTATGTAGCGGGAACTACAGTAACCTTTCCTCATCATTTAACCAAAGGAAGGAGTTATACAGTATATGTACATTATAAGACAACGGCTTTCAGTGCAGAGTGTGTAGAGAGCATAGAGGTGCCAGTTGTACCGGGGGTTAATACGCCAGTGATACAGATAGACGAGGCAGAGAGCACTTGGGCAGCTTGTGGAACAGCAGGTAATTCGATGCCTGTTACCTTCACCTTGAAGGTAACCTCAGGTACACCACTTAACTATAGCATCTATGAGAAGGATGCCAATGGAGCGCCTAAGACTCCAGCCTTAGCAGCAGCGCCTATGCCAGCGCCTATGCCGGGAACCACCAATGTATACCAATTGACCTTGACACAGATGGTTCCAGCAGAAGGTAAGCAGTATATAGTGTCTCTTAGCGATGGCTCATGTGAGTCTATGAACAAGGATATGCGTGTAACGCCACCAGCTACGCCATTAAGCCCCTGCAACAGGCACCTTTACGGTAGTGGCTAATAAGACCAAGCCTATAAGTTGTGAGGATGGTAAGGGCAGATCACCATAGCTGCAGGAAGCGTCAGTGGAGGAGAAGGGCCATTTACCTTTAGGGCTCTCTAAGGAGAAGAATGAGTTCTTGCAGAAAGAATTTTTTGTGAAGCAAAAATATATCGGCACCGGTGTCTAATGCTGAGGTAGGTTTTTGACCTTAAGGAAACTGATTTTGATACCAGCTACCGACCTGCACACTTGGCAGCAGCTACAGATTTCTGGAAAGAGGTCTTCCCAAGTTTTACCTTTACCCTTGAGATCATAGACCAGAAGACCAACTGTAAGGTAGAAGTTACGGCTTCAGGAGATGCGTTAGGCCACTTGATAAACAGCAAGCATACGGCTAAGTATAGTATTGCTATTGTTAACCATCCTACGGCGGATGCGTGTGAGAATGGCAATGACCAGTATAGGGTTACAGATCACCTTATCGGATATAAATGCAACGATAACGCCACCGCCACCAGGTACGCCATCTCAGGCAACGGTAGCCACCCCTACGGATTATGAGTACTCTATAGACGGAGGAGAGACCTATACGACTTTTCCCTGCCACAGGGATAGCTGAAGAGAACATACCTACTCTTTGATCATAATAAGATAAAGGTACGTTATAAGCTCAGTGGGTGTGAGGCAACGATAGTGACAACGCCACCGGCTACCTTACCAGGGCTAATCAGCGTCTTACTTATCCTAAGTTAGCCTTTACAGCGACTAAAGGGATCAGATATGATCTGTGAGACAACGAGCAGCTATGTGGTGAAGCTCAACTGAAGATCACCAGTGGAACAGACTTTGTACAATCACCTATATTGCCACCAGCGGTGGTAGGTGGAGGTAATCGTTATGATATCATCGTAACCCGTAGTACAATTGATGCACAACAACTAAAAGCATCGTCTGTACCAGTGCCTCATATGACCCTGGCAACGGCACCAACACATCTTCATACCCAAGAGTTAAAGGTAACTCTTGCGCCTCCTGTCTCAGGAGAACCTACCTATTACTATACAGTATGGGTGAAGGATAAGGGCAGTTATTGTAGTGATTACTTGCCAAGTACGCCTATAAAGGTACTACCTGCTGAGGCAGAGAGTGATTTGATAGCGCGTCACCAAGTGGATCCCGCTAAGCTAACAGATGTCAAGTCATGTACAGCGGGTGCTGCCACAGGAAGTTTTTGAATTTACAAGGACAAAAACTACTTCATCGAGAGAGGATGTAGATTTTTGAATATACACTCGAATGGAATCCTAACACCAGTGGTGGATCTTATACAAATATAGGTACAATAGACAATAGTAATATAGTGCCAGATAACACGCCAAATACGGTACGTTATAGGGTAACAGGCTTGAAGAAAGGAGCCTATAGGATCAAGATCAAGCGTTCGGCTAGTGGTTCATGTGGTTGGGTAGATGTAACCAATCAGACAATAGGCAGAATAGTGATCAACGAGCATGGCCAGCTCTCTAAGGGATACCTCCTCTATCCCAAGTGGTATAGAGCCTGCACAGATGACCTGTGATGATACCCCAGTGACTCCACCTGCTTTGCAGCCTCAGTCAGGCTATGCACAGCTAAGGGTACATGTAGTAGGAGGAGTAGCTCCTTATACCTTCAGGGTGAAGGATGCTAGTGCAGGCTCAGTGATAGCGGAAGCCACAGAGGCCTCTTTGACACCTACGCCCACTTATCCAGCCTTTGCGGATGATAAGGCCAACCATACCTTCCAATTGCCTGATAAGGGTAGGGGATTATGATGTATTGGTAGAGATCACCGATGCCAATGGCTGTAGCTTGACTATACCAGCCACCCAGATAGGAAAGATAAAGACGTTGCACAAGATCACAGGTGCTACGGCTGTACGTGAGAAACCGGAGCATCGTATGACATGTAATCCTACCTCTAAGGAAAAGGTGAAGATAAAACTCAGCTATACCAAAGCGGGGGGCAATACCAACGGCTATAATGTGTTATTACAAAGGGTAGTGGGAGGTACCCCTGGTGCTGGAATTTCACCTTACATAGGATTGCGTGCTGTAGCAGACATACCAGGCTCAGGAGAGGGCTATATAGATATACCTCATGATTCGAATGATATGGTCGACTATCGTATCACCTTGTTTGATAAGGATACCAAGTGCTCCTATACCCTTACGGATGATTATAGGATGTATAAGACCCAGAAGCCGAGAGCGAATTTGGTACTTGTACAGACATGTAATAGTACCCAGTCTCCAACCTCAGCCACTGTAACCTTCAGGGTAGAGGTAGACGGAGGTGACTATAGCCAGTATGGAGGTTATAACTATAAGATCACCACAGGCAGTCCAGCCACAACAATATGGTCAAAGACGGCTATCAATGCCCCATCAGATGAGGCAGAGGTAATACTAACCCCCTCACTATTGCCAATAGGAACCCCTACTCAGTTTGATGTAGAGGTAGAGGTAGTGGGTACAGGTTGTAAGGCCACCTCTAGTACGATGGTAACCCGTCCGAACCCAATTGCGGCCAACACAGCGATGACCCATCCGATGACCTATTGTGATAGGATGCCGAACAATGACGGAGAGATTACCGTTACTAGCAACCCAACAGGAGGTTGGGGCGCCCCTTACCTCTATAGGTTGGTCAGCGACGGAACCCCTGTAGGAGAATTTACGAACAATACCACCTTCGGAGGTTTGGGAGTAGGAAGTCACTATATACAAGTGAAGGATGCGAAGAATTGTATTGTGAACTTGAGTCCTACTTATAACTTTATAGATTACGATCCGAATATCATGGATATTCGTACGCCAAATCCGCCACAGGCGAAAGTGCCTACCTGTGTAGGTGCGCAAGACGGAGAGATCACCCTTACAGGCGTGGCAGGCGGAGAGATACCTTCAGGTACACCAGCACTAGTAGGTACAGCCACCGTGGTACAAGGCAAGCTCATGTATGCGCTTTATGATGCAGAAACCGATGCCTTCTTAGGGCGTAACCTTGCCTGATGACAACCCCTGGTACAAGAGGAACAGTAACCTTCAAGAATCTAGGGGCAGGCAGCTATAAGATACGTATCTATACTGAGTTATCATGTACAGACACCTACCAAGTGGTAGGCCCCTGTACAGGTGCTAGACCCAGGTAGTATCGTCGTTAGGGCAAGACTCACCAAGTACCCAGGCTGTACAGTCGCTGGAGACTTAGTGGCCGAGATAGACCCACGTCCGAATATAGACCCATCCAGAGGTACTTATGTAGCCAAGTTGTATGACGTAACAGGCTCACGACAATTGGTAAGCACAGGAGTTATCACAGGTACCTATAACACAGGCGTAACAGCTACCTTTGCAGGTGCGATTAACAGAAATATGACTGATGGTAAGCAGTACCAAGTATTTGTAGAGGATGATAATGGTTCAGCAACTGCTTGTAAAGGCGAGAGTAATATAGTCTTTGTAGATAAGGTAACTGATATAGTACCTACTTTGGTAGCGGATAAGAGCCAGTTGAGCCTCAAGTGTAATGGAAGCTCTTATGGTAAGATTACTGTAACGGCCACAGGAGGTAAGCAAGATGAGGCTTATAGCTTCTTGCTTAAGATGCAAGACGGCTCAGCAGCCACTACTAGCAGCAGTAACCCGAACCCACAAGGGGTGTTTGAAGGCCTTAAGGCAGGCGTCTACAAGGTAGAGGTGAGCCAGCTCAATGGAGGTTGTGATACAAAATCGGTAGAGAACATCACCATTACTGAAGAGACAGCCTACAAGGTGAAATATGAATTAGAAGATGTGAAGTGTAATGGAGATAAGAATGGTAAGATTACCATTGAGATGCTCCCAGGAGGCCAGCAGCACAGAGATGGTCGTCAAAGAAAAGCTTACCTATGCGATCTCTCCACGCTTGGATCGTTTCTTAGACAAACCAGGAGGAGTCATAGATAGCTTAGCCCCAGGTAAGTACTTTGTGATAGTACAAGATGAGAACGGTTGTCGTCCGAACGAGATATTCGAAAAGGATAACACCACAAGCACAGGCTTAGATATCATAGAGTTCACCATAGGGCGAACCAGAACCGCTTAGTGTAACGGTGAACCCTGAAGCTACCGAGCACGAAAGCTGTATAGACGCCAAGGATGGTAAGACCCGACTAAGAGTATTCGGAGGTACGCCAGTGAGCACAGATCCGATAACTTATGACAAGGTATACCAATTGATTATAGACAACAATGCACCTATAGCCTACCATACTAAGGATAGTGGAGACCTCTTAGAAGGCTTATCGGCAGGCGAACATACCTTTAGGATTATAGATAAGAATGGTTGTGAGGCCGAAACAGCTGTAACGATAGATCCAGGCTCTGAGGTAAAAACTCAAGCTATCGGCAGGTAAGTACGAGTGTGTGGATGGCAAGATCAAGTGGGTAGTGGAGGCCAGCGTAACGCCAACTACGGCAGCGCTCAATGTCCGTTACTTGCTCACCGAGGTAGGCAACCCTGCCAAGGTAGACCAGCCACATGACAATACACAGTTCAACTTGGATGTGGATTTGCAAGGCAATACGACCAAGACCTACATCATCAGTGTATTGCATAAGGTAGCAGGCCATGGCGAGTGTAGAGTGGATTCAGATCCAATACAGGTAGCTCCTAAAGAGCCACTAACGATAGACCCATTGTCAGGTAAGCCAACGGTAAGCTGCCATAATGGTGAAGACGGAAGATTTGAAATCACCGCCCGCGGAGGATCAAGCAAGTATAACTATGGATTGAAGAAGGCCGATGGCACCTTCGATTGGCAAGGAGATAACAACAAGTTCACAGGTCTTAAGGTAGGTTCTTACACCGTAGGAGTGAAGGATATGGAATACAACTGTATCGCTGAACTAACCAACATAGTGGTAGAATCTCCAGATAAGATAGCTATCAAGCAGCAAAACATCCAGCATGTGGGCTGCAAGGGCGATACTAATGGTAAGATCTCCTATGTGATAGAAGGAGGTAACACTCCATACAAGTGGGAAGTGTATAAGGAAGATGGTACAACCACTTCTAAGCGCGGAACAGGGGTGAGAGTAGCCGTACCATTTGAGATCACCGACCTAGCAGCAGGTAAGTATATGATCATAGTTACCGATGCTAAGGATTGTGACGCATCGAAAGAGTTTGAAATCATAGAAGGGGTGAGATCTAGGGCGGACGTATTGTTCAAAGCTACAACTGCCATACCTCTATCGATGAGAACAACAAAGTCTTGGTAGGTGCAGGCAGTGGCGGAGCCAACAGCGACACGGCAGCAGAAGCTACTTATGATGTGTATGTGTCAGTCAAAAACGCCTTACTTGGTAGTTCATCCGAGTGCCAGAGGAGCGGCTAACCGCTTGCGCTATGCCATAGGAGTAGAGGGAGGAGCCACCCCAATTCAGCGTTATGAGTTTGAGGGAACCACCCCAGAGGGTTCGGATAATACACATAATATGTACCAGATCAAGTATACGACCTTGATACCACAGCTTAATGCAGCCAGAGCATTACAGGAAGGCCTTAACCAGTATAAGATCTATTTATACTATTTTTGATAAGGACAACCCAGCCATGTCGGATGCACCACTCTGTGAGTCAGTACGTGACTTGAACATAGAGTACTATCCACCGGTGAAGATAACCAATACAAGTATCTCTAACGACTTGAACCTCTTGAAGGTGAAGGTAGAAGGAGGTAAGGAGCGATATACGGTATACTTCTGCTCAGCAGAGTACCATACGGCAGAGGAAGCCAAGAGCCACTATGTACAGAAGGTAGAGGATGTGAAGGCAGGCGATGAGGTAACCTACTTTGTACAGAAGACAGACTATGAAGAAGAGAACCCAGATACGGGCAAGGTAGAGAAGAAGATACGTGTATATGTAGAGGACAGCAAGGGTGAGCTTAAGGAAGAGAATGGAGGCAAGGAGATCTGTGGACATTCGGTATTCTTGTACAAAGAGTTTGTGGATGTAGTGATACCAAACTTCTTCACACCGAATGGAGACGGCCAGTATGACACATGGGCACCGCTTAACTTAGCCAGCTATCCGAATGCAGAGACAGTGATCTACGATCGTTATGGACGAAAGATAGCCACCCTCAACAACAAAGAAGAATGGGATGGTACCTACGGAGGCGAAGCCCTTCCAACAGGCGACTACTGGTTTATCCTACGCCTTAACGAACCTGATGACAACAGAACCTTCAAAGGACACTTTACCCTTTATCGTTAGTGAATAGTGAAGAATGAAGAATGAATAGTGAAGAATACCTGAAGAAGGATATAACAATAACTAGAGAAGAGAGACTTTCCAGGGATGGGAAGTCTCTCTCTTTATCCCCTTTCCCTCTAAAGTGGAAAAAAACATATGCTACGATGCCTGACGCCCGATAGTTTGTACTAGTCATTAGTCATTAGTCATTAGTCATTAGTCACTTGTCACTTGTCACTTGTCACTAATCATTTGTCACTAATCATTTGTCACTAATCATTTGTCACTAATCATTTGTCATTATTTTGCTGTTCTTAAAAAAAATAAAAAAATATAAGTAAAAAGTAAAAAAATAAAAGTGTATCTTTGTACCTCGAAATAAAATATACGCGACATCAATAATAATTACTAAAAAGATGATACGAAAAAAATCATTAGTAAGTGGCTGTTTTTAAGTCTGTTAGTGCTTCCTTTTGCGGGGAAGGCAGCTACAGACGAGACCCCTGCTGAGGGACAAGAGGAGGATTACACGAGCATAGTGATGCACCACATTGCCGATTCTCACGATTATCACTTGTTTGACTGGAATGGGCACCCTATAAGTCTCTCCTTGCCTATTATCCTTTGGACAGACCAGGGCTTGGTTACTTTTCCTCTCTAGCGAATTTCATCACGATGACAAAGGAGCTGTTGTGGTGGCAAAAAGGAAACCAATATTTTTACGCGTGTACATGGGCAGATCTACTACACCGATGCCCAAGGCCGTCTCTTTTACGATGAAAAATCACCAAGTAACCAATGCACGCCCCTTGGACTTTTCTATAACCAAGAATGTATTGTTACTTTTCCTTATAGCACTCCTTATGGTGCTTGCCTTTACTTCTATAGCGCGTTCTTATAAGAAAAACCCTAAAGCCCCTAAGGGCTTGGCCAATCTTTTGGAAATGCTCATTGTCTTTGTTCGCGATGACATAGCCCGTCCTAATATAGGCGACAGAAAGTACGAGCGCTATATGCCTTATTTGCTTACAGTCTTCTTTTTGATTCTGATAGGAAACCTTTTGGGGCTGGTGCCTATTATCTCAGGTACCCTCACCAATGATATTATATTTACAGGGACATTGGCCTTGCTTACTTTTCTTATCACTACCTTTAGTGGGAATGGTCACTATTGGAAGCATATCTTTGCCACTCCAGGGGTACCTGTATGGTTGGCACCTATTATGATTCCTGTGGAAGTGATTGGGATGCTCACCAAGCCTTTTCTCCCTTATGATCCGACTTTTTCGCCAATATTACCGCAGGGCATATCATTATCTTGAGCCTTGTAGGGCTTATCTTTACCTTTAAGACTGTACTAGTCTCTCCAGTATCGGTAGCTTTTTCGCTCTTTATTAGTATCTTGGAGCTATTGGTGGCCTTTATCCAAGCCTATGTCTTCACCTTACTTTCTGCCCTATTTATAGGAGGCGCAGTAGCTGAAGAACACCACTAAGATAGAGAAAGAATATTCTAAAAAAACAAGTAAACATTAATACATTAAATAAATTAAATTATGGGATTAGCAGGAATTGAGCTGGTATTGCAGCTCTTGCAGCAGGAATTGGTATTGGTAGAATTGGTTCTTCCGCTATGGAAGGAATCGCTCGCCAGCCAGAAGCAGCTTCTAAGATTCAAGGAGCGATGATTATCGCTGCAGCACTTATCGAAGGGGTTGCCCTCTTCGCTGTGGTAGTTGCTTTAGTAAAAGCTTAAGCCACAGACAAGGAATACCGTTCTGTAACGGTTGGTTGCAGAACGGTTCTTTAAAACCAAGAAATCATTACGAAAAAAAGAAAAAAATAAAAAAATACATGAATATCATCCATCCTGAAAGTCTTAGTTTTTTTGGACACTGATTGTCTTTGTTTGCTTATTACTCTTACTTCGAGCTTTTGCCTGGAAACCGATTCTCAAGGCCTTGAAAGAGCGTGAAACCTCTATCAATAATGCTTTGGAGGCTGCCGATAGGGCCAAGGCAGAAATGGCTAACCTACAGGCTGATAATGAGAAACTCTTGGCCGAAGCACGACAAGAGCGTGAGTCCATCCTCAAGGAAGCTCGCGAGATCAAGGAACGTATTGTCTCTCAGGCCAAAGAAGAAGCTCTCGAAGCAAGTGAGAAACTACTTGCCCATGCCAAAAGCCTCTATAGAGAGTGAGAAGAAAAATGGCTATAGCTGATATCAAACAGCAGATCGCCACTCTTTCTCTGGATATTGCCAAGAAAGTGCTCACCAAGGAACTCGCCTCAGAGGTGAAACAAGAGAAACTCGTAGAAAGTTTGTTGAACGAAATTAACATCAAATGATAAACTCCAGTAAAGTAGCCAAAGCGATATGCCAAAAGCGCTTTTTAGACTATAGTATAGAGAAGCACGAGGAAGATAACTTTGTTCAAGAGATATCCTCCTTGGTAGAGGTCGTACGTGAGAATCCAGACCTTCGAGCACTCTTGCACTCTCCTATAGTAAGAATGGAGATAAAGCATAAGGTGCTGCAAGAAGTCTTCTCTCAGCGTTCGGCTATACTGAACCTTTTGATAGAGATACTTGTGGAAAATAAGCGTGTTTCTAACCTTTATGATATAGCACGCGAGTATATAATCCAGTACAATCGTTATAAAGGGAAAACTACCGCATACCTAACCACCGCAGTGGAACTGCCTGAAACCCTTAAAAGCACAGTTTGTCCAGAAGGCCATAGCCCTGAGTGGTGGTAAAAAGATCACTTTGGAGAGTAGAGTAGAGCCACAGCTTATCGGAGGCTTTTATCCTTCGTATAGATGACTTGCAGTACAATGCAAGTATCGCTCATAAGCTATATGGAATCAAAGAGCAATTGAGTGAGAACGTTTATTAAAAGTTTATACAAGTGTTTGCAAGAGGCTATCCGAGGGGTAGCCTTTTTATTTTTGCAAAAAAATTTTTTTCCTTCTTGACTTTTGTCAGGAAAGTTGTAATTTTGCAGCCCTTTTTAAATAGATAAACCAATGAAAATGATACGCCAACTTTTTCCCTTAGCCATAGGAGGGATCGCCTTAGGAAGTACCGAATTTATGCCTATGGGGCTTATGCGCACCATGGGGGAGAGCCTTGCCCTGAGTGATAGTCAGGTGGGGCGCTTTATTGCGGCCTATGCCATAGGAGTGGTGGTAGGAGCCCCTACCCTTGTGGGGCTAAGTACCCGCTTTCAGCCTCAGCGTGTGCTTATCGCTCTTATGTTGCTCTTTACTCTTTTTAACGGGCTTTTTGCGGTCATGCCGTCATATTCGTTACTGTTGGTATCTCGCTTTTTTTCGGGGCTGCCACATGGAGCTTTCTTTGGAGTAGGGGCGATTGTAGCCAAGCAACTGGCGCCCAAGGACAAGGAGGCTATGGCTATTTCAGTCATGTTTGGTGGGCTGACTATAGCCAACTTGCTAGTGATTCCACTATTTACCCACTTGGGAACGATACTGGGTTGGCGCCCTGTGATGGGTATGATAGCCGCTTTGGGGCTTATCACTGCTTGTTGTATTTTCTTGTTTTTGCCAAAGGTAGATTATGATAAGGATAAGACCCTTTGGAAGGAGTTGCAGCACTTCTTTTCGGTACCTTCCATGCTATTGCTTGTCATTACAGCTCTGGGTTGTGGGGGATTGTTCTCATGGCTGAGCTATATAGAGCCGCTGATGCTGGATCATGCAGGATTGCCTAAGAGTCAAATGCCCTACACTGATGATAGTAGTGGGATTGGGTATGGTAGTGGGGGAATTTCTTTTGGAGGTTGGCTTACCGATAAGTTACACTTGGTACGCGCCAGTGTTATCGTCTTTATAGCCATGATCAGCGTATTGGTTATCGTATTTTTTTCTTCTCACCTGCTTTGGTTGGCTTGGGGCTTGACTTTTGTCTGTGCCGTGGTGGCCATGTCGGTAGGAGCACCGCTGAATATGATGATGTTCCGTGTATCTCCTCAAGCCCAAATGATGGGAGCTGCCTTTATGCAGGCTGCCTTTAACTTGGCCAATACACTAGGCGCCTACCTCGGAGGTAAGCCTTTTAGACCACGGATATACAGCCAATTACCCATCTCTGGTAGGGGCGGGTATGGCTTCGGCAGGATTCCTCTGCGCTATTTTTTTCTATATACCAAGTATGGAAAAACTCTTTAGGAATGATTAATGCCACTAATGATCAATGATTAATGCCACTAATGATAATGGTATTAATCATTAAAAGAAGCTATCGAGCATATCTCCATATTCTTTTTAGTTCTGGTAATCAGCGCACGCGCGATACCTAAATTGGCTTTTTTTCTCTGTCTAAAGCAGTGATGGAGAAGAATTTTTCCTTGTCCAGAGACCATCATCATGAAGGTGATTTTTGTTGGTTTCGATAAGCACAAAGTCTAATTCCAATGTCCCCAAAGTTTTTGATGCTGGACACCACTTGCTTTATCTGATTGATAATGGTAAGGTGAAAGGCAGAACCCTGTTCTATGAGTTTTTGCAACGTCATCATTGCCGGAGGCCTTGGCCAAGGTAGTCCCATCGGCACAGCTTAGGATTCCATAAAAAAAGAAAACCAGATAGTTCATGTCGGATTTCTTCACAATGCTTGTTGAGTAGTTCTTGTAATTCTGCTCCTGTCATGGCTAATGTGTTTTTAAGTTCATGCAAATCTACATTTTTTTGAAAAACAACAGCTATATATTTTGTTATTTTTTTCGTGATTCTCTATATTTAACACCCTTTAGAGAGGTTGTGATTTTTGGTCTTTGTTTTCTGTTGTACATAGACACTTGTGAGAGAAAGAGTTAGGGAGGGTGTTGTAGATTTCTTTTTATGATATAGGGGGACTATTGGTTTGTGTTTCTTAAGGTGTTAAAAATGGGTTGGATGTCCTTTTTTGCTATCTTTGTAGCGATGAAAAAGGCAACTTGTAGCATAGCGATTCTCTTGAGCGTTGTCTTCTTGTACAATGCGATACTTAGCGGATATTACCTCTCGTATTTTTCTGCTAAGTAAGGGGGCTTTTTGTGGCTGCTTATTGCCAGAATAAAGCGCGCCCGCAGCTGCATTGTGAGGGCGCCTGCAAGTTTGCTCAATTGACTAAGGAGCAAACCGATGCACCTGTTCCTCAGCAGAAGGTCTTTACCCTGCCTGAGGTCTTCTTTCAGGAGATACCCCAGTGGGAGTTGGAGCATCTTCCTACTCATGTGAGTCATTGCTATTGTTATACTTCTCTTACAAAAACAAGAGGTTATTTTTCTCTTGGTTACACCCTCCCATTATGGCAATCAAGGGTTAAAACAACAATCCTATAACCAATGAATTCCATAAACTTATAATTAATTCTAAATTTAAAATCCAATGAAAAAAATTCAAATATATCTTGGTAGCAGCTATGGCTGTTGCTACACTATTCTCTTGTAAAAAAAGATGATGATAAGCCCGCACCCGTCCCAGTGCCTACACCAGAAGCACCTAAAACTGTAGCTGAGGCCAAAACAGATGATAAAGAAAAGGCCTATACCGTACGCCTACAAAAATACAACAGGCACTTTTGTCATGGGCTATAACGACCTTACACTCACTGTAGTAGATGCCGCAGGCAAGGAAGTAGCACTGGAAGCTGCTACTTTCACTCCTTGGATGAATATGTTCAAGGGTGATGGCAAAGGAGGTTTTATTAAAGAGGTTGATTTCACCCATACTTGCCCCCATACTGCTTTTGGCCAAAGAAGGTAATGTATGGAAGTCTCAAGCACTCTTCCAAATGGTAACAGGCCCTTCAGGGGTGTGGTTTGGTACTATTACTTTTAAGGTAGCTGGTAAGGATTACGAGCTTAAGCGCTTGGACTTTGAGGTGAAACCACAGACCAACAAGGCTTTAGGTACAGTGAACCGCTTTAGGCTCTTCTCTGGAGACAAAGGGCAAATGCACCTCTATGCCTTAGTAGCGCCTGAAAGCCCCAAAGCAGGTGAGAACGAAATTGCCTTAGGTATTTGGAAAATGGAAAACATGAAGAACTTCCCTAAAGTAACCGACTGGACAGTGGAAGTAAGTGTAAAAGCCAAGGATGGTACAGAAGTGCTTTCTACCACGACCCTTCGTTACGAACGTGATTTCTATCGTGGTAAAGTCTCTTATCCTAAAGCAGGCGCATACACCCTTTCCTACACCCTCAAGGATGCCCAAGGAAATGCTATACAGCCAAAGAATAATGATGGAGTAGACACTACATTAGGAACAGAGATTCAGTTCTAATAAGCCAATTTGTCAATGAGGTAAATGGTCTTATTAGCTAATTGTTGTCAAATTGATAAATTCTATAATAGAATAGAAAAAAATGATACAAATCTATTGTTATGAGAGGAAATTGTCGTACCTTTGCATCCGAAAACAAAGGGGAAATAAATTGTTTTTTTCATATATTAGATTTTGTGGTTAGAATTGGTAAAAAGAGCGCAAGCTCTCTTTTTATTTTGTGTATATTGCTATTTGTTATTAAATGTTGTATCTTTGCGGGAGAATTAATCATCAATCATTATACCAATCAGTATTACCACTTGCGACCCCTCGCTTTCTTACAGATGAACAGGGAAATGCACTCTATGCAGTATTGCCAATAGAGGAATATAATCATCTGATAAATATAGCCAAATACGATCAGCAGGGCGATGATAACCTCACTGCAGAGGATCTTAGAAAGATAGCTGCTGCAAGAGAACAAGCAAAACAAGGATTAGGTATCGGCAGTGAAGAAGTACATAAAAAAGTAAAAGAACTGAAATGAAGAAAAGAAAGTCTTGATGCTTACTTGTTATGGTCATTATGATGATTAACAATTAACAATTAACAATTGACAAATATCCTATTCTTAGACATAGAAACTGTTCCCCTATACCCCTCTTATAGTCAGGCGCCACTGGAGGCGCAAGTGCTATGGGAGGAGAAGACGCGCTATATACGTGGGGAGACCTCGGCCGAGGACTACTACCCACGAGCGGGTATATGGGCGGAGTTTGGCAAGATTGTCTGCATCTCGGTAGGCTACCTAAGAATAATTGACGGCAAACGACAGTTTCGCTTGCGCTCTTTTTCGGGAGAGGAACCAGAGATTCTTGTGGCCTTCTCTAGGCTCTTGCAGGAGCACTTCAGTGGGCAGCACAACCTGCTAGCAGCCCACAATGGCAAGGAGTTTGATTTCCCTTTTATCGCTCGCCGCCTTCTGGTGCAGGGACTACCTATCCCTAAGATGCTACAATATTATGGAAAGAAACCCTGGGAGGTGCCTCACTTGGACACCTTGGAACTGTGGAAGTTTGGAGACTACAAGCACTACACCTCTCTTAAGCTCTTGGCCTATACCCTTGGGATTCCCTCCCCAAGGACGACATAGACGGCAGCGAAGTCATGCGCGTATATTATGTAGAGCAGGATATAGCGCGTATCCGCCGCTACTGCGAGCGTGACACCCTTACCGTTGCCCAAATCCTGCTAAGGATGCGAGGCGAACCACTGCTCAGCGAAGAAGAAACTTTTATAGTGACAAGTGACAAATGACAAGTGATTATCATTTGTCATTATTTTCGTATATTTGCAGAGCGATAGAGAACTTAAAACTTAGAACTCAAAAATCAAAACTAATTATCATATGTTACGCTTTACTGCCTTAGCTGAAGTGCAAAAAGAAGCAACCCGTAGAGGTGGTCGAGAGAGGCCGTGCTTCGGAGCTATTTGCCTGCAATGTCTTCCATGAGGAGGCGATGCGCCAGCGTATGACACGCGAGGCCTTCGAGAGTGTGATGGCCTCCATCCGTAAGGGCTGCAAGATAGACCGCCATGTGGCCGATCAGGTGGCTACAGCCATGCGCGATTGGGCGATCAGCCGCGGGGCTACCCACTATACCCATTGGTTCCAACCCCTCACCGGGGGTACGGCCGAAAAAGCATGATGCTTTTTTCGAGCCTATCGCGGGCAACCGCGCCATAGAACAGTTCTCCGGAAACCAGCTCGTACAACAGGAGTCTGATGCTTCTAGCTTTCCCAACGGAGGTATCCGCAATACCTTTGAGGCACGTGGCTATACGGCTTGGGATCCCTCCTCTCCCCCTTTGTCTATGGTTCAGTGCTGTGTATCCCGACGATCTTCATCGCTTATACAGGGAGGCTTTTGGATAACAAAAACCCCCTTGCTCAAAAGCCCTCACGGCTGTGGACAAGGCCGCCACGGAGGTTGCGCGCTACTTTGACCCCGCGGTGGAGAGCGTAGCCAATACCCTAGGCTGCGAGCAGGAATATTTCCTTATTGATAAAACCCTTATGGCTACCCGTCCCGACCTACTCATCACAGGGCGTACGCTCTTGGGGCACGAGGCAGCCAAAGGCCAACAACTCGAAGACCACTATCTAGGGGCTATTCCTTCCCGCGTTTTGGCATATATGCGCGATTTGGAACAGGAATGCCTTATGGTGGGTATCCCCGTCAAGACCCGACATAATGAGGTGGCACCCAGTCAGTTCGAAGTGGCACCTATCTTCACTGAGGCCAACCTTGCGGTAGATCAAAACGCCCTACTGATGCACCTGATGCGCAAAGTAGCAGAACGACATGGCTTTGCTGTGCTCTTCCATGAAAAACCCTTTGCTGGGGTCAATGGATCGGGCAAGCATAACAACTGGTCGCTGGTGACCAACACGGGGGTGAATCTGCTTTCTCCTGGCAAGAGTCCTTCGAGCAACCTGCAATTCCTCACCTTCTTCCTCTGTACAATTAAGGCTGTACATAGGTACGAACCGCTTCTGAGGGCTTCGATAGCTTCGGCAACTAACGACTACCGCTTGGGTGCCAATGAGGCGCCCCCTGCGATTGTCTCCGTCTTCATAGGGGCACTACTGACCCAAGTGCTTGACGGCCTGCAACAGGCACAAGGCAAGGACTTTATCCAGAAGAACAAGGACGAGCTAAGGCTCAATGTGGTGGGCAAAATCCCCGACCTTTTCCTTGATACCACTGACCGCAACCGTACCTCGCCTTTTGCCTTTACCGGAAACAAGTTTGAGTTCCGCGCCGTGGGGTCCAATGCCAACTGTGGAAAGCCTATGATGGTACTCAACACCATGGTGGCCAAGCAGCTGACCGACTTCAAGCGAGAGGTGGATGCGCTGCTTAAAGCGGGTAATAAGAAAGTGAAGAAAGAAGATGCCATTCTCAAGGTGCTACAGGGGTATGCCCAGAGTATCAAGCCCATTCTCTTCGAGGGAGACGGCTATAGCAAGGCTTGGGAGGAAGAAGCTCAAAAGCGTGGCCTAAGCAACCACAAGACTACCCCCGACGCCCTCAAAGAGAACATCACCGAGAAGGCCATCGCCCTCTTTACCGAAATGCAGGTACTCAGCCCTGTGGAGCTACATGCCCGCTACGATATCGCCTTGGAAGAGTATATCAAGACCGTACAGATAGAGGCACGTGTATTGGGAGACATAGCCCGTAACCATATCGTCCCCACTGCGGTGCGCTACCAGAATATACTGATAGAGAACGTGAGAGGACTTAAGGAGATTTTCGGTGAGCACTTCCAAGAAGTAGCCTTCGAACAGTTAGACCTTATAGAGCATATCTCCGAACATATCAAGGGCATCCATAGCAAGGTATCCAAAATGGTAGAGGCACGCAAGCGCATCAATAAGCTTGCTGATTTGGAGGCCAAAGCTCAGGCCTATTGCCAAGAGATTAAGCCCTTCTTTGAGCAAATCCGCCGCCACTGCGACAAACTGGAGCTGATGGTAGATGACGAGCTTTGGACAATGACCAAGTATAGAGAACTACTTTTTTAGTGACAAATGACAAGTGACGAGTGACAAATGACGAGTGACAAATGACGAGTGATTAGTCGTTAGTCACTCGTCACTTGTCATTAATCGTTGTTTTTTTGTTTAAAATAAATAAAGATTATTCGGTCTTTTTTTCGTATCTTTGTGGCATGAAAAAAATCATGCATTATGAATACCGAAAAATAAATTCAATGAGCACCAGGGGCACTGGATGCTCGCCAAATTGGGCAAACGTGTATTGCGCCCAGGGGGAGAGAACTCACCGAAAAAAACTTATTGCGGGGCTTAAAATTACTCCCGAAGATGATATAGTGGAATTTGCCCCAGGTTTGGGGTTTACGGCCAATATAGCCTGTGGTTATTGTCCTAAAAGCTATACGGGAGTGGATCTGAATGATCAGGCAGCTACCATTGCACGCAAACGTATCAAGTACGACAAGGCAAAGATCATCAATGCCAATGCTGCTCAAAGCACCCTCCCCGATGCCTATGCCGATAGGGTATATGGCGAGGCTATGCTCACCATGCAGCCTCTTGATCAGAAAAAAAGGCCATCATAGCCGAGGCCTTCCGTATCCTCAAGAGTGGTGGCTATTATGGTATACATGAGTTGGGTATCAAGCCCGATGAGGTCTCTGAGGAGATTAAGGAAGACCTATTCAAGGAGCTAAGCGAGACCATTCGTGTACATGCCCGCCCTATGACAACAGCCGAGTGGACAGCTCTCTTGGAAGAACAAGGCTTTAAGGTAATCAAGGTAGAACACAACCCCATGCTGCTTTTGGAGCGTAGCCGTATGATTCAGGACGAAGGCTGGCTCAGGGTACTGCTGGTTACTTTCAACCCTGCTACGCTTCCCTGAGATAAGAAAAACGGGTCAAGAAGATGAAGGCCTGTTTCCGCAAACACCAAGAGAACCTAGATGCAGTGGCCATTATCGCCCAAAAACCTTAATTTAGTGACTAGTGACTAGTGACTAGTTACTAATCATGCAAATCAATAGTTGAAATACTATTTGCAAACTATCTAAGACGCAATAAATTGCGTCTCTACACATGCGCTGGCTAAGACAATTACCCAAAAGCATAGTCTTTCCGTAGAGACGCAATTTATTGCGTCTTAATGAATTGGACTATACAATTGTTTTTTTCTACTATTGATTCGTGTTAATCACTAGTCGTTAGTCACTAGTCACTAGTCATTAGTCACTATCTCGTCTTCTTTCAATCCTTCGAAGGGTACATTTTCATATTGGTTAAAGACCTTTAGGGTATCGCTTTCTGTGGAGTGAAAAATCGTAGTTGGGGCGCAGAGAAGCTTCTTGTATACCGAGCCATTGGGCAAAAGCCGTCTAAGAAGTGAAAAAGCCGACTTGTTTACTTTTGAGTACCTTATGTACAGCGTCATCGCTTGAGAGCAGTACAAAGGGTACCCGATAACAGGCCTTGTTGGGCGAGGTATCCCCATGGGTAAGGGAGGCAAAATATGGAGGCTCTATCCTGAGTCATCAGGCCATGGTCGGAGAAATAGAGCATACTAAAGGGAGCACCTTGTCGCTGTAAGGCTTCATAGATTCCTTTCAGTAGGGTATCGGTTTGTTCGATGGTTTGGATATAAGCCGATAGCTTGCGGTTGTAATAGTCAAAATGAATGGGATGCTCTAGGCGGGCTTCAAAATTGACATGCGAACCCATGGTATGGAGGATAAAAAGGCGTGGCGAAAGGCTTTTTCTGCTGGAGTGCTCGTTGTAAAAAGCGGTAGCAAAATACTGTCGTGATAGTTCATAGAGGCATAGTCACCCTTTTTGGTAAATTCTTTATGGTCGCACAAGAAAGCCAGCTTAGCGATAGGTGTATCCCAATTGCCAGAGATTCCTTGGTTAGAGAACCAAAAAGTCTCAAAGCCAGCAGCCTTGGCCAGAGTGATGATATTGTTGATATAGACAAAGTCCTTTTCTCCCTTCATCTGTACAAAGGAGCGCAAGAGAGAGGTAGTGGTATTGGGGGCTGTAGCGGTATAGCCGTCAATGATTGTGCCATGCACCTTGTCCAAAAAGGGCGTATTCTCCTGAGGAAAACCATAGAGGTGCATATAGTCCTTGCGGACGCTTTGCCTATGACCAAAACATAGTTTTTGGTAAGGGGGCTAACCTTGCTAATCTGCCAAGTGGGGTGCCCTCTATCCCCTTGCTTAATTCTTTTCTTCATAGCTTGGTATTCCTGTATGTTGTCATAGATAGAGGCGTAAAAAGCCACGATAGCAGTACGAGAGACAGACCACTTGAAAGCGTGGTATTCTTTCATCTTAGCCAAAGGACGATAGAGGGTCAGCCCTGTGGCCAATATACCTATAACAAGTGTAACAATGGATTGCTTGCGACCGCGAGCATAGGACTTCTTTTTTCCTAAATAGAGGATATAGCCTCCAAAGAGTAGGGTAAGCAATGAAAAGGCGTAGGAATAGAGTGGAAGCGACTGGACAAACTCCTTGGATTCTTGCCAGTCTGTTTCAAAGAAAGCTCCAATCATGGTAGCAGGAGGATGCCCGAACCAGATGATCTGTGGCAGGAAGAGCACACAGGTAATCAGTACAAAAAGGAATACGGCAAAGAATGCCCAGTAGGAGAGCCTTCTGAGGGTAAGAAAAATAAAAAAGGTTGCCAATATACCATAGAAGGCAGGCCCCATATCCAGGGCAAAGGGAATCCCTACCGAAAAGATGAGTAATAGCCACTCAAAGGCATATTGCCTGAAAAAAAGAACGGAGTTTAGTCATTAATAATATAGGGTTATAGGATTAAAGGGGTATAGTTTTTCATAGCAATTATTTGTGGTGCAAATGTACGAAAAATAGTTTTTAATGCGAATCAACAGTTAAAACATTATTCGCATTAAGAATTGTAGCTAAGACCCTCTAACTCTTTATACTTCTACCCTAAAACATTCTATTTTTTTCATTGATTAAAAATAAAATATATTTTTCATTTTGCAGATTCAGAAAAAAATTGTACTTTTTGCACCAACTTTTTATAAAAAAACATTTATTTTAAACTGCTATCGTATGAAATTTGAAACCACTGCTATACATGGGATTCGCAATATAGGTGACCCCAATGAGAAGTGGGGTAGCTGTATCAATATGGCCTCTACCTTCCCGCTTAATGAGTTTGGAGTGACTCAGGAGTTTGAGTACAGTCGCGTCTCCAACCCTACTCGCAAGGAATTTGAAACCCTGATTGCCAAGCTGGAAAGTGGCCGACATGGGTTTGGTTTTTTTCCTCAGGCATGGCGGCTACGACCTCGCTTTTTACCATTTTTGAAGCGGGAGATCACTTTGTTTTTTTGGTTTGGATATCTATGGGGGCACCTTCCGTATTATGAAGGATGTTTTTCGCCAAATTTGGTTTGGAAGCGACCTATGTGGATACGACCAACTTGGACAATATCCGAAAAGCCATACGCCCCAATACCAAAGGGATTTTTTTATAGAGACACCTTCCAATCCGCTGTTGGATGTTACCGATATTCGCGGGACAGTGGCCATAGCCAAGCAGCACGGACTACTGACCATAGTGGATAACACCTTCCTCTCACCCTACTTGCAGCGTCCCTTAGAGCTAGGGGCCGATGTGGTGTTGCATAGTGCTACCAAATACCTCAGCGGACATAATGATATTATTGCAGGAGCAGTGGTTGTGAATGATGATGCCTTGGCCGAGAAAAATCAGTTTTTGCTCAGGTAGCCATAGGAGCACTCATCTCTCCTTTTTGATAGCTGGCTACTCATACGTAGCATCAAGACACTCAAGGTGCGTATGGACTATGCTCAAGCCAATACCCTCAAACTTATAGAGTTCCTTGAGGGACACCCTGCTGTGGAGAAGGTATATTACCCTACCCTGCCAAACAATAAAGGTAAGGCTATCCAAGAGAGCCAAGCCTTGGGAGCAGGTGCTGTATTTTCTTTTGTAATGAAGGATGAGAAGAAGGTAAAGCCGTTCTTTGAGGCGCTTCGGGTAGCCCTTTTTGCAGTGAGCTTAGGAGGCGTAGAGACACTCGTTACGCACCCCAGTACCCATACCCATACCGAGTTCCCCGAAGAAGAGAAGGTAGCCCGTGGTGTTACCCAAACCCTTGTACGTGTGGCGGTAGGCTTGGAAAATATAGAAGACTTAATTGCCGACTTTAAGCAAGCGCTCGAAAAATAATGACAAGTGACTAGTGACAAGTGACTAGTGGTGAGTGACAAATGACTAGTGGCGAGTGACAAATGACTAATACCATAGAGGATTAGTGACTTGTCACTCGTCATTTGTCACTATTTAAGCTCTCTTTTTCTCACTTCATAGAGGGAGAAGCCTGCCGAAGCTACATTGAGCAGCGCTGTCAAGATTAAGAGGATAGTGTTCAGTAAGGGAGTTTCCTATATACTAAGCGATAGATAATAACGGCACAGAAGAAAAACTATACAGAATATAAAGTAAAAACTTCTGGCATCTTTTTCTTAAAAATGGTTTCATAGGTTATAAGATTAAAAGGTGATAAATCAACTTAGTCTTGCAAAGGTACGATTTCTAAAAAGCAAAAAGTCAAATAATTTTTCTAAGAATTTTTTTATGTTTTTCTTCTTTGTGCTTTACTCTTTTTATAGATTTCTGTGATACAAGAAATGGCAAAAAGGGCAAAAGAAAATAGGAGCTAATACACCAACTGACACTTCCTCATTAGGGAGCTTGAGGAAGATAAAGGGAAATAGGGCTACCAAGGAAAGGGCTAATACTTTTTTTCATGATGGAATGCTTATGGGTAATTACTCCTACAAAGATATACACAAAAAAAGCAATCCTTTGAAATTTTAACTGTTTTTTTATTATCTATCAATCTTAATAAACGTGAGTTCGACATAAGCAAAAATTATATTTCTTCTCCCACAGATTCCACGGATTTTTCACAGAGAGAATAACACAACAACTAAGTATAACTCTTTAATTTCTACGGATAAATAAGGCCTTTGGCCTTATAAAAAAATCTGTGTAAATCGCAACAGCACAATTGCACAAACATAGAAAAATCTGTGAGATTCATGAAAAATCTGTGGGAGCTTTCGTTATATCGAACACACGTTAATAAACATATTGTCAATAGGATTATTATAACTTAAGTTTCGCAAGCTCTGTAATCAACTGATTCTCAAAACATCCCCCTACCCCCTCAAGGCAGGGCTGTTATAAAGTTGTATAAGTTCTTTTAAATTACTATTTTTTTGCACTCCAATAAAAATGTAAAAAGTCTATGACACTGATAGAAATGTTATCTAGTATAGAGGATACTAGAAAAAGACGTGGCATTCGCCATAAGATGCCTAACTTTTTGATTATGTGCTTAACAGCAATGATGTCTGGCTATACTGGCTATCGAGAAATAGGTCGTTTCCTCAAAAGAAAACCAATGGGAGTTCAAAAAAATATCTAACTTTCTGTAAAAGTACCCTACATATGGTTCTATTAGGAGGATATTTATGGAAATTGATTTTGACGATTTTTGCGACAAAAATTCAATCAGTGGGCAGCCCAATTTTTACCAATGTGTCAAGGTGAAACACTTGCCATTGATGGAAAAAGCAATTGCTGGGACTATTAAAGATCCTCAAAATAATTATCAAAAATTTTTGTTTCATTGATAAGTGTTTTTGCTTCTCAAAGAGGTATTGTAATAGCTTGTGATAAATTGGAGAACAAAAAAAGAGTCTGAAATTTATACTGTTCAAAAAAAACTCTTACAAGCCTTAGATATTGAGGGTGAAATTATTACCTTAGATGCGCTACATTGTCAAAAAAACTCTTGAAACTATTGTAAAGTCAAAAAAATGATTACATTGTACAAGTAAAAGGCAATCAAAAGAATCTTTTTAATCAGATAAAAAAAGAATATAGCCTTAGGAAAAATACCTAATGGATACTTATCAAGAACAATCCTCAGAGAGAGGACGTGATGAGTTGCGTATTACAAAGGTCTATAAAAAAATATTGAGGGAATTTCTCCTGAATGGTCTGGTATAAAAGCGAATTATAGAAACTACACGCTATGTTAAGAAAAAGGAGAAGAAAGCACCGAAATTGCTTATCATATAAGCAGTATTGCTAAAAAAATAAAGCTAAGTTCTTTGCAAATCATATACGTTCTCATTGGGGTATAGAAAATCGTTTACATTGGGTAAAAGGATACACTAATGATAGAGGATAAGAGTAAAAACCAAATCTGGGAATGCTCCTGAGAATCTTTCAATAATGAGAAATATATCAATCAATCTATTTCGTCTCAATGGAAAGGACTCTATTAAGTTAGCTATGGAGTGGGGAATCAGTAATTTTAAAGAACTTATGAATTTAATATATTATAAATCAGATTATAATATGATTATATAACAGCCCCTGCCCCTCAAGGGGGAGTTAGTAAGTGATAGAGGTTCAATAAGTTATAAAAGGGAAATTTTTCTAATTTAATAAACAAATTAGACCATTTCAACGCTCTTAAAGCTCCCCTTTGGAGGGGGTGGGGGAGGTTTTTACAAATAATTGTTTATCAGTTACTTGCAATTTCAATAGCAACCTAAAAAAACAACTTGCGAAACTTAAATTATAAGAAAAAAACCTCTTCTATAATTAGATGATAAAAAAATCCTTCAAAAAAATAGGAAAAATTAATAAATAAATCGTAGCTTTGCGTTTTTTTATTAATCGTTATTCATTGATAATTAACCATTAACTATTGACAATTATGAAAAGATTATCTCTCGTTTCTCTCCTCTTAATGGTCTTTCCTCTTTGGGCACAGAACACATTGGAACAATATATCCTTAAGAGCAAGTATGCGGTGGATTCTATTGTAGCCACACAAAAAGCACATTTGTACAAGCAATTGGCTTCGGTGGAAGACCCTATTGGAACAGCAGAAGATCTCCAAGGAAGAGGCCAAACAGATGGAAAAGGATTTTAGGGCACGCACTAAGCAGCGTACCCGACAGCTCATCTATGCACAGGCTCAGACCCTCCAAAGCCAATTGGACAAGGCGCTAAAGGAGTCGCCTGCCGATAGCCTTCTTACCTCTGCTGATACTTTAGCTTCTGCACATACTAATACGAACCAGAGGACTATGGCACAAGTAGACTCTTTGGCGCGACGCCAAGAGACCAACACCTATTATCGTAGGTATGCGGGGAGAACGGATTACTACTCTCCTTATCTCGCCTTGGGGGCACTCAACCTTGCTTCAGCCGAGCAATTCGGGGATAAGCGCCTCAGTCCGCTGGGGTCTAAATCCTTTGAGCTGGGAATCTATAACAATTTTTCGCCTGAGAAAGAATAACAACCGCCTACACCTAAACTTTGGGCTTTCTTGGCTCTACCAGAGTTTTAAGATACGAGGCAATTACTATTATGACCGCCAAGGGGGAGAGACACAGTTGGTACCCTATGGACAGGAGCTGACCAAGTCCAAACTCCGCCTTCATTACCTGCTGCTACCGGTGGATTTGGAATGGGATTTTTCTAAAGATGGGGTACATAGAAATACCTCTTATTTCCAAAACCATGAAAATCTGTACTTTGGAGTAGGGGCTTTTTGTCGGCCTCTTGCTTGATGCCAACCAAAAAGTCAATTACCAGCAGCAAGGAGATACTTATAAGAACATTATGCGTAAGGATATAAATGTCAATCTATGGACTTATGGTCTCTCAGCACATATAGGGGTTAAGGGCTGGAGCCTCTATGCTCGCTATAGCCTCGCTCCTCTCTTTACAGGCAATACCACAAGCGAATATCCTTTTATGATAGGTATACGAGCAGGACGATAATAATGACTAGTGACTAGTGATTAGTGACTAGTGACAAGTGATTAGTCGTTAGTCATTAGTCGTTAGTCATTGGTCATTAACCATTAATCATTAATTTATGCGTTTTCTCTTTTTTCTCTTTGTGCTGCCTTGTTTGGCGCAGCAGCAGGTGGTCTCCCAGAAGGGCACCCCTGTAGAATATGTAAATATAGGCGTGGTGGGCACCTCCAAAGGACTGATTACAGACGAATATGGGCAGTTCTCCCTAGAGCGGCTCTCGGCCGCGCCTACTGATAGCATCTACTTTTCTCACTTGAGTTATAAGCGTAAGGTGCTACTGGGCAAGGATGTACAGAACAAAAATAGTCCTACAGGAGGCTGATATACAGCTGCCTGAGGCTTCTTTTACCCTGCAAAAACCCTAAGTACTACACCATCAGGGGCAAGGGATTCCTGCTATCTTCTCACTCTATGGCGAGATGAAAAGCGGTTTTTGAACCCAATAGCGATCGCAAGTATCTCAACGCCGAGATAGGCGACTTCTCTCTCTCAAGCACGATGCTCGCCTAACGGAGCTAAGCATAGATGTAAATAGTAGCGACTTTTATATGGCAGTGCTGCGCGTGGTAGTCTATCAGACGGATAAGGAGCATAAGAACTTCACTCCCTTGCTCAAAGAACCCTATCTATATAGAGGTCTTCCCCAGTAAGGCCAAGCAGACTTTCACTCGCAAAATCTCTGTCTTCGTGCCCGAAGGTGAGGCATGGGTAGGAATACAATTTGTTGAGATGCGAGGCAAGGACTACGATAGGTTCATCTTCCCCTCTACGGTCAATACCTGCTATATTCGTTTTTTTCCGACGGAAAGATATCTCCCTTGAACAAACGCTTGGGAATCCCCTTCTCGGTGAAAGGATACGATTATATAATGACCAATGAATAGTGACTAATGAATGGTGACTAGTGACTAATGAATAGTGAAAAGCGGCTAACTAAAAACTCAAAATTTCCTTGACAAGGCGCTGTTAAATGTTGTATCTTTGCAGTCCCATTTAGTTTTGAATAAATGGGTTTATTCGCAAATCATCTCATTGGTAAATGGGTATATTAGTAAAAAAAAATTCTACATTCACGACAGAATAAAAGAAAATTTGTATATTTGCACTTTGTTAGTGCACTATTTAATATGAGTTCGATATAACGAAAGCTCCCACTGATTTTCACGGATTTCACAGATTTTTCTATGCCTGTGTAATTGTACCGCTGCGATTTGCACGGATTGTTATAAGACCCAAGGTCTTATTTATCCGTGGAAATCAAAAAAGTTACGCTTAGTTGTATTATTCTTTCCGTGAAAATCCGTGGAATCTGTGGGAGAAGAAATATAATTTTGCTTACGTCGAACTCACGTTATTCACTATTCATTTTTCACTATTCACTTAGATTATGAAGGTTCTCAAATTCGGAGGGAAGTCCCTCGCCAACGGAAAGGGCTTAGAGACAGTGCTTTCCATTATCACCGACAAGGTAAAACAAGGACAAGAGATCGCCGTGGTGGTCTCTGCTCGTGATAAAAGCTACTGACCAGCTAGAGTCCATGCTGGAGCGCGCTGCTAGGGGCGAGGACATCTCGGCCGACTTCCAAGCCTTTTAAGCAATACCAAATCGCTGGGGAAGAGATAGACCTTTCAGCGGAGTTCTCCATATTACAACGTATTTTTTGATGGGGTCTCACTCTTGGGCGACTATAATGACAAGATAAAAGATCACACCTTGGCACAAGGGAAGTGCTCTCGGCTAAGTTTATCTCTTACCTTTTGCGCAAGCGTGGGGTCAAGGCGACCTTTGCCGATAGCCGTCGCTTCTATGTTACCGATAGTCACTTTGGCAATGCACAGCTGGTAGAAGACAGCTCGGCCAAGAGTACCATTCAGTATTTTTACGCAAATCCCCAAAGATGTTACCCCTATCGTTACAGGCTTTATTGCGGCCAATGCGTCAGGGGAAACCACTACCTTGGGACGCAACGGTAGCAACTACTCAGCCTCTATATTGGCCTCTATCTTGGAGGCGGAAGAACTCCAAAACTATACTCATGTGGATGGAATTTTTCACGGCCAATCCCGAACTGGTACCCGATGCTAAGATTATCCGCCAACTCTCCTTTGAGGAAGCCAATGAGCTGGCCAACTTCGGCACCTCTATCCTACACGCCAAAACCATTATTCCACTCTTGGAAAAGAAAATCCCCTTGCGTATTCTCAACACCTTCAAGCCCAATGATGCAGGTACGCTTATCTGTGAGGCAAAGGATAACATAGGAGGGATTCGCGCCATCTCTGTCTTGGAGAACTACGCTTTAGTAATCCTCGAAGGACGTGGCTTGTTGGGAAAAGTGGGGGTGGATGCACGTATCTTCCGCGCTTTGGCTCAGGCCGAAATCAGTGTGAGTATCATCTCCCAAGGCTCATCGGAGCGTGGTATCGGCTTTTTGGTAGCTAACAAGGATGCGCAAAAAGCCAAACAGGCCTTGGAGCGAGAATTCGAATTAGATGTCTATAGCCACGACGTAAGTGGGGTAAGTCTGGTGCAGGAGGTGGGCGTGGTTTCTATCGTCGGACAGAACTTGGCCGACTTTGACAAAGCCATATAACGCGCTGATTCGCAACCAAGTGATTCCGCTACTGATTAACAATTCCGCGACAGGACGCAACGTCAGCGTGGTGGTACATAAGAAGGATCTTCCCAAGGCGGTCAATGTGATTCATGGTGAAATATTTGAAATCTCCAAGCGTATCAATTTGGCTATCTTCGGGCGTGGTACTGTGGGAGGTACCCTTTATTGAACAAATCTTCGAGGCACGTGCCGATATCCTCAAGCGTAGAAATATCAACTTGCAGATCATCGCCATTGCCAATTCTAAAGAATTGCTCTTCAACCACAAGGGAATTTCTGCAGAGCAATATGCAGCCTTTGATACCCAGAAGCAACTTTACCAGATAGGAACATTTATAGCGCAAGTACAACAACATCACTTGGAGAACCTCATAGCGATTGATGTAACCGCAAGTAAAGACTTTGTAGAGAACTATCTGCCACTGGTAGAAAATGGTTTTGACTTGGTTTCAGCCAACAAGATAGCCAACACCATTGGTTATCCTTTCTATAAAAAAACTCCGAGAAACCCTCGCCCAATACAAAAAAAGCAATACCTTTATGAAACCAACGTAGGAGCGGGCTTGCCACTGATTGATACCATAAAAGCTCCTACACCACTCAGGGGAGAATATCACTCGTATCAAGGGGATTTTCTCAGGGACACTCAGCTTTCTATTCAATACCTATTCGGCCAGTGATGCCCCCTTTAGTGAGATTCTTCAGAAGGCTATTAATAGCGGCTATACTGAACCAGATCCACGTGAAGACCTTTGCGGTAACGATGTAGGGTCGTAAGCTGCTGATTCTGGCGCGCGAACTGGATTTGGAAAAACGAGTTCGAAGAAGTCTCTATTGAAAACCTGATCCCTGAAGCCCTACGACAGGGTAGTCGTGAGCAGTTCCTCTCTCGCCTGAAGGAGTTTGATCCTATCTATCAGCAGATCAAGGATAGGGCACCCGCAGGGACAGTACTGCGCTATGTGGGTGATCTTCATGGCGATCTCTCACATACCTCTACCGCCCGCTTAGATGTGAAGCTCGTTTCTGTACTTGTAACCAGTGCTTTAGGACAGGTCAAGGGAGCAGATTCTATCTTTGAGATATACACCGAGTCCTATGGGGAAAACCCGATCGTGATCCAAGGAGCAGGGGCAGGAGCTGCTGTAACCGCCCGCGGGGTATTCGGAGACATCTTACGTATCATTGGAAACAAATAACCTTTTCTAAACACTTTTAGTATGCACATTCACAAAAAAAGACCTCATTGCTACCATAAAGCTCAATGCGGAGGAAATCAACTTGGAAACAGCCAACCAGCTTTTAAAGGATCCTACTCTAAAACCCCTGCCATATCATTATCCATTTGGAGGGCGTAACTGAGCTGGACGAGGAACAGCTCGATGCACTTTTCTACTTCTCCGAGATGGTACGTGCCGAGGGCGAACATTCCTTTGTGGTAGTCTATGAGCACTATAACCCAGATGATTTCCCCGAAGAACTCATCGCTTGTCCTACCTTGCAAGAAGCATTGGATATTATTGAAATGGAAGAAATAGAAAGAGACCTCTTTGATGATTAAGAGGTCTCTGGGGTTGTGTTCTCTAAGAGATTTTATATCGTCATACTGAAAATACGTGTGGTAGGTACATTGCGCTGTAACCTTAGGTCAAAAGCCATACAGATGTTGCGAACAAAAGGTTTGCCTGCATCAGTAACCTCAATGGAATGAGGGAGAATGCGTATGAGGGCCGTCCTTTTCCATTTCCACAAGGCGGGATTTGACGGCTTCAACTTCAGGGAATTGCAACTGAGGGGCTTCCCATGAGGTGTGGAACTGACACATGAGGTTTTAGGATATGGCGGCGCAAGATAAGGTCTTCCTCCGAAAGGATATGCCCACGGTACACAGGAATCCTATCGGTAGCCAAGACTTCTTCGTATTCCTTGACCGTCTTCACATTCTGAGCAAAGCCATACCAACTATCACTAATAGCCGAGATGCCCAGGCCTATCATCAGCTGGGTTTTGGAGGCGGTATAGCCCATAAAAATTGCGGTGTAGCGTACCTTTTTACGAAGGATTCGTACATCTCGTCCGTAGGCAAAAGCAAAGTGATCCATGCCTATTTCTATATAGCCGTTGTCCAATAGCTGTTGCTTGCCAATCTCATAGAGGTGTCGCTTTTGGTCGGCCGTTGGTAGGTCATTCTCGTCAAATCCACGTTGGCCAGTACCCTTTACCCAAGGTACATGCGCATAGCTATAAAAGGAAATACGGTCAGGACGTAGGCTATTGGTACAGTCTATCGTATAACGGACATCTTCTTCCTTTTGGAAGGGAAGCCCAAAGATAAGGTCGTGGCTTATGGAGCTATAGCCTATTTCCCGTGCCTGAAGGGTAACACGCTCCACATTGGCAAAGGGCTGAATGCGGTGAATAGCCTTCTGTACCACAGGTGAATAATCTTGCACCCCATAGCTCACACGGGTAAAACCCAAAGCGTAGAGCCTTTCCAAGTGCTCACCAGTGGTATTGTTGGGGTGTCCCTCAAAGCTGAACTGGAACCCTTCGGCTCGGTCTGCCCCTTCGAAGATCTGATCTATAAGGTATTGCAAGTTATCAGGGGAAAAGAAAGTAGGTGTACCCCCTAAGTGGATTTCCTTGATTTGAGGCCTTTCAGGAAGCACGGCCAAGTAGAGTTGCCATTCCTTGAGGACATTTTTTTATAGGGGTCTTCCATTTCGTGCCTTTTGGTGATATGCTTATGGCAGCCACAAAAGGTACAAAGACTCTCACAAAAAGGTAGGTGTATATAAAGGCTAATGCCTTGGGTGTTATTGCTTTCCGCAAAAGGAAGTCCGTACCGAAGCGAGCCATTTTTTTCATAAGAATAGGAACTATCTTCCCAATAAGGTACTGTGGGATAACTGGTATAACGAGGGCCTGGTACGTTGTATTTTTTTGAAATAAAGAAGACATCTTTTTAATTGTTAATTATCAATTGTTAATGCAAATCAATAGTTAAAATATTATCGGCAACTATCTAAGGTGCAATAAATGATACCTCTACACATGCGCTGGCTAAGATAATTACTGATGAGCGTAGTCCTAAGTAGAGACGCAACTTATTGCGTCTTAATGAATTGCACTATATAATTGTTTTTTTCTACTATTGGCTAGTATTGTTAATGGTGTTGTTGTTTTTGTTTGGACTGCAAAGATACAAAAAAAGTTTTTGAGTTACTATCACTAACCACTTAATCACAGCATAGAAAAAAATCTATAAAAAAACATTCTTTTTCTACAGAAAAATTTCGTATTTTTTTGCATTCATAATTTTTTTAAAGTTAAAAAAACATGGCATTACAAATAACTGATGCTTCATTTGATGAAGTCGTACTCAAGAGTGATAAACCTGTATTAGTAGATTTTTTGGGCAACATGGTGTGGCCCTTGCCGTATGCTAGGCCCAGTGATTGAAGAACTTGCTACTGAATACGAGGGTAGAGTAGTGGTAGGCAAAGTGGATGTGGATAACAACCAAGAGTTTGCCGCCAAATATGGGGTGAGAAATATCCCTACCGTATTGGTATTCAAAGACGGAGAAGTTGTAGGCCGCCAAGTAGGGGTTGCACCTAAGAAAACCTATACCGATGCCTTAGATTCACTTCTATAATTTATTAAAATTCATAAGGTTATGAGGCTATCTGTATATCAGGTAGCCTTTTTTTCTAAAAATTTCAACCATGAACTTAGCAAAAATATATTGATTATACGCTTCTTAAAAGCAACAGCAACACCTGCTCAAATAGAAAAAAACTTTGCCAAGAGGCACGCCAATATGGCTTTTTTTCTCAGTCTGTGTCAATAGTGGTTATGTCCCTTTGGTAGCCCAAGCGCTTAAAGGCGCTGAGGTGAAAGTATGTACTGTAGTGGGATTCCCCTTGGGTGCTATGAGCACTCAGGGCAAGCTGCATGAGGCTTCCACAGCCTTGGCCGAGGGTGCCGATGAGGTCGATATGGTGATCAACTTGGGTCTCCTCCTCTCAGGACAGACGGCTAAGGTACGAGACGAAATCGCCTTACTCAAGAAAGAAATAGCCGATAAAGTGCTGAAAGTCATCATAGAAACCTGCTATCTTACCGATGAGCAAAAAAACGCTTAGCCTCCCAACTCTGTGTAGAGGCAGGCGCTGACTTTGTCAAGACCTCCACAGGTTTTTGGTACAGCAGGGGCTACCCTCGCCGATGTACAGCTGATCAAGGAAGTGGTAGGCGACAAAGCGCTGATCAAAGCCTCAGGGGGTATTCGCGATCGGGAAACCGCCCTACAATATATCGCCTTGGGGGTAAGCCGTATCGGCGCTTCGGCAATACTGGTATAGTTTTTAGTTGTTTTTCACTAACCACTAACCACTATTCACTCTTCACTGATTGAATGGTCTGTATAAAAAAATATCACTAACACTAGGTATTTGCTGGTTGAAGTGGGTGATTTTGCCCCTTTCAGCTAAGTAGAACAACACCTGATGAGGGTCTTGCTCTTTGGTGAGGTGTACCAACCATTTCTCTTCGTTGTGAATGGTAGAGAATTGGGCAGCAGTAGTTTGGTAACGACTTTTGAATTCTTCGAAAGATACACCTTCGTTGGGGATAATTCCTACTTCGTAGGTGTCCTCTTGGAATTGTCGTTTGATAGTCTTTAGCTCTCCACTAAGTAGTAATTTGGAGCGGTTCAGTAGGGCAATATGATCGCACAAGCTCTCTACCGACTCCATACGATGGGTAGAGAAGAGAATGGTCGCCCCCTGCTCGCGCAAGTAAAGTACCTGATCCTTGATAATCTCCGCATTGATAGGGTCTAAACCGCTGAATACCTCGTCAAAAATCAGTAGTTTAGGCCGGTGGAGTACCGTGGCAACAAACTGCACCTTCTGAGCCATACCCTTGGAAAGCTCCTGTAGCTTCTTTTCCCTTCCAATGGGCTATCTCCAAGCGATTAAGCCAAAAAAATCCAATTGCTCCTCAGCACGCTGACGACTCAACCCCTTGAGTTGACCCAAGTATAGGAGTTGTTCGCTGACGGTCATATTCTTATAAAGGCCTCTCTCTTCGGGCATATAACCTATATGGGAGATATGTGCGGGGCTTAGTGGCTCTCCATCCAAGCGTACTTCTCCTCCGTCAGGAAAAAAATAATCTGGTTAAGGATACGGATAAGGGTTGTTTTCCCAGCTCCATTAGGTCCTAATAGCCCAAAAAAATACTCCCATGTGGAATCTCCAGAGATACGTCAGAGAGGGCACATTGCTTGCCGTACTGCTTTGCTTAGGTTGGTGATCTGTAAAAGTGGTGTGTTCATAGTTAATTCCCTTTAGTAAGTTCGGTGAATAGTTGTTCTAAGTCGGTATGACGATGGTTCATCTGTAGGATTTTCAGCCCATTCTCTGTAGCAAAATCAAAGAGTTTGGGGCGCATATCCTCTTGAGTATCAAAAAGTAAGGGTAAAGAAAAAAACTCTTCGTTGTTGCGAATGCTCTTGATATGTGAGATACGGCGCAACAGCTGTTCCTCCACACGGAAGTCAAAGAGGATTTCTATGGTCTGTTCCTTGTCCTGTAGGTGTGCCATAGGCTCATTCAGGATAATCTTCCCCTTGTGTAGGATCATCACTCGCTGGCAAACGGCCTGTATCTCCTGCATGATATGGGAGGAAAGCAATACTACTTTTTCCTGTCCCAGATCGCGGACTATTTGTCGTATCTCAAGGATTTGCTGAGGGTCAAGGCCATTGGTAGGTTCGTCCAAGATCAGTACATCGGGGTCATGCAGTAAGGTTGCGGCCAGTCCCACGCGCTGGCGATACCCCTTAGAGAGGGTGTGTATCTTCTTGTGGGCATGGCTCTCCAAGCGTGTCAGGGCGATACTCTCAGCAATATTCTTTCGAGGCGCATGGTAGATATTGGCCACATAGCCGAGGTACTCCTTTACATACATATCAGGATATAGTGGGTTATGCTCAGGCAGATAGCCCAAATGCTGTTGTGCCTGCTCGCGCTCTGAGAGGATAGAATGACCAAAGACACGAACATCCCCCTCATCGGGCAAGAGAGCACCGCACATCATTTTCATCGTGGTAGTTTTTTTCCAGCGCTATTCAGCCCCAGAAAGCCTGTGATTTCGCCTTTGCGAAGTTCAAAATCAAGATGATCCACCATGCGTTGCCCCGCGTATTGTTTGGTTAAGTGTTCTACGATAACAGCCATAATGGTGTGTGGGTATAAAACAGAAAAATAAGGGCAAATTTACGTAAAAAAATACTTTAGTGAAAATATATTTAACTCAAAAAAAGTGGTACATTTGCTTTCTCTTTTCGCAGAGAACAATGAGTTCATTATAGGCACGAGCTAAAGTCGCTGAATACTTGGAAGCGAGTATGTGACTCGCGCCAGCATGGGGAAACTTGAATTAACAATTGACAATTAATAATTAACAATTATAAAAGATGACAAAAACGACAATTTGAAGAATTTCAATTACAACAACATGATGCTTGGGGGATCTTCAAGATTATGAGCGAATTTGTTACAGGCTACGAACGCCTTAGTGCTATAGGCCCTTGTATTTCTATTTTTTTGGCTCTGCCCGTATCCAGCCCGATAGCAAGTATTACAACTTGGCCACAGAGATTGCCGAGCGTATTGTAGGCATGGGCTTTGGAGTGATCACAGGCGGTGGCCCAGGAATCATGGAAGCCGCTAACAAAGGCGCTACTCAGGGCGAGGGGGCTTCGGTAGGAATCAATATAGAACTCCCCTTTGAGCAACACGATAACCCCTATATAGACAGGGATAAAAACCTGCATTTCAATTACTTTTTTGCTCGCAAGGTCATGTTTGTCCGCTACTCCCAAGCCTTTGTCGTTTTTTTCCCGGTGGCTTTGGTACTATGGACGAGCTTTTTGAAGCTATTACCCTGATTCAGACGACTAAGATAGAACCTTTCTATCATCTTGGTAGGCTCCGAGTTCTGGAGTGGATTGGTAGCATGGATCAAGGAAGTCCTCTTGGACAAGTTCGGCAACATCGCCGCTAAGGATATGGATATCTTCAGAATTGTAGATACTGCCGATGAAGTAGAGGACATCATAGAGAAATTCTACCTTAAGTATAGCCTCAAACCGAAGTTTTTAACGCGGTCTGCTAACCCCAGAAGAAAAAGAACATATTATCTGGAGCTATACTCCAAAAAAATGATTAGGTAATTTGACAATGAGGTAATTAGTTAATTAGTATTGTTCATTAATTTTTGTGTTCATTATTAGTGAACACTAATTTTTAATGAACAAATATATAGGGGATCATGAGTATATTAGCGCATTAACAAATTAACAAAGCGAACATAGTTTGACCACTTAAAAAAATATAAATTTTTTTCTTTTGACTTATAAAAAAATTTTCACTATCTTTGCACTTTTAATTTATAATTAGAGAAATACAGAAATACAAGTAATCATAAAGATTATTAATCATTAACGATTGATCATTAATCATTAGAAATAGCGTTTCGCTTTATATTTTCTCGCACGGAAATACGACCAATTTTTTTCAACACCAAGGGAAAGTAAAGTGGAGATGCCTACGTTTCAGGCGTGGGCATTCCTTTTGCTTTTGGTGTGGCCTTTTGGTCGGGCTTCCGTGTACAAGCAACAAGGAATGCCGCGCTTTTTTTATGTCCTATAGGGAACAAAATGTTAAAGTTTGAAATTAACTTATCGCTGGTCGTAGTTTGTCCAGTATGGGCTGTAATTTTGCCCCAAGAAACAAAGTTAGTGACAAGCGACTAACGACTAACAATTAATCACCAAATCATGAGTACAACAGTTCAACAAGGTCATACGGCCGATTGGGTATTGATGTTCTTATCAATAGCCTACTTGCTAAGTCCTGTGGATATAGTTCCTGATATTCCCTATAGTAGGCTGGGTAGATGATTTCTTTATCATTACAATAGCAGGACTAAACCTATTACAAGGCTATGCCTCTGAGGATAATAGTGGCCTTGCCCAGCTGCTTAAGTTTATCAAAAGGGCAGTGATCATCCTTGGAGTGATTTGTATCCTCCTTATCTTACTTTTAGGGGCACTGATTGTGAAGCTATTTAGTAATTAAGCTATGCTCTTAGTTTCTGAAGGAAGGATAAATGGCAGAATTTAACAAATTATTTAATCATATGAGAAAAAAATTATTTTTATCAGTAGGCATAGCGTTACTGTTTGCTTTTACAACAGCTTGCCAGACAAAAATCAAAAGAAGAGGTTGTTCAACCTCAAGAAGAAAGCACATGTATGTTCAAAGCAGGAGATGACCTCACCGCTTTCTATATACAGAATCCTAAGCAAAAGGAAACCTTTCACAAGGTACTTACCTTATTAGGGAACACTCTTTTTGATAAGTTAGTAGAGTTAAAAAAATAATCACCCCAACAACGGATATAGAAACAGATGACCTCTATACCATAAAAAGATCTTAAAGAACAATGGGGCGATTTGGGGGCTGCTATTGATAGCCTTTAAAATAACCGCACTAAGTGCTGATAGCAAATGTAGAGGCATGATAGAAGTCAAGGAACCCAATGCATATATGAATAGGGAAACGGGTTTGAGCTCCTATGACTTATATTTATGATCATCTTTTTGGGAGGGTACGGATGATTTAGAGGAGGACTTGGGAGATGAACATGGAAACTTCCAAATCCTACTTAATTATGAGATAAAAAAATGATGCTATCTGTTACAGATACTATTACAGGAGTGCAGAAACACGTTTCTCTATCCTAATAGAAGCTAAAAACGATGGAACTGTAAATCTTGTAAATAAGAATTTTTTTGGGAATAGGTTTTAGATGTTAGCAAACAGTCATTGAAAAAAACATAATTTTTTTGTTTTGTATTACAAAAAAATTTTCACTACCTTTGCGCTTGATAAGTTATAATTAGAAAAATAATATAGAAATAGATGTAATCATAAAGATTATTAATCATTAACGATTGATCATTAATCATTAAAAAAATAGCGTTTCGCTTTATATTTTCTCCCGCACGGAAATACGACCAATTTTTTTCAACACCAAGGGAAAGTAAAGTGGAGATGCCTACGTTTCAGGCGTGGGCATTCCTTTTGCTTTTGGTGTGGCCTTTGGTCGGGCTTCCGTGTACAAGCAACAAGGAATGCCGCGTTTTTTTTGTGTCCTATGGGGAATAAAATGTTAAAGTTTGAAATTTATTTTATACCGGTCATAGTTTGTCCATCATGGATTGTAATTTTGCTCCAAGAAAACAAAGTTAATGACAAGCGACTAACGACTAACAATTAATCACCAAATCATGAGTACAACAGTTCAACAAGGTCATACGGCCGATTGGGTATTGATGTTCTTATCAATAGCCTACCTGCTAAGTCCTGTGGATATAGTTCCTGATATTCCTATAGTAGGCTGGGTAGATGATTTCTTTATCATTACAATAGCAGGACTAAACCTATTACAAGGCTATGCCTCTGAGGGTAATAGTAGCCTTGCACAGCTTCTAAGTTTATCAAATGGGCAGTGATCATCTTTGGAGTTATTAGTATTCTCCTAATTCTACTCTTAGGAACCCTGATTGTGAAGCTGTTGAGTAATTAAGAGGAATACTAACCACTAAATTAACAATTGACAATTAACCATTAATAATTAAAGCCATGCCTCTGTATCAAGTAACAGTAAGTAGGACGGTAGCCTCCAATGGTATCCGTTTAGAACCAGGGATGCAAGTTGTGATCCCAACTCAGACCACCACCAACCCCGTTTCTGTAAACGGCGGAAAAGACGTCATCGCTGCCTTCCAGCGTGTATATGGTATCAATATCAGTAGTATCTTCCATACCTTGGGAGCAGTACTGAAAGTAGTAAAAATAGGATAATCATAAAACTTAAAGATATGATTTTTTTAACATAGATTCTATTTTTTTAAAGGAATAGAAATCGGTATGAAAGTAGTTAAGGCCTACAATGATAGCAGAGCCACTTCAGAACAGGAAAGAAAAATCTGATACGAGCAATTACCAACAAAATGATAACTTATATCAGGGAACTAGCTATCATAGTAATGAGCTGACCCAATCAGAGAAAAAAATAAAATTAATAGGGCAGAAGTTGTAGGAAATAGTAGGTCTGAGGGGAGACAGAAGATGATAGAGAATATAATAGAAAAAAATATTCATTGCAATTATTTAATCCTTTACGATATACAAAAAAATATACGAACTTAGATGGACAGCTTAGGTCAGGTAATGGAAATAGAATACTACAAGAATTGGAAAAATAGGATACGTTTGTGGCACTATATTGATGCTAAAGTTCCTATATGTATCATTTTTTTACAATGAAAAAGAAAAAAAGCAGATACAACATACTATTTCACTACTTGTATAACTCCTGAATCCATTTCCTTTAGAGCAGTCACAGAAAGAAACAATAGGGAATTGGATACAGAAAGTACAGAATGCTATATGGTTAGATGGGATAATATAAAGAATATAACTTACCTATCTGTAATTAAGAGAACAAATACTTTTTGCAATTAAGAATGATCCTACTTTCTCTCTCTCTCTAATGAGGGCTATTCCTTCCAATGTGAGGGAGGAAGTTTAGAGGTTCCTTCTGTTTATTTTTGCAAAATCATGGTTCAGTAAAGAGGGCACTTGTAGATATAAAGGATATCTCATATAATAGTACTTCTCAAAAATACCTATTATCATGAAGATCAGGAGAATAAAGATCTTCAAAAAAATATGGAGAAGCTAATAACTTTACAAAATTTTTTTCAAATCATCAGGGAGAAGATTTAGATTTTATAGATATATCCTAAATTAAAAGTAATTAAAATCATTTAAAAAAATGGAACTAATACAAAATTTATTAGAAACGGCTCAATATCTGAACCCTAAAGGATATTGTTAGTGAAATAGAAGTGCTTAAAGATAGGAAAGAGAATCCCCGACAAGTTCTCTTTTTGCCTATAGTTGGAGAATTTAGCTCTGGAAAAAAACAACCTTGATCAATGCACTTACCAATAGTAAAAAAATTGGAGACGGCTTCTAAGGCTACTACTTCTGTTATTTATGAAATTTTTCTTCGGGAATGACAAAAGAAAGTGGAGAGATTTTTTTATAATGATGGTACTATTAAGGAGGTAGAAGATCTAAAGACAATCAAAAAAATGATGAGTTAGATAATGTAGAGCTTATTCGTATCTATGATACAGCTGATACAATTTCTAATACAACAGTAATTGTGGATACTCCAGGTCTTTTCCTCTAATGAAGCAAGCCATATAGAAGCCCTTACTAATTATCTGCCCTAATGCAGATGCGATTCTGCTTTGTACAGATATTAATCAACAAATTACTCAATCATTATTAGAGTTCATCAAGAATACAAAACTTCGGAACGCCCTATTTATCTTATTGTTACTAAAACAGATACCAAAACAGATAAAGAGGTAAAAGAAGTAGTAGCCTATATACAGAAAAATATAGAGCTACCTTTAGAGAATATCATTTGTATTTCAGCAAAGGATAATAAGTTAGAAGAGTTTTTATAAATTAATAGATCAGATTCAACAAAGCAAGAATGAGATTATCAATAAAAAGATTACCCATGATTTGGAGAAAATTCGAAAGAATTTATTATCACAGTTAGATGCCATTCTTAAAGCTACTTCTTCTCCTACAGATATGGAAGAAGCTGTTGAGGATAAAGAAGAAGAGTTACAACATCTAAAAACGCAATATTACCAAACTTAGTCGAGATGTCCGTTATGAAATAGAAGGACTTAATAGTGAAACTGCTCGTCAATTTGAATCTAATATTAGTACCCGATTAGATAATATTATAGAACGTTGGGATGCAGATATTGATCAGGAAGCGTATAATGCAGTACAGAGTATTACAAACTTATCTCTTGCCAAATATAAAGAGAAAGTAAGGACAACCTTATTCCAGTTAGCTCAGAAAAGGAAAGGAACAGAAGATGCTATTGATCTAAGTTCTATTGAAAATGCAGACTTATCAGCTATTCAGATGGGAGAATTAAGTTACAACCTGAATTTATATCAGGCAGGACATGGGAAAGACAAACTGATAGCAGGAATAGCAGGAACAGTAGCTATATTGGGTACAGCAGGGGTTGGAGCTACTGTTGCCGCAGGTGGAATAGGAGCTGCTTTGAAAGGAGCAAAGGCAGGATTAGGAACTCTTTTAAAGGGTAATGCAGCAAATTTAGTAGACACAGCTACTGATTTGGCAAGTATATATTCTAATAAGAAAACAAGAGATGCTCTGAAAGAAAGCCAAAACCAGGCAACTCCTGAAAAGAAAGATATTAATGGGAAAATAAGAGCTGGAGCAGAAAAAGTACAGAATTTTGTAGAAACAGCTAATAAAGTTACTGAAGCAGGAGGTGGTTTTTGTAACGAAGATAGTAGGTAATATCACCGATTCTTTTCTTTGGGGAAACCTCAGCGACAAAGAGCTATTAGAGATTATCTGAATAATACTTTGTTACCTGAATTTAAGGAGAATATGTCCTATATTAGCGATGCTATTATTACAGGAGTAACAGCTTTACTTCAGCAAGAAGCAACAAGTAAGATAGAAGGTATTAACCAAAACATCCAAGAATTAAAAACAGCTTCATAAACAACAAGACGAAGTGTTTAAAAAAATAAAGTGAATAGATTAACTGAATTAAAAAAATAAAAATAAAATAGATTATGGATTTATCAGGATTTATCGTAGGAGCTATCTTAGGAGCAGGAGCCTATTATCTCTATTCCAAAAGTCAAGGCGAAACATCTTCTAAGGAGAAAAGTAATAATGACGACCAATTACTTAGTTTAAAAAAAGAGAACTCAAAGGCCTTAAAGATGAATATGAGAACTTAAAGCAAAAAAAGAGTTCAGGCAGAAGACGCGTTAAACCAAGCGGAACAAGAGTTGCGAGATTATAAACAAAGTTCAAAAAAAGAGAACAGAGTAGAGCGTGATTTACAAGAGGATATTGAGGAACTCAAAAGGACGAATAGTGATCTTATTGATGAAAAATAGATCTCTTTCTGCCAAGAATGAGGAACTAACAATATTACTTAATCAAAGTAGAAATGAGAGAAATAGCTTAGAGGATAGAATAAAAAGACCTAGAGAAGAAATAATTAGAAAATCTTTGCCCAAATAAAACTATTTGGGCAAAGATATCAAATAGAATAATTACTATGGCAAAAAGAAAACTTTTTACACGTATATTTTTCTTTTTTTAAAGGAAAACCAAAGGAAGACTTTAAAGAAGCAACACTTACTTCAGAGGAAAAAGGAGCAATTATTAAAGAAGATAGCTGCTTTAGAAACTGATATTACGACCTATAAGAGGGAGATTAAACAATTAGAAGAACAACTTTCTCTTATTGGAAAAAGGGAAAAATTTCAGATTCTGAGTTGGGTGATAAATATTTAGCTCTCAAAAAAAGAATTCTCAGAAAAAGAAAAAGGAGATAGAGCTGCTACGAAAAAGAAATTTCTAATTTGGAATCGAAGATAGAGACAATAGGAGAGAAAGGAACCAATGATAATAAATCTTTTACGAATCAAATAACAGAGAAAGACCAGCAGATAAAAAAAATCACAAAAAGAATATGAGGCGATAAAAATCTTCCTTACTTGATGAGCTACAGAAATTAAAAAGAAGAAGCAATACAGCAAAAAAAAGTATTTATGACGAACAAGAAAGGAAAATAACTCTATTTCAAGAACAGAATAAAGAGTTAGAAAAAAAGATTTGGAAGAAGAAAAAAAGGTAAAAAGAAGAGATCAGAAAAAGAGCATAGAGAAGAAATTGAAAAAAAGGACAAAAGAAATATCGGAAAAAGATATTAAAATTTTAGAAAAAGAAAAGAAAGAAAAAGCAACTACTTACTTCAAATAGGGAGTTAGAGGAAAAAAATGAAGATCTCAACAAAAGAGCTAAGTTTAAAAAAACAAACCATTGAGTTTGTACAAAAATATATTAAATGCCCATAATACTACAAATGAGAGCTATCAAAAAAAATATGACCAAACATTTAGGATCTGTAACTATGTAAAAACAACAGTAGCAGATCTTTTTGAAGAGGTCTTAAAATTAAAAATTCCATGATAGCTTTATTAGTAAGATAGACCAATGGCAGAATATAGAACTGAAAAAGTTGGATCAAAAGACAAGAGAGTGATTGCTATAGTAGGAGAGTTCTCTTCAGGGAAAAACCTCCTTGGTGAACAAAAATCCTAAATCCTAATAATGATCCTAATGTGCCTAAATTATTAGAAAACTCGGCAGAAACTACAGCAATTCCTTCCTATATTACTTATACGCCCTCAGAAAGGTGGCTTTTGAGACAAGTTTTATTGCTCCTAACAAACAGCAAAAAAAGATTTTTCCTAAAAAGAATTTCCTAATGACAAATAAGGAGATTATAGACCAAGTGAATGTACTTTCCTTGATGGATTGTTTTGTGATAATGGCTAATATTGAGAGTCTAAGAGGAATAACTCTCTTAGATACACCTGGTTTTGCTTCCAATAATAATGAATTAATGCAGAAGACGGTGAATGCTATTAAGGAAGCAAGTGCTGTATTTTTGGATTATTGATGCAGAAAATGGAACAATCAATAATAGTTCTATAAGAGTAATTAGAGAAAACTTAAGGAATCTACCACTCTATGTGATTGTTAATAAGTGTGATAGAAAGAGTGCAGCTGACCTAGAGGCAACAGAACGAGTGATTAAGCAAACTATGGATCGTGAAAAGATTCAGGTGCAGGGCTATCTTCGGTTCTCTAATAGAGATAATTCTTATTTAGAGAATCTAAAAAGGACGATTCAATCTACAGAAATAAAAAGAAAACGATACTCATTTTTATAGATAAAAATATTAGCTAAATTGCAAAGAAAAAAACATGTAGAATGGATTAAGAAGATAGAAGAAAAAGAAGGAAGGAATACAGCTATTTACCGAGAAATACAAAACTTAAACTCTCAAAAAGGGGAATATAAGAAGAAGTATAGAGGCAAATATTGATGGGGCAATAGATACATCCAATAAATTTGGAGAACTATTTGAATATAAGTCAAAAATTTTCGTAAGTGATTTTTTTATAAACTCCCTCTTGATAAATTTGAAACATTCAATAATTATCTTAATAGAATCAGGAATGTTATAACTAATTTTTCGTAGTCAGTATGAAGGATATGGAGGTAAGGAATCTGCTATTATAAGAAAAAAAGCAGAAATGGAAGAGATAGATAAAGAAATACAAGAACTAGAGAAGCAAGAAAAAAACTAATCAAAGCAGTCCTCAATCAGTTTGAAAAAAATTATTAAAGGAATATGGATATAAAATTAAAAAAATAATGAATAACAACAATTTTTCTTCAGGAAATTCGTCAAAGAAGAGATAATTTTTTTGACCTATGCAAAAAAAGGCATTAGAGTTTGGTTGGATTAACCAAGCAGAGTATGATGAGTATTTGAAAAGTATAGATGGGAAGAGTCTCACTATAGGAGTAATTGGTCAGATGAAATGTGGAAAATCTACATTCCTTAATGCACTTGTTTTTCAAGATGAGAAACTACCTGCTGCTACAACTCCTATGACAGCAGCTCTCTCTGTAATAACATACGGAGAAAAAGAGAGTCTCGAAGTAGAATTTTATAGTAGAGAGGACTGGAATGAACTTAAAAATCAAGGCAAGTAAAAAGCAGGCAAGGAGTTTCAGAGGGAGAAGAATTGGAGATAAAAAGCAGCTCAAGAATTGGTCTACAATGCTCAAAAAAACACCTAATTTGGAATCTCTTAGGGACAAAGAAAGAAGATAGCTTGGATAAGCTGATAGAATATGTAGGAGCTGATGGAAAATATACGCCCATTACCTTATCTGTAAAGATCAAATATCCATTGGAATATCTCAAGGGAGTAGAGATTGTAGATACTCCAGGCTTCAATGACCCTATTGTATCTCGTGAAGAACGAACCAGAGAATTCTTGAAAAAGGCCGATGCCGTAGTGTTTTTTTACTTGCTGCTAATCGTGCTTTTTGATGCAACAGATAAGAATGTTATCTTGAAAGCATTGAAAGAAGTGGGAATAGGTAAAATACTTATAGGAGTAAATAAGTATGATGCATGTCTTGAAAATGGAGAAAGAGAAGAAGAGATTATAGAAAATATCGCCAAACAATTGAAAAAAACGGCTCGAGAAAATGATTGGAGAGATAATCCTATAGCTCATTTATTAGAAAAACGCGAATCCTTTATTACTTGCGGCCAGTTTTGCCTTAATGGCTCGTATGCTCTCTCTAAAATTCGTAATAGTAATTGGAATGACTACTATAATAAAGCAGATAGAGATTTGGGTATAAAAAAACTCAAGAGCAGATGTATAAGGTTAGTAAGATGACAGAGTTTGAAGAGGCTTTGAAAGAGCAACTTATTAATTCTAAAGAAGAAATACTATTGGCTAAACCTAAGAATGTAATTCTCCAAAAAGGAGTGATAAAATTCAATGAATTAGTTAGCCTTATAGATAAATTGGAAAATGAAAATAAGACAGCTTCAATGAGCAAGGAAGAAGCTCAAGCCAAACAAAAAAACAAGTAAAAAAAGGTATTGAGGAGATAGAGGAGGCTATAGATGATTTTGGTTATGAAATCGAAAGAGAGATCAGAAAGCCTATTAAGGCATTAGTAATAGGTATTGAGGATACCGTTATGGAAGGGAGAAAGCAAGCTGTTTCTAAAGTAGAAAGTTTCTCTAATAGGGCATTTTTTAATTGGAATGGAGATGAAAAAGCAGAAAAACTCAAAAGAGAGGTTAATATGATCTATGAAGAAACTAAGAGAGCTGTCGAACGTAAATATAGAGATGAAAATGAAGCTATTCATGAGGCGATAGAAGGAATACAGCTATTTTTTTATTAGAACAATAGAAAAAAATATTGTAAAAAAATACTTTGAGGATTTTAGGAAAAACGGGACTTATAGGAGAGATTAAGAACTTCCTAAAAACAGGAAAATTATCAATAGATGATAATGATGCAGTATTTCACAAACAAAAAGCAAGAAGATCTTAGTGTAGGGGAGGTTGTCGGTTTTTATTGTTTTATCTCCAATAATATCTCCTATCTTTTTTTGTTAGGAGGGGGCAAGACATCAATAAAGAGGAGTATATAGAGAAATAAAAAGAAAATTTTGATGCTTTAATACCTCAAAATTTAGAAAAAGATCTATCCGCTCAGATAAATAAAGCTATAGATAATATTAGAAAAAAATTATTATTGATAAGTCTCTTAATCCTATAAATAAACAACTTCAAGAACGTATCAATGAAGTAACTATAAGTGCTAATAAAATAGAAGAAAATAAGCGAAAAAAATTGCAGATTCTGAAAAACAATCTAAGGATTTAGAGGCACGAATCTCTGAAATGAAGCATTTAGCTTCTCAGATATAACCTCAGTAGGCTTTGCCCCACGGCAAGCCTACTTCTTTAGAGGTATTATTTTTTTATCGTATAAATTCTTACTTCTCGTCTTTCATTTCCTTGACTTTGCTTTCCAAATATTGTAATTTTGCAGTCGGGTAGTGATGTAGAGGAATTACTAAAAATATAGAGGTCGTTCTAATTAGCCAATTAGCATATTGACTCATTACCTAATTATTTAATTGGCCAATGAGTTTCTCAATATTCTCCGTCAGTTCTCTTAGGTAGTTGAGTTGTTCGGTAAAAAGAGCATCTCTTGGGGGCGAATGGCGGCTAAGGGGTTGTCGCCAGCAGGGGTTTTGCCCTGCTCGGCAAATAGCTCAAGAGTCGTCTGTCGTATTTCGTAGAATACCTTGGGGTCAAAGGGTGTATCTCTTCATCGAGCTTGCCGTCCAAAAAGGGCTACACAGTGTTGTAGCTTGTGCTGTATCTCCACTATGGCGCGAACAAAGAGATCGCGGACGATAGGGGAGGGCGTCTCACTGAGCTGAGTGCTAAGGGTTGCTATACAGGAAAGGAAATCCTGCTGAAGTACCTGTATTTCGTTGCAGACAGTGTAGTTCTTCCGCTGAGACTTAGGCTCTTGAAGCATACGCTGCAAGCCCGCGTTTAGGTTGGCTAAAGCTAAGAAAGCCTTTTTACGAGCTATCTTGTACTCGGTAGTGATTTCGGGGTTGTCTGCCCGCTTGATTAGCTCATTGGTATAGCCCAAATTAGCTCTAAGACTTTTGACAATCAGCAGGTTGTAGTTCTTATGCTCCCATGAGGGGAAGAGCAGGTAATTGGCACTCACCGAGAGGGCAAAGGCAATTAGCGTATCTACCACGCGGTATTGCACCACACTCATCGCATCAGGAACAAAAAGGGCATAGGCCAATACAATGTATAGAGTGAGGAAGATCGCACTCATACTGAAATTCTCCTGCAATAGCCCATAACCAAAGGGCATACTCATGAGAATGGTTAGCCCATAGATATATTTGTAAATCTCGTGATCCAAGTGTAGGACAAACTGACAGATATAGACCAAGGCAAAAAGCAAATCCTGCCCCGATGAGCGTGCCCAAAGCCCTATCCTTGGAGCGCTTGAGGGTCAGCCCATAACCAGGGCGCATGATCACATACACGGTAAAGAGAATCCAGTGGGGGTTCTGTACCTTAAAGGCGTCCCCAATCAGATAACCAATGACCGTAACAATGGCAAGGCGCAAGGCATGTCGGAAGAAGGACGACTGAAAAGAAAAGTGGTCAGCCAGGCGCTTGATAGAGTAGTTGTCGGCACTGACAAAGCGGCGGTAACTCTTCTCATCACGAAAAACTCACCTCTTGGGTATAGTAATTATTGAATATCTGCTGTACGTTGTAGATATTTTTGGGTTTGCTTGGCCAGATAGTGGTACATTTTTCTCCAAAAAGCATCTGTTCTTCGGAGAAAGATCCTTCTTGGCTAATAGAAATATAAGCCTGCTTGAACTCCAATTGCTTTTTCTAAAAGACTCTTGAGACTAATGGAGAAGCTGCCTTTCTTCCTTTCCCCTATATACTCAGCCATTTTAAGGAGTATCTGGGAGATTTCCTCTAAGAAATGCGTGTATTTCTCAAAGAAAACAGCGTCCTTCTCTGCATATTTATCCACCTTTTTCGTAGGGGATAGGATTGGCAATAGCCAATTCAAAGATATCCACCATCTCGATAAAGATGAGGAACTGGCGCTGTAGGTAGTTGGTCTTACCCGATTTGGAGCGGGAGTCGAGCAGCACTGCGCGTAGCTTTTCATATTCCTCATTGAGGGAGGATTGTAGGAAAGGAGTACCTGTTTGTTGGCCGTACGATGGGTAGTGTCACGAATAAGTAAGGCACGTGTCTGCAAAATATTTGGCGGTAAGGGTCATACACATAGCCAAGAGCTGTTCGCTGTATTGGCGCGGACGTATCCACATCAGTACCCGAACTAAAAAGATATACCAAGCCCCTGCTAAAAAGATATACAGTGCATTGTAGAGAATATGGATACCTTCCAGAGGGCGTACCAAGGCCAAGGTGAGTGTGAAGATTCCAGCAATAGAGACCATTGCCGCCCTCGCCCCATAGAGAGAGATATAAGCATAGCAAAAGGTAAGTATAGCCATGACCGTAAGCAGCTGCCAGAGCGAACCATAGGCATGAACGAAATTCACCGATACGGAGCTAATAGCCACAAAGAGGGTAGCGATGACAATCCCGCCTAAGTGGTGCTTGCGGTTACCAGGGATATCGCTGGGGGCAATCATGATAATGGTTGTAGCCGCAGTAAGCCCCGCTGATACATTGCCTAACAACCACCCTGCTATAGCGCAGGAGAGTATAGCAAAGGACTTCATTACCCCAATAACAAAGGCGTAACTCTTGAGAAAATCTAAAAAAATCAAGTCTTTTCATCTGCTGTGATCAGTTCTAAGTGCAAAAGTACAATATCTTAGGGGAAAATAAAAAAATATTTTTTTCTCCTGCTTGGAAGCGAGTATGTGACTCGCGCCAGTAAGGGGGAAATAAGATTGGGGTATAACTATATGATAATCAGCAAACAAAAACTTTTTATTTAAAATAATTAAAAAAATAACGCTTGTTTATTCGGGAAAAAGTTATATCTTTGCACTGTTGTTGTTTGGATGTAAAAAGTCCGCCTGTAAAGGAATGTTTTTAGTATTTCATTTCCATTACGTTTTTTTCTAATGAGCAAGTTCTTTTTTTAGTGTTTTTTTATATCAGTTGTTTTAACCTCATTAGAAATCAGTTAGTTTTAGTAAAAAAATCCTCACCATAGTGAGGATTTTTTTATTATTAATCACTAGTCATTGTCTTGATGAGTTCTTCTACTACGCCATAGTTTAGTTCTTTTGCCAATGCACGGAGGTGTTCCTTGAGGATACGCTTTTGGGTGAGCTTGGTACGCGGACAAGCCTTTTAGGGCAATGAGGAATTGCTGTACCTGCTCATAACGCTTTGTCTTCCAGTGTGGTTGCCGTTTGGACTCCAAAGCGGGTATACTAGGGTTAAACAGGCGAAGTATATCCACTGTTTGAGCAGCAAAGTTAGTATCGCGCTCATAGACAAAGGTTTTTCGATTGCTGCTCCACAGGATCCTTGCTCAGAAACAACTCTTGCGAATAGGTAGAGTAAATCTCTATCGCAAAATCAATCTTCCCCATCCATATCAACGCATTGCACAGCTTGGAGGCCAAGATGTCAGGCGTCTGGAAATATTCGTCAAACACATAGAGCGGCTTAGCCCCTAAGATTTCGTTCCGGGGCTGCTTCCGCTATCCGAATGGCCTCCTGTTCATTGTGATTGAGATACGCCTGAGCTACTTTGGCAATAGTATAGCGCGTCTCAGGATAGTGAAAGAAACTATCGGGATACTCCTGCCATACACTCTCTATGTATTTATCAGCTTCTTTGGTATATTTTTTTCTATAATACTCCCCCATTCCGAAACTACAAAAAGCACCATAAGCCAAAAAAAAGAATTTTTGGCATACCATAAGGTGATCCAAAGGTTGGGTTTTCAAGTAAGTCTCTATCAAGTGGATATAATCGCTTTGCGCCATACGGTCGTAGTAGGGAAACCAAGGGTATAGCGATTGGGTAATCTTGGGATAAGAGCGATAGCGCTCAAGGAAGGTATAGGCGTAGGGGATATCTTGGAGAATAATCTCGGCATAGGCCTCGTGGGTATCTCTGAGCCGTGCATCGAAGAAGCTGGCGTTCGAAAAAGCCACTGTATCGTAGAAAGTGTTGATAATACGATGGGAGTCAAGGTTTTTGTACAACAGCCCCTTTGCAGAAACTCTCCCAGTCAGGCACTCTGATATAGGCGCAAATCAGGTTCAGGCTACTGGTGCTTAGTTCCTTGTCTTTGTCTATTTTTTTCCATAGAATCGGCGTAGGCTCTGTGGAGAGAGATGTACTTTTTCTGCCAATTGCTCAAAGTCAGCAACGGAAGTGACAACCTTCCCAAAGACGCGGTTTACCCTCATTTTGTAGTCTGATAATCTGTGATTTATAATCGTTTTGCATAGTTTGTTTTCACTAAGATAAAAGTTCTCTAATATATAAGATAGAAAAAGGCCTATCGTTAATAAGGGGAGGCAAAAATTACAAAATAAATAGGAAATTTGGACAAAATTGGACAACTTTTTGAGTTTAATTTGGATAAAATTGGACTTTTTAGTTATGATAAGAGGTAGTAATTTTTGCGGAGTAGAGAAGTAGAGAGATGTAAATAACTTTAAGGAAAGTCTTCGTAAGATATAAAGGTCTTATTATCTCTGCTAGTAAAGGAGAGGAATTAGCAACGCAAGATAAGGCAAGTAACGATATATTAACCTTTTGATAAAAAAATAGAGATAGTTAGAGTACAAATCCAAAAATTACTTTTTGAGTTTGTACTTTTTTTGTCTCATTATTTTACTCTTATCATCACTAGTGTCCCATTAAAAACAAAATGTTCTTTTTAAATATTTGATATATAGTTAGTTACAAAGGTTTTTTAAATAGAACGGATTTGATTTTTATTTAATTTTTTATCTTTGCAGATATTAAGAAATCCGTTCATGAATCAATCTAAGTATGTATTTACACAACTGACAGCCCTGCTTGATAGAAATAAATTTAATCGCATAGTTACCAAATATTCTGGTGACAGGTATGTAAAAACATTTCACATGCTGGAATCAGCTTCTTGTAATGATGTTCGGTCAATTATCCAACCGAGAAAGCCTTAGAGACCTAATTATCTCTATAGACGCTCATAATACTAAGAGCTATCATCTTGGATTTGGCAAAAATGTAGGCTTAATGGACAAAAAAATGTTGCTCGAAAGTTGTTCAATCCCTTATTTTTATCTACCTTTGCAGCTATTTGAAAAAGATGAATAAAAAAATTTGCTTTTACTGTGGTAGCAAAATAACTAAGAAAAAAATGGCACTAAAGAGGGTGTTCAACGATACAAGTGTTATGCCTGTGGAAAGACTTTTTAGCCAAGAGGCAATTGAATATAGATGAAGATTTACTTTGGGAAGAGTATGTCAAAGGTAAACAGACTTATGCTCAATTAGCTGAAAAATATAGGTGTTCTATAAGAACAATCCAAAGAAAGTTAGATAATTATTCTGTCAAGAAACAGCTTAAAAAAACAGCTCGAAAGGTGATCGTTCTGATGGATACAACTTATTGGGGAAGAGAGTTTGGCGTTATGCTTTTTAAAGATGCAATAACTAAAGAGAACCTTCTAAAGTACTATGTGAAAAATGAAACGAATGCTTTTGTATATAAAAAGGAATTCAAGAACTTATAAGCAAAGGTTTTGAAGTTATAGCAATTGTTTGCGATGGAAGAAAAAGGACTATTACAGTCTTTTTAATGATATTCCTGTTCAAATGTGTCAATTCCATCAAAAGGCAATTATTGTCAGATATTTAACCAAGAATCCTAAACTCCCTGCTACGCAAGAACTAATGAAAGTAGTGAATTTATTGACTAATACAGACAAAGAATCATTTGAAGGGATTTTTAGGATTATGGCATGAAAAATGGGGAGATTTTTCTCAAAGAGAGGAGTATTAATCCATTGACAGGCAGAACACATTATACACATAAAAGGCTAAGAAGCGCCTATAGAAGCTTGAAAAACAACTTATCATGGCTCTTTACTTGGTATAATAAAATAGAACTAAATATTCCCAATACAACGAATGCAATAGATGGTCATTTTGCGGACTTAAAGAATAAACTAAGGAATCATAATGGTTTGTCTTTGGAAAGGAAAAAGAAATTTATTGATGGGTTTTTAAAGGCATAGGGCTGCCAAAATATTAATAAAAAGAGGGAGCCTTATTACAAGCTCCCTCATATTAACATTTTTGTATAGCATCTGTATTATCCCTGATAGGTTGCTCCCCAGCAGAGCCTATTTCCGTTTATACAGATAGGGCAAAAGGTAAGGTAGTTTTTTTGTATTATCCAAATACCTGTCTAAAAAAAGAGCAACACTTTTTGTCCATTAGAAGCTATGTACCCCAAAAAGCAACATTTTTTTGTCCATTATACCTAATCTTATTATACAACCTATGTTTCCATTATCCCCGTCCTTTTTTTCCTAAGAAGGCGGGGTTTTTAATTAGGCAAAAGAGCCACTTTCACCAATTTTTCTCCCATTTAGTTCCCTCTTCTGGGGGTTATTGATATACTGATTTTTCAACCACTTAAAAAAATAATTCAAAAATTCTTGTTGAAATATTTTGTCAGTTTTAAAAAGAAGTTGTACTTTGCACCCGCTTTCGAAAAAGGGAGTGAGTTCATTAAAAATAGACCAAAAAAATATTTTTGAAAAAAAGATTTGGTAGTTTCAAAAAAAGGTTGTACCTTTGCACCCGCTTTCAAAAACGAGCGAGCGTAGCGAAAGAGGCTAAAAATTTTTTGAAAAAAAGATTTGGTCAATTGAAAAAAAGGTTGTACCTTTTGCACCCGCAAAAATGGCGAGTGAAAAAAATGAGACCGAGAAAAAAATTTTTTTGAAAAAAAGATTTGGTCAATTAAAAAGGTTGTACCTTTGCACCCATGAACAAAGCGACTAAGTTCATTAAGAAATATTGATAATACAGCACAGAAAGATTTAGACTAAGCGGGCTTTATACGAGTCAAAAGAGATTTAAAAGATTTAACGATGAAGAGTTTGATCCTGGCTCAGGATGAACGCTAGCGGCAGGCCTAACACATGCAAGTCGAGGGAGAAGCCCTTCGGGGCAGAAACCGGCGCACGGGTGCGTAACGCGTATGCAACCTACCTTTCACAGGGGATAGCCCTGAAGAAATTTGGATTAATACCCCATAATATTATTGGATGGCATCATTTGATAATTAAAATTACGATGGTGAAAGATGGGCATGCGTCCTATTAGCTAGTTGGAGTGGTAACGGCACCCCAAGGCTACGATAGGTAGGGGTCCTGAGAGGGAGATCCCCCACACTGGTACTGAGACAGGGACCAGACTCCTACGGGAGGCAGCAGTGAGGAATATTGGTCAATGGTCGGAAGACTGAACCAGCCATGCCGCGTGCAGGAAGAATGCCTTATGGGTTGTAAACTGCTTTTATATGGGAAGAATAAGGAGTACGTGTACTTTGATGACGGTACCATATGAATAAGCATCGGCTAACTCCGTGCCAGCAGCCGCGGTAATACGGAGGATGCGAGCGTTATTCGGAATCATTGGGTTTAAAGGGTCTGTAGGCGGGCTATTAAGTCAGGGGTGAAAGGTTTCAGCTTAACTGAGAAATTGCCTTTGATACTGGTAGTCTTGAATATCTGTGAAGTTCTTGGAATGTGTAGTGTAGCGGTGAAATGCTTAGATATTACACAGAACACCGATTGCGGAGGCAGGGGACTAACAGACGATTGACGCTGAGAGACGAAAGCGTGGGGAGCGAACAGGATTAGATACCCTGGTAGTCCACGCTGTAAACGATGGATACTAGCTGTTTGGAGTAATTTGAGTGGCTAAGCGAAAGTGATAAGTATCCCACCTGGGGAGTACGCACGCAAGTGTGAAACTCAAAGGAATTGACGGGAGGGCCCCGCACAAGCGGTGGAGCATGTGGTTTAATTCGATGATACGCGAGGAACCTTACCAAGGTTTAAATGGAGACTGACAGGGCAGAGATGCCTTTTTCTTCGGACAGTTTTTCAAGGTGCTGCATGGTTGTCGTCAGCTCGTGCCGTGAGGTGTCAGGTTAAGTCCTATAACGAGCGCAACCCCTATTGTTAGTTACCAGCACGTAGTGGTGGGGACTCTAGCAAGACTGCCGGTGTAAACCGTGAGGAAGGTGGGGATGACGTCAAATCATCACGGCCCTTACATCTTGGGCTACACACGTGCTACAATGGTCGTTACAGAGAGCAGCCACTGCGCGAGCAGGAGCGAATCTATAAAGACGGTCACAGTTCGGATCGGAGTCTGCAACTCGACTCCGTGAAGCTGGAATCGCTAGTAATCGGATATCAGCCATGATCCGGTGAATACGTTCCCCGGGCCTTGTACACACCGCCCGTCAAGCCATGGAAGCTGGGGGTACCTGAAGTCGGTTGCCGCAAGGAGCTGCCTAGGGTAAAACCAGTGACTGGGGCTAAGTCGTAACAAGGTAGCCGTACCGGAAGGTGTGGCTGGAACACCTCCTTTCTAGAGAAATGACTGGTTTTGGGTCAGCTTAGTTTAGATCTGTGTTGTGTTATTAAGAAATATAAAAAGGAAAGAAAGCAGTCTCATAGCTCAGCTGGTTAGAGCGCTACACTGATAATGTAGAGGTCGGCAGTTCGAGTCTGCCTGGGACTACAAAAGCTGAAAGGAAATTCTAGAAGCTGAAGAAGTTTTTAGTTTTTGGGTTTTTAGTTTTGAGTTAGGAGAATCTGACTCAATATAGGGACTCGAAAATTCAAGACTCAAAACTCAAAAATTAACTTGGGGAATTAGCTCAGCTGGCTAGAGCACCTGCCTTGCACGCAGGGGGTCAAGGGTTCGAATCCCTTATTCTCCACAATCCTAACAACACCCTTCGAAAGAGGGAGCGAGGAAACAAGTTCATTGACATATTGGATAAGATATCAAAAAAATTAAAACAAGTAGATACAAGAATTAGGTAATCCATTAATTGTTAATGGTTAATTGTCAATTATCAAAGATAGATTAACAATTTATAACTAACAATTAAATGGGTACTACATACGAGTACAAATAAGTTATGTAAGGGCGTATGGGGGATGCCTAGGCTCTCAGAGGCGAAGAAGGACGTGATAAGCTGCGAAAAGTTGCGGGGATTGGCACATACGAGTTGATCCGCAAATATCCGAATGGGGTAACCCAGTATATTGAAGATATACTACATCGCAAGATGAGCGAACCCGCTGAACTGAAACATCTAAGTAGGCGGAGGAGAAGAAAACAAAAGTGATTCCCAGAGTAGTGGCGAGCGAAATGGGAGGAGCCCAAACCAATAATGTTTCGGCATTATTGGGGTTGTAGGACTGCGATATTTGCTGTTTATTGAATTAGAATACTTTGGAAAGAGTAACCACAGAGGGTGATAGTCCCGTATAGGCAAGATAAATAAGTAATAGCAGTATCCTGAGTAGGGCGGGGCACGTGGAACCCTGTCTGAATTTGCCGGGACCATCCGGTAAGGCTAAATACTCCTGAGAGACCGATAGTGGACTAGTACCGTGAGGGAAAGGTGAAAAGCACCGTGAATAACGGAGTGAAAAAGACCCTGAAACCATACGCTTACAAGCGGTCAGAGCGGCCTGAGCCGTGACGGCGTGCCTTTTGCATAATGAGCCTACGAGTTACTGTTACTGGCAAGGATAAGCACTTAAGGTGCGCATTCGTAGCGAAAGCGAGTCTGAATAGGGCGCTGAAGTCAGTAGGAGTAGACGCGAAACCCTGGTGATCTCACCCTTGGGCAGGTTGAAGCACTGGTAACACAGTGTGGAGGACCGAACTGGTTGTCGTTGAAAAGACTTCGGATGACCTGAGGGTAGGGGTGAAAGGCCAATCAAACTGGGAAATAGCTCGTACTCCCCGAAATGCATTTAGGTGCAGCGTTGTGACAAAAAGTTTAATAGAGGTAGAGCTACTGATTGGATGCGGGGGTTTCACCGCCTACCAATTCCCTGACAAACTCGAATGCTATTAAATGTTTCACAGCAGTGAGGGCTTGGGTGCTAAGGTCCAAGTCCGAGAGGGAAAGAACCCGGACCATCAGCTAAGGTCCCCAAATATATGCTAAGTTGAAAAAAACGCGGTTGAACTGCATTGACAGCTAGGATGTTGGCTTGGAAGCAGCCATACATTTAAAGAGTGCGTAACAGCTCACTAGTCGAGCGGCTCGGCATGGAGAATAAACGGGCATAAGCATATTACCGAAGCTATGGGGTATATAATACCGGTAGGGGAGCATTCTATAGGCGTTGAAGCTAAAGGCGTGAGCCATAGTGGAGCCTGATAGAAAAGAAAATGTAGGCATAAGTAACGATAAGGCAGGCGAGAAACCCTGCCCGCCGAAAGATCAAGGTTTCCTCAGCTATGCTAATCAGCTGAGGGTTAGTCGAGGGACTAACGCGTACCCTTTCAGGGAAGTGGATGTACAACTGGTTAATATTCCAGTACTAGTATTTCAATAAAAGTGACGGAATGAGATATATGCTGCGCACAGACGGAGTTGCGTTGAAGGTGTTGTTATGACACTGATAGTACACTTAGGCTACGGCCGAGGTGATAGCATAGACAACGTTTCCAAGAAAAGCGAGAGATACTACCCGTACCGTAAACCGACACAGGTGATCGGGAAGAGAATTCTAAGGCGCTCGAGAGATTCATGGCTAAGGAACTAGGCAAAATAGACCTGTAACTTCGGGAGAAAGGTCGCCTATCGATAGATAGGCCGCAGTGAAAAGGTCCAAGCGACTGTTTATCAAAAACACAGGACTCTGCAAAATCGAAAGATGAGGTATAGGGTCTGACACCTGCCCGGTGCTGGAAGGTTAAGAGGAGGGCTTAGCGTTGAGCGAAGGTCTGAATTGAAGCCCCAGTAAACGGCGGCCGTAACTATAACGGTCCTAAGGTAGCGAAATTCCTTGTCGGGTAAGTTCCGACCTGCACGAATGGTGTAACGATTTGGACACTGTCTCGGCCATGAGCTCGGTGAAATTGTAGTATCGGTGAAGATGCCGATTACCCGCAGTGGGACGAAAAGACCCTGTGCACCTTTACTATATCTTCGTATTGACCTTGGATAAGTGATGCGTAGGATAGGTGGGAGACATTGATTGGGGCATTCCGGTGCTTCATGAGTCGTTGTTGAAATACCACCCTTTGCTTATCTGAGGCCCTAACCCTGCTAAGGTAGGGGACAATTCGTGGAGGGTAGTTTGACTGGGGTGGTCGCCTCCAAAAGCGTAACGGAGGCTTCTAAAGGTTCCCTCAGCACGCTTGGTAACCGTGCGTAGAGTGCAATGGCAAAAAGGGAGCTTGACTGAGAGACCTACAAGTCGATCAGGTACGAAAGTAGAGCATAGTGATCCGGTGGTTCCGTATGGAAGGGCCATCGCTCAAAGGATAAAAAGGTACGCCGGGGATAACAGGCTGATCTCCCCCAAGAGCTCACATCGACGGGGGGGTTTGGCACCTCGATGTCGGCTCGTCACATCCTGGGGCTGGAGAAGGTTCCAAGGGTTGGGCTGTTCGCCCATTAAAGTGGCACGCGAGCTGGGTTCAGAACGTCGTGAGACAGTTCGGTCTCTATCTACTGTGGGCGTTAGAAATTTGCGTGGAGCTGACTCTAGTACGAGAGGACCGAGTTGGACTAACCGCTGGTGTATGAGTTATTCTGCCTAAGGGTACAGCTCAGTAGCTATGTTAGGAAGGGATAAGTGCTGAAAGCATATAAGTACGAAACCCACCACAAGATGAGATTTCTTTTGAGGGTCGTGGGAGATGACCACGTTGATAGGTTACAGGTGTAAAGGTGGTAACATCAAAGCCGAGTGATACTAATAACCCGAAGACTTATTGTACGAAATTCTTTTTATAATTGTTAATTATCAATTATTAATTGTCACTTCAATTAACCATTAACAATTAACCATTAAGTTGGTGTCTTATCCAATAGAGTCAATTAAGTGAAGAGTGAACAGTAAAGAGAGAAGAGTTATTCTCTACATACTTAAGCTACTTTACTTTAAAATACAAGTGTGTTGAAGAACTATTCACTATTAGTTTTTTTCACTAATCACTAAAGATTTAAAGGTGGTTAAAGCGAAAGGTCTCACCTCTTACCATTCCGAACAGAGAAGTTAAACCTTTTAGCGCAGATGGTACTGCAATTTGTGGGAGAGTATGTCGCCGCCTTCTTAACAAGAACCGAATTATTCTTTTGAATAGTTCGGTTTTTTACTATTTTTTCTAACTACTAATCACTAACCACTAACCACTAATCACTAACCACTAATCACTAATCACTAATCACTAACCAATGCATACCCCTTTGCTGGCGCGAGCTTGTAGCTCGTGCCTATATAAGATATTACTAATCAATTAATTATTTAAGATGCTATTATTTCAAGATAACAAATCCTCTTTGTTAGACCTCAGAGAAGTTCCTTTCAAGTTAGAAAAGGAGATACAGCAATTATTTGAAAAAGAATTTATTTCAAATAACAGGATTAGAGTTGGTAAAGTCAGAGTTTTCTATTCAAAATCAGCGTATAGATACACTCGCTTTTGATATAGAAAATGGAGCTTTTGTTATTATAGAATATAAGCGAGGTCATAACTATAGTGTTTTTTTGATCAAGGAGTGGCTTATCTTAATACATTGCTTAAATATAAAGCAGATTTTGTATTAGAATACAATGAGGCATTGGATAAAAAGCCTTAAAAAAAGAATGAAGTGGATTGGTCACAAAGTAAAATTGTGTTTGTAAGTCCCGCCTTTAATCAGACACAGAAACAAGCAGTGGATTTCAAGGACTTGAATATAGAATTATGGGAGGTAAAGCGATTTGAGAATAACATCATTGTTATAGATGGAGTTCAGAAATCACAAGCAGCTCCCAGCATAAAAGCTTACTTCAACATCAGAAAAGGATACTGAGTTATCCGAAATTACTAAGGAAATTAAAAACTTATGAAGAGGAAGATTTCTACCAAGGAAAAAAACAGAAGAGGTGATAGAACTCTACAATGATTTCAAGCAGGCTATTTTTAAATCTTTCTCCAGAAATAGTGGTTGTCCCTAAGAAAAATATATATTGCTTTTTAAAAAAAGATAGAAAAGAATATTGCAGATATCCAGATTTTTGAGTAAAGGCCTAAAAATCTTTATCAATGTAAAGAAAGGAGATTTGGAAGATCCTAAGAATCTTACTAAAGATATTTCTGAATTAGGGCATCATGGTAATGGAGATTATCAAATAATAGTTTCCGATACCAAACATTTTGGAATATGTAATGAGCCTTATAAAGCAGGGATTATAATTTGTCATTAAAAAAAGGACAAAGAGAACCTCTCCTTGGCCTTAGCTTTATTATTAGTCATTAGTCACTTGTCGTTTGTCACTAAATAAGTGATTCCAAATACAGCAAAAGCAGGCAACAGCCATTCTATATGGTATTGAGCTAAAGGAAGGCTCATTTGTACGGATTTGAGAGTTTCGCTGCCTACAAGGTTGCCTATAACAAATATCGCTGAAAAAACCGCCGTAAAACTCACGCCTATGATATAAGGAGCTTTTGCCTTTACCCGCTTGCCGAATAAGAGCATAAAGAGCGTCAAGGCAATGGTAATAGGATATACGAAATCAAGGATATAACCCGCATAGTGGATAATCTCATCTACACTTTGGATGGAGAGCACAAAGGACACAATACAGCATGCCCATACACCCCAGCGGTAAGGAATACGTCCATGACTGAGGGTCTCAAATATCGCCCCCATAGCAGAGACAATAGCCACAGCCGTAGTCAGGCAGGCGAATGCTACCGCTACTGAAATAATGACCGCTCCATAGCTACCCAAACCATTGTGGGCTATGTGCTTGAGGATATCTATATACTTGACATTCTCTCCTGCAACCACATCGGAAGTAGCCCCCAGATACAGCAAACCTCCATAGATAAATATCAAGCATCCTGCGGCAATGATACCCGAAAGAATGGTAATCTCTCGTTTTTGTCGCTCTGAACTATACCCCTTCTGTATAATAGCCGAAATAATCAGCCCAGAGAAAATCACCCCTGAAAGTACGTCCAAAGTAAGGTAACCTGTGGAAAAGCCAAAAGTAAAAGCCTCTCTGAATCCTACTCCATTATCGGTGAGTCCCTTGGGAGCATTCATAGTACCTTCTACGATTAGGACAATCAGCGAAAGGAATAGTATAGGGGTCAGCCAACGCCCTATGATATCTACCAATTTGGAACGAGATAAGGCCAGAAACAGGGTAATGGCAAAGAAGATTGCTCGAAAGTAATCTTGCCTACCGCGGGAGAAAAAAAGGCTCTATCGCTACCTCATAAGTGGTGGAGCCTGAGCGAGGTACGCATACAATAGGGCCCAAAAACCACGATGGTCAGCACTACCAAACTATTGACAAAAAGGCGCAGGAAATCGCTTGCCTAAGTCGCTGAAAGTTGTACCTACGGAGCTGACCATCAGCACCGCTAAGAAAGGGATAAAAGATGCCTGAAAGGAAAAAAAGCCCACAAAGGCTGCGCCACTGGCCGCTCCCATCTTCAGTCCTATATAGGGGAATCACTAAGTTACCAGCCCCGAAAAAAACATCGCAAAAAGCGCAAACCCAGTGGTGGTGAGGGTCAAAAAAATTTCTTTTTATCCATAAAAATACGTAATACATAAAAACGGCCGTAAAATTACAAAAAAATCATGAATAAAAAGTCGTTTGCTGAAAAAAATTTTTGTATATTTGTTGGCATATTATTTTTTTCTGCCTATCTTATGAAATATAGCTACTTTCTTTCTTTTTCTTATGCTTATAGGGTGTCTCTCTTCTCACAAGCAACAAGAAGAATCCGCTCAGATAGCTTCCGATACAGTTGTTGAGGCTAAGGAGCAGGACATGTGGAGCTGTACAAATATCGTTGGCGTGGAGAGGAGTTGGATACCTTGGAATATATCCCTACCCGATCCAACCACTAAGGGTAAAACATTCCTAAAGGGTAGGAATCTTTATGGCTTTTACCAAGGAAAAAGAAATACACCTGACTGAGATCCCTCAGGAGTATCAAACAGTGATAGGCTTGGACTATTTTCTGCGTTATACAGAGGAAGACTTTAATAGTGACAAGTGACTAGTTATTAGTCATTAGTCACTTGTCGTTTGTCACTAGTCATTATATATATAGCCCTTAGCTATTGCTTTTTTTATAGTATTGGAAGGGTAGTAAGTAGTAGGCGTATAGCCATTGTCAAGGATTGCATATCGTTTGACAAGGCTATTTTTTATATCAAAAAGGTAGATATAGCATTCGCTAAGTGTAGCCTCAGAATAGCCAACAATAGCAAAGACATCATTATCTTTCCAAAATACATCATGAGATACCTCAAGCGAGCCTAAAAAGAGGATCATGGTATGGTGACGCAGCCTTCGGTCAGTAAGGTTGAAGTTCTGACTGTCGTCCATGTTAAAAGAAAGTTCTCCATCGGAGATCTCACATCCTTTGTACTCATTGACATAGCGCATCTTATCAGGGGAATACAGGTTACACAGATCATCACCTACATCATCTGCGGCCTCAAAAGGGTGGTAATAGAGACTTTCCTTATCTTGCCCTGCATTGATAGGGACATGCACTTCTGTACGAGTAAGTCGCGCCTCATGAAGGTCAATGTGATAGAAGTCCAACCATGGCTTGATAAAGGATTGCAAAAGAGCGATATCCCGCTTATCAATTAAGGGAGCCTCATAAAAGTATTTCAAAAAAACTTTGCCTTTTTCTTCTTTCCAAAAAGTCTCTAAGTAGCGTTCCCTCCAAAAGTCACTATCCCCCAGCCTGCTAAAAAGGGTAGGGTTCCTCATTGATAGGCGCCTCCCCTTTAGGCTTACAACTGCTCATAAGCACAAACAGTAATAGTATGAAGGACAATAGTTTTTTCATTCTCTACTTTTTACTTTTAATACGAATCAATAGTTAAAATACTATTCTTTAACTTTCTAAGACGCAATTTATTGCGTCTTAATAAATTGGCCTATACAATCATTTTTCGACTATTGATTGGTAACTTTACCCTTTACTTTTTCACTATTCACTTTTCACTGGTGTACCATATAGGTCAAAATCGGTAGCTTCTGTAATTAAGATGTCGGCAAAGTCGCCTATTTTCACATAGTGTTTGGCAGCATCTATAAGGACTTCGTTATCCACGTCGGGGAGTCGTACTCGGTACGACCTACAAAGTACTGCCCCTCTTTGCGGTCAATAAGGCAACGAAAAGTCTTGCCTACCTTGGCTTGGTTGAGCTCCCAAGAGATTTGCGACTGTATCTCCATAATCTCGGAGGCACGGCGTTGTTTTTCTTCTTCGGGTATATTGTCTTCCAACTCATAGGCAGCGGTATTCTCCTCATGACTATAAGTAAAACAGCCCAAACGCTCAAAAACGCATCTGGCGAACAAACTCCTTAAGCAGTTCAAAATCTTCCTCTGTCTCGTTGGGATAGCCCACAATTAGCGTGGTACGAATGGCTATTTCAGGCATAGCTTCGCGGAAGTCCTTGAGCAGCTGGGTAGTTTTGGCTTGGGTGGTGCCACGCTTCATACTCTTGAGGATAGGGTCGGCAATGTGCTGAAGCGGAATATCCAGGTATTTGCATATCTTAGGCTCCTCTTTCATCACAGTAAGCACGTCCTTAGGGAAACCAGTGGGGAAAGCATAGTGAATGCGTATCCACTCTATCCCCTCTACCTTGACCAAGGCGCGGAGTAGGTCGGCCAATTTGCGTTCGCCGTATAGGTCTAAACCATAGTAGGTGACGTCCTGTGCGATAAGAATCAACTCTTTAACCCCTTTTTTGGCCAATTTTTCAGCCTCTACGACCAAATTCTCTATAGAGGTACTCTTGTGGCTGCCGCGCATCAGGGGAATGGCACAGAAGCTACAAGGGCGATCGCAACCCTCGGACACCTTTAGGGTAGGCGTAATTCTTAGGGGTAGTCGTTAGGCGCTCGCCTATAAGTTCGTGCTTGTAGTCGGCACCCAATACCTTGAGCAGCGCAGGGAGTTCTGTGGTACCAAAATATTGATCCACATCGGGTATTTCTTTCTGCAAATCAGGTTTGTAACGCTCTGAAAGACAGCCCATAACAAAAACTTTATCCACAAGGCCTTCCTCTTTCTTTTGGATATATTCCAGAATGGTGTTGATACTTTCTTCCTTGGCATTGTTGATAAAGCCACAGGTATTGATTACCACGATGTTCCCTTTGTCTTCATGTACTACTTCCTTGCCACTAGCCTTGAGTTGTCCCATAAGTACCTCACTATCATATACATTCTTGGAGCACCCTAAGGTAACGACATTGATTTTTATTTTTGTTTGATGGATTTTTGTCCGCATGATGTTGTTGCTTGTTTGAGGGTGCAAAAATTACATCTTTTTAAAAAGAATAAAAGAAATATTTAACCCATTGTGTGTCTTGATTTGAAAAAAAGATCTACATTCAAATATATTCTTCAATTTATATAAAAGCAGAATTAGCCTTCTCATATAGGAAAGGTTTTTTTATTTTAACATTTTTTTCTTATAAAAAGGCACTATGTTTCATTTTATTGTATCTTTGTCGGAAAAAAATTCAATGTAAAAAAATAGATAAGTCAGTATTGATATTTATTTAGTCTTAGCTTAAATTGAAAAGTAAAGGCAATTGCAATGAGTGCTTGTGTAAAGAGGTGGCTTATAATACATGTAGAGCAAATTAGAAATAATAATTTTATAAAAAAAGAATAGTTATGAAAAATTTAGATACTTATATGTCCTAATAGGATCTATGATTGTGCTGAATATATTCGCGCAACAAGATCTTCCTAAACCAGTGATAAAGGAGCAGAATGTCCAGGAGTAGAAGACATGCAAACTTAAACGAATCCTGGTAGAGGACGATTCTTTTTAAAAAAACTATAAGATTTAATTGATATACAAAAACTATATGAAAAAAATTTCAAACACTTAGAAACAATAAAAGCAATCAACGAACAGATTGATTCGCTTGATAAGGAGATCAGTTCTCTTTTGGCTATGCCAGTAGAGAGAGGTACACTTGTACAAGTCCGTAAGGAATTGGTAAATGAGGGCAATAAGCTAAAAGCGAACTTAGAAGAACTAGCTAAGAAGTTTGCCTCTCTACAAGAAGAATATGATGAACAACAGGCAAGACAAGTTTCCACAGATGGTTCGGCGACTGAACAAGAAAGTGAGGAAACTTTGCAAAAGCAGCTGAGCCAAGAGATGGAAAAACGTCCAACAACTGCAAGCTAAGATCCACGAACATAAAGAGCAAATTAATGAGCTAATGGAAAAGCAGGGCAAAAAGAAAATAGAAAATTCTTGCCAATCACAATTATCCGCTGAAGAGCTGTATGAAATAGGGGAGGAGAACTATAAAAAAGAGAATTACTCAGAAGCGGTAAAGTGGTATCGGAAAGCTGCTGAGCAGGGATATGCAATTGCACAATTCAATTTAGCTAAGAGTTATCACTTTGGGGAAGGTGTTCCTAGAGATGCTTCAGAAGCGGTAAAGTGGTATCGGAAAGCTGCTGAACAAGGAAATGCAGAGGCACAATTCAACTTAGGTTGGATGTATTACAATGGAAGAGGCGTTCCACAAGATGATTTGGAAGCGGTAAAATGGTATCAGAAAGCCGCCGAACAAGGAAATGCAGAGGCACAATATGAATTAGGATTGATGTATTCCAATGGAAGAGGCGTTCAACAAGACTATGTAGAAGCAGCAAAATGGTTTCAGAAAGCTGCTGAGCAGGGATTTGCATGGTCTCAGACTGCCTTAGGTTGTAGGTATGAGAAAGGAAGAGGTGTTCCACAAGATGATTCAGAAGCGGTAAAATGGTTTCGAAAAGCCGCTGAACAAGGACATGTAATAGCGCAATATAACTTAGGTTGTATGTATGAATATGGAAGAGGCGTTCCTCAAGATAAATCGGAAGCGGTAAGCTGGTATCGTAAAGCTGCAGAGCAAGGAGATGAAAGTGCGCAAACCAAATTAGGGATGATGTATAAAAATGGTTATGGTGTTTCACAAGACGATTCAGAAGCGGTAAAATGGTTTCGTAAAGTTGCTGAACAGGGATATGCAATTGTAGAAAATGATTTGGAAGCGGTAAAATGGTTTTCGTAAAGTCGCAGAACAAGGAAATGCAGATGCACAATATTGCTTAGGTTGGATATATCTAAATGGAAAAGGTGTCCCACAAGATGATTCAGCAGCGATAACATGGTATCGTAAAGCCGCTGAACAAGGAGATGCAGAAGCACAACATAACTTAGGTTGGATGTATGAATATGGAAGAGGCGTTCCTCAAGATAAATCGGAAGCGGTAAAATGGTATCGGAAAGCTGCAGAACAAGGACATGCAGATGCACAAAAATAACTTAGGCTGGATGTATGAATATGGAAGAGGCGTTCCTCAAGATGATTCCAGAAGCGGTAAAATGGTATCGTAAAGCCGCCGAACAAGGAGATGTAGCGGCACAATATAAGTTAGGTGAGATGTATCAATATGGAAGATGCGTTTCAAAAGACTATGTAGAAGCGATAAAATGGTATCGTAAAAGCTGCTGCACAAGGAGAGACACTGTCACAAATAAAACTTGAACAGTTAAACGAATCCTTGTAGAGGACGATTCTTTTTAAAAAAACTATAAGATTTAATTGATATACAAAACTATATGAAAAATTTCAAACACTTAGAAACAATAGAAGGAATCAACGAACAGATTGATTCGCTTGATAAGGAGATCTGTTCTCTTTTGGCTATGCCAGTAGGGAGAGGTACACTTGTACAAGTCCGTAAGGAATTGGTAAATGAGGGCAATAAGCTGAAAACGAACTTAGAAGAACTAGCTAAGAAGTTTGCCTCTCTACAAGAAGAATATGATGAACAACAGGCAAAGACAAGTTTCCACAGATAGTTCGGCGACTGAACAAGAAAGTGAGGAAACTTTGCAAAAAGCAGCTGAGCCAAGAGCTGGAAAAACGTCCAACAACTGCAAGCTAAGATCCACGAACATAAAGAGCTAATTAATGAGCTAATGGAAAAGCAGGGGCAAAAAGAAAATAGAAAATTCTTGCCAATCACAATTATCCGCTGAAGAGATGTATGAAATAGGGGAGGAGAACTATGAAAAAGAGAATTATTCAGAAGCGGTAAAAGTGGTTTCGTAAAGCTGCTGAACAGGAATATGCAGCTGCACAAAACGGCTTAGGTGTGATGTATGAAAATGGTTATGGTGTTTCACAAGATGATTCGGAAGCGGTAAAATGGTTTCGTAAAGCCGCCGAACAAGGAAATGCAGTTGCACAATATAACTTAGCGATGAAATATGCCAATGGAAGAGGCGTTCAACAAGACGATTCAGAAGCAGCAAAATGGTTTCAGAAAGTTGCTGAACAAGGAGATGCAGAAGTACAATACTCATTAGGGTTTGATGTATGAAGATGGTTATGGTGTTTCACAAGATAAATCGGAAGCGGTAAAATGGTTTCGGAAAGCTGCTGAACAGGGATATGCAGATGCACAAAAGCAAATTAGGGATGATGTATTATTATGGAAGAGGTGTTTCACAAGATAAATCGGAAGCGGTAAAAATGGTTTCGGAAAGCTGCTGCACAAGGAGTTGCAGTGGCACAAGATAAATTAGATGAAATGTTTTTTGGGAGACATTCCACGAGATGCTTCAGAAGCCGTAAAATCGTATCTAAAAAGCCGCCAAACTAGGAAATGTAAGCGCACAAAAACACCTTAGGTTGGATGTATTACAATGGAAGAGGCGTTCCACAAGACTATTCAGAAGCAGCAAAATGGTTTCGGAAAGCTGCTGAACAAGGAGATGCAGATGCGCAATATCACTTAGGTTGGATGTATTCCAATGGAAGAGGCGTTCAACAAGACTATTCAGAAGCAGCAAAATGGTTTCGGAAAGCTGCTGAACAAGGAGATGCAGATGCGCAATATCACTTAGGTAGGATGTATTATTATGGAAGAGGCGTTCCACAAGATGATTTGGAAGCGGTAAAATGGTTTCGGAAAGCTGCTGAACAAGGAAATGCAGATGCGCAAAAACAAATTAGGGACGATGTATTATTATGGAAGAGGCGTTCCACAAGACGATTCGGAAGCGGTAAAAATGGATTCAGAAAGCTGCTGAACAAGGAGATGCAAAAGCACAAACCAACTTAGGTTGGATGTATCTAAATGGAAGAGGCGTTCCACAAGATAATTTGGAAGCGGTAAAATTGTATCGTAAAGCTGCTGCAAAAGGAGATGTAGATGCGCAAGAAAGACTGAGAGACTTAAATGAATCTTGGTAAGGAGCTATTTTTTATAAACCATAAAAACGAATATCAATATGGAAAACGTCAAGCACTTAGATACAATAAAAGGAATCAATGAACAGATTGATTCACTTGATAAGGAAATCAATTCTTTTAAGTCGTTGGCGGTATCAATGGCAAAAAAGACACTTGTAGTTTGTAAGGAATTGGAAAGCGAGGGTAATAAACTAAAAGCAAACTTAGAAGAACTTGCTAAGAAGTTTGTCTCACTACAAGAGGAATACGACGAACGACAGGGGGCTACGGATACGGTAACTAAAACAAGAAAATGTGGAAACCTTGCAAAAACAGCTGAGCCAAGAGATGGAAAAACACCCAACAACTGCAAGCACAAATCCACGAACTTGACGACCAAAATAATGAGTTAGTAGAGATACTAAAGGAAAAGGAGGCGCAAATAGCTAAAGGTGAGGCCGCCATCGCTTCACTTCAACTTACCCTTGAGAAGCAAAAGAAAATAAAAATTGCATATCAATCACAATTATCAGCTGAAGATGTATATGCAAAAGGAATCAAGAGTTATGAAAGGGGGATTACTCTGAAGCGGTAGAATGGTATCAAATAGCAGCTGAACAAGGAGAGGCAAGAGCACAATATGACTTAGGATTGATGTATGCCAATGGAAAAAGGTGTTCCAAAAGATGCTTCAGAAGCCGTAAAATGGTATCTAAAAGCCGCTGTACAAGGATATGTAAGCGCACAAAACACCTTAGGCTGGAGGTATCTAAAAAGGAGAAGGTGTTCTACAAGATGCTTCAGAAGCAGAAAAATGGTATCAGAGAGCTGCTGCACAAGGAAATGCAAGTGCGCAATATAACTTAGGTTTGATGTATGAACAAGGAAAAGGTGTCCCGCAAGATAACTCAGAAGCGATAAAATGGTATCGTAAAAGCCGCCGAACAAGAATATGTAAGAGCACAAACTAACTTAGGAGATATGTACAGAAAAAGGAAAAGGTGTTCCTCAAGACGATTCGGAAGCTATAAAATGGTATCTAAGAGCTGCTAAACAAGGAAATGCAGATGCGCAAGAAAAACTCAAAAACATTTTATAAATAGAGATTGATAGTGCTAAAGAACTGCTATGATAGCTTGATATAAATGATTTTAAAAGAATAAAAGAAATATTTTGTTTGTCAGAGAAAAAATTCCTACTTTTGCCTGATTATACATAAAAAAGAAATATTATGAAAGTAGCCGTAGTAGGCGCTACCGGACTGGTAGGCAATGTGATGCTGGAAGTCTTGGCCGAGCGCAATTTTCCAGTAACAGAACTCATTCCTGTAGCCTCCGAGAAATCGGTAGGAAAAACCATTACCTTCAAGGGGAAGGAATATAAAGTAGTGGGAATGACCCAAGCCATCTCCCTCAAGCCCGATGTGGCTTTGTTCTCTGCAGGGGGCGATACCTCTAAGGAGTGGGCACCTAAGTTTGCCCAAGTGGGTACCGTAGTGGTGGATAACTCTTCGGCTTGGCGTATGGATCCGACCAAGAAGCTCGTGATCCCCGAAATCAATGCCGATGTGCTTACCGCAGAGGATAAGATTATTGCCAATCCGAACTGCTCTACGATCCAGATGCTCGTGGCTTTGGCGCCTTTGCGTAAGTTTGGTATCAAGCGTATTGTGGTCTCTACCTATCAGTCTATCACAGGAACAGGGGTGAAAGCCGTAAAAGCAGTTGGAAAACGAATACCAAGGCATAGAAGGGCCTATGGCGTACCACTATCCAATCCACAAAAATGCCATTCCTCACTGCGATGTATTTGAGGAAAATGGCTATACCAAGGAGGAAATGAAATTGGTTAGAGAAACCAAAAAAATCTTCGCCGATGACTCCATACAAGTTACCGCTACGGCAGTACGTATTCCTGTCGTAGGCGGCCATAGTGAGTCAATCAATGTGGAGTTTGAGCAAGAGTACGATTTGGCAGAGGTGCGCAAGCTCTTGGCACATGCCCCAGGGGTAGTCTTGCAAGACAATACCGATACCAATACCTACCCTATGCCTATCTATGTACATGGCAAGGACGAGGTGTTTGTAGGTCGTGTACGTCGCGATGAGTCTCAGCCTAAGACCCTCAACCTATGGGTGGTAGCAGATAACCTCCGCAAAGGGGCTGCCACTAACACCATCCAGATTGCTGAAGCGCTTATCAAAAGAGGGAATCCTTAAATAGTGACAAACGAACAATGACTAATAACAAACAACGTAAGGGCGAATGTCAATTCGCCCTTACTCTCCTTTTATTCTTCTCTTCTCTGTATCAATACCATAACCGCACAGGAGGCCGTGATGGGGGCTTTGTCTGATACCATTCCTGTAGACGAAAATTGGATACCTAAAGAAATCGATGGGGCTCATTATCAAATAGAACCTGATCTCTATTTTACCTATCAAAAACCAAAGCTTTGGGATTTGGTTAATAAGGCGCCTCAGCAACGCCCTTAATACCCTTAAGGATTTTTGTGGCTAAGCCTTATTATCCGTATGGGCTTGCGGCATTGGGAGCTACTGCTGCTCTTATTCCTGCCGACCCTTGGCTGATTCGAGAGAGCCGTAGTTTTGGTGAAAGCATGGGGCTAAATGAGGCGCATACTTATAAGAAATTGGGTTTTCTCAAGATTGTCCCTGCCGATGTCAATTCGGCCTTGTATTTCATAGGTAATGGTACTACCTTTATCATTATCAGTGGGGGATTGGCTACCTATGGACTGATTACCGATGATTATAGGGCTAAGAGTACCGCAATGCAACTCATTGAGAGTATACTCGTTACGGGCGTATTTGTACAACCTATCAAGCGCCTCACAGGCAGGGAAAGTCCATTTATTACTGAAAGAGAAGGAAATTGGCATAGTTCTTGGAGGTTTGCTCCCAGCATAGCGGAGTACCAGCGCAACACCTCCCGCTACGATGCTATGCCTTCGGGACACCTGACTACAGCCATGGCAGCTGTTACCGTATTGGCAGAGAACTATAAGGACTATAAGTGGATCAAGCCCGTGAGTTATACCGCTTTGGCGCTCATGTCCTTTGAGATGATGCAGAGCAAAGTACATTGGGCTTCGGACTATCCTGTGGCACTCTTTATGGGGTATCTTATTGGGAAAGAATATTGCCAAATCACGTATTGAAACCTCCGACTATCGGTTCAAAACTGCTCAGAAATATCAGTGGAACCTCTCCAGCTCCACTGCTTGGGATGGGACACCTCTATATGGGGTAGTGCTGAGTTTTTTTAGTCTTGTTGTAGGGACGAAAGGCATAATTTTTAGTGGTTAGAGGCTAACAACTAATTGCTAACAACTAACCACTGATTTTTTTGTTGAAAAGTTAATTTTTTTAATAAATAGAAAATCGTATCTTTGCACCCGAAATAAACAATTATAGATATAAATTATAAAAATAATGAGAAAGTATTTGTCTACGCTATTAGTGGCGAGTGTACTAATTGCTAGCTGTAGCAAGGAAGCTGAGGTAATTCGCGAGAAGGTTATCTCTCAAAGTCGCCCTATACTCTCAGGGAAAGGCCAGCCAGACAATGGCAAGGGAGAGGACGGAGATTATTATTTGGATTTAACAAATGCCAAACTCTACGGGCCTAAAACTCAAGGAGCATGGGGTGAACCCTCTCTTGACCTCAAAGGGTTGCCTGGTAAGGATGGAAAAAGATGGTAAGGACGGACAGAATGGCCAAGATGGTCAGCCTGGTCGTGATGGCCAAAATGGGACTAATGGGAGAATCTCCACGTATAGGAGAGAATGGTAATTGGTGGGTAGGTAATACTGACTTAGGTGTAAAAGCACAGGGTACTCCAGGCCAGAATGGACGTGATGGTCAGAATGGTACTAATGGACGAGATGGACAAAACGGGGAGAGATGGACAAAACGGCACTAATGGTCGAGATGGACAAAATGGTTTTTACCCCTCGTATAGGAGAGAATGGTAATTGGTGGGTAGGTAATACCGACTTAGGCGTAAAAAGCACAAGGTACTCCAGGCCTGAATGGACGTGATGGTCAGAATGGTACTAATGGACGAGATGGCCAAAACGGACGAGATGGCCAAAATGGCACCAATGGACAAGACGGACAACCTGGGCGTGATGGACAGAATGGCCTTACTCCTCGTATAGGAGACAATGGCAACTGGTGGGTAGGAAATGAAGATACAGGTAAGCCCGCTCGTGGAGCACAAGGAGAAAGAGGAATCCCAGGAGTGAATGGCCGTGATGGTAATAATGGTTTTACTCCCTATATAGGACCTAATGGCAACTGGTGGGTAGATAACCGAGATACAGGTAAGCCTGCACGTGGTGAAAATGGTGCCCCAGGACGTAATGGTCAAGATGGTGTCGCAGGCTCTAAGATCTTAGCTGAAGACCGTGCACCCTCAAGCTACAGATGGGGTAAAAGGGAGACTATTTTTATAGACAAAGCGGCTAAGATCTTCTATGGCCCTAAAACTGATGCAGGCTGGCCTACTACAGGAATCTATTTAGGAACCAACCAAATACTATCGGCAGACTATAAACTTAGCGAAGATGGAAAGACTTTAGTAAAATGGCTTTAATCCGAAAACTCGCCATATAGATATGAATGCGGATCCTAGATTGAGAGAAGTAACAAAGATAGGAAGTGCAGCTTTTTGATAAACAAGCTAATAATATTAATTATCAGCTTACTACTATTATTGTTGGCGATAAAGTAACAGAGATAGAGAACTCAGCATTTAGAATGTGTGATAGATTAAAATCTGTAGAACTTCCTGAAGGAATTACTAGGATAGAAAATGGTACCTTCGAAGGTTGTGTACGCTTACAAATCATTGAAATTCCTGAGTCTGTAACCTCTATAGGTGATGGAGCATTTTCAACTTGTGTAAAATTATATACAGTGATTTTTGCCTGAACGTGTAAAATAGTTTGGGAGATGCAGCCTTTGGTAACTGTGCCAGTTTACATAGCATTATTATCCGTAATAAAAACAGCTTTTGCTATAGGTAATAGTGTTTTTGTACAAACACCTATACAAAAATATCTATGTTTTCTCTGAAAAAAAGTAGATGATTATAAGAATATAGCAGCTCCATTATACAAAAGATAAAATAAAGGCATTGGATTTTTCCTCATGATCAGTTTTAATAGATGATTATAACATTTAACAAGAGAGCTGCCCGTGGAGCAGCCTCTCTCTTTGTGTAACATGATAAAAACAAATTATTCTTGCATTCCTGCTTGGATAGCAGTGATAAGTACTGTATTGTAAATATCCGCTATGGTAGCCCCACGGCTAAGGTCATTTACAGGCTTACGTAAGCCTTTGTAGCATAGGGCCTATAGCAATAGAGTGAGTTTCTCTCTGTACAGCCTTATAAGTGATGTTTCCGGCGTTAAGGTCAGGGAAGATAAGTACAGTAGCTTGACCAGCAACAGGAGAATCTGGCATCTTTTGTTTGGCAACGGTAGCATCGACCGCTGCATCGTATTGGATAGGGCCTTCTACGAGTAGGTCAGGGCGTTGTGCCTTTACCAGCTCAGTGGCTTCACGTACTTTGTCTACGTCCTCTCCACTTCCTGAAGTACCTGAAGAGTAGGACAAGAGCGCTACTTTAGGCTCTATACCGAAAGCCTTGGCGGACTCGGCAGAGGTGATAGCGATTTCAGCTAATTGCTCTGCAGTAGGCTTAGGTACTACTGCACAGTCACCATATACCAATACACGATCAGGCAAGATCATAAAGAAGACAGAAGAAAACAGTCTTTACCCCTTTCTTAGTTTTTGACAAACTGTAAAGAAGGGCGAATGGTGTGGGCAGTGGAGTTTACCGCACCTGAAACCATTCCGTCGGCATCGCCCATGAATACCATCATGGTACCGAAGTAAGAGACATCCAGCATAAGCTCTTGGGCTTGTGCTTCGGTCATGCCTTTTTCCTTGCGAATTTCGTAGAGTTTCTTCCAATAAGCCTCATAGTTGGGGCTTTTCTTAGGAGAGATAATTTGGATACGTTCAGGAGTCCAGTTAAGGCCTAATTCGTCTACGCGGGCAAGCACTTGGCTTTTGTTCCCCAAGAATGGTAAGGTAAGCCAATCCGTCTTCGGCGAGTTTTGCCGCTGCTGAAAGGATACGCCTGTCTTCACCTTCGGGAAGTACGATGCGTTTTTGTAGTTTTTTTAGCCGTTTCTACCATGTAATTTTGAAACTTCTAGAAGTATCGGAACTTACAGATGTGCTCATGATTATAGTGTTTTTTTAATGAATTTCCAAACCACAAAGATACGACTTTTTTTCAAAGAAAAGTAAAGAAGTTTTTTTAGTTTTTAGTTTTGAATTTTTAGTTTTGAGTTTCACATTAATCACCAATCACTAGTCATTAGTCGTTAGTCGTTAGTCACTAAAAAAAGCTGCCCAAAAGGCAGCTTTTTTTATCTATGGAATTGAAAAATTTTTATTTATATTATCCTCTGGAAGTTTTACCTTTCTTAGATTTACTACCTACACGGCTCATAGCACAGCGGAATCCGATGTAGTCAGTAGCGCTATACTGAGGGAGGAAGCGACGTTGTGCAGGGTCTATATAGTAAGCACGGTCTTTCCAAGAACCTCCTTTGAACACGCGAGATTCGTCATCCACAAGGGTAGTACGATCGTTAGAGCGGTCATATACTTTTACGATACCTCCTTGTCCATCAGGGATAACCTTTTGGTTAGGTGAGTTATACATAGTACGAGATACATTGGCTCTTTTGGCTTGCATTGAGTGAATCGTAGGGTATTTCACTTCTCTCACGAGTAAGTTTCGCATACTCCTTGCTTGATACGCGGTCACCATCACGGAAGTTACGGTTATCAGCGGTGGTAAAGTTATAACGGAGATAGGTTTCATTCTCATCAACAGCTACCTTGGCCAATTGTCCAGGAAGGTTTTTAGCGTAGATACGTCCGTTACTAAGGGTATCGTAAGTAATGGTTTGAGCATCAATTACGACAAACTTACCATCTTCGCCAATTTTGTTCTTTGTATACACGTTACCACGGAAGTAGTTGAAGTCACTAAGTTCATCATCTACACGAGGGCGATATATATCGGCTACCCATTCGGCTACATTACCAGCCATATCATACAAGCCAAAGTCATTAGGTTCAAATGTTTTTACAGCAGAGGTGATATCGCCGCTATCTTCGCTCCATCCAGCAAGTCCGCCGTAGTCCCCTTGGCCTTGCTTGAAGTTAGCCATTTGGTTACCCATTACAGAACGACGTCCGTTACGAGTATAGCGACCAGCCCAAGGATATTTCTTACGTCCGCGGATACTGTTGTATTCACGGATACCATTGAGCGATTTGGCTGCATATTCCCATTCGGCTTCAGTAGGGAGACGATATTCAGGAAGGAGAATACCTTCGGTCTGTTTTGCATAGGTTGTATTGCCGTCCTTGTTGGTAGCTTTTTTTACCAGCGAACTCAGTTACCTTTCTACCATAAGAGTTTTCAGGAGTATTTAAGTAAGTATCAGTACTAAAAGTACTTTCAGCATCTACTTGGTAGCGAGAACCTTTTTGGATATATCCGTCTTGTTCGAGGATCGCCTCATTCACACGGTTGGTACGCCAAGAGCTGAATTGTACAGCCTGTACCCAGCTTACACCCACTACAGGGTAGTTAGCAAAGGCAGGGTGACGCAAGTAGTCAGTAACCATGGTTTCGTTGGCACTCAAAGGGCTTCTCCATACAAGGGTATCAGGCAGCGCACCTAAGTAGATATTCTTATAGTGTCCGTCCTTATCCTCAGGCGGGAATACTTGTTTGAGCCAGTCAAGGTACTCCATGTACATCTTGTTAGTAACCTCTGTCTCATCCATATAGAAGGATTGTACGTGCTGTTGGCTAGGGGTGTTATTCCAGTCATGCATCACGTCGTCCTGTACTTTACCCATAGTAAAAGGTACCCCCTTCTATGAATACCAATCCAGGTCCAGTTACTTGCTCTTTGAAATTTGTGTTGTATTGAAAGCCACCTTCTTTAGCATTGATTTTTCCAACCTGTAGCACTAGAAGTGTTTTTGTCACCACCATTTTTACTGCCACAGCCCACAAGGAACGTTGCTGCTAAAAAGAGGCTAACATAGGTCTTTTTAAACTTTGCATGTTCATTTCTAAATAAAATTTTCTAATTGTTCAATTTTGGCGCAAGTTACTACTTTTTTTGAGACAAAAAGCATTTTTTATCATTTTGTTGATAACTTCTTTTTTTAACGCATTTTTTTCCTTTAAAATACAAGGGGTTACGCTATCAACAGGGGGTGATTATGTAAAATTTCACCAACAGCATTAACTGTATTTAACACTTAAAAACGCATACTAATGCAACAATTACTCATTAATCACTAGTCACTAGTCGTTAATCACTAGTCACTAGTCACTAGTCACTAGTCACTAGTCGTTGACTTTTTGGAGGATACTGTTTAAGGATCTCGCTGACAAACTTGTCTATTTGTTCGTCTTTGTTGGCGCGTTCGGAGAGGATACCTGCGCCCTTGCCTTGCCAGACAAGGTCTTTTTGTTTGCCGTCAATAATATCTATGAAGAGGATACCTTCGGTAGCGGTAGGTGCCACCTGTACGGTACTACCCCACAGGCCCCCCAGCCCCAGCCGATGCCTACACTTTGGTAGATATCTTGGCGTTCGCGCTCGTGGGTGAAGAAGTTGATGAAAATATCGGGCGTTTCCGATAAGGTATAGCCCTTTTCAGTCATTTGTTTCTCGATACTTCTTAAGATACGTTTTTTGTCCAAATCAGAAATTTCTGCCTTGTCAATGCCTTCTTTTAAGAAAGCAAAGGTCTTGTATTGGGCAAAGGGTGCTTTGCTGTCAAAGTCTGAGCTTACCTGTATGCTGGCACAAGAGGTCAGCAATAGCCCTAATAGAGCGAAAGTGAAGAAAGATTTCATTTGTATAAAATTTGATTTGAAATATGACAGCAAAAAAATATACCAAAAAAATAATGACTAGTGACAAGTGACGAGTGACCAATCCTATTATGGTATTAGTCACTAGTCATTAGTCGTTTGTCACTAGTCATTAGTCACTCGTCACTATTATTTGATTTTATTGGCATATTTGTCATAGTAGAACACAGGAAGGGGTTTTCCGTTATGTTTGAGTTGTTTCAATTCTTTGATAAACTCGTCTGCTTTTTCCTACAATGATAAAGCGCAAGTTGTTGTATTTGATATACTTGTTAGCTGCACGCTTTACATCGGCAACGGTTACGGCTTCTATATTCTTGATGTAGTTACTATAAAAAGTCAGCAGGGAGGTTTTGAATCTCACGAGTTACCGCAAGGTTGGCTATGGTAGAAGGATATTGGGTGGACATCACAAAGCTACCGATAAGCTGTCCTTTTACCTCTTTGAGTTTTTGCTCGCTTACATTCTCTGTTTGGATACGCTTGATTTCCTTGAGGATTTCCACTACGGACTTAGCGGCTACTTCGTTACGTACCCTGACTGATACGAAGAAGTTGGCCAAGGTAAAGCGGTTAGTACCCATGTAAGAGCGTGCTCCGTAGGTATAGCCATGTTTTTTTCACGTAGGTTGATATTGATATAACTACCATAGTCCCCGCCGAGGATTTGGTTGAGTACTCTCACGGCGAAATAGTCCTTGTCGCTCATCTTGAGCGGATAGAGGTTGAAGGCACTGATTTCGGTTTGTACAGCGGTAGGCACATCCACTAGGTTCACTTGGGTGTATTGTGCATCACGAGGGGTAGGGATGCTTAGCTGTAATGGAGTAGCAGGAAGCCAGTCATGGAAGTCTTTCATAACCAATTTTTTCTACTTCCTCAGTATTTACATCTCCTACCACTACCATATAGGCACTAGAGGGAGAGAAATAAGTCTTATAGAAGTTGGTAATATCATCAAGAGTGATCTTCTTAAGAGATTCTTCGGTATAGAAACTTCCATAAGGGTGGTTTTTACCATAGGTAAGAGCGCTGTTAAGGCGATAGATGATGCTCTGAGCGCTGTTTTCATCGGCTTTAAGAGAAGCAATAGCTTTGTCGCGAGCTTTGTCCAATTCCTCTTGAGTGAAGTTGGGGTGTAAAGCTGCATCAGCGAAAAGCTCCAATACGCGGGGGAAATAGCGGGTAAGTGAGTAGGTAGAACCTCCATCTACAGTGATATATACAGTAGCTCCTAAGCGATCGGCTTCTTCTACGAAAGCCTCTTTTGGAAATGGTCTTAGAACCGCCTCCCATAAGCTCGGAGGTAAGGTAATACATCCCTGGTTTTTGAGTCTCATCGATAGGTGGACGGTCAAGGGTAAGACTTACGGAGACTTGGGGGAGCTTATGGTCTTCCACTACCATGAGGGTAAGGCCATTAGGGAGCTTCTTTATATAAGGGTCACCCAAGGTAAACGAAGGCAATTGAGTGGGTTCAGGCATCTTGTCGCGGTCAATCTGTGCTGACAAGAAAAGAGGGCAAGCAAGGCAATGCTTGAGAGAAATATTTTTTTCATGGAAGTGTTTTTTTAGTTGGACTTTTTCAGGGAGATAATCGATCTCCAAACGTTGGTTTGCATTGAGGTACTTTTTGGCCACACGACGAATGTCTTCGCGGGTTACCTTGCGGTAAAGATCCAATTCCTTATTGATAAGGTTGGTGTCCTTGAAGAAGGTGTAATCCATCGCAAGGGAGTAAGCGATACCTTGTACATTGGAGTTGGTAGCTACATAAGTAGTCTCGAAGAGGTTGAGGAGCTTTTCGTATTCCTTTTCAGAGATAAGCTCATTCTGTAAGCGTGTGATTTCCTCGTCCATATCCTTGGTAAGTTGTTCCAAAGGAGCATCTTGTGCTACGGCAGCAATCATAAGAATACCTGTATCTTCGTAGTTACAAGTGTAGGAGATGAATTGGAGCACCTCTTTTTTTCTCTTCAACCATTTTTCTTGTAGAGGCGAGAGCTTTCTCCGTTGGCTAAGATTGCCTGAATGAAGTCCATAACACGGGCGTCATGCTCGGTCATTTTAGGCGTACGCCAAGCCAATACTTTGGCAGGAGCGGTGATATTGGCATCATAATCGGTTACCTTTTTGGTTTGGGTGATAGGAGCATCCATAGTGTAGTTGCGCACAGGCTTAGCCACATGGTTTTGGATAGGGCCGAAGTAAGTTTCTATCCAACTTTTTGCCTGAGCTTTTTTTGGAAGTCCCCTGCTACTACTAGTACGGCGTTGTTAGGGTTGTAATAGCGCTGATTGTAGTGGATAAAGTCTTCGAGCTTAGCTGAGTTCAAGTCCTCCATACTTCCTATGGTAGGGTGCTTGTAGGGATGCTTATCGAAGAGGTGATTTTGCACTACAGGCATGTAGATGATTTTTTTCCGTAAGGCACATTGTCGGTACCTTCACGTTTTTTTCTTCTTTGACAACCTCTTTCTGGGTGTCTACCCCGATTTGGTTAATTACAGGGTGTAGCATACGTTCGGCTTCCATCCAGAGGGCAAGTTGTAGGCTATTGGAGGAGGGTCTCGTAGTAGTAGGTTTTTGTCTACATCGGTAAAGGCATTATTGTCGCCCCCATGGGAAGAAACAATGTCAAACCAACGGCTTCTAGGGATGTTCTTGGTTCCCTCAAAGAGCAAGTGCTCGAAGAAGTGGGCGAAGCCTGATTTGCCAGGAGGTCATCTTTGGCCCCTACGTGGTACATAACAGTGGTAGTAACCACAGGAGCCGAGTTGTCCTGATGTAAGATTACGTGAAGCCCATTGGGCAAGTCGTATTCTTCAAAGTTGATTTTTTTGCGCCATAGATACAGTAGATGACAGTAACAAGGCACCGAAAGTAAAAAAATATTTTTTTCATAAATGAAAGTGATAAAAAAAGTAACGCAAAAGATAGGTTTTTTTCTCAAAAAGAAATATTTTTCGTAGGATTTTTTTCCTATAAGAGCATAAAAAAAGGCTACCCTTTTGGGGTAACCTTTTTCTGTTAGAAAAGTGTCAAACTATTTTTATAAGGTTGATTTCTACACGACGGTTAAGCGCTCTACCTTTCTTGGTCTTGTTAGAAGCGATAGGTTTTTTCAGGGCCATAACCTTTAGATTCGAGACGATCAGAAGCAATACCACCTTGGATGAGGTATATCTTAACTGAGTCAGCTCTGTTTTGAGAAAGCTCAATGTTCTTTTTGTTTCTTACCAGTGCTATCAGTGTGTCCTTCGATACGGAAACGGCTGTTAGGGAATTTCTTAAGAACGTTGATGATTTGGTTCAATATCTCAGCAGATTCGAACTTGATAGAAGCTTTACCAGTGTCAAACAAGATAGTCTTAGCATATTGGTTCAAGCGTTTTTTTGATCATCATCGTTAGGTTCTGGACAACCTTTGTTGCTTGCAGGACCAGCTTCGTTAGGACATAGGTCATCTTTGTCAAGTACACCGTCGCCATCGGTATCAGGCCAAGGACATCCACCGTTTTCAGCAGGACCAGCTACATCTGGACATTTGTCATCTTTATCAGGAACGCCATCACCATCAGTATCAGGACATCCGTTGAATTCTTTTAAGACCAGCTACTTCAGGACAAGCATCGTCTTTGTCAGCAATACCGTCACCATCAGTATCAGGACATCCGTTGAATTCTTTAAGACCAGCTACATCTGGACAAGCATCGTCTTTATCAGGAATACCGTCACCATCAGTATCAGGACATCCGTTGAATTCTTTAGGACCAGCTACATCTGGACATGCATCATCCTTATCAGGAATACCATCTTTGTCAGTATCTTTAGCACCAAATTTGATTACGATACCAGCAGAGTGTTGGAAATAGTCAGTACCATCTTTTTTTGGAAACCGTGGTTGTATCCAGTTTGTACATTAAGACCAAGGTGATCTGTGAACCAGAAGTTGATACCACCACCAGCAAGTAGTTTTACACCACCATCTTCTTTAGCGTATTCGCTCTTGTAAGAAGTGTAACCTCCACCAAGTTTAAGGTATGGGTCGAACCATCCTGATTCAGTGGTAAACAATCTTCTAAGCGCATACTTAGCTTGTAGGTTTGCATTCCAGAAAGATTCATCTTGGCTTACACCATTGAAACCTTTTTTTGATTTTGTTCAAGGAACCGTCCACTTCAGCAGAGAAACCAGCACCGATGTAGCGAGCAACAGAAAGTTTAGTAATGGCAGGAAGCACATTCAAGTCGCTTGGTCCACCCCAGTCTTTGAGAAATTGACCAAAGTCATGAGGGGTGCGGATATCAACAGTGTTTACGCCAAACCCTATTGACCACTTGTTGTTTTCATCTTGCGCTTGCACAGAACCTACAGTAGCTATCAATGCTAAGGACGCTAATGAAATTTTTAATTCTTTTTCATACATTTGAAATTTAATTTATATTTATAATCTTTGAAAATTCGCGGCTAAAGTACAATTTTTTTGAAATTATACAAGTAATTTTTCACAGCAACACGCAATTTAACAAGTTAAAAAAAGCATTGTTATATGTTTTTAACATGTTAAACATTGTGTTAGAGCAAACTTTTTGCTTTCTTAATATCGTTGCTATTCTCTAATATAACACTTATTTTTTTCCTAAAAAGGAAGATACTAAATGAAGTGCAAAGATAGGAATTTATTTGTAAATGCGAAAAGTAAAATTGATTTTTACAAAGTAGAAATAATAGTTTGATAATAAGTTAGTTAATTAGATAATCATTCAATAGACAAGAGGTCTAATTAGCTAATTGCTAAATAAAATTTGGTCGCTTCTGAAAAAAATATGTACTTTTTGCTCGGAAAATCCACTTCATAAATGTAACCTTATGAAAATGACCCCGCTTGTTGCCAAGCAATACACCCAAGAGCAGCTCTCAGCCCGAGAGGCGCAGCACCTAGCTCATGAAATAGCCTTTGCTCCTGTTGTCTTTCAGGTATCACGCCTTATGGTGAAGTTCGGTATCTTGGAGGCTTTGTTCTCTCATCCAGAAGGACTTACCCAAGAGGAGATAGCCCAGCAAACCCAGCTTTCTCCCTATGCCGTTCAGGTACTCTTGGAGGCGTCTCTTTCTATAGGTACAGTGATTGTCCAGCAAGAGCGCTTTCTGCTAAGTAAAAGCAGGCTGGTTCTTGCTTAAGGACGATGCGGTACGTGTCAATATGGAGTTTATCCACCGGTGTGTTACCAAGGTCTTTTTTATATGGAGGAGGCACTCAAGGAGGGCAAGCCAGAGGGGCTTAAGGTGTTTGGCAATTGGCCAACAATCTATGAGGGGACTCTCGTCGCTTCCTCAAGAGGCTCAAGAGAAGTGGTTCGCCTTTGACCATTATTACTCGGATAACTCTTTTACAGAAGCACTAGAGATTGTCTTTGCTAACCCTGTAGGCAAGCTCTTGGATGTAGGAGGCAATACAGGCCGCTGGGCATTGCAGTGTGTAGGTTATAATCCAGAGGTGGAGGTTACTATTATGGACTTACCCCAGCAGCTCGCTCTGATGCAAAAAGCTACTGAGGGCAACAAGGGTGCCGAGCGGATTAAGCAATACCCCGCCAATCTTCTTGATGAGCAAGTGGTATTTCCCAAAAGGCTTTGATGTGATTTGGATGAGCCAGTTCTTGGATTGTTTCTCCCTGAGCAAGTAACCCATATCCCTAAGGCGTGCTGCCCAAGCGATGGATCGTCATACCCGCCTCTATATATTGGAGAGCTATTGGGATAGGCAAAGGCATGAAACAGGCGCTTATTGCCTTACCCAAATCAGTCTTTACTTTTCGGTAATGGCCAATGGCAATAGCAAGATGTACTATTCCCCAAGATATGATCCGCTGCGCGGAACGAGCAGGCCTTACTATAGAGAAAAATATATGATGATTTAGGTAAAGGACACAGTATATTCGTTTGCCAATTAGCCAACAACAGTGACAAGTGACATATGGGTCATTAGTCACTTGTCATTATTCATTGGTCACTTGTCACTAGTCACTTTATAAGTGCTAATGCCAAAAAGCCTATAGATAGGGGAGAAGTTCAGCAAGATCGTAACAATAAAAAGCAACAGAAATCACCGCCAATACAGAGGCTACTGTATCGTTGGTAATGAGCTTGAATCCGCCTAAGATGGCTACTACCATTACGAATAATAAGCGCATCTGCTTATCTTTCTTTCCTATATTTCTTTCCATAAGAAAAAGCTGTTTTTTTATTTGAAAGGCAAAGATATGAAAAAAACTTTATATAAAAAAATTATTCCTCCCAATCTATAGAAAGAATTTCTCCTGAGAGGGCAAATTGTATAGAGATGACCTCCTCTTCTTCCACATCTTCTCCATAATAAGGTGCAAAAATACATATCTACATCAGCCTCTTCCTCTTGGGGATACCAAAAATCAATAATATCTAACTCTAATTCACTAACGAAAGTTTCGATATCACGGGGAGCCTCTTTTTGTTTTTTCCTTAAAGTGATTGAAATAGTCTGGGTGCTCTTTCAGATATTGTATAAGGGCTTTTCTTGCTTGCTCTTCTCTCTTGGGTAGGTTTTTTTATAAAGGCTTCAAAAGCATCTAGGCGCTCTTTCAGGAGGTTATCTCCTTTGGAAAACCAGAAAGATACCCAGATAATACTATCTTTGTAAGGAATCTCTTGTTCCCCAAAGCACATCATAAGAATCATCTTCGCTTACACCTTCCACAGCGCAAGTGTCTAAGGCACCGAAATAGGGGTGTATCAGTTTTGTTGTCATAGGATTATGTATATTAGTTCATATTGCTATACCCTACCGCTTCCCCTATGAGGGTAGTAGAGGTACAATTGGTTATTTTTACATTGACAAAATCGCCTATCTTATATTGTTCCTTAGGGAATACGACCACTGTATTCTGGGTGTTGCGCCCCATCCACTCTTGGTCGGATTTCTTGGAATTGCCTTCTATGAGCACCTCTACGGTTTTACCTACTTGGGCTTGGGTACGGTAGAGGCTGTGCTTTTGTTGAAGGTCTATGATTTCAGTCAGGCGGCGCTTTTTGACCTCTTCAGGTACATCATCGGCTATCTTACGGGCTGCCAAGGTGCCAGGGCGCTCCGAGTAAGCAAACATGAAGCCGAAGTCGTACTTGACATATTCCATAAGTGATAGGGTGTCTTGGTGGTCTTCCTCCGTTTCGGAAGGAAAGCCTGTGATCATATCTTGAGAAATAGCACATTCGGGTATGCGCTCACGGATGCCGTCAATCAGGGCAAAATATTCCTCACGGGTATGTAGGCGGTTCATGGCCTTGAGGATACGGTTGCTACCACTCTGTACGGGTAGGTGTATATATTTACAAATATTGTGATGCTTAGCCATGGTGTCGATTACATCCAAGGTCATATCCTGAGGGTTGGACGTGGAGAAGCGAATACGCATCTTAGGGAGACTGCGTGGCGACCATATCAAGGAGTTTGGCGAAATTCACAGCAGTAACCTTTTTGTATATCCGAAGCTTTCTCAAAATCTTTCTTTAGTCCGCCCCCCATACCATAGGTAGCTATCCACATTCTGTCCCAGCAGCGTAACTTCCTTAAAACCACGTTGCCACAAGTCCTCAATCTCATGAATAATGGAGTGAGGGTCTCGGCTGCGTTCCCTACCACGGGTAAAGGGCACAATGCAGAAAGTACACATGTTATCACAACCACGAGTGATAGAAACAAAGGCGGTTACCCCATTGCTATTGAGGCGAATAGGGGAGATGTCGGCATAGGTCTCATCGCGAGAGAGGAGTACATTGACCGCATCGCGACCATTGTCCACCTCTTCCAAGAGATTGGGTAAATCCTTATAAGCATCGGGGCCTACCACTAGATCCACGATATGTTCCTCCTCCAAGAACTGATGCTTGAGGCGCTCGGCCATACAGCCCAGTACGCCCACCTTCATAGCAGGCTTGTGTCGCTTGACAGCATTGAACTGTTCTAGGCGCTTGCGGATCGTCTGCTCAGCTTTTTTTCACGTACCGAACAAGTGTTGATCAGCACCAAGTCCGCCTCTTGGAGATTCTCAGTGGTGTTGAACCCCACCTTATGCAGGATAGAGGCTACGATTTCACTGTCCGAGAAATTCATCTGGCAGCCATAACTTTCTATATAGAGCTTACGGGTATTCTTGGCGTCGCCTTCGAGAGAGAGAGGGGCGCCTTGCCGTGTTTCGTCAATTACTTTGTCCATCAAAAGGTTGTTGTTTTTTAGGGGGCAAAATTAAGGAAAAAAAATAAGAAAACAAAAAGCCAACTCCTGAGAGGAGTTGGCTTTCCCAAAAGTGGAGTCGGAGAGATTCGAACTCTCGTCCAAACAAGTAACCACAAGGCTTTCTACACGCTTAGTTCCCGTTTGTTTTTCGTGGTCGTGCTGAGCGGGAACGCCCCTACATCACCCTTAGCTTCTATAAGAGCTGAACCTAGGGAAGAAGCCACCCAAAGGTTCCATGTTGATTTTAATGGTATCTCTTTTGCGACGAGCCATCAACAAGGGCTTTCAGAGACATCTCGCCTCCCTACCTTGTAGGGACTTAGCCAGCAATCTTACTATAATTCAGACTAGGCAGCAAGAGCGTAGTTATTCTCGCCATTTAAAGTGTTGAAACAGAGATTAACGAGCATTAGCCTCATAGCTCGGCGTGCTTACATCATGCTTAGGCTTGCTGTCAAAACCAGTCGACCCCATAACGTAATCGGGTGCAAAAATTACGATTTATTTTTTTATAGATAGCTATTTTTTTAACTATTATTTAAATATATAAAAAGTTCGTCACTCATCACTAGTCATTAGTCACTACCCAACGCTGCCCTCCAATGAAATCTCTAATAGTTTCTGAGCTTCTACAGCAAACTCCATAGGGAGTTTGTTGAGTACTTCCTTTCCAAAACCATTGACGATCAGCGAGATGGCTTTTTCAGTATCTATTCCGCGCTGGTTACAATAGAAGATTTGGTCTTCGCCAATCTTGGAGGTCGTTGCCTCATGCTCTATCTGGGCGGTGGGGTTTTTTTGCCTCTATATAGGGAAGGTATGAGCTCCCGCAATTGTTGCCCATCAGCAAGGAATCACATTGGGAAAAAGTTACGCGCATTCTTGGCATTGGGCACTACCTTTACCAGTCCTCGGTAGCTATTCTGTGACCTACCCGCAGAAATTCCCTTGGAGATAATAGTGGATTTGGTGTTGTTGCCTATGTGAATCATCTTGGTACCAGTATCCGCCTGTTGGAAATGATTGGTCACCGCGATGGAGTAGAACTCTCCTATGGAGTTATCCCCCTTGAGCACCACAGAAGGGTACTTCCAAGTAATGGCCGAACCTGTCTCCACCTGAGTCCAAGAAATCTTGGCGTTCTTCTCGGCCAAGGCGCGCTTGGTTACAAAGTTGTACACCCCTCCATTACCGTCCTTATCTCCTGGGAACCAGTTTTTGTACGGTAGAGTATTTGATCTCGCCTCCCTCCATAGCAATCAGCTCCACTACGGCAGCATGGAGTTGGTTCTCATCGCGCTTAGGAGCGGTACACCCCTCCAAGTAGGAGACATAAGCTCCCTTATCTACAATGAGCAAGGTGCGCTCAAACTGACCTGTACCTGCTTGATTGATACGGAAATAGGTAGAAAGTTCCATAGGACAGCGCACCCCTTAGGTACATAGCAGAATGAGCCGTCGGTAAAGACAGCTGAGTTCAGTGCCGCATAGAAGTTGTCCGTCTTAGGCACTACGCTTCCTAAGTACTTGCGTACTAAGTCGGGGTGTTTCTGTATGGCTTCGGAAATAGCGCAAAAGATAATGCCTTTTTCTGCTAAGGTCTTCTGAAAGGTCGTAGCCACCGATACTGAGTCCATTACCACGTCCATAGCCACCGCAGGCTTGTCTTCTACCCCTGCTAAGCGCTTTTTGCTCTTCAAGGGAGATGCCTAACTTCTGGAAAGTTTCTATCAGTTGGGGATCCACCTCGTCCAAACTATTGAGTTTGGGTTTCTTCTTAGGGGCAGAGTAGTAAGCAATGTCTTGAAAATCAGGAGTGTCAAATTTCAAATTTGCCCAGTGAGGAGGTTCAGGCATCGCTTGCCATATACGAAAGGCCTCCACACGCCAATCGGTCATCCACTGGGGTTCATGTTTTTCTTTTTGGAGAGGGCAATAACTACCTCTTCACTGAGTCCCTTAGGAAAGGTGTCTGACTCTATATCGGTATAGAAACCATACTTGTACTCGCTGTTTTCTAATTCTTCTTTTAGTTCTTCTTCTGTATATTTTTGCCATTTTTTTCAAGGTTTAAAAAGCTAATTGGCTAAATAAGAGATAATTAAGTCTCTTATTGAGTATTGCAAAAATACTCCCTTATAGGGGGCAAAAATACTACATTTTTTTATATCTACATCGTTAATTAAAAATAATTTTTGAGTTTTGAAATCCTAAAAGAAGTCATCAAGCATAGTGCCGAACTCTGCCTTACACTTATACAGCAGCGCACGTGAGATCCCTACATTGGCTTTATCTCTCCAGAGCAGTGATGGAGAAGAATTTACCCAAGGCGGAAATCATCAGCATAAAGGTGATCTTGTTAGTCTCAATAAGAATATAATCCAGTTCTAATCCTTTTTATAGAATGATTGGTAGCAAGCACTTGTTTTACTTGATTGACAATCGTAAGGTGAAATGCTGAACCTTCCTCTATGATTTTAGAAGTGGATTCGTTTGCTGAGGCTTTGGACAATATAGTCCCGTCAGTACAGCTTAGAATGCCATAGAAAAGAAAGCCAGGCATATCGGCTCTCATGTCTTGACAATGAGCATCTAATAATTGTTGTAATTCTGTTCCTGTCATGTTATCTGTATTTTTAATAAATCGGCGCAAAATTACGAATAAAATTTGACATATCGTATTAATTTGATGATAATATCTATTCTTGGCTGTTAATTCAAGGCGGATCGTATTAATGAAAAAAAGTAGATTTTTTTGTAAATTTTACAATTTTTTCTCTATTTGTATGATTATTCTATTGTGATTTTTATAAATTTTCACAAGATCAAAAGCCTTAATTAACGTGAGTTCGATGTAAGCAAAATTATATTTTTTTCTCCCATAGATTCCACAGATTTTCACAGAGAGAATAACACAATAACTAAGTATAACTCTTTAATTTCTACAGATAAATAAGGCCAAAGGCCTTATAAAAATCTGTGTAAATCGCAGGAGCACGATTACACTAACATAGAAAATCTGTGAAATCCATGTTTCACATACCCAGCTGTGGGTTCTTGCTGGCTTTGTGGGAGCTTTCATTATATCAAACTCACATTAATTAGAAGATAAAGAAATGTCTTCAGTTTCGCATGTCTTCTCCCCATAGCAGTTTATGTCTTAGTGTCTTAAAGAAATCGTTGTCTTCCATTACGACAGTGGAGAGGGTAAAGGGAGCAAGGCTGATTTTTGACCGCAGTTTTGCAAGGGAGAATACAAGAGCGGGCATCGTAAGTAGCCAGATAACAACCCTCACGATTGTATATCTGTAGGGTAATCTCGGTATCATCGGGGATTACTAATGGTCTGGCATTGAGGTTATGTGGGGCTATGGGGGTAAGCACTAGGGTCTTGGAGTGTGGCATAATTACTGGGCCTCCACAACTGAGCGAATATCCTGTGGAGCCTGTAGGGGTCGAGATAATCAGCCCATCTGCCCAATAGGAGGTTAAGTATTTCCCATTGAGATAGGCCTCTACAGTAATCATCGCCGTGGAGTTCTGCCGAATCACCGTAACCTCATTCAGGGCAAAAGTTCAGCGGTGAAATAGGGGTGCCATCACTATCGGTAATCTGCAAGACACTGCGTTTTTCTACCATATATTGTCCTGCACGTAGGTTGGCGAACATGCTGGCGATCTCTCCCTCGGAGATGGTTGCCAAAAAGCCCAAACGCCCTGCATTGATCCCCAATATAGGGATTTGTAGGTGTTGTATATAGGTCATCGCCCAAAGGATGGTGCCATCGCCCCCTATGGTGAGCATAAGGTTGGTATCGGGCGGTAGGTCGGCTACCGAGTGGAAGGTCTGTACACTTACTTCCTCGGAGAGTTGTCCCTTGTAGCAGCGCCATAAGTCGGCTTCCACCACAATCTGGTCTTTGTGAGCTAATAGCTCCGTGAAGATCGCAGCCAATAGCGGCTGATAGGCCGCCTTGTATTTCTGTGAATATAAAGCAATTTTCATAAGAATCTAATGAGCTAATGAGCAAATTAACAAAATGACAAACTGTTTTTCCAGGCAGAGGTCTTACCAACCCCTTCATCTCCAGTTGGAAAAAGTAGGTTGGAGAGCTTATATACAGGGAGCACACAGCCCTTGGCCAGATCGTCTAAGGTTTGCTTGCCTTGTGTCTGAAGAAAAATCCACCACCGTCTGCTCCTCTGGGGTAAGCTCTACAAAGAGTTGTGGGCTGATGACCTTGGGGGCACTCTGGGCTACCTCCCACCCCATATAATAGATAAGGTCGGCAGCGGAGGTGATTAGCCGCGCCTTGTCGGTCTTAATCAGTCGGTTACAGCCTTGGCTATAGAGGTCATCCGCGCGGCCTGGTATGGCAAAGACTTCTCGGTCGTAGGAGAAAGCCATATCGGCCGTTACAAGGCTTCCTCCCTTAAGAGCCGACTCCACGACTATAGTAGCGTCGGCCAGACCTGCAATGATACGATTGCGCCCGATGAAGTTCTTGCGGTCAAACTTGCTTTGGTGCCAGAACTCGGTAACAAAACCTCCTTTGGCTTCTACCTCTGCCGCATAGCGCTTATGAGAGGCAGGGTAGAGTGTATCCAAACCATGTGCCAAGCAAGCTATAGTCTGTACTCCGTGGCGAATGGCCGCCCTATGGGCGGTGATATCTATTCCATAGGCAAAGCCACTGACTACCACCAAATCCTGAAAGTGTGCCAACTCCTCTACGAATTTCTCACAGAAAGCTATGCCATAGCTGGTAGCCTGTCGGGTGCCTACCATACTGATGATCTTTTTATTAGCCCAATCTATATTCCCGCGGGAGAAAAAAAGGATAGGCGCATCAATGATTTGCTTAAGGTTCGCAGGGTAATCACTATCAAAGAAAGTATGGTAGCGGATATGGTTGTCTTGGATATAGCGCCATTCTTTCTCGGCAGCCTCACGATGTGCAGGGTCAAAAAGGTGCTGGAGAATGACATTGCCGATACGGCCTATATGGGCAATCTTCTGTTTTTTTCTCCTGGTAGATAGCCGCAGGACTTCCACAATGGGCAATGAGTTTCTTTGCGGTGATATCTCCTACATTGGGTGTATGTTGCAAGGCCAGCAGGGCGATGATATCTTCTTCTTTCATGGCCTATTCCTCTTCCCCTATATAGTTGGCAGGGGTAATGCTCTTGAGCGTTGTCTTGAGCGCATCGCTTACCTCAAGAGTGTCAATAAAGGCGTGTAGGGTCTGCTGGTTGATTTTTCTCGTTGGTACGTGTCAGCCCCTTGAGTGCTTCATAGGGATTTGGATAGCCCTCACGGCGTAGGATTGTTTGTATAGCCTCGGCCACCACCGCCCAGTTATCGTCAAGGTCGGCTTGGAGTTTGCTCTCGTTGAGAATGAGTTTGTCTAAGCCCTTGAGGGTAGAGGCGATAGCGATGAGGGTATGGGCGAAGGGTACCCCTACATTGCGCAGTACGGTACTATCGGTAAGGTCACGCTGGAGGCGGGAGATAGGTAGTTTTGCTGCCAGATGTTCCAAGAGGGCATTGGCTATTCCGAGGTTGCCTTCGGAGTTTTCAAAGTCAATCGGATTGACCTTATGAGGCATAGCTGAAGAGCCTACTTCGCCTGCTTTTAATACGCTGCTTGAAATAGTCCATGGAGATATACGTCCATATATCTCTGTTGAAGTCTATCAGTATGGTATTGATACGCTTCATAAGGTCAAAAAGAGCCGCCATATGGTCGTAGTGCTCTATCTGAGTGGTAGGGAAGGAGTGGTATAAGCCTCAAGACTTCTCTACAAAGAACTTACCGAAACCATGCCAATAGATATCAGGATAGGCTACCTTGTGGGCATTGTAGTTACCTGTAGCCCCACCAAATTTAGCCGCATATTTGATAGAAGAAGTAAGCCATTTGCTCCCTAAGGCGTACGGCAAAGACTTTCAACTCCTTACCCAAGCGCGTAGGAGAGGCAGGTTGGCCATGGGTACGAGCTAGCATAGGAATGGCTTTCCACTCAGTGGCAAGGGCTTCTATCTTTTGTGTGAGGGTTTCTAAATCAGGCAGATATACTTGAGCCACGGCCTCCTTGATAGAGAGGGGAACAGCCGTATTGTTGATGTCCTGTGAGGTCAGCCCAAAATGGATAAACTCCTTATAAGCCGAGAGGCCTAAGCGGTCAAACTGCTGTTTGAGGAAGTACTCCACCGCCTTGACATCGTGGTTGGTAGTGCGTTCTATTTCTTTGATAGCAAGCGCATCGGCTTGAGTAAAATCGGTATAGATGGCACTAAGGGCAGGGAAGATGCTCTGATCTCACCCCTTTGAGCTGCGGCAGCGGCAGCTTGCAGAGTGCAATAAAATATTCTATTTCCACCCTTAGGCGGTACTGAATCAGGGCTTGTTCGGAGAAATAAGCCTGTAGGGCACTGGTTTTGGAGGCATAGCGCCCGTCAATGGGAGAGATTGCAGTCAAAGACATGTGTGCATTTTTTTAGAAAAACGCAAATATAGTGTTTTTTTGGATTATATACAAGGATAATTTGATAATTTGCCAAAATTAAGTGCATACTAAAGTCGCCGAATCCCTGCAAGCGAGTATATGACTCACACCCATGAAGGAGAAAACTGAGGAGTCTCCCTTCGGGGGTTAGGGGGATTATTGGTATTATCCCAAAGCAACATCCATAACCATCATTACCACAAAAACCGATAAGAAAGCCGATAGTGGAGACATCGGTATTGCGACTTTGTTGGGATTCAGGAATAGTCTCTTCCACAACGACATAGATCATTGCCCCAGCGGCAAAGGCCAAGGCATAAGGAAGTATAGGGGTAAAGAAGACCACCGCAAAGGCACCCAAGACACCTGCTATAGGCTCTACTATGGCCGAGAGCTGTCCGTAAAAAAAGCTTTTCCAGCGGCTCAGCCCCCATACGCCTTAGTGGCATGGATACGGCTACACCTTCTGAAAGTTTTGCAACCCCTATTCCTATGGCCAGTGTTACTGCCCCTGCAATAGAGGCTTCGGGCATGCCTGCGGCTACCCCACCGAAGAGTACCCCCTACAGCTAAGCCCCTCAGGGATATTGTGTAAGGTAATGGCCAAGACCAAGAGGGTAGTGCGCTGCCAAGAGGATTTCACCCCTTCGGTTTGCCTGAAATTGGGGTGAAAGTGTGGCAGTATTCTATCCAAAGCATAGATAAAGAGGGAACCACCCTAAGAAGCCTATCACAGCAGGAAGTACTTTGACAAAGCGTTCGCCCTCACTCATATCAATGGCGGGAATCAGCAAGCTCCATATACTGGCAGCCACCATCACGCCTCCCGTGAAGCCCAGCATACCGTCCATCACAAGCTTGTTGCTACTCTTGAAAAAAAGAAAACCAAGGCGGCACCCAAGGCTGTAACCCCCAAGTAAAGAGGGTCGCATATAGGGCTGCCAATACAGGATTGATACTACTTAAATAATTAATAATTGAAGAAATCATGTTTAGTTTTTGAGTTTTTGAGTTATTAGTTATTAGTTTTTAAGTTGTTTAGAGGTTTAGATAGCGCCGAACCTCTTTTCATTTTTTTCACTCTTCACTTTTTCATTATTGTGGGGCAAAATTACATATTTTTGAACTAAAAAAATATTTTTTTAGATAAATCTAAAACCTTGTCTTTTTATAAGGTCATAACCCTATATTCCTAATCGCCCTAATACTAAAAAAATAAAAAGAGCTTGCGCCCTCTTTTACCAATTCTAACCACAAAATCTAATATATGAAAAAAACAATTTATTTCCCCTTTGTTTTCTGGGTGCAAAGGTACGACATTTTTTTCTCATAACAATAGATTTCTATTATTTTTTTATCTATACAAGTATAGGGTTCGATTATTAGTTGTTTATTCTCATAAAGAGCTTGTTTACAAGAGCAAAGATAGTAATTTTGTCAAGTATTTACTTGATATTTTTTTGTTGTTAGTCACTAGTCATTAGTCATTAGTCGCTTGTCATTGGTCACTAGTCATTGGTCACTATCCGCTGTCTTACCACTTCATACAAGAATGCTCCACAAGCGACAGAGACGTTCAGAGAAGAGGTCTCTCCCTGCAAGGGGAGCTTAGCACGCTGGTCTAAGACCTTGAGCACTCCCTTGCTGATGCCTATATCCTCAGCACCCATGACAATAGCCAAAGGCTCGGTAAGGGATAGCTCGTAGAGTAGGGTAGGGGCTTTCTCGGTAGCACCGATGACCTTGATACCACTGCCTTGTAGGGTAGTAGATGGTGTCAATCAGGTTATCCACTTTGCACAGAGGTATATTGAAGATTGCCCCAGCGGAGGTCTTGACCATGTCCTCTCCTACAGCCGCACTGCCTTGCTTGGGGAGAATAATCCCACTGACGCCTGTACACTCAGCGGTACGAATGATAGCACCTACATTGCGCACATCGCTCAGATGGTCAAGAATCAAAAACAGCGGTGTCTTACCGCTTTCTATAGTGGAAAGCACTAGCTCCTCCAAGGGGACAAACTCCACAGGGGAAAGCAGTGCCACTACGCCCCTGGTGATTCCCACGAGTCAGCCGATTGAGCTTCTCCGCAGGTACAAAGGAGTGGGAGCTGATGACGCTCTATGAGCTTGGTCAGGGTAGCGAAAAGGGTGCCCGAAAGCCCCTTTTGTACAAAAAAATCTTATCTATAGTGCGGCCTGCCTCTATAGCTTCTATCACAGGGTGTAGGCCGAATATCTGAGTGGTCTTCATAGGCTTATTTTTCTCGCATGTTTACGATGCTATCTACTATATATACGGTATTGCCTCGCCAAGGTACTGCATTGTGGTATTCCTTGTAATGGAGGTCGAAGTATTTACCGCTATTGACTTCCAATTGCTGGAATACACGCTTGTCTTGTATGGAAAAACTCAAATTCGTTGCTCTGCATGCCATTACCTGTGCGGGTTTTAGCGAAGCCCTCCTGAATGAGCTTGCCCTCATAGGTCTTGAACACATCGCCCTTATAGACGGCATAGTTCAGATAACCCGACTTTGACTCCTTCGCCAAAGACGAAGAAGTATCGCATATATACCCAGCCACTAAGGAGAAAAAAATCACCAGCAAGGGCAAAAGGATAAGGAGAGTTTTTTTCATCGGTTAAGGTTTTTTTAGGTTAATCACTTCTTGTTGGGTCAAGGGGCGCCAGTGGCCACGAGGGAGGTCTTTTTGGTAAGTCCAGCAAAGGCAACCCTATCGAGCTTTTCTACTGCGTAGCCTAAGGACTCGAAGATACGGCGCACGATACGGTTGCGGCCGCTGTGTATCTTTACCCCAATTCGTTACGTGGGGCGCCTTCCACAAAACTTATATCATCTACTTGGATAAAACCGTCCTCAAGGGTCAGCCCCTCTTGGATTTTGTGAAAGTCCGCTAGGGCGAGTTTCTTGTCCAAAACCACATGGTAGATCTTACGCACCCCATGCGAAGGGTGGGTGAGCTTCTTCATCAGGTCGCCATCATTGGTCAGTAGCAGCAGGCCTGTGGTAAGTCTGTCGAGCCTACCTACAGGTTTTATATTGCCTTGAGCAGCTCCAGAGACCAAGTCCATCACTGTCTTTCGTCCTTTCTCGTCCTGAGTGGTGGTGATAAAGCCCTTGGGCTTATTGAGCAAGATATATTCTTTCTTCTCGGCTGAGATATTTTTGCCGTCAAACTTGACCACATCAGTAGGTTGTACGCGATAGCCCAGTTCGGTCATCGGCTTGCCATTGACCTCTACATTGCCGGCAATGATGTATTGGTCTGCTTGTCGGCGCGCACAGATTCCTGCATTGGCAATGTATTTGTTTAGCCTAATGCCTTTCTGCTCGTCCTGAGAAGGCTTCTTAGGCGCGGTCTTTCTATAGAAAGTATGAGGAGTATCCTCTTCATGGCTTTTTCCCTTAGGGGTGAAAGGTTTTTCCTTGAAAAGGGGTTGTTTTTCCCTATTATCAAAGGTTCTTTTCCTTGTTCTCCTGTCGGTTTTTCTTTTTTATAGGGGCGTTTCTCCCCTGTCTGTGGGCGTTTTTCTCCTCTTTGAGGGCGTGCCCCTTTAGCAGATTTAGGTGCTGCTGGACGGCGATCTGTCATTAGCTGAAATTTTTGTGCAAAGGTAAGAAATATTCGGCACTTACCAAATATTTACCTCCATTTCCATAAGGATATCGAAGCGTTTTTACCTGCTGCTGTACATAGCGGGCAAGGGCTAATATGGCCGCTCCTGTGGCTCCTCCATAATTGACCATGACTAGAGGCTGTTTCTGATGAACTCCTACAGCATCTATACGATGGCCCTTCAGATCACAACGCTCTATCAGATAGGCCGCAGGGATTTTCTCTTGGTCATCTCCTATGCTGTAGTGAGGCATATTGGGGTAGTGCTTTTGTAGTTCCAGAAATTGTGCCCGTGGGATCACAGGATTCTTAAAGAAGCTCCCACTATTGCCTAGCTCAGCAGGGTTAGGTAGCTTGCTCTGGCGTATCTCTTTGACCACTTGGGCTATATGTTGGGGACTTTCCTCCCAGCCATGGGCAGCCAAGTGAGCACGAATATCCCCGTAATGGGTCTTGAACTGGTGATTTTGCTTAGTAAGACAGAAAGTAACAGAGGTGATGATATAACCATCTTTATGCTGCTTAAAGATAGAATCTCGGTAACCAAATGCACAGCCTTTCTTGAGGAAAGTGACCTTGTCACCGAAATTTCCCATATACTTAGGGTCTTCCTTTATGCAAATAACATCACAACAATCAAAAACGTCCTTTAGCTCTACTCCATAGGCACCTATATTCTGTACGGGGGCAGCTCCCACTGTCCCTGTAGATCAGGGCGAGGTTCTCCACGCCTCCGTAGTCTTGTGCTACACAATAATCCACAAAGTCGCTCCAGAGTTCTCCTGCCGAAGCTCGTACCCAGACAAACTCATCGGTCTCATGTGTTACCGAGATACCCTTTTGGGTGATGTGCAACAGCGGCACCTCAGGGGCTTGCGTCAGCAGTATATTGCTCCCCCCTCCCAAGACTTTCAGGTTGGGGTATAGCCTGATGGCTTCCAAAAATATCCGACTCGTTCTCCGCCTCTATCAGCATTGTTGCCCGTTGGTCTATACCAAAGGTGTTATAGGGTTTTAAGGAAATGTTCTCGTGTATTTTCATTAGGGGGTAGGTTTTAGGGATTAGGGGTTAGTCACTAGTCGTTAGTCACTCGTCACTGGTCACTAGTTGTTAATCACTAGTCACTAGTCATTAGTCACTGGTCACTAGTCACTGGTCACTATCAAAGTCTGCTTTCTAATTCGCTAACGGTCATTTCAGTATATGTTTTTTTACCAAAGGGGCTTAGTTGTGGCTCTTGGCAGGTGAACAGATCATAGACCAATTGTTCCTGTTCCTCCCCAGAGAGGGTTTGTCCAGCTCTGATAGCTAAGTTCTTAGCCAAGATCTTAGCGAGCATTTCCTCTTGAGTGATGATCTCTTGGGGAATGTCCTCGGTGGCGCGCTCCAATAGGTCATATAGAAAACCTTGTACTTGGCTCTCCTTGATCATAGGGGGTAGGCCAGTGAAGCGTACCAAATTACCCGCTATCTCTATCATAAAGCCCGCATTCCTTAGCTCTGGAAGCATGGGTTCTAAGGCCAAGATCTCCGAAGGGGTGTATTCGAACTCCAATGGGAAGAGCAGTGACTGACTTAGACTATGCCCTGAAGCATGGTACGGCGAAAACGCTCATAGAGAATACGCTGATGGGCACGTGCCACATGTACGAATAGCACCTTGTCCTTGAAAAAGGTGATTAGGTACTTCCGTTGGAAATACAAGCTCGTCTGTACCCTGCTCTCCTGCTGGAAAGCGGCAAAGGGGTCGGTGATGTCCTCCTCTGTAGGAGCATTGGCCTTGGAGGGAATCCCAGTATAGAGTTGCTCCCACTGGGGGAGGGTTGTCCCTTGAGATAGGGTGTAGGCGCTTGCTTAGGCGCCTCAGGGGTAGGGGTATCCATCTTGAAAGGATTAAAAGTTTCTATCTACGTGATAGACAGGTGTTTGCGCTTCCTTGTCTTTGTAACTATAAGGTACCTCGTTCTGCTCGTCCAAGGAAAAAGTCAATGGAGGGGAGCACGTGGAACTGCCCCAAGCTGTGCTTGATAGCAGAGCGGAGCAGTGCATAAATGGCCTGATCGTTGTCAAACTTGATTTCGGTCTTCGTAGGGTGTATATTGATATCTATATGCTTGGGGTCTATCTCCAAGTGAAGGAAGTATTCAGGCTGTTCACCCTCTTTGAGTAGTCCCTCAAAGGCACTCACTACCGCATGGTGTAGGTAGCGGTTCTTGATAAAACGCTGATTGACCATAAAGAACTGTAAGGACTTGTTCTTCTTATAGGAATCTTTGCTGATAAAAGCCATGTATCCTAAGCAGTTCAGTGTTTTCCTCCACAGGGATCAGCTGTTCATTGAGTCTTTGCCCGAAGAGCTGCACTATACGCTTGCGAAGGGTGGTGGCAGGCAGGGCAAACTGTTCTACATCGTTATGGAAGAGGGAGAATTGCAAATCGGGGTGAGCGAGTACCACGCGGTGGAATTCGTCCAAGATATGGCGCATCTCCACTGTATCGGACTTGAGGAAGTTGCGCCGTGCAGGCACATTGAAGAACAGATGCTTCATGGCGATAGAGGTGCCGCGGCTGGCTACCATGGGCGTCTGTTCGGTAATCTTATTACCCTCATCTTTAGGGAAGTACCTACCTGCTGTCCCTCTTGGCAAGTGATCAGCTCTACCTGTGCAATAGAAGCTATGGAAGCCAAGGCCTCCCCACGGAAGCCCTTGGTGTGGAGCGTAAAGAGATCATCGGCTGAGCGAATTTTTGGAAGTAGCATGTCGCTCAAAGGCCAATCGCGCATCAGTGGGGGACATGCCGATCCCGTTATCTACCACTTGTACCAAGGTACGTCCCGCATCCTTCAGGTAGAGCTTGATTTGGGTCGCTCCCGCATCTATAGCATTCTCCAGGAGTTCCTTCACAGCCGAGGCTGGGCGCTGTATGACCTCCCCAGCAGCAATCTGGTTGGCTACATTGTCAGGTAACAATCGTATAATATCGGGCATTGGTTATTTCTTAAATAAAAATGACAAATCAAAATCAAACAAGTAGTAGGTAGCCAGCAATAATAATGCCAAAATAAGCCATAACAGTCTTGAGGAGGTGCTTTTTGACCTCTTGTTTTTTTGCTTGCGCAGCTGATCCCACTGCCTACGCATGGCATGACCTCTGAGCTGATGCTTGGGGATACTAAACCCCCGACGCTCCTCATGATCAGTATAGTAGCGTGGACGATAAACAAACTGTCGTAGGGCTGCACTTTTTAAAAAAAATTAATCTTCACAACATAAGGTTTTTACGGGGCAAAAAAATACGATATTTTTTTCAGTTATTAGTAGTTAGTGATTAGTGGTTAGCCTCTGACCACTAACCACTAGTTGCTAATCACTAAAAATGTTTGATTTTTCATAAAAAAAAGTATTATATTTGCCAATTGAATAAAACTACCCTCATAACAGACGCTTAGGTCTCTTATGGGACTGTATAAATAACTGATTTATAATTATTAAGCTAAACAATTTAAAAAGTTTAACCGATGAAAAAAATCTACTATTAGTAACCTTCGCATGGCTGATGATGATGGCCATTATAGGCAGTGTTGTATACATGATGTTGTATATAGTGGAGAATTACAGCTATGGAAATAATGAAACCATTCAGTACCTATGGTGCTGCTTTACAGGGATATTGCTCATTCCTGCTTACAAAGGAGTGTACTATATCCACAGCCTTTGGCTTAAGATGCTCAAGGAGTTCCGCGAGGCAGGAGTCCCACAAGAGGACGATAGCAAGGAAATCCCTTTCTTTAAGGAACCAGCTCCTGTGGTAAGTGTGAATATTACCGAATATCCTTTTGTGGAAAACCGAAAGAAAAATATGCCTGCCCCTCCTTCCTTGGACGAGATTAATGAGAAAATAAAAAACATTCGCTCTTCGGCAAATGAAAAACTCAGTCAGATAAAGACCGAGGACATCACCAAGCCTACCAAGGACAGTAGTTACTTTGCTCAAAAAAATACACAGAAGAGAAATCTATTTTAGTAGATACTATTTTTTCTAAAGAAAAAAACAATCCAAGACGCCCCAAGCAGCACCAGAGACTAGCGCCAAAGAGCAGGCTGCTGCCAAGGCAGAAACAGAAGCTATTCTCAAACCTAAAGTAGCCCCTACTAAATCCGAAGAGCAGCCGCTCTCCCCACCAGAACCAGTAGCCGATCACCAGGCCAAGAAAGAGGAAGTCCGCCACAAGGACGCAACTCCTGCTGCCAAGCACACACATAAGGGAGGAAAGAAACACTACCACAAAAAAAGGAGGAAAGCGATAAACTATGCTAAAACTTATCACCCTATCCCTTTGTCCTTTTAGTACGTTTTTATCAGATAGCCATCTCCCTTGAAGCCACCTACTTGTCGCTTTACCCCCACATGTTCTTCCTATGCCTTGAAGCACTTAAGCGATACGGCCTCTTCAAGGGAGGAATGCTTGCTATAAGGCGTATTATGCGTTGTCACCCTTGGGGAGGGAGTGGCTATGATCCAGTGCCTTGATCTTATCTACAATCACCTGTGCCAAGAGCGTCTTGCTCTCTATTGTCCAGCCTGCTATATGGGGGAGTGAGGATCACATTGTCCGCCTCCATGAGATAGCTGAAATCCGCAGGAGTGCTCCCTTAAAGAAATTTTTCAAAGGACGATTGTTCGTACTCCAGCACATCCAAACCAGCTCCTAGCACCTTTTCTCTTGTAGTGCCTTGACGAGATCGGCTGTACAGACACTCTTTCCTCTGGCGGTATTAATCAGCCAAAACGGTTTAGCAAAGGCTGCTATAAAAGTCTCATCCACCATCTTCAGGGTCAGTGGTGTCTCTGGAGTGTGTAGGCTGACCACATCCACCTCTTTTTGGAAGACCTCCAGCGGCACTTGGGTAGCACAAGCATCACCCACTCCTTCTTTGATGTCATAGCAAAGTACCCTACAGTCAAAGCCGCGTAACTTCTTAGCAAAGGACTTGCCCATATTGCCATAGCCTATGATGCCTACGGTAAGGGAATCGAGTTCTACTCTCGGTTTTCTTCCCTTAGCCAAAGCCCTCGGGCAATCTCTATCTGCCTTCTTGAGCTTATTGAGCAAAGCCAAAAGCAAAGCCAAAGTATGGTTACCCACGGCATTGCGGTTACCTTCGGGAGAGGAGATAAGAGCTATACCCGCTGCTCGGCGTACTCGGTATCAATGTTTTTCCATACCCGCTCCCACACGAGCGATAAACTTCAGCCGTGTAGCCTTATCTATAAAACCCTTTATCAATACGAAAGCGGCTACGAATCACAATACCATCATAGCCTGCGATTTTTCTCTTCCACCTCTGCCTTACTGCTGGTGTAGTCTAGATCATTTTCAAACCCCGCTTGAGTAAGTTGTTCCAACATAAGGGGGTGATTGCTGTCAAGGTGTAATATTTTTCATGAATTGGTATATTTTTCTCATAATAAAATTTCCATTTCTTCTATTTCAGGGACCCCTCCATAACGACCTTCCAAGTATCCGTTTTCTATATTAAGGGTATTGTGTAATTTGAACTCATTAAGAGAATATAGCTTAGTAGCTCCGTCTTTTTTTCTCAGTAAGCCATACCTCATCAGGGCGCATCAGTTCTTGTTGGTTAAGCAAGTGAGTGGTATGAGTGGTGAATATCAACTGTCCATTGGAAGGGTGATCGGCATAGAATTTTAGCAAGTTGAACATCAAGTTTGGGTGAATACTATTGTCTATCTCATCTACAAATAGCACCTTTTTCTTGATAGATAGCAGCATATAGTGCGGGGATAAGGGTAAGTAGTCTGACAGTCCCATCAGATTGGGCGGCTATTTTCATCTTTTTTTGATATCCTTGTTGCCCTTTTTGAGAAAAAGAGTAATTCCTCAATGGTCTTTTGTCCCTTTTTGTATGGCAATATGAAGCACATTTCTGTTATTTTTCTATCTGAGTAATATTGGTAGGCGTACTATCACTATCTATAAGTTGTTGTATCTGTTGGGTATTCTTATTCTGGGATAACCATTTGTCTAAAGGAGTCTGACCTATAGTAATCTTATCTATACCCACTCCAATCCTTTTCAAATACCTTATTGGTAAAGTGCAACATCTTCTCATCTTGAGAGAGCAAATGTATAAGTGTAGGGATAATACTACTAATTGTAACTATCTGCACCTTGTGAGAAAAACCAATCATATACATCCTTAAGCTCTTGAGAAGAAAAAAAGGGGGAATTTCATATTCAAAGGTAGTAGGGACGCCTTAGGGTTAAGCGAAAGTAACTGATAAACAGCCTTTTTCATTTTCTAAAGAAGGAGCTATGATTTCCATACCTTTTTCGGTGAAAGACAAGGGTATCCTCCTGCTTTCCTATTCCTGAAAGAAACAACTGTTCTTCTATGGCTTCCTTTCCTATAGCTACCTTATAGAAGTAATATTTTTTTGGTTATGGAAAAACTCTATTTCAAAAGAAATCTTGTCCTGTTTTTTTAGCAACAAGCTGAAAAAAATAATCCTCTATATCTATATTCTTCAGAAAATCCTCTTCTTTTTACAAAATGACGAAGAAAGCGTATGGCCTTAACAAAATTGGATTTACCTGCCCCATTTGCCCCATAGATAGCTGCTTGTTTAAGCAGAGGCACCTCCTCATTGTATATATGATGCAAAAAGTTTTTTTCACGCTTAGTGTTGGGAAACATATCAAAAGAGGTTTCCTTATAGAAAGAAAAAAATTTTTGTATCTTGAATCTTAGCAACATAACACTTCTATTTAGCGCACAAATATACACATTTTTTTCTTCACCCGTGAAATTCTCACGGCATTTTTTTATCCTCTTAGTAGTCTTTCTATTTCCTTTAGGTCATTTCTATAACGAGAGAGTTCTGTCTGTACGACTAAATAACCTCGCTTATCTTCTTTGGGAATCACAAAAACTATAACAGGTGTATATTCCTTGGACTTGACAACCGTATACTGATAGGCTCCCACCTCCAAAATTTCTTGTTCCAAACTCTTAGGGAGATTTGATACCTGTAAGGACTTTCCACTGAGAAAGAAAATAACCTTCTTCTGAGAGTTTCTCCTTTGGAAAAATCCAGCTTTTAGCATCGCTATACAAGCATTGAATCCTTTTCCCTAACTGAAGTAGATACTCCGGCTTCCCATGCGCTTCCTTTTGGGATAACTTCCATGGAGCAGGAGCCGAGGAAAAATGGGAAATCAAAGTCAGAGGGAAGCTCACTGATTTTCTTTTTTTTCTCTAAAATATTTTTCTCGAACTTACTGAGTTTAAGAGGCGCTTCGTTGGAGGGATGACCTAAATAATCAAACTGCTCCTCTACATTACAGAGCACCTCACAGTCACAATAGCCCCCATGGGAGGTGAGCCAAGAAATCACTTTTTTTCTATATCACACACCTTATTTTCTGTAAGAAAAATGCGTGGTATGTCTTAAGGAGTGATCACAAGGGCACTCCTGCAAAGCCTTTTTCTAAATAATCAAAGAGCACAGAGAAACTCTTTTTCTTCCATAGGCAAAGAAGCCCTGAAGTCATCTAACTCTTTTTGAGTCAATATCTTTCGGGCTTCTTTACGTTTCCTTTTTTTCTGTTATTTTCATGAGACATTTGTTGTTAGTCACTCGTCACTTGTCGTTAGTCACTCGTCACTTGTCACTACACTGAGACTTTCCCCTTTATTGTAGGATAGGGATCATAGCCCTCAAGGGTGAAATCGGGGTAGTCAAAGGCGAAGAGATCTTTGACTGCTTCATTGAGCTTCATAGTGGGCAGCGGGCGTGGTTCCCGACTGAGCTGCAATTCCACTTGCTCTAGATGGTTTTTATAGATGTGTAGGTCTCCAAAGGAATGTACAAACTCACCTACTTGCAACCCCGTAACATGTGCCATCATCTGGGTGAGTAGGGCATAGGAAGCGATGTTGAATGGCACCCCTAAGAAGGCATCGGCACTGCGCTGGTAGAGCTGACAGGAGAGGCGGCCATCCATGACATAGAATTGGAACAAGGCATGACAAGGAGGCAGTGCAGCCTTGTTATGCGCCACATTCTCGGCAAAGGACACCGAGGTGTCGGGCATCACCGAGGGGTTCCAAGCAGAAACCACCATACGGCGGCTATCGGGATTGGTCTTGAGGGTGTGGAGCACTTCTGTAATCTGGTCTATTCCTCTCCGTTCCAGTTGCGCCATTGTGCCCCATATACAGGGCCAAGGTCGCCCCGCTCATCTGCCCATTCGTTCCAGATACGTACCCCATGCTCGGTGAGGTAATGGATATTGGTATCTCCCCGAAGGAACCATAACAGCTCATAGATCACCGACTTGAGGTGTATCTTCTTAGTAGTAAGCAAGGGAAATCCTCTTGAAGGTTATGGCGGAGCTGGTAACCAAACACACTGATGGTACCTGTCCCCGTACGGTCTTCCTTGCTATGTCCGTGGGTAAGTATGTGATTGAGAAGGTCTTTGTAGGCTTGCATTATTGAATCGTTTGGGAGGGCAAAAATACGAAAATAATGATTAATGACAAGGCAGTGATTAGTTTTTAGTTTCTAATAGGTAGAAACTAGAAACCAATCACTCACTGCTGAAAAATGATCTATTACCTACTGACCACTCACCACTATCGTTGTCTCTCCTTTTAGTTTCTTGCTGTTGGCTTTCAGACTTATTTTTTTCCTGCTTTCTCAGCGGCCTGAACTATGACAACCAATTTTTCCGTTGAACAGATGCATTTTTAGGCAAATGGAAAAAGATCGATGCAAGTGGCATCTCCATTGGCAGCAGCACGATAGGTGCCCGCTCCTTTTATTGCAAATTCCACTAGTTCATTTACATTGGGGCATACATTACCTTTTTTTCGTCTATCGCTTCTACAGTAACAAAGCAAAGGTCTTTCCCATCAGCCTTGATTGTAGAACGATCAGGCGTTAGGCGGAGGGCATAAGGAGTGCCTGCGGTTTGGAGCTGTCTTTTCGGCAACAGCTTTGCCTTTTTTTCATCATAAGCAACTACTTTTTACAACACCAGGTTCATACTTGGTGTCCATCCACATTAGGCGGTAGCGTTTTTGGCGTTCAAGGTCTGTAGGATTACCTTTTCCTTCATCTTTGGCTAACTTGATGCTGAGATCTTTGCTGCGTTTTTCCTTGACTTTTTTTCCATTGATAAAAAAAGCTCCGCTGTAGGATAGTTGGTATAAACGAAAATAGGAGTTGTCTTTCCTTCACGTCCTTCCCAATTCCAGTGAGGAAGGATATGAAGCGTTTCTGCTTCTTTGTTCCAGTGAGAACGATAGAGGTAAAAGCGATCTTTAGGAAGTCCTGCCAAGTCTACCGCTCCAAAATAAGAACTATGAGACGGCCATTCTTCATAGTATGGAGTGGGTTCTCCCAGATAATCAAAGCCTGTCCAAATAAATTCTCCTATGGTATAAGGTAGGTCTTCTTGGTGAATCCAATCATCTTCAGGAAGGTTTGACCAATCGCAATGTTCTACATCATAGGATGATGATTGCATGTCTGGATATTTAGCCATAGACTTTCTCTCTATAGGAAACTTATACACGCCTCGTGAGCTGAGTGTAGAAGCGGTCTCACTACCAAGTAACAAACGTTGTGGGAGCTTGCCATAGGCCTCTTGATATTTGAAAGGGCGATAGTTAAAACCAACTAGATGCATGGTCGCAGCCATATTGTTTCGCAAAACATCATCAGGCCTATCCATACCATTGCTTATAGGGCGTGTAGGGTCTAATGCTCGTACTATGTTTTGCAAGTAATAGGCTACTTGTGAGCCATTCTCTACGCTTTGTTCTTCTACTTCGTTACCAATGAACCACATCAGTACACTGGGGTTGTTGCGGTAATGCTTGACAAGGTTTGTGAGGTCTTTGGCAGCCCAATCCTTGAAGTAGAGGTGATAGCCGTTATCTACCTTGGGTATAGCCCATTCGTCAAAGCTCTCAACAGCCAGTAACATACCCATCTCATCGGCAGCTCGTACATACTCAGGGGCAGGCATGTTATGGGAGGTACGGATGGTATTGGCGCCCATATCTTGCATAATACGTATCTGTCGGCGAATAGCGGCTTCATTCACAGCACCTCCTAAGGCTCCTAAGTCATGATGCATACACACCCCTTGGATCTTGATCTTTCGGCCGTTGAGGTATAGGCCATCGTTGGGTTTTTAGCTCTATAGAACGAATGCCAAAGGTTGTACTCATCTCATCTTTTACTACTCCATTTTCATAGAGTTTAGTAACAGCCTTGTAGAGATATGGTTTTCCCTATATCCCACAGCGTAGGATGGTTGATATAGAGTTCGTTAGAAAGTACATCGCCAGTATATTGGGTGCTTTTGGGTAGTGTGAGTCGTTAGCTTCTCTCCCTTGGCGTTGAAAAATAGTGGTTTCCACTGAAATATTGGCCTTGTTATCGGTTACAAATTCAGTATTTACCAAGACTTTAGCAAAATCTTTTTTTCTATGATAGGGGTGGTAGCTGTATTCTCCCAAATAGGTATATAAGTTTTGTTCTTGGTGATAATATGTACATGGCGGTATAGGCCTGCACCGGGATACCAGCGTGAGGCTTCAGGGAGGTTATTTAATCGTACGGCGAGTGTATTTCCTTGAGCCTTTACAAAGGGGCTGATATTGAGAAAGAAAGTATTGTAACCATTATGCCATAGCCCCTGCCTTTGTGTCCATTTACATATACTTCAGGATTACTCATAGCTCCGTCAAACTGTATAAATACCTGCTTGTCGGCCGTCAATCCAGGTATATCAAATTCAGTACGATACCAGCCGACACCCACAAAGGGCAATCCTCCTGTTCGCCCCTGTATGTTCAATGGCTGATTTCTGTCCGTCTTGCTTGATAGCAATACGCTGAAGGTCATTCTCCCTATCGAAAGGGCCATAGATAGCCCAATCATGCGGCAAGGTCACCTTTTGCCATTTGCTGTCATTGTAGTCTGCTTGTGAAAATTGAGGCTGGTCTTCACGTGTGAATTTCCACCCCTTTTCTAAGGTCTGTTGTTGTGCCCAGCTCATAGTGGTAAGTGCTAACAATAATAGAAGATTAATTTTTCTCATACGAATGTGTTCTTAAGATCTGTTGCCGATTATTAGTCTTAGACGCTACAAAATTAATAAAAAAAGAGGAAATAACAAAGTTAATTCTTAGTTTTTTTAGTCATCAGAGACTAACCACTAACCACTAGCTACTAAATTAACAATTAACAATTAACAATTAACAATTAAATTTTGTACTTTTGCCCCTTGTAATATTTCATTAGAAAGACCATGAACGAAATACGACATAACTGGACTGCCGAGGAGATTATCGCAATCTATAACAGGCCTTTGATGGACTTGCTCTATGAGGCCGCCACTGTGCATCGCAAGTACCACGACCCTAATACCGTGCAGGTTTCTACCTTGCTTTCGGTCAAGACAGGGGGCTGCTCGGAGGACTGTTGTTACTGCTCACAGTCGGCACGCTACCATACCGAGGTAGAGATAGAACCCATGATGAGCCTCTCCCAAGTGAAGGCACAGGCCTTGCGCGCCAAAGCCTCTGGAAGTTCACGTGTGTGCATGGGGGCAGCTTGGCGCAATGTCAAGGACGGCCCTGAGTTCGAACAGGTATTGGAAATGGTACGCACTATTAACAAATTGGATATGGAGGTGTGCTGTACGCTGGGTATGCTTACCGAAAATCAGGCCAAACGCCTCTCTGAAGCAGGACTCTATGCCTATAACCATAACTTGGATACTTCCGAGGATTATTATCAGGAAATCGTAACAACTCGTAGCTACGAAGACCGTCTCAAGACTATAGAAAATATACGTAAGACAAGTATCACTGTATGTAGTGGCGGAATTATCGGTATGGGTGAGGCCTTGGAGGACAGGGCTAAGATGCTCGTGGCACTCTCTACCCTTGACCCACAACCTGAGTCCGTGCCTATCAATGCGCTAGTACCTATCGAGGGTACACCTCTTGAGGAGCTACCTCCAGTGGATATCTGGGAAATGGTGCGTATGATTGCCACTGCCCGTATCGTAATGCCTCAGTCTCAGGTACGCCTTTCGGCAGGGCGTATGAATATGTCCCGCGAAGGACAAGCCTTGTGCTTCTTTGCGGGGGCTAACTCTATCTTTGCGGGGGACAAACTGCTGACCACTCCTAACCCCGATATCAAGGAGGATATGCACATGCTAGAAGTCTTAGGTATGCGTACCCAAAAGCCTTTTGAGAAACACCCGCAACCTACTACAGTGGAGGCAGCAGATTCTAAAATACCTGCCCTTGGTGAAAAACCCTAAGTGGTCAAGGCCCCAAAAAGTGAAAAAGCGAACAATAAAAAAATGAATAGTTAAAAGAGAAGAGTGAATAGTTGTTTTTCACGCTTCTCTTTTTGTTTTTCATTTAATTGTCTTCACTTATATAAAGTTTGCTACCTCGCTCACTACGTGGGCGGTAGCATGGGTAGAAGGGGAAGGCTTGTCGGTAAATTCAGCAATGATGGCCTCACGGAGTTTTTGAGCATCACCTATGGCCTCATCAGTAGCGATGCGATGGATAATCTGTAGGGTCGTGTTCTTACTGATAAGAATCACATTCCATAGGTTACCACTTACGTAGATTTGCTGCGTGATGTTATGCTCATACTCGGCATTGATATGCTCAATGAGCAACAGTTCGTAAGCCATTTTGTCCTGAGAGGTAGGGGCACTCGCAAGGCAAGCTTCTGAGGGCTGGTACGATCAAGCAGCAAGGTTAGGCGCTCATAAGCCTGTAGGCGCAAGGGAAGTGCCTCTTTTCGCAGGTCTTTTTGAAGGAGCCATTGCCTAGTGCTAGCCTCATTCTTAAAATGCTGTTGAAACAACAAGTAAGCTATCACGGCCACTATGACCGATGGTAAGCAGTAAGAGAGAATTTGTAATAACATTTTTTTATAATAGGGTTTTTAGGGGTTTAGCATGAAAGGATTATAGCTCCTCTAATAACATTTTTCTTAGGTTAAGCACGAGCAACAAGCTCACACCAAATATATTATTCACTATTCACTAATCACTAGTCACTAATTCGTGTATCCGAATCGTCTGAGCTGTTTCAGATCGGAGCGCCAGTTTTTTTATTGACTTTGACATAGAGTTCCAAGTGGATTTGCTTACCAAAGAATTTCTCCAAATCATAGCGGGCTTGTATCCCTACCTTTTTGAGGGCTTCGCCACGGTGACCTATGATGATACCCCTTTTGGCTCTCACGCTCAACCATGATGATGCTACGAATGCGAATGATCTCTCCGTCTCACTGAATGTCTCTGTCTCTACCTCTACTGAATAAGGAACTTCCTTCTTGTAATTGAGCAGGATTTTCTCACGGATAGTTTCATTGACAAAGAAGCGTTCAGGCTTATCAGTCAGCTGGTCTTTCGGATAGAAGGCAGGTGATTCAGGCAATAACTCCAAAATGCGATGGAAAAAGCGGCTCCACATTGAAGTTCTCCAAAGCAGAAATGGCATAAATCTCTCCCTTGGGCACTTTCTCCTGCCAATAGGCCAAGGCTTCCTTGACCGTAGCCTCATCGGAGCGGTCTATCTTATTGATTAACACAAGCACAGGCACCTTAGCTTGATTGATTTTCTTGAAAAATTCCTCGTCTTTGAGATCTTTCTCACCGATCTCTATCATATAGATAAGAATATCAGCGTCCTCAAAGGCATCTTTGACAAAGTCCATCATGGACGCTTGCAACTGGTAAGCAGGCTTGATGATTCCTGGGGTATCGGAGAAGATTACTTGAAAGTCTTCCCCGCTGACGATTCCAAAGATACGATGCCGTGTGGTCTGAGCCTTAGAGGTGATAATAGAAAGCCGTTCGCCTACCAAGGCGTTCAGCAAAGTGGATTCTCTACATTGGGGTTTCCTATAATATTTACAAATCCTGATTTGTGCATTTTTTTAAGTCTTGTAGGGGCGAATGGCAATTCGTCCTTTTAATGGCAATTTTTTTCTATGATAATTTACACTTTCTTCCCTTCGGGGGTTAGGGGATTACCCCTTTACATACACTAGTTCGTTTTTCTGATGACAATTCCTCCGCATACTGATACCCTCCAAGATGAAAGCCTTTGAGGTCTTCGGGGTCGGTGATCTGTTCTTGGGCAATGTAACGCGCCATAAGGCCTCGCCCTTGCTTGGTATAGAGAACTATGGTCTTGAGAGTGTCGCCGCGCCAGCTCTTAAAAGCCACATGTATGACTTTCGCCTTGAGCGCTTTGGTGTCTATCACCTTGAAGTACTCATCGCTGGCCAAGTGCACCAGAGTTTCCCCTTCCTCAAGTTCTTCATTCAAGGCGTGGGTGATTTTCTTACGCCAAAAATCATACAGGTTAGCCTGTCCTGCTACAGCGAGCTTGATGCCCATCTCCAACCGATAAGGGGCGATAAGGTCTAAGGGCTTTAGAATACCATAAAGTCCTGAGAGAATACGCAAAGAACCTTGTAGCCTAAGTACCTCCTCTTGGCTCAAGGACGAAACATCTAACCCCTCATATACATCACCATGATAGGTATAGATAGCAGGGCGTGCATTCTTCTGGGTAAAGGGAAGGGAAAGAGCTTGGTGATATTGCCAGCTAACGTCCGCCAGGCGAGGCGAAATATCCATCAGCTCCGCTAGTGTGGCAGGGGGTAGCTCCTTTAGCACCTTATATACCTGAAGGATTTCCGATTGGAAAAATCGCTTGGCTGGGCACTATAGCAGGGTAAGGCGAGTGACAGTCCATTCGCTTGGCAGGTGAAATAACTATCTTCACAGGAGTTTATTTAAAAAAGGCTTGCAAGTCGCTTAGAATACTCTGTCCTTTGTCTTGGTTATACCACTTTTGGAGATCTTCCTTGAACTCTGGGGTGAGTTTGCCATGCTCCTTCTTATAGGCTTCTACCATTTGGGTTGCTACCTTAGGGCGTGGTCCCCATACATGGAGCACCTCAAGGCTTTTGGGCATCGGCTATGATAAGAATTGGAATCGCTTTACCGCCATTGGTCAGATACTGGTTCATCAGCTCAGGGTTCTCATCACGAAGAACAATCTTAAGGTCAATAAGCGGGTTGCTTTTGGGCGATTTTAGCCAGTACTGGAACAATCTGCGCTCCATCGGCGCACCATGCCTCGGAAATCACCAGCCATAATTGGCCTTTGGCAATTTGCTTTAAAAGGAGCAAGCTCTTCAGGGGTAAACTCCAAGGTGTTATCAATGCGTTTTCATACGTTGGCGGTTGAGTTTGGTAAGAGATACCATAAACTCACTTTGATCCTCGCCTGTTGTTTTTTTCCTTCTAAGAGAAGACGGTCTATAAGGTGTTCAAACGCCTCATAGGATATAGCTTTGGGAAGACTATTTTTTTATCATGATAGTTTTTTTATTTTTAGAGTGCAGTGAATAACAACTGACTATTGAAAGGCAAAAAGTACGATATTCTAAGAGAAAAGTCAAGAAAAATAATTAGCTAATTTGTTCATGAACTAATCAGTGTAGCAGAAGTGGAATTGGCACAGGTTTAATTCAAGTATTTTTTTGCTTGATGTTACCAAGAAAAGATGTATCTTTGCAAGGACAAATGAAGAATGACAAATAAAGATATCAGTATGAAAAGTAGAAGAGCAGCACAACCTATACAACGCCTTACACGGCCTAAGAAGCTGATTGCTTTTTGGTTGGTATGGAGGTAAGTTTTTCACATTTAGGATGGCTTTTTGCCTCAGCTTCCTAATTGTCTGCATTATTGCGAACCTTTTGCAGGTTCTGGTGCAGTGTTGCTCAATAGAGACCCCTCACCTGTGGAAACTTATAATGATATAGATGGAGAGGTTGTTAATTTCTTTAAAGTGCTTAGGGAAGAAAAAGAATCTCTGATAGAGCAAATAGCATTAACTCCTTTCTCAAGGGAAGAATTTGGGGTGGCTTGTCAGTTAGATCCTAATCTCTCTAATCTTGAGAGAGCTAGGCGCTTTTACATTCGTGCGCGACAGGTAAGGACAGGACTGGCTCAGACAGCCTCTATCGGCCGTTGGGCAAATTGTAAAAACACAAGTAGGGCAGGCATGAGCGGGGTGGTAAGTCGTTGGCTTTGGTGGGGTAGAACAGTTGGACTTCATAGCCGAAAGGCTCTGCGGGTGCAAATAGAGAATCGTCCAGCCATAGATGCTATTACACTCTATGATAGCAAGCAAACTTTATTCTATTGTGATCCGCCTTACCTACATGAGACTCGTGGTGATACCAAAAGCTTATAGTTATGAGATGGATAATTATGATCATATAGAATTGGCCAAGGTTCTTAACACTATTGAAGGACTTGCGGCTATTTCCAACTACGAATGTGAACTCATGGAGGAATTATATCCTTCCAGTAAATGGACAAAAATTTATAGTCCTGAAAGAACCATTCATTCAACCAAGGATACCAGACAGGAAGTGCTTTGGGTGAATTATAATATAGAAGAATTGAAATCTAAAAAAATACCTATCCTCTTTTTTTCAGGCAATGAATAATATGACTCCTTTAGAGATTTTTAGAAAAGATATACCAAAGTGCCAAAAGAACACCCAGAAGAAAGCTTCCTTCAAGAAACTATAAGAGATAAGGTTGAGTTTGTTTGTAGATGCTATTCTAACAAAGCTCCTATTCGCTTTCTGATGTCATGCCTGCTTGCCAAGCTTGACCAACCTTCTATTGATATTCGTAAACCATATACAGGGATTGAAGGCAAAGACACCTATTCAGGTCGCTTCTATGATGAGAAATTTGTTGAACTATTAGTTCATAAATACAAATTGCCTTGCAACCCAACCACAGCTTATCTGACCCCCGCTTTTAGAAATCTGAACAGACCACTGACAACAGATCTTATACTTGTAGGCAGACCTAAAGAGGTGTATACCTACACCCTTGAAATCCTAAATATAATCCACTCAAGGGAAGAAAGCCCTGAGAATGTGCTACAGGAAATTATTCGTCTTCTACTCCTTATCAAAGCGGAAGATGAAAGGCGAATGAAACAATTAATAGCAGACCTGAAACAAAACCGAAGATTCTTTTGCCCCTGGCCAGTGAAGAAATTGTAACGCTACTGACACAACATTTAAGCTGCAAGGGAACCAGTCGCCTACCTGTTCTAATGGTTGCTTCTGCTTATCAAACCATTAAAGAACAAATAGGAGAAGAAAACAAACCCTTAGAGGATCACCATGCGGCTGATAAGCAATCAGGCTCCATCGGAGATGTTGAAATCCTACTAACTAGTGATAATAGGATGGTAACTTGTTATGAGATGAAAGATAAGTGTGTCACTAAAACGGATCTTGATATTGCTTTACAGAAACTTTCGACATCAGAACACAAGATTGATAACTATATCTTTATTACGACAGACACTATAACTCTTGAAGTGGCAGAATATGCAAAATCACTCTATGAAAGAACGGAGATCGAATTTGTTATTTTAGATTGTATAGGTTTTATACGTCACTTCTTACATTTCTTTCATCGTCAGCGGAATGATTTTTCTCAACATATACCAGTCCATGATTTTTGGCCGAGCCTATCAGTTCTGTTTCTCAGCCATTGAAAGAGGGCCTTCTTAGCTCTAAGACGAGCCGCAACAATAGACAAATGACAATGACCTTTAAAAAAATCAACCCTTGAGTATAAAGCGATTATTTAAGCATACAGCGATTTATGGGCTGGCCACAGTGATGCCACGGGTACTGAACTTGGTTCTGACACCTCTGCATACCAGCGCACAGACCCTTTCTCAGGCGCAATATGGCCTCTATCAGGGACTTTTTGCCTATATGATACTGGGCAATGTACTGCTGACCTATGGCATGGAAACGGCTTTTTTCAGGTTTATGAATAAGGGAGCGGACGCCCAAAAGGTCGCCTCCACGAGCCTTTTCTCCTTGACAGTGAGTTCGTTGGGCTTCTTGCTGGTGGGCTTGCTCTGTAGTGAGTATATTGCACAGTGGCTTAGCTATCCCGCTGCCTATATCCGCTATGCGATATGGATTTTAGCCTTGGACGCTCTGGTGGCTATTCCTTTTGCTTGGTTGCGCAATGCAGGGCAGTCGCTACGCTATTCACTGATTAAGATAGGCAATGTGGTAATCAATCTGGGGCTTAACTTGCTTTTTCCTGCTTTACCTGCCCTACTTAGAGCGACAAGGGTATGAGCTGCCTACCTTTACCTTTATCGCTGACAAGACCCAATACATTTTCATAGCCAATCTTATAGCTAGCTTACTGACTTTCCTCTATATGTTGCCACTCTATAGGCGGGTAGGCTTGCAGTGGGATCGAGCACTGTGGCGAGAGATGATTGCTTACGCCTTTCCTGTATTGATAGCGGGGATTGCTTTCTCGGTCAATGAAGCTTTTTGACCGCGTTTTTTTATCCGTATGCTCTACCCCGCCGATCAGGCCGATGCTGTGGTAGGTCTATATGCGGGTTGTTATAAGATGGGGGTCTTTATGACACTCTTTATTACCGCTTATAAGCTAGGAGTGGAGCCGTTTTTCTTTTCCAATGCTGCTGATAAGAATGCTCCTGCGACCTATGCAAAGGTAACTGAGTATTTCTATTTTTTTGCAGGGGGGATACTGCTGTTTGTTTGCGTATATATAGACCAACTCAAGTGGTTGCTGATTCCTAACAAAGCCTATTGGGAGGGACTCAAGATTGTCCCTTTTGTACTGATGGCCAATCTATGCTTAGGGCTATACCATAGCATGTCGGTTTGGTACAAGGTAACCGACCGTACCTACTGGGGTGCGCTGATTTCCGTAGTAGGAGGGGCGATTACAGTGGTGGCCAACCTTAGCCTTTATTCCGCTGTGGGGTTATATGGGAGCCGCCGTAGCAACCTTCTTAGCCTATGGGGGTATGATGTGCCTATCGGGCTGGCTTGGGCAACGCCAATACCCTGTTCCTTATAATTGGACACGCATCGGTGGCTTCTTAGGGCTATCGGTAGCCTTTTTCGCTCTTGTATTTCTATGTGTTGAACAGAAATATATGGATAGGAAGTGGCCTTTTTCGTCCTTTATACCATTGTAGCCATCAAATTAATGATAAACTCTAAACTAATCACTAACCACTAATCACTAACCACTAACCATTAACAACTAAAGACTAAAAAAATGGAAATAAAAAAATCATCAACCGTTCAGGGCATGCATTGCCCGCGTATCAGACCGCAAGCTCGGCAGGGGTCGACTTAAGGGCGCACCTTGAGCAAACCGTTATTCTTGAGCCTATGCAGCGCAAGCTTATTCCTACAGGGCTTTATATAGAACTGCCAGAGGGCTATGAGGCACAGGTGCGTCCGCGTAGTGGATTGGCGCTCAAGCATGGGATTACCGTGCTGAACTCACCAGGAACTATAGATGCTGATTATAGAGGGGAGATCTCTGTCTTGTTGATTAATCTCTCAGCTGAGCGCTTCGAAGTGGCCAACGGAGAGCGTATCGCCCAAATGGTCATCGCCAAGCATGAAGTAGCGCAATTTGTTCTCGTAGAGGAACTTTCCCAAACAGAACGTGGCATAGGAGGCTATGGAAGTACCGGAAAAAAATAAGAGAAAGACTGTTCTACCACTTTTAGAAACAGCCTTCCCCTTTTCTTGTATGAAAAAAATGCACTTAAATTTCTTTCAAGTTTTTTTAGTGAATAGTATTACCTTTTCATTTACTATCTCCTAGGGAGATAAAAAGTTAATATTATGATTGTTTAGTTGTCTTATGAATGTTTAGAGAGATAAAATCTAGTTGCTTGTTTCACGAAAAATCCTACAAAGGCGACTGACTCCTAAAGGACAATAAATAAAAGGTAATGGTTCACTATTTCATTCTACTGGTATATTGGTTAATCTGAGAATTGCCAATGAGTGTTTCATCTTTTTTTGCTTTTTCAATTAGAGAGGAGAGAGAAGTCTCTTTTTGAAGGAGACTTATCTCCTTACTCTAATCTAAAAATAAAAAAACACAAAAAAATCTAATTACTATATAAAGAGATGAAAATGTTTTTACTATATAGTTGCGCTCTCAGCAAAAGAAATAAGCACCTTGTCCTATAATTAGGTATGGGCTTTTTGGGTTTAGTTTTTTTCTCCATGGAGCGAAGGTGCTTTATTCCTCACTGTCTAAAAATAAAAAAACGCAAAAAAATCTATTCTTTAGAACATAAAAAGAAATGTGTCTTAAAACTTATAAAAAGTACTCTTTCTTTCTGTTTGACAATGCAAAGGTAGTGCTTTTTTTGTACTTGTCAAGAGGAAAGCACGTTTTCGTGCATGAAGTGTAGATATTTGTGCACGAATGGTAAAAAGTGGACGTTTCTAGCTTTCAGAAGTGAGTAATGGCCACTGTTCACGAGATACTTGAATGCGTAAGCCGCCTTCGAGCCATAAGAACGGACGGTTCATACGCAGTATATATGCGCGGTTGACAATCGCCTTTCGGGTATTGGCGACAAAGATAGAGAGTTGGTGATCCACACAGAAGCGATGAATTTCCTCCCAGGTTTGTTTCAGTTGTATGGTCTGTCCAGATATGCAGTGGAGCACCTTCAGGCGTGGGTTTTCCTCGTCCTGCAAAATACAAAGAATCTGTTTGGGAAAGATACGCACTTGTTGCTTGAGGTAGTTTTCTATGAAAACAGGGGACTCCTGCTCTCCCTCGGCTAGGGCTTCTGCCTCGGCTATATACTGGGTGAGGTTCTCGGTAAGTTGCTGAAAAAAATAGGCTTAACCAGGTATTTCTTGACCAAAGGAAATTCATTAAAGACGATTTGTGGGATTTCGGGGTTTTCTCTTGGTAGCCTGTAAAAAGATAATATAAGGGTATAGCCCGAACTCTGGTGAATATGGGTAAGGATAGGGTAGGCATTGCCCCCGCGAATACTCCAGTCGGAGAAGATAAGGTCAGGGCGATGGGTGTCTATTAGGGTGATGGCTTCCTCTAGGCTGTCTGTAAAGGGAACAGCCTTCCACTGGAGAAACTTCTGCATACGGGCTGAGATGTTCTTCCAGATGCTCTTGTCATCTTCTATAACGAGGAACTTAAAGGTTGATTTTTTTCATAATTAATTGATTTTTTTGAGTTGTATTATAGTTACAGTGCCTGGGTACTTGGGGTCGTCTTTGTCCTTGTCAGCCATGGAGATGGTGATGGCATCATCAAAAATGCTTATCCAAGATTCTAAGGATACGCTGTATGTTCTTTAGTCCTGTGCCATGTCGCTGTACCCCTGCATATTTCTTGGAGGCTGCCACTCCTACGCCATTGTCGGAGATACTGATGCCGTATATATTGGCACGTTCCCAGAAGGCAATGCGCAGTAGCTGAGGAGGCTCTGTCCTGTGTCTGAGTCCATGTAGCAGGGAGTTTTCCACAATCACTTGTAGGATTCCCATAGGCATACGATAGTCGGAGGGATAGCCTCTATATTCTCAATCTGTACTTGCAAGTCGGGCAGGAATATCTCCCGCTGTATGGCAATGGTATTCTCGGTGAGCTTCCATTCCTGATTAAAAGGAATGAAAGGGGTTTGCTCTTGGGAATAGCGGTGCATGATCGAGATATTCTCTCCTATATGGGAGATGATACGCTCTGCATGTGGGTTGTCATAGAGTTCTGCCCCAAGACTATTGAGGGCATTGAGCATAAAGTGCGGACGGAATTGCTTACCGAGGTTGCTTATGGTAAGCAGTGCAATTTCCCTATCTTGCCTATCCATACGCCTCATGTTGTAGAGTAGATAAAGCCCTGTAGAGGCAGGAATGAGAAGCATCACCAACCAAAAATAGCTGTTCTGCCAAATAGAACGCTTCACATGGATGGGATATTTCAGCACGGTATAAGTTCCATCGTTTTGGCAAACGGTTAGTGAGAAGATATAATCGCCTGCCGAGAGGTTTTGATAGCGGTATTCGGTTTCGGTGGTAAGGCTTCCTTGCGCTATAGCCCCCTCTCGGCTATCCCTACAAAGGGAAGGAATCACATAACGAGGCAGATTGTCCTTGCTCTGGTAATGAAGCTGTATCTCAAAGGAATTTTCATTGACCTCCAAGGAGATAGGGTCATCTACACGAGACTTATAAGTGTTCTTACCGGTGTTGATGGTCAGGGTAGGCTCCACTTTGAAATTGGCCAAAGAGAGCCATTGGGCAATATCCCAACGGAAAAAGCATATTGGAGGAGGCAAACCATATATGGTCGTCCTTGGGGTTACTGGCTACACAAGTACGCTCCAAGGGGTCTTGTAGGTTCAGTGCATAGGGGTTCAGGTAGCGCACATTGGCTTTGCCTCTGGCAAATTCGCTCAGGGAGACAACAAAGAGCTTGTTGGTTACCCCTACAATAAGGTAGTCCCGCCACTGGTGCAGAAACATAATAGGACGGTCATTGCCTAGCAAAAGAGGGTGTTCCAGAAGGTGAAAGTCCGTCTTATCCACTTGCTCTCGATCAGAAGGGGTGTAGTAATAGAGTTGGCCTTTTTCACTGCCCAGCCATAACATGCCATGAGAGTCCGACAGTAGGGTATAGCCCCTAAGGGGGATTGTTGCTTGTCATACAGAAGTGTCTGCGCCCTATTGGTGCGTGGGTTATAGTGGGCAACCCCTTGCATAGAAATTGTCCAAATGTGCCCCTGCTATCTTGAGCAATACCCTGACAGTGGTTAAGGGTCAGGCCTTGCTTCTCGCCAATAGATTTCCAAGGGATTTGCCGCTGCTCTAGCTGTGCCAAAGGCTTGTAGGCCAGTCCATAATCTTGTACATCGGTATAGAGAACTTGCTCGGCAGAGAGAAAGTTGAAATGAGAGACAATGGTGTCGCTCACCTTGGTATAACTCGTTGGCGACTCAAAGAGGAATAACCCCTTATGAGCACTATTGAAGAGTACTTTTTCTCCTATGGGAAGCGCGCCATAATTTATCTGTAAGGTCTTAAGCGGACTCTTAATAAGTTTGTCCTGATCAATCACCGAAAAACCGCCGTTGTAGCTACCTGCCCATAGCTTGCCCGAAGGGGTTAGCGCAAGACCAAAAAGACGGTCAGTATTGGTGTCATTATACAACCTCGGATAGGTTTTCAAGTAGGTAAATAGGCGCGTAAGCTGGTTGTTGCTGCCCAGGTATAGACTTTTGGAATCCTCTGAAAAAAAGCCTTATGGTAGGCCGACTTGATAGTGGTGGTAACCGATATGGGTTCTAAATCTTTTTCTAAATCATACAATATCAGTTCGTTGCTATCATTGTAGAGGTAATAGCGACCAAAAATTCTTGTTCTCATTCCTATTCGGTGGCAAAACTTTTGCTCGTTAGTGTATGAGCATAGCGGAAAAAGCCCATCGTTTTCGGGTTTGATAAAGTAGAAATCTCCTATCGAACGCATATAGATGGGGGTAAAAGACCATGGGTATACCTGAGCCTCTCCCCTTGGGAGCAAGCACTTGATATCGGTATAGTTCTCCCCTAATACACAACGATAAGGAACACTATTGACCGAGAGCACATACACATAGTGGTGGTGTTCCTCCAATTCCTGAAAATAACGCCCATCATAGCTCATCAGCTTAAACGATGCTTCTGATGGGGCAATAGCGGTGAAGTAGATCAGCTTGTCTATCAGCACAAAATGGGAATAGCGTGCCCCTACATACCCTACTTTTTGCGGTAGGAGCTGTTCATAAGTACTCCCTGTATAGATGCTCTTGCTAAAGCCGAAAAAGAGCCTATCTTGTAGCTTGTATTTCTTGAGAAACACCCCCACATCTTCTCCTTTGAAATACTCCTCTACCTCGGTATTGTGCAGAGCATACAATAGATTCTCCTCGGGAGAAAAAGTAGCTCCCCTCATCACTTACCTGTAAGGGTTGGTTAATGTTGAAGAAATCCTTACCAATACTATATTGGTTATACTGCAAAAGCTCTATGCTCCCACAGCGGTTGTGCTAAAGCTAGAGACGTGCAAAATAAAAAACATAATGATAAGAAAAACTTCATGACAAAAGGTGTATCTTTTTGGTTTCTAATGAGTTGTATGTGAAAAATGTTTTTTTACGACAAAAGGTGAGCCTTGTGGCAAAAAAATACAAATTTAATTGTTAATTATTAATTGTTTATTGTTAATTATTTTTCTTTTATTAGCCATTGGTAAATACACTCACTTGCTAATTGACAAATTATCATTACTTTTGCCCCCTGAAATATGATGCGATGAAGCAATTACTCTTCTTATTGGGGCTGCTCCCTTGGGCTACTGCCTGTTCACAGATGCTCTTTTTCAGAGAATCTCACCATGAAGGTGGATAGTACCAAAAACGCTACAAGGGACGTTTTTTCCCCGTTTTGGACTTTTAAAACTGAAAAAGAAAATGTACTTACCTTCAATGGTACTTCCAACCTTAATCTGTTAATAAAGCGCAACAGACTTGTCAATCTCATTAGCAAATTTGAGTTCTCTGCCTATGGGGATAGGGTGCTGGTAAGTGGCGGTTATGTGCATATGGAATATCGTTATCTGTTAGACCATGCCTTTGAGGTGTATCCTTATGCAGAGTCCCAATGGGCTGAGAGTAGGGGTATGAAAAACAAAATTTCCACAGGCCTACAATCACGCTATAGACTCCTTAGTACAGAGGCCTCCCTGATGTTTGCCAACGTAGGTTTGTTCTATGAGTATGAGCAATGGCAATATCCCGACTTGGATAATTATGCCTATAGTCGTAGTATCAAAAGCCACTTATCACTTAGTTATAAGCTTCAGATAAGTACCGGTTGGGAACTTACCACTACAGTCATTCATCAGACCAAACCCGATAGCTCGTTCGAGCAGGCGCGTTATGGTGGGGGAGTAGACCTAAAATATAGCATCAGCCCTGCCATAGGTATCTACGGTATCTATAGGCTTATCTATGATACAGCCCCTATTGTCCCTATAAGAAAGGCCTACAATGCGGTAGAGACAGGGCTTAGTATTTCTTTCTAATTAATAGATTAGCAAATAAACGTATTAATATTTATGTTTACCATTCCTTACATTGAAACCGAAGAAAGATTTTTCTATTTGGATGTATTCCTAAAATTGCTTTTAGGATTGTTGGCTCTGGCACTGATTATCAACAAGTCAGGCAAGGGCAATCTGGCACCGACCTCCGCCATGGATCAGGTACAGAACTACGTACTAGGGGGAATCATCGGTGGGGTGATCTACAGCCCTGCCATTACCCTATTCCAGTTTGCTATCGTCTTGGCTATCTGGGCTTTTTCTTATCATTGGCTTGCGCAGGCTCAAGACCAAGAGCCTTATGTTCAGGCATTTTATAGATGGGGCAGCTGTGATTGTCATCAATCGTGGTAAGATAGATATAGCCGCCTGCAAGAAGGCCAAAATCACCGCGCATGACCTTGCTTTTTAAGCTCCGCAAGCAAGGGGTCTATTATATCCGAGATGTCAAGCGAGCCGTACTAGAACAGAATGGCGAACTCATTATCATACAAGCAGGCGAAGAGAATCCCAAATACCCTATCATCACCGATGGTATTATCCACAAGGGCGTGTTAGAAGATGTCGACAAAACCGAAGAATGGCTATTGGAAGAGCTTCAAAAGCAAGGCTATAACAGCGCCTTCGAAATCTTCTTAGCAGAATACCACAACGGAGAAATATGGGTTGTAAGCTGATTGGTTAAAGAACAAAAAGCGCTGCGCTGATTAGGTAAAGAGCAAAAAAAGTCAATTTGGTAAAGTACAAAAAGGATTAATGAGGAAAAAGGATAAAATGCTCATCAGCTCATTATCCCCTTGACTTTTTCCTCCAAAAATGTTGTATCTTTGCCCCCTAATCACTGTTCACTAATCACTGTTCACTAATCACTGTTCACTAATCACTAATCACTGTTCACTAATCACTAATCACTGTTCACTAATCACTAATCACTGTTCACTAATCACTGTTCACTAAAAAGTATGGTTATCGTAGATTTTGCCCTTGAAAAATATCCCTTTATTGTCGCCACAGGGGTAACGCTTATTGTCTATTTCGTGGTTAAGCGCTTTGCCGATTCCTTAGTGACGAAAAATGGGAGCCAAGTCAGAATTTCCCAAAGCACGTACCCAGCTAGTCAAAAAGTATATTGATGTCCTACTCGTGGCCCTGCTCCTTTTGGTGCTCATCTCTATTTGGGGGGTAAAGCCCGACCAGATATTCCTCTTTATCTCCTCTATACTCACCGTAGTAGGGGTGGGCTTCTTTGCCCAATGGTCTATACTGAGCAATGTAACGGCAGGAATCATCCTCTTCTTCTCTTTTCCTTTCAAAATAGGCGACAGAATCCGTGTTATGGACAAGGATTTTTCCTATAGAGGCCGAGATCAAGGACATCTGCTCTTTCTATACGCTGCTCAAAACCGATTCAGGAGCGCAAATCTCCATACCTAACAACCTTTTTATTGCAGAAAGCCATTGAGATTATAAAATGAAACTACAGATACAATACACAGCCAACCCCGCCATTATCAAGCTCGAAGCCCCAGAGGTCTTAGTCAAGGGCAATTACCAATATGAGCGTGACACACCTGTCACAGACTCACCTCTGGCTCAGGAGCTCCTGCAACTGCCCTTTGTCAAGACGGTTTATTTCTCGGCCAATTTCATTGCCTTGGAGGCCTTGCCGATCATCAAGTGGGAGGACGTGGCTCAGGAAGTCGCCCAAGAGGTGGAGAACTATCTTTCGGCAGGTCGCCCTATTATAGGCGAAGCATCTGCCCCTGAAGAAGCACCTGCACCAGCCAAGCGTATTCCTATTACAATCTATGTAGAGAGTACCCCCAACCCTATGGCTATGAAGTTTGTAGCCAACAAGAAGCTCGTCAGCCGTGTGTACGAATATAAGTCCCCCGAAGAAGCGGCAGAGTCGCCTTTGGCTACCGAACTCTTTAAGCTGCCTTATATCAAGGAAGTGTTTTTTGATAGTAATTACATTTCTATCATTCGCCAACCCAGAGTATTATGGGAAGATATTATGATGGAACTAAGGGAGTTTTTTTGCGCTTGTATCTTATGGAAGGGAAACCAGTGGTGAAAGTCTCCGTAACAGAGCAGGATAGGCCTAAGGGCTTACCGTCCTTGGGCGATGTGTATTCGAGGAAGATTGTCGCTATTTTTAGACCAATACGTAAAAGCCTGCGGTCTCCAGCGATGGCGGCAATATACAGTTTGTCAGCTATGACAAGCAAAACCAAGTAGTTAAGGTACTCCTCCAAGGTGCCTGCAATGGCTGTCCCTCCTCCAAGCGTACCCTCAAGCAAGGCATAGAAACCATTCTACGCGAGATGATGAAGAACGAACAAATCACCGTAGAAGCAGTGAACTAATTTAGTGAATAGTGAAAAATGAAAAGTGAAGAGTTACTAACCACTCTTCACTTTTCACTCCTCACTTTTCACTTATTTAATGGATGCCTCATAGATACCCTCTATAGAATCAGCAAGGGTTTTTGTTGAACTCAGCATCGGATTGTTGTGCAGAAAGGCCTTCGGAGAGTGCGCGGGAGAAGCTGGCGATCACACCATGGTTCTTAGCGAGGATCTCATTGGCTTTTTCGCGAGAATAACCGCCAGAAAGGGCTACAACACGTACTACCCTAGGATGCTTAGTAAGAGGTTCGTAGAAGTTAGCTACAGTAGGGAGGGTGAGCTTAAGCATCACATCGGAAGTGGCAGGAAGTTTGTCTAAGTGTTTAAGGATTTCCTCACGAAGAATAGCCTCTGCTTCGGCTTTGTCAGGAATATTGATATCTACTTCAGGCTCAATGATAGGCACCAATCCAGCAGCAATGATTTGAGCGGCTACTTCGAACTGTTGGTCTACGATGCGGGCGATACCTGCTTTGGAGGCTTTCTTTACTACCGAACGCATCTTGGTACCGAATACATGGTGTTCGTTGGCTCTTTTGAGTAGGTCAGCTAGGTTGCTGATAGGCTTCATTAGCTGTACACCATCTTCGTCTAAGTTTTTCAAGCCCTTTATCTACTTTTTAGGAAAGGAAGGATATGTTTTTCTTCCCAAAGATATTCAGCGGTGTATTTGCCGTCAATCTTGTTATCCATAGTTTGTTCAAAGAGGATAGCCCCAAGGATTTTTTGGTCATTGAAGGCAGGACTCTTGATAATGCGGGTACGCATCTGGTGGATAAGGTCGAACATTTCGGCATCATTCTTGTAGGCGCTTTCCTCTATACCGTAGAGTTTCAAGGCTTTAGGAGTACTTCCTCCACTTTGGTCAAGGGCAGCGATGAAGCCTTTGCCGTTTCTCATTTTTTTCTATTTTTTTCTTTCATGATAAGTAAATATTTAAAAGAACTTATTGGCACCGACCAACAAGCATTAGATTTATGATGACACAAAAAAATACGATTTTTTTCGCTAAAAAAACCAAAGATTTTTTTCATTTTTTTCACTTTTTCATTTTTTTCACTTTTCACTCTTCACTATATTGCATACGTCCTTCTCTTCGCTGACAAGCGAGAGCTTCTTATCTGTATATTTGTAGCAGTACTTCCGATTTTTTTGTCCTTGAAGTAGTAATAGGTAGGAGTTGCTTTGTAGGAGAGATATAGGGTCATATCCTTAGTAGCGCCAACAAAGCTAAGGCCCCTATGCTGGCGCGTTTCTTGCAGCTCGTGCCTATAACAATGGAGCTTGTAGCTCCCATAAAGAGCCAAAGGCTCTACTATTATAGTCAAACAGAAATGGTTTACGAAAAAAATTAGCATGAGCAGGTGTAGGGGCTAATGGCAATTAGCCCTTGAAAAAGAGCAAATTAGGAATGAATCCCTTGCCTTATTTATTCGTATTTTTATTCGCATTTTAAATATGATTGACTATATAATATAGTTACTGACTTCTTTGTAGGTCAGATTCTTCCCACTTAAATAGCGTGGTTTTTATGAAATAGGGTCGTATCAATACTTTGAAAATGAAAGCATTCTGATGCTGAATTTTTCTGATTTTTATGGTATAAATATACTTGTCATAAGCGCTAAAAAAATTTCATCTTTATGCTGTGCAAAAATCATCTTCTTTGAAATCATTATTCCAACAACAACTTGTACTTACTACCAATTCAACTTTTTTTGAAGCAAACTATCCTTAAATAGAAATCTTTTTTTGAGATAATACCTTTATAAAACCTTCTTTTTTTCCTCAATCTTAGTGATATAGAGACTATCATTATTGGGGAAAATTTCTAAATCTTTGTAAGCATTGAATCTTTTTTTGAATATCCTTAATCGTAGATGCGCCTAATACAAACGATTTTTTTCATTGATAAATCCCTTACATAAGCCTTTATGACGCATTCTTACGCACGATAAAAAAATGTAAATGGAATCAAGATACATATGGCTATAATTATTTTTTTCTACTTGAAATCTCCATTATATGTTTTTTTGGGTTGTACCCTCCGCCAGCGCAAACTTTTCACGCTTCACTATTATATCTTGTAGCTCCCATAAAGAGCCAAAGACTCTACTAAAAAGTAGGCACGAGCTGCAAGAAATGTGCCAGCAAGGGCATGGCATTAATCATTAATCATTAATGGCATTAACCATTATAATGGCTGAATTCGTCCCGCCAAAGCCGAAGGAATTAGATAGAAAAGCGCGTATAGGCTGTTGGGTAGTTTGGGTGATGATATGGAGTTTTTTTGAGAGTCTTCATCAAGTGCTTCTATATTGATGTTCGGGGCGATAAAGTCGTGTTGCATCATCAGGATAGAATACACCAGCTCACTGGCGCCTGCCATCCAGCACTCGTGCCCTGTCATGGACTTGGTAGAGCTTATGGGAGTCTGGCTGCCAAATAGTTGGTAGATAGCCTTTGCCTCATTGGCATCGCCTACAGGGGTGGAGGTGGCATGGGCATTGATGTAGTCTATGTCCTTGGCTTGCAGATGCGCATTGGCCAAGGCTCGTGCCATAGCGGTGGCAGGTCCCTCTACATTGGGGGTGGAGATATGCCCGCCATTGGAGGAGAAGCCGTAGCCCACAATCTCGGCTAAGATAGGCACGCCACGTCGCTGCGCACTCTCATAGGTCTCTAAAACAAGCGTGGCAGCTCCTCCACTGGGTACCAGTCCGTCACGCCCTGCATCAAACGGGCGGGAGGCCTGCTGGGGGGTGTCCTCGCGAGTGGAGAAAACCCCTAAGCCATCAAAGCTGCCCATACTGTATTTGTTAGTCTCCTGTGCCCCTCCGCATAGGATAACTTCCTGCATGCCACTTTGCAAGAGCAGATAGCCCAAGCCTACTGCATGGGAGCCGCTGGCACAGGCCGCACTGATGCTCATATTAACCCCTCTAAGACCAAAAAGGGTGGAGAGGTTCATCGTTACGGTAGAGTTCATTGTACGAAAGACCGCCCCAGAGCCTACAAGGGTGGTATCGCCCTTCTCGCGTATCTTGTCATTGGTAAGGATCACCGATTCGGCTACACTGTCATTCCCTGTAGAGGATACCCACTTCTTGGGCTTTGAGAAAGTCAGGGTCTATACGAGCCTGAGAGAGGGCTTCCACGGTAGCCATATAAGCATATTCGCTCTCTTCTCCCATGGAGATTCGCTCCCGCCGCCCCAATACGCCCCTTGAGCTGGGGGCAGGCACATAGCCAGTCAAGGCAGAACGATAACCGTATGCCTTGCGCTCAGGATCAAAGATGATCCCCGATTTCTCTTCATATAAGGCGTCTCTTACCGCCTCTACAGATGTACCTATACAGGAATAAATCCCCATACCAGTAACCACAACACGATGACTCATAATAAGTGAAAAGTGAAGAATGAAAAAGTGAAAAGTGAAGAATGAAAAGTGAATAGTGAAGAATGAAAAGTGAATAGTGAAAGGAGAGTTATTCACTATTCACTTTTCACTATTCACTTAATAAATTCTTCAATCTGGCTTTTTACCTTTTTTTCCAAAGTTTGTCAAGGGCATATTCGCCAGCCCATGCCACATGGGGGTGAGCAGCACTCTGGGGTGAGCGGCTAGTTTCAGTAGGGGATCACCAGCCACAGGGGGTTCGCTCTCGAATACATCGGTGGCAAAGCCCAGTAGTTGCCCTGCTTCTAGCGCCTCATACACGGCTTGAGGATCTCACCACTGCGCCACGGGCAACGTTGATTACTAGAGGCTTGCGCTTCATTTTGGCAATAGTACGAGCCGAGATAAGGTGGCGAGTCTCCTCTGTCAAGGGGGTGTTGAGCGAGATGACATCACTCTGAGCCAAGACGGTGTCAAAGTCAGTATATTCCGCGTTGCGGGGTGCTTTGCCTTCACGCTCCGCCCAAAGTACACGCATACCGAAGGCTTTAGCACGCTCAGTAATGGCTTTACCAATATTTCCAACCCCTATAATCCCCAAGATACGGGTATGTAAGGCTAAAATAGAGGGTTCGGTAAGGCAAAAGCGCCCATCGGCCTGCCAAGAGCCGTCCGCTACAGCGGTATGGTAGGGTTTCAGTCCTCGCATAGCGGCCAAAAGTAGCATAAAGAAGTGCTCGGCTACACTCTCGGTGGAGTAGCCCACTACGTTCTTGACTTCTATACCACGTTCCCCAGCAGCAACCTTGTCTATATTGTCGGTGCCGGTGGCAGTAAGTTGGATAAGCTTTAGCTGTGGGAGCTGCTCCATATGTTCTTTGCCTATTTTCACCTTGTTGGTGATGGCAATATCCGCCCCTTCCAAGTGGCTTACCACTTGGTCGGGGCGGGTACTTTCATATACTACCCATTGGGTAACCCCTTCTGGAACAGTTAGTTCCATTTGGGAAGATAGTGTATTTCTATCTAATATAACTGCTTTCATTAGTTCAATACGATATGATATTGTAAGATAAAGACACCCTTGCGGCTATCTACTTCTTTCTGTAGGTTATACACAGGGCGGTTTTTGGTAGCAGAAGCTGAGCTTGTTGCTGTGTCCTTTGAAGAAAAACATTCACACCAAGGTCATAAGCGATCATAGGGTCTTTTAAGCCCGTCAAACTTGGAGTATTGAATACCAAAGTTAGGCTGTATGCGCGCATTGCAATTTTCACTCTTACCTAAGAGATATCCCCTAATAGGCAGAAAGTACTTCCTGTCCCCATCATAGGATAGGCATTACCTCCTCCGTTGAAATAACCAGTAGCACCTGCATCGGCTACGTTGTTATTACCTACATTTCTTACATAATCACGACCAAAAATCGGTGAAATAGTAACCTGCATTGACCGTAATAGCATCATTACGCTCGGAAAGAGGAGTATCTAAGAACACTTCAGCAGAGAAATTCTTGTAATCATAGTACTTAGGTACACCACCTTGTAGTTCGCTCATCATATCCTTTTGATATACACCCCCAAGGAGAGGTTCAATACCTTTTTAGCACCTACATAAGTACCTGCTGTATAAGGAGTTTTGTTACTTTCTTTCTCCCAAAAAAATCGTATTTGAGGTGTCCAGAATACTGTTTGTGAGGAGCGTTTTTGGCATAGCCTACAACTCCTTCTTTTCTCAGCAGTGGTAACGGCATAGGGACTTTTGATGGTAAATACATAACTTAGGTTTTGGATTTGTCCTTTAGCGAATCCCCCAAAGCTACGTACTGCATCGTCGTTCATATTCACGGTAAAGAGAGGGAAGGCAGGCCCATCCAAGCCCATCATGCTACCGCTGGCCTTCATAGCGTTACGGCTACCATTCCATCCAAACTTACCCAAACCAACGGTGAACCTCAGGGGCAAATTGGTAGTCGGCATAGAGGTCAAGGATGCCGATTTTGTCTTTGGCTTTGCTGGTAAAGTTGTAGTTGTTACCTCCGAAAAGTCCATATACATAGACCCTTGGGGTGAGTTGACCTTGCACGCCTATACGCAAGCGGCGGATAGAGACATCGGTAATACGGCTTACCCCAGATCCATTGACCATGGTGTTGGGGTTGGCATCTATGTATCTTGCCCAAATGGTAGCCGATACATTGGCCTTGATGTAGGTCTTGCCGTCCTCACTAAGGTTTTTTTCTGAGGTTCTCTTGGCTCCACATCAGTGAGGGAGCAAGCGCTAAAAGTAGAAATAATCTTTTCATATGTGTTTTTATTTAGGGTTATAGATTCAACTGTCAGTTATCAGAGGTCAGTTCAGACTACTGACCTCTGACCACTGAGGATTACTGATTTAAGTTTCGCAAGTTGTTTTTTTAGGTTGCTATTGAAATTGCAAGTAACTGATAAACAATTATTTGTAAAAACCTCCCCACCCCTCCAAAGGGAAAAGTCCGCGAGAGCGGAGTATGTGTCTTTAAGGGCGTTGAAATGGTCTAATTTGTTTATTAAATTAGAAAATTTCTCTTTATAACTTATTGAACCTCTATCACTTACTTTCACATACTCGCTTATGCGACTTTCCCTTGAGGGGGTAGGGGGATGTTTTGAGAATCAGTTGATTACAGAGCTTGCGAAGCTTAAGTTACTGATTAAAAAGTAAGATCAGCAGCACTTTCGTACACGATTTGTCTAATATCAGTTTTTTGTACCTGTTTTCTTGTCGGTTTTTTTGTATAGGTTTTGAATGTACCTTTTACGGTAACTTCTTGTCCTTCTGTCTCAAGTTTGGTTCTGACTTCTTGAGAGAGGGTTTTTTTCGTAATCCCTTACATAGAATTGGATAAGGGTACCGTCGGAGAATTTGAAATAAGATCTCTTATGTTTATTTTTCTACTTGTACAGTAATCGTACCATGGACTTTCACTACTTTTTTTCTTCTTGAAAGTCATTCACAGTAGCTGTGGAGGCTTCCAAAGTGACTACAGGTTGCTCTGGTTTGGGTTCAGGTTTTTGCTTCGGGAGTTTTTACCAAAAGTAAGGTCTGCCTCTTTTTTTCATAAACGATTTCCTTAACAATGGAACCATCTTTGAGTTTGTAATCAGTGAAAGTACCTACTACAGTGAGTTCTTGACCTGCGATTTTGAGTTTGTTTTTCCCTCTTCAGTAAGAGCATCAAAGGTTTTCTTAGGAGCAAAGATTTGGATGAGTGTATTGTCAGAGAATTTGAAATAGGACTTGTTTCCTTCAATGACAATATTACCATGAAGTTTTTACAACTTTTCCTGCTTGATAGTCATTTACAGTAGCGGTGGAGGCTTCCAAAGTCACTACAGGTTGCTCTGGTTTTACCTCAGGAGTTTTTACCAAAAGGTAAGGTCAGCTTCGCTTTTTGTAAAGGATTTCCTTAACAATGGAACCATCTTTGAGTTTGTAATCAGTGAAAGTACCTACTACAGTAAGCTCTTGTCCCACTGTTTTTAAGTTTTTTTGGTGGTCTCTTCTTTCAAATCTTTGAATGTAGGAGTAAAAGATTTGCACCAAAGTTCCATCACTGAGCTTAAAGTAAGATCTATCATTGTTTACTTCGGCGATTTCTCCATGGAGTTTTACTTTCTCCTTTTTGTCTCGGTAGCTCTCATAGTCGGCTACTTTTTAGGTCTTTTGCCTCTAGGGCAGTTGCTGGCTTATCCTCTGGCTTGTCTGTCGGTTTGTTGGGATCCACAGGCGGAATGCCATTCTTATCATCCTTACTACAGGATGCTAATAGCCCAAAAAGAAAGGGCTAATAAAAAGTAACTTTTTCATGTCGTTATAGTATTTAAATTGTTGTTAATTGTTAGTGCGAATCATACATACCCAGCTCCAAGCATTCACTGGATTTGCTTTTTACCCACATACCCAGCTCCAAGTATTCGCTGGCTTTACTTTTTCATTTTTCATTCTTCACTGTTCACAGTTCACTGTTCACTCTTTTTTTCTATTCCCTTTATATCATTGATATAGAACTGAGGGTTGTTGTTGTACATGGTCAGTACCCTGTGATACGCAAAATGACCAGCGGGTACGTGGTCTTTGATATAAGCGGCGTAGCTACTGGTAAGGAAGGGAGTGTACCTCCTGCCTTATCGGTGAGTGTGTAAGTGGTATTATACTGATTATCGGAGGTGTGGAAGGTCTTTCCTACATCTTCGGTTTTGAAATATACCCCATCGAGTACTAGGAGCTTATTGGCTTGCGTACGTGCTTCAAATCGCAAATTGGTAAAAGTGGTAGCCAACTGGCTTATGGAGGCCTTCTCTCCTGTGAGGAGCAATACTTCGGGATACATAGCAGGGGTCAGGTGACCTATCTTGAGGTTACCCCTGCGGTCTTGCCATAGCCATAGCCTACCTCCAAAAGGGAGTAACGGCTGGCATACCATACAGTGGTGCCTTTGAGCCGTACTTGTACTTTCGCTCCTATAGGGTACTCTCCGTAGAGTCCTTTTTATCAATGGAAACGGCAATAGTGCCCGACTTATCAGCGGCTTGCACATATATTTTCTTATAGAAATTCCCCCCTTCATCGCTGGAGATTACATAGCCTTCGAAGGCATCGTTCTCCTCATAGGTAGCAAAGGAGGTAGTCGCCTTTGCTCTAAGGGCTTCATAGCTTATGGTACGTCCACTGAAAGCCTTGGCCTTGGCCACTTGCTCAGCGGCAAGGGCTGCCGTATCGGGAGTATCAAAACCTGAAACCTTGCTACAGGAAACACTTAGTGCGATAGGTAGGATAGCAAGTAATATCTTTTTCATGTCATTTATGTTTTAGCATTACAAACTTAAGGTTACATTTAGGTAAAAAGAGGTGCCATATCCTGTGAAATACTTATTGCCAAAGGTAGGATAGCCACTCTTGCGGTCTTTGATCATAGCCTGGTAATCACCCTTGCGTGCTTGCTCGAAGCCGTTGCTCTTGTATTGGGTATTTAGTAGGTTATTGACACTGGCAAAGACGTTGAGGAAATTCCCCTTGATACGCCAAGATTTGCCGGCGGTAGCATTGAGTAAAAACAATCCTGGTAGGCGTTCTTGGTGCAAAAAGATTACGTACGGTATCCTCATCAATATTGGTATAACGGCTACCTGTATTGGGATCAAGGTAGATGTTCTCCGTACGCAAGCTAGGGGCGATACCTATGTAATTCTTATCAAAATAATTGGCCGTAAGGGCTACCCACCAGTAGTGAGGGCTTTGGTACTCTATGCCTAAGGAATACACATGCTCAGGGGCTTGGCCTGCATGGTAGTCTTTTAGATAGCTTACGATAGGCTCACTCACCAAGCGCTTGTCGGAGGACTGGAACAAGAGCGGATTGTTGGTATAGGTGTATTGGTTGAGTGATACCACCGCAGAGGCTTTTCCAAGAGGCGGTAAGGTCGTATTCGGCACCCTAATTCCATACCAAAATGGAGCTTTTCAGCATCCAGCATGGTCTGGGTAAGAAAACCAGCTGACTCATCACCTAAGCGGGATTGGGTAAAGAAATAGCTCTTTTTCGCTGCTGTGTTTTTATCTGTGTGGCATAGCCTGTAAGTCGTGCCTTGAATGATGGAATACGAATGATGTAGCTACCATCCCATGTAAGTTGGTTCTCAGGTTGTATACGAGCCGGAAGTATGGAGTTAGAGTTACGAATATTTACAAAAAAACGTTGTTAAGCGGTTGGGCTTCTTCAAAATACCCTGTGTTGAACTGGAGGATATGCCTACCTGTGATGCTGTACGTAAGGCCTGCCTTAGTACTTATCGTATTGAAATAGCGTTGTCCACTCATTCCTTTGGAATCGGTATAGACAGAGTTGTCGGCAAACATACCTTCGCGCTCATAATCCGTATGGGCAACACGCCCTGCTACATAGAAGTCGGCACGGCCATACTTGAAGCGCAACTGTCCGAAGACATGAGCACGCTGAGTGCGGGTCTTGTAGTAGTATTGGTATTTGTCGCCTACCCCAAGGCGTAGGTTTTCTGCCGTATCATAGTTATCTCCTGAGAAATAACTCTTGTTGAGGAAATATTGTCCCCCCAATAGGTCATTAATTTGTGCGTAGTTCTCGGTACCAATATGCTGATAGGAGACACCACCGTTAAGGGTGATATTGGAGGTCAGCCTAGTGCTTCCCAATATATTGGCTGTAAGAGTTTGAGTGTCAATAATATCTTCGCTGAGGGCAAACATGCTTTCTCCGCCTGCAAGACTATTGGCTAAATAGAGTTTGTCCCATTCCAATTGCTTATGAGAATAGAAATAATCAATCTGCTGAGCAGTTTTTGTTCCATGCCAAGGGGTCACCTTCGCCTGTTTGGGCGTCATACATATTATAAAAAAATAAGTAGGCATATTGGTATAATAGGTAGGCTCAGGATTTTTGAGATTTCACATATTGCAAACGGGTATCTCCTACTTGCCCAAACTGATAACCCAAGTGAGCAGTGAGCTTGGTGTTCCCCTTTTGGTAGGTATTGGAGAGGACAAAGAGTGGTTCAGCGATGCGCTTCATCTTGGCATTGCGCAATTCTCCTGCCTGATAGCCCCAATTGGGGTTGTAGTTCCTACCGCCCAAAGCGATGGCCTCTTGAGTTAGAGGAGCAGACTTGCCACGGTTGTTATAGGAGAAGATCCCCATCAGGTTGGTCTTGAAGTAAGGACTGGCCTTATATTCTACCGCTGCTGCAGCTCCATAGGCCTGATAGACCATACCTTCGGTGTTGGGGACAAGGAATGTTTTGCCATTGCCTCCACGATAAGAGCCAGAAACCATATAGCCCCAGCCACTGGGGAGGGTACCTGTATTGTAGGTAACCATACCACGCCCAAAGTAGTTGCGATTGGTAGCAGTTCCTGTGATACGTAGGCCATTGCGCAACTCCGAGGGTGCAATCGTATAGGAAGTATTACCGAATACCCCTCCGAAATCACTCTCTGAGGCTCCTACTCCTGTGGTAATCACTTGGCCACGCATAGCATCGTTAAGTCCGCCCCAGTTACTCCATTGAGGGCGGCCGGTCTCTACCTTGTTCATCGTAACCCCATTGACTAAGACCGTAGCGGCATTGCTCTGATAACCACGAGGGCGGTAGAACACCGAACTAAAGTCATAGGCCGCACGGCGAAAAATACAGGTCTTGAGAGGATTGTAGAAAGCCAGATATCATCTCAGGATTACCTTCCTCATCGTCCAACTGTTCGTCGGAGATACTTATGGTGTTATCTATCTGTTGGGCTGCTTGCGTATGGTTTTTCCTTTTTCCAATACAATAGTGGGTAGCTCCATAGCCGAGAGCAGCTCCACAGGCATCTTCTTCGTTAGATAGCCCTTAGCTGCCACCTCCAAGGTATAGAGTCCTTTGGGAAGGAGCAGTTCAAACTCCCCCTGAAATCACTCACGGTATGCTGTTCTTGTCCTTCTACCACGATACGAGCCTCTGGCAAAGCTGTTTTTTTCCGTCACTAACGCTTCCTTTTTAGAGGAACATGCTGCGAGAAGGCAAGGCTACAAGTGAGCATAAAGAAAGAAAAAAATCAATGATTTCATTACGTTTTTTTATTAAAAAAATGAGAACATTAAAAGTATATAAATTTGCTTTGTACAAAATTACTCTTTTTTTCTTAATAAACTATTTTTAAAGTGTTAAAAAAATTAAATATTCTTTTTCACCTACAAATCAATAAGAGTAAAGCCAACTCCCACAACGGTTTTGCTTATAGTTATAGTCAATTAAAAGAATCTCTATAGCCGTGAGAAGCTTGTAGGAAAAAGGCGTAGATCTCGGTTAAGAGGTACGACCCAAGAAGCCTCTATATGTGCGCGATTATGCTTGAGATTGAGGTTGTTACGCATAGAGATAGAAAGGGCTGTTTTGCCAATAGGAATAATGGAGGTAAGTCGGCAACGGCCAATATAGTCCTCTATTTGGGGGTTATCGTCTTCTACAGTGGTTTCAGTAAATCTTCTCCAAAGTTGGAAATTGAAAGTTACCCTCTCCCACTTGCCCAAGGCTGTTAGGATAAAGCGGTTCCAACTTCGCGAATGAGACGCTTCCTTGCCATTGGACTGGTGATTGATAGAAAGACCAAGCATTTTGAGCTTGAGATTACCTGCGGAAAAAGTTGATCGGATAGGTAAAAAAATGAGTTCGGGTTCATAGTTTAGTTCCCTAAAAGGGCGTGAAAGACCTCCGTTGTACATCTGCCAGTAGGCCTGTTGGGTAAAAGGCTACCCATACATCGCCTTTGGCAAAAAGCATCTTGTAAGATCTTGGTTTTGAGGCTCACTTGGAATTTGAGTTCTATATTTTTGGTATTTACGAGACTCAGGGATAGGGCGCTCAGGGTTGAGGCTTTGTGGCTGTTTGGTAGGACAATCAGTAAAGCGTACAGGCATGATATACATGGGTTGGTACTCCATGATATGGAATGTGCCTCGCTGATCCTGACGATCTCAGCTCCCAGCTTTTGGACAAAGCGCGTTCTATATTAGCATCTGTAGCGGCAGTGCTAATGGAGTAGGGTAGCGGTAGGATTGTATCTATAATAGTTGTCTTTTTGGATCGTATCTGTTGCCGTTTCTTGGCATAGTCCCATAAAAGGGAAAAAAAGGAAAAGATAATAGGTAAAGAAAGTTTCATTAATAGTGTTGAGTTTTTTTAATTTTTGAGTTGCCATTCTGAGCACAGACTACCGCTTGCTGACTACTGACTACAGAAAATATTTTTGTCAGTTTCAAAAAAAGTTGTATCTTTGCCCCGCAAATGGCGATGGTCTATGGTGTAATGGTAACACGACAGATTCTGGCTCTGTAATTCAAGGTTCGAGTCCTTGTAGACCAACAAGTTAAGTGAAAAGTGAATAGTGAAAAACTATTCACTTTTTCATTTTTTCATTTTTCTCTTAAAAATACAGATATTTGTGTTTGCATAGTAAAAACCTTCTAAGAATTTTTACTCCGCGGTAGGAGTTGCCTTTTTTCGTTCAGGCGTGGACTCCATACAGCTATGGCGTAGTGCCCAGGCATGATAGCGACGATACCCCCACCGACACCACTCTTACCAGGGAGACCTACACGGAAGGCAAATTCGCCTGATTCGTCATAGAACCCACAGGTCTGCATGATGGCATTGATACGCTTTGTATAGACATGGGGGAGGATACGCTGCTGGTTGTGTAGGGTGATACCATCATTGGCCAAAAAAGTAAATATATAGGCCAAGGACTCACAAGTAAGCTCTATCGAACAGAGCTTAAAGTAGAAATCCAACACTCGCTCTGGCTCATTCTCTATATTTCCTAACGATTTTTATATAATAACACAACGCAAAAATTGCGGTAACCTACTTCCTTTTCCGAAGCTGCAATCTGCTGGGAATAGTCTATTGTAGGATCATTGGCCAATTGGCGAACGAACTTGATAAACTCTTCTTCGGCATTCTTGAAATGGGAGAGCAGTATATCACAAATGACAATCGCTCCTGCGTTGATCAGTGGGTTACGGGGGATTCCATTGTTGGCCTCCAGCTGCAAAAGCGAGTTAAACGAAGTTCCTGAAGGCTCCACCGATACCCGTTCCCAAATACTATCTCCAAAGATATCGTACGCCATAGAGAGTGACAGCACTTTGGCTATACTCTGTATAGAAAAATTTTTTTCTTGATAATCCCCAATACCAAAGGTTTTCCCGCTGAGGGTATGGATGGCAATGCCAAACTTATCAGGGCTGACATTGAGCAATTCGGGAATATAGGTAGGTATTTTCCCTATGTTTTTCCCCTGATACACTTTGTTATAGATACCTGTGATGGTTTTGGCATAAGCCGTTTGCTCGTTCATGATGATAGTAATTAGTTGGTATAGTGTGTTTTTACTTAAAAGTGTTGATTGTCTGTCGGATAGCCACCAGTCGGGTCAAGAGGCCTTCGAGAAGGTCAAGGTGAAGCATATTAGCCCCATCACTTTTGGCGTTGGCAGGGTCAAAATGGGTCTCTATGAAGATGCCATCTACTCCATTGACCACCCCAGCACGGGCGATGGTCTCAATCATTTCAGGGCGACCACCCGTTACTCCTGAACTTTGGTTGGGCTGTTGCAGAGAGTGTGTAACGTCCAGAATGACGGGGGCATATTGTTTCATAGTCGGGATACCGCGGAAATCCACGATCATATCCTGATAGCCGAACATGGTTTCCCCTATCGGTGATATACACCTTATCATTGCCGCTGTCCAAGACCTTCTGTACGGCATGCTTCATACTCTCAGGACTCATAAACTGTCCCTTTTTGAGATTGACTGTTTTGCCTGTTTTGGCCGCTGCCACTACAAGGTCGGTTTGTCTGACTAAGAATGCAGGAATTTGTAGGACATCTACATACTCGGCCGCCATAGCAGCGTCGCTCACCTCATGAATATCGGTTACGGTAGGGACACCAAAAGTCTGAGATACCTTTTTGGAGTATTTTTTTAGTGCTTTTTTTCGTCACCTATACCCGTAAAGGAGTCTATACGACTACGATTTGCCTTTTTGAAACTACCCTTGAAGATATAGGGGATATCCAGTTTCTGAGTGATTTTTACAATTTTATCGGCTATACGCATAGCCATTTCCTCACCTTCTATGGCACAAGGACCTGCCATGAGCAGAAAGTTATCTTTCATAGTTTTGAGTTGTTAGTTGTTAGTGATTGGTTGTTAGTGATTAGTGGTTAGCATCTAATCACTAACCACTAATCACTAACCACTCTTTATTCGTCTCGGCTGCTTCCCATGAGTCTAAAGACCCAGTAAAGGAGTTGGGCGAGGGAGCCAAGGGCAGCTACCACATAGGTACGGGCAGCCCACTTGAGGGCGTCCTCTGCACCGGCGTATTCCTCACGGGTAACCATGTTTTTGCTCTTAAGCCAAGCCAAAGCGCGATTGCTGGCATCATACTCTACAGGGAGGGTGATAAAAGCAAACGCAGTAGAGATAGCAAAGAGGGCTACCCCTGCTACGGCTATCCAATAGCCAAAGCCCATCTTGGCTGCTGCTCCTAAGACAAACCCTACAATAATGAGTATATTGGAGAGGTTGGAGGAGATGTTGACCGCTGGGACGAGCTTAGAACGAAGGTTCAGCCAAGCATAGGCCTGTGCATGTTGTACCGCATGGCCACACTCATGAGCGGCAACGGCAGCCGCAGCCGCATTACGCTGGTTGTATACTGCCTCGCTTAGGGTTTACTGTTTTGTCTATGGGATTATAGTGGTCAGTAAGCTGACCAGGGACATGGGTTACTTTCACATCGTAGATGCCATTGTCATGGAGCATCTTCTCGGCGATTTCCTTACCGCTCATTCCATTGCGTAGTTGCACTTGAGAGTAGTGTGCAAACTTACTTTGTAGGCGGTTACTCACCAACCAACTGGCCAAAAATATGGCGCCTAAAATTACGTAGTATAAAATCATGTTTAATTGTTAATCATTAGAAATAGCCTCCTTTTTTTCCTATCCTCCATGGCGGCTTCGGTAACGCGGTCGTCAATGCGGGTTTCGCCACGTTCGGAGATACGGGAGGCGGATATTTCTCTTACCACTTCCTCAAGGGTAGTGGCGTTGCTCTCCACGGCAGCCGTACAGGTCATATCACCTACGGTACGGTAGCGGACACGCTTGTTGAGGATTTGGTCGTTTTTCGTCTATCTGGATAAAAAGGAGAAACAGCAATCAGGCGACCTTCGTGCTCAATCACGTCCCTATTGTGCGCAAAAGTAGATAGAAGGCAGTGCGATGTTTTCCTGTTGGATATAGCTCCATACGTCCAACTCTGTCCAGTTGGAGATAGGGAATACACGTACATTTTCTCCCTTATGGATACGTCCGTTGTAGATGTTCCACAGTTCGGGTCGTTGGAGCTTGGGATCCCATTGGCCAAACTCATCGCGTACCGAGAAGAAGCGCTCTTTGGCACGTGCTTTTTCCTCATCACGGCGGGCACCCCTATACAGGCATCAAACTGGAACTCCTCAATGGTATCCAAAAAGGGTGTGGGTTTGTAGCCAGTTGCGAGAGGCAAACTTACCCTTAGGTTCGGTCAGTCCCTTCGCCTTGATGGTATCTTCCACTTGGCGAACAATAAGCTCCGCCCCGATGCGCTTAGCTAAGGCATCACGATAGGCAATCGCTTCAGGGAAGTTGTGTCCTGTGTCGATATGCACCAAAGGAAAAGGAATCTTCATAGGGGCAAAGGCCTTGATAGCCAAGTGCACTAAGGTAATAGAGTCCTTGCCACCGCTAAAGAGCAGGGCAGGGCGCTCGAACTGCGCGGCTACTTCGCGCATGATATAAATACTTTCTGCTTCTAATTGCTTGAGATGTTCATTCATAAAATACACTTATTTTTAGTGAATCATTTCTGAGAGATTATGGAAAAAAATCTGAAATAATAAGCACTATCCTCAATCCTTCCTAAAGGAAATAGGATACTGATAAAAAGGTCACTATAGGTTTCTCTCGCTGTTCAGCTGGAGCTAGTTGAGGAAATCCTTCAAATACCTCTCGGGCTGCTTTTTTTCTAAAAATAGGATCTCCTTCTGCTTTTTTTCTATAGAAAGAATACCTTTCTTATCTATCTTAAGAGTAAGTATCACCCTACCTTGTATTTTTCTTTTTTTCAAGGCTTCTTCAGGATATTGAAAAATTTTTTTATCACCCATTGGTCTAAAAAAATATTTGAAAAGGTATTTCTTTTGTTTCTCCTGTAATGGTATCTATTTGTAAGTAATAAGGATGCTTTTTCTATCAGGACAAAAGGAATATCCTCCTCTTCCTGTGCTTGCAAGGGAAAAGAACTAAAAAAATAATAGCTATAAGATATAGAATTCTACTTACTTTCATAATATTTTTTTAAGAAATAAAATTACAATTTATTTTCTACATATACAAGTCAGTGGTCAGTTGTCAAGTCTGAATACGATAGGATAGTTATAGAGAATATTTACAGGCTTGCCTCTTAGTAGGGCAGGGGAGAACTGAGGGAATCCGTCAAATATCCTACAGGCTTCTTCTTCCAAGAGGGATTTCCGTATATCTTTTTTTATAGAAAGAATACCCTTTTTTTATCTATCCTGAGTTGTACGATTACTCTGCCTTGTATCTTTTTTTCTACAGCTTCCTGAGGATATCTAGAATTCTTTATTACCCATTGATCTCAAAAAAATTCTTGAAAGGTATTTCCTTTGTTTCTCCTGTAATTGTATCTGTTTGTACGTAATAAGGGTGTTTCTCTATCAGGAAAAAAAAGGAACCTCCTCCTCTTCTTCTTGGGCATATAAGGAAAAAGCCCCAAAGAGCATTCCTATAAGAAATAAATACCTAATAACTGTCATATATTTCTGTATTGAAAGGCAAAAGTACAATTTATTTTCTACATACACAAATCAGTGGTCAGTTGTTAGTTGTTAGTGGTTAGTGGTTAGTGGTTAGTCACTGGTCACTAGTTGTTAGCTTGCGTATTTCCCTTTTTTTGGAGAGTTCCCAAGAGTTGATGATATTCTGCCAGAGGATATAGCAACCTGGCCCTACGGTGGAAAAGGGGGTGGAGGTAGGTGGTGGCAATCCATATGGCAAAGGCGGTGTTCTTCTGTCCTAAGGACTGGCCGGCCTCAATGGTACAGCCAAGATGGCGACCTATCTTCCAACCTACCGCGTATTGTAACAGACATAATACCAAGCCCGATAATCCGATAACAGCCAAGAAGCCAAGGCTCGTCTGGGCATTCATGATGTTCTTCAGGGTGGTACCTGTAACAATCATCAGCGAACAGCCCCATAGGTAAAAAGGATAGGTCGGGGATGTGTATGAGCCATTGGTGGTACCTCCTTAGCGGTGGCAGGCTCTTGGTGAGTAAGGCGAGCAGCATGGGGACGACCAAGACGAGGAAGACCTTGTTGAGTATCAAAAGGAAAGCACTCCAAAAGGTGATGCCCGAAGCTGGCTCTATCAGTGGAAAGCAGATAGGAATCAGCAGTACACACACCAGGTTGGAGAGGAAGGTGTAGGTAGTCATCTGTTCGAGATTGCCGCCTAGCTTGAGCGTTACTACCGCAGCGGCTGCCGCACAAGGGCTGATGGCACAGACCAATACACTCTCCGAGAGGATTAGTGCATCTCCCGTGAGTCTTAACAACAGGATCATTCCCATGAGTAAACCTACAAAAAAAGTATTTGGAAGGCACTTGTCCAAATATGCCATCTGACCACTGCGATTTTTTTGAAATCTACCTTACAGAAAGTAACATAGAGAATCAGGAACATGAACAGTGGTAGTATGGCCTCAAAAAAAATAGGTGCCAACTGCTGGGAAAGCCCTTCCAAGGCTTCCACATAATAAAAGATGAGATATACAACAGCTCCTATCCCCCATAGAGACAGGCAGCGTCCATTCTTTGATAAAACGAAGCAAGAGAATAATTATTAATTGTTAATTGTCAATTGTCAATGACTGCTGTCTACTGACCACTGATATAGGGTACAAATGTACGAAAAAAATGGTTTTGAGTTTCGAGTTTTGAATTTTTAGTTTCTGACCACTGACTTCTGACCACTGATCAATGAAATAAAAGTATTGTTAAAAATAAGCGACTTTGCTATTAAAAATGTAACTTTGTGTCCTTATTCCAAAATGTATCTTTTATGACTACTAACAACCCCAAAATTATTAGCGAAGGGCTTACTTATGATGATGTGCTCTTGGTGCCACATTACTCAGAGGTACTCCCACGGGAGGTTTCTACACAGTCCTATTTTAGTAGGAATATTCCGCTGAATGTGCCCATTGTCTCTGCGGCGATGGATACAGTAACCGAATCGGCTATGGCCATAGCAATTGCTCGCGAGGGGGGCATAGGGGTGCTCCACAAGAATATGACCATAGAGGAGCAAGCCCTACAAGTGAGAAAGGTCAAGCGTGCCGAAAGTGGTATGATCATAGACCCTGTGACACTTTCACTCACCTCTACAGTAGGTGATGCAAAACTCTGTATGAAAGAACATAGCATAGGGGGTATCCCTATCGTGGATGACGCAGGTATCCTCAAGGGGATTGTTACGAACCGAGATCTGCGTTTTGAACGCGATAAAAGCCGCCCTATTACCCAGGTGATGACAGGGGAAAACCTCATTACTGCACCTGAGGGTATCTCCATGAAAGATGCAGAAAAGATATTGGAAAGCCATAAAATAGAGAAACTTCCCGTAGTGAATAAGGACTACAAACTGGTGGGGCTGATTACCTTCCGCGATATAGCCAACCTGCAAAGCAAATCTGTTTCCAACAAAGATAGTATCGGTCGCCTACGTGTAGCGGCTGCCCTTGGGGTTACCCTCGATGCAGTAGAACGCGCCGAAGCCCTTGTACATGCTGGGGTGGATGCCGTGGTGATTGATACCGCTCATGGTCATACCCGCGGGGTGGTGGCTGTGCTTAAGAAAGTCAAAGAACGTTTTCCACAGTTGGATGTGGTAGTGGGTAATATAGCTACCGCAGAGGCTGCCATCTACTTAGCTGAGGCAGGAGCTGATGCGGTGAAAGTGGGTATAGGCCCTGGTTCTATTTGTACCACTCGTGTGGTGGCCGGGGTAGGCTATCCACAGCTCTCAGCAGTGATGCAAGTGGCTGCGGCACTAAAAGAAAACAACTTACAGATTCCTGTAATTGCCGACGGGGGTATCCGCTATACAGGGGATATCGTAAAGGCCATTGCCGCAGGGGCTGACTGTGTGATGCTTGGTTCGCTCCTGGCGGGTATCAAAGAATCCCCAGGGGAAACCATTATCTTTGAGGGTAGGAAGTTCAAGTCCTACCGTGGTATGGGTTCCGTAGAGGCTATGCAACATGGTAGTAAAGACCGTTATTTCCAAGATGTGGAAGACGATATCAAAAAGCTCGTTCCTGAAGGTATCGTAGGGCGAGTGCCTTATAAGGGCGAACTACAAGAGAGCATGCACCAGTTTATTGGGGGCTTACGTGCAGGTATGGGCTATTGCGGGGCTAAGGATATTGCGACGCTTAAGGAAATAGGTCGCTTTTGTACGTATCACCACCAGTGGTATTGCTGAAAGTCACCCACATAATGTAACCATTACTAAAGAAGCACCGAATTACTCAAGATAAAGACTAATGACAAGTGACTAATTAAACGAAAAGTGAAGAGTGAAAAGTGAAAAACTTTTCACTCTTCATTTTTCACTTTTCATTATTCACTTACATTAGAACTTTACTCCAAGTCCCAAAGAGAGCACAGCATTCTTGAAGTTATTATCATCGCTGATATGTGCATTCTTTAGAGAGTTGTTGTTAGGGTCAAGGGCATTGGTAAGGGAGTGGGTGTAGCGGGCTTCTACAAAGAAGTGCTGACTGAGATTGACGCCCAATCCTGCGCCTACCCCAAAAATCAAAGGAGGCATAAGCGTCCTTGTCCACTTGTTCTGTTACACGTAGGCCATTGACGGTGCTGCTTGTCTCAGGCTTGCCTACCAAGAAACCAAACTGTACGCCTCCTTGTAGGAAGAGTGGGCCGAGATTCACTTTGGCCATTACAGGGATATTAAGATAGTCCAGTCTTAGGTCATTCTTTAGATTACCTTTGCCTAAAATAGGCACATTGTAATCTTTTTCCCAAGCGGCACCTTGTCGGGAGTAAATCACCTCTGGTTGGAGGGAAATGACATCGCCTAAGGGTAGTTCCAAAAGGGCACCGACATAGAAGCCGCTAAGCCCTTTGAGCGTGTTGTCTTTGGCGACATCACCATTGAAACTACTATAGTTATACCCTCCTTTGAAACCAAAGTTTTGGGCATTTGCTTGTGTGAGACCGAAAATGGTTAGGGCAATTAAAAGTGCAATTTTTTTCTCATGTTTTTTAAGTATTTTGCAGTCAATGTATTATTGACGCTGTTAATTCATTGAGAGTGTCGCAAAAACTATGCCAAGAATAATTGTTAATTGTCAATTGTTAATTGTTACCATAGTGGGTACAAAAATCAGCTTCGTATAATATTAGGTATTGGTTTACAAAGCATTGACAATTGTTAATTGTTACCATAGTGGGTACAAAAAAATCAGCTTCGTATAATATTAGGTATTGGTTTACAAAGCATTGACAATTGACAATTAACAATTAATAATTATCAAAGGTTTCCTTTAAACTCATTGTTGATAAAAAAACAGTAGTTTGTATTGGCCGCCTATTTGGTTTACGCGTATCCAGCTACCGGTGGGGGCGAGGTGGCCTGTTTTGCCCTCATAGCGACCATCGGGGTACTGTATAGACCAATAATTTTCGTCGCTATCTATCTTGTCCAAGGGAGGAGTTCGCCTATATGCTTTTCACTAAGCTCAAAAAGTAAAGGCGTTGTCCATGTTATTGGGATCCGAGAGCGATATTACCAAGCGCTGGTTTGCAAGGGTATAGCCTACTCTTGGCTCAATCTTCGCACCTTTATAGTATAAGCCAGAGGGATACGCTCTACAAAGGTGAGCGTCTCATTGCCCTCGGCAGTATATCCTTTGTAGGTAATGCGGTAGGCGATCACAAAGCGCTTACCTGAGCTTACGGCACCTCCTTCTTTGATTTGTAGGTAGCTACCTGCCTCGGCGGTATGGCCTTCCTCTCCATAGATACGCCAAGAGAGTGTCCTGAACTCCCACGGTTGACCAGGAGGCACGATACCTTTTTCGGGTTGGCTTAGGTCTATTTTTTTGCCCAAGTGAGCCATATCCATTTGTATATACAACTCTTTTCCCTCTTTGCTGGTGAGGTAGAGTTGCAAGTCACTCCTTGAAAAAAAGCGCCTGCATCATAGGTAGTCGTGGCAGGGTAGAATGGAGCCTTGTCCAAACTAAAACCACGAGGGGGGATCTCAGGTAGCCCAGGTTCCTCTGGATCTTCTTTGGCGCAGGCACCCACTAAGAGCGCACTTAGCGCGAAAATAATTGTCTTTTTCATAATGATTAATATTAATGCCAACAATGATTAATGTCATTAATGATTAATGATTAATGCCACTAATGATTAACGCCAACAATGATTAATGATTAATGCCAACAATGATTAATGCCAACAATGATGAACATTAATCGTTAATCATTAATTTAAGTTTCGCAAGTTGTTTTTTAGGTTGCTATTAAAATTGCAAGTAATTGATAAACAATTATTTGTAAAAACCTCCCCCTCCCCCCACCCCTCCAAAGGCAGGGCTGTTATAAAGTTGTATAAGTTCTTTTAAATTACTATTTTTTTGCACTCCAATAAAAATGTAAAAAGTCTATGACACTGATAGAAATGTTATCTAGTATAGAGGATACTAGAAAAAGACGTGGCATTCGCCATAAGATGCCTAACTTTTTGATTATGTGCTTAACAGCAATGATGTCTGGCTATACTGGCTATCGAGAAATAGGTCGTTTCCTCAAAGAAAACCAATGGGAGTTCAAAAAAATATCTAACTTTCTGTAAAAGTACCTACATATGGTTCTATTAGGAGGATATTTATGGAAATTGATTTTGACGATTTTTGCGACAAAAATTCAATCAGTGGGCAGCCCAATTTTTTACCAATGTGTCAAGGTGAAACACTTGCCATTGATGGAAAAAGCAATTGCTGGGACTATTAAAGATCCTCAAAATAATTATCAAAAATTTTGTTTCATTGATAAGTGTTTTTGCTTCTCAAAGAGGTATTGTAATAGCTTGTGATAAATTGGAGAACAAAAAAAGAGTCTGAAATTTATACTGTTCAAAAAAAACTCTTACAAGCCTTAGATATTGAGGGTGAAATTATTACCTTAGATGCGCTACATTGTCAAAAAAACTCTTGAAACTATTGTAAAGTCAAAAAAATGATTACATTGTACAAGTAAAAAGGCAATCAAAAGAATCTTTTTAATCAGATAAAAAAAGAATATAGCCTTAGGAAAATACCTAATGGATACTTATCAAGAACAATCCTCAGAGAGAGGACGTGATGAGTTGCGTATTACAAAGGTCTATAAAAAAATATTGAGGGAATTTCTCCTGAATGGTCTGGTATAAAGCGAATTATAGAAACTACACGCTATGTTAAGAAAAAAAGGAGAAGAAAGCACCGAAATTGCTTATCATATAAGCAGTATTGCTAAAAAAATAAAGCTAAGTTCTTTGCAAATCATATACGTTCTCATTGGGGTATAGAAAATCGTTTACATTGGGTAAAGGATACACTAATGATAGAGGATAAGAGTAAAACCAAATCTGAGAATGCTCCTGAGAATCTTTCAATAATGAGAAATATATCAATCAATCTATTTCGTCTCAATGGAAAGGACTCTATTAAGTTAGCTATGGAGTGGGGAATCAGTAATTTTTAAAGAACTTATGAATTTAATATATTATAAATCAGATTATAATATGATTATATAACAGCCCCTGCCTCCAAAGGGGAGCTTTTAAGGGCGTTGAAATGGTCTAATTTGTTTATTAAATTAGAAATTTTCTCTTCTATAACTTATTGAACCTCTACTACTTACTAACTCCCCCTTGAGGGGGTAGGGGGATGTTTTGAGAATCAGTTGATTACAGAGCTTGCGAAACTTAAATCATTAACCATTAATCATTAATCATTAACCATTAATCATTAACCATTAATCATTAATCATTAACCATTAATCGTTAATCATTGTTTTGAGTTCTCCTATATGTATAGTGCGTTTAAGGATTTTGCCGTCCTTGTCCAGAAGGATAGCGGTAGGAATCCAGCGAAGGGCATAGGTCTGGGCGGCATTGGACTTCCATACTCCTTTGGCTAAGGCCTGTGGCCAGGTGTATTGGTCTTTGTTGATGGCCGCTTGCCAAGCATTGGTATCTTCGTCTAAGGATACGCTGAGGATTTCCAAACCTTTGTCCTTGTATTCTTTGTATAAGGCAACCAGCTCAGGACTTGCTTTGCGACAGTCAGGACACCAAGATGCCCAAAAAGTCTATCAAGAGTTTTTTTGCCACGAAAGTCCTTGAGGGACACCTTTTTGCCTTGTGCATCTACTAAGTCTATTTCAGGGGCTTCCGCTCCTGGTTGTATTTTGGCCAACTGGGCTATGGCGGCATCTAATTCCTTCAAGTAAGGGTTGTCTTTGAGGGAGGCATCTAAGCCTTTTGCGAAGTGCTACCAAGGTATCATAATCGTATTTGTAGGCATTGCGTGCCAAGAAATAAGCCAAGTGTGGGGAGGTAGGCGCTTCTTTGATTTCTTTGTTTAGGTCTAAGGCATTATAGATAGCCATGCGGTTATAGCGTTCGAAAAGCTGAGCGGCATCGCTGGAGTGGAGAAACTCAAAAATTCCAGTTAGGATTGAGAATCAGCTCCACGGGGAGTTGTCCAAATATAGGTGAGCACGTGTACCACTGCCGTTCAAGCGTAGTGCATAGACCAAGGGTTCCTCTGTTTTTCCCTCAAAGCGGAAATGCCCTTGTGCATCAATAGCAGTTGAATCTACAGGGGTGTAAGCTCTATCTTTGTAGCGGTATAGAAAGATACGTGCCCCTTCAGGATAAACAGGAGTGGTTCCTTCAATCACATAGTGGTCGCCCGCCAAAGCGGCAGTTTCGGTAGTACTGGCAGCAGTACCTGCTTGCTGTTGGGTGTTCTGACACCCTATAAGCCCTAAGGCTAAAAAGACTTATCAATTTCTTCATTACTTGATATTTTTATTTAGCAGCAAAATTAGAAAAAAATGATAATACAGCAATGAATTTTAGTATATTTTTTTATTTTTATTAATTGCTAGTCACTAGTCATTAGTCATTGGTCACTAGTAATCGGATCATTGAATATAGTTTTCGTGTCTATTTCCAAGGCGGGGAAAGTGGCTGAGTGCACCCATTCGCCTTCTACTACAGGGCGGGAAGCACTATAGAGGCCATCTTTTAGGACATAGATGGTGATGCTTCGCTCTTCGGGGGCGGACGATCCAGTATTCAGGTACGCCTGCTTCTTGGTAGAGTTCGTATTTGTCCTTTAGGTCTCGCTGGGAATTACTGGGAGAGAGAATCTCTATAACCAAGTCAGGCGCCCCTAAGCAACCCCGACTATCCAATTTCTCAGGATCACAGACTACACAGATATCGGGCTGTAATACTGTGTATATCTGCTCATCAGCCTTCCCCTTCTGAGGCAAACGTACATCAAAGGGAGCAGAGAAGACACTACATTTTTTCCCTGCAAAAAAAGGATACAATGTAACAAAGAGCCTACCAAAGATACTTTGGTGCAGGGTACTGGGTGCGGGACTCATTTTAAAAATTTTCCCGCGCAGCAATTCTATACGCTCAGAAAACTGCCAAAGCAGATAATCGGCATAGGTGTATAACTTGTTTAGATTCAGTTGGTTGATATTGGTTACCATAAAAGAGAATTAATTATTAGTCACTAATCACTAGTCACTAGTCACTAGTCATTATTTTAGTCCATTTCCTCTGTCAGTTTTTGGAAGGTCTCGCGGGCGGGGTGATGCAGGTAGAGCACCTTATAGACGGCATCGAGTATAGGGGTATAGGCAGGGGGATTGGCGTTGGTTGATCTTATAGGCATTTTTCCACAGCGTAGTAGCCCTCGGCCACCATATTCATCTCCATAAAGGCGCTTCTAACGGAATAACCCTTACCTATCATGCTACCAAAGAGGCGGTTACGGCTAAAAGCGGAATACCCTGTAACGAGCAAATCGCCCAAGTAGGCCGATTGGTTGATGTCGCGGGCGATGGGGTGAATAGCGTCCACATAGCGCTGCATCTCGCGGATAGCATTGCTCATCAGTACACTCTGGAAGTTGTCCCCATAGCCCAAACCATGGGCGATTCCTGCGGCGATGGCATAGATGTTCTTGAGCATAGCCCCATACTCCACTCCTATGATGTCCTCACTGATTTTTGGTACGGATAAAGGGGCCGCGTAGTGCCTTGGCCATTTCCTCTGCCTTGAGAAGATCTTCGCAGGCTACCGTTAGGTAAGAGAGGCGTTCGAGTGCTACTTCCTCAGCATGGCAAGGGCCAGTGATCACCCCAATATTCATGGGGTTGATGCCGTAAGCCTCCATAAGGTGTTCGCCTACCACCAAGCCCGATTCGGGGACGATCCCTTGATAGCCGAGAAAATGACCTTGTCCTTGAGTGGTACCGTGAGTTTGGAAAGCTCCGAGACCAAAAAAAGCCGAAGGAATTACAAAAATCAGATAATCCGCCCACGCCACAGCTTCGTTGATGTTGCTGGTCAGATGGATTTTGTTCGTATGTAGTTCCACCGAGGAGAGGTAGTTAGGGTTATGTTTGTATTTTTTTGATATGCGAGATAGCCAGATCGTTGCGCATATACCAAGTAATCTCAGGGAGGTTCTCACTGAGAATCTTTACGATAGCCGTCGCCCAGCTACCACCACCAAGTACTGTATATTTCATGTCAATTAGCTGATTTGTCGATTAGTTGATTTGCCAATTAGCCAATTTGTCAATTGTCTCATTGACCAATTGTCTCATTGTTTTTTTGTTTCATTCTAGATTTTAGAGTTCCTATTATCTTATTGATAATCTTTATAATACTATTTAGTTCCTCTTTTTTTCTTTTTTTCTGTGTTTGGATAGCTGGGTGAATACAAGCATAAATCTAACCAATACATGGTTTCTTCAGCTTCTTTAGCAGCAATTTTTCAGTTTATGAATGAAGTCTGGCTGACTTTTCTGCATTCTGAGCTTCTCTGACATTAGCTCCAATAGATGTGGCAGATCTTAGTAACTGATTGGAAATGGCAAATTTTTTTCTCTCATCTAAAAACATTGCAAAGTTCAATAATCATAAGAGAGAATTGAAAAGTCTTGTCTAATATCAAATTATGTTTTTTTCCATAGTAACTAAATCTAATTTGTTGATTAGCCAATTTGCTGATTTTTCTGATTTGTCGATTAGCTGATTTTTCTGATTAGCTAATTGTCTCATTGGCAAATTGCCTCATTGTCTCATTGACCAATTGTCTCATTTTTTTCTGTTGACAATTTTTACTACGGCCATAATCAGTGCGCCCATAGCTACGAAGCTCAAGAGGGTAGCCCACCAATATTGTAGGAATAAGTCCTTGAGCACCACGGCAAAGACGATAGCAAAGAGCAATAGGGTAGCCACTTCATTGGCCATACGTAGCTTGACCGAGCTGTAGCGGGTCTCTCCGCGTTGTAACTCCTTGAGAGTGCGCCAGCTCCAGTAATGATAAGCCAAGAGCAGGACAATGCCAAGGAGCTTGATATGCATCCACCCTTGGGTTAGGAACATCCACTGGAATGCCCATAATAGGTAGATACCCGAAACCAGTACAATAACCAAGGCAGGCACGGTGATGATGTTCCACAAACGCTCTTCCATAAACGAGTATTGCTTGTGTAGAATATCGCGCTCTTGTCCCTCCTTGCCTTGTAAGGCCTCAGTATGATAAATCAATAGGCGTACTATATAGAATAGCCCTGCAAAATAACTCACCACAAAGATGATGTGTATGGATTTGATAATGAGATACAAAAATAATATCAGTTTTTTAGTTTTAAGTTCTCTTTCACTTACTTCAGCGTGCAAATTTACGAAATTATCAATCAAAAGTCAAGATTTTTTTCAGTGGTCAGTGGTCAGTGGTCAGTAGTCAGTAGTCAGAAGACAGTCATCAGCCTTTAGTCGCAATGGACTAACAACTAACTACTAACCACTAACCACTGTTAAATGCTTAACACCATTTTTTTATTGTATAAATTCTTACTCCTCGTCCCTCTTTTCCTTGACTTCTCCGTCTTAAATGTTGTAATTTTTGCACCCAGTTAGTTGTCAGACGTCAGTAGTCAGTAGTCAGATGTCAGTGTCATGTCCTAAAAATTAGTTGACACTTTTAGTTATTTATTTAACATCATTTTTATCAAGTCACACTTTATGTAACTTCAGGAATAACTTTAGTTCTGTAATCATATATAAGCATGGCTTTTATCTTTAATAGCCTATAATATCTATGTTTATGCTACTTGATTAAAGAAAATACTATCTGGTGTCTTCAACTCTAATGACCAGTGTAGGCGCTCTTGGTTATAAGTCTCTATAGCCGAACGAACAGCTCTTTCAGCTAATTGTTCGTCATTAAATGTCCTATCTAAGAGAAATTCAGCTTTCAATATCCCATTTACACGCTCTGCACAAGCATTTTCATAACAATGATCCTTCTCTGTCATACTGATATCTATCTTTTCTTTCTGCAATAGTTGGACATATTCTTTACAACAATACTGAATACCTCTATCAGAATGATGTATCAAGGGAATAGTTCTATCCCTATGCTTTAAGGCCTTTTTTTCAGAGCTTTTTATACCTCCTTCTATAGAAAGGCTATTACTTAGAGAATATCCCATTATTCTCCTTGAAAATAAGTCTGTTACCAAAAATAAGTACCTAAATCCTTTAAGTGTACGAATGTAAGTAATATCACTTACCCAAACTTGATTCTTATGTGTAATCTCTAGACCTTGAATAAGATTTCTCCACTTGTAATAAGGGTGATTTGAATCAGTTGTTCTAGTAAAACTCTTCTTTCTTTCTACAAGTAAACTATTGTTTCTCAATATGCCTATAAAAGCATCTCTACCTATTTTTTTCCGATATTTTTTTAGATCTTCCTTTAGCATACAATAAAGTTTCTTAGATCCTACTCTAGGTTGTTTTTATACGTACTTGACGAACTAAATCTACAACTATTTTTTTCTGTTATAGCTTCCTTTTCCCTCTTTTCTAACACTTTCATAATAGGCTTGTCTACTAATACCAAAAAAAGCTTACAAAGAACAGTTACTTTTTTTCCGTTTTTGGAAAGTATTTCAATAACTCTTGTTCGGACTTTTTTTAAATCTGTACCAAACATCTCATCACTCACTTCAATAACTGTTTGATTGACTTTATTCTCTAATGCTAATTCTGCATAAGCTTTCTTTAAAAGCTGCTAATTCTTTTCTAAGTAGCTCAATTTCTCTTACTTCATCTTTTTGTTTCCACGCGTACAACTTTTGTTTTAATAGGTGATTCTTTCCATATTTTTTTCGAGCCAATTCTGAATTGTAGAGCCGCCTTTTTATATCATATTTACGACGACAATCTTCTATACTCAATCCATTTTTTTCTCGATCTCTTCAACGATACTTAGCTTAAAGCAATCACTGTACCGAACTAATGCTTTCTGATTCTTTGTCATGTCTTTTTATACTTGTTTTTAAGATTTATACTTGTCAATCTATTTTTAGGACATGACACAGTCATTAATCATTAATCATTGCTGGCATTAATCATTAATCATCAGTCATTATGGAAGAGGCTTTAGAAATTCTTTGGACATACGCTCGTCGTGAGCCTTTAGATAACAATGGAGAGACTATAGTCCCTACCGTTAATAACAGTATTGCCGCTATCCGTATCATTATGCGCTTGGAAGGATGGGCTATGGAAAGTGAAAAGAGAAAAAGTTAATAGTGAAAAAGCGGGCAACGCATAATAAGCCAGCACGCGGTTGTAGGGGCAAAGTCCGCGAGAACGGAGTATGTGAGCAATTCGCCCAATCACAAAATGCCCAATCGCAATTCGCCCAAACAAAAATTCGCCCAACACAACACGGATAATGACACGGACAATTATGAGGGCGAATTGCCATTCACCCCTACACCTGCTCAACACCAATATCCCCAGCCCAATACAGCTTCCACTGCTGGCGCGAGCTTGCAGCTCGTGTCCCAAGAAAACCTCCTCTCCTTCACCCGTCATACACTCCCTTCTTTTGCTCCTGCGCCTTTTCACCTCGCCTATTACGAGGTGCTGACGCGTTTCGCTATGGGAGAAATCAAAAAAAGCTAATGATTACCATGCCGCCCCAACATGGCAAGAGTGAAGGAGCGACCCGCCGCCTACCTGCTTTTTGTCTTAGGGCAAGACCCTGACAAACGTATAGCCATAGTCTCCTACAACGCTATCAAAGCACGCAAGTTCAACCGCGAACTCCAACGTATCATGGACGATGACCATTATTACGAACTGTTTCCACAAACGCTCCTCGCAGGTCAGGCAAGCTACCAAGAACAAGGCCGACGCAGTCGCAACTATGCCCGCAATTCTGATGAGTGTGAAATTGTAGGCTATCAAGGCAGTTTCAAGACGATTGGCGTAGGAGGTTCCTTAACTGGCGAACCTGTGGATATGCTGATTATGGACGACTTATACAAAGATGCATCGTCTGCTTGGTCGCCAGTTATCAGGCAGAATGTAGCCGACTGGTACGATACAGTAGCCTCTACACGTTTGCACAATGATAGTCAACAGTTGTTGGTCTTTACCCGCTGGCACATGGAAGATTTAGCAGGACGCTTGCTCGAACAAGAGGGTGTATATGACCCCATAGAAAACCCGCAAGGTTGGCTACTCGTCAGCTTTCCTGCTATACAGAACAGGCCGCCAAGCGAACAAGATCCAAGAGCAGAGGGAGAACCTTTATGGCCTGAAAGACATAGCTTGGAAAAACTCTTGGAGATAAAAGGTCGTTCCCCTACAGTCTTTGAGAGTCTGTACCAGCAGAATCCACAGCCTTCCCAAGGGTTGATGTACGAAGAGTTTAACTGTTATACCGACTTGCCTTCTCGTTCCTACTCGGTAGCATATATAGATGCAGCCGATAGTGGGGCGGATTACCTATGTGCTTTATTTTATAAGGAGGCAGAGGACGGCAATTACATTACTGATGTACTCTACACCAAAGACCCTATGGAGGTCACGGAAACCACTTTGACCTATATGCTCCAACAACACCAAGTAGAACGCTGTCATATCGAGAGCAACAACGGAGGTAACCTCTTTGTCAGCAACCTGCAACAACGCTCATGGGATACAGGCAACCGACTCACGCGCTTTAATCCGTTTCATCAGAATCAGAACAAGACCGCAAGGATTTTTGCGGCCTCGGCCTCAGTGCAGAAGCTGATTAAGATGCCTTTGGACTGGAAAAAAAGCGTTTCCCAAAGTTTGCTCGTGACCTTACGGGTTACCTTCGTGTGGGCACCAACGCCCATGACGATGCCCCTGATGCGCTCACAGGCTCCATAGAGTGCCGCCAGCCCCCCAAGAGAGTCAGTGTCGCGGAGATGTTTGGAAGGATTTAAGCGAATAGTGAAAAGTGAATAGTGAAAAACGCTATTCAGGCGCTCACTCTTCACTTTTTCACTAATAACTCTTCACTTTTCACTTTTCGTTATTCACTTAATTATGTTAGACATTTCTATACTCAAATCAGGGCGTAACGCCCCCTTACCTAATCCTGTAGAGGCACAGAAAGCCCTCAACCCTGCCTTGCACCCCGTCAATGACCCCGTGCTGAGGCGAGATAAGCAGGTACAGACCTCCGAAGGCACACGCCTTGAGCGTGTTGCCCGCATTGCCTTGCCCTTACAGCAGCTTATCATCAAGCGCTCGGTAGCCTTCCTCTTTGGTACTCCTGTGCGCTATGAGTGCGACAGTGAGGATAAGCAGCACCAACAGGCCTACAAGGCTATCCTCAAAATCCTCGCCCAAGCCAAGGACAACAGCCTAAACCGACGTATTGCCCGTGCGACCTTTTCCTTTGGCGAATGTGCCGAGCTATGGTATCCCGTCCCTACTGCTACCCACTATGACTATGGGTTCCCCTGCCAGTTCAGGCTCCGTTGCAGTCTGTTCTCGCCTGCTTTTTGGCGATACGCTCTACCCTTATTTTGACGCCACTGGTGATATGACCGCTTTCTCCCGCGCCTATAAGAGCCTCAACCCTCAGGGGGAAAGCGTAGGGGAGCTTGCCGATTACTTTGAAACCTACACAGCCACCGAACATTACCTATGGCGTATGGTATCAGGTCAATACCTCTTAGAAGAGGGCTATCCCAAGCCCAATCCTATCGGTAAGATACCTATAGTATATGCCCACCAACCCCATAGGGAAACCCAAGAGGTAGATCCACTCATTGAGCGACTGGAACATCTCTTGTCCAATTTTGCCGAAACCAACGACTACCATGCCGCACCTAAGCTCTTTGTCACGGGCAACATACAGGGCTGGAGCCAGAAGGGCGAACCAGGGGCTATCATTGAGGGCGACAAGGACGCCTCCATGCAGTACATCTCTTGGCACAATGCCCCGAATCGGTCAAACTGGAGATGGACACCCTGCTGCGTATGATCTACACCCTCACCCAGACCCCCGACATCTCCTACCAAAGTGTCCAATCCATGTCGCCCCCATCGGGTGCCGCCCTCAAGCTCCTTTTCCTCGACGCCTCGCTCAAGGTGCAGGACAAGCGAGAAATCTTTGACGCCTACCTATCACGGCGCTTGGCCATTCTCAAGGCCTACCTCGCTCAGTTACATACACCCCTGAGGCAAGCCGCCGCCCAAGTGGAGATCACCGCACATATTCAAGAACTTATATAGTTTTGAGTTTTGAGTTCTTAGTTTTGAGTTAACTTAGAACTCAAAACTTACACTAACTCAAAACTCAAAAATTTACAACTTACAACCAACTCAAAACTCAAAATTTACAACTTACAACCAACTCAAAACTCAAAATTTAAAACTCAAAACTCATATGTTATTTTTTTCTTGTTCCCTTAGTCCTTTTGTATCATTCCGATACGTCCATAGCCTTGCGTGATAGGCTGTATTACCTATGGCAAACGCTCTCTCGCAGCGCCCCTGTTATGCTCCTATACCGCTACTTCCACTCTTGGCAACAGACCCATGAGGCTTTTCTGGTTGCTTTAGGAGTAGCCCTTGTGGTCAACATGTTTGTCGGGGTCGCCTACCACCTGCGCCAGCGTACTTTTTCCTTGTCGGAGCTGTTAAAGAAAAGCGCCCAGATGCTTGGGGTCATCGCTGCGGTATATATACTCTTGGCATTGCTAAAAGTCCCTTTGGCCGAGAGCCACACAGGCGAACTCTTTGAGAGCACCCTCCAGCTGATGACCCTGCTATACCCAGTGAGCAAGGCCGTCAAGAACATCTTTGTCCTCACCCATGGCAAGTATCCCCCCGCTTGGGTGATGAAGGCACTCTATAACTATGAAAAAGAGGGCAAACTCAAGGAATTTTTTTAATAATAACAAATGATAAATCAACCATAAATTTTTCACTAACTTTGTGCCTAAAAAAATAAAACCAATATGAAACGCATAATACTTATACTCCTCTTAGGTGTTTATTCCTTAGCATTCGCACAAAAAAAGATAATAGGCAAGTGGTATCTCCTTGAACTCTTTGGAAAAAAAGAAACCCCGTGGAGATGTACCGTCTGCAAAAGGCAAACCCGATCAACAGTAGGCTATCTCATAGATTTTTTGCTAAGGATAAGACTTTTTATAGTACTTATTTTGCCCCTTGTGGACTGGATTGTTTTGTCAATACTAAAAGGTACTTATAAGAGGGTAGATAGGCATTACCTATCTTTTTCATGTAGATACTTTTTTTCTGCTTATGGAGGAGGATGTGAGAAAACTGAACGTGAAAAAAATAAATATCGATTTGGGTAAGTACTATGTCCATCTCTCTGCAAAAGGAATACTTTACTTGATCAAAAGTACAGAAAATCTCAAGCAAGATAAGCAGTTAGCTCAGGATGCAGAACAGTTTGACGACCTTTATCCTATTGTAAAGTATATTTACAAACATAATAAAGGGGATTACCTCTTATAATCCTTCTTTTAGAGAAGAAGTAACCACTTATGCAGCACAAGTACTCAAGCTGGCACATTACAGAGTATGTTTGCAGTTTTTTTGTGGGAAGATCTATAGGAAACGTAGGCTTAGTCAAGGACTTGGATACAGGCATTTATTACTATGTAGCTGAGAGCCTCTATGTTCAAAAAGGAAAGCAAATTATTTCATTTCACCTCAGAAGAACTCAAAAAGTGAAAAAGTGAAAAAAATACTTGTCACTCGTCATTAATCATTAATTTAAGTTTCGCAAGCTCTATAACTTACTGATTATCAAAACATCCCCCCTACCCCCCTCAAGGCAGGGCTGTTATAAAGTTGTATAAGTTCTTTTAAATTACTATTTTTTTGCACTCCAATAAAATGTAAAAGTCTATGACACTGATAGAAATGTTATCTAGTATAGAGGATACTAGAAAAAGACGTGGCATTCGCCATAAGATGCCTAACTTTTTTTGATTATGTGCTTAACAGCAATGATGTCTGGCTATACTGGCTATCGAGAAATAGGTCGTTTCCTCAAAGAAAACCAATGGGAGTTCAAAAAAATATCTAACTTTCTGTAAAGTACCTACATATGGTTCTATTAGGAGGATATTTATGGAAATTGATTTTTGACGATTTTGCGACAAAAATTCAATCAGTGGGCAGCCCAATTTTTACCAATGTGTCAAGGTGAAACACTTGCCATTGATGGAAAAAGCAATTGCTGGGACTATTAAAGATCCTCAAAATAATTATCAAAAATTTTTGTTTCATTGATAAGTGTTTTTTTGCTTCTCAAAGAGGTATTGTAATAGCTTGTGATAAATTGGAGAACAAAAAAAGAGTCTGAAATTTATACTGTTCAAAAAAACTCTTACAAGCCTTAGATATTGAGGGTGAAATTATTACCTTAGATGCGCTACATTGTCAAAAAAACTCTTGAAACTATTGTAAAGTCAAAAAAATGATTACATTGTACAAGTAAAAGGCAATCAAAAAGAATCTTTTTAATCAGATAAAAAGAATATAGCCTTAGGAAAATACCTAATGGATACTTATCAAGAACAATCCTCAGAGAGAGGACGTGATGAGTTGCGTATTACAAAGGTCTATAAAAAAATATTGAGGGAATTTCTCCTGAATGGTCTGGTATAAAAGCGAATTATAGAAACTACACGCTATGTTAAGAAAAAAAGGAGAAGAAAGCACCGAAATTGCTTATCATATAAGCAGTATTGCTAAAAAAATAAAGCTAAGTTCTTTTGCAAATCATATACGTTCTCATTGGGGTATAGAAAATCGTTTACATTGGGTAAAGGATACACTAATGATAGAGGATAAGAGTAAAAACCAAATCTGGGAATGCTCCTGAGAATCTTTCAATAATGAGAAATATATCAATCAATCTATTTCGTCTCAATGGAAAGGACTCTATTAAGTTAGCTATGGAGTGGGGAATCAGTAATTTTTAAAGAACTTATGAATTTAATATATTATAAATCAGATTATAATATGATTATATAACAGCCCCTGCCCCTCAAGGGGAAAGTCGCATAAGCGAGTATGTGAAAGTAAGTAGTAGAGGTTCAATAAGTTATAGAAGGAAAATTTTTCCAAATAGATAAACAAATTAGGCTATTTCAACGCCCTTAAAAGCTCCCCCTTTGGAGGCAGGGCTGTTATAAAGTTGTATAAGTTCTTTTTAAATTACTATTTTTTTGCACTCCAATAAAATGTAAAAAGTCTATGACACTGATAGAAATGTTATCTAGTATAGAGGATACTAGAAAAAAAGACGTGGCATTCGCCATAAGATGCCTAACTTTTTTTGATTATGTGCTTAACAGCAATGATGTCTGGCTATACTGGCTATCGAGAAATAGGTCGTTTCCTCAAAGAAAACCAATGGGAGTTCAAAAAAATATCTAACTTTCTGTAAAGTACCCTACATATGGTTCTATTAGGAGGATATTTATGGAAATTGATTTTGACGATTTTGCGACAAAAATTCAATCAGTGGGCAGCCCAATTTTTTTACCAATGTGTCAAGGTGAAACACTTGCCATTGATGGAAAAAGCAATTGCTGGGACTATTAAAGATCCTCAAAATAATTATCAAAATTTTTGTTTCATTGATAAGTGTTTTTTTGCTTCTCAAAGAGGTATTGTAATAGCTTGTGATAAATTGGAGAACAAAAAAAGAGTCTGAAATTTATACTGTTCAAAAAAACTCTTACAAGCCTTAGATATTGAGGGTGAAATTATTACCTTAGATGCGCTACATTGTCAAAAAAACTCTTGAAACTATTGTAAAGTCAAAAAAATGATTACATTGTACAAGTAAAAGGCAATCAAAAGAATCTTTTTAATCAGATAAAAAAAGAATATAGCCTTAGGAAAATACCTAATGGATACTTATCAAGAACAATCCTCAGAGAGAGGACGTGATGAGTTGCGTATTACAAAGGTCTATAAAAAAATATTGAGGGAATTTCTCCTGAATGGTCTGGTATAAAGCGAATTATAGAAACTACACGCTATGTTAAGAAAAAAAGGAGAAGAAAGCACCGAAATTGCTTATCATATAAGCAGTATTGCTAAAAAAATAAAGCTAAGTTCTTTGCAAATCATATACGTTCTCATTGGGGTATAGAAAATCGTTTACATTGGGTAAAGGATACACTAATGATAGAGGATAAGAGTAAAACCAAATCTGGGAATGCTCCTGAGAATCTTTCAATAATGAGAAATATATCAATCAATCTATTTCGTCTCAATGGAAAGGACTCTATTAAGTTAGCTATGGAGTGGGGAATCAGTAATTTTAAAGAACTTATGAATTTAATATATTATAAATCAGATTATAATATGATTATATAACAGCCCTGCCTTTTGGAGGGGGTTGGGGGAGGTTTTTACAAATAATTGTTTATCAGCTACTCGCAATTTCAATAGCAATCTAAAAAAATAACTTACGAAACTTAAATCATTAGTCACTTGTCGCTTGTCATTATTTAGACTTTTTACAAATTACAATAAAACACTTAAAAACCCTTTTTAAATTACATTAAGAAGTTGTACTTTTGCAGCGTAGTAGTAGGTATGCTCAGCGCCCTTGATTACAAGGAAAAAGAGTGTAGAAAATAGAACTACAAAGAAAAAAAGAATAGATAGTTTTTTTGTTTTTTTAATAGCTTTTTTTATGAAAAAGAGTAGAAATTATAAGGGAGGATCATGGCGAGCGCTATGGCTTGTAGCTATGCTGTTCCCTATATACTTGTTTGGACAAGATGCTTCAGGCGACCCAGCCAAGGGGAAAGACTTGTTCAAGGCCAACTGTGCCGCTTGTCATAAGTTGGAAGGAAAGCTGGTAGGCCCTCCTCTTGGGGGCGTTACCGAGAAAAAATCTGCCGAATGGCTACACAAGTGGATCAAAAATAGCCAAGCCCTCATCGCCGCTGGTGACAAGGATGCAATCGCTATCTTTGAGGAGTACAACAAGGTGCCTATGCTCGCTTACGAGAGTATCCTCTCCGATGAGGACATCAACAATGTATTGGCCTATGTAGCTGACCCTGCTAAGGCCGATGCAGCGGCTGCTCCTGCCGCTGGTGATGCTACTGCTGGTGCTGCCCCTGCCGCCACTGGTGATGCTGCCGCCACTACAACAGCACCTGTGAAAGAGACTTCTAATAAGTCCCTTGCCATAGTGCTCTTCTCTGCCTCTGTCTTACTCCTTGCCTTGCTCGTATTCTTTGTAGTAAAAGCTAACCGCGAGGTAAAGAAATTGGCCAAAGAGAACAACAACGAAGAATATCTAAAGCAAAGCAAATATTATCCTTTGTGGAATGTTTTTGTGAAAAACAAAATCATCACCGCTTGCCTTATCGCTATCTTATTCTTCTCCTCTACCTACTTTTGCCTATGGATACCTTATGCAAGTGGGTATAGACCAAGGATACCAACCTATTCAGGAAATCCACTATTCTCACAAGATACACGCTGGCGATAACCAGATAGACTGTAAGTTCTGCCACTCTGCGGCACGTACTTCCAAAACAGCAGGAATCCCTTCGCTCAATGTATGTATGAACTGCCATAAGAACATAGAAGAGTATACAGGCCCTGTAACTGACCAATATACTAAGGAGTTCTATGACGGAGAAATCCAAAAAAACTATACGATGCGGTAGGTTGGGACGCTGAAAAATGCACAATATACAGGAGTTCAAAAACCAGTGAAATGGACACGTATCCATAACCTCCCTGACCATGTATATTTCAATCACTCTCAGCACGTAACCGTAGCGGGAGTAGCTTGCCAACAGTGTCACGGTGATGTACAGACTATGGAAGTGGTTGAGCAACACGCTCCTCTTACCATGGGCTGGTGTATCAACTGCCACCGCACTACCAATGTCAATGATGCCAATCCGTATTACGAAAAGATACATGAGCAATTGGCTAAGAAATATGGTAAAGAAAAGCTCACCATCGCCGAACTCGGCGGTCTCGAATGTGGTAAGTGTCACTACTAATAATGTTTAATGATTAATGACTAATGACGAGTGACCAATGACGATTTATGGTTCATTGACAATTAACAATTAACAATTAACAATTAAGAACATGTCATCAGAAAAAAATATTGGAGAAGTGTAGAGGAGTTGGATACGAACAACCCTGTGATAGAGCAAATTCATCAAAAATGAGTTTGTCGATAAGCTCCCTACTTTATATTCAGGCGAACACGAGTTCCTAAGTAACCAAGAGGCGATGGAGGAGAGTGCTACCACCCGCCGCGACTTCCTCAAGTATGTGGGATTCACTACCGCTGCTGCTGCCTTGGCAGCCTGCGAAAGGCCCCTGTACATAAGGCAATCCCTTATGTGATCCTACCCGAACAGATACGCCCAGGTATCCCTGACTACTATGCCACTACCATGGCCGATGGGTTTGACTTCGCTTCTGTGCTTGTCAAAACCCGCGAAGGGCGTCCTATCCGTGTGGAAAAATAACCGCGAAGCGGCTTACCGTGGCTGCGGAAATGCACGTGTACAGGCTTCCGTACTCTCTATGTACGATAGCTTACGCGCCAAAAATCCTCGAAAAGGTACTGAAAATATCACTTGGGATACCCTTGATAGTGCTGTGGTAAAAGCGCTTACCGATGCCACTGCTCAACAAAAAGCAGATCGTATTGCTTACCGGTACCCTCGCAAGCCCTTCTACAGAGAACCTAATCAAGAATTCACCGAAAAAAATATCCAACAACCAAGCATGTAACCTACGATGCCGTTTCTGAAGAAGCTGCCGTATTGGCCTTTGAAAAGAAATACGGTGTGCGTGCCTTAGCCGATTATGATTTCTCCAAAGCTCAAGTAATTGTCTCCTTCGGGGCTGACTTTATCGCCGATTGGCAAGGAGGCTACGAAGAGGAATATGCCAAAGGACGTATCCCTACCAAAGAGGGTAGAATGTCTAAGCACTTCCAGTTTGAGAGCAATATGTCTCTCTCTGGTGCTAATGCCGATGAGCGTATAGCACTGAAACCTGCCTTGCTTAAGGTAGCTTTGGCTAAGTTCTACGGCTACCTCACTGGAAAGACTGTAGGAGGTTCTCTTCCTGAGCGTGCCGAAGCAGCTGTAAAGAAAGCAGCCGAACAGGCTAAAAAAGCAGGTAGCAAAGCCGTTGTCGTAACAGGTATTCAGGACGTGAATGCACAGAGTTTGGTGCTTGAGATCAACGAAGAGGTACTCCACAGTGCTGCCTTTGATCCTGCCCACCCTGTATATATCCGCCAAGGTAATGCCGCTGCTTTCAAGCAATTGCTAACTGATATGAATGCGGGTAATGTAGGGGTGCTTATCATCAATAATGTAAATCCATTATACACCCTATCCGCTGCCGATGCGGTAGCCTTCGAATCAGGCCTTGCCAAGGTAGCAACTTCTGTGGATTTCTCCCTCCGTGCCGACGAAACAGCTGTGAAAGCTACTTACCTTGCTGCTGCTCCTCACTACTTGGAGTCTTGGGGCGATGTGCGTATGCGTATCGACTATTACTCACTTATGCAGCCTACTATCCGTCCGCTGTTTGATACACGCCAGTTTCAAGAAGCATTGCTCAAATGGAGCGGAAAGGATGCTAACTACTACGAATATATCAAAGCGTTCTGGAAAGCCAATGTGCTGGCCGAAGGCGATGCTTGGGAAAAAAAGCTCAACATGATGGCTTCTACCGCAAGGAAGCAGCCTTGCTTGGTGAAAAAAACCAGAGGCCTTGGATACAACTCCTATGGTAGCTGCCCTTACTGCAGCGCCTGCTGAAGGCTTTGAACTAACCTTATATACCAAAAACAGGTCTTGGTGATGGCCAACAAGCCAACAACCCTTGGCTACAAGAATTACCTGACCCTATCACCCGTGTGTCTTGGGATAACTATCTGACCATGTCCGCCGCCGATGCCAAGGAATTGGGTATCAAGAATTGGCATGTAGCCAATGGCGCCTTGGACGGAGATTATGCCCAAATCCAAGTGGGTGATGTCACCCTCAAAGTGCCCGTACTTATCCAACCTGGTCAGGCCAAAGGTTCTGTAGGTCTCGCTTTCGGTTACGGAAGAAAGGCGGCCATGAAAAAGGAAATGCAAATAGGGGTCAATGCCTATGTCCTTTACAACAATTTCAACAATGTACAACCAGTTGCCTCTATCAAAAAAGTAGATGGTACCCACGAATATGCTTGTATCCAGCTCCACAATACCCTTATGGGTCGTGGCGACATCGTTAAAGAAACTTCTCTAGAGGAGTTCTTGACCAAGGATGCCCACCAGTGGAACAAAAAGCCTGAAGTATCCCTAGATCACAAGGAAGTAAAGGCAACTTCTGTAACGCTTTGGAAAGAATATGACTACTCTACAGGACACTTCTTTAACCTTTCTATTGACCTAAATGCTTGTACAGGTTGTGGGGCTTGTGTGATTGCTTGCCACGCTGAAAACAACGTGCCTGTGGTAGGTAAGAGTGAGGTAAGACGCTCCCGCGATATGCACTGGTTGCGTATAGACCGCTACTACTCTTCTGAAGAGACTTTCAAGGGCGATTTGGAAAAAGTAGAAGGTATCGAAGGCCTTAGCGCATCACTCTCTACTTTCGGGGAAATGGAAGTGGCCTCTGATAATCCACAAGTGGTATTCCAGCCTGTAATGTGCCAGCAGTGTAACAACGCTCCTTGTGAAACGGTATGTCCTGTGGGGGCTACCTCTCACGGGGTACAAGGACAAAACCACATGGCTTACAACCGTTGCGTAGGTACTCGTTATTGTGCTAACAACTGTCCTTACAAGGTACGTCGCTTCAACTGGTTCCTCTATAGCAATAACAACGAGTTCGACTACCACATGAACGATGACTATGGTAAGATGGTACTCAACCCCGATGTAGTGGTACGTTCTCGTGGGGTGATGGAAAAATGTTCTTTCTGTATCCAAGAAACCCAAGCCGTTATCCTACGTGCTAAGCGTGAAAATCGCCAGGTGAAAGTAGGTGAGTTCAACGACGCTTGTGCTTGTTCTTCTGCTTGTGGTACAGGGGCAATGACCTTTGGAGACATGAACAACCCAGAAGATCCTATCGTAGAACTCAGCAAGAACGACCGCATGTATCACCTCTTGGAACACATCGGTACCCGTCCTAACGTATTCTATCAAGTAAAAGTAAGAAACAACGATTAATATAGTTAATAATTTTGAGTTTTGAGTGCTTAGTTAGCTAACTCAAAACTCAAAACCCAAAACTCAAAACTTAAAAAATATGGCATCGCATTACGAAGCACCCTATACGCAATCCACTAATAGTAGGCGACAAGACCTACCACGATGTTACTGTGGATGTAGCGCGCCCTGTTGAGGGAAAGCCAATCGCCTTTGGTGGATAGTATTCTCAGTAGCCCTCGCTGCTTTCTTGTGGGGATTGGGCTGTATCGTCTATACCGTATCTACGGGGATAGGCGTATGGGGATTGAACAAGACCGTGGGTTGGGCTTGGGACATTACCAACTTTGTATGGTGGGTAGGTATCGGTCACGCTGGTACCCTAATCTCCGCCGTATTGTTACTCTTCCGTCAGAAATGGAGAATGGCCATCAACCGCTCTGCCGAAGCGATGACCATCTTCTCAGTAGTACAGGCGGGTCTCTTCCTATTATCCACATGGGACGCCCTTGGTTGGCCTACTGGACTGTGCCTATACCAAACCAATTCGGTTCGCTTTGGGTGAACTTTAACTCTCCTTTGCTTTGGGACGTGTTCGCGATCTCTACTTACCTTTCTGTATCCTTGGTGTTCTGGTGGACAGGACTTTTGCCTGACTTCGCTATGCTACGCGATAGAGCGGTAAAACCTTTCCAAAAGAAAATCTATAGCTTGGTGAGCTTCGGTTGGAGTGGCCGTGCTAAGGATTGGCAACGCTTTGAAGAAGTATCCTTGGTATTGGCAGGACTAGCTACCCCTTTGGTACTCTCCGTGCATACCATCGTATCCTTCGACTTTGCGACCTCTGTAATCCCCTGGTTGGCATACCACTATCTTCCCTCCTTACTTCGTGGCTGGGGCGATCTTCTCTGGGTTCTCCATGGTAAATACGCTCCTTATCATCATGCGTAAGGTGTCTAATTTGGAAAACTATATTACCCTTCAGCACATTGAGCTGATGAACTTAGTGGTAATGATCACAGGTTCTATCGTAGGTTGTGCTTATATTACGGAGCTTTTCGTAGCTTGGTATTCAGGAGTGGAATATGAGCAATACGCCTTCCTAAACCGTGCCACTGGGCCTTACTGGTGGGCATATTGATGATGATGTCCTGCAACGTGTTCTCTCCTCAGTTCATGTGGTTCAAGAAGCTACGCCGCAGTATCCTCTTCTCTTTCTGTATCTCTATCGTGGTAAATATAGGGATGTGGTTCGAGCGTTTTGTGATCATCGTAACCTCTTTGCACCGTGATTACTTGCCTTCTTCTTGGAGCATGTTCTCTCCTACACTGATTGATATAGGTATCTATACAGGAACCATCGGATTCTTCTTCGTGCTCTTCTTGCTCTATTCACGTACCTTCCCTGTGATTGCACAAGCCGAAGTAAAATCTATCTTGAAGTCCTCAGGAGAAAAAAATATAAAAAAATTAAGAGACACTAACCCTAATAATTCACATTAGTTATGAGTAAGAAAGTAGTACAAGCACTCTATAATGACGATGATGTGCTCCTCTCCGCTGTCAAAAAGGTTCGCCAGGCCAACCTTAAGATAGAGGAAGTATATACACCCTTCCCTGTACACGGACTAGACAAGGCCATGGGACTAAAGCCTACACGAATTGCCATAGCTTCATTCATCTACGGATGTATAGGATTAGTGGTTGCTACCATTATGATGAAGTACATCATGATTGATGACTGGCCTCGTAACATAGGAGGAAAGCCTAATTTTACTTATATAACCAACCTACCCGCTTTCGTACCTATCATGTTCGAGCTTACGGTATTCTTTGCCGCTCACCTCATGGTAATCTCTTTCTACATGCGTAGTAAGCTATATCCTTACAAAAAGGCTGAGAATCCGGATCCACGTACCACCGATGATCATTTCCTTATGGAAGTACAAGCCGATGATAATACCTCTGAGCTTGTCAAACTCCTACAAGACACCGGTGCCGTTGAGGTAAAAATAGCAGATAAAAAAGCAATTCAGATATGAAAAAAAGATATATATTCGCCTTATCCGTAGTCGCCCTTTCGCTTACCGCTTGTTTCCACAAGGATAAGCCGAACTACCAGTATATGGCCGATACCGATATGTATTTCTCTGTAGGCTACGAAACCTACCAAGAGGCGCCTGAGGGGAACAAAGCACTCAAGGGCGGTATGGAAGCGCAACTCCCTCCAGAACATACCATCAAGCGTGGTTGGATGCCTTACCTCTATCCTAATACCAATGAAGGCTATGAGGATGCTAAGGCCAATCTTAAAAACCCGCTTGTAGCCGATAGTCTTGCTCTAGATAGCCATATCAAAGAAGGGGCTGCCCTCTACAATATCTACTGTATGGTGTGCCATGGCGCCGAAGGCGACGGACAGGGTATCCTCGTGCAACGAGACAAATATTTGGGTGTGCCTAACTATAAGGACAGAGAGATTACCCAAGGAAGCATCTACCATGTAATCTATTACGGACGTAATGCTATGGGAAACCCTACGCTTCTCAGATTACTGAAAAAGAACGTTGGCAAGTGGCCTTATATGTGGAGCAACTCCGAAACAAACTCATTAATAAATAACCCCTAAGAAAAAGGAATTATGTATTCGTTTTCAAGTAAAATAAAGCTAACAGCTCTCATTAGTATGATAGTGGGGCTTGTAGCAGTCATATATAGCTTTATAGCGACCCCCAGTTCCGTAGCCGACCTCCATCAGGGGGGCGAAGCAGCTCACGATCCTGCGCATTTGGAACACATGCTTCACATGCTACAAAATAAGCCTTGGGCTGCCCTCTATGTAGCGGCACTCTTCTTTTTGCTCATCAGCTTAGGGGTCTTAGCTTTCATGCTATCAACCGTGCCGCTCAGGCTGGTTGGGCACCGATTCTCTTTAGAGTAATGGAAGGAATCACAGGTTACCTCCCTGTGGGTGCTTTGATTTTCTTTGTATTGCTTGTATGTTCAGGCCTTCATCTGAATCATCTCTTCATCTGGATGGATCCTCAAGTGGTAGCGCATGATACCGTGATACAGGGCAAAAACAGGTTATCTGAATGTGCCTATGTTCCTTGTGCGTGCTGCCGTGTATCTCTTGGGTTGGATCGCTTACAGACAGATTACTCGTAAGCTCTCCCTCCAGCAAGATGAGGCAACCGATAACCGCCCGTTCATCAAAGCCTTTTAAGTGGTCTGCGGGCTTCTTGGTATTCTTCCTCGTTACCGAGTCCATGATGTCTTGGGATTGGGTGATGAGTTTAGATCCGCACTGGGTCAGTACCCTCTTTGGTTGGTATGTATTTGGTAGCTTCATCACTTGTGCTATCGCCGCCATCATCTTGGTTACTGTAACACTTAAGAAACAAGGCTACTTAGAACATGTCAATGACAGCCACCTCCACGATTTGGCCAAATACCTATTCGGGTTCTCTATTTTCTGGACTTACCTTTGGTTCTCTCAATATCTATTGTATTGGTACTCCAATATCCCAGAAGAAGTTACCTATTTCGTAACACGTTTGGAGAACTTTGAGCCTATTGTTTTTGGGGAATGTTGGCCATCAACTTCCTTCTACCATTGCTCATCTTGGTTGATTCTGATATCAAGCGCAAACCTTGGGTAGTAGGAACTATGGCTGTAGTGATTCTTATAGGACACTATATGGATTTCTTCAATATGATTATGCCAGCCACCGTAGGACGCGAATGGAGTATAGGAGCTGCCGAAATTGGAAGTTTGTTATTCTTCTTCGGATTATTCACCTATATAACATTCTACACCCTTACCAAGGCTCCATTAGTAGAAAAAAACGACACCCTCTTATGGGCGAAAGCGAACACTTCCACTACTAAAATAGATAAAAGATTAAAAGTTAAAAGTAAAAGGTAAAAAGTACACCACTTTTTACCTTTTTACTATCATTATCAATCATTAGTCACTCAGCATTAGTCGTAAAAACAGAAGCACTTAGTCAAGGGGAATCAAATGTTATTACCTATACGATGGAGGAAGGAAACCTTGTCAAAGAAGTTTTTGCAACTCAAGGAAGCTAATGGACAAGTAAAACGAACTGTGGAAACGGTCTATGAGTATGACCTCTCTATAAAGAATCCTAATTTATCTATAGAAACTAGATTGGTTAAGGCTTATTTTTTTATGAAAGTACAACCTATTCCCCTGAGACGTTTAGTAAAAATGTATTAACCAAATGGACGACCACTTCTCCTATTACTGAAGAAAATCGTTCATCTGTCTTTATCTATCAGAAAAATGATCAAGGCTACCCCACCGAGGTAAATGAAACAACAAGTGGTAATACACGTAGCTGGACAGAATACCAGTACTAAGACTCTTATTCCATTATATTGATAGTTAAACAATAGTCTTCTGCTATGAGTTCTACCCATGCGCAGAGGACTTTCTTAGCCTTGCCTGCCTGCAATAGATATTGGCTGTATTGAGAGAAAAATTCGCTTGGATATTGGTCAAATATGAAGAAACTACTCTCTGTCCTAAGGCCATGACGAATAGCTATTTCCCCTAGACAAATATTGGGGAGTGTATAAACAAATATAGCAGGGGAGGGGTAGTAGTTATTGGGGTCTTGTATGGTCTCTTGGTGCCTAAGATCGGTATCTAGACTTGCTGAATGATTGGCAAAAAAACAAGCGCTAAACCTTCTTTCTCTTCCGAAGAGAACCCTTCAAGGAGGTATTCGACCCCCAAGAAAGCTAGTTTGCTAAGAGCATCCATCTTAAAGAATTTGGGATAATCAATTCCTAAATGCTTATAGGCGCCCTTGGCGAAAGTGGAGAAATCTCCACCTAACATTTCAAAAAAACAAAGGAACCATTAACGATAATGGCTCCTTTATATATCTTACAAGTCTTCATTAACTGTTTAGGGCGTTTGCTCCGGAGACAATTTCAAGGATTTCGTTGGTAATAGCCGTTTGTCGGGCTTTGTTGTAAGTAAGAGTGAGTTCGTCACGGAGGGTAGAGGCGTTGTCGGTAGCCTTGTGCATAGCCGTCATACGTGCCCCATGTTCGGCCGCTAAGGAATCACGAAGTCCCTTGTATAGCTGTAGCTTGAGATGCTTAGGGATAAGCCCCTCTATGATGGCCTCAGCCGATGGCTCATAGATAAAGTCGCTCTCTTCTTGCTCTTCTTCAGTGGTTAGTTGTAGAGGCAGGAATACCTCTTCGGTAAGAATCTGAGTGGCAACGTTCTTAAAAACTATTGTATACTAAGATGATACGGTCATAAGTACCCTTGGTGTAGGCGTCCATAAGCTCTTGGGCTAAGGTAGCTACCTTTTTGAAGTCCATATGGTCAAAGAAACCTTCGCAATAGCGACTTACTTTTGCCTGTTTTTCTTGAGAATATCATTTCCTTTTTTTACCAATGGTGAGTATTTCCACCTCTTTTCCTTCGTATTTCTCCAAAAGGGATAGAGTATGTTTTACTATAGTAGAGTTGAAAGCCCCGCATAACCCTCTGTCGGAGGTGATAGCCACCACAAGAATACGCTTTTCTCCCTTTTCACGAGGTAGGAAAGGGTTTGTAGTGCCCAAGGCGCTCTTGAGGGATTTAAGGAGGTTCCCTAAGGTATTAGCGTAAGGTTTCATGGCATGGATAGCCTCTTGTGCTTTTTTTAGACTTAGCGGCAGACACCATTTTCATTGCGCTGGTTATCTGCATGGTAGAACTTATCGAGTTGATACGATTGCGTATCTCTTTAAGGTTGGCCATAACTGGATATTAAACAGATTCTTTGCGAGTGCAAAAATACGAAAAAAATAATGACAAATGACAAATGACAAATGATAAATTTTTATAATGACAAGTGACTAATGAAACAGGGAGGATTGGTCATTAGTCACTTGTCAATAGTCATTAATTATTTTTCCTCCCCAGAAATAGTATCCTATGATACTGATGAACAATATACTGATGATATTGAGCCAGAATCCAGCCTTGAGCATGACTTTCTGAGGGATGAGTCCCGTACCAAAGGCAATGGCATTGGGCGGGGTAGCCACAGGGAGCATGAAGGCACAAGAGGCACCAATACCAATAATCATCGCCAAACCGATTTCAGGCACGCCTATTTCCTTGGCAATGGAGATAAAGATAGGTACCAAGAGCGCAGCACTGGCTGTATTGGAGGTAAATTCGGTGAGGAATACGATAAAGGTAGCCACCAAAAGACCTATGATAAAGTGGTTTTGGTTACGAATCAAATCCACAATAGTCTCTACCAAAGCCTTACTTGCTCCAGAGGAGCCTAGGACAGCACTCAGGGTAAGCCCTCCTCCGAAGAGTAGGAGTACACCCCAGTCGGTGTTTTCCTCAATATCCTTCCAGCTTACGATGTTGAAGGTACAAACGAGGATAGCGGCTGTTAGGGCGATTATACTGTCAAAATCACCTATTTTTTCCAATCCGAAAAGACCAGAGAGTATAGGGGTGACCTGTGTGGAGAAAATCCAAAAATAAGGCAGTAAGCGCAAAGATAATGATAGCGCCCCATTGTTTTCTGTTGAGAGGTTTTTCCTTGTGATCATCACCTTTGACTTTGTCCATGGGCACTTTCAGATTGGGACGGAAGATGAAGTATAGGGTGAGTATGGTAAGAGGCAATAATCCTGCTACCACAGGCATACCATACCATAGCCATTCTTGGAAAGTTACGCCCAAGTTAGACGAAACAATGGCGTTTGGAGGGCTACCTACAAGGGTACCCATACCCCCAATACTGGCCGAATAGGTAATCCCCAAGATTACGAACCAGTAGGAGCCTTTGTTCTGCTCATAAGGTAAGCCCTTGAGCAAACCGATGCCTAGAGGAATCATCATAGCTGCAGTAGCTGTGTTACTAATTCCCATAGAGAGACCAGCGGTTACCAAAAAGAGCAATAGGACAGCCCATAGGAAATTACCACGGGCAAGGGATAGCACTTTGTAAGCAATGTATTTGTCCAACTTGTTGACGCTCAGTGCGGCCGCTAAGGCAAATCCTCCAAAGAATAGGAAGATAGTCGGGTTGGCAAAATGTTGCAGTGCGGGCTTGGTATCTACCAATCCTAAGATGACGGAAAGGATCGGTACCGCTATGGCTGTAATGGTGATAGGAATCACCTCGGTAAGCCATAGGATAGCTACTAAGACTAGTAGCGCTAGACCTTGTTGGTCTTAGCTTCGTAGGGGAGCCATAACATGAGCGCCCCTGAGAGCAGTACGGCCACTAATAGAATCAGAAACTCGCTTGGCAGTAATAAACTCAGTTTTCATAGGCTATAGGAATTAGTAAACAAGGAAAAAAACCCTTGCTATTTATGTCCAACAAAATTACATTTTTTTAGACGAAAAAGCAAGAGTTTTTTTATATTTTTTTCAACTATTGGCCTATTTTTCTTTTATAGATAGGTTTTTTTATTTGTTATAAGTGTCTTAATATGAGAGAATTAACTCTTATTTGCCTACATGATCAAAGAGAACATCTCCGTCTTGGCATAGGGGTCTGAGTTTTTTTCTTCGATGAAGGGGTGTACCTTTGATTTTTCGGCTTCGGGGTAGAGCAGGTGTATATTGGCACCAGCATCGAGGGTAAAGCAGATGGGGGTGTTGGTACTGGCGCGGAAATACCATATCCTTTCTATAGCCGATAGGGTATTGGGGCGCATCAGTATATAATAAGGGTTGGAGGTGAGCATCATGGCATGTAGGGCGAGGGCTTCGCTTTCCACGATTTTATTGAACTCATTTAGATCACCTAGGGAGAGCACATCTCTCAGCAGGGTGATGTTTTGTCTTGCTTTGAGTAAAACGCGCTTCGGCGTAGGGGTGGTCTATCATGAGCTTGTGTCCCTTGGAGCTACTCACTGGCTTTTTGTCCCTTGTCAATAAGAAGGATGGTATCTTGGTAGGTGTCAAATACCTCATGGGTGTCTTTTTAAGGGGACACCGTAGAAGTTGGAGCTATCAGGTACGGCCGGATGGGCGCCCCACATGACAATGCCGCCATAGGTACTACGGCAGGCACTTCCAGAGCCCTAAGCGTGCTAAAAAGGAGGCTTTCTCATAGAAAAAAATTGCTCACTCATCTCCGGAGCGAAGAGTTTTTCTATTTTCATCAGGCAAACGGCTAAAGCGGCCATACCACTGGCAGAAGAGGCGATCCCAGAGCTATGAGGAAAGGAATTTCGGGTACGTACGATAAAGTAATAGTCTCTAAGAAAAGGGATATAGTTGCGGATACGGGTAAAGAAAGTTTCTATCTTAGGGAGAAAATTTTTCTTTGGGTTCTTTGTCAAAAATAGAAATCAATCTGGAAGTTCGTAGTAAAATTGGTACGAGGGGCCATCTCTATAATGGTTTCCGTATAAGAATCAGAGAGGGTGAAACTGATAGAAGGGTTCATAGGGATTTGTTCTCCTTCTTTCCCAATACTTCACCAAGGCAATATTGCTCGGTGCACGATGTTGCACTTTGGCTGCCTCTACCTTCTGAGTGTAGGGCTTAGGAATAAATTTGTCTACTAACATCCTTTGATAATGACTAGTAACTAATGACTAGCAACTAATGATTAATAATTAATAAAAGGTGCTTTTTGGATACCTTATAATGAGCTGCAAAGATACAAAAGATTAATTGTTAATTGTTGATGGTCAATTGTTAATATTTGTAGAACGAAATGAAAGTAAAAATAAAAGAGAAGGGTGAAAGATGAAAAAAATGGAAACTCCTCTAAGGGCGTTTTTTTCATTGTTCACTATTCTCTCTCTCTTATTTTCTCTTCACTTATTTGGATTACCAAATTTTGACTCTGTCCTGAGGTTTTCTATAGAGTTTGTCACCTTCTTTGACATTAAAAGTCTGGTACCAAGCCTCCACATTGGTTAGAGGGGCAAAGGCACGGAGGTAGTCAGGGGCGTGAGGGTCGGTTTTAACCTGATTGGTAAGGTTCTGGTCGGTGGTAAGGGAGCGCCATACAGTAGCCCAAGCGATAAAGAAGCGTTCGTTTTGGGTAAATCCGCTAATTTTGGCTACATCACCATGATCTTTGAGATACATTTGTAAGGCGTCAAAGGCGATATTGGCACCGCCAAGATCGGCAATAGTTTTCCATTGGTGAAGATACCATTGACAAAGATTCCTTTTACGGGTTCATATTGGTCGTATTGTTTGGCCAATGCTTGGGTTGCTTTTTTTCGAAATTGGCACGGTCGGCAGGGGACTCCACCAGTCTTGTAGGTTTCCATCGGCATCAAATTGGGCACCGCTGTCATCAAAGCCATGGGTCATCTCGTGTCCTATAATACCTCCGATAGCGCCGAAATTCACAGCTGGGTCAGCTTCAGGGTTGAACATAGGGGCTTGCAGGATAGCGGCAGGGAAAACAATCTCGTTGTAGAGAGGACTGTAGTAGGCATTGACAGTTTGTGGCGTCATGCCCCATTTGGTTTTATCCACAGGCTTGCCCACTTCGTCTAGGCTCTTTTGGTAGTACCACTGGGAGAGGTGTTGTAGGTTCTCGGTAAGGGTGGCCTTGGGGTCAATGTTGAGTTTAGAATAGTCCTCCCACTTGTCGGGATAGCCTACTTTTACATTGAGTTTGTCCAATTTGGCTAAGGCTTTTTGCTTGGTTTCCTCGCTCATCCAAGAGAGGTTTTGGATATGCTGGGCAAAACTCTTTCTTAGATAGCTGATAAGAGTAAGCATCTGATCCTTAGAGGTTTTAGGGAAGAATTTTTCTACATAGAGTTTACCAAAAGCCTCACCCAAGGACCCATCAATAAGAGAGAAGGCACGCTTTTGGATAGAGCGTTGTTCCTGCTGGCCACGTAGGTATTTGTCATAAAACTCAAAAGAAAGGTTGTCCAATTCCTCATTGAGGTTAGAGATATTGCTTAATACCAACATATATTTTAGGTAGTCCTTGAGCAGAGGTAAGTTGTTGGCGTTGATAAACTTATCATAGTCCTTATACAAGCGCAATTCGGAGACAATGACTTTGTTTTCACCCATACCAACATTCTTGAGCAGTTGTGGTAGATTGATATTCTTGACCATGGAACCCAACTCTTCCACACTGAGAGGGTGGTAGCTTAGATTAGGGTCTCGGCTTTCCTCAATGGTGAGCATGAGTTTGGCAAGGCTTTTTTTCAAAGGCCACTTGTTTTTTTGAGCTTTCTCTTCGGGGTTTTGAGTCCCATAGCCTTGAATACTTGGGCGACGAAGGCCTCGTATTTCTGTAGGGCTTCGGTGTTGCTTTGGCTCTCTTTTTGGTAGTAGTCATTGCCCATACCGATAGAGAAATTGCTCAGATAGGCCACATTGGTATTGGAATCTTTCATATCGGCATAGGCGCCCCATGCACAGATAGGATTGTTACCTAGGCGAGTGGCTTCTTCCAAGTATTTTTTTGGAGGTCGGCTAGGGACTTGATGTTGTCAATCTGGGCTAATTGTCCCTCAATGGGGCTAAGACCTTCTTTGTTACGGGTATCCCAGTCTACGTACTGCTTGTAGAGGGTTTGGATTTTTTGGCCTTCACTACCGTCGGGGTACTGCCTGCTTACGAGGTCGTCTAAGATAGAGAGGCAGTTGGTTTCGGTAATGTCGTCCAACATGTAGTAGGTACCCCAAGAGGTTTTGTCGGCTGGGATTTTTAGCGGTTTTCATCCAGCTACCATTGACATAGTTGTAGAAGTCATCTTGCGGACGTACAGAGGAGTCCATAGCGGAGATGTCAAGGCCTTTTTCTTCGGTTTTGGCTGGGGTTTCCTTAGGAGGGTTGCCGCAAGCTGCCAAAAGAGAAAGAGAAGCCCAAAGGGCGGTTTTTGAGAAGGTATTTTTTTCATTTTTTTATTGAATTTCTGATGTATTTCTATAGTGATAGTGTAATATGTAAAGCGTAATTAGTGTAACAGATAAGGCGTAATGAGTGATGCAATAGTTAAGACGCAATAAATTGCGTCTCTACGTGAACGCTGGCCAAGATACCCCTCATTAGCGTAGTCTTTTGTAGAGACGCAATAAATTGCGTCTTTACAGAGAGATGTAATGAATGTGATGCGTCTCTACGTGAGCGCTGGCCAAGATACCCCTCATTAGCATAGTCTTTACAGGGATGTATTAAGAAAAATTAATATTACGGCAAATGTACGAATTTTTAATTGAGAATATTCTGTTGGAAAGGAAAAAAACGTACATTTGCCAATATTTTTAGAAGATAAGAAATAGATGCGATTACATAGGAATTTGGTGGATGCCGTAATAGATGGTTTTCTACAGATTAATAACGATGGTCTCTATGCGGATAAGGTGATAGAGCGTTTGCTTAAGCGTGATAAGCGTTGGGGGAGCAAGGATAGAGCTTTTATAGCAGAGACACTCTATGAACTGATTCGCTATAAGCGTCTTTATACAGAGATAGCCCAAGAGAAGGCGCCTTTTACGGTGCAGAGTACCCGACGGGTGTTTGCTGTATGGGCGGTGCTCAGGGGGATTACACTTCCTGAGTGGTACTTTGAGGGGACGCCAGAGCGCCGTATCAAGGGGCGTTTTTGATGCACTCTCCAAGGAGCGTGCAGTGCGAGAGTCGGTACCTGATTGGCTTGATGCTCTTGGTGTAAAGGAGCTGGGTGAGGAGGTATGGACGCGTGAGCTGCATGCACTGAATCAGCAGGCGCAGGTGGTGCTAAGGGTCAATACACTCAAGACAGACAAGGCAGCTCTTCAGGCACAGCTAAGCAAAGAGGGTTATGAGACACAACCTCTTGAGGGACTGCCCGATGCGCTGCAACTAGAGAAGCGGGCGAATGTCTTTCTATCGGAGGCTTTCAAGCAGGGGCTTTTTTTGAGTTACAGGATGCCGCTTCGCAAAGAGTAGCCCCTTTGCTCTTAGGAGATTGGACACCTGCGCAGGGTAGTCTGAAGGTAGCTGACTGCTGTGCTGGGGCAGGAGGGAAAAACCCTACATTTGGCTTCTGCTGATGGGTGGCAAAGGCAAGATTGTGGCTATGGACATCTACCAGCAGAAGCTCGATGAACTCTCCCGTAGGGCGAAACGCAATGGAGCTTTTAATATAGAGACACGGCCGGTAGAGGCCAAATATCTCAAACGCCAAAGAGGTAGTTTTGACAAAGTGCTAATTGATGCGCCTTGTTCAGGCTTAGGTGTGTTGCGACGTAACCCTGATACAAAATGGAAACTTACCCCTGAGTTCTTAGACCAAATACGTTCTACTCAAGCCCAAATCCTTGAGCAATACAGTCAGTTGGTTAAGGACGGTGGACAACTTGTCTACGCCACTTGTTCGATATTGCCCAGTGAAAACCAACAACAAGTACAACGATTTCTGCAAAGTCCCGCAGGGCAGCGCTTTACCCTTGTGGAAGAACATCAGATCTGGGCAACAGAGGGGTATGATGGGTTCTATATGGCGAAATTACTGAAAAATGAAAAGTGATTACTAATTAATTGTTAATTGTTAATTTATTGGCTACTAACTGCTAATCACTAACCACTAATTGCTAACTAGTAACTATTTGATTATGGAATTTTTTTGAATAAATATTTTGTAGAAGTCTGTTTGAAAGATTATGCTACGTTCAAGGGGCGTGTGGGGCGAAAGCCTTATTGGCTCTTTGTAGGCGTCCTCTTTGCACTACTTACAGCGCTATTACTATTGGAAGAGTTTGTGTTTCTGTCTGATACAGAAGTAGGAGAGATTTTTGGCTTCTTAGTAGGTGTTTCTGCTGCCATAGTACTCTTACCCCTTATAGCGATTTCAGTGCGTAGGTTGCACGATGTAGGCAAAAAGCGGCTGGTGGCTATTGGTACCTGTCTATAACATAATATTGCTCTTAGGAGAGAGCAGAGGAGAAACGTAAAGAATGAAGATTGCTTATCATCCCATCTATACCCATCCAGTGCCTGAGAATCATCGTTTTCCGATGGAGAAATATGCTCTCTTGCACGAGCAGTTGTTGTGGGAGGGAATCGCTACGGAGGCAGATTTCTTTGCTCCTGAGAAGGTGGCACTCTCGTCCTTATACTTGGCGCATACGCCTGCCTATGTGCAGGATTTTTGTAGGGCAGACTCTAGAGGAGCGCACACGTATTCGAATCGGGTTTGTTCAGAGCCAACAGCTGATAGATCGCGAACTGACCTTAGTACAAGGCACTATAGAAGGGGCGCTTTATGCACTGGAGGGGCAGGTAGCCTTTAACATAGCAGGAGGTACACACCATGCATATTCCGATAGGGGAGAGGGGTTTTGTATGCTCAATGACCAAGCTGTAGCGGCTGCCTATCTATTGGATAAAGGAAAGGCACAGCGGGTGCTCATTATAGATTTGGATGTACATCAGAGGGAATGGTACGGCGGAGATATTTGCTCAAAAAGCCAGCTGTATTTACCTTTTTCTATGCATGCCCAAGGCAATTATCCCTTTGTGAAAGAGCATTCAGATATGGATATAGCTCTACCGGATGGCACAGGAGATGACGCCTATATAACACAGTTGCGGGAGGTCTTGCCTGAGCTATTTGAGAAGCATCAGCCTGATTTTTGTATTTTACCAATCGGGAGTGGATGTGCTTGAGAGTGATAAATTTGGCAAGCTACGGCTTTCCTTGGAGGGTTGTGCTCAGCGTGATCGGCTCGTTTTTGAGGCTTGTGCCCAGCGGCAGATTCCTGTGCAATGTAGTATGGGAGGGGGCTATTCGCCAAGGCTTTCTACCATACTGAGGCACATACAAATACTTTTAAGATAGCCTCAGAAGTCTTTTGGGATATAAATAAAAAAATTGTACCTTTGCCGAGAAAGCGAAGAGTGAAAAGTGAAGAGCGGAGAGTGAAAAGAGAAAAGTGAAGAGTGAAGAGCGGAGAGTGAAAAGTGAAACTGGATAAAAACTAAAAAAATATATGATAACAACAGATCAGCTTACTATGGGGGTGTTATTCCCTATAGAGGCGTTTGAGGGGCCAGTGCCTCGTATGAACAAAGACGAACAGATTACTCTTGCCCAACAAGCGGAGGACTTAGGTTTTGACACATTATGGGTGAGGGACGTTCCTCTTTTTGACCCCTAATTTCCGTGATGTAGGACAGATATATGACCCTTGGGTATATATGGCACATATAGCAACCCTAACGAATAAAATTAAGCTCGGTACGGCCAGTATGGTGCTTCCTTTGCGTCACCCGATACACTTTGCTAAAGCAGCGGCAAGTATAGACCAACTTTTTCCAGGTCGCTTGCACCTTGGGGTAGCCTCAGGAGACCGTGCGATAGAATATCCTGCGTTTAATAGGCCATACGAGAACCGCAGTATAGACTTTATGCACCAGATGGAGACCATTCGCACTTTCTGGAGTGAAGATTTTCCTCGCTATGAGACCTCTTTTGGGAAGATGCAAGGTGAGGCGGATGTGATTCCAAAGCCTATAAACAAGCGTATTCCGATGTATGTTACAGGACATGCTGGAGGAATTAACCTAGACTGGATTGCCCAAAATGGGGACGGCTGGATCTACTACCCACGTGAGTTTGCTTACACTAAGAACATCATACAGAACTGGAAAGCGACTCTTAAGAAATACAATCAGCCAGATAAGCCATATATACAGCCCTTGTATATAGACCTATTAGAGGATCCCAATGCGGAGCCTATCAATATAGAACTTGGTTTCCGCTTGGGTCGTAACTACTTGATAGACTTGTTGCAGACGCTCAAGTTTATGGGAGTTAGCCATACGATATTCATCGCGAAGTTCTGTTCGCGCCCTATGAAAGAGGTAATAGAAGAAATAGGTAAAGAGGTACTTCCTCATATGAATGAAGGATAGATATGGAGATTATCATCATCAATGGGCCGAACCTGAACCTTTTGGGCAGGCGAGAGCCTTCAGTATATGGGCAAGCGAGTTTTGAGGCGTATTTTGAGACCCTCAAAGCGGCTTTCCCTGAGGTGAATTTGCACTATTTCCAGTCCAACCACGAAGGAGCACTGATAGATAAGCTCCATGAGGTAGGGTTCTCCTATGATGGGATTATCCTCAACGCGGGTGCCTATACTCATACCTCGGTGGCACTGCATGATGCTATTCGCGGGATTACCACTGCTGTGGTGGAGGTGCATATCTCCAATACCTTTGCACGCGAAGATTTCCGTCATCACTCCTATATATCGCCTGTGGCTAAGGGGATTATTGTGGGCTTTGGGATGGAAAGCTATAAATTGGCGATACAAAGCCTTATTAGTGACTAATGACAAGTGACTAGTGACAAGTGACTAATGACAAGTGACTAATGACAAGTGACGAGTGAATTTGAGAAATATTTTTTTGAAATATGAAAATAACATTAGCCGTATTGGCGGCGGGTTTGGGTCTCCCGCTTTGGTGCTGATAAGCAGATTGTTCCTATATATGGGGATTCTATTCTTTTGGATTATTCGATAGCAGATGCCTTTGCGGCAGGATTTGATAATGTAGTATTGATTGTTCGTTCGGAGATAGAGGAACAGATGAAGGCGCATCTGCTAAAGAAGTTTCCTGAGAATAAACTCTTTTTGTGTGTCAGGATACTATGACACCCAAAGAAATAGAGCGCAAGAAGCCTTGGGGGACAGGGCATGCACTATTGTGCTTGAAAGATCAGATACATAATCCTTTTCTAATTATCAATGCCGATGACTTCTATGGGGCACACTCGTTTGAGATGATGGCTGAGGCCTTGCGCAAAAGGGAAAGAGAAGACCTTTTTCTCGGCTGGGTATCGCTTGGGTAATACGCTGAGTGAGAATGGGACGGTGTCGCGTGGTATTTGTACTGTCAGTGCAGACCATCACCTCATTAGTATAGAGGAACGCACCAAACTACTCAAAACAGGCGAGAATGAGGCCACTGATGAGCGCACAGGGAGCGTTTCCCACTGAAGAGCTTTGTTTCTATGAACTTCTGGGGGCTTTACTCCAGCTATATTTCAGCTAGGCGTACCCCTATTTGAGACTTTTATAGCAGAACATAAGGGAGACCCCAAGGCGGAGTTCTATATTCCTACCCTTGTGAGCTATGCCATGGCACAGGGCTATGTGGTGGAGGTAGTCCCCACTGAAGCGGTATGGTTTGGGATGACCTATCAGGAAGACTTGGATGTGGTCAGAAGAGAAATAGAGAGAGTGAATAGTGAAAAAGTGAATAGTGAAAAAGTGAATAGTGGCTAATGACTAGTGACCAATGACTAATCCTATATTAGTCATTGGTCATTGGTCACTAAAGAAGGATCATTGCTTCAAATGCTTCTTCTGAGAGGATGGGGATACCCAATTGGGTGGCTTTTTTTCCAATTTGCTAGGGCCCCATATTGTCGCCAGCTACTACATAGCTGGTCTTGGAGGAGATGGAAGAACCTACTTTGCCTCCGTGGTTTTCTATTAAGGCCTTGATCTCGTCGCGGGAATGGCGAGCGAAGACACCAGAGACAACAAGGGTTTTCCCTTGAGCGTATCAGAGAGGTCTGTTTGTTCGGTTTCAGCTAAGGCAAATTGTGAGGCCATAGCCCTCCAAGCGCTGGAGAATCTCCTTATTTCTCTCATCGGCAAAGAACTCTATGACACTCTGGGCGATGCGGTCACCTATTTCATCTATCTGAATCAATTGCTCATAGGTAGCTGTGCGGAAAGCCTCTAAGGTCTTATAGGTACGGGCAAACTTCTTAGCTACCGTCTCCCCTACCATACGAATCCCCAAGGCAAAGAGCACTCGCTCGAAAGGTACTTGCTTGGACTTCTCTATCCCTGTGATGATATTCTGAGCACTGCGTGTACCCATGCGTTCGAGGTTCTGTATTTGCTCGGCTTTGAGTTCATAGAGGTCAGCATAGTTGTGTATGAGTCCTGCACGGAACATCAGCTCGACTGTTTCGGAGCCTAAGCCCTCTATATCCATAGCTTTTCGGGAGATATAGTGCTGAATACGCCCTGTAATCTGAGGTGGACAGCCATAAGCATTGGGGGCAGTAGTGTTGCGCCTCGCCCTCATTGCGTACCAACTCAGTACCACATTCGGGGCAATGGGTGATAAAGGCCACAGGAGTAGCCTCTTGCGGACGCACTTCCAACTTCACCCCTGTAATCTTAGGGATAATCTCACCGCCTTTTTTTCAACAAATACTTGGTCACCAAGGCGAAGATCCAGTTTGGCAATCTGGTCAGCATTGTGCAGGGAGGCGCGCTTTACTATGGTACCTGCCAAGAGCACAGGAGCGAGATTGGCCACAGGAGTAATTGCTCCTGTACGCCCTACCCGGTAGGAGATACTCTCTAGGGTGGTGGTAACCTCCTCTGCCTTAAACTTATAAGCAATTGCCCAGCAGGGGGATTTGGCGGTATAGCCCAATTCCTGTTGGGCATGGAAGTCATTGACCTTGATGACCACTCCATCGGTTTCGTAAGGGAGATCATGTCGGCGCTGATCCCAGTAGTTGATAAAGTCCATCACCTCTTGGGTGGAGTGGCATAGCTTGGATTGAGAGGGTACCTTAAAGCCCCAATCGCGGGCTTTCTGTAAGCTGTCGAACTGGTTATTTACGGGCAGGTTGTCTCCCACTACATAGTAAAGCAGGCAGTCAAGAGGACGCTTGGCCACTTCTGCGGTATCTTGGAGCTTGAGGCTTCCGCTGGCGGTGTTGCGAGGGTTCATATAGGATCTTCCCCTCAGCTATACGCTGCTCATTCATCTTCTTAAAGCCCTCCTTGAGGATGATAATCTCCCCACGGATATGGAAATGGTCAGGATAGTCCCCCTTGAGGACTAGTGGCACACTGCGAATGGTACGTACATTGGCCGTGATTTCATCGCCCTGCACTCCATCGCCACGAGTAGTCGCCTGCACTAGTTGGCCATGGTCATACGTAAGGTCAATGGAAGCCCCGTCGTACTTAAGCTCACAGACGAAAGACACCTTGTCTGTACCCAGTCCCTTGAGGACACGCTTTTCCCATTCCTCTATCTCCTCCTTGGAGTAAGAGTTGTCCAAGGAGTACATACGGAACTCGTGGGTTACCGTAGGGAAGTTTTTGGTAATCTCGCCCCCTACCCTCACTGTTGGGGAATTAGGGTCTTTATACTCAGGGTATTTAGCCTCCAATTCCTGTAACTCTTTGAGTTTTTGGTCAAACTCAAAATCGGAAATAGAGGGGGTATCAAGCACATAATAATTGTAGTTGTGCTCATTAAGTTCCTTGCGGAGCGCTTCAATCTGTTGTAGAACCATAGCTTTTTAGTGACTAATGACGAGTGACAAATGATTAATGACTAGTGACAAATGACGAGTGACTAGTGGCTAACCACTGACCACTGATAAAGCGCAAAAATACGAAAAAAATATCTTGTTTTTTTCTACAGATAAACACGTAAATTTGTAGCTAAAGAATCATTCATAAAATTTTTTTCGTACTATGGAAAATTCATTATCCAATGCAACTGCGAAGAAACAAGCTGTAACACAGGCTGTTATCTTTGGTGTAGGACTATTTGCTTTGTTCTTTTTAGTCCTTAAGTTTGTCAATGGCTACTCAGCTATGGGCGCGCTCTTTATCTCTGGAGTAACCGCTGTATTGGCGGCTATCACTTGGGGAATAGTAAGCCTCTATCTGAAGAAATAGTGGTTAGTGGTCAGTTGTTAGTGATTAGTCACTGGCAACTGACTATTAAAAATCAATTCTCCTCTGCTGGCGCGAGCTTGCATTAGGTAGATTTTTGGCTCTCTATGGGAGCTACAAGCTCTATAATCATAGGTACGAGCTGCAAGCTCGCACCAGCAAGGGTCATTAGTAACTCAAAAATAAAAAAACTCAGAACTTGAAAAAGTATTGCATTCATATTAGGTCTTTATCTTCTGGCATTGTTGGTATTGCCATGTAGTGATATGCCTATATATGAGGGCAATGATACGGCTGAGATGAGTGCATCTCACTCTCATTCTTCTGGTGATATAGGCCTATGCAACCCGCTATGTATCTGCAATTGCTGCCAAATGGTACTTTCTCTTCCTGTCTCTGAAGAGACGCCCTTGAAACACTTTCTCCTATTATAGAAACCAAACACTTGATTTCCCTACCCCTATATTATTATAGATTCCTCCTACTTGGGAAATATCTGGGTTCCTCCTAAAATAGCTTAATTCTTCAACATAAGGGTGAATTGCCATTCGCCCCTACTTTACTTTGACTGGTGCGTTTTTTTGTAATTTGTGCCAACATTATCTATTTATTACATATAAAATTCCATGAAAAATATCATTATACTGCTCTTTGTTCTCTTTGGCGGTAGTATCCTCTATGGGCAGGAGCAAAAAAATAAGCGGACATATTACCTCCGCAACGGATAAAACACCTCTTTTTGGGCGTTTCCATACGCATCAAAGATACTCCAAGAGGCACTACTACCAATGAACAAGGAGATTTCTCTATCAAAGCAGCCTCTGGAGAGGTACTAGTATTCTCCTTTATTGGATTTAGAAGCCTTGAATACACTATTACCCAGACTAATATTCCCCTTATCCTTGAATTAGAGGAAGAAGAGACCGAGCTGGAGGGGCTGACTATCACCTCCACACGTAGTAGCCGTACCATAGAGAAAGTGCCTACTCGTATTGAGCTTATTACAGCTGAAGAGCTAGATGAAAAAGCCAACATGCGCCCCAGTGATTTGCGGATGCTACTGAGTGAAAAGCACTGGTATACAAGTACAGACAACCTCTCCAATCAGTGCCAATGCAGGTATTCGTATCCAAGGATTGGATGGGCGCTATACCCAGATACTCAAGGACGGATTCCCTGCTTACTCTGGAGCTGCCAGTGGCTTGGGTTTGCTGCAAACGCCCCCCTTGGACCTCAAGCAGGTGGAAGTCATCAAGGGTACCAGCTCCACCCTCTATGGAGGAGGTGCCATAGCAGGATTGGTCAATCTGATCTCTAAGACCCCTACCCCAGCGAGAGGCTACTTTTTTTCATATAGACGGCACATCGGCTGAGGGATTAAAACTTGAATGCATTCTATGGACAAAAGAAATTCAATCATGTAGGTACCACTCTTTTTTTGCTTCTCATAGCAGAAACCAAGCCTATGCACCAAGTGACACTCCCTTTTCTGCCATTCCTCGCTTTGAACGCTGGGTAGTGAATCCCAAGCTATTCCTCTATTTTGACGAAGACACCTCGCTGAACATAGGGATAAATGCCATGGTGGAGCAGCGGTTAGGAGGACATATAGAGTACTTAAGGGCAATACCGACCCCTGCCTATCACTATTTTTGAGGAAAAACAATACTCATCGCTATGGTGGCCAGCTAACATTTGACCACCATATAAGTGAGGATTCCCGATTCCAGCTAAAGAGTAGTATTAACTACTTCCAAAGAGAAATTGTCCTGCCTGATTATCGTTTTTCAGGAACACAGCTAAGCAGCTTTACAGAAGGGTTCTATGGTTTGGAAAGAGAAAAAACAGACTGGATTATAGGAGTAACCCTTTTAGATCATCGTTTTAAGGAACAGCCTCTTACTACCTTCCCTTTGAGAGATGAGCAGGAGATGATTGTAGGAGGATTTGCCCAAAATACTTGGAAAACCGCCCCATGGTTGGAGATAGAAAGTGGTTTGCGCACCGATTTTGTCAAAGACTATGGATGGGTAGTACTTCCTAGGCTAGCCAGCCTCTTTCACCTATCAGAGAAACTCACTTCCCGCATATCAGGCGGATTGGGGTATAAAACACCCTACCTTATTCCACAGAGGAAAGCGAACGATTTCATTATCAAAACATCTTGCCTGTGAGTAGCCAAAAGAATCGGTTGGAGAAGAGTTATGGCGCCAACTTTGATATTAATTACCAGACCCTTTTAGGAGAGGAATGGACTCTGAGTATCAATCAACTCTTTTTCTATACCTACTTAGACCATCCGCTATTGCTGGAAAACCTATCACCTAAGAAGTATCACCTAACCAATATAGAAGGGCATATCCACACCAAAGGATTGGAAACCAATGTAAAAAAATAGGTTACAAAGACTTCAAACTTTTCTTGGGTTACACCCTAACCAACACTCAATTACATGAGGGAGATGTCTTTACGGATAATCTGCTTACTGCTAAGCACCGTACCAACTCTATTTTTGTTTTACGAAGTGGAAGATAAGTGGAAAATCGAGTTAGAAGCCTATTATTTCAGTTCACAGCTGCTGAGTGATGGAGAGCGTGGGCATCCTTACTGGATGACAGGTTTTATAGTAGAGAAATTATGGAAACATTGTTCTGTTTATATCAATTTTGAAAACTTCTTGGATGTACGTCAGACCCGTTTTGGAAGTATCTATACAGGTAGTGAGCGTGCTCCCGTATTCAAAGATATCTATGCTCCCTTGGACGGTTTTGTGTTCAACGGAGGTATTAAGCTCAAGCTATAAGAGAAAGGCTATTCCCGCTTTCGCGGGACAGCCTCTCTTTTGAAGACAACTATATTCAATTATTAAATCACTCCTTGGTCAAGCATAGCATGTGCTACTTTCATGAAACCAGCGATGTTGGCTCCTTTTTACATAGTTGATGTAACCATCTTCTTGTCCGTATTTGAGACAAGCGTTGTGGATAGACTCCATAATCTGGTGTAACTTAGCATCTACTTCTTCGGAAGTCCAAGAAAGGTGAGCTGCGTTCTGAGTCATTTCGAGACCTGAGGTAGCTACCCCACCTGCATTGACTGCCTTACCTGGAGCGAAAGGCAATTTAGCATCTTGGAAAGCCTTGATAGCCCTCAGGAGTACAAACCCATGTTGGATACTTCTGCTACGAGTTTTACGCCATTGGCGATAAGGGTTTTGGCATCGTCTCCGTTCAATTCGTTTTGGAAAGCACAAGGCAAGGCGATATCACAAGGGATTACCCATGCTTTTTTACCTGCAGTGAATTTGCTTTCTTTAGCGAATTTTTTCAGCGAAAGGTGCTACAATATTACGGTTGGAAGCACGGAGTTCAAGTAGGTAGTCAATCATTTCTTGAGTCATACCACCAGGTACTTCCACACAGCCATCAGGTCCAGAGAGACCGATTACTTTAGCACCCAATTGGGTAGCTTTTTTTCAGAAGCACCCCAAGCCACGTTACCGAAACCAGAAACCACTACACGTTGTCCCTTGATATCGCGACCGAGCTTTTTAAGCATATGATCTACAAAATAAAGCGCTCCATAACCCGTTGCTTCTGGACGGATAAGGGAGCCACCCCAGTTGATACCCTTACCTGTGAGTACCCCTGTATTGTATTCATGAGCCAATTTTTTTGTACATGCCGTACATATAACCGATTTCACGGCCACCCACGCCTACGTCACCTGCTGGTACGTCGGTATCAGGGCCTATGTATTTCCACAACTCAAGCATGAAAGCCTGGCAGAAACGCATAATTTCGGCATCGGACTTACCTGTTGGGTCAAAGTCAGATCCTCCTTTGGCACCGCCCATAGGGAGGGTAGTAAGTGCATTTTTGAAGGTTTGTTCGAAACCTAAGAATTTTAGCATAGAAGGGTTTACCGCTTTGTGGAAACGGATACCACCTTTGTAAGGCCCGATAGCGGCATTGAACTGCACACGATAACCGAGGTTGGATTGTACCTCTCCCTTGTCATCAACCCAATCCACACGGAAGGTATGGATACGATCAGGCTCTACAATACGCTCAATGATTTTTTTGCCTTAGCAAATTCAGGATGTTGGTTATAGACCTCCTGTACGGATTCCAACACTTCGTGTACTGCTTGCAAGTACTCTTTTTCTCCTGGGTGTTTTGCCTCCAAAGAGGCCATAATTTTTTGTACGTCCATTATTATTTAATTTATCAGTGGTTAGTGATTAGTGATTAGTGATTAGTGGTTAGTGGTTAGTGATTAGTGGTTAGTGATTAGTGGTTAGTGGTTAGTGATTAGTGGTTAGTGGTTAGTGATTGGTTCTTAGAACCAACAAACCGACGACCAACAACTAGCAACCAACAACTGACGACTAACAGCCAACAACTGACGACTAACAACTAACAGCTAACAACTGACAACTAACAACTAAATTTTCTACAAAGGTAAGGAATATTATAGGAATAAACAAACAAAAAAAGGCAACTATTTTCTTTGCTCTTTTTAAGGGCGAATTGCTCACATACTCCGCTTTCGCGGACTTTGCCCCACACCTGCTCATGCTAATTTTTTTCGTAAACTATTTCTGATCGACTATTATTAGAAGGCACGAGCTGCAAGCTCGCGCCAGCGAGGGATCGACTATTATTAGAAGGCACGAGCTGCAAGTTCGCGCCAGCATGGGGACTATTATTAGAAGGCACAAGCTACAAGCTCGCGCCAGCGTGGGGCAACATTTTTTTGTCCATTAAGTCTAAAAAAATATGAAAGCACCAAGAGGGTGATAAAGGCAAAGGGAGAAGCAAAAAAATAAGGCTATCGAGCCTATCGAGCAAGCCCCCATGCCCTGGGAGTATGGTGCCGCTATCCTTTTTGCCTGCCACACGCTTGAACTTGGATTCGACCAAGTCGCCCAAGGTGCCCGTTACTACCAATACCGCAGCTACGATCAGCCATTTCCATAGCTCTTTGTTGCTATATAGGGAGAGCCATGCCGCAATAAGCAAGGCGCCCACAAGTCCTCCTATGAAGCCCTCCACAGTCTTCTTGGGAGAGACCGAAGGAAAGAGCTTGGTACGGCCTAAGAAACGACCTGAGACATAGGCAAAGCTATCGCTCGCCCAGATAATGGCTAAGATAGCAATCATGGTATGTTGTGCCTCGGAGAAAGCCTCCGAGAAGCGCCACTGGGAAAAATTCCCCAGAAAGCAAAGGTATTGGACAACTCCTGTTCGTTCTTATAAATCTCCAATTTGTAAAGTAGCGAGATGAATAGGCAGCCTCCCCCTACATAGAATAGGTTTAATAGGAATTTCTGCCAGGTCTCATACTTGACGGTTTCCTTTTTGTAAAGGTAAAACACCAAATAAATATCGGTGGAGATGACTGCCAAAAAGCAGTAGATAGACAAAGAGATTGCTTCCGAATTCGCTTATGGGAATCAGATAGTTAAAAGCACCACCAAAGGGATAGAAAAATCAGGTAAATGGTGCTTCCTGTAAGGCGAACCAATCGCTTGAACTCGAATAGGCATATCAGCCCGAAGACAAGGAAAAGGAAGCCGAAGGCCTCGGCATTGAGAGCATAATGGCTGTAAGGAGTAGGAACACGTATATAATGCCTGTGATACAGCGTTTTAGTAATTCGTTCATTCGTTTGTATTTAAGTCCTCCAAAAGGAGTAGATATGTGGTTCGGTAACAGTTTTCGTAGAAGATAGAATCTTTTTTTCCTCAGGGGGCGTAAAAGCTCTGAGGGTACGAATATTATTGGGTCGTTCCTGGTGTACTTGTCGGTTAAGTCCGCCCATGGCGTCCATCAGGGTGGCGACGATTTGGCTGATTTTAGCCACTACAATCAGGGTAGAGGGGAGTTCGTCCAGGCGTTTTTTTGTCCCAGTTGTCGAGAGGAGAACATGATGGAACCCTCTTCGGCTACCAAATATTCGCAATCGGTCAAAAAAATGAGTAGCGAGCTGGTCATTGGTAACAAAACAATCGGGGAAGTCCGCTGAGAGCTGCTGGTCTAAGTGCTCATTATGGGTAAAGACGAAGGTATCTTCGCCAGCTTCGCTGACCATGGTTTGGAACACCTTAGGGAGGTCATCTCGCTTTTTCTACATAGACAAAGACGCCCCCTTATCTTTGAAGTTTTTTTACAAAAAGCCTCATCAATAGGGAGTTCCTTCTGTGGTTCTTTCATATATGGGTTAGGGCTTGCGAAGCCGAGAATGTTCCTTTGAAAAGTTTTGATAGCTAATTCATTATTAATTATCAATTGTTAATTGTTAATTGTCAACTCAAGTTTCGCAAGTTGAACCTCTATTACTTACTTTCACATACTCGTTTACGCAATCCACATACTTTGCTCCAAGTATTCGCAGACTATCCTTGAGGAGGGAGGGTATTGACAACTAACAATTATCATTGTTTCAAGGTGTAAAGATAGGAATTTTTATTGGATAAAATGAAATGTTTTATGATTTTTTTAGCAATGAGGGGTTTTAGTATCTGCCTTTTTATTCTATTCTCTTCTACGCTCGTATACGTTAAAAAAAGTTAATTTGTAGCCAAAAACAAGCAAGTTGTACCTTTTATTTTTTTGAAAGTTTTTTTGTATTTTTTTGCACTTTCTAAAATACAACATGGATATTCGTCTAAAGAAAAAACGCTTAAAAAACGACAACAACCTTACCTTAACCATAGGAGGCTCTAAGAGTGAAACCAACCGACTTCTGCTACTACAGTCTCTTTATCCTACACTACAAATAGAAAATGCCTCCCCTTCGAAGGATTCTGAGGCGATGTATAAGGGACTATACTGTGGCGAGAGTACCATAGACATAGGAGATGCGGGTACAGCTATGCGCTTTCTGACGGCTTACTTTGCCGCTTGCCAGGACAAAGATATCTTTTTGACAGGTTCGGCTCGTATGCAGGAGCGCCCTATTGGTATTTTGGTGGATGCCTTGCGCCAATTGGGGGCAGATATCTACTACTCTAAAGCGGAGGGATTCCCGCCCTTGCATATTCGCGGTAAGCAGCTACGCGGCGGTCTGCTCTCTATCAAAGCTAATGTAAGTAGCCAATATATCTCGGCCTTGCTGCTTGTGGCTCCGTCCTTTACCGATGGGCTAATCCTACAATTGGAAGGAGAGATTACCTCCTTTCCCTATCTTAGAATGACTCTTTCGCTGCTCAATGAGCTGGGTATAGAGGGACATATGAGGAGAACACCTTTACCATTCCCTATACAATGGCCATTGCTCCTCAGAGGATAGTGGTGGAACCCGACTGGAGTTCGGCTTCGTATTTCTATAGTATGGTAGCACTCAGCCCTATAGGGACTTCGCTCTATTTGGAACACTATAAGGAGAGGAGTCTGCAAGGTGATCGTATCGTAGCGGATATTTACCAAGCCTTCGGGGTGCGTACTATCTTTTGGGGAGATAAGATACAGCTTGTTAAGGAGCGTGATTTGCTCTCACCTATATTCTCCTATAACCTGAGGGACTGTCCTGATATAGCCCAGACGATTGCGGTTACTTGTTTTGGTCTTGGGATAGAGTGTTTTTTGAGCGGCTTGCATACGCTTAACATCAAGGAAACCAACCGATTGGAAGCACTCAAGAACGAACTGACGAAACTAAATGCCGAGGTGCATATCTCCCAAGAGGAAATATGGATTGGCAGTACAGTCACACGCAAGATTCCTCGCAATGTCTCTATCAACACTTATGGAGATCACCGTATGGCGATGGCTTTTGCACCGCTATCACTGAAAGTATCGCTGATTATCAATGATATGGAAGTGGTAAGCAAGTCCTTCCCAGACTTTTTGGGAACAGTTTGAAAGTATTACGGAAAATGATTAATGATTAATGATTAATGCCATTAATCATTAATTTAAGTTTCGCAAGCTCTGTAATCAACTGATTCTCAAAACATCCCCCTACCCCCTCAAGGGCAGGGCTGTTATATAATCATATTATAATCTGATTTATAATATATTAAATTCATAAGTTCTTTAAAATTACTGATTCCCCACTCCATAGCTAACTTAATAGAGTCCTTTCCATTGAGACGAAATAGATTGATTGATATATTTCTCATTATTGAAAGATTCTCAGGAGCATTCCCAGATTTGGTTTTACTCTTATCCTCTATCATTAGTGTATCCTTTACCCAATGTAAACGATTTTCTATACCCCAATGAGAACGTATATGATTTGCAAAGAACTTAGCTTTATTTTTAGCAATACTGCTTATATGATAAGCAATTTCGGTGCTTTCTTCTCCTTTTTTCTTAACATAGCGTGTAGTTTCTATAATTCGCTTTATACCAGACCATTCAGGAGAAATTCCCTCAATATTTTTATAGACCTTTGTAATACGCAACTCATCACGTCCTCTCTCTGAGGATTGTTCTTGATAAGTATCCATTAGGTATTTTCCTAAGGCTATATTCTTTTTTATCTGATTAAAAAGATTCTTTTGATTGCCTTTTACTTGTACAATGTAATCATTTTTTTGACTTTACAATAGTTTCAAGAGTTTTTTGACAATGTAGCGCATCTAAGGTAATAATTTCACCCTCAATATCTAAGGCTTGTAAGAGTTTTTTTGAACAGTATAAATTTCAGACTCTTTTTTGTTCTCCAATTTATCACAAGCTATTACAATACCTCTTTGAGAAGCAAAAAAACACTTATCAATGAAACAAAATTTTGATAATTATTTTTGAGGATCTTTAATAGTCCCAGCAATTGCTTTTTCCATCAATGGCAAGTGTTTCACCTTGACACATTGGTAAAAAAATTGGGCTGCCCACTGATTGAATTTTTGTCGCAAAATCGTCAAAATCAATTTCCATAAATATCCTCCTAATAGAACCATATGTAGGTACTTTACAGAAAGTTAGATATTTTTTTGAACTCCCATTGGTTTTCTTTGAGGAAACGACCTATTTCTCGATAGCCAGTATAGCCAGACATCATTGCTGTTAAGCACATAATCAAAAAGTTAGGCATCTTATGGCGAATGCCACGTCTTTTTTTCTAGTATCCTCTATACTAGATAACATTTCTATCAGTGTCATAGACTTTTACATTTTTATTGGAGTGCAAAAATAGTAATTTAAAAGAACTTATACAACTTTATAACAGCCCTGCCCTCAAGGGGGAGTTAGTAAGTAGTAGAGGATCAATAAGTTATAGAAGGGAAAATTTCTAATTTAATAAACAAATTAGACCATTTCAACGCCCTTAAAGACACATACTCCGCTCTCGCAACTCACATACTCTGCTCCAAGTATTCGCAGACTATCCTTTGGAGGGGGTGAGGGGAGGTTTTTACAAATAATTGTTTATCAATTACTTGCAATTTTAATAGCGACCTAAAAACAACTTGCGAAACTTAAATCATTAATCATTAATCTTTGTTTTGATATAGCGTAGTTTGCTTGTGTTTTCTGGTAGGCCAATGGGGTAGATGGCGGCATAGAGGCATTGGTCTGCACCTAAGAAAACAGGTGTTTGCTGGTTCATGGCACATCGCCACCAAGCCAAGGAGGCTTTGACCATGGTCTTAAGGCGCAGGGGAGCGGTACCCTCTATGCGGTAGAGGGCGATATCGGTTTCGTCGTTGACGGGGTCGGTATGTAGGGTGATAATATGTTTTCTATCGGCTGAGAGCAAGGGAAAACCATCCATATATAGCTCATTGCCTGTGGCCTTATCGGTGAGTATATAAGGCACCACTTGTGCGCCTGTCACACGTACGATATATTGCTCTATGTCCTTATGCTCGCCTACATAGCTATAGATAGCCTCGTTAAATCCGTCCTGACTGATGTCCTCATATTTTTACTTTTTTTCTTTTGGCAAGGCAGGGATAGGATTTTTTTCCTGTTTTTCTCAATTGTCTCGCCCTTATCAAAAGGCTTTGGGCGCTGCTGCAAAAGCCTGCTGATAGTCGGCTTCGGAGATGAGGGAGATAGAGAAAAACTCAGAGATATTATCCAAATCCTTAGGGGTGCGCGTAGTACCTTTGTATTCGGTGAGGTAGCTGACTTGTTCTAGCTCCTCTGGGGAGAAGCTCTCATCTTTATAACCTACTTCGCTTTTTGAGTACATAGCTCTCATGTGCTCCCTTTTTGACCTTGTAATAGGGGCCTTCTTCGCCTACTATTTCCAACTTGGTTCCCCAAGGCGAAATCCTCCGTCTGGGGCTGGTCTTCCTTTTTAGGGGCTGGTCTGGCGTCTTCTTTGCCTAATACATATACTACCGAGCCGATGGGGAAATCAGGGGCGGGTAGTGGGTGCTTGTGTTGTGTTTTCTTGGTTATCGGCCTCTTGCCTGATGGGTGCTTGCTCCTGCGCAGTAGGAGTAGGGGAGGAGGTTGTGGCTTGCTCTTCCTTTTTAGGCTGGCAAGCGGAGAGGATTATTAGAAGGCACAAGAGATTTTTTTCATAGTTTTGAGTTTTTGGGTTACAGACTACTGATATTGTAGGCTTTTTATTTGTGCTAATAATAGATGACTATTCTATCGGACATCATTCCTTATAACATAGAGAGAAGACTTGTTGTCTTCTTTATTTAACGACAGTTCAATATAACGAAAGCTCCCTCAAAGCCAGCGAGTACCCACAGCTGGGTATGTGAAACACGGATTTCACAGATTTTTCTATGTTTGTGTAATTGTGCTGTTGCGATTTACATAGAGGAATCTGTGGGAGAAAAAAATATAATTTTGCTTATGTCGAACTCACGTTATTAAAGAGCATGAGCTGCAAGCTCGCGCCAGTGTGGGGGGCTTGTAGAGACCACAAAAAAATAGTGCCACAAATTAGGGGAGAAGCAAATGCGACAATGAGTACATATTACCCCTTATGAGAAGTTACCAAAAGGATGGGCGTGGTGTAGGCTGGGGGATATAGCTAATATTCAAACTGGGAAAAAAAGATGCAAACTATGGAGATAAGAACGGAAAAATATCCTTTTTACTTGTGCTCTACTCCCCATAAGATGTAACAATTATTCTTTTGACATGGAAGCTGTATTATTGCCGGGGAATGGTGCTAATGTTGGAGAAGTAGTCTATTTCAAAGGTAAATTTGAAGCTTTATCAAAGAACTTATATTCTAAATTTTAATATAGGAAATATCCGTTTTTTTATTATGTATTAAAAAGCACTATGGAAAAAAATCTCTTGAAGGGAAACAGTTTGGTTCAGCGACAAATTATATTAGACTTTCTAATATAGAAGAACTATTTTTCCCTCTCCCTCCTCTTGCAGAGCAACATCGCATTGTTCAGCAAATAGAAAACTACTTTACAGTTTTTTTGACCAAATAGAAAACGAATTAGCATAGGGGCGAATGACCATCTATGAGCGAATTGCATTCAAGGGCGAATGGCCATTCGCCCCTACGGCTTACCAATTGACAACCGTATCTACAATGGCTTGCTGCTCGCTGGCAGTACGCCTGAGATAAATACGAGTGGTCTCAATACTTTCATGCCCTATAAGGTCGGCAAGGAGCGTAAGGTCATTGAAGCGCTCTAAAAAGTTCTTAGCAAACCTATGTCTGAAAGAATGGGGATATACTACCTTAGGATTGAGTTGGTACTTATGGGCAAAGACTTTGAGCTGTTGGGCAATACCCCGTGGAGTGATACGTTTACCAAAGCGATTAAGAAAGATATAGCCCGAAGTAATCCCTTTTTCTTTAAGCCATAGGCTACTTTCCTCACGTAAGAGCTTAGGAATGTATAAGCGGCGTATCTTACCTCCTTTGCTATAAAGATCCAAATAGCCTTGAGTGAGGTGTTCTGCTTTTTATCTGAATCAGCTCACTCACACGTGCTCCTGTAGCAGTAAGAAACCATACGAGAAAATACCAGTCTTCATAGCCATCTTTTTTTAAGCTGTGCCTTTAGGAAAAGATAATCCGCATGGCTAATCACATGCTCTAAAAAAAGTTCTTTTTGCTGTACCTTTACAAAGGACATTTTCAGAGCGCCTTTCTTGATAAAATCTAAGTACCTATTGACCGCCTGCAACCGTAGATTAACGGTTTGTGCTTTGTACTTGTCCAGCAGAAAATTCTTGTAAGCCATTAGGTTAGGCTTGTTGATAATAGGGTATTTTTTTCTAAGAAATACCTCACTGTCCACACATACGAGTCTATCGTATTGGGTGCTAAGTTGCTTTTCAGTAGAAAAAGACTTGAATTGTTCTATCATTTCTTTTAAAATTTAGAAATGATAATAAACGAACTTTTTACAAATTACTTTCTAACACAAATCAACAAATTAAAAACATCTATACAATCTAATTTGTTAAGACGCAATAAATTGCGTCTCTACGAAAAAAACTACACTAAGTAAGGAGTTATCTTAGCCAGCATTAGGGTAGAGACGCAATTTATTGCGTCCTAGAAAGTTAATAAATAACATTTTTAACTATTGATTTGAATTTCTATCGTATCTAAAAAAAGAAAAAAATAGCTTTCTATTTTTTTCAACTATACGGTGCTGCTCTTGTAAAGGAGGGAGAGGAATTAGTATGTTTTCAAACTTACTCTTATTCAATATTGCTATGGTTGTTGCAGAAGCTTTTTGAATTTAATTGCTCTTTGTATTTTTTTGATAACATCAAATAATAGATAAAATAATTGCTTATATATTCAAATGGTATGATAGCATTTATTTGTTGATTGAAAGCTCCTTCTACTTGAGTTATACCTGTTTTTTTCCAATACTTCCTATACAAGTTACAAGAATAGAGTTTTTTTAGGTGCTTTTTTTAGCTTGTTTATATCCTAGAACAGATAAAGAATCTAACGATGTTTTAATCTTTCCTACATCTAAATCATTAGGTTTTAAAAAAAGGAAAATCATTACCATAGAAAGACTCTTTTTCCTTTGCTGGGTGTATTACCTGTTATTATCTCACCTATATCCCCCAGCCTACACCACGCCCATCCTTTTGGTAACTTCTCATAAAGGGGTATCAGTGGCAGTTGTTTTTGCCTATACGCTTAAGAAGTTCTTTCGCAGGTTCATCGTTAGGGTCTTGGTGAGTGAGTTTGCCTGCTATGGCATAGTTGAGCACCTGATTTTTTTGGTCTGTTTGACAAGGGCTTTGAGCTCCTCTTGAAGTTGCTCAATAGTATCTACAATGGTGAGCAGCTGTCCTACTTTTTTTGGACGATACGATGTTGCTCTGCAAGAGGGGGAGGGAAATTAATAAATTTGATAATTTTTTTCAGCATTTATATTTGATTGATTTACCGCATCAGATTTTTACAGAATAACACCATTTCCTATAATAAGAGCTATTCATTACAAGATTAGTATATTCAGGATTAACTCTGAGAAGAGCGATCTTAATTAAATACCCAGCAAATATAGCAGGCATTTCTCCTCTGTATATGGCAGTTTTTTTCCTACTAAATCACTACTATTAGTTCTATTAAAAACTAAATTACCTTTAGTTAATAGAAATTCTTTTTATGTCTTCTTCATTAGAAGAAAAAAACAATATTTGAATAATCAATAGTACCATTAGTTGTTATATTTCCCATTCTTAAAACAGGAATCTTACCTTCTAATGAAGATTTTTTTCTGATGTTCCATATTTTTAATTCTGTTGTTACTTCTTTTAACCTACACCACTCCCATCTCTCTGAAGTTCAAAGGGGACTTCGTCAATCGGTTCGTTGTCTTTTTTTATCTCGTTTGAGTTTTTTTATCTTTGATAAGCTGCTCTTTCTCTGCACGAATACGCTCCAAGAGCACGGAGGCAGGCTCATCGGTGGGGTCTTGGGGTACCAACTCCCCTCGTATGGCTAGGTCTAATATGGTTTGTCGTAATTGCTTAGTGTTCATGATTCAAGAAATTTATCAAAATCCGATTGGAAAAGGCGGTCTTGTACGATACGATACTTTTCAAACTCCGCTAAGGCATGTGTATGAGCGATCTCGGCGGTGATTTTACCAGCGTCTTGTAAGACTTCTCGGTCGGCAAATTCTAAAAAAAGCGGTTTAGGCGTACTTCCCAATCGCTCATGGTCATCGGGATATGTCTTATGGCCATATCTTCTGCTATATCCAAATAGGCAGAGACTAAACGCTGTAGCTGTGCCATCTCATCTTCGGTAAGGTAGTTCTTAGCTACGACCACATCAAAGGGATAGATTTTTCCCCTCAGGGGCATCTTTCCAAGTGGTCAGCCCCATATGAGGTTTTTTTCGGCATTGGCACGCTCATAAATTACCTCGGCAGCGGTATGCCCATGAATAGCCCAATGTAGTTTGTTCTGTACGGTGGCGAAAAAGCGTTGGGTAGTGGAGGCTTTGGGGTCGTAATCAATGGAAGTAGCGTAAATGTCGGTGATTTTTCTGATAGAACTTGCGTTCGAGAGGCGTATTTCTCGGATACGCTGTAGCTGTTCCTCGAAATACTTCTTTCTCAGTAGGGTTCCATCGTTTTTCAGCCGCTCATCATCCATGGCAAAGCCCTTGATGGTAAATTCTTCTATGATTTGCGTTGCCCATTTGCGGAACTGCACCGCCCTTTCCGAATTGACCTTGTAGCCTACCGCAATGATCGCCGATAGGTTATAGTGCTTCGTATTATAGGTTTTCCCATCATCCGCAGTTATCCGAAAATCTTGGATAACTGAATTTTCAGCTAACTCATTGTCAGCAAATATCTTTTTGTAAATGATAATTGATGGTTCTCACATCTACCCCATAGAGCAGCCCCATCATTTTTTGGGAAAGCCATACATTCTCGTCGGCATAGAAGCTTTGGATATTACTCTCTCCTGTGGCGGTGACAAAGGTTAGGTACTCCGCTACAGAAGCCCTTAGCATGTCTTTAGGTTTCTTTTGGACTACTCATTTCCCATAATGGCTTTTTAGTTGTGCAATGGCTTCAGTGATTTTTAGCTGCTTTTTTTCCTCCATAGTAGCTATGAGTTCGTCTAGAGGTATTTCCTCGGTTTCTTCACCTTGACGTATCCAGCTCAGGTCAAGGCTTGTTTTTGTCACGTGCACAGATTTCCTCATAGGTGTATCGGCGCCATCTGCCTTGTGGATTTTCCTCGCTATAGGTTTCTTGGCGCTTATGGCGGTCGTCACGCTGATAGCACTGTACAAACTCGTCAAAGTGTTCCCCGCTTGAGGGGATTGGTTTTCCGAAGTTAGGCATATTGCTACGTAGGTCATAGAACCAAATCTCTTGGGTATTGCCTTTGTCCGAAAGTCCTCGCTCGAAGAAGAGCACATTGGTCTTGACCCCTTGGGCATAGAAAATCCCCGTAGGTAGGCGCAAGATGGTATGTAGGTTGCACTTTTTCCATAAGGTCTTTGCGGATACGTTCGCCGTCGCCATCTACAAAGAGCACATTGTCGGGGAGCACCACGGCCGCACGTCCGCCCTTCTTGAGGCTGCGGTAGATGTGCTGCAAAAATTCAGCTGTTTGTTGGAAGTGGGGAAGGTTAGGTCGTCGCGGGTAGCGCGTTCGCCCCCTTTCTTGGTGCCAAAGGGCGGATTGGTCAGCACCACATCATAGCCTGTCATCTGTTTACCTAAGGAAGAAAGGGTATCGCCGAGCTGTATATGCCCTTTGATGTCGTGCAACATGGCGTTCATCAGTGCCAAGCGGTGGGTTTCATGCACCAATTCACCCCCTGAGAAAGCCTCATTGATCTGGAACTCCTGTAGTTCTTGGGAGAGGGAGAAAAAGGTCATCGGTTTGGTCTTTTTATATATCGGTCAGCGGCAATCATAAAGCCAAAAAGTACCACAAGCAGGGTCATTACAGCGTTCACCCGCTTGAGGGTTCGTAAGTTCCGTCATTACATCAATGAGCACACGAGGGGTAAAAGTACTGCCCTGCTCCTGATTTTTTTCATTGGCGTTCTTCTCTAGCAAGCCTTCGTATAGGTTACCTAAGCCTTCTTCTTTGGCAGAATACCAATCAAGAGCATCAATGGTCTTGATGATTTTTTTCTAAGTTTTTTTAGGCTCTTCTATATTGGATTTAGCCCCTGCATAGATTTCCTGAATTCTCCTCGGCACTGTTCGCCCTAAGTGTTCTAACAGCTCCTTATAGAATTTCTTTAGTTCTATACCGTCCTTGCTCACAAGAGTGCCCCAACGATAAGCCTCAGGTATTTCCCCTTCGGAATTGGTTTCCTTGGCCATTTTTTTAGGAAAAAGGATATAGGTCAGTTCTGTTACATATTGGTGGTAGGTGATACCGTCATCACGGAGCACATTGCAGAGTGCCCATAGTTTGGCTACAATTTCTTGGTTGTTCATAGTGATAATTTGCTTTTAGGGATTTACTGATGAAATAAAAAAACATGCTTATTATCAGTAGGTTATGTTTGTTTTTTTGTTCTTTTTAGGGATTTGCTGATGAAATAAGATGATAAATAGAGGTTTTTTAGAGCTAAAAATTATTTTTCTTCAAAAACATAAAACATCTCATTATCAATAATTTATAGAATCTATATTTTTCCATATAGGGATTTACTGATGAAATAAAAAAACTATGCTCATTATCAGTAGTTTATGTTTATTTTTTTGTTCTTTTTTTAAGGGCTAATTGCCATTAGCCCCTACACCTGCTCATGCTAATTTTTTTCGTAAACCATTTCTGTTTGACTATAACTTACACTATTTCAAATAAATATTCCTTTAATTCGTCTACAATTTCTCCCAGATGATTTTTTTAAAGACTTTATTAATCTTCTCGTAACCGCCTGCATTTTTGGAAGGCTCCGGTATCAAAGTCGGCCTTTTTCAATATATTGTTCCTTCTCTAGGAAGGTCTTGATACGGTCGAGCCATTTGGTTTCCATAGCATTGAAGCTGTGTGTTTGTTTAAGTTTCTCAAAAGCATTGTCCAAGCGAATTTTATAATCCACTAAGGCATTGCCCTAGGGCTAAGGTGCGTATCATACCAATGAGGGTCGGCGGTGATCTCTACATTCTTCGCATTGTTCCATGCTTGGTTCAGTTCTTTCAGGGTATAGCCCTCTTGCGCCATTTCTAGGTAAAGATGCTTCAGATCACAACGAGTAAGCTCCGAAGGGCGCGTACAGAGCAGGTTCAGGGCGGTGAGCTTATTGCGATTCTCGGCTATATAGGCTGAGAACTGTTCTATATAGTCCCCTGGGCGTTGTTGGGTTTTGCCATAGCCTACATAGTGTTCGCGAACCTCATCTGGCTTGTCACTGATATATTTGTACTTTACTGTCTTAGCTTGAGAATGGAACAGACATGCAATCGCTTTTATGTTTTTCTCTGACAAAAGACTTTACTTCTTCGGAGGGTGTGTTTTTAAGAGTGGTTAAAAAAATCCTTGGGAGACACCCCTTGACTCAGGCTACAGAAATAGTCGAAAATCCTGCTCACTAATATTCTTCGCGCGTCGTTGCAATCGGCCTAAGAGCTGTTGGGTATATTTGGCAATTAGCTCAAGGTCTTCGGTATGTTCAAAGCCATTGATGATATCTTCTAAGGTAGTGCTGGGATTCACCACAATAGGCGCCATTTCAGAGACTTCTGTAAAGAAATCAAAAGACACCCACGGGGTCATATACATCAAAATATTCCTTGTTTATCTTAGGACAAAGGCGGGTAGCGCGTCCGATCATCTGCTCGAAAAAGAATACGCGATTTCACCAAACGCAGGAATACCAAAGTGGTGATTTCAGGGACATCTACCCTGTGGTAAGTAGGTCTACGGTTACCACTATATTGGGATAAGTGTCGTTTTTTTAAACTTATTAACCGCCTCTTCTACCCGTTTTTTTATCTCCTATGCTACCTGTTATCTTTTTGAATAGCATCGTTATCTACCCCTTGCTCAGCATAGATTTCTTTGAGGATCTTCACCACAAGATCGGCATGGGCATCATCTACTGCAAAAAAATAAGGGTCTTTCCTTCGCCAGTAGGGTCTAAGAATTGAGAAATTTCCTCCAATACAGCACGGTTAAACCCTTCTACGATGATATTTCGGTTGAATTGTTCTACCTCAAAGTTCAGTTCGTCAGGTATTTCTGACAAATCTATCACCTCGTTTTTCTCAGCATCATATACCTGTACAGTTTCTCCTTTAGCAAAGTGAATCCCTTCTATACGCTGTTGGGTAAAAATATGGTGAGGAAGGTTATAATCTACTAAAAATCCGTCCAATACAGCTTCGCGATAAGAATACTCAAAGACAGGTTTGCCAAAGAGCTGGGTAGTGTGTAGGGCAGGGGTAGCAGTAACTGCTATTTTCACCGCATCGAAATAGTCTATAACCATGGTATATTTGCTGGTGAAATCATCTTGATCGCGAAAAGCAAATTCATCTTCACTCATCTCTTTATCAAGGATATAACCACGGTGTGCCTCATCTACGATTACCAAGTCGTAATCCGATACAGTAGGCATTTGCTCTCCTTCATTATAGAGAATACGCCTGACCATGGCCTGTACCGTACTGAGTTGTATTTTGGTTTCTTTCTCTATTGTTTTCTCACTCAGTGAGTTAATAGGATAGATGTTATAGAGTGTCTGTAGGTCTTCCAGTTTTACATCCTTGAACACATCAAGCGCCTGCTTTCCTAAGACATTGCGATCCACTAAGAACAAGATACGCTTAAAAGCGTTTGGCAGCCAAAAAAAGCGGTAGATCATTGCCAGTAGAGTACGCGTTTTTCCTGTCCCTGTGGCCATAGAGAGGAGCACCGAGCGATGAGCGTCGGCTAAGGCTTTTTCGGTAGCTTCTACGGCGCGGATTTGGTAGGGACGTAGGTTGAGTCCGTTGGGGTCTCTCAGTAGGTCGTAAGGGGTTTGCGCAAGGCTTTGAGTGGCACGCTCTATATCTTGTGCCAAGTCCTCCAAGAGGCCTTGAGGACTTTTCCAGTGTTGTAGTGCTTTGGGGAATATTTTTCCTCACGGCGCACGTCCAAAAACCAAATACCAGATTTGGTTTCTATCTGTTTGAGGTATCGCCGTCCGTTAGTGGAAAAAAGAAAAGGTACCTGATAGTTACCCCATGTTCCAATGAGATAGCAGGCATGTTCTTTTTTGATATGAGTGGCGTAGTCCTTGCATTGGTTGGAGAGGATACTTGAAATATCTTTGTGTTTTGCCTTGGCCTCTACAATACCTACCAACTGCAACCCCGCAAAAAGGGCGTAGTCGGCAAAGCCTTTGTCAGTAGGCCATTCGGCAATGGCAAGGTTTTTCCCCTTTTGTGGGCGGGTACCTTTGCTATAACGTAAGAGTTCTGTGTCGGCCTGCCAGCCTGCCTCACACAACTGAGCGTCAATGAGTTTTTCGTGTTTCGGCCTCTGAAAGCTGGAGATCCTTTGCGTATTGTAGGGTGCGGCGTGCACGCTCTTTTTGAGCGTTTATAAACTCTTTGGTCTGGGCAGCTTCCCAATAACTCTGTTGCTTTTGTAGCTCAATGAGCTGCTCGGTAAGGGTTTTGATTTGCTGCTCTTGGGCTTCCTTCTCGGCTCGTAAGTCGGCGACACTGGGTATATCCTCCTCTTTGGGCATGACAAAGGTATGCCCTCCGGTTCCCTCCCCATAACTCAAGGCATACCACTGAGCCAGATGGTAGGCCATTTGCAAGTTTGTTTTAGCAGAGGAAACCGAGTCAAAGCCAGCATGAACGGCTTCATTCCCTCGCTGTCGTAATTGGTTAAGAATACTACCTAACTGGTGTTCTATAATTCCTTCCCGCTTAAGGACACTGATTCTATTGGCCTGATTGTTATCATAAGGCAGGGCAATATGTTCTATTTGAAAGACCTCATTGACCATAACTTCAGCAAATTGGCGTAGCTTCATCAAGCAGCCATTGGGGTCGGTATATAGGTAAGTCTCTGCCAAATAAGCAATACGATAGAGTAGGAGGGGTTCAATATCTTTTAGAAATTCAAAATTACTTCTCATAATGCAGCCTTATAGGAAGTTACAAAAAGTAAGGTATTTCTTTTTAAGATTTTAATATTATTAACAAAGTGTTAACCAACAATCAACAACTGATGATTACTTTTCATTTTTTTCACCCCCTAACAAGTATCACACTATAGAGGACACATAACACTATGGCCAAAGCAAAAGCGGCTAAGGGCAGGGTAAAGTTGGTAGGGGAGACGGGGAAGAGCTGGGAGAGCTTGGCCATATAGAGGTTACGCAGCACATAGCAGAGTACTAAGGCAGCGATGATAGCCCCTAGTGTAAAAGAGACAGACCATCCACTGATAGTAACGGGCTATCTGCCTAGGTGTGTAGCCAATGGAAAGCAGCGAGCGGATTTGCTCCCTGTTGCGCTGCAAGACCAGATGCAAGCTAAGGATAACCACTGCTACGGATAATAACAATATCAGTAAGGCAATCCCTACTACCGTCCAAAGGGCAGAGGAGAAGAAAAAGCGCATTTTGCTCAGTTCCAACTCGTCCTTGCTTATGGTGTAGTTATGAGCCTTGAAGTAGGTCAATATCTCCTGCTGTGAGGGGTCATGGAACTCCACTAAAAGGCGAGAGACACGTGAGGAGGGTGTCCCATAAGTCTGGTTAGCCCAAGCGAGGAAGTCTTCTGGGACGAGAATGGAGTTGATTTTGGCAGAGAAGCCCACAATACGGCTGGAGAATACCGCTTCCTTACCATTACCAGAGAGGCGTAGGCCGAAGGTGAGCTTGTCAATAAGCCCCTTGGAGAGCACAGGCAGTCCTTGGCTTTCGGCAAAGCCAAAGTTATAAAGAGTGAGATAGTTCTCAGGAATGATGATAGGGACAAAGGATCGAGAGGGAGTCCACTGCCATTGGTCGCTCTGAACATCAATATACTTGTCGGGAATACTCTCAAAGAAAAGGTCGGTAGCAAATAACGGCAATTCGCCCTCTCCCTCATGTGTATAGGCCATGATCTTAAAGGTAGCTACTGAAAAGGGTGCCATACTCTTGACAAAGGACTCTTTTTGCAAGGCCTCTTGTTCTTGGGGAGTGAAGTAGATGCTTTCCTTCTCAAGTGAGCTTACTGCTGAAATGGGCTTGCTCACTACTGCATAGTTACTTGAAAATATATCTGTTTGCTCCTCTAACAAGGGTTTTACGTCCTTATAGAGTTGCCAAATGCCCCCTAATAGTGTTAGAGCTACCATCAAGGCGAAGCTATAGCCGAGGAGTTGGGCTTTGGGGAGCGTTTTTCGTTGGAGCTTATAGAGCATACATCAGAATTTTAGAGCTGTAGGACTTGGTCATAATTTAGCAGCGCGTTGGTCTCTAGGGCAGTCATCAGTAGGGTAGCCCCTCTTTGGTAGAGTTCTTCGTTTAGGATCTCACAGAGCACATGGGTGTTGGCCTCATCCAGATGACTAAAAGGCTCGTCCAGAAGGAGCACCTCGAAGGGTTGGGCTAAGGCACGCAGGAAGGCAACACGTTGGCGTTGTCCTAAGGAGAGGGTAGCCACAGGGGTATCCTGCTTATGGGCAAGCCCTACCCGTGCAAGTAGTTCGCTGATCTGCTGGGAGGAGAAATAGCCTGTCAGTCGGTTCTTGAGCAGTATATTCTCCTTGGCTGTCAAAGAAGGAAAAAAAGGCGTAGGTCTTGGAAGAGGTAGCTCAACCTATGGCGGCGATAGGCAAAGAGGTCTTTGGGTCAGGGCGATCCCATCATAGGTAATAGAACCCTCATAGCTATCGCGCTCCCCATAGAGGAAACTTAGCAGGGAGGTCTTTCCCCTACCTGACTGGGCACGGATAAGATAGCACCGAGCAGGGGCAAAGACAACCTGCTCCCTCAGATAAATATCCGAGGGAGTTAGCTCCGTCTGTTCCATATAACTTGGTCTTAGCTGATGTAAGCAGATTTCCATTGTTTTTTATTTTTTTCGCCTTTTTCGGTTGTTCCGTCTTCTTCTATGATTTCCTCTTCTGCATAGGCTTCTCCTTCTTCGTAGTTTTCGTCATCTTCGTAGGCTTCGTCCTCTTTTGCATTATTTCCTTTGGCGGCCTTGCTTGCATTGACCTGCTTGGCAAATTTAAGGAAACTATAGAGACTATTACGTTCTACATTTTTTTCATGTGATAGATAAGGGAGGCGGTGTTTTCCTTGGCATTGGCTTTGACTTCTAAGTCCTTGGAGTGGTCTATAAGCCACTGGAAGGAAGCTTCGTCACGGACACTCTTGTCGGACTTCATTGCCATCCTGATTATACTAGGATAGTCGTCCAAGTTCAGATTGAAAAAGCCATAGAAGGTATTCTTGCCTGCCTGAGAAGCCAAGGAGCTACTATAGGCGTTATCTTTGTGTTTTTCCAGCGATAAAAGCATCTACCTCATCGGAAGAGTTGCTTATGAAAAAAAGGCTTTGTCGTTATAAGCGAAATGGATACTTACAAAGAAAAAAAGTCAGGCTATAACGATCCCCTTCCTTGGTAAAGGCACCTTCTTCAGCAAACCATTTTGTCCAAGATCTTTTTATCATTGACATCAAAGCTAGCACCTACCACAGGTATAGGAATACTCATACCCGTCTCAAAGTCCTCCAAGGCCACTACGAAACTCCCTCCGAAAAAGGTTCAAGAGGTTGTCCAGCTGGAGGTCTTTCTTGGCGAGCCACTGCTTGATGTCGGCTTCTTTGACCAATTCGGGTTCAGCTTCTTTGAGGAACTCGTAGTAGTGCTTGACATTGACCGCTCCTGTGAAGGCCATAGGCATTTTTCTCAGGGAAGTGTTTGAGGAGTTTTTTTGTTAAAGGAAGCATCTCCTATACGATGTTTGTCTAATAGCTTTTGGTACTTTTTCGTTATATAGGGTACGAGCCGAGAGGATAATCTCCTCTTTTTCGAACTCCAACGTAGCATAGAGGTAGGTTCCCTGTTGCAAGTTAAACAGAGAAGGAGAAAGTGCGGCGGAGGAGGGAGTTTCTCATCTAGGGACGCATAAATATCTGCTACATTGAGCCATACGCTGATGTCCTTTTTGATCCGAAAGGAAATCGGCAAAAGCCATCAAGGGAGGTAATCTGTTTTTTTAGCCTCTAAGGAGCGGAGTTGCTTGGCTTTCAAGGGGATTTGTAGTTCTGAAGCGGGTTCTTCATCTGCGTCGCCTACTCCCAGAAAAAAAGCGCTTTGTCGTTGTCCCAGCTCAGTGTATATTTGCCTTCGGCCATGTTCAGTAGCTTATAGCCATTTTTCCTCGGTGGGGGTATTTTTTTCTTGTCAGCCAAGGCAAAAAGTTGGTTAAGGGTCTTCTCAAACTTTTTCCTTATCGGAGAGAGAGCAGGCCATTCCGATATAGTTTTCCATGCCATTGCCCCCTTGTTGTCCATACTGGAAGAAATAGATAGGGCTCGCGAAAACGTACCCCTGAATTTCTAGGGGTTACGGAGCAGCTCACGAAGGAAATCGCGTTGCTTATCCGTTATGGAAAGGCTATCAACCCACTGTTTGAACTCCGCAGAGTTCTCAGAGGAGCCAATATCCGCTTTTTTTGGTAAAGCGACTTAAAGTCAATAGAGACAACCCAAGCGGCATCGCTGGGGAATCAGTGCCAAAGAGGCTGGCTTCTTAGAACAAGAAGCAACGAGAATGAGGACTAAGCCAAGTAAGAATCGTTTCATAAGGTTTTGAGTTTTTAGGTTTGTATTCACAATAAACTATTTTTTTATTCTTATTTATATAGGCGCAAATATACAATATTTTATACGATATACAATGTAGAGATCCATTCAGAAATAAAAATTTTTGAAACTTTGTAAGTTCTATTAGTACCTCCTTTTTGTCTCCTACATAGTATCTGTGATGTACTACTGTTATAACCACGCTGAGGAAATTGCGAGTTTGTTACAGATAACCTCGTAAAAACAAACTTTAAAATATAATAAAAAAACATCTATATCTACCAAAAACGTAAAAATAAACTTCTTTTTGTATGCTTATTTTTTTACATTTCAGTATTTTTTTAGTATCTTTGTCGCCAAAAATAGAACCTTATGAAACATTCAGGACTTATCCCTACCGAAAAAAATTATTGAGCGACTACAATATGAAAATCCTTGGTGGACAAGTAACGAAATATCCACCACTTATGCCCTTATGCCTCGTCGATTGTACTTTGATCAGTTCTACCCTTATGTAGCTGACCGAGATATACGTCGTGCCGTAGTTCTTATGGGGCCACGTCGTGTAGGTAAAACCGTGATGATGTACCACACCATAGCTCGCCTTATTAGTGAAGGTGTACCTGCTCAAAAAAATAGGATTTATTGGCGTGGATAACCCTATCTACATCAATTTAGGACTACAAGATATATTGGATATATATCTGCAAGCTATAGGCAATACTTCTTTAAAAAGACACTTACATATTCTTCGATGAAATTCAATACCTAAAAGATTGGGAGCGACATCTTAAAGTATTGGTAGACAGCTACCCCGATACTAAATTTATAGTTTCGAAACCTGCTGCGGCTGCTCTCAAATGGCATAGTAGCGAAAGTGGCGCAGGCAGGTTCACCGACTTTATGTTGCCACCGCTTACTTTTTTCAGGAATTTATTCACCTAAAAAGGCAAAAATCACCTTATGCAAAAAGCAAAGTATCATCTTTGCTGGCAAGGAAATACCTTATTGGGTAAGTACCTTCCTCAAGGAACTAAATAGCGAATTTCTGCAATACCTAAATTTTGGTGGCTATCCCGAAGTTGTTTTTTCTGAGAAAATACAGCAGGATATGGGCAGATACATCAAAAATGATATAGTAGACAAGGTGCTGTTGCGCGACCTGCCTAGCCTATATGGTATTAGAGATGTGCAGGAATTGAACCGCTTTTTTAGCTACATTGCCTATAATACAGGTAATGAATTTTCGTACGAGAAGATGGCTAAAGAAAGTGGTATCAATAAAGAGATGCTAAAGAAATACTTAGAATATTTAGAGGCTGCTTTCCTCATAAAAGTGCTAAACAAAGTAGATATCAATGCTAAAAAACTAAAGAGAATTACCAGCTTTAAAGTGTACCTTACCAATCCCTCGCTGCGTACGGCATTGTTCTCACCTATCAAGGAAGGTGATGAGGAAATGGGAAATATGGTAGAAACAGCTATCTTAGCCCAATGGCTACACCGCGAGCAACTGCATCTGACTTACGCCCGCTGGAAAGAAGGACGTGGCGAGGGTGAAGTAGATTTGGTACTGATTGACGACAAATGCTTCAAACCCAAGTGGGCAGTAGAAATAAAATGGAGCAATAGGTATCACCAAATGCCACAGGACTTAATCAGCCTAATAAGTTTTTGCAAAGCCAATGAGCTAACAGCTGCCATTGTCACTACTAAGGATACCATAGGTACTAAACCTTTGGACGAGCTGCAATTCACTTTTGTACCTTCTGCCATTTACGCCTATAACACAGGGGCGAATACTCTAAATATATGATAATAAATACCTGTCTTACATATACAAAAAGATGTGCTAATGAGTCCATTTGCCAATTTATCAATTAACAAATGGACTCTTTAACTTGTTTTTTTCTATAATTCCAAACAGCCCAGCTATTTAGAAGCACGGCAAAGCCGACAAGGTACAGAAACTCAGTGCTGAGCTGCAAAAAAACTACTGCCCTTGAGGACAATTAAGCGGATAGCATTGACAAAATGGGTTATAGGAATGGCATTGCTTACCTCTCTGCTCCATGCGGGCATGCTATCTACACTTGTTAAGAAACCACTCATCAGAAGGAAAATCATGATAAAGAAGTAGGCTATGAACATGGCTTGTAACTGCGAATCGGCATAGGTGGAGACCAAAAGGCCAAAGCCCAGAATCGCAATGAGATACATAGCGGCAAAAGCATATAGGGTAAGCAAACTGCCTGCGGGGAAGATGCCATATACTACATACATCACTGTAAGCCCCAAAGTAAAGAGGATTAAACCTACTACCAAAAAAGGTATGAGCTTACCGAGTATAAACTGCCATTTCTTGATAGGGGTTACATTGATTTGCTCAATGGTGCCGATCTCCTTTTCTCTTACCACATTGAGCGCAGAGAGGAATCCCCCGATAATAGTCAGTAAGATCGCCAGTATCCCCGGGACGATATAGCGCGTATATTGCAGATGTGGATTGTACCAGTGGGTTGTGGCCACATTGAGCTTGGCTACAGCACCTATGCGTTGGGGAGCCTTTATATTTACATCTAAATCAGCGTTGAACTCACGTATTACCGAGAGCAAATAGGCGCCCCCTAAGGACGACTTACTGGCATTGATGGCATCGATAGAGACACCGAGCGCTTGTCGGCCTTCACGTACCAAGTTACGCTCAAAGCCGTCAGGTACTTCCAAGACGACATCAGCCTTACCGTCTTCTATGAGGGAAAGACCCTCTTTGTAAGAGAAAGGAGCATCTACAAGGCGAAAATATCCTGAGGAGGTGATCTTCTGTATCAGCTGGTGGGAATAAGGACTTTGGTCGTGATCCACATAGACGAGGTTGATGTTCTTTACATCAAAATTGGCTACCAAAGGCAGTATAATCAGCTGCATCATAGGAGCAACAAACATCATCGCCAAGATGGTTTTTATCTCGGAATATCTGTTTGAATTCTTTTTCTAATATAAATAGTAATGTCTTCATCGTATTAATTTGTCGATTATCTGTTGTGGGCGAATTGCCATTCATTAAAGGGCGAATTGCCATTCGCCCCTACTATTCCAAACGAACTTTAAACTTCTTCATGGCAAGGCTTAAGAACACCACAGCCATAGTGATAAGGATTAAGGTTTCTTTCCAGATATAACTAAAACCCAATCCCTTGAGCATGACTTTCTTTACAATGCTATAGTAATAGCTTGAGGGAAGATCTTGGATATACCCTGAAAGACAAGAGGCATGTTCTCTATAGGAAACATAAAGCCTGTAAAAGAAAGCCGTAGGCAACATCATTCCCATCATAGCGATGAGCATGGCGGTTTGTTGAGAGGAAGTACTGGTGGAAATCAGTAGCCCCAAGGACAAACAGATGATGATGAACAAAGTACTTTCCCCTGTAAAGCAATAGCAGATTACCACGTATGGGTACATCAAGCATATAGACCGAGAGCAGGAGGATCACGGTAAAGTTGATCAGCGAGAGAATAAGGTAGGGGACGGCTTTGGCTACGAGTATTTTTCAAAGGGATTGAAAGGCGATACCAGAAGGATCTCCATGGTGCCTAACTCCTTTTTCGCGAACGACCGCTACGGAGGTCAAGGCGGTGCTGACAATCATAAAAACGAGCGCAATCACCCCAGGGACAAAGTTCATAGAGCCATTTTGCTCTTGGTTGTACAACATGCGGTTTTCTATCGTTATCTGGTAAGGCAGCCGCAGGGTAGGGTTCAGTTCTTGCTGGTAGCTGGACACCATAGCAGAGAGGTAGTTCTCTACCGTTTTGGCGGTATTGGGGTCGCTACCATCAGTAATCAGTTGTAGAGTGGTACCTTTGGGTGTATAGAGATCACGACCGAAATCAGGGGGAAATATAAGAGCTGCTTTTATAGTTCCACGCCTAAATTGGTCTTCTACCTCTTTGTAACTTAGTAGTGGGTCTTTTACTTTGAAATATGTACTTGCCTGTAAGCGTTGCGTAAGAGCATCGGTATAGGTATTGTGAGCCTGGTCGAGCACAGCAATACCGATATTCTTCACCTCGCTGCTGAGGGCTTGGCCGAAAAGGACAATCTGCGCTATAGGAATCCCAAAAAGGATCAGTAGCGTACGGCGGTCACGGAATACGTGATAGAATTCCTTGCGGATAAAGGCAATGAGTTGTTTCATGGTTATTCATTACGTTTGGCATTGCGGGCGAGGGCATAGAAGACCCTCGTCCATGGAATGGGTGTTGAATTGTTTTTTTGAGTTGAGTCGGACTATCCATGGCCTCTACCCCTGCCATCTACCATGATGCTGATGCGGTGGCAGTACTCGGCTTCGTCCATATAGTGGGTGGTTACAAATACGGTGATGCCCTGAGCAGAGGCCTCGTATATCATATCCCAAAACTGACGGCGTGTTATGGGATCTACTCCCCCGGTAGGCTCGTCCAAGAAGACAATTTCGGGGCGGTGAAAGATAGCTACTGAGAAAGCCAATTTCTGTTTCCAGCCCAAAGGCAATGACCCTACGAGTTTGTTGGCTTCCTGCTCAAGACCGAGGGTCTCGATGAGCTGCTGGCGGCGAGGCTTGATCTGCTGGCGGCTTAACCCATATACCCCTCCGTAGAAGGTAATGTTTTTCCGCAACGGTAAGGCTATCATAGAGGGAAAACTTCTGGCTCATATAGCCAATGTGCTTTTTGATCTGCTCTTGCTGCCGATACACATCAAAGCCAGCTACACGTGCCTCTCCTGAAGTGGGGTAGGAAAGCCCACAGAAGATGCGTATAGCGGTGGTTTTCCCCGCGCCATTGGCACCGAGAAAGCCGAAGATTTCACCTTTTTCAACGGTAAGGGAAATATTGTTCACGGCTTTGAAATCGCCGAATTGCTTTAGTGAGGTTGTTACATTCTATTGCATTCATCTTATTAAATTAGCAAATTAGTAGGTGTGAAAATTAGCAAATTAGCTCCCTGTCTCCCGAAGGGGACAACTTATAAAGGGGATTGATAGCGATTGAAGGAGTGTTTTTTTATTTGTAATAATAATACCAATTTCCGTTATATTCTTTATCACAATCCTCTTGAGAGGCGAAAGTACAGTCTTTTTATACCTTCTTCCGGGTATTCCTTCTTGCGTAGTAATTGTTTGTGATAATTACTTATTTTTTTGTAATAATCCTATCTCTTTTTGCTTTTATTTAAAGCTTCTTCTGTCTCGAAAAATATAAGATACAAAATAATCTTGTGGGGCTATATAAGCCCCAAAAATCTAAGGAAGCATATACTTCACTAAAGGTTGCTTTTTACCTCTTCTTGTGTTTCAGTAACAATATTTTTTTCCATATTTTGCTCATTGTTTATCTTTTTTTAATTTCAACTTTGCCATAGTTTTGGTTCAGAATTTATATATTTTCTTTTTCCTCCATTAGACGAATAAAACTATCCTCAATGGTGGGGGGGTAATCGTTTTCCATTCAAGGTGTGGAAAGGTGGTTTTCAGTTGTTGCTCTAATTGGAGCGGATCTGTCGCTTGCTTTAGGGTGATATGTAAGTATTCGCCAAAGGGATAACAGCTATCTATTTCAGGGGCAAGTACGCAGATGCTGGAGCAATGGATATATATCAGGGTGCTTGCCGCATAGAGGGTTTGTCCAAAGTTACTGATAATCTGCTGGGGGGGTACTGGTGGAGAGAATTTTTGCCGCTTTGTATAAGAGCAATACGGTCGCACAGGCTGGCCTCGTCCATATAAGGGGTGGAAACCAGTATACTGATACCCTGCGCTTTCAGCTTGGCGAGCATCTGCCAAAAACTCTTTACGAGAGACCACATCTACCCCAGTGGTAGGCTCGTCTAACAAAAGGACTTTAGGCTTGTGAATGAGCGCACAACAGAGGGCTAACTTTTTGCTTCATTCCCCCAGAGAGCTTGCCTGCACGGCGAGTGCTAAAGGGCTTTATCTGCTCATAAATATCCTTGATAAGGTCGTAATTCTCGGCAATGGTGGTGCCAAAGACAGTAGCGAAGAAATTGAGGTTTTCTTCACACTAAGGTCTTGGTAGAGGGAGAACCGTCCTGGCATATAGCCTACGATCTTGCGGATTTCTTTGTAATCCTTTACAATATCAAGTCCCTCCACCGTAGCGCTTCCTTCGTCGGGCAGCAGGAGCGTGGTGAGCATACGGAAGACCGTGGTTTTTGCCTGCCCCATCAGGGCCAATCAGCCCAAAAAGCTCCCCTTTCTTGACTTCTAGGAAAGGTGCTGTACAGCCTTAGTATTGCCGTAGGACTTGCTGAGGTTTTGGATATTTATACTTGTCATTTTTTTCTGATTTGTTGATTTATCAATGAGCTACAAGCTCTATTTTTTTGAAGGGCACGAGCCTCAGGCTCGCGTCAGCGGGGATAGGCACGAGCTAAAGTCGCTGAATACTTGGAAGCGAGTATGTGACTCGCGCCAGCAAGGGTTATTTCCTTAAAAATGATTGCCAGTAAAAGCATTTGAAAATCATCTAAAATACATTCTTTTTTTGTATAAGCATTACGATAACTTATTTTGTTCTCCTCTATTTTTGACAGAAGGATACCAATCATCTAAAACAAGCAAATCTACTATGTTTAGGATCAATAATTAGGGTTACAACACCTGACCATTGATAAGGTTTCACGGCTTCTATTGATATAAAGAAACTTTTGGTCGATTTATCTATACTTATTTGCTTGATATTTCTCAGGTAACACCAATAGGGCAATTCATTGTTTGACTCAGGGAAATATACAGAGCAAAACCTCATCTCCATGTGGAGGCTCTGTTTCATATCTTAGCAACATACGTCCAGCTGGGAAGCTTATCTCGTAGGTGTCTTCTGTAAGGAAGGTTACTTTACAGTCTTCTATATCAAACATATTTTTACTAGTAAGTTGTTCATTTTTTTGTTTTTCTGTATCAAGGCAAAAGCAAAGGTCTTTACCTTCAGGATCTTTTTCTATATAACAATCTTTTCGCAAGGGATAGTCCCAAGTGCCATTAAGGGTTTTTACTTTCTGATAAGGGGGTACGTATACGGTACCTTTGTCCCAAAGGATTTGAGCATATAGTACTCCGTTGTAATAGGCATAATGCCCAAAAGGGTTCATTTCTTTTGAGGGATAACACGTCTGGAAGTTTTTACGACCATCGTAATCGCGTAGAGCTTGCGCTCCCATAAACTTCTGTGTAAAGCATTCGTTATCCTCACCAAGCTCATTTTTGTACAATTCGTAGAATGCAGGGCGATCTTCTTCGAACAAAGCGTAATCGTCGGCACTTATGCGGTAATAGCGTTCGTAGCCTGCTACCCAACTTACAAGTACTTTCATCAAATGGATTTCGAGTGCTTCGCAATAGCCTAAGGTAAAGAAATGCTCTCGGTCGACGAGTTCTTTGGAGAGCTTTATGTATTCTATGAGTTTTTAATTTCATCTTGCAGGTATAATTCATTTTTTTCTTGCTGATTTTGTGTGTTATTTATAGTTAATCATATTTAGAATGCGAATAAAATGCGAATAAATAAGGCAAGGGGTTCATTCCTAATTCGCTCTCTTTCAAGGGCTAATTGCCATTAGCCCCTACACCTGCTCATGCTAATTTTTTTCGCAAACCATTTCTGTTTGACTATAACTCTTATTGGATTATTTGTAATAACGCCCCAACGCTTCTTTTGCTACTTCTACAATCTTATCGTCTACATCTTTTTGCAAAAGAGAGGATACGACAGGGAACAAGTATCATTATGAGTTTTTTTCTTCGTACCAAAACATATAGCAAACATGCGGCATTTTTCATTATGGGGTCGAATGCTATATAATCCTTATCCTTTAGGGAGTGTACAAACTTCATTAATGACTTATTGGTAGATGAAAACGGGGATAATACGTATATGTCGATAATGTGATCGAAAAAGAGTTCTGTATTGGTATACACATAAAGATTCGTTAGGCAATAATCTGCTTGAGGGTTGCGGACCAATATTTTTATTCTGAGATAATACCGACGAGAGTGACCACATCAAAAAGTCTATGCGTGGCTACAGCTTCTCCCTTCTCTCCTTTTTTTCTATGGTAAAGTGTCGCGAAGAATGGCAAAACTTCTGATGCGCTACGATATTTTGGATGGCAAGACTGTCTTTTGCCAAATGGGTATATTTTTTTCGAACTCATTAACTTCTTGTATATTCCTAATATCCTGTACGGTTTGTGCCATTCCACAAACAGAGACAAAGAAGAAGACAATACAGATATAATAACGTTTCATATTACTTGATGTTTTAATTGTAATTGTGGTAGCACAAGAGTTTTGTTAGTCATTAAACCACAAAAAAATGTGCTAAGAGTATGAGCTACAAGCTCTATTCTTGAAGGGCACGAGCCAGCAGGGGGCTATAAGTTTTAATTTCATCTTCAGTAAAATTGTTGTACTTTTGCTGCGGATTGAAAAAATATATGATGCACAACTTATATTTGGCTTTAGCTATTGTTTTAGAGGTCTTCGCTACTACTCTTTTAGGTAAATCGGAAGGGTTTACCAAGTGGTTGTTTGCCGTGGGGTCGCTGTTGTCATACGGTGTTTGTTTTTATTTTTTATCCTTAGCCCTCAAGAATATACCGCTGGGAGTAGCCTATGCTATCTGGTCAGGGGTAGGGATTGTACTGACTGCCATGGTGGGTATACTCGTTTTCAAAAGTAAAATAGACTTACCTTTTGTACTGGGTGCCCTGCTTATCATCGCTGGTGTGGTGGTGATAAACCTCTTTTCAAAGACAAGTGGGCACTGAAAGTAGGGCAAAAAGTGCGGCTATTGCTTTGTCGTATTTCTTTAGCATGGGGGTATTCTATTTGTTTTCCTTTGCTATTATCATATCATATATAGCTCCATAGATCAGGGAAAAAAATAAATACAATCCCTAACAAAAAGGGTTCTCCTATACTTATTGAGGCATTTTTTTATCTACCAATGATATTTCACCTCTTTCGTATTTTTTTCGTGTAAAGAATCTTCAAAGCTCATAAATAACATAGAGGAAAAAAACTAAATAATATACCCCAAAGAATACTCCTATATCCCCATATAAGTCGTTTTTTTGATAGGTAAAATAACATATTGGTAAGAATAATATCGTTATCACTACCACTATTGTGTTACTTAACCTAAAAAAATCTTATTGAAATATTGAGGGCATATCCTATATTTGCTAATAGAATAAAAAAACACCAAAAAAAGATAGCACTTATCTTTCCAAAATGTTTGTCTATGTGTTTCATGTTATTTATATGCTTTTTGAAAAACAATAAGATATTATAATAATCAAACTGCTAATAATAAGTGCTGTAGTTGCAACAGCCATTATTATGTCTACAATATCAAAAGAAATTTAAGTGTTTCGCCCAAAAAAACGTAGTGAAAAATAATGTTATTGAAACAAAAATAGTAAGCAATTTCTGCACCCTTAGCTTGGGTCATTCCTTCTTCATACGCCATTGCAGGAAACATTAGCAATAAGTCAAGACATAGAATAGCTATGAAACTGGCAATAAAATAAATCTTAAAAATCCTTGAGAAGCATATTCTTTAATTTGTTTTTATTTCTTCTTCATTTTTCCTTAATTATAAGTGTATTTTCATTGTTCATAATAGTATTCTTTAAATTTGTTGTAAGAGCTGTTTGTTTTTAGATTTTTACAAAATGTTAATATTGTGTTTTTTTATTATTAAAAAAGACTGTTTAAGGAAATAACCTTCAAAAAAATTGTTCTTTTTCTCTAAAAATTTCCATCATTTTTCTTTACATCAGGCAGCGCTTTACGCAATTTTTTTCGGGCATATCGTCTAAGGTCTTATAAGTAGCCACTCCCATAGGCTTGGTATAATCACGTACAGCATATTGGGCATAAGAATGGTTAGCTGTTTGACAGAGAACAATACCTATAGGAAATTCTGCAACATTAGCAACTTGCATAGTATGAAATATATCTGTCTCATTATCAGCTGTTAATAATTCAGCGGTCGCGACCGCTGAATTATCTTTTCTCAATTCGGCGGTCATGACCGCCGAATTGGCATCAAGCATTCTCCATGCTTCATAAAAGCGTCTTTATAAAATGCAAATATATGAATTTGTTTGCTTATTTCCTCGTATTCGCTGGCTTTACTTTTTTTACCCACATACCCAGCTCCAGGTATTCGCTGGCTTTACTTTTTACTTTTTTTACTTAAATAGGGCTTCCCCATACATACCTATTTTGAGATAGCCATCGTTTTTTTACCTTTACTTTGATAGCATAAACAAGGTTAGCGCGTTCGGACTTGGTTTGTATGGTCTTGGGGGTAAACTCGGCTTTGTCGGCTATATAGGTAAGGGTACCCTCATAGGTACGTTGCTTGCCCTCTCCCTGCATCGGTATGGACGGTTACGGGCTGACCCAATTTGATTTGGGGAAGTTGGTCGCCAGTGATATAGGCTTTGAGAGTAAGGGTATCCATATTGGCAATCTTGTACAAAGGCTTGCCAAAGGTCTGCATTTCTCCCTTGAGAGCGTAATTGACAAGTACTGTTCCTGCAATAGGGTTGATGATCTCCCCTTGGTTGATTTGAGCTTGGACAGCATCGGCGTTCTTCTGTAAGGGAGCTTCTTGGCTGAGCACATTGCGGTTCTGGCTATTGATATTGGTAAGGCTCACCTTGAGTTGGTTTTCAGTTACGGCAAGCTGTTTGCGCAATTGGTCTGTCAGGGCGGTGAGGTCGTCCAACTGTTTTTGAGTAGCAGCTCCGCCTGCCACAAGCTGTTGTACACGAGCGAGTTCTCGTTGTTGCTGGGCAAGCTGCGCTTTCTGCACCTCATATTGGCTACGTATGAGCGCCACTTGGTCTGTGGGATTTAGCGTTTTTTCTTTTAGGGAGGAGATAGTCGCTTCTACCTGCTCTTTTTGGAGCTTTAGGACTTCCACGTTGATCTGTCCTACCTTCTCCCCCTCTTGGAGCGTCTTGCCTTCTTCCACGGAGTAGGACAAGAGGCGGCCATTTTGTTCGGCTGATACGATCACCTCATCGGCAGTAAAATTGCCAGAGGCATCAAAAGTATTCTTGGAAGTGCAAGCACTTAGGACAAGGAGGCTTGCGAGGTATATTTTTCTTCATTGAGTTTTTGAATTTTTGAGTTCTAAGTTTTTGAGTTAAGCACAGGCTACATCATTAGTCACTAATCATTGGTCACTAAGTGTTGGTTTTCTTGCGCTTGGAGTAGCTGTATCTCGTGTAAGAGGAGCGTCTGCTTAGCGAGGTTTTCGGCATTGACCTTTTGGAGGTATTCGTGAGTGGTGATGATCCCATTGTCCAATTGTACCTGGGCGGCTTGAGCTACCGAGTGGCGTAGGGCAGCGCTCTCTTGGTCTTGCTCCATAAGGCGCTGGAGCTTGCTGATCTGTGTCTGTTGCTGGGTAAGATCCAGTTCGGTGCTCATCAGAAAAGCCTTGCGATCGGCCGAAAGTGATTCCCCTTGGAGTTGTAGGAGTTGTTTCCTGTTGGACAAGCTATACAGCGGGCTAAGATTCCACTGCAAGCGTACTCCTGCTATATAATAGAAATCAAACTCGTTCTTGATGATATTGAGCGTGGGGCGGCCATAGGCACCTTGGAAAAAAACAGTCCTATTTTTGGGCAAATATTCCGAGGTAAGCTGTCGCTCTTGGATATCCAATACCGATTGTTGTAGGTCAAATCCCTTTAGCTCAGGGCGATGGTTGGCTGTGCCAAGGGTTGTGGGTTTGGGACGATTCAAAACTGTATCGGAAGGCAAGTCCTTGCCAATGAAAGTGCTAAGCATCTGAAGATACATCGCCTTAGTAGCTTCATACTCTGTACGCTGCATCGCAAGGCGCACCAATTCGGCCTTTAGCTCAGCCACATTGCTCGGTAGAGTGGTGCCATTCTTTAGGGCTGTTTCTGCCTTTTCCAATTGGGATTGGACAGTTTCTACATTTAGTTGGTTTTGAGACAGTTGTGTATCAATAAGCAATACCCCAAAATAGAGATTACTCACCCGCTGCTTAAGGGCGTAGAGTTGGGTTTCCACGGCTTGGGTTTGTACGGCACTTTGTGCTTTGATCAGTTGCTTTTTGAGCGCGAGTAGCCCCGCCATTATAAAGGAGCTGGCTTACCTCACCTACCACTTTGTATTGGTCTTTACTTACCTTTGGTAATGAGATAGGCAAAGGCAAGCGTCCGATAGACTCCGAAAAATCAATAGTTTCGGACTGGTAAGAGGCCTGTCCTGTGATACTAACCTGAGGCAAATAAGCCTTATTAGCATTGGCCAAAGTATAATCTTCGCTCCTGGTGATCAAGTCCAACTTCTGTACGGTTGGGTAATGATCGCGAGCAAGGCGGTAACAATCCTCCAAGGTAAGTACCTCTTGAGCAAACCCCATGAAAGGAAGTAATAAGAGTAAATAACGCATCTTTTTTTAATTGTTAATTATCAATTATCAATTGTTAATTGTTAATTGTTAATCAGTGTGTTTAACCAATTGGTTAATATATAGGTAAAAAAATATGGTTGTTTTTAAAGGACGAAAGGCCCTCATATACTCCGCTTATTTTTCGGATTTTCTCCCTACAAACAACATAGCTTTGATCCACTGGGGAATTAATTTTTTTCGCTCAAGCATAAGGGCTTTGTATTGGTCTTTATCTATTTTTGTTTAAAGCAATGAGAATAGGCTGGGCGATGAAAGGGAATATCACCAAACTGATCACATTGAGTACCATCTGGAGCAGATTGGGTTCGCTAATCTCTCCGCGGGCTACTGCTTCGGCGTATTGGCGGGCTAAGACTGAGTTTTGTAATGCTTCGTGAATAGGGGAATTTTCTACGAAAGGCTCAGGATTAGTGCGTACTTCATTGAACATAAAGGTCGGTATCCAGGTTCTTCCAAGAGCAAGTCTATATAATTAGCCACTACTTGTTCTATTTTTTTCCTCCAAGGAGGTATTTTCATTATTGAGTATAGTCGACACCCCTTTGAAGAAGAAAGTCATGGTCTCCAACATCACAATTCCAAAGAGCTTTTTCCTTGCTACGGAAATAATAATTGACCATGGCATGGTTGATGCCCGCTTCCTCGGCAATGTCGCGGGTGCGGGTACCAGCATAGCCTTTCTGATGAAAGACCTTGCAGGGCAGCAGCTTTGATTCGTTCTTCGGTGGTCATTTTTTTACAGGTTTTAGGAGTTTGGTTTTAGGGGGGCAGGCTCTAATACCCTAATACCTATTCCCCTAACACCCTAATCTCAGAGGCAAAGGTATATTAAATATTTGGATTAACCAAATGGTTAACGTTTTTTTCTAATTAGTGAACACTCTTCTGTATTGTCGTATCCTAAAAAGAATAGCAAGGTAAAAAAAGAATAACGGTTAGAGCTAAACTACCTACTTATAAATCATATATCTTAGGCGTCCTCCTTTGATAATTTTTAAAGTTTATTTTCAAAAAGAATTTTGATAATACTTCAAGATTTTTTTGTAACTTTGTTCCAAGTTATTTGTTATTTTTAATTATTTGAAATTCCATAAAATATACAATTTTTTTCAATCCAACAAACAACTTTTTATTTTTTTAAATCAGAATGCACAACAGGTAATAGTAGAGATCCCTGACAATGCAATGATGGTTGTAGATTTGTTTTAAGTTCTGAATAATAAAAAGATAAGATTATGGCACGATTAACATTTGAAGAAAGAAATAAAAATAACTATACCAAGTATAGCGATGTTTCTATTAATACAATCAATAAATATAAAGGCGTACTTCCTGAAGAACTATTAACCATCTGGCAAAAATATGGGCTATGGTATTTATGAGAATGGTTTTATACAGTTTGTCGATCCTGATGAGTACGAGTTTGTATTTGATTACATTGATAAGTTGTTAGAACCTTCTATCGTATTTGGTGTTACGGCTTTAGGAGATTTGTTAATATGGGAAGGTAATGATAATTGGTCAATTTCATCTGATGAGGGAAATAGAATCTTGTTTATAAATATAAGAAAGTGCACAAGCGAAATCTTAGGTGATATGGATTTTTCTTTTTAAACTTTACTTTAGGGGATGAAACGGCTATTATAGACAAGGAATATTTTGACTCCCTGACCTTATTTAAATATTAAGGAAAAAGTTACCTACTTTTGCAATATGGTCAGTGCTATGGCTATGTCCCAGCCTTGGCATTGGGAGGCCAAGCATCCAGCAAAAAAATCTGCAAGTGGTAGATGTAAAGTCGTATATAGACATAATAGGACAAGCTGTTGGTAAATTTATAGATTTATCAGATTAAAAAAATATGGGTACGGAAGAAAGAATAAAATCAGATTACCAAGCTAGTGAAGATACTGGAGCGAATTCCATGCGGCAAAACGAATAGAGGTATTTAATCGCGGTGCAAAAACATTCCTTTGTCTGAGATCTATAATCTGAAGATTGAGGACAATGAAAACTAGAAAGCAAATTGTCATATGAAGACTAGAACAAATATAAAAAAATAGAATAAAGGTAAATGATAATTTTAGAAAAAAACAATGACTAAGAAATCAGAGGAGCCAAGATAAGAAATTACAGTAACAAATTAATAACTTTTTAGAAGATGGACATTAAGAATATCTTAGAATCTAATGGATTATATGAGGCAAGGGTTTTATCAGCTTGTGATTATATATCTGTCCCTAAGGACTGGCACTTTATTCTAAAGGAAGATAGTAAAAAAATACGTAAAGAGCTCATACTGAATTATTGGAAGTCTTTTTAACTTCCTTCTTCCTAAGACGATGACGATATTTGAAGAGTATCTTGATGATATATTTGTCATATCACATTATAACCAAGTAAAGATGGTTTATCTGTTTGTTATTGATGATGATTATATTGTATACGTGGGTAACTATCCGAGTTCAGATACTAAAATTGCTATTCTTCCTGAAAAAAACTGCGTGAGTTCTATATGCATATCCACAATGGTTGGTTTGAAAGTATTAGCGGTGGATTAGGACTACTTCCCATAGAGAAAAATACAGTTTCTAGATGAATCAGAAAGGGACTTCCTCAGGAGATATTACAGTCTGTAGAATTGTCAAAAACCTACTATGTTTTTTTCATAATGGTGGTGGTGGTTTCCTTTGTATTAATACAGAAAATGCTGCAAACCCTAAGTCTCTTGTCTGGTGGACAAATAATCGCCCTAAGCTAGGTATAGATTTTTTTGGAGTTTTTTTGGACTCTTGGATAGAAATAGGATTTTTTTATATTAGAACCTCTGCAAAAACTCTTTTGCATATAATAATGAAACAAAAGTACGAAAAGAAGGTTAAGCTGAAACTGATGTTGCAGATAATATGAAGACACAGCCAAAAAGATGTTCATAGAGCAAGACATAAAAATATGTGGTGACCAATATCACCAATACGATCTAGCAAACAACCCTAAAATTAAAAAAATAGTATTGATATGATTATGAATCACGAAGAATTTTTTTATCTGTTTATAATAAAGCCTTAGAAACTGACAGTTTTTAAAGTGCATAATGATTTTTCTGAATATCTTATTAGCAGATCATTCTGTGACAGGAATGGAACGTCATTTTGCTTATTTTTAATGAGTGTGACAATAGTGATTTGAAAAAGAATCTTAGGTAATGGATTTTTTAAAAAAAGAGGAGACGAAGGACTATCTTTCTTATTAAAAAAAATTAAACAGTGAAACTGATAACCTTATTAGATCCAACATCATTCACATCATAGGACTGACACATGACAGGAAGTATTTACCCTCAATTATCCCTTTTCCTTAAAAATGAAGATCAGGAAGTGAGATACAAAGCCATAGTTGTTTGTGGCTGGTTAGGCGACACAGAAACAATTAATATTCTAAAAAGTACATTATCAATCTGAACTAGTCGATATCTTAAGGATTCACAATCTCTGCTATGCGTCAGATATTCTTCAGACACAAAGAAACAAAAAGATGAAATAGTAAAATTTATCTATACAAAACTACCAAAAGAAATCGATGAAGAAGTTATTGCCATTATGATAGTAGTCCCTACAGGACCTTACAAAAAAATCAAGTATGGACTTAAAGAAGACCCGTACTCAGGTGAAGTATCAGGTAATATTCTCAAGGCTAAGTGTAAGATATTAAAAACACCCATTGTGCTTTTTTCCAATGATTGAGGCTTTTTAGATTATTAGATTATGTGTTTCTCATATAATATCAACCTATTCTATGTTGGAGATTTTACCCCGCTGAATATTAGTATTTTTAAGAGCTTGAAATTATTTTTATATGATTACGTTTTTATCATAAATTGATCGCATAGTTGGGAGAATAAAGTCTCTATTCGTTTTCGTTTTACAATGGGTCTGATATAGTAATCATTTTACTTATTTCAAAAAGAGTTTTTTTCTTTTCACTTCCCTATCCATTGCTTTTTTTGAAAAATTAACCATTAACCATATAATAATTATCAATTTTATTTCGTACATTTGCCCTTTCAATACACATAAAATGACTTTTCCCTACTGACCTTGCCATTGCGCAACAAGCCCACATGCTACCTATTAGAGAGATAGCGAAAAAGTTAAATATCTCCGAAGATGATATAGACCCCTATGGAAAGTACAAGGCCAAGCTGCCTTTGTCCTTGATAGACCCTAAGAAGATTGCCCAAAACAAGCTCATCTTGGTTACTGCTATTACCCCTACTCCCGCCGGAGAAGGCAAAACTACTGTGAGCATTGGTCTTACTGAGGGGCTGAACAAGATAGGCAAAAAAAGCCATCGCTGTGCTTCGTGAGCCGTCCTTAGGCCCCTGTCTTCGGTATCAAGGGGGGGGCTGCTGGGGTGGTTACTCCCAAGTGGTGCCTATGGAGGATATTAACCTACACTTCACGGGCGACTTTGCCGCTATCGAGCGCGCCAACAACCTCTTGGCGGCTGTCATAGACAATAATATACAGAGCAAAACCCATTCCATAGGTATAGATCCTCGTACAGTAGTCTGGAAACGTGTGATGGATATGAACGACCGTGCGCTACGCCATATCGTGGTAGGCTTGGGTGGTGCCACTCATGGGATACCCCGTGAAGATGGGTTCAATATCACCCCTGCTTCCGAGATTATGGCGATCCTCTGTCTGGCGGAGAATTTTTTTCTGACCTTAAGCGCCGTATTGGCAATATCTATATAGGGAAGAAGTATGACGGTACTCCCCGTTTTTTTGCCCGCGACCTCAAGGCCGTAGGGGCAATGGCATTGTTACTGAAAGAGGCTATCAAACCCAACCTTGTACAAACCCTTGAGAATAACCCTGCTATCCTTCACGGAGGACCTTTTGCAAGTATCGCCCAAGGTACCAATACCGTATTGGCTACCAAGATGGGGCTTTCCTTAGGCGAGTATGTAGTTACTGAAGCTGGTTTTTGGGGCAGACCTAGGGGCAGAGAAGTTCCTTAATATCAAGTGCGTATCGGCTGGACTTGCTCCTGATGCTGTAGTGGTAGTGGCTACTGTACGTGCCCTACGTCACCACGGCGGTGCTACCAAAGAGGAGTACAACACCCCTTCCTTAGAGCGTGTAAAGAAAGGTATCGCCAACTTAGAAAAACACATAGAAAACGTACAATGTTTCGGACTGAAAGCAGTAGTGGCCATCAACCACTTCCCTCATGACAGCGAGGAGGAAATTGCCTATATCCAATCCTTCTGCAAGGAACGAGGCGTGGAGGCGATTGTTAGCCGTGGCTTTAGCGAGGGTGGCGCAGGTACCCAAGAGCTTGCCCGTGCAGTGGTGGCCATAGCCGAGAGTGGAGAAAGCCACTTTACCCCCTTGTATGACCATGCTGCTTCGGTAGAGGAAAAGATAAAAATAGTAGCTACCCGTATCTATGGGGCTCGTGGAGTGAATTATAGCACTAAGGCGCTTAGCCAACTCAAGCAAATTAGCAAATTGGGCTTTGACAAACTTCCTATCTGTATGGTTAAGACCCCTAAGTCGCTCAGTGATGACGAGAAGAAGTTGGCTCGTCCAACCGATTTTGAGGTAACCGTCCGCGAATTCGAGTTTGCCTCAGGGGCTGGCTTTATCATTCCTATCTTAGGCGATACGGTGCGTATGCCAGGTTTGCCAAGTGTGCCTGCCGCCGAAGGTATGGATATAGATGATGAAGGCGTGATTACAGGACTTAGTTAAGTGAAGAGTGAAGAGTGAAGAGTGAAAAGTTACTCTTCACTCTTCACTTTTAGTTTTTTTACTTATCTTATCAACTATCTCTTGGGTAGCGTGAGGGCGGGCGAGCTTTTCGGAAGTTTTTCGGAAAGCTCTTTTCGCTTATTCTCATCGGAGAGGAGGGCGGTGAAAAGAGGGGAAAATGAGTGGTGATGTCTGTTTCCTTAAGTAAGAGCGCTGCGTTTTTGGTCGGCTATGGCTTGGGCATTTTTTTGGTTTGGTGGTCTTCGGCAACATTGGGGGGGAGGGGACGAAGATAACAGGTTTGCCTACGACCGCCAGTTCGCTGACGGAGCTAGCACCTGCACGAGAGATGATCACATCGGCGATGGAAAAGGCAGCTTTCATGTCCTCCACAAAGGGGAGGATACGCACCCTATCGCTCTCCAAGTGCTTGTACTCAGGGAAGTAGTAAGCCCCACACTGCCAGAGGACTTGTACCTTTTTTTCTCCTGGAAGAGCGGTAAGTGCTCCTTGACTAGTTCGTTAATCTTCCTTGCCCCTAAACTACCTCCGATGACAAGCAAAGTAAAGGCTTGAGGGGCAAGAGAAAAGAGCTTATAAGCCCTCAGGGTCTTTGTGGGTTATTTTCATTAAGTCCTCACGGATAGGGTTGCCTGTGAGAAAGAGAGGGGCAGAAGGGAAATAACGTTCCATATGGTCATAAGCCACGAAGATGCCTTTGGCGCCTTTGGCTACCCACTTGTTAGTTACCCCAGCATAGGAGTTTTTGTTCCTGAATAAAATAAGGAATCCCCAATAGCTGAGCGGCCTTCAGGGTAGGGGCGGAGGCATAGCCTCCGGTGCCGATGACCACATCGGGCTGGAAGCGCTTGATGAGCTTATAGGCCTTATAGAGGCTATAGATGACCCTAAAGGGAAAGGCAAGGGTGGAGAGGCTGAGCTTGCGCTGGAGTCCGCGAATGGGGAGTCCTACTATAGGGTAGCCCTGCCTTGGGGACACGCTGCATTTCCATTTTGCCCTCGGCACCGACAAAGAGAAACTCAGCAGAGGGGAATCGCTTTTTGATCTCACCTGCAATAGCCAAGGCAGGGAAGATGTGGCCACCTGTGCCACCACCAGAGAGGAGAATACGCATAGATTTAATTGTTAATTGTCAATTGTCAATGACATGTAAATAAAAACTACTTTTTTTCAAAGGAGAAAAAGTAGTTTTGAAAAAGAATTTTTAATAGTGGTGCCTCAGGAATCGAACCAGGGACACAAGGATTTTTCAGTCCTTTGCTCTACCAACTGAGCTAAGGCACCATTGGTTGTTTAATTCGGGTGCAAAGGTACAACTTTTTTTCTAATCTGCAAGGGATTGAGAGAAATTTTTCGGAAAAAAATTTTCTTTTGTTTTTTTATGTTATTGTTTTTTTCAATAAATTAAAACTGAAAAAAATTTTTACTAAACAAAAATTTTTAACGGGGGATTTTTATTTTTTTCTTGTTTAAGAGCTAAAAAAAGTTAGATATTTGCAAGCTGTAACAGTAATGAACATATGAGGTTACCTATAGTCTTAGCTTTGTTTTTTTAGTCACTTTTTGCTTATGGTCAGAAGGGGACTAATTCGCCATTTTCCTATTATGGATTGGGAGAGAAGCGTTTTGAAGGGAATACGGAGAATGCCCTTATGGGCGGGATGAATGCCTATGTGGATTCTACACGGGTGGATGTACGTAATCCTGCCTCATTGGCCAAGCTCACCCGTACGACCTTTTCTCTGGCCACTTCCTATGATATAAGGAAGATGCAGACCCCAGCGAGCAGCTATCAGGAGCGTACTTTTTTTGTTGGATTACTTGAACCTCTCTTTTCCTATATATAAAAACTTAGGGGTATCGGTAGGGTTACGCCCTTATACTTCGGTAGGTTATAGGCTGATGAGCCATGAGAGCATCAGTGGTAGGGAACAATATTACTCCTACGAAGGGAGTGGCGGGGTGAATCAGGCCTATTTGGCCGCAGGCTATGAGGTTTTGAAAGGCCTTAGAATAGGTGTTTCAGGTGGTTTTTAATTTTTGAGAAAACCCAGTGGCAAAACCTCTATAGTTCGCCTTCGTTCTTATACATCTCCAGAGAAGATAGTGAGTCTCTTTACCGTGGCGGTAGCTATGCCTTAGGGGTACAATATGAGCGGGAATTGACCAAAGACTTATCGCTGAGTGTGGGGCTGAGCTATATACCAGAGGCACGCTTGCGTTCGACTAATAACTTGACACTCTATTCGCTTAGGCCTGCTAGTGGCAATTTCCTAGTTAAGGACAGTCGCAATATCACAGACCCAAATCTGGTAAAGACCAACCTTACGCTTCCCTCCTCTTTGGACTTTTTCGGCTGGGGTGGGAGATCAAGAGCGCTGGTTTGCAGGAGCGAGCTTTGGCTATTCCAATATGAGTGCGTTCTCTAACCCATTTGTAACCTCTTCTTTTGTGGGGTATGAGAATGCGTACCGCTTTTCAGTAGGAGGATTTTATTTGCCACATAATACAGTTTACACAAAATACTGGAAACGAGTTACTTACAGAGCAGGATTGTATTATGAGCATACAGGAATTATTGTAAAAGAGAAGCCTATCAACGATTTTTGGCATAACTTTTTGGAGTAAGCCTACCAGTGCAAGGGACTCTCCAATGCAACTATTGGAGCGGCTTGGGGTAAGAGAGGAGATGGCAGCGTGCTGAAGGAGAATTATTTGACACTGAAAGTAGCCTTGACACTCAATGATAAATGGTTCCAAAGAACGAAATACCATTAATAAATTGTTAATTGTTAATTATTAATTGTTACCTGCTAACACATAGTAGCATATAGTAACTTAAATATCTAATACCTAAAAATAAGAAATTAACCCTTAGAATAAAAAAATGAAAAAAAGAAATTCCTATTTTCAGTACTTTTTTTGTAGCGGGTACGTTAGGTACTTTTGCGCAAAAAGAAGAGTGCCAGCTGAAGGCCTCTGTATATGTAGAAGCAGCAAAGCTTAAGAACTATAATGATGCTTATGAGCCATGGAAGTATGTGTATGATCATTGTCCAGAACTCTATCAGTCTACTTTTCCAATATGGAGAACGTATTCTCAGAGATAAGATTGCCAAAGGAACAGACAAACAGAAGTATATAAAGGATTTACAAGAGCTTTATGAGAAGTATTTCCAGTATTTCCCACAAAAAAATTCTCACAGGCGGATAAGAATATGCGCCAAGCATTCCTTATGGTAGAACAAAATATGGGTACTAAGGAACAACTTTTTTTGCGCTTTTTGGACGATACCTATAAGCTCAATAAAGATGCGTTCAACGATGATACCCTTATCTATCAGTATTTTTGCTTCAGCCTTGGATCTTTACAAGGGAGGGAAGAAGCAAGTACAAGAGGTGTTTGATATCTATGACAATGTATCAGAAATCATAGAGAATGAGAATGACAAACTTTCGGTACGTATCAATGAGCTATTGCCAAAGGAAGAGGCTAATACCCTCGATGATAAGGAAAAAGGCACAACTACAGGTGGCACGTACTCGTGTGGGCAATCTAAAGAATATCACCGAGAGTGTGGATGCAGCTTTGGGGCAATTGGCAGATTGTGCAAACCTTATTCCGCTTTATCAAAAGACCTATGAGGCGAACAAGGACAATGCCGAGTGGCTTCGCAGGGCAGCAGCTAAGATGTCCGATAAGGATTGTACCTCTGACCCACTTTTTTGCTAAGCTCGTAGAACGTCTTTACCAGCTATCACCTTCGGCTTCTTCCGCTCTATACTTAGGAATCATGAAAGAGAAGCAAAAGAATACCACAGAGGCGGTGAAATACTTTAACCAAGCGGTAGATTTGGAGAAAGACAAACTAAAAGAAATCTATGTATTTGGTAAAAATAGCCAGCAAATATTCCGGTAGTACAGCGGTAAGTTATGCTCAAAAGGCGCTTTCGTACAATCCATCCAATACAACAGCCTACCAGATCATGGCACAGGCCTATGCTGGAGCTGCTAATGAGTGTGGTTCGACCTCCTTTGAGAAGCGCGCTGTATATTGGCTTGCTGCCGCCACTGCCAGAAAAGGTGGATTGGACAAGTTGGCTGCACGCTATGAGGCACTTGCACCTTCTAGGGCAGATATATTTAACTCAGGATTGGCAGGAAAGACCATTACCTTCAAGTGCTGGGTAGGCCAATCGGTTAAGGTACCCCAATTGTAATGATAAGAACTTGTATAAAAAGATTGTTATTGGTTAGAAACATTGTAGGGCTTTTTGTCCTTACAATGTTTTTCTCGTGTGATGATGAGCCGCAGAAAAATCACTTACAACAAGATAAGATTCCCAATGGGGAGACGTATAATTTCCGCTTATTGTACACAGATTCTGCAAAGGTCAAGACGATCCTGGAGAGTAGCCTGAATAAGGATTTTTTTCCAATCAGCGTTTTCCCTATACGGAGTTTCCGGAAGGAATGGTACTGAGGTTGTATGACGACATGGGGCATGAGAATATTATTCGCTCTAAGTATGCGATCTATTACTTGCCAACCCAGATGGTGGAGTTACGCGATAGTGTGTCGCTTTCCACTTATGAGGGTAAGCAGCTCAAGACCTCACAGCTATTCTGGCAGGCCTCCACTGATTGGGTCTTTACTGAACGGCCATTCGAGTTTGTGGATTCACTGCAAGGAACGATCACCAAGGGCATCGGTATGGATTTTTGACAAGCAATTTACACACCTAAAAAGCCCATAAAATCACGGGGATTATACCCATAAGAGAATAGTGACAAGTGACCAATGACTAGTGACAAGTGACTAATGACAAGTGACTTATACCTACTTACCTAAACCCTAATAAAAAATGTTGACATCACTGATATTCATAACCGTACTATTGTTGCTCTCTGCGTTTTTTTCTCAGGGATGGAGATTGCGTATGTCTCCTCGAACAAGGTGCAATTGGAAATAGAGAAGAAGGAAGGTGGGGTGATTGGCAATATATTGGAGAAACTCACTCGTAAGCCGTCCAAGTTTATCGCCACTATGCTGGTGGGTAACAATATCACCTTGGTGATCTATGGGATAGAGATGGGAAAATTGGTTGTGGCGCAGTTGCCTCCTTATTTCCATAATGTATTGTGGCAGACGATTATCTCAACCTTGGTGATTGTCATCACAGGAGAGTTTCTGCCCAAGGTGTTTTTCAGATCTATTCCAATACACTCCTTAGAGCGCTCAGTCCTATTACCTATGTGTTTTTATTTGATCTTTTCACCTGTCTCAACTTTTTGTTATTTGGCTGTCGGACAATATTTTACACGTATTCTTCAATACCCAAGGCGATGTGACTAGATTGACTTTTTCCAAGGAAGAGTTGGAGAGCTATATCTCCGAGCAGATAGAGAACATGCCCGAAGACAGGCAGATGGATAGTGAGGTACAGATCTTCCAGAATGCCTTAGGCTTCTCGCAGGTAAAGGCACGGGAGATTATGCGACCCCGAACAGAGATAGTGGCGATCAATATAGATGAGTCGGTAGAGGCACTACGAGATCTTTTTGTTAGTTCCAACTACTCAAAAGTACTTGTCTATCAGGAAAATATAGACGAAATCATAGGGCTATGTACATGCCTTTGACCTCTTCAAGAGTCCAAAAGACCATACGAGAGTTTCTCCGGCCTATCACCTTTGTGCCAGAGACCATTTACATCTCCAAACTCCTGGATACGCTCACCAAGAAGCACCAGAGTATGGCTATTGTCTTTGACGAATATGGGGGTACTTCGGGGCTTATCACCTTGGAAGACATCGTAGAGGAGCTTTTTGGAGAGATAGAAGACGAGCATGACCAGAATTTCAAGAAGGAATTGCAGATTTCAGACAAAGAATATGTCTTTTTCCGCACGCTTGGAGGTGGATTATATCAATGAAAAAAATATAGGCTCTCACTTCCAGAGAGTGAAAACTATGAGACCTTAGGGGGGCTAGTGGTGGCCATCCATGAGGCTATTCCTTGTAAGGACGAAGAGGTCAGCATAGAGAATTATCGTTTCTTGGTGGAGGAAGTGGCGGATAATAAAGTGATTACAGTGAGAATCTTTGTGGATGACAAATGACAAATGACGAGTGACAAGTGACAAGTGACTAATTATAAGTGGTTGATAATCATTTTGTTGTGTAGATGTGGATAAATAAGAAGTATAAAAATTTTTTTAAAATTGGTAAAAAAAGTTGTAATTTCGCACCCCTAAAATAGTGAAAAGTGACTAGTGAAAGGAGAATACTTGCCACTAATCACTAACTACTAAAAAAACTAAAAAAACTATAAAATGGCTGTTTTTAGAAAAAAATCAGAAAAAGAACAGTGTTCCTAATCCTTGTGATCGGATTAGCGCTTTTTGCCTTTGTTATCTCAGGCATATTTAGTCGTAACACTACCCCAAGTCAGTTGGTCGTTGGGAGTGTAAATGGTGATGATATCTCCTATGTGGATTTCTCTACTCAGGTGGAAAAATACTATGCGCAATATGGGCGGTAGTATAGGCCAAGGATATATCGTGAATGCCTTGTGGCAACAAGCGGTACAGAGCCGTATCATAGATCAACAGTTTGAGAAACTGGGCATTAGTGTAGGGAAAGACCAAATTGTGAGTATGATAGCCAGAATACCTGACTATGGACAAAACCCTCAGTTTCAGGATGATAAAGGAAACTTCTCTGAGGCTAAGTTTGCCCAATTCATCTCCGAGCTTAAGACTATGAATCCTACAGTGTACAAGCAATGGCAACAGGAAGAAAAAAATCTTATATTGACAACGCTAAGCGTGAGGTATATTTAGGTCTTATCCGCGCAGGCTTAGGCGTTACCTTCAAGGACGGAGAAAGAGAATACCACAAGCAGTCCGACCAAGTAAATATAAAATATGTTACGGTACCTTATAGCTCTATTTCCGATAGCCTTGTAAAGGTATCAGATAGTGAGATAGAGGACTATATCAAGAGCCATAAGAAGCAATTTGAGCAAAAACAAATGCGTAACCTACAGTTTGTTTTAGCTTCCAATGTAGCTTCTCAGGCAGATATTCAAGCCATAGAGGCATCTCTTAAAGCCCTTAATGAGCCTAAGGTAGTGTATAATGCCACTACCCAGTCCAACGACACTCTTCCAGGTTTTGCTGCTTTGCCAAAGAGTGAAGTGCCTGATTTTGTAAATGAAAACTCTGATGTGCCTTTTGATAGTCTCTATGTAAATCGCGATAGACTTCCAGCGGAATATGCCGATGCACTTTACAACCTACAAGTAGGGGAGCTCTATGGACCTTATAAGGACGGAGAGGCTTACAAATACAGCCGTATGCTCTCCAAGAAACCTAATGCAGAGGTGAGAGCCAGCCATATCCTTATAGCTTACAAGGGTTCTGTATCAGATAATACAGTTACTCGTAGCAAGGAAGAAGCTAAAGCAAAAGCAGAAGAAATCTTAGCTCAAGTGAAAGCAGGTAGTGATTTTGCCGCTTTGGCACAGGCTAATTCCGATGATAAGTCTAATGCGCCTAATGGAGGTGATTTGAACTTCTTTACCCCAGGGACTATGGTGCCAGCCTTCAATGATTATGTGTTCAAGGCTAAAGTAGGGGATGTAGGCCTTGTGGAAACGAACTTTGGTTTCCATGTTGTAAAGGTTACTGACCAGAAAGAAGGGGTACAGTTGGCCACTATCGTGCGCAATATAGCGCCTTCTGCAGCTACCAACAATGAAGTATATACCAAGATTACAGCCTTCAACGAAGCGGTGCTAAAGAATCCTAAGGATTTTGCTGCTATTGCTGCTAAGGAAGGTTATAGCGTATTGCCAGCCAATAACTTAGAGGTACTTGCGGAAGATATTCCAGGCTTGGGTAACAATCGCCCGATAGTAAAATGGGCTTTTGAAGATGATACTAAAGTAGGTGATGTACGTCGTTTTGACCTAAAAAGACGGCTATGTAGTAGTGCAACTCACCAAGAAAAATAGACGAAGGTCTAGCCAAAGCAGCCGATGTGAGAGCCATTGTAGAACCTATCCTTATCAAAGAGAAGAAAGTAAAACAAATCTCAGAGAAGATGAAAGGTTCTTCACTTGAACAAATCGCTCAGGCGACAGGCCAGGCTAACAATATACAAGTAGGTGAGGGGCTTATGCAGAGCAACCCTAACCTCTCAGGACAAGGCAGTGAGCTCAATGTAGTGGGTGTAGCCTTTGTCTTGCCAGAGAATAAACTGAGCAAACCTATAGCAGGAAACAATGGCGTATATGTGATAGAGGTAACTCAAAAGGCCATCGCTCCAGCTATCAACAGCTATTCTGCTTATGCCAATAGCCTACGCGCACAGAAGCTGAACCGAGCTTCTCAGGATCTTTTTCTCAGCCTTAGAAAGTACCGCTAAGATCAAAGACGATAGAGCGAAGTTCTACTAAGCGAAGCGTGAAAAAAACGAAAAGTGAAAAGTGAAGAGTGAAAAAGTGTCTGAGGACATTTTTCACTCTTCACTTTTTATTATTACTCCCTCAGATGTCTGTTAATAAAAAAAGTGGGAGAAAGTGGGAGAAAGTGGGAAAAAGTTTGTATCTTTGGCCCGAATAATCAAAGGTGATGATACATTCTTCTGTAACATACGAATGCAAGGCGGACTCAAGGGGCGAATCACGGTTCCTTCGGGGCTTAAAGTCGTGCTGGACAAAGAGTTACAGAATGGTTTTTGTACTCAAGCCTTCGGTCTTCAACCGCTGTATAGAGCTCTATCCGCAGGGGGAATGGCAGGGAGATTATGGAGAAAAATGCGTGCAAAAATTGAACCTTTTTTTCCAAGCAACATTTGGACTATTTGCGAAAAATTTACCGCAGGGGTTAAGGAAGTGGAGGTAGATGCGGCAGCACGATTCCTTATTCCAAAGTCCTTGGTGGAGTATGCTCAGATAGACAAGGAAGTGGTGCTGGTGCCCCTGATCAATTTTTATAGAGATATGGGATAGAGAACTCTTTGAAGCACAGAATAATAGCATAGATGAAGAAGCCTTTATGCAGCTAACCGAAAAAAATAATGGGCAATGATGGAGTATAGTTATCATGTACCCGTCTTGCTCAAGGAGAGTTTGGAAGGGTTGACAATAAACCCCGCGGGGACGTATGTGGATACGACCTTCGGAGGGGTGGCCACTCGCGGGCGATATTGGCAGCACTAGGCAGTCGAGGCCGTTTGCTGGCTTTTTGACCAAGACCCTCAGGCACAACAGAACGCCATAGATGATGAGCGGTTTACCCTTATCCCACAGAATTTCAAGCATATAAAACGCTTCTTGCGTTTCTATGGGGTAAAAGCAAGTAGATGGTGTCTTGGCCGATTTTGGGGTATCCTCCTACCAGTTTGACACTGCCGAGCGTGGGTTCTCCACACGGCTTGAGGGCGCTTTGGATATGAGAATGAACCCAGAGGCACCGCTTTTCGGCCTATGAGGTAGTGAATACCTATGAAGAGGAAGCCCTTAGTACACTTTTTTTCGTTATGGAGAACTTTCCCAAAAGCCGACAGATAGCCCGCACCATCGTACAACAGCGCAGCACAAGGCCTATAGCCACTACGGGGAGCTTAAGCAAGTGGTACAGCGCTTTTTTTGCCCTAAAGGCAAGGAAAACAAGGTCTTAGCCCAACTCTATCAAGCTATACGCATAGAGGTCAATGGTGAGCTGGCCGCACTGGAGGAACTGCTTTTGCAACTGCCAGAGATAGTAAGGCCAGGGGGCGTATTGCCCTGATTAGCTATCATTCGCTTGAGGATAGGTTGGTAAAAGCGTTTTTATACGCGATGGGCAGTTTTTCAGGGGAGCCACAGAAGGATTTCTATGGGGAACCTGTTGACCCCTTTTTCAGAAAGTAGGCAAGGCCATTGTGGCAAACCCAAGAGGAGATAGCTCAGAATAACAGGGCGCGTAGTGCAGTACTGAGAGTAGCAGAGCGAAAGAGAGAAGAGTGAAAAAAATGAGAAGTGAACAAATAGTGTGTCATGAAGAGATTAAAGGAGAGATTTGTAAAAGTATTCAAAGCTGAGTTTCTCGTAGGAAAGGATTCGCTAAGGAATTGGATAACGATACTGTTGGTGCTATTGTTAGGAATCATCATGATCTACAGTGGACATTTGATAGACCAAAAGATATACACTATAGCGAAATTGGAAACAGAGGTGAAGGAGTTACGCAGCGAGTTTGTAGATGTGCGTTCGCGCTTGCAACAGGTCAAGCTAGAGTCCTCCATCCTAGGGGCACTGAAGGATACAGGCCTAAAGCAATCACCTACCCCGCCTAACAAAATAAAGGTAATAGTCAAAGATGAGTAAAGAAATGCCCAAAGATAGAATTGTCAACCTACGCACCATACTGGTGGCGATAGGTTTGTTTGTCTTTGCTTTAGCGATTTCTTACAAACTTATCAATCTGTATTTCAATGGGGAGAAGTACCAGGAGCTGATTGAACAGAATACGATTAAGGAGTTTGTGATTGAGCTCCAATCGAGGAAACTTGTATTCCGATGATGGGAGTCTTTTGGCCACCTCAATCACTCGTTATGATATACACTTTGATACACAGACCCCATCACAGAAGAACTTTAATGCAAATCTGCCTGCCTTGTGTGATTCATTGAGTAAGTTCTTTGGTCGTCCGGCGGCTCACTATAAGGAAGCACTAACCAATGCCCGCAAGCGTAAGAACAAATACTTTTTGATAGCCAAGGGAATAGGGTATGATGAGTGTGCGCGTATTCGCAAGTTTCCTCTTTTTTTCCTAGGATCCCTACAAAGGAGGTATCGTAGTGGAAGGCAAGAGTTCTAGAGAATACCCACTAGGAGCCATAGCACATCGTATTGTAGGGTATGAGCGTACTGATGGGCAAGGAAATGTGTTCAAAGTAGGGTTGGAAGGAGCCTTTAGCAAATACCTCTCAGGAGTAGAAGGGCGACATCTTAAGCAAAAGATAGCCCAGGGACAATGGAAACCTATAGAAGATAGCAATGAGATAGACCCTAAGGATGGCTATGATGTAGTCTCCACCATTAATATCAATATACAAGATATAGCCCACCATGCACTACTCAAGCAGTTAGAGACCCTATCAGGCTGACCATGGTTGTGCGGTGGTCATGGAGGTAGCTACAGGTGAGATAAAGGCCATTTCCAACCTTGGACGTACCAAAGACGGCACCTATGTAGAGCGGTTTAACTATGCCTTGGGAGAGACCTATGAGCCGGGGTCGGTATTTAAGACCGTATCGCTGGTGGTTGCCTTAGAAGAAGCTAAGATAGACACCACTTATATGGTAGATACCAAAAAGGGTATGATTTCCTTCTATGGGCGACAGGTCTGGGATTCCAACCATAAGGGTTATGGGAAAATCAACCTATCGAAGGCGATGCAAGTCTCATCCAATACGGCTATGGTACAAGCGATACACGATCTTTTTTGGGAAGAATCCCAAGAAATTTGTAGATAAAATCAACAAGATGCACCTAAATCGCAAGTTGGGTATGGCCATTTCGGGAGAAGGAGAGCCTTTTTGTACCCCAGCCTAACCAACGCGGATGGAGTGGGATAGCTCTTGAGTGGATGGCCTTTTGGTTATGGCTTGGAGATGACCCCTTTGCAGGTATTGACTTTTTTACAACGCCATAGCCAACAATGGAGTGATGCTCAAGCCCCGTATGATACGCGAGGTGAAGCAGTGGAACAAGTCCATACAGAAATTTGACCTTGAGATACTCAATAGTACTGTATGTCCCCAAGAGACCGCCACTAAGGTAAAAAAAGGTATTGGAGAACACAGTAAAAATATGGGACAGGGAAGAGCCTCTATTCGCCCCATTTCTCTATGGCAGGGAAGACAGGTACTGCCCAAAAAAAGATTATAAGGACAAGTCTAAGCTGGGATATATCTCCTCCTTTGCAGGCTTTTTCTCAGCAGATAACCCTAAGTACTCTTGTATAGTGGTAATACACAACCCTGATAAGAAGATAGGGTACTATGGAGCGGATGTGTCAGGGCCTGTATTTAAGAGTATTGCTCAGAAGATTTATACCAACTCTCTGCTAATAGACACAATAGAAGATATAGAGACCTCAACAGCAGAGGTAAATAAAGACTATGGGCGATATGATGAGATTATGAACAAATACAAGACCATTGTACCCAATGTAGTAGGTATGGACGCTATGGATGCTATTGCTATTATGGAAAAATTTAGGCCTTACGGTGAAAGTAACAGGTAGGGCAGCCAAAGTATCGGCACAATCCATAGCAGGAGGAGAGTATATAGGAGGTAGAAAGACTATAAAATTGGATTTTAATTAGACCATGAGACTAAAAGAGCTATTAAAAGGCGTAAAAACGATACAAACTATAGGAGATGAGCAGGTAGAAGTTGCGCATATCACTCAGGACTCACGAAAAATTGTTGAAAAATACGCTATTTTTTTGCTGTAAAAGGAGCAAAAATAGATGGACATTCTTTTATAGAACAGGTAATAAAAGAAAAAGCGAGCGTTATTGTTTGTGAAAAGCTTCCTGAAACTTGTCCTGAAGGGATAACCTTTGTGCAAGTAGCCGATACTACTATAGCGATGGGGCAGATAGCAACCAATTACTATGGACGACCTTCGCAGAAGCTCCGATTGGTAGGTGTTACAGGTACCAATGGAAAGACAACGATAGCGACCCTTCTGTATCAGCTCTTTGCAAATTTGGGTTATAAGGTAGGGCTTATCTCAACCATAGCCAATTATATAAACGGGCAGCGTATAGAAACACAAAATACCACTCCCGATGTGCTTACTCTTAACGAGCTGATGCAGCGAATGGTAATGGAGGGGGTAACTCACTGCTTTATGGAAGTGAGTTCGCATGGAGTGGCTATGCATAGGATAGAAGGGTTGCACTTTGCAGGAGGAATCTTTACCAACCTTACCCAAGACCATTTGGATTTTTCATAAGACACTGGCCGACTATCGTGATACCAAGAAAAAGTTCTTTGACAGTTTAAGCAAAACCTCTTTTGCACTGACCAATATAGACGACAAGAACGGCAGCTATATGTTGCAGAACACCTCGGCACGTTCCTATAGCTATTCGCTAAAGACAATGGCTGATTTCAGAGCAACTGTTCTTGAGAATACTTTCTCTGGTATGCTGCTGCGTATCAATGATAAAGAAGTATGGGTATCACTCATAGGCAGGTTCAATGCGTATAACCTCTTGGCTATCTATGCCACAGCGATATGCTTGGGTGAGGATTCTGATAGGGTGCTACTTGCTCTAAGCAAGCTCACAGCTGTAGCGGGTCGGTTCCAGTACTTTGTGGCGCCTGACAAGCGTACTCTTATTGTGGATTATGCCCACACCCCCGATGCTTTGGAGAATGTATTGGAAACGATTCGCAGTATCAAGCAGGGGAACCAACAGCTCATTACCGTTGTAGGCTGTGGGGGTAACCGAGACAAGGGCAAGCGCCCTATAATGGCACATATAGCCACTATGCTGAGCGACAAAGTGGTGCTGACCTCCGATAACCCTCGTGATGAAGACCCCGAAGCAATCCTCCGAGATATGGAAGCGGGGATCAAAGCCGCTAACCAAAGCAAGTATATGACCGTTACCGACCGCCGACAAGCCATCAGAGTAGCGTGCCACTTAGCCAAAGCAGGGGATATTATTCTTTTGGCAGGCAAAGGGCATGAGACTTATCAGGAGGTAAAAGGGAGTGAAGAGCCATTTTGACGACCTAGAAGAAATGATCAATGCCATTAATGATTAATGCCAGCAATGATTAATGATTTAAGTTTCCGTCTGCTGGCGCGAGCTTGCAGCTCGTGCCTATAATTAGGAGAGCTTTTTAGCTCTTACCATTAGTTAGGATAATTGGAAAGCAACAGAAAAAAACTACAATGAGTAGAAAATATAAATTTTTATACTGAACGAGGAGCTTATTTTTATTAGCTTTTCAGTTGTAAATTGGATAGATGTTTTTACTAGAGAGTTATATTTTAATGAAATAATAAGTTCTTTAGATTATTGTAGGAAGAATAAAGAGATGGAAATATATGGCTATTGTATAATGCCCTAGTCATATTCATTTGATTTTTTTAGAGCGAAGAATAATAATCCGTCAGATATTATTCGTGATTTTTAAGACTTTTACCTCTAAGAAAATAGTGAGATTGATAGAGGAAAAATCCTCAAGAGAGTAGGAAAGAATGGTTGTTGTGGATGTTTAGAAGGGCAGCTGCAAAAGGTCAAATGTAAAAAGATTATCAATTTTGGCAACAAGATAATCATCCTATAGAAATATGGTCTTTGTCAGTATTTGAGGAAAAAAACTAAACTATATACATCAGAATCCTGTAAAAAAAGTGGTTTTGTAGAAAATGCATGGGAATGGAAATATAGTAGTGCTAAGAACTATTGTGATGATATGAGTGCTGTTTTAGAAATAGATATAAATTAATGAGAGCTACAAGCTCTACAGATATTGGGCACGAGCTGCAAGCTCGCGCCAGCGAAAGGAGCTACAAGCTCTACTGATAATAGGCACGAGCTACAAGCTCGCGCCAGCGAAAGGGAAAAAAATCATTGACCATTGACAATTAACAATTAGCTATTGTGTTATACTATTTATTTGATTACTTACATAGGGCTTATAATGTGCCTGGAGCGGGGATGTTTCAGTATATATCCTTTAGAGCCGGAGTGGCAGCGATTCTTTCGCTGCTGATTGCTACCATTACAGGGAAACGTATTATCAATATGCTCTACAGGCGACAAGTAGGGAGAGTCGGTTCGGGATTTGGGACTAGCAGGGCAGAAGGAAAAGGCCGGGACTCCTACTATGGGGGATTATTATAATCTTGGCCTTGTTGGTGCCTGCTATTCTTTTGACTAAACTGGACAATATATACATCATCTTGCTACTGATTACTACCGTATGGATGGGACTTATCGGTTTTATAGATGATTATATCAAGGTCTTTAGGAAGAACAAGGACGGACTAAAGGGGCGATTTAAGGTCATGGGGCAGTTGTCCTTAGGGATCATAGTGGGGGCTACCCTATATTTTCACCCTGAGGTTACGGTAAAGAATGAAAATGCCCAAGCCTCTCGGCAGGTTCGTGTAGAGCAAAGACGAACACTTTCGGAAATGGCCGAGGTGAAATCAACCAAGACGACGATTCCTTTTATGAAGAATAATGAGTTTGACTATGCCTCCCTGATTAAGTGGGTAGGAAAGGATTACAAGCACTGGGTATGGCTTATTTTTTTATTCCGATAGTTACCTTTATCATCACAGCGGTATCCAATGGGGCTAACCTCACCGATGGGATAGATGGGCTGGCGGCGGGAACCTCGGCAATCATCGTCTTTACTTTGGGGATATTTGCGTGGATTTCAGGGAACACTATCTTTTCGGAATACTTGAATATCATGTACATACCTCATGTAGGTGAGGTAACCATATTTATTGCAGCCTTGGTAGGAGCGCTCATCGGTTTTCTCTGGTACAACACCTATCCAGCACAGGTCTTTATGGGGGATACAGGTAGCCTTACCATAGGAGGGATCATAGCGGTATTGGCTATTATGGTTAGAAAGGAATTGCTTATCCCAGTGCTCTGTGGGGTGTTTTTGATAGAAAACTTATCGGTAATCCTGCAAGTAGGGTATTTTTAAATATACAAAAAAAGAAGTATGGAGAAGGACGTAGGATATTGCTTATGTCGCCCCTGCACCATCACTATCAGAAAAAAAGGGCTACCATGAGAGCAAGATTGTGATGCGGTTCTTGATTGTAGGGATTATTTTGGCATTAGTGTCGTTTATCACACTGAAGATAAGATAGTGGTTAGTGATTAGTGGTTAGTTGTTAGGCAAGACTTCTATAAATCTATAACCCTTAGAACTCAAAACTTAAAATTCAAAACTCAAAACTTATAGAGATGAATGCAACAGCAGTTATTAGTGCGGAAATACAGGTGTCAGATATTCCAATTTTTTTGAAGCTTTATTCAAAAAGAATGAAAGCAAAGAAAAATTATTATAAAAATCAAAAAAAGATGATACAGAGATGAGACAAGAAGCTTTTTTTGATAAGATAGATAAAAGCCAGTAAGCAGAAAGGGAAGCCAATAACAGCGAAGGAATTTGAAGCAAAAATATTTGTAATTCTTTATGGAAAAAGAACTGTATGTTTTGGAAGAGAAACCTATTTTCTCGGAAGATATTCAAAAAGCATAAAGAAGCAGGACAAAAGAAAATAATTAAAAAAAATAGCTTCTTTCCTAAGCGAATTGGAAGAAAAACCCTACACAAGGTACAGGACAAGTAGAACGACTTAAGCACTATGGAGAACGTTCTGTATGGTCACGACGGATTGATCAAAAAAACATAGATTGGTTTATGAAGTGTTCGAGGAAGAAAAAGCGTGTAGAATTGTTATCTGCTTATGGGCATTACAATGATGATTAGTTATTAGTGGTTAGTTGTTAGGCAAGACTCCTATAAATCTATAACCCTTAGAACTCAAAAATTAAAAAAACTCAAAAACTAATAAGAGATGAAATTAGTCATATTAGGAGGAGGGAGAGCGGTACAGGTGCCGCGATTCTCGGACAACAAAAAAAGGCTGGGAGGTATTTCTCTCCGATAAGGCGCCTCTGAAAGACAGTTACAAAAAAAGAACTTACCGCGGCGGGAATACGTTGGGAAGAAGGCCAACATACAGAAAGCGAGATTCTCTCGGCCGACTGTATTATCAAAAAGCCCTGGTATCCCCCACAAGGTACCCATTATCCAGCAGGCGAAGGCAAAAGGGATAGAGATTATCTCAGAGATAGAGTTTGCCTCACGCTATACCAATGCAAAAAAATTATTGCTATTACGGGTAGCAATGGCAAGACCACTACCACGAGCCTGATTTATCACCTTCTGGAGCAGGCAGGTCTTTCGGTAGGGGTAGGAGGAAATATAGGCAACAGTTTTGCTTATATGGTAGCCAAGGAGCCAAAGGAATATTATGTGCTGGAAATCAGTAGTTTTTCAGTTGGACGACATCACCTCTTTCCGCCCACACATAGCCTTGTTGCTGAACATCACTCCTGACCACTTGGACAGGTATAACTATGATTTTCAGAACTATATAGATGCGAAATTTCGTATCACAGCCTACCAAGAGACCAGCGACTATCTTATCTATGATGCAGATGATCCTGTGTTGCAGGAAGAGTTGGCCAAGAGAAGGGATATAAAAGCACAATTGCTGCCTTTCTCCTTAGAAAAAGTAAATACACAAGGAGCTTATTGCCTTGATGAAAAAAATATACATATAAACTTTAACCAAAACCTATTAGAAATGTCCACAAAAGATTTGACAATCAAAGGTAAGCATAACCTAAAGAACGCTATGGGCGCCACTATGGTTGCCAAAATGCTTAATATTCGCAACGAGAGTATCCGCAACAGCTTGATGACTTTCCAAGGAGTACCCCACCGCTTGGAGTTTGTTCGCGAGGTAGAGGGTGTGAGGTATATCAATGACTCTAAGGCAACCAATGTGAACTCTGTATATTACGCCTTGGACTCCATGGAGGATAACCTCGTGTGGATTGTAGGGGGACAGGACAAGGGGAATGACTACAACCCACTGATTCCTTATGTAAGTAAGAAAGTAAAGGCTATAGTATGCTTAGGGCTTGACAATCAAAAAAATAATACAAACATTCCAAAGCATCATACCTACTATCATAGAGACCCACTCCATGGAAGATGCTGTACAAGTAGGGCGCGGTTTGGCTCAAGAGGGAGACACCGTATTGCTCTCACCTGCCTGTGCGAGCTTTGACCTTTTCCAGAGCTATGAGGACAGAGGTAATCAGTTCAAGCATTATGTAAATATGCTCTAAACGAGGTAGTTATGGAACGATTTAGGCAGTATCTCAAGGGGGACATTTCCCTTTGGGGTGTGATACTATTCTTTGCCTTGCTCTCCTTTTTGCCTGTATATAGTTCAAGTAGTAACTTAGTGTATTTAGAGCGCACAGGGATAAGCACATGGGGTTACTTGCTACGCCATTTGGTACTGATGTCGGTAGGGGTGCTGATTATCTACCTGATACATATTTTTTTCCGTATCGTTATTTCAGACCTTTGGCGCGGTTAGGGCTTTTGGTAGCATGGGTACTGCTATTTTTTGCCTTGCTCAAAGGAAGTACCATAGAAGGAGCCAATGCGAGCCGCTGGATATACCTTTTTGGGGTAATTTCCTTCCAACCATCGGCTTTTTGCTATGATTATCTTGCTGATGTATGTAGCCTCCTACTTGGCCGAAAATATATGGTCAGAAGGTGAGTTTTGTCGATAGCATACTCCCCTTATGGATTCCTGTAGGGATTACGGTGGGACTGGTAACGCTGCCGAACTTCTCCACAGGGGCTATTATGTACACTATGGTGCTTATGCTGCTATTCATAGGGCGTTACCCTATCAGGCATATCCTATTGAGCTTTTTCTTCACTATTCTGTTAGCAGGTCTTTTCTTTCTTTTTATCAAAGCTTTTCCTGATGCCTTTCCGCACCGTGCCGATACATGGAAAAAGCCGTATAGAGACCTTCTTTAGCAAAAGATAAGGAAGAGAACTACCAATCGGAGCGGGCAAAAATGGCCATAGTTTCAGGAGGTTTCTGGGGCAAAGGAGCAGGTAAGAGTGTGATGAAGAACCTACTTCCACAGGGTTCGTCGGACTTTATTTTTTTGCCATAGTAGTGGAGGAATATGGACTATGGGGTGGGGTCAGCCTGATTCTACTCTTTATCATCATGCTGGTGCGCTTTGTGGTCATCTCGCTGAAGGCAACCTCTATTTTTGGGAAGCTCTTAGTGCTGGGTGTGGGTATACCGATTGTCTTTCAAGGATTTATCAATATGGGGGGGTTTCTGTGGGGCTACTGCCTGTAACAGGACAGAACCTGCCGTTCTTCACCACAGGGGGTACCTCTATCTGGATGACTTGTATAGCGCTGGGGATTGTGCTTTCGGTCAGCTCCAAAGGAGTGAAAAGTGAAGAGTGAAAAGTGAAAGATGAAAGAAATAATATTAGAGAAAGGAAAGAAGCTATATTTTTGCTTCAGATAATCACTTAGGGGCACCGACTTATAAGGAAAGTCGGGAGCGTGAGGCGCGCTTTGTGCATTGGCTGGATACGATCAAGGCCGATGCGGGTGCTCTCTTTCTCTTGGGTGATCTTTTTGACTTCTGGTTTGAGTACAAGACAGTGGTACCTCGTGGTTTTTGTACGTGTATTGGGCAAGTTGGCCGAGTTGCGTGACAGTGGCCTGCCTATCTTCTTTTTTGTGGGCAACCATGACTTGTGGATGGGGGATTACTTCGAGCAGGAATTGGATATTCCCGTCTATCATTGTCCGCAAGTGTTTCTTTGCCATGGCAAGCGCTTCTTTATAGGTCACGGAGATGGTTTAGGGCCAGGGGATAAGGGGTATAAGCGTATGAAGAAGGTCTTTACCAACCCTTTCTGTAAGTGGCTTTTTCCGTTGGCTACACCCTGATATTGGGGTACGCTTGGCACAATATCTTTCGGTGAAAAAAACAAGCTCATCTCAGGGGCAGAGGACGTACATTTCTTGGGTGAAGACAAGGAATGGTTGGTACAGTACTGCCGCCGCAAATTGGAGGGCAACATTATGACTACTTTCTTTTTGGCCATCGTCACCTACCTATGACCATAGACCTAGGGGGAGGAGCCACTTATATCAATACAGGAGACTGGATACACTACTATAGTTATGCGGTGTTTGACGGGGAGGTTTGCCAATTAGTTGTTAGTGATTAGTAATAAGACTTCGATTGGTTGGTACTATAATGGGAGCGTTTTTTTATTGGTTATCTATTGTTTTATTCATCTCATTTAGAATTATTCTTTGAAGTTCTTCTTGAGGGAGTAATTGGTAGACAGCAACACCTATAGGTTTGTGTATATCCTGCAATGCTACTTCCACTTCTAGATGGTCTTTTTTTCAGCACAGAGAATAATTCCTATAGAAGGATTTTTCATCGGTACTTTTCTCCAAACGGTCTAATAAGGTAAGGTAGAAGTTCATTTTTTTCCTACATATTCAGGTTTGAAACCTCCTACTTTTTAGTTCAATAGCTACTAACGAACGTAATTTGCGATGGAAAAAAAGCATATCTACAAAAATATTCTTTGTTGTTAAACTCTAAGCAATATTGATTTCCGATAAAAGAGAAGCCTTTTTCCGAGTTCCAAAATGAATTGTTTTTATACGTTCTACTAATCGTTTTTTTCTAAGTTTATCTCGTGCATAGGGTCTACCACTCCTAAAAAAAGCCGAGGTTGTAACTATTTCTGAATACCTCATTAGCGAATTTAGAATGTGGTTTAGGTAGTATTTCCTCAAAGTTATTACTTTTTAGTTGTTGTTGGAAAGCAAAGGTATCCATTTTTTTATGGCATTTAGAAGCATTTCCTGACTCCAGCCTTTTTTTCAATAACTTCATTACTATAAAAAAAATAACTTTCTCATCGGAGACTTGTTTGTCTAATAGGAGGATATTATGTCTCCATGGTAAAACTGCAACGCTGCGTTGCAGTTTTGTATCTGCTTGATAATAACGTTCGTAGAACCGTTTCATATACCAGAGATTACGAGGTGAGAGTCCCATATCAGGAAATTCTCTCTTTAGGTCAACAGAGAGTTGTTTTACAACTCCGCTACCATATCCTTCTTCTAAAATGCCGATCAAAAAGGAGCTTCCCTATATTCCAATATACAGAACTGATAGTAGAACTTATTTGTTTGGCGAGATAATTACGTCCGTCTCGGATATGATTAATGGCTTGTAGAAGCATCTCTTCATAATCAAAATTAGGAGTTAATGTACTCATTGTGTTGATTTTTTTACTTTGCCAAAAAGACAGATAAATTTGTTTTTTAACCCCTCGAATTCGAGGGGTATGAAAAGTACAAAGATAAGGAAAAATTTATTAATAATCCTTATCTTTGCCGCAAAAAGAACAATTACTTATGAACTTACAAACTATCATCACCTAAAGACAGACCCTCATGGTGCGAGATACTACATGATTATGAAGAGGATGATTGGTTGGGGGTAAATCAATCATTGGAGATCTAAAAAGTGTTCCTTCATCATAATACACTACTTTATCACCTATAATACGAGCAGGGGCGGTGTAGCTGTGGGGTTCTTCCTTGTCTATAGCCATGATATGCTCCACTTCCCAACTTTTTGGCTTTTAGATAATCCGAGATCATGGATCTCATGACAACGCCACCAGAGGGCTTCGGCACACATATAAGCAGTGGTTTCTTTCTCTGCAATAGCGATGAGCTGGGCTATGCCTTTTTTTCAAAAATCATCAGTCTCCATATAATCGGCATAAGCACGAAAAGAGGCATTATGCCAACGTGTATTCTTGGAGTCCTTATGTACCTTACGCCTGCCTCCTAATAAGGGAAGATGTGTATAAGCGATGCCAACTTCAGGTAGGGCAACCTCTAAATTTTTCTTTGTTGAATTGTGGATATTTGTTAGACCCTGGTAGTCCCCTGACGTCTACTAAATGCTGTATCTCAAAGGATTGCAATATCTTTATGAATTCCTCCAAGGTATGAGTAGAATGTCCTATGGTGTATATTTTCTTCATAGGTACAAAGTTAGGGAAAATCCATCAAATATCCTTATCTTTGCCACGAGAAAAAGAATAGTTACCTATGGACTTACAAGCCCTTATTACCCATTACAGAAATTGCTTGAACTCATCACCCGATGCCATACTCATAGGCGAAATACCCGAAGGAGCTGAAAGTATTCCACAAGAAGTATCGAATTGGAGAGTTCCTGCTTATAGTGCTTTTTCTAAGACTTTGTAATGGAGGGTCTTTTTGGCGATGTTATTCTCTGGAGTACGGAGGAGTTGTTGGATAACCAATATCGTGTTCCTTCTGACCAACCTTCGTGGTGTGAGATCGGGCAGCTGCTGTATGCGCCTCTTTTCCTTGATAAGCATACCCAACACATAATTTTTCCAGCCAACAGCTATGAAGGTATTGAGGAGATTGATGTTGATTTTGATACTTTTGTAAGGGAATATATCTTTGGTAGTAAGTACAAGGAAAAAAATTATAGGTTATGATGATGCCGATGATGATTGGTCAGATTTTTTTAAACAATTCGTCTATATGTTAAACCACTAGCGGAGCTATAAGACATAAAAAAACATCAAAAAAATGGATAAGGAAAAAAAGCAATTATGCAGGTTTTATATTCTAAATATGGATCTATTTTTAGAAAATAATGGTTATAAATCTAATAAAGCCCAAAACAAATACAGCATCAGAACAAAAAAACAGTCTATCAAAGGTTAGTTTTTCTTTTTTTCTAAACGCAATGATATCCTGCATCTTGTATATTCATATACAGATTTGAAAGCAGGAAAACTACGTATAGATATAGAAAACCAAATCCGTATGGAAGAAGGGGAGATGCTCTTAAACTTCTGCGACCTACCTTTACTATCACTGATTGGAAAAAAAATATCTTTACCTCGTATGGTTATGACTATCGCAAAATGAAAGGCTGGTTTTCTTTAATTGAAACTATAGAACAATTGGAGGAAGAAACAAAAAAATACATTCCCCCAAGCTTTAGAAATAATAATTGACTTAAATGAGAAATTTAAAACATTGGATGGGATATTAGATGTTTTATGGAAGAAGAATAACATAAATAAATATATGGATGTTTATGATGCAATCAATATATTGGTAATAAGCAAATTAAAGAGTGGAGAAAACCTATTAGAATCCTATCAAAATATCATTTCTTGCTCCCAATATAAAAAAACCTCTCAGAGAACGCTCAACAAAAAAATCACAAAATATTTCAATACACTGAAAAAAATAGCTAATTTCTTATACCAAAAAAAGAAACAATTTGATAACAAGAATCAATGGTTGAAAAATATCTGTATAGTCAATTCATTAAGACGCAATTTATTGCGTCTTAGATAGTTAGTGAATAATGTTTTAACTATTGATTTGTGTTACTATCTTTGTGGCTTGAAAACACAATTTGCTTACTGTATTAGTCAATGAAAAAGAAAAATGATTTATACCCTTATAGCCATAGTATTGTTCTTGCTTGTGAGAGGGGCTTACTATATATTTCACCCAACGCTTTTTTGCAAAGCCTATGGGCAAGTATGCTATTGGTACGGTGAGCTACTGGGTAACTGATCCTGATAGGGAAGAGATCTTTATTACAGATAAGCACCAAGCCAGACAAATACCCATACAAGTGTGGTATCCTGCCGAAAAACACCTCTCAGAGTGATTATGCTCCTTATATCCCTGAAGCTACAAAGGTGAGCGAGGCTATTTCGGAACTTTTGCATATTCCGAAGGCTTTGCTTTATTCGTTGCAATTCAAGCATTCTAATGCCTTAGAAAAAGTTCCTATTTGCCTATTCCTACCATGGTTATTACACGTCCGGCAGAAGCTATGCGTACTGAACGCAAGAAATCGGGAGGATGGACAGAAAAAGACATAGAGCAGCATCTCAGTACAATGAGGGCTTTGTTTGAGAATACGGCAGAGAGTGAATTTGTACAACTTCCTGATATGTTCCATGTGGATTTTTACCGATGTACCTTTGTGGGTTCCTTTTGCTCAGCAATTAGGATTGAGTGGTAGCACCCCTATTGAGGAAACACATGATAAGCTGAATAGCCTCACCCTTAAATTCTTTGAAGAATACTTGCAATAATTATTAGCACATTATATGAAACTTCTTTTTACTTTTTTTATTATTCCCTGCTCTTAGCGGTAGCACAACCGAAGATCAGTTGTAAGGAGGTTATAAAAACCTTATGAAGACTTCCAAAGTCCATTAGCTTTTTGAAGAGACCGTCGTGGCACTTCAAAAAAACACTGAACAGCAAAGGTATTACCGTTTTTTTGCTACTATCGAACACCACAAGGCGGCGGAGGCAGTAGGCGAAAGTATGTCGCCTGCTACGGTGCTTATAGTAGGCAATCCCAAAGTAGGAACCGCCCTGATGCAGGAAAAATCTCCTCTTGGCCATTGAACTCCCTTTGAAAAATCCTCATCTACGAGGAGGGGAAAACGGTAAACATACGTTACGAGAAAGTCGCCGCCATCGCTGAAAAAAATACCATATCAAGCAAAACTTCAGCACAGCAGAAAGGATAGATGCTGCCATGCAACAGCTGATAAAATCGACTATAGGGAAATAGGAAATCAGAAAAAAATATTCTTATTTTTTTGCCATAGAATTTTATGGTACTAATACAAACAAATGAATGCAGAATTATACTTAAAAAAAGCTGTTCTACAATTGGCTAAAGGATTGGAGGAAAAGAGTATAGAAAGCCTCAATAAAGTACTTGAAACAGGGGAGATGATCAAATAAGCCTTATCAAAGCACATCTTATATTTGCTGAATACTATATAATGAAAGGTAATGTTCCTCAGGCAGAGGAACATCTATCTTATATTAATAACATTTATGAAGAGAGTGATGAAGAATTTGACGACTTACTAAATGATGAGTTTTTTTGAAGCTGATATGCTTCTGGATATCATAGGACGTTTCCGTTTCCTTAGGAAATAATTAGCTCATTTGTTAATTATAAAACTTCCCGTATGGTACATGTGCCATATGGGAAGTTTTATCTATGATAAAATTATATTGTACAAAAATTTATTTGTAAAAAAATTTTTATTGTTTAAAATATTTGTTATATCTTTGCACTCGAAATCAAGAAGTCATGACAGAAGAAGTCTTACAGTTAAGTGCTCAGGTATGTTTTTCCGCTATATGCGGCTTCGCGTAAGATTACACAGCAATACACGAAGTATCTTACACCTTTAGACCTTACCTATCCACAGTATTTGGTACTTTTTGGTTCTCTGGGAAGAAGGTACTCTTATGGTAAATGCGATAGGGGAGCGGCTGTATCTGGATAGTGGCACTCTTACACCACTACTCAAACGAATGGAAACCAAAGAGTTGCTCACCCGTATTCGTTGCAAGGAGGACGAACGCATCATGTGGATAACACTTACTGAAAAAAAGGCAAGCAGCTAGAAGAAAAAAAGCTAAGGAAATTCCTTTGCAATTGAAAGGAACAATAGCACTGAGTGCCCAAGAGTTTGAGATTCTTAAGACACTGACGTATAAAATCCTTAATCAAGAACAAATAACAAAGTAAAAAAATAAATTAAAAAAAGAAGTATTATGACAGCATTATACACAGCAGTGGCTACCGCTACCGGTGCCCCTAATAGAAAAAGTAACTTCCGACAACGGCGTATTAAGCCTTGAATTACGTTCTCCCTAAAGCCTTAGGAGGCGCTAATAACGATTATACGAACCCTGAGCAGATTTTTTTGCAGCGGGTTATGCAGCTTGCTTTGATACCGCACTGAACTTGGTTATCAAGCAAACTAAAAGCAACTACAGGTGTGACCTCTGTAACTTCCCATGTTTCTATCGGGAAGCTAGATAACGGCGGTTTTATTTTTTTGCAGTAACCTTGCAGGTAAATATACCTAATGTATCGATTGAACAAGCCAAGGAGCTTGTAGCCAAAAGCAGACCAAGTTTGCCCATACTCTAATTCTACTCGTGGGAATATAGAAGTAACCTTTGAAGTAAGTAATAATTAACAAATTAGTTTTTATATGAGTTTTTTTAGAAATTGCACAGAAGAGATATGCTACCAAAGCGTATCGCAATGAGAAGATAAGTGAGGCTAAAATCAAGGAATTAGCAGAGATACTCCGCTTGGCACCTTCGTCAGTTAATAGTCAACCTTGGAAATTTGTTATTGTAGGCGATGAGGCACTTAAGGCCGACTTGGCAGCCCATTCGTTCTTCAATGAACAGAAGATAAAAGAAGCCAGTCACTTGGTGGTACTTTTTTGCCTATGATGATATTGCTGCTTTTTGAAACCTATTTTTAAGGCAAATCAGCCACAACCTGTGGTTGATTATTATCAAAGTCTAAAAAGCAGGTGGTGAAGAGCGTGCTAAAGTCTGGTTTCAAAAACAAGTGTATTTGGCAACTGGCTTTCTGTTAGCAGCTTGTGGTGCAGAAGGGATTGATGCGACTCCTATGGAAGGTTTTGACCCCGCTTACTACGATCAAAAGTTACAAGTAAAGGGTTTCAAGCCCTGTGCTTGCTGTATCAATAGGCTACCACAGTGAAGCCGACGGCAATCACCCAAGTAAGACCCCTAAAAAGAGACTTCCGCTTGAAGAAGTGGTAACAATTAGATAATTTGCCAAATAGATAATTTGTTAATTAGAAAACTCCCCGTAGTGCTAGCCGTACAGGCAATGACTACGGGGAGTTTTTGTCTATTGTTAATTGCTAAATTAGCTCATTATTTTATTGTTTGTTAGCGAGTTGTCCGCAGGCGGCATCGATATCCTTACCGCGAGAGTAGCGGATGGTGGTGGTGATACCTGCTTCTTCTAAATTTCGTTTGTAGAGCAGGAGGGCTTTTTCGTCAGCTTGCTCAAAGAGGCCATCGTCAATGGGGTTGTACTCAATGAGATTGACCTTGCAGGGCGCAAAACGACAGAAAGCGACTAAGGCATCGACGTCCTTGGGTGCATCATTGATACCTTTCCACACTACATACTCATAGGTGATACGACTTTTTGGTCTGTTGATACCAATATTGTAAGGCTTGGCGTAGTTCGGCAAGGGGAAATTGACTGTCCAAGGCATAATCTTGTTGCGTGTCTCCTCAATGGCGGAGTGTAGGGATACGGCAAGCTTGAACTTGACCTTATCATCAGCCATTTTGCGGATGAGCTTGGAGACCCCTGAAGTAGATACAGTGATACGCTTGGGGGAGAAGCCAAGGCCTTCCTTTTCAGAGGTGATACGCTCAATGGCTTTTTATCACATTGGGGTAGTTCATCAGGGGTTCGCCCATACCCATAAAGACGATATTGCGCAAGGGACGACCATAGTAGAGTCTGCTCTGCTGATCAATGGTAAGCACTTGGTCAAAGATCTCATCGGGGGAGAGGTTGCGCATACGCTTGAGGCGGGCGGTGGCACAGAAGGAGCAGTTGAGACTGCACCCTACTTGGCTAGATACACAGGCGGTGATACGGGTATCGGTAGGTATAAGCACAGATTCCACATAAAGCCCATCGTGCAGGCGCACAGCATTCTTGATAGTACCGTCCTCGCTACGCTGCATGGTATCTACCTTGATATGGTTGATGACAAAATGCTCTGCCAGTAGCTGGCGGGTTTCCTTGGAGAGGTTGGTCATCTGGTCAAAAGAATGGGCACCCTTTGTCCAGAGCCATTCATATACTTGATTGGCACGGAAAGCCTTTTTCCCCGTGGGAGAGGAAAAATCTTGGAGTTCTTCTTTTTTTAAAGCACGAATATCTTTCATAGTGAAAAGTGAAGAGTGAAAAATGAAAAAGCTTTTTCACTTAATAAAGAACCATAATAATAGAGATCCTACAATGATACGATAGTAGCCCCAGAGGGAGAAACCATATTTCTTGATCAGGCCAACAAAGCCCTTGATAGCGAGGATGGCTACTATATAGGCTACGAGATTACCGATGAGGAACATGGAGAGTTTGTCGGAGTTGCTGGCTAAGAGTTCATAACCCTTGAGGTTGGTACCACTTCCCTGTGTAGTGCTTTAGAAATAAGGAATACACAGTTACGGCGAGCATAGTAGGTACTGCCAAGAAGAAAGAGAACTCGGCGGCGAGTTCGCGGGAGAGCTTCTGTTGCATACCTCCAATGATAGAAGCAGCGGAACGGCTGGTGCCAGGCATCATGGCCAAGCATTGCCAAAAGCCTATAATAACGGCCTTTTTGATAGAGATATCTTTCTCGTGAAATATTGCAGGGTGCTGGAAAAAAATCGGTCAATAAAGAGTAGTACAAAACCGCCCACGATGAGCATGATCGCAATATATACGGGAGCACCCATGACAGAATCAATATAGTCGTCCAAGAGCTTACCCAAGACAAGGGCAGGAAGTACGGCAAAGCCGAGCTTTACAAAGAACTGCCAGCGAGAGAAGTCCAAGAACTTGCGCCAATAGAGGGTTACCACAGCCAAAAATAGCCCCTGAACTGTATGCAGAGGGCGAAGATCTTAAAGAAATCGTCTTCGGGGAGTCCCATCAGTTCGCGGGTAAAAATCATGTGAGCGGTGGAGGAGATAGGTAGGTACTCGGTAAGTCCTTCCACAATGGCAATGATGATAGCCTGTAGTAAGTCCATTAGTTTTCCTTTTGTTTGTCGTTATACAATATAGCCACTACCTCGGTAGCGAATCCCAGTAGCACCAAGGCAGGCGCCAGACTGATACGCTGGAAGTTGAAGATAGCGGGATTGAAGACCTTAGGGTCATCACTGCCCCCTCCACTCATGGTGAGGAAGCCCAAAGAGATAAGCCCCAAACCAAGGAGCATCAAGAGGAAGTTTTTTTCGTTTGAAAACCATCTTTTTTTAATTGTTAATTGTTAATTGTCAGTTGTCAGTGGTTAGTCACTTGTCATTAGTCACTAGTCATTAATAATAGAGTTCGTCGGTATGGAGGTTTAAAAAGCGCTGGGCGGCGAAATAGGTGCTGATCCAGCTGATGAAAATTCCAATAGCAAATAGGGCGGCAAAGACCCATATAAAGGCGCTGGAGTTGCTAAGCAGCCCCCATTCAGGCCAAGACTTATCCAAATAAAAACAAGCAAAGACTCAGTGCTAAACAGGCCAGCAATGCGCTGAGGATACCTAAGGCTATATTGGTGACGATAAACGGTCTGCGAATAAAAGGCTTTGGTAGCGCCTACTAGCTGCATGGTCTTGATAATAAATCGCTTGGAGTAAACGGACAGACGTATGGACGAGTTGATTAGCAGCATGGCTACGAAGGTAAAAAAATAGCTGAAATAGAGAGGATAACGATAGAGATTTGCTGGAGGTTGGAATGCACTTTCTCTACCGAAGCACGGTCATAGACAACTTCCTTAACAGAGGCGTTTTTGCAGTATAGATTCTTTGATTTCCTCCATTTTTTTCAGGGGCGACATAGTCGGCCTTGAGGGTAAGGTCAAAGGAGTTTTTTTCAAGGGGTTGTCTCCGATGGTGGATATAAAGTCCTCTCCCAGTTCCTCAATGAAGGACTGTGCAGCCTGCTCCTTGGAGATAAACTGAACTTTTTTTGATATAGTCGGCAAGGGAGAGTGTTTTTTTGGAGCTGCTGTATATCGGCCTCTTTGGCGGTATCCTTGAGGAAAAACGGACATAATGAGGTTTTTCCTTGTAGCTATCGGTGAAGTTTTTTTGGCATTAATCAGCAGAAACCCCAATAGCCCCAGAAGGAATAGTACGAGTGTAATACTCAGTGTAACAGAAAAAAATAGGAAGAGATGAGCTTCCTACGGTTGTATCGTTCGGTTCGGGTATGCACTTTTTGGGCAAGTTAGAAAATGAGCGTAAAAGTAGTAAAAAAATCTGTTATATAGAAATTGGTTTAGGGAGATATACAAAAGTTTAACAGAAGTTAGGGGTTTTTTTAAAGGTTGGTGATTAGTGGTTATTGCGAATCAATAGTTAAAAATATTATTCGTAACTATCTAATACGAAGTTTATTGCGTATTAATGAATAGGAACAATCGTTTTTTTCTACTATTGATTTGGTAGTTATTAGTGGTTAGAACTTAAAACTCAAAAATTTAAAAACTATAGTTGTCATTATTTTTTTGTATATTTGCGGCATAATTTATATTATCTTCTTAAAAAGGTCAATAAATCTCATTTTTTTGTTGGTTCTTATCTGTTTTTTTCCAGTCTTTTATCAAGCAATAGATGCCATTGTGAGCACTAAGTATTTCTTTTTTTGACATCCAGGACAAGGACTTTTTGAAATACCAAATAAATCTTCGATCTCCTTACAACTATCAGGAATCACACCTTTAAGGCCATCCATTTGCCAAAGGTTCCAAGAAATAATATAAGCAATATATTCTATAGATTTATTTATAGGCCGTTTACCAAATTTTTGCTTGGTAATACTCTATAAATGAAACTAATAGGGACTCACGAGCTAGCAATAGATTATCTCCTTGCCACTCATACCCATAGATATTTTTCATAGGCTACTTGAGCCATTTCAAGCCATTCACCAGAGGTAGTAGTGTTTTTCGGAAACAACACGTAACTTACGATCAAGCAAGCCTATACGTTGCTTTAAAGGAATAAATTCGCCCGTAGTAGTATCATAACGACTTACCAAGTAGGGTGCCTCTCCACAAGTGATTTCCATACGTGTAGCCCGTACATAGTCCTTCCATGTTTTCCTTTCAGGAAAAAGTAATAGGTTCAGAGACTGCTTGCCAAGTATGGTTTTGAGTATCTTCAATATTGAAAACATCCTTACGCCCAAAACCAGGCCTCATCTACCAAATTATTTTGTGCATTACACACCCAAGAGGGGGTAAAAACTTCTGCCATATCCTTAGTACGCTCTGTCTGTTCATCCTTAGACTTGACAGAACGAGGACGGATGATCATGCCATTTTCTCCTATGATACGCTCTATAGTAATCGCATCGAAATAAGAATATCCTTCTCCATAAGCAGTATAACTATTGGTCGCCCAAAATATATTCTTTTTGGGTTGTATGGTCTTTTAATAAAAAGATTAAGTGTTTTTCTCGGATTGCTTGAGAAGCTCATTTTCGCTTACATCAATGTTGTCAGACATCGTCTAAGTTCCTATAATATAAACTATGGCAACATTTGAATCTTCTTTGAATCCTACTTTGATTTATATCTTTGCCATTGAAGATGAGCGACATAAAGATTGTGTAAAGATAGGAGAGACCACTTTTAGTGAAGATGGGAGTATTCCCGCAGCCAATAGTGCGCTGCTGAATGAGGCTGCCCATAAGCGTATTCGCCAATATACCCAAACGGCAGGTATCCACTATCAGTTGTTACATACAGAATTGACCGCTTATTTCAAAGACGGAAAGATACACACCTTTAATGATAAGGAAGTACACTCAGTGCTGGATCGTTCGGGGATAAAGCGAAAGGAGTTCAAGGGGGCTACCGAGTGGTATTGTTGTGATCTTGAGACTGCAAAAAAGGCTATAGCAGCAGTCAAGCAAGGTAGGCAAAGCTTGAATACTACCGAAATTAGTACTGGGCAAAATCCAATTATCTTCCGCCCTGAACAGGTAGAAGCTATAGAAAAACTAAGGATCGCTATAAAAAGGTCATCAGATGCTTTGGAATGCCAAGATGCGTTTTTGGGAAGACCCTCTGTGCCTTGCAGGTGGCGAAAGAGTTGGCTATGAAGCGTACTCTTATTGTAACCCATCGCCCAGTGGTGGATGCAGGATGGTTTGAGGATTTTGGAAAAAAATCTTCTATGATCGTCTACAATATCATTATGGGTCTAAGGATAAGGGGAGACTTTTGCTTCTTTGGAAAGACTAGCTAAGGGGAAGGTAGCTATGTGTATTTTGCCTCTATGCAGGATATGCGTGGCTCTATGCAGGTGGGAGGAAAGTTTGATAAGAACGACCAGATATTCTCCACTGCTTGGGATTTTCTTATCATAGATGAAGCACATGAGGGTACCCGTACCGAGCTGGGGCAGGCAGTAATAGAACATCTCAAAGGAGAACATACCAAGGTGCTTCGCCTTTCCGGTACGCCCTTTAACCTATTGGATGACCATAAGGAGGAAGAAATTTTTTACTTGGGACTATGTGATGGAGCAGCGAGCTAAGATAGATTGGGAAATTACCCACTTGGGCGACACCAATCCGTATGCGTCGCTTCCTGCTATTCATATCTATACCTATGACTTAGGTAGACTCATGAGTGACTATAGTGATGATGAAAAAGCCTTCAACTTCAGGGAGTTTTTTCCGTACTCGTGAGGATGGGAGCTTTGTGCATAATAGAGATATAGATCGCTTTCTTAACTTACTTTGTCAGGAAGATGAAAATGCGCTTTACCCCTATTCTAATGATGCTTTTCGCAAGATATTCCGCCATACTCTTTGGATTTTTGCCAGGGTAAGGGCAGCACGTGCCTTGAGCCGTAAACTACAAGAGCACCCTATCTTTGGTGCCTTTACGGTGGTGAATGTAGCAGGAGATGGTGATGAGGAAGAAGAAAGTCGTGATGCCTTAGAGTTGGTCAATAAGGCCATAGGCGCAGATCCTGACTTGACCTATACTATTACCCTTTCTTGTGGGCGACTTACCACAGGAGTGAGTGTGAAGCCTTGGACGGGGGTGTTTATGATGGCAGGAGCTTATAGTACCTCGGCAGCAAGTTACATGCAGACTATTTTCCGTGTACAGACTCCCTATACCCATAACGGACGGATGAAGACAGAATGTTATGCTTTTGATTTTGCACCCGACCGCACCTTGCGGGTATTGGCTGAAAGTGCCAAGGTATCGGCCAAGGCAGGTAAGCAAAGTGAGGAGGATAGGAAGATACTTACTGATTTTCTTAATTTTTGCCCGATTATCGCTATAGAGGGTAGCCAGATGAAGCCTTATGATGTCAATACCATGATGGGGCAACTCAAGCGTGCACAGATAGAAAAGGTGGTGCAGTGTGGTTTTGAAGATGGAGCACTCTACAATGATGAACTGTTGAAGCTTACCGAGGTAGAACTCAATGACTTCAATGAGCTTAAGGCAGCTATAGGAAAAACTAAAAGCAATGCCTCGGCCGAGGGATATAGATATTAATAAGCAAGGGCTTACCAATGAGCAATATGCCGAGAAAGAGCGGTTGGAAAAAGAAGAAAAAGAACGATCTTAGCCCAGAAGAAAAACAACGCTTGGAAGAGCTTAAAGCCCTAGGTAATCAACGACGGGAGGCTATTGCAATTCTCAGGGGTATATCTATCCGTATGCCGCTGCTACTCTATGGAGCGGAGATGAGCAATGAAGAAGAGGAGCTCACCCTTGACAACTTTGAAAACCTGATAGATGACACATCGTGGGAGGAGTTTATGCCCAGAGGGGTAAGCAAGGAAGTGTTCCAGCGCTTCAAGCGGTACTATGACCCTGATATATTCCGAGAGGCAGGCAAGCGTATCCGAGAGATGGCCCGTATGGCGGATAAGTTTACCATAGAGGAGCGTATAAGTCGTATTGCGGCTATCTTTGCTACTTTCCGTAATCCTGATAAGGAGACCGTGCTTACCCCTTGGCGAGTGGTGAATATGCATCTTTCCGATTGTCTTGGTGGGTACTGTTTTATGGATCGGGCTTTTGAGCAACCCTTGGAACAGCCGCGCTATGTAGATCAGAAAGGGGTTACCCAAGAAGTCTTTACCCCTAAGCGAGTGATTTTGGAGATCAACTCCAAAAGTGGTTTGTACCCTCTCTATGCCGCTTATAGTATTTATCGTGCCCGAATGGAGGACGCTAAGGAGAAGTATGGGGAAGTAAGTCATCCCTTTGCGCTCCAGCTATGGGATATGACCCTTGAGGAAAATATCCTTGTGGTGTGCAAAACCCCTATGGCACGCAGTATTACCCGCCGTACCTTGGCAGGTTTTAGAGATACCACAGTACATGCCGAGTACTATCCCGACCTTATAGAAAATATTAGTAAACAGTCTGAGAGCGTGGTAAATATGCTCCAAGACGGCAAGCGCTTTTGGAAAATTAATAGTAAAACATATATGAAGATAGACACTATTATAGGAAACCCGCCCTATCAGGTGATGGATGGGGAGCTGGGGCAGAGGATGCAGCTGCTCCAATATATCATAAATTTGTAATATTGTCAAAACAACTAAATGCTCGTTTTATAAGTTTGATTATGCCTTCAAAATGGATGATTGGAGGGAGAAGTGAGTTAGTTCCTTTTTTTAGAAGAAATGAAAAAAATGACTTACATCTTGCATATATAAAAGATTACAGAAATGATCGTTCTATATTTCCTACCGCTCATAATGATGGAGGAATTTGTTATTTTCTTTGGGACAAAAAAATAAAATTAAAAAAAGAGATTGTTTATACTTATGTAACAATGGAAGGTGAAGAGGTTAATGGTGGCACACAGTTACACAACAATTTTTTTCTGATTATGTAGTACGTGACATGCGAGTACTCCTATTCTTGAAAAAAATTCACTTACAAAAATTCTTCAAAGTTTTTCAGAGATAGTATCAAAAACTCGGCCTTTTTGGACTTAGAAAAGATATTTTTAATAATCCAGAAAAGTATCCAAGATCCTTATTGGCTTTCGAACCTTTTAGAGACTCTATAAAAAGTTTTTTTGGTGTAAAAGGAAAAAAAGGAGGAGCTAAGCGTATTCAAGGGTATATAACGAAAGAAGATATAACAGATAAATATAATGCTTTGGATAAATACAAATTATTCTTTACAACGACCTACTCATCAGACGCCGTTACTCCTCCTAAGTATATAAAGGGTTATCCTAAAGATATTTGTACTGAAACTTTCTTACTCATAGGTACATTTCAAAGGGAAGAGGAGATGGATCATTGTGCAAAAGTATATGGATACTTCTTTTTTTCGTTTCCTCCTATTCTTAGGGCATGGAACAATGCAAGTTAATCAAAAGTATTTTTCTCTTGTTCCTTTACAGGATTTCACCACCTCTAGTGATATAAACTGGTCAGAGTCAATAGAAAATATTGACAAACAGCTCTATGTCAAATACAATTTTACAAGAGATGAAATAGCTTTTATAGAGAGAATGATTAAGTCTATGGAATAGGTAAACTGTAGGAGGCTATCCGAAAAGCCTTGTTTTTTTAGGGGGCAAATTGCTATTCGCCTTCACAACAACAGCCAAAAACAACTGATTATCAATTGATACTTCTATTTTTCTTTACTTGATACTCTTTTTAAGATACTCATATAAAACTGGACTAATACGTAAAGACATGGTTTTCTTTAATGTAGTTGCTTCCATATTGATATTATTTTTGACTACAAAATTAATATTTTTTTCTATTTACAAGAATATATTTCTAATTTTTTTCACAATCACACAAAAACAAAAATATATTGATTGTCAACTGTTTAAACTGAATAGAAAAATAAAGTATGTGAGACAATTCACCCTTACAGTAGTAGTTATTCCATTGGCTTAATCATTCTCTCTATAAAAGTTATCTCATCTCCTGTAAGGTTGTATTTGACATAGAGTTGTTTATCTATATTCTCTATTGACTCTGACCAATTTATATCACTTGAAGAAGTGAAATCTTGTAGAGGAATAAATTTAAACTTGTCTGCAGATAAGTTTATTGATGAAACTGATAGCATTAGTAAAAAAACGTACAAAAACAAGTCCGAATATACTTATATTCATTTACTACAATATCTTTATCATCAGAAGCTCCAATAACAAGATAAGAATCTGTACAGACGTCATATGGTTCAATAATTTCACTTCTTGAAATAATTCTAAACTGTCCATTTTTATCTGGTTCACCAGCATGTTCTGCTGTAACTTTACTTATCAATATTTTATATTTAGTAAGTAATGGATTATGACTCGTTACTGCTGTTTTACGTAACCATGATATACCTTCACTAGAAAAACAAACGTAAATCACCAGAGTCCTCACCACGAAAAACTTGATGAAAGTCCAAAGGGGTTACGAGTACTAACTAACGAAGAAAAAAACTATCCTCAGATAAACATTTCTTTACAATATGAATAGCAGAGTTGTAACGAATAAATACAGAAAAATTGATTTAAGGATCTCATCTCTGTATCTCTAATCTTTCCTTGTATCGTGGTAATACTACAGGGGCCTCTGTTTTTTTCGAACTCCATAATAAGTAATTAACCCCTCCTCCAATACTTGATGTAGGAAAACAATCTTTTGCATTTATAAAATCAAAAATGTGACTTATTCTATTGTCTGATAACATTGTTTCTCGAAAATCATCTAATCCTTTACCTCCTGCAAACCATCTACTAGGCATAATCATAGAAATATAACTTGGATTAATATGTTTAGCTATCTCCATAAACAAATGATATACAGGTTTAGCACTTGCCCCAGCTCCCCCATCCATCACCTGATAGGGCGGGTTTCCTATAATAGTGTTTATGGTAGGCTTTACGCATGAGCGGCAAGCTTGCGTAGTGCAGGATCGTGTTAGTATAGGAAATATCAGCTATCATTTTTTTATATTATTCTTAAATATAAAAAAATAAAGCGATATGATCACTACATTCGAGGTAGCTCTCAAGGAGAGCCAAATGGCAGAGAATACGATTACTGCCTATCTGTATGCTGTAAAAGATTTTTTTATAGCAAGTATAAGGTGTTGAACAAGAATAATTTATTGCTCTACAAAACTTACCTCATAGAGCATTTTAAGCCTAAAACAGTGAATTTGCGTATTCAGGCACTCAATAAGTTTTTAGAGCATATCGGTAAGGGGAAGTTACGATTAAAGTCGGTAAAGGTGCAGCAGCGGACTTATCTTGAAAATGTGATTAGCCAGGCAGATTATCTCTTTCTGAAGGAACAACTGCGCCAAGAAGCGTCTTTGATGTGGTATTTTGTGGTACGCTTTTTGGCCACTACAGGGGCGCGGGTGAGTGAACTCATACAGATAAAAAGCAGAACATGTGGCTATAGGTTATTTTGATCTCTATACCAAAGGAGGGAAAGTAAGAAGACTTTTTATCTCCCAACAACTGAGAGAGGAGGCTGTGGAGTGGCTTGATAAACAGAAGAAAACATCGGGTTATCTTTTCCTGAATCCGCAAGGAGAGCGTATCACTACAAGAGGTATTGCACAGAAGCTCAAATATTTTGCTGAGAAATATGGGATCAATACTAAGGTGGTTTATCCTCATTCATTTCGTCATAGATATGCCAAGAATTTCTTGGAAGCCTTCAATGATATTTCGCTGTTGGCTGACCTTATGGGACATGAAAGCATTGAGACTACCCGTATTTATTTGCGAAGGACAGCTTCGGAACAGCAGGCTATCGTAGATAAAGTGATTGTGTGGTGATTTGCTTTTTATAATGAAACAAATCTAGATTGTGAATAAATAAAAAGATTTGTTATTTTTTTGCATCACAAGACAGAATTCCGAGATGCTATAAGGAATTTCTTTGATAATATACATACTTATAAAAAAAGGAGTTAGAGTCACTTCTAATTCTCAATTTTTTTGTTGATAAATTCGCAAACCATTTCTTTTTTTGACTATAAGTTCATCATTGGGTGATCAAGCGTTTAATGATTAAGAGAATGAAATATACAAACTTTACCTCTACTATGATAGAAAAAAATTGCAAATTATCTACTGAATTATAGGTTGGTAAATAGATAATTCGTATATTTGTCTCTTTTTTTAAAGAATGAAAAAAATATTTTTGGATACCTCCGATTACAAAAATTGGCTGCAAACCCTAAAAGGGAAAAATACAACAAAGCCAAATAAAAGCTGCTATTCAGGTAAATAGCGAGTTATTACAACTCTATTGGCAAATAGGTAAAGCCATTGTAGAAAAAAACAGGCGAAGGCAAAAATGGGGCGATGGCTTCTTACAGACGCTTAGTGCAGATCTGTGTAAGGAGTTTCCTACAATGAAAGGATTTTTCTTACAGGAATTTAAAGTCTATAAGACAATGGTACCTATTTTTATAATCAAGAATTTCTAATTAGGAAACAACTTGTTCTCAATTAGAAACCTCCTTATTTAGTATTCCTTGGGGGCATCATATTATGATTATGCAACGCTGTAAATCAATACAAGAGGCTCTTTTTCTATGTACATAAAACAATAGAAAACCACTGGAGCCGATCGGTATTGGAACATCAAATAGCTCTAAACTTATATGCTCGACAGGGAAAAGCTATCACTAACTTCCAACAACAATTACCGGCGACAGCATCTGATTTAGCTCAAGAACTTACAAAAGACCCTTATGTGTTCGACTTTCTTTCTATCACGGAAGGTTATACCGAAAAAGAACTTCAGCAGTATTTAGAGGATCACATGACAAAAATTTCTATTGGAATTGGGCAAAGGCTTCTGTTTCTATGGAAAAACAAGTGCATATAAATGTAGGGGGATGATTTTTTTATATTGATTTACTCTTCTACAACGCTCATTTACACTGTTACGTAGTGGTAGAACTCAAGACTACAAAGTTTAAACCCGAACATATAGGACAACTGAAGTTTTATGTGACAGCTGTAAATAAGCAACTGCGTACAGAAGGTGATAATCCTACCATTGGGCTGTTAATCTGCAAAGATAAGAATGATATAGTAGCCGAATATACTTTGGAAGAGATACACAACCCAATAGGTGTTTCATCATACAAACTATTTGATGAACTTTTCAAAAGGGTTCCAATCATCTTTGCCAAGTATTGAAGAGATTGAGAAACAATTGATAGATTAGCAGAAAGAGTATGTTTTTTTGGCTGTTAAAGAGGAGCGAGTGAACTCGAACAAGCAAAAAGCTGAGCATGTGTGGGCTATTGGTTAATTTGCTTTTATAAATAAAAATTACTTACTTTTTGCAGGAAATAAAAAAACGACCTATGCTATGTGGCAGGTGGAAAAAGAAAAAAATATTAGGGCTTTTTCTCAGTGGTGCGGGGGTATAATATCCTGATGCTGTGTGTGGCTCAATACCTAACGGCTATCTTTATTCTCTCAAGGGCACCTATGAAGAGGGTGTTGCTTGATGGGCGGCTCTTTGCTATAGTGCTCTCTGGAGCTTTGGCAGTGGCAGGAGGCTATATTATCAATGCGTTCTATGATAAGGAAAAAGGATATGATCAATAAGCCTACACGGGCGATGATAGAACGTTTGGTGGGACAAAATACGAAACTTACCCTCTACTTCGTGCTGAATTTCCTTTCGGTGATTGTGGCCAGCTATGTGTCTTTTGCGGCGGTGCTGTTCTTCTCTATCTATATCTTTATGATGTGGTTCTACTCGCATCGCTTGAAGAAAATGGTGCTGGTGGGCAATATCATCTCAGGGATACTCTCCATTATTCCTTTCTTTGCCATATTTGTGTATTATCATAATTTTTCAGAAGGTTATATTTGTCCATGCGGCTTTTCTTTACTACTTGCTCTTGGCTAAGGACTTTGTGAAGGACTTACAGAATATCAAGGGAGATTTTTGCCTTGGGTTACCACACCATAGCTACTGATTATGGGGAGCGAAGCTCTAAGCAACTGATTAGTTTGCTGGTAGGGCTAACGCTTCTGTGTGTGTATTTCTTGACATCTTTTCCTGATACAGGGGCAATGAAGTACTATTTTATCTTGGCTGCCATTGTGCTGCTGGCGGTCTTTACCCCTATCCTATGGCGGAGCAAGACAGAGATACATTATGCCTTCCTCCATAACCTGCTCAAGGTGATTATCGTAGTGGGCGTATTCTGTATTGTGCTAGTAAGGAGATAGTGAAGAATGAATAGTGAAAAGTAATGCCAGTGAATACTTGGAGCTGGGTATATGGGTGAAGAGTGAAATAAATAAGGAGGGCGAATTGCCATTCGCCCCTACAGTTTTCTTTTTCCTTTGAGGTGCCAATAGCCTTTGCTGGCAGCGAAGCCTAAGGCAAAGAGAGAGAGGAAGAAAAGGAATACCTTACCTAAGAGGACAAAATCAATGGGTTCACTCTTAGGGACATAGATGATTTGGGCACTTGCAGTGGCAGTAAGGCCTAAGAGGATAATAAGAATGTTGACCATAAGGAGTACTTCCAAACGCAGATCTTTCTCTGGTAGTAGCGCAGCGATGCCCTTGGTACCCAGTAGCATAAAAGCGAATAGGGCAAGACAAGCATAGAGAGTTGTCTTGGCGAAGTCGGCTCCTGAGAAGAAAAAAAGAAAGCCTGTGCCAGCACATAGATAAGGCAGGGGAAGAGTAGTAGGCCTGGGAAAGCCAAAAGGATACGTTGGGTCTTGCTACGGCGGTTTTTGGTAGTAATCCCTTAGAGCAACAAAGGCAAAGAGCAGTCCTATGGCTGATTCTATGGTAATTAGTACAGCCATGTCGCTTAGTATCTTAGGGGAGGCGAGCCACTGGCTGAGGGTCGTTTGGGATTGTTCGGAGGCAAAATCGTAACTACCCCAAAGGAAGGCCACTAGTACGCCTGCCCATAGGGCTATCTGCCACAACCTCCAGAAGCTGAGCTTGAGGAGGGTGCTAAAAAAGATGAAGATAATCAGTAGAGCAATCAGCATAATTATTGCAAATAAGCATGGGGTTCGCCCTCAAAGCTCACCTCAATATGTTCTAGCAGAGAGGTGGAGAGGGAAAGTCCTTTGAAATCGGCCTTGATAGGGAATTTCTTATGGTTACGGTTGACCAGCACAGCGGTTTTGAGTTGCTTGAGGGGCACCTCAAGGAAGTGCTTAACCCCATAGATAAGGGTGGCTCCACTGCTAAGGACGTCATCTACCAAGACGACGGACTGGTTGGTGTATTCCTCCACGGGTAGAGAGGTGGTTATAGGGGCTAAGACATTGGTTTTGTTGATCTTAACACTGCACAATATCACAGGGATAGGGCAGATGCGACTTAGCTCCTCATGTAGCTTTTCGGCAAAGATGTATCCGTTGCGTTCTATGCCCGCAAGGATGATCTTTTCTTGGTGTATATTAGCCTCATAGATTTGGTAGGCTATACGACGGATCTTGTGAGCGATTTGCTCGGAGGTAAGAATGGTAGTCAATTGTTAATTATTAATGGTTAATTGTTAATTATTAATAGAGGCGAATAGCCTTACCTATTCTACTTGTGCAGAGATTCCCCAATGAGAAATTCTTCGAGTTCGCGGCGGTCTTTTTTTGGTGGGTCGGCCTTCGCCTTTTTGGCGGTAATATTCTTGGGCTTGTTGTTGGGCTTTGGCCTGTTCAAAGGCTTCTTCGGGGGTGTTATCAGTACAATAGAGACCAACGAGCTTAGCACCCACGCGCGATTCGGGAAGGTCATTAACCTGGATCTCATAGGTGATTTGGTCTTTTTTTGATCTGAACCTTGTCCTGAGGAAAAAAACCTCCTTGGAGGCTTTGGCTACCTCCCCGTTGATACGTATATGACCCTTCTTACAGGCTTCAGTGGCGATGTTGCGCGTTTTGTAATAGCGTACACACCAAAGGTATTTGTCGATTCGCATAACTTAAGTGAATAGTCAATAGAGAACAGAGAAAAATTAAAGTAAAAAAATTTCATGCAAAAATACGAGATTTTTTTGTAACTTGCACCCAAATTAAAGTATTTATTTTTTTCTAATGATAAAAAAAAGAGTATTCTATTGATGTCATTTGCCTTATTAGGCTTGTATTCATGTAAGAAAAGTGAGGATAATGGAGAGAAGATTCGTGAGATGACCGAGGTGATTCCAGAAAATGATCAGGCTATACAGGCCTACCTTAAGAGCCATTATTGCGAACTAGACAACGATGGGAACATCGTTCTAGGGGCTGTGGGGAGCACAGGCAAGACTTCTATTTGGGATAGAGCAGACCTTAAGCGCAAAGAACTAAGGGTGCTAGACCAGCACAACAACTATATTACTAACACTATGTATTATGTGATATTGCGCGAGGGCAATGGACAGCAGGCAACAGTAGCCGATCGCTCCTTTGTGCTCTATAAGGCTGAATCGCTCGATGGAAAGGTGTATGATGATGGGAATCTCTTTGTAAGTCGTAACTGGATGGACTTGCTTGGAACTGAAGCGAGTGTCTATCGTGGTGGTACAGTCATAGGCTTTCGTGAGGCTGTAGCGATGTTAAAGGCTTCGGCTTCCACAATAACAGAGCAGAGCAATGGTAAGCTGGTGGCTCCTACTGATGGAGGAGTAGGGGTGTTCTTTATGCCTTCGGGTATTACCTACTATACAGGTACTTCCAATATTCCAGCCTATACTCCCTTGATATTTGAAATAAATCTCTTAAAGACAGAGCGTTACGACCATGATGGGGATGGTATTCCGTCCATTAACGAGATACAACATCATCAGGATGGTACCATTACCTTTCCTGACTGTAATGGAAATGGAAGAGTGGATTACTTGGATGCAAACCCTTGTCAGTGACTAATGACTAATGACTAATAAAAAAATGAAAAAAATTTATCCCTAATCTCATCACGCTGCTGAATCTCTCTTGTGGGATAGTAGCCTTAAGGTTTGCCATGGATCAGGCCTTTGATATGGCCTTGTTATGGTTTTTCTTAGGGATTGTCTTTGATTTCTTTGATGGCTTTTGCAGCCCGCTGGCTGAAGGTTACCTCGCCCTTGGGCTTGCAGTTGGATTCCTTGGCCGATATGGTAACTTCAGGCTTGGTACCAGGGCAGGTGATGTATTCGCTCATCAGTTTTTGGGACAGCTCCTTATGGAGATGCCGTACATCTTTTTCTACCCTTTGCGGGTTATTTGGTAACCTTGGCTTCGGCCTATCGCTTGGCGCGATTTAACATAGACACACGTCAGCATGATTCCTTTATCGGGCTTCCTACTCCTGCCAATGCGCTTTTTATCCTTACGGTAGGGTATATGGTACAGAAGGCGCAGTATATCAGTGCGCTACCGCTATGGGTAGCACTACTTATTACGCTGGTGAGTTGTTATCTGCTCAATAGCAATCTGCCCCTTTTTTCGCTCAAATTCAAGGATTTTTTTCGCTCAAGAAGAATGCTATCAAGTACATCTTTCTATTGCTAAGTTTATTATTACTGCTTTGTTTTTCAAATAAATGCGTTTGCTCTTATCATTTTGGCATACATCTTGCTATCTATAGGGAGTAACCTTTTTTTAAAAACAAAGATAAAAAAATGAAACAATTTAGCTTATTATTAGGTCTGTTATTAGTCCAAATGACTTTTGCACAGCGGGCAGGAACAGCAGGGAAGTTTTTTTGCGCAATGAGGCCAGTACCTCTGATATTAATTCAGTGCGCATTGAGGTAGATGTAGATGGAAGCAGAAACAGACGACCTGACTTGCAGCAATATAGGACAGCACCAGGGCAGTACCAATGGAATCCCGCCCCTTATGGTTATTCAGAGGTGTTTTTGCGTATTGCTGATAGTGGTTTTTTCACAGTAACACTTGGTGACCAGCAGATTAGCGGGCCAACAGGCAAGTTTCGTTTCTTCGATGTACGTTCGGGGGCAGTGCCTATGTCCATCTATCTCAATGGCTTCTTAATCTATCGTACTACCATAACAGTCCAGCAGAATAGTCGTACCGTATTGGATTACTTTGTACAATATGGTCTCTATGAATTGGCGGTCTATCCTATTGACAAACAATGGTATGGGGGTGAATGGAATGATATATGGAACAATCCCTATCAAGCGGGCAGTCACCTATCTGTTGCCCCACATGTGCCTGTGATGCCAGAGGAGGTATTTGCTAATTTTTATAATTCGTATAGAAAACTCAATTTTGACAAAGAGCGTATCGCCTTTATCAACCAACAGCGCAATACAGCCTATACTTGTGCGCAGATCAAGCAGTTGTTACGAGCACTTGACTTTGAAAACAACAAAGTAGATATGGGCAAACACCTCTATGACCTATGTGCAGATAAAGGGAATTTCTTCACTATATATGATATCTTTACCTTTGACAGCTATAAGAGACAACTAATGGAATATGTCTCTAATAAGTGAAGAGTGAAGAATGAAAAGTGAAGAGTGAAAATAACTCAAAGTTTAAAAATTCAGAACTCAAAACTAATAATATGGTGATTACCGATATAAATCAGTTGGATGCAAATGGGACTTATACCTATGCGGATTACCTACTTTGGCGCTTTAAAGAGCAGGTAGAGTTGCTACGGGGTAAGCTCTTTAAGATGTCTCCCGCTCCGAGAGAGATACATCAGCGGGTACTTAACGAAATCAACTTTGAGTTGATGTCTTTTTTTCAGAAACAAGACTTGTAGGGTGTATCCTGCGCCTTTTGATGTACGTATACCTGCCAAAGGGGCAAAAGGGACGACAGATAACCAAATATATACCATAGTACAACCCGACTTATGTGTGGTGTGTGATTTGGAAAAGATAGACGGAAGGGGCTGTGTAGGGGCACCAGACTTGGTAGTGGAGATTCTCTCACCCTCCAACTCCCGCAAAGACCTCAAGGATAAATACGAAATCTACCAAGAGGCAGGCGTACCCGAATACTGGATTGTAGATGCAGATGATAAGGCTATCTATCGCTATGTCTTGGAAGGGGATACCTATATAGGGTTGCCTCCTGTCTCCGAGGGTGATGTGTTCCACTCTAGAAAAATTTCCTGAAATGGAAATAGATACGAAACTTATCTTTAAATAGTGACTAATGACAAGTGACTAATGACTAATCACTCATTACATTTAACAAACTATTAACGTGGTGTAAAGGGTAAATAACAAATAAAATTTTTAAATTTGCCCCCTTGAAAGAAGTATGCACTGTATAACGAAATAACTTATTGAAAACCAGCTCTTGGAGGGAAACTTTTTAGAGGGCTGGGCTTTGTTATGTAGTGTGTATTTACTTAAATGGCTGCAATGCAAGCCATTACCATTAACCATTTATATTATAATAGATGCTTACGAACCAACCTGCCAGAATTAATTTTTGCTTCCACTAAGCATGTGCCTGACTATCCTGACTTTTTTTGGATATCCAAATAAAGTCGTTTCAGGACTTTTTTTCCAGATGGAGACCAAGTCGGATGCACGAAGCAATGAAGGGCTGTACAGTACCTTCAAGGAGAATTTTTCCTATTACCGACACACGGAATCAGTTTGTCCTTGAGTTCCTTGACTACTTCATAGATCCGCCTCGCTATTCGGTAGAGGAGTGTATACAGCGTGGTCTTACCTATAGCGTACCGCTAAAGGCACGCCTAAAAGCTTTTTCTGTACAGATCCTGAACATGAGGACTTTGAGACCATAGTGCAGGATGTATATTTGGGAACTATTCCTTATATGACCACCAGTGGTACCTTTGTGATCAATGGGGCAGAGCGTGTGATTGTCTCTCAGCTACACCGCTCTCCAGGGGTATTCTTTGGGCAATCCTACCATGCGAACGGGACTAAGCTCTATTCAGCGCGTATTATCCCCTTCAAAGGTTCATGGATAGAGTTCACCACGGACATCAACAATGTGATGTACGCCTATATAGACCGTAAGAAAAAAACTTCCTGTAACCACTCTTTTTCCGTGCAATTGGTTTTTGAGCGCGATAAAGATATCTTGGAGATATTTGATTTGGCAGAAGAGGTAAAAAGTCTCTAAGACAGGACTTAAGAAATATTTGGGTCGCCGCTTGGCAGCTCGTGTGCTCAACACTTGGCATGAGGACTTCGTAGATGAGGACACAGGAGAAGTGGTATCCATAGAACGTAACGAAATAATCCTTGACCGTGATACGGTTTTGGAAAAAGAACATATAGATGAGATTGTAGAAGCGAATGTAAAGACCATCCTCCTACACAAGGAAGATGAGCATACAGCTGATTACAATATCATCCACAACACTTTGCAGAAGGACCCTACCAACTCCGAAAAAGGAAGCAGTGGAACACATCTATCGCCAATTGCGTAATGCGGAACCACCCGATGAGGAGACCGCTCGCGATATCATAGATAAGCTTTTCTTCTCCGACCAGCGTTACAACTTGGGCGATGTAGGGCGTTACCGTATGAACAAGAAATTGTCCTTGGATATACCTATGGAAAAACAGGTACTTACCAAGGAAGATATCATCACAATTGTAAAATACCTTATAGAGCTGATTAACTCTAAAGCGGAGGTAGATGATATAGACCACTTGTCCAATCGTAGGGTACGTACAGTAGGGGAGCAGCTTTCAGCACAGTTTGGCGTGGGACTTTCTCGTATGGCACGTACCATACGTGAGCGTATGAATGTACGTGATAATGAGGTATTTACTCCGCTGGATTTGATCAATGCAAAGACACTTTCTTCAGTGATTAACTCCTTCTTTGGAACCAGCCAGCTGTCCCAATTCATGGACCAGACCAATCCGCTAGCCGAAATCACGCACAAGCGTAGGTTATCAGCCCTTGGGCCTGGAGGTCTATCGAGAGAGCGTGCGGGCTTTGAGGTGCGTGACGTACACTATACCCACTATGGTCGTCTTTGTCCTATTGAGACTCCAGAAGGGCCAAACATCGGGCTTATCTCCTCATTGGCCGTATATGCGAAGGTCAACTCTATGGGATTCATAGAAACTCCTTACCGCAAGGTAGAAAACGGAAAGATAAAGCTCAATGAGCTTATCTATATGAGTGCAGAAGAAGAGGAAGGACTTAAGATTCCTCAGGCCAATATTCATGTAGATGATCAAGGAAATATCCTTGATGAGCGCTTGGTTGTAAAAGAAGACGGGGATTTCCCTGTTGTCTCTCGCGAAGAAGTAGATTATATAGACGTGGCTCCGAACCAGATTGCCTCTATTTCGGCTTCGCTAATTCCTTTCTTGGAACACGATGACGCGAACCGTGCGCTGATGGGTTCCAACATGATGCGCCAGGCAGTACCACTTTTGCGCCCTGAAGCACCTATCGTAGGTACAGGCTTGGAACAACGTGTGGCTACCGACTCCCGTGTGCTTATGAATGCTGAAAGAGAAGGTACAGTAGAGTATGTAGATGCCAATAAGATTGTTATCCGATACGATAGAACCGAAGACGAAATCTTGGTTTCTTTTTGATAGTGAGTTGACCACTTATGACCTAATCAAGTTCCGCCGTACTAACCAAGGTACTTGTATCAACCTAAAACCAATTGTTCGCAAGGGAGATAGGGTGAAAAAGGGACAGGTACTCTGTGAGGGGTATGCTACCCAAAATGGAGAATTGGCCTTGGGTCGCAATATGAAAGTAGCTTTCATGCCATGGAAGGGATATAACTTTGAGGATGCGATTGTAATCTCCGAACGTGTGATTCGTGAAGATATTTTCACCTCTATCCATATAGACGAATATACCCTTGATGTACGTGATACTAAGCTTGGGGTTGAGGAGCTTACCAATGATATTCCTAACGTATCAGAAGATGCTACCAAAGACCTTGATGAAAAATGGTATAGTACGTATTGGGGCTAATATCAAGCCAGGGGATATCCTCATCGGTAAGGTAACCCCTAAGGGAGAGAGTGATCCTACACCAGAAGAAAAGCTACTTCGTGCGATCTTCGGGGATAAGGCAGGAGATGTAAAAGATGCCTCTTTAAAAGCCTCTCCATCACTAGAAGGGGTAGTTATCGGCAAGAAACTTTTTGCTCGTGCGGTGAAAACCAAACAAAAACGCAGCAAGGAGAAGGACGAAGCCGCTGCCCTTGATGCTGCTTTCGTGGCTAAGGCAGAAGAGCTTAAAGACCGCTTGCTTGAGAAACTCTTCTACTTGGTCAATGGTAAAACTTCCCAAGGGGTATTCAATGACCTAGGGGAAGAAATCATACCAAAGGGAAGAAAACATACCCAAAAGGGACTCAAAGAGATAGAAGACTATACACACCTTGTATCAGGAGGTTGGACAACGGATGATCATACCAATGAACTGATTAATGATCTTATCCACAACTATAAGATTAAGCTCAATGACCTACAAGGAATGCTCCGACGTGAGAAATTTACCCTATCGGTAGGGGACGAACTTCCTGCTGGTATTATGAAATTGGCTAAGATATACATTGCCAAAAAGCGTAAGCTCAAGGTAGGGGATAAGATGGCAGGACGTCACGGAAATAAGGGTATCGTAGCTCGTATTGTACGTGATGAAGATATGCCTTTCTTGGAAGACGGAACACCGGTAGATATCGTACTTAACCCACTTGGGGTGCCTTCGCGTATGAACATTGGGCAGATATATGAAACCGTACTTGGTTGGGCAGGGCAGAAACTCGGCTTGAAGTTTGCCACTCCGATCTTTGACGGGGCTTCTTTGGAACAAATCACCGAATATACAGAGAAAGCAGGAGTACCTGCCTTCGGACATACTTACCTATATGATGGAGGTACAGGTGAGCGTTTCGACCAGAAAGCGACCGTTGGGGTGATCTATATGATTAAGCTCGGCCACATGATCGATGATAAGATGCACGCACGTTCCATAGGACCATACTCACTTATCACACAACAGCCATTGGGTGGTAAAGCACAGTTTGGTGGTCAGCGTTTTGGAGAGATGGAGGTATGGGCATTGGAGGCTTATGGAGCTTCTAGTACCTTGCGTGAAATCTTGACAGTGAAGTCCGATGACGTGATCGGTCGTGCACGCACCTATGAGGCCATTGTTCATGGTGATACCATGCCTGAACCAGGCTTGCCAGAGTCCTTCAATGTGCTTATGCACGAGCTTAAAGGATTGGGCTTGGATATAAGATTAGAAGACTAAGATAGGGGCAGATAGCCATTTGTTCCCTACAGAAATTCCAAACTACTGAGCATTCAATAGTTTGGAATTTTCTTTTAAACCAAAAAAATAAAAAAACATGAGATATATATGGATATTTGTCGTATTGTGCTTTTTTTGGGTGATGAAATACAGGCACAAGAGGTGGTACAAGATACCATAATACATAGTGAAATAGTCCAAGATACCATAGAACATGGAGAAATGATGCGAGATACATTGCCACAGGGGCATATCCCTATCCCTGTCCGTCGTTCCTATATACGGCCGTGGTCGCTGGTGATTCCTGCTGCACTTATTGCCAGAGGTGCTTTGTCTATAGATTCGCGATTTGACCACAAATTGCAGCGCTATGTAACTGATAATGTAAAGGGGAAGTTACGGATAGATGACCACTTGCAATATTTGCCTATAGCGGGGGTATTTGCTTTTGCCCAATTTGGGTATGGGCTCGCACACAATCTCAAGGAGCGATTGCTCATTGGGGCGACCGCTTATGCAATGACAGCTGTTTTTTTGTCAATTCTATGAAATACTCTGTAAAGCAGCTTAGACCCGATAATAGTGCACATAATTCGTTTCCTTCGGGGCATACCGCTACGGTTTTTACAGGGGTGGAGATCCCTTTACCAAGAGTATAAGCACAGCCAGCCTTGGGTAGGGATTACGGGCTATGTGGTGGCCACAGGGGTGGGGCTATTGCGAATCTATAACAATAGGCACTGGGCATCGGATGTGGTGGCGGGTGCGGGTATCGGTATCCTCTCGGCCAAGCTCTCCTATTTGCTTTTTTTCCCTATACCTCCAAGCTCCTACAAAGCAAAAAAAGAGGATAGCGGGGGGCGCTTCCTCTCTGCATATGTTGGCTTTCTACCTACGATGCTAAAACACAAGGTGTAGGGATGGGGGTAGTCGTTTCTTTTTTAATTCTTTAAGGCGTCCAAATTTCCTTGAGCTTTGAGCAGACTAATCTCTGCTAATTTGTAAGAAAGTAGCGCATTGGTATAGCTGTTTTTAGCATCGGAAAGGGCACGTTCGGACTCCAATAGGTCGGTAAGGGAAGCTAGCCCTTGCTGGTAATTATTTTTGAGTATTGGAGAGTACTTCTTGGGCGAGCTTCACGTTTTCTTCTTGGGTTTGTATCGTTAGCAAGTTGTTAGCCAATTGGGTTTGTGCGTTTTTCTTGTGCTAAGTCCATAGCCAAGCGTGTATCCTTGAGGGTAGCGTCAAGAGCCTCTATCTCTATCAAGGCCTGTTGCACTTTGGCTTTGGTGCCAAATCCAGAGAAAATGGGTATATTAAGCCCGAGGCTAATGGCTGAGTAATTAGACCAATATACCTTGTCTTTCTTTCCATAGATCAAGGGGGTTTTAGGTCCCATACCGAGGTAGCCATAAGTGGCTTGTAGGGCAAGGGAAGGATATAATCCACTTCGGGTAGCCTTGGCACTTAGTGTGAGGAGTTCCTTTTTGTTTTTCGAGTGCTTTTTATCTCCGTACGGTTGGAAGCATCTCCTTTTTCAAAAAGCCAAGCGATAATCTGCTTTGAAAGCATCTTTGGGCAGAGAAATAGGCTCAGTGATAGGCAATCCCATGAGATATTTGAGCGCATGCTTAGCTAGTGTGAGTCCGCTGGAGGCTTGTTGCTCTGCGGATCTGAGGTTGTTAAGTGCTACTGTAATGCGGTCAAGGTCTATTTTTCTTGGCCAATCCTGCTTTGAAAGAACCTTCTACTACTTGGGCTGTTTTTTTCAGTGAGGGCAAGGTTTTTCCTGTATATTTTGCAAGGCCTGTTGTGCTTGGTAGACTTTCCAATAAGCCTGAGCTACTTTCTCAATGATTTCGTTTTTGGGTGAGTTGTTCGTTGATGAGGTAGAACTCTCGGGTAGTACGTGCAGCCCCTAAGTCCCTATGAATACTGCCTGATTGAAGACTACTTGGGTGAGCTTAAGCTCCGCAGAGGAACCCCATTTTTGACCCATTTCCATTTTTTTATAGGCTCGTCGGACACAGGCATACCAGGGGGAGCGAAGGTGCTAGCATCTATATAAGTAGCCTGCAATTTAGGATTGTAGCTCATACCAGCAGAGGCAGCGAGACGAGGTAAGGCATTGGCACGAGCCTCTTGGATTTTGTATTCACTTTTTTTGATTTCTAAGCGTGCTTTTTTTGGGCATCAGCCTTGCTCTTGAGGGCATAATCAATAGCCTGAGCGAGGGTGAGTTCGCTGCTCTGCTGTGCCCAAAGAGCAGTAGTGGCGCAAAAGAGCGAGTATTGAGATAAAAAAATACGAACCATTTTTTTAATTGTTAATTGTCAATTGTTAATTATTAATTCTTACAACGTTTAAGGATTATAAGGTTTTTAAGTTTGATAGTTGCTGCTATCTGACCACTAATGACTGATTACTAACCACTAATTACTGATCAGTGACTCTTTATTTTTTGAGTGTTTTTTTCGAGTTCTTGAAGGCCTTTTTCATTGACGATGATTCTAAAGAAATATTCCATAAGAGTATATATGGTATCCCAAAAAGGAAATTCTCTATCATCAAAAGTGTCACTGAAAGAGCGCAGACGCTGTACACTGCTGTAGAAGACCTTATAGAAAGGCATATTGATATCCTTTCTAAAGAGTCCTTCTTGCCAGCCTCTCTCAAGAACCTTGTCAATGAAGCAAGCATCGGACTTGGTAAATTCTATCTCCATACGCTCATAGGTCTTAGGGAAATATTTCTTGAGTTCCCAGATAGGTTTGGTACTACTGAGGTTAAAACAGATTTTGTACTTCTTTCTGATTGCGAAATACATTTTCAATAACAGACCCTTTACCAGAGACGAATTTATCTACTTGGTGGCAGCTCATTTCCAAGGCATAGTCCAAAGCAGCCTCTACCAGTTCGTTTTTTTGGAGGAGAACTGCTCATAAAGGGTTTTCTTGGAGATACCAAGGCTATTGGCCAAGTCGTCCATAGTAAAGCTCTTAAAGCCATACTGCATGAAATAGGTGAGTGCCTTTTGAGTGATAGAATGCTTCATCTTTTTAAGTGAATAGTGAGAAATGAACAGTGAAAAGTACTTGCAAAATGCACTATCACTATTTACTTTTTCTTTTTTTACTTAATTCGGGGGCAAAGGTAAAACAAAAAAACTTAATAAACAAAAAAAGTTTCCAAGTTTTTTTAAATAGTGACAAGTTCCATAGTTCTAAATTATTAATGCGAATCAATAATTAAAATGTTAATCACTAACTTTCTAAGACGCAATAAATTGCGTCTCTACGCATGCGCAGGCTAAGACAACACCTGATGAGCGTAGTCCCTTGTAGAGACGCAATTTATTGCGTCTTAACAAATAGGACTATACAATCATTTTTCTACTATTGATTGGTATTACTAACCACCAACCACTAACCACCAACCACTAACCACTAACCACTCAACCACTAACCACTAACCACCAACCACCAACCACTAACCACTAACCACTCAACCACTAACCACTAACCACTGACCACTAGCCCCCGACCACTGAAATCAATTTTTTTGAATTCGGGGTTGTACTTGACTTCGTTGCGGTATTGTTGTAAGAGCCTATATACGGAGGGGCGGAGCGTTGTAGTACATTGGCGATTTGCTCTACGGAGAAGCCCTCTTGGCTGGCCAAAGCCGCCAAAAAGCAGTCGGGCATAGACCCACTTGGCAGCACGCTTTTTGAAGGACAATCTCCTCAAGGGAGAGTCCCGTGGCCTTGTGTACCTGCGTGAGTATACGCGTCAGTGCAGCAGCATCGGGGAGCCGCTTCTTCTTGGTATAAGGGGCATTGTAAGTGAGCCTACCCCCTAAGGCCAACATAGAGGCATAGAGATTTTTCTAATAATAGCTTGTCGCCCGTAAGGAGGACTTCTTCAGGTAGAGAAATGAGAAACATCTGTTTAATTGTTAATTGTCAATTGTTAATTGTAAACAACTATTTTTTTGAGTTGCAAAATTACAACAATAAAGCAGAAAAGTCAAGAGATTTAACAGTGATTAGTGGTTAGAAGTTGGTAGGCAGAAAAAGACTATCTTGAGAAAAATTTTTCTCAAGATAGTCTTTTTAGTTACGAGGAAGTAACTTAAAACTAAAAAAACTCAAAACTTATTAAAAATTTCGCAGAGAATAGTTTAGGATTGATGTTAAGGCTGCACCATAGCCAATCCTGTTGTTTGCGTACGTTTCTAAGACTACGTAACGATTTGTAACTATCTGAAGGGATAAATAGTGAGTAGCCTGCTTGTAGCGATACATATTGCTGTATCTTATGGGTATAAACTAAATCGCCTTCTACACCTAAGTGGCGAGTTTTTGTTGTCTTCGCTACTAGTATTTTTACCCTGCAGAGCGGAAATAGTGTCCAGTGGCGGAGAGGCTTTCCCTTTATCGGAGGTCTTGAGGTTAAGGTTCAAGTAAGGGTTCAAAAAGACCTACACTTGGGCTATAGCTTACGTAAAAAGTGATCCATGAAGCCATAGAACTTATGGTTGGTACCAGAGAAAGGATTGAAAGCCTTGTCTTTGCTAGAACTGCTATTGGTATCATTCCCACTAAGGTAGTCAAGACCGAGGGTAGCGGAGAAGGTAGGAGTAAATTGGTAACCTACTAGAGCAGCCAATAGGAAAGCTTCTTTGTCCTTACCTGCTGCATTTTTACCAGTTTGTAGGTATCCTTCAGCACCATAGCGTAGCGCATCGGACTTACCGCGGTAGTGGAAACCGATAGTTTGCATGTTGTAATCATTATCATCAATAAGGTCGTTGCGCTGTCCGAGGTTAGCTACTAGGACAGACACACCTTGAGTAGGGGTGATGTTGTAATGGGCATGCACTGCTTCTAAGTGTTGGTAAGGCTGACCTCCTGGGGCGAAGAACTGTCCTTTAGGGTTATTGACGTTTCCTTTGACATTGGAAGCATTTCCGTCCAAATAGTTTTTGGTTAAAGGCAAAAGAAAGAACGAAGGGAGAGTTTGTCGTTTTTCCAGTTGATGTTGATAGCGTCGTGTGCACGTCCAGCAGGGTGCCAATCAAGAGAACCGAAGATACGGTCTTCGTCAAGAACAATCATCTGTCGGCCTATCTTGGCATTGATATCCTTGTAGATAGGTAAGGCAGCGTAGGCCTCAAAGATAGAGAGTCCTCCAGTACGATCATTGAGTTGTACTTGAGGCGCTTGTCCCCAGATGTTGACATTCTGGAAAGAGAGGAAAAGCTGCAATTGGTCACCATGACGATAGTCAAAGTTGATTCGCGTACGGTTATTGACCAAGATGGCAGGTTTTTTTCTCCTCTTGTAGAGGAACATAAGCACCGTTTCGGTATTCGAAACGAGGGCGGAGCTGGGCAGAGAGCGTAAAGGTATTCTCTGGAGTTTCTTCCTCTTGAGCTTGTACTACAGAGGGAAGTGCTGCCAAGAATAAGGCAGATAAGATAACTTTTTTTCATGTGTTTTATTTATTATTAACAGTTGTTAGTGTTCAGGGCCCAGTTGTTAGTCACTAGTTGCAAATCACTTTTTAGAGAGCGTAAAATCAAGCATTTTAAGCGGTGCTTGCTCAGGATCATTGCTGTTCTCCTTGAAGGCGATTTGCTCAGAGGAGACATATCCCTTCGCAGTTGCCTGTAGCAGGTAGCTCTGTTTCACGTCTAGGACGACCGTATAAGTGCCATATTGGTCACAAGAGTAGGTGTTTTTCCTGACCTGTGGTGAGATTCTTTAGCAAGATAATCGCCTCTGGGATAATTGTATGTGTCTTGGCATCAATCACAGTGCCTGACACCTTATAGGTCTGTTGCTGGGATACGCTTAGTAGCGGCTGCGTTGTTTTTGTTGGGCAACACAACGGTTGCATGGCAGGCAAGGCTGCATAAAAACAAGGCTATTATATAATTATATAGCTGATAGATGAATTTTTTTCATAACATGTAATTTATTATTATTTCGCTCAAAAGTACAAAAAAATAGAAAAGATAGAGATGAAATATGTCAATTATGTTTTATTTAACAATTAACACCCTTAAATACAAATAAAAACATAAATACTTAACACAGTTTTTTTATTGTATAAATTATTACTTCTCGTAGGGTGAATGCTTGACTTTGGGTTCAAAAAAATGTTGTACTTTTGCAACGTCAAACAAACAAAAAAAGAAATAATGTCAAACATCATGAATCAAGAAGAAATTCTCGGATTGCTTACTGAAAAAAATTTCCCCAAGTAAGCCCTGCACATCTCACTCCCTTGGCCACTTCCTTAGCGGCACAGAACCCCGATAGTCATCAGGGGCAGGCACTGGTAGCCAAGCTAACATTGGAGCAGATTAAGGACTTTGTCCCTCAGGAAGCACTCAACACAGAAGCCTTTTGCCCATCTAGCATCAGCGGCACTAACACCCTCTTTGGAACAGCTCATACAGGAGCGCGTAGCGCGAGAGGTAGAGACCCTTGAGCAGCGCCTAAGCAAGTTCGAAACTACGCAGCGCCAACAGCAGCGTTACAGTCAGCTACAGGAGGTGCTCAGTGGCTGTGAAGACCAGGGGTTCCGCCAGCAGAGCCTTAGGGACTTTTAAGCGAATGCAGTTTGCCTCGGCAGATGATTTCGCTCAGTATTTACAACAAAAAAACAACAAGATGTACAACAAACCAACCAGCTGTTGGCCAATCGCAATCTTTCTTTACAACACCCTCCTCATTATGCTAAGGATCCCCAACAAACAGGCGTGTCCTCCTCCGTGGCTACTTTTTATCCAATTACAACAAGGAGAAAGTATAGCCTTTAAGGGAAAAGAAGTCTAACAGATAGTGACAAGTGACAAGTGACAAGTGACTAATGACAAGTGACAAATCATTAACTTAAGTTTCGCAAGCTCTGTAATCAACAGATTCTCAAAACATCCCCCTACCCCCTCAAGGCAGGGCTGTTATAAAGTTGTATAAGTTCTTTTTAATTACTATTTTTTTGTACTCCAATAAAATGTAAAAGTCTATGACACTGATAGAAATGTTATCTAGTATAGAGGATACTAGAAAAAAAGACGTGGTATTCGCCATAAGATGCCTAACTTTTTGATTATGTGCTTAACAGCAATGATGTCTGGCTATACTGGCTATCGAGAAATAGGTCGTTTCTCAAAGAAAACCAATGGGAGTTCAAAAAGTATCTAACTTTCTGTAAAGTACCTACATATGGTTCTATTAGGAGGATATTTATGGAAATTGATTTTGACGATTTTGCCTCGCAAATCCAATCAGTGGGCAGCCCAATTTTTTTTACCAATGTGTCAAGGTGAAACACTTGCCATTGATGGAAAAGCAATTGCTGGAACTATTAAAGATCCTCAAAATAATTATCAAAAATTTTTGTTTCATTGATAAGTGTTTTTGCTTCTCAAAGAGGTATTGTAATAGCTTGTGATAAATTGGAGAACAAAAAAAGAGTCTGAAATTTATACTGTTCAAAAACTCTTACAAGCCTTAGATATTGAGGGTGAAATTATTACCTTAGATGCGCTACATTGTCAAAAAAACTCTTGAAACTATTGTAAAGTCAAAAAAATGATTACATTGTACAAGTAAAAGGCAATCAAAAAAACCTTTTTAATCAGATAAAAAAAGAATATAGCCTTAGGAAAATACCTAATGGATACTTATCAAGAACAATCCTCAGAGAGAGGACGTGATGAGTTGCGTATTACAAAGGTCTATAAAAAAATATTGAGGGAATTTCTCCTGAATGGTCTGGTATAAAAGCGGATTATAGAAACTACACGCTATGTTAAGAAAAAAAGGAGAAGAAAGCACCGAAATTGCTTATCATATAAGCAGTATTGCTAAAAATAAAGCTAAGTTCTTTGCAAATCATATACGTTCTCATTGGGGTATAGAAAATCGTTTACATTGGGTAAAGGATACACTAATGATAGAGGATAAGAGTAAAAACCAAATCTGGGAATGCTCCTGAGAATCTTTCAATAATGAGAAATATATCAATCAATCTATTTCGTCTCAATGGAAAGGACTCTATTAAGTTAGCTATGGAGTGGGGAATCAGTAATTTTAAAGAACTTATGAATTTAATATATTACAAATCAGATAAATACAACTATATATAACAGCCCTGCCCCTCAAGGGGGGAGTTAGTAAGTGATAGAGGTTCAATAAGTTATAAAAGGGAAATTTTCTAATTTAATAAACAAATTAGACCATTTCAACGCCCTTAAAGACACATACTCCGCTCTCGCGGACTTTTCCCTTTGGAGGGGGTTGGGGGAGGTTTTTACAAATAATTGTTTATCAGTTACTTGCAATTTCAATAGCAACCTAAAAACAACTTGCGAAACTTAAATCATTAAAAATTAACAATTAACAATTAAAAATATGATTCATATTACACCAGCGGTTCCGACATCGGGACTCTTTATGCACACTTTGGCCGACCTCACAGGCGGCGTAACTATAGCTTCTAATTTCTTGGGTGGGGCTTACCATATGCAGGGACACCCATAGGCAAGGGAAGCGACGGCTGTTATGAGGTGGAGAAAATCGCCTATACACTCTATGTAACCCCTACGGCGTCCAAGGAGTTGAAGGTGGCCAAGGGGCACCACTTTTTGGCAGGAGACTATATAGCGGCAGATATAGCTGATGGACAGCGAATTGCTGCTGTTAATAAGGAACATGCCGAGTATGATACCCTGACCTTGGAACAGGCCTTTGCTGTGGATATTCCTAAGGATACGCCCCTTTTGCCAGCGAAGGTCATAACAAAAATCCCTAAGGTAGCACCCGTGGCCTTGATTGCCCATACGACACTTGTTCCTCGCGAAGGCGATCTGTACTGCGCCGCTTGGCTTATAGGGGTAGTCAAGGAAGAGCTGTTCTCAACCCATAGCCAAAACACTCAGAGAACAACTCAAGCTGATAAGCTTTTATTTAGTGACTAGTGACAAGTGACTAATGACAAGAGACTCAAAAACTTAAAAACTCAAAACTCAAAACTTATATGATAAATTCTTCTCTTATGGTGGGTCTTAATCAGGCCGACTTGCAAGCTGTTGTAAATAGTTACAACCTCGAACAGTATTATTATCCTACCTTGTTTCCTCTTAGGGAAACCTCTACGCTCTCTTGGCGTATGCTGGAGGCACAATCGGGTCTTAGGGTAGCGGCCGATATAGTGGCACGTGGGGCATCGGTGCCTGCCAAGGTGCGTAAGAACTTGGCCAAGCTCCAAGGGGATATTCCTAAGCTCTCCATAGCGAGGGAGAAAAACGAGGATGAGCTTACCGAATATGACTTGATGGTAGCCATGTCGGCACAAAACCCCGATATGCTCTCCTTGGTGCAGTTCTGGGCAGATGATACCAAATACTGCTGGCATGGGATCGCCGCCCGTGCCGAATGGATTGCCTTACGACAAATCTCCTTGGGGAAATTTTTCCTGGATCAAGAAAAACAACTTTTCTGTTGTCAGCCAATATGAGATGGACTACCAAATTCCTAAGGAACAGAAGATAGGGGTAGAGGCCTCTTACAACGGTACAGCGGGTAAGCCCCTAACCAAGGACTTACCTAGGGCGATACGCTTGGGACAACAAAAGCATGGGGTGAGCTATAAGTATGCTTTTATGAATGTGGATACCTTTCTCAAATTGGCCTCCCAAGAGGAAGTAGGCAGCGCTGTCTGCCCTATGCCGTAGGGGCGTCCCCTGCCGATGCACCTGACCTTAGTACAGTCAATGCTTATTTGGCTAAGCATGCCGAAACCTATCGTGGGCTACAGATCATCGTCATAGACCAAGAAATCACTTTGCAGGCAGCCTCTGGAGAACACAAGACCCAGAATCCTTTTTGAAGATGATGTAATTCTCTTCTCCGAGAGTAAGGTCTTGGGCAACACCTATTGGAAAAACGCCTATAGATATGAAGATGCCTTCCTCCAATGCGCTCAGGGCACTTCATGGGCATACCCTCATTAAGAAGTATTCCCAAGAATCACCCGTGAAGGAAATTACCGAAGGGGTTGCTAATCTCTTTCCAGCGTGGAACTTGGCTGCACGCTCTCTGCTTATGCAGGTAAATAATACGACTTGGAATAAAAAAACTAAATAATGACAAGTGACTAATGACTAGTGACAAGTGACTAACAACTAATCACTAACAACTGACAACTAATGACTAATCTAGAATACTTGACCCTGAGCCTATCTCCTATGGGGATAGAGCCACAGACCATAGAGTTGCTCCTGAAGAAGGGGCAACTCTCCCCCGCGGGGGACTTGGAGATAGCGCGCTGTGATAGGGCGATCTATCGTTATTTTTTTCGCTTATACTTGCCTCTACCTCTCACAAACGTACCGAAGGTGCTTTCTCACAGAGCTGGGACTTGCAGGCCATAGAGGCTTACTACACTGCCCCTATGCTACGAACTGGGAGAGAAAAATGTGCTCTTCCTTCCCACGCGCCCAAAACTAAGAAGTAGAGCAGAAATATGGTAACATGAAGTATCCCCATTATCTTTTTGTGATGACCACAACAACCTCGCAGCGGCGTGCTGATGGTACTTGGACGGAGACGACCATGGTGCCTGTGCTTCTTTGTCGTTGTAGAGAGGAAGTCAATAGCAAGGGGCAGGAAGTACCCTTAGCCAATAGCCTCTATCACCATGTCCAAAAGGGCAATGCTTCGTTTCACCGATTTGCCTCGGTTATCTACTTTCCCCAAGGGGTAGCGCGTCTGCCCGTGGGTGCACAAATACTTGTGAGCGATGACCCCGAAGGCAAAGAGGTGCGACTTATGGGCAGTGTCCAAAAGTGCGACATCGGACAATTCCATTCCCGATTGTGGGTGTGATAAACAAAGACTTAATACATAACTGAATATGCTAACCTTTGATGTAGAAACCCATTTGTATCAGCTACTTACCCAATATGATATCAAAAACCGTTTGGGACTTACCGGAGATATCTACTTAGGCAATGATCGTCCACAGGATTCCTATAAGGAAGATATTGTCCTGCAATGCCTTGAGTGTCAGTTTTCCAAAGATAGGGAACCGACCGTACAGGAGCGAGCCACTACGGGTGTGGCGCAAATCCTCGTCTATGTGCCCGATGTATACGTGTATAAGGGTGTACAGGGCACCCAGTATATCTCGGCTCGGTATCGCCTGCGGTTTATCGCCTCGGAGGTCATCACAGCCATTCGTGCCTCTTGGCAAGGCGCCAAGCCGCACCTGATGATCCTCAAGCAAAGCCTTACACCACTACCCGAAATACACCAACATGTAGCGACAATTGTAGTGGGAATTTAAAAAAAGTAAAAAGTAAAAGGTAAAAAGTAAAAAAATGAATACTTTCAAAGAAAAAAATATCTCCCTGTATGCTATGGAGAGTGAGCGAAAGACGGGAATTTCAGCAATTTTTATACTCGCTCAAGCAGCCTTGGAAACAGGTTGGGGGAAGTATGCTCCTGGCAATATGTTTTTTGGCGTAAAGGCCTCTGCTACCACACCTGCTGAGAAGCGGCAACTCTTAAGAACCCAAGAGGTACTGTCGGCAGTGCCTCAGATAGAGGATTTCCCTGAAATTATAAGTGTGAGAAAAGCTGCCAATGGCCAGTACTACTGCCAGGTACGCGATTGGTTCCGCAAGTATAACAGCCCAGAAGAGTCCTTTACCGACCATGCTCGCCTGCTAAGTCAGCACCCTCGCTACCAAAAGGCAATGCGCTACAAGAGCGACCCATATCGCTTGGCTGAGGAGATTGCCGCCGCAGGCTATGCCACTGATCCCAAGTATGCCTACAAACTCAAAATAATCATTGACCAACTCTCTTAACCCCTTATTTATGAGATATATATGTTTTTTTGCCTTGCTTCTGCTCTTTGCAGCTTGCAAGACCACACACCCAGATACCCAAAGCACTACACAAGTTCAGCAGCACGATAGCCTTGTCCAATATAGTCAAGAGAGGCGAACCCAAACGCTTTCCCTTGACCAATGGCAAGAGGTGGAATGGGAAATGGACACAGGCAGCATAGCACCCCCTACCGATACGCTCTCGCCCTTTCCTGCTCTTGCTACCTTTACGGAGGTTAAGCAGGGTAAAGCACACAAGGTGGTCATGCGCGCCCCGCATCTCTCTCTAAAAATCAAGCGAGTAACCCAACAGCAAGCCCAAGACCAACAGCAAATCCAGCAGATGCATCAGCAGCAACGCCAAAAGCTACACCAGCACCATTTTCAGCAGCAGGAACAAGAGACTCCCCAACAGCTTTGGTGGAAACTCTTTTGGGTGGTACTTGCAGTAGTGATGGCGACAATAATAGCGAAGCGTGAAAAGTAAAGCCCGCGAATACTTGGGGCTGGGTATGTGGATGAAAAAGTGAGTTGTCATTTGTCATTATTTCACTATCTTTGCCCCTATAACCATAAGCATTGGATAATCTTATTCGTTGCTTTGCTATCTTATTGAATATGAAATATTTATTATTATTTGTACCCTTTTTTTAGGCTGGTCTCAAGCAGTGGATTTGAGTCTTGACTTGAAGCCCTAAAACAAGCCTATAGGCTTACAGTAGTTGCGGAGGTATCGTCTAAGCAGCGGGTGGACAACTTGGACGTAGCAGCCAAGGCGGTCAGTACCACACGTCTGAGCTTTACCCCTGGCAAGGAAGACAAGCAGATCTATCCTGTAACCTTGCGCTATGAAGAGGCTACTTTGCAAATGGAAACCCAAGTACAAGGTAAGAACATGCCCTTGGAGAAAATTCCTGAATATACCAATGAGGCCGCTAAGGAACTTTGCAATCAGCTATTCAAAGGGGAGCTAAGCGTAAAGGGAAGTTTGTAAAATTAGACCCTGTAAAAACCCCTTATGGAACGCGCTATGAAGCAGTTGGAGAAAAAGCATGCCAAGGAAAACCCCTTGACCCCCTTCGAGCGCCAACAGGTACAAGCACAATTGGAAGCGGCTTTTGCCGAGACTACACTACAGTCCAACCTCTCCAATGTGCTCTCTGTCTTGCCTCGCCAAAGGGTAGCGGTAGGAGAGCAGTGGGAGATTACCTCTTTCCTTTCCAAGGAGATGAATGTAAATGTAAAAACCCAATATACCTTACAGGAGGTAACCCCTGAGCATATCTATATCCGTGGAAAAAGCAGTGATGGCTACCAATCACGAGAAGGTAATCCTCCAGCAAGGGCAATATGTATTCTTTACCATGAATGGTCAAACCGACATAGAGATATGGCTTGACCCTGCTACCAAATGGATCAAAAAGCCACTGCCAAGCAAAACCCTCTGGAGAAACTGAAGTAGAGGGCGATCTCTCTCACCAAAAAGGAAAGGTATCTCTTTGAGAGCCAGTCAAGTATAGAAGTGAAGAGTGAAAAGTGAAAAGAGAAATTCACTTTCTTTTAACGCGCTAATCAAGAAAAAAATAATAATTTAGCGTCTTGAAACGATATGTAAGAAAAATTACAAAATTATGAGTGTTGATATCAGTCAAATCAATGAAAAAAATAGAGCGTGAAAGTGTATTTGTAGAAACCCTTACGGCAGAGATGTCCAAGGTCATCATAGGCCAACGCCATATGGTGGATGCCTTGCTCATTGGTCTCTTAGGTCAGGGGCATATTCTTTTTGGAAGGGGTGCCAGGGTTGGCTAAAAACCCTCTCTATCAATACCCTTGCCAAGGCGGTACATGGTTCTTTCAGCCGTATACAATCCACCCCCGATTTGCTTCCTGCCGATGTGATCGGTACGATGACCCTACAATATTAAACAGAATGAATTTGCTATCAAGAAGGGGCCTGTTTTTTTGCCAATTTTGTCTTGGCCGACGAAATCAACCGTGCACCTGCTAAAGTGCAATCAGCCTTACTCGAAGCCATGCAGGAGAAGCAAGTAACTATAGGAGATACGACTTTTTCTCTAGACAAGCCTTTCCTTGTGATGGCCACTCAGAACCCTGTGGAGCAGGAAGGTACTTACCCTCTGCCTGAGGCTCAAGTGGATAGGTTTATGCTCAAGGTGGTCATAGACTATCCTAAGCTACAAGAAGAACAGCAGATCATGCACAACAACCTCAAGGGTACACAACCTTCAGTGAATCAGGTGGTGACCTTGGAGCAGATCCTACACGCCCAGCAGGTGGCCTATGAGGTATATATGGACGAGAAGATAGAGAAGTATATCCTTGATATTATCTTCGCTACACGTTATCCTGAAAAATACCAGTTGGCTGAACTTAGTCCGCTGATACAGTTTGGCGCTTCGCCTCGTGGTAGTATCAGCTTGGCGGTAGCGGCCAAGTGTCATGCTTTCATACACCATCGTGGGTATGTGATTCCAGAGGATGTACGTTCGGTAATCTTCGACGTACTACGTCACCGTATCGGAATTACCTATGAGGCGGAAGCTGAAAACATCACCTCTGTAGAAATTATCAATAAGATAATCAATACAGTGGAAGTACCTTTAGAAAGTAAAAAGATAAGAAGTAAAGATATTTATAGATATCTCATTCTAAAAATTTATTTGTCTGTGTTTTTTTAATGAAAAATGATTTTAAATTTGTTTTTTTATTTTTTTAATTCGTAACTTTGTATCGAATTAAAAATTTAAAAACAGATATAAAACTAAATTTTTTTAAATTATGTCAAAGATAGCAAACACATTATTAGGACTAGCAGCTGGATCAGCTGTAGGAGTAGGGTTGGGTATTCTTTTTGCCCCAGACAAAGGAAAAACACACGTAAAAAAATTAAAGATTCTGTAAGCAATAAAGTTGATGAATTGAAAGAACAACTAGAAAGTCTTGCCAAAAAGTTGCATGAAAAAAATCATTGGATATAAAAAGGATCTTTGGAAGAAAAGATAGACAATATTTTATCAGAATCAAACTATAAATCTGAAGACTTAATTAGTCTATTAGAAAAAAATAGCTTCTATGAAAAAAAGAGGCTAAAAAAATAACTTAACATTAATCATTTTTAAATTTTTTTAATCATGAAAAAAATTTTTTTACTTTAGTTACTTTGATTTGTTTTATCTATAGTAGCTTTTTTTCATCTATTTCTTGTAGCAAGAAAAGACGACCCGGCAGATAACGACCTTTTTGTAGGAACATACAAAGGTAAAATATCTTATTTAGCAGATAAAGATAAAAAAATCTGCTGATAATGGTTCTGTAACAGTTGTTAAAGCAGGAAATGATTACTATTTCCGTTTTTTTCAGATGGAATTGAAGACCTAAAAAGGAGTTAGCTTCAAAAAGAAGGAGATAACAATTTAGTAAACGTTGATTTTTCAAGATGGTCTAAAAAAATAATTAGAATAACGGCATCTTCATTGTACATTCTGTATACTACAGATGGAAAGACTTGGACTGCTAACGCAAAAAGGTAATTCTAAGAAAAACGTCTATGGAAAAAGCCCCAAAATATTGTATTTTTGGGGCTTTTTCACTATCAGATGGGAGAATTTTAAAAATAAAAGAGCAGATACTAAAATATCTGCTCTTCATTGCTTATTACTTCTTTTTAGATATCAAATTGATCAAGAATAAAATAACAATAGCTCCAATAGCTCCTGTCAAGATAGAACCAATCCATCCGTCTCCAAGTGAGATTTTTAACACATCTCCTAAAAAGCCAATACCCAACGCCACTTCCAAGAATACCCACAATGATATTCCCAATAAGACCTAATCCACTACCTTTGTAGATAGTTCCTCCTAGCCATCCAGCGATGGCTCCAATAATAAGTGTTGCAATAATACCCATAAATTTTTTAATATTAAATTAGAGTACAAAGATAGGAATTATTTTTTTAGATAAACATTTATTTTTTTAATAGACAAAAAAACGCAAGCATTATAGGGTTAGTGTTTGTGGGGTATTGGATTGGTTTTTATTAGTGTTATAGCAAGGTCTTTGTATATACAGAAATCATCTTTGTCCTCTTTTAGAAAAAAATATTGAATACCCTCCCGTTTTTCCAAAAGTTAATGGATATATAACTAAATAGTCACCTCAACAAATGAAAAGCGGTTATCTGCATCAACTTGCGAAATTGAGTCATTAAGAAGAGAGTCTCTCCACGAGTTGGTATATATTGGTAAGGGAATCTTGGTCAGCATAGGCGCGTTTTTTTCCTGTAGGGAGTATAGTTTCTTAGCGCGCGCGATGGCTTTTTGCCCGTATAGCTCGTTCGTCCTCCTCCAATCGGTTGTAGAGCAGCTTATAGAAATCCGCTTTCTTTCCTTCCTCTGGATCTATCTGTAGTGTCTCATTCAGGGCAGAGGCATAATCCTCTTGAGGATCTCCATAGTGCAGCCATACCCATAAGTCAAAGCTATCATTGCTATAGACAAGTTTGTACCCCAGAGTATTTGCTTTTTTTGGCAGCTGCTTCTAGATTATTTGCCTCGGAGGGAGCAGCATCACACACACACCAAACTTCATCAAAGTCATAGTGCATTTCCTTGGCTACCTCCTGAGCATAGAGCACCGTTTGCAAAGGAGTGCGCTGCTCACCGCTTAGGCCTACCACTACCAGAGAGGTAAGGGGGAAATGCTTAAAATAGTAGGTTTCTGCCTGCTCTTGACATACCACTAAAATAGTTTTATGCAGGGTTCTTTTTCTCCGTATATTCATAAGTATCCTTCACCAATTCCCCATGCGGGGGTAATAGCAGGGGAGACGGTTTGTCGGGTATATCGGGAGGCTTTTGATAGACTTGGTTTGTTTTGGGGGTTGTTTTTTTCTTCTTTTAGCCATGGTTTAATTTTTAAAAAGTTCATTAAAATCACCTACTATAGGAGTAGCTCCATACTTGCCATGCAAGTAATCACGCTCATAGGTATCGCCTTTAACCCCAGCTATTTCAGCCAAGGCATATAAGTGGCTACTACCTTCTTTGTCTTTCTCTACAAAAGAAATCTGGTCGCGCCTTAGCAGGTTGTCCAAAAGTAGTTGGGTATTATTGGTAGTCAAGACAAATTGGCTTTGCTCATTGGCTGAGCTGTTGAATAAGGCTACGAGTTTTTTAGCCAGTAGAGGGTGTAGCAGAGCGTCAAATAGGTCTATGATGAGGATTTTCTTTTCATAGAAAGCATCATATAAGTAGGCAGCGTACTCAAAAAGTCGTTGGGTACCTTCGGATTCGAATTCCTCAAAGGCGAAGAGAGAAAGCGGAATCTTGTCCTCATCTACCCTGCCGCGCAATTTCTTAGCCGAAAGCAATACGGAGCGCTTCTTAGGGGCTTCCATGTTTTTCAGAAGGTTCGTTGTTGAGTTCCAAAAAGCCCAATTTCTCCACTGAAGTATCGCCACGCTTGAGTACCTCCAGCATAAAAGACTTCTTCTGAGGGATACGCAAGGCCTCTCTCGCATAAGCGGCCATAGTAGCATCGCCCAAACCGCTGAGAATCTTGATCTGATTGAAGCCCTCTATGATACTCTTTGAGATTTTGGCAAAAGGAAAGGAGGCCAACATCTTAAGGAAAAAGGCTTGTAGGGAATAGAAACTCCTTACTGCCGTCCTCCTGTTGTGCTAACCCCATGTATATGTCACCTTCCTTGAAGAAGTTTTCATTCAGATAGCTTATCCCCTTCTGTTCGCGGATAAAGTAGCAAGTTTCTTTTTTGCCCTTCCTCTCATAGAGCCATTCGAGCATATAGCCTTGTCACTTGCTTGGAAGCCATAGCGATATTTGTTCTCATCTATCCAAAAAAATCATTTGGAAGAAGGAAGGCTGTTCCATGGTGTCGGCGCTGAGCCTAAAGCTATTGATGCGCTCTAGTACCTTTTCATCCTTGACCGATTGGGAGATGATTTTCAGAAAGACAGACAAGGCTTTTATCAAGTTGCTCTTTCCGCTGGCATTAGCACCATAGAGTACTTTTTGATTTTTAGAAACGATTCTTTCAGGTGAGCAAAAGTATTTGTACCCTCTAAAGCCTTATCTTTTTTTAGAGGTTAGTTTGGCCTTCGTCAGGCTTAGTGTTTGTATTTCCTTGAAAGAACGGAAGTTACCAAAGCTAAAGTCTTGTATAATCATTTTATCTTAAAAATTGTGTATTTTTTTCGCAAAAGATAGAAAAAGGAATATAAAAAAAGATATTTAACGGACTTTAACGCTATGGTGATTAGTGGTTAGTGGTTGGTTGTTAGTGGTTGGTATCAATCACTTTTTTTGTTCTTCACTTTTTGATGAAAGTTGGAGTTTCATCAGGGAGGCATTTAGTTCAAAGCCCAAAAAGGAGAATGGTAGCGTTGAGCCATATATATAATAGGAAGATCAGCAGCGCCCCTATGGAACCATAGAGTTGGTTGTATTGAGCAAAGTTTTCTATATAGATTCCAAAACCATAGGTCGTAAGAATAAAAAGCACTAAGGTAAGGAAAGAACCTGCAGAGAAAAAGCGCATACCTTTCTGGGGCGAACCAAAATGGAAGAGAATAGAAACCGAGAGATAAGTGATGAAAATAAAGAATATTTTCTTGACCAAAGGGAAGAAATACGGATTGCCCCTCAAAGAACTCAAAGATACGCATTCCCCTGATGTACTCAAAGGCAAGCCAAAAGATTACCGAAAAAAGTATCAGTACCACCAGTAGCATGGCCACCCCCATGGAGATAAAGTATTGCCTTACTACTCCACGGGTATTCACCACGTGATAGGAGTACTCAAAGCCTCCAAAAACGGCATTGATTCCGTTGGTAGTGAGAAAGATAGAAAGTATAAAAACGGTAGAGAGCAAGCCTGCACGCTTCTTGCCTGCGATGTCCATGAAAATATCCTCAAAGAAGCGATGAGTACCAGGGGGGAGTAGGTTGTCCAAGAATACCCAAAAATCCTGTTGGAAGTCATTGATAGGAATATAAGGAATTAGGTTCAAGACCACCAAGAGGAAGGGGAAAATCGCTACAAAGAAGCTGTAGGAAATAGCACTTGCTCTATAGGTAAGCGCCCTCCCTTACAATCCCAATGGTATAGAGTTCCAAAAGGTCATATAAGGAAAAATTGTTGTCCCTTGCCCAGTGGGATACGCTTTAGCAAAAGCTACTAGCTTGTTCAGTAAAGGGAACACGGTCAATGAGCTTCTTTGTAGTGGAGTTCATCATATTATAAATGGTTTAGTATAGATACAAGAAAGCCCTTACAGAGGAGTGACCCCTGTAAGAGTAGGCTTTTGCAATAGGGATATTTTTAGGCAGCTTGTTCTTGTTTTTTTGCTGCTTTTTTTAGCTGCACGACTTTCCTTAAAAGCGTTCGATAGCAGCACCAAATACCCAATAAGGTACTACATAGGAGAGCAAGAAAAATCATAAGCCAAAAATCCCATAGTAGCAATACCTAAAAAGGCCAAAAAGCCTAAATATTCTTGAAAAGTAAAAATCTACTTGCATGTTGTTGTTTTTTCTTGTGCAAAGTTACAATGTTTTTTTGAGATAAAAAAATTAATTTGACAATTTATTAATCCCTAGAAGAGAACCAATGAAGTATTTTTCTTTACAAAAAAACTCCTTATAAGCTACAACTTATAAGGAGTTCTGGGTGGAGTATGAGCCTGAACCCACGACCTTCGGAACCACAATTTAAACCACACTAAAATAATAATTGATAATCAAGTAATTATTATTTTACTACTTATCAAATCTCCAATAAAAAAATACTCGGTTATATACTCGGTTTATAGCTAGAAAATATAGTGCAAATCAATCATTTGCACTATATTTTTTTATTGTTCAACTATTTTTATACAATTTTACTTTTTATCTTATCCTTTACCACATCATTGAGAATATATTTCTTGCTTTTTATTAAGAGTGAAAAGTTCATGGTTAGCTTTGCATATATACTTTGAGGTATCCGTTTTTCTCAGCGTCCCAAGTTTTACTTTCCAATAGTTCAGTGATAATATCATTATCTAAATCAGAATATCTAAAACAAAAACTAATTTTTTCTTTCTTTGGGTATCTCCCATTAGATCATATTTGTAATACCACTTATTGATAGTTCCTGTATATAGAGGTTTGTCCTTATAAAGAATCTCAAAAACAAAAAAATAGTGTTATTTAAACTCATTATCCTATCAAAATCCTTGTTATCTAAGCTTTCTCCTAATATATTAGCCTTATTATTAGCAATAAAATCTATCTCATCAGGAGTTAGTTCAACTTTTTAATTGACTATAGCTAAAAAGCACTAAATAGTAGTGCTGCAAGAAATATTATTCTTTTCATCTTATTTGTTTTTTTAGAATTTCTAATAATGTATTGATTTGTTTCTGACTTTCTGTTAGTTGGCTCTGAGAAGTCTTTATAATTTCATTGAGATCTTTCTGTACTTCTATAAAATCAGATAATTCATTATGGGATATAGAAATACCTCCTTTTACACTTCCATTAATATTATTTAGAGTATTATTATTTCCATTATTGGTTTGCACTTGTTCTCCTCTTTTAGCATATCTCCTTCTCCTAAAAAGTAACCATAAAGGATCTATTTCAGGATATGTCTTTAGTATTTTTTTACTAAATTATCAGCACCAATACTCTTGTTCCTATCTAAAAAAACCATTAGACAGGCCTACTTCTCTATAAAAAAAGAAAGTTTACTAACTCCCTTATACTCAATAAATTGCAATATTCTTTCTATCATAAATAAAAAAATATTTTTAGTTTTTATACTAAAAAGATTTGGTAGTTTAGATTTTTAATCTATATATTTGCACTCAGAAATATAAGTATAAATATACTTACAATTACAAGTATAAATCAAGTTGCAAAAAAATAATAAAAAAATATGAAAGTCATAGCCCCAACCTTAGAAAAAAATTGAGTACTGAGTTTGTAAAAACTAGAAGTATTACCACCTAAATAAAATTGGTGAGTTACAATATACAGAAACTCGCTATTATCTATTTAGTTGGCTTATATATACCTTTTGGTATAGAAATGCATGAGAGAAAAAAATTAATAGAAAAAAATAATATCAAATTTAATTGAAATGACATGAAAATTAGTGACACTATTACAGAAAAGATACTGACAGATAATAACTTCAGTATGGAGCTTGCTAAGAAAAATAGGCATTCAGCAGGGATCGTTGTTAAGTTCTATTCGCAGGAACAGGGATAGCTGTATACTCAGACTCTGGGAAGCCGTGATGTTCTACAAAGAACAAGGCTATACCGAGGAAGAAATTTTTAGTGATTATATTGAGAGTCAGAACATTATAAAAAGACATAAAAAAATGAATAGGGAACAATTTTTTTAAAAAGTTATTTTTTTCTTACGATATGAAGATATCATAGATAACATAGAGAATATATTCAGGGATAAAATACCTCAAGAAGAACTCAATGAATTAAAGAAAGATATCCAAATAAAGGTATGAACAGTGGTATGATAGAATTCCATTAGGAGATATGATATCACCTTATATATGGTTAGCTATTATCCCTCAGATAGGAACAAAAAAATAGGGATATTCTGTTAGAATATATAGAAAATATGGAGTTATAAGATACGAACTCAAACATTAAACATTTCATGAACCCTCTTGTACAAATAGCATATAATACCATAACCCAGTTTGATTTGTCAGATACTGACAAACAAACACTCATTGGTATGCTACAAGGTAGTCAGGAGGAGCAAGCAAAGAAAGAGCAACGTAAGAAATTAAAGGAAGTCTCCCAAGATCTATTAGATGAGGTAGAAGTACTTCGGGAGCTATTAAGGAATAAACAGCTGTATCCTCCTAAAAACTGGAACGGCTATCATAAAGGGAATAAAAAGTATTTTAAACTATGGATAATGATACACCACTATTTAAACTAACAGTAGGCGAGTTCTTAGAATTACAAAACGCACAAATAAAACTTTTATTTTTCTGCAAAGAATAGTAAGTATGAATATGGTATTAAAGGATTGGCTAAGACATTAGGATGTTCTCGCTCAAAAAGCAAGTAGAATAAAGGCATCAGGAATTTTGGACGAAGCTATATTCCAAAAATGGAAAGATGATAATCATAGATAAGGACAAGGCCTTAGAGCTATTCAATAACATTAAAGATAAGAAATGATGGAATATCTCGAATTGATAAAGAAATTTTTGGCTATTCATAAAAAGAATATCCGTTGAATGCGCCTGCCATAAGTATCTATTTATTTCTGTTAGAAAAAAATGGAATGATAGAAACCAAAATGATTTTGAACTTTCTGACAAGGAAATGAGCAGAATGCTAAGACTAAATAGAAAGACTATAAAGGTCAATAAGGATATATTGCGGAACTTAGGACTTATTAGTTATCAAATTATAAATGGTTATCCCACTCTCTATAAAATAATTCTTGATTATAGTATCAGAAAAAAAGTAATAAAGAGCTTCCTATTGCAGAAAAGAAAAAAAGTATCTCAAGAAGTGATAGTGCCAGCTATAGATACACCTCCTACTATAGAAGTAACACCTACAGCGTCTTCTGTAGTAACACCTCCAAAACAGAGTAAATCTAAACTAAATATAGAACCTCCTACTCTTGAGGAATTCATTGAATATGCTAAAACATTAGAGTTATATGAGGAAAGTTTAATACCTCATCTGAAAACAAAATATGAAATGTGGAATGAAAATAATTGGGTAAATGGATATGGTAAACCTATCCTCAATTGGAAATCAACCTTGAAAAGTACCATGCCTTATTTGAAAAAAATTCTAATCAAGGAAATATTTTTTTAATATTCCTAAAATAAACAGACCTAAATCAACGTACAATGAATGATACTATAGACATAGAGATAGAACAAAGAGTACTGGGAAATCTTATTGTAGAATGCCAGTTAATAGAGAAATATTACACCATTCTCAATGTGTCTTTATTTTTCTGCACCTGCTCATCAGACACTTTTTGAGGTGATAATGGACATTTGGAACAAGAATGAGGCTGTGGATCTACTACTGATAAGTAAGGAACTAAGAAAGAGAGGTCTATCAAGGAACTATCTCCTTATTGTGTAGAATTGACATCCAAGGTAACGACTACTGCACACATGGAATTTCACCTTATGGTTTTGGTACAGAACGCTGTAAAGAGGGACTTTATCACTAAATTCTCTACATTATTGCACTTTGCCAACGACCCAGATAGGGATATAATGGATATTAGAGACAAAGCCTTTGAATATTTTTGATACTCTATTTGTAGATAAGTTCATCGAAAATAATAAGCAGCAAAAAGCCATTCTCAGAACTTGTAGAAAAGGTACAGCAGAATTTTGAGAACATAATGAGAGGGAAACCTATGGGACTTGAAAGCTCACTTGCTATCATTAATAAGGCTTTCGGAGGCTGGCAAAAATTCAGATCTTACAATTGTGGCGGGTCGCTCCCGGGATGGGTAAAACGGCTTTCTTAGTACAACAAGTGGTGGATATGGTTATGATAGGTAAGTCTGTAGGAGTTTTTCCTTGGAAATGTCCGCAGAGCAAATAGCGGGTAGGATCATCACCAATTATACAGATATACCCAACTCAGCCATTCTCAGGAAAGGATTGAAAGATATAGAAGTACAGCGATATACACAAATGAAACCTAATCTGTTAGAAATGAATATACATATAGATGATACCTCGGCTATATCCATAGAAAAACCCTAAAAATCAAAGCTAAAATGATGAAACTCAAGCACAACATAGATATTCTCTTTGTGGATTATTTACAGCTAATAACCTATGAAAAAAAGCCAAGAATAGGGAAAACGAAATATCTTACATCTCCCGCAGTCTAAAAGGGATTGCCAAGGATCTCAATATACCAGTAATTGCCCTTTCTCAGCTTTCAAGGAATGTAGAACAACGCAACGATAAACGTCCTCTACTATCGGATCTAAGAGATTCAGGAGCCATAGAGCAAGATGCAGATGAGGTGCTTTTTCCTTTATCGTCCCGAATATTATAATATCAAGACCTGGGATGTGCCTGAATACAATAATGAATTGACAGATAACCAAGTAGAAGTTATTATACAGAAAAAAACAGACATGGAGGTATTCTTTCAGAACGTTATAGGGTGAATATGCCTACTTCTAAGTTTACAAATATAAAACCTTTTTAAATAGTTGAATTAAATATAAAAAAATATAAAAAAATGATAGAATTTGGAAAAAGATAATTTTTCTTGCTCTTATAGAAGATTACATCAAATACTATAGAGGATATAGTATTGTTGAAATTACAGGAATAAGTGAAGAAGGCAATTTACTTCATATTAATTGCGCAACAAAGTTCAAAAAGAAAAAGACCTACTCGGAAGAATTAATAGATATCGAATATCTAAATTTGTTAGGATTTATCTATGAAAACTATGAAAAAAATGAAACATGAAAATCATTGACCTATTCAGCGGCATAGGTGGCTTTTCGCTCGGATTTCAGCGGGCAGGGTACCAATTCACAGAGCATTATTTTTCAGAAATAGACAAACACGCCATCGCAAACTATAAATACAATTTTCCACATGCCAAATACATCGGAGACATTACCACTCTTCACGGAGGAGACTTTACAGACATTGACATTATCACTTTCGGTTCGCCTTGCGTCGATTTCTCACTTGCTGGAAGAAGAGCGGGGCTTAAAGGAGCCAAAAGTAGCCTTATCGAGTACGCAATTGCCCTCATTGCTCACATCCGACCAGGTATTTTTTTATCTGGGAAAATGTTAAGGGAGCATTCTCCTCAAACGCTCGCGCAGACTTTTGGGCGATTATCCAAACGCTTGCCAACCTTGGGGGTTATAGACTTGAATTTCAACTGCTTAATACAAGCTGGCTTTTACCCCAAAATAGAGAGCGGATATACCTTATCGGACACATTGCAGGACGAAGTATCCCAGGAGTATTTCCTATCGGAGAAATTGCAAAAGATAGTTCTAAAAAGACAAGGAATATATACGACTATTCACGAACAATATTAAGAGGTTATAAAAAAATAGTACTTCTACAGGTAGCTTTATAAAAACTAAAGATAATAAGATAAGATACTTAACAGAAATAGAATGTGAACGTCTGCAAGGTTTTTCCTGACAATTGGACACAATATGGTGACTATAATGGTACAATCAAGTCCATAGCTCGTACCCAACGCTACAAACTCATAGGCAATGCCGTAACCGTGGATATAGTAACAATGATTGCTAAAACGATTAAAAATTTTTTTAGAGCCATGAAACAAAAAGGATAGAAGTATTTACTTTAAAAGAGGCGATAAAGTAAGAATAATCAATCTGAATAAGGAAGGTATAATTATTAGTATTGCTTACATTAGTTATGAATCTCTAAGTTACAATGTGGAAGTTTGTGGATCTACAGTTGTAGTAAATATAAACAATTTAGAAAAAAATATAGACATGAAAAAAATCTACTTGTAACCGTATCAGGAGGGCGCAGCTCGGCACGTATGGCACGGCATATACAGACCCACCCAAAGTATGCTGATTATAATAAAGCCTTTGTTTTCTGCAATACAGGAATGGAAAGACCCGAAACTATCACCTTTCTGAAAAACATAGTGAAGTACTGGGAAATACCTCTTACAATCATAGAGGGTGTATATTCCACTGAGAAAGGTGTAGGAGTAGGCTATAAGGTAGTAGATTTTGACACTATGGATATGCAGGCTCAAACCTTTGCTAATATGATAGCTCACTATAACAAAGGTCATTATAACGGTCTGCCTAATATGGGTGCTCCTTATTGCTCTGACTATCTAAAAAGTAACCCTACTAAGAAGTTTGCTAGTGACATCTTCGGAAAAGGGAAGGACAGCTATCAATTAGCTATTGGTTACCGCAAGGAGGATATGCCCAAGCGTATTAGCTGGGCAGAGATAAAAGTTGACACTAAGCGTATATTCCCCGCTTCTAACAGACTTTGAAGCGCCTATTGGACAGCAGGAACTCAACAAATTTTTGGGATAGCCAACCTTTCAAACTCGGAATACATAATAAGTTTGGCAATTGCGAGTTGTGTTGGAAAAAGAGTACTCCTAACCTTATAGATAACATCAGATATGGTACCCGCTTTATCGATTGGTTCAAGGCGATGGAAAGCGCCTATCAGAGTACTATGTTTAGGGATCGCAGGAGTATAGAAGATTTGGTAAAGTTAGCCCAAGAGCTCCATACAGCTATCCTTTCCATTTGAAACAGCTGATGGCTGTGTATGCAGTTTTTAATTTTAAAAACCTTTATAAAAATGAATAAATTAGAAAAACCAACAATCTAACTGACAAAGACTACTATGTAATTGTACATTCTTTGATTGCTTACTTAACTTTCGTAGAGGGTTTTTTTGGAATATGGAATATATAAAAGAGGAGAAAGAGGAGAATATAAACTTAGATAAGTTAAGAAGTATTATAAATTTTTTTAGGAGAACGAAATACCATAAGATTACAAAAAAAGATACAAGAATGGGTAAATGAATATCAGAAACAAACTCAAAAGGCTATTTTTCGTAGTAGGAGTTTTTTTGAAGAAAAATTATACGACCTCAATTGAGTTTGCAGAATACTTGTATAATAAAATACTGAATGATAATTATGAATAACTACTCTCTGATAAATATAAAATTCGTAATAAGAGTATTAACAAATAAAAAAATAAAGAACATGAATAAAGAAAATTACCCCACTTGGCTTGTCCCTATAGAGATAGCCAGAGAACTAAAAATTGGTTTTTAATGAACCTTGCTTGTATTATAACTCCGAAGCAATAAGTGGTATGGGATATCAGTGTATAGAAATAGAAGAAAGAATACATAATGAGGATCCCAATGTTATAGAACTGAGATAATTGAAGTATTTCAATTATAATAAGACGAAAGGCTGTACGTCTATTCCTGCTTGGGAACAAGTCTTTAAATGGTTTAGAGAGCATAATTTACATAGTGAAATATGGTACAAAAATAGAACACTATGAAGAAGATGGAGAAGTAAAAGAAGCTCCTCCCTATAACTATGGTATTCTAAACAAAAAGGCAGAGCCGCTGAACTCTGAATATTATTTTTTTGGTTTTATGAAGATGCTCGACAAGCCCTTGTAGAAGAGCTTATCGTTATATATAAACAAAAACATAATACCATGACAAAACGTAAATTTTACATTATTAAAAACATTAGTTGCTATAGGATTAGCTGTATTTATCTATTTTTTTAAATACCTTTTGGACAAAGGAATTACTTTTTGGACAAAAACCATCTGAACCTGGATTTGGAATTCTTCTTTTTTTCAGCGCTCGTTTCTGGTATTATTTTCATTATTGGAATGGAATTCTTAACTAATTATAAGCGAACTAAGCTACCTGAAGAAGTAGAAGAAGAAAAGCGTAAAGAAAAGGAAGATAATAAAAAGGTATGAATTAGAACAGAAGGAATTATTGGAAAAAAAGCAAAAACAGCGTAATAGGAATTACTTCCTGTAGTTGAAATTACTTTGTTTACCAACGAAAAAAATTAAAGGTCAATTCTTAGAAAAAAATCGGAATATTTAGAAGACCTTGAAACTTCAACCAAATATTACAAAGCATACATAGTAAAAAAATTGAAAAAAATATGAATACAAACGACAAAAAAACAACTTAAAATATTTAATAAGACTTTAAACAAGGAACAAAGAAAAAAATCAAAGACATTGTGTAATTGAATTCCTTAAAATGGAAGAAACCGAAGAAGGAATAAACCATTTTTAGAGATGTAGCTTACTTAGAGATTTCTAACAAAGAAGAGCTTAAAAAAATTAATATCTCTAATGGAGGAGGAAATAAGTTGTGGACTTCAGTACGACACAGGTTATTTGGATATAGACGAAGTGCCATATGTTTTTACAATAGATCAGGCGTTTTTCTAATAAAGAAGATTGTAAAAAAATTCTTAGGAGAAGTAGAAGATTATAGTGAAATTGTAGAATATATAACTTCTTTAATCAACAAGTACAATGCCAATATAGATTTGAAAGGAAATGAAGTTTCCTCCATTTCTTTAAACTTTCCTCTTTGGTTGTGCGAAAAACATTATAATCATGTAAGATCAGCCAATCCTGATTTTTGATAAATCTGAAGTAAGAGCTTTTTTTGTGTTTTGTATGATGCAACTTTAGCTTGGTAAAATAGAAAAAAATATGGATAACACAAACTTTATTATTCTATTGCTATTAATATTTTTAGCAATAGCTATATACAATATGTACAAGCTCAACAAAGCTCGTATAGAGTGGAGAAACCGATTAGGATATTTAGTTACATGTGTGCTGCGGGAAAAACTTCCTACCAAAGAAGAATTAAAAAGACTTGGAAAATTTAAACAAACCTTTAAAACATATACAAAATGAAAAATATCAAATTTATTAATTCTATATTTTATAGGAGTATTCCTCGTAATTTTATCAGCACTTATATTTGAGGATCCAATATATACACAAATACTTTTTTTCGGTTATGGTTGGAATAGGATTTTGTGTATTCATAATAGTTTTTAGGTAAAAAGCCTAAAATAATAAGAAAAATTGTATAACACTTAGAAAATAAAATATTATGTTAGGGTATAATAATAACAGCGACAATCGCATTAATAGCACTTATAGCAACAATATTATTTTTACAGATTTGGAGATGTTAAAGGTCGTTTTGGAAGCATCCTTTGTTATTTTTCAATGTTTCAGCTATTATGCTTGCAATATATTTGCAAGAAAAAAAGTACTATAGACAAAAAATAAAAATTCCATCTTTACGAATTAAAAATTATCAGATGGTACTATTGTAACTGATAGTCTATACAGCGAAAAAGAATATTTTTTTACAATAAAAAGGTACAGAATATTACAAGAAATATATTATCTATTCTAAAAAAATTGAACTAATACATAAATTGTAAAACATGGAAATTACTAAAAAAATCAAAGACGATTAATTCTAATATAGGATTATCTATTTACCTTGTGGAAGAGGGCGAGGGACACAATTTACAAATGAAAAAGTAATCTTGGCAGTCAAGACATAGATCTGCTCACTGACATACTTGTACAAACTAAGATAGAAAGCCTTTCCGAGGGAAGCCGAGAGGGAAAGGAGGAGCGATACAATTGATATTTATATGAAAGTGCTTGCCCTCATTGTAAATTCCTACCAAGAGAAATTAAAACAAATAATTAAATTAATTGATGATGAAAAAAATAAAATGAGAATTGATATTGAGGAGGTTGCTTGTACTGTTTTTAGGGCTTGAATACGAGGACTACGAAGAGGCAGACGACTGCACAGAACAAATTGAAAATATCCTTATAGAGGAAATGAATATTGATTTGGATACCCTTGAACAAATCATTAGTAAATTACTTCCTACCATTGATGTAGGTAAAAGTCCTTTGACAGGTAACTTGTATAAAGGCTTTTTCAAGAAAAACTTATTAAAGGCTCCTACATAGTGAAAAAAATGGATAGCCCAAACGCAAATAGACGAAATGCAAATAGATAAGTAACTTTCTAAAAAAATAACGAATTTTTAGTGAACAATGAAAACAATAAAAGAAACACCACAGAAAGAGTTTGAAGAAATAGGATTTTTCTGTAAAACTCGCAAAAAGAAGCGGAGGGGTTGGCTTAGATATGAAAAGCAACCTTTCTCAGGGAGATATAGATCTCTTAACTGACATACTTGTTCATACCAAAATAGAAGCTCTTGCAGAGGATAATAGGAATGGTAGTGATACAATAGATACCTATATGGAAATGTTAACCTTTGTCGTACAAATGTATAGAGAAAAAAATTGGAACTCACCCTTAAAAATATTAGAAGAATATCATGAAGACAAAAAAAGAACTAAACTAAAGCAATTTCTTGAAAAGAATGGGGAATTTATACTATATATAGTGTTTCTACTACTATTAGGATTTTTCTCTATGGGTACTTATTAGACCGCTTTTACTCCTTAGAATATCTTCGGGAACACTTTATATTCTATCAGGAGATGAAAGTATTGGTAAAGTATTTTTTTAGTACTGACTTTAATATTCCTTTTCTTTTCTGCAATATTTGGACTATTACTCAACAAAGTAAGGGTGTTATTGGGAATACTAACCAAGAGAAAAAGGAATTTAAGGAATTACAAGAACGTAATAAAAAAATTAGAAGAAATACTTGATAGTAAAAAAATAAATGCTTATTTTTTTGCAGAAGAAAAACGATTAATTAATCTTTTAAATTTTTTTGAATTATGATAAAGAAAAATTTTTATTACTTGTGAGTTACAGCCTTGAGTGTTGTGGCCTGCTCAAAAGATGACAACAAAACTCTTGATAATAAGGGGGAATGATGGGGATAATATTACTAATCAGGTGCCTCTTGAAAGTAAATTAGTAGGAACATGGGTTGGTACATATGAAATTGTTGCAGAAAAAAACAAGAGAACCAAGCTAGACTTATCGAACTACTTAAAGAAAATGATGAGAAATTAAATTTCATCAATTATAATAATGATTATACAAAAGCACGTGTAAAGTTTGAATGCTTGAGTGAAATTCTTCACACATATCATGTTACATTTTATCATTCTAATGGCTCTATTCATAAATAGGTTTGATTATAAGATAGAAGATAACAAGATAGTAGATGTGGAAAAAAATGTACCATATGCTTCCTACACTCTTGAAGGAGATAAGTTAACAGGCGAAGTAATTGATTACAGATATGATGATATGGTAGATGTAGATGCCATGACAAAAGAGAGTGTAGATACAGGAAATTTCAATTTGAGGGAACTTAAGAAGAAGTATACCTACAAATATAAACGAAAGTTCACCCTTACAAAACAACAATAATAAAAAAATACCCCGATAGGCTCTTGCTTATCGGGGTTATTCTTATCTCTTAAAGGCTTTTATAAGTGCTCTCTTGAGGTTTTTTTCTTCTGCAACCTTTGCTATTTCCTTGTCAGGAATGAGTTTATAAAAGGTTTTTATTCTCTTGGGCACGTTCCTGTACAAAAATCAGTCTGTGGGCGACTGAGTCTTTCGGCCTTTTCGGCTTTGTACTGTGCTATGAGGTTATTTTTCTAAAATAGGCAGTTCCTCTTTGATACGTTTGTCTAAGTCCTCTATAATGGCTTGGGTACTCTCTTGTTGGATTTTTAAAATCTTCCACATTGATGCCTTTCTTCATCAGCTTTTCGGTTACCATATTAAGATTCCTCTGTGCCATATCCACTTGCACTTTTTTTGTCGGGCAATCTGTCTACCCAGTAGCCGCCATTTTCCTCTTGGGCATACTTTTGCATCTCCTCATAAGATTTTTTTGACATATAGATATTCCCCAAGAGCTTTGTTATAGTCCTCATACTTTCTTGAGATAAAGCCCAAGTCCGCAGCATGTTTTGTCTTTTTCATTCTCAAGCCTTTTTTTCAGGAGTTCCACTTCTATTCTGGCACGTGTATCAGGATTGGTAATAATAGCTGTTTTCAATTCTTGTGTATCGACATCAGAGACATCTACAACGCTTGCTCCTTTCTTGATAGCCTCCATATAGCGAGCTTGCTTAGCTTGTAGCTTTTTGGAGCATAAATACATCTATGCTGTCATTGGTAAGCATATAGTTCACGTACATTTTTCCCACTTATTACCTTGGCGCCACATCCTCCCTTCTGTCTGTCGGAGAGGTAAAGTTATAAGGGAGGGTAAGTAGGTACATATCCGAGGTATTTTCTTGTAAGTTCATACCCTCTTGGATAGCTTCCGATCCTATAACTACTTTTATCTTACCCTCGTTAAATTTCTCTTGTATATCTAAGCGTTGCGCCTTGCTGGTAGCTCCTGTAATGATACCTACTTCATAGTCTTTGTAACCTACTTCTTTTATTAGGTACTCTTTGAGCTGAGGAAACTCTGAAACACCTAACTCAGAATATATAATTTGTCCAGCTTCGGGCTTATCTGCTTTGTTTTGACGGATTAAGTCCATAGTAGTTTTGAGTTTGGGAGAATTTTCGACAAACTCTTTAGTGGTTGGTTTATCTCCGTCATATCCTTCGTACAAATAAGGAGAAATGGCTATCTTACGAGCATTGAGGATATGGGTCAAAAATAGCACCATCTTTACTTTCATCTAAAAGAGAGTTAAAGCTTTATCATACATCTGCTCTGTTAGTGAATTTTGCTCTATCTTATATTCTTTATTGATACGATTAGGGCGTTTTTAGTTGTGGATTATCTTCCTCTCCTTTGATATCAATAAATTCAGATAATAATTGTTGAAAAAGGGCGTTATTTTTTTGAATCTACGTACATTGGTTTTTAAACTTCACATCTCCCTTGGCGTCAATCTCCATATCATTGTCCGCCTCCATAAAGGTCTCAAAGAAATTATTTACATTAAAATAGCCAGACTTTTCCAAGCGATCATTGGCAATAAGAGATAAAAATAGAATAGTATTCCAAGGGTTTATTAGTGAATGGAGTTGCAGAAAGTAAAAGTAACATTACGCCCATCGTAATTTTCTTTGTATATACTGAGAAGCTACCCAAGTGTTGAGTCCCAATTTAGAGGGGCGTTGGTTCTGACTGCGGAAATCAGAGGCAAAACGCTTGTCCTCGATACGTACCTTATCTACGATATGGTTGGCGTTGTGTACTTCATCAAAAGTAAGGTGGTCAAAACCAAAAATCTTCCCAGTCGTATACCTTGCCTCGTTTCATTATGCCTTGCATTTTTCTTTTCTTTTGCAATAGCTATTTCTATCTCACGCATCGTTTCATCGGAAACACCTCCCGTAATAGGATTTTCTAAGCTATCAACATCTTTTTTGTTGATATAAGAGAATTTTTCAGCCAATCGTTGGGTAATTTCATCACCAAAACCAATATTCTGGAAACCCTCGTAAGTTACTAAGGTTATTTCGCCGTCCTTATTTTTCAAAGTGGGATAGGTCATAATCTTTACCAAGGTTACCCAATACATTTACCTTGGCATGGGGAATTGTCTCATAGATTGTATCAACCCATTGCTTAAGAATATTGTCATTAGGCACTACAATTAAGGGGCGTTTAGCATTACCTCGTTCCATGGCTTCATGCATGGCAAGTATTCCTGAGAGGGTCTTGCCAAATCCCACTTCATGGGCTAATAGTCCTACTCCCTTGGTAGTGAGCCGCCCAATCCCTGCTTTTTTTGTACTTCTGTCAGTTGTAGGGGCTTTCCTTTAAAGTTCTGATTTATCTTGGAAAAACAAAGGAAACTGTGAATAGTCAGGGATATGGATATTATTATACTTGCGGTTGAACTCATTGACAAAGTCCCTTTTTTTGTTCAGGCGTAAGTTCCTCTTGTAAGAACTTTTTGGAACAACTTATTAGCCACCTCTTTACGTCTTTCTCTCACCAATGCATTACGCTCTTTATCACTTCCTGTTACGGTTTGGTTGTCTACAAATTCTCTCACCTCCCAAGAAGAGGAAGGGCTAAGAGCTTCTCTCGGTAGGCTATCTACGAAGTCTTTGAATTTGTCAGCCAAAGAATAATCTACTGTAATGGTCTCGTGTCGTTTCATATAATGGTTATAGGTTTCCTTCTCTACCTTACCTAACCAAAAATTATGTACAAACTCATGGTTTGGAGCGACAACAATATCTTCTAATTGCTTTTTAGGAGGTAAAACACTTTCCAAGATTGCTTTCTGCTTTTCATACTGAGCCTTTTTATTCTCATCGCCAAATCTATCAGAAAAAAATCTTTCTCTAATTGGTCTAATTTCTCATATATATTTCCTTCTGCATAGTAAAAAGTCATGTATAATTTTATCTTTATAAAAGGTTACCATACTTATTTAAAATAGCTTCATCATTTGAAAAGTAGTTCTCCATCGTAATTAGTAGCAGAAAAAGCCTTTATTTGTTCTTCTGTAAGATTAGAACTATTTTTGTAGACTTGTATTTACTACCATATCATCTTTAGAAAATTGATATTTAAGTACTTTCTTGCTAATGTTAGGCGTATATTGTAGGGTGTATTCTGATTTTTTTCACTACTTTTTTTACTTTTTCTATTATTAGTATTCTTACCATTATGTACATTGATGATATTTTCTGCTTTCTTTACTAAATCTTCTTTATATTCCTGAGAGAACTTTTTCAGGCTCTTTTTCAATTTCAATAAGTAAGATATTATAATTTTTCAATCTCTTGCATTACAGCAAGTGATTTGAACTTTATCTTTTCTAAGCTATCTAATGCTTTGTTTAGCTTTTCTTGAACCTCAGCAATTGGGATTTCAACCTTATCAGAACTATCATGAGAGATAGGTGTTTTTTCTTCTGCATTCTTCTTTTTGCTCCTGTTCTTGTTCTTGCAGAAGGTCAAAGATACTCAATTGTTTAACCTCTTGAGTTTGTGCTATGGGTTTGATAGGTTTGACAACTTCAACTGCTTTTATTTGGCTTTACTTCTGCTAATCGAGTAAGAGCATCTTCCAAGTTTCCTTTTATATATTCTTCTTCACGGCCAAAGCGGTTTTTCTTCATAATCGTATCACCTAATACCTTATTAGGATGTTCCTTGAAAAACTGAGTAATATCTTTTGGCTTGTGCTTGGCTGTTTTTTTCCTAAGTATGACAATATCAGTGCCTACACCAGTAGCCTTAAAAGGCACCATTGGGTAATCGGTAAGCGTCAATGAGTTCTCCATTAGATAGACTTTTCTGTCTATCAAGCCAGGAGGAGGGGAGTACCATGGCCAAGGTGCCTCCCTCGTTCATCACATCAAGGGAGCGCTTAACAAAATAATCTTCATAGCGAGATAATTTAGTTTCCTCTCCTAAGCCCAAATATAATCCTCGGTGTGTACCATAAGGAGGGTTACCGATAACCAAGTCATAAGAGGGGTAAAGGCCTTCTTGGTGCCGTTATCGGTAACAAATTCGGTTTCAAAAAGAACGTAAATTGATTTGGGTGTCAGGATGTAGGATTTTAGCAATCTTGGCAGTAGTTTCATTGATTTCAAAGGCTGTTATGTGAGTATTTATTCCCATATCGGTAGCTGCATGTAAGAAATTTCCAGTACCTACACTAGGTTCTAAGACTTTGATATCTTGCTTACCTTGGAAATTATCTTTGATAAGATTGCGAACGGCATTCACGAGCTTTTTCATCGGTGTAGTATTCATCTAGCACTCCTCGTCCGTCCTTGGTAATACCTCCACTTTTGTAGTGATTGACTATATCTTTGATACTATCGGTAATAGTGGCACCTTCTTTTGAGTTGGATAGTGTTGTCTTTATCTCACAAAAGTCAGCAAATCTACCAAATCTTTTATTTGTTCATTGCTGACTTTATTACCTTTAGCAAGTTTAGAAAGATGTGCTACTTTTGTTTATGAGGGTAACCCGTTCAAATCCAGTAATAGCTGTCTTGCTATCTCTTTCACTTCGGGGTCTGTCTCCGTTAGGAATATCTTGTCGAGAGCTGTCTCGTTCCCCTGTTTGTGTAGACTGAATATTTCCTTCATCTTTCTGCCCCTCTGCTGTTGTTTGAGAGCTTCCTGTATCACTTCCTCCGGTATTTCGGGTTCGGCTGACATTAGGGTTTTCCCTGTGCCTCCAACTCCTGATAGAACTTCCTGTTGTTCTCCACTGTTTGTTTCCACTTGGGATCCTCCTGTTCTTCCTCCCAAATCGCTCCGCTCTGAGCTGCTAAGTCCATTTCCAGCATGGTTGCTGCCCACTGCTTGTCTTCCTGGGTTATCTCCTTCTTGCTGGGATTGGCTGCCTTGGAGAGGCTCTCTATGGTTTTGGATCAAGTGATTTTTCCTCCCACTGGCTCAAGTGAGGATACTCAGTTGGGTTCAATTGTAACTGTTTCATTTTCTGATAGTTGATTTTTTGTTTTCTTCTGCTAAAGTACGACTTTTTCTTGAACCTGCAAGCTATTTTTTTAATTTTTATTAATTAAATAATCATTCAAGTCGTTATTTCCTGTCTCGGATATATTGTATCTATGTCGTTGGTCTGTACTATTAGGTAAGCTGTTGAGTATCTTATCAGTAGCATCATTACCTGCTTTGTCTCCGTCTAAAAACTAAGTGTATTTTTTTCCTTCATATGTTCTGAATTGGTCTATAAAAGTACCTGTATTGGTAGTGGAATTAAGTACCACAAGTGTACGTGTATTGGGTTTGTTAGTATCTCGGCATAGTCTTAGATAAGAGAGCATATCGGTCATTCCTTCAAAGACTACCATTTCTTTTGCTGCTACCAGGAATTACGGACATATCACTTCTACCTACTTTGGCTTTGTCATAGGGTTTGTCCAAGAGACTTTTAACATCATATCCTCCTGATTGATTTTTCAGTCCGATACCAAAGAAACTCTTACCAGAGGTACGATTGCGGTAATGTACTTGTTGGGTGTATGTCTGTAAAATATCCTTGGGAATACCTCTACCCTCAAAATAAGCAATAAGTTTGTCATTATTAGGCGTAATGGCCATAGTAAATACATTGCGAGGTTCGGCTATAGTAGGCTCTGAGGTAGGTTGGGGAGTTTGTTTTTTTCTGCACCTATATCATTATTTACAATATGAGTATTAGAAAAAAATCACGGAGAAACTCTATGGCCTCTCTCCAATTCTTATTTTTCCATTTCCATAACGGCTTTAATGATTTTTTTCCGCCTTGACCTGCTTTTAAAATCATAATATTGATCATCTGTAACAGAGAATTTATTATTGTCTGTAAGGAAATATTCATCCTTTCCTCGCTTTCTGTCATAACGGACAATTCCTCTACGGTCAAGATCGTGGAAATAATCTATTAGAGAAACACTATTACATATTTCTTCTATTTCTTCAGGGGCTAAAAAGTGGCATATTATTTTTCTTTTTGGCAAATTCGTTAAACTCAAATATATTCTTGGCTTCACTATCCCAATTGGGTCGGGAGAATAGCTGTGTAGAAACAAATCTATCGTTTTTCTTATCATAGAAATCAATCCGCTCTATTCTTCCTCCGTATATTTTCCCCCTCCTTTTTATAGAAAGAATAAGGTAATAGGGTATCTGTTGGGTATATAAAAAAAGTAGAAAGCTGCTCAGGGGTATTAATGTAAAAGCGTTTATATGTTTTTCTTGAAGAGAATAGTATCTTTCATATCCTTTCGCTTGTCAAAAATACTCCAATGGCTGCTGGGAAAATACCGCTCCACTCTCTTTCCTCTGTACTTGGATAGCGGGAGTTTTCTTGAGCATGGAGAAAAAGAAATTGCTTTGGATCAGTATCTGAAATGTCATAAGCGAGGGTATCACTTATGATAAATAGCTTGTCTATAAATTCAGGATAATCAATGTCAGGCACAATCTCAATGAGAGTGTCTCTTTTGTAATTGAGCTTTGATACAATGATACTTTTCCTATCGTCTAAATCTTTGGAGGCATTGAAATAGATGTTGGTGATGATATCTATTCCTCCTTGTTCGGGTTTTATCTTATGACTGCTCTGCTTTCCACAAGAGAAACAGCAAATTGCAGAAAAAAAGGAAAAGGATATTTTTTTCATAGGACTTTAGTTTTAAGGCAAGAGAGGGTTAGGGTGTAAGAACCCTGTTAGTGCAAGCACTAACAGAGTAATACACCTTAAAAAAACGAATAAAAAAACTTTGGATAATGTAAAATATAAGAGTATAAGAGAGGAAGATTAATGACCTCGAGAGATATGTTGTTCTTTTACGATCTCATTTTTTTCTGATTGTTTTTCTAATTCGGGCTTTTTGCAGAGGTTTGTTGGTGTTGAGCCGATTCATAGCACTATCATACAGATTGAGTTGCTTTATATTGAGGATTTAGCATAGCAAAACCTTTGATTTCCTTTTTGTCATGAACAAAACTAACCTCTGTAATATTTCCTTTCTCTAAGTGCTTCTTAGTGCGTTCTCGCTGAGTATCATCGGCAAAGACCAAATTAGATTTTTTTCATGATATCATCTACGTCTACTCCATATCCCTTGTTGTACCACTCGTACTTGTAGTTACCATATTCGGTTTTTTTCGTCTTTCAGCTTGAGTTTGATAAAGCTCTCAGTTCGTGAAAGTTCTCCCGTTTCCTTTATCTACCCTATCATGCTCAATCTTAACGGCACGACCCTCTAGAAGATTGATAGCCTCTTTAGCAGTGATATTATTTTCTTTCTGCACCTTGAAACTTTGGGAACGACTCCTCACCATTTTTCATATTAAGGTTCGCTGTGTAAGAATTGAGGAATACCCCTCCCTGTTCTCCTTTACCTATATGGAGGTCAAAGGAAATGGTATTACCTTTCATCAACTTATCGGGATTATTGTATTCTACCTTCACATCTACATTTTTGTCAGGAGAAAGAATAGCATTCTCCAAATCCTCATGTAGCTTTTTCACTCTCTCCCATACCAAGGTATTTTACTTGGTTTTTGAGGAAATTTAGTTGGGTAAATTGCTTTTTCGGAGAGTTCTTGTTTAGGATTAAATTCTATTGTTTGTTGTTGATTATTAAGGAGTTCAAAATTTTTTTGTCCTATTTGACAAAGTTGAAATTCTAAAAATTTTTCTTCAACATCAGTCTCTAATTTTTTTAGAGATATCCTCTACAGACACATCACTTTCCTTAGATAAGTTCTCAATTTTTTTCTATTGACTTCTTCTTCTAACTCAAACTGATTAACTTCAGGATAAAAATCATAATCAATAAAAATGCTTTATTTCTGTCATTTCTTTTTACGATTGCATTATATTGATTATTTATATTCTCTATATTTTTTTGGTTCTGTTATTTCTTCCTGTTTTGGTTTTTCAATAGTAGTTTGTAAGTTAGAGTTCTCTTGATTGATGTTTTGGTCTTGTTTTTCTCAATATTATTAAGAATACCTACAATGTTTGCTACATACACTTTATTTTTCATCCTTACTCTGTGTGTATGTATTGTCATTTACCATTTTTTCAACAGCTTTAACAACCTCTTCGGGGTAGTTCTGTTTTAAATCCTTGTATGCCCTTATCTTGTCATACTCGCTATTTCCCCAATCGGCATTATAATTATCGAATTCTTGAGCTTCAGATAGTGCGTATGCTTTAGCCAAAGGATATTGTTCTTTGGGCATTTGTTTGAAAGTTTCTTCAATTTTTTTGTTCTACTGATGTTTCCATTTTTTTAAAAAAATTAGGGTTAATTATCGTCTAAAACCTCTTCTTCGTTGTTGTTCTTCCTCTTGTGCTTGCTCCTCTCTGTGGCGATTAGCATCTTGATAGAGGTCGTCATCATTGACATCCAAGCGGAGTTTGGTCTGTTGTTGCTTTTTGAGATTGGCTTTTCATTAGAGTAGCATCATCTATAGTATTAATGGTTTTTAGAGACGATGTTGAGGTTGTTGGTGATTTCCTTGCCAATCTCTGGAAATTTGTCTATTTTTGTCCTGCAAGAAGCCTTTGAGTTTCAATAGCTCATTCTTAAAGCGATTACTCTCTTGAATATCTTTTTTTCTGCAACAATGAGGGCAATTTTTCTCAGTGTCTTTAAGCAAATCAAGCTCGGTTACCTGTTGTGTTTTTATGGTCATAGATAAAGGCTTTTTTCTCAAGATCTAAGGCTTTGCTATCGGTTAGCTCAGTTAGCTGACTATAGACAATTTCCTTTTTCACTCTGTCGCATAATCTCGTCAAGGCTCTTGTCTCGCTGGAAAATATTGACATTTAACCGTGTATTGTTGTCTGTTAGCAGGAATATCAAGCGGTCTTTTTCCATTATCTGCCACAAGAGCATGTCCATTGAGAAAGTTCTCAATATCTTTCTGAGATAATTTCTTAGAGAAAGTATTATCTTCACTTAGAATTCCGTATTCTTTTTAGGTCGTTGGTTGGTAGGTTTGTATCCATATCTATTATTTTTTTGTTGTTTTTTAAATTCAAAAATTTACTTTACCTTGTTTGTCAAGTACCAAATAAGCCCTCAAAGTCATTTCCAGTTTTACCTTTTGAACTCTTTGATAAGCCCCTGTTTTACCTTTCTGCAACAAATCCTCTACATTCTTAGCTGTAAGTTTCTTATGAGCAATTTCTTTCCAAATACTATATTTACAGCCATTCTTATACTCGGTACAACCATAGCTTTTTGTCATATTCTACAATCTGTCCTTTTTTTGCACACAGGACAAGTACCTAAGCCTTTGCGAGTAGAGGCTGTAATAGAGGATTGCAGAGAAAAAAATCTGTGCCACGGTACTCTTTACATAGTCCGTAAGATGATTGTAATACTCGGTTACAGATACTTTCCCCTCGGCTACTTGCTTGAGTTGGTATTCCAGGCGTGCCGTCTGAGCGACATTGACTACTTCAAGGTCTTTGATAGCGTTGTAAAACTGTAGTCCCAGTTCGGTTGGAATGTACTTGTTCTTCTCAAAGGCAATATACTTGCAGTATTGACCAATGTTTCAATAATCCCAGGGCGTGTACCCTTGGTGCCTATCTCAAGCCCTTTGAGGTCAAACTCTCCTTGCAAAGCGGCATATACTTCAGGGCTTTGCTCTTGTAGGAATTTACCCAAATTACAAAGGTCTGCAGTCAATGTAGCAGGAGTGTAGATAGCGGGTGGTTTGCTCTCTATTTCCTTGACAGCTTTTTTGTCGATAGCTACCTTATCACCTTGTACATAGGGGAGTTGCAAGGTTAATGTTTCTTCTTCCTCGTCTTCTTCCTCTGTAGTAGTTTTTCGCCTTAGGAGTATATTTTTTTCCAACCTACTTGTATTAGAGAACTTGTATGGGTTTTGAAAGGGATACTTTGATTTTTCGAACTCATATACCCCTTTTTTTCGTATATAGCAACCTCTGAGAAACTCTCTAAGCAACGATATAGTATAAGTTCATAGATACGCCTATCTTGCTCGGAGAGACTATCAATCCCCGCAGTCTGCCCAGTAGGCACCAAGGCGTCGTGAGAGCCTGTAATTTTTGAACCATCTACAGAGGCAGGGGGTTGGCTCGGAAAAATGAAATCATTGATATTAAGGCACAATGATACCAATGGCTGTAAAGAATGTTTGAGTTTGCCATACCCCTCCTCTGTGATATAAGGATCCTCTGTACGAGGGTACGAGGTGAGTTTCTTTTCATAGAGACTTTGTGCGGAGGCTAAGACCTCTGAGGCTGTGTACTTATAAAGTTTGTTGGCTACAATGGTAAGGCTATCCAAGGTGTGTAATAGAGGTGGGTTCTTACGCTCTGTTTTCTTCTGAAAGGACACAAAATTATGAGAGGTAGCAAGGCTCTGCAGGAACTGTTCTGCTTGGGCTTTGCTTTCATAAATAGGACTCTCCGCAGTATAAGCAGTTCCATTATAAAAGTGGTTGGTAATGAGCTTATAGGTATAGCTTTTTTTGATGACTTTTTGTTCTTCAGGTAACGTTCTGCCACAATCTTCAGAATAGCTGTTTGCACACGCCCTATAGATAGGAGCTTTCCTCCTCCGAGCTGTAAGGTAGCCGCTTGGGTCGCATTAGCCCCAATAAGCCAATCAGTAATAGCACGCGCATAGGCACTTTGGGAGAGGTTCTCTAAGAAATCATCGCCTTGGCTATATTTAGGATGAGCAAAAAGCATTTCGTATTTCACTATCGTCCAAGGCAGATAGCCATACCCGCTTGTAAAGCAGCTTACACTTGAAATAGTTATAGATATAGCGGAATATCAGTTCTCCCTCTCGGTCGGAGTCTGTAGCTACATAGATCATTCCTATATCAGGATTTTTTTAAAGAGGGTGGCGAGCTTCTTTAAGTGAGCTTGTCTGCCTTCATCATTGCGCTTGGGTTCATATACATAGTCTCCTAGTGCTGGTAGTAGCGGTAAATAGGATTTGTCCCAGTTTCCTGCTTGGCGATAGGCTGTATCTTCTGCTAATTCTATTAAGTGTCCCGGGGCAGAGGAGGCTATATATTGGTCACTTTCGTAAAAGTCTCCCTTTTGGGCAAATCCTCCCAGTGCTTTGACGTATTCACGGAGTTGAGAGGGTTTTTCAGCTAAGATGAGTGTTTTTAGTCATGGTGGTTATTTTATAAGGTAGTTATCAGATTTTTTTGAGACCTTGGATAAATAGCATTAAATTCATTGTCATCTAATTTTTCTTTTTCTTTGAGAGAAAAAGAGTAGATCACGAAGTCGCAATATCTCTAATGAAAGTTTAGTATTTTTCTTTCATTAAAAAGCATATAGTTTTTCATGTGAATTTTTTTCATCATATCTCCCATAGCGTTAATAATCTCTTTTTTTCTTCTTTGTTTGGTAAATCTTTTAGTTTATAAAGGTGATTACACCTACAATAGATAGTAGGATAATGGCATTTGTTTCGTTCATAGTTTGTTATTTATAGTGATTAAATCATTTAGAAAATCCACTGGGTTAATGTGCTTATCATTCTCTTTGACAGAGAAGTGTAAGTGTGGAGCAGTGGAGCGACCTGTATTACCACTGCGGGCAATCACATACCCTGCTTTGACTGGTTCACCTTGCCTATAATAGACCTCTGAGAGGTGGCAATAGGTGGTTTCAAAGGCGTTGTTGTGTCTTACCTTTATGAAAAGTCCTCCACCTCCATTGTAGTCCCAACCCACATTACTGATAACCCCATCTAAAACGGAATAAACGTACTGATTATTAGCTCTTAGGTCTATTCCATTGTGGTATTTGTTTTCCTTTAGAATAGGATGAAAGCGCTCTCCAAAGGAAGAGGTAATGGTAAGGTCTCCACTTAGAGGCATAGCTATCTTAGGCGTTTTTAGGTGTTGGCTGACTGGGTTCAGCTTCTTTCTTTGGGCTGACACTGCTAAGAATAGATTTCTTAACCAAAGCAAGAACGATAGAGTCTTCTATTTTCTTGATAGAAAGTTGTTTGTCCTTCTGCTCAATGGCTTTCTTGAGAGAATCAACCTCTTTGCGAAGAGTTGCCTTTTTCACTCTTGAACAGCTTGTGCCACAGCCCCGACTGCATCTGCAACTACATCCGTATTTTCCACGATAGTATATCGTTCGTACTTTTTTTCTTTTCAGGTTGCACCTGTGGGCTTAGTGTATTGAATTGGTCTGAGCATTGGGGGTGCAGAAAGAAAAAGATAAGCCCCCATAAGTATTTTTTTCTGTTGCATAATGTGTGTTTTTAGGCAATATTTTTCGATACTTTCTCTTACATCTTGTATAATCATTTCTACTTCTTTATTGATACGGCGGAAATTGGTCATCAGGATATCATTTTTTACGGTCATTTCCAGCCTCGTCCTTAAAGGAATAGTATATAGGCATTTTAGGATAATTTGCCTCTTCTATTTTTAATAGCATTCATATCAAGATTGATTTTTTTCCAGAGATAGCCGGGGGTCTTAAATTCTTCTGTTGCATTGTCCTCTCCTTGGACCACCATACCAACCATTTCCCCTGTGCGAAGACCTGCTATTTTTGCCCGCAGGAATCATTACGTCCATTTTTTTCGCTAATGGTCATATTGGTTCCTTGGTTAGAGATAGATTCAGAATAACTTTTCTGTTTTATTTTACCAAACATCTTTTCAAGCCAATCCAAGGTATCTTTGTGTCGAGCGGCTCCTGATAGAATATTACCCATGATAGAAGATATAGTATCTGCAACTTCTCTTTTATAGAATTGTTTGAGCTGTGTAAGCTCTTGCAGACCTAACAATACTGCAACTTTATTACTACGAGCAGTAGCTACGAGGTTATCTATTTTATGTATATAGATAGTAGGGAACTCGTCAGCTATAATCCCTGCATACATATTACCTTTATCATTAATTTGGCTTATTGTCCTATTGAGTACAGCAGAATAGAGTGCCGAGTTGATGTCTTGTGTCTGAGGGTTAGAGGCCAATATTAAAATAGAAGGATCTGCTTTATCCGATATCTTCAGTTGCACCTCGTCTCCACTGAATACCCAAAAACTTTCTTTGGTTGCCAGACGTGATAGGAATATCTTTACGGTACCAACCTGTCCTTCCAATTGGTCAAAGGCCTTGTTTTCATAAGCTGACCGAAAAGGTGACATAAGGGATACTAGCTCCTCATTGGTAAATAGGGTGTCAAATATTTCTTGGTAACTTCTGTTCATAAAGGCAAGTATATGTGGTAGGTCAGAATATTTACCATTTTGATAGGTGCCAAAGAAAAAAATATAGATGAGGCAAGGAAATTGACTGCGGACTGTGTAAAGAACGCCTCAGAACCACCTCCGCCAGAGCCACCTCCTTTTTGCAAAGCTGTAACCATGGATTCAGCCATTTCCTGTGCTTGAGCAAGGGTATTTATATACTCTTTCTTGAAAGGATTGACCCTGCGGGAATATTCCACCTTGTCCAAATTCACTACATGGAATTTATGTTTGTAATTAGGGTCTGTCTTCCGCTTTTTGTAAATAGTGATAATAAGCGATCTCGGCTAGGGCTGGGAAATTTAAAATCATAGATACATAGGCAAAAATCCTTTGCTTACCATTTGACGAATGGCAGGGTTGATAATCCCGAAAGATTTACCAGACCCAGGGACACCAATAACCATCGATCCCCTAAATGGGTCTATATTCATCCAGCCTTGATGTGTTTTTTTCTTATAGCGGAATTTGTAGGAATATTGACAGAACTATCAGTTACTTTCAGTTCTGTATTTTTGGTCAAAACTTTCCTCTTCCGTGTTCCAACGATCTATACCCATTTTTGTTTGTACCATTTTTGAGATACTATCGGCTCCTTTTTTTGTGTAATGAGAGCGCCTGCAAAAGATAGTAAGGCATATCCTATTTGATAAGCATTGACAAAAAGGAAGTACATAAGGTAGGTGGATATTCTCAGCCCCAGTAACTAAGACCAATGATCCTATAATCATAAGTAGTCCTATAACCATGGGTAGAATAATTTCCTTTGTAACATTCAAATCCTGTTTTTTTCTTCGCTCTCGTTCCAATTGCAAACCAAGGTTATAAGTAAAAGGGTGGCAAACTTAGCATTGATAGGAGGATAAAATACTCCCATTTTCCCGAAACTCTGTAAAATATTAGATGCTATGGGTATCTCTGCATTCTGAAAGAATAGTATCAAACAATCCAAGGAAACGACCCCATAGACCATTTTTTTGGAAGAAATCATAGATTTTAATCTGATTTTGTTGCTCTTGCATGCTCATAAATATTCATTTTTATAAAATGATAGTATTGTACTCAATAAAGCCATTATCTTTTTAATCTCAACTCTATGTCTCTCTTCTCTAATTACACTCGATAATAAAGAATAACTTTCATTAGTCCCTTGTTCAATTGCTTCTAATCTGATAATATTATCTTTTTCGTATAGTTTTTAGAGATATTTCAGCTATTAAATTTTCATTCGTCATAATATATTGGTTCTATTTCTTCATCAGTGTTATATTCTACTAATTGTATTATTGTTGCTAATTTACTTAACAGAGGTAAGGAGGCTTTCAAAAAAATCACTTCGTTATAAATAAAACCACTCACTATGTTAAGTAAATCCTTTGGAGTTGTGCTATCATAGGTTTTTTTATAAGAATTCTATTATTCTTTTTAATCAACTCTATTGTGATTTTTTTGCTTTTCTCATTTCATTTTATTTATGATTAGAAAGTGTCAGCTTGTAGCACATCAGAGTAATTGATTTTCATATCAATCACACGCCCTGAAATCTGCTCTTCAATAAGGCGTATTTTGAGTATCTTACTATTGGGAAATGTAAATTTCTCAAAGACAAATATATTTCGGTAAGATTTTTCTTACTTTCGTTTGATCATTTAGAGAGAATAGGGGGTTAAGTAAGATACTTTGGTTATTGGTAGCCTTGTAAATCTTCTTATCTTCAATGCTAAATTTCATTCCTTCTATGTTGCATGATAAGTTGGTATTATTTTCTATGGATATATCCAAGAAAAATGTAGTCATCTATCACATATACATTATTGAGTTGCATTGTTAGCTTTAGGTCTTTCTTCTTTCGGATAGGTTTTTTTGTTGACTTTTTTTATCCATAATCTGCAAGGCAAACTTTTTTTAAGCTCATAGTTAGAGTATTTGAATTTAGGATACTCTAAGGGTTGCATATCCTCAGCCTTGATATGAATATTGGAAGCTAGCCAAGTCCTATTTTCTTCCCTATAGATAGCTCGGTATTGAGCTAAGAAAGATTGACCAACAATCGTAATAACACCGATGTCCTGTCCTGTTACGAACTTTGGTTTTTGGGTAGCATTGTCCTCACTATTGCTGTCCTCTACTTGCACCTTGATACGAGCAATGTTGTCCGCAGGAAGGTCTCCCACTAAATCATTAGTGGAGAGATCTCACAAATTGGATAGGTTCGGGCGCGATGATATGGATATTGACATCTCTCCCCATGAATATAATAGGTAGCTTAGCTACTTCTATTTTTATCTTCTAATGTTTGCGCCTGTGTATTTTTTTGGGTTGCAGAAAGCAAAAAGAGTGCAAAGGCAATGATTGCGATTTTTTGTGATATTATTTTTTTCATTTTCATCTTTTTTTCTTTAGGTCTTTTTCGTCAATTAAATAGATATATGAATTATACTTAAGTGTTACTTTGTTCTTCCGAATGATAGCGGTTACAGCTTGTGAGGCTGACTGAAATAGGTTACCTGCTAAGCTGGTAAAGAAGCCTTGACCACTCTCTACATTAACTCCTTGTATAGAGTTAGCTCCTAACTCTCGTGTCATCTCACGAAAAGCACTAGAGGGTACATAGAGGCCTTTCATTCCGTCCATATCATATATGGATAGGTTGATAGGGTAAATATCATTATCTACCATAACTGAAACAATATTGAGAAAAAAACACGTTGTTGCGAGAAACCTGATATTTCAGCATATAGGAAAGTACCTTTTTTACTTGTACTTTCTTTTTGCCAATAAAGATATCCTCTAAGAGTCTCAAGCGTATGCGAGAACCTAAATATCCCTTGATATTCTCATCAATAACAGACTTGATAGTGAAGTTCTCTTTTTGCTTAGAAATATGATTGAAGGCTCCCAAATTCCTTGTCTTACTCACTTGCATAGTACTATTTAGGAACTCATCCATTTTTGTCCTTGTTCGCTTTCATTCGCCCTTGTGCTTCCATTTGTCGCTTATAGGCGGGGTCTTTGGATTTTTTTCCAAGGAATCTAAAAAGAGCATTTGTTCTCTAAGGCCTTTTACAGGGTCGTATTCCTTTTCTTCTTGCTTGGTCTCTTCGGATTTATTACCTTCATTGAGCATTCTCATCATCTCCATGGAACGATTAAAGTCCTCGTCATCTTGTTGTTTCTGAGCATCAGCATTAGGAGTGTAATAAGACTCTCTGACCTTGGCAGATTGTTTTTTTGGTTAAATCCATTTTTTTGTACATACTCTATAGAGTCCAAGTACCGCTTCTGTTGCTCATTCAGGTTGTCAGTATAGGCAAATAAGCTATCGTTTTCTTTGTCAAAGCCTTGTATCATCGTTCGTCCGTCTTTATTCTCATCGTTGAATAGATTGTCATAGGCCTTGTTTTTTTGGAAAGAATAGGAGCGTCTACTTTTCTCAAGGAAGTACTTATTTCTTGTTGTGCTTGTTTTTGTTTTATCATCACCATTGATTAGGTCAATAAATTGATAACCAATGAATAGAAGGACAGGAAGCACAATAAGAGGAATAATATACTTAGGTTGCTTAAAAATTAATTTTTCTTTATTTTTTTCCATTTTTCAACGTTTGATATTGTTCGTATAAGTATTCAATTCTGAGGCTATCAGCGGGGGTGAAAGCTGTCCCTTGTTTGTGCTTTGACTTGAACTCAGCTAGTTCTTGTGCTATAGTTTCCATTTCTTTTTAATCTATTCTCATATTCAGAGGCAACCACATCTGTACCTTGATAGAGAGGGTACTATAAATTTGGGTTTCGAGTTTCTGTTTTTATAAACATAGATGTCAAAGATTGTATTGGCTACGAAGGAAACAACTAGTAGTATCATAGCATAGAAGTAGAACTTTTTTTGGGTTACTTGTTATCCACTTTTTGATATTAGCAAAGAATTTCATGATTAATAGTTTTTTTGTTTGACTGATATTTCAGTATTATCTAATATATTCCAGTTTTCAAGTAGTACTCCGTGGGCATTATTAGGGGTACGAGCAATGTCCTTGAAGGAACCCTGAGTGATAAGTCTACGGGTAATAAGACTTGACCTACGATTTATCATTTGGGTACCATAGTAGATAAACTTCTTATCATTAAGATTAATATTGATAGAGTCTGTTCGCACTGATACGGTAGCATTGGAGGAAATGATTTGGTTATAAAATCCTTTCTCCAAAAAGGTTATTCCGTTCTTTCTTTCCTGTGTCATCAATTAGGTATAGCGATTTGTCTATATTTTTCATTGATGTAAGCATCGTCTGGTACAAGGGTAAAGAATAGTTTATGGAAAAGTTCTATCTGCGCCTTATATTCTACAGGGCGATTTAAGAGTTCATCGGTTTGTTTTTACCAGCACAGGTATTCCGTTGTCAATGACATACAGTGATTTACGAGCGTCTCGTACGATTTTTGTAGGAATAGATAAAGCCTACGATTACAATTACCATAGCTAATATTACAGTAGCTATTGATACACTTTTTGTTTATTTTTTTATTCTTTTTTTCAATATTTTTTTGACTATCATGTGTTTATAAATTATTATTTTTTTACCTTTACCAAATACGGCATCACCTGCTATTCTAGTAGCATGAGGATCCATGCTCTTAGCATAGAAATTTTGGAAACCTTGTTTTGCCGCACCATATCCTTTTTCTTGCACCTCCCATTATTCCCTTTGCACCGGAGAAAGTAGTCTTAGCTCCATTCATGGCTGCTTGTTTTTACTTTTTGTCATTACGCCTGCACCTCCTGCTGATACAATGGCGTCTGCTATTGTAGGGGTAATAAGTACTCCTATGGCTGTAACCAAATATCCCACACAAGGGAATACTACAGAGGTTGCCATACCATTGTATGTTGTGTAGGTTAGTAATAATCCTTGATTTATAACGTTTCCATTATTATCTACAATGGCAGAGAGTCTGCTGATATCCATTTCATACCCTGCAATGATTATCTGTTGTCCGATATTGATAATCGTATAGGCAATAAAGGTATAGAGATTGATATTGATGAACTTGGAGATCCAGTTATAAAAAGAACTTTCAAAACCAGGAATAAAAGATATGCCTACTGCAATAGGGCCTAGTACAATAAGAATGTATGACCAGACCTTTTGAATAAAGAAAATAAAATAAACAGCCACACGTAGAATGATGAGACAAATCATTTCTATACAATCACCTAATAGTTTTTTTGCATTTTATAGTTAGCCCTTTCTACAACTTCCTCAATAGGAGCCGTTATCTTATCCCATAAATTACCAAAAGGCTTGGGATATTTCTCCATCGCCAAGAGATGACCAAAAATCCCTTTTGCTTAGCAAGTATAGTAGCATTAAGATTAATGGTAGCCTCTAATACCTGCATTTGTTTGGTATATCTAAATGTTCTTCTTGCATTTGTTTCTCTCTCAATATCTTTGAAGATAGCCTCAGAAGGTTCAGCTAACATCTGTAAGGGAGCTTGTATCATCTTAGTAAATGGTACCCAATTGATAAGGAGGAGACCTACTATAATAGGTTTAATCATAGGTTCTACACTCCATTCGGCAGCGCCACTTTGCATTCTAAATCCTATTACGGCAAGATAGATAAGCATACCCTATAGCGGCTATTGCCTTTCCTACCTTTAATACATCATTAGCTCTCCCATCCATTTGCATATCTATCTTTGTGAATGCTTCCATAAACCAGCTTTCGAAGTCTCCACTTCCTTTCATAAACTGGGCTGTTTTGGCTCCCTGTTCAGTTGTTATATTCTGTGAGGCTTGCCCTCTTAATGATATAGGTAAAAGAAATAGGCCTAAACATAAGATAATTATTAGTTGCCTGATATTCATATAGTTAAAATTTATGTTTGTACTGTTGCATTACTTGTCGAGCGATTTCTAAATCACTCATTAGATTGACTTTATCTATAGCATTTTTTTCTGTTGTTCTAAGAGATCTTTACTGTCTATAGAGTATTTGCTTTCTCTGTTGCAATTAGCTATCTTTACTTGGAGGTCTCTCCAGCCTATGAGTGCTTTATGATAGAGTAGAAAGCGTTTGCCACGAGGCATAGGTAAGGTCATAGCACTTTTTATAGGTGTCTTTGAGAGAATGTAATTTTATACGCAATTCATCAATCTGACCTATACGACCAGCTCTTTTATAGGCTTCTTCATTAGGAAAGCCCCAATCACGCCAAGTCGGGTATTCTGGGAAATTCTTTAATGGGGTTAGCATTCGCTTATAATAAAGCAGATACAATGGATCTGCATTGATAGTGTAGGGAGTCCAATATGCCATATCATCAGAACTTCTACTTTTAAGAGTCTTAATATGTTCTTTTTGTTTCTTTGGCTTGTGCTTCCATACCATGGGTTGCAACTTGTCTTTGAGTTTCCTCTCCGCCTACTCTTAAGGGGCGTATATCGGAACCTTCTTTGTAACGTTTGTTCGCTTTTTGGAGCGAGCATTCCCCATACCAAGGAGTGTCTCCAGCTTAGATTGGGACCTACGCGCGTACCGAAAAATTTTATAATATTCAGCTTCAGGTTTCCAATCATCAGTATCTCCCCATTCTTGAAACACCATGCGTCCCTCTTGTTGTCTTAGACCATCATCCCTAATCACTTTATAGCTTATTTGTGCAGAAAGAGAGGAACAGTATAGTAATATTCCATACAATATTATTTTTTTCATATTAGTAGTATTTTTAGTGTTTTTAATTTTTTTGTATAATATCTTTAGTAAGATCTTTTGTCCATTTCTACCCAAGTGCCCTAATTCAGGTATAGAGTATATATAGGCTCTATTACTGCTAAATTCAAGCATATTATTTATATTGAGTAACTCTATATATATCATTCGTATTTTAAATAGATGATTATCTAAAAGTTCATCTCTATCATAAGGATCCATGAGTAGTTCCTTGTTTTTTTCAACTATTTTTAATCCTTCTCCTAAATCTTCTATCCTTTGAAGAACTTTTATATAGTATTTTTATAACTACATGGATATATTTTATATTTTTTTATTTCCTTTATCTAATAAATTCTGTAATTCTTTTAATATCTTCTTTAAATATTCACTTATATACCTTGCCTTTTTGACCTTGTTTAAATAGGGAATTAACATTGTAAAGTTGCTCATATATAAACTCATGTACGGCTAATACTTTAGTCATATCTTTTTTTAGCATCTTCATACCATTTTTTTCTGTTTTTCAAAATGATTTTTTTGAATACTTCTAAAGCTTGTAAGTCTTACACCATTGTTAGCTGTTACTTGTGCCAATAGTCTGAGGGTTAGTTGTCCAAGTAAAATATTGAGCATGTGTCTTTTGATAGTATAGAAATGCTATTAGGATAAGCATATAGAATATATTTTTTCATAATTATAAGCGTTTGATATTCTTTAGTAAATCCTCTACAAGTTCTTTATTTCGTTGTATATAGTAGTCAAACATGGATTTTTTTAATCCTTGCTTGTTCCTTGGCATCTCGTATGATACATAAGGTTGCATAAGAATTACTATTTAGCCTATCAACCTCTGCCAAAGCGTGGTTTAAGAGTATTTGCCTATCAGCTCGCTCCATCTGGTTCATCGCACCATAGGAAGCAATAATGCCTGTAAGAAATCGGATTACCATTTGCAAATCATCTACAAATTTTTATTTGATTAGGCAGAACCTCCTTAATGGCCTGGGGAGCTGTGCGTATTTCTCTTACAATCTGTCGCTGATTAGCTTTTTATATCTCTATATTTTTTTGAGACAGAGCATATCCTGTAGGAATGGCTTGTAGGATAAAGTCTACTTTTTCGCAAGCGATCTTGTACTTTCTCTACAACCTTTTTATAGGATTTCCACTGCTCTTGATTAACTCCTTCGGTACTGGTATTGAGTAATTGTTTTTTTCCTTGAGTTTTTTCTGACGATCATGCTCTTGAAGAGAATGTTTTTACTTCTATGGAGATAAGGGCAGGTGATAAGGCCTCTTCTTCTTGTCCTCTCGCATTAAAGCTATTACAGAGGAATATCCCTAAGAATAAAAAAACGATAGGTTTCATTAGAATTGATGTTTGAATTTTTTTGCATAATATTTTTGGATAATATCTTTATCCGTATCTATATAGCCTTGAAAAGGATTAATAGATCTCCAAAATCCCGCATATTCTGCATTTTCTAAGGCTAATTGTACAGAGATAAGATATATTTTTAAGCATACGTACTTGGTGTTCTATATTGTCTAATACCCTATATCTATCGCCTGCGGTAGCAGGTTGGTTCTCCCATCAGCAAGGATATTACTCATCTCATTGGCTATTTTCAATGTCTGCTCATAACATCTCTGAGTGGCTTTTGCTCCAAAAAAATGGAATACTGAGGATGCCGTCCTACGAGTTGACTTATATTCTTAGAATATTCTACGCATTGTTTTATCTCTTCTCCAATATTTTTTTACTTGGATAGCATTTTGAATACTACCAGAGACTTCACTAAGACCTTTATATACCTTATCTTGTACTTTTTTTACCAAGGTTACTTGAGCACTAATAAATGTCTGTGCCTTTTTGTAGTTTATCTTGTTCTTTTTCAGCTCTTTCATGCCCTCCTTTTTAGAGTAGCAGCATATCCCCACATGGCACCAGCTGTAACGGGATCCATATATATTTTCTGAGCACTTCCTATACAAGGCAGGAGCAAGAGAATTAAATTAAACAGCTTTTACTTTCATATTCTTGTCTTTTTTAAGTTGCGTTGTACAATCTCAACTAAGGATACTCCTTGCTCTTTGACATATTCGTCAAGTTCTTTAAGGACATTTTTTTACCCTCGAACTCCTTTTTGAATTTCTTAAAGAAACCAATCACATCCTCGTCCAAAGGCTTCTTATATAGGTTTGTAAGAGTAAAAATTGTTTTCATATCCTCCTTGTATTTTTTTGTATCTCCAACGAAAAGCAGCCAAGGCTTCATCATAGTTCCCTATAGCATTGACATAGTATGTAATAGCCGATTTCTCGGGTTTTTCGGTTGTATAGGTTAGATACTGTTCTATGGATACTTCGTTACCATATACCTCTCCTTTAGACCCTCTTTTTAGGTAAAATTCTTTAAATCGTCCTCGTCCTGCTTTGTTATTTAGGTTATTGATGGTGAATATCTTGTTTTGTTCTACCTTATTAAGAGACAACAGAGCTGCTATACGATCAAAGTTCTCTTTGAACTTGGTTTGGTCAAGTAGGATAAAGGTATCGGAGTTATTAATAATAGAGTCTTTCACCACTGCATTTCCGATAATATCGTCTAACTCTTGAGTTACAACGACTGCTTCACCCCAGAACTTACGTACAGTTTTTGTACAGATATAGAATGTATCCTCCCATTAGCTTTGAAGCAATTGCTTTCCATGCTTCCTCAATAATAAGTGCCTTTCGTCTATCACTACGTAATCGCATTTTCTGTATAAATGTATCCATAATGATAAGGGTAACTATAGGGAATAGCTTAGGGTTATCCTTCACATTGTCTATCTCAAATACGATAAAAGGTTCATAGAATAGGGAGCTATCGGCATTCTCATTGAGAGTAGTACCATATCGTCCTCCTCTATAAAAAGTCCTTCAAAACAAAAAGGAAAGTGCGTAAGTTGAATTCCTGCTCTGTGATTTTTATGATGTTTGTTGTTAAGAAATACAGGTAAGAACTTCTCGCAAAACTCATAAAAAAACTATTGAATGATAGTTCTGGCACTTTATAGTCTTCAGCTATTCGCTTTACATATTTTTATAAGCGCATATCTAGTATGATTGTTTTCACTATTTTCTTGGTTTTCCTCTACTGGTATCATCTCATTCTTTTATCGTGATAAGGGCAGAGGATTCATTATAAGCCCTTGCGTTTTTTTCCTCATCAGAAAGTGTTTCATACGCCTCATAGATTTTTAAAAAGCGCTCAGGGTCATAGTCTTGGTCTCCCTTGGTTTTTATCGAGGGTGGTATTCTTGTAATAGTTTTCGTCCCCTTTCCTTAATATCCTTAGTGGTAGCATCAAAAGGTAACCCTAATATGTCATAGAAACTTGTGTTTTCCTGCTCTATATCCTCCTCATAGATATTATATTTGTTGAGATATAGTAGGATTTCCTCATCTGTTTTTCTCCTCATACCAAGCCTTTTCTTCGTTCCCCATTGAAATGTTGTTGGTAGTAGGCAAGAAGTGCATTATCTAAGATAGACTTCTGCGATGGAGTCATGGTTGCATCCGGCCCCTGCCATATCAAAAAGATAAGATTGGTTAGAAACTCCGTTTTTCTCAATATTAAATTCCTCCTTACCTACTGCAAAAGGGTTCATAGTAATAGGCTTTTCCTCTGTATATTGGATATAACGCCCGCCTTTGTAGGCGCATGTACCTGAGTAGGAATCTCCTGTATCTACAATAACTACATCATAATTGTAAGTAAGGTATTGTTCTACAATATTGTTCATCAAGAATGATTTACCACTACCCGAAGGGCCTAGGACGAACTTATTACGATTATTGATACGTCCTGTTTGATAAGGTAGATCAGATGTATCCACCTTGAGGGGGACTCCTTGTCTGTCAGCAAACCTTAGATAAAAATTAGATTTCTCACTTATTGGGAAACTCTCTTTAAAAACATATCCCAGCCTCGCTAGTAGTGGTAAATAAATCGTAATCCTTTAACTCTACTGCATTCCCTATAATAGCGGAGCGGAATAGTTCCATTTGATTATAAGCATTTTTTTAGAAACTATTATTCCCTTTAGTAAATAGTTTACTCTCAATAGTAGATTGTGTTTTTTTCCATTTTTCTCCAAAGTATCACAAGCAACAACTAAGGAGAAATGAGCGTCTACCACGAGCTGTCCATCTACAGCAATATTGTGTAGCAATTCCTCAATCTCTTCGGCAACAATAGCGTTAGAAGGGGCACTTCTGGCTACTCCTTCATGTTTTCTTTTCTTTTTATCTAAATCTCGTTGTCGTTGTACTTGATTGGGAATAGCGATTACCTGATTATAGATGATAGTTTGATAATCCTCTAACTCGTTAAGAAAGGAAAAATTATCAATAGCCAAGTCTGACACTGCGCCATTACCTCCCATGGTTGCATAAGGAGTAATACTGTTGGGGAGGTCAATATTTTCTACATCTACAAAGGAGATGGTCTTAACAAAAGAGTTTCCGATTCTTAGATATTCATTGGTAGATTTGATATTGTCAAAAGTAGGAATATCAGCGAATTTCATTGTTAGTATGCCTCCTATATAATATTCGAAATCTTTCTCAAAGAGCCAGTTAGGTTCACATTCGCTTTGTTCTAGCAATAGAAATACTTTCTCACATTTATCTCTAAGCTCCTTATATTTTTTTCTCAGAGAATTTGTATTTACTTTTGTTATTATCTAAGATATCTGTAAAAAAAGCAGTAGGGTATCTATGGTTTTAAAAAAATACGTCCGTTAAAGTGCTCAGAGTATTTTTTTGTTGCAAAAAGGTCTTTTCCTTCTCAGCTGTATATCTTTTTTTAGCAAAGATGTCCACTTTCTGTACAATATGTTCTTCACCTATGATAGCTATGACTTGGTTTAACACTGTATGGAATTGTTCATAGCGATCAGGATCTGCGGAGTATTGTTCTACAATATTTTTTTGATACGAATACCTATGATAGGATTTCCATACTGCCCTATAAGCACATCCATTTTTCCAACCATGTTCCCTTGCATAATCATAACCGATAAATGGAAACTCAAAAGATTTTTGTTTTCATCTTGTCTTCATGTTTTTTTAAGTTTAAATCGTTTGGGGAAAAAAATATGTATTTCCTCATTGTTTTTTTCTGTTTTTTTGATAGAGTCCTTTGTTATCCTGTAAATAGAAGACATACCATATACCTGCTCCACCTATAGCGGCTCCTAAAATGATACCGAAGAAGAAACCTATCAAGGAGGGTAATACTGCAAGTCCGATAACTCCTAAAGCAGCAGCACCAAGGGCATAAACAATGTATTTATTTTTTTAGTCCAAAAAGGACAAGGGGTTTTTAAGCCCCTTGTACAGGTAAAATTCCATAACCGTTTGTGTCTTTATTATATACCAAAAGAAAGCTGATACGAAAGTAGGCACTAAGAACAAGAACAAACAAGCGCCGCCCCAACCAAGGATCTCCTTGTTGATATCTTGGTCTCCATTCGTCCATTTGTTGTAGATACGTAAACCACCGATAAGTCCTACAACTGCTCCAATAACTTTGATTAGAGTACTGACAGGTGTCCAGTAGGTCTTGATTGTATTAGCAGCACTAGTAATGGCACCAGCTCCTTGTGCAAAGGAAGGGCTACTTGCACAAACGATTAAGAATAAGGCGAGAAAAAAACTTTTGTTCTCTCGTCATTTTTGAAATAAAAATTTCTCATGGTTATAAAAAAATTACTTGTTTATTAGTTTAACTATTGAAATTCATCATAGACTTGTATATTTTTTTCTCCATCAGCCGTTGCAATAGTTTGTATATTGGTCTCGGCCATATTGATAATGTTTTTTAAAAAGTTCTCTATTTTTTTCTAAGTACCTCTTGCTTATCAAAAAGAAGGGAAAGAGGGTGCTATTCCTCCAGAATTTGATGTATCATCTACGTTTTTCCTTTTTCAATAGTATTTGTGACGGAGTTATTGTCTATATTTTTCCTCCTCTTCATACTTTCTTTTGCATGGCTTGTAAATCAGTATCAGTAGGTGTTTCATTGTCATCAATGTCTGCTGAAGAAGAGAAAAATGTCATCCTCACTAGCTTCCATACTTTCTCCCATATCCATATTTTCTACATCGTCTATTCCTACATTAGTTACTTTCACATCATCATCTATATTGTTAAATGCAAATTCTTCTTTATCTTCCTCATCAGAGTACGCTTTTTCCTTTTTGAAGAATATATCATATATAATATTAGCTGCATAATAAATAATGTAGATAACGACTACAATCGTGATAAATTTTTGTCATCTGTATTATATTTTTTAGATAGTTATCTTTTTTTCTTTTTATAAGTTGTGTAAGCATGTTTCTAAATTCCTTTTTATTTAAAAGCATACCTTAGACCTATATCAATCATCTCATTTAGGTCTATTTCGAATATTTTGAACTTATCAAGTTCTGTATATAGGTCGTTACTCATACTGATAACCCTATTTTTTTCCTATTTTTTTCTTTGTTTCCATCCAGTCATTGATAAATCTATACATGTTTATATCATTATATTTTCGTTCCAACTGAATGGAAAGAGGTAATTTAGCTGCTTTCATGTATGTATTGTATTAATTCTTCAAAAGGTTTCTTTACAGCGTCTCTTTGTTCATAAGAAAGTTTGCGAGTATTAATACTCTGCAATATATTGCGTTTATATACAGGGAGGAGAGTATTCTACCATACTTACAGATCTCCTCATCCATCTCTGCTTGGTTTTTTGTAGAGATAGCCTTTGTCATATTTAGAGCGGATGAACACTCTATTGGCTTGGCTCTCTACCATTCCCAGTACATTGATAAATACAAGTGTAGATTTCACTGATACATCGGAATATTCGAAAGGAATAATAACAAAATCACTATAGACCAAGAGTTCTATATATTTCTCATCCAAGGTTCCCTGCCAAGTCAAAGATATAGTAGATATCACTCTGTTTCATATCTGCAATATCTTGGAAATCAAGAAGACTTTCTTGTTGGTTGGGGTCTCCTACTATCTCTACCTCATAGAGTTCAGGAAGTGATAAGGCTTTATCTTCTTCCCATTTCTGAAAAAAAGGATCTTTGAAAATCAAAAATCAAAAAAACCTTTACTTGTTTATTTTTTTACAAGAGATAGGTAATTAGCAAAGGCTATAGCTAAGGTTGTTTTCCCTACACCACCTTTTTTGTGTTGCAAATGTTAGTATCATTATCTTCGTTTTTCTTCGTTTCTTAAATTCGTCTTCTGTAGTATCTCTTCCTACAATAGCACTTTTTACTCAAGGCATTGCCTACTTCCTCTATAAGAGAGTTCTCTTTTTTTGAATGAAAAACCTCTGAAAACATTACCATTACTGTGATTGAAGTCAGTATGAGTACTTATTCCAGTCTCAGAGGTATTCATTCGTCATTCACCAATAGATGCTTCTTTTTCCAAGGAGAGATTCTAATTTATGAACTTGATGATAACGCTGATGAATGGCATAATAATCACCATTGGTATCTTTCTGAAAGACTACAAAATTATTTTTTTGATTGATTTTTGTGCACTTCCTCTTACATCGGCTTTTGAGCTGTTTAAAATTCTCATCCTTTTCGATGGCCTTGAATTTCTTATTTTTCAAAGAGCATAAAAATCCTTTATGTCTTTACCTTGAGAGGCGTAGAATTGTAATATAACCTCCTTTTTCCTTGTCGCTTCTGATGTTGTATTCCTTCAGCCGTTCAAAGTCTTCTTTCTCTATAATATCTTGGGTAAATTCAAAAAAATATCATTCATCTTAGCTATTTCACTACCTTTGTATATCCTCTGTGTAGCGTTATCTATAAGGGTGTAACCAAAAAGGCTGTTTGTCATCTTTGTAATGGAATATGATGTCTATTCCAAATATATTTTTTTAGTTTTTTTCTTGTAATTCACTTCTAAACTCTATTTTGGGAGAGATAGGAGTATGGTTATACTTGTTTTTTTGTCATATAAACCCTTCTCTTCTCTATTATCTATAACCTTGAATACTTTATTGGAATACATATCCTTGTATTTTTTTCAAGAAAAGCCTTGATTTGTTTGGCTCGTTTGTCATTTTTTTATCTACTTTCTCATAATGAAGTTTATCCAAAAAAACAATGTCTTATGACAAAGTCCATTATGGAGTATATTCGCTTGATTAGGGTTGCTCTCATTTATATGTACTTTAAAAACCATTCTGTTCTAAAAAGTTTTTTTCCAATTGTTGGAAAGTACTATATTTGTACTGCAACAATTTGTCTATATCAGCTTCTCTACTTACACCTAAAACAGTCTCCATAGCTTTGGAAAGCGCTTGTTGAGATTTTATTTTCTCAAAGCTGTCATTGATTTTTTTACCTGTATCCTTATCTACTCTAGTAGATACGATATGAACATGGTTATTTTCAGTATCTTTATGAAAAAAACTACGACATAAGGTTGTGAGCCATATCCCATCTCTTTCATGAACTCATTAGCTATTTTTGGTAAGCTGCTCTTTGCTATGTTCTTGGAATTTGGTAGAGATCACGGCATGAAACTGGGGTTTTTTTAGTCTTATTGCTTTGCGATATAGACTTCAAGTAATTTCGTACCTCCTCTTGAGAACTATCCTTATTGATAAAGGAAGGAAAGTTCTTCATATCCATAAGCTCTCCTTTATCACTATTGATTTTCTTGTCATTGTACTTTACACCATGAAAATCCTTACTTGCGGAACTAAGTATTTTTAACTATCATAGGCTATCAACTTATAGATATCTTTAAATATCTGATTTTTGTACAGCCTTTAATTCTTGTATCTTAACAAGCTGCTCGGTAAAAGATTTCATCTCAAAAGAGTTTATATTCTTTTTGGCATTAGCAATATTGGCAAATTGATTGATGTTGTTTTCTATCTTAGCAAAGATGTTATCCTGCTTTTCAATGAACTTAAGAACCTCTCGTCTCTCTTGAGAACTCATCTTATTTTTCTACGGCACTAATGATAAAGTCCGTCAAAGTCATCTTTCTTTCTGCACTATCTTTTTCCATAATTCTTTTTGTGAAGAAGAAATTCTAAGAAGGATTGCCTTATCCTTAGGACTATTTTTCGTGAGAGATTTTTCATCTTTTTCTTTGTTGCAAATTTCGGGTAGAAAAAAATGGGCTGGCAAATAGAAGAAAAAAATGCGTGGACTATAAAACACTGTAGAAGACTCAAAGTTTCACTTTTTTTCATTTTTTTGAGACTATAAAACACTGTAGGAGACATTTGAGTCTCACTAAATTTAATTTTTTTATTAACAAATAGAGCAAGAAAAAGGACTTTTTGAAATAGTAAAAAGGCATAGAGAAAGAAAGAAAACGCATAAAAGGCATTAGTACAAGTTGCCAGCGTCGGCTTGGAAGGAAAAAAACGAGTTCCGAGTTTTTCCCCCTTTCTCAATTTTTCATTCGTCTGTCGTGTGGCTTGCCCCAACAGACAAATAGAAAAATAGAGAAAAGCAAGATTGTCTTTGTATATCTCAACTTCAGTTGTATATACAAAGACACATCTTGCTCCTAAAAAAATCTGCGCTAATCAGGAGTAATGTAATATATTGAAAAATGAGTTTTTTGTGAGATAGAGAAATGGAAAAGGAAATGCAGAAAAATGGGGTCTGTATATGAATGTATATATTTATATATATCATTTATATATACAGAAATCATCTAAAAATATATACTATTGATAATCAGTAAATTACAAAAACAACCATGTACTAATTTACGCACCCCTATAGGATAACCGTGTATTAATTTACGCACCCTATAGGGGTAACCATGTACTAATTTACGCACCCCTATAGGATAACCGTGTATTAATTTACGCACCCTATAGGGTAACCATGTACTAATTTACGCACCCCTATAGGATAACCGTGTACTAATTTACGCACCCCTATAGGATAACCATGTACTAATTTACGCACCCCTATAGGGTAACCATGTACTAATTTACGCACCCCTATAGGATAACCATGTACTAATTTACGCACCCCTATAGGGTAACCGTGTACTAATTTACGCACCCCTATAGGGTAACCATGTACTAATTTACGCACCCCTATAGGATAACCATGTACTAATTTACGCACCCCTATAGGGTAACCGTGTACTAATTTACGCACCCCTATAGGGATAACCATGTACTAATTTACGCACCCCTATAGGGGTAACCGTGTACTAATTTACGCACCCCTATAGGGTAACCGTGTACTAATTTACGCACCCCTATAGGGGTAACCGTGTACTAATTTACGCACCCCTATAGGATAACCGTGTATTAATTTACGCACCCTTATAGGGTAACCGTGTACTAATTTACGCACCCCTATAGGGTAACCGTGTACTAATTTACGCACCCCTATAGGATAACCATGTACTAATTTACGCACCCCTATAGGGTAACCGTGTACTAATTTACGCACCCCTATAGGGTAACCGTGTACTAATTTACGCACCCCTATAGGGCAACCATGTACTGATTTACGCACCCTTATAGATAGTTATTCTAACAAATGGGAATAATCATCAGGGAAGTTCAGCATCTATATCTCTTAGATATTGTTGTAAAGCCGTAAGTGTAGTATGCCCTGTGATAAGCATTAACCTATCATAGGTTTCGCCTTGGGAATATTTTTCTCTAAGCTGCCTGTACAGCTTAGTAATAAAAAAAGTATGTCTGAAAAGAGTATAGCCCATAATCCCTGCCAAGGTTAAGTTCATCTTTAACTTTTTTTAAATCGCTTACTCCAGTAATCTCTTTTATTACCCTCTGTGCTTTCCCAAGGACCAGCACCATTAGGAGCAAATAGGTAGTATTCAGGATTAAGTCCCTTGAAATATTGGATCTCACTAAGTAGGATTTCTGGAATTATCTTTATCTTAACCAATTTGTTTTTTAGCTCTTACATTAAGCTTTTGCGCCCTCAAAATCTATATCCTTAACTTGTAGACGACACGCCCTCGATAGGGCGCAAAAAGTTATAGCTTATGAATTTTTACAAATAGAAGTAAGTCCTTATCTTTCCTCTCTAAAAGAGTAAAAAAATAGTATCCTGCTGGCTCTGTGAGTAAGTTTTATTTCGTTCGGGTTTGGTAGGCAATTTCTTTATTTTTGGAGGCTACATTGTGAGGAATGAGTTCGTTTTTCCTCCAAGGTACCGAATACAGCATTTAGTACCGCAAGGGTATTATTCCGGTTGCGAGGGCTTGATTTTTAGTAGAATGGTATTTAGAAAGTCATTAACCTCTTTCTTGGTGATGTTCTTGATAGGAGCATTATCTAAATAGTTGTTTTTCAGAAATTTTTTTGGAACAAACCTATACGATGCTTGTAGTCTATAAATGTTCGCTCAGATACACTATTTTTTTCTTTAGATTTAGCGCAAAAATCAAGAGCAGAGCAAGCTGTATAATCTTGATTTTTCATGGTTGTTTTCAAAAATACTCATCAGAGGGTGTATAACCACTTTTAAGAAGTTTTTTTCTATGATATTTCTTAGTTTATGAATACGTAAGTACCTGCTATCAAAAATCCTTATACTCTTGATTGACTTTTAAAGAAGATAGAGGGTTGTTTTACCATTTTTCCCCTCTTCATTACGGAAGTAATAATATACATACCAACGCTTATACCTCTGTAGGATCTGTTGTTTTTTCCTCCTCTGAAAAAGGCACTTAAGCGTTTTTCAGAAATGATTTTAGGATAAATCTTAGGAGCTGTGTACTTCTTTTTTTCCATAAGACCTTCGGATTTTTTTGATACTCACCGATATACTCGGTTTTTATACTCGCTTTGTATCAGTTCATATAGTTTGGGCATAAAAAAATACGCTTGAGGGCGTATTTTTATTGGGATTTTTATATTGGGTGGAGTATGGGAGCCTGAACCCACGACCTTCGGAACCACAATCCGACGCTCTAACCAACTGAGCTAAAACCACCATTTATTTCGGGTGCAAAGGTAATACTTTTTTTCTAATTAGAAAAAAATTTTTTGATGAAAAAAATGTATTTTTCCATAAAATCTAATTTAAATAATTGATTTTCAGTGAATAGGAGTTCTAGTTGCATCTCTAATAACTGGAAATAGAAACCTGACGGCAGAGAAAACTCAGCACTCAAAACCCAAAACTCAAAAACTATTTTTGTATCTTTGCCCCTTAAAAACGTCATAAGATAATGAAAGCAGGAATTGTAGGTCTCCCCAATGTGGGAAAAATCAACGCTATTTAATTGTTTGTCAAACGCTAAGGCACAGAGTGCTAACTTTCCTTTTTGTACCATAGAGCCCTAACTTAGGGGTGGTGAATGTTCCCGATGCACGCCTTGAAAAGCTCGAAGCGCTCGTTAACCCTGAGCGCGTACAGCCCGCTACAGTAGAAATCGTGGATATAGCAGGACTGGTAAAGGGTGCCAGCAAGGGCGAAGGACTCGGTAACCAATTCTTGGGGAATATACGTGAGTGCCACGCCATTATCCATGTGTTGCGTTGCTTTGACAATGACAACATTGTCCATGTGGATGGCTCTGTGAATCCGATTCGTGATAAGGAAACTATAGATATAGAACTACAGCTCAAGGATTTAGAGACCGTAGAGAAACGCCTCGAAAAGGTAACCCGTGCTGCCAAGGCTGGCGACAAGGTAGCCCAAAAGGAATTGGCGCTCTTGGGTCGCTATAAAGAGGCGCTCCTACAGGGGATTTCAGCACGTGCTGTAGCGCTCAGCGAGGAAGAGGTAGAACTCAGCCAAAGCTATCAGCTACTTACAGCCAAACCTATTCTCTATGTATGCAATGTAGATGAGGCCGCTGCCGCCAATGGGAACAAATATGTGGATCAGGTAAGGGAGGCTGTCAAAGATGAAAACGCCCAAATCATCGTGCTTGCCGTGGCTACCGAGGCGGACATAGCCGAATTGGAAACCTACGAAGAACGCCAGATGTTCTTGCAGGATATGGGACTAAGCGAGCCAGGGGCATCGGTGCTGATTCGTGCCGCTTATAAGCTACTGAATCTACAAACCTATTTTACCGCTGGAGTCAAGGAAGTACGTGCCTGGACAATTCCAGTGGGTGCTACTGCTCCTCAGGCTGCTGGGGTGATACACTCCGATTTTTGAACGTGGTTTTTATCCGTGCCGAAGTGATTGCCTATGAGGATTTTTATCACCTATGGCAGCGAAAGCAAAAGTCAAGGAAGCAGGAAAAATGCGCGTAGAAGGGAAAGAATATATTGTTAAAGATGGGGATATTATGCACTTTAGATTTAACGTGTAGTGTAGTGACTAATGACTAACGACTAGTGACTAACGACTAGTGACTAACGACTAGTGACTCATCCACTCTCATTACTAAAACTATTTATCGTTAATCATTTGTCATTAATCATTAATTTTGTACATTTGCCCCGAAATTTTATAAGTAACATCGTGAAAATATCAAAGGAGGCTAAAACAGCCATTATCGTTCTTATAGGTATAGCAAGCTTTATTTTTTTGGAGTGAGCTTTATCAAATCATCGTCTCTGTTTAATACGGATAAGGATTATTATGCCGTCTTTTTCTCATTCGGCAGGCTTGCAGTCAGGAACCAATGTTACTGCCAATGGGGTAAATATAGGTACCGTAAAGCAGGTAAAGATAGACCCACAAACCGCTAAGGTCATTGTAACTTTCTCGGTGAAAAAGGACTTTACGTTTTCCAAGAGTACCAAAGCGGAGATCTACACCAGTCTCATAGGTAATACAGGTCTACAGCTTTTACCAGCCTTAGATGGGGCACCACTTGCTCAAGCGGGTGATACCTTGTCCTCACATATCCAAGCCAGCCTTATGGATGCCATAGGGGAGAACCTAGAACCAACGGCCAAGAACCTCAATAAGGTACTTACTTCGGTGGATTCACTCATGCTAACTTTTTCTAATACACTCAATCCCAAGGCACAACAGGATATCAAAGAGAGCTTGGCCAATCTGAATGTGACCTTACAGAACATGAACAAGGCTTCGGTAAATCTCAATAACCTTTTGGCTTCCTCTCAGGCACCTTTGCATAAATCATTGGCCAATGTGGAGACCCTCTCAGGCAACTTTGTACAACTCAGCGATTCGCTCTCTAAGCTACAAGTAGGCAAACTTATGACTCAGGTGGAGGGTACGCTCAATCAAGTAAATGACCTGTTACAAAAGATAGAAAAAGGCAATGGTACTGTAAGCAAACTCCTTACAGACCCTAAGCTATACAATAACTTACAGACAGCTACCTCCGAACTCGGTTTGCTTATGGAGGATATACGTCTGAATCCTAAGCGTTATGTACATATCTCTGTTTTTTTGGTAAGAAAAAAACCAAGAGTATGAGACCCCTAAAAAGTAGAAACACCTATCTCTGAAAGGAATTAGTGATTAGTGGTTAGTCGTTAGTGGTTAGGAGCTAACAACTAACCACTAATCACTAACCACTGATTACTAACAACTAAAAACTAACTCCTTGTTTATTCTATTAGTCATAGTGGGCATAGCCCTTTTTGTACGCAATATGCGTAGGCTCCGCCGTAATATACGCATAGGGACAGTGGTAGATACCTCTGACCATAAGCCAGAGCGGCTTTTGCGCATGCTTCGCTTGGCCTTAGGGCAGAGAAAATGGGCGTACGTCCTGTGGCAGGACTGTTACACCTGTTTGTATATGTGGGCTTTATAGTGATCAATATAGAGGTCTTGGAAATCCTTATAGATGGGATTTTTTTCCACTCACCGTGTCTTTGGCTTTATGGGGACTTTCTACAATATCCTCATTGGAACCTTTGAGTGCTTGGCGCTCTTGGTTATAGTGGGTGTGGTTACCTTCTATATACGTAGAAATGTGCTTAAGATTCCACGCTTTCGCAAAAAGGAATTACAAGGCAAGGCCAAGCGTGATGCCAATATTATTCTCTATGCCGAAATGGTGATGATGAGCCTTTTCTTGGTGATGAATGCTTGCGATAGTCTCTTGCAGATCAGAGAAGTAGCCCCTTATGCCAAAGTAGGTGCTTTTCCTATAAGCCAGTGGCTCACCCCACTCTTTTCCTCTTTTTCAACTCCTGTACTCATCGCTATAGAACGTACTGCTTGGTGGGGGCATATTATAGGAATATTTGCCTTTCTCAATTACCTCTATTATTCCAAGCACTTACATATCCTCTTGGCGTTCCCCTATACCTATTATGCGCCAGTAAAGCCCAAAAGGAGCTTTGGATAACCTGCCCACAGTGACTAAAGAAGTCCAACTGATGCTCGGCACTATAGAGGATAGTGAGAACAGGAGGAAGAGACACCTACCTTCGGAGCCGCTGATGTGATGCACCTAAGCCGTGTGCAACTACTCTCAGCCTATAGCTGTACCGAATGTGGTCGCTGTACCGATGAGTGCCCTGCTAATCAAACGGGCAAACTACTTTCCCCTCGTAAAATCATGATGGATACTCGCCGAAGAGCACAAGAGGTGGGTGAGAATATACAGAAAAAAATAAGGGTGTTTTTCACCCTGACAACAAGCAACTCTTAGGAGATTACATTACCCCAGAAGAATTGTGGGCTTGTACTACCTGTGCTGCTTGTGTAGAGGCTTGTCCTATGGAGATCAGTCCCATGTCTATCATTGTGGATATGCGTCGCTATATCGTCATGGAGCAGTCCGCAGCCCCTGCCGCACTTAATAAAATGATGACCCAAATGGAGAATACCTCTTCCCCATGGGGTTATAATCCTTCGGAAAGAGAAAAAAATGTGGAAAGAATAGGAAATTTGTTTTTTTATTCGTAACTTTGTCTCTATATAACCTTATTAATAACCTATTAATCAGCTATAATATGTATAAAGTAGTACTATTACGTCATGGACAGAGTGAATGGAACAAACTTAACCTATTCACAGGTTGGCAAGATGTAGATCTTACCGAGCAGGGAGTACAAGAGGCACGTGAGGCAGGTCGTGTGCTCAAAGAAGAGGGCTTCCTTTTTGATGTGGCTTATACTTCAGTGCTCAAAAGAGCAATTAAAACGCTTAATAACGCCTTGGAAGTTATGGGCGAACTATGGGTGCCTACCTATAAGAGTTGGCGCCTCAACGAAAAGAGTTATGGGGCTTTGCAAGGTCTTAACAAGGCTGAAACAGCTGCCAAATACGGAGAAGACCAAGTACTCCTTTGGAGACGTTCGTACGATGTACAGCCTCCTTTATTGGAAGAGAGCGATGAGCGTCACCCCTCTCATGATCGTCGTTACAATGCTCTTACCAAGGAAGAAAAAAACCGCAGGAGAAAGCCTTAAGGACTGCTACGATCGTATGCTCCCCCTATGGTTCAGCGACATAGCCCCTGCTATCAAAGAAGGTAAAAGCGTAATTATCGCCGCTCATGGTAACAGCTTACGTTCGTTAGTACAATATTTGGATAGTCTCTCTGAAGAAGAAATCCTAAAACTCAATATCCCTACGGGAGTGCCTTTGGTATACGAATTGGATGCTGATCTTAAGCCTATCAAGCACTACTACTTAGGTGACCAAGAGGCCATTGCTGCGGCTATCAATAGTGTTGCCAATCAAGGAAAAAGCAAATAAAAGTTTTGAGTTTTGAGCGCTTGGTTTTGAGTTATTGCTCAAGATGCAATTCAATAGTTAAGGTGTTATCACAACTATCTAAGATGCAATAAATTGCGTCTCTACACATGCGCTGGCTAAGGTAATTCTTGCTTAGCATAGTCATCTGTAGAGACGCAATTTATTGCGTCTTAATAAGTTAGATTGTGAGAAAGTTTTTTTAAAACTCAAAACTCATAATAATATTCATATCAGAGAAACGAACAGAGCGGACGGGTTCTCCTTGGGCAACGACATATATATGCCATTGGGATCTAACTGACTGAGATGAGTGATGGTCATTTTTATAAAGGTAAAAAAATAAAAAGGTAAAAAAGTAAAACTATAAGGCAAATGTGAGCAATAGGGAGTTTTTACTTTTTACCTTTTACCTATTATTTAATAATGTCAAATCCTGTGTATTTGCGTAATACTTCAGGGATGACGATACCTTCTGGGGTTTGATAGTTTTCCAAGATACCAGCCAAGACACGCGGTAGCGCTAAAGAGCTACCATTGAGTGTGTGGGCGAGTTGTGGCTTGCCTTCGCTGTTGCGGAAACGAAGCTTAAGTCGGTTGGCTTGGAATGTCTCAAAGTTGGACACAGAACTGATTTCCAACCACTTTTCTTGAGCAGTAGAATAAACCTCAAAGTCATAAGTAATAGCAGAGGTAAAGCCTAAGTCTCCTCCGCAGAGGCGTAGGATACGATAAGGGAGTTTCAGTTCGTTGAGGATTCCCTTTACGTGTTCTACCATTTGATCAAGAGCTGCATAGGAATGGTCGGGGTGCTCTATACGAACAATCTCCACTTTGTCAAACTGGTGTAAGCGGTTCAGACCTCTCACATGAGCGCCATAGCTACCTGCTTCGCGGCGGAAACAAAGGGGTGTAGGCGGTACAGCGGATAGGCAGGTCACTCTCTGCCAAAAATCACATCGCGGAAGATGTTCGTTACAGGCACTTCGGCGGTAGGGATAAGGTAAAGGTTATCTATCTGTACATGGTACATCTGTCCTTCCTTATCAGGAAGTTGTCCTGTACCATAGCCAGAATCCTGATTGACCATATGAGGCACTTGGTATTCCAGATAACCCGCCTCGGTATTCTTGTCCAAGAAATAGGAGATGAGCGCTCTTTGCAACTTAGCTCCTTTGTCCTTATAGACGGGAGAAGCCTGCTCCTGTGAGTTTTACTCCCTAATTCAAAGTCAATGATGTTGTATTTTTTTCGCCAATTCCCAGTGAGGGAGGGCACCCTCGAAGAGGTGAGGAATCTCGCCTGCTTGGAACACAGTGAGGTTGTCCTCTGCTGTTTTTTTCCTTCGGGGACGAGTGCATTGGGGATATTAGGGATACGATAGAGGATATCATTGAGCGAATTGACAGTTTCCTCAAGGGAAGCGCTGTATTGCTTGATTTGCTCTTTGAGGTCAGCGGTTTGTGCTTTGGCAACTTCAGCCTCTTGTCTCTTGCCTTCCTTCATCAGCGCACCAATCTCTTTGGAGAGTTTGTTGCTTTCAGCAAGGGCATTGTCCAATTTGGTTTTGTATAAGGCGACGCTGTTCGTCTAAGGCGATAGCCTCCTCTACAAGTTCTAATTCTTTGAAGTTTCTCTTCTTTAATCCGTTGATTACGAGATCTTTGTTCTCGCGAATGTAGCTGATTTGTAACATAGCAATTAGTTTTTAAGTGAACAGTGAAAGTGAATAGAGGAGAAGCCATTAGTCACTCGTCACTTGTCATTATTTAAGTACTCTACTGGTTTTGGCATAGGCTTTTTTTGCCAATAGTTTTTCTGAAAGGCTTGATACGGTAATGCCTTGGGAGACGGAGGCGTGTATGAATTTGACTTCATCACCTACTCCTACTACGATACCTACATGGCTGATGCGGTTGCGCTTTCGGTTGGTTTTTGAAGAAGAGCAGGTCGCCGACTTCAGCTTGGCTTAATGGAATATCTTTTCCTTGGGTGGACATCTCGGTAGAGGAGCGGCTCAAAGGAACATTAATAGCACTGAAAGCGGTACTGACAAAACCTGAGCAATCCATACCACTACGGGAGGTGCCTGCCCATTTGTAAGGGGTACCAATGTAGGAATAAGCAGAGTCTATTAGGGTAACAATACGCTCTTCAGCACCTAAAGCAGCCATATCAGGCTTGATGAGCAATTCCGCTCTTCGGCTGATGGGCATGGCCGATTCGTCAATAACCTCTCTCTCATAGCGGGAGATATTTCCAAAGTCGGTGGCAGCGATGAGCATATCATTGGCTCCTTCCATATAGGAAGGGTTATCTACCAATTCTCGAGCAGGGCGATTCTGCGCTTGTAGGAAAGACCTGCTAAAAAAAGCAAAAAGTAAGAGTAGGAAATATTTTTTTCATGAGATCTATTTTTTTGATAAATATCTTTTACAAAAATGAGTGTTGTTTTCTTTGAGGCATGAGTTATAAGCACACGTCAGTAGATGAAAATGAACTACTTGGAAATCATCTGATAGCGCTCCGCAAAGTTACGGAATTAATTGATTAGTTGTATGTTTTTTTCGTTTTTTTGTTGATAAAAAAACCTTATTTTTGTTTATATCAAATGTTAAACAAGCGCGAAACCTAAGGTGTAACTGGTGAAAATTCACTATATTTGCGCCAAAAAAATATGGTACAGCTCTTCTCCACTAAACTTCTTTCCCCAGCTCAGTTGCAGGCCTTTGTTTGTGCAGGCTTTGCGCTGGAGATGAGCGATTTTATCAAGGTGGTACCTGCCACTGCTTTTGACCTCGGTCCCTCAAGCGGATTATTTTTTTGCTAACCAGCCAAAATGCCCTATATGCCTTGCGCTCCATGCCTTGTTATGAGCAACTCCCTCACCGAAAGGCTTTCTGTGTAGGGGAGAAGACCCGAAAGTTACTCGAAGCGGAGGGTTGGGGAAGTAGTGGCATCGTTTGACTATGCCAAGCAGTTAGCACCCTATTTGGTCAAGCATTATGCTAAGAGTTCGTTTGTGTTTTTCTGTGGAGAAAAACGAATGGACACCCTACCTACTACTTTGAAAGCAAATCATATACAACTCCAAGAGTGTCTTACTTACCATACACAACCAACTCCAATGAAGCTCACCAAGCGCTACGAGGGCTCCTCTTCTTTAGTCCTTCTGCTATAGAGAGTTATCTAAGGAAAAATACCCTATCGGGGAGAAGGCTATATGTATAGGAACTACCACTCAAGCGGCTTTACCTGAAGCAGTGGAGAGCTATGTGGCTGAACGCCCCTACGGTGGAGAGCGTTTTTGGCGTGTTGCAAAGAACTATTTAAAAACAGATAAACATACTAACTCATGATAAAGAATGATCTTTTCCTAAGAATCCTAAAGGGTGAGACTACCGAGCGACCTGCGGTATGGATGATGCGTCAGGCGGGGCGTTACCTACCTGAGTTTCGTGCCTTAAGAGACAAATATGACTTTTTTACACGCTGCCGTACCCCAGAGCTGGTAGCCGATATTACTACCCAGCCTGTGGATATAGTAGGGGTGGATGCGGCTATACTCTTTAGCGATATCTTGGTCGTACCCCAAGCTATGGGAATAGAAATAGAAATGAAAGAACAGGTAGGGCCTTTTCTGCCGCACCCAATTCGCTCTGAAGCGGATATAGAGCGGGTAGAAATCCCCGATGTCTCCCATGCACTGGGCTATGTGATGGATGGGATACGCCTAACGAAAGAGCGTTTGGCAGGTAGCGTTCCCCTTATTGGTTTTGCTGGTGCGCCATGGACTATCTTTTGTTATGCAGTGGAGGGCAAAGGCTCCAAAAACTTTGATGTAGCCAAGTCCTTTGCCTTTTCTCATCCTGAATGGGCACATACTTTTGCTTCAGAAAATCACCGATACCACTATTGCCTACCTCAAAGAAAAGGTAAAGGCAGGGGTGGATGCCTTGCAGCTTTTTGATAGCTGGGGAGGTGTGCTTTCTGCTGAGGACTATCGCTTATACTCCTGGCGCTATACCCAACAGATTGTAGAGGCACTCTCTGAGCAGGTGCCAGTGATTGTCTTTGCCAAAGGCTGTTGGTATGCCTTGCAAGAGATGAGCCAGAGTAAGGCCGCTGCCTTAGGTATAGATTGGAGTTGTAGCCCTGCTGTGGCACGCCAGCTCACCGCAGGCAAGAAGGTACTCCAAGGAAACCTAGACCCTGCATGGCTGCTTTCTTCTCCTGAACTTATCAAGGAAAAAACTTGGCAAATGATTCGCTCCTTTGGCAAAGAACACTATATAGCCAACTTAGGCCATGGCATACTCCCTCATGTGCCAGTGGCACATGCGCAGGCCTTCGTGGAGGCTGTGAAGACTTTTAAGGAGTAATCAGTTCTATAGCCTTGGCGACCCCTGTGGAGGCTTTTTGAGCAATTACAGTAAGGTCGCCCTTGCTATGCAAGCAGGGGTTGGGGTCTATGTAAAAGACAGGGATACCTTCCCTTCGGTAATCCATCAGCCCAGCGGCAGGATACACTTGTAGGGAAGTACCTATGACCATGAGCACATCGGCAGTATAGACTTCTTCTATGGCCTTATCCAGCATGGGAACTTCCTCACCAAACCACACGATATGAGGGCGCAGTTGGGCACCTGTAGGGCTTTTGTCGCCTATATGAATATCTCCTGTACAGGGATAGGTTGTGTAAGGATCATCTACCCCACGGCTTTTGAGCAGTTCGCCGTGTAGGGTGTATGATGTGTTGGCTACCTGCACGCTCATGCAGGGTCATCTACATTCTGAGTGATAACCACTACATGGAAGCGCTTTTTCTAAGTGAGCCAAGAGGCGATGTGCCTCGTTGGGTTCCACTTCCTTGAGCTGACGACGGCGCTGGTTATAGAAATCCAGCACCAACTCAGGGTTAGCAGCGAAGCCCTCAGGGGTGGCTACTTCAGTGACATCGTAGCCTTCCCAGAGGCCTCCTGCATCACGAAAGGTGCTAATGCCGCTTTCGGCACTGATACCCGCACCGGTGAGTACAACTAATTTCTTCATAATTTATAAGGGGTCTAATGTACAAATTTTTCTAAAATAGCCACATTCGGCTATGACCTCTTGGTAATACTTTGTATGGGCATATCGGCGGAGTTCTTCGAAAGCATCCCATCGGTAGTGCAATCCTGTATCTAAGGACTCTCTGGTGTATTCTTCTTTGCAGAAAAAGTTCTTGTTATAATACTCATTGCGTTCTACTTTGGCTAGCAGATAGGGTGATTTTTGCCCTTTGCTCATCATTGGAGGCGTGTTTTTTTGGCTAAGAGATAATACTTTTTAGCTTGTTTCATATTCAGTAAGACGTCCCAATGCTCTGCACTGACACGATAGCCATACTCGTCTATGATAGGATTGAGATAGAAGAATCGCACACTGCCAAAAATAAGAGGCATTGTAGAACGCATTTCCTACCAAAAAGAGCATTGCTATAGGGGTCATCTCTTTTAGCTATTTTTATCTTCCATCTCTTTTACCTTTTTCAAGGAAAGATAGTTTGGTATATTTCACCTTTTTAGGTAGAGCATGTTCGCAGTCGGCACAATCTCTTATCTTGCCATTGAAAAGGATTGGCAGGGAGGATTGCTTTTTCCTGTGGTGTTTTTCTTCATAAGAGCAATAGCCTCAGTGATTTGATCCTCATAGAAGGCATAGATAGCCTTACTTTCGTAGATATCATTGAGTGTATACTGATATTTCTTAGCCCAAAAAATCTCCCAAGGGGTCTTGTCTTTCTTTTGCAAAAACTGTTCCATAGCGGCTGTTTGCGCCTCTTTTCTGTAATATCCCTTAACAGAATAAGTTAGTTCGGCCATAATAGGATTATTCTCTGCCTTATAGAGCATAGAGATATTTTTCCTATAAATACAAGGGCATAGCCACTTCGCAAAAGCCTCTTGTCCTTCAGGGGCTTTGTAGTCCCAAAGCCAAGGCAAGTCCTTGAGGAGTTTTTTGCTCGGCCTGTGGAGTGATACGCTCTAGGGGCAGCAACCTCATTGAGCAGGCCAATAAGGCGTACTTGTGCCTTTTTGGCAGGATTGTCAGCCATTTTTTTCTGCCTTGAGAGAAAAGTACGAGCCTCGTTGAACTCGTTTCGGAAGCTACTAACATAGCCCGCGGCTACCTGCCATAGATAAGGGTTGGCTACTTTTTGTCTTTGGCGGTGGTCAGGATCCAATCGGTAGGGTAGTCTTGGGTGACTACCGCTTGGGTATGCTGGTGGTAAGCCTTGTAGGAACTGATAGGCTCTCCATAAGAACCATAGATATTTACCTTGGCTTCTAAGCGATTGACATAACGAGAGGCAGAAAATCCACATAAGGAGATTGGCTATCCAAAGCAAGGATTTTTTTCTATAGCGTCTTTCTCGCTATTGTAATAGCCGTCCATTGCCCATAGAGCGCATTGCTCTTGGGTGGAAAGGCCAGCGGAGAGCTTATGAAGTTGTTCAGCGGAGAGCGGACGATACTCGTAAGTAACCGTTTGTCGCAAAGAGGGTACTTTGTTAAATATCTGAGCTAGTAGAGGGTTACTCTTGGCATAGTTCTTCTGAGCGATATAGGCGCCTGCTACATAGTGCATACCGCGATAGTAGAGGTCAGTACGTGGTTGGGTGGCCTCTGTTTGCATGAAATAGTCAATTACCGAGGCACGCTCTGCTGAATAGAACTTCAGACGCATGAGCTGATACCACATTCTATGGGCGAAGAACTCATCTTTGTCCTTGAGGGCATCTTGGTAGAGGGTCTCTGCCTTGCTGATTTCCGCCTGTTGGGTATAGGCAACCTTGCGGCTATCATAGTCCCAGCGGTTATAAGATACATTGGTAATAGCCTCATTGTCTCTGGCTATAGCAAGTAGGGAGAAGAAGCGCTGCACTTTCTTATCGGACGGAGCAGATTGGTGTATCTCCTTTAGTGCCTCTTTGTCATAGAGGTAGTACTTGATTTTTTCTTTAGTGAGCGCTTTGCCCAAGTACTCTGACCAGCTTTGGATATCGGTCTGGGAGAAATCCCTTGACTGCTCATCTATATAGTTGTTTCCATAGAAAAAGGTAGTCGCTATCATAGAAAAGTGGGGTATAGGATTTTTTTGAGATACGGTAACCTCTGGTGAGAATGCCGAATTGTAATCATAGCCCATGAACCCATCAATACAGGCATAGAGGTAGGTGCCATAGGCAGCAGCGATGAGCAGACATAGCTTAGCGCAGTTTTTTAAAAAAGTCTTTTTCATAGGTGTCAATATTTGTGTTTAGGTCGTATAAAATAATCTCTTCGGGGGCGGACTTTAGGTACTTAGTAAGGTCGGTCTTCATGGTCAAAAGGTCAGTCTGGCTGATCTCTTCTATCTTGATAATATCGCCTTTTTGCCAACGTTGTCCCTTGTAGGCAATAGGTTCAGTAACCAAGTAACAATCGCTGTTGCCCATACGACTGAGTTGGCTCAGTGTATCAGCCTCCGCAAAGGTAAGTCCTCCGACAAGGTCGGTTACCTCCCCAGCTATGGAGTGCACACCCCAACTGAATATAGGCAAGGCTACCTTCAGCGGTAGGGGATAGGAGCGCAGAGCGGGCAGGTACTTCTGGGCGGTGGCGCGGTCATAGATAGAGTTGGCCCCTGTGGCGGTAATCTTACCCATGTTATAGTACATCAGCACCCCATAATCCACAGGAGGAATCCCCCGTACGGTCGTGGTACTTGACCTGATGCAGACGGATGGTAGCTGAAAGCTGATAAGAATTTTGTGCTCTGAAATACTTGATAAAATCAAAATAATGTGTTTTTGCTTTTTGAGCGACCAATCACAATCCAATTGTACCTGCTTGACCGTCAGGTTGTAGGAGCGATTGATTTGCTCTATATACCCACTGAGCTTTTCTGCCAGTTGCTCCGCAGCTACTTTATCGCTTAGGAAAACCTCATTCTTAATATAGATGACAGGAATGACCTCCTTGCCCTTAAGTGCTGCTGCGTCCAGCTCTACAGGAGCATCGGGGACAGCCTCCCCTCCAGCAAGATGATGTCACAATAGCGGATATAGAGCTTTTGGATATCATATTCCGAGAGAAATTGCTGCTGAGGAGCACTTAAGGAAAAGCGTGTTTTTCCAGTAATAGGCACTCAACTGAGCAGGGGCAGGCTGCTTATGACATGCCCATAACAGAAGGGAGAGTAAGGGAATAAACTGCTTCATGCCTACAAAGATAGTAAAAATGAATAAAATCTATCAAATAACCATCAAATAAAAAAACATGTTGATTATCAATGTTTTTATTTTTTTAGAAAGCTGATTCTATCAAATGACCGTCAAATAAAAAAACATGTTGATTATCAATTGGTTAAATTTTTAAAAAGCCCGATTCTATCAAATGACCGTCAAATAAAGATTATGCCCAAAAAGGGGATATAGTATTTGAATTTTCTTGATTTATTTTTCGGGATCATCTTCCTTAATAACATTCTCAGCCAAGGCATCTCTGATAATACGAGAGGCAGTAGCTGCATTTTTTTGTCATCTATTTCAAAGCGTTCTCTTAGGCTTTGATTAGACATTTTTTTCATTAGAGACATATTTCAAACAAGCATGTTGATAACAAGCCTGAATTTTTTTCCTTTTTATCTAAATCATTGAGTGCTTTATAACTATACATTACAACTTTTTGTCCTATTCTCTACAATTGTAACACTAATAGGTGGAAGTTGATAAAGTTCATTATAGTAGATGACTTTATCTAATCCACTACCTTTTTCCTCGCAAAAACCCATTCTTCGCATCAGGTCAGCTAATTTGTCATTTCTTGACAAATACGCATCAATAAAACGCTCAGGAGTGACCAAAGGAGTGCCTGGGTTTGAAATCTCTATTCTGTCTTTAAAAAAATTTCTACCATTGGAAATCCTTTTTTTCAGAAAAAAATCTTGATGTATGACCGCATTGGTTACCAGTTCTCTAATAGCTATTTCGGGGTACATCCGCTTGTCTTCTCGTAATATTTTTACTGATTTCTTCATTGGCAGGTAATTGGCTATTTATCCATTCAATCAATGTTTTTTTAGTTCAACTGCATATCCTTGGGTTTCAATATGCTCTCGCTGGGTATCTATTTTGTTTTTTACCTTTATAGACAATAATTCGCAAGGCTTTTTCTCTAAACCTTCAAAAATTTTTTTAGTTGTTTTGCTAGCAGAAGAGCTCCCAGCTTTGTAATGGCATATTGTTTGTTTTTTTAATTATAAAACCTTCTTCAAGGAATTTTTTTCTATTACCCCCTGTTGATTGGTAGGATATGGGATTTTCATCAAGTCAAAATAAGTTTGTGTGCTCAGATACTGAATAACTTCTGAGGCTAAGACGTTATCTTTTGCGATTTCTTTCTCAAAAGGAACTATCTTGTTATTCCATATTTTTGGCTTGTTTAAGAGGAAAATCGTTTAGTTTCCTAGTGATACTTCCTATACGAATATATGACTGATGTAAAAAAACTCAACGGGCTGATTTTTTTAGTAGCAGGAATTATAAAAAAATAGAAATATGTATTCCTTGTTGATAGTCAAATTCATAAATGGAAAAATCAATTCGAGGATTAAGTCGGTTGACTAACCAATGTTCTAAATCCTCGTTTCCTTTCTTGTCTTTATTTCCTACTTTATGTGTTTTTTGCCCTGAAAGAGGTACCTTTTTATAATATGTGTTTGGTCTTCTACTCCAAAGACTAAATATCCATAAGGCTGATTATGGATACAAGCCCCATTGGACAAGGCTGAAATACGTTCGCCTATCTCTTCTGCAGAATGGAAATTGAGTTTAAACTCCAACCACTCACTTTCGTGTGGTTGTTCTACCAATTCATTAATTAATCCTATGAGATATTCTTTCTCCATATTCTATATTTTTTTCTACTTTTTATCAAATGACTGTCAAATAAAAAAACTCTTTGATTATCAATGTTTTATTTTTTTAGAAAGCTGATTCTATCAAATGACCGTCAAATAAAAAAACGTGTTGATTATCAATTGGTTAAATTTTTAAAAAGCCCGATTCTATCAAATAACCATCAAATAAAAAAACTCTGTATAGAGTCATGGGTATTTCTTGCAAAAAGTACAAATAAAAAAAGTAAAAAAATAAAACAGAAAATGGGAAAACTTTTTATAAGCCCTATCGGCATTAATCATTAAAAACTATTTGCTCCTTTCAAAAAAATAACTACCTTTGTAGCTCACTGCGAGAAATACAATATTTAAATTTACTATAATGAAGAATTACGATGTAATTGTCATAGGAGCAGGACCTGGAGGTTATGTAGCTGCTATCCGTTGTGCTCAGTTAGGAAAGAAAACCGCTATTGTGGAAAAATACAATACGCTAGGAGGGACTTGCCTTAATGTGGGCTGTATCCCTTCCAAAGCACTATTGGACTCCACTCACTTGCTTGATGATACTCATAAGCATGCACCCATACATGGAATAGAAATTTCTGGAGATATCAATGTGGATTTTTCCAAAAAAATGGTAGAGCGTAAGCAGGCCGTAGTAGACCAGAATACACAAGGGATCAACTTCCTTATGAAAAAAAGAACAACATAGATGTATTCCATGGAAAAGCTTCATTTGTCTCTCCTGTGGAACTACAGGTACAAGGAGCGGATAATGAAACGCTTTCGGCAAAAAACTTTATCATCGCAACTGGCTCTAAACCTTCTGCTTTGCCCTTTATCACTATTGACAAAGAACGTGTAATTACCTCCACTGAAGCCTTAAGCCTTCGTGAGATACCCAAACACCTAATTGTCATAGGAGGTGGGGTGATTGGTTTGGAACTTGGTCAAGTATATCTCCGTTTAGGAGCTCAGGTATCTGTAGTGGAATACGCTCCAAGTATTCTTCCTACTATGGATGCAGCCATTGGTAAGGAGCTTAGCAAAGTGCTTAAAAAGCAAGGATTTGAAATCTATACCGATAGCAAAGTAAAAGAAGTTACCCGCACTGGCAATACCATTACTGTAAAGGCCGATAGTCCTAAGGGTGAAATTGTTTTGGAAGGGGATTACTGCTTGGTGGCTACCGGGCGACGTCCTTATACTGAAGGCTTAGGTCTTGATAAAGCAGGGGTACAACTCAACCAACGCGGACAAATAGAGGTCAATGAACACCTACAAACCTCAGCAGCACATATCTATGCTATTGGTGACGTGATCCGTGGGGCAATGCTTGCCCATAAGGCAGAAGAGGAGGGTGTATATGTAGCAGAACTCTTGGCAGGAGAAAAACCACATGTAAATTATGATCTTATTCCAGGGGCGGTATATACCACACCTGAAGTGGCTGCAGTAGGAAAGACTGAGCAACAATTACAAGCCGAAGGACGCGCTTACAAAGTAGGACAATTCCCTATGCGTGCCTTGGGTCGTGCCCGTGCAAGCTTGGAGACTGATGGATTCGTGAAAGTCTTGGCCGACGCCACTACCGATGAGATTCTCGGCGTACATATCCTCGGAGCGCGTGCTTCTGACCTTATTGCCCAATCCGTAGTGGCTATGGAATTTCGTGCCAGTGCCGAAGATATTGCCCGTATCTGCCATGCGCACCCTACCTATAGCGAAGCAGTAAAAGAAGCCTGCTTGGACGCTACTGGTAAGAGAGCGATACACATGTAGTTAGTGACAAGTGACTAATGATAAATGACAAGTGACTAGTGATTATACTATATTAGGTAGGATTAGTCACTAGTCACTTGTCATTAGTCATTAATTTAAAGTTTTTTCACCCCATGTTTTTTTGCCCAGCCTGTGCGGCCATCGGCTGCTTTGAGTTTGTACCATTCTTGGACTTGGTCTAAGACTTCTACTTTGGTACCTTCGTGTAGGGCAAAAACTTCCTTACTATAGGTATTGGGTTGCTCATAGAGGCGTACTTCCTTATCAAAAAAAGTATCGCATAATGATTGGCTCCCGTATATTTGTTTACTGTTCTACCTAAAAAGAAACTACCTACCGAAACAGCTAAAAGCCACTAGCATCAGGGTAAAGAAAAGGCGCTTGTAAATAATCTTCCCAAGGAAATAATAACAGAAGAAAAAAAGCCAACAAATAGGCACATGCTACCCACAGCCCATAACCCCCAACCATTGGGAGAGTTCCAGCGGCTAAGAGTGGCCACGACTTTCTGTGACCACATCTGAGGCAGGGGAACAATCTCGTCCAAGGCCATTTGCTGGGCATACTTTAGATTGGTTTGTATGGCCTTATCCTCAGGGGCAAGTTGTAAGGCTTTTTTTCATAGTAGTAGATACTATGGGCTACCTCCTCCTGCTTGTAGTAGGCATTGGCCAAGTTGTAGTACAAACTGGCAGAAGCCTTACCCTTGGAGAGTATTCGCTGATAGTTATCAATGGCTATCTGATAGTCTCCGCGGTTGTAGGCACTTCCCGCCTGTGCGAAAAAGCTCTTCATTGCTAAGCTGCGCCTTACCTTCATAGGGAAAAAGGTAAAGGATAAAGGGTAAAAAAATATAATAAGTACTTCATAATTTAGGGAAAGGTAAAGTTTTTTTACTTTTTTTACCGTTTACTTTTTACTTTATTATAGAGAGATGATTCCTTCTATTTTTTTCCAGCTTCTTTATAGTAGGCGATAACCTCATCGGGGTTTTTGCACTTTAAGGCGTATGGAGTAGGCGGTATATTTCCCTGTAGAAGAAGGTTTTTTTCTTCTATAGAGGCGGTAGTGCCAGCAAATACGGCTCTTATAGCTGCTCTTTTTTTCTTCCCTGAAGGAGAATAAACTTATATAGGTATTCGGCAGGGAATACAGTGGTTTTTCTAATTCTGATTTTTAGTTTGGTGTAAAATTCTTCTACTTCTTGATTTGTCATTTTTGTTAGGTATTAGTCGTTAGTGATTAGTGGTTAGTTGTTAGTTGTTAGTGATTAGTGATTAGTTTGCTTTGCCGCAAAAAGTATGCCAAAAGCATCTCACACCCAATTTGTCACTTTTTGAGCCATACCCAGCTGTGAGTACTTACAGGTTTTTACTTTTCATTCTTCACCCACATTCCAAGTATTCGCTGGCTTCACTCTTCACTTAAAGAGAAAAGGCTCCCTTTTGAGGAGCACTTTTCAAAAAGATATGTAATGTCCAAAACCTAATTACAAGGGGTTGATTGTACTTTTGATCTATAGAATTCTGTTTTTTTGGCGGGCTAAGTCTGCATTACCACCACCTGCGGTAATATTGATACTTGCTTTGACTTCCTCTACTCTATTGGCAGGTACGGCAATACACTCTATATGGTTAGGAGTAGTACTTTGTTCTTTGATAAGTACTTCCTTTATATTAAAGAATCTTGTTAAGTCTAATTTGCTTACATTACGATTTTTCCTTGAGGATTACTCTTTTTAAGGCTTGTATTTCCTCCTGTAATGGTAGCCATAGTACCTCCTAAAGTAATTTCTTCAAGTTCTGACATACCTGTAAGATCCAAGGTAGTAGGCCCTTGAGGGAAAAGGTCTAGTTTCTTTAGCTTGGTAAAGCGTTCTAATCCTGTAAGATCTGTCACATCATTACTTATGCCATAATCGTCTCCTGTAAGATCAGTTATTTTATCTACATCAGACTGGGTAAAAAGGATCCTGCTCTGTTCTTCTAAAATAAGTAGCATTATCTATAGCTTTAAGTTTTTCTAAGTATTAACTTTCTTAGATCTCCATCAGGTATATTAACGACTGTATTATCCTGAGATCCCCCTCCTGAAATTGAGACATACACATAGGTAGCTTCATTATCATTAAGAGCTTTTTTTGTTTCCGCATCTTCTACATAGATTTTTGGTTACTCTTTTATTCGTTCTATCTTTAGGGTTACAAGTAGAACATACTCTCATAATCTGGATGCTACCAACTTTGGTCTTTAATTCTTTAATAGGAGTAAGATATATTTCTCCTGCGATATCATTTCCTAAAAGGTTGAGCTTGTCAAGTCCGGTAAGTCCATCAAAGAAAGTTGTAGGAAGCTCTGTAAGGTTATTCCTTTTCCAAGGAAAGTTCCTTAAGGGCTGTAGCCTCTGTGATGGTAATATTCTTTAAGTTACCATTTACTACACTTATACGGTTAAGCTTTAGGAAAACTCTTTATCTCTAACCCCTCTAAAGTAGTATTGGTGATATCCAATGTTTTTCATATTAGGGAAGTCTGTCAAGGAGAAATTCTTATCAGTAAGGTTATTGGTCTGACCATCTTTAGGGGAAATACGCAAGGCAGAAATATTCTTGAATTTTTCTAAGCCTTTTTAGTGATTGTACTCCTGGCAATTCTATATCAATACGATCTGTATAGTTCAAGGCTTCAGAGATACTGATTTCACGATCTCCGTTCTGATCAGGACCTGTATTTCCAATACCTAAAAGAGCTGTTTTTACCAATGGGTCAAACTCTATAAGCTGATCTACCTCTCCTGTAGCAGTATATTTGTTAGTGTGCTCAGAGTTGTTCAGGGCAGTAGCCTTGTGTACATCGGAAACTATGATTTTTCTCCACCTGAGGATTGTTACCGCCCCCCACAATATTTACTTTTCCCATTCTGCAAGTTGGGCAATTTGGAGAGATCCACTGTTCCCTCAAGTTGGTTACCTGTCAGGTCTAACTGCTTAAGAGCTATCAGTTTGTCCAAATATACAGTTTTGAGTTTGTTTCCTTTAGCTTCCAATACAGTTACATTGGTAAAGTGTTCTATCCCGTCCAAGGAAGAAATATCAGCGCTGGATACTCTAAGGGCTTGTACAGCTTTGGCTTCTGAGGCGCTTATTTTTTTCCATTTCCGTTGGTATCTACACTTCCTCTATTGTTACCAGTAGTAAGTAAAGCAGCCTTGAAGTTAGGATCTTTGATAACGATTTCGTCTTCTATTCCTACTTCATGCCAAGCACCATTTTTTTCTTTTGGTAGACCTTATCATTTTTCAGAATTGACATAATAGTCTTCTTCTTTTCCGAAACTTGGTTTAGCAGCTCCTTTACCTGAATAGACATTATTCCCTTTCTTAAAACCTACTAAGGAACCTATAGCATTCCAACTCTTTCCCGCACGCTTGTAAAGTGTTCCTGCATTCTCATCATAATAATATAGAATGGCATTATCCTTAGGCGGATTGGGGCTTATTGTATTGGTGGTTGCTGTTGTATCCTCTCCATTTCCGTTGAAATCAGGGTCTTTGTTGTCCTTATTACAACTCACGGCAAGGGTTGCTGCCGAGAGTAACGATAATGCTAATAGTGTGTGTAATTTTTTTCTCATAATTAATTAGTTTTGCTTAACATTACAATAATCATTTTTTTGTCTTAATTAGGTTTTTTTACATGGGGCAAAAAGTAAGAATTTTTTTATAACCTACCAAATAGTCTCTCTCTATCAGCATGAAAAGTTCTTGAAAAATGGGTTTATCAACTATGTTATTAACCGTTTTATAAAGTATATATAAAGATCTCTTTAACAAAAATACACTTATTATGACGTACATACGCGGGTTTTTTTATTAAGAAAATAGGGGGTAAAGCCTCCTTTCAAGAGAAATTATGCACAATTGGTGATTCTTTGTTAATAACCCTATTATTTTTTTGCCATTTTTTTAATCCAATCAGCAAGGGTTTTAGACCAATCATCGCGGTCATTTAGGCAAGGGATACAATTATAACTTTCCCCTCCATGTTCTAAGAAGGTCTCTTTGCCTTCCATGGCAATCTCCTCAAGGGTTTCTAGGCAGTCGGCTACAAAAGCAGGGGTTACAATGGCTAATTTCTTCACGCCTTTTTGGGCGAGTTGTTCTAAGGTAGCATCGGTATAGGGTTGCAACCAAGGATCACGCCCTAAGCGGGACTGAAAGGAAGTACCATAGCTACCTTGGGGCAGTTGTAGGGTATTGGCAATGGATTGAGTTAGCGCATAGCACTGGTGCCTATAGCAGTACTGATGCGCAGGGGAGAGTGTATTGCAGCAAATATCGTTGATCTGGCAATGCTCACGGGTTACATCGGACTTATAGATATGCCTTTCAGGGGAATCCCATGGTAGGGAAAAAAAGTAGGTATTCGCCCTCCTTATAGTACTGCTTGATAGAGGTAGCCAATACCTCGATATACTCAGGCTTATTATAGAAAGGAGGTAGCTCTGAAAGGGTGATATGAGGATATTTTTTCTTGATGATTTTATGCGCTAATACAGAAATGGTCTCGGTAGTGGACATAGCGTATTGTGGGTAAAGGGGCACCAATAGGATTTCTGTTACGCCCTTTTGAGAAAGCACCTCAATTGCTGAAGCAATCGAGGGTTTTCCATAACGCATGGCCATCTCAACAGGGATTGTAAGCTGTGTTTGTACTTTTTGAGTAAGGTTGCGGGTATGGATAATAAGGGGCGAACCCTCTTTAGTCCATACTTTCTGGTAAGCAGCAGCTGATTTTTTAGGTCGGGTACGTAAGATAATGCCTTTGACTAGCAAAGCACGGCTTAAGTAAGGCAAATCTATCACCCGTGGATCCATCAGGAATTCATCTAAATAGGCACGTACGTCCTTGACAGCCGTGGAATTAGGTGAGCTCAAATTGACCAAAAGAACACCTTTTTGACATTCGTTTGAAATTTGCCACAAATATACGTACTTTTTTTATATTTTTTTCCTATTTCTTCTATTTATTTTTTTCTATAGTGAAAATAATTACCTTAGGCCTTGTGAATAATTCCTATGTTGAGTTAGAAAAGAAAATCTATGAGGGGATAAGCAAAAAGAAATTGCCCCCTAGAGAACAGGAGGCAATATTCAGCAATAAATAAAAATGGAAAAACTATTTTTTTAACAAATCTCTGATCTCAGTGAGAAGTTCCTCTTGAGTAGGGCCAGCAGGTGCAGCAGGCGCTTCCTCTTCTTTTTTTCTTAAATCTATTGATGCCTTTAACCAATAAAAAAATAGTGCAAAGGCTACAAATAAGAAGTTAATTACTGCCGCTAAAAATTTTTCCATAGGCTACGCCATTCCAGATAAGGGCGTCGAGCTTATCCACCTGAGCAGCTTTCAGCGCAGGGGTAAGTAGTAGAGGCGTGATCACATCGGCTACTAAGGAAGATACAATGGCACCAAAAAGCAGTCCCAATGATAACCCCTATAGCCAAATCAACTACATTGCCTTTTACAGCAAACTCTTTGAATTCTTTTTAAAAATCCCATAAATAACAATTTGTTTTAAATTCTGCGGCAAAAAAATAGAATATTTATTTGATATAACAAAGAAAATTTACAAAATATAGAAAATAAGTCCAATATTGAGTAGATAACTCTGCAAAAGAGGTTCCACTTTGGGTATAGGTATCCCTAAAGAGGGGCGTAGGCCGTACTGTACATATATATTCCACGTATTGTGCCCTATGGCGGCATATAAGCTGCACTGGAAGCCCTTGAGCACTTCGGGGTGGAGTGTATAGCTTTGGGATTCGCTGCTGAGCTTATAGCCAGAGGAGAAGATGAGGGAGGGCCTCACCCCTGCATAGATACGCCAGAACTTATGGGTATAAGGGGTGGAGGTACGCCAGCGAAACTCTATAGGGAAATCCACGGCATACTGTTCGTAATAATTCTTTTGGATATGTTCGTCCTCAATGGATACGATGTCATACAATAAGCCATTACTCCCTTCTTGAGCTTTGAGGTTGATATAAGTAAGCTGATAGGAAAGGCCAGCTCCAGCAGCCAAACCTATATTCCGCGCTTTATTCAAGGGAATATCTCGCTGGTAGCCTCGAAAAAGACCTCGTGAGAAACTGTGTTGCTTGATATCATCAGGTTTGGAAATGAGCCAGTTATAGGTTATCCCTAAGTAAAATTGGTCTTCAAGGTAGTGAGTATCTACTTCATTGGCAACCTCTAGAGAGTCCGTTTGAGCATAGGTTGCCACAGAGAGCAGGCAACCAATCCAAAGCATATAAAAACCGCATGTGCTATTTTTTTATAGGCAAAAAGTACAAATTTCTAATAGATAAGGTTTCTTTTTTTAACAGAAAAAAACGTATCTTTGCACTTGTAGAAGTGAAAAGTGAAAAGAGAAGAGTAAAAAAAGTGTTTAATTAATAGACTAATCACTAACCACTAATCACTAATCAAAAACCATTAACCATTGATAATTAATAATTAACAATTAAAAAGGTGAATATACTTAGAAGAAATCGTAGGCTACGTGTCAATGAGACCATACGTGCCTTAGTGAGAGAAACAACAGTAACCCCTAACGACTTTATCGTACCGCTATTCGTGGTGGAAGGTAAGGGGGTAAAGGAAGAGATCCCCTCTATGCCTGATTATTACCGCTATAGTTTGGATATATTGGCCAAAGAGGTGAAAGAACTATGGAACTTGGGTATCAAGTCCGTACTACTTTTTGTAAAGGTGCCTGATAACCTCAAGGATAACCAAGGAACGGAGGCGCTCAATCCAGATGGACTGATGCAGCGTGCTATAAAGACCGTAAAAGACGCAACTCCCCAGATGCTAGTAATGACCGATGTCGCCCTTGACCCTTATTCTATCTACGGACATGATGGGATTATCAAAAAAATGGTGTGGTAGAGAACGATGCGACTGTATCGGTACTTGCCCAAATGAGCCTTTTCGCATGTAAAAGCAGGAGCCGATTGGGTAGCTCCTAGCGATATGATGGACGGCCGTATAGAGGAAATTCGCTTGTTCCTTGACAAATACAACTTCAAGCATGCAGGTATTATGGCCTATTCAGCCAAGTATGCCTCTGCTCTCTATGGGCCTTTCCGCGATGCCTTGGACAGTGCCCCTGTGGATATGGAGGATATTCCCTAAGGACAAGAAGACTTACCAAATGGATTATGCCAACCGTATAGAAGCACTCAAGGAAGCAGTTATGGATGTGGCTGAAGGTGCTGATATGGTGATGGTAAAACCAGGGATTGTATATCTAGACATAGTACGCGAGGTGAAAAAAATGCGGTACAAGTACCCGTTTCTGTATATCAAGTATCAGGTGAATATGCGATGATCAAGGCCGCTGCACAGCGCGGTTGGTTAGACCATGATGCCATTATGCTTGAGCAGATTTATGCTATTAAGCGTGCGGGAGCGGACTTGATTGCTTCTTATTTTTGCTAAAGATGTTGTCAAACTTCTATAAATTTCTTTTTCATTCTACTTAATTTTTTTAGATGTCCTTCTGTGGTGAAAGCCACAGAAGGTTTTTTTCTGCTTTTAGTTGTTTTTTTGTAAGATTATCTTTGTAGTTTTGCAGGGTAAAACTAACCCGATACAGATATGAATATACGTAAATTTGCAGGTATAGACATTGGCTCCAATGGGGTACGCTTACTTATTGCCAATGTATTAGAAGAAGAGGGCAAAGAGCCTATTTTTTCCAAGGGTAGCTTAGTGCGGGTACCTATTCGATTGGGGGCAGATGTATTCGAGCAGGGGAAGATCAGCCTAGAGAATGCTTTACGCCTTGCCGATGCCATGGAGGCCTATCGCTTACTGATGAAGGTACAAGGAGTGGAGGCTTACCGCGCTTGTGCTACTTCAGCTATGCGTGAGGCTACCAATGGGGCGGAGATTGTCCAAGAAGTAGCCCGAAAAACGGGGGTAGTTATAGAGATAATAGATGGGGCAGAGGAGGCGGCTATTATTGCCAACACTGACCTACACAGCCTCTTGCAGCATGATAAGAACTACCTCTATATAGATGTAGGGGGGGGGAGTACAGAATTTACCGTATATACACAAGGGGCAGTACGTGCGGCCAAATCATTCCCTATAGGGGAGTACGCTTGCTCAAGGGCAAGGCAGACCAACAGCTATGGGACAAGGTCAAGGATTGGATTCGACTCTATACCAAAGACCTTAAAGGAATGGAGGCCATAGGCTCAGGAGGAAATATCAATAAGATATCCAAATCCATAGGCAAGCTCAAGAATGAACCGCTTACCCGACACTTCTTGGAGGATTACTTAGAGCAAATCAGCCAAATGAGCTATGAGCAGCGTATCCGTGATCTGGAACTCAACCCCGACCGTGCCGATATCCTTCCTTTGGCGCTGCCTATCTATATCAAGGCAATGAAATGGGCGAAAAATCAACCATATCCTCGTCCCTAAAGTGGGACTGGCCGACGGGATCGTAAGGCAACTTTATTTAAGTAAAAAGTAAAAGAAAAGGTAAAAAGTGCTTCTTTTTTTACCTTTTCTCTTTACTTTTTAGTTTTTCCTCTTAAGTATAGGGTCTATGATCTTAAGGTCATCAAAGGTGATAGCCCCGCGGACTACGCCTGCGATGACGTCATAGAGAAACGTTTATAATGTTGATTTTTTTAGCTCATTTCTGTGATACAGTAGGCTGATTTCGCGTGCTGGAGACGGTTCCTCAAAAGTAGTGTAGGTTCTTCTGTTCGCTCTCAGCTAGATTGAGTGTATGTAGGTAGGGGAGTAGTGTCATACCCATACCCTCGTTGGAAAAGGCGGATTAGGGTTTCGAAGCTACCACTCTTGATCTCTACAGGGATAGATTGCTTGTGTCTGTCATGATTGTTGAGTTCTTGGCAGATATTCAGCACGCTATCGCGGAAACAGTGCCCATCCTGTAGCATGAGCATATCCTTGGGGCTGAGGTCGGAGACTTTTTATTTTCTGTTTTTCCTTGAGTTGGTATCGGTCATTGGGGATATAAGCCACGAAAGGCTCATCGTATAACGGGCGCTCCACAAGGTTCTTTTTCCCCTAAGGGAGTAGCCACAATAGCCACATCCAAGCTCCCTTCACTAAGTTCACGGACACACTCGCGAGTGGTCATCTCCTCCACATGTAGTTCTATCTTGGGGTATTTCTTGGTGAAATTGTTCAAGAACATAGGCAGCAAGGTAGGGGCTACTGTAGGGATAATCCCTAAGCGGAAGCGCCCTCCAATAAAGCCCTTATGCTGGGCGATGATGCTCTTGATACGCTCAGATTCGTTGACAATGCTCTCGGCTTGTTTTAGGATTTTCTCTCCTACCTCCGTCACACGTATAGGCTTTTTGGAACGGTCAAAGATCAGTACGTCCAACTCTTCCTCCAATCGCTGTACCTGCATACTCAGGGTAGGTTGGGTAACAAAGCATTTCTCAGCAGCCACACTGAAATTCTTATATTGAGCAACGGCCAAAATGTACTGGAACTGAACAATAGTCATAAGATAAGTGATTTGGAATTAGAGGGCAAAAATACAAAAAAAGTTTTGAGTTTTGAGTTTTTTTAATTTTGAGTTACTTACAAACTCAAAACTTACAACTCAAAAACTCAAAACTAACTAAAAGTCTTTCCTTTTTATCTTTCTCTGTATCATAAAGATAATGGCACAAACCCATAGGCAGAGCGAGCCTAAAGAGGCAGCGATACCTGTGGTAGAGCCGAAAAAGGACTTAAAGAAGGCACTGGTGTAGCCCATAAGTGCGGAGATGTCCAACTTCAAGAGGATAAGGATACGAGAGAGGTCTATCGGATTGGCCAAGATCATCACAAGGGAGAAGGTATCTAGCGGATATTGGCGAAATACCATAAAGGAAATCAGGAAGATACCATCAAAAAAATCACAGCCATAAAGAGCCAAATAAAGATGGCCAAGCTAAAGCCCTTGATCTTGTTCTCATGATAAAGCCCAATGAGATAGGAGAAGCCTACAAAGATGAAACTAAGGAATACCCCAGTTACAATCAGCATGATAAAGTTGAATATATCGGGGAGAGGAACAGCCCATAGAGCAAGAAAGGTACCCCCAGCCCTATGATAAGGCTCAGAGAGAGGAGAGAATCCTAAGTACTGCCCTAAGAAGATGTGCTTTCTAGGGATAGGTTGCGCCAATAGTAGCTCTATGAACTCCCGCGCATTGTAGTAATACATCACCCCGAAAAATAGTGGAAATCAAGGGGATAAGAATGATAATTACATTCATTAGGGTAATGACTGACTTGGAAATATCGTGGTTGAGAAACAGCAGGATACTACTTAGAATTAGGTAAAAACCCAAGTAGAAATACGTCCAACTACTGCGGATAAGGTCAAAGAAAGTATATCGTATAATCTTAATCATATTTTTTTCGTTTTTTTAATAGTTCGGCAATAGCTTCTTGGAAATTGTTCTTTTGGGTGGTCTCCAGCAGTTGCTGAGGGTACCCCTGAAGTAGATATTTCCTTCTAAGATAAAGAGAATCTCGTCGGAGAGTTCCTCTATGAAGCTAAGAATATGGGAGGTAATAAGGATGGTTTTTTCCCTTTTCCTTCTCGCGAAGGATGAGCTTCTTAAGGGCTAAGATGGCGATTGGGTCAAGCCCAGAGGTAGGCTCATCCAAGACCAGTACAGGCACATCTACCATGAAGGTTAGTACCAGATTCACTTTCTGTTTGGTACCTCCGGAGAGGTTGCCCAAGGACTTATTTAGGTGCTTTTTGTAGTCCGAAGAGTTCTATGAGCTCTTGGTCATGGCAAGGTAGCTTCTTGATGTTCTTGATCATGGCGATAAGCTCCTTGACTTTCAGGTTGCTGGGGAAGTTGGCTATTTGGGGCAAGTAGGAAATTTGTTCCCTATAAGCCCATTGGTTTTTGATAGATTTGCCATTGAAGAAGATGTCTCCTTTGGTGGGTATGACCATACCGAGGAAGCTCTTCATGGAGGTAGTTTTTCCCAGAGCCATTAGGGGCCTAAGATAGCGAAGATACCCCCATCCTTGATGGTGAAACTCACGCCTTTGAGCACTTCTAACTTGCCATATTTCTTATGGACATCTTTAAATTCAATCATTATTGAAGAGGTATTAGTTGGGGTAAATATTATTGTTTTGTTCTCTTGAAAGGCTCCATACGAGGAGTCTCATCGATAAGGTTTTCGGGGGTGAATACAGGGGCTACTTTCTCGGAGAAGTTCATAATATCAATGAACAAACTACGTAGCAGCACAATACTCTCAGGGGTTCGGTTGCTGATATAGGAAAAAGAGCTTTACAGGGCGGTAAGGGACATCGCCTACTCCATCCTTATTCAGGTCATAACCTGTATAGTCGCTCCAGTAGTTGCTGCGAAATTTGTTGTCATTCACATTGTTATCATAAGCTACATCAAAGGTATTGTTGAAGAAATTATTATCCCAAAAATCATTTTGGTAACACCCTCCACGGATGCGAATCCCCCATCCGTTTTTGGTGAAGTTATTTTCGTTATACTTCATACGAGTACAATTTTTCCCCATTGATACCTATAGTATTGCGATAGAAGGTATTACCTACCAGTTCGGAATCATAGAGTTCCTTGAGCAATAACCCATAGGAGGAAGGTCCCCAGTTGTCTTGGAAGGTGTTTTTCTACCATTTTCACCCGTTTGGAGAACATGACGGCAGCACCAGCCCCATTTTTAGTAAATTTGTTGCGGTGGTATTCGTTGTCGTCGGAGAACATGAAGTGTAGCCCATAGCGGAGGTTTCCATGGCAGTAATTACCCTCGATATAGGATTTGGACGAGAATTGTATATAGATACCATCACGGCAGTTGGCCGCTTCATTACCAATGATTTCTATATTTTTGCAGCTCCATAGGTGTATGGCATTTCCTGAGTTGTACTGCTCCTTGGCGTTGGAGGAAATCTTGTTGTTTCTTATGATGCCATCACGTCCCTTTCTCAGGAGTACGCCAAAGCATACTTGATCCATGATATTATCCTCTATAAAGGAATTTCTTGGATTTGTCTAGGAGTATAGCAGCTTGTTCTTCTGTAGCTTTGAAAGGGACGTTGGCCAGGCGAAAGCCCTTAATGGTAACGCTATCGGCCTGGATTTTGAGAATACTTCCCTTGAACTGGCCATTGATCACGGGCATACCTTTTCCAATAAGGGTTAGGGGCTTGTCAAGGAGTATATTATTCTCCGGATATGTACCCTTTTGTACCTCAATAGTATCACCTTTCTTAGCAATAGCAACAGCTTGGGCAATCGTACTTATAGGACACTGAGGGCATACTTGTAGGGATTGTGCTTTCCCTAAGAGAGGAAAGCACATAATAATAAGGGGTATTAGTTTTTTTAGCATAGGTTTGATAGCGATAGTCTATTAATGGTCGTGCATGTTACCATGATCCTCATGTGCGGGCTGCTGATGCGCTTGGAACTTAGCTTGTATGCCTTGCCAGTCGTAGAGGTCGCCTCCTTTTTCAGCTTGGATTTTTTGAGCATCTTCCTTTGAGGCAAAGGCGGCCAAGTGGGCACCCATAGGGCTTTGTATCTCTTTGGAGATGAGATAAGTGGCCTTAGTAGCATCAATCAAGGTGTTTTTCATGTAAGTAGTCGCTCACAAGGTATAGGGGCTACCTTATCCTCTTGGGGGGGCTTGTAGCATGCACTCTATGGCATCGTACTTGAAGGCTTTGGACTTTTGGGTAACCACTTCTGAGGCGAACTGAGGGCTTACGATGGTCATCTTGCAAAAAGAACACTCTTCCTTGCCATAATCAATAGGCTCGGCCTTGGGAGCACAAGCAATCATAAGGAATGCAAGGCTCAAAAAAATAGGAATACTTTTTTTCATGTTTGATAAATTAATCAAGGTTAATATATTGTAAATCAATTGATTGAAAAATAAAAATCATCTTAGCTTAGAGGAGTAATCCTGAAGCCAAGATGATTTTTCTTTAGAATGATTATGCTGCACACTTATTGCATTTGTTACATTTTTTAGCAACAAAGAAAGCAACCAAGGCAAGCACAGCCGCCAAAACCATAGCATAAGTACCTCCTGCAGGATAGGACTCTGCATAGAAGTTCAAAAGCTCCTTACCTCCAAAGAAAGGAGGTTGGTAAGCCATGCCTGGGATTTTTGATCTGAGCGGTGTCGCTTAGGTTATGTCCATAGTCATATTCCCACTTATAGAAGTCATACATACCCAATACGCCAGCTACTCCCATAATGGCAGCCCAAACGAAGTAGAGGATTCTTTTTGCCAGCAAAGGCAAAAAGTAAAGCCAAGAACAAGCATACCACCGATGATCCAAGGGAAGTACTTGAACTCCCAGAAATTTTCTGCATGGATGTGTTTCATTCCTATATAGTGGTTGAGAAGGTTCACATTCTCAATAGTGTGTATGGAAAGTTCGTCCTCTGGAGCAGAGAAGCTGCTCTTTCCATTAATGTCGTTGATCCAGATATACATATTGATACCTTCTGGATATTGAGGGGCATCAAGCTTGATGTGCCAAATAGGGAAAAAGAATAGGAAAAGTAGCAAAAGAGAAGCTACTACCATTAAGATTCGTGCTTTCATTTCAATTAAATTTTTTTGTAAAAAGGCTGATACGAGTACCAGCCTTTTTTTGGTTATAGATTATTCTTCATCACCACCAAGGCTCCACTTAAGCGGAGTGTTGGCGTTAGCAGCAGATACACGAATGTATCCTTGCATTTCTTGGTGAAGGGCAGAACAGAAGTCAGTACAGTAGAATGGCCATACCCCTACTTCGGTAGGTTTCCAAACGAGGGTTTCTGTTTGTCCAGGCATTACAAGTAGTTCTGAATTTTGAGCACCCAATACAGCAAATCCGTGAGGAATATCCCAGTCTTGCTCTACGTTGGTTAAGTGGAAGTATACAGTGTCACCTACTTTGATACCTTCTATGTTGTCAGGAGAGAAGTGGCTACGGATACAAGTCATATATACATGTACGTTGTTACCATCTCTTACCACCTTAGCGTCAGCATCGGTACGAGTTACGTAAGGGTGGTGGTTATCCTTAAGTGAGTAGATCTTAAGTTGTTGATCTTTAACTTTTGAAGCTGGAATAGCTTGTGCATAGTGAGGCTCTCCGATAGTTGGGAAGTCAAGAAGGAGTTCCATTTTGTCACCAGAGATATCGAACAACTGTGCAGATTGGCAAAGCTCAGGACCGGTAGGGAGGAAACGATCTTTGGTAATCTTGTTCATCGCAACGAGATATTTACCGAAAGGCTTACGAGAGTCTCCACCAGGGATCATAAGGTGTCCAGGAGCATAGTAAGTTGGCTTTCTATCCAATACTTCCCAAGTACCCACTTTCCATTTGATAACTTCAGAGGAGATAAAAGAAAGTAGTGTAGGCATTACCTTTGTCGTCAAACTCGGTATGCAATGGGCCAAGACCTGTACTTTTTTTACTACACCAGCTACTACATCATCCATTTTGATAGTTGGGATACCATATTTTTTTCACCATCAAAAGCTTTATTTTTCAATAGCTTTTTAGCATCTTAGTGAAAAGAGTGTACAGTAAGATCAGAAGAAAGTTTTTCCGTTACCGATGATGTATTCCCCAGTTGGGTCAACATCCACACCGTGAGGAGATTTTGGAGTAGGAAGTAGGTAAACGAGTCCTGGGAGCTGAGAAGCATCAAGGATTTTTACAGTTTCTACTACTTCACTCTTACCTGTGTGTGTTTCATCACTGTAGGTATTGTGGTAGTGAGGCGCTTTCATTTCGGTAAATTTACCTTGTTTGATATAGTCCTCAGCCACTTTCCAGTTGATGGCAGCGATGTAGTCATAATCGTTCTGAGAAGCTTCTACTTCCAAGAGGGTGTTAGCTTCCTCAGTGTTGTAAGTGGTGAAGAATACCCATCCGTGAGTTTACCTTTACCAGAGTGTGCTAAGTCGTAGTTGAACCCTGGCATAAGGATTTGGAACTCAAGGTTCATAGCACCTGAATCAGGATTGATTTTTACGAAAGAGATTACCCCTTTGAATTTGCCTTTGTAATCCTTAATAGCAACATCCTCTTGAGGAATAGGCACAGAGAAACGAGTTCCCTCCTACGATATACTCAGTATTTTCGGTAACAAAGGTAGAAGAGTGGTTACCTGCTGCGTTAGGAAGCTCTAAGATTTCTTCTGTTTCGAAAGTCTTAAGGCTGATACGCGCTACACGAGGGGTGTTATTCGCGTTGATAAAGATCCAGCGGCCGTCCACTTCTCCGTTAGTTTGAGAAAGGTCAGGGGTGGTGAGTGTCATCCCAAGGAATGAATCCGTGGGTAGTTTGCAAAAGGGGTTTGGTTTCTTCATTGTAACCATACGCCTTTTCAGGGTCTTGTGAGAACACAGGGATTACTTTGAGCAGTCGTCCGGAAGGAAGTCCATAAGTAGCAAGCTGACCACTGAAACCACCTGAAAGGAAAGCGTAATACTCATCGTACTCTCCTGGTGCTACATACACCTTAGAGGCAGCATCTGAAGCTCCCATAGCCCCAGACTTATTACCATTGCTATTGTTGCCATTTCCACAACTGGCAAGAAAAGCACCAGCAACTGCCAAAGATAACAATTTGCTTGTCTTCATAAAAACAATTTATTTAAAAAATATTTATATCCTAAGGGGATAGTCAAAGGACTGCTTAAGCAGTCCTTTGGGGAGTGCTTATTCTATTGTACGGAAGTACTCTAGGATAGCTCTGGCTTGTTCCTCAGTGAGGTGTTGGTTCGCCATAGGAGCTCCGTTGGCCTCTGCTAAGAGTTGCTTAGCGATAGGGTCTTCAGCAATCATACCTTCTGGATTAAGGATCATATTCATTACCCATTCAGGAGCACGTCTTTCCAAAAATACCTTTAGGGGCAGGGCCTATGAACTTCTTAGTAGGTTTGTGGCAAGCAGTACAGTTGATCTTGAAGAGTTCTTTACCTTTTTCAGCAAGGGCTTGATCAGGAGTAGCTGCAAGGGAGGGTTCACTGTTTTTACAGGGCCTATTCCCTTATTGCTTAAATCTACATTGGCACCGCCTGTAGCAGCAGCAGGGTGTTTCAGCAGGTGCAGCAGGGGTTGCGGCAGGAGCTTCAGTTGTTGTGTTGGAAGTTGTGGCACTATCGGAGGTGTTGTTTTGTCCATTTCCTGAGCCACCATTACAGCTTACAAGTGCTGTAACTGCTAATACAGAGAGTGTTAGTTTTAGTGATTTCATTAAAATTTATATTTAGTATTTTTATGGGACAAAGATACGAAAATTTTTTAAAAACCACACAATTAAAATCTTTTTTTGTAATGGCAGTCGGAGGTTAATGCAATGTAGGAGTGTAATTAAAAAAATAAAAGAGTACCTATTCTCCATCTGAATAGGAGCTCTAAAACTATTTTTGTAAGATCTTTTTAGGCAAGTTGTTCGTCTAATATTGTAGTAAGCGGACGGCTTACTTCTATGAGCGCTCTAGCAATACCTATATTGGCTTTGTCTCTTTCTAAGACGATCACAATAAAAAGAATTTTCCTTTGTTGGAAATTCCAGCGACAAAAAGTACTTTTTGTTAGTTTCTATAAGAAGGCTGTGGGTTTCAGTAACCCCTGCCGCGGCACAGGAGGCAACTACTTGCTTTACTTGGTCTATAATAACACCAAAGAAAGGTGCTACATTGTTGGCTGTTCCTAAATCTAAATCGACAGCATGACTTTTTGCTATGATGGTACTATCCGCACAACTGAGGATACTACAAAAGCGAAAACCAGTTAAATTGCTTTTTTTCATATCTTCACAAAAAGTGCTTGAGGCTTGTTGTATTTCGATACCTGTCATAAGAATATGTTTTTGTGATTAATATTACACTATCACAAGATAAGGATAAAAATACATGGAAAAGACTTTATTTAACGTTTTTTTAATCTTTTTTTGCTATTCACTCATCACTAATTTATAGATGGCCTCGTACATAGGTATGATCTTCGCTTCGTCAAAGAGGGAAGCCTCTGCAAAGGCTTGTGCCTTAAACTTGGCAAGGGTTTCCTTATCGCGTAGAATCACAAGGGCATTGCGAGCCATGTCCTCTATATCGCCCACAGGGCTGAGGAAGCCCTGATATGCCCTGCTTATTCACCTCAGGAATACCCCTGCATTGCTGGAGATAACAGGTACACCCTCGGCCATGGCCTCAAGGGCAGCTAGGCCAAAGCTCTCGGACTCCGAAGGGAGCAGGAATAGGTCGCTAGAACAGAGAATATCATTGACATCTAAGTAGTTACCTAGAAATTGACATAGTTCTGTATTTCCAAGTCGTGGGCGAGGGCTTGGGCGTTTTTCTCTATCAGGGCCATCGCCAACCATGATCAGTCGTGCTTTCTTGTGCTGAAGTACTTTGTGGAAGACGCGCACCACATCGCAGGCTCTTTTGACCTTGCGGAAGTTGCTCACATGGGTTAGGATTACCTCGTCGGGGTTGGCCAGCATGGCTCGGTGGCAGGTCTTTGGGTGCTGCTTTTTTTCTTTTCTATATTGATAAAATTGGGAATGACATTGATATGTTTCTGCACATCAAAGAGTTCGTAGGTCATCTCCCTTAGGCTATGGGAGACAGCCGTTACGGCATCGGAGGCATTGATGCTGAAATTGACAGCCGTCTTGTAATAAGGGTGGTTACCCACCAGGGGTAATATCGGTGCCGTGCAGGGTGGTGATAATCTTCACGTCCAAGCCTTCTTTTTTTCTAGGATTTGCTTGGCCATGTAGGCTGTATAAGCATGAGGAATGGCGTAGTGGGCGTGGATAATATCTATATTGTACTCCCTTACTACCTCCACCATCTTGCTTGAGAGTGCCAGTTCGTAGGGCTGATAGCGGAACAAAGGGTATTCCTCCACATACACCTGATGTGAGTGGATATTCTTATGGAAAGCAGAGAGCCTTACAGGCTGTCCGTAGGTAATAAAGTGTATCTGATAGCCTTTTTGGGCAAGGGCGACCCCCAACTCAGTGGCAACCACCCCACTTCCACCAAAAGTGGAATAACAAACAATAGCGATGTTCATCTTTTTAGTTGTTAGTTGTTAGTTTTTAGTTGTTAGCGATTGGTCACTTGTCATTAGTCACTAAAACTGTATCTGGCTTGTGCCGTTACGTGCATATCGGCAAAGTCTTTTTGTAAATATTTGAAATAGGCGGCAATACCGATCATAGCGGCATTGTCGGTACAGTATTGGAACTGGGGGAGGAAGACCTCCCAGTGGTATTTTTGAGCGTATTGCTGGAGCGTTTTCCTCAGACCAGAGTTGGCACATACGCCACCACCTATGGCCACTTGGCGGATACCTGTCTCGGTTACAGCCTTCTTGAGCTTGCGCATAAGGATTTCAATAATGGTATATTGTACCGAGGCACAGATGTCGGCCATGTGCGTTGGGACAAAATTGGGATCGTCCTTTTTCCTGTTTTTGGATAAAATAGAGCACCGCCGTTTTTCAGTCCTGAGAAACTAAAGTTCAGCCCCTCTACCTTTGGAATAGGGAAGGGGAAGGCATGTGGATTACCCTGCTGGGCATATTGGTCAATGAGTGGGCCTCCTGGGTAGGGGAGTCCTAATAGCTTGGCTGTCTTGTCAAAGGCCTCTCCTGTGGCATCATCTTGGGTTTCCCCTAGCACTTCCATAGAAAAGTAATCATTCACACGAAGGATTTGGGTATGTCCGCCGCTTATGGTCATCGCCAAAAAGGGAAGGAGGGTTTGCTCTGGCCTTCGTCAATAAAGTGGGAGAGGATATGCCCTGCAAGTGATTGACTTCCACTAGAGGAATCCCCAAAGAGAGTGCCAAGGACTTAGCGAAAGATACGCCCACCAGTAGGGAGCCTTGTAGCCCTGGCCCACGGGTAAAAGCCGATGGCCGAGAGTTGTTCCTTAGCCACTCCTGCGCGCTGCAAGGCCTGATGTACCACGGGAATGATGTTCTGCTGGTGGGCACGGGAGGCCAACTCAGGCACTACTCCGCCATATTCCTCGTGTATCTTTTGGCTGGCAATGACATTGGAGAGGACTTTATCGCCTTGCATCACCGCTGCCGAGGTGTCATCGCAAGAGGATTCTATAGCTAATATATAAGGTATATCTGTACGCATAAGAGAGGCTTGTTTTCAGAAGGCAAAAGGTAGTGAAAAGTTTTTAGTTTTTGAGTTATACTAATTCAAAACTAAAAATCGAAAAAAAGCTAATTGTTATTTTTTTCTTTTTTTGAAAGACAAACGAATCATTTTTTTGTTGTACTTTTGTGCCGAATTTCGTACTATCTTCTTGCCAGAGAGGGAGAAGACAAAAAAAGAGCAAAAAGGTGGCATACAAAATCTTTCGTATAGTCAAGATAGTTCTCAAGACTTTTATTTATATACTGATATTCACACTTTTTACTACTGATGTTACCTGCGGTACAGACTAAGTTGGCCGCTTGGGTAATGCAGCGTATCAATGAGGATTACAAGGTAGATATTCAGGTGGAACGTGTATCTATAAGCCTTACGGGTATGGTGGGATTGGACGGAGTGCTTATCCGTGATCACCATCAGGACACCCTTATTGCAGCGCATGAGATACGTACCCCTTTGCTGGATCTCAAGGCGGTGATGAACGGCAATCTTATCTTCTCCAATATAGAGGCCGACGGACTTATGATGGATATGAAGACCTATAAGGGGGATACCTTGTCCAACTTGGACGTGTTTGTCTCTCGTTTTTGATTCTGGAGAGCCGCCCAGTAAAGAGCCTTTTATCATGCGAGCCAATACTATAAAGCTCAAGAATGGTTACTTCCGTGTGTGTGATTTTAATACCATTGCAGGCGAAAAGTCCTGTACTGGTGGAGGTAGAGGGATTGCCGGACAGATCTCTGATTTCGAGATTGTGGATTCCGATGTCAAGCTACAGATGAAGCACGGCTCACTGCTCTATGGCAAGCATCTCAAAGTAGATGATTTTTCTACTAATTTCCACTATGCCGATACACTGATCTCTATAGATAAAACACTGCTTAAGACACCTTTTTCTACCATAGATGCCGACTTAAGTTTTGCTCCCTATGAGGGAAGTTATGCCGATTTTCTGAACAAAGTAACGCTCAAGGCGACCCTGAGAAACTCGCTTATTAGTACCAATGACCTCAATGGATTCTATAATGGTTTTGCCATGGAAAAGACCCTAGAGGCCGAAGGAGAGCTTTCGGGAACACTTAATAATCTTTCTATCAAGGATATACATCTGTACCATGAGAGTACGGCTATAGAGGGAGAAGGAATATTACTTAAGAATGCTTTTTCTCCTGAAAAAGACTTTGTCTTTTGGGGGAATTTCCCGCACTTTTCTTCCTCCTATGGGGATATTGCTGCACTCATGCCCAAGGTATTAGGGGAGAGCCTCCCAGAGGATTTGCGCTACTTTGGACTCTTTGAGGGGCAGGCGGAACTGACCTACACTACCCGTGATTTGCTTATAGATGCCGATGTCTTTACCCATCAGGGGCGACTTTATCCTCAGTGGTTCATTCTATAACCTGAAAGACCCAGCGGAGGCAACTTACAAGGGCAAGCTGGATACCTACCAGCTGAAGGTGGGTGAACTCTTTAAAATCACAGACCTAGGGGATATTTCGGCAAGTCTGCAATTTGTGGGTAAGGGATTGGATTTTAATAAGTTGGATAAACTTTTCCTTGCATGGACAGGTACATTCGGCTCTCTATAATAACTATCTATACAAGGATATAAAGCTCGATGCAGAATATTTCCAAAAGAAAATTAGGGCAACCGCTTCCATAGGCGACGATAACCTCCAGATGAATTTCAAAGGGCATGGCCGATATTACTTCTTCTCAGCGCTCCAATTATACACTCTCAGGAGAGATGAAGTATATAGACCTCAAGGCTTTGGGATTTGTACAAAAAGACTCTATTGCCAAAGTGAAGGGGAATATAGACCTAGATATCACAGGTAATAGTTTAGATAATATGGTGGGGCGAGTACTGCTCAAGAATGCATCTTACCAAAAGAATGACCAAACCTACAACTTTGCCGATTTTTGCCATCAATATACAGAAGGACACTACCAGCCTGCGTACCATTACTCTAGAGTCTACCGATATTATTTCGGGTAAGATACAGGGTGAGTTCAAGTTTGCCCAAATAGGTCAGGTCTTGGTCAATACCCTTGCTTATGGATTTGAAAACTATAAGCCTTTCAAGGTGATGCAAGGACAGTACTTGACTTTTTGATTTTAAGATCTACAACAAGATTATCGAACTATTCTTACCAGAACTCTCTTTTGCTCCAAATACCTTTATTCGAGGGAAATTGGTAGGGGACGAACATGATTTTTAAGCTCAATTTCCGTTCGCCCTATATCAATATCTCAGACTATTCGCTGCGTGGAGTCAATCTGGAGTATGATAAGAAGAACCCTACTTATAGGTCGCTGGTGCAAATATCCAGCGTCCAGAACCCTTATTACAAGATAGAGGAGTTCAATATGGTCAACACTTCCGTGAATGATACGCTCTTTTTCCAGACAGAGTTCAAGGGAGGGCGTAACTCCGAGGATGATTATAACCTTAGGTTCTACCATACCATTAACCCAAGGCGTGAGTCGGAAGTGGGCATTAAGCCTTCTTCATATATTCTCTTTAAGGGTAATGAGTGGAAGATTGATAAGGATAGGGAGAACAAAGTGGTGATTAACCGCAAGATGGATTCGTTACAGATACGTCCTATTTCCCTCCGCCATGGAGAAGAATCCATCTCTGTTAATGGAAGAATGGCTAAGGAAAACAACTACAAAGACTTACATTTGGTCTTTGACAAGGTGGATATTGATAAAATTATTCCCACTATGAACAACCTAAGTGTGGGAGGACAGCTTAATGGCCATTTGTCCTTAGTGCAACAGAAGGGAAAGTACTATCCTACAGCTGATTTAAGCCTTAAGCAATTGGTTTTGAACAAATACGACTTAGGGGATTTGCAGGCCAGTATCATAGGCGATGAGGATCTTTCTTCCTTCAAGGCTAGTTTGGAGTTCTTCAACCTCTTAGGGAAGGGCTTCAACTCTATGGGAAAAATCTTTCTCAAGGATAACAAAACATATCTAGACTTACAGAGCTATATCACCGAACTGAACTTGGCGCCTTTTTGCACCTTTTTACTCAGGATATACTCTCTAACCTACATGGAGCACTGACAGGACAGGTCAAGGTAACAGGCCTTTTGACCAAACCCCAGATAGAAGGCGATTTTGCCGTGTCCAAAAGCAGGTATGGGGGTGCCTTACCTAAATATAGAGCTGGAAGCCGACGATGTGTTGCATATAGGACTGAAAGATAACCGATTTACCATCAAGGAAACTCCTCTTACCGATACGGCTTACAAGACAAAGGTCTATCTCAGTGGAGGAGCGGGTTATCGTAGTCTATCGGACTGGTACATAGATCTTTATTTTGATACCAAAGGCAAGCGCTTCTTAGCACTCAATACAGGGCCTAAGGATAATGACCTCTTCTATGGTACGGGATTTATTATGGGAAAAGCCAGTATCAAGGGGGCGTTAGATGACCTTACCATAGGGGTCAAAGCTGTAACAGGAGAGGGACGAAGTTTAAAAATCCCGCTGAGTGATACCCAGACCGTGGGCGATGATTCCTTTATCACCTTTATTTCTAAGGAAAAAAACAACGCAAAAAACAGTTGATAACCAAGACTTATCAGGGGCTTGAAATGAACTTTGAGGTAGATGTGCTTCCTACGGCCGAGGTGGAGATCATTGTGGATCCTAAAAACAACTCTAGCCTCATAGGACGTGGAGCTGGTACCTTATTGTTGGAGATTAACACTACAGGAAAATTCAATATGTGGGGGACTTTATCACCACCTCTGGCGAATACAACTTTAAGTATGAAGGACTGATAGATAAGAAATTCAAGGTGTTGCCTAACGGCTCTATCTCTTGGAACGGAGATCCTATGGGGGCTACCTTGCAGAACCTCAGGGCGGCTTATAACCTCTATGTGAATCCCTCTACGCTCTTGGAGTCCAACCTCAACCGAAAGATACAGACCCAAGTGCTTATCAACTTACAGGGAGACTTGGCGCATCCTCAGACGGTCTTTGATATCAAGTTCCCCGATAGTAGTCCGAGCTTGGTTTCCGAATTGAACTACCACTTGGAGGATAATGATAAGAAACAGCTCCAGGCCTTCTCCCTACTGGCACAGGGTAGCTTTTTTTGAGCGACGCTACTGCTGGGGAAAAAGATGCTCTCTTATAACGTACTGGAGACAGCCGCAGGGATCTTTAACCAATTGCTCTCCAGTGATGATGACAAACTGAACTTAGGGGTAAGCTATGAGAGTGGTACAGCTACCCCCAATAGGGCATACAATAGCTCCGACCGCTTGGGAATTACCGTATCCACTCAAGTAACCGATAGGATCTTCTTCAATGGTAAATTGGGGATTCCCGTGGGAGGGGTTACCCAAACGGCTGTAGCAGGGGACTTTGAACTCCAATTCCTCTTGACCAAGGACGGCCGATTGAGTGCTAAGATCTTTAACCGAGAGAACGAACTCCAGCAGTATCTTATGGACAAAATAGACTATTCCCCAAGGGGTAGGACTGACCTATAAGGTGGATTTTGATACCTTCAGGGAGCTTATCCGTGATATTTTCGCTAAAGCAAAAAAACAAGAAAATGACTATAGGCAACTTTAGGGCGACCTTCATCAGGAGATTTCCAACTATGATTTGCCCGAGCGGGAAGGGTTATTACGTATCATACTAGAAGAGACCTTAGGGGTGAGTGCCATCACGGCCATGATGCACAATGATCAAGAGATTCCTCATGAGAAAACCCTTGAACTCAAGGCCGTATGTGAGCAGCTTGCGCGTAATATTCCTATACAATATATCTATCAGAAAGCCTCTTTCTTCGGTTTAGACCTCTATGTAGATGAGCGCGTGTTGATTCCTCGCCAAGAGACCGAGGAGCTGGTGGATTGGATTCTTACCACTTATGCCAGACAAGAAAAATCTGCGTATCTTGGATATAGGTACAGGTAGTGGGGCTATCGCTATTGCGCTGAAGAAGCATCTGCCCCGTGCCAAGGTAACAGTTATGGACATAAGCGGGGAAGCCCTACAGGTAGCCCGTACCAATGCCAAGCGTAACAAAGCCGTCATAGAGCTTATACAGCAGGACATACTACAGGGTGGGGGACTTAGCAGCTTACTTTTGATATCATCGTCTCCAACCCTCCTTATGTGCGCGAGCAAGAGAAGCGAGAGATACACCCCAATGTGCTGGAACATGAACCCGCCTTTAGCGCTTTTTTTGTCCCCGATGACAATCCCTTGTTATTCTATGACAAAATAGCAACTATAGCTACCCACAACCTTGCTCCACAGGGAGGTTGTTCTTTGAGATCAACCAATATTTAGGTGATCCGATGTGCCAAATGCTCCAGCAGAAAGGATTTTACACCGAACTAAGAAAGGATCTTAACGGAAATGACAGAATGACAATGAGTCAACTGTCAGACAGATGAACTGATTCGTTATTACTTTTTTTACTTTTTTTATTTTTTTGAAAAAAATGAATTCAAAACACTATAGCACAAGGAATCCTCAAGGCAGTGGGGATTATAGTAGGTATTGTCCTACTGGTTTTAGGCCTATATAAGCTACAGAACATTATCATATATATTGTTCTGGCTGCCATATTAGCCCTTATAGGTAGGCCTATGATAAAATTTCTAAAGAAACGCCTTAAGTTCAGGAATACTTGGGCGACTATTACGGTTATCGTGGTTATCTTAGGGGCATTTGCAGGCCTTATCAGCCTTTTTGTACCTATGCTGATCTCTCAAGGAAAGAACTTGGCATCTATTGATTTCAAAGCCTTGAATGATAGTATCCATCGTTTCTTGGATAATTTGCTTCTTTCCTTAGGTATGGGGAGGTTGGAATCTCAGTTGGCTGATATTCCGGAGTTACTCAATATGCAGGATGTTTCCACTGTCCTCAATGGTTTCATAGATGTTATTAGCAATATAGGGGTGGGGCTTTTCTCAGTGCTTTTTATAGCCTTTTTCTTTATGAAAGATGGTACAGCTATCATTAATAGCTTTCTGAGTTTGGTAAAGCGTGAGCGCTTGCCACAAGTGAGAAAGACCATAGAGGATATCAAGCGCCTGCTTTCTCGTTATTTCTTAGGCTTGTTCCTACAACTGAGCGTTGTCTTTATCCTGCTCACCATTGTATTGCTTATTTTTTTGGTGTAAAGGATGCTCTGATCATTGCTTTTCTCTGTGCTTTGCTCAATATAATTCCTTATGTAGGGCCTATGATAGGAGCGGTAGTAATTTCAGTGTTGACCATATCCAATTTTATGGATGCCGATCTGCAAAGTGTGATCCTGCCTAAGACTATTTATGTATTATTGGGCTTTTTCATTACTCAATTCATAGATAATGTCTTTAGTCAGCCTATTATATTCTCTAACTCTATGAAGTCCAGTCCGTTGGAGATATTTATTGTTACTCTTATTAGCGGAACCCTCTTCGGGATAGTAGGTATGGTCATAGCCATTCCTGCCTATACGGTGCTTAAGGTAATCCTCAAGGCTGTTTTTCCCTAAGAACAAACTCATTCAGTTACTCACCGCTAAGATATAATACCGATGCGAATCAATGGTTAAAAGATTATTCTTTAACTTTCTAAGACGCAATAATTGCGTCTCTACGCATGCGCTGGCCAAGACAACTCCTGATGAGCGTAGTCTTCCGTAGAGACGCAATTTATTGCGTCTTAATGAAAATGGATTATGAAGTACTTTTGATATATAACATGCTAAATCACCGATTGTTAACCGCTGAAATACAGGCTTATTTGCACGCACATAAGCAAGATGACCCCGCTCAATTTGCCCTGAAGAAATCACCCTTTGAGGGAGTAACCTCCAGCGAACTCGCCCAACAGCTATTGGGTAGGCAGAAGGCCAATGACAAATTGCCTTTATGGCAAGCGACTGAGGGGATTTATTTTTCCTGAAAAGCTTTCTTTGGAGCAAGCCTCTTCCGAGGCCACGGCACGCTATAAGGCATCACTAGTAGGGGAGGGTACCCTATTGGATGCTACTGGCGGTTTCGGGATTGATGATTATTTTTTTGCCCAGCGTTGCCAAGAGGTAACTCACTGTGAGATTACAGGAGGGACTCTCGGAGATAGTAGCACATAACTTTGCTGTATTAGAAGCTGATATACATTGTGTGGCGGAGGACTCTTATGCCTACTTAGCTCGCGAGGAAAGCACTATGATACGATTTACCTAGACCCTGCCCGCCGTGACAGCCACAAGCAAAAGGTCTATTTCTTGGAGGACTGCACCCCCGATGTGCCCCATAGCCTTGACTTTCTTTGGCAATATACGGATATGATTTTGCTCAAGGCATCTCCTATGCTGGATATTAGCCGTGCGCTCACCCAGCTACCCCAAACGCATGAGGTACATATCGTAGCAGTGGAAGCAGAGGTCAAGGAACTACTTTTCCTACTAAAAAAGAAGCCACTTACTGGAGAGGTACAGATCAAGACGGTCAATATGTTGCCTACCCGTACCGATATTTTTCAGTTTCTTTCCCTCTGAAACAGGTAGTGAGGATATCCCTATGACTCGCGGCTATCTCTGTCGCTACCTTTATGAACCCAATGCTGCTTTGCTCAAGGGGAAGGGACTTTTTCCTATAGCACGCGCTTATGGGCTGGTTTATCTGAACAAGGACTCCCAATTGCTTTTGGGAGAGGGCTATATTCCAGACTTCCCAGGGCGGGTCTTTCTCATTGACGAAATGCTCCCCTATGACCGAAAATTCCTCAAGAGCGGCAAGATAGATCAGGCCAATATCACTGTGCGCAATTTCCCTATGAAAGTAGCCGAGATACGCGAGCGCTTTTCCATAGCTGAAGGGGGGAATCGTTATTTGTTCTTCACCCTCGGAGAGATAGGAAATAAACTCATGATTATTTGTCGCAAACCGTTTGTATAATTGCCGATAAAGTTGTAACTTTGCACGAGTTATGAAACAATTACGCCTTATCATCATTCGCGAATACCTCACAAGGATACGCAATAAGTCTTTTCTGCTAATGACCTTCCTTAGTCCATTGGCAGTGGTAGCCTTGTCCCTACTGATAGGCTACCTTACCCAGTTGAACAATAGCACTCAGCGACATATAGAGGTCTTAGACGAAAGTGGGTATTTCCAAGAGATTTTCCAAAAGAGTCCCAACCTCTCGGTAAGCTATCACAAGCAGGGCGATTTGGAGCAGCTCAAGCAGACCGCGCGCGCTGAAAAATTCCTATGGACTGCTCTATATAGATAAGCAGGCCGCTCAGTTCCAGTTTTTTTAGTGAAGAATCCCCCAGTGTTACCTTTGTAGAGAGCCTACAAGGAAAGCTCGAAAAAAAGGGCTCTTCCGTCATAACCTAGAGGCAGCCTCTATCACCCCTTCTCAGATCGATGAGGCACAGCAGCGGGTCTCTATCGCGTTGGCTAACTTCTCTGGAGATGAAAGTTCCCCAGACCATGGGTTGGCTCAAGCTCGCCTTTGGAGGTACTGCGGGTTATCTGCTGATGATGTTTATTGTAGTCTATGGCAATATGGTCATGCGTAGTGTCATAGAGGAAAAAGTCAATCGTATTGTAGAGGTGATTGTCTCCTCGGTAAGGCCAAGTATCCTACTCTTGGGTAAGATCATAGGCACCTCACTGGTGGGACTAACCCAGTTTGTTATCTGGGTGGTGATTGCAGGCTTTCTCCTTTCCTTTCTCTCTTCGCCTACGGCCACTCAGGTTGCTCCTACAGCCGATCCTCATCTTTTGACTCATATCATAAGCGAAATTAACAGCCTGCCTTTGGCTAAACTATTGATATCCTTTTTCCTATTTTTTTCATAGGTGGATATCTCTCCTATAGTGCTTTCTATGCAACCATAGGAGCAGCTGTGGATAGTGAAACCGATACCCAACAGTTTCTCTTTCCTGTACTGCTTCCGCTGATCTTGGCCATTTACATAGGGTTTTTTACTGTAATTGAAGATCCTCACGGTGTTGTATCTGTGATTTTCTCTTATATTCCACTAACCTCTTCAGTGGTGATGCTCATGCGCATTCCCTTCGGGGTGTCATGGGGAGAGATTATCCTTTCTCTAGCACTGCTCTATGGCTTTTTTTCTTCTTGGCTATATGGGTCTCTGCTCGTATCTATCGCATAGGAATTCTCTCCTATGGGAAGAAAACCTTCGTATAAGGAACTAATCAAATGGCTGAGAATGCCTAACTAATTATGGGAAAAAGTAAGAAAAAGAATGTTTCGGATATATTATGGGCTTATATTTCTGTGGGAAAGCTTAGCTGTAAATGCACAGATGACCGAGGGAGAACCTCCCGCTCACATGACCCCAAAAGGAACTACATACATGGAACCAGCGCCGTGCCTTTAGGAAAGAATTTGTCAATATACAAACCCTCTCAAGCGATATTATCTTGGATATAAAATATGCCACGGCGGACAATTTCTTAAAACAAGCTGTATATGACTGCCCACAATGTTACCTAAGAAAGGCGACCGCCGAGGCCTTGGTAGCTGCTCAAAAAGAGTTTGTAAAGCGCGGCTACTCCCTCAAGCTATTTGACTGCTATCGTCCGCTTTCGGTACAGAAAAAGATGTGGAAGATCCTCCCGGTACCCACTATGTGGCCAACCCTGCCAAAGGCTCCAAACACAATAGGGGAGCGGCGGTGGATCTGACATTGGTGGATCTGGCCACTGGCAAGGAACTGGATATGGGTACCCCTTTTGATACTTTTTCACCCCGCGCGCACCATACATATACCCAGCTACCTAAGGAAGTATTGGACAATCGTAAGTTACTGAAGGAGGTGATGGACAAATACAATTTCAAATCCATTTTATTCCGAGTGGTGGCACTACGAATACCGACCTGAGATGGCCTCTGCTGTAGAGGATCTTCCTTGGGAATGTCCTTAATAATGAGTAGTGAAAAGATTTAAAAACATCACAAAAAGCATAAATAATACTTAAATCATCTTTATTCGGGAAAAAAATTCCTAATTTTGGCACGATATTTTATATATCCAAATCATGAATATAAAAGTTTTCTCTATCTCTCTGTTCTTCCTCTCTTTCTTGCAGCCGCTCTTGGCGCAGAAAGCGACCCGAATTGCCTATGTGGATATGAATTATATCTTGGCGAATATGGACGAATACAAGGTAGCCAGTGAGCAATTGGCACAGAAAGTAGCCCAATGGGAACAAGAGATTGCACAGAAGCAAGCTGAAATCAATACCCGTCGGGAGAAACTCGAAGCAGAAAAAAACCGCTGCTCACTCCTGAAACAATCAAGGATAAGGAAGAGGAAATACAGGTACTCACCCAGAACCTTGAAGACTATAAGCAAAAAAACGTTTTTGGTGCCGAAACGGGCGACTATATCACCCAACGTTGGCGCTTGGTGCAGCCCATACAGGATCAGGTGTTCAACATCACTCAGGAGATTGCCAAGACTCGTAAGTTCGACTATATACTCACTTCCGAAGATGCTGCTGCTATCTATGCCGATGAGAAGAATGATATTACTAAGGTAGTTCTCCGACTACTTAAGCGTAAGGACAATGCCGAAGACCGAAATAAGGAGATCAGCACCCTACTGAAGGAAAAATCTTGGTGACTACAAAACCAAAAAAACAACGAAAACAAGAAAAAAATAAAGGAAGAAAAAAAGCAAAGACGGAGAAGAAGACTAAAAGCACGAAAAGTAAGAAATGAAAGAACAAGATAATTAAGGGAAAAGTGAATAGTGAAAAAAATCAATAGAGAATAGTGAAAAAAATCAAAAGTACTACTTATAAGTCTACTAACCACTAACCACTGACAACTAATCACTAATCACTAACCACTGACAACTAATCACTAAGAACTAAGAACTATTTTAAATATAAAAAAATGATAAGAAAAAAATTAGAAATTGGGTAATTACAGCAGCCTTTATCTTGGGTGGTACAACTGTAGCTATGGCGCAAGCAAAGATAGCGCATATTGATTCTCAAAAAGCTCCTCAAAGAAATGCCTGAGATGAAAAAAAGGCACAAGCAGAGTTGCAAAAAAAGTAGAACAATCCTACACCAATGACATTCAGGCCTCTATTAAGGAATACCAGAAAAAAATTGGAGGTTTTTCCAGCAAAAAGGTAAATGCCCTTACCGAAGCACAACTTAAAGAAAAACAAGCAGAACTTGAAAAAAAGAACAACGTGCTTTTGGAAACCATGCAAAATAACATCCGCCAAGCACAACAGACAGCTGCTGAGGAGTACCAAAAGAAAAGCCAAGCCCTCATAGAGCCTATTATGGAGAAAGCTAAAAAGGCTGTAGAAAAAAAGTAGCCAAAGCACAAGGTTTCCAATATGTATTGGATTCAGCCACTGGTGCAGGTGTTATCGTAGCCGATGGCAAGGACCTTTTCAATGATGTAAAGAAAGAATTAGGATTCTAATTAATTGTTAATTGCCAATTGTTAATTGTCGATTATCAACTATTAAAGAAGAGTGCTTACAGTTTTTTGGCTGTAAGCACTTTTTTTAGTTAATGCTGCTTGTGATAGAATGCCCTAATTTTTCTAAGAGGCAATAAATTTTTGTCTCTACAAGGAACTATCTTGTTTGGTATATAGAGGTCATCCATTAAAAAGACTGGGATATTAAAATTTAAGGTTAAAAAAACTTAAAAAAAATAAAAATATTATTCGTATTTTTTTGTGATTAATTCTATAAAATAAACATATGAAATTTAGCTTATCACTACCATTGATATTAGGAGTATTTATGGTAAACTGTAACAAGAATGAGGATACGTCTCAAAAGGAAAAGCCCCTTCCACCCCTCCTTTGAAACAAGAAATACAGACTATTCCTACAACCTCTTACACGCTAAGTGAAGATGGAAAAACACTTTCTCACTGGAAAGATGAAGCAGCAACAAGCATTGACCTTTCTAAGGATAAAGTGCTTAATAAAAATTACTACAATTGGCCAAGAGGCTTTTTAAAGGCAACAAAAAAATCATTAAAATAGTCTTGCCAACGACACTGACCTCTATAGGCGATAAGGCCTTTCAAGACTGTACAGAACTAACCTCCGTTACAAGACCAGCCTCTATTACTCAAGAAAAATATATAGGAGACTTCTTTGCTTCTGCCAATAAATCAATTCCAACCAGTGGTGAAGAAGGGCTATTATTTCCAGAAGGAGTAATCAGCATAGGAGAGCATGCTTTTTCTTATTGTGGAAAGATAAAGAAGATTACACTTCCTAAGGGGGTAACTAAAAATTCTCTCAGGAACATTCAGTCATTGTGAGAGCTTAGAAGAAGTAACCCTTCCAGAAGGTTTTTCCATATAGACCAAGAGGCGTTTGCTTTCTGTAAAAACCTTAAGAGTATTAATTTCCCTAATGGCCTTACTTATATAGGCAAGAATGCTTTTGAAGAAACTAAGTTAAGTACCCTTGTCTTGCCTGATAGCGTTAAAAAAATATAGGGAACTTGCTTTTTTTCAAATTGTATTGCTTTTGACTTCTGTTACTTTGTCAAAAGGCCTCACAAGTATAGAAAATAATACATTTTTGGGTTGTACGGCTCTCACTTCTGTTGTTATTCCCAAAGGGATTATAAGTATAGGAGAAGGAGCCTTCGCTTATTGTTCAACTTTGCCAGCCATCACAATTCCTAGTGGAGTTGTAAGTATAGGAAAAAGATGCTTTTCAAAGTACAGCTTTAACATCTATTACTATTCCCGAAGGAAATGTAAGTATAAAAAGGGGCTTTCGGTTTCTGTAAACATTTGACATCTGTAACTCTTTCCAAGGGTTTAACAGAGATAGCAGAGGAGGCTTTTTATGGGTTGTACGGCTTTTAACTTATGTGACATTTCCTGATACTTTAACAAGTATAGGAGAAAAGTGCTTTTTAGTGGTTGCAAATCCATAGTCTCTATTGTTATTCCTTATCAAGTCACAAATATAGGAATGAGTGCTTTTTGATGATTGTATTGCTTTAACTTCTGTAACAGTAAAAACCAACTACCCCTCCTAATATTCCTGATAATGAATTTATTATATTTAGTTATTGTAAAGGAAATTCTGATGGAGAAGGGTGTCATTGGGAAAGACTCTCTGATGCTTTTACGTATTTATGTTCCTCAGACAAGTGTAGATGCTTATAAAAAAAGCAAAGGGTTGGAGGCACTATGCAGATAGAATAGCAGCAATACCTTAAGAGAATAAGAACTGGGTATATCCTGAAATAAAAAGTGCTTACAGCCAAAAAAACTGTAAGCATTTTTTTAATGGTTGATATGCCGATATAATGATTAGTCATCGGTCACCATCACTATTCTAAATCTCCTTGTACTGGTCTTTAAAGTTCTTAAAGAGGGTCATTAGGTTGATGATAGAGCGGATTAGTACGCGGGTTTCCAAGAGCAAACTAAAATAGAGTTTGGTGTTCTTAGGACTGGATTCGGAGGTACGTATGTCGCGTATTTGTTTCTCTATTAGCTCGGAAATCTCATCTTTGATAGCACTCACATCCTTGATCAGCTGAGTGGTAGAGTTCGAATACATCGATACATTGAGGATCTCAAGAATCTTTTGGAACTGTTGTTGCATCTTCTCGGAAATAGTCTTGAGATTGCGTATATGGTTGTATTTGAGTTTCTTGTGATTGTTGTCCACATGAGTATAACTTGTATCAGCAATAAAGCTGATAGAGTTGGACATGCTGTGTAGGTAGTCCAGTATAAGGATATAGAACTTACTGGAGGTTACCGAACTATCGTCAATGGAGCGGATAAAGTAGTAAATATCACTCTTAAGGTCTTCTATGTCGGAGGTAAGAGCTTTGGCGCGTTTCTTACAGCCTTTCAGTCCCTTGTGGTTCTCTACTGCTAGGGTTATCAATAACCTCACGATACAGCTCATCAATCGTTTGTACAGCCCCAGCAATATTCTGTGAGCTGAGTTTCATAATGCCACTGATAGTGATAAGGTCTTCCTTATTGAAGCGTTTCTTTTGGGCTTCTTTTTCCTTACGTTGTTTTCTGCGGTAGGCTATGGCATTGCGTACAACCAAGTAACCTACAAGGAATATCATTGTGATAAGTCCGTATATTTCTCCCATAGAAAAGAATCATAGAGATGATAAGCCCCATAACAAAGGCTGCCGCAGCGGTCATGAACCAGCCGCCAATGACATTGAACACCCCAGCCACGCGGAATACAGCCGATTCTCTTCCCCAAGCTCTATCAGCGAGAGAGGTACCCATAGCCACCATGAAAGTTACATAAGTAGTGGAAAGAGGTAACTTGAAGGAGGTACCCACTGCAATAAGACTACTGGAGACCACCAAGTTGATTGCTGCACGGATTACATCATAGGCAGGCTTATCCATGGTATTAGGGTCTTCTTCGGGTTTTTTGAAACGACTATCAATATAAGCCAAGGTGCGCTTAGGAATAAGAGCTTCCACCATTGAGGTAATCCATACACTAAAGCGAACAATGCCACGAGAGACCTGTGGCCTCGAAACGCTCCTTACCGCCTCCTTGTTGGGAGAGTTTCATTTCGGTTTGCATCACATGAAGTGATTTCTTGGAGAACCAGAGGGTGAGTATCATCAGTGCTCCTGCGATGACAAGGAAGAACTGAGGGGTTTGTACATTTTCTCTAAGGGCTTCCATAGTCATAGACTGCACAGGTGTCCCTGCTGCCTCCCATAGCTGGAAGGAATCCCCAAGCGGCTACCGGTACTCCAATAAAGTTGACCAAGTCGTTACCTGCAAAGGCCATGGCCAAGGCAAAGGTACCTGATAGAATCACCACGCGCCATATACTTACCTTGCACCAATAAAGCAGCTGCCCTAAGAAGAAAAAAAGAGGACAAAGAAAATTCCTAAAAAAGTAGGCCTGTATGTTGGTCTATCCAGTCCAACTGCTCTTTGTGCATAAAGGAAAGGCCACTTAATCCTTTGATAACAAGGAAATAGCTCAAAGCTGTTAGGGCAATACCTCCAACAATGCCGCTAAAGTAGCGCATCCTTTTTTCAAAGTTGAAAGTGAAGATGATACGAGTGATAAACTGTACAAAAGATCCCACGACAAAGGCAATAAAGACGGAGACGAAGATGGCCGAAATCACTTGTCCCACTTTGCCTGTATTGATATATTCCCTAACCCCATCAATCACATGTAGGAGTCGGTCTTTTTCCTTGAGTTCCTTGACAAAAGCCACCCCTACCGAGGCTCCTAAAAGCTCAAAGACGATAGATATAGTAGTGGAGGTAGGTAGTCCTATATTGTTGAAGAAGTCCAACAGGAGAATATCGGCTAGCATTACCGCAGCAAAGATTACCATCACCTCCTCAAAGTAAAAACATCTCAGGGTTGAAGATCCCTTTTTGGCAATTTCCATCATCCCATTGAGAAGATAGCCCCTATTCCTACACCTATACTCGCTACGATCATAATGGTACGAAGGCGTGCAGCTCTAGAGCTAAAGGCTGAGTTGAGGAAGTTTACCGCATCGTTACTAACTCCTACCACAAGGTCAAAAAGTGGCTAAGAGAAAAGAGCGCTGAGAGGGTAAAAAAATATAAACCTGTTCCATCTTTTTGTATTTTTGGTGCAAATATATTACATTTTTTTTATTTTATCCACCATAAACCTCCATTTTTTACCTCCAAGGAGCTAGGAAAATTATTTGTATAGAGACTGCCTGTGCCTAGACCTTGTGGCATAGGATTTCCCAGCGTATAAGTCCATTGGGCTATGGCTGAAAGGCCTACATTCCCCTCAAGGGCAGAGGTAATCCACCAGCCCACACCTTGCTCCTGAGCTAGGGTAATCCATTCTTCACTGCCCTTGTAGCCTCCTATAAGTGAGGGTTTTAGAATGATATAGGCAGGTTTTATAATCTTGAGCATCTCCTCTTTTCGTTTTTTTCGCAGGTGATACCTATGAGTTCCTCGTCCAAGGCGATGGGTAGGGGAGAGGCCTCACAGAGGCGTGCCATCTGCTCGTATTGCCCTGCGCGAATGGGTTGTTCTATGGAATGTATCTGTAAGTCTGCCAATCGCTTGAGCTTTTCCAAGGCCTCAAGAGGAGAGAAAGCGCCATTGGCATCCACCCTAAGTTCTATATCTGACGGATCGTATTCTTGGCGAATGTTCTTAAGCAATTGATATTCTGTGTCAAAGTCTATGGCGCCAATTTTTCATCTTGATACAGTGGAACCCTTTGGGCGAGTTTTTTTCTCGTATTTGCTGTTGCATATAGTCCTTATCGCCCATCCATATAAGGCCATTGATAGGGATTGCCTCTTTCCTTGGGTAAAGGCAGAGGGAAAAAGTACTTCTTCTTGTGCAGCCTCTAAGGAAAGGAAAGCCTGTTCCACTCTGAACTGGATAGAGGGGTAGCTCTTGAGCTGCTCCCAAAGGGCTTCTTTGCCTAAGGAGATATGAGTGCAAGTCCATAGGAGTTTGCTGCGCCCATAATCGGACAAGTCATCTATGCTTAGGCCAGGCAGCGGACTACATTCGCCTATGCCATATCGTCCGTTGTGCTCTATGGTAAGAAGCCAAGTAGGGTTTCTCAGTCAGCACCCCGCGTGAGGTACCCTGCAGGGCGCTTGAACTGTAAGGTGTATTTCTGAAAAGTTGCTTTCATGATAGCTGTATAATCAGCTACAAAAGTAGTGATTTTCTGTTAAAAAAACAGGGCTTTGCTCAGAGGAATATTTTTCTACCATACAAATTTGTCTGTATAATCTATCTAGGATAAGATATTTTTTTATTACCTTTGCACTTATATTAGTGAAAAGTGAATAGTGAAAAAGTGAAAAACACTATTCACTAATCATTGTTCACTATCCAATAACATGAGATTGAAATACTTACCTTTAGTACTTATATTACTGATACTTGGCTGTAATAGAACTAAGTACCCCGTTGTACCTCCTTCAGTAAAAAGTGGAAGTATTGCGAATGGATTCTATTTTTTTCAATACGCCATCAGAGAATTTTTTCCTAGTTTGAAGGCTAAATATCCGCTTTTCTTTCCAGAGACTACCTCCGATGAGCAGTGGATAGAAAAGCAGCATGATACGCTGGAGCGAGAACTCTTTACCGAGACGGCCAAAACCATAGGCAATTTCTCCCAACAGAAAGAACAAATTGAGCGTATTTGTGATCATGTCAAGTACTATTTTCCCCAGTTTACCCCTCCTAAGGTTGTTACCCTGATCTCCGATGTGGATTATCCCTCTCGAGTGATCTATGCCGATAGCTTATTGCTTATAGGAGTAGATAACTATTTGGGAGCCAAGCACCGTTTCTATGTGGATTTAGATGGCTATATTGCTCAGGAGTTAGACCTAAAGTATCTCCCTACGGATGTAGCTCTTGCCTTTGCACAGGCTATTATCCCTCCTCCGCGCAATGCCACTTTCTTGGATACCATGCTCTATGAGGGAAAGGAGCTCTACCTAGCCCAGCGCTTTCTCCCCACTACTCCTCAGAGGGATTTGCTCAAGTATAACGAGGAGAAATACCAATGGGCAGAGGCCAATGAGGCGCAGATATGGCGCTACTTTGTAGAAAATCAACTGCTCTATAGTACTGATAAGAAAGTACTTAACCGATTTATAGACATAGCCCCTTTCTCTAAGTTCTATTTGGAGCTGGATAGCGAGTCACCTGGGGGAATAGGGCGCTATATAGGTCTTAATATTGTAGAACAGTATATGGAAAAAGCTCCCTGAAAAATACCCCTTTGCGAGACTTGCTCACTGTCTCCAACGATGAACTCTTTTAAAAAAAGCAAATTATAAACCTAAAAAAATAACAAATGAATCATACTTCGAAATAAAATTGCAAGTAGAATTGGATGAAAATCGTATTCCTGAACGCATCACATGGGAGGCTCCCGATGGAGGTATCGCTCACCAGGAGGCTAAGGCCATGTTTCTCTCTGTATGGGATCACAAGACCAAAGAGGCACTTCGTATAGACCTATGGACTAAGGATATGCCCCTGGAGGAGATGAATGTTTTCTACTATCAGACATTCCAGACCATGGCCGATACGTTCTATAAGGCTACTCAAGATCAGAAAATGACCGATACCATGCGTGATTTCTGTGAATATTTCGCTGAAAAATGAATATTACTAAAAAAATAAGCTGTACAAAATGAAAAAAATAAACTAAAAGTAGGCGTATTAGGCGCAGGACACCTAGGAAAAAAATACATCTAAGACTTTTGAATCAGTCCGAAAGATACGAATTAGTTGGTTTCTATGATCCTAACCAAGAACAAGCACAGAAGGTAGTGGCCGAATTTGGCTATACCTATTTTTGATAACATGGATAAGCTTATTGAGGCAGTAGAGGTGGTGGATATTGTAACCCCAACCCTCTCTCACTATGAGTGTGCCAAGAAGGCTATTGCAGCTAAGCGACATATCTTTATAGAAAAGCCAATCACCAGTACTGTAGAAGAAGCTGAGGAGATCTATCGCCTATTGGAGGCCAACCATCTCAAGGGACAAGTAGGGCATGTGGAGCGCTTTAATCCTGCTTTCTTAGTGGCAAAATCCTCCATAGAGAATCCTATGTTTATTGAAGTACACCGCTTGGCCGAGTTCAATCCACGTGGTACGGATGTCTCCGTAGTGCTTGACCTGATGATCCATGATATAGATGTTCTACTCAGTGTGGTGCATTCGCCTGTAAAGCATATAGAAGCCAGTGGCGTAGCTGTCATTAGCAAGTCACCCGATATTACCAATGCCCGTATAGAGTTTGAAAACGGGTGCGTGGCCAATCTTACCGCCAGCCGTATTTCCATGAAGAATATGCGCAAAAGCCGTTTCTTCCAGAGAGATGCTTATATCTCGGTAGATTTCTTGGAGAAAAAGGTAGAAGTGGTACGCATGAAAGATGCTCCAGAGCACCCCAATGAATACGATATGATTCTCCAAAATGCTGAGGGCGAACATAAGCAAATCTACTTTGAATACCCAGAAGTACAGCCTTCCAATGCTATTTTGGACGAATTAGAGACTTTTGCCGATGCTATAGAGCATAACACTACCCCAGTGGTGACCTTCCTACAAGGTACGGAAGCACTACGCGTAGCCAGAGAAATAAACTCGTTAGTCAATGAGCACCTTAGCCAATTAGCTAATTAGTACAGTAATTCATTGGTTGATTAAAAAAATATGTATCTTTGCACCCAACTAAAAAAACCTTATTAAATGAAACTAAAGAACATTGCCATTGCCTTTTTAGGGGCACTCCTTTTTGCCACATGTTCCAAAAAAAGGATGACGAGAAAAGAATACACAGCGGAGGAATCCAAAGCCGTGGTTCGCAGTACTATGGACAATTTTTATAATTGTCTGCAAAACCTCAATGATGGCGGTTTTGCTAACTTCTTCATGATCTTCTATTTAAAAGAAACCGTGAGAGACCATCAGGGGAAACTCAATCTTGGGGGAACTTCTTAGGAGAAAAGTTTGAATCTCAGGACTATTGGGATCCTCAGAAGAACACAGAAGGAAAAATTCGCCTACCAAGCTCTTAAGGGTACTTATACTTGGAACAAGAATAGGGAACTTTGGGAGAAGACAGCTAACAATGAGAATATTACTTTTTATTTTCCCTGCTACCAAGCAAGCAACTACCAACAATGGTAAACTCGTGATAGACCAATATGAGGATACTGAAACCACTTATGGGAATGATAAAGTGTATCTTCCTACAGCAGCTCACCTTTATGCTTCAGTAGATAATACAAAGGTGTTTGAAGTAACAGTAAAAAATGTTACTTTTGATAAGAAAACAAACTTTACTATGCCACTATCGGCTCACATAAGTATATATACGAATCCTTTTACAACAACTATCCAGTGGAACAGACAGAATCCAGAAAACTTTATCTTTGATTTTTGCCTTTTCTTCCCCACAAGGTTGTACCACTGGCTTACATGCGGATATCAAATTGACAACCTCTGACTATGGAAATATATCCAGTCTTGAAAAAGCTATTGATAAAATTGCCTTTACCGCTACTCAAGGAGAGTTACGTATTGTAGGTAATATAGATGTGAAGAGTCTTGAAGAAAAAGGAAACGACAGGAAACTTAGGGTAGAGGAGATTAATACTTATGCAAAGGCGGTTCTTATGAAAGGAAATTCCAAAATTGCTGATGTAAAATATGAAGAAGAAAATGATAAAGGGGTGATCTATTTTATCTTTTTCCGATGGTTCAAAAGAGAAAGCAGAAAACTATGTAAGTGATTTTTGAAGATAGAGTAACTAAGATATTCAAACGCTTTGATAGAAAAATAACCGATGAGAAAATATTTTTTTCTTTTACTTCTTACACACATTGCTCTCGCTCAAGAGAGCAATGTGTCTTTTAATCATACAGATAGCCTTAGCGCTCCTCCTGCTTATCGTCATCAGATAGGTATAGGGATTTCTCGATTTGTCAATTCTGCTTTTCCCTCCGATACGAATACCTTTTTGCTGGAATATCGTTACCTAAAAGATGCTGTCTTAGCCTATCGTATAGGGGGAGATTACCGAGCAGAAAGTAATAAGGATAGTGCTTATGAGTTTGCTCTGAAAGTAGGGGTGATAAATTATTCAGGGATTACAAGAGGTGGAAGTTCTATTATGGAGTAGACCCTATGGGGGCGTTACCTATATTATGAAAAACAGGAAACAACACTTTACCAGTATTGCACTAAATCCTTTTTTTGGGAATACAATACCAGTTAAGCTCCCAATTTTTTTCTATTTCCACGGAACCAGGATTCTTTATAAAATACAATTTCCGTAAGGATTATAAGAGTTTTGACCCTGAAGCACAAACGCATTGGTGGGAAAGCCGATTTGCAAAAAAATAGGCAACCTCCAGATTAATTTTTCACTTTTTAACCAATGTGTCAATGAGCTAATCTGCTGATTGATACATTATTTTCCATACCCTCCTCACTAGTGTGAGTGGATCACTTCAGCCTTACCTCTCTCCAATTGACAGCCTGTACTGTATTCACTTATTAGTTAGCTCTAGAGCGATGTGTGCGCATGCCCTCGGCATCGGCTAAGGCATGATGATGTTGTTTTAGATCAAAGCCCTAGATAAGCCGAAACGGTGTCCAGCTTGTGATTGACAAGTTTAGGCAGCAGTCTGCGAGCTAACCGATAGGTACAAAAAAAGGGATTGGTATGTGGGGGCAATTCATAATAAGCCAATACTGCCTGCAAACAGCTCTCATCAAACGCGCTGTTATGAGCTACAAGAGGCAGGTCTTTTATCTTAGGCAATAGCTCTGCCCATATTTCAGGGAAAAGACGTGCATTTTCGGTATCACTTTGCGAAAGTCCATGTATCTGGGTACAGAAGGGAGAATAATAGTTAGGGCAAGGCTTTATCAATTCGTAAAAGGTTTCGGTAATTTTAGAATTTTCAACAAAGACAAGTCCTATACTGCATACACTACTGCGGTGCTGGTTAGCGGTTTCAAAGTCTATAGCTACGAAAGAAGTCATGTGTATTGTGTTAATCAAGCCTCTACTACTGAAAGAGGTATTTTTTTCGAGTACAAAGGTAAGAATAATTAGTCAATAAGCAAATTAGTCATACTGGATTCTTAAGTTATAAAAACCAATTTTTTTGGAACATAAAAAGGTAATGACCAAAGGTTTTTAAGCGTTATTGTAATTACATAAGGATATTTCTTTTTAAACCTTTGTCGAAAAAGAGGTCAAGCAGAGGTTACCTGTGATATTTTTGGAGTTTGTGTTTTGTCATTCCTTTAGGTAAGATGATATTGCTATATTCGCGAGAGGTGAGCGAAAAGACTTTTTGGTTACCCTTCCAATCATCAGTTTTAAAGACAGGTGTTAGTATCACATATTCAGATTCTGTAAAGCACCCATTGACCCCACGTTTTTTTATGATCGGTATGCAAATTGTCCGATTCGATAATCTTCTCGATGACCTTTCCGTCGGCAGAGATTTGTGCAAGTGCATAATAATCCATTCCCCATTTATTGACCGAAGAAGCACTCTCCCCAGGAATGAAGGCGTAAATTCTTTTTGTTCCATATTTTAATACTGTCTATTTTTGGCGTATCAGTGGTTCTATGGTCACGATGTGTAAATGCTTTTTTTATCTATGTAAGAAAAAGGATTTCCATTTGGCCGCTTTTGGCAGTATCATCAAATTCTAAAAAGGGCAAAAACATCTTGCATTGCCGTAATAAACTTCATTTTCAAAACAAACAGGAATCGTTTGACTGTCGGATATATTTTGAAAAATACCTCTGTTCAGCCCTCTCAGGTACAATGTTATACCTTAGTAATGATTTATTTTTTATCGGAATGAGTGCTGGTGACGAATGTACCTCTGAGTAATACCGCACTTCTTTTGCCGAGATGATGATGACAAACCCTTCTTTATATCTGAAAAGCATAGGATAATCTCTGTTGGATGTTGGGGTATATTCAATGGGAATTGTTTTTGATGCCTTCGGTTGAAAAGAACAAGGGCGTAATATTTATGCCAATCGGTATGATCCGAAGTTAGGATTACTGTCGTTCCATTGGGTAGTAAAATTGAAGCATAAACAAATGAGAATTCATTGTCAAATTCCCATTTTTCTCAAAAAGTGTTAGTTTAAAATCGCTCATATCCTTTCTTTTTTTGCTGACAATTTACTTGGCAAAAGTAGTAAATAATTTTCTAATTAGCTAATTAGAAAATTGACTAAATTATTATTATCTTTGTAGCTTAAAAAAATCACATAGTATGGAATTGGAAGTAGGTAAAAACTATCGCATAAAAAAATGATATTTTTCAGCTTTAAAGCGGGTGAAGTTTGGTCGTTAGTAGATGAGGGATACCAAGCGTACTTCGGCGAACACAATTTTGTATTCGTTAATGCCGAGAAAAAAATTGTCACTTTATGGTATTACGAAATACTTCCGATGAAGATATGGAAATAGGATGCCATTTGGATAGGTATTTTTGAGGAAATTGAAGAGTAGAATATCGGTAATTGTCAATTATGAAATTATCACTATCTTTGCACCCTTTTAAAAAAATATCATACAAAAAGATGAAGAAAAAGATTTTTTTGATAGCAGCCCTATTCACGCTATTTTTTTAGGAGGTATTGCCACAGCACAATCTCAAGAGCAACCCTCAACCCTTGTCGAGCTACAAGCCGAAAAAAAGAAAGATTGGAAGCCAAACTTACCAAAGTCCTCGAAGACAAAGAAAATGCAAAAAAATCTTTAGCAGGCAAATATGCAGATGTAGCGTTTGCTTTTTAATAGGCATATCAGCAAAAAGCAAAGAAAGTTTGCTAAGAAGCTCCTACGAGGTGCCAAACGCCAAGAAAAAAACAAATCAAAAAGAAATTGGAAAAGCTCAACAAACGGATTGAGAAAATGAAGAAAGAGGAAATAGCAAATTAGCAAATGAAAAAGACTACTCCCTTTATTATTAGTCCTTTGGGGTCAAAAATATACTATGGGCACAAAGGGGCGTGCTTCTTAGAACGCAAAGCGAAAGTTATGCCATAGACAACCAAACCGATTCACTGCTCCCCGACAGAAAGGAGAGTCGTGAATACTATACCTTTTTGCGCTTCAACTATAGAAAGGATACTTTATTTGTTCATCAAAAAGATACCCTAAAGGATATAGCGCAAAAAGATGCCTTTTTCTTACTTTATTACTACAAAGAAAAATAGCTACCGATAAGCTACAACTACTTATAGGCGATAAAAAAATCGTACGGATATTTTTTTATTTCACTTTGAAAAAAACCTAATATTATATATGTAAATAAAGATAAATATTTACTAAGTGATAAATATGCTCTTTTCTTAAATAAAAAAATATTCAAAAAGAGGGATATCGCTACTATTTTTAGATTTTTTTAGACGACCAATTAGGGGATTATTTTATAGATACGGAAGTATTTATGATAAGCACTAAGGACAAATACAAAAAGAACCTAAAAAAATAGATGGAGGCACTATCATCAACGAGGCCGATACTACCGTTTATAGCACTTTTATATGCTGCCTACGATGATAAAGGTCTTCAGATGTTAGGAAGAGTAGATACTAACGAACCCCAATTACCTTTTTCACTTGACAAGAAAAAGAAAATATATAGACGCCGATAAGCTCATTTTTTTGAAATAGAGGAACAAACTCCCAAAAATAACACTACTTACACCCAAGAAATCTATTTCTCAGGCGAAAAGTTTATAGAAAAAAAGCTGAATATACCCAATACGGACTTAATATTACTACGTTTTTATACGAAAACTATAGAGAAAATCAAGAGTAAGAAATAAAAAAATCCCCGCTCGTAGTATTCTCTACAAGCGGGGAAATATTATTTCTGTTGGTTAGATAACCTGAGGGCTTCTGTCCAAAAAGCGTCTTCTTCGTCTATGTGTTCAGAGAATAACCAAACCTCTTGTATTTTGTCGTTCTCTACCCGATAGAGATCGATGCCTCTCATTCGCATACTTTTGTCAAAAGCAAAAGACCTCAAAAAGCAACAGCAGCAACTACCAAATGATTGTTTTTCAGTGATATAATCAATTTGGTCAATAGCAAAAGTGCCTCCACTGAGCTGAGACATTCTTCCCAAAATGAGAGAATACAGCCTCTTTACCTTTGTAGCTACCAGAAAGAGCCCCTTCCCCTGGTTGGTGCCATACTAAGTCATCGGCTAATAAACTGCCTACTTTCTCAAAATCTCCTTTAGCTAAGGAGACATAAAACTGATGTACAATTTCTGTTTTTTTGTCATTTTTTTGTATGAATTTTTTTCTTTGTTATTTCATCGCAAAATTATACCTTTGTATCCAAGCACACAAGTACTTACGAGAAAGTAAGCACCTTACAAAGAAGTTAGAATTACTCAGTATCAAATAGAAAAAAATATTGTGATGAACGAAAAAAATATCAACAATGACTGTCCTGTATGGCGAACAATGCAAATAATGGGGAGCAAATGGGCAATGCTTATACTGTTTCATCTCAGTCAGCGTACACATCGTTATGGGGAACTAAAGCGTGCCATTCCACAAGTGAGTGAAAAAGTACTCAATGAGGAACTAAAAACGCTCTGCACTCATCAATTAGTAGCAAAAAGTAAGTTATCCAGAAGTACCCCCGCGAGTGGAGTATTCTCTTACCGATTTAGGTAAAGAAGCCTTACCTATCATAGAAGCAATTATCCGTTTTGGAAATGAACACTTGAAGCGTAACTAATAAAAAAACCCTCCCCGCTTATAGTATCCTTTACCAGCGGGGAGGTTTTATTTATCATTAATACCTTATTCAGGTGCGGAATAGGTTACGATATCAATACCGATGCCGTTGGGATCTATAATGGCAAAATGGCGGTCGCCCCAAGGCTCTTCGCGAAGCGCTATGGCAATGGGTACGCCCTGCTCTTTTTAGGCTGAGGTAATATTCATCTACATTCTCTACTTCAATGGTGAGGTATATGCCCTGTTGGGTAAAAAGGTTTTTGGAAGAGAGACTGTTGCGAAGGGTGGTTAGGCAACAAAAAAACTGATCTCTGCCTCTTGATTGGGGGTGTGCAACAGCAAATAAAAAGTCGTTTTTCAAAAGTAACGCCAAATTGCAATACTTGGGTATAGAAAGCCTTGCTCTCGGCTAATTTCTCGGTGATAATACCTGCGTTTAATTTCATTCTGATAATGTATTTGTTATTCGGGGCAAAAGTACCGTAAGCGCAGGGAATACGATTGTAAAAAAACGGACATTCTTCAGCCCAACACCTTACTCGGGGTATCGCCGTAGAATGTTTTTAAACGATTTGATAAAGTGGGCTTGATCGTAATAAGTGTCTAAAAAAAGAATGGTTGTGATAGGCTTTTTGCACTTAGTATATGTTGGAAGCGCACAATATTGCTAAAAGTCTTAGGACTATCGCCTATGTAATAGTCGAAAAGGCGGCGCAACTGTCGGGCACTGATGCCAGTATCCAACTCACTGATGTGTAGGCTGCCTTTGCTTTGCAATATCTGCAAAAGTGCCGAGAAAAAGCGGTTGTCCATCTGCAAAGGGCGTTGTGATAGGTGGCGGAGAAAATAGTTGTTCAAACGCTGTGCAATGGTAGCTAACGAAAGGGGAGTTTCTAACTGCTGAGTGATAAAAGTAGCCAGTGCAGGTACTACCTCGCGCAAAGGGATTTCTTGTGCGCTGATTTCAAAAGCATCCTGACCAAAAAGCAGCGGAAAAGCACTGGGCAGAAAGCGCACCCCTACATAGTGAAAGGCACCCGTTATGGGAAACTCTACATACGTATTGCAATAGCCCATAAGGGAACTTATCTGCGGGGCGTTGTAGTCGAAAAAAATAGGTCTATACAACCATCGGCAACTACTCGGTAGCAAAAAGGTGTGTTACGCGGAGGTGATTTCAGTTCCCAATAGCAATAGATAAATGAGCGCAAAGCCTCACACGGAAGAAACTCGGTATAGGTAACCTCTTTTTCTTCCGCAGGAATAACCGATTGCATAGGGTGATAATAGGGACGAAGTGATAACACGTTGTTTTTGCTATTGATGAAGGGCAAAAGTACAAATAATTAGCCAATTAGCAAATGTGTTAATTATAATAGAAATCCCGCTGGTAGGCAAAGCCTACCAGCGGGGATTCTTATAATTTTACTAGGTTTATAAATATTTCCCTGTGATACTATTGGCGTTATTCTTTACTGTTTGAGGAGTGCCTTGAGCTACGATTCTTCCGCCTGCGGCACCGCCACCAGTGCCCCATATCGATAATATAATGAGCATTGCGAATGACGTCTAAATCGTGTTCAATCACTATCACGGTAGCTCCTAAGCTAAGGAGGCTCTGAAAAACACCGAGCAGCACACGTACATCTTGCGGGTGTAGCCCTATGGTGGGTTCATCAAATACGAAAACGGTATCGCTCTGTCCTTTACCCATTTCGCTGGCTAACTTAAGGCGTTGGGCTTCTCCGCCTGAAAGCCCTGGGGTATCTTCGCCAAGCGACAAATAGCCTAATCCTAACTGTTGTAACACTTGTAGTTTTTTGATTTACTAACTTCAAATCGGTAGTTACCTCTATTACTTGGTCTATACTCATACTCATCAGCTGGGGTAGACTGTATTTTTTTCGCCATTCTTGGCGGTGCGAAATACTTTATAGGCTTCGCGCTTGTACCTGCTCCCTTTGCAATCAGGGCACACAATATCAACATCGGGGAGGAACTGCACATCTAAGGATATTTGCCCCTGTGCCGTCGCAGGTAGGGCAACGGAGGTCGCCTGTATTGTAGGAGAAGTCGCCTGCTTTTATAGCCGTACTGTTTGGCATCGAGGGTTTTTGGCGTAAATCTTACGGAGTTCGTCGTGAATACCGGCATAGGTAGCTACCGTAGAGCGCACATTGATGCCTATAGGGGTAGCATCGATGAGCTTTACCTGACGAATACCTTCTGCTTTTACCGATTTGATATGCTGAGGTAATTTCTTCCCCATAGCGTTTGCCTCTAAAGCGGGAATTAGGCTCTCTAACACTAAAGTAGTTTTGCCTGGCTCGAAACCCCTGTAACTACTGTAAGTCTCCACTTTGGAATTTCCACTTCTAAAGGGTGTACGGTGTGTATAGCATCGGTAGAGAGGTGTATGTTTCCCATAGAAAAGAGTTCGTTTTTTGGGAGTTCTGCTGGCAGTTTGCTCTCTTGCGATAGGTAAGGTGCTATTACCGATTCCTTATTTTTGTGCTATTTCATCTACCGTTCCTTGTGCGATGACGGTTCCGCCATTAGTCCCTGCGCCTTTGCCCATTTCTACAATCTCATCGGCGTGAGTAAGTACTTGGGTATCGTGGTCTACCAATATCACCGAATTGCCGTCGGCTATGAGGTCGTCCATCACCCCTGTTAAGCCTTTGAGGTTGTGAGGGTGTAGCCCGATAGAGGGTTCGTCTAACACATAGAGCACCCCAGTAGTGCGGTTGCGTACAGCGCGTGCAAGCTGTACGCGCTGGCGTTCGCCAGTGGAAAGGGTAGCTGCTACACGGTCTAAGGAGAGGTAGCCCAAGCCTCAAGTCGATAAGGCGGTGGGCGGTATCGGTAAAGGCTTCGCAGATGTTTTTTTAGCCATTGGGCGCATAGCTTCTTCTAATGAATCGGAGACGCCTGCTACCCAAACCATTAACTCATCGAGCGTCATAGCCGTAGCTTGGTCTAAGCCAATGCCCCTAAGGCGTGGGGCACGTGCCGCTGGAGAAAGCCTTGTGCCGTGGCAGTCATGGCAAACGTCTTCTTTTAGGAACTTCTCGAGGCGTTTCATTCCGCTATCGTCTTTTACCTTAGCCAAAGCGTTTTGTACGCTATACACAGCACTGTAGTAAGTAAAATCCATTTCGGCAGTTTGTCCTGTTTTGGGGTTTAGGTAGAATATATGTTTCTTTTCAGCAGGCCCGTGGTAGACTATTTCTTTTTCTTCGGGGGTTAAATCCTTGAAAGGCACATCGGTACGCACGCCCATTTCGCGGCATACATCTTTCATAAGCGACCACATCAGGGTGCCCCATACCACTACTGCTCCTTCGTCGATAGTGAGGTTTTCATCGGGGACTAACTTGCTTTCGTCTACCGTTCTGACGGTTCCTATTCCGCCACAGGTAGGGCAAGCACCACGACTGTTGAAAGCCAAATCTTCAGCTCCAGGCCCGTAGAAGTGTTCGTGGCACTCTGGGCAGGTAATTTCTTGCATAGCAGCCACCGCAAAGGAGGGTTTCACATAGTGCCCATTAGGGCAACGGTGATTGGCGAGCCTTGAGAACATCAGGCGGAGGCTGTTCAGCAATTCGGTCATTGTGCCGAAAGTACTGCGGATACCAGGTACCGTAGGGCGCTGGTGCAGTGCTAAGGAGGCTGGCACGTAACGCACGTTGTCTACCTCAGCGCGTTCGGCTTGCGTCATTCGTCGCCTTGTGTAGGTGGAAAGCGATTCTAAGTATCTTCGTGAGCCTTCGGCATAGAGAACTCCTAAGGCAAGAGATGATTTGCCTGAGTCTCGATACGCCGGCAATCCCTACAATCTTATTGAGGGGGATATCGACGTCTATATTCTTGAGGTTATGTACTTTAGCCCCACGTACCTCAATATTTTCAGGGCGTTTGAGATTTTTCTTTTTTTCATAATTGTCATTGTTTTTACTAATTTGTTTTTTTCTGTGAAGAAGCTACTAAATCATACGATTGTTTTTACATAAGTCTTGATTTTATCATCAGGCATATCCTCATTGAAACGGATACCCACCCAATACTTTTTTTGCTTAGGTTAAAAGGGTCTTCTACTGATTGATAATTTGCTTTTGAGTTGTTCTATCTCATCGGGGGTTGCATTTGAGCGTGCATTTGTCAAACTTATTGATATCAAAGAAGCAAAACATCTTTGTACCCACATAAAAAAACTAAGATTGAATCAGCATTTTTAAAGAACCCCGAAAAAGGGCATTTTTCTCATACGTATCAGGCAGGGATAGGCAAAAAGTCTCTAAATTCTTCTATATTCATTGTTTGAGCTACACGGACAGTTTAAGGTTTATAATTTTTTTAATCGTAATGGCAAAAATCTCACTTGAAAAGTTCCAAAGCGATATGTGCGCAAGCCTCGGCATCGGCATCGGCGTGGTGATGTTGCTTTAAATCAAAACCCAAAATAAGCGGATACAGTGTCTAACTTGTGATTCACGAGCTGAGGGAGGCTCTTGCGTGCTGCTCGCAAAGTGCAAAAGAAAGGATTGGTATGTTGTGGAAGCTTGTAATAAGCCAATACTTCCCGCAAACAGCCTTCATCAAACATACTATTGTGAGCTACAAGGGGTAAATCTTTTATTTTTGGCAATATTTCTGCCCATACTTCAGGGAAGAGAGGAGCCTTTTTCGGTGTCACGCTGTGAAAGTCCGTGTACTTGGGTACAGAAAGGGGAATAATAGTTAGGAGCTGGTTTTTATCAGTTGGTAATAAGTATCGACAATCTTGTTATTTTTCAACAAAAAAACAAGTCCGATGCTACATACACTGCTGCGGTATTGATTAGCAGTTTCAAAGTCTAAGGCTACGAAAGTGTTCATTTTATTTAGGAGATTTATTGAAAAAGACAAAGGTACGAAAATAATTGGCAAATTAGCAGATGAGAAAAATTACAATAAATCCCTGCTTGTAGGCTATCCTATAAGCAGGATTCATCTCTAATGTTTTTTTATAAACTCTGTAATTTCAGTAGCGGTTTTGTTTTTGTGCCTCTTCAGAAGTAAAGCTGTGGTCTACTTGAGGGAGGAGTATTAATTGACTATTTTTATACCCTTGGTGGTAGCGCTCTCCATAGGTATAAGGGACAACGACATCCCAAGTGCCGTGAATAACTAAAACAGCACCTTTGTACTCTTTGGCAGTTTCGTAAATAGGGAAGCGTTTGAGCCGTTGCAATATAGTCGTGACCCATACGCAATCCTCTGGGGAGATCGACATATTCGGGGATATGATGAGGGTCGTAAGTAGCGCCTTGTGTGGTGCCACGTAGCGCATCATCGCGCAATACTGCTGCAGGGGCACAAAGAGCTACACTTTTGATGCTTTTCTTCAACTGACCAGCTACCATCGAGGCAACCACGCCACCTTGAGAATGTCCTACGATACTGATGCCACTCACCCAAGGGAGTTTTTGAGCATAATCTATGACCTTTTTTTAGCATCTTCAATTTCATTGAGTACGGTCATATCTTGAAAACGTCCTTCGCTTTTTGCCACAACCATTAAAATCAAAACGGATACTTGCAATACCCGCTTCTTGGAGTTTGTCAGCGATAGCGCGCAATAGGGGTCTGTCTTTATTAGAGCCAAAGCCGTGACAGATGATGACCATTCGCACCTTTTTGCCATTTTCTATTTTAGGAGTTTGCAGGGTAGCTGCTAATTTACCTTTAGATCCTTGTAGGGTAAGGTCTTCTGTTTGTTGGGCTTTTACTGAATGTATTAATGCCATACATACTAATACTAAAAGTTACAATGTGTTTTTTTCATAAGCGTTTTTATCTGCAGAAAATTATTATTCTTGGTGCAAAAGTAGTGAATAATTAGCTAATAAAAAAATCCCCACTGAAAGATTTCTCTACAAGTGGGGATTTATATTTTTACTTAGGTGCTGAATAGCTTACTATATCAATACCGATGTCGTTGGGGGCTATAATAGCAAAATGGCGGTCGCCCCAAGGCTCTTCGCGAAGCGCTATGGCAATGGGTATGCCTTGCGTTTCTAGAGTTTGACAATCAGTTTCTTAAATAAAAGATACATGCCGTAGCCAAAGAGGAGTCCTATACATAGGCCAGTAAGCACATCAAAGGGATAATGTACTCCTAAGTAGATGCGGCTATAAGAGACTACTGCCGCCCATAACAATAGCCATAACAGCAGTTTGGGATAGCGAGGCTTCAGTACTTGGCCTAAGAACATAGCTAAGGCAAAGGTATTGGCCGCATGAGCAGAAAAAAATAACCGAATTGTCCTCCACAATGGGTGAATCGCAACTGAGCGTTGATCAATGGATTATGACAGGGGCGCAATCGGTGAAACTGTACCTTGAAGAGGTTGGAGAGCTGGTCAGTCAAGGCAATCATTACCCCTACACACAGCAGTATACAGAGAAATTGCTTGAGCGAATACTGCCTATAACAAGACCAACACAACCAGGCATAGAGGGGAATAGCTGTCCATTTGTTAGTTATCACCAGCCAAAATCCGTCCCATAGGGGCGTACCTAAGCCATTGAGAAAGAGGATCATCTCTTGGTCAAGGCTATTGAGGGTTTCTATAAAACTATTCATAACGGCTTATTTCTCGGTCATAGAAAGCGGTAGCCTCTTGGATAAGTCCCTCGGCGGAGGCGGCTAACTCTTCTTCGTCCTCTTGGTCAAACTCCTCCAACCATTCGACCTCATCGTCGGCAAGGTTGAGGATAAAGCGAGGAAATTCCGTATGAATGATGAAAATAGCGTCGGGATAATCGGTATTATCACCGAGCAAAAAAATTTAGGAAATGATGCCATAATTAGTTTTTTTAGTTTTTAGTTTTTCAGTTGGATGATTCTTTATAAGTCTGCCAGAGAGGAGCAGAAAGCGGGCAGTTTGTAGCAATGCCGAAAAAAAGCCAGCCCTATAGGGGCTCCCTATCCAGATACCTGTGGTCTTCAGTGGAGTGTGTAGCCCTAAGTAATAACAAATAGGAAAGGCGATGATCCAATAGGATATAAAAGAGAGTATCATAGGCACTTTGGCATCTTGCAAACCACGTAGTGCCCCCAGAGCAACTGTTTGGATTCCGTCTACGATTTGGAAGAGAGCAGCGATCAGTAGCAGATGTGCCGATTCCTCTATCACTAAACCTATGTTAGTGGATGAGCTGAGCTTATCGGTGTCCAAGAATAGTTCAGGCAACTGGTAGCGCAATAGCCCCATGAGTCCACCTAAGACAACTTGCGTCAGGAGGATAAAAAAAGAAATATGGAAATAGCCACACGGCGCAAAGAGACATAATCCTCCAAGCCCTTGTAGTTACCCACACGTATCATGGCCACCACGCTCATGCCATTGGCAATCATAAAGGTCAGGGTAGCTATACTCAAGGCAATTTGGTTGGCTGCCTGATAGATCTCTCCCAGTACGCCGCTGAGCCAAGTGGCAGCAATAAAGACACCTGCTTCAAAGACCACTTGCAAGCCTGAGGGAACGCCTATATGGAGGAACTTGCGAATCATGGCACCATCTATCTTGGGCATAAGCCTTGTCATATATTGGGTCAAGCGGGTATCCTTGTAGAGGATCAGCCAAAGCAGGATAGGCATCACCACACGGGAGGCCAAAGTACCTACAGCAGCCCCCAGTACGCCCATACGTGGACAACCCCAACTACCATAGATAAAGAGGTAGTTTAGAAAGATATTCAGCAGGTTGGCCGCTATAGTTACATAAAGCGAATATTGAGTAATAGAAAAGCCATCGGCGAATTGCTTGAGTGCTTGAAAGAACATCATAGGAATGATAGAGACAGCTACCAGATGTACATAAGGTACCGCCAAGGCGATCACCTCTTCCTTCTGTTGGGTGTAGCGCATCAGGGGTTCGGAAAGGAAAAGCCCTGCAAAAGATAAGGACTCCCAAGATCGTATGGGTCAGCAGGCCATGGGTGAGTATGGACTTGGTCTGGACTGTATCATTCTTCTTGACCGATTCGGCGGTAAGGGTAGTAATCACAGTGGAGAAACCGATACCAAAGGACATCAGTAGGAATACATAACTGTTGCCCAAGGAGGCCGCAGCAAGCTCCAGAGTACCTACCTTTCCTACCATGGCTGTATCAATCACTCCAACCAAGGTATGCCCCAGCATGGAGAGTATGATAGGAAGCGCTAAGCGGAGGTTATAGCCAAATTCGTTGATGTATTGTTTCATTTTTTTCACTCGTTTTTTTCTTCTGTCTTAGTAGGTTTTTCTTCAGCAGTAGTGGTATTTTCTTTAGTCGGTTTAGGTTTCTCTTCTTGTTCTGCAAGGGAGATTTCTTGTTCTATCTCCCAGTTGGCACGTAGCTCTATCTCTTTGGCAAAGTAGTGCACAGGTTCGGCTTGCAGGTGCTTAAGGTAGCTACCTGTATCCCATTTTTTTGTTTCGGTTGTGATCCTCTATCACTCGCAGGCGGTAGTTGCCCGCTTTGAGAAAAAGGAAAGCTATAGGAAGGGCTGGCCTGTTCCACATATTGCTCATAGAGTACCTTCTTGGCCTCCTTATCAGTAAGTTCAATGATAAAAGGCAAAGGTACATCATCCTTAAAGGTGAGCTTAAGGGAGCCAAAATCCTCTGCTTTCTTGGCAGTGAAGGAGTCCTGTAAGGTATCACTCTTCTGACCAAAGAAGTTTTTCAAAAGGCACTAAAAAGCCTTGAACTGGTATTTTTCCCCTTCTTTTACCTTTACCTTGAGGGTGATTTGGGAGGTGTTGGGGGTGAAAATAGGTTCAAATCCCACTTCGGTACTATCCTTAGCAACCATTATCTTTATGGCTTCCTTATTGAAGGTGTGGATAGGCGTATTGGAAGAGAGCACAATCTCTTCTTCAGTGGGGGAGATACCCTTAAACTCAGGGGTGATTTTCCATTTTTCCGGTTTCATCTTACGCAGATTGACCTTGATGGTATCAGTTCGGTTGCTCTTTACCAAGAGCTTGAGCGAATCCTCCACCTTGGGGTGATACCACAGCCATAGGGTGTCCTTGGCAGGCTCTTTTTCTATAACCCATTTCCAATCGGCAGGCAGGGGAGAGAGGGGCTTTACTTGGATACTGTCCTTTTCTCCCTGATACCCTATGCTGATACGCTGTTCGCCTGACTGGAAGGGGCGAGAGGTTTGTGTCTGGGGCACCTCCTTGAATAGGGAAAGGGTATAAGTACTATCGGTAGGTATCGTAATAGGGGTTGGGTGGAAAGCTATCTTATCACTCTTAGGATCAAAAAGATAGTTGTTATCCTTGTCCTTCATCGCCACCAACCCTATACTTGCCGGCTTTCAGGTGCGTAAGCTCAAAGGAGGTGAGGCTATCTAAGGTATTGACCACATAGAGAGGTCGCTCCTTATACACTACCGAGTCGGAATACTTCTCTCCCATTTCATAGAGCATCACATTGACAAAATTGTCCGCTTTGGGGAGCAGTGCGTCCTTGATACGCCCCTTAAGGGTCAGTGAATCAATGGTGTTGCCAGTGGAAAAAGTATAAGTATAGAAGCTCAAGGGGTTTCCTTCGTTGTTGTCTTGTATGCTCTTACCAAAGTTAAGGGTATAGGTGGTATTGGCTCTAAGGGTGTCCAATATCTTGATATTGATATACTTGGAAGCATTTCCCGAAGGGGTAATCTCAGGGAAATAGGCCAAAGGAGGGGAGACGATGAGCTGTTTGCGTATGTCCTTAAGGGTAACAAACTCATCGAAATAGATGCGAATGCGGTTGCCTGTAAAGTTCACCGATTCGTTAGGGGGGATGGTTTTCACTACCTTCGGAGGGGTCTTGTCCTGTGCGCCCCCCGTAGGAGAGCCTACGCGAGCACAAGCTACCCACAGCAGCAGCACACCACCGAGCAGATAAAGGTATATTTTTTTCATAATAGTTTGTCCTATTTATCCCAAGTGTACAGCGGTATTGAGTTTGCCCAATAGCTGGGTAGCTACCACATTGGCATATTCCTTTTTGCGGTATTTGCTCACCGACTGTATGCCTTGTCGGGTGTTGGTCAGAAATAGCTCATCGGCCTTTTGTAATTCGAAAGGTGAGATAGGTCGTTCCTCTATGGTGAAGCCATCGGCCTTTCCTATGGCTTCTATGAGTTTTTTGCGAGTAATCCCATTGGGTGCTCCTTCCGATAGGGGAGGGGTAACTACCTGATTGCCAAAGACTAAAAACAGGTTTCCGTCCAAGAAGCTCACCACATTCTTCTGCGTATTCATCAGGATACAGTTCTGGTAATCATTCTCTTGGGCAAATACGCTTCCGATGATCTTAAGCAATTGGTTGGTCGTTAGCAGCGTAGAGAGCAAGTCGGCCTGGGTGTAATAATCCTTGAATAGCTCCACTTCATAACCAATGCGCAGGTTTTTGGTAGAAGGGTGTGGTGATTCCTCTATATCCATGCAATAATTCACCTCAGCACTTTGGGGTGTATAGCTCCCTCCTTCTCGGCGGGTAATGATAGTACGCACCAGCACGGGCTTGGCCGAAAGGGCATTGGCCTGTATTGTTTTTTTGATTTCAGCCTCTAAGAACTCCATGGTAAAGTTGGCTGGGATTTCCATACGTGCAATACGCATGGTAGCCATCAGGCGTAGGTAGTGTTCTTCCCAAAAAAAGAGACTACCCTCTACATATTTTTACAATGTCAAAGACGCCATCTCCGTAGAGGAAACCGCGATTCTTAGCCGAAAGGGCAGGGGAGGTCTGTTGTATTTCTCCGTTATAGTTGATCATTCGTTACAGTTACATTAAGGGGGCAAAGTTACGGATTATTTTTCGGGTTCTCCTATAGTCTTTGTGTAAGCTCGGTCAGCCACTTGCCTTGTACCTTCATCACCTGTTCTATGACCTCTCTCACACAACCCCTGTCCGCCGTCCAGGTGGGAGATATATCGGGCTACGGCCTTCACTTCTGGTACGGCATCTTGTGGACAGGTAGGCAGGCCGACACGCTTCATCGGGGCTACATCGGGAATGTCGTCCCCCATATAGAGAATTTCCTCAGGGCGCAGGCCATACTTATCCATATACTCTTTTAGAGGCTCTATCTTTAGGTGATTGGCCATATAGATGTCGGTAACACCCAATTGCTCAAATCTTCGGCGAGTGCCTATGTTATTCCCTCCAGTGATAATGGCAATGCGGTAGCCCTGATTGATTGCCTGCTTAATGGCATAACCATCTTTTTACATTGAACGAACGTAAGAGGTCGCCATCGTTTTGCACCAAAAACTTGGCACTGGGTAAAGTACCCCGTCTATGTCAAAGATAAAAGTGGTAATGTCACCTAATAATTCCTTGTAATTTTTATTTTTCCATAAGTTGTTAATATAGAAGTTGATATATCTCGGTAAATCTCTTTTTCTATGCCTTGTAGTAGGGCTAAATGTTTCTCTATTACAGCACGATCCCCCCTTTTGGCAGGGCCTGTTTGTCCTTCAAAGAAACACAATTGTTGCCCCTTGAGGTAGGTTTCCTCCAGTAGCGGTTGCAACAGCTCAAAAGGAATCCCCTCACGAGCGCAGAGTTGCTGGCTCAGATACCATAGATGATTGGTGAAATTGTTTAGAAAAAAACAGCCGCCACATGTAGGTATTGTCGCTGCAAACTATCTATGGCATAGCACTTAGGGGAAAATACCTTGGCCAAGCCCTCCAAAAGTGCATAATCAGCGACTTCTTCCGTCTCCAAACAGAAAGGAACCTTTGAGAAATCCATCGCTTGGGCTATGGAAAAAGACTGCAAGGGGTAGAATACCCCACGCCTTTGGCGGGCACTAAGCGCCTGCATGGGTACACTGCCTGAGGTATGTACCACCAAGCGCCCTTCGAAAGGGAGCTGCTCAGAGAGCGCGGCTATGGCATCGTCCTTGACTGAAAGGATATAAATATCAGCAGGGAGCAAAGCCTCCAACTGGGCGGTTTTCTCTACCGCAATTGCGTCAAAGGCAGTACTTAGTGGACTGCGATTGTATAGCTGTACGAGCTGGTATTGAGGATTTTTCCGTAAGTCGTTGGGCTAAGTGATAGGCCACATTGCCCCCCGCCCAAAAGGACTACTTTCTTCATAGATAGCAAACAAATGCCAAAAAGTACTATATTTTTTATGACACCTCAAAAGATTTGTCTTATTTTTTTAGGTCAGCTCAGAGAAAAACCGTACTTTTTGCACTTAAAAATTACATTCATGAGAAAAACTCGTAGGCTTTTGCCGCCCTTTTTAGCACTCCTTAGTGCCTGTTCTAAAAAAAGCCATCTCTTCAGGGAGATTGGCAGATCGCAAGTATCGCTGTAAATGATAGGACACAACCCTTGGACGATTGTACCAAGAAAATGTATCTTTCCTTTGGCAAGGATTCGATTACTTATCACGCCTTTGTGCCATTTGATAATTGTAAGGAAAAATATCTCCCGCCTTCCTTATACTGCAACACCTGACAGTATCAAGGTAACTAACGAACTCAAACGAGTAGAGCGTAGTCTCTACCAAATCAAAGGAGACACACTCATCATTACCGATGCTGCTGAGATCCAAGGGCAAAAAAATCGTCTCTGTGGTAAAACTCACTAGAAAGACAAGTGACAAGTGACAAATGATTAGTCACTAGTGGTTAGTCATTAGTCACTATTTTTGGTATGATTTTTGCTTTTTCTTAGGGTATGAAAACGCTATTTCTTACCCTATTTCTATTAGCTACGGCTTGTCTCTATGCTCAACCAGAGAAGTTTTCTTCGGGGTCACTCCTACTCACTCCTAAGAAAGAGGCACCCCTACAACCCAAGGGAGCAGAGCAGAAGAGCTCCGAGGTGTCCTCTTGGATGAAGAATTACCAAAAACAAAACCCTACGCCCTCCTTTTTCCTCAGAAGACAAGGGCGTGGATTTCACTGGTCAGTACCGCAAGCAATATGCCCAAAAGGAGATTGCCCTGCCTAAGTACCAAACTGATCTGAAACTGGAAAAGGAGCAAGACCTCTCTGCCCTTAGGGGTGATAAGTCCTATGGCGAGTTCAACAGCACTGCCGATGGGGTGGGTATCTTTTGCCGCGACTATGCCGATGTAGATGGGGATATAGTGGATATATACCTCAATGATGAGTTGGTGATAAGCAATGTATACTTACGTGGTGACTTCCAGCGCCTACATATCCCCCTAAAAGTAGGTTTTAACAAGATAGAAATTAAGGCACTCAACCAAGGACTCTATGGCCCTCAACACGGCTGAGTTCCTCGTGATAGATGACCAAAACCAAACGCTTATTAACCAAACTTAGGGCGTTGCTCACTGGCTACAAAGCCCGGTTTGTAATCGTAAAAAGACAAATAGTAATGATTAATGATTAACGCTGATAATGATTATTCTTAATTCGTTAATCATTAATCGTTAAAAATGAATTTTTTTAGCACATATTTTTTTATCAGGAGAAGAGAATGACCTGCTAAAGTTGGGGAATTTTATGGGAGATACCATACGAGGTAAGCAGTATCTGGACTATCCAGAAGAAGTACAGCGTGGTATTCTCCTACATAGACAGATAGATACTTTTTACCGATGCCCATCCTCTTTTTCGAGAAAGCAAAAAGGCGGTTGGTGTCTCTCTATGGCCATTATGCGGGAGTGATTACAGATATTTTCTATGATTATTTCTTGACCAAGCACTGGCGAGTGTTCTCTTCGGAGGATTTCGATGGCTATATTGAGCGCTTTTTATGCACTTTTGCAGGAAAAAAAGGAGGTGCTAAATCCCCGAATGCAGTCTATTGCTGGCTATATGATGCGAGATAATTGGCTTAAAAGCCTATCAGACTTATACAGGATTGGCACAAATCCTCTATCAGATGGATAGACGAACCGAGTTTCGCTCCCAAATGCAGTATGCGATTACCTCTCTGCAAAACCGAAGAACCTCTCTTTGAAGCCGAGTTTCTTCCTTTTTTTAAAGAAATACAAGAGTTTGTTATAGCAATTGACAAATAACAATCCTAACAATCCTTGGCAACTCAAAACTCAAAACTAACTATGTTTTTTTCTCTCATTAGGTAGTAATCTCGGTAATAGGGCACAGTACCTCCAGCATGCACTCTTCCTCCTGCATCGTGAGGTGGGCAAAGTTGTGAAGGTATCGCCCTTATACGAATCCCCAGCTTGGGGGTTTAGCTCAGAGCCTTTCTATAATATCTGTGCAGAGCTACATACCGACCTACCTTTGGAGGCGCTCCTGCCCAGATTCCATGCTATAGAAGCTCGCTTGGGGCGTGTGCGTACCTCTCAGCCTTCGGAGGGTTATAAGGCACGTACCTTGGATATTGACATCCTCTACAATGATGATAAGATCGTACAAACCGATACACTTTGCATACCTCATCCACAGTTGGCTTTTAAGGCGCTTTGTCTTACAGCCTTTAGCCGATATAGCTCCCTGACTTTGTAGACCCTGCCAAAGGGCAAACGATAAGCCAGCTCCTTGAAGTCTGCCCAGATACGGCCGCTCTTAGCTTAGTAAAACAGGACTTCGCCCTACCTGTGAACAGGGGCACCATTCCCTATCGCTATATCACCATAGAAGGGAATATAGGCGCAGGTAAAACTTCCTTGGCCACTCGCTTGGCGGAAGACTTTTCAGGGCAGTTACTCTTGGAGGAATTTGCCACTAACCCTTTTTTTGGAGGACTTCTACAAGCAGCCACAGCGCTATGCCTTGGCCACTGAACTGAGCTTTCTCAAAGACCGCTACAAGCAACTCCAGCATACCCTCACCCTGAACGAACATCCCCTTTTGGTGGCGGACTATGCTTTTTCCAAGTCACTTATCTTTGCTATGGAGACACTCCCCAAGAAGGAATATGCCCTCTATGAAGAGTTGTTTTTACCTGCTTTTTTTGAGCGAATGATAAAGCCCGATTTGTATATTTACCTCCACCAACATACCGATACGTTACTAAAAAAATATACAAAAAAAGAGGTCGAAGTTTCGAATCGCCTATCTCTAAAACCTATTTGGAACGTATCGAGCAGAGTTATCTGTCTTTTTTTGCAGCATAATCCCTCGCTGAATACTCTTTTTATAGACGTCTCCTATATGGATTTTGTAAATAACCAAGACGATTACCAGTTTATCACCGCCCTAATTACGAAATAGATGCCTTTTTTTCAGCAACTCCATATAGCCGATACCCATGTTTATACCTGGCAACTCACCGAGACGGTGGCGCAGCTTAGCGCTGGCCTCACCCTCTCCCAGGGGAGGAAGAGCTGCTCATGACGCTCCACAGCCAGAAGAAGCAGCGGGAGTTCTTGGCCATTCGTCATTTGTTGCGACAGGCACAACTACCTACCACAGCTCTTTACTATACCCCAGAGGGCAAACCACTGTTGGAAGGGCAATATATCTCTATCACCCACAGCCAAAACTTCGTAATGATAGCCCTAAGCCCGCGTCCTGTAGGGATAGACATAGAGCGCTGTACCCCCGTATCCTTCGCCTTGCCCCCGCTTTTACCCCTTGGCAAGCCCCCCGATATGGACGAGCTTACCCAAATACAAGCCTATACCCAACTATGGACGATTAAGGAAGCGCTCTATAAGATAGCCAACCAACCCTCGGTTCGCTTCTATGAGGATTTGCAAATACCTCATTTCCAAGCCCTCGCTCCTCACCAACAAGCCCTCATCATCCACCCCGAAGGCGATAAGGTGTACGAGGTACAGAGTTTCTTTTTGGGAGGGTATATTTGGTCAATGACCAGTGAAAAGTGAAGAGAATAACTCAAAACTCAAAATTAACAACTCAAAAACTCAAAAATGCGTATTCTTGCAATAGACTATGGTACCAAGCGTTGTGGTATCGCGGTAACCGACGAACTCAAGCTCATTGCCTCGGCACTGGCAACGGTAGAAACAACTGAGCTACTGGATTTCTTACAGAAGTACTGCCAAGCAGAACCAGTGGAGCGAATCATTGTAGGCCTACCCAAACAGGTCTCTGGCGAACTCTCAGAGAGCGAAGCGGCCATAGCTACCTTTTATTGAAAAAGCTCCAAGAGAAACTCCCTGAGATGCCTGTCTCCCGTTATGATGAACGCTTTACTTCCAAAAATAGCCTCTCATATATTGGTGGAGAGCGGCACTAAGAAGAAAAAAACGACAAGATAAAGCCCTCTTGGATCGCATCAGTGCCACACTTATTTTTACAGGATTATTTGAGTTCTTTGTAATAAAAAAATGACTTTACTCGAACAAGTATATACCCCTGCGGATATCCGCCATTTTCTCTCGCTGAGCTTAGGCAGCTGGCGGGGAGTTGCGCCATTTTATCATAAATGAAGTAGCCACTAAGGAAGGCCATCTAGGGGCTGGCTTGGGCGTGGTAGAACTGACTATTGCCCTGCACTATGTGTTCAATACCCCTGAGGATATATTGGTCTTTGATGTTGGTCATCAGGCCTATCCCCATAAGCTCCTTACAGGTAGGCGCGAACGCTTTGCTACCAATCGCCAATGGGGTGGCCTTTCAGGTTTTCCAAGGCGCAAGGAGAGCGAATACGACCCCTTCGGTACAGGCCATGCGGGTACTTCTCTCTCGGCCGTATTGGGCATGGCTACCGCGGCAGTGCTCGAGGAGAATTTCCAACGCAAACATGTGGCTGTCATCGGGGACGCTTCTTTTTGTCAATGGCATGGCCTTGGAAGCACTTAACCAAATGGGGGATAGCAAGGTCAATATGCTGGTGGTACTCAATGACAACCAAATAGGCATAGATCCCTCCACAGGTGCTTTTTCGCTATTACTTGGAACGCTTGGCCAAGGGAGCCGATAAGGGCAGTTTCTTTGCTGATTTGCAAATAGAGTATCTAGGCAGCTACGATGGGCATTCCTTTGAAGAGCTAATCCCTGTACTAAGTCAGGCAAGAGATTTCTTTGGGGTACAGCTAGTGCATATCCGTACTACCAAAGGCAAGGGCTACCCAAGGGCAGAAGAGCGACAGACGCTTTTTCATGCCCCAGGCAAGTTTGACCCTGCTACGGGTATGCTTCTACCTCAGCAGAGGCAACAAACGAAGTTTCAAGATGTTTTTTTGGCCATACCCTCTGTGAGTTGGCCGCTGAGAACAAAGGCTATTGTGGGCATCACGCCAGCTATGGTAACAGGTAGTTCACTCCACTATATGCAGCAACAATTCCCCCGCTCGCACCTTTGATGTAGGCATAGCCGAAGAACATGCAGTTACCTTTGCCGCAGGATTGGCTACCCAAGGGCTGCTGCCTTTCTTGGTCATTTATTCTACTTTTTCTGCAAAGAGGCTATGACCAACTCATTCACGATGTAGCTTTGCAACAGCTCAAAGTGATTTTTTTGTATAGATAGGGCAGGCCTAGTGGGGAGGACGGTGCTACCCATCAGGGCGTATTTGATATAGCTTACCTGCGCTGTATTCCTAATATAGAAATCTTTGCCCCTCGCAATGAGATAGAATTACGTAATATCCTCTATACCGCCCAACTCCCTGAGCAAGATAAGGCGCTGGCCATACGCTACCCTCGTGGTTATGGACAGCTAACGGCGTGGCAGTTACCTTTTTGAGAAAAATAGAGAAGAAAGGGGTACAACTCCGCGAAGGCACACGCTATGCGGTGCTTTCGGTAGGTACCATAGCCGATGAGGTCGCTCAAGAGATAAACCAGCACCCTGAGGCTGAAGCTTTTTGCCCATTATGATATGCGATGGATTAAGCCCTTAGATGAGGAGCTTTTTGCATCATGTCCCTAAAAAAAGTATCAGGCAGTGATTACAGTAGAGGAGGGGTGCAAAGCGGGCGGTTTTGGAGAGAGCATTGTGGTCTTTGCCAAAGAAAAAAAGGCTACAGCCTCCCGATCAGAATCGTAGCTATAGCCGATGTCTTTGTAGAGCATGGCTCAGTTGCTCTGCAACGTGCCTTTACAGGTCTTACCAATTTTCTAGCTGAAAGGTAAAGCCAAAATACTTGAGACTGCGTATATGGGAGATAAACTCAAAAGATTATTTTCCCTTCTATAAGGTGCTCGTATGCGTCCCATCCTTTGGAGCCTTTGTATTCCCATATACTACTGGCAGGAACATAGATATGCTTGAGCTTCCTATCATTTTTCAAAGATAGCGCGATCAACTCCCTTTACAGAAGTTATTTTAGGAGGGGTTTTTTTGCCTCTATGATGACAGTCTCTAAGTCCTCACAATCGGCAAAGGCTCCTTGATCTATCTGCGTGATGCTCTCAGGTAGGGTGATACTTACTAATCCTGTATTGCTGAAGGTGTGTGGGTGTATTCCTTTTATCTTTTGGCTTAGGACAACCCTTTTTAAACTTTTTAGATTCTGGAAAGCACGTGCTTCTATGATTTCTACATTCTCTCCTATGACAATGGATTCCAATCGGCTACAATTCTTGAAGACATCTGTTGCGATTTTTCTTTTACTTTTCTCAGGTCTTCATCTTCATTCATATTGATATGTCTGATGCGAATGGAGAGCCATTGTTTAAGTACCTCTCCCTCAAACCGATCTCCTTCGTTTTTTTCTCATAAACCAACTCATAATCATAATTCTGTGAAGGAGAAGCCCCTAAGCTAATAAACTGATCAGACCAACCTCTATTAGTTTTAGGCCCATAAAGCCTCTTGTTGAGCAGGTCTATATAGAAATCACCTTCACTCCCTAAGCTATTGTTAGGGGCGCCAGAGCCAGAGAAAAGGCTGTTTTTTTCTTTGTATCAGAAGGGGCGGAATGCCCGTCTTTGCCTTTCTCTCCGTCGGCTCCCTTGGGGCCTTGCGCGCCCTCCTTACCGTCTGCCCCTTTAGGGCCTTGTGGTCCTTGCGGCCCTGGCAGTCCGTCTTTGCCATCAGCCCCCTTGGGACCTGGGGCACCATCTTTACCATCGGCTCCCTTGGGTCCTTGCGCTCCGTCCCTGCCGTCTGCTCCTTTAGGGCCTTGCGCTCCGTCTTTGCCATTTTTCCCATCAGCACCTTTAGGGCCAGGCAACCCGTCCCTGCCGTCTTCTCCTTTCTCTCCCCGTTCGCCTTTGAGGCCTTTGAGACCCCGCTCACCTTTAAGACCTCGTTCGCCCTTGTCTCCTTTCTCGCCCTTGTTACCAGGGATACCTTGCTCTCCACGTTCGCCTTGGTCGCCCTTGTCACCCTGCTCTCCTTTGAGGCCTTTATCCCCTTTATCTCCCTTCAGACCTTGGTCGCCTTTCTCGCCTTTGTCTCCCTTATCCCCTTTGTCTCCCTTGTCTCCTTTCTCGCCCTTATCCCCTTTGTCGCCAGGGATACCTTTTTAGGCTAAGGGGATTACCCCAGCCATCGGCGGTTTTGCTACCATAGAGCTGAGCGTTTGCAAGGTCTATATAATAGTCGCCAATATTCCCCAAAGCTGCATCAGGCGCTCCCATTCCCGAATGAATGATATTACCTTTTCTGTACTTCAACACGTTCAACAACCGTTTCCTTTTTGACAACTGATAACTATCCAAAGCCCTATTAGGGCACTGATAAAAAGAGAACCCTCTTCATAATCATAACGATTTAGTGTATTTGTACTACAAAGTTAAGGAAAAAAATTAGCAAATATCCTAAAGGTTTCTTTTGTTTTTTTGTAAGTTGTTGAAAGATAGTAGATTTTGTATAAAAAGTCGGGTTTTTTTCAGGGGAAAAAAAGTAAGGATATTTATGTAAATTAACTGCTATAAAAGAGAATTTTTTTGCTATTAAAACCTTTATCTATATAAGAGGTTGTGTTATTTCTCAAAACATCCATTTGCCAATGAGTTCCTTAGCAAAAAGAAACTCATTGGCAAATGGGCAAATAGCTCTTTCAACTATGATTCGTATCAATAACCAAATAACTCTTTAGCGCCTCCACATAGCTCTCAAAAGCCAATAGTCCCTTATGGGTAAGGGTGATTTCGGTATTGGGATAGTTATCCTTGAAGGACTTGGTAACCGAGATATAGCCTACGGTTTCTAGTTTTTGTATCTGTACCGAAATATTCCCCGAAGTGGCCTTGGTAGCCTGCTTTATCCGAGCAAAATCAGCCTTTTTCCTCTGCTATAAGCAAAGAAACTATGGCCAATCTGAGTTGGGAGTGCAAGATGGGGTCTAAATCACTGAACATCTCTTTGCTTTTTTTGTAGTTAGTATAGAACTGTATTCCTGGAATAAGGAACAATAAGCAGGCCAATACGGCACAGAGTAGCGGCAAGGCGATTCCATAGTGGAAGAACAACACACTATAGGTGAGTATAATTCCCATGATAGAGGTCACTACCCACAAGGAAACCCTTAGGTGTAGGGGCGATCGCCAAGGATACAAATGAGAAAGGCAGATAGATTACCAGCATAGCAATCTCGTAATTTTTCCAATTGCTAAAAGGCAAGCAAAAGCAAGAAATAGCCCCCAGTCCTGCCACGAGCCAAAAGCCAGTCAAGCGGGTCGGTACGCTTTTTTCTCTTTTTCGGTTTCTCGCACCCTCTTTCATTTTTTTGAGAAGAAGGAGATAAAAGAATCCCAAAGGGCATCAGTACGCCCCAGCCTATCCATGAGTAACGGGGATAGTAATCTGTGGCGAGCATTACAAATTGTATGATTCCAGAGAGGCAAATTAATACACTCCAAAAGATCAAGAAGAAACCATTTTCTTCATACTTTTGCTTTCTTTGACGAATGATATCCTGAATGAGTTTCAAGCTATCGGCAGGTTGTAGTTCCATGATGATATAAATTTAAGGTTTTAAATACGATGCAAAGATAAATAAGTTTATTTTATAAACCAAATATTTTTTTCAAATTATTTTTTTATTATCGATTGATATTTTTTTGTAACAAATTGATTATCAATTATTTGCATTGTAATAAAAGAAAAAAACGCCAATAATGATACATCATTACTGGCGTTTGTTATTAGTCATTCGTCACTAGTCATTGGTCATTCGTCACTATCTATATGAGTTTGCGTCCGTCGTATTTGCTAGCTTTGATATTGGAGAGGTCAAAGTGCTGGAAGCTCTTCATATAATTGATGATAGAGGTGCCATTGGCATCGGCAAGGGAGGCTTTTTCCTTCGGACTTAAAGAAGGTCTTCACACTGCTAGCGCCCAGCAAGTGAGCAGCAGCCAAGATGCCTGATTCAGTAATAGGTACTCCCGCAAAGTTCTTGCCTGCAAAAGTGGTAATCTCATGCTGGAGTTTCCACTTATTGTGTGCTAAGCTAGCGTAAAACACGCTTTCTTGTAGGGCAGGGGCTACTAAGAAATTCTGATTGGGAGACACCGTAGAACTTTAAGGCCGATTTGCCAAACTGGTATTTGCCTACATGTCCATACGGATTGGTAATAAAGTAGTTGTTGCGGGACTCACGGTAGCCCATTTTTTTTCTTTGAACCCTATGAAATCATTTTGGTGATTCATAAGAGAGAGATGCGGAGTGTTCTCGGTCACTTGGCTTACACTCACCTCACGTGGGGCTTGTACTCTTAGACTGGCATGAAGGTCTTTTTGAGTGCCTAAAGAAGGCGTCAAGACAGTAGCCACTACAGCAGAAATTCCCATAGGAAAGAGAAAATCCTTGGTCATAGAAAAGGTACTTTTTTTCTTGTTCTTAAGCATTTTCTGTTATTTCTTTAAGACTGACCCCTTTGCTAAAAAAACTGTTAGGAAAGGGTGCTTAAAAATTTCACAGGGCAAAAGTACGTTTTTTTCAGCAACAAAGCAATATACCTGATTAAAGTTTAGTTAATTCCTTAATTTTGTTTGGAAAAAAAGGAATTTATTAATAAAAACAAGAATTTCCAAAAAGGAAAAACCTTTTGTGTTATTAAGAATTAAGGTTGATTTTTAACTCTCTCACAATAGTTTTTTTAACACTCCGTCATGGTCGTTGTCTTCCTCTGTTTGATAGGTAGCTACCTGCTTTACTTCTTCTTGGGCATTCTTCATAGCATAGCTATAGGTAGCTCTTGCAAGTAGCTCTAAATCATTGAGATAGTCTCCGAAGGCCATAGTCTCATTGGGGGTGATGCCTAAGGATTCTTGTAGGGCTGTCACGGCTACCCCCTTGTTGACCCCCAGCATTGGTGATATCTATCCAATAGGCACCAGAGATGGTTACCTTTAGTCCTTCTTGTGAGAAAGAAGAGAAGGCAGGAAAGGAATGTTCGCGAGCGCCCCTAGGGTCAAGCAGCGTGATTTGGAAGATATCATCCTCAATTTCAGACAGGTCTGTGACCTTCACCACGGTATGATGGTATATGCGTACCTGCTCCTCGGCATAGGGGGTAGTGGGAAATAGGTAGGTAGCCTTCTTCCCGCAGAGTCCTACGGCCATACCTGTAAATTGCCTATAGCGCTCCAGCACCTGCTGGATATAGTAGGGTGCGATGGCATTCTGATAGACCTCCTTGCCATTTACATTGACAAAGGCGCCATTTTCAGAGATAAAAGCCATATCATCTTTGATAGGGTCAAAGAATTGTAACAGGCTCAGATACTGCCGTCCACTGGCCGCACAGAAGTAGATGCCGCGCTGGCGAAGCTGCTCGAATACGCACATAAAATCCTTGGGCAACTCGTGACGACTGTTTAGGAGTGTCCCATCCATATCGGAAATAATGAGTTTGATCATCCTTGACTAAGGTTAAGTTCTTTGAGTACTTCAGTGGCTTTTTTCTCATTGGTCTTGGAATACATAGACTTGCTGGTTGCCCCCAAGGCTCCATAGCCCGCAATAGTTGCTGAGGCCATTGGGTCTTTGATAATAGGAGTAATATCCACTTCCTGTAGCGCAGCCTTGAGAAGGGTTACCGTAGGCATATCCCCTTCAAAGAGTTTTTTTGAGTTCTGTTTTCATGTTCTAATGCTTGATAGGTTGGTTTTTATTCTCTTTTTGAAAGAGGTCGTGTATCTTGTTGATTTTTCGGCGCGATGGTGAAGATACAATAACCTCTGTCGGTATTATTCTCGTAATAGTTCATCAGGTATTCCTCTTGGGCGGGATAGAAGGTGCCCGCAGGGATGATTTCGGTTACTATAGGAGTATCAAAAGCCTGTGCTATCAGCTCTCGGCTAAGTAAGGCCGCTTGGTGTTGGCTTTCATTGAGGTAAAAGATTGCCGAGCGGTACTGCTCGCCCTCATCATCCCCCTGCTTGTTCACAGAGGTAGGGTCGTGTGCTTGCCAGAAGACTTCCAATATATCCATATAAGAAAGCTGCTTGGGGTCATAGGTGATACGTATAGCCTCGGCATGGCCTGTGGTGCCCTTGCACACCTCTCGGTAAGAGGGATTAGGCTGATGGCCTCCAGCAAAACCTACCTCCACTTGCTCTACGCCAATGAGTCGTTTAAAAAAATAGCCTCCGTACACCAGAAGCATCCTGCTGCTATAATAGCTACTTCCATAGAATCTTTTCTTGCAGGCAAAAAAATACAAAATAAATGAATAGTGAACAATTAAAAAGTGAATAATTTTTGCAAGGTATCTCAAAGAGCACAAATGAGGCTGCCTTTCGGCAGCCTCATCATCTTCTTGGGTTATCTAATATTAGGGTTGTTATTAACTTCATCTCTGAGGGATCAGTAGGGTGATCTTTAGGATCATTGTACTGGAAGGTCTCCCCATTGTATTGTATATGGTTATTACCACGGGTTACACTTTCTGTTGGCTTAAGCGAGAGATAACTCTTTCCTCTCCCCACAGCTCTATACGGGTGTGCGTAGATGATCATCTCAGCAGGGCGGTACCAGTAAGACTCATCTACATAGGCGACATCCGCAGCAGCGGTAGCCTCTGGATAGCGCAAGGTAAGGAGTTGCTTTATAGAGTTCCTTCGCTCTGTCTTCATTGCCTTGTGCTGGCCTAAACCTCGGCAGCCAAGAGGTAGAACTCATCTACACGCATATAGAGGTAGTCGGTAGTAACGACCATCTGCCCTTTGCGGGTACGTCCAGGGGCAAAGAATTTATTGACAGGGCGATGACGATTGTTGAGCGATGGATCGGGATCTACATCGTTGTCATCAAACTGCTTTTTGCGTAGGTCATTTGCTCTTATCTGTCCATAAAGTCGGTCATCTATCGCCTTGATCTCATCTGCATCGGCATAGCCATGAGGTGAAGATATCCACTTGTGACCACCAAGATACTTCGGTGATGTTGTTCTCGGCCAAGATGTCAAGTCCCCACATCCAGCTGGGTGTATTCAGGTCATTGAAGCCCCCTCCTTGCTTGGTAGCTGCATCATAGTAAGTCTCCCGGGATGGTAAGTGGTAAACCACTATGCTCTACTATATCTAAAAGCCAAACGGGTCATCTCATCATTATTGCCCATAGCTCCATCATACATAGGCCAAGAGTCCTTCGGCTACATACTTGTCTATCATCCCTATTGCTGCGGGTAAAGCCGTTGAGGTCAGCTACCGCCTTGGTAAGGTCACTTACGATTAGGCTATACACCTCAGACTGGCGTAGCTTTTGCCTTTTTTCCTACCTTATTGGCCCGGTATAGAGCGGGATAGAAAGCGCATTGGGGTCATATTCAGTGGTAAAGCTGTAGCAGATAGAAATAAGCGTATCCTCTGAGGGCATGTGCTTGGGCTACTGATATATTTCTCATCATTATTCTTTAGGGGTACCTACCGTGCCAAAAAGGTCATTGACGGTATATCACCTATAGTAGTAGCGCCAAGTATAGTTCTCTGCGGCACTAAAGTCCTGAGTGGCTTGCAGGTTGGCTACATTGGAAAACCAGCCGTAATAGGATTGAGAGAACGCCATATCGCCTGAGAGCATATCCATATAGATGTCATAACTCTTCTGTCCGAAGTCCTCCGCACGAGGATAAGCCTGATTGGGGCGGGTGTTAGCCGAACGTGGTTTGGCCAGCATCACATAGAGACCATTGAAGCTTCTCCTGTGGCTCAGCTCCTGGAGAGTGTTTCGAAGGTTTGAGTCTCAAAAATCTTTTTGACAGGCAGTAAGTGCCATACTCACTGCCAATAGTCCCATATATATCTTCTTTTTCATGGTTGTTGTTTTAGAAATTAGCTCTTACTCCTAAGGTAAAGGTAGAAAGTGGTGCATATTGGTAACGATTGAATTTCCTACTTCTGAAGCGGTTGGGTTTGACCCTTTTGCGGTGGGTAAGTATCAAGATTCATCTCCTGAAAGGGTAAAAATCAATGAGGTGAAACCTACACCTCACACTACTTCCTTGGGCAAGTCGCTGCCCTAAGGTGATGTTGTTCAATCGCCAAATAGTCGAGTTTGGTCAAGAAACGAGTAGAGGTAGAATTGACATTCTGCTCATTGGCATTAAAAGCCAGAGGAGGCGAGGCACATCGGTCTGATCGCCAGGGCGTTGCCAACGATTACGCACATCGGCATGCCACATATTGCCCCCTATCTTTCGGTTGGTCATCATATTGGCATAGATATTGTCATAAGAGTAACCTCCTAATCCGTAGAGCCACTGGGTAGTAAAGAAAAGCCTTTGTAAGCTGCCTTTAGGGTGATGGCTCCATGTACATCGGGTATAGCTGATTTGCCTAGCAAAACATCTGGGTAGCCTTGGTATAGGTTTCAGTGAGGGTCTGTTGTACTGCTGCACCAGGGTTCGCTGCCTCGAACTCATACAAAGAAGTGATTTCTTCTCCGTTGTCATACCGCTGGTTATTATTGCGATCCTGATAGTACATAGTATATTGAAGCAGCCCCTGTATTTGGATTTACCCCTCTATACTCACGCATATAGAAATCATAGATAGAGTGGTCTTTGGCACGTGCATATCCTCCTATGTTATCCAACACCTTGGGTTTCTGAGTGGTATTGTCTATAGGCATACGGGTAAGCTTGTTGAGAGCCTCTCGTTAAGAGATAGATCCAACTGAAATCTTCCTGATTCACTACATGACCCGTCACGCTGAACCCAATCCGCTGTTGAGTCAAGAGTCCATCATTGACTGTATAGACATTGTTTCTGAAGAGAGGCGCCAAGGTGCTGGCAAAGATCAAGTTGTCGGTAGTCTTGTGATAGTAACCAATTGTACATCTATCGCTCTGCTTTCAAGCTAAGGTAAATTCGGTACCTACTTGGAATATTTTTGGACTTTTCCCAAGTAAGGTCAGGGTAACCTATACGATAGAAGGTATGCAGCAGGCAGGTTCATAAAGTTGTCTATATCATACACATCATAGCCTGAATAATAACCTATATTTTTGGTCACCCACAGTACCATAATCTAGCCTTGAGCTTAAGGTGAGGCAAGTATTTCTTTGTTCTCTCCAAGAATTTCTCACGGCTCACTACCCAGCCTATACCTGCGGAGTGCGAAGTTACCCCATTTCTCATTAAGGAAACGAGAAGGGGAACCATCACGACGCAAAGAGGCAGAAAGCAAGTAGCGGCTGTCATAGTCATACATCACCTGGAGCCGAAATAACTCTCCAAGCGGTAGCTATTGGTATAGGAGTTAAGACCCGCGAGCTTGATAGCGCTATTAAGCTCATTGCTCTTAGGATCTCACCAATCCGCTCTTGTTACCATACATAAAGGTCTTGTCATAGGTAGTGCTTTCATGAGCTACGAAAGCCTGCACATTGTGATTGCCAAAAGGATTGGGTACAGCGCAAGAGTTGTAGGAAGGTATAGTTCAAGAGTTCTTGTTTGTGCTTGATGATACGTCCTTTCTCGCCTTGTTCTGCACCATAGTAAGGGTTGATTACATTGTCTATACTCTTATTATAGTATTGTCCTCCCAAGCGGGTCTCGAAGGAGTTCTTGAGGAAATCACCTTGAAGAACACGTTGGCATTAAGCTCATTACGTGTTCTATCCTTTCTATCAAGCATCCCTTGAGCGATGGCGTTGGTCGTTCCAGAGAAACCACGTCCGTTCCCAAAATCATATTGGTAATTACCAGGAAGTACTTATCAGCCACCTTGTTTCCTTGAGCATCGCGCAAGAACAAGGGGGTAGATAGAGCGGCATGTTGTCCGTTACCCAGAAGAGGTTATCCACGTCTTCGGTTTGTCCGTTTTCTCTACTCTTGGAGTGGAGCATAGCAAGTTAAATTCGCCTTTAAGCCAAGGTTTGGCCTGGTGAGAGACATTTACACGGCCTGAATAACGTTTGAAATTGGTATTGATAGCATGCCTCATCGTCCAAGTAACCCAAGCTGGTGTAGTAAGTAGTCTTATCGTTTCCACCGCTTATATTGAGGTTGTATTCGGTACGTACAGATGCCTGATAAGCATAGTCTGCCCAGTTTTCAGGGCTGTACTTACGAGTAACCCCCAGGGCGCATTTTGCCTGTGGAAGGGTCTATCAGCTGTGTAGCATCGCCATTCCACATATTGTGTTTGGTAGCAAAAGCCAAGACGGCAAAAAGGTTTTATTGGCATAGTCCTCCACGCTGGAATAAGTAGCATTGAAGCCTGATGGATTTCTTTGTTGTTCCAAGACCCCGCGCTGACGCACAGCACTCCAGCCTATTTCGGCGTATTCCTCTGGGCTGCTGATTACCTATAGCGAGGTAACAAGCGAGAGTTAAAACCTATCTTGATTCTACTTCGTATATTGGACTGATTAGACTGACCTTTCTTGGTAGTGATGAGCACCACCCCATTAACGCCGTGAGACCATATACTGAGGTAGAAGTCGCATCCTGAGCACTGTCATCGATTCAATATCATCTGGATTAATAGAGAGAGGTTACATCAAAAGGCACTCCGTCAAGCACATAGAGTGGACTGCGGTTTCCATTGACTGAACCAAAGCCACGTACACGCACTGTAGCCGAAGAACCAGGGTTGGCCAGAGGTGTTGATCACGCACCGCAGCAGCTTCCCCAGCCAATGCCTGGGATACATCGGAGACACTCTTACATGAGCGACTCCTTATCCACAGAGGAGGCAGAACCTACATACTGGTCTCTCTTCACGGTCGCATAGCTCTACCATTTCGAGACTCATCCAAGTCCTGAGACTCTATTTCCAAGACTACATCAATACGCTTGGAAGAGCCTGCTTTGACTACCTTAGTTTTCATCCCTAAGAAACTACTCTAAGTTCTTCCTGGGGCTGCTAACTGGTAACTTTACCATCATATCGGTTCCGGTACTCTACTGCCCCCTCTACCATTACGGCTGCTCCAAAGAGTGGCTCCCCACTCGCGTCCTTGACGCTGCCCGATACTTCCCGCTCCTGTGCGAGCGAAAAGCCTGCGTGTGTTATCACCAACAACAATTGCATACAAAAGTCTGTTTAATCTCATCAGATATTGTTTTTAAAAGAAATACAAGGGCAAAAGTAGTAAAAATATGCAACCTACAAAAACGAAAAATTTAGTGCAGGTTAAAATCTGTTTTTATTTTCATTAAACAAAGATATGTTTTAAATAAAAATCATTATATAGTGTCTTTTATTAATTATATTTCAATTTTATTTTTATAGATACTCGATAGTCAGGAAATTAGTTTCTTTTTAAAATAAAAGATATTGCAATATAAATTGATATTTTTGATAACATTATACATTTAACATCTGCTTATTTCTATTTTAACTTTGAAAATGTTTATATGTATTTAATAAAATAGACTGCCCAAAAGGCAGTCTTTTCGTCATTAAACAAAGTACATATATATCCAGCGTTGTCTGGCCACGATCATATTCTTAGGATCTGGATTTCGTCCAATTTTTCTTTTAGAAAGCAAGCCATGATCAAGTACTAAGTCGTATACCGCTTTCTTTGCCTGTTGTAGCGCTTTCTTTGGCTATCTTAGTACTATTCTTGTAAACCGATATGAGGGTTAAGTGTATGTTACGATACCGATGCTATTCTTTACCATATTGAGGCAAACTTCGCGGTTAGCAGTGCAATACCCACCACACACTTATCTTTGAGCGTATCAGCCGCATTTTGGAAGAGGGTGATGGATCTCCATGATCGCCTGGCAGATTACAGGTTCCATCACATTGAGTTCCAACTGACCAGCTTCAGCAGCAAAGGTTACAGTAAGGTCGTTACCAATCACCTGTGAAGCATGCTGATTAACCACTTCAGGGAGTACAGGATTCACCTTTCCTGGCATGATAGAAGAACCCTGGCTGCATAGCAGGAAGATTGATTTCGCTCAAGCCTGCACGAGGACCAGAGGCCAAAAGGCGTAAGTCATTACAGATCTTAGAGAGCTTTCACAGCGAAATTTCTTCAAGCCTGAGGGTAGAAGACGCAGCACTGGTATCAGGTGTTGCCTCTACCAAGTCGTGAGAAAGTACAAATGCCTCTCCAGTGGCTTTGGCTAAGTTCTCTGTACATAGCTTAGCGCTAACCATGAGGGGCATTGGGTCCTGTACCGATGGCGGTACCATCCATATTGATTTCAAGTAGTGAATTGGCGTTTTGTTCAAGGTAGCGATTTCTGCCTCAAGGCTCACTGCATAGGCTTCGAACTCTTGACCTAAGGTCCTTTAGGCACCGCATCTTGGAGCTGGGTACGTCCCATCTTTAATTACATCAGCGAACTCTTTTCCTTTCTTGAAAGCATCGGCTAAGGCTTGTACATGCTTTTACCAGCTTTTTTATTCATATTGAATACAGCGAGCTTAATGGCTGTAGGATAAGAGTCATTGGTAGATTGTGAGCCATTGACATGGTCGTGGGGTAACAGTGATACATAATCCCCTTTTTCATAACCCAAGATTTCCAATGCACGGTTGGCGATTACCTCATTGGTATTCATATTCACTGAAGTACCCGCTCCTCCTTGGAACATATCCACAGGAATTGGTCATGAAACTTTCCGTCAATCACCCTCATGGGCAGCCTTTCTATAGCAGCACCGATTTCTTTAGGGATTACCCCTAAGGGCAGCATTGGCTTGAGCAGCAGCTAATTTTACATAGGCAAAAGCACGAATAAACCCAGGATAATCGCTCATTTTTGCTGTTAGAAATGGAAGTTCTCTAAGGCACGTTGTGTTTGTACCCCATAGTAAGCCCTCTTTAGGTACTTGCAAATTCCCTCAATGAGGTCTGATTCATCTAAACTCTTTCATTATATAATGTATTTATACTATCTAAAAAGTGGTGCTAAGGTCACGTCTTATATATAACCATGTCCTGTATCGTATCTTTGCCCTAATTTAGCATACAAACAAGTCCCTTTTTATGGTTGCTTATTTTCCATATCTTTTACTACTACTCATTACCATTGTAGGGGCTTACTATGTTGGCCAATCGGCTTAGAATAGCCTACCCCATCTTATTGGTTTTGGATTGGCTTCTTGAGTCTTATGCCCTAAACTGCCTCCATCATAGTGATCCAGACCCCAACTGTGACTGTTGATCTTCTTGCCACCACTGCTCTATGCCGACTCATCGGCGCATTGCCCAAGGAATTTGTGGAAATAGAGCGCATTATCTTTAGCTTTGCCTTTATCGTAGTCTTTATCACCTCTGCAACAGTGGCATGGGTGGCCAATATGGTACTGCCTGGGTTTTTCCTTGGCCTTGGGATTCCTCTGGTGGGCCGTAGGTTCCACCGACGTGGTGAGTGTCTCAGCTATTCTGAAATTTGTCAAGAGTACCCCACCGCCTTTCTACGATTTTGGAGAACGAGAGTCTGCTCAACGATGCTTCTTCGCTTATTGTCTTTCGCTTTGCTGCTTTGGTGGTTACCACAGGACAGTTTGTTTGGTACCAAATGGCGGGTGGCTTCTGATGGGTAGTCATAGGCGGGTTGCAGTAGGTTTGGCCGTGGCTTATCTGCTACGTTTCATCCATAGCTCCTTCCCACCGATGCCAATATGGATATTATTCTGACGTTCATCTCCTTACATAATGTATATGATAGCCAATGCTTTAGAGGCATCAGGGTTTTGGCTGTAGTAGTAGGGGCGCCTACCTGACTTATTTTCGTCAATGGGTTTTCCTGCGCTACCCGCAATAAAGCGTACACCGCTGTATGGGATAATATTATATTCATTCTCAACGGCAGCTTTTCCCTCATTGGTCTGAGTCTGCCCTGAAATTCTCTCAAGTATTGAGCAAGAGGGAATGGAACGACTACCGCACCTGTTATGGGTTACTTATGGCAGGAGTCATCATAGGGTACGTATCCTCTGTGCTTATGGGGCAGTGCTGACTACCCAGATTATGAAGCGCTTTATCCCCGTAGCTGACGGACGGAGGTATAACAATGTACGTATCCCTCTGATTCTCGGCTGGGCAGGTATGCGTGGGGTGCTCTCCTTGGCCGTAGCGCTCATACCCTCTGACCTTGGACGACGGCAGCCCTTTCCCTCATCGCCATCTGATTCTCTATATGACCTTTATTGTTATCTTGGTCACCTTGAGTTGTGCAGGACTTACCCTTCCTTTCTCATCAAGCGGGTTACCTTTCCCCTATGACGACCATATCCCAGAGGCCGAAGCAGAGACTTATGTTCGCAAGGAACTGGCACGAGTGGCTTTAGCATATGCTGGACACCCATTATAAGGGTGAGACCAACAGCTTTCCTGCTGCAAAACCAAAAAGACATCTGGCAGTTTCAGCTCGACACTCCCCAGTGTAGTATCACCCTGAAGTGCGGGAAAATACATCGCTATCCCACGCTGCCAGCGGGAGTACCTGACAGCAGCTCAATCGCAACCCACGCCTAAAACGAACAGCTCCTGCGCTCCTTCGAGACGACAGATAGACTTAGAAGAAGAGAAATGGGAGAACCAAACGAATTAGCAGATTAGCCAATGTGCTAATGGATAAATCTATAGAAACCTTTAACCCTAACAATAAAATGCCAAAAACTTATGGAAAAACTTTACGCTGTCTCTCACAGGAAAGGACAGTCACTAAAGGTGAATATCACCCCGGACAAGGACGCTTTACTATAGCCCCTAAGACCTCGGGGAGAAAGCAGATGCCTATGTAGAGGCTGACACTCCTATACAATGGGAGGTTTTCAACGATTTCAAAGTACCCGCAGGAGGCAACTGGCCCCGTGTGATGGACTATGTGGGGAATGATACCCGCTTTATAGCATGGACAGAACAGCGCGAAATGGAGAGCTTTTGACTGGAGGCTAATGGCTCCTGCAACAGTAGATTTCTAAAGCAAAGATTGAATATTTATCGGTAGATAATAATGATTATCCTCTTCATATTAAGCTCGGCAACAAGTGGCTGAGGGGCTTAGTTTGCAAGGAAATCCGCATAAGATAACACTTGAGTGGCAGTCCCTTTGAAGAGTATCTCGTTTTGATATCAGTACTGAAAAGAAGAATAATACCCTGGTTCTTGCTCTGAATTTGAAGCGCTAAAAAGACATTACCACTATCAATATAAAGCACACGGTAGGGGGACAACCTTTGACTGCAGTGAGCTTGTTGCAGTTCAAAGAAACTGAAGACAGTGAGATTGGATGGAAATATGTGTCATATGGAGGCTTTGGTAAATTAAACCTTAGCGGTATTGAGGTGCGTTATTGCCCTGATATGACTGGATTACCCCCTTTGAGTACTTGGGCAGACTTCAGCTATTGTATTTTCTGGAATGTGGAAGAGGTAAGAGGTAAGGTACTGAGAAAAAGAACTGAAAAGAATTGGAGAAAACACGAGGTTGAGTGAATATGCTTCAGTATCTAACTTGCACCCAAAGAGTTGGTTTGCTACAGAGTTCAACTATTCCTTTTGCTTCGTGGGAAGGCAAAGAAACGGCAGAGAGGCAATGAAAGCCTATAAGGAAACCCTAAAAAGCCGTAAAAAGCATAAAAGAAGAAAAAGAAGTTAGAACCTATTAGAGGGCTTATCGCTGTTATCAACGGGTCTGCTCCAATATAAAACTACTGAGCGAGAGGACGCTTACGAAGTTGTATGTCAGCTAGCAGAAGTAGCGTCTTTTGCTATTGAGGAAGAGAAAATAACGCGTGGTCTGACCAGGCGAGAGATTTTTAATGATATACCCCAAAGGGTGTATATTTAATATTTACCTATCTTTGCACCCCGAAAAGGTATAATCTAATTTGCTAATTATGAGTCATTGCTTCTTTGTGTGCAAAAGGCGTAAGCAGCTTACGTCTTACACAGCCTGAGTTGGCCATGCGAGCGGGCGTTGGGTTTGCGCTTTGTACGCGGGATTGGAGCAGGGTAAAAGCACCTTGCGTTTGGATAGTCAAATCGTTTAGCCTCTTCGGCGCAGAAGTAGAGGGTAGTAACTCTTGTGGAGGAAGAAGTCAAACAGTAAGTGCCACTAATTAACACTTTATTAAAGCGTTACCTACTTGGCAAATCAGTGGATTGAGCGTAGTTTTCTTTTCTAATGAAAATGAAAGAAATATATGGATTTGCTCATTGGTAAATTTGTTAATGTACAGATGTGGCGGGAATTGAAGCTAGTGTTTATGAATACTTTCACGAAGCGCAAATATGAAGAAAAAGTCGTAAAATAAAGAACGAAACTTCTTGTCTAACTATCTCTTTCTCTTATGATGGAGAAATGGCGAGTAATAATTAACCATTATGTTTGATTCTTTTAAAAACATTTTTCAACAAGTTCTTCCTTTTACTAAGGAAGAACTCAACGCAATAGATAAATATTTTACTGAACGTATTTTTCGCTAAGAAAGCAATGCTCTTAGAGGCTCCTGATCCCTGTAGTATCTCTTTTTATCGCCAAGTGTGTACGTCATTTCCATACCAAGCACGATGGCAATGAAAAACCTGTGATATTTCACTTGAAAACCAATGGACAACCTCTTTATGAGTTTTAACAGCGGTTCCGCTTCTAATCTCTCATTACAAGCCTTAGAGGAAACGATTGTATATCGTATCAGTAAAGAAGACCTTTTTCTCTTTATGCTGAGCATCACAACTTTGAAACTTTCGCACGCTTGATAACTGAGCAAATCCTACAACGTGCTACTGATACTCGCTATGTACCTCGCTGCTGATAAACCCGAAGAACGCTTTGAGCATCTATTGCATTTCGCGTCCAGAACTCTTTCAGCGAGTACCTCAAAAGTACATAGCCAACCTACTGGGTATCAGCCCCGGGAGTTTTTAGCCGATTGCTCAAACGTATGCACTCCAAAAATCTTAACTTAAGTCAACGAGGTGGAAGCTCATTGTGTTGTACTTTTGCCCCGAATTCAAAAAGAGACATAATGAGAACACTCAACGATTATCAAATTGCCTTAGACGATGTAATGGAATTCATCGACAACGACCTCCTCAAAGCCAAACTTCCTGAAATTGAGGCTGATTACAAAGCAAATCCTTCCTTGCTTAACAAAGTGCGCTTAGGGATCATTTATCACGAAGTAGCCCTAAATTTAGGCTTTTTCAACAAAGCACTACAAAGGCTATGCACAAAAAGAGCCTCACAATTCTATCAGAATGTGAAGCACACCCCAAAAGCCTCAGAGGCATTACAGCCCTTTTATTCTCTCTTACAAGGCATCAGCAATGGCTTTAGTAGCTGCCGAAACTTTTAAGCTTTCACTCATTGGCAAAAGTTTTAAACTCTTTGAAACTGCTAGTACAAAAGTATGGAGCAATACACTATCTTCCTGAATTTATGCGCGGTAGCGTAGCCGAAAACCTACCCTGGTTTTTACTTCAGTAAGCGTGCTTTGGCTAAAATAGACTTTGAGAACATCATCCGAAAGCAAGCACAACACCCTGAGTACGCCTCTTGAAAATAATGAGTTTCGTGTATTGGGCGTGGGCAAAGCAACACCCACAGCGTAGTATCGCTCGCAAGCCCTCGCCTATTTGCAAAAAGCCATGAGAGCTTGATCCCCATTATTTAGCAGGGCGCAAAACGATCAGAAGAACTAATGAGAAAGTTTCTACTAATTGACTCATTAAAATCATAACCTCAAGACAGAGTTTGCTAAAAAACTTCTATACTGAACTAATATCAAAAATAATACAAACTATCTACTCGCGCTTCTGACAAATAGAGTTCTATGATTCTGTCTAAGTGTATTATCTGTAATCAGCTGTCCTAAAAGAGTTTGCTAATTCTTCTCTCTTCATATCAAATAGATGCAGGTCATCTATATACTCAAGGGCTATATTCTTGTTATCTCCCTGCTCAGAGAGTTCCTCTATCATAATATAGTGGAGCTTTCATTTTCTTTAAAGCAGAACTCTATCTTGTATTTTTGATGTATATATAGCGTATAAAATACTACTTTCCCGTTGTAAAAGATTCTTCTGAGAGATTCTTAACAATATCAATATCCCTTAATTCCTTATTTAGAGTATTATCGATCACTCGTTTTTATTGGACACATAATCAAAGATAACTATTTCTAATCTATACAGCTACAAATATACAAAATTAATCATTATTTTTGTATATTTGCCGCACTAAATAGCCCATTTTTGAACCTAAAAATATCTTATTACCCTACACCTTTTGGAAAAACGCCATTTTGGTTGTACCCTCAGAACTGCCCTCCTATTCCCTTTAGCCATCGTGGTGACTTCTGCTTGTGTATAGCTATTTCAGGTTGCTCTTGTGGTTGCCTATTTTACTAGAAAAATACGAAAATTAGTTTCTATGAATATCAGTTACAAATACCTTTTTTTAGCTATCCTTTTACTCTGTATAGGTTGTGCATCTTCCAAGAAAAATAAAAAGCTCCTGATGACTATTGTGTCTCCCCGCCCTATACAATGACAAAGGAGAAGAAGCACCCATAGTAATTGATGAAGCAAAGCTTGCGTTTGGGCAGAAAACTTTTTGAAGGAAAACTATCCTCCAGAAATATCCTGATCGCTTATGCCTCCGATACCGATGAGGCTCTATTATCATTAATCGCTTTGGCGGATGATCCTTCTGAGCAAGCAGAACTAAAGCGCAATACCTTAAAAATAGAAATCCATAGCAAGATTAACGCTATTTTCTCACAGATGAATTCGGTAACTGCGGAACTGGATTGTGAAGAAGGCGTATAGACCAAATAGCTATCCACCCTAAGTAACATCAACGACAAGAATGTTACACGCCTTACGGTAGCCTCCATACTTGTGGGAGCAGGCCTCCGCCGTGGCGGGCGCTTATATAGCCGATGATGGTTGGAATAAGTGAGTTGCTGTAGGTAGCAGGATACTCGGGTGCGGGCTTGAGCTTTCTTACGCTTAATCCCAAAGGGAAAAAGATAATACTACAACACCCTCAAATCTGTTGCGTTGTTTTATGACCGAGAAAAATGATATTGAATTTCCGCCCTTTGTGTGGTATATGATTAATGAACCTCGTTTTACCAATTCAGGAGAAAGCTCCGTTTTTACAGAAACACACAAAGAAGATGGATCAAACATCTTTTTGACAATAACAAAGAAAAAGCACTCAAAAGCAGTTGTTTTTAGCGATGGAGGTGATCTATAGTGCGGGTGATTTGCATACCCGTGCCGAGATGTTTGACCAAATGCAGTCGGTGATACATTCGCTCAATCAAAACCTCAACTTCTTTATCCAAGAGGTCAATATGCTTATGCTGAAGAAATAAAAATCAGAATACAATGAAAAACTCTTTTACTATTATGTGTATGGGCTAGCACTGCTGTAGCCCAAACCTCTGACAGCAAAAATCCCCTGTCATAGATGTAAGTTACCTCAAAACAGGGCAGTAGCTATGTGGACAGTTGGGGCTACATTTCAGCTGTTATGATAGCGAAAGATTTTGTACTATTGGCAGGGACTTGCGGGCAACTTTCCGTTCGGAAAGACAAAAACTCATCGCTATTGCTCGAAGCGCAACTCTCGGCTTGGATCAGGCTGATGAGTCACACGGAGGTTTAGTAGATATTCCTGTGCTCATGTTGCGTCCCTCAGTTGAATTTTTCCCCTATTACTTTTGCCCCCTGAAGCAGGTTTCAAATTCTTATTTTCCATGTAAAAGCAGGATATGCATTCCCTTGGGGTAAAATAAGTGAGAAACTATCCTTTTTGAGACAGGCAAATTCCGCTTCTCAGTAGGGGTTTCAATACCATTAAAAATATAAAAACAGAAAATAATCATGAAAAATTTCTTTCTCCCGTAGCCCTTATGAGCACAATGCTTGGTTTTGGGCAGGCCTCTGGAAACCTCAATTACCAAAACAGAGGTCGAAATAGCATCGAGTAACAGCAACTTTCTCAGTTGATTTTCCCTCCAATTACGATATGGTAGTCTCTAGCCAAGGGACTGGGCCAATATCAAGGCCGATGCCTTTGTGGCTATCTTCAGTATAACGCAGACAGGAAAGACCGCCGAAGAGGCTACCTCACTGATGAGTCAGCGCCTTCTCCTGTGCTCTCTGCCCTAAAGGCTAAGAACATGGAAGCTTTTGTGGATATGATCTCCTTTGTCCCTATGTACGAATTTGAGACCGAGAAGAAAGTATTTAGCAAACGTACCTACAATGAAGTGCCTACAGGCTTTCGAACTCAGCAGAACTTGCATATCAAGCTCCATGAGGCTACTCGTCTCAATGAGCTAATCACCCTCTGGCCAATAGTGGATCTATGACCTCGTGCGTATGGACTACTACAGTACTGAGTTAGAGACCATAAAGAAGGAACTCAAAGAGAAGGTCAAAGCCGCCTTTGCTGAAAAACAAAAGCTCTATGAGGCGACCTTAGGTGAGAGCTTTCGCCGCTGCTGAAAAGAAGATAACCGATGGCTTTTTCCTCAACCTCTCATCAGAGCTATATAACACCCACGAGGCCTATGGCAGTACCCCCTATACCGAGCAAGCGTGCAGGCAATGTCATGCAAGCCAGCAAGTCCGTTACCCAGTATTACCAACCCTATTACTAACCGAGATTTTGATGTGGTATCAACCCTATCATCGTAGAGCCGATGATACAAGTGGTCTATGAGATGAAAAATGAGTGTCAATCACCCTGATAAATATAAGGCTAAAGAGGCACTATTGCTAACCCCTGCTGGCGAACTCAAGAAGATAAACTTGCCTTTAGCAACTGTCCACAATATGAATAAAATAGACAAACTTTTTGAGCAATGGCAGGACTTACAACCCCTAAGCGAGCGCAAACAGCACTTGCTCTCTCAGCGCTTTACGGTAGATTACAACTACAATAGCAACCATATAGAGGGCAATACACTCACTTATGGGCAGACAGAATTGTTATTGTGCTCTTTGGCAGGGTATCGGGTGAGGGATCCTCAAGGACTTCAACGACATGAAAGCCAGTGAGGTAACTGTACAGATGTTGCAAGAGGAACTCTCCGAGGATAAAGCCTCTTACCCAGCACTTTATTCGCCTATTGCACCAAACACTCCTCAGGGAAGACTATACTATATATCGCACCCTCCCCGATGGTACCACTACCCACTATGTGATACATGCAGGGGCTTACAAATCACGCCCTACAGCGTAATTACTCGCTATGGTGATCGTTTTGAATATGCCTCACCCCAAAGAGACTCCTGCTCTGATGACCGATTTGGTAGATTGGTACAACCAAAGACGGAAGCCTCCTCAAAGCACTACACCCTTTGGAATTAGCTGCTCTGTTCACTATCCGCTATATCCGTATACACCCTTTTTGAAGATGGTAGCATGGGCTATGGCACGCCTGCTGGTAAACTATATCTTGGCGAGACATAAGTACCCTATGTTGGTGGTGAGACATCGTAACAAAGACAATACCTGATGCCCTACACGGGAGCGATGTGCGGGTCGGAAAAAGCCCCTTCGTTAGGAGCTACGGCCTCGCTCTCACAAATAAGTCCTTTTTGCGTCAAGGATTGAATGGCGACCAGTTGCAATACCTCATTACTTTTGCTACCGAAACAAAACCTCATATATGGTGGTATGATGGACAGCGTATAGCTTTCCGTAGCAAAGCCTCTACTGTGCTTTTGAGTATTTTAGAACAGAATCCCAATATAAGTATTACCCAACTGGCTGCAAAAGCCCATATCTCGCCCACTGCTGTGAAGCAACAGTTAGCGCAGTTCCAAAAAGAAAGGCTATATAGAAGTAAGTGAAAAAGGTCGACGGGTATTTGCCATATCATCAATATAGAAATTAAGAGGAAGATTGAGGAATGGCTCTCATATGTGGCTAGTTATTGAACATTGAACATTATAGAGCACTCATTATCGGCGCTACAGGTGCCACAGGAAAAAGACTTAGTAACACAACTTTTAGCCGACGATACTTATAGCGAAGTCCATAGCTTCTGCTGCGCAAACCCGTCAACTTCACTCACCCCAAGCTCCACTCATCATGTGGTTGATTTTGAGACTCCAGAGGCATGGGCTGACTTGCTTTGGGGCATGGCTTTCTCTTGTGAGCACCACCTTAGCCGTTGCAGGTAGCAAAGAAGCGTCAATGGCGTGTGGATTACGACTATCAGTACAACTTTGCTGAGCACTGTCGCAAACAATGAGTACCGACCTTTGTGCTCATCTCGGCTGCAGGAGACTAAGGCACAGTCAAGCTATTCTATAATCGTATGAAAGGACAGTTAGAAAGACGCTATCAAAGCGCTTGGTTTCCCAAGCCTATTCATTTTCAACCCTCTGTATTAGTGCGTAAAGGGTCGGATAGAAAGGGAGAACAATTTGGACTGAAGATGATTGTTTTCCTCAACAAATTAGGGTCTCTTCAAGCGTTACCGCCCTATGCCTACAGCGGCACTTGCTATACGGAAAAGAAGTTGCTACGGCCGCTAAAGGGATACATACATTTACTCTTGATGAGATATTTTGTGTAATTGACATGGCGCCAAAATTGACTTCATTTTATCGAGTAAATTTTTGCTCTTTGGTATAGAAAAGTTTGACTTTTGGACAAGGTGATTCGTTTTTGACTACTTTTGCCCTGTAATACAAAAACAATCTCTCATGAAAAAGGTCATAACTCTTATAATGCTGTGTTTTGCAGCCAAGACCTGCACAAATCAGTGTAAGACTGAGTATATTAGCAACTCCAAGTTCTACGATGCTAGCCAATACCAATACGGGCGATGGCTCTGGCGATGATCTATTCAGTGGGGCCTTGGTACCCCTCTCCATGCAAAGCCCTAAGGAAGACGATCCTACAGCGGCCTACCTGTATGGGTGTATCGCTTAATGGTACCTTTGTGCAGATGGACAACCATAATTTCCCTTTGGGAAAGAACTTCCCTCTCAGGTGATGAACCTCGGGGTAAAAGTGCTATCCACTTACGTCCGTTAAAAGGAACGTTGGTCTACATGCTTATGGCACTGGGTGCGGGGAGCTATACCCCTGAAAAATAGACTATCAGCTATCCGTCATAGGCGAAAATGTTTTAGCCAATGGTGCTTTTATACTTGTATGGCACTTGCAGCCTAACCTTGAAATAGGTGGTGGCGTGGCTCTTAACAAACAGTTTTGGTTATCCTATGGTGTTTCCTGCATTTTACCTCAAATACAAAGGGAGGCTTTTCCGACAAATTTCTACTATGATATCAATCTACTTGATCGGTACGAAAGTAGCTGGCTATGATTATAGCGAAAACCTCAGCTTGAAATTAGTAACTAATATAGGAGGTTACTCGGCATACCTCAGGCGCAACGGACAAAAAGAAATGTTCTCTAGCAAACTTTTTTGTAGGATTAGAACCTGAGTTCAAGATAGGCAAACACGTGAGTATTCCACTTACTGTAGGGAAGTGTCCGTTCAGGGGCGTTATGGAGAGCGCAAACTCGCTATTGTTTGGCTCAAGCCGAGAACGAAGACGGTGAGTGCGCGTTCGAGTGTGTTTTTTGCCTGCGTTGTATTTTTGCGGCAGGAATTACAATTAAATGGTACTGACAATGAACGATTATGCTACGACCTTTGGCAAAAGTTGATTACTCTGATTATCTATAATTTTGAAGTATAGTTATGTACGGGCGTTTGCAAACGCCCATACTCGATCAAAACTTTTTCGGACACCACCTACTTTTTACGCTAAATCAATGGCAACTGACGACGAAAGGGAAAGCTGTTTTTACCCTCAGTGTAGATAAATTTGATGAGCGTGAAAATATATCGATTGAGTTTCTCATCATTCTCTAACAAGTGACAACAAATAAACAATATGTTAAAAGATATTTTAGATTTTAGAAGGCGGTGCGTTATTACGCTCCTAGGCCTATTAGTGAAGAAAAGGTACGGGAGTAGCCTTAAAATTGGCTACTCTGGCTCCTACCACCCTATAATATGCAGTTGTATGAAGTATATCACATCACCGATAAGGAACTACTCAAAAAGCTGGGACACGCTTGCCTTGACCAGCAAAACAGCTACTACAGCACAGCAAATGAGTGATATTCGTTGCCCGACAAGAGAAACACCGAATCTGCATGCCAAGAAGGTTTTAGAGTTTTGAACGCGGTGAATATAGGGCGCAATAGTCCGCCAGAGAAACAAGCCAAGCGCATCAAGGAACAAGAGAAGTTTTACAACCAGTTGATGCCTTTTCTCTTTTTGGCAGGTGTTTTGGTCTTTTTGGGTCTTTTGCGCAAGACTTTTGGGGTAGTTAGCAGTTGGTTTCACCCTATGATGCAACTCGTTTCTGAAAAGTGATATGCGGGTGAATGTACACAGAGTTGCGGATTGGTAGCGCAAACCTTTATGCTGGCAATGGCAGAAGCAGGCTGTGACACCTGCCCTAGAAGGCTTTGACAGCCGACGCGTAAAAGATATTACACCTGCCTTATGGGCGAAGAATATGCTCGTATCTTGCGGACTGCGTGAAGATCAAGGTATTCGGGGAGAACGTTTTGAGCTTCCTTTTTGAAGAAATATACAGAAAAATTAACAATGAACAATTGATAATGTTCTCCTTTGCGGATGGAAAGATACAATTTCTATAGTATTAATTTTAAAACATGCATATAAAAATGAAAAGAATAATTTATAGCGCCTTGTTAGCATTCACTCGCTACGGCTACAGCACAAGTAAAATTTGGCATCCATGCGGGTACTGGAATTGGATTGATGAGCAAAGATGTTCACGACGACCGATATGAAGGACAAAACAAAACCGACAAAAAGCCTTTTAGCACCTCTTCTTATGGAGGTTTCTTTGTTGAAATCCCTGCTTCTGAGAAATTATTGTTAGATCTTAGGGCAATATATACCAATTATTCCACTATAGGAAAAGGGAAAAACAATGCTTCATAGAATTGATGTGCCTCTGGCTATCAAATACGATATCAGTGGGTTACGTCCTAGTAGGGAGGCTATGTGAGTTTCATATACCTGAGGGTTACTTCTTTTGAAAACAAATACCGTTCATTAACCAGAAAGGATATTGAGAAAAATTTGACTATGGGGCGCTCTTAGGTTTTGGAATACAACTTCAACGAGAAGCTCTTTATAGAAACCAATTTCATTTAGGATTAGCCAATCTCTTACTAAAGATCCTCGCCACAGTAGCGACTATTTGACACACACGGTCTATTCTTACAGGAGTAGGGTACAGATTTTAATGATTAATGGTTAATGGTTAGTATTTTTGATATAAGGCGTTGTCCGAAAAGTCCAAAAATTGCTTTTGGTGTCGCTACACTTTGCCAAAGTTGATTAAGTATAAACAATTAATGCCCCTTTTTGCGGATTGTCCCTTCGGGATTGTCGGCAATTGCCGACTAAGTAAGTCAGGGGCTACTAACAACTAATGACTACCGAAAATCCTCACATATTTTTGAAGAACAATCTCTTCTTGCAGTTCCTTATTGCCGATAGATTTTCGTATCTATCGGCATATATGTATATTGTAGCTCATTATTGCTATTTTTTCACACTAAGCAGACAATGGGGGTGATTACGAAGGAATAATAGACCTTTAGGGATTGGATAGAAATGGTTGGGGATTACCGCTACTTTTTACCTAAATATGTATGCTTATTCCGCGTCTTCAAAGGGAAGCTCGCTACTTATATCATCCTCCTTACGCTATGGGTATATGTTGGGTTCTGGCTATTATCTCCAATTTTGTACTATGGAAGACTATATGATTGGGAAAAGAAATCAAAAATGGCATCAAAAACTCCTATTTCTAAATACTTCTTTCTACTTTTGGTATATGTAGTACCCTTTATAATGACTTCTACGCTTATCAAAAATCTTTCAAGTATGGGTAAAAGATGGCGAGAGGATGCAAGAATTGGAGCGACAAGCTGCCGAAAAGCGAACTGCAAGCCCTCCGTAGCCAGATACAACCCCATTTTTATTCAATATGCTCAATAGCATTAATGTGTTGGTGCATATCAACTCCGAAAAAGCCTCTTATACCATTACAAAACTATCCGATTTTTGCGGCATTGCTCTATCAATCGCACGAAGAACGGGTTTTCTCTCTTCGAACTGCGTAGCCGATTATCTCTTTTGGAAAACAATGCGTCGTGATGATTTTACTTATGAAATTACTTGCAGCGACCTACAAGAGCGTACAAATTCCCCTAATATTCTGTATCTTAGCTGAAAAATGCTGTAAAAACACAGTGTTGACACCCTCTCCCCTACTTATATTTATATGAAATGTGAGGAAAAAGAAAGCTTTCACTCTTTTCGGTACGCAATTCGGTACTAGAGCCTCATCGCAAACACAAGTGTAGTGGAATAGGCCACCCAACCTAAATCGGCGATTGGGTTGCTCTATGGCGAGCGTTTTAGGCTTGTCACAAGAGCGTTTGCCCAGAATATATAAACCTTAACTTTGCCCATATGGATGTTTGATTACAGACGACGAACCTTTGGCTCGTATAGGCATGGAGCGCCTCATCAGGCAATACAGGAAACTTGAAGGTAGTAGGCACTTTCAGGAATGCGGTAGGTGTTGTTGACTTTCTGAGAAAGATAATGGGGTGGATTTGCTTTTCTTGGATATCGAGATGTCTAGGGGTGAACGGCTCGGCTAGCCCGAACCTTACCTGAACATACTTTGGTGATATTTACCACTGCCTATAGCCAATATGCCTTAGAGCTATGAGGTAGATGCCTGAACTATTTGGTAAAGCCCATTGCTCCCGAACGGTTTAAGAAAGCTGTCGCCAAAGCCGAGAGTTATCACCAGCTATTCTCCAGCAGAAAACAGACTTTGAAGCTACTGATACACAATGTATCAGTATTCGTGCTAACAGGCGCAATTACCGTATCCCTCATAGCGACATCCTCTATATAGAAGCACTAAAGGACTATGTGATTATCCATACTTTTACCGATATGATATATCACATGGATCAATCCCCAAAAACATACATAGCCAACTCCCACGTCAGTATTTTGTACGTGTTAATAAGAGCTATGTGGTGAACTTGCAGCACATCACCTCTACACTCACCAGTTTGTGTGTATATAGGAAACAGAGATTCCTATCGGTAGAGCCTATGAGGTTATTGGGAAACTGATGAATAGTACATTTGTTAGTTGGTTGATTATTTACTACTTTTTGCACTTGATAATCTTCTGACTTATGAGACTCGTTATCTGATCTTATCTCTTGTGGCTGTCCCAGTTTTCGCTCAAGAAGAACAATGGGTACGCAGTAGTAGCTAAGTTCAAGGGAGGTATAAAACCAAGTACAAAACACAAACGCACCTCTTTCTGTAATCATAGTAACCCATAAAATATTATAGGTATTACCTCTTATGTCCCCAAAAATTAGCGTATTCAACAAGCTATTAGCCCATTATAGCAATATTGGTGAATAACCCCAATCGCATAACCGACTGGGTGTCCATGATCCCTCATTCAGCAAAACCACCACCCAAGAGAATACCGAAAAAGCCCTTTGCTAACCCAGAGGGTAAGCTCACGGTCAGGAGGCTTTGCACACCATGGAACTGCTGCTGTCTTACAGGAGATATATACTGTCCAGCTGGCTACAAGCAGAAGAGTACTTATATCAGCCCTGATCGCACGGTATAGGTCGCACGCTTCTCTGGAAAAGTTTGAGCATCCCTACTGAGGAGCTTCGCCAAGAACTGCTCTCTATCAAAGTGCGTGTAGGCAGAAAAGAAACCGCCGATGCTATGCTGCTCTACATCTTTAAGCGCAAATGTGTTTATAGCCGACCAGCATGCTATACGACTCTGAAACTGCCTGGATCTCTCTTCGGCACAGACTTATAAAAGCTCACGCGAAGAGTGTATGCAGCTCTAGTAGCTGATATTCCCTTGAGACCTGGCAGGAATGGCGCGCAGTGATTGATATGCATGGCAAGGCTCACCGCAAAGGGATACCGACGAATCGTGTAGCTACTGGAATAATCAAACAAATAGCTCGTGCTTACACACAACAGCTCGACAAACATCTTCACTTTTCTAAAGGAAGAAGCACCCTTCTTCCTGCATCTCACCTACTGAACACCTCTTGCTCGCTCTTGGCCATTGTCATAGCGACGCTTAGGTGGTATTGGGTGTTTTTATAAGCGAGTATCGCAAGTATGCCGCTTGGCTCTTTGGCAGCGGTCAATGTGCTCATATACGATTCCCTCCCATAGCCTTGTTGGGTTTCTTTTATCACCATTACAGGTGGGTAACCCCACGGCTCTTATAGCCCTGATACCTACGCTTTGCTGCCCATTATCCGTAGTACTGTATACAGGTATTACCCAGATTAACCCACTTATTATCGAGGCTGCTGAGGCCATGGGTAGCACCCGCTGGCAGCTGCTCTGGAGGATAAACTCTTAGCCCTCTGTACTCATGTCAGGAGTTCGCAATATGGTTACCATGACCATTGCGCTGGCAGGTATAGCTTCGCTTGTAGGGCAGTGGTCTTGGGCGTGGCTATCTATCGCGGTATAACAACCAACAATAATACAATGACTTTGGTAGGGTAGTGCTTATGCTCTCTTGGCTTTGGGTTTTGATTTTCTCTGGCAAAAATAGAAAAGCGATTGGTAAACCGTGAAGCAGCCTCGTAAGCGCAGCCCGCAAAGCTGGTAGGAATGGGGGATTGGCACTGCTTATCACCCTCTTCTTTGTGCTTTCTGCAAAAAGGGACAAAGGATATACACATCGCGACCAAGCCAATGACCGAAAGCTACATATTGGGGCAAATGCTTGCCTTGCTTATCGAGCAAGACACAGGGCTTTTCGGTACGCCTGACCAATGAGGCAGCACCTCCAATATCCACCTGCAATGCTCGAGGAGGCTTTGATAGCTATCCCGAATACACCGCTACTGCGTGGGAGGCTGTGCTCAAGCGCAAAGACCTTACCGCGAAGATAAGTTTGCTGACTTAGAAAAGCTCTACAAAAAGCAACATGGCTTGCAGTGGGCAAACCTATACAGGTTTAACAATACTATGGCTTGGCCGTAAGCAAAGAGATAGCAGTACCAGCTCAAAACTTTTTCCGACTGGCAAAGGTGAGTGACCAACTTATTTTTGGAGCTGAATACGACTTCTTTGAGCGCGAAGACGGCTACAAACAACTGCAAAAGACCTATAATACTACACTTTAGAAAGGTCATAGATATGGACATAGGCTCAAAATACCAAGCCATGCACGACCAAAAGATTGACGCTATGGTGGTATTCACCACCGACGGGCAGCTTCTGTAAGTGAGGTGGTGGTACTTGAAGATGACCGCAATCAGTATCCCTCCTACAAGGCAGGAACCGTGGTACGTAGCCAGGTGCTGACAACTTATCCTGCCCTGCGCACTACCTTGGCAAAGCTCAACGATCTGATAGACGATGCCACCATAGCGCACCTTAATTTCTTGGTAGAAGCCCAAAGAAAACTGACCAGAAGAAGTTGCCAGGAGTTTCTATTACAAAAGGACTTTTACACTCACAACTATGATTACATTTTCCCATATATACAAAAAGCTATAATGGCAAAGAGTTGATCTCCGACTTCAACTTAACCATTGAGAGTGGCACTTTTCTCGCCATCATAGGCACTTCAGGTTCGGGAAAAACCACCCTGCTGAAGATGATTAACGGACTTATCTTGCCCGATAAAGGGTGAAATACATATTGACGGCAGGAATATTTTGTAGCGGAAGACCTCATTGCGCTGCGTCGCAATATAGGCTATGTCATTCAGGGAATATCCTTTTCCTCACCTCGCTGTAGCCGAGAATATAGCTTATGTACTCCACCTAAAAAGCTACTCCAAGGCCGATATAGAGCGCATTGTAACTGAGAAAACTGCTAAACAGGTAAATCTCGACCCAGAACTCGCTAACCGATTTCCGCATCAGCTTTCGGGCGGAGGGCAGCAGCAGTGGTAGGTATTGCCCGATGCCTTAGCTGCCAATCCTAACATTATACTAATGGACGAGCCTTTTGGCGCCTTGGATAGCATCACCCGCCACCAATTACAGCGCGAACTCAAAGCCTTGCTCTGCTTTCAGGCGCCACTCTCGTATTCGTTACGATATAGCCCGAAAGCCCTTACCCTTGGCACTAAAGTATTAGTTTTAGACAAGGGTACCCATTCAACAAATATGATACCCCAGAGAGGATTAAATCAAACACCTGCCAATGAGTTTCGTAAAGCAATTAGTCAATTAATCATACAATATAGAAAGCCATCGTTATTTACAAAGCAGGCGATGCTCACCAATTACAAATAGAAGAACGTCCCAACTATTCGCCTACTATAGAACAATATCATGTACCTGTAAACTCCTGAGCGCGTCTTCCACTTAGAAGAAAATCGTCGCCGCCCACCAGTATGTAGAGAGATAGTGAGGGGCTACGGCAAAGTAGTAGTGGTAAATTGACAAATTGACTCATTGGCAAATTGATAAATTATTCTTACCTTTGCAAAAATAATGTACCTCATGTCATTACAACAAATTCTCTTAGAAAACACTCCAAAAAGCCATAGCTGAGCACTATGGCCAACACATAGAAAAAATATAGAAATCCAGCTTACTCGTAAGTGAGTTCGAGGGGATTATACCTTGTGCTCTTTCCTTTGCTAAAGCTCATCAAGGCCAAACCCGAACAGATAGGGGAGGTGTTGGGAAGCTATCTTACCAAGCATGTAGCGGAGGTTACCGCTTACAATGTGGTCAAAGGCTTTCTAAACCTGAGTATTGCCGATAGCTACTTCCTGTCTTTCTTCGGTGAAATAGCCGCCCAAGACCGCTATGGTACGACCCCTGTTACGAGCGAATCGCCTGCGATGATTGTCGAATATTCTCACCGAATACCAACAAAGCCTCTACACTTGGGACATATCCGCAACAACTCTTAGGGCTTTTGCGATGGCTAAGATCTTGAGGGCACCGGTAAGCGTGTGTATAAAACCCAGATTATCAACGACCGAGGTATTCACATCTGTAAGTCTATGGTAGCTTGGCAACGCTTTTGCAGGGAGAAACCCCAGAGAGTACAGGCATGAAGGGAGATAAGCTCGTGGGTAAGTATTATGTACTTTTGATAAGGCCTATAAGGAAGAAATCGCTCAGCTTATAGCCGAAGGCAAAAAGCAAGGAGGTTGCTGAACGCGAGGCACCGATTTTCTTAGAGGCACAGCAGATGCTCCGCCTATGGGAACAGGGTGATGCGGATACCTTGGCACTTTGGAAAGCAGATGAACCAATGGGTGTGTGATGGCTTTGAGGTAACTTACCGCAACTTAGGGGTGAGCTTTGATCGCAACTATTACGAAAGTGAAACCCTACCTCTTGGGCAAGGATATTGTACAACGAGGGCTGGAGCAGGGTATTCTATCGCAAGGAAGATGGCTCCGTATGGATAGATCCCTACTGCGGACGGCTTGGACGAAAAAGCTCGTACTCCGTTCCGATGGCACTTCGGTGTACATCACCCAAGACTTTTGGTACGGCAATCAAGCGTATAGAAGAGGACTTTCCCTAAGGGTGGAGGCATGATCTATACTGTGGGCAACGAGACAGGATTACCACTTCAAGGTGCTTTTCCTTATCTTACAGAAACTTGGCTTTGCTTGGGCTAAAACCTCTATCACTTAAGCTATGGTATGGTGGAGCTGCTCAATGGAAAAATGAAGAGCCGTGAGGTACCGTGGTAGATGCCGATGACCTTATGGAGGAAATGGTACAAGTAGCTGAGGAACTCTCCCAGGAGCTGGGCAAAGCTCGACGGGTATGACCAACAGCAGAAACAACAGCTCTATAGAGTGATAGGCTTAGGTGCCCTTAAGTACTATATCCTCAAGGTAGATCCCTAAGAAGAAAAACGCTTTTCAACCCACAAGAGTCTATTGACTTCAAGGAAATACAGGAGCCTTTTATCAATATACCTATGCTCGTATTCAGTCTATATTGCGCAAAGGCAGGCGGGTTGCCAGCCCTACCCACCACAGGAGAATTGCACGCCAGAGGCTTATCAAGCAATTGTCTCTTTTGCCAGTGTAGTACAACAGGCAGCTGATACTTATAGCCCAGCCCTTATTGCCAATTATGTATATGAATTGGTTAAGGAATCTCAACTCTTTCTACCAGAATGTGTCCATACTTGGAGAAGAAGACCCTATAAAAGCGTGCCCTAAGAATCCACTCTCTCCCGCAAGGTAAAGTCATCATCACTGGTTTTGACCTATTAGGAATAGAAGTGCCCGAAAGAATGTAAGTATTAAGAGGTTAATATAAAACAAACATAGCTATGTCCCTTGGGGATATAGCTTATTCAATATCGAAAAATAAAACTATGAATGCTTAGAACGGAAACCCAAGCGAACACCAGCGTTAGGTTCTACAGCCAGAATCTTTCATTAACAGTGTCCGCTGAAGTTACGTCCGATATTTGCATAAGGAGCCACTACGAACTTGCTGTTGAACACCCAAGTGTATCCAACACTACCCCGATGATGAAGGCAGCCATATTAGTCTCCTTTTCATACTTTTGTGTTATCCTTTGTTTCTTCTTCAGTGTATTTCCCAAAACGAGTTTTTAAGAAAGGATTAATGTAAAAACCTACCGCATCAGAGGAATCAAAAGTAATAGTTATATCCTACTTTGAAGCTGGTAGCACGAGAATTTACCATCTCCTTTAGGCCAATAAGAGAATTTGTCCAAGAACATAAGCTCTCCTTCTACGGATTGGTTGTCATCTAAGTAATACTCGTATCCTAACTCTACGGAAGGACGTACTATTACATTGAGAATGTTGAGTTTAACCTCATTCTTGTAAGTCTGTGCAAAAGCGCCAAAAGATACCTAAGGCTATTGCTATACTTAAGATCATTTTCATATCGTAATCTGATATTATGGGGGCACTAATTTTTAATTAATAAGCAAAATTATAAAGCGGAAAATCCATGGTGATATAAGTGAGGCTGCGCCACCATGCTGGTAGATACAAACCATCTAGCTATCAAGAACTGCAAAGAAAGAAATTGTTCTTTAAAAGAAATATATCTGATTTCTCATCAGAAGTTATGCCTGAACTTCTACTTCGTCTTTCAGTACAGTCAAAAAGCCAACAGCTTCTTTGCCTTTTTGCATCTATATAATTTTCTTGTATTACATAGGTTATAACTCCTGTAGTGAGGTCTTTTACAGCTGAAATATCCAAGCCGCTCTCTCTTCTGTCTGCTGTAAATAAGTATCTTGAAGTTTTTCAGCTGAAGTATATCAGTAGCGTCTCTCTATTTGTGCAGGTAATGGTCTCCGTGCCCTACCTCTCTATTTTCATTTTGTGTTTTAAGCTATACACTACATTGCATCCTTATACAGGTATACCAGTAGATAGTTTTTAGCTTTTTCTTGATCTTCTTCTTCCATTTTCTGCAGCGCTTACCAAGAATATTTTCTTATCTGAGACTCTTTATATATGTAATAGTTTGGCTGTACTACTGTAGTAACTTTCGTTTCTGTGTTTACAATCACCACTTTGTTCAAATTCTTACAGGCGTTTATAGCGCACATACGAAGGAGCAATAGGGCTCAAACGTACCTGTTATAGAGAGGGGAAACAGTCGTAGCTGGCCAGTAAGCAAGGCAGGAGGTATACTGATTTTGTTGTTCTTTTCCAAATGCTGTGCATTATACCCAAAACTTATATTTCTTGTGTAAGCACAAATAAGTTGTGATCTCTCCACTTAGTGTTAATCAACAGAGAGTTGGCTGTCCATTCGCCTTCCTTTAAGGGATTTTGAGCATGCATAGAAGGCACGCTATTAGTAACAAGAATATTGGCGATGTGTCTATAATCATTTATTTAAGTTTCTGCAAGCTCTTTTGAGCTTGATTTAGTGAGGCACAGTAGCATATTATCTGGTAAAAGTCGCTGATAATCAGTAACTTTTGTGGTGCTAAAAACAAAACCCATACTAATATGCTACCAGACAAAGGTACGAAAAATTTATCAGAACTACTTTTTACTACAGGTGAAAAAGGCTTTTTGCTATTTACAATATAATACTTAATAATTTAAGTTTTCTGCAAGCTCTGTAATCAACTGATTCTCAAAAATATCCCTCTACCTCAAGGGGAAGTTACAAGTAGGAATTCATTGTTATAGAAGGGAAATATCCTAATTTAATAAACAAATTAGACCATTTCAACGCTCTTAAAGCTCCCTTTGAGGCAGGGCTGTTATATAATCATATTATAATTCGATTTATAATATATTATTCCATAAGTTCTTTAAAATTACTGATTCCCCACCCATAGCTAACTTATTAGAGTCCTTTCCATTGAGACGAAATAGATTGATTTGATATATTTTCATTATTGAAAGATTCTCAGGAGCATCTCTCAGATTTGGTTTTACTCTTATCCTACTAGTGTATCCTTTTACCCAATGTAAATGATTTTCTATACCCCAAATGAGGTTTATATGACTGGTAAAAGAACTTAGCTTATTTTTAGCACACTGTTTATATGGATAAGCACTGGTGCTTTCTTTCCTTTTTCTTGGCTGCGTGTAGTTTCTAGTAATTCGCTTTATACCGAATTATCTATGGAAATTCTCAATATTTTTATAGACCTTGTAATGCAACTCATCACGTCCTCTCTGGAGGATTGTTCTGGATAAGTATCCATTAGGTATTTTCCTAAGGCTATATTCTTTTTATCTGATTAAGATTCTTTTGATTGCCTTTTACTTGTATGTAATCATTTTTGACTTTACAATAGTTTCCCCAAGAGTTTTGACAATGTAGCGCACTAAGGTAATAATTTCACCCTCAATATCTAAGGCTTGTAAGAGTTTTTGAACAGTATAAATTTCAGACTCTTTTTGTTCTCCAATTTATCACAAGTTATTACAATAATTTTGAGGCTACAAAAACACTTATCAATGAAAACAAAATTTTTGATAATTACTTGAGGATCTTTGGTTAGTCCCAGCAATTGCTTTTCCATCACGGCAAGTGTTTCACCTTGACATTGGTAAAATTGGGTTGCCCACTGATTGAATTTTGTCGCAAAATCGTCAAATCAATTTCCATAAATATCCTCCTAATAGAACCATATGTAGGTACTTTCCTTTATAGAAAGTTAGATATTTTTTGAACTCCCATTGGCTTTTGAGGAAACGAATCATTTCTGGATAGTAGCCAGTATGGCTAGACATCATTGCTGTTAAGCACATATAATCAAAAAAGTTAGGCATCTTATGGCGAATGCCACGTCTTTTTCTAGTATCCTCTATACTAGATAACATTTCTATCAGTGTCATAGATTCTTACATTTTATTGAGTGCAAAATAGTAATTTAAAAGAACTTAGTTAATTGCAACAGCCCTGTTTTGGAGGGGTGGGGAGGTTTTTACAAATAATTGTTTATCAGTTACTTCTGCAATTTCAATAGCAACCTAAAAAACAACTTGCGAAACTTAAATTAATAAAATAATATCTGGAAAATAAGCAACTTGAAAGGGTCTAATTTGAATCCCTTATCTAAAGCGGCTTTAGAAACAATTTGTAAACTTAAATAAAGTAGTATTAATTTTGGTCCACAGCACTGAAAATGTATCTTGCAGCCAGTTGCTTCATAACTGAAAGAAAAGAAAGTGAGAAAGTTAACAATTTCTGTACGTAGGTGTTATATGAAAGGTGCAATCGTTATGTATTCTTAGGGGTATTCTTAGTAATTACAGGTGCTTTTGGCCATGCACGGAAGTATATCCGCATGACTTATTCCGAGGCTATTATGCTCCCCATGATAGCCCTATTATGCGAGGCGATAAGTTCTGCCATTATCTGGCGAGAGGAGGGCAACCTGATCGTCATCATAGGAGTAGAAGCTGATAAGATTGGCCAAGGCAGGTGGTTTTAACCGCTGGAAGATGCTGGGGAGAGGATTTGCAAGTGTCCCCACAGGTGAGGGGTATCAATACCATTAAAGAGTTGTGCCAAGGATACATCCATGAGCGCTTCGCAACGCGTAACTTCTTTCCTGGAGGAGGTGGTTACTCAAGGAAATTGGACAGCCTTTTCCTAAATTGTTTAACCAAACGCCTGTATACAGGATCACATAACAAGGATCATAACAACTCTGCGTATGGCTGGTTTCTGGTGCAAGGAGGTCATCAACACTGCTATATGCAAGATCATCCTTAAGGATTCAAAACCACTGATAGAGCAACAGATTGACTTAGAGTGCCTATACATATATCGCATATATGCACACTTAGCACCGAGATTATCACAGGAAATAGGCTTTTATTGTCGGAGCGCTCCTGGCTGGTTTTAGTTTTGGTGTGCTTGCTCTTTTCTTCCGTCGTTCAGCTGCCGATCAATGCATTTATCGGGGTGATGTGGGCTTTGCCTCTTAGGGTTTTTCCGTTATGAGATTACCACCACGGCGGGTGATTCCCTCTAATTGGTCATTGTTAGGGTACCCAACTGTGTGTTCCTTATCAACTGTTAACAACAGGAAAGAAATACAAAACATAAGCAAGGTTATGGCACTCAGAAAGGGTCGCCACTAAGGTGGCAATGTTACTCTACTGACCAGTCTATATGGGCTTTTATACCTTTTATCATTACTGAGAGTAGTATTCTCAAAGAGTTTGGGATTGTCTCAATCAGCATTAATATAAGTGTGATTTCTCCTGTTTGATTCCATCATATATATAGCTTTATGCCTCTTTCCTAAGCCGCGTCACCTCAAGCACTTGAGCGTTATGGATAGGGAGGACTCCTGGAGGGATTGAGCGTATTGTTAAGAAATACTGCTTGTTACTCTCGGTAGTTGTAGCCCTTTGGTAGCCAGACATAGGAATTTACTGAATCCATATCTCAGGGAGGTCATAGAGGATATGCCTATGGGGGAAGTTCTATGATGATATCCTCTACTTTGAAAAGAAGTTTGCGGATTATGCCTTTGGAAATCTACTTCATCAATACAGGTAAGAAAAAAATGGAGGATGTGCCCTGTTACTTGCAAAGTATGGCAAAGCTAGAGGAATACTTGGCTGATATACTCTGAAAATATCCCAGCCTATCTCGGTGGTAAGTGCTCAAAGTATGCCCGACAGGCTTTTACATGGCAAAGCGGGAGTATTTTGACTTACCTACAGCCTGCAAGAGCGTGCTTTTGTGCTTTTTATGTAAAAATTCTGATGGAAAAGCCGATAGCTGCGCAGCATAGTGATAGTACAGGGCAAATTGCTCGTATTACGGTCTTTATGAAAGATATAGGTACCGAGAAAATGCACTATAGAGGAGGTTATAGCCAAACAAACTGATAAACTTTTCTCTCTACTGACCAATATATGTCCATAGTGCAAGTACTAGTATGTTCACCAAAGGAACAGACTATTTGGTAGGCAATCCCATACAATCATCATACTGACTACAGCGATTGCAGTGATGATGTTCTATATGTTCCGTCTGTTCGTACGGTAATTATCTCTCTGATACCCAACTTGTTGCCTTTGGCTACTGCAGGAGTGATGGGGGCGCTGGCATACCGCTCAAGCCTTCCACCATATTGGTCTTGGGATAGCCTGGTATTTCGTATAGATGAGGTTTATTCCACTCTTAGCCACATCGTCAGGAGCTGATGGTCAACCAGTGGTGAAGGGTTCTGGTCTATGCAGCTTATGGGAGACGGGCAACAAAGTTCCATACCCTCGGTAGTGCTGCCTCGCTTCTCTATCTTACCTTATCCAGCTTTGGAGGGACCAAGGCCTTGGGAGGACTGATCTCTACCACCCTGTTCTTTTGCCATGTGCAGCAACCTACCCCCATGCCTTCTTGCTCATTGCCTTAGAGAAGAGTATCGCTAATAAGAAAATAATTTATAGTCTCATATAGATGTACTTGGAGAGGACGAAGATGAGGATGAAGAGAAAATGAAAAGTAAAATGAATACTGCATACGTCCAATATTAAATATTTCCTATAAGGGTCGTTATCATAGGCCCCTGAGTACCACAATTTGACTGGTCTATTTCACAGTGTAGATAACCTGATTCCATATGTCCGGAGCGTCTCTGGCTTAGTTTTTTGTTATTATCTGGTGGGTATGAGTTAATTAATCGGCTATTTAGGGAAGCCGCTTTTTAGTGCGGGCAAATTTGTCGGGAGGGAAATGCACTATATCCAAACACACCCTGAATCAAGTTTCTATTTATAGACTATACGCGATGTAATAGGGCTCCTTCTGTGGAGACAAACAGAAGTTTTCTCACCCTGTATGGCATGGGCATAAGAGGTGCCCTGAGCTTATGGCGCAGGCTTTGACCCAAGAGGATATGTCCTTTGCGGCTTTTACGGATATGGTAAGCGTCTATCTGCCACACTCTTACGCCATATCGGGCTGGGGTGATAGTGGTTCATAAGGATCAGATAAAACCCGCTGAGGGCTCATGCTTTCATGGAGTTTGCCACAAGGGAGGAACCGTAGGGTAAGAAGTGAAAGAGAGTGAAAATGAAGAATCCTAACTTAGAACCTGGAAATTAAAACCAAAACTATGAAAAATTGGAATCATTGGAGCTATGGAGAGTGAGATATGCCCTAGAGAATATTTGGCAATCCAGCCTCACCTATTTGCAATGCGTTATGCTTTCTATCAGGGGCAGATAGGCTCACCAAGTGGTAGTACCTCTGGTATTGGCAAGGTGAGTGCTGCCGTGGGTACTGCTTTTGCTTATAGACCACTTTGCCCTTGACCGGTGATCAACACAGGTACTGCAGGCGGACTGCAACACAGCAAGGTATTAGATATGGTATTGGCCAGAGGTTGCCTATTACGATGTAGATGTAACCGCCTTTGGCTGCGCCCAGGCCAGCAAGCACAGATGCCTGAAAGCTATCTGCCATCGGAAATACGGTTTGACAGTGCTGTCAGCAAGTACGTTACACCAACCAACTCCATTGCGCTCCCATTGCTGGGATATCATAAGCAAGCCCGAAAGCCACGGATAGAGACCCATTTCTCAAGGCAGTAGCTGTAGGGTCGAAGTAAGCTACAGCCTTCAAAACCTATATCTGTTAGCAATCTTTCTGATTCTTCGCGCTGCTCTGACAACAATGCAGGCGAGGGAGAGATACTATTTCATGATACATTTGTCACCTGCTGGCCTCCTCTCAGCCAAGATGAATAATATTGACTTTATTGAAAACTTAATATAACCCATTTGCGTCAGCATGCAAAAATCTCAAGGCATGATCCAAATATGGTAAAATGGACAATTGAAAGATTTGGCCATGTATCAAAGACTTCTTTGAAACGGAGCTATCCAAGGCACTCGCTGAACCTCTCCTATTTCTGGCTCTTTGTTTGTCAAGAATTACAGGACTTAACGATAACCCTTAATGGGTAGAACGCCCTGTTTCTTTCCAATGAGATGCAATTACCACAGAGATAGTACATTTTGGCCATAACGCCATAACGCGCTATGCAATCAGGTGAGAAGCATTTAGGAAGTACTGATATGAATGCAATCCGCTGAGATGAGACCTTGACACACCCACTGCCCATGGATCAGGATCAGAAACCACATGAAGGAACAATGCCAGCGCCTATTTGGAGGAACCAAGGAAGATATACAAGGTACGGCTGTTGAGGCGGTCATCACCCTAGAATATCCAAGCACGACTCCTTTTTGCCCAAGGAAATCACTTTACCACCTCCCGAGCTGAACATAAATATCCGAACTGGTTCGCGAGCCAGCGCGAACAACATTTTGCTAAGGAGAAAGGGCCATTACTATGCAGATAGGTGATGCACTTCTCCTGGTGAAACACGATGGTCGTGCCCTGATTGGCGATGATTGGCAGCCCACGGGAGACCTGGTCTTTGGAATCCAGTTCACAGCGCTTGGGAACTCTCTCTCCATGGGTATCCCAGATGAAGTCTCGCAGCAGCCTGCCAACAGAGGAGCGTAAGCATTTGACTACCACTGATGCTCCTACAGGGCGAGACCTAGTTTCACTATAGGTGGAGGGATTGGTCAAGTCTGCATCTGTGGCTTAAGCTCTTCCTCCATATAGGTGAGGTACAAGCCCCTATCTGGACGGAGGAAATACCGCCTGCAACAACATCATATCAACTTGTTATAAGCTATTGCCTATGAAGACTTCTTGACCTGTCCTCTCAGGTGGTGGTGTGTAATGTGCCTTAGCACGCAGGCATGCTATACCATGACTGAACACCCATCTTCGCCCTATAGTGATTCCAGGCACCAGTGAGGGCTTTGGTGGGAGCACTCTATGCTCTGGGAAGACCCAGAGCAGCCTTAGACTTCTTCAAGCAAACCCTGCTGTTTAAGTTTTCCATGTTTCTTTGGGAGGATGGGCTTATAACAGTAAATAAGTAATTCTTGCTTCGCCTGAGAAAAAACTTTGGTACACCTGAAGAACTCCATCTCTACATGTGGCAAGCTACCAATCTGCCTTAGTGGGAAGATAACGTATTTTCTTAAAGGAGATTGACGCACCCTATGTAGCTCTCTTCATGCTACTGCCTTATTTTCTATAAAAATAGGGGAGGGGTTTATTGTGATGGTGGCTTGCTGAACACCTCTATAGAACCCTCCTCAGAGGAAAGTGCGATGTACTTCATAGGTAGTTTTATAAACCACTGAATCAGAAGAAAAAGACCTACAACCATTGTTCTCCAGCGCATTTACAATGTGATCATGGACGGTTCCCTATGAGAAGAAGTTTGGCAGCGTGATTTTGTCTTCTCGCAAGAATTGAGTAATATAGGTGTTCTGGATACCAAACAGATATGCGGCCTCTGAATATGGCTACCAGCAAGCACTCTCTGCCACGAGGATAAACTTAAAACTGTGGTTAGCTAACAAAGAAAATTGTATCTTGGCAGATGCTAAAATATATTTTTATTAAATCACTTAAAATCAATGAATCCTGTATATATCACCAAAGCAAGCAATATCTTCCTAATACCCCATTGATAATGATCAATGGAGGCGTTTTTAGGGAGATTAATGAAACGGCCTCTAAGGCAAAGCGTATTGTATTGAGAAACACGGAACTACGCGTTACTATGCACTTGATACAAGGTAATCCTACTCTACACCAATGCCGACCTTACGCCTAGCTTGGCGATAAAGGCTACCGATACACACTTCAAAGCTGGGTGGATATACAAGCATTTCCTTGTGGCACCTCCACCCCTGATTGCCTACTGGCTCCCTGCATGCAGCTATGGTGCATGGCCTACTTAAAGGCGGAGTCAGAGAGCTAAACCTCCGCAGGGCCCACGTATCCAGGTATGATCAAAATCATTTGCATCAAAACAGGCAATAGTACTGCACAGTCTGTTATTTCTCGTATTTAGAGCCATTGGGCACAAAAGTGAAACAGCGAACTGCTCACCCTTTTGCAGGAGCAGCCTATTTTTGGCTTCTACAAGATTTCAAGAATTTATGCCTGACAAGGTGCGCTGGAGTCTAAACCACATCCCACAGATCGCCTCATAAATACTTTGATGGAAGCATATCTGTATGCTCACCAGCTGAGGCTTGTATGTATGCAGGTGTGAGAAACAATCCGAAGGTTCTCTTGCCGCTCGGCGATTATAGCCCAGAGCAGTGGCTGGTTAACCCATCTTTCCATGGGCGCAGATGTAAAGCCTCCTCAATGAGAATATATTGCAAAAGGGCGATATACGCAACTGTAACAACATGTCTCTTTCTCCTGATGAGATCACTCATCTCATATCTCTCCCTTTATTCTTAAAAGATCGTCATATGAAGACATGTGTGAGAGAGATCTCAACATTAACCCCAAGTAGGTACTGTGAGTTATTCTCATTTTGAGAACTGTTCAATCCTAAAAGCTCCAAAAGGAGATACCCACTGCTTTCGGTGCCAGAGAGTGGTCAGTTTTGAGCGCCCCTGCCATAATATGAACTCGATGTACCGTATCCACCTGTAGAAACTACAGGAAACCTTGGCCATTCATAGCGCTTTGCCTCAAGGGAACTCCACAATGGACTTAGGAGTACGCAACCTTCTGAGTCATGGAAAAAGAAGGCTAAGTGTGGTCAGCAACACAGGAAGTAGAGATCAGACCATCCAGATATCAAAGGACCAAGGAAGGAATGTTTTGGAGATACTAGAGCACTTGGTCAATCCCTAGTACTACAACAGCCTTGTGCCTCATTATGTACCCAAATGGTCAAGGCTCACTGCAATGACAAAAGATCTGAGGATCATTATTACCAAGGAGTTTGAGGACTGGCAATTGGATATGCTCCTAGAGCACAAAACCGTATCGTGAAAAGTGAAATCTGCAGGTGCTGAGCTTTCTGCCCCTTGCTTCGTACTTTGTCTCAGGATATTATGCAGCATACGCGCAGCGAATGACCAATGATTAGTGACAAAAAATAGATTAAATAGTCGCTACTATATTAGGGTTTGTTTTTAAGAAAAGCCATTTCAATTTCAACGCATATAGAATATGTAGTTCAGAAATGTTACGCATCCCTACTGAAACTATTGAATACAGAGGCTATGACAGCAGGTCATCGTCAATGCTGAAAATTTGTCAGCAGCACGTAGCAGCGCTTCCCTGACCTAGAAGCAAAAGCTGCCAAAGACACCATTCCTACTGCTACTGGAAGGAGATACCACAGCAAACTCCATGGAGCCTTTGTGATAGGAACTCACACATTTGTCCATCTAGGCAAATGGGCTATAGCAGGATAACTGTTGAGAATGAACCAATTACAACGCTTTTACAAGAAGGCTATGTATTCCATTCTGATAATGAATACAGAGGTACTTATTAATTTCATAGAATACATCAAGAACAAGAAGCAACTCCTTAGAAGAGGCTGTGCGCTTGGTGCCTTAATGAGGTGGTAGGTGCCTATGCTATAGCTGTGATGGAGGGCTAATCCATCCAAAATGGTAGTAGTACTTGGAAGTCCTTTGCGATAGACAGGAGAGAATGAGTTTTATATTGCTTCCGATGCATCTCCTTTTATAGAATATACCCAAAATGTCTCTATCTTGAAGATGGGAAGCTGGCAACCATAGATTATTGCTGACTCATATATAACACAAAGAGGTGGATCCTACCATACAAGAGTTGAAACTCAGTAGATGCAATAGAAAAGGTGGTTATAGAGATTTTATGCTCAAAGAAATCTGAGCAAATCAAATTTATCCAGATGTCAGCATTATCGCGATGATGGACTCACCAAGATATCAGGGATCAACAACAACCCCTGGCACCTTTAATGCTGACTATCACGCCAGGCAGCTTGGTAGTAGGGGAGTACCTTTGAGGAACTTACCTGTATTCCAGTAGAGGTGAATATGCCTCTGAGTTCCGCTATCGCAATCCTGTAATCAACTCCTCGATATAGTGATGGCTATTCCCCAACTTACAAAACAGCCGATACCTTAGTGCCCAAATTGGCTACAACCAGGTGCTTTCATCTATGGATATGCAATGGTGGCCCTTCCATAGCACGTCACTTATACTCACAGTACAGAGATAGGGTAGCCCAAGGTTGTTCACCACTGCACTTTACTGTGTTCAAATGCATTCATAGGATCACGATATCATAAGAGACTAAAGAACTATCTTCATTCTGAATGAAAAGGCCAAGACCTTAGAGATGAATAAAAGATAAAGTTATAGATATGCGCTAAGATGCTCTAATTGTATTTACTTTTAGTCGTGGATATAACTATCCTCGTAGCTCTAAGGAGCTAGCTCAAAGAAATCTCCTATATACATGCTGAAGGCTGGTCCAGCAGCCGAGACGATGCATACGGCCCTATCGCCCTGATAGATGAGAATGTGCCAGTGGTTTTCTTGGCTCCTTCCTTAGAGGGCATTATGAAAAGGTCGTTTCAACGCGCAAGAGATTAAAGCCCGAAAAAGGAAAGATTATAGTAGTAGTAATCTGAACATGATTGTCGATGAGTAAACTGACTGATCGCGTGTTAGAAATTCCAGAGGTAGAAGAAGTATTCTCCTATACTTAGTGTAATTCTCTGCAATTGCTCTCTTACCACATAGCCACTATGCTGGTTGTAATGTAGATCAGCCGCGTAATTTGGCCAAATCAGTAACCGTGAATAAGACTTTGATGACATATAGCAGCATTGCCAAGGGGAAACTCTTGCAAATGTTTTGTTTTTCAGCAAGTTGTAAGAAATAAAATATCATTTTTGTTTTGGTACATTAGGTTGTACCTTTTGCACCTGTAAATCGCGGGATAGAGTAGGTAGCTCGTCGAGCTCATAACCCGAAGGTCACTGTCTGAGTCCAGTCTCGCTGCTGAGAATTAATACATATAAAAAGAGTGATTGCACTAGCAAATCACTCTGATGCACAAAATGTACTAGATACTGCTGAATAGCAAATTGCTATTCCCAACTTATTTTCTAAAGAGTTGTATATAGTAAGAATAAGTTAAAATACCTCCTATTATAATTGTTGGAAAAAGAGAGAATCATATCGTTTTCTTTTGTTGATATTATGTAACTATAAAAAGTGCTGTGTGTGGTTCAAAATAGAATATCTTTGCACGAATAAAAAGACAGCCACATAAGTCGTTTGATAGGAAAATAGACTCTTTTGAGCCTAAATAAGGAAAGTGGCTTATCTTAGAAAATATATAATTTAGTATTACTATGAACACTTATGTATTAGTTTTAGAATCTTTTCCTTTAGGAATGCTCTATGCAGGGAGCCGCATGGAGGGATAGGACTGTGTAGTCTCAGGATCGGGCTTATGATAGAGGTTTTCGTTTTTAGAATGCCTCCGGCCTCTGCTCCTATTGAGGTGATGCTCATCATCTTGGCTGTGGTTACTTGCGCCTCTATCTGGAGGCGGCAGGAGGGCTTAAGTTTATGCTGCAAGTGGCAGAGCGGATTTTAAGGAAGAATCCCAACAAATCACTTTCCTTGGCCCTATTGCCACTTATATGCTTACCTTTATGTTGGGGACAGGGACATGCAGTGTATTCTATCATGCCGATTATCGGCGATATAGCTCTGAAGAACAAGATTCTGCCCCTGAACGGCCTGATGGCGGCAGCTTCTGTTGCTTCTCAAATTGGCCTTGACGGCCAGTCCCATCTCGGCTGTGGTAACGGTCTATTTTGGGCAAAGAACTCTGGATCTCTTCCATATGCAGGGCGTGCCAATCTTACCTTGGTGAACATTCTTTCGGTAACCTCTCGCTACTTTCTTGGGGATGCTGGCCATGTCACTCTACAGTCTTCAAGCTGAGGGAAAAATCTTGAAGACGACCCTGAGTACCAACGCCGTTTGCAAGATCCAACTTATCATGATCAAATCCTCAATAGTACCAAAACAACACTCAATGATGTGATTCCTCAACATTCTAAGAATGCGGTATACATCTTCCTTCTTCTATCGTAGTGATTGTTATATTGGCGCTTTATCCTGAGATCCGTACTTTTGATGTAGTCAAAGATGGTGTAGCCAAAGCTACAGCTGTCGCCTATGGGAGTGATTATCCAAATGGTTATGCTCTGTTTCGGGGGATTATCCTAACTACTTGTAAAACCCCGTGAAATTGGTGCCTGAGGGCGTAGTCTTCAAGTCAGGAATGGTAGCTTGTGTGCCATTTTTGGGATTGCTTTGGATGAGTGATACATACTCAGTTATGCCATGCCTTATTTCAAAGAAGGAATTACCTCATGGTACATGCCTCGTCCTTGGACATTCGTTTTTGCGCTCTTTGCTGTGTCCGTAGTGATCAATAGCCAGGCGGCTACCGCTAAGATGATGCTTCCTGTAGCCATTACGATGGGGCTTCCAGTGCCTCTACTAATAGGAATTATGCCAGCTACGTATGCTTACTTCTTTATCCCTAACTATCCTTCTGATATTGCAACGGTAAATTTTTGGACCCTCACAGGAACTACCAAGATAGGGAAATATTACTCAACCACAGCTTTTATGGTACCAGGGCTTATTGCTGTATCAACATCGTGCTTGGTAGGTATTGGTTTGGCTCAGATATTAATCCATTAAGAAAAGGTGCTTTTTATCCATTATATTTAATAAAGAACAAAGGGGCTAACCTCGCAAGAATTAGCCTCCTTTTTGGTAGTTTATGGTTTTAAAAACTGCCTCAAGCCATAGGACTTGAGACAGTTTGATTAACAAATTAGCAAATTGACTTGTTGGCAATTTATTGGATACTTGCTTTGAGGTATTCGCGGTTTAGGCGAGCAATGTTTTCCAAGGAAATACCTTAGGACATTCTACTTCACAAGCTCCTGTGACTGGTACAGTTACCGAAAGCCTTTCGTGTTCCATTTGGTTGACCATGTTTAGCACACGTTCGGTCGCCTCTACACGTCCTTGAGGAAGAAGGGCGAATTGGGATACTTTGGCCGATACAAAGAGCATAGCAGAAGAGTTCTTACAGTGGCCACACAAGCGCCACAGCCTATACAAGCGGCAGCGTCCATAGAGCGGTCAGCATCACGCTTAGGAATAGGAATAGCGTTGGCATCTTGGGTATTACCAGAGGTATTGACAGAGAGTAGAACACTCAGCCTCGTTGATACGCTCAAAAGCGCTTCTATCCACCATAAGGTCTTTGATTTCAGGAAGGCAGTGGCACGCCAATGGCTCAATGGTAATGGTATCACCGTCCTTGAAACATACGCATATGCAATTGGCAAGTGGTAATACCGCGGTCAGGCCCGTGTGCTTCTCCGTTGATAAAGAGCGAACACATACCACAGATACCTTTCGCGGCAATCGTGGTCAAAGGCACAGGTTCTTCTCATTTTCTATGAGTTGTTCATTGAGAATATCTCAACATTTCCAAGAAGGACATATGGTCAGAAATATTATTGACTTTATATTCTACCATTTGGCTCTTTTGATTTGGCGTCTTTTGTCGCCATATTTTTGAGGGTAAGATTCATTGTTGACATATGACTACTATTTATAGCTACGTTGTTTAAGTTCAATATCTTTGAATTCGAGTTTTTCCTTGTGAAGGATTTCCCGCTTGGGTTATAAGTATTGACAACCCCTTTAGGATCACCTGTATTGCTGCCGCTAGCATAAGCGTATCTACGTCGTCACGGAGGGCTTCCCCAGGAGTTTGGTACTCTCGCGGAAGTGGCCACCACAAGACTCATTGTGTTCTGAGGGCATCTTTGGCGAATAGTTCTCCAAGCTCTAAGAAGTCAGCTACACGGTTGGTCAAGCTCTACGTTCATACCAGTGAGTTCTCCAGGTACTTTTACATCGCGCCAGAACTCTTCACGGATTTCGCGTATTTCTTGATCGCTTGTTTAAGGCCTTCTGCATTACGTGCCATACCTACTTTGTCCCACATCACTTACTGAGCTTCTTGTGGAAGTAATCTACAGAGTGGGTTCCTTTGTTGTTGATAAAGTGAGCTAAGCGTTCTTTCACTACTCTCTCAGCTTCAGTCAAACTCAGGGTATTGGTAGGGATTTTACCTGTACGAATATCAGCAGCGAGGTAATCACCTGTGGTGTAAGGCAATACTGAAGTATCCGTCGGCCAAGCCTTGCATAAGGGCAGAAGCTCCCAAGCGGTTAGCTCCATGGTCGGAGAAGTTGGCTTTCTGATGGCATAAAGGCCAGGTACAGTAGTCATTAGGTTGTAATCCACCCAAATACCCCCCATGGTGTAGTGAGTAGCAGGGTAGATCATCATTGGGGTCTTAGGGTTTTCTGCCACAATCTTTTCGTACATCTGGAAGAGGTTACCATACTTAGCGGCAACGATCTGTTCTCCGCGTTTGGTTACTTCTTCTTGGTAGGTTCTACCCGTGGATCTTACATTGTTCTTACCATAACGCTCAATAGCAGAGGCAAAGTCAAGATATACAGCCTCACCTGTTTCATCCACTCCGAAACCAGCATCGCAACGTTCTTAGCAGCACGAGAGGCTACGTCACGAGGTACTAAGTTACCGAAGGCAGGGTAGCGGCGTTCCAAGCAGTAATCGCGGCCTTCTTCAGGTATTTCGGTAGGTTTTTGCGTTTTTCGCGGATAGCTATTGCATCCTCCATTTTCAGGTACCCATATACGTCCGTCATTACGCAAGGATTCGGACATAAGGGTTAGTTTGGATTGATAGTCTCCAGAACGAGGAATACAAGTAGGGTGGATTTGCGTAAAGCAAGGGTTAGCGAAGAAAGCACCTTTTATGTACTTTCCAAGCAGCAGAAGCATTACAAACCCATAGCGTTGGTAGAAAGGAAATATACATTACCATAACCTCCGGAGGCGATAACTACTGCGTGAGCTGAGTGGCGCTCTATTTCTCCAGTTACAAGGTTACGAGCGATGATTCCACGAGCCTTGCCATCTACGATTACCACGTCCATCATCTCATGGCGGTTGTACATATCTATCTTACCACGAGCGATTTGTCGGTTCATAGCGGCATAAGCACCTCAAGAGGAGCTGTTGTCCTGTCTGTCCTTTGGCATAGAAAGTACGAGATACGAGCACCCCACCGAAAGAACGGTTGTCCAAGAGTCCTCCATAATCACGTGCGAAAGGTACCCTTTTGTGCTACACACTGGTCTCATGATATTTGCAGAGACTTCAGCCAGCTGGTATACGTTGGCTTCACGGGCGCGGTAGTCCCTCCTTTACAGTGTCGTAGAAAAGGCGGTAGGTAGAGTCGCCGTCTCCCATATAGTTTTTGGCGGCATTGATACCCCTTGTGCAGCGACAGAGTGCGCACGACGAGGAGAGTCTGGTAAGCAAAGCCTTTACATTATACCCAAGCTCGGCAGGTAGCAGCGGCAGAGCCCTCCGCCAATCCTGTCCTACCACAATAATGTCAATATTACGCTTGTTGGCAGGGTTTACAAGGTTGATATGGTCTTTTATATTTTTGTCCATTTGTCCGCAAGTGGTCCATCTGGTATTTTTAGAATCTAATGTACTCATGGTATTAAGCTGTTAAATGTTTTACAAAAATGGAAAAGAGCTACGAAGATAAAGCCTCCACAGATAATGTAGGAGTACCAATGCTCAAGCAGCTGATAAATTTCTTGCGTTTGTCATCTTTCCAGCCCATGGATTGGAAAAGCGGATTGAATCTGTGAAGTAGGTGCTAAAGCACAAGAACACGAAGGCCAATACATAAAGAGCCACCGCCAAAAATCATGGAACTTCTACTAATTCGGGGTAATAACGATTAGATCCTCAGGGAAGTCCTTCATGTACTTGTAATCCATCTCCTACCCAAAAGTCATACAAGTGAAGCCCCAAAAAGAGCAGAATCACGATCCCTGTAATGGGCATGTTGCGGGACATCCAAGAGGAGTTAGCCGCACCATTATAACTGTAATAAGGTTCGTTGCTCGTGCCTCTTGTTCTGTAGCTCCAAAAACGAAGCCCATCACAAAGTGAAACACAACCCCTGCCAATAGTACAGGTTGCATGGCAAACTGGATTAAGGGATTAGTGCCCATGAAGTGGGAGAGCATGTTGAAAGTGCTCGGACTTAACACTGACATGAAGTTTACTGCCAAGTGTATTACTAAGAAAATGATGAGAAAAATGCCGAGAGCCATCGCCACTTTTTCTCGCTACGGAAGTTTTTAAATATTTGCATATCCTTATAAGTTCTAAAATGATAGTATTAGCTGAAATACTTTAGTGCCACAAAGATACAATAATTTGATCACAACTAAAAGAGAAAAATATTGTAATTTATAGTTAGTTTAAATTAGATAAAAGTGAATAGTGAGATCAAAAGTGAAAAAGTGAAAAACATGCGGTGAGCAACTTTTCACTTTTCACTCTTCACTATTCGCTCAAAAAGTCGTACTTTTGCCCCTGCGCTAAACCTTTAGGGTAAAAAGACACAAAAATGAGAAGAATAACTGCTTTCCTCCTTCTTAGAGGAAAACCTTATCAACAATTGTTACACATATTAAGGCAAAAACACCCTGCTATGTATGGGAGCTTGTAGGCTCAGCTAAGGGCTTTGTCCTTCTGATATTTTTAAGCAGACGGGCGTACACTGCTTTTCGTGGGTGATGACAAGGAGCAGGCGGCTTATTTGCTCAATGACTTGAATTGCTCTGGGGCAGGAGCAGGTGCTTTTTTCTCAGTAGCTACCGCCGTCCTTACCAAACAGAGGAGACGGATAATGTTACTGTGCTGCTCAGAGCCGAGGTGCTCTCTCGCCTTGAGCAGGGAGTGAAGGTGGTGGTCTCCCTATAGCGAAGCACTTTTTGAAAAGGTGCTCACCCGCCAGCAGTTGGACAAGAATACCCTCCGCCTGCAAGGGGCGAACGTCTTTCTTGGATACGCTCAACGAAACCCTTTTGAGTACCAATTCCAAAGGGTGGATTTTGTAAGCGAGCCATGGAGTTCTCCGTACGTGGGGATAGTGGATGTCTTTTTCTTTCTAATGATACGCCCTACCGTATTGAGAGTTTTTCTCCGATACTATTGAGAGTATCCGAACCTTTGATGTGGAAAGCCAACTCTCTCGCTTCAGGTGCCTCTGGTGGTGATTATTCCTAATATAGAAAAACAAATTGGCAGGGGAACAGCGTACTTCCTTTCTTTTCACTCTTGCCTGAAGATACAGTTATTTTTGCTCAAGACTTTGAACCTTTGGCTCTAAGTGGGAGCGTATGTACCAGAAGGCACAGGAGGCCTTGAGGCACTTAAGGAGAGGTGGCTCACCTGCCCCTCAGCAGCCCTTTTTGCTACCGCACAGGAGACTATAGAGGAGCTTAGTAGTCGTTATTTGGTAAAAATCAACCTCATGCCCCCAAGAAGAAGCGGGCGAAGGTGGATTTTTCGCTGCGTCCCCAAACCCTCGTTCAACAAACGTTTTGAGCTACCTCATCGAACACTTCAAGGAGAAATACCAAGAGGTATACCAACTATATTTGCTGTGTGAGTGCTCAGCAAGCCCAGCGCTTCTGGATATCTTTGAGGAGCTGCACCAGCAGGTGCCTTTGTAGCCTGATTGAGTACTCCTCCGAAGGTTTTTCAGATACATCAAGCAAAAATTAACTGCTATACCGATCACCAGATATTGAGCGTTATTATAAGTTCAATATCCGCAATGGTTATGCCAAGAAACAAGCCTATCACCCTTAAGGAGTTGCAGTAGCTACCATAGGGGACTATGTCACCTATATTGACCATGGTATAGGCAAAGTTTGCTGGTCTACAGAAAAATAGATATAGATGGCAAAACAGCAGGAGGCCATTAAGCTCATCTATGGGGACAGAGATGTGCCTCATGTAAGCATTCACCCTGCATAAGATTAGCAAATACAATGGCGAAAGGATGGGGCACCCCTAGCTCTATAAGCTGGGCAGTGCGCATGGAAAGCCCTCAAACAGAAGACCAAGGCGCGGGTCAAGCAAAATCGCCTTCAACCTCTATCTCAGCTCGTATGCCAAGCGCCGAGAGGCAGTGGGCGATGCCTTGCCCCTGATTCCTTCTTGCAAAAGGAGCTGGAAGCCTTATTCATTTATGAAGATACCCCAGATCAGAGCAAGGCCACTCTTTGAGGTAAAGCAGGATATGGAGAGGCGCGTCCCATGGATAGGCTTTGTTCAGGCGAGTGGGCTCGAAAGACGGAAGTGGCTATCCGTGCAGCCTTCAAAGCAGTGGACAACAGCAAGCAGGTAGCCGTACTGGTGCCTACTACAATCTTGGCTTTTTCAGCATTATCAGACTTTCTCTGAGCGCCTTAAGGGCTTGCCTCGTAAAGGAGTGGAGTACCTTAACCGCTTCCGTACGACTAAGGAGAAAACCAGCATTGGCCATGACCTTGAGCAGGGCAAGGTAGATATTCTTATTGGCACCCACCAAATTGTCAATGAGAAGGTGAAATACAAGAATCTTAGGCCTGCTCGTCATAGATGAGGAACAGAAATTGGTGTGGCAGTGAAGGACAAGCTCAAGACCCTGCGTGAGAATATAGATGTGCTGACCCTTACAGCAACCCTATCCCGCGTACCTTTGCAGTTTAGCCCAATGCCGGCTGCACGTGATCTTTCGGTGATTACTACCCCGCCACCTCAACCGCTATCCTATTGAAAGCCAGATTATCACCTTCAACGAGGAGGTGATACGCGATGGTATCGCCTATGAGCTTCAGTGCGTGGCGGACAGGTGTTTTTCTATCCATAACCGAGTGGAGAATATCAAGGAAGTCGCAGGCATGATCCAGCGCCTCAGTACCCGATGCCCGTATCGGTATTGGCCATGGGCAGATGGATGGTAGGACCTGAGGAGGTGATGCTTGCCTTTATCAATGGGGATTATGACATCTTGGTCTCCACCACGATCATAGAGAGCGGATTGGATGTGCCTAATGCCAATACGATTTTTATCCACAATGCCCAGCACTTTGGTCTTCCGACTTCCACCAGATGCGCGGTAGGGTAGGGCGTAGTAACGATAGAAGGCTTTTTGCTACTTTCATCACCCCCAACCTCTCAGAGCTACCAGAGGATTCCCTCGCAAACGTACGGCAGCCATCGCCCAGTTTACAGACCTGGCAGCGGTATCCATATCGCTATGAAAGACTTGGAGATACGAGGGCAGGACTGCATAGGGCGGCGAACAGAGTGGCTTTATCAATGATATTGGCTTTGATGCTTTATCTGAAGATACTCCAAGAGGCCGTTACGGAGCTGAAAGAAAAACGAGTTTGCTGGACCTCTACACCGATAGCAAGCTACGAGCCTGTCTATCTGACCGATACGCAGATAGATAGTGATTTCTGAGCCACTCTTCTGGATAACTATATCAAACAATATCACCGAACGCCTGAACCTATACAATGAGCTGAGCTAACTGAAGAATGAGACCGAACTTGCCCAGTGATGAGTACCGCTTAACTGACCGTTTTGGCCCCTTACCGCCTCAAGCCAAAGACCCACTCAACTCGGTTCAGTATCATGTGGTTAGCTACCCAAATGGGTATAGAACGCTTAGTGATGAAGCAAGGCAAATGCTTGGTTACTTCATTGCCGACCAGCAAAGCAAATTTTACCAAAGTGGGACTTTCCAGCGCGTACTAGATTTTGTCCAGCGTAACTCAGACAAGTGCCACCTTTTACGGAAAAAGGAGACCGCAACGGACTAAGACTCATCACTACTTTGACCAAATCACCACCATAGATAAGGCACTGAGAATCATCAGCCATCAGTGGTCAGAGGGCAGTCGTCAGTAGTCAGTGGCTAGTGGCTCGTAGTCAGCGGGCAGTAATCAGTAGTCAGAGGGCAGTAATCAGTAGTCAGTAGGGGCTAGCGCACCCGCCCATTAGTCATCAGCCGTTAGTCGCTATAGACTGACGTCTGACTACTGACTACTGACCACCGTTAAATACTTAACACCATTTTTATTGTATAAATTTTACTTCTCACCCCTCCTTTCTTGACTTCATCCTAAATGTTGTAATTTTGTTGCGTTATTCAGCAGTCAGACGTCTGATGTCAGTAATCAGCCATTAGTCGCAACAGACTGAAAACTGACCACTGACGTCTCGACCACCTTTTCGCTGGCGCGAGCTTGCAGCTCGTGCCTATATGATTAGAGCCTTTGGCTCTTTTATGAAGAACTGCAAATGCCAATCAATAGTAAAAATGATTGTATAGTTCATCTCATTAAGACGCAACAAATTGTGTCTCTACGGATGACTACGCTCATCAGGAGTTGTCTTAGCCAGAGCCAGCGTTAGGTAGAGACGTGAGTTTATTGCGTCTTACAAAGATTAGCACATTTATTAATCATTGCTGGCATTAATCATTAATCATTGTTGGCATTAATCATTATGGAAGAGGCTTTAGAAATACTTTTGACATACGCTCGTCGAGCCTTTGATAGCAATGGAGAGACTATAGTCCCTACCATCAACAATAGTATTGCCGCCATCCGTATTATTATGCGATTGGAAGGATGGACGATGGGAAGTGAAAAGAGAAAATGAATAGTGAAAGCGGGCAACGCCTGCTTATGCAACATCTGATAAGCCAGCGTCCCATCGTAGGGGCAAAGTCCGCGAGAGCGGAGGCTGTGAGCACCGCCCAACTTGACACGACCAATAACGACAATCAATGACGATATACAGAGGGCGAATTGCCATCTGCCCCTACACCTGCTCAACACCACCTTTGCCCAATCCCAATCCACTCAACCCCTATATCCCCAATCCAATACAGCCTACAACAATTACCTCCCAAGCCTGCGCCTGCTTAGTAGCCCCCTCGCCTTCTCAAGGCGGGTTGGGGAGAATCTCTCCTTCACCCGCCATACGCTCACTTCTTTTGCCCCTGCGCCTTCCACATCGCTTATTACGAGGTACCGACACGCTTTGCCATCGGGGAGAAATCAAAAAGCTGATGATCACCATGCCGCCCCAACATGGCAAGAGCGAAGGAGCAACCCGTCGCCTACCTGCTTTTTGTTTTAGGGCAAGACCCCTGACAAACGTACAGCCATAGTCTCCTATAACGCTATCAGCGCGTAAATTTAATAGGAATTGCAACGCATCATGGACGATGACCGCTATTACGAACTGTTTCACAAAACACTCTTTGCTGGTCAGGCGTTACCAAGAGCAAGCGAAGAAGAAGCCGCAACTACGCTCGCAACCCGATGAGTGTGAGATTGTAGGCTACCAAGGCAGCTTTAAGACAATTGGTGTAGGAGGTCTCTAACTGGCGAACCTAGTGGATATGCTCATCATGGACGACTTATACAAAAGATGCTTCTTCGGCTTGGTCACCAGTAATCGCCAGAATGTAGCCGATTGGTACGGATACAGTAGCCCTCTAGCACGTTTGCACAACGATAGCTGTAGCAAAACTATTGGTCTCACGCGCTGGCACATGGAAGACTTGGCAGGCAGACTCTAGAGCAAGAGGGCGTATATGACCCCATAGAAAAACCCGCAAGGCTAGATGCATTGGTGAGTTTCCCCGCTATACAGAATAGGCCGCCCAGCGAACAAGACCCCAGAGCAGAAGGCGAACCTTATGGCCTGAACGACATAGCTTGGAAAAACTCTGGAAATAAAAAGGTCGTCTCAAACCGTTTTTGAAAGTCTATACCAACAGAATCCACAGCCTTCTAAGGGTTGATGTACGAGGAATTTACTTGTTATACCGACTTGCCTCTTCCTCGCTTCCAGTAGCAGCATACTGACGCTGCTGATAGTGTGATTATCTATGCGCTTTGTTTTATAAGGAGGCAGAGGACGGCAATTACATTACAGATGTGCTTTTATACGAAAGACCCTCATGGAAGCCAGCCGAGTACCACACTCACTTATATGCTACAGCAACACCAAGTAGAGCGCCGCCATATTGAGAGCAACAACGGCGGCAACCTCTTTGTCAGCAACCTCCACAATAAGCGCCTGGCGGGACACAGGCAACTGATTGACGCGCTTTAATCCGTTTCATCAGAATCAGAACAAAACAGTAGGATTTTTGCCGCTTCGGTTTTCGGTACAGAAGCTCATCAAGATGCCCTCTGGATTGGAAAAGCGTTTCGAAGTTTGCTCGTGACCTCACGGGTTACCTTCGCATAGGTACCAATGCCCATGACGATGCTCCTGATGCGCTCACTGGCTCCATAGAGTGTCGCCAGCCCCCAAGAGGGTCAGTGGCGGAGATGTTTGAAGGATTTAGCGAATAGTGAAAAGCGAACAGTGGAAAAACGCCATTTAGGCGCTCACCTTCACTAATAACTCTTCACTTTTTCACCTTCATTTTTCACTATTCACTTAAAAAGTTGTATTTTTGCATGCTGGCTCACACCAACCAAGTCCCCGCTTGCTTAGTAGGGGGCTGTCCAAAAAGTCCAAAAACACTGCTTTTTGAAGTGTAAATAATACTCAATTCTGAAATTTTATTTCATTGATAATCAGTTGTTTTTAGGTGTTGCTAGTAGGGCGAATGGCGATCTCGCCCTCTAAAACAAGGCTTTTCGGACAGCCTCTTGGGGGAGAGGGGGAGAGGATTTTGAGGTTGGAGGAGAGGAATCGGAATTACAATAGCTATTCAAAAACTTAAAAATATCAGAAAATGAAAAATCTATTTGTTAGCCTCGGTAGTTGGCTGCTGCTTGTGGCTCACACACGCAGAAGAAGGATGACCCCATAGAGCGGGGACTGATCTCTCGGCTATGGATACTCCGTACGCCCACAGGACGATTTTGTATACCTTTGCCACATGGGGGCTGATGAAACCGCCCAGATTCCCAGTAGACAAATCCTCTTGGGGGTCTTTTAATATGCTCCATGAAAAACCGATGAGGATTGCTTGGCACCCTAGCACAACTACTAAAGAGACCTACCCCCAAGGCTCAGAAGGACAAAAGATAAAAGACCTATATGAGTCCCTTTCCTTGATTGGGATAAGGTAACCGTGAGGGACCCTCTCCCCACAAGCGGAATTACAGTCTATAGACAAAATAGCAAGCCCTGCCGACCTACAGCAATACTTGGAGAAGACCACCCACTGGGGGAAACCCAATCTGTGATTGCGTCTATGCCGATAAGAAGAATTCTCAGATGAATGCCGTCTATTTAGGAGCATTCTCTTTAGGATGGGACGATTACTACTGGGAAAGAAAGCCAAAGTAAACTAGCGAAGCCCCATAGCACCAAGAATATATAGCTACACTCTCTCTGTGAAAGACGAGCAACCCCAAGAGAAAGCCAAGCAGTAGTGGATTTTGAGCGTCGTCGTGGCCAATCTCATGCTTTACCAATGAGGAGAAACGCAACCCACGATAGCAGCTACAACCAAGACTTTTGCAGAGCTTAAGACTTTGGTCAAGAATCTTGACTTGCTCTGCCTATTTGCAACGCAAGTGTAGGAGTGCATACCGACAAGGTAATCATAGGAGATGCGCCTCTGAGGAGCAGTATGATCGTCGGTAAGTACTCGAGAACCTTCTTTGCTCAAGGATTATCTCAAGATACAACTGCTCCCACAGAACACCCATGTGTTAGGACCAGAATTTGAGGAGCTAATGCTTTTGATTTCTTTAGCAACATCTTTCGCGGTCAGCAACAGCAGCGTCCTATGGACAAGCGTGCCTTAGGGGTGATCAACGGACTCTCGTGAGGCTTCGGTAAGCTTATATATGTAGAAAAATATTTCTCAGCCAAGGCAAGAGAGATGGTGAAACCGACTACCCATGGCGTAGCGTGTGCTGCAGCGCGTCAGTCACCTCTTGGACGTCTCAAGTCACCAAAGAAAAGGCCTTTGGTAAAGCTCTAAAGTAAGTTTGGTGTAAAGGTAGGCTATCCGATAAGTGGCAGGACTACTCACGCTTGTGATAAAAACCAGCTTCCCAGGCGTCTTATTAGTGAGAATATCAGCCAACATGTGCTTGGCGTTACCAAAAACAATTGGAAGAGGTCGTACAAAAAGTGATAAATCCTGC